>Ga0209643_1000001_pt1:0-1020000 | contig 1665963 bp, 1663 predicted proteins | sample AutmiccBRH37_all_FD_187383 | JGI IMG/M metagenome (GOLD analysis project Ga0209643, IMG submission 187383) | Deep subsurface microbial communities from Mt. Terri, Switzerland - Autotrophic microbial communities BRH/37_all (SPAdes) (version 2) | ecosystem: Environmental > Aquatic >... | reverse complement strand
CATTGACGAATTTCGCGCTGGCACGGGCATGCAGGCCGCGCTGGTTGACGATGATCAGGGTCCTGCGCAGCTCGTTCACGAAGCTTTGGCTTCCTGCGCCAGGAATTCCGAGGCAACGGTAATGTAGTTGCGCCCTGCCTTCTGCGCGGCCTCCACCGCTTCGACCACGCCCATGCACTTGCGCGCACCGGCCAGGCGGATCAGCATTGGCAGGTTGATCCCGGCGATGACTTCCACCCGCCCAGCGTCGAGCAGTGAAATGGCGAGGTTGGATGGTGTGCCCCCGAACAGGTCGGTGAGGATGATCGCACCCTGACCCTGATCGACCGATGCGATCGCCTTGGCAATTTCCTTGCGCCGTAGCTCCATGTCATCGCTGGGGCCGATACAGACGGTGGCCACACCGTCCTGCGGCCCCACGACATGTTCCATCGCGTGAACGAATTCCTCCGCCAATCGGCCGTGCGTTACCAGAATCAGTCCGATCATGTGCGAAAACCGGGTCCGTTACTTTCCAAGGTGCCACGCTGTCTGCTTGCTTGCCGAATGGTCAAGGCTCCATCCCCTCGATCTCGTCAGCTACGGGAGAGCCGAGATTGCGGTGGCGGACAGTGGGCGAAAATCCTGCCTCGCGCAAGTCTCGCGCCATTTCCTCGGCGGTAAAAACCGAACGGTGCCTGCCTCCGGTGCAGCCGAAGGCGATATGGACATAACTCTTGCCCTGCGCCTGATAGCGCGGCAGCAACGTCAGCAGCAGATCGCGGATCTTGCCGAAGCTGGCCGCGAATGCCTCGTCCGAGCGGATGTGGCTGCTTACGGCCTCGTCAAGCCCGGTCAACTCGCGCAAATGCGGCACCCAGTGGGGGTTGTCGAGAAAGCGCATGTCGAACACCAGATCGGCCAGCGGCGGCATTCCCCGGGCAAATCCGAAGCTGGAAATCGTCAGGTTGAGCGATTGGCCGTTGCCGCCGGAAAATCGCTCGCGGATCGCCTGTTGCAGCTGGCTTGCGCTCAGGGCGCTGGTGTCGAGCACCATGTCCGCCCAGTTGCGCAATGGTTCGAGCAGCTCGCGCTCCGCCCTGATTCCGTCGCCCAACGGGCGGTCCTGCGCCATCGGGTGCCTGCGGCGGGTTTCGTTGTAACGCCGCTCGAGCTCACCCGTGGCGCAATCGATGAACAGCGATGAAAGCGTGGTCGCCGGGCGCTGCGCGATCTCCTCTGCCAGCGCGATGATCCTGTGCGGGACAAAGCCGCGCGTGCGCGAATCGAATCCGATCGCCAGTGGTGCGGCCTGCTCGTCGCCGGCCGCAATCAGGCGTTTGAGCATGCGCATCGGGAAGTTGTCGATCACCTCCCAGCCCAGGTCCTCGAGGACCTGCAGCACGGTCGTCTTGCCCGCTCCCGCAAGTCCGGTCAGCAGCAGGATGCGCTGCCCCTTGCTGGTCGAGGTAGCGTTGTCAGGCGTTGAGGGTGCCGGTGTCATGACGGGTCCATAACTTGGCAAATCGCGGCTAATCCGTGAACCTGTAAGGCCCATTCAGCGCGCAGCGCCTGAATGGCGTCGCCGGGAAAGAATGCCAGCGAGGGGACGCCCGCGCCCTCAAGCATGAGCGTTTTCGCGGCTTCGACATGGCGCGGCGCATCGCGCGACAGCTGGAGCGCGAGCGCAACGGGAGCGGACGTGGTTGGCAGTTTGATGATCCCGACGTTCCTCACCTCCAGCAGCCCGGCGATATTGGGTGGGGGCGCCGCGATCACCCGATTTCCGGTTCGGGCGAGCGTAATCCCGTCATCGCCGATAAGCGTGGCTCCGCGATCGATCAGCGCCAGCGCTAGGCTGGTTTTGCCCGCACCTGGCGGACCGAGGATCAACAGTGCCCGGCCGCAAATTGCAACCGCGCTGCCCTGAATGACTGAGGAGGTCTTGGTCATCGCGGTGTCAACCTGTCGCCGCAGGCAATTCGAGCCGCAGGCAGGCGCCGCTGCCTCCGTCGCTTCGGGCATGCGCGGTCAGGCTGCCCTCATGCGCCTCGACGATGGCGCGGGCGATGGCCAGCCCCAGGCCGCTGTGATTGCCGAAATCTTCACCTTCAGGACGGTCGGAGTGAAACCTTTCGAACACCTTTTCGCGCGCATCGTCGGGAATGCCGGGACCACTGTCGATTATCTCCAGTACGACCTTCCCCGCCTTCCGCGCGATGCGAACCTCAATGACGTCGCCAGGAGGTGAAAAGCTCTCGGCATTGTCGAGCAGGTTTTCAATCACCCGCTCCAGCCTCACTCCAACCCCGTGCACCACCGGCTGACCGCCAGAGGTGCGCAACACGACGCGCGGTTCGGCGCGTGCCTCGGAATTGTCCGCGCGGCTTGCGCGTGATCCGATGATAGCTTCGGCCAACACGGCCATGTTGATAATCTCCAGTTTCGCGCGCGACATCTCCGCATCGATCCGGCTGGCATCGGAGATTTCGCTCACCAGACGGTCGATCCGGCGCACGTCGTGCGTGGCGATGGAAACCAGCTCGTTCCGCAGGCGCGGATCCTCAAGGCGAGAGAGCGATTCGATCGCGCTGCGCAGCGAAGCCAGCGGGTTCTTGATTTCGTGTGCGACATCCGCGGCGAAGCTGTCCACCGCGTCGATCCGCTGCCTCAACCCGGCTGTCATATCCGAAACCGCGCGAGCAAGAAGCCCGATTTCGTCGCGCCGCTCCGGCAGGCGCGGGACCTCCACCTCGCGTTCGCGACCTTGCCGGACCAGCACCGCCGCGCGTGCAAGCTGGCGCAATGGCAGGACAATCGTGCGCGCCAGGAACAGGGACATGAGGATCGAGGCGATCAGCGCAACCAGCACTGCCACCCCCAGCGTGGTCCGCGCCTGGCGCACCTTCTCGGTGATATCCACCACATTGCGCGTGGTCAGCAGCGTCGCGCCGCGGAGCCCGACCGGCGCGGCTGCATTGATGACCGAGGTTCCGTCGGGCGCCCGACGCAGTTCGATCTGTGAAACGCCCTCGGCACGCGCGCGCACCAGTTCCGGCCAGGCATCGGCTTCCGATCGTTCAGGCTCGATGTAGGGAGCGACCGGGTCGGCACCGACGATCGTGTCGACCAGCCGGTCGAGTCCGCGGGCCACATCCTCGCCGAACGCATCGTCCCTCGGGTCGTTGAAGGAGAACGGGAAGGGCGGAGTGTCGAGCGCGAAGCTGTCCGCCCACAGCCGACCTTCCGCATCGAACATGCGCAGCCGCATCTTCTGTTCGCGCCCGATCTGGATCAGCAGCGCTTCCTGCCGCTGCCGCGTTACTCCAGCCAGCGCTTCGGCGGTGATCTGCGCCTCGATCCGGGCGAGCTTGTAGCGTTCGGTCAGCAACTGCTTGCGGTAGGTATCGAGATAGAAAATGCCGCCACCCAGCAGCGCCAGCGGCAGGATGTTCATCACCAGAATGCGCCAGGTCAGGGACAATCCCCCGCTCCAGCGCAGCGTTGGCTGTTTTTCGCTCAACCGGTTCCAGCCCGCGCGCTCAACCATCGGAAAAACTGTATCCCGCGCCGTATAGTGTCTCGATCGAGGAAAAGTCCGGATCGACCGCGCGGAACTTGCGGCGCAAGCGCTTGATATGGCTATCGACCGTGCGGTCATCGACAAAGACATCGTCGGGATATGCCGCGTCCATCAACTGGTTGCGGCTCTTGATCACGCCGGGCCGCACTGCCAGCGCCTCGAGGATGAGGAATTCGGTTACTGTCAGGGAAACCGGCATTCCGCCCCACGTCACCTTGTGCCGCGCCGGATCGAGCCGCAGCAGGCCCCGTTCGAGGCTTGGCGGATCGGAAATTTCGGGTTCCCCACTCCCGTCAAGGATCTGGACGGGTGCCGATCGGCGCAGGATTGCGCGAATGCGCGCGATCAGCAGTCGCAGGCTGAACGGCTTGGCGATATAGTCGTCGGCACCAAGTCCCAGTCCCAACTCCTCGTCGCGCTCGTCATCCTTGCTGGTCAGGAAAATGACCGGAAGTTCGGATGTGGCGCGCAATCTGCGTAGCAGTTCGAGGCCATCCATCTTGGGCATCTTGATGTCGAATACCGCCAGGTCGGGCGGATTTTCAGTCAGCGCCCTCAACGCTGTCGCGCCATCGGAATAGAGGCGGGTCACGAACCCTTCGGCCTGGAGGGCGATGGAAACCGTGGTCAGGATGTTGCGGTCATCATCGACCAGCGCGACGACCACATCTTCGGGTCCGCTGGCACCCTCGCGTTCCGCATTGATCATGTCCGTTCCCTTTCGCGTGGGATGCCGCGACTGCCTAGCCGTTCTCGCGGCGTGAAACAACGCGGCCGTGGGGACGGGGGGACAGGCCCGGAATCGTGCCGCGGCGTTTGACGGGTCGGATTGACCTCACTATGGGACCGGCCAGGCGCCGTGCGCATTCGTATGCAGTTTCATGCAGACCAGTGCAGCTTGCGCTTTCAACCGGCCACTTTTCGCCGCCGGAACTATTGCAGGAGAACCGAGTGTCCGTTCCACCAGCCCGATCGCTATCAAGCCAGGGAATTGATACCAAAGCAGAAATTCATGCCAACCTCGGCACCTCGCAGCTTGTCGAGGAGGCGCTGAGGAACCGTGAAGGCGCGCTTTCCCGGCACGGCGCGCTGGTGGTGAAAACCGGCGCGCACACGGGCCGGTCGGCCAAGGACAAGTTCATCGTCCGCGATTCGGAAACCGAGGAAAGTGTGTGGTGGGGCAGGGTAAATGCTCCGATGACGCCCGAGCACTTCGCTGCGCTCAAGCAAGATTTCCTCGGCCATCTGGCTGGAGCCGACCGGCTCTATGTCGCCGACCTGTTCGGCGGCTCTCAAGAAGAGCATCGGGTCAACGTGCGGGTGGTCAACGAGCTGGCCTGGCACAATCTGTTCAGCCGGACCCTGCTGGTGCGGCCCACTGCCGACGATCTGGCTTCGTTCGTGCCCGAATATACCATTATCGATCTGCCAAGCTTCCGCGCCGATCCTGCGCGGCACGGGTGCCGCAGCGAGACGGTGATTGCGGTGAATTTGAGCGAAAAGCTGATCCTGATCGGCGGCACCGCCTATGCCGGCGAGATCAAGAAGAGCGTATTCGGCATTCTCAATTATCTTATGCCCACACGGGGCGTTATGCCGATGCACTGTTCCGCCAATATCGGGGCCGACGGCAGGACCGCGGTGTTCTTCGGCCTGTCGGGCACCGGCAAGACCACGCTTTCCGCCGATGCCAGCCGCACGCTGATCGGCGATGACGAGCATGGCTGGTCGGACACCGCCGTATTCAACTTCGAGGGCGGCTGTTACGCCAAGATGATCCGGCTGTCTGCCGAGGCGGAGCCGGAAATCTACGCCACCACGCGCCGGTTCGGGACGGTGCTGGAAAATGTCGTGATGGACCCTGAAACGCGCAACCTCGACCTCGACGATGCGACCCTGGCCGAGAATACCCGCGGTGCCTATCCAATCGATTATATCCCCAATGCCAGTACGGACAATCTTGGCCCGGTCCCCAGCAATGTCATCATGCTGACGGCCGATGCCTTTGGCGTGCTGCCGCCGATCGCGCGGCTCACCCCCGATCAGGCGATGTATCATTTCCTGTCGGGCTATACCGCCAAGGTTGCGGGCACCGAGATTGGCGTAACCGAGCCTGAGGCGACCTTCAGCACCTGCTTTGGCGCGCCCTTCATGCCGCGCCACCCCAGCGTCTATGGCAACCTGCTCAAGGAACGCATCGCCAGGGGCAATGTCGCCTGCTGGCTGGTCAACACGGGCTGGACCGGGGGCAAATACGGCGTGGGCAGCCGCATGCCGATCAAGGCAACGCGCGCCCTGCTCAATGCCGCGCTCGATGGTTCACTGGGCAACGCCGAGTTCCGCAAGGATCCCAATTTCGGCTTTGACGTGCCGGTGGCAGTGCCCAGCCTTGCACAGCTGGGCGTCGACGGCGGTATCCTCGACCCGCGGTCGACCTGGGCCGACAAGGGTGAATATGATCGCACTGCGCAAAGGCTGGCGCGGCTGTTCATCGAAAATTTCGCCGAATTTGAGAGTCATGTGGATGAAGGGGTGCGTCAGGCCGCGCCGCGGATTTCGGTCATCGCCTGAAATCCTCACCAGTTGGGAGAGAGGCCCCGCCTGTGCGCATGCGCGGAGCGGGGCCCGTTTCCACCGCGCCTGACCCTCAGCACCTATTTGTTGCGGTAATTGGGAAATTCCGGTCAGCCGCCAAGGGTTTCTTCCGGCCCTTCTTCGACCTCGGGCAAAGCAGGCACAACGATCTTATCAAGTCCGAACGGCTGCCCTTCGGGCGCATTGCGCAAGGCGGCGATGTATGCTTGCGCCTGGCGGGCCAGGCCGCCGCCATGTGGGTCGTTTGCAACCGACAACAGGCTGTTGACCGCAATGGCGATCTTGCCTTCCCAAGCCTGCATAAAGCCCACGCTCATCCATAGCCCCTGGTCGAACGGAGCGATCTGCGCCGCGCGCTCAAGGGCGTGGCGGGCGAGTTCGGGAGGCTCGACGCCCCGATCAACAAAGCTGCGGTAATAATACATCAATGGCAGAGGGTGATCGGGTTCGAGGCGATTGAGTTGGGTGAAGGGCGCGACGGCTTCGAGGAAGGCAGCATTCGTGTCCTCTGCATCGCCAGCAAGCTTGAACAACGCATAACCCTTCTGGATATAGGCATTCCCGGTTGCCGGATCGATCGCGAGCGCGCGATCGGCCGCGGCGATCGCCGCCGGGTAATTGCCGGCATCGTGTTCAGCTTCGGCCAAGGCGGCAAGTACGGCTGCATCCTGCGGGAATTGGGCAGCAATGCTGCGAGCCTCGACCACCAGCGTCTCGGCCTCCTCTCGCGACACCCCGCGCTGCGATTGGATAACGATGGGCATCATCGCGGCTTCACCCGGCGACAGCGTGCTCACCGTTACCGGGCTGGGACTGATGAGGTCGGGCCCGATGACGTAGGAGAACATCTTTCGCGACTTGAGATAGCGGTCTATCTCCTTGTCCAGGGTCGCGAGATCGCCGAACGCCTGCCGCGCGGCTTCAAGCGATGGCATGCCCTGCGCGACCCTGATCCAGTAGTCGGTAAGCTGCCCCTTCCTCTCTTCGGAGAAGATCAAATAATGATAGAGCGCCCAACTGCGACCGTAAAATGAGTCGTGCCGTTTCGATTTTCGCTTCTCGTAGAGTCCCTGGTCGAGCAATTCCTCGATCGTGACCTTGTCGGAAAATGCCAATTCACCCGAGTGATGCAGGGCAGGTCGCCCGATCGATACCGTTCCATCGTTCTTGAATTGTGCCGAAGCGAAAAACTCTGCTGCGCCTTCGCTCAACCATCGCGGCATCGCAAATCGCGATGTCGAAATCAGATAGTGGTGCGCGTACTCGTGGAGAAGGACCGTTGCGGAAAAATCGAGTTCGCCGCTCTTCATCGTGATATCGGGAATGAACGCGCGGGAACCTCCCGCCCGTGGCACATAGAAGCCGGCGATGAACCTGTTGTCGCCGCCCGCCAGCGCCTTCAGGTCGCGGACACTGCCGACCGCGAATATCGTCACCCTGTTCGAAGGGCTTGGCTTTTCGACTTTTCGCTGAATTACAAAGGCGATCGCTTCATGATAGCTTTCAAGCATCTCGGCAAAGCGCCTGACGTCTTTCTCACTGTCGTCAGCGTACACGACGAAGTGGTCGCTGGAAGCCTTGTACCATTCCGCTTGCGCAGGACTCGCCAGGCCGAGCGCTAACAATGGCGTGATCCAAAAACGCATACGACCCCCCAAAAATCCTGCTTACCCGAGCAGGGTACTGACTTCATTCTTCGAAGAAAAGGGGGCCGCTCCGATTTTCGCTGTCCCAAGGCAGGCCGGAATCGCTGCGGTCCGATCGGCACCGGAACGACCTTGGTTACGCCCGGCGCGAAAACATTCTAGAACCTGCCAATGACCGACCTCATCCTGGCCAACGAGCCAATGATCCGCATAGGATTTTTCACCGGCGTGCTGCTGGTCATGGCGCTGTGGGAAGCGGCCGCGCCGCGCCGACGACGCGAGATTCCGCGCCTGCTCCGCTGGAGCGGCAATCTCGGCATCGTGGTCATCGACACTCTGCTGGTGCGCCTGGTTTTCCCGGTTGTGGCAGTGGGGCTTGCGGTGGCGGCGCAGGAGCGCGGCTGGGGACTGTTCAATGTCATTGAAGCGCCCTTCTGGCTCGCTTTTGTGGTGTCGCTGCTGGCGCTCGATCTGGCGATCTACCTGCAACATGTGATGTTCCATGCGGTGCCCGCGCTGTGGCGGCTGCACCGGATGCACCATGCGGACCTTGAATTCGACGTGACGACGGGCCTGCGCTTCCATCCGGTGGAAATCCTGCTGTCGATGGGAATCAAGCTTGCTGTCGTCGCTGCACTCGGGCCGCCCGCTGTCGCAGTGCTAGTATTCGAGGTGCTGCTCAACGCCACTGCGATGTTCAACCATTCCAATGTCCGTATCCCCGTCGCCATCGACCGGGTCCTGCGGCTGATCGTGGTGACGCCTGACATGCACCGGGTGCACCATTCGATCCATCCCAGTGAGACGAACAGCAATTTCGGCTTCAATTCGCCGTGGTGGGACCGATTGCTCGGAACCTACCGGGCGCAGCCGCGCGATGGCCATGAGGGAATGACGATTGGCATCGAACAATTCCGCACCCGCCGGGATCTATGGCTGGACCGGATGTTGGTCCAGCCGCTGCGTGGGCCGGCCAGCGGATATCCGATCAATCGGGAAGGGAATGACCGGCCGTGACCGCGAGTTGATTTCGATCAATTTGCCTTCGCCATTCCATGCTATTAGAAACAGGGTGAGGTTGTCTCTGCGTCGGTGATGGAGGGTATCGTGAAGTCGATCCTGCTGCACATTAACGATGACCCGGGTCTGGAAGCCCGCTTCCAGGCGTCGCTCGACCTCGCACGAACATTCGACGGGCACATTACCTGCCTGCAAGCGATCACCTTCGACATCCTTGCTCCCGGCGATTTCTACGGCGCGGCGATTGCCGCGGCGATGACGATGATCAGGGAATCGGCCGAGGAACTTCGCGCTAAGCTGGAGGCCGAGCTGGCGAACGAAGATGTCGCGTGGGAGTGGGTTTTCCGTTATGGCATGGCCGAGCATTGCCTGCTCGAGCAATCGGCCATCAACGACGTGGTCGTGGTCGGTCCCAACGATCCGGCCGGAGGGCCGGGCCGTCCATCGCCGCTGGTCGGCGATCTGCTGTTGCGGGCGCGAACTCCGATCCTGGTCATTCCCGGGAATCACAAGCGCTTCGATTGTACCGGGCCTGCATTGGTCGCTTGGAACGGATCGACCGAATCCTGCATCGCACTGCGTGCGGGGCTACCGATGCTAAAGAGGGCGAGCGCGGTTCATCTGGTCACCGTAATCGGGGACAGCGAGCGAGAGCGCTTCGATCTGCCCAAGGTCCAGGGCGCGGAATACCTCAGCCGCCATGGCATCAAGTGCGAGCTGGCGGAGGTCGAAATGCGCGACTTCTCGGTGGCCGATGCGTTGTTCCTTGAGGCGCAGGCGCGCCAATGCGCCTACATCGTCATGGGTGCATTCGGTCATTCCCGCCTGGCCGAAATGCTGCTGGGCGGCGTGACCCGCCAGGCGTTGACCAATCCGCAAATCCCGATGTTGTTGGCCCACTGATCGTCGGTGAGGCGTGCGCCGACCGGGGCTCGTCACGTCCGGCGACGCAGCATCCCTTCTTGCGTCACGCTGGCGACGAGTTGCCCCTCGAGGTTGAAGATACGCCCGCGATTGAACCCGCGGCCACCGCCTGTCCAGGGTGAATCGGTCGCATAGAGCAGCCATTCGTCGGCGCGTGCGGGACGGTGGAACCAGATCGCATGGTCGAGGCTGGCCCCGACCAGCTCTCCGCGCATCCAGCTGAGGCCATGCGGCAGCGCGCTGGTGCCGAGCAGTGTGAAGTCGCTGGCATAGACAATCACGGCGCGGTGAAGCGCCGGATCATCGGGTAGCGGGGCGGCAGCGCGAAACCAGCCATGCGCCTTGGGCGGGCGCGGCTCGCTGTTCATCCAGTGCAACCGGTCGCAGGTGCGCATTTCGATGGGGCGAGGGCGCAGCATCAGCGCCCGCACCGCGCCGGTCAGCCCTGCCTTGTCCGCATATTCGCGGCGCAATTCGGTATCGCAGCGCAGTTCATCGGGGCCGGGAACATCGGGCATCGGGGCATCATCGTGCTCCAGTCCCGGTTCGGGAGCCTGAAAGCTGGCGGTGAGGTTGAGGATCGCCGCGCCGTCCTGCGCGGCCACCACGCGGCGATTGGCAAAACTGCGACCATCGAAATCGCGTGCGGTGGAATAGTGCGTGGGAACGCCTTCCTTACCGCTACGCAGGAAATAGGCGTGGAGCGAATGCGCCTCTTTGCCATCCTCTACCGTGGCCTGCGCGGCCTGGAGCGCCTGCGCGATCACCTGCCCGCCGAACATACGGCCAACGCCGTTCTTCTGTTGGGCCCCGACAAAGCTGTCCGGGCCGGTCCGCTCGACCGTCAGAAGTTCGACCAGATCGCCAACGAGCTGTTGCGGTGTGGGCTGGGAGGTAGGTTCATCGCTCATCATTCGCAGCCTTGCTGCCTCGCCCGTCCAACGTCAACGTGGCTGACGCTGCGGCAAGAAAAAACCCCGCCCGGATCGCTCCGGACGGGGTCGTTCAACCAACATGCAGGCGGGTTCAGCCGCCGTGCGCCAGCGCTGCAAGGAGCAGTAGCGCGACGATGTTGGTGATCTTGATCATCGGGTTGACGGCAGGGCCGGCAGTATCCTTGTAAGGATCGCCCACCGTGTCGCCCGTCACCGCGGCCTTGTGCGCTTCAGAGCCCTTGCCGCCGTGGTTGCCGTCCTCGATGTATTTCTTGGCATTGTCCCATGCACCGCCGCCAGCGGTCATGGAAAGCGCCACGAACAACCCGCCGACGATCACGCCCAGCAGCAGCGCCCCCAGCGCCGCGAAGCCGTTGGCCTGGCCCGCGATGGCTGTGATCGCGAAGTACACCGCGATTGGCGTCAGTACGGGCAGCAATGACGGGATGATCATTTCCTTGATCGCCGCCTTGGTGACGAGATCAACTGTGCGGGCATAGTTCGGGCGGCTGGTGCCAGCCATGATGCCCGGATCGTTGGCGAACTGGTCACGCACGTCCTTGACCACGTCACCCGCTGCGCGGCCGACGGCGGTCATCCCCATGGCGCCGAACAGATAGGGCAGCAATGCGCCCAGCAGCAGGCCGACGATGACATAGGGATTCTCGAGGCTGAAATCGACTTCGACATTCGGGAAATAGGCCCTGAGATCGGTCGTGTAGGCTGCGAACAGCACCAGCGCGGCAAGGCCCGCCGAACCGATGGCATAACCCTTGGTCACCGCCTTGGTGGTGTTGCCCACCGCGTCGAGCAGATCGGTCTTCTCGCGCACGCTGTCATCAAGGCCGGCCATCTCGGCAATGCCGCCGGCATTGTCCGTCACCGGGCCGTAGGCGTCGAGCGCCACGACCATGCCCGCCAGCGCCAGCATGGCGGTAGCGGCAAAGGCGATGCCGATGAGGCCCGCCAGCTGATAGGCGATGATGATGCCCGCCACGATCACCAGCGTAGGCAGTGCGGTCGCCTCGAGCGAAACGGCCAGGCCCTGGATCACATTGGTGCCGTGGCCGGTTTCCGACGCCTTGGCGATCGAGCGAACGGGGCGATAGTTGGTCCCGGTGTAATACTCGGTGATCCAGATGATCAGCCCGGTGATGACCAGACCCAGGAACGAGCAGTAGAATAGCACCCGGCCGGTGAATCCCGTCTCGCCGACCGGCACTTCCATGCCGCCCAGCGCGTAATCGATGGCGAACCAGATCAGCACTGCGGAAATCGCCGCGGTGATACCGAAGCCCTTGTACATCGCGCCCATGACGTTCTTGCCGCCGCCAAGACGGACGAAGTAGGTGCCCACGATAGAAGCGACGATGCACACACCGCCGATGAACAGTGGCAACGCCATGAGATTGCCCAGCGCGTCCCCCGCGCCGGTAACCAGCAGCGCGATCAGCACCATGGTTGCGCCCACGGTGACGACATAGGTTTCGAACAGGTCGGCGGCCATGCCGGCGCAGTCGCCCACGTTGTCGCCCACGTTGTCGGCGATCACGGCGGGGTTGCGCGGGTCGTCTTCGGGGATGCCCGCCTCGACCTTGCCCACAAGGTCGGCGCCCACGTCAGCCGCCTTGGTGAAGATACCGCCGCCCAGACGGGCGAAGATCGAGATCAGCGAGGCGCCGAAGGCCAGCGCCGTCAGCGCGATGATCACTTCGCGATCGTTGACGGCAAGACCCGCCACCGCAGTAAGGTAATGGAAGAACACCGCAATGGCGAGCAGCGCCAGCCCGGCCACCAGCAGGCCGGTTACCGCGCCTGCGCGGAAGGCCATGGTCAGGCCCTGCTGCAAGCCTTCGCTGGCCGCCTGCGCGGTGCGGACATTGGCGCGAACCGAGATGTTCATACCCGTATATCCGGCAACCCCCGACAGCACTGCACCGATCAGGAAGCCGATAGCCGAGGTCGTGCCAAGGAAGAGATAGACCAGCACAGCCACGACCAGGCCAACCATGGCGATGGTGCGATACTGGCGGCCCAGATAGGCCCTTGCGCCTTCCTGGATTGCGCCAGCGATTTCCTGCATCTTTTCATTCCCGGCGCTCGCGCCGAGTATCTGGCGGCTGGTAAAGAAGCCGTAGACGATGGCCAGCAATCCCAGTCCGATGGAAATAACAACAAGGTCCACGAAAAATCCCCCTTGAGTTCTTGTTTGGATACGTCCCCTTGCGGATGCGGGAACTGATAGCGCCGGTGGCTATAGGGCCTTGCGGGTTTGTGACAAGGGGCGAATCGGCAGATTTGCCGCGGGCAAATGCAATTCGTCAGCTATTACGGTGCTCATAGCCCAGAGGTGCGCCCACAGGCGGCGGAATTCCGTCGATGAGCAGCGGGTGATCGCCGCGCGGCATTACCTGGCCGATGACGCGCGTGGCAACCGGCAGGGCGGCATCGGGCGCCGCAGCCAGAAGCAGCGCATAATCGTCGCCCCAGCGCATCGCATCATCGAGGCGTTCCGGCGGGGCAATCGCGGCGATTGCAGTGCTGTCGAGCGCGAAGGTGCTGCCGCTCGCAATCGCCATGCGCTGGGCATCGAGCAACAGTCCGTCCGACACATCCATCATTGCATGGGCAAGCGGTGCCAGCGCTTGGCCTTCCTCGATCAGCGGGCGCGGCCGGCGATAGGCGGCGCTGTCCGCGCCGGTGGAATCGCGCATGGCCTCGAAACCGAGCATGGCCTCACCGATCCTGCCGCATAGATGGATCACGTCACCTGGTTTCGCCCCGCGTCGGTCAGGCACGGGGCTATGCGTCGCCCGGCCGATCGCCGTCAGACCAAAGGCGCGCGGGCCAGTTCCGGCAATCGTGTCGCCGCCCAGCAAGGGAACATCGAATTCGTGCAGTGCCTCGCGCAGCCCGGCAAGAAAGCGATCGTCACCTTCGCCCAGCATGTGCCCCAGCAGCACGCCCAGCGGCTCGGCACCTTTTGCAGCCAGATCGGACAGGTTCACCGCCACCAGTTTCCACGCCACATCGGCCATGTCGGCGTTAGGAAGGTAATGCGTACCCTCGGCCATCATGTCATGCGTGATGACAAGCGCTTCGCCGCCTACCTCCAGCACCGCTGCATCATCTTCCAGCCCGCGTGCGGCGGGGTGGCTCGCCAGGCTGCGCAACTGCGCGATGAAGTCAGCCTCGCCGCTCAGCGTGCATCCTTCCCGATTCCATCGAGAATGCCATTGACGAATTTCGCCTCGCGATCATCGAAGAACGCCTTGGCCACATCGACATATTCGCTGATCGCGCTGGCCAGTGGCACGTCGGCACGGGCGATCAGCTCGTATGTCCCGGCACGCAGGATCTGGAGCATGGTCTTGTCGAGCCGCGCCAGCGTCCAGCCTTCGGCCAGCCTGCCCGAAAGCAGCGTATCGATCTCCTCGCGCCGGGCGATCACCCCGCGCACCAGATCATCGAAAAACGCAACCTCGGCATCGGCAAATTTCGCCTCGTCGATTTCCATGCCCAGACGGTGCTGGTGAAACTCGTTGAGCAGTTTGGCGAGCACTGTGCCCTCCATCTGCTGCTGATAGAGCGCTTGTACCGCCGCGAGGCGGGCGGCGGAGCGTGCCAGGGAACGTTTGGGCGAGCGAGGCTTGGTCATTTGAGGCGTAGCTCCACTGATCGGGCGTGTGCTGGCAGGCCTTCGGCATGGGCCAGCGCCACGGCAGCGGGGCCGATTGCGCCAAGCGCTGCGTCATCGAGCGATATGAAGCTGGTCCGCTTCATGAAATCGAGCACCGAAAGCCCGCTGGCAAAACGCGCGCGGCGCCCGGTGGGCAGGACATGGTTGGGCCCCGCGACGTAATCTCCCACCGCTTCGGGTGTCATCCGGCCAAGGAACACGCTGCCCGCGTGGCGGATCGCATGCAGAAGGCTTTCGGGTTCGGCCACGGCAAGCTCGACATGTTCGGCGGCAAGGCGATTGGCGAGACCGGCGGCATGATCGAGATCGGGCACCACGATGATCACCCCATGCGCATCCCAGCTGGCGCGCGCTACTTCCTGCGTGGGCAGCGCCGACAGCTCGGCCTCCACCGAGCGTTCGACTGCGCCTGCGAATTCCGCGTCGTCCGTAATCAGGATCGCTTGCGCGCTGGGATCATGCTCGGCCTGGCTGAGCAGATCGGCGGCGATCCACTGCGGATCGTTGTTCGCATCGGCAATCACCAGAATCTCGCTCGGCCCTGCCACCATGTCTATCCCGACCACACCATAGAGCTGTCGCTTGGCCTCTGCGACCCAGGCATTACCGGGGCCGGTGATCACGTCGACAGGGCGGATACGCTGCGTGCCATAGGCGAGCGCGGCCACTGCCTGCGCGCCCCCTATGCGCCAGATTTCGTCGATCCCGGCAATGTGCGCCGCGGCAAGCACCAATGGGTTGATCTTGCCCTTGGGTGTCGGCGTGACGACCACCAATCGCTCCACACCCGCGACGCGTGCAGGGATAGCGTTCATCAGCAGCGATGACGGATAGGCCGCCCGCCCGCCGGGGACATAGAGGCCTGCGGCATCGACCGCGCGCCAGATTGCGCCCTGGCGCACGCCCGCATCGTCGGTGAAATCGCGGTCCTGCGGCAGCTGATCCTGATGATAGGCGCGGATGCGCTGCGCCGCCAGATCGAGCGCAGCGCGCAGATCAGGCGCGAGCGCATCATAGGCCTGCCTGCATTGTTCCGCGCCGATCGACCAATCGATATCCTGATCGAGGGCAAAGCCGTCAAAACGCTCTGAATATTCGGCCAGCGCCGCATCGCCGCGCGCCTTTACATCAGCAAGGATAGCGGCAACCTGCTGCGAGACATCGCCGTCGCTTTCACGCCGGTCGGCGACGATCGCGGCGAACCGTTCCTCGAAATCGGGGGCAGAGGCGGATAGCGTCCGCATCAGGCGGCTTTCTGGCCTGCCGCCACCGCACGAAAAGCCTCGACCAGTTCGGCAATGCGCGGATCGGTCTTGAGCGCGGCGCGATTGACGATCAACCGCGCGGACACATCGAGAATCCTGTCTGCCTCGACCAGCCCGTTTTCCGCCAGTGTGCGTCCGCTCGAAACAAGATCGACGATCTGGCGCGCCAGCCCCAGCGAAGGCGCAAGTTCCATCGCGCCGTTCAGCTTGACGCATTCGGCCTGGATGCCCTTGCCCTCGAAATGGCGGCGGGTGAGGTTGGGGTATTTGGTCGCGACGCGCAAATGGCTGGCGCCGCTGCCCATAGTCGCCGCATCGCGCTCGACCGCGACCGACAGGCGGCAGTGGCCGATATCGAGATCGACCGGCGCATAAAGGTCGGCATAGTCGAATTCCTCGATCACGTCCGATCCCACGATGCCGACCTGCGCCGCGCCATGCGCAACGAACGTCGCCACATCGAAGGCGCGCACGCGGATAATCCGCAGATCCCGGCGATTGGTGGCAAAGCTCAGCGCACGGCTGGCCTTGTCATGAAACGCATCCTCGGGCACCACGCCGACGCGCTCCATGATCGGCAGCGCCTCGTCGAGGATTCGCCCCTTGGGAACGGCAAAGGTCAGCGGGGTGGTCATAGGCGCGGCCCTTACGGCGGGACGGGCAAAAGGGCAAGGAGCGGCGGCAGTGGCGGAAGAGTACCAGTTCATCGATATCAACGCGAGCGGGCCGGGGATCGTGGCGGCGTCGTTTGACAATCAGGTGGCCTATTGCACGGCTTCAGGCGCCACAGTGACCGCGCGGATCGTGACGGCAGCGCGCGACCTGCTGGAGCGGAGGGAGCCGGGCGAATTGCTTGACCGCCTGCGCAGCTGGCCCGGCGCGCCTCTCGCCGATGCCTTGCCGCTGCGGCTGGCTGGCGGCATTCACGCCTTGCACCTCAAAGGCGTGGAACCAGCCCTGAAAGCGATCTACGACGACCTGACGGGGATTGATGACGCCGAAATCGTTGGCGCGGCAATCGCCCGGCACGAAGCGGAGTTGCTACCCTGGCTCGATGGCCCGCCGCAGACCAACGAAGCGGGCCGCTCCAGCAATTTCATCGCCGCGATGCTGTGGTTGGCCGACAAGGGGTTGCCTGCCCGGTTCGAGTGCCTCGAGATCGGTTCGAGCGCCGGGATCAACCTGATGCTGGATCGTTATCATTATGACCTTGGCGGCGTTCAGGTCGGGCCGGAGCCGGGCGCGATGCGCTTTGCGCCGAAGTGGCAAGGCGATCCGCCGCCGGATCGGTCGTTCGAGATCGTCTCCACCAAAGGCTGCGATGTCGCACCGGTCGATCTGACCGATCCCGATCAGGCGCTGCGCCTGAAAGCCTACATCTGGCCTGAACACAGTGTGCGGTTTGAGCGGATGGACGCTGCGATTGCCGAAGCCGTGAAGTCCCGGCCCGATCTTGTCCACATGAATGCAGCAGAGTTTGTCGAGGCCGAACTGGCCAAGCCGCAAGCGGCGGGCACCACGCGAATGCTGATGCATTCGATCGTTTGGCAGTATGTCCCCGACGATCAGCAGGCGCGGGTCACCGAGGCGATGGAAGCGGCCGGGGCGAATGCGACGCCGGAACGGCCGCTGGCCTGGGTCGCGCTCGAAGCCAATCGGGTACTGCACATTCACGAAATGGCCGTGCGATTCTGGCCGGGCGGGGCAGAGCCGGTGGTGGTCTCCCGGGCCCATCCGCATGGGGCGAGGGTGGAGTGGTTGGCCTGACCGCTCGCCTGATTAACCTGTCCGGGCGAAAAAATCCTCCATCGCCGCATTTACCGCATCGGGCGCTTCCCATGGGACGAAGTGGCCGCAGCCGGGCACTTCGATCAGGGTGAGATCGGTCACCACCTCGCCCAGCCCATCGAGATTCTCAGGCGGCAGGGCGAGATCGTCCATCGCCCAGATCACCAGTGTGGGAATGGTCAGCGCAGGCAATGCCGGGGGTGACCAGCCTTCGGGCGGCGCGAAGGGTGCGTCCATATCCGGCACGTCGATCGGGCTGGCGCGGTAGTAATTGAGCATTCCGAATGCGGCTTCGCGGTCCTGCCAGTCCAACAGAAGCGCATCGCGCTCCTCCTGCTCCATCTGTGAAGGGCGATCCCATTTGACCGCCTTGAGCAACAGGCCGGTCAGTCCATGTTCGCGCACCAATGCGTCATTGGCCGGATCGCGGAAGTCCCTGATATACTGACTGGCAGCGCGCTGCTGCGTATTGGTATAGAGCAGGCGCTGGAAGATCGCGGGATGCGGGGCGTTGGCGATCACCGCGCGATTAACCCGCGTTTGCTGCCCGCCGATCGCCACGCCCCAGGCAATCGCGCCGCCCCAGTCATGGCCGACAATCGTGAATGTTTCGATGCCCAGCGCGTCGGCAAGCTGGAAGACATCGCCGATCAGTTTGTCGGGTGTATAGGATGAAACTTCCTGCGGCTTTGACGAACCGCGATAGCCGCGCTGGTCGGGCGCGATGCAGCGGAACCGGCCGGAGAAATGGGCGATCTGGCGGCGCCAGGTGCGGTGGCTCTCGGGAAAGCCGTGGAGGAAGATTAGCGCAGGCGCCCCGTGCGGCCCTTCATCGACAACGTCGAGTTCGATGCCGTTGGCGAGTTTGACCCGCTTCTGCTCCATGCTCATCCTTCGCCTTCCATCTTCTCGATATATCCGGCGGCAACCATGGTCGCTACCTGGTCAAACAGCGCGTCGGGGGTGCGCCGCATTTCGCCCATGGCCAGCTCCATGCCCTCGGCGATGATGATCTCGCGCTCGCCCCGTTCCATCGCATCGATCATGGTCCGCGCAGCATCGGCGGGGTCGATGCCCTGCTCGATTGCCGTGTCGCTGCGCCCGCGCGGCGATCCGTCACCGGTCAGCGCATTGCGGCTGACATTGGTGGCGATCGATCCTGGATAGATCACATGCACCGCCACGCCCCTGTTCGACAGCTCGCCGCGCAGCGCATCGCCATAACCCGCCAGCCCGAACTTGGCGGCGCAATAGGCAGTGCGCATCGGCACACCGACTTTGCCCGCGATCGAGGAGATAAAGGCCAGCGCGCCGCTGCCGCGTTCTGCCATGTGCCCGATCATCGCCTGCGCGAAAGCGATTTGCGCGATGAGGTCGATTTCGATGATCTCGCGGTAAACTTCCATCGACGTCTTGAGCGCCTGGCTACGCTGGGACACGCCGGCATTTGCAATCGCGACATCGACATGCCCGTGCCACGCGATCGCCTTGCCCACGGCATCTGCCAGTGCCGCATCATCGCGCACATCGAAGGGCAGGATCAACGCCTCACCGCAATCACCGGCAACCTCTTTCAGCCGTGCTTCGTCGCGCCCCGAAAGGATCACCTGCGCCCCGCGCCGCGCATATTCGCGCGCCAGCGCCGCTCCAATCCCCGATGATGCGCCTGTGATCCAGGCTACTTTACCGGCTTGGCTCATCGGCCCGTTCCTCCCCCGAATCTGTTGTCGTGATCAGGGATGGCTGGCCGTATTGGGCGCCTGTGGCAAGGGAATCCATTCCTCATCATCCCCCGGAACCTTGGGGAAGCGGCCCGCGGCCCAGTCCTCCCGTGCCTGGCGGATGCGTTCCTGGCTGGAACTGACGAAGTTCCACCACACATGGCGCGGCGAGGTGAAGGCTTCGCCCCCCAGCAGCATCACCCGTGCGCCGTTGCCGGAGCGCAAGGTCATCGCCGCGCCCGGTTGCAGTACCGCGAGATCGTAGAGCGCGAGCGCGTGGCCATCGACGTCGGCCTCGCCCGAAACCAGCATCACCGCGCGTTCGTCAGCCATTGCTTCGATTGGCAGGCTGCCGCCCGGTGCCAACAGGATCTCGGCATAGATGGTGTGCGAATGCGTGGTTGTGGGCGCGTGCGCGCCCCAAAGCTCGCCCATGATCACAATGGCCCTCGCGCATCCGTCCTCGACCACGGGCAGACCGGTCTGGGCCTCGAACGCCGGGTCGATTTCCTCCTGTCCGTCGGGCAGCGCGAGCCAGGTCTGCATTCCGAAAAGCTTCGGCCCTGCGTCGCGCTCTGACTGCGGGCTGCGCTCTGAATGGACGATGCCGCGCCCCGCGGTCATCAGGTTGACCTGCCCCGGGCGGATCGTGGCAAAGGTGCCAAGGCTGTCGCGATGGTCGATCGCCCCGGCGTGATCGCCCGAAAACAGCCAGGTCACCGTGGCGAGGTTTATGTGCGGATGTGGCCGCACATCCATCCCAGTGCCGATGGCCAGCTGCGCAGGGCCGAACTGATCGACAAAGATGAACGGGCCAACCATGGTCCGCTCCTTGCCAGGAAGAACCCGGCGGACCTCGAACTGGCCCAGATCGTGTGTGACGGGATGAATGGTCTGCGCGATCATGTCGTCTCTGCCTCCTCGCATAAGGCCTTGAGCTGGTCGGCGCAGGCACCCCAGCCCTCTTCGAAACCCATGTCGACGTGTTGCTGCATCGCCTCACTGGTCCAGTGGCGGGCAACGGCGGTATAGCAGGTTCCATCGGAATCGGGTTCGATCGTCCAGATACCGATCATGAACGGGCCGGCTGGTTCAAGATCGCCGGTCACTGCGTCGGTAAAGGCGAAGCGCTTCCCCTCGTCCCAGGCCAGCACCATGCCGGAGTGGGGGTGCACCTCGCCATCGGGGCCATACATCGTGCAGTTGGATTGCCCGCCCGCGCGCGGCTCAAGCGTATCGAACACGGCGCGCCATGGCCTGGGGCACCACCATTCCTCAATGCGACCGGTCATGATTTCCCACACTCTTGCCGGCGGAGCGGCGATGCGGCGCGTTATGCTGAGTTCATTCGACACGGTCATTCTCCCGGTGCGCTGGCCCTGATCGCCAGTGCGTGGACCCGCTGGCCCGGAATATCGCCCAGCGCGGCGTTGACCATCCGCTGGCGCTCGACCCGGCTCTTGCCGGCAAATTTCGCGCTTTCGATCAGTACGGTGAAATGCGATTCGCCGCTGCCGTCGTCGCCCGCGTGGCCGTGGTGGCGCGCGCTGTCGTTGATGACTTCGAGGCGAACGGGGTCGAGTGCTGAGCGCAGCAGCGCTTCCATTTCCTGAGCGATGGTTCCGGTCATGGGCGGGGTTTGGGGCACTCGATCGATCTTGTCCATCATGCGCGCGGCCTACTATTGCACTTGCACTCAGGCGTCCTTCCACACGATCGGCTCGAACCCGCCGTAGATCAGGCGCTTGCCATCGAAGGGCATGTCGCTGCCATCCGGATTGCCGAATTCGGCCATGCGCGGATCGGCCATCATCTTGTCATGGCTGGTATCGGCGGCTTGCTTGCTGTCCCAGATTACCCAGGAGAAGACGATTTTCTCGCCCTCTTCGCACTTGACCGCGCGGCGGAAGTCGGTGGTCTTGCCGTCGGGCACATCGACTTCCCAACATTCGACCTGCGACTTTGCGCCGTAGTCCTTCGCGATCAACCAGAACTTTTCGGCCACTTCCTTGTAGGCGGTTTTCTTGCTCTCGGGCACGGCAAGAACGAATCCGTTCACATACATCGTCCCTCTCCTCTCGAGTCCAACATAGTCGATCCGTCGCGCGCGCACCAATTCGGCGCGACCGGTTGGCGGCATTCCAGCACCTTTTCACCGTGTTGCCGCCTGAGAGTATTTGCCCGCCACAGCGCTTGCGGCCGCCAGCCGGTTCAATCGAAGCGCCGATCAGCCGCGATAGATACGCGCCGCCAATACTTCGGTTGCTGCATCGAAGGTTGCAGGATTCATCGTGACCCTGGCCATTAGCTGTGCGCCTTGTAGCATTGCCAGTATCGAGGTGGCCTCGGCCTTCGGGTCGCCTCCCACGGATATGCTACGATCTCCGCGGCCGGTCACCAGGATTTCCTCGAGCGAGGCGATCACAAGATCATTGATCCGCTGGAGCGCGCTGCGAATCCTGTCATCGATGGCATGCACATCGCCGCTCATGGCCGCGCACAGGCAGAGCATTCCGCCGCTGCCGGCGCGTTCACGATACAAATCGATGATCGCGGCCAGCGCCTGCCCACCAGAGCGGCTCGATTGCCCGATCAGCTTCAGTCGCTGCACCAGCCGCTCGCCATATCGATCGAGGACGGCGAGCCCCATATCCTGCTTGGATGGGAAGTGGTGATGGATGCTCGCCTTCCTGATGCCTGCATCGCGCGCGATGTCGGCATAGCTGAAACCACCATAGCCGCGCGCGCACATGGCCTGCTCGGCCAGATTCAGTAGCAATTCCCGCATTTCACCCATGCCTACCAATTAGTAGGTTGAATCGTAGGTATCAAGCGCTATCAACGATCGACCTACTAGTCGGTAGGGCGATTCGAAACGAAGGATTCACTTGCTCATGATCAGGATTTACGATGCCGCGAACTTTCCCAATCCCAGACGGGTCAGGCTGGCCTTGAGGGAAAAGGGCGCGCTCGATCAGGTGGAATTCGTGCCTGTCGATGTGAAGGGCGGCGAATTGCGTACGCCGGCCATGCGCGCGATGAACCCGGATGCGACCGTACCATTCATGAAGCTGGAAGATGGAACGGTGATTGGCCGCTGCACTCCCATCATCGAATATATCGATTCGGTGTTCGAAGGACCGTCGCTGACTGGCGATACTGCACAGGAGCGGGCGCTGATACACGCGATGAATCTCCGCGTGGAGGAGGGGTTGCTTAACGCCGGGGCCGACTATTTCCACCATGCGACCGCAGGGCTTGGCCCGGAACTCGAAACCGACCAGGTGCCCGCGTGGGGCGAACGGCAGAAACGCCGACTGCAGGACAGCGCCCGTTATCTTGACGGTGTGCTCGACGGGCAGGCCTTTCTCGTGGGTGACAAATTCACCATGGTCGATATCACCGCGTACGTTGGACTGAACTTGGCCACCGCTCTCGGCCTGCTGCCCGAGGAAAAGCTTGAGCACCTGGAGCGCTGGAAAGCTTCGATGGCAGCGCGATTCGAGGATTGATCGGATGCAAATCAATGCGAATTTCGAGATTGCGGTCGGCGAACGGACCAGCGCACTGGAATGGCGGCCTTCGCCGATGCCCGGTGTCGAGCGCCGCATGCTCGATCGTATTGGCGGGGAGGTGGCGCGAGCCACCTCCATCGTTCGGTATGCGCCGGGGAGCCACTTTTCAGCGCACAGGCATGACGGCGGCGAGGAATTCATCGTGCTCGATGGAACATTCCAGGATGAGCATGGCGATTACCCTGCGGGAACCTATGTCCGCAATCCGGTCGGCACGCGGCACACTCCCCGTTCGGACAATGGATGCACCATATTCGTCAAACTGTGGCAGTTCGATCCGCAGGACCAGGCGCAATTTGCCATCGACCTCACAGCGGTCGGCCTTGGACCGGTTTCCGGCGCACCAGGTATCGAGCGTGCAACCCTGCATGAACGCAGCGACGAGCTGGTGCTGTTCGAACAATGGCAGCCCGGTGCGCAGCGCCACTTCGAGCCGCAGGGCGGGGCCGAACTGCTTGTTCTCGAAGGCTCGGTCAAATGGCAGAACGAGGAATTTGGCAGGCACGGCTGGATCCGTTTACCCCCGAATTGGCGCGGCTCGGTTCTGGCCGGACCGGAGGGGGCCAGGGTGTGGATCAAGGAGCGCCACCTTGCCGCAATACGGTTGCCTCTGACCTGAAATTCGTACCGGCAATGCGAAAGACCGGACGAATAAGCGCCACAGACCCGCTTGCAGCAGCTTGCCGAGCCGTATAGGCGTGCATCCATCATGGTTAGCCTGACGCAGACTGAGTACGACGGGACGGGCAAAACGCTCTTTCCCGAGCCTGACATTACGATCGACGTGCGCGACACGTTCGGGATCGATATCGACTGGCAGGTGCCCGCCTTCAGCCTGGCTGACGAGCGGGTGCCCGATCTCGACACCAATTATGTGTTCGATCCCGATACCACGCTGGCGATCCTGGCGGGCTTTGCTCACAACCGGCGGGTGATGGTGCAGGGCTATCACGGCACCGGTAAATCGACGCATATCGAACAGGTCGCAGCGAGGCTCAAATGGCCCAGCGTGCGCGTCAACCTCGATGCGCATATCAGCCGCATCGACCTTGTCGGGCGCGACGCGATCGTGCTGCGCGACGGACTTCAGGTGACCGAATTCAAGGAAGGCATCCTGCCCTGGGCGCTCCAGCATGCGGTGGCGCTGACCTTCGACGAATACGACGCGGGCCGCCCCGATGTGATGTTCGTGATCCAGCGCGTGCTCGAAACCGAAGGGCGGCTGACGCTGCTCGACCAGAACAAGGTCATCACGCCAAACAAGTATTTCCGCCTGTTCTCGACCACCAACACGGTCGGGCTGGGCGATACCAGCGGGCTTTATCACGGCACGCAGGCGATAAACCAGGCGCAGATGGACCGCTGGAACATCGTCGTGGCGCTCAACTACCTCGCCAACGAGGTCGAGGAAGAGATCGTCCGCGCCAAGAGCCCGGAAACCGACCCGGCGCTGGTCGCCAAGATGGTCAAGGTGGCCGACCTGACGCGGCAGGGCTTCATGAACGGCGACATTTCCACCGTGATGAGCCCGCGCACGGTGATCACCTGGGCGCAGAACGCACAGATCTTCAATTCCACCGGCTTTGCCTTCCGCCTCTCGTTCCTCAACAAATGCGACGAGGCAGAGCGGGTGCTGGTGGCCGAATATTACCAGCGCGTGTTCGGCGAGGACCTGCCCGAGAGTATCTCGAAGAAGGCGTGATCCTGGCCCGGCAATGCGCGCCAAGAATTGGCTCGCCATCGCTGTATTGATTGTCTAACACAGCATCATGTTTGACAGGTTCAGGCCCCGGCGAGGAGAACGCGATACTGCCGTCGAAGGAACGCAGCGCCGCCATGCCGGTTTCTATGCGACCGAAGACCCATGGGGCAGCGCGCTCGACGCGTTCGACGAGAAGTTCGAGTTTGGCGAATACGATTCTGCGCCCGCTCGCAAACGGGGCAACTGGCTTCGCCGGCTCTGGCGCAAGCGGCAGGGGGCTGCTGGCGTAATTGAGCCGGGCGCGCAAACGCGCTGGTGGCAACGCGATCACTGGCGCGGGCGCCGCAAGCGCTGGTGGGCGGTGCGGATCGTCGCAGCGATGCTGGCGATCTTCATCCTTCTCGTCGCCTGGCTGGCTGTCACGGCCCCGCTATCGAAATCGATCGAGCCTATCGCTCCGCCGCAGATAACGCTGCTGGCATCGGACGGCACACCGATTGCGCGCAGCGGCGCCGAGGTGGAAGCGCCGGTGGAGGTGGCAAAGCTGCCGCCGCATGTAATCAACGCGTTTCTCGCAATCGAGGACCGCCGCTTCTACAGCCATTGGGGCGTCGATCCGCGCGGATTGGCGCGCGCGGCGCTGTCCAACGTGACTGGCGGGCCGACGCAGGGCGGCAGCACGATCACCCAGCAACTGGCCAAGTTCACCTTCCTCACCCCCGAACAGACGCTGACGCGCAAGGCGCGCGAGATGCTGATCGCCTTCTGGCTCGAGGCTTGGCTGAGCAAGCAGGAAATCCTCGAACGCTATCTCTCGAACGCCTATTTCGGTGACAATCAGTATGGATTGCGCGCCGCATCGCTGCATTATTTCTACCGCCAACCGGAAAATCTCACGCCAGCGCAGGCCGCGATGCTGGCCGGACTGCTCAAGGCGCCGACGCGGTTGGCGCCGACGCGAAATTACCGGCTGGCGGAGGAGCGGATGCGCGTGGTGATCAGCGCGATGACCGATGCCGGCTATCTGGGCGCCGCCGAAGCAGGCGGCCTGCGCTCGCCCCGCCTCGACGTGCGCATGCGCAACCGGCTGCCGACCGGCACCTGGTTTGCCGACTGGGCGCTGCCGGCCGCGCGGCAGGGAGCCGAGCGCAGCTATGCCAAGCAGACGATCACTACCACGCTCGATGCACGTCTCCAGGCGATTGCCAACCGGGTGGTGGCGCGCGCACCGCTTGGCCCAAAGGAGGGCGGCGCGCAGGTCGCGCTGGTGGCGATGCGCCGCAACGGCGAGGTGGTGGCGATGGTCGGAGGCAGGGACTATGCGCGCTCACCGTTCAACCGCGCAACACAGGCGAGAAGGCAGCCCGGATCGACCTTCAAGCTGTTCGTCTATCTGGCCGCGCTCGAGGCAGGGATGGATCCCGATGACACGATCGACAACCGTCCCATCGAACGCGGCAGCTATCGTCCGCGCAACTATGGGGATCGCTATTCGCCGTCGTTGACGCTCGAACAGGCGTTTGCCGCCTCCAGCAACGTCGCCGCCGTGCGGCTCTATCAGGAAGTAGGCGGCGACGCCGTCATCGCCAAGGCGCGCGAACTGGGCATTTCCTCGCCGCTTGCGAGTGGCGACCCGAGTCTGGCGCTGGGCACATCCACCATGACGCTGATCGAACTCACCGCCGCCTATGCAGGCGTGGCGGCGAACAGCTTCCCGGTCGAGCCGTACGCTTTCCCGCGCAAGGAAGAAGGCTGGTTTGGGTGGCTGTTCGATGGCAAGGCAGGCATGTCGGGCAGCGAACACGAGGAGATCGAACAGCTGCTTCGCGCCGCGATCAATCGCGGCACGGGCAGGGCGGCCACGTTACCGGTGCCCAATTATGGCAAGACCGGCACCACGCAGGACCACCGCGATGCGCTGTTCGTCGGCTATGCCGGTGATCTGGTGGTTGGTGTCTGGGTCGGCAACGATGACAATTCGCCGCTTGCCGGGGTGACCGGCGGCGGATTGCCCGCGCGCATCTGGCGCGATTTCATGCGGCAGGCGCTGCGCGATGCGCGCGGCGCTCCGCCCGCAGAGCGCCCCGATCCTGAAGGACCGGTCCAGCCGCTCGATATGCCGGGGCTGGGCGACATTCCGTTTGGCGACATCAAGATTGACGGTGTTGCTGCCCAAGTGGTGAACCGCGACGGTACGCTGGTGCTGGAAACCGCCGATGGCGAGGTGCCGCTCGAAATAGAGATCGACGGCAAGAGCCTGCGTTTCGATCCGCAAGCGGTCGAGAAGGCCGTCAAGGAAGGCGTCGGGCAGATTCGCGAGAAACAACCGGGCGAATAACGCGCTCAGCCCCGCTTCTCTGCCATCAGGATATTCATCACCGCTGTTGCAATCGGCCTGCTTCGGTCATCCTGCCAGGCCTCGACCGAAACATTGGCGATACGGCGGCCGAGCCGGGTGATTCGCGCGCTGGCGAATGTCGGCTTGTTCTTCCCCGCCGAAAGGAATTGCACGGTAATGTTGATCGGCTTGAACTGCGGCCAGCGCCCCTCCCGTTCGAGCCGCGCACGCAGCGCGGCGTAGCCTGCGGTTTCGAGCAGGCCGCTGGTGGCGCCGCCGTGAAACGCACCGGGCCGCCCTTCGACCACCGTGCTGAAGCCGACGGTCATCACTGGAGTGCCGTCCTCCACAGCGTGCACACCAATGCCCAGCGCGCGGGCATAGGCGGTCAGGTAACCGTCGGTTGCGTCACTGGCCGGCAAGACGCGGATCCTTCGTTATCGTCATGAACACCCCGGCCATCGTGGCTACGGGATCGGCTGCATCGCCATCATGCGCGATGCCGCGAACGAATGCCGCAGAGCGGGTGAAGCGATAACACTCGACCCGCCCCAGCACCGCGCCGCGTTCGCGCGCGGGCCGCTGGTAATCGACCCTGAGGTCGAGCGTGGCGATGGGCGTGAACACCTTCCTGGCGGTCCAGATGCTCATGCCCGAGGCCATGTCGAGCAGGCTGATAATCGGGCCGGAGGCAAGCACATGGCGGTCTTCTTCGCCCAGCAAGTCCTCACGCCATGGCAATTCGAGCTCGACCCAATTGGCACCGTGGGAACTATAGCGCAGTCCCAGCCAGCCCGAATGGCCGTGGCTGAAGAAGAAGCTGGCGGCCTGCTGCGGGTCGAAGGGGGGCAAGGGGTCGGACATTGCGAACTACTTATGATTCCGCAATCGCATTACAATCCCCTAAATTCCGCCACCGGCCAGTGCGTCGATCGCACCCTGAAGGATTACGGCGGCGGCATGGCTGTCGATCCGTGTCGCCCGGCGCGCGCGGCTCATGTCCTGGCTGATCATCGCCGCCTCGGCACTCACGGTTGACCAGCGCTCGTCCCAAAGGAGCACCGGCAGGGCGAAAGCTTCGGCCAGATTGCGCGCATAGGCCCTTGCACTCTGCGCGCGCGGGCCCTCGCTGCCATCCATGTTGCGCGGCAGGCCGATCACCAGCCCGGCGATATGGCGCTCCGCGATCAGCGCGCCCAGCGCCTCGCGGTCGCGTGAGAACTTGCCGCGGGGAAGAGTCTTGCCTGGCGACGCAAAGCGCCAGCCTGCATCGCAACTGGCAATACCGATTGTCTTTGTTCCCAGGTCGATGCCGAGCAGTGCGCCGCCTTGCGGCAATGCCGCGCGCATATCGAACGCATTGTCGGTGATCAGCGGCTGTTCGCCCATGAAATTGCCCTGCGTGCGACATCCGCCTGCACATTGGCCCAGAATAGCGGAATATCATAGACGTGGTAATTGTTGCCGGGCAAAACATAGCGCCCCATTTCGGGCGGATCGCCGATCAGCAACAGGCCGCGCGTATCGCAGCGTGCCGGGACCAGTCGAGCGACAAGGTTGCCATCCGATAGGTCCTTGCCCGGCACCAGCGTGCCCCTGTTGATCTGCGCAGTCGCAGCGTCTCTGCCGCTCGCACCGGTCAGCGGGTTGGTGCACACGATCGCGCCATCACCGCGCGGCTTGCCGTCAAACCCGATCGAACCGGCATAGCCTTCAAGCACGAACGACGGGTCGGCCGGCTCGGCAAAGCTCGACCAGCTCAGAAGGCAACCGGTCTGGCTTGCCGCGGTGCACGCGGGCACGCCCAGCTCGGGCAGATCGTGTTCGATCGAAACGGGCCAGCCGATCGCATATGTGGCCACCAATCGTTCGGCGAGCGGGGTGCCGCGCACCTCTTCGCGTAGCAGGCGCAGCAGGTGGAGCGATCCCTGGCTGTGGCCTGCGAGCACGATCGGCATGTCAGGCGCAATCGAATTGCGGAACTGCGCGAATGCCTGGCGAACGTCATGATACGCGAGGTCGATCGCGCGCTGCGCCTCGGGCGCATCGGTGAGGAAGGCGCCGAAAGTGGCCTGGCGATAGCGCGGTGCCCAGATCTCGCTTGCCTGGCTGAACGGGCTGGCCATGCCGCGCAGATAGACACGGGCGATCCGCTCGGCCTCGCGCTCACCCAGGCGGGCATTCCAGCTCGACCGGTCGAGATAGCTGGTGGGGTGAACGAAAAAGACCGCAAATGGCGGCGGCGTTGGCGTGCCCAGGCCGGGCGACGACGATTGATCGTGGTCGAAGCCGGGCTGCCAGCGCGCCGGATCGGCAGCGCCCATGCCCGGATGCGAATACCACAGTGCCGGATCGGCATAGGCGTTGTCCGCCAGCGCGGGCTGCTCTGTAAATTCAGCGGTAGGGACCAGTGCCAGCGCAGTCAATTCGCTGGCCCAGATGCGCAGCACGATCAGGGCCGAGATGACCAATACGATGACGGCCGCAACCAGATAGAGGAACTTGCGCGCCATCCGCGGTGCGTTACTCCTGCTCGCTTTCGGCAAATGCCGGGCGCAGGGTCATCCAGGCGCGATCCGGGCGCAAGGAGGTGAACCAGCTAAGCGGATTGAGGCCGGTCGATCCGTCGAGCGAAAAGGTGATGAATTCAGCCCTGCCGCCGATATTCTCGAGCGGAACCGGCCCGCCCAGCCCGTGATTTTCGAGCGGTGCGCGGCTGTCGGCCGAACTGTCGCGATTGTCCCCCATGGCGAAGACATGCCCTTCGGGGATCGTGATCGGGCCGAAATAATCATACGGCTGGTTTTCGTGGTCGATCACCAGATAGCTGGCGCCATTGGGCAGCGTTTCTCGCCAGGTCGGCGGCTCAAAGAATTGCTCGCCGCTCGCGTCGCGCACCAGATAGCGGCCGAAGTCCTCGAGGCAGGGCCTGCCGTTGCACAGTAGATCCGGCTCAAGCGGAATGCGCACAGGCGGCACCACTTCGCGCCTGATCGGCGTTCCGTTGAGGATGATGTGCCCGTCACGCACCTCGATCGTATCGCCAGGTAGTGCCACAATGCGCTTGATGTAATCCTCGTCACGCACCGGGTGAACAGGGATCACGATATCGCCGTATTGCGGCGTTGCGGGCCAGATCCGCCAGCTTCCACGCGGGGCGAGATGGAACGAGATCGAGGCCCAGGACCAGCCATAAGGATACTTGCTCACCACCAGCCGATCACCCACCTGGAGCGCGGGCATCATCGAGGTCGAGGGGATGTAGAACGGCTTGGCGATGAAGGTGTGGAAGGCCAGCACCGCCAGCAACATCAGCGCAAGCCCGCGGATTTCCGCCAGCCAATCGACCTTCCCTTCGGCCTTGTCGGCCTCGTCGTTGTTCGTTTCCACGCTCTTTGTTTCTGCCACAGTGTTCATAGGGGACGCGCCTCGATCACGATAAAGGCCTGTGCCCATGGGTGATCGTCGGTGAGGGTAAGGTGAATGAAGGCCTCATGGCCATGCGGCGTCAATTCCGCAAGCCGAATTGCCGCACCGCCGCTCAGTTCCAGCGTCGGCGCGCCCGAAGGGGTATTGACCACGCCGATGTCCTTCATGAACACGCCGCGGCGAAAGCCGGTGCCGACCGCCTTGCTGAAGGCCTCCTTGGCGGCGAAGCGCTTGGCATAGGTGCCCGCGATGGTGAATGGGCGGCGGCGCGCCTTGGCGATCTCGATCTCGGTAAACACGCGCTGCTCGAAGCGTTCACCGAATCGTTCGAGCGAACTGGCGATCCGCTCGATGCTGCACAGGTCCGATCCGAGGCCGATGATCACCGCGCCGCGTCCATCAGTTCGCGCATCCGGCGAACGGCGCCCTCCAGCCCGGTGAACACCGCCTCGCCGATCAGGTAATGCCCGATGTTGAGTTCGGCCAGCTGCGGGATGGCGGCAATCGGCTGGACATTTTCATAGGTGAGGCCGTGGCCGGCATGCGGCTCGATGCCGTTCCTGGCTGCCAGCGCAGCCATGTCTGTGATGCGCCGCAATTCGCGCGCGGTGGCTTCGCGATCTTCGGCAAGATGCGCATGGGCATATTCGCCGGTGTGAAATTCGACCACCGGCGCGCCCAGCCGCAATGCGGCATCAAGCTGACGCTCGGTAGGTTCGATGAACAGGCTGACGCGAATGCCCGCATCCGTCAGTCGCGCAACGATTGGCGCAAGCTGGTTGTGAAGGCCTGCCGCGTCGAGCCCGCCTTCGGTGGTGCGCTCCTCGCGTTTCTCGGGGACGATACAGGCGGCGTGCGGCCTGTGACGCAGGGCAATCGCCAGCATTTCCTCGGTCGCGGCCATTTCGAGATTGAGCGGCAGGTCGGTTGCAGCCTGAATGCGGGCGATATCCTCGTCGCGGATGTGCCGCCGGTCTTCGCGCAGATGCGCGGTGATCCCGTCGCCGCCCACGCTGGCGACGATTTGCGCCGCGCGGACCGGATCGGGATGATCGCCCCCGCGCGCGTTGCGGATGGTCGCAACGTGATCGATGTTGACGCCAAGCCGCAGGGGACGGGCCATGTCAGCCGCGGCTCCCCGGCTTGGTCAAGGGAATCCGCGCCAGCTCTTCGGGAATCTCGCCAGCGGCATAAGTGGGGAAGCTGATCTGCACCAGCGGGAAGAACGGAATCCCCAGATCGACTTCACCTGCCGAACGGTCGATCAGCGCGGCTTCGGCGATCACCTCGCCGCCTGCGCGTTCCACCGCCTCGATCGCCTCGCGGCTCGAAAGCCCGGTGGTCACCACATCTTCCACCATCAGTACCTTTGCGCCCGGTTCGATCGTGAAGCCGCGGCGCAGGTGAAATTCGCCGTCGGGCCGTTCGAGGAACATCGCATCCTTGCCCAGCGCCCGCCCCATTTCGTGGCCGATGATGATCCCGCCCATCGCCGGGGATATGACGAGATCGATCTCGGCGCGCAGGTCTCGCGGCAGTTTGGCTGCGAGCGCGCGCGCGAGGCCGCCCGCACGTTCGGCGTTCATCAACACCCGCGCGCATTGCAGATAATGGGCGCTGTGGCGACCGGAGGAGAGCTTGAAATGACCCTCGAGCAATGCGCCGCTGCTACGGAATTCGGACAGTACTTCGTCCTCTGTCATGCGTAAAAAACCCGTCCTTTTGCCTTGCGTGAGAGCCGATCGTCCGGCTTTGCATAATTTTCTCCCTAGAAGCGCTTGAGGCAGTGGGCAAGCGCGCCTATAGGGCGCCACAGTTCAGCCTCGCTTGGGTGGATGGATGGTGCCGCATGACCAGGGGCGTGAGCCGGTCCGGCGGCGGCAGAAGACAAGAATGAAGCGGAAAGCGTGACAAGATGAAGCTTGGTCGAATCCCTTCCAGGGCAAGAAATTTCCTCGCAGTAACGGGAACTGCATTGGTACTGGCGATTACGCCGGGCATGGCCCTGGCTCAGGGTGATGCTGCCGCAACGCCGCCTGCGGCAGGGGGCTATGTCCCCATGGCCCCAACCCCCGGACGGGGCATGCCGGTCGATGGCGGGACCAATGTGCAGGAGCAGTTTTCCGAGATCGGCCATGTCGCAGTCGGCCTGCACAGCGGACTGGTGTGGATCATGGGTCTGATCTGCCTGTTCGTTCTGGCGCTGCTGGCATGGGTGATAATTCGCTATAACCGGCGCGCCAATCCCACCCCTTCGCGCACGACGCACAATACGCTGATCGAGGTGGTGTGGACCGTCGTTCCGGTCCTGATCCTGGTCGGCATCGCGCTTCCCTCGCTCAACCTCCTGGCCAAGCAGTACGAGAGCCCGCCTGCCGATGCGGTGACGATCAAGGCCACCGGATACCAGTGGTATTGGGGATATTCCTATCCTGACAACGGTGGGTTCGAGGTCGTCTCGAACATGCTCGATAAACAAGGCGCGGCTGCAAGCGGCCAACCCTATCTGCTGGCGGTGGACAACCGGATGGTGGTGCCCGCCAACACGCCGCTGCGCCTCCAGACCACGGCCGCCGATGTCATCCATTCGTTCGCAGTGCCGTCGCTGTGGTTCAAGCTCGATGCCGTTCCCGGCAGGCTCAACGAAAAGCTCCTTATCATCAAGGAGCCGGGCGTTTACTACGGCCAGTGTTCGGAATTGTGCGGTGTGCGCCATGGCTTCATGCCGATTACCATAGAGGCGCTGCCGCGCGAGCAGTGGGAGGCATGGGTGCTCGAGCAGGGCGGAACGGTAGGCGAACCGGCTGCACCGATCGAGCCTTCGGGCGAAGCCACCGCCGAAGCTGTCGCCTGAACCAAATCAGAATTGAAGAGTAGAAACGATGGCCACCACCGCACAAGGTTTTGACGCTCACCATGATGATCACGCGCATGCTGACCATCACGGGGCGGATCACAAGCCGGGCTTCTTCGCCCGCTGGTTCATGTCCACCAACCACAAGGACATCGGCACACTCTATCTGATCTTCGCGATATTCGCGGGGATCATCGGCGGTGGGATTTCAGGCATCATGCGCGCCGAACTGGCCGAGCCGGGCATCCAGATACTGGGCACCTGGGTCCAACTGCTCGGCGGTGACGGTGCCTCGATGGATGCGAACTACCACATGTGGAACGTGTTCATCACCGCGCACGGCCTGATCATGGTGTTCTTCATGGTCATGCCCGCCATCATCGGGGGCTTCGGCAACTGGTTCGTTCCACTGATGATCGGCGCGCCGGACATGGCCTTCCCGCGGATGAACAACATTTCGTACTGGCTGACGGTGGCGGGCTTCTGCAGCTTGCTGTTCTCGCTGTTCGTGCCCGGCGGAACGGGTAATGGCGCGGGCGTGGGCTGGACGGTCTATGCCCCGCTTTCGACCTCCGGTTCGACCGGCCCGGCAGTCGATTTCGCGATCTTCTCGCTCCATCTTGCAGGTGCGGGTTCGATCCTGGGCGCGACCAACTTCATCACCACCATCTTCAACATGCGCGCGCCGGGCATGACGCTACACAAGATGCCGCTGTTCGTGTGGTCGGTGCTGGTTACCGCCTTCCTCCTGCTCCTGGCGCTTCCGGTGCTGGCGGCGGCGATCACCATGCTGCTGACCGACCGCAATTTCGGCACGACCTTCTACGACCCATCGGGCGGCGGCGATCCGGTGCTGTACCAGCACCTGTTCTGGTTCTTCGGCCACCCCGAAGTCTATATCATGATCCTGCCGGGCTTCGGCATCATCAGCCAGATTGTGGCGACCTTCAGCCGCAAGCCGGTGTTCGGCTATCTCGGCATGGCCTATGCCATGGTGGCGATCGGCTTTGTCGGCTTCATCGTCTGGGCGCATCACATGTTCACCGTCGGTCTCGACGTGAATACCAAGATGTATTTCACTGCGGCGACGATGGTCATCGCGGTGCCTACGGGCGTCAAGATCTTCAGCTGGATTGCGACCATGTGGGGCGGTTCGATCGAGTTCAAGTCACCCATGGTATGGGCGCTCGGCTTCATCTTCCTGTTCACCATGGGCGGCGTCACGGGCGTCTATCTGGCGAACGGCGGGGTCGACGACTATGTGCACGACACCTACTTCGTGGTCGCGCACTTCCACTATGTGCTGTCGATGGGTGCGGTGACCGCGCTGTTCGCGGGCTTCTATTACTGGTTCCCCAAGATGAGCGGCAAGATGCACAGCGAATTGCTTGCGCACCTGCACTTCTGGGTGTTCTTCATCGGCGTGAACCTGGTGTTCTTCCCGCAGCATTTCCTCGGCCTCGACGGCATGCCGCGGCGCATTCCGGATTATCCGGCGGCGTTCGAGATGTGGAATTCGGTCTCCACGACCGGCTATTACATCACCATGGTTTCGGTTGCGATCTGGCTGCTCAACGTCGCCTATGCCTATCTGGCTGGGCGCAAGGCACCGGGCAATTACTGGGGCGAGGGTGCGACGACGCTCGAATGGACGCTTTCGAGCCCGCCGCCGTTCCACCAGTATGAGACGCTGCCGGTGATCGACGACAGCCACGATTATCATGATCACCGCCCTGAAAAGGCCTGATCGCGGCGCTGGATTGCAAGGCCCTCGCCGTTGCCGGGTGATGCGGCGGCGAAAAGGTAGTTGACTGGTATGCGCACCGCAGTTGCTGTCACGCTTCCGGCAGACTGGCGCGATTTCTTCGCGCTGACCAAGCCGCGCGTGATGAGCCTGGTCATTTTCACCGGGCTGTGCGGCCTGCTCGCGGCTCCCGGTACGATCAATCCAGTGATCGGTTTCACCGCCGTGCTGTGCATTGCACTCGGGGCGGGAGGCGCGGCAGCGCTCAACCAGTGGTGGGAGGCCGATCTCGATGCCGGGATGAAGCGCACCGCGTCGCGGCCGCTGCCCGCTGGAAGGCTGGCGCGCGGCGATGCGCTGAGCTTCGGTATCATTCTGTCGGTTCTGTCGGTGATGGTGATGGGCCTTGGCGTCCACTGGCTGGCGGCGGGACTGCTGGCGCTGTCGATTTTCTATTACGCGGTGATCTACACCATCTGGCTCAAGCCGCGCACGCCGCAGAACATCGTGATCGGCGGCGGGGCGGGGGCGTTCCCGCCGATGATCGGCTGGGTCGCGGTCACGGGTGAGATCACGCTGATGCCGGTGCTGCTGTTCGCGATCATCTTCTTCTGGACCCCGCCGCATTTCTGGGCGCTGGCCCTGTTCGTGAAGAGCGATTACGCCAAGGTCGGTATCCCGATGTTGCCGGTGGTCGCCGGGGAACGCGCCACACGCCACCAGATCCTGCTCTACGCGCTCGTGCTGTTGCCGGTATCGATTGCGCCTTGGCTGGCAGGCGGGGCAGGCGCGTTCTATGGCGGCGCGGCGCTGGTGCTTTCGCTGGCCTTTCTGGCGTTGTCGCTGCGGGTGGGGCTGCGGGTTCAGGCTGAAGGCGACGCGATGCGCCCCGAAAAGCGGCTCTTCGGCTTCAGCATCGTCTATCTGTTTGCCCTGTTTGCAGCGCTGGTGGCCGATCGTCTGGCTTCGGCGCAGGGGCTGGTGCAAGGAACTGTCGCATGACGCCAGATGAAGAAGCGGAACGGGCGCGGCGCCTGAGAAGCCGCAATAAAGTGCTGGGCGGCGTGCTGCTGTTCTTCGTGGCGCTATTCTATGCCATCACGATCGTGCGGATGGGGGACTGAGCCAATGTCTGCGGCCGTGTCCGTCGATCAGCGTAATGTCAGGGTCGGCATGCTGGCGATGCTTGGGGCATTGGCCATGCTGGGCCTGGGCTATGCCTCGGTCCCGCTCTACAGGCTGTTCTGCCAGGTGACCGGATTTGGCGGGACGACGCAGCGCGCAAGCGAGAGCGACGCGGATATTGCCGCAAGGATCGCGCAGAGCGCGGGGGGCAGCACCATATCGATCCGGTTCGATGCGAACACCGCCAACGATCTGCCCTGGACTTTCCGTCCGGCGCAGCCGACCGACACGGTGCAGGTCGGCATTCGCGATCTGGCAACCTATGTTGCGCGCAACAACAGCGATGTGCCGATCACCGGCACCGCCACCTTCAATGTCGAACCCGAGCAGGCGGGCAGGTATTTCAACAAGATCCAGTGCTTCTGCTTCACCGAGCAGACGCTCAAGCCGGGTCAGCAGGTATCGATGCCCGTGCTCTATTACGTCGATCCCGCTGCACTCGACGATCCGAACATGAAGGGCGTGGATCAGATCACGCTGAGTTACACTTTCCACCGGGTGAAGGAACAAGGCCTCTAACCCACTGGACCAAGGCAGCGCAGCGCATTAAGGGCGAGGCGCAAGGCACCAACAGGACTGAATCATGGCTGGCACCAAGACGCACGATTACCACATTCTCGAACCCGATATCTGGCCGTTGATCGGCGCGGTTTCTGCACTCACCTTCACCAGCGGCATGGTGCTGATGATGCACGATTTCGCCGCCTGGCGGATCGTGCTGGGCCTGGGTGTCATGGGCCTGATCGCAACCTTCTTCAGCTGGTTCGGCAATGTCGTCAAGGAAGCGCAAACCGGCCATCATACGCCGGTCGTCCAGCTGCACCTGCGTTACGGCATGATCCTGTTCATCGCTTCGGAAGTGATGTTCTTCGTCGGCTGGTTCTGGAGCTTCTTCGATTTCGCGCTGTTCCCTGCGCCGGTGCAGGTCGTCGAGGGCGTGACCGAGAGCCTGTTTGGGCAGGAAGGCGCGCTGGCGCAGTTCCCACCCAAGGGGCTCCACGTGCTCAACGCCTTCGAGCTGCCGCTGCTCAACACGCTGATCCTGCTGTGTTCGGGTACGACCGTTACCTGGGCGCACCATTCGCTGATCCATGGCGACCGGCAGGGCCTCAAGACAGGCCTGTGGCTGACCATCGCGCTGGGCGCGCTGTTCACCAGCATCCAGGCCTACGAATATGCTCATGCCCCGTTCGGCTTCGGGCAGAACAATTACGGTTCGGCCTTTTACATGGCGACGGGTTTCCACGGCTTCCACGTTCTGGTGGGCACGATCTTCCTGATCGTGTGCCAGTTCCGCGCCTACGCCGGGCATTTCACCCCGCGCCAGCACTTCGGGTTCGAAGCTGCGGCCTGGTACTGGCACTTCGTCGACGTGGTGTGGCTGTTCCTGTTCGTCGTCGTCTATGTCTGGGGCGGTTGGGGCGCGCCGGTCCACGGATGAACGGAGGCGACCAAACGCCGAATGCCAAGGGGCAGCCCGGTCTGGCCGAGGCTGCCCTTTTCGGCTTGTGCCCGCAATGCGGCAACCGCACGCTGTTTGCCGGATGGACGCGCTTTGCCGAAACCTGCCGTGCGTGCGATCTTGATTTTACCCGCTTCAACGTCGGCGATGGACCGGCAGCGTTTCTCACCATGATCGTTGGCGCGGTCATCGTCGGCATGGCGCTGTGGCTAGATTTCACGGCTCATCCGCCGTTCTGGGTGCATGCCCTGATCTGGATTCCTGTGACAACTGGTGCGGTGGTATGGGGGCTGCGAATATCGAAGTCGGCCTTGCTGGCGTCCGAATACCGCAACAACGCGCGCGAGGCGGGAAGCAAGGACCTGTGATCCGGCGCCTTCCGGTCATCCCCACGATCATTGTACTGGCGGCGGCGGCGGTGATGGTGGCGCTGGGCTTCTGGCAACTGGGCCGCGCCGATGAGAAAGCGGCGCTGCTGGCGCGCTATGCCGGGGCGCAGCACATGGCGGGGCCGGTCGAATGGCCGCGTGATGTCGATTCGGCGGAACTGGCGCTCTATCGCCGTTCGCAGATCATCTGCGACGAGGTCGTTTCATTCGATTCGCGGGCAGGCACAAATGCACGCGGCGCCAAGGGATGGGCGCAGTATGCCAATTGCCTGGTCGAGGGACAGGCAGCCACCATACCGGTGGTGCTGGGCTGGTCGCATGAGCCGCTCGTGCCTGAGTGGCGCGGGGGTATGGTGAGCGGAGTCATCGGCCCCGGTCCTCGGCTGGTGGCCGACCCGCCGCTCGCCGGGCTCGAACCGCTGACACGGCCCGACCCCAAGGACTTGCCCAACAACCATCTCGCCTATGCCGGACAGTGGTTCTTCTTCGCATTGACCGCGCTGGTGATCTACGGCCTGGCGGTCCGCAAGCGCCTTGCCGGGGCGGACTAATTCGTCATTGCGAGCCAGAGGCGAAGCAATCCAGATTCAAATCTTGCCGATTGTCGCAATTGCGATTCATGGATTGCCACGTCGCCGCCTGTGCGGCTCCTCGCAATGACGATTGTAGGCAGGTATAGCCTCTCTTCCTTGCCCTCCGGCCCTTGCGAGTCTAACGCGCGCCCAAATGGAATATATCTCCACTCGTGGAAGCGCGCCCGCGCTCGATTTCGAAGGCGTCACGCTGGCCGGGCTCGCCAGCGACGGCGGGCTCTATCTGCCGTGCGAATGGCCGCGTTTCGACGCGGACGAGATCGCCGCCATGGCGGGCCTGCCCTATCCTGAACTCGCCGCACGGATCATGGCGCCGTTCGTGGCGGGCAGCCTCAGCGATGACGAACTGCTGACGCTGTGCCGCGCAGCCTATGGCCGCTTCGCGCATGCGGCAGTGACGCCGCTGGTACAGCTCGATCAGCGGCAATGGCTGCTCGAGCTGTTCCACGGCCCCACGCTCGCCTTCAAGGATGTGGCGCTGCAATTGCTGGGCCTCATGTTCGAGAAATTTCTGGCGCGGCGCGGCAGCAACCTTACGATCATCGGCGCGACCAGCGGCGATACCGGGTCTGCCGCGATCGATGCGGTGGCCGGGCGCGAGGGCATCGATATTTTCATGCTGCACCCCAGCGGGCGGGTGAGCGATGTCCAGCGCCGCCAGATGACCACGGTGCGTGCGCCCAACGTCCATAATATCGCCATCGAGGGCAGCTTTGACGATGCGCAGCGACATGTGAAGCGCATGTTCGCCGACACGGGCATGACCTCCCGTTTCAACATTGGCGCGGTCAATTCGATCAACTGGGCGCGGCTGATGGCGCAGGTGGTTTATTACTTCGCTGCGGGCCTGCAATTGGGCGCACCGCATCGCCCGATCGCCTTCAGCGTGCCCACGGGCAATTTCGGCGACGTCTTTGCCGGCTATGTCGCGCAGCGTATGGGCCTGCCGATCGCGCGGCTGATCGTAGCGACCAATGTCAACGATATCCTCCACCGCGCGCTCTCAGAGGGCGATTATTCGACCGGCAAGCTTACGCCCACTGCCACGCCGTCGATGGATATCCAGGTAAGCTCCAATTTCGAGCGGCTGCTGTTCGATTGCGGCGGGCGCGATGGCGCCGCGCTGGCGCAGCAGATGCGCGCCTTCGAGCAGACGGGCGCAATGCGGCTGACCAACGCGCAGAGGGAAGGTGCGTCGGGGCTCTTCACCAGCGCGCGGGCGGATGCCGCGGAAATGGCGCGGGCGCTGCGCTGGGCGCATGAGCAAGCCGGGCAGGTGATCGATCCGCATACTGCCGTGGGGCTTCACGCAGCACTGGCGAGCGATCTCGATCCGGCAATTCCAATCGTCACGCTGGCAACCGCGCATCCGGCCAAGTTTCCCGATGCGGTGGAACGGGCGACGGGTGTCCGCCCGGCTCTACCTATGCGGGTGGGCGACATTTTTGCCCGCGAGGAGGCCTGCTCGCACCTGCCCGGTGATTACGAGGCGGTGCGCGATTTCATCGCCGAAAGAGCCACCGAAGCGGGTTGATGGCAGAGCTCCGCCGCGATCCGCTGTTGATGATTGGCGAAGGCTGGGATGCCTATCGCCTGATCGACAGCGGGCATGGCCGCAAGTTCGAACAGTTTGGCCCGCACGGCTTCATCCGGCCCGAACCGCAGGCAATGTGGGCCCCGCGGCTTGAAGAATGGGACGCGGCGGGCGAATTTCTTCCCGGTTCGGACGAGGATGGCGGCGGGCGCTGGAACCTCAGCCGCGAGTTGCCGCCGGGCGGTTGGCCACTTGGCTGGGAGGAAGTCCGCTTCAATGCGCAGCCCACGCCGTTCCGGCATCTCGGCTTCTTCCCCGACATGGCGCCGGTGTGGGCGTGGATGCGCGAGCAACTCGATGGCCGCGATCAGGCCGAAACGCTCAATCTGTTCGGCTATACCGGGGTGGGGACACTGGCGCTGAGCCGCCATGGCCCGGTGACGCATGTCGATGCCTCGAAGAAGTCGGTGGCGCAGGCGCGGGCGAATGCCGCGCTTTCGGGCATGGACGATCGCAGGATTCGCTGGCTGGTCGATGATGCTTCGAAATTCACCGCGCGCGAAGTGCGCCGGGGCAAGCGTTATGACGGGATCATTCTCGATCCGCCCAAGTTCGGACGCGGCCCTGCAAACGAGACGTGGCGATTGGAAGAAGGGCTGGCTCCTTTGCTGGCCGATTGCCGCAAGCTGCTCGATGCCGACAGCCGTTTCCTGTTTCTCACCGTTTATGCAGTGCGGATGAGCAGTCTTGCGCTTGCCGGCCTGCTCGATGAGCTGCTGTGCGATTTGCCCGGAGTGGTCGAGCACGGCGAGCTTGCCGTGAGCGAGGGAGGGGAGGGCTCGCGCCTGCTCCCCACCGCAATCTTCGCGCGTTGGCGCAATCCGGTTTAAGGGGCGGGCATGAGCGATTCGCTGACACTTGAAGTGGCCGACCTCGACGTCGATGTTCTCACCGGAATCTATTCGGAGGAGACGGGCAAGCCGCAGCCGCTACGCATCTCGATCGCCGCGCGCGTCGCTGTCGCCGATCGTTACGCGCCCGATACGCATCTCGATGCCAGCAAGAATTACATGGACCTCAAATTCGCGGCGACCAGGGCCCTTCCCGAAGGCGTGCATTTCAAGCTGATCGAGGCCGTGGCCGATCATATCTGCGAAACGCTGTTCGTGCAGGACACGCGGGTCGAGGCGGTGACTGTCAAGATCGTCAAGCTGGCCATCGCCGAAGCTGGCGAGCGGATCGGAATCACCCTCCATCGTGAACGGCGGTGAGGCGATGCAGGAGGTGCTGCACATTGCCTCCCTGCCTGCAAGCGCGCTCGACGCCGCTGCCGAATTCTACAGCCTCCATATGCCGCGCGCGCGCGCACTGCTCGAAGGAGCGGTTAATTCGCTTGTGATTGTGCTGCCACCTGCGCCGCGCGACCATGCCGACTGGCGCCGCGCCGCTGCGCGCGGTCTGGCCCGCGATGCAGCGCCCAAGCGGGTGAACATTGTCGGCGGCGGTGATGAATCGGCGATTGCGGCGACGGTTGCATATTTAGGGGGTGCGCCCGGCGTCACAGGGCAGTATCTTCCGGCGCATGAACAAGGTTCGTGACAGCGTGATTCCTTCCTCTGGCCAAAAGCCGTTGGTCGATTCCTTCAAACGACCGATCAGCTATCTGCGGCTTTCGGTTACCGATCGCTGCGACCTGCGGTGCAGCTATTGCATGCCTGAACGCATGCAGTTCCTGCCGCGCAAGGAGGTGCTGAGCCTCGAGGAACTCTATTGCCTTTCGCTGGGCTTCATCGCGCGGGGAGTTACCAAGATCAGGCTCACCGGCGGCGAACCGCTGGTGCGGCGCGACATTGCCGATCTATTTCGTGCGCTTGGCCGCCATATCGGTGCCGGGCTTGAGGAGCTGACGCTCACCACCAATGCCACGCAGCTTGCAGGCCATGCCGATGCGCTGGCCGCGGCCGGCGTTCGCAGGGTCAACATCTCGCTCGATACGCGCGACCGGGCGCTGTTTGCCGAGCTTTCGCGGCGCGACGCGCTGCCGCAGGTGCTGGAAGGGATCGCAGCGGCCAAGGCGGCGGGCCTCAAGGTCAAGCTCAACACGGTCGCGCTCAAGGGCATCAACGAAGAGGAAATCCCCGACCTGATCGGCTGGGCGCATGGCCAGGGGTTCGATCTGACGCTGATCGAGGTCATGCCGCTGGGCGAGATAGAGGAGGACCGGGTGGATCACTATCTGCCGTTGTCCAAGGTTCGCGGCGATCTGGAGCAGCGCTGGTCGCTCACCCCGCTGCCCGACAACACCGGCGGCCCCGCGCGCTATTTCAGGGTCGGGGAAACCGGCGGCAGGCTGGGGATGATTACGCCGCTCACCAAAAATTTCTGTAGCGGTTGCAACCGTATCCGGGTCACGGCGACGGGTCAGCTCTATCCCTGCCTTGGCGGCGGCGAGCGGGTCGATCTCCGCGCGGCACTGCGTTCCGACGAGCCTGAGCGTGAGCTTGAGCGCGCGCTGGAGGAGGCGATGGCGATCAAGCCGCAGCGCCACCATTTCCGCATCGATCGGCGCGGGGAAATGCCCGCTCAGCCGCGCCATATGTCAGTGACGGGGGGGTGAATTGATCCGCGTGGTTTTTCTCGGCAAGCTGGCGGATATCGCCGGAACCGACGCGGATGGCTTCGCTCTGCCCGATGACGAGATCAATTGGGATGGCCTGCTCGCTTTGCTTGGGCCGCAACTGGCAGAGGCGGTGCGCGCGGAAACGGTCAAGCTGGCACTCAATGGCACCCTGCTGCCCGACAAGGCGGCGCTGATTGCCCGTGCCGGTGACGAGATTGCGCTGCTGCCCCCTGTAAGCGGCGGGTAAGCCGCGATGGCCATGCGCGACGTTCGCCTTCTAACCGAACCGTTCAATCCGGGCACCCTGATCGGGCCGTTCACGCAGGCCAACCCCGGCCTGGGCGGCGTCTGCACCTTCGTTGGCGAAGTGCGCAGCGGGGAGGGGGTCGAGGCGCTCGAACTCAGCCATTATGAGCCGCTAACCTTGCCCGGCATGCATGCACTGGCCGATCGCGCCATTGCCCGCTTCGATCTGATGGGGCTGCTGATGGTTCACCGCGTCGGCATGATGCGCCCGGGCGAGCCGATCGTCTGCGTCTCTGCCGCATCCAGGCACCGCCGCGATGCGATAGGTGCGGTCGATTTCACCATGGACCACCTCAAGAGCGCGGCGTGGTTCTGGAAGCGCGAGAAACGCGCTGATGGCTGGCACTGGATCGAACCGCGCCCACAGGATCATGCCGACCGCGAACGCTGGGGCAATTAATTCGCGATCCTTGACATATATCAAGGTGCGGCTGCGCTGCGATTGGCATCAACGCATGTGCCGGGCCTTGAAACCTCCCATTCGGGCCCGGCCAACCCGTTCGCGAAAGGCTAGGCAATGGAGAATGCAGTTCGCCGGATTGGGTATGGTGCAAGTGTCAGGATGTTGATCCTGCCGGTTCTCATTTTGCTCTGGGGACTTGCGGTGGTGACGATAACCGCAACTTTCTAAGTCCCTCACCTTCCTGGAGAGGACCTGCAGGTGCGCGGAGCCGGTCGAACGGCTCCGCGCTTGCATTCAGGGCTTACTCACTGCGCGCAATGAGACCGTCGAGAATCCGGTCTTCTTCCGCAGTCAGGGCCTCCACCGCCGTTCGCGCCGCCTCAATCTCGTCCAATTGTTCGTAGGCGAGGCTGGTATCGGCCAAAAGCAGATCGAGATCGGCAAGCCGGCTGGCGACAAGCGCACGCCTGGTATCGAGCACGGCCAGCGCGACCTGCGCTTCGGACCAGAGATTGCTTTCAGCGTCGAGGCCCCGTGCCGCAGCGAGCAGCCTCTCCGTCTCGCTCACCGAATCGAGGAAACTGCGATGCGCCTGGTTCGCCTCTTCGAGCAGCGCGCCGACCCGTGCGACCGTGGCCGGGGCAGGCGCGGCAGGTTGGGGCAGGGACGGAATGCCGCCGCCCACCGCGAACTGTCCCTCGACCCGCTCGAAATCGCGAATCGCGAGCGACGGATAGCGGTCCGGATCGCTCGCGCAGCCGGCCAGCAATGTGAGGCTGGCAGACGCTGCCAACAGGTAAGGTCCAATGACTTTTCTCATCGCCAGCCTCATAGCAGCTTGTACGCAGCCTGCCAGCCAGCCACGACCGAAAAAGGCCACATCCGCCGTTGACTTGGGGCAGGCTTTCCCTTAACGGCACGCTTCTTTCCGGCAGGCCCGCCATTTGGCGGTTCACCGGGCGCGCCTCTTTGCTGATGAAGGGGCACATCTTTGGAATGAGAGTATAACCACCATGTTCGCAGTTGTGCGCACGGGCGGCAAGCAATACCGGGTTGCCGCCGGAGACAAGATCGCAGTCGAAAAGCTCGCCGGTGAGGCGGGTGATACCGTGACGCTGGGCGACGTCCTGCTTGCGGGCGAGGGTGACACGCTGGCCGATGCGGCAAAGGTTTCTGTTTCGGCGGAAATCATCGCGCAGGCCAAGAGCGAAAAGGTGATCGTTTTCAAGAAGCGTCGCCGCCACAATTATCGCCGCAAGGCCGGGCATCGCCAGCAGATGACCTTGCTGCGTATTCTCGCCGTTGGTGAGGGCGCGAAGGCTCCGGCCAAGAAGGCTGCGCCAAAGGCGGAAGCCGTTGCCGAGGTTGCACCTGCTGCCAAGAAGGCTCCGGCGAAGAAGGCCGCGCCCAAGGTCGAAGCTGCGGCTGAAAAGCCTGCTGCTGAAAAGGTTTCGGCCAAGAAGGCACCAGCAAAGCCGGCAGCGACCAAAAAAGCCGCGCCCAAGGCTGACAAGAAGTAAGGATCAGGCACCATGGCACATAAAAAAGCAGGTGGTTCATCGCGTAACGGTCGCGATTCGGCCGGTCGGCGCCTTGGCGTGAAGAAGTTCGGCGGCCAGGGCGTGGTCGGCGGCAACATCATCGTGCGCCAGCGCGGTACCAGGGTCTATCCGGGCAGCAACGTGGGCATGGGCAAGGACCATACCCTGTTTGCGCTCATTGAAGGCGTGGTGCGATTCCACAAGGGCAAGCTTGGCCGCAAATACGTGTCGGTAGACATGTTCGCGCAAGCAGCCGAATAACCGGACGGTTCGATAACGGGATCGTCCAGAAGGATGGTCCCAGCCGGAACTGACCGGCACTCGAAGAGGGAGATGGGGCTTTCCTGAAATTTCAGGGAGCCCGTCTCCCTCTCGTCGTTTCTCCCTCACAACCCGGCGAAATATGCTTTCGCCGCAATCGAGATGTCATGCAGTGTGCCTAGAGGGGGCACTGCGGGGCTTTGAGGAGAGCGCTCATGTTCCATCGTTCGCAGAACCTGCTCCTGCGGCCGGCCTGGCCGGAAGATTGGCAGTCGGTCCATGCCGGAATCGCCGATCACGGGGTCGTGCGAAATCTTGCCCGCGCGCCTTGGCCCTATCGGCAATCCGACGCACGCAGCTATGTGGAAAGCACGCGCGAACCGATGTTTCCGCGCTTCCTCATCACGCGCGTTGGCGATGCAGCGCTGGTTGGATGCATCGGCATCGACCGTAAAGGGCCCGATATCGAACTTGGGTACTGGATTGCGCGCCAGCATTGGGGCCGCGGCTATGCCACCGAGGCAGGGCGGGCAGTTCTGGAAATTTCCACCATGTTGGGGCATCGGCGGCTGGTAGCCAGCCACTTCCTCGACAACCCGGCCTCGGGGCGCGTGCTTCAAAAGCTTGGCTTCGAGGCCACGGGGAGGGTCGTATCGCGCTACAGCTGCGGGCGCGGTGAAGATGCGCTGGCGGCGGAATATGCCTTGGAGCTGGACCAAACCTTGCCGGACATGATGCGCGCGGCGTGACTGCATAACGAAACCCCGGCACCATGCGGCGCCGGGGTTTCATTTTGTGCAGCGATTGGAACGATTATTCGGCGGGCAACAGCGCATCCGCAAATTCGCCTTCAAACCGGCCGATCAATGCCCGATCGTCCTTGTCCCAAGGGTGAAAGCCCAGCCTGAAATAGGAAATCCAGGCCGGGATAATCCGCCGCACCACACCCGGGCTGACGGTCAGATATTTTAACAGGCCCCAGCGCGCCTTCCATCCGGTGATGCCATCCTGCGCAAGGAGGTTCAGCGAATCTTCCCAGCGATTGCGGAAGAAATTGAGAGTGACCACCAGCATCATCATGCTGCGCACTTTCCACCGCTTCGCGGGCGTCCATGCGCGTGTGGCATGGATCCACACGTCGAAGGCAACGCCCTTGTGCTCGATTTCCTCGATCGCGTGCCAGCGCCACATGTTGCGCACTTCCGGGTCGGTCCTGGCGAAATGGCTGGAGTTGATGAGGAATTCATGCGCCATCATGGCGGTGAAGTGTTCGAGCGCCATCGTGGCGGCGAGATTGAGGATTACCGGCCGCCCATCGGTCAGCGCCAGCATCTCCTCGACCCGCTTGTCGATCTTCTTGATGTCGTATCCGGCATCCTCGGCCAGACGATTGAAGGCAATATGTTCGCGCGTGTGGTTGATTTCCTGCTTGATGAATGAGCGGACCTCGGCCTCCAGCTTGGGTGAGGCGCCGTCGCGGTGCGCCTTGACCGCTTCGATGAAGAAGGCCTCGCCGCGCGGAAAAGTGGCCGAAAGCGCGTTGTGCCAGGCGGTGCCGTAAGGTTCGCCAGCCCACCAGCGGCGCGGCGTGGTGCCGCGGTTGAAGCGCTGGTCACGCACGGTTATCTCGAGGTCGGCTGGCGTGGGAGCGACGAATGCTGCCGCTTCTGGCGCAATTCTGGTGGGGGCGTTCATGACAAGATCCGACGATATTAGTGTGTAGCGCCGCAATTAGCGCTTACTTACATCAATGTCAATAAGACGCCGGTATTGCCTACCAGCCTATTCGGAGGGCATCACGGCATCGGCATAGGGGCTGTCATACTTCCTGATCAGCGGCCGATCATCGTGCTTCCACGGATGGAAGCCGGGCACCAGGATCGTCGCCCATTCGAGCGCCATGCGCCGCATCATCCCGGGCGTGAGCCACAGGAAGCTGTAGAGCCGCCATTTCGCGCGCCAGCCGGTGATCCCGTCCTGCCGCATCAGGCCCAGAGCATCGCGGACGCGGTTGCCGAAGTATTTCCTCGTGATCAGTAGCGCGATCAGCGACCGCGTCTTGTAGCGTTTCCACCCGCTCCAGTCGCGCGTCGCATGGAGCCAGATGTCATAGACCAGCCCCTTGTGCTCGAGCTCTTCGGTGGCATGCCAGCGCCACACTTCGGCAGCGATCGGATCCGCGCCCGCCAGATAGCGCGGATCGGTCAGCAATTGCCGCCCGATGGTCGCAGCGAAATGTTCCAGCGCGATCGAAATGGCCAGGTTGAATTCCTTCGCCCGCCCTTCGGTGAGCGCGAGCATTTCGTGAATGCCCCTGTCGATGCTCTCAACATCATAGCCATGGTCCGCCACCAGCCGGTTGAAGGCGACATGTTCGCGCGTGTGGTTGATTTCCTGCCGGGTGAATGCCTTGATTTCGCGTGCGAGCCGCGGCGGCAAGTCGTCGCGAAAGAGCTTGAGCGAATCGATGAAAAAGGCCTCACCGCGCGGCAGGCTGGCCGAAACCGAATTGTACCAGGCTGTGGCGACGGGATTGTTCGCCAACCACCAGCGCGGCGTGCGATGGGTGCGGTCAAACCGCTGGTCACGCACGATCAGCGCAAGCTCTTCAGGCGTGGCGCTGCCTCTTGCAGTAATACCGGTCTCGGGGGCAAGCTGCGCGGGCTTGCCCGCCGTCGCTGCGCGTTCTAGGTCATGTGACTGAAGCTCGCTCATGAGTTAAGATTCTATTAGGCATCAGATTCAATGGCAAGTCGCAAGCGTCTCACCCCCGAAGAATCGCGCAGTTCCGCGCTTGAAGCCGCGCGCAGGCTGTTGATCGAAGCAGGGCCGCAGGCAGTGACGTTGAAGGCTGTTGCCGGGCGGATCGGGCGCACGCACGCCAATCTGCTGCACCATTTCGGATCGGCTGCGGGCCTCCAGAAGGAACTGGCGCGGCATCTGGCCGAGACCGTTTGCGAGACGATCCGCGAGGCGGTGCACGCCAGCCGCGTCGGGCTGGGCAGCCCGCGCGAAGTGGTCGATCTGGCATTCGATGCCTTCGACAAGGAAGGCGCGGGCGCGCTCGCCAGCTGGATGATCCTGACCGGCAATGAAGATGCGTTGACACCCATCGTCGAGACGATCCACCAATTGGTGGATGACATCGCGCAGGAGGAAGCCGAGCATGCCGGGGATGTCATGCGCGTGCACGAGGATACGCTGGCGCTGGTACTGATGGCAATGGGCGATGCGCTGATCGGTGCGGCGCTGGCGCGCTCGCTCGGTTTGCCCGAATCCGCCGCGCGCGACCGGGCGCAGCGGATGCTGGAAAGCTCGATCGAGGCCCTGAGCCGGGTTGAGTGAGGCGCGGGCGCCGTCGCTTGCCCGGCATCGCCGACAATGCCAAAATTGTCTTGAAAGGCCATCTTGTTAAGTCGTTGGGCGTCCCCATCTGGCGCCAATGCGAGTCTTCATTGTTCATGCCCACCACGAACCCACCAGCTTCAACGCGGCGATGACCGCTGCGGCCAAGGCGGCATTGTTGGAAGCCGGGCACGAAGTCGAGGTTTCGGACCTCTATGCCATGAAGTTCGATCCCGTTTCGGACAGGCGCAATTTCACCACAATCGCCGATGCATCGCGGCTGGACCAGCAGGTCGAGGAACGCCACGCCGCGCAGTTCGGTGGCTTCGCACCGGATTTGCGCGCCGAAATGGACAAAATTGCCTGGTGCGACGTGCTCGTTCTGCAATTCCCACTCTGGTGGCTTGGCCTGCCCGCCATCCTCAAGGGGTGGATCGACCGGGTCTTCGCGCTGGGCTTTGCCTACGGTGGCGGCCGCTGGTTCGATATCGGCGCACTCGCCGGCAAGCGTGCCATGGTTTCGACGACAATCGGCGGGCCTGACGCGGCCTATTCGGACCGGGGTGTCTACGGGGCAACGATGATGTCTGTCTTGCACCCGCTTCTGCACGGCACGCTGGCCTTCGCCGGCTTCAGTGTGATCGAGCCGGTCTTCGTCCATTCGCCGCAGCGCATGAGCCCGACCGAGCGCGAGGCGGTGCTGGCGCATTATCGCGAACGGATTCTTGCGCTCGAGACCGCCCCCTTGCTGCCGATGCTCAAGTCCGGCGATTACGAGCGCCTGGTCCGCAAGGCCGACTGACGCCTGTTGGCGGTGGCGGACTTGCCTGCCGCCTCAAACAGGCAAGGCGTCGCGCAGCCAGGGCGGGGCGATGTCGAAACCGATCTCGTCCACCCGCAGGTGATCGACTGCCAGGCCAAGGTCCCCATGCGTGTGTTTCCGCCGTTTCTCATCCGACAGTGCGATCGGCACCACCACCAGCCGCCGATTGACCTTCTGCCGCCAGTTCATTCGCGCGGTGTTTTCCTGCCCGATATAGCAGCCCTTGTCGAAGCTTACCCCGCTAAGCTCGGCGGCGTTGGTTTCGAGCCACAGGACATCGCCGAGTTCCGCCCGGCCTTCGGGCACTCCCAGCGCAAGACGGTGCGCAAGCCAGGCGGCATCGGCGCCAACGTCGTGCGGTGAGACCGGCGCGATCCAGCGGTAGCCGAGCTGCGCCAGGCGCGGGTCCGCGACAGCATCCGGCCCTGCCTCCAGCCGCCAATGAACCGCGAGCGCTTCATCAACTGCGATCCCCAGCTTGCGCCGCAGCCGATATAACGAAAGCCGCTTGACCAGATCATCGGCAAATTCCGTCTCGCAATCGATCAGCAGATCGCCATCCGCTCGTCCTGAGCTTGTCGAAGGATCGCGCCACACCAGAAAATCGAACATCGCCTTGCCCTGCGCGCTCAGCAGTCCGGCATAGACGGGCAGCGGGCCGGTAACGTCATTGGTCACAAGCCCTTGCAGGAAATCCCGCGGGCTTTCGCCTGCCTCCAATGCGGATATCCTGACGATCGCCCGGTTGAAAAGCCGTGTTCCGCCCATTGTCAGCCAAGCCTCCGGTCAATCGCCTGCGCCAGCAGGGGGCCCAGATCAGGCCCCTCCTCAGGGTATAGATAGGGTTCGATCAGTTCTGCTTCCATAAGCTGCAATTGGCCGTCATCGCCGCGCACCATATCGATCCGGGCATAGAGCGGTGGGGGAAGCGGCAGCAGGTCGAGGATCGCCGACGCGCTGGCAACGTCTGCCTCTGCCGGATTGATCGCGCGGTTGCTGCCGCCGTAAATCGATTGAATGCGGTAATCACCGCTTGCTGCACGCTTGAGCAACGTGTGTGACAATTCGCCATCGATGAAGACGAAGGAGTATTCACCCTCGCCGCTGATCGCGGATTGGAACGGCTGGATCATCGCGGGCCGGTCCATGCTCCAACCGGTTGCAACCGGTTCGTCCCGGTGGAAGGTTTGCTGGCCTTCCGCGCCCGCGCCCACTTGCCGTTTCACCACCACGCGCTCGCTGCCGAAATGGTCCAATGCGCGGGTTATGTCGCGGGCTGTGGGACTTTCGACCCACAGAGTGGGGATGGTTCGTGCACCCCGATCCGCCAGCGCGCCGAGATAGCGCTTGTCGATGTTCCAGCGCACGGTTTCGGGCGCATTGCACAGCGTGATTCCTGCCTGCTCAAGCGAGTCGATCCTGCTGAGGAATTCGTCCTGATTGTCCTGATAATCCCAGACCGTGCCCAGCAAGACCAACGGAATTCCGGCAAATTCAGCCAGCGGCGAGCGCCAGTCGATCACGCATAGCTCGTGCCCCAGTTCGGCCAGCGCCGGGGCCAGCGCACCAATTTGCAGATCGTGCTCATGCGCGTCCTTGCGCCGCACCGGCGAGCCGGGCAGCGTCGCCGCGCAGGCAAGAAAACCGATTTTCATCGAATGGATGAGCCTTCCAGTGGGTCTTGGGGCTTTCCCATATTGAAGCGTGCAGCCTATGGCCAGAGCGTGTTTGCGCAAGTATGGGACAAGCCATGTCAGGCGCAGACTCAATCACCATCACCCGGCCCGATGACTGGCACGTCCATCTGCGTGACGGCGCGATGCTGCGCGACGTGCTGCCCTTTACCGCGCGCCAGTTTGCCCGCGCGATCGTGATGCCCAACCTCTCCCCGCCGGTGACCGATACGGCCAGTGCGACCGCCTATCGCGAACGGATCATGGCGGCGCTTGCGCCGGGGCTGGACTTCACCCCGCTGATGACCTGCTATCTGACCGATGATACCGACGCCGACGATCTGGCGCGGGGCGCGGCGGGAGGGGTCTTTGCCGCGGCCAAGCTCTACCCCGCCAACGCCACCACCAATTCCGCGCGCGGCGTGAGCGACATACGCAGGATTTACCCGGTTCTTGCGCGGATGGAGGCAGAAGGGATCGTGCTCAGCGTGCACGGCGAGGTGACCGATCCCGAAGTCGATGTGTTCGACCGCGAGGCCGAGTTTATCGAGCGGCATCTGCGCGCGATAGTCGGCGATTTTCCGCAGCTCAAAGTCGTATTCGAGCACATCACGACGCAGGAAGCGGTGAATTTCGTGCTTGCGAGCGGCGCCAATGTCGCAGCGACGATCACGCCGCAGCATCTCCATATCAACCGCAACGCCATGCTGGTGGGCGGCATCCGCCCGCATGCCTATTGCCTGCCCGTGGCCAAACGCGAGACGCACCGGCTGGCGCTGCGCAAGGCCGCGACTTCGGGCCATTCGTGCTTTTTTCTCGGCACCGACAGCGCGCCGCATTTGCGCGCCGCCAAGGAAAGCGCGTGCGGCTGCGCGGGGATTTTCAACGCTCCCTTTGCCCTCGAAAACTATTGCGCGGTGTTCGACGAGGAGGGCGCGCTTGATCGACTCGAAAACTTTGCTTCGCTCAATGGCGCAGCCTTCTACGGATTGCCGGTAAATCAGAGCACGGTGACACTTGAACGCGCCGAAGTTGCGGTTCCCGCCATGCTCAGAGCTGCGGGCGAAGAGATCGTGCCCTTCCATGCGGGCGAAACGCTCGGCTGGCGGCTTGTTCCTTAAGCCTTATTTGAACGTCGCTTCAGCAGGTCCCACACGAACACCGCGATCGCCAGCCAGATCAGCACGAAGCTGCCGAGCTGTGCCGGGCGCAGCGGTTCGTGGAAGATGGTGAGGCCCAGGATAAAGACGATCGAGGGCGCGAGGAACTGGACGAAACCCAGCGTCGAAAAGTCCATCCTGCGCGCGGCAATCGCAAACAGCAGCAGCGGAAATGCGGTCAGGGCGCCGCCCAATATAATCAGCAGGCTCAAGCCGGGATCATGCCCGAACGATGAGCCTTGCGGGCTCATCGCATACCACAGGGCTACGCCCGCTGCGGGCACCAGCAGAAACGCCGATTCGAGCGTCAGCCCGGGCAGCGAGCCGACCGGCACCTGCTTGCGAATCAGGCCATAAGTGCCGAAGCTCAGGCCGAGGCTGAGGCTGATCCACAGGCTTGTCAGCGCGCCCGCCAGCAACAGCGCCACAGCGATCGCAGCGATTGCCACCGCGCACCATTGCAGCCGCGATAGCCGCTCGCCCAGCAGCACGGTGCCCAGCAGCACGTTGATCAGCGGGTTGAGGTAATAGCCCATGCTGGCGGCATAGACATGGCCGTTCTGGATCGCCCAGATGTAGATCAGCCAGTTCACGGCGATCAGAAGCGCACTCAGCATCAGCATCGCCATGCTCTTGCCGCTGGAAAGGGCTTCCTTCAGCGCCGGGAATTGACGCCTGGCCGCCACGATCGCCAGGCAGATGGGAAGCGTCCAGATGATGCGCCATCCGACGAATTCCACCGCAGGCACCGCGCGCACAAAGATCAGATAGATCGGCAGAAAGCCCCAGATCAGGTAGGCTCCCAGCGCATGAGGAAGGCCGGATTTGCGCCCGGAAGCTGGATCGGAGGTCATTGCGCGCGGCCTTACGAGGCCGCCGACGCGCGGGCAAGGGCGCAATACTGAATTCCGGTTCGGTTTGCGGGTGTGGCACCCATCCGCGGCGAATTACCGGGCAAATACGATCTCGCCGCCTTTCATCACGACATCGACATCTGCCAGCTCGCTCACATCGGCCAGCGGATCGCCATCGACCGCGATCAGATCGGCCCAGGCGCCCGGCTTGATCACACCGACTTCGCCCGTCTGACCCAGCGCGTCTGCGGCATTGAGCGTCGCCGCGCGTATCGCCTCGATCGGGGTCATGCCGTATTCGACCATCACGGCGAACTGCCCGCCGACATCCTCGTGCGGCATAACCCCGGCATCGCTGGCGAAGACCATGCGTACACCGGCCTTGTGCGCTTTACGGAAGTTGTCGCGCTGGATCTGCGCGATCTCGCGATCCTTGCGCAGATTGTCCTCCAGCACGCCGTTCGCCTTGCCCGCGGCCTGCGTGTAATCGGTGTTGTAGATGTCCATGCTGAAATATGTGCCGTGCTGCACGGCCAGCCGGATACCCTCATCATCGACCAGGCTGGCGTGTTCGATCGTATCGATCCCGGCGCGGATGGCGGCCTTGATTCCCTCAGCGCCATGGGCGTGGGCGGCCGTCTTGAGGCCCCAGAAATGCGCTTCCTCGGCGATGGCGCGCAGTTCCTCCTCGTGGAGCTGCTGCTGGCCCGGCTCGGTATTGCGGCTGAAAACGCCGCCGGTTGCGCAGACCTTGATCACCTCGGCTCCGTATTTGCGCTGTTCGCGCACGCGCAGGCGGAATTCCTCGGGGCTGTCGGCAACGGCGGGGCTCTTTGCATTGAAACTCGGCGGCAGATAGGTCTCGTCGCAATGCCCGCCGGTCGCGCCCAGCGCGTAGTTGGCGTTGACGATGCGCGGACCGTCCAGCCAGCCTTCCTCGATCGCCTGGTCAAGCCCTGCCACATTGTAATCATCGGCCCCGACATTGCGCACGGTGGTGAAGCCCGCGCCCAGCATCCGGCCCGCATTGACCGCGCCCAGAATGGTCCAGAACCGGTCGGTGAATTGCAGGCTGGTATAACCGCCATATTCGGGCCGACCGTCAAGATGGACGTGCATGTCGATCAGGCCGGGCAGGATGGTGCGGCCGGAAAGATCGATCACTTCTGACCCATCGGGCGCGCTCTTGCCCGATTCGACGCTCACAATCTTGCCATCGGTGATGGTGATAAGCGGCGCTTCGACGTAGCGCCCGCGCTCGACATCGAGCAGCCTGTCACCCGTCACATAGGTGGTTTCAGCTGAAGCGGATGCCGCGAGCAGGCTCATTAACGAGACGGCGACGGCGGCTGAGAAGTTGGATGCGCGCAAGGCCTGGATACTCCTTTTGATCCGTTTGCATCCTGTTTGGCAGCAAGCTGGCGATTCGCAAGCGGCGCGAACATCGGTTGGCGCAGGATCGGCTCGTTCATTGCGCATTGTCCGCATAACTGACCACTTCGAATTCGATCCCGTCCCAGTCGAAGAAATAGAACCTCCTGCCCGGTTCGTAATCGGCATGGTTGAACGGTTCGAGCCCGACATCCTTGACCACGGCCTCGGCAGCGTCGAGGTCGTCGACTATCAGCCCGACGTGGTTGAGTGGAACGCCTTTGGCATAGCGTTCGTGCGCCTTGTCGTTGGTGTAGAGCGCAAGGTATTCGTGTTCATTGCCGACATGGATGGTCCATCCACCCATCTGCGATGGCCCGCGCCAGCGCTCGTGCCAGCCGCACAAATTTTCGAACAGCTTTGCGCTGCGCTCGGGATCGGTGACCGTGATATTGACGTGTTCGAGTTGTCCGATTGGCATGATTATTCCTTCTATTTCGGTCCGATCCGCAGTGTGCGAATCACCTTGCTTGCCCAATGTGCAATCTCAAGCTAACTTGAGGTCAAGCATTTTCGAGGGAGGCTGGATGAACTGCAACGACCTGCTGCCGATCGGGGAACTGGCGCGGCGCACCGGCCTGGCGGTTTCGGCGATCCGCTTTTACGAGGACAAGCGCCTGATCGAACCCATCCGGACATCGGGCAATCAGCGCCGTTTCCTGCGCAGCGATATCCGGCGGCTGAGCTTCATACTGATCGCCCAACGGCTGGGGCTGGGGCTTACCGAAATCGAGCGCGAACTACGCAAGCTGCCGCAAGGGCGAACGCCCAATGCTGGCGATTGGCATGCCATCAGCGGCACGATCCGCAAACGGATCGACGCGCAGATCGCGCAGCTGGAGAAGGTACGCGAGGACCTCGACGGCTGCATCGGCTGCGGTTGCCTGAGCCTCAACAAATGCGCGCTCTTCAACGCCGGAGATAAATGGGGTGAAAGCGGCAGCGGGCCGCGGGTTCTGCGCTGAAAGTTGCAGTTCGGCCCGCTACCCTATTGCAGATAATGGCGCGACTGCATCTGCGTTCCGATTCCGTCCCGCTCCGGTACGCGCCGCTCTTTATAGCTCGAATTGGCCGGACAAGATCGGAACGCACGACCCAGACACGCTGGTTCTGATATGCGGACCGTCCCGCCAGGCGCGCGAGGCGATGAAGCTGGGACGCCCCATTTCCAGCCCCTGATGCACAGTAAAGTCGATTTCTTCGCCGCCAAGCCGATCCAGCAACAGGCCGGCGAGCGGCGCATTGGCGCTGCCTGTCGCCGGATCTTCCCAGGTCCCGGCGAGCGGCGCGAACATGCGTGCCCATATTGCCCGATCATCGCGAGCATAGACGAACAGCGAGAAGCGTCCGTTCAGTTCCGGATTGTCATTGGCGGCGCGATGAAAGGCGGCAAGATCGGGAGTGCAACCCGCCAGGGCACCGTGTTCGATTTCGGCAAAGATATAAGGGTTGCTGCAGGTCGCAAGGATTGGGGAATGGGTCGTTGTAACGATGTCGCCTGCATTGATCTGCAGACACTCCGCGATGCAGCGAGTTGGAACTTCCATGCCTGTGGTCATCGGCTGTGGAGCCTCTACAGTGCCGCCGGTGGGGTTGCCCTGCTCGTCCCTCCACAGCGTTACCTTTGCGATTCCTGCGGGGATCTCGAGCTTCGCAATATCGCCCTCGATCATACCCATTCGCGCCATGACGAACGCGGTCCCGATTGTCGGATGGCCTGCGAACGGCATCTCATGCTTGCGATTGAATATGCGCACTCTGGCGCTGTTCCCGGCGCTTTCAGGCCTCAGGACAAAGGTCGTCTCGCTATAGTTCATTTCGGCGGCCAGCGCCTGCATCGTCGCATCGTCGACCACTTCGGCGCCAATAAAGACGGCGAGGGGGTTGCCGCCGAAGCGTCGGTCAGTGAACACATCGGCAGTCTCAAATTGAATGGCGGGCATGAATCGTCCTCTTGACGAGTAATTCGATAATTGGCAAAAAAACGAAATGCAAGACGAAAAGATATATCGCGTCCTGGCTAACGCCCACCGACTCCAGATCCTCGAATGGCTCAAGGATCCGGTCGCGCATTTCCCGCCGCAGGTCGATGGCGATCTGGTCGAGGACGGTGTCTGCGCGGTTCTGATCGCGAAGAAGCTCGGGCTGACGCCATCGACCCTTAGCGAGCATATGCGCCTGCTTGTCGAGGCGGGCTTCGTCACGCCCAAGCGAATCAAGCAATGGACCTTTTATCGCCGCAATAAGGGCCGGATCGCCGAGATCGCAGAGGCGCTTGCTCGCGGCCTGTGATCCGCAAGAATACCTGCCAGGCTATTTCCAGAGAACTATCATACCCGTCTGGCTACGTTCATGCCTGGGGTTGGCAGGGTATCATTGGTGATTTTCGCCGCCTAACCAGGCAAGTGCCAGTTCAAAGACTGGCGTTTGCCTCCAGTTCGCGTGCCGCCCAAACCCGTACAAGATCGATCTGGCGCGCGATTCCCATGAGCCGACATTGAGCGCTAATATTCCGGCCCCAGATCGGGATCGAGATCGCGCGGGCGGGCAAAATGCACGAGCCTTGCGCATCCCGGCGCGAGGTCAGGCCAGTTCTCGATATTGCATTCGAACACGCAATAGCTCGCGGTGGGCAGCTTGGTCATGGCTTCATCGAACAGGGCATTCTCGTTCGATGGGGCAACCAGCTCGAACAACAATTCCTGCAAGCCGGGATTGTGTCCCACCACCAGCACCGCCCCGGCGTCGCCTGCCTTGTCGGCCAGACATTCGAAGATCGTCCCGGCGCTGGCTAGATAGAGCCGCTCATCGAAAACGGGGTCGGCTTCGGGCAGGGCAGCGTCGATCGTATGCCGGACCCGCGCCGCCGGGCTGGCCAGCACCTTGTCCCATGCCACGCCATGCTGGCGAATATGATCGCCCATCAATGCAGCGCCGCGGCGCCCGCGATCATTGAGGCCGCGATCGAAATCGCGCTTCTTCATATCGTCCCAATCGGACTTTGCGTGCCGCAAAAGGCCAAGGATTTTCACTTCGGTTCTACCCTCCCCGGCGACAGTTCGTGAACGCGGCCCGTGCGGTTACTACTGTCCGGAACACCAACTGCGATGCGCTGTAGAGCTTCGTCAAGCGTCAACCTGATGACGGGTGTGCCGGGCGGGAATGCGCTCAGCAAGCGGCTGGGGAACGCTGGCGAGAGCACGATGAAGTGGCCCCGGTCCTGCGCAGAGCGGATCAGGCGGCCGAATGCCTGCGCCAGCCGTGCGCGGATGATCCGGTCATCGTGCGCGCTTCCGCCATTGGCCGCGCGGCGCGCCTTGTGGAGAATATCGGGGCGCGGCCAGGGCACCTGCTCCATGATAACGCAGCGCAGCGAATGGCCCGGTACATCGACCCCGTCGCGCAGCGCATCGGTGCCCAGCAGTGAGGCGCGCGGATCGTCGCGGAAGATATCGACCAGCGTCCCGGTGTCGATCGGATCGACGTGCTGCGCGTAGAGCGGCAGTCCCGCACGCGCTAGCCGGTCGGCGATCCGCCCATGCACTGCGCGCAGGCGCCGGATCGCTGTAAACAGGCCCAGAACACCGCCGTCTGCCGCCTCGATCAGCCGGGCATAGGCACCGGCAAGCGCTGGCAGATCGCCCTTGCGGATGTCGGTCACGATCAGCACTTCGGCCTTGCTGGCATAGTCGAACGGGCTTTTCGCCGAACTGAGGCGCGGCTGCACTTCGATATGGTGTGCGCCGGACCGGGCGATGGCCGCTTCCCAATCGGGGCTGTCGCCATCCCGGTCGGTCAGCGTGGCACTGGTCAGCATCACCCCATGCGAAGGCTCGAGTACGACCTTGGCGAAAGGCTTCATCGGATCGAGCCAGCGGCGGTGCACGCCGACGTCGAACTCGCGCGCGTCCGACCGCTCGACCGCCAGCCAGTCGACGAATTCGGGATCCGCCGGGCCGCCGATACGCGCCAGCAGCGCTTCCCAGGCGGACAGCAGATCGATCCGCCATGCCAGCGCATGGCGCGCGCCCTCGATCCGTGCCCGGCCCTGAGTGTCAAGCCAGTCGGGCGCATCGGCCAGGATCACCTCAAGCCGCACGAACAGCCGGGCCAGCGGCTTGCGGATCGCGGACAGCGCCGCTTCGGCTTCGCCTGCGGCTTCGATCAGCTCGCCGGGCAGCGAGGCGGCTTCGGTTTCGATGCCATAGCCCGCTTCCTGTCCGCCGCTTTCATCGCGGGCATAAGTGGCCGATCGTACCAGCCCCAGCAGAATTTCAAGCGGCCCGCTGGGCTCGCCATCGTGCAGGCGTTGCAGCCAATGATCGCCGGGCAGGGCATGCGCGGCTTCGAGCGCCGCTTCGATGGCCTGCGCGCCCTGGTCGTCATAGCTGGCGATATCGGCCAGCCTTGCCGCCAGCCCGCGCCTGCGCCCACGGTTCTGCCGCTCGGGCCCGATGATCCAGCGGCGCAGCTCGATCATTTCCTGACCGGTCAGTTCGGCGGCGAAGGTAGAATCGGCGGCCTCGAAAACATGGTGCCCTTCATCGAAGATGATGCGCGTTGGCCGCCTGGTACGGTCGTCGCCCGTGCCGAAGCCCGAACGCGCGGCATTGACCATGACCAGCGCGTGGTTGGCGATCACCAGATCGGCCTCACCGCTGGTGCGCACGGCGCGTTCGATGAAGCATTTGCGGTAGTGCGGGCAGCCGGCATAGACGCATTCGCCGCGCTGATCGGTGAGCGAGGCTAGCGCGCGCTTGCGAAACAGCGAGCCGAGCCAGCCGGGCAGATCGCCGCCGATCATGTCGCCGTCCTGCGTATAGGCGGCCCATCGCGCTACCAAATGCGCCAGAATGCCCGCGCGCCCGGCAAAGCTGCCTTGCAAGGCGTCCTCCAGATTGAGCAGGCAAAGGTAGTTCTCACGCCCCTTGCGCACCACCACCGGGCGCGAACCGTCGGCGCGTCTTTCAGGCCAGGCACGGCGGCTTTCCTGCCGCAGTTGGCGTTGGAGGTTCTTGGTAAAGGTGGATACCCACACCGTTCCATCCGCCGCCGCGCTCCACAGCGAAGCGGGGGCGAGGTAGCCCAACGTCTTACCGATGCCCGTGCCCGCCTGCGCCAGCACCAGATGCGGCTGGCCCGGCCCGGTGCGCGGGGCAAAGACCTGCGCTGCATCACGCGCATAGGCCTGCTGCCCCTGGCGCCGCTCTGCCCCCTCGCCGGTGAGGTGATCGAGCTGGGTCAGCACATCTTCCTCGCGCAATTCGATCTGGCGCGGGGCGGCACGTTCGGGCCGCTCTTCCCATTCGGGCAATCGGGAAAACAGCCATCGCTCGGCACGCGCAGGCTTGGCAATGTGTGCGCTAAGCACCTGTGCCCAGGGCCAGCGCAGCCGCACCAGCGATTGCAGCGCGCTCCACGCGCCTTCGCGTTCGGCCCAGTTCTCGTCATGACAATGCGCGATCAGCCGCGACGCCGCAGACTGGAGGAAATCGGGCACCGCACCGTCGCTAGCCGGGGCGTCAATCCCGACCGCATCGGCAAGGCCCTTGGGCGTGGGGACGCAGAAGCGCGCCGGATGGATGAAGGCGAACAGTTCGAGCAGGTCGAGCCCGGAAAGATCGGGATAGCCAAGCCGCGATGCCACCAGCGGAGCATTGATCATCAGCACCGGCGTATCGGCGGCGGCCATGATCGCATCGCCCTTGGAAATCGCACTGGTCGCGCCGTCGGCGGGCCTCAGCCAGGTGCCGCCATGGCTGGCATGAAGCGCGGGGAGGGGCACGAGCGATGTCACCGGCGCAAGGTTAGAATGCAATGCGAACGCAAGGCAAGCGCCGGGTAGTGCCTCAGTTTGAATTTCCACTGGCCTTTCCTGCCGTTGGACATCTCGCCGCTGATTGTCCACTCATGAAAAACGTTCGCTTCCGGGAATAAAGCCACTCCCACCACAGTCTATACTCCTGAATCCACACACAGGAGCGCGCACTGATGAGCGAACATGGCGGAGATCGGGTTGACCGGCGCGGGTTTCTCGAATGCATGGGCTGGGCGGGAACCGGCGCACTTTACACGCTAAGCGGCGGAATTGCAGCGTCGGTCAGCCTTGAGACGGCGTTGGCCGCACCGCTGAAAGCAGCCAAAGTCAAACCCTTCAGCTTCGTCCAGATCAGCGACACGCATATCGGGTTCAAGAAGCCCGCCAACCCCGACCCGCTCGGCACGCTGCGTGAAACCATCGCCAAGATCAAGGCGTTGCCAGTGCAGCCCGACTTTGTCCTCCACACCGGCGACATCACCCACCTCGCCACGCCTGAGCAGTTTGACATAGCGCAGTCAGCACTTTCTGAAATTAAGGTGCCAATATATTTCGTTCCCGGCGAACATGACATTCTTGATGGCACCAACCCGCAGCCCTTTTTGGACCGCTTCGGCAAGGGCAGCAAGGGCGAGGGTTGGTATAGTTTTGACGCCAACGGCGTCCATTTCATCGGCCTCATCAACGTCGTCCATCTTGGCGACATGGGGCAGGGAACATTGGGCGCAGACCAGATCAAATGGCTGCGCGATGATGTCGCGCATCTGTCTGCCTCGACGCCGATTGTCGTGATGAGCCATTTTCCGCTGTGGTCGTTGCGCCCCGATTGGGGTTGGGGCACGGTTGATGGGGCGGTGGCGCTCGCCGCGCTCAAACGGTTCGGCTCGGTCACGGTGCTCAACGGTCATATCCATCAGGTGCAGCAAAAGATCGAGGGCCATATCATTTTCCACAGCGCGCGCTCGACGGCCTATCCCCAGCCAGCCCCCGGCGTTGGCGCAGGGCCGGGGCCGTTGCTTGTGCCGCCGGAGCAATTGCGTTCGATGATCGGGCTGCGCTCGGTGCAGGTGAGGCAGAATGCGGGGCCGCTTGCCCTGATCGATACGACGCTGGCAGGCTGAGCCATGACACAAAGCATAAATCTTGTGGCGCGCGTGATTGGCGTAGTGGCGATCCTCTCCATAGCCATGGCGGGACTCAGTGCCAAACCCAAACCCAAAGCTGCAAAACCGGTCGCGGTCGCAACACTCGCGGGCAATGCGGTACGCGGCAAGGCGCTCTACCAGTCGTGCACCGGCTGCCATTCAATTGACGAGAATGAGGTCGGCCCAAAACATCGCGGCGTTGTCGGTAGGCATAGCGCGATCATCCCCGGCTACGCTTATTCGCCGGCACTCAAACAGTCGGGCATTGTCTGGACACCGGCGATGATTGATCGCTGGCTGACCAACCCCCAAAAGCTGGTGCCGGGGGCAAAGATGTTCTTTTCGGTCAGCAATCCGCAAAGCCGTGCCGACATCATCGCTTATCTGGCGGAACAGAAGTAAGGTGAATGTTTGATTTTCGGGAGGGTGTAAGAGATTGGCACGCGGTAATGGTCCATTCCGACCGAGGCTGGCTTATAGCGTGGATCGGCCAGCCATGACCGCTACAGAAGGGGTGCCATATTCGACGCCCGATCAGGCTGCACAATTCCGCGCGGTGATTCTGCCGCATCTCGACGCTGCCTACAATCTGGCGCGATTTCTGGTTCGTGATCCGGTCGCGGCGGAAGATATTGTCCAGGACGCGTTCCTGCGCGCCTTCCGCGCCTTTCCCGGCTTTCAGGGGCAGTCGCCCAAGGCATGGCTGTTTGCGATTGTGCGCAATTGTTTTTTCGATTGGGTCAAGGACAATCGCAATTCCGGGGCTGTTACGGACGAAAGCACGGATCAGACTGAGGAAACACCTGAATCCATCGTGCGGCGCAATGAGGAGGTTCATATGGTGCGGACGATGATCGAAAACCTGCCGGAGCCGTTCCGCGAGACGATCATCCTGCGCGAGCTTGAGGAAATGAGCTACAAGGAGATTGCTGTGTTGACACAGGTTCCCATTGGCACCGTGATGTCTCGGCTGGCGCGCGCAAGAGAGATGCTGAGCAAGCTGCTGCTGCCCCGCAAAATGGGAGCATCGGTATGACGGCATGTCCGGATAAGCTTCCGCTGATCCACGCGTTGGCCGACGGCGAGCTTGATGCCGCTAACAGCTTGGGGCTTGAGGCACATGTCAAAAGCTGTGCCGGATGCGCCGCCGAACTTGAACATATCTGTGCTGTCCGCGAACACTTGAAACACGGATTGCTGCGCTATGAGGCACCACCGGGATTGCGGACAGGCGTTGAAGCCATGGTTAGTGAAGCGACGGCTCTGGTCGAGGCGTCACCGCCAGCAGCTGCAGCCCATCAACCACGCTCTGGTCGCTGGTTCGCAGGCGGAGCAATTACCGCACTGGCAGCGAGTCTCACCATGTTCCTAGCCCTGCCACAACTCACAGCGAGCGGCATCGAAGACCAACTGATCGCCAGCCATGTCCGCTCGCTGCTCGCCACCCACCTCACCGATGTGGCGACGTCGGACAAGCATGTCATCCGGCCATGGTTTAACGGCAAGATCGATTTTGCCCCGCCAGTGGTTGATCTCACCGAGCAGGGCTTTGCGCTGGCTGGCGGACGGCTCGATTATGTCGATGGTCGCGTTGTCGCCGCGCTCGTCTACCACCGCCGACTGCACAGCATCAACCTGTTCATCCGTCCTGCCGAACGCTTCGGATCGAACGCATCCTTCACAAATACGCGAAGCGGCTACAGCCTTGAGCGCTGGACTGGCGGCGGCCTAGAATATTGGGCCGTGTCAGACATTCCAGCGGCGGAATTGGGGCAATTTCGTCAGCAATTTCTCAATCAGAGCAAACATGCACCAATGCGGTGATGGCCGTGGGCGATATTGCGGCCCTCGCAAAGCGGACTTTGGCACCTGATCATGGAGCGTCTCGAATGTGCCCCAAGCAGTAGTTTAAACTGAGACACTGCCAAGCGCTGTTGCTGCTTGACTTGTGGGAGCCTGCACCCAAATTCCCGTACAGTACAATGGACCGTATATTCCCGCACCTCTCCCGCCGACGTCTGATCACCAGCGCCGCCGGACTCGCCGCCGCCGGCACGCTCCCCATGCCCGCATGGGCCAAGGGCCTGCCGCCGAAGAGTGCATCGAAAGGCTTTGGCGAGCTATCGGGGGAAGACATTCACCTGACCATCGCCGAACATCATTTTGCCACGCGCGGGCGCCATGGCCATGCCATCGCCGTCAACGGCACGATCCCCGGCCCGCTGATCCGCTTGCGCGAGGGGCAGGACGTTCGGCTGCACGTCACCAATCTGTTGGGCGAGGACAGTTCGATCCACTGGCACGGCCTGTTGTTGCCGTTCCAGTTCGACGGTGTGCCCGGCGTCAGCTTCCCCGGTATCGGGCCAGGTCGGACCTTCACCTATCAATTCCCGATCCGGCAGAGCGGCACCTATTGGTGGCATTCGCATTCCGGCCTTCAGGAACAGGAAGGACTCTATGGCCCGCTAGTCATCGAGAGCGCCGAGCCCGATCCACGCTATGACCGTGAGTATGTGCTGCTGCTGAGCGAGTTCACCCCGCTCCACCCGCACGCCATCATGCGCAAGCTCAAGGCCGAGAACCATTATTTCAACCGCCAGATGCAGACTGCGACCGAGGGCGACATGCCCGGTGCGCAGCGGCGCATGTGGGGCCAGATGCGGATGAACCCGCGCGACATCGCCGATGTTTCGGGCGCAACTTACACCTATCTGGTCAACGGGCATGGGCCTGATGATGCGCTGGAATTCGCTTTCAATCCCGGTGAGCGGGTGCGTCTGCGGATCATCAATGGCAGCGCGATGACGTTCTTCAATGTCCGCATTCCCGGCGTGCCCATGGTGGTTATCGCGGCGGACGGGCAGGATGTGGACCCGGTCGAGATCGATGAGTTCCAGATCGGTACTGCGGAAACCTATGATGTGATCGTCACCCCGCCCGATGGCAGCCACGCGCTGGTGGCCGAGGCGATGGACCGTTCGGGAATGGGTATTGCCAGCCTGACTTCGCAGCCGGGCCGGGTCGCTTCGCCGCCAGCTTTGCGCGAAGTGCCGACGCTGACCATGGTCGATATGGGCATGGGCGAGCATGCCCTTCACGGCAGCGGCGCAATGGCCCACAAGATGCGCGATACCTCGCTGCTGCCCGGTGATGTGAAGGTTGGGCCGGGGCTCGACATGGTCAGCGCCATGCCTGCGGACCGGATGCATTTTCCCGGCCTCGGCCTCGACGGGGTGGAGCACCGCGTGCTGCGCTACACCGATCTCAGGGCACAGCGGCCCAATCCGCACCGCGTGCTCGATCGTGAGATGGAAATCCACCTCACCGGAAATATGGAGCGCTACATGTGGTCGTTCGACGGCAAGAAGTTTGCCGCCGTCACCGATTCCCCGATCCGCTTCGGGCTTGGCGAACGGGTGCGGGTGAAACTGGTCAATGACACGATGATGGCGCATCCGATCCATCTGCACGGCCATTTCTTCGAACTGGTCAATGGCGCGGACCATATGCACCAGCCGTTGAAGCATACGCTTATCGTCCAGCCGGGCAGCAGCGCCACATTCGACCTGACCGCGAGCGAGCCGGGCGACTGGGCGTTCCACTGCCACCTGCTCTATCACATGCACGCAGGCATGATGCAGGTGGTGACGGTGCGGCCCTATGCCGACGGCACTGCGGCATGATGCGCGCGGCGACCCTCGCCTGCGCGGCGCTGTGGGCCATGCCGGCTGCGGCGCAGGACCACGCGGAGCATACTGGCCATACTGTAAACGAGGCGGAGTCCGCGCCTCCGGTGGAAGGCGAACCACCGCCGCGCTCGCTTGAAGGGCCACTGCATGCCGCCGACGCTGTGTGGGGTGAGGAGGCGATGCGCGCCAGCCGCGCAGCGCTCGTCTCGGCCCACGGCGGGCTCAGGACAGGCTCGTTCCTGATCGAGCGGCTCGAGGCCCGTCCCGGTGAGGGTGCCGATGGCTATGCATGGGATGTGCAAGGCTGGTATGGCGGCGATATCAACCGGTTGGTGGTCAAGAGCGAAGGCGAAGGCGAATTCTCGGGCGGGCTGGAGGAAGCGGAAGTGCAGGCGCTTTTCAGCCGCGCCCTCACGCCGTTCTTTGATCTGCAAGCGGGCGCAAGGGTGGATTTCGAGCCCGAAGGGCGCAGCCATCTGGTGCTGGGGGTTGAGGGGCTTGCGCCCTATATGTGGCATGTCGATGCGGCGCTGTTTCTGTCCGACCGGGGCGATCTCATGGCGCGGGTGGAGGCGGAATACGACCAGCGCCTGACGCAGCGGCTTATCCTTCAGCCGCGCATCGAGGTTGAAGCTGCGGCGCAGGATATTCCCGAGCGCGGCACCGGCGCGGGTTTGACGTCGATCGAGGCAGGCTTGCGGCTGCGCTATGAAGTGGTGCCCGAGTTCGCTCCCTATCTGGGCCTGGAATATGCGGCGAAACCGGGCGAAACGGGCGATCTTGCCCGCGCGGCGGGGGACGACCCCAATGGCGTTACTTTCCTGATCGGTCTGCGCGCCTGGTTTTAGGCGCTGAGCAGCGTGCTTGACTAAGAATAGCTAACGTGGGACTTCCCGCGGATTGTGACAGGGTTGCCAAGCGCATGCTTGCCCGCGTGTTTTTCGGATGCGTGGGGGAGAGGGGCAAAATGCGCGAATGTCTGCTTCGGGCCGCATAACCGACAGGAGACAATAACAATGAGCAATTTCCTACGCATCGGCGCGCTCGCAATCTGCCTCGCCGTCCCGGGCATCGCGCATGCCGGCACTGCAACCTACACCACCACAGGGGGCCCCGAAAAGACGGTCGGGACCGCAGAATACCAGGGCAGCTATCAGGAAGGCACGTCAGTGGTGACCTATTCGGATGGCTCCAAGGTCAACGAGAAGTGGACCTGCATTGGTGTGTCGCAACCGCCCAATGCCAAGCTGTTCGACTTCCATTTTGCCTGCGATGCCAGTTCGGATGCAGGCAGCTATTCGATGATCTTCGGTTGCAACAATATTCCCGATGGAAACGGGATGCAGGGCTGCGTTGGCGGCCTCAACGGCAAGACGGGCCGCTATGCAGGCAAGAACGGCGCGACCACCTGGTCGGGCACCGGAGGCAGCGGAACCGGCACCATGCAATGGTCCGACTGATCTGAACCGCGGTTGGAGGGGCCGGTCTGCATGCCGTCCCCTCCCTTCGCGCTTGCAACATCGCGCCGCTTGGGCGAAGGCTGCGCGCGATGACCGACGATGAACTGATCGATGCCGCCCGTAATTCCAAGGCATGGCCCTTTCAGGAGGCGCAGCGGCTTGCCCGGCGCTATCCTGAAGGCAAACCCGGCGGCGAACCGGTAATTTTCGAAACCGGCTATGGTCCATCGGGTCTGCCGCATGTCGGCACATTTCAGGAAGTTCTGCGCACCACTTTCGTGCGCCGTGCCTACGAGGCGCTGACGGGCGGCGCGCCCACGCGCCTCGTCGCCTTTTCGGACGATATGGACGGACTGCGCAAGGTTCCCGACAACGTGCCGAACCAGGCGATGTTGGCCGAAAATCTGGGCAAGCCGCTTTCACGAATACCCGATCCCTTCGGCAAGTTCGAAAGTTTCGCGCACCACAACAACGCCATGCTGCGCGAATTTCTCGACCGGTTCGGCTTCGATTACGAATTCGTCGCATCGAGCGAACGCTACAATTCGGGCGCGTTCGACGAGGCGTTGAAACAGGTTCTGCGCCGCAATCAGGCAATCCTCGACATCATGCTGCCGACGCTGCGCGAGGAACGGCGGCGTACCTATTCGGCGGTGCTACCGGTCAGCCCGGTGAGCGGCCGCGTGCTACAGGTTCCGGTCGAAGTGATCGATGCCGAGGCCGGGCTGATCCACTTTACCGATGAAGATGGCAGCGTGATCGAGCAGAGCGCGCTGGGCGGCAGGGCCAAGCTGCAATGGAAGGTCGATTGGGCCATGCGCTGGTATGCGCTGGGAGTCGATTACGAGATGTACGGCAAGGACCTGACCGACAGCGGGGTGCAGTCTGGCAAGATTGTCGAGCTGCTGGGCGGAAAGAAGCCCGAAGGGCTGATCTACGAGCTGTTTCTCGACGAGAAGGGCGAGAAAATTTCCAAGTCCAAGGGCAATGGCCTGACGATCGAGGAATGGCTGACTTATGGCAGCGAGGACAGCCTGGGCTTCTACATCTTCCCCAATCCCAAGAGCGCCAAGAGCCTGCACCCCGGCGTGATCCCGCGCGCGGTCGACGATTACTGGCAGTTCCGTACCGCGCTCGCCGATCAACCGCTCGACAAGCAGCTCGGCAACCCCGCCTGGCACCTGCTGCGTGCAAACGGCAATGGCGCGGCCAGCGAAACCCCCGGCGCGGGCGACAGCCTGCCGGTGACTTACGCCCTGCTGCTCAATCTCGTCGGCGTGCTGGGGCCCGGGGCAGACCACGATCAGGTCTGGGCATACCTGGGCAATTACATCCATGATGCCGATCCCGCGCACCATCCTGAGCTTGCTCTGCTCGTTGACAGGGCGCTGGCCTATAATCGCGATTTCGCCGCCCGCACTCTCCACAAACGCGCACCCACGTCCAGCGAGGCGGCGGCGCTGCGCTCGCTCGATGCCATGCTGGAGGCTTGCGGGCCCGATGTGTCGGCGGAAGAATTGCAGACGCAGATCTATGAGATCGGCAAGGCGGAGGAATTCGGCTTCGAGAACCTGCGCGACTGGTTCAAGGCGCTTTATGAGACGCTGCTGGGCAGCGAGCAGGGGCCGCGCATGGGCAGTTTCATCGCGCTGTACGGGATCGAAAACACTCGCAGATTGATCGCGGAGGCCTTGGCACGTTAGGGAGTACACGATGACCCGTGACGCCGATCCGCACAAGCTGGCGCTCGAACTGCTGGGCCGCGAGTTCGATGAACTTGAGTCCGACGAGCAGCGCGTGTTGACCCGCGTGGCGGCGGGTACTTACGCAGGGCGCGATGCCGACGAACTGGCGCAGGCGCATGCCACAAGGGGTGACCGGTTGGCGGATCGTGTCGCTGCGGTTGGCGGCAGTTGGGGGTTTATCGGCGCGTTCGGCGTTGTGCTGCTGGGATGGATGCTGGTCAACAGCCGGATGCTGGAACATCTCGGTTTCCATCCCTTCGACCAATATCCGTATATTTTTCTCAACCTCATGCTGTCCATGCTGGCAGCGGTGCAGGCCCCGATCATCCTGATGAGCCAGAACCGGCAGGCCAAGAAAGACCGCATCACCGCGCGGCACGATTACGAGGTCAATCTGCGAATGCTGCTCGAAATCCTGCGCCTATCGCGTCGGCTTGACCACATGACCGCGGAATTGACCGGTGGCGGGCATGGCAAGCCGGGCAAGCCCGGGGGATAGGCGCCGCGCTATCGCCACTCGCGGGTGCGATACCACTTGGTAATGACGTATTTCGCGCCGCGCACCACAGGGGTTCCGGCATGCATTGTCCCTTCGTTGGGCGTGCCATCGGGCAAGGCATTGTTCCACACCATCAGGACGCCGGGCTTTGGCTCGATCTTGATTCCGACTTCGGTGAAATGGGTTTCGCCGCCTTCCTCCACTTCGTTGAGGAAGGCCATAGCGGTCCAGCTTCGCTGCCCACCGCGCTTGCGCTCAAGCTGCCAGTATTTCTCGCTGGTATAGAACCAGTCGTTGTGCGGCTGGAACTGCTGGCCGGGCAGATAACGCTGCCCCTGGATCGGCTCGCCGCAGATCGGGTTGATCCCCAGCAAATCGTCGATCCGGCGCGAAATTCCCATTACGAATGGATCGTATCGATCGAGGTCGCCCGAATAGCTGGTGCGAAAGCCGCTGGAATAATCCTGCTCGTGCAGCGTGCTGGGTTTGGCCACCTGGTCGATCATCAGCAACAGGCGCGCGCACTCGGCCATGCTCAGGAAGTCGCCGAAAGCGAAGATTTCCGCAACATCGGTATCGACTTTGTAGGCCTGCGGATCGGCCAGCAGTCGCTGGCGGACCGAAGTGCCAAGACGCCGAAGCGCGTCCTGATCGGGGATGGGTGCGGCTTTGGCCATATCACTCCTTCCCTAACAAGCGCGCGGCAAATCAGGCAAGTCCCGGCGCGGCGATACTTTTCGATACTTGCCCGCGCCGCCCGCGCTGTTAGAGAAACGTGAAATGACCCTTAAGGAGAATGCGATGTCCGACGCTACGCAGGCCCGTTATTCGCTGGGTGCCATCATCCTGCATTGGGCGATCGCCATTGCGGTGATCGTCAACTGGCGCATCGCCGAGGCTGCCGAGCATGGCACCGACGCAGAGAAGATGGCGATCATGGCCAACCACAAGGCCCTGGGCATTACCATCCTGGCACTTTCTGTGTTGAGGCTGGGCTGGCGTCTTACGCACAAGGCGCCGCCGCTGGCGCAAAGCCTGGCCGGATGGGAAAAGCTGCTGGCCCGCGTCACCCATGTGGTTTTCTATGTAATGCTGATCGGTCTGCCCATCGGCGGCTGGCTGGGCGTTTCCTACTATGGCAATGCGGTCGATATATTCGGCCTGTTTACGGTCCCGGCGCTGCCCGTGGGCGTCGATAAAGACGCGGGCGAGGCGGTTCTGGACCTGCACCATGAAGGCGCCGAGATCCTGTTGCTGCTGATCGCGCTGCACATATTGGGCGCGCTCAAGCACAGCTTTTACGATAAGGTGCCCAGCCTTTCGCGGATGTGGGTTTCGCGCTGATCCTGTAACACTATAAACCAAAACCCCCACCGGCTTGGGGCCGGTGGGGGGAGGTCGCGACTGGCGGAGGGTAAGTACCAGTCGTCTCTTGGGGCCGTTTCACCAGGTCTCGTGTTCACCAGAAGAAGTCGTGGATCACGTCGACCACTTCGCCGCTGTAGATATTCACCAGCAGCACATCGTCGTAATAGCGCACCCAGCGATACGGACCGTAAACCTGGGGTAAGCGATAATACGAGGGGTTGCCGATCCAGAATCGCGTGCCGAAGAACAGGCTATCGAGATAGAAGCCGATGCTTAACCGGCGATAGCTGTGGTGGCGGTAGGGCGCATAATAGTTCCCCAGATGGTAGATGTGCCGGTGCGAGCGCCGGTAATCATACCAGTTATAGCGATCGTTTCGTCGCCAGTCGTGGCGATCCCAGCGCTTGTAATCCCGCCCCTCGCGATAATCGGTGCGGCGGTCGTCGCGCTCCTCGTACCGCCGCTCGCGATAGGAGTCGCGCCGGTCGTCGCGATAGCCGTCGCGGCGTTCGCCAAAGCGGCCATCGTTGCGGTCGCCGAAGCGGTCGTCGCGCCGGTCATCGCCTCGCGAGGCACGATAGGTCCGATCGCGGTCGCCGTCGTTGTAGGAACGGTTGCGGTCGCCCTGATAGGAGGTGCGCTGCTGCGGCGCCTCGCCGCGGTTCCATTCCCTGCCGGAGCGTGTCTGCGCAACTTCGGCTTGGCGTTCGCCCTGGTTCCATTCGCGGCCAGAGCGCGTCTGCGCCACTTCGGCGCGGCGTTCCTGCCGGTTGTCCTGACGTGCCTCGCGGCGATCAGGTCGGCTCTGGCGAGCCTGTTGCCGGTTTTCCGCGCGGTCGTTGGAGCGTTCGTCGCTGCGGCTTTCGGGCTCGCGGCCTTGCGCTTCGGCAGCGGCAGGTAAAGAGGCGAGCGCTGCGGCAGCCGCAAGGGTGCCAAGCGCGCTGCCTTTGAACAAGCGGGTCATATTCATGAGTCGGCTCCTGTCATGGCCGCTCCACCATACGCGGCAATGGGTGATGCCATGTAACTAGGTTCGCTGGGCTGACCTCAAACTGAACCGGACTGAGGGGCTATTGTTCAGGTTTGGGAGTGGTGAGACCTAACGTGCTAAGGGGATTGGTGGACGCATTGCCGACCGATTTTGGCGCGATGGTGCAATGCGGGCACGCGTACACTGAATTGCCTGTCATGCGTCACTTGACAATTCATCCGTCATGCTATACATGACGCCTCAATGGAAATTGCGAGCATCCGGAACAAGGCTCTGCGGCGGTTTGTCGAGACGGGTGCGGCGAAGGGGATCATCGAGCCTCAACGGGTTGCCGACATGCTGGGATTGCTTCGCTTCGCGATGAGTTTCGACGAGTTGAACACGCCGCCCAACTACGGATTCCACGCACTTACCGGCAACCGGAAGGGTGCTTACGCCATGACGGTAACGAAGAACTGGCGATTGACATTCACCAAGGTCGACGAGCGAACCATCGCCGACCTCGATCTGGAGGACTATCACTGATGGGTATCGAACTGCACCCCTCGATCATTTCGCATCCCGGCCCGTGGATGCTGCGCACCTTCCTTGAGCCGCACAATATTTCGGTGACGGAGCTTGCTAAGCATGTCGGCGTCAGTCGGCAGAATATGAGCGCCCTGCTCAATGGGCGCGCTGCGATGAGCGCGATGATGGCGCTCCGCTTCGAGAAGGCGTTCGGCATTAGTGCGCAGACGCTGCTGGCGATGCAGATGGGTTACGATCTCGCCCAGGTACAGCTGCTCGGCAAGGAGCCGGACGTGAAGCGGTTGGAGGTCGTAGGGTATGTATAAGTCAACTTCCAACTCTATGCAGCATCGCGCGAGGCATCCTGGAGCGAAGACAGATCAACTGCGCGGATTCTGTCAAAAGGAGAGAGTCCGTCAGCGACGCGAGGCATTCAAACGCATTTTAGCTGCGGAGCTAAGGTGGACCGAAGTCAAACTGCCAACCTGGGTAGCTATCGAAATAAGGCGATTGGGGATCAGGCGGTGGTTAGATGTTCAGCACAGGAGGTCAGACGATGCAGCCGAGGCGGTCCTGAAGAACGCAGTAGGCAAAATTCGTACCAAGAAGAAATTTGGCTCCAGACGGAGATAGAAATCACCTCGTCAGCTTCTTGTACGCCAGCCTTGTCGGCCGGTCAGCCGCATCGCCGAGGCGGCGGCGCTTGTCTTCCTCATACGCCTCGAAGTTGCCCTCGAACCACTCAACGTGACTGTTACCCTCGAACGCCAGGATATGCGTGGCGAGGCGGTCGAGGAAGAAGCGGTCATGGCTGATCACCACCGCGCAGCCGGCGAAGTTCTCGATCGCCTCTTCCAGCGCGCCCAGCGTTTCCACGTCAAGATCGTTGGTCGGCTCGTCGAGCAGCAGCACATTGCCGCCCTCTTTCAGCATCTTGGCCATGTGCACGCGGTTGCGTTCGCCGCCCGACAGCTTGCCGACGTTCTTCTGCTGGTCGGCGCCCTTGAAGTTGAACGCGCCGACATAGGCGCGGGTCGACATCTCCTGCTTGTTGACGGTCATATAGTCATGCCCGCCAGAGATTTCCTGCCAGACGTTGTGCTTGGGGTCGAGGTGATCGCGGCTCTGGTCGACATAGCCCAGATGCACGGTCGAACCGATTTCGATCGTGCCGGAATCGGGCTGTTCCTTGCCGGTGATGATCTTGAACAGCGTGGATTTGCCCGCACCGTTGGGGCCGATCACGCCCACGATGCCGCCCGGGGGCAGGGTGAAGCTCAGGTCTTCGAACAGGATCTTGTCGCCATAGGCCTTCGAGAGGTTCTTCGCCTCGATCACCTTGCCGCCCAGCCGCTCGGGCACCTGGATCACGATCTGCGCCTTGCCGACGCTGCGGTTGTCCTGCGCGTTTTGCAGTTCCTCGAACTTGCGGATACGTGCCTTGCTCTTGGTCTGGCGCGCGGCAGGGGTCTGCCTGATCCACTCGAGTTCGCGCTGGAGCGCCTTCTGCTTGCCCGATTCCTCGCGGCTTTCCTGCTCCAGCCGCTTGGCCTTCTTTTCCAGATAGGTCGAGTAATTGCCCTCGTAAGGATAATAGGTCCCGCGATCGAGTTCGAGGATCCAGCCGACGACATGATCGAGGAAATAGCGGTCATGGGTGATCATCAGCACCGCGCCGGCATATTCCTTGAGATGGTTTTCCAGCCATTCGACGCTTTCGGCGTCGAGGTGGTTGGTCGGTTCGTCGAGCAGCAGGATCGAAGGCTTCTGGATCAAGAGGCGGGTGAGCGCGACGCGGCGCTTCTCGCCGCCTGACAGGCTTTCCACGCCCATGTCGCCCGGCGGGCAGCGCAGCGCCTCCATTGCGATTTCGAGCTGGTTGTCGAGCGTCCAGCCATCGACCGCGTCGATCCTGGCCTGGAGTTCGCTCATCTCCTCGCCAAGCTTGTCGAAATCGGCATCGGGATCGGCCATTTCGGCGGAGATCGCGTTGAACCGCTCGATCAGATCGGCCGTTTCGCGGGCACCATCCTTGACGTTTTCGAGCACGGTCTTGGTCGGGTCAAGCTCGGGTTCCTGCGCCAGATAGCCGACGGTGATGTATTCGCCCGGCCACGCCTCGCCGGTGAAATCCTTGTCGATCCCGGCCATGATCTTCATCAGGGTGGATTTGCCCGCGCCATTGGGACCGACGATGCCGATCTTGGCACCCTGGTAGAATTGCAGGCTGATGTTGCTGAGCACCGGCTTCTGCGCACCGGGAAAACTCTTGGTCATGTTCTTCATGACGTATGCATATTGGGCGGCCATGATGGTCCTTCGGGGAATTGCGCGTGGATGGAAATTGCCGCGCAGATAGGGGCAAGAGGCGCGCGGGGCAAGCTGGACTTGGCGCATGCGCGACCCTATGCGCTCGGCCATGAACGACGGCGGCGATGCCCTGCATGATGCCCTGCGCGATCCGAACGAGCATACACTGCTCGAGGATGCCTATGCGCTGTTCACCGGCTGCACGATGATCGCGCTGGGGCTGGTGCTGATGCGCACGGGCGGGATCACCACGGCGGGCATGGCGGGGGTTGCCTTGCTGCTGTCCTACCAGGTGCCGCTGGGGATCGGGGCGCTGTTCTTCCTGCTCAACATTCCCTTTCTGCTGCTGGGCAAAGGCGTGCTGGGCCGCGCGTTCCTGATCAAGACGGTGATCGCGCTGGCGCTGATCTTCGGTCTGGCCACGCTGGCGAGCGCTGCGCTGCGGATCGAATATGTGCACCCGGCGTTTGCTGCGCTGGCTGGAGGGACCTGCAGCGGCGTGGGCATACTGGCACTGATCCGCCACAATACCGGCGTGGGCGGGGTCAACATCGTGGCGCTGTGGGCGCAAAGGAAGCACGGCTGGAACGTGGGCAAACTGCACATCGCGCTCGATGGGCTGATCCTGCTGGCCGCAGGCCTGACGCTTTCGCCGCAGGGCCTGGGCTGGTCGGTGTTGAGCATGCTGGCGGTCAATCTGGTACTGGTCGCCTATCACAAGCCGGGGCGCTATCTGGGGCATTGAGCCGCGCGCGCGAACCAAGCCGCTGGACAAGCGGCGGGGCGATGGATAGCAGTGCCGCGCATGAAAAAATCATTTGCCGCGCTGGTCGCCCTTTCGCTTGCTTTTCCTGCCCTTTCCGCACCGCCGATGACGCTGGAGGAAGGGGCCGACAAAGTCCTGAGCCACGATACGTTTGCCTGGGATTTCGTCGAAGGCATCACCACCGAGGTCGGCCCGCGCCAGGCGGGGACCGAGGCCGAGGCGCGCGGGCGCGAATGGGCGGTGCGCTGGCTGAAAGCGCAAGGCTTCGAAAATGTCGCGGTCGAGCCCTACGAGATGCGGACCTGGGTGCCGGGCGAACTGAGCAAGGCCGAAGTGCTCAGCCCTTTTGCCCAACCGCTGATGGTCGCGCCGCTGGGCGGCAGCGCCGCAACCGGGCCGGATGGGTTGACTGCCGAAGTGGCATTCTTCCGCACGGTCGATGATCTGCGCGCTGCGCCCGATGGCAGCCTGGCGGGCAAGATCGCCTATATCAGCCACGCGATGACGCCGACGCAGGATGGCAGCCAGTATGGCTTTGCCGGTCCGGCACGCTGGGTCGGGGCGGGAATCGCCGCGAGCAAGGGCGCGATTGCGACAGTGATCAAGTCGGTCGGCACCGACTGGCACCGCAATCCGCACACCGGCGGCACCGCCTTTCCCGAAGGCGTTGCGCCGATCCCCGCGGGCGCGCTGAGCCTGCCCGATGCGGCCAATCTCGAGCGGATGTTCGCGCGCGCCGGGAATCGGCCGGTGACCATGAAACTGACGCTCACCCCGCGCGATCTGGGGATGCAGCAGAGCGGCAACGTGGTGGGCGAGATCGTGGGGCGCGATCCCTCGCTGCCGCCCGTGCTGCTCGCCTGCCATCTCGACAGCTGGTGGCTGGGCACCGGTGCGTTCGACGACGCGGCGGGCTGCGGCATCATCGCCGCCGCCGCGCAGCATGTGCGCCATGTCGGTCAGCCGCTGCGCACCATCCGCGTGCTGTTCGCAGGCGCGGAGGAGACGGGGCTGTGGGGCAGCAAGGCCTATGCCGCCGCGCATGCGGATGAGCCGGTCGCCGTCGCTCTCGAAAGCGATTTCGGGGCCGACCGCGTGTGGCGCTTCGACAGCAATTTCCGTGAGAGTAACGCTGCGCTGCACGCCCGGATTGCCGCCGGGGTTGCGCGCTTCGGAGTTTCGAGCGGCACCGACGTTGCCACCGGCGGCGCGGACATCAACATCGCGCGCGATCAGGGCGCGGCGGTCATCGATCTGCAGCAGAATGGCACGCGCTATTTCGACCTGCACCACACGCCTGACGATACGCTCGACAAGATCGATCCGGCGCAGCTGCGCCAGAATGTGGCGGTGTGGATGCAAGTGGCCGGAATCCTCGCCAACGAGGCGGGGCCGATCAAGCAGGCGGAATGATCGTGACCATTTCGCAACTCACTAACCAAAATCTCTCAGGGAATGTGGATGGTGAGCCGGATCACGGTGTAAACCGGCGCAAGATGCTCTAAGCGGCAAGCAGCCGTGTTTTCAGGGTCCGCCGCCAATCAGTCAAATAACCAGCATCGCAATTGCTGGATTTCAGTTTTCAGGGAACCATCACCATGCGCCATTCACGCCTTCTCGGTTCATCCGCCGCTGTCGCCATCGCGTCAGCGCTATTCACCATAACGCCTGCCAGCGCGCAGGAATCCGGCGATGCCGCTGCTGACGAGAACGCCGGCGTCGGCGTGATCATCGTCACCGCGCAGCGGCGCGAGGAAAATATCCAGGACGTTCCGATTTCGGTGACGGCGGTCAATCAGGATCAGCTTACCGCGCTGGGCGGGGGCGGCCAGGATATCCGTGCGCTTTCGGGCAAGGTGCCAAGCCTGCTGGTCGAATCATCGTTCGGGCGCACCTTTCCGCGCTTCTACATTCGCGGGCTGGGCAATACCGATTTCGATTTCAACGCCTCGCAGCCGGTCAGCCTGATCTATGACGATGTCGTTCTCGAAAACCCGATCCTCAAGGGCTTCCCGATCTTCGACATGCAGCAGGTCGAGGTGCTGCGCGGGCCGCAGGGCACACTGTTCGGGCGCAATACGCCCGCAGGCATCGTCAAGTTCGATTCGGTCAAGCCGCGGGGCGATTTCGGCGGCTATGCGCGCGTCTCCTATGGCCGGTTCGAGAACATCAATGCCGAAGGTGCGATCAACGTCCCGATGGGCGAAAAGGTCGCCTTGCGCGTATCGGCGCTCTACCAGCGGCAGGACGATTATGTCGACAATGTCCTTCCGTCGGGAACGCAGAAGAATGCGCTGGGCGGGTATGAGGATTTTGCCCTGCGCGTTCAGGCGGAAATCAACCCCAATGACGATCTGGAGATCCTCCTGTCGGGCCAGATCCGCGATCTTGAAGGCACTGCACGCCTGTTCCGCGCCAACAATTTCACGCGCGGCGAGGAAGGGCTGAACGAAAATTTCGATCATCAAACGATTTCCACCGATGGCCAGAACGACCAGAGCCTCACGGCGAAGAACGCGTCCGCGCGCATCACCTGGGACGTGGGGCCGGTTTCGCTGATCTCGGTCACCAGCTTCTGGCATGCCGATTCGACCTCGGTCGGCGATGTCGATGGCGGGTTCGGCGCGAATTTCCTGCCTGCGGGCCAGTTCGGCCCCGGCGACATCCCTTTCACTGCGGAAACGCGTGATACGGTGCCCGATCTCGACCAGTTCACGCAGGAACTGCGGATCGCCAGCAATGGCGACGGGCCGCTCAGCTATCAGGCGGGCTTCTTCTATTTCGATGAGGACCTGGAAATCCTGAGCGAGAATTACTCGACGCTCGGCGATCCGCTCAACGCGCCTGGCGGGGTCAATATCGTGGTCAGCCAGAGCCAGCAGAGCGAGGCCTTCGGCCTGTTCGGATCGCTGACCTACGAGCTGACCGATCAGCTGACCGTGACCGGCGGCATCCGCTATAACGATGACAAGCGCGATTTCGTGGTGGTGCGCAGCAAGGATACGCAGTTCCCGCTGTTTCTGCAGAACCCGCTGGGCACGGTCACACGCGAAGTCAGCGACAACACGGTCACCTGGGATGCCAGCCTGGGCTATGCGGCGAGCGATGACGTGAACCTTTATGCCCGCGTCGCGCGCGGTTATCGCGCGCCCAGCATCCAGGGCCGCATCCTGTTCCCGCCGGCAACGGCCACGCCGCTGGAAGACGGCGTTTCGGTCGCCGATTCGGAGACGATCACCTCTTACGAAGCAGGTGTGAAATCGACGCTCTGGGGCGGGCTCGCGCGGGTCAATCTGTCGGGGTTCTATTATAACCTCAACAATGCCCAGCTCACCGCGGTGGGCGGCGATGTCAACGCCAACCGGGTCATCAATGCCGACAATGTTCGCGGCTATGGCTTCGAGCTTGATGCCGAATTGGCGCCGACCAACAATCTGCTGTTTACCGCGGGCGTGAGCTTCAACGATACCGAGATACAGGACAGCGGCCTGACCACTGCGGCCTGCGGCGGCACGCGGGTCGATACATTCCCCGATGTCTCGCTGTGCACCATCCTCGATCCGGTGGTGATCCCCGCCGCGCCCTTCTCGGCGGCGATCGTCAGCATCGATGGCAACAGCCTGCCGCAATCGCCGCGCTGGATCGCCAATGTCACCGCGCGTTATGACGTGCCGGTGGGCGACGGCGAGGTCTATGTCTTCACCGACTGGTCCTATCGTTCCAAGATCAATTTCTTCCTCTACGAATCGGTCGAATTCCAGGACGATCACCTGCTCGAAGGTGGTGTGCGCGTGGGTTACAAGACCGATCGGCTCGATTTCGCCGTGTTTGCGCGCAACATCACCAAGGATGTTTCAGCGGTGAACGGGATCGATTTCAACAACCTCACCGCGATGGTCAACGAACCGCGCATCTGGGGTGTCGAGGCAGGCATTACGTTCTGATCGCAAGCGTTGGCGCGGGGAGGGTGTTTCGGCCTTCCCCGCCGCCACAGTCCCCCGGACATTCGTGAATCACAAGCCGTTCGCTTGCGCGCGGGAGTTTTCGCGCAAATCCGCGCCCCGGACGGATTTGTCTGGCGAAAACTGGTCGGGGTGACAGGATTCCAGCAAATAGCTGGAATCACTTAAGAAAATAAGGCATATTCCCCTACACAGCACCTGCACAGCTATGGAACTCCGCGCGTTTTCGCTCCAAACCTGCACAGTTTCTGCACAGCGGAGTATCGGAATGGCGTTCATCACCGACAAGGAGGTTCTCAAGTCCGGCCTGATCATTTTCAGGCGCGGCGATGTCGAACACCGCAATTTTTATTGCCGCATCAAGCTCCCCAAAGAGGACCGCTACAAGACGATTTCGCTTCACACCTCGGACCGGGAGTCCGCCCGCGACCGGGCGTTCGATCAGGATGCCGATATCCGGTTTCGGGTGAAGCACGATGTAGCCGTGTTCAATCGTCCGTTTCGGCAGGTGGCGGCAGACTATCTCCAGACGCAGCAGCGCCGCGCCGATACGGGTGAGGTTTCCCATGACCGGGTGAAGAATCTCCGAAACGCCTTCAAGAAGGCGCTCGAAGATTATGTCGGTAGCACCCAAATCCACTTGATCGGCCAAGACAGTTGGGCAGCCTATCCAACGTGGCGGCGGGAAAATGGCAAGGGTCGTTTCCGCGAGCATATTAGCGATGCGACAATTCAATTCGAGATGGGCGCGCTCAACGCGGTAATGAACTTTGCCATCACCAAGCGGCTTGTGCCTGCCAGCCATCGTTTTGAAGGCAGGCCAAAACTCAAAACCATGCGTCGCGACGAGTTCACAATCGAGGAATACCGTAAGCTGCACAGTGTCGGGCGCAAATGGATCAGGGCGGCGACAACGCCCCAAGGCACTTGGTATCGCACCATGTGCTACAATTTCATGCTCATCATGTGCAATACGGGGATGCGTCCGCCCGAGGCCAAGAATTTGCGCTGGCGCGACATTACGCTCGCCAAGGATCGTGACGGGCGCGAGATCGTCGTCATGTTCGTTCAGGGCAAGGGGAAATCGCGCAAGCTCGTGGCTCCCAAGAGCGTCGGCGAATATCTCGACCGCGTGCGCGAGCTGTCTAAGGCCACCGCGCCCGATGATGCCGTGTTCACTATCATCAACGGTAAGCCCGCCAAATATCTTTACAGCGACACTGTTCAGGCCTTGCTCGTTGAGGCCGACTTGCGAATGGGGCCGAACGGCATCCCGCGTTCGACCTATTGTTTCCGCCACACCTACGCCACCTTCCGGCTTAGCGAGGGTGTGGACGTCTATATCCTGTCCGAACAGATGGGCACCTCGGTCAAGATGATCGAGAACCACTACGGCCATGTGAATACCATCAAGCACGCCGACCGCGTGTTGATGGGGATTGGCGGATGGGAAGCCATGCACGCCGATATGGATGCCGAAGGCGACGTTGAAGAAGCCACCGCCAAGGCGCGACAGGCGGCAAAATCGAAACAGTCGGTCCGCCCTGCCCACTTCAAACGCTGACTCCGCATCGCTGATGCCCTTTGGAGCCTTGCGTTTGCGCCGGTTTTCCGATGCGCCGCTGGCGCTCTTGATCGGGACACCGGCCAAGCGGGTGAAGGAAATAGGTGCGCTGAGCCTCAAGCACCCCTTTGCCCGCGTCTTCACCGCATTGCGCCCCTTCGCCGCTGGCGAACTTAAAGGGGTGCAATGCGGTGTCTTTCCACCGGCAACCGAGAATCTTAGCCACTGGTGATTGATTGGCTATCGCTTTATCAATCATTATTATGCTATATCGTGATTGATAGAAAGGGATCTTATCCATCATGCGCTGGAATTGGCAGCTTCCCGACTGGCCTGATTTCCGCTTCGACGCGGATCGCATCCGCGCGTCCGAAGAGCAATTCCTGAAAGGTTCGGGCGTTGTTATTGGTGCGTTGCATCACCTTGACGCCGATGCCCGCGATGGCCTGACCATCGAACTGATTTCACAAGAAGTGGTCGATAGCTCCGCCATCGAGGGAGAAATCCTCGACCGCGCCAGCGTCCAGTCGTCGCTCGCGCGGCATCTGGGCTTTGCCACCGACCAGCGCCGCGCCAGTGCGGCAGAGGCCGGGGCCGCTGAATTGATGGCCGATGTTTATCGCAACCATGCTGCGCCGCTTGACGAACAGACCCTGTTCGCGTGGCACGCGATGTTGATGAACGGGCGGCGCGATATTGCCGATGTTGGGCGCTACCGTAGCCATGAAGATGCGATGCAGATCGTGTCGGGCGCGCTGCACGCGCCGCGCGTGCATTTCGAGGCACCGCCATCGGAGGCCGTTCCTGCGGAAATGTCGCGCTTCATCGCGTGGTTCAACGGCAGCGCACCGGCATCAGCGAACCCGCTTCCAGCGATCACCCGTGCCGCAATTTCGCACCTGTGGTTTGAGAGCATTCATCCCTTCGAGGATGGTAATGGCCGGATCGGGCGGGCGATTGCTGAAAAGGCTTTGGCGCAAAACCTTGCGGCCCCGACGCTGACGGCTCTCGCGGAAACGATCCATCGTCACCGCAAAGCCTATTATGCTGCGCTCCAACTTGGCAGCCAGAGCAACGACATCGACGCCTGGCTGACATGGTTTGCCGATATTGTCATCGAGGCGCAGGCGCGGACGATCACCCGCATTCGCTTCCTGATCGACAAGACGCGGCTACTGGATCGCTTGCGCGGGCAAATCAATGAACGGCAGGAAAAGGCTCTGCTTCGCTTGTTCCGCGAAGGGCCGGACGGATTTGCGGGCGGGTTGAGCGCCGGGAATTACCGGACGATCACAGATGCCAGCCTAGCCACCGCGACCCGTGATTTGAACGACCTGATTGAAAAGGGCGCGCTGATCCGCACTGGCGAGCGGCGTTATGCGCGGTATTGGCTTGCGTAGGCATCTGCTTTTTGAATGCTGTCATCGTAAATTATTGCGCCAACGTCGTCAGCACTTCGGAAATCTCAGTTTGCAAATGCGCGTGTCGCGCCACCCAATGCTGACGCAAGAGTTCTGAAGGCACGAATTCATCGAATTTCTCGACAGCAAGATTTTCCACGAAAGGTGCCAACTCCGCGATGGGCGGACAATTGCCAATGGACGCAAGCACGTCGCGGGTGTCCTCCAGCGAGGCTCCGGTTACGGTTACGCCAACATCGAATGTTTCGCACGCTATCCCGGTCGAAGTCAGGAGGACGGCAAGCACCGAGTTGATTGTTGAACCGCGCCACGTCAAGACATGGACATCCTTGTCGCCTTGCAGAAAGGCGTTGCTCCCAAGCTCCAATCGGCGAAACGCGATGCGGCCTTCCATAAGGCATTGTTGAGCGGTGGCATCCAGATACTCGGGAACATCATCGGCGGCAAAAACACGCAGCATTTCCTGAGCGAGCCGGTCGTGGACAGGTTCGCCAGAAATGCGATCAAATTTGGGTATGCGCCCCGCAGGATGAGCGATAACTTCGACAACTTTCGCCCGATCATCGACGGCGGTAACTCGCCACCGACGACCTGCAAAGCCGATGATGCTCCCAACGCCAAAGGCGTTGATGAGAGGGATCGTCCCAAGGGTGCGCCCTTGATTGGCGACTCTCCATTCTTCGTTCGACTGAAAATTGGCATAGAACTCGCGGCTTGCGGTGATCCGTTCACCCATAGGGCCGAGCATGATTGTGCCATCGGGTGCCTGTTCCAAAAGCGGCTCTTCGCCGCTTGCCATCCCTTTCAGCAGTGATGCAAAATCGCTTGGCGATACTTGGGCAAAAGGTCCGGGGCAGCAAAGCCCTCGATAGAGCGTCTGCGCCTTCGCGCCACCCGACCCCGCAATCAACGACAGGACTTGATGAACCGCCACGGAAAAGACCGACGCATCGGGTGCCGGAGGTTCAACAAATCGATCCAGCAATAGTCGAATGGCGGCCACGGCCTGAATCGTTGATAGGCGCAACGTGTCCAGCGGATCGCTATCGTCGGCAAGGTAGCGTTCGCGCACATAGTTGCGGAAAATCGCGCTGGTGCCTTCTCGTCGGCCACTGCGCCCGAGGCGCTGTTTGAGCGACGACAGCGAGCGCGGTGGCCCATATTGGGCGACCGAGCGCACGGAACCAATATCAATACCCAGTTCAAGCGTAGTCGTGGCAATGGCCGTTGTTGGAAGCCGGTTGTCTTTGAGCCGGATTTCCAGTTCTTCGCGCAACTCGCGTGAAAGGCTGCCGTGATGCGGAAAAAATTCGTTGGGAAGCCGCTCGCGCTCTGAGCGTTGGCGCAGCCGGTCGGCCAGTGCTTCGACGTTCTTCCGCGAACCAGCAAACATCAGGTTGTTGTCGCCACGCAACACGCCGAAGGCATGATCGGCAATCTGGCTCAAAGCGTCTTCGGGGTTTTCATCCCCTAGGTCCGATTCGTCGCCATCGTCCTTAGGAGGATCAATATAGGCCCGAACCTGCAATTTGAGTGGCGGACCCTTCCCCTCCACAGCCAAGATTTCTGCATTCGCTTCAGCTGTGCTACTCAGCCATTTTGCAGCATATTCGAGATCGCCCATCGTGGCCGATAAACCCACGCGCTGAGGCCGTCGGTCGTTGAGCTGCTCAATACGGTGTAGCAAGCTGGACAGGTGTAGCCCGCGCGGACCCTGCAAAAATGCGTGGAGTTCATCCACAATCACGGCGTCGAGATTCCCAAAAAGAGCCTGGGCGGAAGCTGGCCGACGGACAAGCATCGCTTCTATTGACTCAGGCGTTATCAACACAATGCCCGATGGCTTTTTCAGCAAGGCGGTTTTTGGCCCTTGCGGCGCATCGCCGTGCCAGCGGACAACTGGGGTTTCCAGTTTCTCGCATAACGCCTCCAACCGCTTGAACTGGTCATTAATAAGGGCCTTGAGCGGGGCGACATAGAGTATCGACACGCCCGCCTCACGCCGTGCGGCCGTCTTTCCCAAGAGAGGAAGAAACGCTGCCTCAGTCTTTCCAGCTGCCGTCGTTGCGGAAATCAAAAGGTCGCGGTGGCTGTGTGACAGATGCAGTATGGCCTTTTCCTGTACTTCGCGCAGTTGCGACCATCCTTGATCCCGGACCCACCGTTGGACGACCGGATGCAAAAGCGAATATGCGTCGTCAGGCTTAGAGGGTGAGCGAGGCGAGTTCATCGTCGTCCGCATCGCCGCCTTTTTCGATTTCCGGCTCGTCCTCGTCCACGGAAACGGACCCGATAATTTCAGACCATTGGGCCGATGGATTCTGTTCCAAAATCGAAAGGAGCTGGACGAACGCCTTGATCGTGTTGCGCGGCGTCCTGAAATACGCTTCGCCGATACGCTGGTTACAATGCGCCATAAATGCCGCGAGTGCTTCGTCAGGCACCAAATGGCGCGCCGGGTCACCCAGCGCGAACACTGAACGAATGTTCACCAACAAGATCAGCAATTCCTCAGGCGACAGAGATTGAAGCCGGATCACCGGCCCGGACATATCGATCAACCCTTGTCCCGAAAATTGGTTCTCCGAGAGCCGCGATTGCAGCGCCTCATAGCTGTAGAGGCCGCGTCGGCTGTCCATGAGAAATTCCGGAGTCCCGCCAAAGATGAAGCCGACACCTTCGGAGTTTCCCTGGAGCATGTCGTTCACGACCCGCAGGATTTGTTCATAATTCTGGTTTCGAGCCTGTGCGCTTTGCAGCTTGTAGAGGTTCACCATTTCATCAAAGACGATCACAAGCCCCGAATAGCCCGCCAGCCGGACGAACTGCGCTAGCAATTTCAGACTGTCATATACATCGGCATCGTCAATGATGTTGCGAACGCCCAGTGCTTGTCTGGCCTCGGTCTTGGTGCTGAATTCCGCGCGCAGCCAGCGCAGCGCCGAAGCCTTCAATGCCTCGTTGCCGTCCTCGCTTGCTTGCCAATAGGCTTTCAGTACGGTAGCGAAATCATGTCCGCCAACCAGCTCTTGCAAAACAGACAGCCGCTTATCAATTACGGCCTCAACGCCCAGCCCTTGTTCGCTCGCTTCCTTCACGCACTCGGTGATGAAACGCTCGACAACGCTAGGAAGCGCGCCGCCTTCCTGCTTGGTTCGCGTCGCCATATTTCGCACTGCTTCCGCATAAAGGCCGCGAGCCTGCCCCCCGGTCGCGTGTATCCTTCGGTCAGGTGCCAAGTCAGCATGTATGGTGACGCAGCGCCGTTCCAAGGCAATTAGCCGCATTAAGCTCAAAAAGAATGTTTTCCCCGCACCATACTCGCCGATGATAAAACGGCAGGACGATCCGCCGTCTGCAATGCGATCTATGTCCTTAACAAGCGCCCCGACTTCTGCAGCACGCCCCACCTGAATGTGATGCAGACCGACGCGCGGCACGACGCCAGCGACAAGAGCTTGAATAACGGTATCACGCTCGCGCGGCTTGATGGGGTTCGTTACATTCATATCGCTTTTCTTATCGCTTTGATCGGTTCAATCAGGTGTTCTTGGATGCAGATCAATTCGCCCTCCTCGACAGCATAGTCATCAAGGGCATCGAATGCCCAATCGTTGATGGTCTCGATTGCCCCGCTCGGCAACAACTTGTGATCGCGGCAAATGGCCTCGAAAGCGTCGCTCTCCATGGGTGCCTCTATCAGCCGAACCAGCAGGCTCGAATGCGCAGAGTCCAGTCCAGCGAATTCTGCTTCGGCGGCTGGTTTTTTGTCGGCAGTCTTTGCGGGAGCTTCGTCTTCCCTGAAGATCGACGCGAGCATTGATGAGACTGCCGAGGTTTCCTCTTTGAGCCGTGCCAGCTTTTCGTGGTCAATTTCCGCACCGGCGGCTTGGCGGTCAAATCCCTGCGAGGAACGCAAGGCCGACTTGCCTGTAGGTTTGACACCTACTTCTCCGCTATGCAGCCTGGAATAAATTTCGTCTTGGGGAAGCCCCAACGCCTTATAAAGCCCTTCAAGAAAGCGTACTTCGCTGGGGGTTATGCGCTGATCAGCCAGAACCGCGCGAACAGCAGAGGTCAATGCAGCTTGCCGCTGCTCTCCGGGCAACTCGCACAACCGCTTCGTCGCAGCTTTCAGCTTGGAAGGATTCGCTAGTAAAGCCAACGCATGAGCGCGCAGGCGCGAGCGGTCCAAGTCAGAAATGGCCGGAAAGGAAACGAGGTCGGATGTAATCGACTCAATTTCCGCATCTACAACTAGGTCATCAGCGCGAGCCGCAAGTGCCGCAATCTCTGCCATAGTCCTTGCCGCCTGATATTCGGGTCTGTTAGCATTGACGACCCCGCCTCGGTCAGCCGGGAAGACGCATAGTTTCAGATCGTCGGAAATGCTCGGGGCTGGGCCGTACCGCTTGTCAGGTTCAAAGCCGAAACCGGCGGCGTCGAACAACTCGGGAAGCCGCTTCAAATGCAAGCTGACTCTCTCATCGGCTTTTCCGGCATCGGGAAAGCCGAGCTTTGCCATGATTTCAGGAATTCTAACTTCCGCAAAGCCAGTCTGCTTGGAGGCGTTACTGAGGAACTGCGAAAACTGACCAAAAATTGATTGCCCGCCATTTTCCCGAAGCGGTTCAGGCAAAAGCGCACCGGCAATCGCTGAGTCTTTTTCCTCTGGATTGCGACCGAGGAACCGGCTCAGCGGATCAAGCTCATCACTGCAAGAACCCAATAGCGATTCAAATTTGGAAATCGGGCCGCTGATTGCACCGACATCAGGCAAGTCGTCCACGGTCACCGTCGCGTTGAACTCCGAGCTTGCCGAACGATATTGGAAGTTAAGCCGAGCCTTCGGTTCACGGACGGACAGCCCTTTCGGGAATTGTTCGCTGAAACGAACTTTCCAAAGCTCACAGAATTCATTGAAGCAACGAGTAACGGGAGTGCGCGGATAAAGCATCGGATGGCCCAACGTCCAGCAAAGGGCGTCGTTTGAATCGAGAACCTGTCCAGCCGCAACCTTCTTGCCGAGATATACGCGCAATCGGATCGGCAGCTCCCAGCTATATCGGTTGTCCAGTGTCGGTGTTGGTGTTTCTTCAACATTCCTGAACAGCAACTCGCCCATGTCCAGCAGCGCCGAGCAATAGTTTTTGAAGGAGTGATTATCGCCATAAATCGCCAGCAGCCGACGCAACTCACTTATGATCGCGGGCGCATCAGCCTCCGAACGATCCTTCACTAACCGGCGTTCGAGGCCGTAGAAATATATGAACACATAGCCGATGGGAGTGCTCGGATCGCAGCGTCCAGCGGACAACCATTCGAGATAGGAGCGTCGCGCTTCCGGCCTTAGCTCGCTGTAGTTTGGCCAGTAGGAGAAAGTGGAGCCTTGCGGATCGCGGCCATTGGACACGTCGAGATTGGGGTCAATCAACGAACGGTGGCGTTCGTATTGCTGGCTACGCGGGCGCGTGCCGTAATAGATAAGGTAGCCCTCAAACTGGACGCCGCCTGCCGACATATTCGTGGGGACCGCAACCCAGTGTTCTGCGACAGTCTGCTTCTTTGTAGACGAGCCAAGGCCAAAGAAGCCCGACCGCTCCTCTTTCGGAGGTGATGGCTGCGGAGGCTTGGGAGCCGGAACGAAGGAGAATGGCGAAACGGATCGCTCCGAATGTCCGACACGGTCATTGCGTCGCTTTGCAAAGCTGAGTGCCTGTTCGAGTGAATTGAAAGTGTAGCCGCCACAGCTAAACCTGCCATTGCCAGCAGGCTTCACATCGGCAGGCAGGTAAGTCAGCAATGCATCGCCTGAACCAGCATCTTCGCCGCGTTCATCATTCCCCAGCCCACTTGAGGACGGCGGTGCGGCTTGAGTTGAACTCGGTCTAAATTGATGGGAGGCAGCATCTTGCCGCGCATGGGCTTGGTCCAGTGCGTCGCGCCGAGGTCGATTATCATCTAATTCGGTGGAGTTTGCATTTCTCAGAGCAGGCATGGGAGTAGATTGACGTCGTGAATAGCTAACCGCTGCTCCCAGTGAATTGAACACATAGCCGCGACACGAATATTGCCCATCTTCGACGAGGAATACGTCGTCAGGTAGGTTTGAAAGCTCAGATGAACTTGTGTGGTGTTCGGAATCTATTGATCCGGGTGAAACGGGCGCACTTGACGCTGAATCTTGACCACTCACCGAAATTGCCTTGGGGGTAAGAAATGGCTCTGCATCTGGCTTTTCTCGTTGTGGCTCGAAGGCTTCCGAATGTGGTTCAAGGGAAGCCAAGGTGGCGCCGAAGGATGGCGCAGCCAATTCAACGCCATAGACTCGTGCATCGTTGGGCGATGGGTCTAGCGCAATGGGAGTGGTCTCCCAATCATCACCCGCGTTGACTGGCGGCCCAAAGCGGTTTTCCGTTTCCTCTCCAGGAAGCGCCATCAAGGCCATTGCGGCAAGGAACATGATTCCCGCTAGTGGCATCGCCCCAAACCCGACCGCGACATATCCACCGACACCGATGAGACATAGCCAGCCGGATCGTCCTTGGTCATGAAATCTGCGGACCTGGACCGCAAGCCAAGGTACGATTGAAGCCAGCCACCAGAGCATATAGCCAATCGCCCCGGCGGGCGATGCATTGGCCCTAGGCGCTTTTGGCTGCGGCACGCTTGTTGTATCTGTCGACAATCCCGTTGCAACCACGGTCAGAAGAAGCGCTGCAACACTCAGCCCGAAGAACGTCCAGAATTCTGTCCGACCTGAACGCCCCTTAAAATCGGCATAGCGAAGGAATGGCATGGCCAACCAGCGCATTGGATCGAATCCCCCCGTTGCAAATATAAAATTAATCGCAACAACTGGGTAAGTGAAACCCGATGCATTTGAAAGTTAACATTCCTAGTTTGATGCATTCATGCTGAAATTTCTAATCTGTTGCCGGTGTATGCTACCCTGCGGGCAACCCGCTCTATGCGCTGCGCGCACCAAGCCTGTAGTCTTGGCCCTTCGGGTGACGATCGGGAGCGTTCCAAAAATGAGCGGGATTTCCTAAAGTCGCACGCTTTCCCGCGCTGCGCGCTCCTTGAGGGTGCGGAGTCTGTGTGCTGACCCGCAGGCGCTCTTGCCTCTCTCCTGGCCGGACGCCCGCTGGCCCACAGGCCCGCGCGCAGGACGTCCGGCTGGCGTCGCGCCGTGCAAGGGTGCCGTTCTTGTTCGGCCGCTGCGCGTCAATATTCTTTCAATGATATTCGACTGATTTTGGACGGCGCGTGTGCGCCGGCGTTTTTGTTGCCGTCCCCGAAGAGGGGGATGGGCGGCGCTTCCGGCTAGGCCCGCCGCGCTCAGGCGCAACCCGCAAGCGGGTCTTTCACTCTGTTACAGCCTTACAGGTGCGCCTGATCGCGCCGGGCCTCTTGGTCGCTCTTTGCCGCCCACCCCCCTCTCCGGGGTCGTGTGGTTTTTGAGGCGAGGAGGCTGTGATGGCGGTTGGCAATCGGAAACGTGGTTTTGGTGGCAAGGGCAAAGCGGCGCTGCGCGCCGCGCGCGGGAGCGATGCACCGCGCGTTTCGCTTTATGATGAGGTAACGACGAAGATTATCGACCAGCTTGAGGCGGGTTGTTTTCCTTGGACGCAGCCGTGGAGTTCGGCGGCGGCAGTGCCGGGATTGCCCCGTAACGCGGTTTCGGGGCGTCCCTATTCGGGCGTCAATGTTCTCATTCTGTGGGGTGCGGTCATTGAGGGCTGCTACCCGTCGCAGGATTGGTTGACCTTTCGGCAGGCGCTGGCCGCTGGCGGATGCGTTCGCAAGGGTGAGCGCGGGCATACGATTTTCTATGCCGACCGCTTCACGCCCGAAGACGGGCGCGAGGGCGGAGACGCGCCGGAAGGCGAACCGCGTTCAATTCCTTTTCTGAAACGCTTTGTCGTGTTCAATGCGGCGCAGTGTGACGGACTGCCCGAGCGGCTGTCAGCCGACGCCACGCCGTTACCGGCCCGCGAACAGCATGAAAGCGCGGAAGCGTTGATTACCGCGACGGGTGCGGATTTCCGCATCGGCGGTGCGCGCGCCTTCTATGATGTGGGCGGCGACTATGTGCAGGTTCCGCCGCAACCGGCCTTTGCTCACCAGATCGACTTTTACCGGACGGCGTTGCACGAACTCGGCCACTGGACGGGAAGCAAGGCGCGGCTGGCGCGTGACCAGTCGGGACGGTTCGGTTCCGCGCTCTACGCCCGCGAGGAATTGTGCGCCGAACTGGCCTCGGCCTATCTCTGCGCGGCGCTTGGTATCGTCCCCACCGTCCGCCATGCCGATTATCTCGGCTCTTGGCTTAATGTGTTGCGCGCCGACAATCGCGCCATTTTCAAGGCGGCATCGCAAGCCAGCAAGGCAGCGGATTTTCTATTGGCGTTCGTTCGGGAGAGCGAATCCACCTTGGCGCGCGCGGCATGAGCGCCGCGCTTCCCCCGTTCGACAGGCTGGCGTCCGAGCAGACGCCCATCGGTGAGCAGACGCTTGTTTACGGCGTTGCGCCGATCACGCCCCGCGACCGCCTCGCCATGCGCGCCAATGCGCCGCTGGAGCCGCGCAAGGCGCAGCGCGCCGCCGATCACGGCCTGTTCGACACCAACGCCCGCAATCAGATCGAGATGTTTTAACGGAGGAATCCCCATGCTTTTGCTTACCCAAGACCTTCGCGCACGGTTGATCGCCAACGGCTTGAGCCGTGGCGATCATGTGCCAGTCGTGAAATTTTTCTCGCCAGTTGGCGCGGCCACTTGGCTGTTTTCCGAACTGGACGAGGACGGCGATAGTTTGTTCGGGCTTTGCGACCTTGGTTTCGGTTGCCCCGAAATGGGTTCGGCCAGCCTTGCCGAGATTGCGGCGGTGTCGTTGCCGTTCGGCCTCACCATCGAGCGCGACCTGTGTTTTGAAGGGCGCTTCCCGTTGACCATTTATGCCGATGCCGCCCGCGTCGCGGGCAGCATCACCGAGGACGAGGCGCGGCTTGAGGCCGCAGCCGTCGCCCGCCCCAGCGAACTTTCAGAGCTTCCGCCACCTTGACCCCAAGGTTGCGGCAGAACCCGCGCGGGAGCCTCTCGCGTGGACAACCGGCCCCATCCTCACCGCCCCCCAAGATGCCCCGAGGATGGGGCCACCCAACGGAGTAAGTGACATGAAACTTGACCATATCGCCCTTGACCGGCTTTCAATCTCTCCCGCCAATATGCGAAGCGGCAAGAAGCGGCCAGACATTAGCGGCATTCTGCCCTCTATCCGCGCGCGCGGCATCATCATGCCGCTGTTGGTGCGGCCCAATGGCAGCGACACCACATTCGAGATTGTGGCAGGAAGCCGCCGCTTTCTCGCCGCGCAGACCGTGGCAAACGAGAGCGGCGTTGCCGAGCCATTGCCCTGCGCCATCATGGAGGCGGGCGACGATGCCGCCGCCCTCGAAGCCTCATTGATCGAGAACCTTGCGCGGCTTGCGCCCGACGAGGTGACGCAGTGGGAATCTTTTACGCGGTTGGTCAAGGAAGGCCGGACGCCCGACGAAATTTCCATGACGTTCGGGATGCCAGAATTGACCGTCAAGCGCATCTTGGCGCTTGGCAATTTGGTGCCGCGCATCCGTCAGCTTTACCGTGCCGAAGAAATCGACGCGACCAGCGTTCGCCATCTGACGCTGGCGACCAAAGCGCAGCAGAAAACATGGCTGGCGCTGTATGACGACCCGCAATCATCCATCCCCAAGGGCCACCAGTTGAAGGCGTGGCTGTTCGGCGGCGCGTCCATATCAACCAGTGTCGCGCTGTTCGACCTTGAAACCTATCAGGGCCGCATCGTCAAAGACCTGTTCGAGAAGGACGGCTATTTCGGCGAGGTGAGCGAGTTCGAGGACGCGCAGCGCGCGGCTATCGAGGAACGCAAGGCGGCGTATATTGCGGACGGGTGGAGCGATGTTGTCGTTTTGCCAGATGGGCAATACTTCCATCGCTACGAGTTCGCGGCCACGCCGAAGCGCAAAGGCGGGCGGGTCTATGTGACCATTGCCCATAATGGCGAGGTGGCGTTTCACGAGGGCTATCTGACCGAGCGGGAATCCAAGCGCATCGCCAAAGGCGAAGCGCCCGAAGGACAGACCAAAGCGACTCGCCCCGAAATCACCGCAGCCATGACCAGTTATGTTGACCTCCACCGCCATGCGGCGGTGCGGTCGGCGCTAGCCGCCAATACTGGCGTGGCGCTGCGCGTCATGGTTGCCCACGCCATTTGCGGTTCGCCGCTATGGGGCGTGAGGGTTCAAGATCAGCGCAGCCGAAACGAAGCGACTACCGAGAGCATCGAAACCAGCGTTGCCGAAGCCCGTTTCGACGAGCGCCGCCGCGCAGTGCTTGGCGTGTTGGGCTTTGACCCCGACGAGCCGAGTGTGACCTTGGGCCATGAACCGAAGAATGGGTCAAGCGGGCTGTTCCTGCGCTTGCTGGAATTGCCAGACGCGGTTGTCATGGAGGTTCTGGGCGTCGTTACGGCCGAGACGCTGGCCAGCGGAACCGGCCTTATCGAAACCATCGGCCTTCACCTTGGCGTCAAGATGGCCGACTATTGGGTGGCCGATGATGCCTTTTATGGCCTTGTCCGCGACCGCGAGGTGTTGACCGAAGTGTTGCGCGAGGTTGGTGGCGATACCGTGGCGCAGGCCCATGCCGCCGAGAAAGGCAAGACGATCAAGTCTGTCATCAATGACTATCTGACCGGCAGCAATGACCGTATCAAGGTCGAGCAATGGGTGCCGCGCTGGATGGCGTTCCCGCCATCGGCTTACACGCAGCGCGGTGGCGTGGCGACGGTTGCCGCCGCTAGCCGTGCGGCGTGGCTGGCGGAACCGGAAGTCCCGCTTGACCCCGACCCCGCCGCCGTTGCGGCGGAGGCGGTCGAGGGCGGAGATGCCGACGAAGCCGAAGCGATTGAGGACATGGAAGAGCAGCGGCTTGCCGCGTGACGAGTGAGCGGGCGGCTTTGAGCCGCCCGCGCTTGATTTCATTCCGAACGCCACAAAGCCCCGACCGGCAATGCCGGTCGGGGTTGGCTGCATTATCAGCCGCAGTCCGGTTAGGCAGCAACCAGAGCAGATGAGGTGATACCCGTCGCCGCCAGCGAACAGTCTGGCAGATCGGCGCATGGCCGGTTGTCAGTCTGGCCGGATGGTTCGCGGCCTACGGTGTGGTGGCAGGCTAGCTTTCCGATTGGCATCAGCCACGATCTTCGCTGCGACGGAGCATCTTCGTCGCTCGCTGGCAGACTGTGCGTTCAGGTTCGGCAAGCCCATGCTGGCAGTTTGGCGGATTGCGTCAATCGCCGCGACATTGAACGCGCACATCCACATTTGCCAAATATCCTTGCGTCCGATTGCCAGAACCGCGCTCACGCACGGCCTCGTCAATGGCTTTGGTTGGCAGCGGACGGCTGCGCCTCTTGCCCCTTGCTGCAACGGTTGGCCCGAAGTTTCTTCCCCTGGCCTTGCCACCCCATCGCTGCGCGATGGGGACCCCGACGGCGCCCATTCCTCGCGGAACCAAGAAACTCCGGTCTGCACCGTCCTCCACTGCGTTGCGGCCCTGCGGGTGCAGCAGGGCAAGCCCCTGCCTGAAACCAGCCATCGAGGCCGCGAATGAGCGCGGGGTTCGACCAACACAAGGAACTGAATCATGGCAAATATCGGCACATTCAAAAAGTCCGGCGACACCAACTACACCGGCGAAATCGTCACGATGAGCTTGCAGAAGAAGAACGTCACCATCGTCGCCGAGGAAGCGAGCGAAAAGGAAAACGCCCCCTCGCACCGGGTGTTCGTGGCGAAAGCCGAAATCGGGGCAGCCTGGACCAAGACCAGCAAGGAAGGCCGCGACTATCTCTCGATCAAGCTCGACGATCCCAGCTTCAACGCACCGATCTTCGCCAGCCTGTTCGCCGACGACGACGCCAAGACCTTCAACCTGATCTGGTCACGCGCCCGCACCTCGAACGGCAACTGACGACCGCATCCATGCCCCGCCCGGCACTGCCGGGCGGGGCTTTGGTGTGAAAGGGAGCAGTGGCCGTCATTGCATGGTAGTTCGACAATACTGGAAATATCATTGACAGCATCGCCGCACTCATTATTTCGACAATGATCGAAATAATGAGTCTTTGCCATGACCGACAGATTTGACGCTGACAGAACGATCCTCGCATTGGGTGCGTTGGCGCATGAAAACCGGCTCGCACTGTTCCGTTTGCTCGTTCAGGCAGGCGCAGACGGGATGGCAGCGGGCGCAATCGCGGACGCACTCGACATTCCTAATTCTTCGCTGTCGTTTCACTTGGCCCACCTGACCCGCGCCGGTCTGATCCGCCAAACGCGGCAGAGCCGGTCGCTCATCTATTCGGCTGACTATGCTGCGATGAACGGCCTTGTTGGCTACCTCACGGAAAATTGCTGCGGCGGCGCTGCCTGTCTGCCCGACATGACGTGCGAACCGGTGCACGAAACATCCATCTCACGTCAGAGAGCGTGAAACACAAAAACGAAGGAAAAACGATGACCCGTCCCTACAATGTGCTGTTTCTTTGCACCGGCAATTCGGCGCGCTCGATCTTGGGCGAGGCGCTGATGAACAAGCTCGGAGAAGGTCGATTCAAAGCGTGGAGTGCCGGTAGTCAGCCAAAGGGACAGGTTCATCCGATGGCGCTGTCTGTCCTAAATGGCTTGGGTTTCGACACCGAAGGTATGCGCTCCAAGAGCTGGGACGAATTTACCGGCCCCGATGCGCCGGGGTTCGATTTCATCTTCACCGTTTGCGACAATGCCGCCGGCGAGAGCTGCCCCGTCTGGTTGGGCCATCCAATGACTGGCCATTGGGGGATTGAAGACCCTGCCGCTGTCGAAGGCGATGGACAGCGCGAGGCTTTCATACAGGCGCTTCGCTATATGCAGAACAGGATTTCCCTGTTTCTAGCACTGCCGCACGCCAGCCTCGACGAACTCGCGATGAGGCGCAAAATTAAGGAAATCGGCCAATCCGAAGGCACCACGATCCGGGACGAGACCCCAGCATGACCAGCGATATTATCATCTATCATAATCCAGCTTGCGAAACGTCTCGCAACACTTTGGCGCTGATACGCGCTACCGGCACTGAACCCTGCGTAGTCGAGTATTTGAAAACGCCACCAGAACGAGCGAAACTGACGGAGTTGATCGCGGCTGCCGGTATTTCGCCGCGTGCGCTGTTGCGCGAGAAAGGGACGCCGTTTCAGGAACTCGGCCTTGGCGATACCGCTCTGAGTGATGAATCACTGATTGACGCGATGATGGCCCACCCGATCCTAATCAATCGGCCACTCGTCGAAACGCCGCTTGGCGTGCGTCTGTGCCGCCCGTCAGAATTGGTGCTGGAGATTTTGCCTGTGGGATTGGGCAGCGATTTCACCAAAGAAGACGGTGAGGTCATTCACGCATGAACGACCTGCCCAATGTTGACGGCCCGTTTTTCGACACCCCGACAGTATCTGCCCTCGGCATCACGCAGGTCGCATCGCACCCGCCACGTATATTGCTGCTCTACGGGTCGCTCCGCGAGCGATCCTACAGCAAGCTCCTTACGCTCGAAGCCGAACGGCTTTTGCGTGCGATGGGCTGCGAGACGCGGATTTACGACCCCGCCGGATTGCCGCTGCCTGATAGCGTGGCGAGCGATCATCCCAAGGTCGCCGAATTGCGCGCCTTGTCGCTCTGGTCGGAGGGCCAGGTCTGGTGTTCGCCCGAACGCCACGGTGCGATCACAGGGATCATCAAGACCCAGATCGACTGGCTCCCCCTCGAAGAAGGCGGTGTGCGCCCGACGCAAGGTCGCACCCTTGCCGTGATGCAGGTCTCTGGCGGGAGCCAATCGTTCAACGCGGTCAACACGCTGCGTTTGCTCGGGCGCTGGATGCGGATGATTACCGTCCCCAACCAATCGAGCGTCCCCAAAGCCTATACCGAGTTTGACGAGGACGGACGGATGAAACCGGGGCCGCTATACGACCGCGTGGTTGATGTCATGGAAGAGCTGGTCAAGTTCACGCTGCTGACGCGCGATCGGAGTGATTATCTGACCGACCGTTATTCCGAACGCAAGTCGGAAGGCCGCGCACCTGCTGGGGCCGCGCATCTTGCAGCGATAGCAGCGAGCAGCCAGTGACGGTTCCGCTCTCGCGTCGCCTGCTTGCTGAAGCTCTTGGTTCAGCGATGCTGTTCGCAACCGTTATCGGTTCGGGCATCATGGCGGAGAAACTTGCGGGCGGGAATGTCGCAGTCGCCTTGCAAGGCAACACGATGGCGACCGCAGCCATGCTGTTCGTCCTGATTACCATGCTGGGACCAATATCGGGCGCGCACTTCAATCCGGCGGTCAGCCTTGTCATGGCGCTACGGCGCGAATTGGCGTGGCTGGACATGCTGCCTTACACGCTTGTTCAGATCGGTTTCGGCATTCTTGGCGCATGGGCCGCACACGTCATGTTCGATCTGCCCGTCCTGCAAATGGCAGTGAAGGCGCGAACTGGCATCGGGCAATGGACTGGAGAGGCCATCGCTACCTTTGGCCTTATCGTTACCATCATCGGCACGGTGCGGCACCGGCCCGAATGGATTCCGGCCAGTGTCGCGCTCTACATCGCCGCTGCCTATTGGTTCACCTCATCGACCAGTTTCGCCAATCCAGCCATCACCATCGCGCGGAGCATGACTAATAGCTTTTCTGGGATCGCACCCGCCGACGCGCCGATGTTCATCGTCGCGCAATTGCTTGGGGCGCTGCTTGCGGCGAAAGTTGGCAGCCTCCTATTTGCCCAGCCAGTAGCCGAACCTTCGCTTTAAGTTCCTCACCTCGATGACGCGCCCACCATCCCCATGCAAAGAGATTTGCAAGCTGGATACCAGCGCGAGCATCTGCACAGGCTGCGGTCGCACACTTGGCGAGATCGCCGAATGGGCGAGCGCGACCGCAAGCCGTCAGCATGAAATCGTGCGGCGATCTTCGGCCCGCATGGGAAGCATGGCTTCCCATCCAGCCTAAAAACTCAAACCCCCAAGCGCACCCAAAGCTCCTTATTGTCAGAAGTAGAAAGCCGCTTTGGGTGCGCTTGTCTTAGGGGGTTTGTCTGATTTGTCTTTAATGCAGGATATGCCTAGCGGCGCGTGTTGTCTTACATTGCCCCTGTTTCACACGGGCATGATTGATGGCGACAAATACACTGGCAAACAGCGCGACGCTAACCATTCGGCTTGACGCCGATGCGCTCGCGGCGTTCGACAGCTTCGCGGTCGGTCGTGGCGGACGAAGTGCAGTGTTGCGGCAGATGATCGAACAGACGGTGTGGGAGATCGCAGATCGTCCCTTCATTGACCGTCCCGATGGAGTCGCGCGCAATCGTGTTTCGCTGCGATTTACCGATGTCGAGATTGCCGTGATCGGGGTTCGGGCGGCGCAGCGTTCGACCGATCGCTCTGGTTGGATCAAGGCATTGGTGCGCCGCCACCTTGCGCTGAAATCGCGGGTCGATGACGGGCTGCTGGCCGAGCTTGCGCCGATCCGAATGCAGTTGCTGCGTATCGGCCGTAATCTCAATCAGGCGATGAAGGCCGCCAATGCGTCCATGCTCGAAACCGGTGACAAGCAGATCGAACCCGAGCTACGGCGGATCGCCGATATGCGGATGGAAATTTCCGAGCAGGTGACAGCCGTTGGCGATGCCATGCGCGGCGATGCAAGCTACTGGGCTGTGCCTGATTGATGACGCGAGATTGGTGAGCCTGGAATCGGCCTTGTGGGAAGCAACCCGTCCGGCGTTTCGGGTGCGCTATATCCATGACCCGACCAGCACGCCGCGCGTCCCGCTCTATGCCAGTTACGGCGTTGCCACCGGCCCGACAGCGCGGGCCAAACTGGCACGGATTGTTCGCAAGGCACCCGAGGTGGTGGTCAAGGTCACGGGTCGGCAACGAGGCGGTGTCCATGTCAAAGCCCATCTTGATTATATCGGGCGCAAGGGTGACGTGGACATCGAAACCCGCGACGGTGAAATCCTGACAACCAAGGAAGACGTTGCCGAGCGCGCGGCAGAGTGGAGCGATACACTCCAATGGCGGTCGCGGCCTACGGTGTCGTCGGTGTCCCTGATCTTCTCGATGCCCGAAGGCACCGACCCCGACAAAGTGCTGGGCGCTGTCCGTGCGCTGGCGCATGCCGAACTGAGCGACAATCACGATTACGTTCTGGCGCTGCATATCGATACGCCGCGCCCCCATGTTCATCTGACAGTGCAGGCCGAGGGGCTGGATCGCAAACGGTTCAATCCGCGTCCGGTTCAGCTCAATCGTTTCCGGGAACGCTTTGCCCGTGAACTGCGCGCGCGGGGCGTCGCAGCCGAAGCAACGCCGAGACGGACGCGAGGACAAGGGATTGCCGGGTCGAGCATGGCGTTGGTCAAATTGCGGGCGCGCTTGGCAGGCGGGACAAGCCGGATAATGACCGACTCAGACCGCCGCACCAACGAACAGGCACTCAACATCGCACTTGGCAAGTCGGAGCTTCCGGCGTTCATCGGCAAGGGCAAGACCCGCTGGCAGGAGATACGTGAGGCTTACGGCAAAGCGGTGACGGCGCTGGATGCGACCAGGCAGTCCGACGACAAGGCGCTTGCCGCCGACGTTCGGGCATTTCTTGCCAAGCATCCTGATATGAACGCCACCCCGGAGATATTCGCCGCGCGCTACGCGAAGACTATCGCGGCGGCAAAGCAGAAATCCGAACAGCCCGCGCCTCCCGCACAGCCGGTCGATCGCGGGCGAAAGCGGTAGCCCAAGTGTCGCGGCGAGTGCCAGCAACGCCGGTTTGAACTTTCGTTTCATTTCAGATTTTCTTTTTATGCGTGCAGCGCCTCTTCATCGCCGCAGGATTCGGTTTCAGTTTGTAGCGTTGAGTGATGTATCTTGAATTGTGCTTCAAGCAGTCCGGCCACTGCCTTGCGAACCGCCGTTTGATCCTGCCCGGATGCAATGGCGATATGCGCGGTAAGGCTGGCATCATCCCCGGCTACCGACCAAACATGGAGATCGTGAACGCCCGCCACGCCTGGCACGGCACCAATGGCGGCGCGGATGGCATCGAGATCCATCCCGCGTGGGACGCCTTGCAGCAGGATGTGCGTGGTATCGCGCAGCAATATCCATGTGCGCGGCAACACCCACAGGCCGATCCCGATAGCAACTATCGGGTCGATCCAACTCCAATTGGTAAGGTAGATGGCGACTGCCGCCACGATCACGCCAAGCGAGCCGAGCATATCGGCCCAGACTTCGAGATATGCACCTTTGACATTGAGGCTGGCGTCCTTGCCGCCCACCAGCACGCGCATTGCGATAAGGTTCACCAGTAGGCCGATGGACGCGACAATCAGCATCCCGACCGAACCCACAGCCTCAGGATTGAAGAAGCGCAGCACGCCTTCGTAGAGGACATAGCCAGCGACCACGAACAGCAGGACGGCGTTGAATGCGGCGGCGAGGATTTCAAAACGGCGATAGCCATAGGTGCGCTGCTTGTCGGCGGCCCGCTGCCCGATCTTTATTGCGGCCAGAGCGATGGCTAGCGCCGCCGCGTCTGTGAACATATGCGCCGCATCGGAGAGTAGAGCGAGGCTGTTGAACCAATATGCCCCGACCAGTTCGGCGATCAGGAAGCTACCGGTCAGACCGAGCGCGATGGTCAGGCTCTTGGAGTTCGCCCCGGCGGTGTGGTCGTGTCCGGCGTGGTTACCACCTTCGTCCGCATGGTTATGGTTTGCTGACATTTTACTATCCTCTCATTTCGCCAAAAGCCCGCCGCCTAGCGGCCCCACATCGTCATAGTCGCCCTTCACATGCTGCCTGTGACGACCGCGCAGCAACAAATGGCTGATTGCCGGCAGCACAAAGAGCGTCAGCAAGGTCGATGTTATCAACCCGCCGATGACCACAATCGCCAATGGCTTTTGCACCTCCGCACCTGTTCCGGTCGCCAAGGCCATCGGCACAAACCCGATGGCCGGGACGATTCCGGTCATCAGAACAGCGCGAACACGTTCCATAGTGCCTTCGCTAATCGCCGCGTCGATCGGCTTGCCTGCGTCGATGCGACTGTTGATGCTCGTCATCACCACCAGCCCGTTCAACACCGTCACACCCGAAAGCACGATGAAGCCGACCGCCGCCGATACCGAGAATGGCAGCCCGGTGAACAAAAGCGAGAACACACCGCCTGCCAGCGCCAATGGTATCGCCGAGTAGACCGCTATCGCCTGACGAACGCCGCCAAGAGCCATGAACAGGATGCCGAAGATCGCCGCGAATATAATCGGGATGACTATCGACAGGCGCGCGGACGCGGCTTGCAGATTCTCGAACTGACCGCCCCACTCAATGAAGCTGCCGGTTGGGAGCTTCACTTGAGTGTTCACCTTTTCCTGTGCTTCGGCGACGAATGATCCCAGATCGTTGCCGCGCACATTGGCTTGCACCACAACGCGGCGCTTGCCGTTTTCGCGGCTGACCTGATTCAGACCTTCGGAAAAGCCGAACTTGGCCAGCTCGCTTAAGGGAACAGATGCCCTTGCACCGCCGTCGCCGGGCAGGAGCACGGGGAGTGCGCCTACCGCATCAAGATCGTCGCGGGTTGCCCGGTCGAGCCGGACCACGATGTCATATCGCCGGTCGCCCTCGAACACGATACCAGCCTCTCGTCCGCCGAGCGCCGCCGCGACGGTGTCGCTGACATCCTGCAATGTCAGCCCGTAGCGTCCAATGGCATCGCGGTCGAACTGCACATCGAGAACCGGAAAACCGGCGGTCTGTTCGACTTTGACGTCGGCGGCCCCCGGAACGGTGTTCAGCACAGCCGCAACTTGGTTTGCCGCCTGACTCATTTCATCGAGATTGTCGCCATACAGCTTGATCGCGATGTCGCCACGCACACCTGCAATCAGCTCGTTGAACCGAAGCTGGATCGGTTGGCTGATCTCGAAGGCGTTGCCGACAAGCGGTTTCAGCTTCGTTTCGACCCGTTCGATGACATCTTGCTGGGTGTTGACCCCATCGGGCCATTCATCCCGCGGTTTCAGGATGATGAAGGTGTCCGATGCGTTCGGCGGCATCGGATCGCTGGCAACCTCTGCGGTGCCGGTCTTCGAGTAGATCAGCTTCACTTCCGGTAGCGAGGCGACGGCCTTTTCGACCTTTAGCTGCATGGCTTGGGACGTGTTGAGCGATGTCGACGGAATGCGTAGCGCCTGCATAGCAAGGTTGCCTTCCCCCAATACCGGAATGAACTCACTGCCCTGCATACCGAACACCAGAACAGCCGCCATGAAGGTGCCGCCGCCCGCACCGATCCACGGCCAGGGCCGGGCGATGACACGTTGCAGCACGGGTTCGTAGCGGCGCTTGACCCATGCAATCGCCTTAACTTCCTTCTCGGCAACTTCACCGCGAATGAGCAAAGCAACCATCGCAGGCACGAAGGTCAGCGATGCGATGAACGCGCCCCCAAGCGCCAGCATGACGGTGATCGCCATTGGCGAGAAGGTCTTGCCCTCGACGCCGGTAAAGGTGAGCAGCGGCACGAACACGAGGAAGATGATCGCCTGCCCGTAAATGGTCGGCTTTACCATTTCGCGGGATGCATCGAATACCTCGTGCAATCGCTCGTTCAGCGTGAGCATCCTGCCTTCGTGATGCTGACGCTCAGACAATCGCCTAAGACAATTTTCGATGATGATGATCGAGCCATCGACGATCAGCCCGAAATCGAGCGCACCAAGGCTCATCAGATTACCCGATGTGCCGGTGATATTCATGCCCGTCCCCATGACGAGAAACGAAATGGGGATCACGAGAGTGGCAATGATCGCGGCGCGGATATTGCCGAGGAGCCAGAACAACACCGCAGCCACCAGCAAAGCGCCTTCGGCCAGGTTTTTCTCAACCGTGCCGATGGTGGCATCGACCAGTTCCGAACGGTCTAGCACCGGCTTGACAACAATACCCGGCGGCATTGATTTCGTCAATTCTGCGAGCCGGTCGGCGGCCTCGGACGCCACGATCCGGCTGTTGCCGTCGGCAAGCATCAAGACCGTGCCGATCACAATCTCGCGCCCGTTTTCGGATGCCGAACCGGTGCGAAGTTCACCTCCGATCTGGACGGTCGCAACATCGCGCACCGCCACGGCAACCCCGCCGCGGCTGGCAACGGTTGCCCGGCTGATCTCGTCCAGAGTGCGGATACGTCCATCTGCGCGGACGAGAAAGGCTTCCCCGCCGCGTTCGACGAAGTTGGCACCGACCGAGATGTTGGCGCGTTCCAACGCTTCGGCCAGTTCGGAAAACGATATGCCGTAGCTCGCGAGCTTCGTCGCATCGGGCTGGACGACGAACTGCTTTTCATAACCACCAATGGAATCGATGCCTGCAACGCCCGATACCGAGCGCAGTTGCGGGCGGATGACCCAGTCCTGCACCGTGCGGAGATAGCCGAGTTTGGCAACATCATCGGTCAGGATTTCGCCGGTCGGCGTCATGTAGGTGCCGTCAGGTTGGAAGCCCGGCTTGCCTGCAACCTTCGGATTTTCCTTGGTTCCGGCCTTCGCGTAATCGACGGTGTACATCAGGACTTCACCGAGGCCGGTCGATACCGGCCCCATTTGCGGTTCGGCCCCTGCGGGTAAGGTGCCTTTGGCCTGATTGAGCCGTTCGGCGACCTGCTGGCGTGCGAAATAGAGGTCGGTATGATCCTCGAAAATCACCGTGACCTGGCTGAACCCATTGCGCGAGATCGAGCGCGAACTTTCCAGCCCCGGAATACCGGCCATCGCAGTTTCGACCGGAAAGGTCACAAGCCGTTCGATGTCGAGCGGCCCCAAATTGGGCTCGACCGTGTTAATCTGCACCTGTTTGTTTGTGATGTCGGGAACGGCGTCGATCGGCAGCTTCAAAAGCTCCGATAGGCCATAAGCCGATATGATGAGCGTCAGCAGAACCACCGCCCAGCGGAAGCGGATTGACGCATCTAGGAGTTTGTCGATCATATCAATGCTCCGCCTCGCCCTTGCCGAGTTCGGCTTTGAGCAGGAACGCGCCCTTGGTAACGACCACGGTGCCGGGTTTAATGCCGTCGACAATCTCGATGCGACCACCGCTACGCTTGCCCGTGACTACTGTAACCGATTGGAAGCCTTTGGCGGTTTTGACGAACACAACCTCTTTGCCTTCTACGGTTTGCACCGCCTCATCGGGCAGTGCAATCAGCGCGGTATCACCACCCCCGCGCGGCGTGATGCGCACGCGCAGGCCTTGGCCCGGTGTCAGCCCGCCGATGCCTTGCGGCGTCAGCACGATGGTTGCGGTCTTGCTGTCGGGATCGAGACTTGGCGTTGCCGACCGAACTGTTGCGGTGACGGTTTCGCCGCCGAGCAATTCAATAACAGCAGTGTCACCGGGTTTTACGCGGCGGGCATCGGCGGCCAGCACCGATGCGTTAATCTGAATGCGATTGGGATCAGACACGCGGAAAAGTTCGGTCCCAGCCAGCACATAGGAACCGAGTTTCGCATCGGCCTTTGTCACGCGGCCCGAAATCAGACTGACCACGCCCAATGTGCTTCCATCACCGGAGACTTTTGCTGCCGACGCCGCCGATTGTGAGCGCCGGGCTTCGGCTTCGGCTTGCGCTAATGCAGCGGCTGCACCTTCCAAATCCTGACGTGCTGTGACCTTGGCATCGAAAAGTTTCTTCTCGCGCGCATAGGTCGAACGCGCCAGCGCCAGATTGGCCGATGCCGAACTGCGTTCTGACGCAATCGAGGCGGCATCTCGGCTTTCCATAACGGCGATTGCTTCACCGGCACGGATGAAATCGCCCAATTGGCGGTTAATGCGAACAACGGCCCCATCGGCACGGGCCGTCAAAACCGCCTCACCATCGGGTGTGGAGGCAACGACGCCCTGTGCCAATATTTCGGCGCCCAAGCCCCCCGCTTGCAAGGCTTCGGTCACAATGCCAGCAGCCTTGGCGCGGGATTCATCCATCAGGATTTGGCCTTCGACATGACCTTCTTCCTCTTTTTCTTCGGCATGTTCGGCTTCGGCAACAGCAGTGGTTGAGGGCGCGAATAATGTGCGTCCAAGCATCACGCCGCCGCCGCCAAGGACGAGGGCTGCGATGGCCGCGCCTGCGATGAGTTTGTTGCGATTGGTTTCGGTTTCCATGAAGTTGTTCCTTATTGCGCGTTGGCGCGGATCAGCGCTGCAAGCGCCCGCGCGCGATCAAGCCGCGCTTCGATGAGGTTGAGTTTGGCTTGGGTCAGAGTGCTTTGCGCATCGAGCAGTTCGAGCAGCGAAAACTTGCCCGCATTGTAGCCAAGCCGGGCGAGCCGCAGCGCTTCTTCGGCCTGGGCGATGCCCGGACCGGCGAGCGCCTCATACCGCATTTCGGCCGCCCCGAGCAGCATCCGCGCTTCATAGCGCGCTCGGTTTGCATCGAGGCGAGCGAGCGCCAATCCCGATTCTGCCGCCAGACTGTCCGACTGCGCTGCGTCGATATTGCCGCGATTGCGATCACGCACGGGAAGCGGGATCGAGATGCCAGCGACGAACGCGGTTTCGCGGCCTTCGCCAAAGCGCCGAACTCCGGCACTTCCGGTAATGTCAGGCACCGCATCGGCGCGGGCGAGCCGCACACGGGCCAGTGCTGCGCCGCGTTCTGCAAAGGCCAATTGGACGTCGAGCGTTTCCGTATCGGGCGGCAAAGTCGGCGGCGCATCTTCGCTCATAATGGTTGCCGTCGGTTCGCCATCCGCGCTTCCAATCAGCGTTGCCAGAAGCTGCCGTGCCACGAGAAGCTCGCCAAAGGTGCGCGCCTGTTCGGCTTTCGCCTCCGCCAATTGTGCCTGTGCGCGCAATTCGCGGAGCGGCGGATCACGGCCCACTTCGACCAACACCTTCGCTGTGCGCAGCAGCTCGTCCGATGCAGTGACATTGTCTCGCGCCAGCACTGCGCGATCTTCGGCGGACCGCAGATTGGCATGGGCAAAACGGATATCGCGTTCGAGATCGGCTAGCGCCGACTTGTAGGACAGAAAGGCAAAATCACGTTCGGCGCGCGCGACTTCAACACGGGCGCTGCGTTTGCCGCCAAGCTCTATCCGCTGGCTGAGGGCAAGCGTCGTCTCGGTGCTGCGTAGCCCCTGAAACGCACCGCTACCGGCGAAATTCTCTACCTCAAGACTGAGTTCGGGATTCGGCGAGACCCCAGCCTGCCGTGCGCGCGCCTCGGCGGCGTCGGCTTTTGCCTTTGCCTGACTGACGCGCGGCGAGGATTCCAGCCCTTGCCGCAAGGCATCGGGGAGCGTGACCGGTTCGGCCCAGAGCGGACCGGATGAAAATAGCAGCGTCCCTGCCAGCAGCAGGCGACGGATTCGTAATGACATGAATAAACTCCTGACCAACATTGCGGACACGCGGGGGCAAAGCCCCGCGCGCGGCGGATGTCAGGCAGAAGGAGGCTGGATCGGGGGCGCAGCCTGATGCGAAATCATTCCGCGAATGGCCAGCAAGGCAAACTGGCTGCAAGTGTAGATATTGGTCGCAGCAACGCCGCTCACAGATTGAGGAACCGCGACCGAACAGTGGTGATGATCAACATGGCCCGCAGGGGCCTTTGGTGAGTTCTCATCTTGACCAGCATCGCTTTTTTCTTCGGCGTGACAGTCGAGATCGACAATCTCGACAGCATGACCGGCGTTTCCGGCGTCAGCGAGCGCAGGAACGCCGACGCTGCCGAACAGCAGCATAGAAATCATCAAAAAGGCGATCAGGGCTTTAGCCATTATCGCGCGGCTAACACGACGCACAAGAACGAACAATCAATTTTCCGCTCCTGCATCTTTTATTTGCCGTTGCAATTCTTCGGGAATTTCCATTGGCATGAACGCGCTGACATGCGCGCGACCCGTATTGCCGATGGGAAGCCGTCCAGTGAGATTGCCCAGCGGCGCAAGTGCGAGCCGTCCGAGTTGGCCGAATATTTCCTGCCCGTCCCTCAGCGCAACGGCAAAACCGAGCATTTGGAGATGAGAACGGATATGCAGGCCAAACCGTAACTGCCCGAGGATATGCGCTCGTTCGAGATGGTGCCAAGCGCGTTGCTTCTCGTTCGCGGTGCGCGCATCACGATAGGCCGCGATCTCGTTGGCGTAGGCAATTTCCAAGGTTACGGTCATCGCTTTGAACATCCCGAAATGCGCTCGGCCAAGGCACGCCAGCGGCGCTGGCGATGGCGATAGAAAACTTGCGAAAAGAGCCAGACGAAGGGTGTCAGCAGTCCGGCTTTAACTTCCACTTCGTCGCGGTATCGCGTTCCGCGTTCGCCATCGGGCTCAACGGTGATCCAATGATCCCACGTCGTTATCAGTGCGCTGTAGCCGTTATCGCGTAACTTCTTAGGCCATATTGCGGCATCATCCATATGCACTGTCGGCACGATCCACTGCTTTCCGAAAGGCAGAAGGCCAAAAAGCGTCAGGTCAACCAAGAACCGCTCTTGCTCTCCAAAATTCGAGGCATGGGCAGGATTAACCATGTTAAAGCGCACGAGCGGTGCGGCAATGTGCATGAGCAGCTCGGGTGTCTGCACGCGCCGCCATACTTCATCGGGTGGCAGGTCAATATTGGTGGATAAAGCGACTTTCACGTCGCTGCCTCCAAAACCTTGTTGTCATTCGCCAGTTCCGTCCGCGCCTGACGGATAATCTGCCAGCCTCCGCTAATACCGAGGCTTGCCATGACAAGCGCTACGATCAGGTCTGGAAGGCCGCTGCCCGTCCACAGCACTGCAAAACCCGCGAGGATCACTAAGCAATTGTTGATTGCGTCGTTACGCGAACAAATCCAAACCGAGCGCATATTCGCGTCCCCGGTGCGGTATCGGTAGAGCATCAGCGCGACGCCGAAATTGACAACCAGTGCCAGCGTGCCGATTGCGCTCATCGCATAGGGCGCGGGATTGCTCCCGTGAAACAGGCCCCAGATCGCCCACACCAGCACCCCGAGGCCGAATGACAAAATGGTGATGCCTTTGACCATCGCGGTCTTTGCCCGCCATGCCAGTGCCATTCCTGCAACGCTTAGACTGATTGCATAGTTCGCGGCATCACCCAGAAAGTCGAGCGCGTCGGCTTGCAGGGCGCGTGAGCCTGCGAAATAGCCCGCTACGCCTTCGACGATGAACATCGCTGCGTTAAGGCCAAGCGCGATCCACAAGACGCGCCGCCAACGGGCGTCGTTGAGGGTAGTTTCGCTACCGCAGGCACTTGCACAGCATTCGTCGGCCATATGCCGAACTCCTTGGTTTCTTCGAGTCGTTCTCCTATATGCACCCTGTAGCAACTACAGGGTCAAGACATGAAAATCGGCGAGCTATCGAAAGCGACCGGCACCAACATCGAAACCGTCCGCTATTATGAGCGGATCGGGCTGTTGCCCGCGCCGGATCGAACCGCCGCAAACTATCGCAGCTACGGCGAGCCACACCGCGCGCGGCTCGCCTTTGTCCGGCATTCCCGCGAGCTGGGTTTCACCATCCAGGAGGTCCGCTCCCTGCTCGACCTGTCGGATCATCCCGACCGCGACTGCATGGAGGCCGACCGCATTGCAACGAGCCATCTTGTGCAGGTGGAAGCGAAGATCGCGCAACTCGAAGCCTTGCGCGACGAACTTGCACGCATTGTCGGACGCTGCCGGGGCGGGGTTGCGGCGGATTGTCGCGTGATCGAGGCGTTGGGCAACCATGCGATGTGCGATACCGGTCACTAACCACAGCACCCGCAGCCGGGGTTCAGATCGCTACAGCAGCCTTAACGGTTCCGCCCCTCACGGCCCAACGCCTGATCCTGGGTGATTTCGCGGACGCGCTGCGCCTGCTGGTTACGCAATTGGATGGCCGCAATCTTGTCACCACCGGCAATACGCAGCGCGACCTCTTGGCGTCTGGCCTCGACTTCTTTTGACGCCTTGAGCGGATCATCGGGATATTTCGCGCGTGTGATCGAGATAGTTTGGGCGACAAGACTTTGGGCGCGGCGCAGATCGGGATCGCGGGCGTTTTGGTCATGGGTCTGATTGAGGAACCGTTCCGATAGAGCTTTGAGCGTTATTGCTGCGTCAGGCGGTTGGCGTGATTTGCTCGTAGCGTTTTTGGCTTCGCGGCGTTTCTCGCGTTCGGCGAGCCGCGATTGCAAGCGGTCAGCCTCGGCTTGAGCGACTTTTGACGGCGTGTAATTCTCGACCGTCAGCCCTTGTGCGGCAGCAGCGAGAAAGGCTGCTTTTTTGAATGTATCGCCGCCATTGACCCTCACCGACGTCCAACCATTGGCCTTGGCGATCCGCAATATGTCGGGAAGCGCGTCGATGTTGCTGGTCTTGAGCCGGTCGGGTTCGAGCCGGACAATCGGCTTTGTATCGTCCGAGGTCCGGTAGAGCTTGTTGCCGACGCGGAGGAATTTGCCGGTGAGATCATCGGTGAGCGTTGGTGTCTCGGCTTTGCGCTTTGGCTTGGCTGGTGTCGGCTTTGGCGTGACCGGCTTAGGTTTTGCATCGCGGCTTCTTCCCGAACGGCCACTGCCTTCTTGTTCTTCAGGCATATTCGTCTCCTTCGTCGAGTATTCCGGTCACTTCGCCGTTGTGGTTTATGGTCACCAGATCGGCCATCTGACTTGGGCAATCCGCGGTGAGAATATCCTCTTGATTCATAGGCCGAGTGAAATTTCCAGCGGCCTCGTCGTCTGTCATGTCGCGGAATGCTGGCGCTGGACCGGCATAAATGGACCGTTTTGGGATTGCCTGTACGGGAGGTGGCGGAAACGCGCGGGCCTTGAAGAAACGATTGCTGAAATAAGCGATCTTGCGTCCTACGATCGGCGGGATGCCACCGCGCAGCAGGATCAATTTGTCGGGTGGAAGCTGCATAAGCTCCTGCGGCAGCATCAACGCGCGGCGTTGCTCTGATATGGATTTTGAGCGGTTGGCGAGCAGCCCGTTGATCGTCAGCGATTTCGTGACACTTTCCTGTCCGACATAGCCGATACGCTCCGACAGGTCGTTGGCCACGCGCAGTTCCTTGGGCGTGAACGCAACTTCGACCCCGCAATTGGCAACAATTTCATCGGCGACATGCTCGCCATAAACGCCGCGCAACTGTGAGCGTGACTGGATGACCGGCATAAGCCTGATCCCGTAGCCCGCAACATAGGAAAAGGCGCTGGCGATAACCGATGCCCGCCCGAGCCGGGCAAATTCATCAAGAATGACCAGGACCGGCACCGCCGAGTTTTCATCTGGCAACCCGCGCACATTGAGGTCGATGAGTTGCTGGAACAGCAGATTGTAGAGCGGCGCAATCCGGTCGAGTTCATCGGGTGACACGCCGAGGTAGATCGACATCGGACGGGAGCGAAGCTGGCGAAGATCAAAGTCGCTCGTTGCCGTCGCCGCATCGACCAACGGATTGAGCCAAAGGCCCAGCACGTTAGTGATCGTCTTCTTGATGTCGGCAAAGCTGTTATCCGAGCCGCCTGCGAAGTCGGAAAGCGCCGTCCGGCAGCCGGTCGAAAGGTTTAGTTTCGGATTGGCGAGTTCCTTTTTGAAATGGCTGCGCGCATCGCCATCGGTGAGATGGCGGTAGATCGCGCCCATTGTCAGCGGCTCGTCGCTCGTTTCGGCGAGCCAGGCACCGACACCTGCAAATCCTGTCCGCGCGCCGTTCGCCCAAAAGGCTTCGCCGTGTTCGGGTGCAACGAACAGCATCGTGGCGATTTTTTGCAATTCGATGATCACATCGTCAGGGTCAGTGCGGTCAATATAGGCAAGCGGGTTGTAGCGCGCCGTCCGGCCCTCGCGGTCGGTCGGATTGAACAGGAACACTTTCTGCCCGTAATGCGCGCGAAATCCCGCGCTCGCGTCATAATTCTCGCGCTTCACATCGAGGACGACGACCGAGCCTTGCCACGTCAACAAGTTCGGAATGACGATGCCGGTGCCTTTACCCGAGCGCGTGGGGGCTTCGACAATAACATGCTCGCTACCGCCGAAGGTCAGGAACCGCCCGCGCTTGCGGCCAAGGACGATTCCGACGGCGGCGCGAAAGCCGTGGCGCTTGATCTCTTGTTCGTTGGCAAAGCGGGCGGCCCCGTGGAGCGGCGCACCGCGCGCCCACAGCAAATAGATAAGTCCGGCAAGCAACGTGACGCCGCCGGCCAATCCGCCCGCCATTGCGCGGACCACTTGGGGATCGCCGCGATAATACCAAACGAACGCTGGCATCTTGATCGGGTCATAGGCGGCAACCGGCAGACCAAGGATCAGCCATCCGATCATGCTTGCGATGGCAAGAGCAAGCAATGTCCCCAGCGGGATACCGATCAACAACTGCGCCGCGCCACCGTTAGACGGCGTGCCTGCCTTCTGGGTCATAGTAGATCTCCGTCACCCGAAATTCGCCGCCCTCTTTTTTGGTTTGCACCACGACATCGACCAGCATTTTGAGCAGCGCGCGGATGTCGTCGCGTGCCAGATCGGAGCCGCCTTCGCTTTCCTTGACCAGCAACGTCAGTTGCTCGAACGCCAGTTCGGCGGAATCGGCATGAATGGTGGTGATCGAACCGGGATGGCCCGAGTTCACATTGCGCAGATAGAAGAACGCCGTTCCGTCGCGCAGTTCTTGGAGCAAGATACGGTCGGGACGCATCCTGAGCGCGCTTTCGAGCAAATGCTTGGCTGTAACATTGGCGGTGCCTTGGCCGTCTTTGGCATAGAGCATGTGGACGACATTCTTTTGACCGACGACCAGTTCGCGCGTGTCCTCGATTGTCAGCAGCCGTTCTTGGGACGGTATAAGCTGGATCAAGCCCTTCGACAGCGTGGTCTTGCCCGATCCCGTTGCCCCTGAAATCAGGATATTCAGCCGTGCCTTGACCGCGCGGTCGAAGAATTCGACATGGCGACCGGAGCGCAGCAACGCGAGCAATTCCAGTTCTTGCGGGCTGACCTTTTTTTCGGCGATCCGCGTGTCCCTAAACAAGCCCGCAGCCTCGAAATCGGGCAGTGTCATTGTCACGCTCGATGGTTTTCGCACGGTTATCGACACTGTATCATCAGGAACGACAGGCGGCACGACGATCTGCACCCGTTCGCCTGTCGGAAAAATGGTCGAGACGATGGGGTTTTCGCGGGTAATGTCTTGGCTCGTGAACGCGGCGGCGGCAGTAGCCAGCGCCATCAGATTCTTGAAATCGAGCGATGGTTCGTTTTCCCAAGTCCAGCAGCCGTGCCGTTCGATGCCAACTTCTTGCGGTACGTTGATGACCAGTTCGGTGACGCTCGGGTCATCGAGATATTTGCGCAAGGGAGCCGTCACGCTATCAAGAACCGCCGTGTTTTTTCCCGGCGCGGCCACTATTTGAGACTGAGGCCGTAAACGGTCGAAAAGTCGAAATCCTGGGCGACGGTAATACCGACATCCTCTCCCTGATTCTTGCGCAGCACCGGTTTGATCTGCGAGTTTTGCTGTAAGATCGTTGAAGCCGCATCGGATGGAAGGCGGGTGGTATTGGATGCACTGTTTCCTATCGCTTCCGAGCCGACCGTCGCCGCATCTTCGACCAAGCTGAACAGCAGCGCGGTGCCGAACCGCTGCCAGAAAAAATTATCCACCCGCCCGTCCATGCCGCCGCGTCCCAGCGCATCGGTTGCAGGCGAGCCGACATCAATGGCGATACCGCGCGGCGTGACGGCGCGTGTCCACAGCACGAACAGCCGGTATTGGCCGCGATTGAGGCCACCCTGATATTCGCCGACGATTTTCGTGCCTTTTTCCATCAGCACGACGCGGCCATTGTCCGAATAGACATCGCGCGGGATGATGCAGCTCACATAACCGGGCTGGCTTGAATCCATCGCTGATTGCAACACGCACGGGATGAAGCTCCCCGCCGTAATCAAAAAATTGCGGTCAGGAAGCGGGCGGGCCTGCGTCTGCCCAATTACCGAAGCGCGCCGGAGAGTGTCGAGATTGGTCGGCTCCCGCGCCGCAGCGCCTGCCGCATTGAATGGACCTCGCACATCGCCATAAATCGGGCTTGGCGCTCCGTTTCCGCGCTCGCCGCCATAGGCAATGAGCGATGACCTGCGTGCCGCTTCGCGCAGTGCCTCTGCTTGTGATGGTTGACGGGACTGGGGTGCGCCGGATGGCGGCATTGGTGAGGCCGTGGCTTGCGCACCAATGGCAGGGACGATTGGCCCGCCCAAAGGTATCGGCGCATTCGGATCGGTCGCTGCCCCGGCCAGCGTCGGGGCGATGACGGTATTTGGATCATATTGCGCCGGTTCGAGTGCGGGCTTGGGTTTTACGGGCGGCAGCTCTGCATTGCCGGTCAGGCCCGTTCCAAGCGCCAGCACCGTGAACATGATGGCCCCTGCGGCGGCGGCAAAGCCGATCATCTTTTTCGGGTCCATCGTTGTGCCGGGCATTGAGGGCATTTTGCTCCCGCGTTCGGTCGCGGGAGCGCGGTCGATTTCGTCGGGATCGGGCGTCTGATCGACCGCCGCCCTTCCTTGGGCTGGGTTGGCTGTTGTGGTATCCGCCATCACTTTGTCTCCCCGTCATCTGTGCCTGACGTGCGTTCCACGATGCTGGACGCCGTGCCGGTCTTGGGATCGCGTCCATAGAAATCCTTCGCTTCGTTGACGACGCACAACACCTCCTTGCCGCGCCGCAAGCGGAGCTGGGCGAACACGCCGTGGATCACGACAAATTCGTCGCGGACGTCGAATGGCACAATGCTCTCGCTGCCATCGGGATTGACCGCAAAGAAGGCAGGCAGTTCGCGCTGGTTCGGGAAGCGCAGCGCGGTAAACTGGCCGTTGTCAGTGATTTCGGAAGGTTGGATCGCCGATGATCCCTGCACGCTATATTGGAGGTTCCGCTTGCCTTCGAGAACGGCCAGATCGAGCGCGGAGCGGATCGCCCCCGATTGCAGCGCGATGGCCTGAGTATAAGCCGCCTGCGTTGCTGCCGCCTGTGCAGCGGCAGCTTCTTCGAGCGGATAGCGGAAAACCACTTTGAAGAAGGTATCGACCGCGCGCGGGCCGATGCCTCCCCGCCTCGCCGACAGCTCGAATGTATAAGTCCGGCTTCCTGTATTCGAGCGGGTGATGACGATCAGATTGGTCGCACCTGCCAGTTCGCGCGGTTTGATGAACAGCGAATTTTCAGCCGGTGCGACTTCCCACGATACGGTGTCGCCAAGCGCAACATGCTCAACGCGCTCGCCGGGCGAAAACACGATTTGCGTGGCCGAACGAAAGACGCCGACAACGCGGTAAACCTGGACATCGCTGTAAACTACTTCACGGATACGGCTGTCTTGTGCGGTCGGACGCGGTGTTTCGCTGGCGAGTGCCGGGCTGGCCGCGAACAACATCGCGATCGCCGCAATATGGTGTCTTGCATTCATTGCGTCACCTCCAGATCGGCGCGGTAGCTTTGCACTTCCAGCCCAAGCGGGTTTTTGAACCGCTGCTGTTCGGTCGTCGGGGTGTCGGTGGTGTCATAGGTTATGGTGGCAATGGCCGGTGTGTCCGTCGCAGACGTGCCCCGCTGGAGCGTCTTGGTGAAGCGCACCTGCGCGACGTTCTTTGAAACGAAGGTCACCGACTTGATCGCAACGAACACCGTGTCGAGATCGGTGAATACCGATTGCGGCGATTTAGGATTGTCCTTGCTGTAGAACGCCGTCCAACGTGCCTGTTCGTCGCGCGATGACATCGCCAGCACGCCGTCGAAAAATTCCTGGCGTGCCTGTGGAATCCAACCCTCGCGGTTGCGGACATAATCGGCGAGGAAATATTTGGCGACGGCCTCGTTATAAGTGATTTGTTTATCGCCCGTCATCGACGAGGTAATTTCACTCGCGCCAGTCGCCTTATCTACCATGATGACATAAGGTGCGACAGTCTTAAGCGGCGTCAGCATTGCGACAGCGGCAACGCCGGTTATGGCAAGGCCGCTGGCTATGGCTGCAATTGTCCACGCGAGCCTTTTCGAGCGATTGGCGGCGATCAGCCGGTCATAATCCCAGCTTGCGGCCTCGGCAAAATAGGCTTTGAGGTCTTGCCCGTCAGTTACTCCGCTCGCCATGACGCTCAGCAGCTCTGATTGGGGGTTGGCGGGGTTGCGCTGCTGATGGGCGGGACTTGGGTGGCAGGCTTGGCCTCTGGTTTCACGGGACTGGAGGATGTCGGCGCTTTCTCCGGGAACACATCGACGCCACCGCGTTCGCGTCCCTGGCTCTGTTGCTGGTTGGATGGCGTTGATGTCCCCGTCGCAGGATCGACTGTCGGCAGGATCGAGCCATAGGGATTAGCCGGGCGGCGCTGCTTGCCGTTGCACTTGGCAAGTTTGGGCGATTTTGGTTCCGCTAAGAGAATGTCGGTTGGCGTAACGAGTGCCATTCCGACCAATATGCTCAAAAGTGTCTTGCGCATGACTCTATCCCCTTATGTTGTCCCACGGCTAACCGAACCGGACGTGCGCATCCGGGCAATCCCGCGCGCGAACCCGCGTTCAATCGCGCGGCTGGTAGCCTGTGCGCCGGTTGCGCCTCGGCCGACGACGAAGCCGCCCGCCGCTGCGATGGCCGACGCGAACTGGTTGGCGAGCGCAGGCCCGCCACCGCCCAGCGAAGCGGCGAGCATCGGAATTTGCAGGAAAAAGAAGAAACCGAGCGCGTAGAAGGCCAGCGCCTTGATCGCCGCCATGCCAATCTCGTCATTCTCCGAAATGGTGGCAATGATCGCATCGCCGGTCTGCGTCAGGAATAACGTCAGCACGAGCGCAAAGACGATCAGCATCAGATAGTTGATGCAGGCTCCCAGCCACGCGAAGAAATAGCCGCGCGTCGACTCGAAGAGCAGAGCCGCGACGAAAAGCGGACCGACCACGGATAACAACGCCAGCGCGAACAGACCGAACGCGCTGATAACGAAGCCGATGGCGGCGCAGAGCAACGTGGCTATAATGACAAGCACCACGAGAAACCCTGCGAAGACCGCATAGCCAATGTCGGGCAGCGTGCCCTGGGTTTCCTGATAATCCGCAGCTATTTTGCGCATTGTGTTGGCGGTTTCAAAGCCGGTGCCAGCGAGCTTGTCGTAAAACCCGCCCAATCCGCCAACGTCGGCCCCGCCGAGCGCACTGGCAAACTGGCTAGGGAGACCGCCCAGCGCAAACATGCCGATCTGGGTTCCATAGAGCGAGGTGACGGCGAAATAGAGAAAGGCGAGCTGACAGCCGCGATAGGCATATTCTCGGAATGGATATTGCACCGCGCCGCGCATGATCGCGTAGCCGAGCAAAGAGATATAGATCACGATTCCGATGCGCAGCGCCGGGGAGACAATGCCGATCACTGCCGCATATTTGCCAACGATCGCCGCAAGCGCGTTGCTGAGCGCCGCAAACATCGTGGTAAAAACATGATCGCTGAAATCCATATCGGCCTTCAATTCCATTTTGTTGCGTTCACTTTGTCAGCTGGAGCTGCGATTTGGCGAAAGCCGCCGCACGGCAATTGGTTGTCACCACAGCAGGTTGCGATGCGGCCGGCGCGTTTGATCCCGACCATGAGCGGCAAATTTTCTGCATCGGTTCTATCTCTGCCGGGTGCGCAACATAATATTCCCAACTTCGCGCTGGCATTGCAGATTGGGGGGCGGACTGGCCGCACCCCGCGAGCAGCAGCGCGGTCAGAAGGGCGGCAACGCGCATATTTACTGGCCCTTGTAATAAAGGCTTGCGGCGTCGAGCTTTTGGGCAAGGGCTGCCTTTCCCTCTGCGGCGCGCGCACGTTCCTGCGCTTGCTGCTGTAACGCGATGGCCTGCAACCGGAGCTGATCGTTCTGCATGGCGGCAGATTCGAGTTGCAGCCGGGCGGTCAGGTCGCCGACTTCCTTCGCGGTCGTAGCAGTGGTTAGCCGGGTGCGAAGCTGGTCGAGGCCTTCAGTTCGCGATGTGACAGCGGCGCCAATGTTCTCGGCAAGCCCTGCCTGAATGCCGATATTGCGGGCGTTGAGATCGAAGGCGGCGCGCGATGTTTCCGAACCGGATAGGCCCAATTGTTTGAGCAAATCACGATACACCGTGTCAGCCTTGGCACGCCCCGCGCCGACGACATCGAGATTGCCGTTACCAAAGCCTTCAAGTGAGCCGCCCGATATGTCGAGTTCGCGCAAGGCATCGGATTTGAGTTTCTGCGCTAACTGAGGAATATCCGTTAGCTTATTCAAATCCTGATAAAGTTTCTGCGCTTCGGCAATTTGCTCTTTGCCCTGTGCGACAATCTGGAGTGCCTGCCGCACGGCGTTGATTTGCTGTACGAGATTGGCGCTGTCGTGGACTGGCATCCCCTGAGCATATACGGGCAACGGGGTCGCCAATACCAATGTCGCACAAAACATTTTGATACTTAGTTTCATAGCTTTACCTTTCTCTCTTAAGTCAACTTGGACGCCTCCGTTTATGGAAGATGGAAAGCCAGACAGCGGGATCATTTCCCACCTCGGCAATCACTTCATCGGCAACGGCAGTGGTTTCCGCACGTCCCGACAGCACGGCCAGTTCGTCATCCAGCCCGGCAAGATCGAGTTCCACCACGACGCTGTCATGGCCTTGCTTGACCAGAAATTTGTGGCTCTCCGGCGCTAGCTCTTCGCGCACCAGTTTGAATTCAGCTTCGGACAGCGCGAACCCTTCAACGTAATCGCGCCGCGCCCCAAACGGGTTGGGCAGCATGATTTTGGTGGCGACTTGTTCGAGGATCGAATGGCTTATGTCGCTCTTGAGCGCGTCGGCAGGTGACTGCGTGGCGAACACCAGAACGGCGTTGCGCTTGCGGTAAGTTTTGAGACCATCTTGCGCGAAGCGGCGGAACGCCTCGTCGCCGAGCGCCTTCCAGAATTCGTCGATGCAGATCAACATCCGCTCGCCCGTCAGCAGCCGGTCGATCCGGTGGAACAGATACAGCATGACCGGCGTGCGAATGTCGGCATTGTCGAGAAAATCGGTCATGTCGAAACCGATGAACCGGGCATCGAGCGTCATCGAATCCCCCGGATTGTCGAACACCCAGCCAAGCGATCCTTCCGATGTCCATTTTTCGAGCCGCGCACCGACGCCGCTGGAATCCTTCATGCCAAGCATCGAGCGGAGCGCGCTAAGCGAACGATCAGCAACGTCGAGCTTCATCACGGCATTGATGCCGTCCTCGATCAGTCGTTCTTCCTGAACTGAAATCGGCTTGCCGTCTGCGCGGACAAGCTGGCGGATGAATAGCGACAGGAAGCTCTTGTCCTCTGCACGATTGGCGAGCGCCTTGAGCGGAGAGAATCCGGTCGGGACGCCGTTATGGAGCGCGAGATATGTGCCACCGCTGGCCTGCACGAAGATTTGCGCGCCGCGATCCTTGTCGATGAAAATCTGCCGCGCGCCGGTCTTCTCGGCCTGCGCCATCAGGAAGTTGAGCAGCACGGTCTTGCCACCGCCCGATGGCCCTATGATGAGGGTGTGGCCAAGATCGCCCTTGTGGAAATTGAAGAAATAGGGGCTGCGGGCATTGGTTTTCAGCAAGGCAATCGCATCGCCCCAGTGATTTCCGCTGGCACTTCCTGCCGGGAAGGTATGGAAGGGGGAGAACGCCGCGAAGTTGAGCGAGGTGATCGGTGCGGGCCGGGCGCGCCATGCGAAATTGCCGACGAGTTGCGACCAATAGGCCGCTTCGAGCGCCGCGCCTTCGCGCGCTGCCACCATGCCGGTATCGGCAAGCGCCGCCCGTGCGACCGACATATGATCGCGCAATCCGTTCATGTTGTCGGCATAGACCGCGAGTGTGAAATGATGATCGCCCAGCACAAAGCGGTTCGACATCAGGTCGTCGCCCGCATCAATAAGCGCATCGGCCTGGCTGACCGCGCGGTCACCCGAATTTTCCATTTGTGTCATGCGCAGCCGGAATTTCTCCGTTGCCGCCGCTCGTCCGAGAAACGTGAAGCTCTGCGTCAGTACGAACCCGAAATCGACCGATAGCAGCGCCTCAAGCTGGCGCGGTGTGGTTTGAGCGGGATATTCTCGGATGCCGAAAATGCCACCGAACGCTGACGTATCGGCGTCGCGGACTTCGATAGTTTCCGCGCCAAAGATGGTGCGGGAGCGGTAGAGCGCACCGCCGAGATGCCCGCGCACAACGGGGACACGGGCGTAGCGACCTGTCATCACCATGTCGGCCACTTCCATCGTCTCTGAAAACATCAGGCCGCGATACTCGTATATCGAGCAGCGGCGAGGTTCACAGCGCGCCATCAACTTCTCGAAATCGCGGGACTTGTCGTCGAGCAGCTCGATAAGGGACTCGTCGAGCATTGGGCCTTGTTTGGGCTGGCCTGAGACCTTTTGCTTGAAAAGCTGGATGATCTTGTCGCCGCCAGTGGCAGCAGGCCGGATTACCAGCGTCGCAAAGAAGCGGTTGATGAACATCCGTTCCCGATTGATCCGGGAAAAATAGGCGCGGTCGAGATCGGCAGCGAAGCCCGATTTGAATGCTCCGCCAGGATATTGATCCACCCGAGTCCTGATCAGATGGGTCCAGATCGACAGCCGTTCGTCGTGCAGATTGCGAAGCATCCCGTTGAGCTTGGTATGCCAGTCGTTGAGGTCGCGGACATCGGCGGTCTCAAAGGCGCGGCCTTGCAGCTCGAAGGTCAGCATGATGTCGCCGGAATCGAGCACCACCATCTCGTTGTTGACGTGGCGCGCATAGGGCAGGAATTTTTCGGGCGTCGCCTCGCGCTGCGCGACCCTGAGTGGCACTGTGTTGCTGGAGGAAAGCAGCCTAGACATGACGCCCGAAGCCTTTGCGGCGCAAGCCCGCCAGCGGCAGCGGCGAATAGCTGCTTCCGCCCCAGAATGCCCGGTTGCGGTTGCCAGCTTTGGTGCGGCCCCACAGGAACAGCAAGCGGAAGGCGTTGACGTCGTGGCGGACAATCAGCCGCGAGATCGAGTAGCCAAACGCCACGACCAACGCGGCATAGACGGGGCTATTGCTCCAAATGAGCACCGACGCGCTTGAGATCAGGAGCAACACCGCCGCCTCAATTGGAATGCCCGCCCATAGCGCCGGGCGCGTTACTGCGAGAAACAGCGTGTTTTTGGTCAGGATTTCGGTGTCGTCGATCATCGCGCTATCCGGCAATCGCGCCGACGATGGCATCCGCCGAAAACACGATGGCAATGCCGATAATGACGGTAACAAGCACCGCCGTTGAGGCACGTCCGGTGAACCACAGCAGGCCGGTGACGATGACGGCAATCACCGCCAACGTGCGCAGCAAGGTCGATGAAAGCAAACCGCGCACTTTGCTTGCAAAGCTCTCCAGATTTTGCGCGTAGGCAGGATCAGGATTTGCGAGGGTGACCGCCATCGCCGCCAACAGCGCCACGCTCCAGATGATTGCACTTTGCCTTGTCTTGGGAAGGCTGTTGAACCGTGCAGCGCAGGATTCGCGCCACACCCCAATGCTGCGCCCGGCTTTCAGGATGATATTCATATGCTAGGCCTTTCGTTCTCGGCAAGGAATCGGGTTTCTCGGTCGTAGGCGGCTCGTTCAAAGACGTTCCAACTTGGCGGCGGTGCGGGGCGCACTTGAACCGGAGACGGTTCCGGCAATGCGTTTTCTGCCAGCAGAAGCATGCGTTGATCGTTCGGAAGCGATGCAGCGGCTGCAAGGATCAGCGGCGCGCCGGAGACGGCACTTTGAGCAACGCCCGCGTTGCGCTCGACCTTGGCAACATAGCCATTATGAAAACCGCGCGTTTGGCTTCCCGTATTATACATCGAGAGTGCGACCCGAAGCGCGGTTTGTGGATCGCGTCCGACTTTTACAGAATTATAATTCGTAGTGAGGACGCGGGCCAAGGCTGCGACATTGGTGCAGGGGTCGAACACAGTTTCCCATGTCAGGCCGAGCCAGCCCATGTTGCGCGAGTTGATTTGACCAAGCCCCAGATCGACCGAATATCCCGCTGCTACATATCGGCGGGCAGTTGCTGTGGCGTCGGCAGCGTTGCTTTGGCGTGCTGGTTGCCGCCCGCCGTTGACATTGAGGGCGAATTGCTCGCCGCTGCTTTCGGTTTGAATGATGGCTAGCACCGTTTCGGGTGCGACTGTTGGTGCGCATTGCGACGCCAAAGCAAGTAAGGCAGCCGCAGAATAGGTCATTACAGGCTTTCGCCCCCGGCCTTGAAGACCGATTCTGGTCGCGCTCCCCAATTCATTGCCCATCGCTCCCGACTTGCTGAATTCGTTAAAGAATGTCCCATTTGACTACCGAACTATTGATAGCCGTCAGGCGAAACGGTCAGCTATGGAATCACGAAGGCGTTACGGGCGTTTCGGCTCGCCTGTCGAAAGCCATATTGGCTTTTGACCTTCAATCTTGATCCTGCGGACAGTGCGCCTCGCGTCGCTAGGTGGGTTCGCTGACAGTCGATTCTTGAGGCCTGTTCACACAAGTAAGGCGAAATCGAACATTCGCCTTCGCAATCCCAAGGCCCCGCTGGTGTCATCCAGCTAGGGGTAAACTATGAACCGAAGCCGTTATGTAATCCGGCAACTCGACAAGACTGATCGAGCGATAATCTCGGCATTGACCGAAGATGGCCGCATGACCATCCGAGAACTTGCTATTCTAATTGATATGTCCAGTCCCAGCGTAAGCGAGCGGATACTCAAGTTGAAAGATGCAGGCGCAATCCTGGGATATGCGGTATTGATAGACCCCAAAGTATTCGGCCTTGGAACGTCGGCTTATGTGCGTTTGAACGCGATGCCCGGCCAAGTGATGAAGCTGGAGACGATGCTCGCGGATTCACCGGAAGTCGTCGAAGCAGATCGAGTGACGGGCCAAGACTGCTTCATCGCAAAAGTCGTGGTCAATGATGAACATGAACTTCAAGCCGTGGTTGACCGTTTCGTGCCGTTCGCATCGACCGACACGGCCATCATCCAATCCTCACCAGTTGTCCGACGCCTTCCCAAGCTCTAGCGGGTCGCGCGGCGGACTCTGGTGCTAAAAACGCTTTATCGCTTCTGGATCGACGTCACTTCCCCGGCGTTGCCAGTGACGGTCAGGTCGAAACCAACCTTGTCGCCCACGGCAATGCCTTTGAGCAGTTCTGGCTTAGCGGAAAAGCCCATCGTCATCGCAGGCCATTCAACGGCAGGTATAGCGTCATGTTCGAGAGTGATTTTGCCGGATGCCGGGTCGATCGCGGTGACAGTTCCGGTGCCTTTGGCCATTTTCGCCTCAGCGGGCATTGCCATATCAGCCATCGCGTCAGTAGAGGTTTCAGCCTTGGGCGCTTCGGCGGGCTTGCCGCAGGCGGTCACACCGAGTGGCAATGCGAGCAATGTCGCGGTCATCAGTATAATCTTCATGTCGTTTCTCCTTGGTGTTGAACTTCAGTTTTCTGCCTGCGCATCAGCAGATATGCGGCAGGGATAATCAGCATCGAAAGTAGCGGTGCGGTAAGCATCCCGCCGATCATTGGCGCGGCGATGCGGCTCATCACTTCGGACCCGGTGCCGCTGCCGATGAGGATAGGGAACAGGCCAGCAAGAATGACGGCGACCGTCATCGCTTTTGGGCGGACGCGGAGGAGCGCACCTTCGCGGACGGCAAGCTGGACATCTTCGGGCTTATGCTCAGCCAGCGCGTGCTTGAGGTAGATCAGCATCACCACCCCGAACTCGGCAGAAACCCCGGCCAGCGCGATGAATCCGACGCCGGTTGCGACCGACTGGTTATAGCCGAGCAGATAGAGCAGCCAGACCCCGCCGGTTAGCGCAAACGGCAGGGTCGCCATGATAAGCGCGGCTTCATCCCAGCGCCGGAAGGTCGCGTAGAGCAGCGCAAAGATGATGAGCAGTGTTGCCGGAACGACGATCTTCAAGCGCTGTGTCGCCCGTTCGAGAAACTCGAATTGCCCGGTATAGGCAACACTGATCCCCGGAGGCAGCTTCACCTTTTCTGCAACAGCCTGTTGCAGATCCCCGACAATCTCGGTCAGCGCGCGGCCTCGCCCGTCGATATAAACCCAAGTTGCGGGGCGGCCATTTTCACTGCGCAGCATTGGCGGGCCGTTGGTGATGCGGACATCGGCCACCGTTCCGAGCGTGATTTGCTGGCGTGAAGACGTCAGCACTGGAAGGTTGATGATGTCGTCCAGACTGTCGCGGATTTCGCGGGGGTAGCGGACGTTAATGGGATAGCGAGCCAGCCCTTCGACGGTTTGACCGATCACCTCTCCTCCAATTACGCCCGATACGATGGCCTGCACATCGGCGACATTCATGCCATAGCGTGCGGCGTTCGCACGGTTGATGGCAACGTCGATATAGCGGCCTCCCGACAGCCGTTCGGCCAGTGCCGAGCTTATCCCCGGCACGGTTTTAGCCACCGCCTCGATCTCGCGCGCGGTGCGGTCAATCTCATCGAGGTTCGAGCCGGACACCTTGATACCGATCGGGCTTTTGATACCCGTCGCCAGCATATCAATCCGGTTGCGGATCGGCGGAATCCAGAAATTGGCAAGACCCGGCACTTTGACGACATCATCGAGCGCGTCGATCAGCTTGTCTTGCGTCATACCTGCGCGCCATTCGCTCTTGGGCTTGAACCGGATCGTCGTTTCAAACATTTCGAGCGGCGCGGGATCGGTCGCGGTATCGGCGCGGCCTGCCTTGCCGAACACGCTTTCCACCTCTGGGACTGTCTTGATAAGGCGGTCGGTTTGCTGGAGAAGCATCGAGGCCTTGGCTGTCGAAATGCCCGGAAGTGCGGAGGGCATATAAAGCAAATCGCCTTCGTTCATTTGCGGCATGAATTCGCCGCCGGTCTGCCATATCGGCCACAGGCTGGATGCGAAGACGAGGCCCGCAATCAGCAAGGCTTGCTTGGGCTTCTCCAATACCCAATCGAGCGCGGGCCGGTAAATGCGGGTGAGAAAGCGGTTGATCGGATTGCTATCTTCGGCAGGAATCCTGCCCCGGATGAGCCAGCCCATCAGGACCGGAACCAGCGTGATCGACAGAATTGCTGCCGCTGCCATCGCATAGGTCTTGGTAAAAGCAAGCGGCGCAAACAGCCGCCCTTCCTGCCCCTGTAACGAGAAGATGGGGATGAACGAGAATGTGATGATGAGCAGGCTGAGGAACAACGCTGGCCCCACTTCGGCGGCGGCATCCGTGATGACTCGCCAGCGTTCCTCGACCTTCAATTCCCTGTCAGGATTGTCATGCGCCCAGCGTTCGAGATGCTTGTGGGCGTTCTCGATCATCACAACCGCTGCATCGACCATCGCGCCGATAGCAATCGCGATACCGCCGAGTGACAGGATGTTGGCGTTCAACCCTTGCACCCGCATCACGATGAACGCGATCAGGATGCCAAGCGGGAGCGTCAGGATCGCCACCAGCGCCGATCTTGCGTGCCATAGGAACAGCCCGCAGACCAGCGCGACAATCGCAAATTCCTCGAACAATTTGGACGTGAGGTTCTCAACCGCGCGGTCGATGAGGCCCGAACGATCGTAGGTGGTGACAATCTCGACACCTTTGGGCAGGCCCGCTTTCAACTCTGCCAGCTTGTCCCGCACGCCTTCGATGACTTCGCGGGCGTTCTTGCCCTGCCGCATGACGATCACACCGCCTGCGACTTCGCCTTCGCCATTCAGTTCGGCAATCCCGCGCCGCATGTCGGGACCGATTTGAACAGTTGCGACGTCTCCAACTGTGACAGGGATGCCGCCTGACGCGCTGCGCACCGGCACCGCGCGGAAATCATCCAGTGTTTTGAGATAGCCTGTGGCGCGGACGACATATTCGGCCTCGGCCATTTCAACGACCGCACCGCCTGTTTCCTGATTGGCGCGTTTCAGTGCGTCGGAGACTTCGCTTGCTGTGACACCGTAGGAGGCAAGTTTCTGCGGATCGACCACGACCTGATATTGTTTGACCATCCCGCCTATGCTGGCGACTTCGGCCACACCGGGAACGGCCTTCAACTCATAGCGTAGGAACCAGTCCTGAATGCTGCGGAGCTGCGCTAGATCATGCCGCCCGGTCTCATCGACCAACGCATATTCGTAAATCCAGCCTACGCCAGTCGCGTCGGGGCCGAGTGAGGCGGTCGCACCCGTTGGCAAGCGACCCTGCACTTGGCTGAGATATTCGAGAACGCGACTGCGCGCCCAATACAAGTCCGTGCCATCCTCGAACAGCACATAGACAAAGCTGTCGCCGACAAACGAATAACCGCGCACGACACGCGCGCCGGGAACCGACAGCATCGTCGTTGTCAGCGGATATGTGACCTGATTCTCGACAATCTGCGGCGCTTGGCCCGGATAAGTCGTGCGGATGATGACCTGCACATCGGAGAGATCTGGCAGTGCATCGACAGGCGTTGTTCGCACCGAGCCGATGCCCATAATGGTCAGGACGAGTGCCGCAACCACGACCAGCCCGCGCGTCTTGACCGACCAGCGGATGATAGCTTCAATCACTTGGCACCACCGAGCGGGCGAACTTCGATGCCGGTCAGGCTGGCTTCGGAATCGAGCAGGAACTGACCCGACGCGACAACTTTCTCGCCAACGGCCAAGCCTTCGATAATTTCCGTCTGTCCACCGCCTTCGCGGCCCGTTCTGATTTCTGCCGGATGATAACGGCCATCTCCCATTGCCAGCATCACGATCGTGCGTGTGCCAGTGCGGATGACGGCTTCGCTTGGAACGAGCAGCGCTGGCCTTGCATCACCGCCAAGGGCCACGCCTGCAAACATGCCTGGGCGAAGACGACCGCCGCGATTGGCAAGCTCGATACGGACAGTAAGCGTCCGACTATCCGCTTGCGCGGTTGGCAGGATCGCTATGATCCGCCCACCAAATGTCTCACCCGGAAACGCGGTGAGGGTCGCGGTGGCACTTTGCCCGATGCGAACCGCGCCCGCCTGCGCTTCGGGAACAGCGGCATTGAGCCATACCGTGCCAAGCCCCGTTACTTGTGCCAAGGTCTGGCCTGCCCCAAGCGTGACGCCTTGCCGCGCATCGAGTGTCTGGATTACCCCTGAAATCGGTGACGTGATGGTGATCGTGCCATTGGTGCGCCCGCTGCGTTCAACGCCAGAAATCAGACCGTCCGACATTCCCATCAACCGCAACCGCTGGCGCGCGGCGGCAGTCAAATCGGGCCTGCCGAGGCGCTTAACGCTAAGAAACTCGGTCTGCGCGCCGCCCCATTCGGGCAATTGCACATCGGCAATCGGCGTGCCTGCACGCACCACGTCTCCGGGCGCGCGAGCATAGACGCGAGACACGAAACCGCCCGAGCGCGCCTGAATGATCGCTACATCGCGTTGGTTGAAATCAATGGTGCCGGTGACGTTGAGCGTAGCGGCAAGACTTCCCATTTGTGCGGGAATAATACGGATACCCAGATTCTGCATGGCAGACGGGTCAATGCTAACGCCCTGCGCCGCCCCAGTAGCCGCCGCGCCGCCATCGGCACATTTGGGTTCAAGCTCCATATCCATAAACGGCGATTTTCCGGGCTTGTCGAATTTTTGCTGCGGAAACATCGGATCGTAGTAATAAAGAGCATCGCAGCCATCTGCGCTTTTAGCAGGCGCAGCGGGAGCATCCCCGCGCTGGCCCAAATAATATCCTCCACCACCTGCAATCAAAGTCGCAGCCAGTATTCCAGCACGCCACCGCGCTGCGTGTGTCGTGTCGGTCATGGCCGATCTCCCGCATAAGTTAAGTTGATACGAATAGCGTCGCGGGCAACTTCGGCCTCGCGGACAAGCAAATCGACTTCGGCCTCGGCAACCGTGAGTGTTGCCAGCAACGCCGTTCCCAGATCGACGGTGCCAGCACCGTAGCTGTCAAAATCGAGCTTTGCCCGCTTCCGGGCAAGAGGCACCAGATTGTCACGCGCATTTTCCATACGCGCATGGTGCATCGCGTGTTCGGCCAGATCGCCTTCCAGCGCCGCAATCGCTTCGCGTTCACCGGCTAACCGATCAAACCGCGCGCGTTCGGCTTCGCTTGCCCGAGCCGCAATTTTGGGGTCTTGGCGCTTGCGACCGAACAACGGCAGTTCAATCGACACACCGACCGAAACCAGATCGCCGAAATTGGGTTCGCGGCGGCCGTAGGAGGCGCTGACTTTCCAGTCGGGCGTCTTGTCGGCCCGTGCCAATCTGGTTTCGGCGTCCATTGCTGCGGTTTGGGCATCGAGCGCGCGCAGGCTTGGTAAATCACCAACGCCTGCGAGCAACGCGGCCCGATTGATCGTGAATTCAGGCGGCGTTTCAGCGACAGAAGGATCGGGATCACCAGTGTAACGTGACAGCCTCGCTCGTGCCTTGGCAATCTCAGCCACCAATGCAATGCGCCGGTCGTTCACTTGCGCACGTAATTGGTCTGGTTCGAGGGATTGAGAGGGTCGCGCACTACCCGAGGTCAGGCGCGCCGTCACCGTCGATTGGAGGTTGCTTAGACTCTCATCTAGCAGCTTCAGTTGGTCGAGTTGGCGTTCGGCGTAATAAAGATCGACCCAGGCGAGCGCAGTTTCCAAACGGATGTTCCGCGCCTCCACCTCAACCCCGGCTTCGGCGATGCCAATATCAGCACCCGCTCGCGCGGCGCGTGCGTGGCGTTTGGCAGGATTGATGAACTGTTGGCTCACGCCAATCGTCGTCATCGTGAAGTCATCACGATTGAAGCGTCCTGCATCTGGTCCTGTTACGGGAAAATCCCGGATGCCGACGTCCAGCGTCGGATCGGGCAGCCGGTCAGCCGCAATCGCGGCAGACTGTGCGGAGGTAACGCCTGCCTCACGCCCTTTCAGACTCGGAGCTTCGCTTTGCGCGCGCTGAAGCGCAGCGTCGAACGTCAGCGGTTCGGCATGAAGCGTTGCAGGCAACAAAAGCAACGCCGCGCCAATAAACTTGCGCATGAAATATCCCCCTTTTACCGCGAGAGCCGAACGGGACCGCCCCGGCCCACGCTCGTAGCGCAGGCCGGGACGACATCCGTCAGCCTTTGGAGGGAGAAGCGCCCTTGCCGGGCATCATCATGCAATCGGCGGCAGCGACCTTCATCATGTCGCAATCGCAATTGGCCATCTTGGTCTGGTCATCCTTGACCCAGACCCGAACGCGCGATGGCAGGTTGGACTTGTTCGGACCCGGAGTGGGGCGTGATTGCCATTCATAGTGGCCGGGGCCGCGATCATTTGCCGCTTGAGCCGATAAGGAGGTGAATGCCGCAAGTGTTGCGGCGATTGTCAGTAAAATTTTCATGTTGAATATCCTTAGTTGAATCAATTTTGCGCCCGCAGCAGCATCAAAGCTGCCGAACGCCGGTTGGTTCAGCCAAGGATAGAGGGGGGATCGGGTATGGGAGCTTCGTTGCGCCCGATCAGGACCGGGCTTGCAGCCAAGTCAAAGGAAGAAGTGGTGCTGACCGGCGCATCAACGGCAATTGGCAATGCGCCAAGCCCCACCAGCGACGTGCAGCCGACCATCGCAAAGCAGCCAGCCTTCATATCCTTGCAGGGCGGCGCACTGTCGCGCGATTGCTTTTCGGCTTCCATGCAATCCGCCATGCCCGCCATCGACGAGGCGGCGGCGCTCTGCTCCTGCTGCATTTCAGCGCAAGGCGGCGACGCATAGGCCACGCCCTGCCACAAGAGGCCAAACATGGCCCCAAGCAACAAGAGATGGCGTAACAGCGTTTTCATTCGATACCTAAAATGGGCGGATAGGCTATAATTGTCAATTCGCCTTATAACCGTGAATCGTTACAGCTTCACCCGATTGAGCCGAAGCGCGTTCATCACGACAGTAAATGATGATAGCGCCATAGCGGCTCCTGCAATCATCGGTGACATCAGGATGCCAGACACGGGGTAAAGCACGCCAGCCGCCACCGGAACGCCGACGCCGTTGAACAGGAACGAGAAGAACAGGTTTTGCCGGATATTGCGCATCGTTGCTTTGGCAAGAGCGCGGGCGCGGACTACGGCTGCAAGGTCGCCCTTCGTGAGCGTGATCCCTGCGCTCTCAATCGCAACATCGGTGCCGGTTCCCATCGCAAGACCGACATCGGCAGCGGCAAGTGCCGGTGCATCGTTGATCCCGTCGCCCGCCATTGCGACCTTAGCGCCTGCTGCTTTGAGTTCGCCGACGATGCGTGCCTTGTCGTCAGGTTTGAGCTCGGCATGAACACCGTCTAGCCCGCCAACCGCGTCGGCAACGACTTGCGCGGTCGTCGGATTGTCGCCGGTAAGCATGATAACGCGCAGGCCGTGTTTTCGAAGCGCCTCAATGGCTTCGCGCGCATTGGCACGAATGGGATCGGCAACAGCGACCAATCCTGCAAGTTTGCCATCAACCGCGATCAGCATCACGCCCGCACCCTCGCGGCGTCGGGTTTCAGCAGCTTCATTGAGGGGAGTTGGATCAACACCGATGCGCTGCATCTGTGCGGCATTGCCAATTACGACAGCGCGCCCGCCGACTTGGGCGCTTATGCCCGCGCCGACCTGAACCTCGAAATTCTCCGGCTCATCTAGCGTCAGCTTGCGCTCCTGTGCGGCACTCACAATGGCATGAGCCAGCGGATGCTCCGAGCGCGCTTCGACGGCTGCAACAAGCGCCAGAAATTCGTTTTCGTCCATGCCGCCGCTTGTTTGGATGGCAACCAGCTTGGGTTTACCTTCAGTGAGCGTGCCAGTCTTGTCGATGACCAAAGTGTCGACTTTCTCGAAAGCTTGCAGCGCTTCGGCATGTTTGACCAAAACGCCAGCATGTGCACCGCGTCCGGTTGCCACCATGATCGACATTGGCGTAGCTAATCCCAGTGCACAGGGGCAGGCTATGATGAGAACGGCAATGGCGTTGAGCAGCGCATGGCCGATACGCGGTTCGGGGCCAACGAGGCTCCAGACCGCGAAGGACAGTATGGCAATGGCAATCACCAACGGAACGAACCAGCCTGAAATCCGGTCGGCGACGGCTTGTATCGGCGCGCGGCTGCGCTGCGCTTCGGCTACCATACGAACGATGCGCGCCAGCATGGTATCGCTGCCGACCGCTTGTGCTTCCATGACAATGCTACCGGTGCCATTGACCGTGCCGCCCGTCAGCGCGCTGGTCGCTTCCTTAGCGACCGGCAAAGGTTCGCCCGTCAACATCGACTCATCGACAGATGAACGGCCTTCGATCACCACGCCGTCCACCGGGACGGCTTCGCCTGGACGAACGCGCAGGCGATCGCCTGTGTGAACGTCGGATAAAGGAATTTCGGTTTCGGTTCCGTCAGCATTTATGCGCCGTGCGGTTTTTGGCGCGAGATTGAGTAGCGCACGGATTGCCTTGCCGGTTGCGGCTCTTGCGCGCAGCTCCAACACTTGTCCAAGCAACACGAGCGCCACGACCACGCCAGCCGCTTCATAATAGACTGGCACCATGCCGCCGTGCATTCTGAAGGTCGCGGGGAACAGGCCCGGTGCAAAGGTCGCAACCACGCTGTATAGGAATGCTGCGCCGACACCGATGGCGATCAGGGTGAACATATTTAGTTTTCGCGTGACGATTGATGTCCATCCGCGCGTGAAAAACGGCCAGCCTGCCCACAAGACAATCGGTGCAGTCAGCGCCAATTGAATCCACGGCGAATAGGCGGGATCGACCAAATGCAGTCTGAGAAATTCTGTTCCCATCGTCAGGATCAGCAGTGGCACTGCCAGCGCCGCCGACACCCACCAACGCTTCGTAAAATCCACCAGCTCGGGGTTTGGCGCATCATCCAATGAAGGCTCTTCAGGCTCCAACGCCATCCCGCAAATAGGGCATGTTCCCGGCCCTTGCTGTCGGATTTCGTGGTGCATAGGGCATATCCACATAGCTCCCGGCGCGGCGACGGGTTCTGGGCGCGCGGTAGTGGACAGATATTTGGCCGGGTCTGCGGTGAATTTAGCCAGACACCCCGCACTGCAAAAATGATAGTCAGCACTGTCGTGGGTGGCATGATGTGCTGTCTTTGCCGGATCGACTGTCATTCCGCAGACGGGATCGACCGCCATGTTCGTCGATTCTGACGGAGCCGTATTAGTCGCCGGTTTGTGCAACGAGTGATCACTTGAATTCATTGCCGGTCTCCACAAAATGCTTGCCTGCGCGGTGAGGTACAAACAGGCGGTGCTAATTTGCGCCGCCTGTTTGTATTAACTTCGGCCAAGCAATTTCGTGCAATCGGGGCGATTGAACGATCAAAATTGCTCTCTTCGTTTTTGCTCCCTTATGCGCTTACATTCACGGTAAACGGCACGATCACTTCGCGGCCATTGGCCATGATCTGGACGAATATCTTCATGATACCGCCGTTCTTGGGTTCCATATGGAAGCCAACAACCGGTCCGCTACGTTCACTGTCAGATTTAGGCTCGGTGCCTTGCGGGTGGACGTGTTCGATTGAACTCCAGTCGCGTGAAAAGGCCACAACATGACCAAATGCGCCCATGATAGGTTGCAACTGGGTGAAGGGCTGGCCGGATTTCGCATCGACAATTGCGACACTACCCATGACGCCTTCGCCAGCTTTTACGGGGCCGGCAAACGAGAGTGCGAACTTGAGACCGCCCATTTCTGCGGTGACAACTGGCTTTGCGTCAGGCGCAGGCGCTTTCTCTGACCCGGCAATCATGTCAGCAAACACATATTCCTGATCGCCATCTTTGCGCGTTGAGTCGGCCCACACACGGTATTTCCGGCCAAATTTAGGCGTGAAACTGAACGTCCAGTCGCCCCGCTTCGCACCTGCGATAGGATGAATATGCTGATAATCGGTCAGACTTTCATCAATGATGAGCAAATGCAGCTTCTTTGTGTGCGCAAGCGCCAGTTGATCGGGGCCAATCGGCGCGCCGGTCTTTACGTCGGTCAAAGTAAGTGTCACCGATTGCGGCTTGCCCGGTGTAAAAGCACCGGCGGGAGCCATTGCAACTTTGAGAGTCGCAGCCCCGTGATGATGACTAGCTTCGCCCATATCCATTCCGGCATGTTCACCGCCTGTAGCTTCCTTGGCAGCAATTGCGGCATGATCTGCATCAGTATGGCCATCATCATGCTTCTTTTCGCCGCAGGCGCTAAGCGCAAAAGCTGACGCGGCAAGGAGTAATAATGCTTTTCTCATAGGGAATATCCTTGGGTTGAGGGCTAATAAGCCCGTAAGTTACCAGATTGGCGGGCTTCATCGACAATGCGTTCAAGCGGTGCCTGACCAAATAGACGGAACAGGATTGGCGTAATGAGCGCGTCGAGTAATGTTGCTGACAACAGGCCGCCAAAGATCGTCACCGCAACCGGATGAAGGATCTCTTTTCCAGGTTCATCCGCTCCGATGAGCAGGGGGGTAAGCGCAAGGCCTGCGGCAAGAGCGGTCATGAGCACAGGCGTCAACCGTTCGAGCGTGCCACGAATGATCATTGCATCGCCCCATGTCTCGCCTTCATGAAGCACTAGATTGATATAGTGGCTGACTTTCAAAATACCGTTGCGTGAAGCAATGCCGGTGAGCGTAACGAACCCGACCATGCTGGCGACCGAAAGCGGTAATCCTGCAAGCGCAAGTGCTAGCACCGACCCGACCAGTGCCATTGGGACACCAGCCATGATGATCAGCGCGATCCTGGCCGAACGATACCGTGTGAACAGAAGAACGAAGATCAAACCGAATGAAACAAGCGACAGGCCGCCAATTGTAAACGCCGCTTCGCGCTGTGCCTCGAATTGGCCCTCGACGCGGACAAAACCGCCAACAGGCAGTTTGAGTTTGGCAGCTTCCGCCTCAATCGCGGTCACGATGCTGCCCAGATTTGCACCCGGTTCTGCGTTTGCGGAAACCACGATCCGGCGTTTTCCGCCTTCGCGCAATATTTGGTTAGGGCCATCCGTTTCTACGATTTCCGCCAAGTTGCGCAAAGGAACCGGCCCTCTGGGCGTTTCGATCAGCAGATCGGCAAGGGCCGCAGTCGTGCGTGTTTCATCGGGGAGCCGCAGAACAACATCGTAACGTTTGAGGCCATCAACGACGCGGCTGACAATCTTGCCGTTGGATAATGTTGCAATCGCGTCGGACACTGCTGCGGGCGTAATGCCGTAACTGCTTGCCCTCTCATAATCGATCCGCAGGTCGAGTTGCGGCACGCGCACCTGCTTTTCGACCCGCAAATCGACGACGCCGGGAATCTCGACAGCAGCGGCACGCAACTGCTCGGCACTGGCCCGCGCGGCGTCCAAATCTTCTGCGAATATCTTTATGACAATTTGCGCTTGCACGCCGGAGAGCAAATGATCGAGCCGGTGACCGATGGGCGCACCAACCGAGATAGAACCGGGCAATATGGCTAATTGCTTGCGGATGGTTTCAGCAACCGCGTCTCGATCTTCGGTATCGGGTTTCAGGGCCACGTCGAGTTCGCTTGAATGCACACCCTCCGCATGTTCATCGAGTTCGGCCCGCCCTGTCCGGCGACTGACGCTTTCAACCTGCGGTATTTGGAGCAGGAGCTTTTCTGCGGTCGCCGCCAATTGGCTTGAGGCTTCGAGCGAAATTCCGGGTTCGAGCTGAAAGCCGACAACAAAGCTACCTTCGTTAAACGTCGGCAGAAATGCACGGGGCAGCAATAAGGCACCGCCGATAGCGAGGACACTGACAATGCCAGCCGCGATTGAAATACCGCGCACGCGGGCAAAGCCCCAATCGAGTATCCACGCATTCGCCTGTTTAAGGCGTGTCACCAAACCGGACTCGCGCTCGGCATGAATCTGCGCAATCTTGGGCAGCCAATAATAGCACAGAACAGGTGTCAGTGTAACGGCGGTGACAAAGCTAGCGAGGATCGACACGATATAGGCTTGCCCTAACGGGGCGAACAGGCGTCCTTCCACGCCGCCCAAGAAGAACAACGGCAGAAAGACTAGGATGATGATTGCGGTGGCATAGACAATGCCCGAACGCACCTCACCCGACGCATGGGCGATGACGACAAGCGATGATTTCGGTTCGGGCAATGCCGCATTCTCGCGTAAACGCCGAAACACATTTTCCACGTCAACGACGGCATCATCTACCAATTCGCCGATCGCAATCGCCAGTCCACCCAGCGTCATTGTATTGATCGACAGGCCAAAAATGGAAAACACAATGGCCGTGATTAAAATCGATATCGGTAGCGATATAAGCGAAATTGCTGTGGTGCGGGTGTTGAGGAGAAACAGGAAAAGGACGATTGCCACGACGATTGCAGCTTCGATCAAAACTTTCTGAAGCGTGCCAATCGACGTTTCGATGAAATTGGCTTGGCGGAACTGGACCTTGTCGGCGCTAATGCCGTCCGGCAGAGTCGCGGTTATTTCCTTTAGGGCAGCCTCCACCTGCGTTGTTACCGCTATTGTATCTGCGGTTGGCTGCTTCTGCACGGCAATCACCACCGCTGGCGCGCCGTCATAACCGGCCTCGCCGCGCCGGAAACCGGCCGCAAAGTCGGCCGAGGCTACCTGCGAAAGTCGCACAGGGCCGTTCGCACTTTCGCCAACGACCAGCGCGCGTAGATCGTCGATCCGTGTTGTCTGCGCTACGCCCCGGATCAGATACTCCTTTTGAAACTGATCGACGAAACCGCCGCCGCTGTTGGTGCCGAACTCGCGCAACTGCCGATCAATCTGGTCGAGCGTTATACCCTGCGCCGCCATTGCGGCCGGATCGGGCGACACGCGGTATTGCCTCACTTCGCCGCCAATCGGGATAACCTGTGCAACGCCAGGTATAGTGAGCAGGCGGGGTCGGATCTGAAAATCAGCAATCTCGCGCGCTTCCATCGGGCTGGCTTTGCCATAAGGGATGGCGACAAGCATGATCTCGCCCATGATCGACGTCACCGGACCCATCTGGGGAACTGTTCCCGGCGGTATTTGCTCGCGCACGAGCGTCAACCGCTCTGCCACTTGTTGGCGTGCGCGAAAGACGTCTTCGCTCCAGTCAAACTCGACGTAGACCACTGAAAGTCCGATGCCGGAAACCGACCGAACCCGTTCAACCCCGGGAACACCGCTCATCGACGTTTCAATTGGGCGGGTTACTAAAGTTTCGACTTCGGGTGGTGCGAGGCCCGGCGACTCAGTCAGTATTGTTACGACTGGACGATTGAGATTGGGCAGGACGTCAACCGGCAGCCGGCTTGCCGACACCAGCCCCATCGCAACCAGCGCAATCGCTGCAAACAGGACCAGTATCCGGTTGCGCAACGAAAAGGCGACGATGGCGTCGAACATGCTTAGCGAACCTGGCCGAGCAGAGTTGCCCCGATTGTCACCACACGCTCGTCTGCTTTAACCCCTGAGAGTATCGCGACACTGCTAGCGTCAACAGGCGCGGTGGTCACGTTGCGCAAGGCAAAGCCTTCGGCGCGCGTTTTGACGAACACAGATGTCAACCCATTTGAACCGCTGATTAGCGCAGCACGCGGCACAATGACACCTGCGACCTGCTCGCCCAGTGGTGCCGCAATCGTTACGCTTTCGCCAATGCGCAAACGTGGCGGCGCACCGACAATACGGAAAAGGCCTTGTGCCGCGCGCCCCCGGTCGGCAAGGCCAGCGCCTTCAAACACCAGATTGAATGTCGCGCCGTCGCTAGTCTTGCCAACCGCGCTTGCTCCAGCCGATATAGGGCGGCGGTCGAACAGATTGGCTTCGACATAGAGACGCGACGGATCGACAATTTCAAATAGCGTAGTTTGTGCAGCAACGACCTGACCGACGCGGACACCGCTTACCGAGATGACACCGCTGATGGGGGCACGCAGCACTTCACGCGCCGATGTCGCTTGACTCAATCCTGCGCGACGCGATTGCAGGCCGCGCAGGGTGATTGATGCCTCTTCAATTTCACGGCGCGGCACCACGCCCTCAAGCCGACGAAGCCGGGTCGCCCGATTGGCGGCAAGCGCGATTTGTTGATCGAGATCGCCCAACTCGCGTGATAAAGATGCACGATCTATCGCCTGAAGCGGCGGTTCGATGATTGCCAATATCTGTCCAGCACGCACCGATTGTCCGATGACCGCAATTCCAGATGCGCCTGCACTGACGCGTCCCCCGGTCGCGCTTTGCACCAGACCGCCGCGACGCGGATCAGCGATGATTTGGCCGGTGAGATTGGCAGACGGTGTAGCAAAACCGTCCGTCGTAATAATTGTTCGCAGGCCGATGATCCGCTGAACGGTCTTGGGTGCAAAGACGCCGCCGTTTGGCAGCCGCGCTGCGGCATCTCCGCCGCCAATCACGCCACCAGCGGAGGTGTCGGGCGCTGCTGGCGCGCCATGATCTTCATCGCCGTGCGCTTGAATGGCGCGGGGCTGCATGAAAAAGAACCCCAACCCGAGCATAATCAAAGCTGCGCCCGCCTTACGCGAGCGCCAAAAGATGAAGGCAACGATAACCAGCACTGCAACGCCCGCCGCTACGATCCAATAGGTCCATCCACCGCTTGATAGCGATGCTTCTGCTTCTGGAATTTTCAATTCAGCCGATAACGACTCGACCGCTCCGGCGCGCGTCACAAGGAAAGCCACCTGATGCGTTCCTGCGGCCTCAAATTTGGGGTCTGACACGGTGTATACACCGTTCGCTAATTTTGCTGTTTTGCTTTGGCCGTCGATTGTGACGTTTAGATTTGCGTTGGTTATCGGCGCATTGTCAGCCCATCCATCAATCCAGACCGTCATGTCGTCGGCATCAACCGCTGCAACGAGCTCCAATGTAGCTGTTCGCGCCTCAATTCGGGGCGTTGTTCCAGCCGGCGCGCTGACAGCTGCCGCAGTTCCGTGATCTTCATCGCCGTGCGCGTGTGAGGAATATGGTGCGGATAACAAAAATGCAGCGGCAATGGATGCCATGAAATATCTGAAAATCATGGCAAAACACCCATTGCTTGATTGAGGTTAGAAATCGCCGCCGATTTCGCAATGCGGGCGGCTCCTAAATCGCGGTCTGCATCGAACAGTGCCTGCCGCGCACGTAGATATTCGATATAGCCAATCTCGCCCTCCGTTCGGCCTCTTTCGGTCAGCATGAGCGCCTCACGCAGCGCAGATTGCCGCATCTCGGCATCGACAAGCGCGCGTTCTGCAATTGACAGGCGCACCGATGCAGCTCTCTGGTCTGCGATCAACCGCAACCGCAACCGCGCCGCCTCGGCAACAGTGGCCAAGGCTTCGGCACGCGCACCGCCCGCATCGGCGATCGCACGCTGATCGCGACCGAGCGGCACCGCAATGCCCACGAGCAATGCATCTTCGTAATTGCCACGCGGATCGTTACGCTCACGACGGACACCAATAGTTCCCTCAACTCTAGGGCGCGTGCCAAACCGCGCATATGCGGCGTTGGCTTCCAATGCCTTGGCGTTCGCTTCTGCTGCGCGCAACGCCGGGTGGGTTTCGATATCTGTGCTTGGCGATAGGTCTTCATCCCCAAATATGTCCGGCACATCACCGATCAATCCCTCAACCGATGCCCGCGCTTCGGCCAGATCGCTTTCGGAAGCGGAAAGTCTTCCCATGGCAGCAGCAAGGTCCGCCTGTGAAACCAATAACTCCCGCCTCGCCTGCACACCGGCTTGCACTAATCGTGCAACTTGCTCGGTTTCAACGCGTGCAATCGCAACATGCTGTTGTTCAATCTCAACTGCGCTACGCGCACCGGCCAATTGCCAATATGCGGTTCGGATATCGCCCGCTAATGTAAGCTGGGCCGCCACCAGCTTCGCATTTACAGCATCGCCAGCTAGCGCCGCTGCGCTGATACCAGAGCGCCCTTCGCCAGGCCATCTGATTGCCGCCGAAACGCGGGCCTCTTGTTCGATTATACCGCCCGAACGGGTCAAAACATCGCCACTTACAACTGGCGGTCCTACAAACGGTCCGCTTGCTGCGCGGCGCTGTGCGTCAACCTGTGCTTTCAACGCGGGGCTGGCAGCAGCCTCGGGTAATCGCGCGGCGGCACGCTCAAACGCATCATGCAACGACGCAACGGGGGCATCGTCCTGCGCCAAGGCCGGTGACAACGCCATAACCGCCGCGCCGAGCAACATCACGCCGACACCAAATGGCAGCCGGATCAGCATCAGGTTCATCGGATAATCACTCTTGCCATAACTGTTATACGCGCGGAGTGGGAGTAGCCCCCAAAGCGTGATCTTTTTTACGATGTCGGCACGATTGGCTTGATGTCCGCTGACGACCAGTGGATGTGGATGATCTTCCATTGGCCGTCGATCAGGCGCAGCACCATCGTTTCGGCCGAGGTGCTGTTGATTGCTTTGTCCTTATACGTGCCTTTCGTCACGCCTTGGCTCGTTACCAACACCATATCGCCCGTCGCTTTTGCGGAACGCGCTGATAAGCTTTGCTTGATCCCTTTCAAGAACGCGATGTCGGCCTCCAAATGGTGCGACGCATATTCAGCCTTGCTCTTTTCAGCACCTCCCCCTTCGTATATCAGCACATCGTCGGCCAGCAGCTCCATTGCTCCCTCAGTATTGCCAGCTTTGAGTGCTGTGTGAAAAGCATCAACCACCTCTTCAGCAGCGTTGGTCAGCGAACCGCTGCTTGCCTCTTCTACATTCGATGCTTTTGTGTCTTGGGGACTCGACCCACAACCTGCCAGCATGGCCGACGCCAAAAAAATGACGAAATAATGTCTCATGTTCAATCCTCTCTCAAAAATTGTTTGCCCACTTATTGATTTGAAGTTCCAGAGCTTGGCGCGCGCGACGCGTTTTGCCTTCGACAGCTTTTGCGCTGATTCCAAGCTCTGCGCCTGCTTCACTATGGCTGAGACCTTCAAAGACGGTCAGTAACAGCGGTTCTTTGAGCGCGGGCGGCAGTTGCGCAATCGCCCTGTCGAGCAACACCAGATCTTGGTCCGCATTCATCTTTTGATCGGCAGTCGGCGCGGCATCTGGAATGTCAGCTGCGTCTATTGGCCACGAAAGCTGAAAAAACCGGCGAACCTTGGCCTTGCGGCTGTGGTCACGGCATTTGTTTAACGCGATGGCTGTTAGCCAACGCCCGAGTGGGCGGTCGACATCGTAGCTAGCGAGCGATTGCCAAGCAGCGATGAAAACCTGCTGTAGCAAATCATGCGCATCTTCGTTGCCTCCAACATATCGCCGGATAAAAGAAAATACCGGCAACTTGTAGCGATGCATGATGGAAGCAAAGGCCGTAGCGTCGCCAGCGACAGATCGTTCACATAACGCCCCGTCAGAGAGCTCAGAATCCGATATCACTGTTGCTCTTGCATCAGCGCTTGCGAGACAGAGCGGTCAAAAATCTTTGCCTGCTCTTCCGTTAAAACCGCGCGCATCCTGAAAATATGACTGACGGTTTCCTTTTGGTAGCGGCCAAGAGCGATGTGGACATGCTCAATCGCCGCTTGCACATCAGGTCCGTCTCGCTTGCTCGTTTGAATTGCTTTAGCCAGTTCTACATTGGCGGCATGTGCCTCGGCCTCAAGTTGTGCGCGCACGAGTGCAAAACGCTTCTCTTCCTTTGCAATATCATTGTCCTGGTCTGCTGACAGGTTCAATTTGCTATGGAGCAACTCGTGCAACGCATTATCCTGTCGCGCGTCGGGGGTAAGCAATTTGGTGCCTACAAAAGCACCGCCAATGCCGGCCAGAAACGCGAGAATTAGAGTTGCGATAATTGCTCGGCGGGCGGGATTCATTGAGCAGATACCAACAAAGCTGAAGGTGCCAGATGTGCCCCAGAGACCAGTGGCGCGCTGCTTTGACTGTTTGCCACCGCTACTCCGCCGAGGCTGATACCAACAATCATTGCGGCCGCGATAGCGCCAAACCTTATCGGTGTTTGCAATCTGACAACTGACGTGATTTGGGCGAGACCGCTCATTACGCCCGTCTCAACTAGCGACAGATCAATATCATTCAGGGGCGCGTCCGCCAATCGCGCCAATGCTTTGTCTATGTCCATGATCTCACCTCGTTCGCTTCGTTAGTTATACGCGCGACTATGCCGCAGCCCCCATAAATTTTTGCCGCGTTGGAGATGCGCCTTCGATTTCTGCGGGCTACCTAAAGCAACTCCCGCAAAAGACAGCGTTGAGTTTTGCCTTCGGCAGCCCAACCTAAAGCTGGTAAAACGACGCTATTGTGCATTCATGGACCTTTTCGGTGCAAGCGCATTTCAAAAAATGGTATGCCCATTCGGCGGATATGAGCAATTCGAACGACTTTACACGCGCAGCGGGGCGTTTTGCTCCGACCGCTCTATATGACAGCGGCGTAGCTCTGCTAACGCGCGAGGAGGTCTGGCGGAACGAGCTTCTCCGCATGTTGTCGCCTCTGCCCGGCGAAACAATTCTCGATGTCGGTTGTGGTACAGGCTCACTCGCGATTTTATTGAAAGAGGCTCAACCCGAAGCACATATTACTGGATTAGACCCGGACTCCGAAGCCTTGATTATCGCCGAGCGCAAGGCTGATGCCGCAGGCGTGTCCATTTCGTGGCGGCAAGGTTTTGCGCACGACGCAGCCAATTTAGGTGTCTTTGACAAAGTGGTTTCAAGCTTGGTCTTTCATCAGGTGTCGCTTGACGGAAAGCAATCAGGAATTGCCGCCATGTTCGCCGCGACCCGGCCGGAGGCGTGGTTTGCATCGCCGATTATGCCAAGCAAAGCCCATGGCATATGCGGCAAGCATTTGATTGACGGGCGAACCAACACCCAGCTCAATGCCGATGGGTTTATTGAGAACGAGTTGGGTGCCATCACCGGCAGTAGCATCCTTCCGGCTTATGCGATCAACACACCTACTGGCACAATCTCTATATTCTGTATGACAAAGCTGAAATCATCGGAACGTTCATCTATCTGACGCCTTGTAATACATTCCGAATCCATCAGAGACGAGACATGCGAAACAAGTTAATGCTGGATGCTCTGGCAACGTTGCTCACTGTTCCGGCATTCGTGCAGAACTAGGTGTATGACATGGAAACAGGCCGATTTTCACCGCCTTGCCGCTTGCGAAGTTGGCGACGAACCTGACAAAGCGTTCAAAATCGGGCAGCCGCCGAAATCGCGCGACTCGCAACCGGCAACCGCACTCGCAAGTATTGCTTCCATTTTTTTCAAATCGGAAAGTTTGGAGCGCACCGCAGCCAGATTGGCCTTGGCAATACCATGAGCGTCGTTGCAGGCATTCGGTTTAACTGCATCGAGACCAAGCAGTGCTTTGATTTCTTCGAGCAAAAAACCCAGTTCGCGCGCGCGCAGTACAAACTGTAATCTTTGCACCAGTTCCGGCGAATACACCCGGTAACCGTTGGAACTGCGCGGCGGCTCCGGCAGCAATCCAACCTTCTCGTAATAACGGATGGTTTCGAGGTTGCAGCCGGTCTTCCGGGCGAGTTGCGCACGCAAAATACCGTTTTGCAGTTCCATCAAAATACCTCTTGAGTCTGTAGCCACTACAGGGCTTACACTGCGAATCAGTCAATCGGAAGAAAGGATTTTAGTCTTGGCCTCAGCGCCTAAACAGGAGCAACCTGCCATAACTGAAACGCCGAAACCCAAATCGGCGAGCTGGATTGCCACTGGTGCTTTGATCGGCGCGGGGCTGGCCTCGGCTTGCTGTGTCGTGCCTTTGCTGTTCGTCACGCTAGGCATTTCCGGTGCTTGGATTGCCAATCTGACCGCACTCGAACCCTACAAACCTTATGTTGCGGCGGTGACGCTCACGCTCCTTGGGTTTGGCTTTTTGCATGTCTATTTCAAACCGCAGCCCTCTTGCGAAGATGGGTCATACTGCGCCCGTCCGCAATCGGCTCGCATCACCAAAGCGGTGCTATGGCTAGGCCTTGCCGTCGTCACCCTCGCGCTCACCATCGACTGGTGGGCACCCTGGTTCTATTGAAAGGAAACACCCATGAAGAAAATACTGCTCATTGGGCTGGCTGTTCTCGTTACGGCTGGCGGCGGGATCGCCTACGCGGTTGGCGGTAAGGCGCAAGATCGCCCTGCTACGGCAACGGCGCAACGGCAAACCACCTTTGCCATTGAAAACATGACCTGCGCCACTTGCCCGATCACCGTTAAGAAGGCGATGGAAGGCGTACCTGGCGTGACTGCGGTTAGTGTCGATTTCGCGTCGAAAACCGCGCGTGCCACTTATGATCCGCGCCGCACCAATGCGGCCACGATAGCCGCTGCATCGACCAATGCGGGCTATCCGGCGCGTGCCGTCCAAAGCTAATTGAAGGCAGCGTTCGCGCTCCAGGAAAGCAAAATTAAATGAACGATTGTTGCAACCGCTCTGGGCGGGATGAATTCGACGTGGCCGTCATCGGTGCAGGCTCGGCAGGATTCTCCGCCGCGATCACCGCCGCTGAACTTGGGGCCAAAGTCGCGCTGATCGGTCATGGCACAATTGGCGGGACGTGCGTCAATGTTGGTTGCGTTCCGTCCAAAACGCTGATCCGTGCTACCGAGGCGGTGCATGGTGGACGCGCCGCCGCGCGCTTTCCCGGTCTTGGTGGAAGTGTCGAATTAAGCGACTGGACACAGCTCGCTGCGTCAAAAGATGATCTGGTCGCGGAGCTGCGCCAAAAGAAGTACATTGACCTTCTGCCGCTCTATGAGAACGTGCGCTACATCGAAGATAGGGCGCGCTTTGCCGATGGCAATTTGCTGGTCGGCGACGCGCCGATAAAGGTCGGCAAAGTCATATTGGCCATGGGCGCGCGCGCCGCAGTGCCGCCCATACCGGGGCTGGACAGCATACCCTTTCTCACCAGCACTTCGGCATTGGCACTTGATCGTCTACCAAAATCGCTGCTCGTGATCGGTGGAGGAGTCATTGGTGTTGAGCTGGGGCAGATGTTCGCGCGCCTTGGTGTAGCTGTCACCATCTGTTGCCGCAGCCGCTTGCTACCCGAAATGGACCCCGAAGTGAGCGCAGCACTGCAATCCTATCTCGAAGCCGAGGGTGTGCGGGTGTGCGCCGGTGTCGCTTATCAGCGCATTGACAGCACGGGCGAGGGTATCGCGTTGACCTGTGAGACCCTATCCTGTGACAGCGGAGGCCATTGTGAAACTGTCGCTGCGATTACGACCATCGCGGCGGAACAAGTGCTGATCGCCACCGGACGCCGTGCGAACAGCGATGGTCTGGGCTTGGAAGCGCATGGCATCGGCGTCGCCGAAGGCGGAGGGGTCATCGTCGATGATTATCTCGAAACGACCGTCCCAAGCGTTTACGCTGTCGGCGATGTCACGGGCCGTGACCAGTTCGTCTACATGGCCGCCTACGGAGCGAAGCTGGCCGCACGCAATGCAGTTCAAGGAAACCTGCATCGTTATGATAATAGTGCGATGCCATCTGTTGTGTTCACCGACCCGCAGGTTGCCAGTGTCGGCCTCACCGAAACGGCAGCCCGAGCGAAGGGACTGGACGTCAAGGTGTCGCTACTCCCGCTCGACGCTGTTCCACGGGCATTGGCAGCGCGTGACACGCGCGGGCTAATCAAGCTGGTTGCGGATAAAGCAACCGACCGTCTGCTTGGCGGCCAGATCATGGCACCCGAAGGCGCGGACTCCATTCAGACGTTGGTTATGGCAATCAAATGCGGAATGACGGCAGCCGATCTTGGCGCGACAATCTTTCCATATCTCACGACGGTTGAAGGCCTGAAATTGGCGGCGCAGACATTCGACATGGATGTAGCAAAGCTGTCGTGCTGCGCTGGCTAGCAGATAATTAGGACAGTCCGAGGATGCCGGAACCGTTGGCGGCTGCTGTCGCTGTCCGAATCTCTTTCCGCCACCGAACAAAATAATGACAACACGGCGGTTCTCAATGAGCCGATGCTCGGTGGAACCCGCAAAAAAAATCTACACAGTTCCTGCACAGGTCAAAAATGGTCTATTTTTGTCAATTATATCAGTGACTTGCAAGTCACCGATATAATGGTCGGGGAGACAGGATTCGAACCTGCGACATCCTGCTCCCAAAGCAGGCGCGCTACCGGACTGCGCCACTCCCCGACCGATTTCACCGCATTCGCTTGCCGCAGATGGTGGGCCCGGCAGGATTCGAACCCGCGACCTAGCCGTTATGAGCGGCCAGCTCTAACCACTGAGCTACAGGCCCGTCACGGGCAGCGATGCTGTGGCTGCGCGCCCTACAATGGGTTCCCGCCATATACAAGCGCCCTGCAGCGCTATTGCGCGTTTTCGCGCGGGCGGCGTTCGGGGCGGCGATCGGGAGTGGTGTGCGTATCCGGCCATGCGGACGCCGCACGCTTCATCGGAATGGTGAGGGAAATGCGGCCATCGAGCTGCACGAGGTCGCCTCCCGCGGCGCGCGCCTCGGCCCGCGCCAGCCGCAGACTGAACCCTGCACCGAAGAAGCCCGCGCTCAAACCCCAGGATGCCGCTTTCGTCCGCGCAGCAAAGACATCGTCTTCGGCCACCAGGCTTGCCGACAGGTCGCATGTCAGGCGGGTCGCGCCGTGCTTGAGCGTGAGGCTCACCTCCAGCGATTCGCCTGCCGAACAGCCGCTCGCCAGCGTGGCCAGCACGCGCCACACCAGTGCCTCGGCCTCTTCCCCGGCCATGGCGACAAGCACCGGCGTGTCTGGCAGCGGCACGAGGTCGAAACCCGCCATGCGCGGCGAGAGCACATGCTGGAGTTGATTGACCATGCGTTCAACCAGTGCGGACAGATCGCATTCGCCCTGCGCCAGCGCCAATGCGCCGGATTCGAGCCGCGCCAGCCGCTCGAGTTCGTCGAACCCGGCGAGAATGCGCGCCGCGTCGCCTGCGATGTTGGCCGCCAGCGCGCGATATTCATTGGGCGCCGGGCCGAACAATTGCTGCTGGATGACCTCGGCAAAGCCTTGCAGCGCGTTCACCGGGGTGCGCAATTCGTGCAGCAATTGCCGGATACGGTCGGCTTCGCGCGCCTGCGGTGTAAGCTCCGCAATGACGGGTTCGGGCCTGCGAAAGCGCCCGATGTAGCCGTGGAAGCGCCCGCTCGCGCCTGAAAAGCGCGGCTGTGCATCGACGATCCACGGCCCTTCGATTGCAGGGGCGCCATCGAGTGCGATCGCGCAATGTTCGATCGGCTGGCAGGTCGAGAATGCGCGGACCAGCGGGTCGCGCGAGCCATCGCCGCCCAGCCTGCGCGGTGGGAGCAGGCGCTTGCCGATCACCATCGGCGCCGCTTCGTCTTCCGCCCATTCGATCCGGCCGGCGGCATCGGCCACGAAACCGAAACCGGCGATGGTGCGCTGTCTGGCTTGCGGTTCTTCTTCGAGCGGGAGGCGCGGCGAGCTTTCGTTCGAAATCGGCGGACGGTCCTGATGTTCGCGGCGGAACTGCGCGATCCGTTCGACCAGTGCGGAGATTTCGGACTTTTCGGATGGTGACGTGGGCGGTGGGGGGCTGGTCTCAAGGGCCTCGGTCAGATCGAGAATTTCGGGCTCTTCGAGATGTTCAGGCAATGGCGCGGTGAAGAAGACGCCCTCGCGCGATTCCCGCACCGTGGCCGGATCGAGCACTTCCGGCTCGTGCTCGACCGTCTGCGGCGGTTCCTCGCGCTCCGGCTCGGGCAATCCGCGATCGCCGATGCCAAGCCGTTCCAGGATGGCTTCAATTTCGGGCGGCAGGTCGCGCCGCAGCCGCAGGAACCCGCGCGCATGGACCGGGAGGCGCAGGATCAACTCGCGCCAGTCCTCGGCCTCAAGATCTGCCCGGGCGAGCGCCGCGGCGGCGACGCGCGGGTGATCGTCGGCGAGCCTTGCTGCCAGTTCGGTGCTTCTGAAGCGCCAGCCCGGCTCGCGGATCATGGCAGCCCGCTCGGCCGCCGGGATCTGCTCGGCCAGCGCCGCCAGCCGCAGCCATGCCGCGGCGATCAGGCTCTCGTCACGGCCATATTTGCGGTTGCCGAGCAGGTCGAGCAACTGGCGATACTGCGTGCGCGCCGCATGCTCGCCGGCGGCGCGGTGGCGCAACACAGTGGCAAGGCGGTCATCGAAGAACATCCAGTCTCCAGCACACGGGAATCGGGCGCAGACATCATGCGTCAATTTTGCCCTATCAGTATAATGACCCTGTGGATGAGCGCATTTACCGATGCGTTGCAAAGCGGGACAATTGCTGGCAGGAACAATAAAATTAGCTTTGAGCCTCCAAGGGGGCATGGTTCATTACATTCATTCGCATCGGTCAGATAGTGCCGCTTGCGGGAATGAAAGCGGGGCACGCAATGGCCAATCTGGATGAGATCGATCGCCGTCTTTTGTCCGAATTGCAGGATGAGGGGCGCGTCACCAATGTCGAGCTGGCGCAGCGTGTGGGCCTGACCGCGCCGCCGTGCCTGCGCCGCGTGCGCGCCCTGGAGGAATCGGGCGTAATCCGCGGCTATCACGCCGATCTCGACGCTTCCAAGCTGGGCTATGCCATCACCGTATTCGCCATGGTCAGCCTCAAGAGTCAGGCCGAGGCCAGCCTGCGCGAGTTCGAGGACCACATGAAGGTGCTGCCCGAGGTGCGCGAAGTGCACATGCTCAACGGCGAGATTGACTTCATCCTCAAGATCGTGAGCAAGGATTTGCAGAGCTTCCAGGAATTCCTGACCTCGAAACTCACCCCGGCGCCCAATGTGGCGAGCGTCAAGACTTCGCTGACGATCCGCACCGCCAAGCACGAGCCGGGCGTGCCGCTGGAGTCCTGACCCAAAATTACATCGATGCACGCGATTGCCGCTGGCAACCAGTGCCGGACCGAATGCTTGTGCGCTTCGGCCAGCAACGGTTCGTCGCGCGATGTGCTCGAGTTGCCCGCTCAACCAAGGGGGGAACCGTCGGCGTTCATGTAACAGCAAGGTTGGCCGGAACACGCAGAACACTCGTTGCGCCCGGTTGCGGCATCGATGCCGTGCAACCTGTAAAGCGAGTTTGGTGGGGGTTTTGACAGGCGGACACTCAATCGCGGGGGCGGCCGGACAGTAAGCCGCAGGCACGTTGGGTCGGCCATTGTAGTTTAGAGGAGTTGTGAAATGAGTGTCGTATCCAAAGGGCCAGGCGCTCTGTTCGTGCTCGCCATGCTTGCCGTGCCGGCGACTGGCAGCTTGTCTGCGCAGCAGCAGGAACTACCCGCGAGCGAAGGCCAGATAGACGTGTACGGGTCGCTTCCGACCGATTTGTCGGGGCTGCCCGACGGACCCAAGATCGAAGGCTTTATCTCCGCGCGCAACGGGAACAGGGTCCAGATCACGAACGCGGGCGGCACCAACACCGTCGTCAATGTCACGCCCACCACCGAAATCAGGAGCGGCGGTGGATTCCTTGGCCTCGGCCGCGACAAGCTTGGCATGGACTCGCTGCTCAATGGCCTGCCCGTCGTCGTCGAGACGGTGCAATGGGAGGGCGGCCTTGTCGCCAGCAGGGTTGCGCTCAAGAACAAGGATCTCAGGACTGCGTCAATGATCCGTAACGGCACCGATCAGCGCTTTGGCGAGCACGATGTGGCAATCGAGGCGAATGCCGCAGCAACCGAAGCGCTGCGCGGCCGCATGGGCGACATCGACAAGTACAACATCAAGGGCACGACCAACGTGTACTTCGATACCGGCAAGTGGAAGCTTACCCCGCAGGGCGAGCGTGATCTCTGCGCCTCCGCGACCGAAGCCGATGCGATGGACAACGCCCTGCTGCTTGTCGTCGGGTACACCGATTCGGTCGGGAGCCAGGAGCTCAATCAGACGCTCAGCGAAAAGCGGGCAGGCAGTGTCGTCAACTATCTCCAGCAGGCCTGCGGCTGGAAACCGTGGCGCATGCTGACCCCCACCGGGATGGCCGAAGCCGATCCGCTGGCGGACAATGAAACCGAACAGGGCAAGGCCCAGAACCGCCGCGTTTCGGTCAATATCCTGGTCAGCAAGAGCGTTGACGGCATATAATGCGTAAAATACGCGCGGGGTGGGCTTCGCTCACCCCGCGCGCTTCGCCAGCCATTCCTCGAGCCATTTGATCGAATAGTCGCCGTTGACGACATCGTCCTGCCGGATCAGTTCCTGGTGCAGCGGGATGTTGGTCTTGACGCCCTCGATCACCATTTCCTCGAGCGCACGCCGCAGCCGCATCAGGCAGCCTTCGCGGGTGCGGCCATAGACGATCAGCTTGGCGATCATGCTGTCGTAATAGGGCGGGACCGAATAGCCTGCGTAGAGCCCCGAATCCACGCGCACATGCATTCCGCCTGATGCGTGGAAATAATCGACCTTGCCGGGCGAGGGGGTGAAGGTGAAAGGATCCTCGGCATTGATGCGGCATTCGATCGAATGGCCGGTGAAGCGCAAGTCTTCCTGCGCCACCGACAGTGGGCGCCCCTCTGCAATGCGGATCTGTTCGCGCACCAGATCGACCCCGGTGATCGCCTCGGTCACCGGATGTTCGACCTGAAGCCTTGTGTTCATCTCGATGAAGTAGAACTCGCCGCCTTCCCACAGGAACTCGATCGTGCCCGCCCCGCGGTAGGCCATGTCGCGCATCGCCTGCGCACAGATTTCGCCCATGCGCATGCGGTCGTCAGTGGATATAACGGGCGAGGGTGCCTCTTCGAGCACCTTCTGGTGACGGCGCTGGAGCGAGCAATCACGTTCGCCCAGATGGATGGCATTGCCTTTGCCGTCGCCGAAAACCTGGAATTCGATATGGCGCGGATTGCCGAGGTATTTTTCCAGATAGACCGTCGCGTCGCCAAAGGCGGCCTTGGCCTCGTTTCCGGCCTGCTGCATCAGCGTGGCCAGATCGTCGGGGCCGTTGCACACCTTCATGCCGCGCCCGCCGCCGCCCGATGCGGCCTTGATGATAACCGGATAGCCGATTTCTTCGGCGATCTTTGCCGCCTCGACCGGATCGCTGATCGCCCCGTCCGACCCAGGCACGAGCGGCAGGCCCAGCGCGCCTGCGGTGCGCTTGGCCTCCACCTTGTCGCCCATGGTGCGGATATGTTCGGGCTTGGGCCCGATCCAGGCGATGTCGTGCGCCTCGACGATCTCGGCGAACTTGGCGTTTTCCGAAAGGAAGCCATAGCCGGGATGGATGGCATCAGCGTGCGAAATCTCCGCGGCAGAGATAATCGCCGCGACGTTGAGATAGCTTTCGCGCGCCGCGGGCGGCCCGATGCACACCGCATGGTCAGCCAGCCGAACGTGCATGGCATCGGCATCGGCGGTGGAATGCACCGCCACCGTCTCGATCCCCATTTCATGCGCGGCGCGGTGGATGCGCAGCGCGATTTCGCCGCGATTGGCGATCAGTATGCGCGAAATGCCCATGGATTACGCGATCACGACCAGCGGCTGACCGAATTCGACCGGCTGCCCGTTGTCGATCAGGATCGCGGCGATCGTACCGGCACGGTCGGAGGTGATCGGGTTCATCACCTTCATCGCCTCGACGATCACCAGCGTGTCACCCTGTTTTACGCTGTCACCGATCTTCACGAAATTGGCCGCTCCGGGTTCGGGAGCGAGATAGGCGGTCCCCACCATCGGCGATTTGACCGCGTTGGCGTGATCGTCGGCAGGTGCAGCAGCGGGCGCAGGAGCCGGAGCAGCCGCCGGAACCGCAGGTGCCGCCGCTGCCAGCGTCACTGCGGGAGCGGCTGCGCCGCCGCGCGCAACGCGGATCTTGCGGTCGCCGTCCTCAACCTCGATTTCGGTCAGGCCGGTCTCGGCCAGCAGATCGGCAAGCTCGCGAACGAGCTTGGTGTCGATGTTCATGTCGGACCGCTTTGTATCGTTCTGGCGCCCGCCACCTGGCTTGTTATCTGCCATAAGTGCCCCTCAGCAATTGGTAGCTGGGGTGCCTATGCGCGGCAATTGCGGCTGGCAAGAGGCGAATCTTCAGATTTTGCCTTGTGCCACCGCGTCGAGCGCGATCAGATAGCTTTGCGCGCCGTGCCCCTGCACCGTCATCGCCGCCCCCATGCCGACATAGGAAACATGGCGGAAGGGCTCACGCGTCATCGGATCGGACAGGTGCACTTCCACTACCGGCGTGCGGATGGCGCGGATCGCATCGAGCAGCGCGATAGAGGTGTGCGTATAGGCCCCGGCATTGAGCAGCACCGCGCGCGCGCCTTCGGCCTGCGCTTCGTGCAGCCAGTCGACCAGCATACCCTCATGGTTGGTCTGGCGCATGTCGATGGTGAGGCCGAGTTCGCGCGCCCGATCCTCCAGCATGCCCGCAATATCGTCGAGCGTGGCCGAACCGTATATTTCCGGCTCGCGCATGCCGAGCAGGTTGAGGTTGGGCCCGTTGACGACATAGATGAGGTTGGAAGCATCGGTCATGCCCGCTGGTTAGCGCTTGCGGGCGCGAGAAGAAAGCGGAAGCTCTGCATGCGACCCGTGTGTGGACATTTCACTGCTGGCAGTCGCCAGCACTATTGCAGCCGCTTGGCAGATAGAGCTACCCTAGGTGCATGGCGGCACGGTACGACACCATCGGGATCAATTACGCAGAGTTGCGAAAGCCTGACCGCCGGATCGCTGCGGCGATTTATCAGGCCTTGGGGACTGCCCGATCAATATTGAACGTCGGTGCCGGCACCGGCTCATATGAACCTACGGACAGGCAGGTCACCGCGCTGGAGCCATCAATCGAGATGATCCGCAAACGTAAGGTGTCGGCCGCAACCGTCGTCCAGGCAAGTGCTGACAGCCTGCCATTCGACGATAAGTCTTTCGATGCAGCAATGGCAATCCTGACAATCCACCACTGGCCTGACAAGGCTGCGGGATTGCGTGAGATGAGACGCGTAACGCGCGGCCCTATCGTGTTGCTGACCTTCGACCCTTCACATCGACCGTGGTTGACGGATTATCTTCCTGAGCTGGTTGCGCTGGATGAACGCCAGATGCCGGTGATGTCCGACTATACTGATTGGCTAGGTCAGGTAACGATTAGGCCCGTTTTCGTTCCACATGATTGCACAGACGGGTTCCTCTACGCCTATTGGCGCCGTCCCGAAGCCTATCTCGACGCCCGGATCAGATCAGGAAGTTCTTCATTCTGGTCGATCAATGACCTCGATGCTGGTCTGGCGCGATTATCGCATGATCTTGCAACCGGAGAATGGGACAGCAAGCACGGATACCTGCGCAATCAGCTTGAATATGATGCAGGATATAGGCTGGTAATCACCAACTAGGAGGTGTGGCAGCAAACCACCCAAAATCAGTCGATCCCGGCTCATGCAACCATCGTCTAATACCGGACGGCCATAACTTACCGGAAACACGCCCAGCGCGCTTATTTATCCACGCCCTTCGCCTTGCCCCATTGGCGCGCGGCAGTGTAGCCGAGGTAACCGGTGCCGAACAGCGCATAGAGCGGTTCGGGCAGGCCATTGAGGTAGGCGTTCATCCCGGCGGCAATCTCGTGCGCGGCGGCCGGGTTGAAGGCGGCGAGCACGCCCATCGGCAGCGCCCACAGGATCATCACATACATCACATAGAGGAAGCTGGGGCGCGCGCGGCTGGTCCACGGATCGGCGGAACTGGCTTCGGCCACAATTGCCTTGAGCCGCGTTTCGATCAGCTTCATTTCCTGCGTGCCTTCAAGCTGGAGCAGTTCCAGCTTGGCGCGGGCGCGCGCTTCCTTGTCGGGGATGATCTTGTCGATGATCGAGGCGATCGGGCCGATCAGGCTTTCGATGATGGGCATATGGCAGTTTCCTTGCGAATGATTCGCGTAGGGAACTAACCAGATGGGTTCGTGTAGGAAAATTTTATTTCCTGTTACGCTACTCCGGCATCCGCAAGTGTGCGCTGCGCCAGCCGCAGATGCGGGATATCGACCATCGCCCCACCCAGCGCAACGGTGCCCTTGCCCGGATTGTCGGCGAAGGCCTGCACCACCGCGCGGGCGTGCGCCACTTCGGCCTGCGAAGGGGTGAAGGCGGCGTTGATCACCGGCACCTGATCGGGATGGATGGCCAGCATCCCGCGATAACCCTGGCCGCGCACCATCTCCGCGCGCGCCTTGAGCCCGTCGAGATCGCGGAAATCGGGCATGACCGTTTCGACCGGCACCGCGCCCGCGGCCACCGCGCCCAGCAGGCACAGGCTGCGCGCCAGCTCGTAAGTGGGCATATAGCTGCCGCCCGGCCAGTGCTGGACGCTGGCGCCCAGCGCGCTCGAAAGGTCCTCCGCGCCCCAGCTCATCGCGGCGAGCCGTGCGCGGCCGGGATAATCGCCCGCGTAATCGCCGCACAGGAACATGGCGCGCGGCGTTTCGGTAACCAGCGCGGCAATTCTGGTCGATCCGGGGGCGATGCCGTGCGCCTGCTCGCGCTGCGTCAACATGCTGTCCAGCGCCGAGATATCGCCGCGCCCTTCGGCCTTGGGCAGCATGACCCCGCCCGGTGCCGCGCCGATGACGGCGTCAAGATCGGCCCCGGCATCTTCGCCCGAAACCGGATTGATCCGCACCCAGATGCGGCTGCGATCTGCGCGCCCGACGAGGAAAGCGGCGACCATCGCGCGCGCCTGCGCCTTGGAGCCGGGCAGCACCGAATCCTCAAGATCAAGAATGACGATATCGGCGTCGCTGTCGCCAGCCTTGGCCACCTTGCGCTCGCTGTCGCCCGGGGCGAACAGCCAGGATCGCATTCGAGGCAGATTTGCGTCAGCCGCCATGGCACTTTCCCCTTCGAACCGCAGCGTTAGGCAGCAAGGGCGGGCGGTGCAATATGTCTCGTGGCGAGAATGCCACTGGTCGGGACGAGAGGATTCGAACCTCCGACCCCCACACCCCCAGTGTGATGCGCTACCAGGCTGCGCTACGTCCCGAAACCAGTGGAGGGCGGCCCTATAGGGCGCGTCCCTTGCGCTGGCAAGCGCAGATCGTGGCGATTCTTGCGGGTCGATCAATTGCGGAAGGCTTGCATTGCTGCTAACCGCGCCCACCTACGCTGCGGGGAGAGGGCGCCAACCGGCCAGCCGGTGCGCACGCTTCGCTTCCCAGGGTTTAACTCCAGCCAGACAGGCCATGATCGATGATTGATTTTCTTGCCGCCGCGGCCAGCGCCGATGCACCACCCGCCTGGTTCCAGTGGCTGCCGATTGTCGGCATGATCGCGATCTTCTGGTTCCTCATCATCCGTCCGCAGATGCGGCGGCAGAAGGAACACCAGCAGAAGGTTGCCGGGCTCAAGAAAGGCGATCAGGTCGTCACCGCGGGCGGCCTGGTGGGCAAGGTCGCCAAGGTTGACGAGCATTATGTCGAGATCGATCTGGCGCAGGGCGTGCGGGTCAAGGCGGTAAAGAGCACCATAGGCGACATCATCCCGCCCGGTGGCAGCGCAGCGAACGACTGAGTCCGGATTAGACAGGCGCAAGATAGATGCTCGATTTTCCTACCTGGAAGAGGCTGTGGTTCTGGGGGCTGACGCTGGTCGCCTCGCTGGCCGCGCTGCCTTCGATCTTCACCATCGCCAACCTGGACTGGCCCGAAGCCTTGCCAAAGCCCGAGATCAATCTGGGGCTCGACCTGGCGGGCGGGAGTCATATCCTGCTCGAGGCTGACGCAAGGCAGGTGGCTGCGCAGCGGCTCGAAAACATGGAAGAATCGGTGCGCCAGCTGATGCGCAGTGCCGAACCGCGTATCCGCATCGGCGATGTGTCCAGCAGCCAGGGCCGTCTGAGCTTCATTCTGGACAATCCGGCCGATCTGGATCGTGCACGCGAAATCCTGTTGCCGCTGGTCAATGGCGCCGGGCTGACGCGCGAATGGGAACTGAGCGTAATCGACGGCCAGCGGATTGTTCTCACCCCCACGGCCGACGGACTAAACAGTGCGGTGACGCAGGCAATGGACAGCGCCACCGAAGTGGTGCGCAAGCGTATCGACGAGCTGGGAACGCGCGAGCCGACCATCATCCGGCAGGGCGATACGCGCATCGTCGTGCAGGTTCCCGGTTTGCAGAACCCCGACCAGCTCAAGGCGTTGCTGGGGCAGACTGCCAAGCTCGAATTCAAGCTGGTCGACATGAACGCGCTGCCCACCGATGTTGCGGCGGGCGTTGCTCCGCCGGGAAGCGAGATCTACCCCTATGCTGTGGGAACCCCGTTCGAGGGCCAGTCGATCGCCGTGCGCCGCCTTGGCGGCATTCGCGGCGACAGCCTCACCGGAGCGCAGCAGAGCGTCGATCCGCAGACCAACGAGCCGGTGGTCAATATCCAGTTTGACCAACAGGGCGGGGCGCGCTTCGCCAAACTTACTACCGAAAACGTCAACCGACCCTTTGCGATAATCCTCGACGGTGAGGTGCTTTCTGCGCCCAATATCAACGAGCCGATCCTGGGCGGACAGGCGCAGATAGCGGGCAGCTTTTCGATCGAGAGCGCGAACAGTCTGGCAATTTCGCTCCGTTCGGGTGCGCTGCCGGTGGACCTTACTGTGGTGGAGGAACGCACTGTCGGGCCCGATCTGGGTGCGGATTCGATCCGCAAGGCGCTCTTGGCAATGATGATCGGATCGGTAGCGGTGATCGTGCTGATGATCGCCAGTTACGGACGCTTCGGCATCTATGCCACCGCCGCGCTGGTTTTCAACGTGCTGATGATCTTCGGCGTCATGGCTGGGCTCAACACCACGCTGACGTTGCCGGGACTTGCGGGCCTGGTGCTCACCATAGGCGCGGCGGTTGACGCCAACGTGCTGATCAACGAGCGCATCCGTGAAGAACGTAAGCGCGGACGGCGCGTGATTGCCGCGATCGAGACCGGCTACAAGGAAGCGAGCCGGGCGATTTACGACGCCAATATCACCAATTTTATCGCCGGTGCGCTGCTGTTCCTGTTCGGTTCGGGCCCGGTGCGCGGCTTTGCCGTGGTGCTGGTGATCGGGCTGTTCTCCAGCGTGTTCACGGCGGTATTCCTCACGCGCATGTGGGTGGCCGGCTGGCTGCGCAAGGCGCGTCCCGCCGACCTGCACATTTAGGGGATACGGAAATGAAGCTTTTCAAACTTGTCCCCGATGATACGAACATCAAGTTCCTGAAGTATCGCCTGCCGCTGTTCATTTTCAGCATGCTGACGGTGGCGGCCAGCTGGGTGTTGGTGGCGACCATGGGGCTCAATTACGGCGTCGATTTTGCCGGCGGGCAGGAAGTGCGCGTAACTTTCGAACGGCACAAGGAAGCCCCGATTGCCGCGCTGCGCGAACAGATCACCACGCTGGGATATGGCGAGCCGGTCATCCAGCGCTTCGGTGCGGAAAACCAGGTTTCGATCCGTGTCCGCCTGCCCGAACAGGCCGAAAATACACCTGGCGCGGCGACGGCAATCGGCAACCGCGTGATCGCTTCGATCGAGGCGGAATATCCCGATGTCCGGCGCGATGGGAATGATACCGTATCGGGCAAGGTGGCGGGCGAATTCCGCAACGATGCCGTGCTGGCGCTGCTTGCCGCGATGATCGCGGTGGCGATCTACATCTGGGTCCGCTTCGAATGGCAGTTCGGCGTGGGCGCGCTGTTCGCGCTGTTCCATGACGTGTCGCTGACGCTGGGCATGTTCGCGCTGTTTCAGCTCGAATTCAGTCTGCAGATTATCGCCGCTATCCTGGCGATCATCGGTTATTCGCTCAACGATACGATCGTGGTGTTTGACCGTGTTCGCGAGAATCTCAAACGTTTCCGCAAGATGCCGCTGTCCGAATTGCTCGACCTGTCGATCAACGAGACGCTGGCGCGAACGGTGATGACCAGCCTGACCATGCTGGTGGCGATGGTGCCGCTGCTGTTCCTGGGCCCGGCCAGCCTGTTCGGCCTTGCGGCGGGGATCACGCTCGGCCTGTTCGTCGGCACCTACAGCTCGGTCTATATGGCCAGCCCGTTCCTGATCTGGCTGGGGGTTACAGGCGACAGCTTTATCCCGCAGGAATCTGTTGCCGACAGGCAGGAGCGGATTGCGCGCGGCGAGGCGTAAGTTCGGCGCGGTCCTGACCCTAAAGCCGCCGGACCAGCATTTCCGCCACCGCGATCCACGGCGGATTGTCCACTACCTGCTGTTTCTGCCCGCTGCCCGGCGGCAGAACGCCCACCAGCGTGCCCTGCCGGTCAATCAGCCTTCCGAAACAGAAACGCCCGCCGGGGCGCGGCACCAGCACGTCGCGATTGATCGCCTGCGCTGCGTCCTGGGGCGCGATCTGGCGCAGCCACACGAGGTCGCCGGGGCGAAATTCACCCACGCTTTCGTCCACCGCCAGCACGATCATCGCGCCTTCCCCCGCCAGATCGGTCGGCAGGATCGCCTCGCGCGGCGCGGCCAGCGCCTCCGGCCCCGCTGCGTGGAGGCTGGCAACCACGCTTGCCCGCGGCGACTGATCCGAACGTACCAGCAGTTCGGGATCGATCTCCAGCGCGCGCCCTATCCGGTCCATCCATTTGAGCGAGAGGCTGCGCATTCCGGTTTCGAGCCGCCCGATCGTCTGCGCGGTGGTGGGCGGATCGCAGGCCGCCGCCAGATCGGCCAGCGTCATGCCCTTGCTCTTGCGAATGTCGCGGATGCGGTTGATCATCGCCTTGTTCCTCCCCCGGTTCGAGGAATAACCAGTTTGGTGATTTACCTTTCCTACACGAACCGGGCCATTGCAAGCCATCCTGCGGCAATCATCCACAGGAGGGCACCCAATGCAGCGCAGGCTGGTCGAACGCGAATTGACCGAGGAAGGCCCATTGCGGCGCGGCGGCGCGCGCGGCAAACCCCGCACGGTGACGGTCAATCTGGCCGAATCGCCGCTTTCCTGGCTCCACGCGCGCGGCCATATCGACGACCGGCTATTCGATGCGGGCGAGCGGTTGCGCGCCGATTATGAACGGGCGCAGCTTGGCGCCTGTGTGACCATGCGCTGGGACCCGGTTCGGGTGAAAAGCACAGGCGATACCGGCCTGACACCGGGCGAACGGCAGATCGCCGCCAGGGCACGCTTCAATGGCGCGCTGCGCGAAGCGGGCAAAGGGCTTCAGGACATACTATGGCGCGTGGTCTGCGCGGGCGAGGGCCTGCCCGAAGCGGAAAAGGGCCTGGGTTGGCCGGCTCGCAGCGGCAAGCTTGTGCTCAGGCTGGCGCTCGACCGGGTGGCGGATTTCTACCGGATCGGGTGACGGACATTTCAGGGTCGGGACCCACTAAGCACATGGTCGTGTTCCATGTGTTCCATCCAGTAGGATTACCCCTCGACCCGCTCGGCCAGATTCAGCCAGCGCTCTTCGGCGGTGTGCTTCTCGCTGCGGGCGTTTTCGAGCCCTTTGAGGATATCGGCGAATTTCTGCGGATCGCGGGTAAACAGATCAGGATCGGCAAGGATCGCTTCACCCTGCGCGATGGCGGCTTCAAGTTCTTCGATCCGCGCCGGGAGCAGTTCGTAATCGCGCTGATCCTTGTAGGAGAGCTTCGGTTTGCCCGCCCCGCTGCGATTAGCCTCTCCTTGCGGTTCGGCAAGCCTCGCTCCCCTCCCGCTTGCGGGTGGGGTTGGGGGTGGGTTCTTCGGCTTGGCGGCAGTTAGCGGGCGGCGCTTCCTCTCCCAATCCTCATAACCGCCCGCGACGACATCGACCCGGCCCGAACCGTCCAGCCCCAGCGTGATCGTGACCGTGCGGTCGAGAAAGTCGCGGTCATGGCTGACGATCAGTACGGTGCCGTCGAAATCGGCGATCACTTCCTGCAGCAGGTCGAGCGTTTCGAGATCGAGATCGTTGGTCGGCTCATCGAGCACGAGGAAGTTCGAGATGCGGGCGAATTCGCGCGCCAGCAGCAGCCGCGATTTCTCGCCGCCCGATAGCGTGCCGACCTTGGTGTCAACGATGCCGGGATCGAACAGGAATTCCTTGAGGTAGCCCTGCACATGCTTGCGCACGCCGCGAACGTCGATCCAGTCGCCCCCTTCGGCGAGCACTTCGCGCACGGTCCTGTCCTCGCCAAGAAGGCGGCGCTGCTGGTCGATCATCACCCCCGAAAGGTTGCGGGCAATGGTGACCGAACCGCTGTCGGGCGCCAGTTCGCCGGTCAGCAGCCTGATCAGCGTGGTCTTGCCGGTGCCATTGGCGCCGACCACGCCGATCCGGTCGCCGCGCTGGATGCGCAGGCTGAAGCCCTTGATGACCTCGCGTTCGCCAAAGCGCTTCGAAACGCCTTCGGCCACGATCACCGATTTCGATTTGAACTCCTCGTCGCTCGCCAGTCCCAGTTTGGCGGTGCCCGCACTGCCGATCATTGCGGCGCGCGCGGCGCGCATCTGGTGGAGCTTTTCGAGCCGGCCCTGGTTGCGCTTGCGCCGTGCGGTTACGCCGCGCTCCAGCCAATGCGCCTCGATCTTGAGCCGCGCATCGAGCCGTTCGGCCACGCGCGCTTCTTCGGCATAGACCTGTTCTTCCCAGGCCTCGTAGCCGCCGAACCCCACTTCCTTGCGGCGCAGGGTGCCGCGGTCGAGCCACAGCGTCGCGCGGGTCAGGCGTTTGAGGAAAGTGCGGTCATGGCTGATGGTGATGAAGGCGCCCTTGTAGCGGGTGAGCCAATCCTCCAGCCAGTCGATCGCGCCAAGGTCGAGATGGTTGGTAGGCTCGTCGAGCAGCAACAGGTCGGGTTGTTGCGCCAATGCCCGTGCGATACCCGCGCGCCGCCGCTCGCCTCCGCTTGCGCTTGCGGCGCTGGTCGCCATGTCGATACCGAGCTGGCCCGCGATCGATTCGACTTCGTGCCTCTCGGGCGCATCGGAGCCTGCCAGCGCGAAGTCCATCAGCGTATCGAACGCCGAAAAATCGGGGTCCTGCTCAAGGAAAACGATCCGCGTGCCCGGCTTGATCTTGCGTTCTCCCCGGTCGGCCTCGATGCGGTTATCGATCAGCCGCATCAGCGTGGTCTTGCCCGCACCGTTTCGCCCGATCAGCGCCATCCGGTCACGCGGACCGACATGCAGATTGATCGGCTCCTGGTCGGGCCCGCCGAACAGCCATCTGCCGCCCTGTTGCAGGCCGAGATTTTCCCACGAGAGGATTGGAGGTAGCGCCATGGCGCAGCCGTTAGGGGCTTGGGTTCCAACTCACAAGCCGGTTCAGCGCGGCGCAATCAATCGCGAGCCATGAAGTTCGGGCAAGTAGCAGGAGATTATGCCCATGTTCCGTACACCCCATGCCATTGCCGTGATGGCGCTTGCCGGTTTAGCCGCGGCACCGGTCGCCGCTCACGCGAGCCAGGCAGCCGAAACCGGGGTCGAGGCGCGGATCCCGATGGTCGAGCTTTCGGTTTACGAAGAGATCGAGCTTGCGCCCGATATCGCGGTGATCAGCGCGGGCGTGACGAGCGAAGCGCCAAGCGCGGTCGAGGCGATGCGGCAGAACTCTGCCGAAATGCGCCGCGTGATCGAACGGATCAAGGCGCAGGGCGTTGCGGAAAAGGATATCCAGACCAGCGGCATCAGCCTCTATGCGCGCTATGACTACGATCAGGGCCAGCAGCGCCAGGTCTTTCGCGGCTATCAGGTCTCAAACCGCGTCAGCGTGAAGCTGCGCGCGATCGAGCGCACCGGCGAGGTGCTCGATGCACTGGTGGCGGCTGGTGCGACCGATCTTTCGGGCCCCAGTTTCTCGGTTGAAGACGAAAGTGCGGCCAAGGAAGCTGCGCGCAGCAGGGCGTTCAAGCGCGGCCAGGCGCAGGCGCTGACCTATGCCATGATGGGCGGATACGATGATGTCAGACTGGTTTATATCAGCGAAGTCTTTACCGGGAACGGCCCGGTGCCGATGCCGGCCGAAAAGGGGCTGATGGTCGATTCAATGCGGGCGTCGGTTCCGGTACAGCCGGGCGTGGTCACCAGCGGCGTCACAATCACGGTCAAATATGAAATGCTGAGTACTGGCGAAGATTGAGGTCTGAACGGCAAGCAACCGCAACATTCAGACCTTGTTCAATGCGCCGATGGCAGGCAAACATGCATTATGACACGCATTCTCGCCCTGCTGATTGCCCTCGCGTTCGCCACTGGCGGGCCGGCGCTTGCGCAGGATCAGCGCCGCAATGATCAGGGTGAGGCGCGCAAGGAGATGCAGGCAGGCCGGGTCCTGTCGCTGCGCGAAATCGAGCAGCGCGTGCTGCCGCAAATGCGTGGCAGCGAATATCTCGGCCCGTCCTATGATTCCACCGCGCGCGCCTATCGGCTCAAATTCATCAGGGACGGGCGGGTCAGCTTTGTCGACGTCGATGCCCGGACCGGGCAGATCATCAACCGCTCGCGTTGAAGGCCCATTGCTTGACGCACGGGCCGCAAAGGCCCAATCCTGACGCGCTTCAACCATGGCAAACGGGGACTTATGCGAATACTGATCGTCGAGGACGAACCCACGCTGGGAAGGCAGCTCAAGTCCACGCTTGAGCAGACCGGTTATGCCGTGGACCTTTCCACCGATGGTGAAGACGGCCACTTCATGGGCAGCACCGAGAATTACGATGCGGTGATCCTCGATCTGGGCCTGCCGGAGATCGACGGGCTGACGGTGCTGGGCATGTGGCGCAAGGAAGGGAGGACCTTCCCGGTGCTGGTGCTGACCGCGCGCGACAGCTGGAGCGACAAGGTCGCCGGTCTCGATGCGGGCGCCGATGACTACCTTGCCAAGCCGTTTCAGACCGAAGAGCTGATTGCCCGCCTGCGCGCGCTGATCCGCCGCGCCTCGGGCAACACTTCAAGCGAGCTGATCGCAGGCGATGTCCGGCTCGATACGCGGTCGGGCCGCGTCACATTGAACGGCGAGCCGGTCAAACTGACCGCGCAGGAATACAAGCTGCTCGCCTATCTGATGCACCACAAGGGCAAGGTGGTCAGCCGCACCGAGCTGATCGAGCACATTTACGATCAGGATTTCGATCGCGATTCGAACACGATCGAGGTTTTCGTCACCCGCATCCGCAAGAAACTCGGCGCAGACGTGATTACGACCATCCGTGGACTCGGTTACAGCCTCGACGACCCAGCAGACCAGCCGCGGGCCTAGTGAATTGCGCTCCGTGCCCAGGTCGGCCCTGAGCGAAATGACAGACTCCGCGCGCGCGCAGCCAAGTCTGGCGCGGCGCATGGCGCTCATCGCTTCGGGCTGGATCGCGGTGCTGCTGCTGGGCGGCGGAATTGCGCTCGATCGTTCGATGACCAGCCTCGTCGAGGAAAATTTCGACGAGCAGATAAGCAGCATGCTCACCGCAATGATCGCTTCGGCCGAGATCGGGCCCGATGGCGAAGTGTTCTTCTATCGCACGTTGGGCGACCAGCGCTTTCTCGAGCCGGGCAGCGGCCTCTACTGGCAGATCACCGGCGAGGGACGCGAGGTCTTTCCCAGCCGTTCGCTCTGGGACCGAAGCCTTCAGGTGCGCGGCGATCACGCGGATGAATCGATTCACATGTACGATTCGGATCAGTTCGCGAATGAAAACCTGCGCGTTGCGGAGCGCTCTATCATCCTGCCGGGCAGCCAGACGCAGTGGTGGTTCACCGTCGCTGCCAGCCGCGCTGAGCTGGACGCGCAGATCGCGCAGAATCGCGCGATCCTGGTGTGGAGCTTCGCAGTGCTGGGGGTGGGTCTGATGGTGATGGCGCTGCTGCAGATCCGCTATGGCCTGTCGCCCTTGCGGCGTGTGCGCGATGCGATCCAGCACTTGCGCACCACGGGCGCCAACCGGATCACCGATCCGCTGCCGACCGAGGTTCAGCCGCTGGTCGATGAACTCAACGATCTGCTCGAGCATTCCGAACGCCAGGCGGAAGAAGCCCGCACCCACGCGGGCAACCTGGCCCACGCACTCAAGACTCCCCTGACGGTGCTCACCAACGCGGCGACCGCAAATGCGCAGGATCTGGCCGACACCACCATTCGCGAGGTGCGCACCATGCAGCGCCACGTCGACCACCATCTCGCGCGGGCGCGTGCGGTGGGGCGGCGCGCCATCGGCCATGCGCGCACCAGAGTTTGCGAAAGCGCCGAAGCGGTTCGCCGTGCGATTGAGCGGCTCCACCCAGGCGCGCGCTTCGACATCGCGGGAAACCGCGACGTCGAGGTGGCGATCGAACGGCAGGACCTCGACGAAATTCTCGGCAACCTGATCGAGAACGCGGCCAAGTACGGGCAGGGCACGGTGTTCGTGACCATAGATGCGGAACCCGAAGCGGAACAATGCGTGATCTGGGTGGAGGATGACGGGAAGGGCATACCAGAAGCAAAGCGCGGCGAGATTTTCGGCCGCGGGGCGCGGCTCGATACCGGCAAGCCTGGAACCGGGCTGGGTCTGGCCATCGTGCGCGACGTGGTTGGCATTTACGGCGGAACCGTTTCGCTCGACTCAAGCCCCGAACTGGGCGGGCTACTGGTCAGGCTGAGCCTTCCCCGCGCGGCGCGAGCAAGTGGATAGGCGCTATCTTGTTGTTCCGCGCACCCAATCCTGCGCTGTGCGCCTCAGCTCCTGCTTGGACAACGCACCGTGATTGTCATGTAACTGGCGCAGAGCGTGCAGAGTTTCTGGCGCTACGGGTTCTTCAAACGCCACACCGACCCTGACCCCTTCGGCCCACACCCGATCAAAGAATATGTCGAGCGGCGGGCATTGCAAAATGCCGCTTTGGCCGATCGGACGAGCGTTCTGGATCAATAACTTGGCGCCGGTCTGGGAAATATCTTCAACAATGCACGGAACCACCCCATCCACCAAGATAAGGCGTGCCGGCAAGTAAAGCCGCAGGCGCGCTGCATCACGCCTCCCCGTATGCGTGTGCGCCGCCATGTCTGGCAGCTTCTTTTCCACGCGTTGCACCATATGGGCAATTGGCGGAAAATGACAGAGGGGATCAATTCGGGAAAACGCCTATCCCCGGCCAATGATCGCGACTGGATCAACCCTGCCGCGATTGTGCCTTTTCGTGGTGGCGGATCACCTCGTCGATTATGAAACGCAGGAATTTTTCGCTGAATTCGGGATCGAGCTCGGCTTCTTCCGAAAGCTTGCGCAGCCGGGCGATCTGTAGCTGTTCGCGCCCAGGATCGGCGGGGGGCAACGATGCCCTGGCCTTGTATTTTCCGACGGCCTGCGTGATCCGGAAACGTTCGGCAAGAATGTGGATCAGCGCCGCATCGATATTGTCGATGCTCTTGCGGAATTCGGCCAGCACCGGATCGTCGCCCGCAGGGCTTGACGGGTCTGGAAGGGGCTGGGTCTGGCTCGGCATTGCACGGCACGCTAGCAGCAAATCCGCGCTTGCCAAGCGCCAAGGCGCGTTCCATTGGCGCTGTCATGAGCGCCGAGGTTATCCCTCTCTACCCCGAACGGCCCACGCTTGATCCGATGCTGGCGTTGACCGCCAGCGGCATGAACAGCGTCAACGCCGTAATCCTCGAGAGGATGCAGAGCGAGATTCCGCTGATCCCTTCACTGGCAGGTCACCTGATTTCGGGCGGGGGCAAACGGCTGCGGCCCATGCTCACACTCGCCGGGGCGGAACTGGTCGGATATCAGGGCACTCGCCACCACAAGCTGGCTGCGGCGGTGGAGTTCATCCACACCGCAACCCTGCTGCACGACGACGTGGTTGACGGCAGCGAGCTGCGCCGGGGCAAGGCGGCGGCCAATATCATCTTCGGCAATCCCGCCACGGTGCTGGTGGGCGATTTCCTGTTCAGCCGTGCGTTCGAGCTGATGACCGAGGATGGCAGCCTCAAGGTGCTCCGCATCCTCAGCAATGCCAGCGCGGTGATTGCCGAGGGCGAAGTGGCGCAGCTCACCGCGCAGCGCCGGATCGAGACCAGCGAGGAACGCTATCTGGCGATCATCCGCGCAAAGACGGCGGCACTGTTCGCCGCCGCCAGCCAGATCAGCGCGGTGGTGGCCGAATGCGGCGAGGAGCAGGAACGCGCGCTGGAGGATTACGGCCGCAATCTGGGCGTCGCTTTCCAGCTCGTCGACGATGCGATCGATTATGATTCGGACGCCGCCGAAATGGGCAAGGACCAGGGCGACGACTTCCGCGAGGGCAAGATGACGCTGCCCGTGATCCTCGCCTATGCGCGCGGCAGTGAAGATGAACGCCGGTTCTGGAAGGATGCGATCATCGGCCATCGCACCAGCGACGATGATCTGGCCCACGCCATCGCGCTGATCCGCAAGCACGGCGCTCTGGCCGACACGCGCGAACGTGCACGCCATTTTGCCCAGCGCGCGGTCGATGCGATATCGGTGTTCCCGGATTCGCGCGCGCGCTTTGCCATGACGCAGGCGGCGCAGTTCGCCGTTGCACGGGGATATTGAGACCCGGATCGAGTACCTCCGGATCGTCAATCAATACAGGAAATTGGAGAGCGAGAATGCAGCGTCGCCGGTTGGGCAATTCAGCAATCGTGGTTTCGGACATCTGCATGGGGACCATGACCTTCGGCAGCCAGACCAATGAGGCCGAGGCCTTGCGCATACTGGACGCGTGTTTCGATGCCGGGATCGATTTCTACGATACCGCTGAGGGCTATCCGGTGCCGCCCGATGCCAAATGGGTCGGACGGACCGAAGACATTGTCGGCAAATGGCTCAAGACCAAGCCGCGCGATGCCATCATCCTGGCGACCAAAGTCAGCGGACCCAGCCACGTCTGGTTCCGAAGCCCCAAACGATCGGGCATGACGGCGCTCGACCGGCGCAACATAATGGCCGCTGTCGAGGAAAGCCTGACGCGGCTGGGCACCGATTATATCGACCTCTACCAGACCCACTGGCCCGACCACGACACCCCCTATGACGAGGCGATGGAAGTGCTGGACGAACTGGTCCGCGCGGGCAAGGTCCGGATCAACGGCTGCTCAAACGAAACCAGCTGGGGCCTGATGAAATCGATCCAGGCCGCCGAGCGGCTGGGAACGGTTCGCTATCAGACCATCCAGAACAATTTCAGCCTCAACAACCGCCGTTTCGAGGATGAACTGAAACAGGTCTGCCGCAAGGAAGGGGTCAGCCTGATCCCCTATTCGCCCATTGCCGGCGGGGTCCTGTCGGGCAAGTATAACGACGGAGCGCGGCCCGAAGGCGCGCGATTTACCCGCTATCTCGACATGGAGGGACGCCAGGCCGAAATGGGGCGCCGGTTCGTCAACGAACGCTCGCTCGAATCGACCGCCCGCTATGCCGCAATCGCGCGCGAGGCCGGGCTCGATCCGGTTACCATGGCGGTCGCCTGGTCCAAGCAGCACGATTTCGTGGCGTCGACCATCGTCGGTGTATCTTGCTTCGACCAGCTCGAGCCGATCCTTGCCGCCGCAGAAGTGCGGCTCGACGACGAAACCCTGAAGGCGATCAACAAGGTGTCGCGAGATATTCCCTACCCGATGGGCTAGGCCGTATCGACATTCACCGCACGGGCCGTGGTCAATCCACCGGGATCATAAGGTGCGCATAAGGCGTGCCTGCCCACATCACATATGGCAGCGTGGTATCCGGGTTCGGACCCGAGGGATAGCCCTTGAGCGCCTTCTGCGAGCCGACAATCATGACATGCGCACCGGTCTTGATCCAGTCATCGCCCTCGGCTGGTTGGGTGGCATAAGGGTCGGTGTTGCTGGCATCGGTGCCGCCGGCGAGCATGTACATGAAGCCCGGGGTTTCCTCTGGCGGAGGTTTGTGGCCGATCCAGGCCATCGCCCATTCCATGGCGTTTGCGTCCATGCACATCGGATCGGGACCGGGAGTGGCAGGGCTGTCGGGCATGCAGGTATAGCCGCCCGTGCCTTCGCGCAGGGTCGTCATCGTCCCGTCCTCGCTCATGGTGACAATGGTTGCGGCGCTCGCCAGCGCGGCGGGGGCCGCGGCCATGGCGCTGGCAATCGGATCGGAGTGGTCGACCGCAGGCGCTTCCTGGGCGGTGGTAGCACGCGGCTCTTCAGGCGTCTTTTCCGAACAGGCAGCGAGTGCCAGCGGAAGGGCGGCAATCATTAACGGGCAGGATCGCAGGGTCATCATAGCACTCTCCCCAATCGAGAAGCGGCCCTGCCTTTCCCAATAGCATGAACGATCGACTGGTTTCCAGCCTTGTAGGGTTGCTCCTAAACCGCTTAGGGCGTGGGCATGGAACTGCCTATCCACGAAGTGCTGCCCGACCTGATGCGCGCGCTTGGCGAACAAGGCGCGGCGGTGCTGATCGCGCCGCCTGGGGCAGGCAAGACCACCGCCGTCGCTCCCGCATTGCTGGGCGAGCGCTGGTGCAGTGGCCAGATCATCCTCACCAGCCCGCGCAGGGTTGCAGCACGCGCCGCCGCCGAACGCATGGCCGAATTGCTGGGCGAGAAGGCGGGCGAAACAGTGGGTTATCTCACCCGGCTCGACAGCAGAGCCTCGGCGAAGACGCGCATCCTCGTCATGACCGAGGCGATCTTCGTCAACCGCATAGTCGAAGACCCTGAACTGACGGGGGTCAGCGCGGTGCTGTTCGATGAGGCGCATGAACGCCATCTCGACAGCGACCTGGGCCTGGCGCTGGCACTGGAAAGCCGCGTCGTGCTGCGCGAGGATCTGCGAGTGCTGGTAATGAGTGCGACGATCGACGGGGCGCGGTTCGCACGGCTGATCGGGCCACACGCCAAGGTGGTGGTGAGCGAAGGCAAGGCCTATCCGCTCGAAATCCGCTGGCTGGGTGCGTCGCCAGAGGCGCGGCTGGAGGAGGCGATGACGACCGCCATCCTTATCGCATGGCGCGAAGAAACGGGCGACCTGCTCGCCTTTTTGCCCGGCGTGGGCGAGATCGAGCGCGTGCGCGAGCGGCTGGCGGAGCGGTTGCCGCAAGTGCCGGTCCTGCCGCTTCATGGTCAGATCGAGCCAGCAGGTCAGCGCGCTGCGATAAGGCGCGATCCGCAAGCGCGGCGGCGGATCGTGCTGGCGACGGCGATTGCCGAAACGTCGCTAACACTCGACGGGGTATCGGTGGTGGTGGACAGCGGCATGGCGCGCCATGCGGAATATGACAAGGCGGCGGGCACCACGCATCTGGTGACGCGCCGGGCAAGTCAGGCGGCGGCAGCACAAAGGGCAGGGCGCGCGGCGCGGCAAGGCCCCGGGGTCGCCTATCGCCTGTGGGAAGAACACGGCCACGCCGGTCGGCCTGAATTCGCCGCGCCCGAAATCGTCACCGCCGATCTCGCGCCGCTGGTGCTGACACTGGCGAAATGGGGAACGAGCGATCCAGTATCGCTTGCGTGGATCGATCCGCCGCCTGCCGCCGCGATCGTTGCCGCACGACGCCAACTGGAGCGGCTCGGCGCACTCGATGCCGATGGCCGGATCACTCCGCATGGCGAACGGATGGCCGCGCTTCCACTCGATCCGACAGGAGCGGCGGCGATATTGTCCGGGGCGGAAGCCGGTCAGTCGGAGGGTGCGGCAAGGCTGGTGCTGTTGTTGCAGGAGCGCGGGCTGGGAGGGCGGGGCGAAGATCTGCTCCAACGGCTGGCGCGGTGGGATGGCGATCGGGGCAGCCGGGCCGGGGCGGCGCGCAAGTTGGCGGCAAGATGGGCCAAGGTGGCCGAAAATCTGACAGGCGCCAAAGTTCGCGAAGCGATCAATCCAGCCTTGTTCCTGGCACTGGCGCGGCCCAATTTTGTCGCAAGGCGGCGCGATGCGTCGGGCGAGCAATGGCTGGCGGCGGGCGGGCGTGGGTTCCAGCTCGATCCTGCTTCGCCGTTGGCGCGGGCAGACTGGATCGTGATCGGCGATGCGCAGGGCCAGGCCAAAGGCGCAAGAATCACCGCAGCAGCCGAATTGAGCGAGCTGGAGATTGAGAATTTTCTTCATAATCGAATCAAGAAACGCTCGATAATCAATTGGAATAAGGAAGAAAAACGGCTTGAGGCGCGGTTGGAAAAGCGTCTGGGTGCAATCGTGCTGGCAAGCGGGCCTGACCCATCACCCGACCCCCAAATGCTTGTGGACAAACTTATGGATAAAGCTGTGGAACAGCTGGGGGAACTGGTTCCGGCTGACCTCCTCGCCCGCGCGCATTTCGCCGGGACTGATGCGTTGACGCTCGATGCGCTGGCCCAAAATGCCGATGGCTGGCTTGCGCCGCTGCTTGGCGGCAGGCGCGACCTCCAGATCGGGCAAGGGCAGTTGGCCGATGCAGTGCTGAGCCGGTTGGGCTGGGATGAGCGCCAAAGACTAGACCGCGAGGCCCCGCGCGAATTCACTTCGCCGGCTGGCACACACCACAGGATCGACTACTGCGGCGATGATGCACCCAGCGTCGAGGTCCGGGTGCAGGCATTGTTCGGGCTGGATCAGCACCCGATGATCGGGCGCACCCCGCTGCTGCTCAGGCTGACCAGCCCGGCGGGGCGGCCCATCCAATCGACCCGCGATCTGCCCGGATTCTGGCGCGGCAGCTGGTCAGAGGTGAAGAAGGATATGAAGGGCCGCTATCCCAAACACCGCTGGCCCGACGAACCATGGCTGGAAAAGCCCAGCCTCAAGACCAAAAACGCCTTTTCACGGGGCGGCGAGTGAATTAGTGGGCCTTACATCATGACCGCACGCATCTATCAACGCCCCAAAAACGCCATGCAGTCGGGCAAGGCCCGCACGCAGGAATGGGTGCTCGAATTCGAACAGTCGGAGGCGCGCCGCGCCGATCCGTTGATGGGCTGGACCGGTAGCGGGGACACGCAGGCGCAAGTCTCGCTTCCCTTCCCGAGCAAGGAAGCGGCGCAGGAATATGCCGCGCGTTACGGTATCGCCGCGCGGGTGCAGGCAACGCCGCCCAAGACGCTCAAGATCCAAGCCTACGCCGACAATTTCCGCTGAGGTCTGCCGCCGAGCCGATCGCCGGCATCTTGTCAAATCGCCTTTGGCGCGCCATATGCCCGCCCGGGAGTCGGTCGGACGTTCGCGTCCGCTCACCGGGTCAGGTCCGGAAGGAAGCAGCCCAGGTGGATGGCAGCGGGTCGGCCGGCTCCTTTTTGGTTTTCCCCACATCCCCGTCATGACAAACCGTCTGCCAGCGCCTAGCTAGGCGGTATGGGTGATTCAGAGATTCCCGACCAAGATGCAAATGCCGCATCCGCCGCCGAGCTTGAGGCGGCGGGGCAATCGGCCATGTTCGGCGCTGCGCCGCCTCCTGCCAAACCGGCGGTTATTGCATCGGGCCAACCATACCGCGTGCTGGCGCGCAAATACCGCCCGCAGACCTTCAGCGAGCTGATCGGGCAGGAACCGATGGTGCGCACGCTCGCCAATGCCATCGCGCGGGGTCGGCTGGCGCACGCTTTCCTGATGACGGGCGTTCGCGGGGTGGGCAAGACCTCGACCGCGCGGCTGATCGCCAAGGCACTCAATTGCGTGGGGCCTGATGGGCAGGGCGGGCCGACCATCGACCCCTGCGGTGAATGCGAACCCTGCCGCGCAATAGCCGAGGGGCGCCATATCGATGTGATCGAGATGGACGCCGCCAGCCACACCGGCGTTGACGATGTGCGCGAGATCATCGAGGCGGTGCGCTATGCGGCGGTATCGGCGCGCTACAAGATCTACATCATCGACGAAGTGCACATGCTTTCGCGCAATGCCTTCAACGCGCTGCTCAAGACGCTGGAGGAGCCGCCAGCGCATGTGAAATTCCTGTTCGCCACGACCGAAGTGGAGAAGCTTCCGGTGACCGTGCTCAGCCGGACGCAGCGCTTCGATCTGCGCCGGATTCCTTCCGAGATGCTTGAGCGCCATTTCGGCGAAATTTGCCGCAAGGAAGGGGTCGAGGCCGAGGAAGAGGCACTGCACATCATTGCCAATGCCGCCGAAGGATCGGTGCGCGATGGCCTCTCGATCCTCGACCAGGCGATCGCGCATGCCGACCTCGATGGAGAGGGCAAGGTCTCCGCCGAGCGTGTGCGCGATATGCTGGGGCTGGCGGACAAGGGGGCGCAGCGCCGCCTTTTGCGCCAGCTGCTCGAAGGCGATGCGCAGGCCATGTTGGCCGGGGTTGCCGATCAATATGCGCTGGGGGTCGAACCGCTGGCGCTGATGCGCGCCTTGATGGATCTGACGCACCGGATCACCGTGGCGCAGGTTTCGGGAAGCGAGGCCGATGCGCCCACCGCCCAGGAACGTGCCGAGTTGGGCGAACTGGCAGGGCGGCTTTCGCCAGCTCAGCTCCACCGGCTATGGCAACTTCTGCTCAAAGGGCATGAGGAGGTGCGCCAGGCACCCGATCCGCTGGTTTCCGCCCGGATGGCGCTGCTGCGCGTGATGCACGCGACCGACTTGCCCGACCCGGGACGGTTGGCGAAACAGATCGAGCAACTGGCCGAACATGGTATCACCGCATCCGCTCCCTCGGCCGACAACGCGGCTGCGCCCGAAGCCGCCCCTTCCGGCTCGCTCGATTGGGCGCATCTGGTGCAGCAGGTTGAGGATTCGGGCCAGCTGCGCGTGGCGCAGCTGATGCGCGACTGGGTGCGCGTGATCGAAGTGGCGCAGGGACGGCTGATTTTTCGCGTGGAGGCGGGGCTGTCGGAAGACCTTGGGCCCGACCTGCGTGATGCGCTGTTCAAGCTGACCGGTCAGCGCTGGCAGGTCGAGCAGGGCGAGGAGAGCGGGGCGCCCAGCTTGCGCGCGCAGGCCGAAGCGGAAAGGGCCGAGGCGCAGGCACGCTTGCGTGAGCATCCACTGGTCAAGGCTGCCTTTGAAGTCTTTCCCGACGCCGAACTGATCGAGGAACGGGATAATGTCGCCCAAGCGGGCAAGTGGAGCCGATAGATGAAATCGATGGAAGAAATGATCCAGGCTGCGCAAAAAGCTGCCGAAACCATCCAGACGCAGATGAACGAGATGCAGGTCAAGCTCGATGCAATCGAGGTCGAGGGCGTATCGGGCGGCGGTCTGGTCAAGGTTCGGGCCAGCGCCAAGGGGCGCATCCTGCGTGTCGAGATCGACGAGAGCCTGATGAAACCGGAAGAAAAGCAGATGGTCGAGGACCTGGTCACCGCTGCCTTCAACGATGCGCGCGACAAGGCCGATCGCGTTTCCGCAGAGGAAATGCGCAGAATTCAGGGCGGGATGGGCCTGCCGCCGGGCTTCAATCTGCCGGGTTTGGGTTAGGCGTTGTTCGTGCTATCAGTGGCAGAAAGAGACTGAAGGAGAGGCGGGAATGGCAACCGTAATGAACGACAACGGCATCGGTTCGGACGCGGATGTGCGCGCGCAGGTAAGCGATGAGGAATGGGCCGTGCGGGTCGATCTCGCCGCAGCCTATCGGCTCGTGGCGCTCTATGGCTGGGACGATCTGATCTTCACCCACCTTTCAGCGCGCGTACCGGGGCCCGAACACCACTTCCTGATCAATCCCTATGACATGATGTTCGAGGAGATCACCGCGTCGAGCCTGGTCAAGATCGACGTCGAAGGACAGCCGGTGATCCCCACCGCGCATCCGGTCAACCCTGCCGGTTTCACGATCCATTCGGCGCTGCACATGAACTGCGAGGATGCGCACGCGGTCATGCACCTGCACACGCCTTCGGGGCAGGCGGTGAGCGCGATGAAGGACGGCCTGCTCGAACATACGCAGACCGGGATGATCGCCCGATCGGACATCGCCTATCACGAATATGAAGGCATCGCGACCGACCTCGACGAACGTGAGCGGCTGATTGAGGACATGGGCGACAGGCATGTCATGATCCTGCGCAACCACGGCACGCTGGCAATCGGCAAGAACGTGGGAGAATGCTTCCTGCGGCTCTATTTCGTTGAACGTGCCTGCGATGCGCAGGTGCGGATGCTGGCCGCCGGGCGCGATTATCTCCACAATCCCCCCCAGGGCACGCCCGAAAAGGTCAAGGCGCAGACCCCGCCTGCCGGTATCGGCATGGTCGCCAATGCGCTCGCCTGGCCCGCGCTGCTGCGCAAGCTCGACCGGATCGATCCGAGTTTCCGGAACTGAAAATGCCGCATTGGACAGCTTGATCGCGTTGCGGCATTGCGGGCCAGCGCGCGGCTTCCCATATCTGCGTCAAAGGCTGACCCCAATGGTGGCCGTGGATGAATGATGACACAACAGTATCCCCTTTTGCCGCTGCGCGACATCGTCGTGTTCCCGGGCATGGTCGTGCCGCTGTTTGTAGGGCGCGAGAAATCGGTTGCGGCGCTTGAGGCTGCAATGGAATCGAGCAAGGACATTTTCCTGCTCGCACAACTCGATCCGGCTTGTGAAGATCCGGAGCGCGACGACCTTTATGATTTCGGCGTGGTCGCACAGGTCCTGCAATTGCTCAAATTGCCCGATGGCACCGTGCGTGTGCTGGTCGAAGGGGCGGGCCGCGCGCGGCTCACTGCGCTGCATGAGCAGGATGGCCATGTCTCGGCCGAAGTCGAGGCGGTGGAGGCGCAGACCGTCTCGGGTAACGAGGTGACCGCACTGATGCGGCAGGTGGTCGAACAATTCACCGAATATGCCAAGCTGAACCGGAGGCTGGGCGAGGGCGGGTCGAGCGACCTCAGCGACATCGATGATGCAGGCGCGCTGGCCGATACGATCGCCGGTGCGCTCGCCACCAAGGTTGCGGACAAGCAGGCGCTGCTCACCGAAGCCAGCCCGCTAAAGCGGCTCGAAATGGTGCTTGCACTGATGGAGGGCGAGCTCTCGGTGCTTCAGGTCGAGCGCAAGATCCGCGGCCGTGTGAAGCGGCAGATGGAAAAGACCCAGCGCGAGTATTACCTCAACGAGCAGCTCAAGGCGATCCAGAGCGAACTGGGCGGCGGCGACGGCGGCGAAGCTGACGAGATCGCCGAACTGACTGCGAAGATCGAAAAGCTCAAGCTGTCGAAAGAGGCGAAAGCCAAGGCGCAGGGCGAGCTCAAGAAGCTCAAGTCCATGCAGCCGATGAGCGCCGAGGCGACCGTGATTCGCAATTATCTCGACGTATTGCTGGGTCTGCCATGGGGCAAGAAGAGCCGCCTCAAGAAAGACATTTCGACCGCGCAGGAAATCCTCGACGCCGATCATTATGCTCTGGAGAAGGTCAAGGACCGGATCATCGAATATCTGGCGGTGCAGGCGCGAACCAACAAGCTGAAGGGGCCTATCCTGTGCCTGGTCGGCCCGCCCGGCGTGGGCAAGACCTCGCTCGGCAAATCGATCGCCAAGGCAACAGGCCGCGAATTCGTGCGCCAGTCGCTGGGTGGTGTGCGCGACGAGGCCGAGATTCGCGGTCACCGGCGCACCTATATCGGTTCGATGCCGGGCAAGATCGTCAACAATCTCAGGAAGGCTGGCACTTCCAACCCGCTGTTCCTGCTCGACGAGATCGACAAGCTGGGACAGGACTTCCGGGGCGATCCGGCGTCCGCGCTGCTCGAGGTGCTGGACCCGGAACAGAACAGCAAGTTCCAGGATCACTATCTCGAACTCGATCTCGACCTGTCGGACGTGATGTTCGTGACTACGGCCAACAGCCTTAACCTGCCGCAGCCGCTGCTCGACCGGATGGAGATCATCCGGCTCGAAGGCTATACGGAGGACGAGAAGGTCGAGATTGCCAAGCGCCACCTCATCGCCAAGCAGATCGAGGCGCATGGCTTGAAAGCGGGCGAATTCGAATTGACCGACGAAGGCCTGCGCGACCTGATCCGCTATTATACACGCGAGGCGGGGGTGCGCACGCTCGAGCGCGAGATCGCCCGGCTGGCGCGCAAGAGCCTGCGCCGGATTCTCGAGAAGAAAGCGACGTCGATCACGGTCACGCCCGAAAACCTGGGTGAATTCGCCGGTGTGCGCAAATTCCGGCACGGTATGTCGGAAGACGAGGCGCAGATTGGCGCGGTCACTGGCTTGGCCTGGACCGAAGTGGGCGGTGAACTGCTCACCATCGAGAGCGTCACGACGCCGGGCAAGGGTGAGATCAAGACCACCGGCAAGCTGGGCGAGGTCATGACCGAAAGCGTCGCTGCGGCGTTCAGTTTCGTCAAGGCGCGGGCACCAGCCTATGGCATCAAGCCCTCGATCTTCCAACGCAAGAACATCCACATCCACCTGCCCGAAGGTGCGGTGCCCAAGGACGGGCCGAGCGCGGGCGTGGGCATGGTAACGTCGATTATCTCGACCTTGTCAGGCGTGCCCGTGCGACCCGATGTGGCGATGACCGGCGAGGTTACTCTTCGCGGGCGAGTGCTGGCGATCGGCGGGCTCAAGGAAAAGCTGCTGGCCGCTTTGAGGGGGGGCATCACGACCGTGCTCATCCCGGAGGAGAACGTCAAGGACCTGGCCGAGATACCCGCCAACGTGAAGGAAGGTCTCAAGATCATCCCGGTGTCGCATGTCGATCAGGTGCTCGAGCATGCGCTGGTTTCGGTTCCGGCTGCGATCGAATGGACCGAGGCTGACGATCTGGCCAGCCAGCCGGTGGTTCATCCCGGAGGGGCGCCCGCACCCACCGCACATTGACCACGGCATGCGCCTGTTGCAGCGCAGCGAATCGGGAAATTCCGGTTGCGGGTCGGATTCGCCACATCGGCGTTCGGCGCGCGGCAATTGCGGGCGAAGACCCGTGTCGGCACGGGCGAAGGCGATCAAATGGCGCAAATCCGCGCCTTTGAGAGCGATTTGCCTTTGACAGTGCGCGGCAAAAAGTCTCATTCTCTCTCCTTTCGGCGCGCCTGCTGGCGCACCGGTCGGCCATTGAAAAAAAGGGGGGCTTGAGAATGAACAAGAACGATCTGATCGGCGCGGTTGCGGCTTCGAGCGGACTTTCGAAGAACGACGCATCGGGCGCGGTCGAGGGCGTGTTCGACGCCATCACCAATGCGCTTTCCAGTGGGGACGAGGTGCGGCTGGTTGGATTCGGTACTTTTTCAGTGGCCAAGCGAAAAGCTTCGACCGGGCGCAATCCGCGCACCGGGGAGCCGATGACGATCAAGGCGTCAAATCAGCCAAAGTTCAAGGCGGGCAAGGGGCTGAAAGACTCGGTTAACTAGGTCGGAAAGGCTCCAAGCGACGACGTGATCCGACGGGTCACGGCACAAAGCGGATCAGCGCACTGGGCGCCTGCCGGGTGCGCGGGTTGACGACCCATTCCAGCACCTTGCGATCCCCCGAAGTCTGCGGCCCCTCGTCGGTGTTGTTGGCCAGGATCTCGCCATCCGTCACAATACGGAATGTCCCGTCGGGAATGGGCAGGGAAGGAGGCTGGCTATCCTCGCTGTCGCCCGGACCGGACGCCGAACCTGACGCCGAACCCGACATGGCCATCGCAGCGAACAACCCGCCCATCCCCGCCGAATTGGGGCTGTCGGGGTCCTGCGCGGCAAAACCGGGCGCTTCGATCCGTATCACGCCTTCCTTGCGCAGGATTGCCTGGACGAATGTGTTGCCCATGGGCATGCCCTCCATGACCGGGAAGATGAAGTCGTGATCCAGCTGCCCGTGCGTAGTGAATAGCACGTCGAACAGTCCATCACCCTTGTAAACCACCCGTTCCCAGCCTCGCAGCCGTTGAAGGCGCGTTGTGAGCTCTTCTGCGGCCTTTGGATCGGCAGGATCAAGCCCGCCGAACATCGTCTTCATCATCGCCGCTTCGCGCTCGGCGTTGTTGAGGTTGCGTTCCTGTTCCGCCTCCCAATTGGTGCGCTGCTGGGCCAGTTCCTCCTCGCTGCATTCGCGCTCGGCATAATCGTCGCTTTCATCGCGGCATGGCAGTGGCTCGAAGGCGACTTCCTCGCCCGCCTCATTCGCAGCGGCAGCTTGCGACAATTGCTTGAGCCCCATGAAGTGGATTTCGCCGTCGTAGCGATAGGCGAATGTGCCATCGCGCAGCAGTTCAAGTTCGGAGGTGAATTTGCCGGGCGAAAGAAAGCAGCCGACCAGCAGCAGCGGCGCGGCCAAGGCGAGCAGCAGGCGCGGTATCATGGCATTCCCCTTCAGGCAGTGCGGGTTGCAACCGCATAGAGCGCAATCGCCGCGGCATTGGAAACATTCAGGCTCTCGATATCCGCGCTGATCGGCAATCGCGCAAGCGCATCGCAGTGCGCGGCGATGTTCTGCCTCATGCCTTCGCCCTCGGCCCCCACCACAAGCGCTACCGGCCCGGAGGGAAGCGCGTCTGCCAGCGCGCTGTCGGCCTCACCGGTCAGGCCGATGCGCCAATATCCTGCCTCGGCCATTTCATCGAGCGCGCGGGCGAGATTGACCACGCGCACCCATGGCACCACTTCGAGCGCGCCCGACGCCGATTTTGCCAGCACGCCTGTCTCGGACGGGGCATGGCGGTCCTGCGTCACAATGGCTGCGGCGTTGAAGGCTGCGGCAGAACGCAGAATCGCGCCGACATTGTGCGGATCGGTCACCTGATCGAGCACCAGCAGCGGGCGGTTTGCCGCACCGTCCATCACGTCGTCGAGAAAGATGTCCTCGAGCGGCTCGCATTCGAGAACAAGCCCCTGATGCGGCGCATCGCGCGCCACCAGCCGGGCAAGGTCGGCGACATCGGCATATTCGACCGGAAAGCCCGGCGGCAATTCGCCATCGAGCGATTCGATCCCCTCGCGCGTGGCCCACAGCTTGCGATGCTGGCGTGCGGGGTTCTTCAGTGCGGCTTCGACCGCATGCCGCCCCCACAGGCGAACCTGCCCACTCGACGCGCGGCCCGAACCGCGCCCGCCTTTCATCCGGCCTGCCCGTCCTCTTAGTGCGCGCTTGCGCTCTGGCTTGGCCATGTTGACTCCTTGCACGGCAATTGCTTTGCGCCCTCCTGCCAGCAGGCCCATTGACAGGCAAGCACCGCTTCGCCAAAGGGGCGCCTCTCGGCATCAGGGATCGCTGCGGCGAACCCGTTCTTACCCGCTGGTAACGATGTGGACAGGTGGCCGAGTGGTTAATGGCAGCAGACTGTAAATCTGCCCGCGAGAGCGTACGCTGGTTCGAATCCAGCCCTGTCCACCACCGTTCGATTGTCTGCCCTGACGCTTCACCGCTTGCCCCGCGCGCCTACCGGGACTAACCACCCGCCATGCAATTGACACATCGACCCGTCATCTCAGCGACCGGGCTTTTCACTCCCGACGAGAGCATCACCAACGAAGAGCTGGTCGCCAGTTTCAACACTTATGTCGAGCGGCACAATGCCCGGCATGCCGCGGCGATTGCTGCGGGGGAGATAGAACCGCTCCAGCCAAGTTCGGTAGAATTCATTGAAAAGGCTAGCGGAATTAAGTCGCGCCATGTGATGTCCAAGGCACCGATCCTCGATCCCGATGTCATGGCCCCGCGCTGGAATGAACGCAGCGACGATGAATTGTCGATCCTCGCCGAGATCGGAGTGAGCGCTGCACAAGTGGCTCTCAAACGTGCTCAGAGGGACACCAGCGATGTTGACGCGGTGCTGTGCGCGGCATCGAACATGCAGCGCCCCTATCCGGCGATGGCAATCGAGATTCAGCAGGCGCTGGGTATCGAAGGGTTCGCGTTCGACATGAATGTCGCCTGTTCATCCGCCACTTTCGGGATTCAGACGGCGGCGGACTATATTCGTGCGGGCCATGCGAAAAGCGTGCTGGTGGTCAGCCCGGAAATAACCTCTGGCCATCTCAACTGGCGCGACCGTGATAGCCATTTCATCTTCGGCGATGTTGCCACCGCGGTGCTGGTCGAGGATGCGGGAATCGCGCCGGCGGCCCATTGGGATATTCTGGGCACCAGCCTGAAGACGGTGTTTTCCAACAACATCCGCAACAATTTCGGCTTTCTCAACCGCGCGCATCCGGAAACCGCCAACGCGCCCGACAAGCTGTTTGTCCAGGAAGGCCGCAAGGTGTTCAAGGAAGTGGTGCCGATGGTGGCGCAGATGATAACGGACGAGGCGCAGCGGCTCGGGATCGATCCGCACCACATCAGGCGGTTGTGGCTGCACCAGGCCAATGCCGGGATGAACCGGCTGATCGCGCACCGCGTGCTGGGCCATGATGCCAGCGAGGACGAGAGCCCGACCGTGCTCGACACCTACGGCAATACCTCGAGCGCGGGTTCGATCATCGCCTTTCACAAGCACAGCGCCGATCTGGCGGCTGGCGACGTGGGGCTGATTTGCAGCTTCGGCGCCGGTTATTCGGCCGGGACGGTGTTTGTCCGCAAGGCCGCCTGAGCGCGCCTCAACTCCTGCGCATCCCACCACGCGATGATCCGGCGCGATGCCCACCAGATGGCAGCGACCGCCACCACGCTGACCAGCCCGTCAACCGCATAGTGATAGGCGGTGTGGACCGATCCGACCCAGGTGATCACAAAGAAGGCGAAGAAGAACCGGCCCGCCCCGCGTGAAATCTTCCGCATCGTCAGCCAGAACAGGAAGGCGATCGCCACATGCATGCTGGGCATCGCGGTGATCCCTCTGCCGAGGCCGTCGGCATTGGCGAGGTGCCAGTCGAGCAGCATCTGTTGCACGGGCAGGACCATGATCGGGAATTGTTCGTTCGCCGCGTTCAAATAGGCCATCTGGTCGTCGAACCGGTGATCGCCGAGCATCGGCCCGACGAAGCAGGGGCCGACCGATGCGAACACGGTGGCTAGCGCCCCGCCGATCAGCGTCCAGCTGAGCACATATGACAGGAAGAACTGGCGGCGTACCGTCTCATCCATCGAAACCAGGATCAGGAACAGGCAGCCGGGATAGAGCAGCAGCAACCACAAATGATAGAGCACGGCAATCAGTGCGGTGACGATGGGGTAGCCGAGCACGGGTTGCAGCACTTCCCAGGCGTCGTGGCCGAAGAAGATCGCCCGGTCCCAGGCAATGAAAGTGCCATCCCAGGTATATTTGTGGAACAGCGGGATCGCGGACTTCATCTTGGAGAAGAAGGGCAGGAGGACGATGCAGACCGCCAGCATCGGGATGCCGGCCATCGCCCGCTCGCGCAATTGCGGACTGGAGTAGCGCTGCTTTAGATGCCGCAGCGGCGAAACCGGCCTGTGGCGGTAGAGTTCGCGGACTATATCGAGTGCGCCGAAGATCATGACCGACACAAGGAATAACTGGGTTCCGGCAAGGATGCCGCCTGCCTCTGGGTAAATTCCACGGCTGGCCAGTAACCCGATGCAGATGGCAAGCAGGGCCAGGCCGATGGCCAGGATCGGAATTTCGCCGCGCCAACGGCCCAGGTATTCGCTCTCGTTCTGCATGTCCAAGCGCCTTATGGTAAATGTTTCGCCAAATTACTAACGAATGTGCCAGGGGCGGGCCCGCGCGGCTTGCCGATGCCTGGTGCAGCGTTTAGACGCTGCGCATGGCCGGTGAAATCATGGACAACAAGGGTCGCGGAGTAGCCAGCTGGAGCTGGCCCTCGATCCATCCCGAAGGACGCAAGTTTGCGCTTGCCGCTGCGGCGATCAGCGGCCTGTTTGCCTTCATGGCCTGGGAAACGCTGGCCTGGCCGATGGCGGCGCTGGCGCTGGGCATCTGCGCGTTTTTCCGCGATCCTCAGCGCGTGGTCCCGCAGGATACCAACGCGATCGTCTCGCCCGCTGACGGGCTGGTGTCGCTGATCGTGGAGGTCGAGCCCCCCGCGGAGCTGTGCGTGGCCGACGGGGCCGGCAGGCGCGGACTGCCGTCTGGCCCGGTGACGCGCGTTTCGATTTTCATGAGCGTATTCGACGTTCACATTAACCGCGCGCCCGTTGGCGGTACGGTGAGCCGTGTGGTTTACATCCCTGGCAGATTTCTCAATGCCGATCTCGACAAGGCGAGCGAGGAGAACGAGCGTCAGCATATCCTGATCGAGCGGCATGACGGGCTGGCGATCGGATTCACGCAGATTGCCGGGCTGGTGGCGCGAAGAATCGTGCCGTTCGTCAAGCCGGGTGACCTGATCGCAGCAGGACAGCGGATCGGGCTGATCCGGTTTGGCAGCCGGGTCGATGTCTTTCTGCCCGCGGGCACCGCGCCCAGCGTTCTGCTGGGCCAACGGGTGATCGCGGGCGAGACGATTCTGGCCCAGGTCGGCGACCAGCGGCTGATCGAGGGCATCGCCCAGTGAACGATTCGCCATCAGCGGAAGCGGACGAGAAGCCCCGGTTGGGGCCGAAGTCCGCCGAGGATGAGGCGTATCCGGCAGGACCAAAGGCACGCGGGCTGACATTGCGGGCTATGATGCCCAACGCGATTACCGCCGCAGCATTATGTGCCGGACTGACCGGGGTGCGCTTTGCCATCGCGGGAGAGTGGAGACTGGCGATCATCGCTGTGATTCTCGCGGGCGTGCTCGACGGAATCGATGGCCGGATCGCGCGGATGCTCAATGCCCAATCACGCTTTGGCGCGGAGCTTGACAGCCTGGCCGATTCGCTGTCGTTCGGCATGGCGCCCGCATTGATCCTCTATATGTGGACGCTGCAGGATTTGCCGCGGATCGGCTGGTTCGCCGCGCTTGCCTTCGCGTTGGCCTGTGCGCTTCGCCTGGCGCGATTCAATGCCCGGATCGACCTCGACGATCAGCCGCACAAGTCGGCGGGCTTCCTCACCGGAGTTCCCGCACCGGTTGGGGCAGGGCTGGCGTTCCTGCCGTTCTATCTGTGGATGGCAACAGGCGAGGATGCATTTCGCAACCCCGCCTATGCCGCGATCTGGCTGGCCGTGATCGCGTTCCTGATGATTTCAAACGTGGCGACGCTGAGTTGGGGTTCGATCCGCCCCCGGCGCAGCGTCCGGCTGGAACTGATCCTGCTGTTCGGGCTGGTGTTCGCGGCCATGCTGCTCGAACCCTGGTGGACCCTGATCGGGATCTGCGTGGTTTACCTTGGCCTGATGCCTTATGGGTTGATCAAATATGGCCGGATCAAGCGGCACAGGCGAGCGGCGCCCGCGGCGCAGCAAGGCGGCTGAGCGTAACAACCGGTTGGGGCCGTGCAGGTCCGTGCAGCGTCATCACTTGCCCGGATTGCCAGGTTTCCAGCGTCAGATCGGCATCGATGCGTGACCTTTCGCGCCGGGTAACGCCCCACGCATTGCGGAAGCGCACGACTGCATCGGCCAGCGCCGCTGCAACAATAACCGCCGTGACGGCGAACAGCGCGATCGGAAGATAGGCGAGCATGACGACGTTCCCCATTTGTTTCGTTCCTGTACCGGTGTTCTTTATTTGTTCCTAGGTGTCAAGCGGAAAATCCCGCCGCGTCCCATGCACGCCCAAATTGGTGCTGGATTTTTGATCGCGCTGCCGCTAAGCGCGCCGCTTCCCGATGAGCTGGTCGGCATTTGGCCGGATGCCACGCGGGGAAATTCACATGGAAGGCACCACATACCGGTGCCCGCAGGCGGGAGGACCATGTTCCTCTGGCAGCCACGGGTTCCAGTCTTCCAGAGGCATAACCGGAAAGGAATTGAATTATGGCGGCACCTGTCGTCACCATGCAGCAATTGATCGAGGCTGGCGCCCATTTCGGCCACCAGACCCACCGCTGGAACCCGCGGATGAAGCCGTATATTTTCGGCGCCCGCAACGGCATCCACATCATCGACCTGTCGCAGACCGTGCCGCTGTTCGCGCGCGCGATCGACTTTGTCGAGCAAACCGTGCGTTCGGGCGGCAAGGTGCTGTTCGTCGGCACCAAGCGCCAGGCGCAGGAGCCGATCGCACAGGCGGCCAAGGCTTGCAGCCAGCATTTCGTCAACCACCGCTGGCTGGGCGGCATGCTCACCAACTGGAAGACCATCTCGCAATCGATCAAGCGCCTCAAAACGCTTGAGGAGCAGCTTTCGGGCGAGACTTCGGGTCTCACCAAGAAGGAAGTGCTCCAGCTCACGCGTGAGCGCGACAAGCTTGAAATGTCGCTCGGCGGCATCCGCGACATGAACGGTATTCCCGATGTGATGTTCGTGATCGACGCCAACAAGGAAGACTTGGCGATCAAGGAAGCCGCAGTATTGGGCATTCCGGTGATTGCGGTGCTCGATACCAATGTCGATCCTTCGAACATTGCCTTCCCCATCCCGGGCAACGACGATGCCAGCCGAGCGGTTCGCCTTTATTGCGAAGCAATCGCCAATGCAGCGATCGTCGGCCGCGGCGGTTCGGTGGCTGAAAGCGGTGCCGACTTCGGTGCCATGGAAGAGCCGCCCGCCGAGGCTGCGAGCGCCGAGTGATCGGTTTGGCGCGTCAATGGCGCGTCACATTTGATGGTTAGCGCACCGGCCCAGGCAACCTTGCGGGCCGGTGCCCAGACAGATTTGAAAAAAGGAAATCACCATGGCTGCATTTACTGCTGCTGATGTGAAGGCCCTGCGCGAAAAGACCGGCGCGGGCATGATGGACGCCAAGAAGGCGCTCGATGACGCGAATGGCGACATCGAGGCCGCGATCGATGCATTGCGCGCCAAGGGCCTCGCCACCGCGCAGAAGAAGTCGAGCCGCACCGCCGCCGAAGGGCTGGTGGGCGTGGCCGTTACCGGCAACCGCGGTGTCGCGGTCGAAGTCAATTCGGAAACCGATTTCGTCGCCAAGAACGATCAGTTCCAGGATTTCGTGCGCAAGACCACCCAGGTTGCGCTGGGTCTCGGCGCGGACGATGTCGAGACGCTCAAGGCGGCTGCCTACCCCGATGGCGGCAGCGTGACGGAAAAGCTGACCAGCAACGTCGCCACAATCGGTGAGAACCAGCAGGTTCGCCGGATGAAGAGCGTAGCGGTGGGGCAGGGCGCGGTCGTCGCCTATATGCACAATGCCGCCGCCGCCAATCTGGGCAAGATCGGCGTGCTCGTCGCGCTTGAGAGCGCGGCCGGCGCCGATGTGCTCGAACCGCTGGGCAAGCAGCTTGCGATGCACATCGCCGCCGCTTTCCCGCTTGCGCTCGACACCGCAGGGCTCGATCCCGAGCTGATCGCGCGTGAACGCAAGATCGCCGCCGAAAAGGCCGCCGAAAGTGGAAAGCCCGAGAACGTGCAGGAAAAGATGGTCGAAGGCGCTATCGCCAAGTTCGCCAAGGAAAACGCGCTGCTCAGCCAGGTGTTCGTGATGGACAACAAGACCCCGATTTCCGAAATCGTGGCCAAGGCCGGCAAGGAAGCCGGCACCGCGATCGTGCTCAAGGACTATGTCCGCTTCCAGCTCGGCGAAGGCATCGAGAAGGAAGTGAGCGACTTCGCCGCCGAAGTGGCCGCCGCCGTCGCGGGCTAAGCGGAAACGCTTCCTACAGAATTGGGCCGCCGTGGTACGCTCCGGCGGCCTTTTTCGTTTTTATGTGATGCAGCAGGCCGACCCGTTTGGCAGACCCTGCACTCAGTTGCGAGACCGGCCTTTGTAACCTGCCGCGCCTTTTGCCCGAATGCCGTTCCGTCCCACCCGTCCACATGAGCGCCACATGGTTCGCAAACTGATCAGAATGCTGTCGCTCTTGGGCCTCTGTCTCGGCATGTCGACGATGGCGATTGCACAGCCGCTGCCGCACCACTGTGGGGGCATGGCAGCACAGATGGTGCAAGGCGATGGCAGCATGTCGACGATGAAACGCGACTGCGACTGCCCATCCTCGGATTGCAAGATGGCCCAATGCCTGGCGATGGCCTCGCCAGTCGCAGCTGTAGCCGCAAGCGATGTCGTATACGCCATCGATCGCTATCCGGTGCGTGAGAGAACCACTTTGTCCCAGCGGGCGAGGGGGCTCTACGGCCGCGCGCCCGCACCGGAGCTCAGGCCACCCGTAACCCTCTGATCCCGGCAACTGCTGGCACGCAATGCCTAGGCCGATGGCCGCCGTCGGCACGCGTCGCCGTGCAGCATCCCAACCTATGAGTTTCCCGCGTGGTCTTAGTGACCGAGCAGGGATCGGATCGAGGATTCCGTCGTGTATCGTATTTCCAAAGCAGTCCTGTGCGGAGCGGCGTTCGGCGTCGCCGTTCCGGCGCAGGCACAATCCACACCGCCGCCCGGACAGATCGACCTGTCGGTGAGCGGTTTTCACAATGTCGTCGGCGCCGTCCCGGTTTCGCAGGACGCAACCGGCCCCGGCGTCCTTTCCGAAAGCGAAGTCGAACTCAGCCCACTCTACAAGACGACGGGAAGCACGATCGTCGGCCTGCGCGGCGTGCTGAACCTCAACGGCAGGGCGTCCAGGGCGCAATCGCGCTGGCAGCTCGCCGTTCCCGAGATCAGCGCCTTCGCCTCCGGATCGTTCGGTCGGATCGAAATCGGCGAGCGCGCGGGATTTCCGCAAAGCCTAGTTGGCTTCACCCCTTCCGAAATCGCCTTCACAGCGGCGCCCTTCGGGCCGGATTCAGGTTCCCGCCTCGACCCCGATGGGCGCCTGCCGTTGCGTTTTCTGCCGTCCGACCTAGCCGGGCGGATCAATTCGCTGACCTATCTCGGATACGCCGCGCGGCTCTATGACGATCGCTCGCCCAAGGTCATCTACCTGTCGCCGCGCACCCGCGGTGGCGTGTATGGCGCGATTTCCTATACGCCGCGCACCAGCCGATCCGCCGGGTTCAACCTGGGGGATGGCGGTCGGGATCTTGTGATCGGGCTGGACGAGCCGGTGCCACAAGGCCGGTTCCACGATGTGGTGCAGACAGCGCTGGTCTGGAACCATCGGACCGAGGCTCTCGATCTGTCGACCGGCGTTACCTACACGCATGCAAATGCAGAACGGGGACCCTTGGGCGATCGGCGGCGCGGGATCGATTCGATCAGCGGCGGCGTATCGGCCACGCTGCATGACAGCCTCGCGCTGGGCGTGAGCGCCACCTATGACTGGAACTCCGGCAATTTCATCGACCCTGGCAGCACGCGCCGCCCGGCAAACCCATTCGGTGTGGTGGCGAGCGCGGACTATATTCAGGGCCCTTGGGTGTTTGGGGGCTATTACCAGCACGCGCATGCCGACAGCCTGACGGCGACTGCGCACCGAGACACCCTCGACATCGGCGAAATCGGCGTGTCGTATCTGACCGACCGTAACCACGATCTGTTGGGGACGGGCTTTTACACCGACCTCAAGTTGTTTGCCGCCGCTTACTACTATCGTCTGCGCAGTGACGAATTCGACCTCACCACCGGGGCTCAGCGCGGTGCCGTGCTGCTCACCGGCGTGCGTTTTGCCTTCTTCTGATCAGATCACTTTCCCAAGGAGATTTCCCCATGACCAACAAAACCCGTAGCTTTTCCGCCATCGCTGCTGCCGCCGGCATCGCCGCGATTTCTATTGCCGCCAGCCAGGCCAATGCGCAGGTCAATGTACCCAAGCCGAGCTACAAGTTCGAAAAGTGCTATGGCGTTGTAAAGGCAGGGCAGAACGACTGCTTCAGCCCGGGGCTCGTTTGCGGTGGTACCGCAAAGACGGACAACCAGCCAGAGGCGTGGATCTACGTGCCCGCCGGCACCTGCAAGAAGATCGCGGGCGGCAGTCTGGCGCCCAAGGAGGGGTGAGTGCTTGAGGGCGGAGAGTCACGACCCGGGTCCCGAACCCGGACCCGCCCTCGCCAGTTCTTATGAAGGCCCGCTGTCCCGGAAGGGGTAAGGCGGCCTTTCCCTTTGCGCGAGGGGGTGCTTGCGGCTAAGGAACCTGCGCAATTCCCAAGCAGCTTACGGATTCAGATCACCCATGCCGATACAGCAATACAAGCGCATCCTTCTGAAGCTCTCTGGCGAGGTGCTGATGGGCGAGCAGGAGTACGGCATCGACCCAGCCTATGTCGCCCGTCTTGCCGAAGAAGTGAAGGCGGCCAAGGACATGGGGCTGGAAATCTGCATGGTAATCGGCGGCGGCAATATCTTCCGCGGAGTTGCGGGCGCTGCCAAGGGGCTCGACAGGGCTACCGGCGATTACATGGGTATGCTCGCCACGGTGATGAACGCGCTGGCGATGCAGAACGCGCTCGAACGGCTGGGCGTGCAGACGCGGGTGCAATCGGCCATTCCCATGGCCACGGTTTGCGAACCCTATATCCGCAGGCGCGCAGAGCGGCACCTGGAGAAGGGCCGCATCGTGATCTTCGCGGCGGGCACGGGCAACCCCTTCTTTACGACCGATACGGGCGCGGCACTGCGCGCGGCGGAGATGAACTGCGACGCGCTGCTCAAGGGCACCAGCGTCGATGGGGTCTATGACAGCGACCCCAAGAAGAACAACGGGGCGAAGCGTTTCGAGACGATCAGCTATGGCAAGGTGCTGTCCGACAACCTCAAGGTGATGGATGCGGCCGCCGTGGCGCTGTGCCGTGAGAACCAGATCCCGATCGTGGTCTTCTCGATCCGCGAGAAGGGCAATATCGTGCGCGTGCTCGAAGGCGGCGGCGTTCAGACAATCGTGCAAGAGGAAGCCTGACAATGGCACAATATGACAAGGCCGATATCGAGCGGCGCATGGCCGGTGCGGTGGAATCGCTGCGCCACGATCTTGGAGGTCTGCGGACCGGCCGGGCCAATACCACGCTGCTCGATCCGGTGGTGTGCGAAGTCTATGGCGCAATGATGCCGATTGGCCAGGTCGCCACCGTTTCCGCGCCCGAACCGCGCATGCTGAGCGTGCAGGTGTGGGACAAATCGAACGTCATCGCGGTGGAAAAGGGCATCGCCCACGCCAATCTCGGCCTCAATCCGATCATCGATGGCCAGACGATCCGCCTGCCGATCCCCGATCTGACCGAGGATCGCCGCAAGGAACTGGCCAAGCTGGCTGGACAATATGCCGAAAAGGCCAAGATCGCGATCCGCAATGTCCGCCGTGACGGGATGGAAGCGCTCAAGGCCGACGAGAAGAAGAAGGAAATCTCCGAGGATGAGCGCAAGCGTTCGGAGGACGATGTCCAGAAGCTGACCGACAAATACGTCGCGCTCGCCGATGAGGCCGCAGCAAAGAAGGAACAGGAAATTCTGTCCCAGTGACGGCGAGCAATTCCTCGGTTTCCGTTCGTCCTGAGCTTGTCGAAGGACCGCCTTTTTTTCGGCGCTGCGCCAGAATGAAGAACAGCCCTTCGACAAGCTCAGGGCGAACGAGTCTTGGTTATGGCCGCTGATTCCACCAACCGCGCCCGCCACGTCGCGATCATCATGGACGGCAACGGGCGCTGGGCCAGGCAGCGCGCCCTGCCGCGCGCGATCGGCCATCAGCGCGGGGTCGAGGCGGTGCGCAACCTGGTGCGCAATATCGAGCCGATGGGGATCGATTGCCTGACGCTTTACGCCTTCAGCAGCGAAAACTGGAAGCGGCCCGAAGGCGAGGTCGACGATCTGATGAATCTGATGCGCAAGTTCATCAAGTCGGACCTGCCCGAATTTATCGCCAACGAGGTGCGGCTCAAGATTATCGGTGACTGGCAAGGGCTTGCAAGCGATATCGTGGAAATGCTCGAACATGCGCTGGAGCAAACTGCTGGTGGCAAACGCACGCTGGCGGTGGCGCTCAACTATGGCTCGCAGCAGGAAATCGCGCGCGCCGCGGCCAAGGCGGCGGCGATTGGCGAGGTGACCGAGAGAACCATCGCCGCGCATCTCGACACCAACGATCTGCCGCCGCTCGACCTCTTGATCCGCACCAGCGGCGAGGTGCGCCTGTCGAATTTCCTGCTGTGGCAGGCGGCCTATGCCGAAATGCTGTTCGTCGATACGCTCTGGCCCGATTTCACGCCCGGACACTTGCAGGCGGCGCTCGACGATTTCGCGCAAAGGGAGCGCCGCTATGGCGGGCGGTGACATGCTTGATGCTACCCAAATTCCGCCTTCCCTGAGCTTGTCGAAGGGCTGCACTACTTCTGGCTGCCCAGTGAACGACCGCAAAGGGAAGGACAGTCCTTCGACAAGCTCAGGACGAACGGGTCTTGATTCATGAGCGAAGCCGTTACCAGGAAATCCGATCTCGGCGTGCGGACCGCATCGGCCATCGTCATGCTGGCGGTGGCGGGCGGTGCGCTGTGGCTGGGCGGCTGGTGGTTCGACGGTTTCGTCGTTGCCACCGGTCTGGTGTGCCTGGGTGAATTCATCAGATTGGTGCTGCGGGCGACCGCAATGCCTGGGCTGCGAGCAGCCGGGGTTATTGGAGGCATGATCTATATCGGGCTGGCCGTGACGGCCCTGGCGGCCCTACCGGCAGAAGTGGTGATCGGCGTGCTTGCCGTTGTCATCGCCACCGATACCGGTGCCTATTTCGCTGGGCGATCGATCGGCGGACCGAAGATCGCGCCTGCCATCAGCCCGTCCAAGACCTGGGCCGGACTTGTCGGAGGGATGCTGGCGGCAGGGCTGGTTTCGGCAGGATTCTTCATTTCCAACGCGGGCGAGCGCGCCTTTTCGCCAATGCTGGCGATTGCCTTCATCATTGGCGCGTTATTGGCCGTGGCGGCGCAGGCGGGCGATTTTCTCGAAAGCTGGATGAAGCGCAAGGCCGGGATGAAAGATTCGTCCAACCTTATTCCCGGGCATGGCGGCGTGTTCGACCGGGTCGATGGCCTGCTGCCTGTCGCGGCTATCGCGGCACTCCTTTGGGCTGTGCATCCATGACCCGCACGCTCACCATCCTCGGCGCGACCGGATCGGTGGGCGCATCGACGCTCGACCTGATCCGCCGCAACCGCGACGCCTGGCGGATCGAGGCGCTCACCGCCAATGGCAACGTCACCGATCTGGCGCGGCTGGCGCGCGAGTTCGGCGCGAAGCTGGCCGTTTGCGGTGACGAAGGCTGTCTGCCCGCTCTGCGCGAGGCGCTTGCCGGAACCAATATCGAAGCGGCGGGCGGGCCGCATGCGCTGCTGGAGGCGGCGGCGCGTCCGGTCGATCTCACCGTGGCCGCAATCGTCGGCTGCGCCGGGCTCGCGCCGGTAATGGCAGCGATCGAGCAGGGCGGCACCGTTGCGCTGGCCAACAAGGAAGCGCTGGTTTCCGCAGGCGAGATCATGACAGCAGCGGTTGCACGGCACAGTGCGACGCTGCTGCCGATGGACAGCGAGCACAATGCGATATTCCAGTGTTTGCAGGGCAACTGCATTGAGGATGTCGCGCGCATCACACTCACCGCCAGCGGCGGGCCCTTCCGGACATGGTCGTCCGAACAGCTCGATGCGGCAACGCCGGCACAGGCCGTCGCCCATCCCAATTGGGATATGGGGGCCAAGATCAGCGTCGATTCGGCCACGATGATGAACAAGGGTCTCGAATATATCGAGGCGCATCATCTGTTTCCCGTGGGGCTCGACCGGTTGCAGATCGTGGTCCATCCCCAAAGCGTGGTGCACTCGCTGGTCGAGTTTCGCGATCGGTCGACAATGGCGCAGCTTGGCCCTTCGGACATGCGCGTCCCGATCGCCTCGTGCCTCGCCTGGCCAGGGCGCATGGATACGCCGATGCAGCCGCTCGACCTGACGGCGATTGGCGAACTGAGCTTTTTCGCGCCCGATGAAACGCGCTTTCCTGCCACCCGCCTTGCGCGTGAGGCAATTCAGGCCGGCGGCGCCGCGCCAGCAGTGCTCAACGCGGCGAACGAGGTAGCAGTGGCAGCGTTTCTGGCCGGTCAGATTGCGTTCACGCGCATTGCGGCCATGGTAGAGGATGCGCTGACCCGCTATAGCCCGCCTGCGCCTGCTTCGCTGGGGGAGGTACTGGCCATCGACCGCGAGGCGCGGGCGCAAGCAATGCTGGAGTTGAATTGACGTGATCGAATCGCCGCCCTTCTGGATGTATATCGTGGGCCTTCTGCTGCTTCTGGGACCGTTGATTACGGTTCACGAGCTGGGACATTATCTGGTCGGGCGCTGGTTCGGCGTTAAGGCCGACATCTTCTCGATCGGCTTCGGCCGGGAACTGGCCGGCTGGACCGACCGGCGCGGAACGCGCTGGCGCTTGGCGGCGATACCGCTGGGCGGATATGTCCAGTTCAAGGGCGACATGAACCCTGCCAGCATTCCAGATGCCGATGCGCTTGCAGCGGCCAGCCCCGAAGAGCGCGCAGGAAGCTTCCACTGCAAGCCATTGTGGCAACGGGCGCTGATCGTGCTGGCGGGGCCGGCCACCAATCTGCTGGTAACGTTGGCGATCTTTGCATCGTTCTTCGCTGTGTTCGGACGCCCCGTGGCGATCGATCCCGAAGACAGCACGGTGGTTGCCTCGTTCGTCGATGGCTCGGTCGCCGAAGCGGCGGGCGTCCGCGTGGGTGACCGGGTGCGCGCAATCGACGGCGCGCCGATAGTCTATTTCAGCGACATCACCGAAAGGGTCATGCTTTATCCGGGCAAGCGGATAACTCTCGAAGTCGAGCGTGATGGGCGAACGCTGGCGATTCCGGTAACCATCGGGACGAGCGTCGAAAGCGACCAGTTCGGCAACGAGGCGCGCATCGGGAGGCTTGGATTCCGTTCGGGCGGCTTCGAGATGCAACCATTGAGCCTGCCGCAGGCCATGGAACACTCGGTCGACGCCAGTTGGGGAATGGTGCGGATGATGGCGACCGGCGTGGCGCAAATCGTCGTCGGCGATCGATCGATCAAGGAGCTTGGCGGTCCCTTGCGAATTGCCAAGTACTCGGGCGAACAGCTCAGTCTGGGCCTTGCCTCGTTCGTCAATTTCGCTGCGCTGATCTCGCTTAACTTGGCATTCATCAACCTCTTGCCAATCCCTGCACTCGACGGCGGGCACCTGGCTTTTTACGCGGCAGAGGCGGTCCGCCGCAAGCCGGTCAGCCCAAGAGGAATGGAATGGGCCTATCGTACCGGTGTGGCGCTCGTTCTCATGCTGATGGTCGTCGTAACGGTGAATGACCTTGTCGCGCTGCCGATTTTCGGGAGTTAGCAGGGGAAAGGAGCCTCAATTGCGGCAATCGGCGGTGACTCCGCTTGATTGCGTTCACGCCATCGGGCAGAGGCGGCGTTTGCCGCCATCTCTCAGGGCGTGCCATGGGTCCGCGATCGGGCCGGATAGTAGGTCTTGGACGGGAATGCATTGCCAATGATTGGACACAGCCAGGCGGATCGATCCGGCATGAAACCCGCCGCATTCAAGGTCGCCGCATTGCTCTGCGGGACGGCGCTCGCGGGGCTGCCGTTGCCACTGCTGGCGCAGGAGACCGAAGCGCAGGAGACGGGGGCGCAGGTTGAACCGGCCACGCCGGCCGTTGGCGAGGAAACACCCGTCGCCACCACAATCCGTTCGATCACCGTGGTCGGGGCCGAACGGCTCGAGCCGAGCACCATCCTCAGCTATATCCGGCTGCGCGTTGGCCAGGAATATACCTCGGCGGCTGCCGACGCTGCGCTCAAGGATCTGGGCGCGACTGAACTGTTCTCGAATTTTTCGATCCGCAACGATGCGGGCAACGTGGTGCTGACGATTACCGAAAATCCGGTGATCAATCGCATCGTGCTGGAAGGCAACAAGCGCCTCAAGAACGACAAGATCCTGCCCGAGATCAAGCTCTCGCCGCGCCAGATATTCACCCGCTCGAAGGTTCGTGCCGACGTTGCGCGCATCATCGAACTCTACAAGCGCCAGGGCCGCTTTGCCGCGACGGTGGAGCCCAAGATGGTCCAGCTGCCGCAGAACCGCGTCGATATCGTGTTCGAAATCAGCGAAGGGCCCAAGTCCAAGATCCGCCAGATCAACATCATCGGCAACGAAGCCTTTTCCGATGGCAAGCTGCGCGGCGAGATGGTGACCAAGCAGGCGCGGCTGACCAGCTTCCTCAGCTCCAACACCAGTTACGATCCCGACCGGCTGGCATTCGACCAGCAGAAGCTGCGGCAATTCTATCTGACCGAAGGCTATGCCGACTTCCGCGTGGTTTCGGCCGTGGCCGAACTGACGCCCGACAAGCGCGATTTCATCATCACCTATGTGGTTGAGGAGGGCGAACGCTATAAATTCGGCAAGGTCGAGGTCGAGAGCCAATTGCGCGATTTCGACAGCGAGCTGATGTCGGGCCGCTTGCCGATGAAGACCGGCGAGTGGTACGATGCCAAGCTGGTCGAGGATACGGTCGAGCAATTGTCCGAACTTGCCGGCACCTTCGGTTATGCCTTTGCCGATGTGCAGCCCGATTTCACGCGCAACCGCGAAGAGCTGACGATGAGCGTCAATTTCGTGCTGCGCCAGGCGCCGCGCGTCTATGTCGAACGTGTCGATGTGAACGGCAACACGCTGACGCAGGACAAGGTCGTGCGGCGCGAATTCCGCATCAACGAAGGCGACGCATTCAACTCGCTCCAGGTCAAGCGGACCACCGCCCGGATCAATTCGCTGGGCTATTTCCAGGAGAATTTCGAGGTCAACCAAGCCGAAGGCAGCCAACCTGACCGGATCGTGCTCGAAGCCAATGTCCAGGAACAGCCGACCGGCGAACTTCAGCTTTCGGCAGGCTTTTCGTCGCTCGAAAGCTTCATCCTCTCCGCCTCGATCCGCCAGCGCAATTTCCGCGGGCGCGGGCAGACGGTGGGAGCGAGCGTCAACTATTCGCGCTTTTCGCGTTCGGTCAACTTGAGCTTCACCGAACCTTATGTGTTCGATCGCAATATTTCCGCCGGTGTGGACATTTTCCGGCGTGATCTCAACAGTTTCAACACGTTCAATCGTGACCGGAACACCACCTTCGAGCAGACGACGACGGGCTTTTCGGTCCGCGCTGGCGTCCCGCTTACCGAGTTCATGTCGCTGATCGGCAGCTATACGCTCAATTTCGACGATGTTACGCTGGATCCCACCGCGTTCTTTTCCGATCCGGACGGCGACGGCATCAGGACGTGCGATCCGCTGCTTGCAGGACGCTTCCTGTGCGATGCGATCGGCAAGCGCACGAGTTCGATCGTGGGGCTGACGCTCGCCTACAATTCGCTCGACAGCCGCTTGCGCCCGACCAGGGGCCGCAACATTTCGCTGACGACCGAATTTGCCGGGCTGGGCGGGTCGGTGCAGTACGCCCGCATCCGCGGCAAGGCGGCGCAATACTGGCCGATATTCGGCGGCTTCATCTTCTCGCTCTCGGGCGAAGGCGGCCTGATCCATGCATTGGAAAACCGGGGCATAGAAGGCAGCGACGACGTGCGGCTGACCGACCGGTTCTTCCTGGGCGAACCGCAGATTCGCGGCTTCGACATTCGCGGCGTCGGCCCGCGAGTCCTGCGCCAGCCCTATGTCGATGACGAGGACGGCAATCCAATCGTCGTTACAGATCGTGAGCAGAATGCCGACGATGCGTTGGGCGGGCGGGCCTATTACCTCGGCCGGGCCGAACTGGAGATTCCTTTGGGGTCGGGCGCGCGCGAATTGGGGTTGAGGCCCTCGCTGTTCCTTGACGCGGGCGCGCTGTTCGATGTGACCCGCCCGCTGTTGCAGGACAATCCCAATGGCGTCCAGCAGGTCAATACCGACGGGATGCCGCTGTTCATCGAAATCGTCACCCAGAATGGACAGCAAACGGCTGTTCTGACACCCAACCCGATTGCAGCTGACGGGACAACCGCGAACCAGCCGTCAATCCTGGCGAACAGCCGATTCCGCGAGATATTCGTGGGTGACAGCCCCTCTCCGCGCGTATCGGTGGGTATCGGCGTGAACTGGAATTCGCCGTTCGGGCCTTTCCGCATCGATCTGGCGCGAATCCTCCGCAAGGTGGATGGCGACGACATCAAGAAATTCTCATTCAACGTAGGAACACAATTCTGATGAACATTCTCAAGTCCGCGCTCGTCGTTTCGAGCATTGCCATGGCGACTGCCGTTTCGGCGCCTGCCGCCGCACAGGTTCAGGGCAAGATCGCCACAATCAACATGCCTGCCGCGGTCGTCGGCACCAATGCCTTCGGCACCGCCTATCAGCAGATCGTCACTACCTACAAGCTGCAGATCGACACGCTCCGCCAGCGCGAGCAGGAACGCCAGACGCTGCTCAAGCAACTCGACAAGAACAATGATGGCGAGCTCGACGAAGCCGAACAGACCGCCGCGCAGAACACCACCCAGGCGCAGCGCATCGGCCAGATCGAGCAGGAAATGGCACAGTTGAACAACCAGGTTGACGGCGCGCGCGTCTATGCGGTCGAGCAGATTCTGGCCCAGTATGGCGCATCTGTGGAACAGGTTGTGCAGCAATTGCAGATCCAGCTGGTCCTGTCGCCCGATGTGGTGGTCTATGCCCCGCCGGCGGCGAATATCACGCAGCAGGTCACTGCCGCGCTCAATACCAAGGTGCCCGCGGTGAATATCGTGCCGCCGCAGGGCTGGCAGCCTACCCGCAATGCGATTGGCGTCTATCAGCAGATCAATCAGCTCTTGCAGATCGTTGCGGCCCAGCAGGCGCAGCAGCAGGCTGCCCAGCAGCAGCCGAACCCGCAGGCTCCTTCGGGTCGCTGATCGAGGCCGCGCGAAGCAATGGGGGGCAGGGCATGAGCCAGGACAGCAGCGCACCGGCGTATGACATCCAGCGGATTCTCAAGGCCCTGCCGCACCGCTATCCATTGCTGCTGGTGGACCGGGTCAAGTCGCTCGAATTGGGCGAACGCATCCACGCGGTGAAGGCCGTGACGATGAACGAGCAGTTCTTCCAGGGTCACTTCCCTGGCGCGCCGATCATGCCCGGCGTCCTCCAGATCGAGGCGATGGCGCAGGCGGCCGCCATTCTGGGGATCGAAACGCTCGAACTGGCGGGCACGGGCAAGCTGGTGTTTTTCATGGGGATCGAGAACGCCAAGTTCCGCGCGCCCGTCACACCCGGCTGCCTGCTCGATCTTGAGGTTGAGTTCCTCCAGAAGCGCAGCCGCGTCTATAAGTTCAAGGGGCGTGCCAGCGTCGAAGGCAAGACCACCAGCGAAGCGGAATTCACCGCGATGATTGCCGACCCTCCTGCTTGAGGTTCGCGCGCCCTCCGGCGTGCGGAATCCTCGCGCCTTCGGCACTGCGGGCGCCCGGTCGGGCTTGCGGCCAGCGATGCTGGCCGAACCAACCCGGATATCGGACCTTGCAATTCAGGTCGAAGGCCGCTAACCGCGCCGCTTTCCCGCCAACAGCGCGTCCGGTCGGAACCGGGCAACAGCTAGCAAGGACATGAGCCATGAAGGCCGATACGCATCCTGAATACCACATGATCACGGTCAAGATGACCGATGGCACCGAATTCCAGACCCGCTCGACCTGGGGCAAGGAAGGCGATACGCTGGCGCTCGATATCGATCCGCTCAGCCACCCGGCATGGACCGGCGGCCGCCAGCAGTTGCAGGAAGGTGGCCGCGTGGCCGCGTTCAACAAGCGTTTCGGCGGGCTCAGCCTCAAGAAGTAAGCGTCAATTCGGCTTTGCAGCCTCGTGCTGCATGGAAAGGGCGGCCTTGCAGGTCGCCCTTTTCGCGTTTCGGATGCAATTCATGCGCACTTGATGCAGCGCGTGGCGGTGGGCACCGCCTCCAGCCGCGCCATGCCGATCGGCTCGCCGCAGCTCGCGCAAGTGCCATAGGTGCCGTTCTCGATTCTTAGCAGTGCGAGCCGGATCTGCTGGATTTCAGCGCGCAACACATCGTCCACGCCCGCCAGCGATTCGTCGTCGGCAAGATCGACCGCCTGCTCGCTCCAATCGGCATCGAGCGGGTGCCTGAGGTCATCCTCGATCACTTCGGCGCGTTCGAGCAGGCTGTTGAGCCGCGACCGCAGCTGCTCCGCAATTCCAGCAAATTCACCCATCACCAATCCCATTCCTTTTCGCGATACCACTTGGTTATCACATATTTCACGCCCTTGCGCACCTTCATACCGTGATGCAGCGTAGCAGGATTGACGCCGCCATCGCGGTGCCTGTTGTTCCAGCACAGCAGCTTGCCGGTTTCGGGTTGAAAAGTCTTCCCGATCATCTTGAAGCGGGTGCCGCCGCCCGCCTCGACATGGTTGAGGTAGATCATGAACGTCCAGGTGCGCTGCCCCGCGACCGAGCAGAATTTTTCGTAATCGCCGCCGCCGGGCGAGAAGTAGTCGGTGTGCGGCTTGAATTCCTGCCCCACCGCATAGCGCTGGCCCTGCAAGGGCTCCCCATGCGCGGGATCAATGCCCGAGAGGTTTGCCAGCAGCGCTTCCATCTGCGCCACGGCGGGCAAGGCGCTGTCCAGATCGCAGGTCTCGCTGGTGCGAAAATAGCGGTCGCCATTGTCGTCGGCGATTGTCGAGGGGCGGCGGTTCGCGTCGATCAACGCGATCAGGTCCGCGCAAAGTGCCGGTTCGACGAAGCCGCGTTTCTGAAGCAGTTCGAGCTTACCGCTTGGAACGCGCTGCATACCGCCTAATGCGACCAGACGTTCTGACGAAGATTCGCACGCGAGTGCCATGCGAAAAGGATAGTTATGCGGGGGCAATCGGCAAGCGCGAAATATTGTTACGCAAACCGCCCATCGGCGCAGTTTTCACTTCCAAAAACTCCGGCTTTGTGCAACAGGCTCGCGCCCGCTGCGGCAGGCCTTGACGGGTCGGTCAGGGCGCGTAACAGGCCCGCTTGCGCGGCACGCAGGCAAGTGGGCCAGGGCAAGTGGCGACCGTAGCTCAGTTGGTTAGAGCGCCGGTTTGTGGTACCGGAGGTCGGGGGTTCGAGACCCCTCGGTCGCCCCATGTCCTTCCTGCCTGATAATGCAGTCTGCGCCCGTAACCGGGGAAGACGAGATGGCTGCATTCTGGAACGAATCCGATTTTGACGATCACGAGCTGGTGCAGCTTGTAACCGATCGGGCGAGCGGCCTCACCGCAATCATCGCCGTGCATTCGACGCATCTTGGCCCGGCAGCGGGCGGCACGCGCTTCTGGCATTATGCGCAACCATCGGACGGCATGCGCGATGCGCTGCGTCTGTCACGCGGTATGAGTTACAAGAACGCCATGGCCAGCCTGCCCGCAGGCGGCGGCAAGGCGGTGATCCTGGCTGACGACGAGCGGACGAAGACCCCTGAAATGCTGGCCGCGTTCGCCCGCGCGGTCGATCGACTTGCGGGCCGGTATATCACCGCACAGGATGTGGGCATGAGCGAGGCTGACATGGTCGCACTGTCCGCGGTGACGCGCCATGTTGCGGGTCTGCCGGGGCAGCAGGGCGGCGATCCCGGGCCCTTTACCGCACGTGGGGTCTATCTGGGCGTGGTTGCAGCGGCAAGGCGCGCGCTGGGCGCGGCAGACATGGCGGGCGTTCGCGTCGCCATTCAGGGCGTGGGCAGTGTTGGCGGCGGATTGGCGCGCCATCTGGCCGCAGCCGGGGCGAGCCTGGTCCTGGCTGACATCGATAGCGCCCGGGCGAAGGCGCTGGCCGACGAACTGGGCGCCAGCGCGGTCCCGACAGACGAAGTACTGGCGGCCGATGTCGATATCGTTGCCCCATGCGCGCTGGGCGCGGTCATGACCGAGCGATCGGTCGAGGCGATCCGTGCCAAGGCCGTGGCGGGCGGCGCCAACAACCAGCTCGCAACCGGCGCCGAAGGCCGCATGTTGTTCGATCGCGGCATTCTCTATGCGCCCGACTATGTCATCAATGCCGGCGGGATCGTCAGCGTGCTGCGCCATATCGACGGTGCGGACGATGACGCGATCAACGCCAGGATCGATCTCATCCCCGGACGCCTCGAGGCGATCTGGGAGGAAAGCGCCAGGACCGGCGAACCCGCCAATGCGGTTGCCGACCGGATGGCACAGCAACTGATCGGGCGCTGATTGTGGGCATAGGCCGCAAATGCAACCTTGCGAGGTAATCCTGTCACTGTATTACCGGCGGCGAAATGCACGGATTTGCTAATCCCAGACGCTTCCTTTCCCTTGCAGCCTGGCTCACGCCCGCGTTGCTGGTGAGCGGCCTGTTGCTGACCGCAGGCGCGTTGGCCTGGGGCCTGCTCGCCGTTCCGCCCGACCGGCTGATGGGCGAAACCGTGCGCATCCTGTTCATCCATGTGCCCAGCGCGTGGCTGGGGATGGGCGGGTGGACGGCGATCGCCTTGTCCAGCATGGCCTTTCTCGTCTGGAAACATCCGCTGGCAGCGATTGCCGCGCGGGCGGCTGCGGTGCCGGGCATGGCCTTCACCGCGATCTGCCTGGCCTCGGGTTCGATATGGGGACGCCCGGCGTGGGGCGCGTGGTGGGTATGGGACGGCAGGCTGACCAGCATGTTGGTGCTGCTGTTCCTTTACGCGGGTTATGTCGCGCTGGCACAAGCGGTCGAACGTGATGGCGGATCGCCGCGCATCCCGGCGATTTTCGGGCTTGTCGGCGCGGTCAATATCCCGATCATCAACCGTTCGGTGGTATGGTGGAACTCGCTGCACCAGCCGCCCTCGATCACCATGGGCAAAAGCGCGATCGACGCAGAATTCCTTGTCCCCCTGCTGCTCGCGGTACTGGGCTTCTCGTTGCTATTCGGCGGGATCATGCTGGCACGGATGCGCGCGCTGATCGCCGAGATGCAGCATGAATCGCGCCTCAGGCGCAAGGCGCAGGAGGCGGGCGATGCATGAAGGGCTCGATCAGTGGAGCTTCGTGATTGCCGCCTATACATTGGGCATCGCGGGCACGCTGCTGCTGACCGGGTGGAGCTGGATTTCGATGCGCCGGGCCGAGCGACGGCGTGACGAGGTGAAGCGCAGATGAGCACATTCAAGCCAAAGCATCAGCGGCTGGTGCTGGTGCTGATCGCGCTCGCTGCGCTGATCGGCGCGGTGATGCTGGCGGCATGGTCGCTGCGCACCCAGGCCGATTATTTCTACCTTCCGGACGAGCTTGTGGCCGATCCGCCGCCGCCGGGGCAGGCAGTGCGGCTGGGCGGCATGGTCGAGCGCGGCTCGATCGAAACCATGGCTGACGGGGTTACCATTGCCTTTGTCGTGACCGATCAGGCGGCCGCGCGGGTTCCGGTGCGCTACAGCGGCATATTGCCTGATCTGTTCGTCGAGGGATCGGGGGTCGTGGCGGAAGGAAGCGTGGCGGCAGACGGCATCTTCATCGCCACCAACTTGCTGGCCAAGCATGATGAAAACTATGTTCCGCGCGAGATGCAGGACATGCACAAGGCCATGGACGGCACCGGCCCCGAAGCAACCACGGTCGGGCTCGAGTGATTCCCGAACTTGGCCTTGCCGCGCTGTGGCTCGCAGCCGCGCTCGCGGCGCTGCAATTGACAGGCGGCGCGGCGGCGCAGCGCGGGGATGCGGGCGATCTTGCCGCATTGGTGCGCCCGGCCGCCATTCTGCAGGGGTTGCTGGCGCTGTTCGCCTTCACGATGCTGCTGTGGAGCTTCGTGGTCACCGACCTTTCGGTGAAGCTGGTGGCGGACAATTCGCATTCGATGAAGCCGCTGATCTTCAAGCTGGCGGGCGCCTGGGGCAATCATGAAGGATCGATGCTGCTGTGGGTCACGGTGTTGTCTCTGGCGGGCGGTCTGATCGCACTGATCGAGCGGCGCCTGCCAGAACGAACTATGCAGGCGACCCTCGCCGCACAGGGGTTTGTCGCGCTGGGCTTCTATGCTTTCCTGCTCTTGAGTTCGAACCCGTTCGAGCGGTTGCCCGTGCCCGCAGCCGAGGGGCTGGGGCTCAATCCGTTGTTGCAGGATATCGGCCTCGCGTTCCATCCGCCCACGCTCTATTTCGGCTATGTCGGATTGTCGGTCGCGTTCAGCTTTGCAGTCGGCGCGCTGTTGACACGGCAGGTCACTCCCGAATTCGCGCGCGTGATGCGCCCGTGGATACTGGGCGCATGGGTGTTCCTGACGCTGGGCATCACGGCAGGAAGCTATTGGGCCTATTACGAGCTAGGGTGGGGCGGCTGGTGGTTCTGGGACCCGGTGGAGAATGCCTCGCTCATGCCGTGGCTGGCGGCGACCGCGCTGCTCCATTCGGCCAGCGTGCTGGCCGCGCGCGATGCGCTGCGCAGCTGGACGATCATGCTGGGTGTGGTGGCGTTTTCGATGAGCATGGTCGGCACATTTCTGGTGCGATCGGGCATCCTCACCAGCGTTCACGCCTTTGCCGTCGATCCTGAACGCGGTAGCTTCATCCTCGCGCTGCTGGCGCTTTATATAGGCGGGGCGCTGCTGCTGTTCGCCCTGCGCGCGGGCACGATCAGCGAAGGGCAGCGCTTCGCCCTGCTGAGCCGCGAGGGCGCGCTGGTGTTCAACAATGTCATGCTCAGCGCGGCGCTGGGCATCGTGCTGCTGGGCACGCTCTATCCTCTGCTGGCCGAGGCGCTGGACATGCGCGTTTCGGTGGGGCCACCATATTTCAACCCCATGAGCGCGGTATTCGTCATTCCCATGCTGATGGTGATGACGGTGGGGCCGCTGCTGCGTTGGCGGCATGACAATATCGATCGGATCAGGCTGCCGCTGGCGCTGCTGGTTGCCATCGCCGTGACTGTGGCGCTGCTGGTGGGGCTGCTGGCGAGCGTCGGGCTGCTGCCGATGCTGGGACTGGTGCTGTCGGTCCCGCTCGCCCTTGCCGCGTTTCTGCCGCTCAAAGGCCGCCGGCTGACGCGCGTCCCGCTGGCGACCTGGGGCATGGTGATCGCCCATTTCGGCGTCGCCGTGGCGCTGTTCGGCATGGCCAACGAAAGCGCCTTCACTCGTGAGCGCCTGGCGGCGATTGAAATCGGCGGCACCGAGCGGGTTGAAGATTGGCAGATTACGCTCGAAGGTGTCGATGCGGTTGCCGGGCCGAACTGGACCGCGCTCGAGGCGCGGCTGATCGCGCAGCGTGGGCAGGGCGAGCCGGTGCGGATATCGCCGCAGGCGCGCAATTTCTGGACGCCGCCGCAGCAGACGACAGAAAGTGCGCTGATCACCCGCTGGGACGGTCAGCTTTATGCGGTGGTCGGAGATCAGACCGGCGATGGCCGCTGGCAACTGCGGCTGTGGTGGAAGCCCTTCGTCACCTTCATCTGGTATGGCGGAATTCTTGTCGCGCTGGGCGGGGTGCTGGCGATTGCCGGGCGAGTATTGGGCGATCTCAAACGCCGCCGGGTTGCCGCGCGTAGCATGGCGCGGCGCAGCGAGCGCGGCAGGTTGCGCGGCGCTGCGCAGACGGCAGGAGATAGGGCATGAAGCGCTGGACGCTGTGGCTGCCGCTGGGGCTGTTTGCCTTCTTTCTCGGGCTTGCCGCTTATCAGCTGACACAGCCCAAGGACGAATTCGTTCACTCGACGATGATCGGCAAGCCATTGCCGCGGTTCGATCTGAAGCCTGCGTCAGCAGACCTTCCGGGCGCAAAGACCGCCGATTTCACCGACGGCAAGCCGCGCCTGCTCAATATCTGGGCGAGTTGGTGTCTGCCCTGCATCGCCGAAGCACCGCATCTCGCCAGCCTGCGCGAACAGGGTGTCGAGATCGTCGGCATCGCGATCCGCGACCGGCCCGAAGATGTCGCGCGGTTCCTGGCGGCGCATGGCAACCCCTATACCCGCATTGGCGCGGATGACCTTTCGGAACTCCAGCTGGCGATCGGCTCTTCGGGCGTGCCCGAAACTTTCGTGATCGACGGGGAGGGAACGATTCGTCACCAGCACATCGGCGACGTCCGGGCGGAGAACGTGCCGGAACTGATCGAGAAATTGCAGGAGGCGGCGCAGTGAAGCCGTTTGTCATCGCGCTAATGGCCTTTCTTGCGGTTCCGCTAGCCGCGCAGGACAGCATGCCGCCCGCGCCTTACGCCTACCGCCAGCTTGACGATCCGCGTCAGGAAGCTGCCGCGCAGGCGTTGATGGAGACGCTGCGCTGCCTCAAGTGTCAGAGCCAGTCGATTGCGGACAGCGATGCGCCGATGGCGGGCGATATGCGCCATCAGGTGCGCATGAGGATTGCCGCCGGTGAGGAGCCCGAGGCGATCCGCGCCTGGCTGGTCGAGCGTTATGGCGATTATGTCAGCTATGTGCCGCGGGTCAGCACGGCCACCTGGCCGCTGTTTGCCGTGCCGCTGTTGATCCTGATCCTCGCCGCGTTGATCCTGCGGCGACGGATTGGCGCAAGGGGCGGCGAATGACAGGCTGGCTTCCGATCATCGCGCTGGTCCTTGCCGCCTTCCTGGTCGCGGCCTTCGTTCTCAAGCTGGAGCGGCGCAGCTGGACCACGCTTGGCGCGGCGTTGACCTTCGGGCTGGCCGGATATGCGCTTCAGGGTTCTCCCGATCAGCCTTCGGCGGCCAGCGAAGGCGCGCCGGTAACGGCCCGGTCGGGAGAGGCCATGGTCGCCGCGCGCCGATCGCTGTTTGACCCGGCGGCACCGGTGCCAACCTATCTCATGGTTTCGGACGGATTTGCCCGGCAGGGGCGATATATGGAAGCCGCGCAACTCCTGCGTTCGGGCCTTGCTGCAAATCCAGGGTACGGCGAAGGATGGCTGGCGCTCGCCAATGCACTGGTCGAGCACGCCAATGGACAGGTCACGCCTGCATCGCTCATGGCATATGGCAAGGCGGAGGAGGCCATGCCCGGCCAACCCGGCCCTGCCTATTTCCTTGGCGTGGCGCTGCTGCGCACGGGAATGCCGCTTGAAGCGCGCAGAGTATGGGCCGATCTGCTCGATGCTTCGCCGCCCGACGCCCCATGGCGCGAAGATCTGGCGGCGCGCATCGGCCAGCTTGATGCAATGCTGGCGCAGATGCCCGCGGCGGGCCGGTGAAAGCATCGGTTGCAGCCGCGTGCGGGCAATGCTAAGCGCCGCCGCCTTGTGTCGCGCGGATGCATTCCGTGTATGGGCAGTACCGTCAAAAACCGGGAAATCCGAAGCCAATGAGCCAATCTGAAATCTCGGCGCCAAACCCCGCTTCCGCAAAGGGAGGGGGCGGTCACAGCACGACAAAAACCGCGCTTGCCGTGGGTGCCATCGGCATCGTCTTTGGCGATATCGGCACCAGCCCGCTCTACGCCTTTCGCGAGACCTTTCTGGGCGAGCATTCGCTGGCGATCGACAAGCTGCACATCTACGGCGTGGTCAGCCTGATCTTCTGGTCGATGACGCTGATCGTGTCGCTACAATACGTCACGATCCTGATGCGCGCCGACAACAAGGGCCAGGGCGGCACCTTGGCGCTGGTCGCCATGCTTACGCATCATCTGGGCGGATCGCGTTATGCCTGGATCACGCTGATCCTGGGCGTGTTCGCCACCGCGCTGTTCTATGGCGACAGCATGATCACGCCCGCGATCTCGGTCTTGTCCGCGGTCGAGGGCCTGACAGTGGTCAACCCCCGGTTGGAACCATTGGTGATACCGATCGCGTTGGCGCTGTTGATATTCCTGTTCGTGATCCAGCGGCGTGGCACTGCCAAGGTGGGGGCGCTGTTTGCCCCGGTGATGATCGTCTATTTCGTCACGATTGCGGTGCTGGGCGTGGTCCACATTTTCGAAAATCCATTAATCCTGCAAGCGCTGAACCCCTGGTATGCCGTCCAGTTCTTTCTTGCTGACGGGTATATCGCCTTTCTCGCACTGGGATCGGTGGTGCTGGCGGTGACCGGGTCCGAGGCGCTCTATTCGGACATGGGGCATTTCGGCCGCGGACCGATGCGGCTTTCGTGGTTCGGCTTCGTCATGCCGTGCCTGTTGCTCAATTATTTCGGCCAAGGTGCGATGATCGCCTCGCTAGAGCCATCGCAGACCGCAACTGCAATGCAGAGTCCGTTCTTCGTCATGGCGCCTGAACAACTGCGCCTTCCGCTGGTCCTGTTGGCAACGGCAGCAACCTTCATCGCCAGCCAGGCCGTGATTTCCGGTGCGTTCTCGGTCACACACCAGGCGATCCAGCTGGGTCTGGTGCCGCGCCTTTCGACCGAACACACCAGCGCTTCGGCGAGCGGCCAGATCTATATTCCCTTCGTCAACAGCGCCCTGATGGTCTCGGTCATCCTGCTGGTCCTGATGTTCGAGAATTCGTCCAATCTGGCGAGCGCATACGGCATCGCGGTAACCGGCGCGATGTTCATCGATACACTGTTGATGGGCGTGTTGCTGTTCACTGTCTGGAAGTGGCGTTGGTGGCTGGCGCTGCCCGTGGTGTTGTTGTTCATTTTCGTTGATGGTGCATATTTTACCGCCAACCTGCCAAAGGTGCCCGATGGCGGATGGTTCCCGCTGATCGTGGGGCTGATCGCCTTCACCCTGCTCACCACCTGGGCGCGCGGGCGCAAGCTGATGCGCGACAGGATGAGCGAAGTTGCCCTCCCGATGGAGATATTCGCAAAATCGGCCAAGAATTCGGCAACGCGCGTGCCCGGCACTGCCATATTCATGGCGTCGTCCAATGCCGGGGTTCCTGCGGCGTTGCTGCACAATATCAAGCACAACAAGGTGCTGCACGAACGGGTGGTGATCCTGACCGTGCAGATTGCCGAAGTGCCCTATGTCGATCCTGCCGCGCGCTGCGAATACCACGATCTGGGCGACGGCTTCTACCGCGCGGTGCTGCACTACGGCTTCATGGAGGAAACCGACGTGCCGACGGGTCTCAAATGCCTCAGCCGCTGCGGCGGCGAGTTCGACATGATGCAGACCAGCTTCTTCCTGTCGCGCCAGACGCTGCTTCCCTCAAAGCGACCGGGCATGCCGATCTGGCGGGAAAAGCTCTTTGCGTGGATGCTGCGTAATTCGGCCACCGCGATGGATTTCTTCAAGCTGCCCACCAATCGTGTCGTCGAACTGGGCAGCCAGGTGGAGATCTGACCGGCGCAAGCGAAAGGGGCGCCGCCTCGATCGGCAGCGCCCCTCAGGCATCACTACAATCCGTGCAATCAGCCCAGGTTGGCGCTGACCATTGCATACATCATCGGCAGCGACAGCAGCACGTTGAGGCGGCTGGCGATCAGTGCGCGCGGGCCTGCCGAGGCCTTTTCCTCCGTGCTTGCCTCGACAATGCCAAGGATCTTCTTCTGCGCGGGCCAGATGATGAACCACACGTTGAACGCCATGATCAGCGCCAGCCACATGCCGGTCCCGATCAGGTTGATCCCGTCGGCGCCGGTGCCGCCAAAGGTGAGCGCCTGCGCACCGTAACCGTTGTGGAATGCAATGGTGAGACCGGTCAGCACCGTGAGCGCCGCGGCCCAGCGGAAGAAGAACAGCACCTTGGGCGCGATATGCCCGGTGACGGCGCCCTTCTGTTCCGCCGGGATCGCGGGCATCGTCGGCACCTGAACGAAGTTCAGGTAATAGAGCAGGCCGATCCACAGCACGCCAAAGAACAGGTGGAGCCAACGAAACACGTCATCGGCGATGGATTTGCCGTCCTCACCGGTCCAGCCGGTGAAGGACGATATCACGATCAGTGCGGCAACAATGCCGAGCAGCAGCACAAGATGCAGGTTTCCAAAAAGCTTTGCCATGATTTTCCCCTCGATCCGGTTGATGGGACCAGCCGCATGCGGCGCGGCGGTTTCGGCGGGGATTGTGATCGGATTGCACCATCATTTCAACCCCCGGCTGCCGGGCACCAGTGGAGGAATTCAGCCGTCCGTGGCGGGGTTTTCCGGCTCATCCTCCATCTTGAGCCCGTGCCGCAGCAGCATGGGAATCTGGCTGAACGTGAACAGGAAGGTCAGCGGCAGAAACACCCAGATTTTCGCCCACAACCAGTCTTCGAAGTCCAGATTGACCCGCAGCGTTTCGTTGAGGACCGCCAGCAGCATGAAGAAAATTCCCCAATTGCGCGACAGTTTGAGCCATCCTTCCTCCGACAATCCCTCGAATGCGGCTTCCAGAAGGACCTGCAGCAGCGCCCGCCCGCGCCATACCCCGATCAGGAGCGCAACGCCCAACGTCACATAGATGATCGTCGGCTTGACCTGGACAAAGGTTGGATCGCCAAAAAAGATGGTCAGTGTGCCGAAACCGACGATCAGCGCGGTCGAAAACCACAGCATCGGCGACACCTTGCCCAGTCGCCACTTGGACACAGCGAGCGCAATCACCGCCGCCATCATGAAAGCCGCTGTGCCCCTGACGATGGCAAAAAGTTCGCCCGCGGCGCTGCTTTCCTCAGGCGAGAACCAGCGATAGGTTCCCAGGAACACCAGGAGCGGGCCGTAATCGACCGCGACATTGAGCCAGCCCGTGCCCTGCTTCTTCTTCGCGCCCGTCATCAGGCTATTCCCGCAATCACCCGCGCGACCAGATCAGGGTCGAAGGGCCTCAGGTCGTCGATCTTTTCGCCCACGCCGATCGCATGGATGGGCAGGCCGTATTGCTCGGCCGCGGCCACCAGAGCGCCGCCGCGCGCGGTGCCGTCCAGCTTGGTCATGATAAGCCCCGTCACTCCGGCAACCTCCTTGAAAACGTCGATCTGGGCGAGCGCATTCTGCCCGTTGGTGGCATCGAGCACCAGCACCACATCGTGCGGAGCCTCGGGGTTGAGGCGGCCCAGCACGCGGCGGATCTTGGCCAGCTCGTCCATCAGCTCGCGCTTGTTCTGGAGCCGCCCGGCGGTATCGACGATCAGCGCGTCGATGCCCTGATCGGTCGCGGCCTTGACCGCGTCGAACACCACGCTGGCCGGATCGCCGCCCTCGGGCCCGCGAACGATCGGCGCGCCGATTCGCTCGGCCCAGGTGGCAAGCTGACCGATGGCCGCGGCACGGAAAGTATCGCCCGCCGCCAGCATTACCCCGTAGTCATCTTCCTGCAGAAGATGCGCGAGCTTGGCGATGGTGGTGGTCTTGCCGCTGCCGTTGACGCCGATCACCAGGATCACCTGCGGGCGGGGGAAGGCGGTGATTTCCAATGGCTTTGCCACCGGGCGCAGGATTTCGGCGATTTCCTCGGCCACGGCTTCTTTCAGCTCGTGTTCGCTGATTTCGAGGCCAAAGCGCTTGGCCGAGAGCCGCGCCCGAATGCGTCCAGCTGCCGCGGGACCCAGATCGGATGTGATCAGCGCATCCTCGACGATATCCAGCGTCTCATCGTCGAGCCTGGCCCTGGTCACCGCCTGGCTCAGGTTCTCGCTGAGCCTTTCGGACGTCTTGCGAAAACCGCCGAACAGCCGTTCGGTCCACGAGCGCCTGGGAGAGTCCGCTTCGCTCACGCCAGCAATCCTTGATCGATATGCGTGGGGCGCAGCGTGACCACTTCGCCTGCTGGCGTTGCTGCGGGCAAGCGGACCCGTGCAAAATTTTCCGCGTGGCCGGTGCCGTCGCGCTCGGCCAGCACCTGCAAATCGGTGCCTAGCAGACCAGCAAGCCAGCTCTGCCGCGTTTCTGCCACCGCCGCGCGCAGTTGCGCCGCGCGTTGACCGATCATCCCCCTGTCAACTTGCGGCATCCGCGCAGCGGGCGTGCCGGGGCGCGGCGAATAGGGGAAGACGTGGCCATGCACGATATCGAGATCCCGAATGATCGAGAGATTGGCCAGGTGGTGTTCGCCTGTCTCGGTCGGGAACCCGGCAATGAGGTCGGCGCCCACGGCCAATTCGGGGCGATGCGACTTGAGCAGGGCGACAAGTTCCACCGCATCGCGGCGCAGATGGCGGCGCTTCATCCGCTTGAGGATCAGATCGTGCCCATGCTGGAGCGACAGATGCAGATGCGGCATCACGCGGGGTTCGCTTGCAAGCAGATCGACAAGCAGCGGATCGATCTCGATCCCGTCGAGCGACGACAGGCGTAGCCGTGAAAGCTGCGCAAACTTGTCGAGTATCGCCTGCACCAGCGCGCCCAGCTTCGGCGCGCCGGGCAGATCATGCCCCCAGCTTGTAAGATCGACTCCGGTCAATATCACTTCGCGCGCGCCGCGATCTAGATGCAGTTCAACCTCGCGCAATACATCAGCCACTGGCAGCGAGCGACCTGGCCCGCGGCCTTGAGGAATTACGCAGAAGGTGCAGGCATGGTCGCAGCCGTTCTGCACCGCGATGAATGCGCGTGTATGGCGGCTTTCGGGTGCCTTCTGAATTGCCGGGGGTACGTTCCAGACGCGCGGATCGAGTTTCGCCCGATTGGCGACGAGCCCATCCACCTCGGGCATGGCCGCCAGCTGATCGCGCTCGATCTCCGCAGCGCAGCCGGTCACCAGCAATCGCGCATCGGGCCTTGTTCGGCGCGCCTTGCGAATGGCCTGGCGCGTCTGGCGCACGGCCTCTGACGTCACGGCACAGCTGTTGACCACCACCAGATTGCTCTCGCTCGCAAGCATTGCGCGCATCCGCTCGCTTTCGGCAATATTGAGTCGGCAACCCAGCGAAATGACTTCCACGCCGCTCATGCAAAGTCATTCCATTCGAACGATCCGCGAAAGCTTTCGGTTGCAGGGCCGCTCATCAGAATGTCGCCCATGCCGTCCCATGCGATTTCCAGCGCGCCGCCGGGCAGGTGTACCGTCACCGGCGACTGCACCAGGCCGCGCGTGACCGCTGCAACCGCGGTGGCACACGCGCCCGTGCCGCACGCCCGGGTCAACCCGGCCCCACGCTCCCACACCCGCAGGTGCACCTCACCGTTGGCGATATGCGCGACGTTGACGTTGACCCGTTCGGGAAACAGTGGATCGTTCTCGATCTCGGGACCTAACCGGTCGAGCGGTACTGCGCGGCTGTCCTCGACGAAGAACACCACATGCGGGTTACCTACATTGACCGCTGACGGGGTCTCCAGACCATCCCAGCTTACCGGCATGTTTTGCGTGTCCATGGCATAGGCGAGGGGAATCTGGTCCCATCCGAAACGCGGTGTGCCCATGTTGACCCGCGCACCGGCGCCAAGCGGTTCAAGCTCGATCATGCCGCCCCCCGTCAGCACGCGGGCAGGCTTGCCCAGCAGCGTGGCGACCGCACGCGCGGCATTGCCGCACGATTCCACCTCGCCCCCGTCGCAGTTGAATATCCGCATGCGCAGGTCGGCTGCGGCATCGGGCTCAAGCACGATCAGCTGATCGCAGCCGATTCCCGTCATCCGATCTGAAATCGCCACCGCAAATTCGCGCGAGATGGCGGGCAGGGGGGCAGCGCGCGCATCGAGCACGACGAAATCATTGCCCAGACCGTGCATCTTGATGAAGGAAACGCGCATTGCCGCTGCGCTCTATTCGGGCGCGGCGTTCCAGTCCAGTATTTCGAGGGTCAGGTGTGTGGTTCAGGCGCGACCTGATGCGGTCATCGGCTGCTCACCAACGCCAAGATCGTGCGCAGACACTATACCCGGGCCACGGCCATGGTCAGGACTCGGACCAGAGGAAGCCAGCCTGCCCGAGTTTGTCAGTCGTTCGTGAACCTGTGCGGCGGTTTCAGGGTGGCCGTAATAGTAGCCTTGCCCCTTGAGATTGCCCATCGACTTCAGCCGCTCCAGGATTTGCTCGTCCTCTATCCCTTCGGCGGTAATGGGCAATTTCAGCCCATTGCCGAGCGAGATAATCGCATCGACGATCTTGGTCGATGAATGCGGACTGCGCACTTCGGCGATGAAGCTGCGATCGATCTTGAGCCGGTCGAAAGGGAGGGCGCGAAGCTGTTCGAGTGTCGAGTATCCCGCGCCGAAATCGTCGAGGCTGATCCTGATTCCCTGTGTGCGCAGGTTCTCGATCATCGAACGGACCATAGCGACATTATCAAGCATGCAGCTCTCGGTGATCTCGATTTCGAGCCGCTGCGGCGGGAAATTGTGCATCACCAGAAGCTTGAGGATCTTTTCGGCAAACCAGGGATCGCGCAGCTGGATCGGTGAGATATTGACCGCCAGCGTCAGCGCGGGATCCCAGTTTCTGGCATCGGCGAAGGCCTGGATCATCAGGCCCTCCGACAGATCGCCGATCACACCCATTTCTTCCGCGATGGGGATGAACACTTCGGGCAGCGTCAGTCCCAGCTTGGGCGATTCCCAGCGCGCCAGCATCTCGAATCCGACCAGTTCTCCGGTCTCGAGATCGATCTGCTGTTCGTAATAGGGAACGAATTCCCCGGCGGCGATGCCATAGCGGATGCTCGCCTCGAGTTCGTGGCGCATGCGCAATTCACTGACCATCGAGGGTTCGAACCATGAGTAACGATCCTTGCCCTGTTTTTTTGCGTGGTACATCGCAATGTCGGCGTGGTGCATCAGTGTTTGGACATTGATCTTGCTGTCCTGCGGCGATCCGCCGCTTTCGACCGCTGCAACACCGATCGATAGCGTTGTCCCGATCACGGGGCCGCTCGATGCAGCCAGGGCGCCCGTCGCATCGTAGATGCGCGAGATCAGGTCGTCGATGTGCTCGCGGTGCGCCGGATCGAACATCGTGACTATGGCGAATTCGTCCCCGCCCAGCCGCGCCAACAGCGCGTTTTCAGGCAGGCATTGTTGCAGGCGCTGGGCGATCTGCACCAACATCCCGTCCCCGGCAGCATGCCCGTTCACGTCGTTGACACGCTTGAAGTCGTCGAGATCGATCATGGCATAGGCTACGGCCCGGTTGCTGGCGGCGGCCTTGTCGCATAACTCGGCCGTCCGCTCTGCCATGCTGCGACGGTTGAGGCATCCGGTGAGGGGATCGATTTCGGCCAGTCGCCGCGCACACTCTTCGGCCTTGCGCCGTTCGGCAATCTCGTCGGTCAGTTCGCGGTAGCGCCGCCAGCCGAACACGAGAAGCACGATATTGAGCAGCATCGCGTTGGCCAGCAACTTGTCCGGCCCCACGCCCTTGCCCATGATTGCCAGAACCGCATCGGGCACAACCTGCCCGCCCGCAGTCACGAAAAGGATTATGGACGCAGTAGCAATACCCAGCGCTACGATGTCGCGGTCGGCCTTGCCCAGTTCTTTTGCCTTGTCGCTGTCCGCCATGACACCTGCTTGCCTGGGCAATTGCCCGCTTTCCCTTGCACCTTGATCTATCGGGAAATCGCAAATCAGGATAAAAATCTGGTTAATCGTGCGCTTGTCAGGCATCTGACGGGCAAGGGCAGACATCATTCGCAATTGTTTGCGAGCAGAATCAGAGGAGTCGTCGGCGTGCCGCGTTATTGGCTTTTGAAGTCCGAACCTTTCAAATACGGCTGGGACGATCTGATTGCCGAGGGGGAGGGCACATGGGACGGCGTGCGCAACTACCGCGCGCGCAACAACCTTGCCGCGATGAAGGTCGGGGACCAGGCGTTCTTCTACCATTCGCGTGAGGGGCTGGAGATTGTCGGGATATGCCAGGTAAGCCTCACGGGAATCGCCGACCCGACCGATTCGACGGGAAAATGGGCGGCGGTGAAGGTGAAACCGCTGATCCGTTTGCCCCGCCCCGTCACCCTCGCGCAGATCAAGGCCGAACCGCGCCTCTCCCAATGCGAGCTGATTCGCCTTGGACGCCTGTCGGTGGCGGAATTGAGGCCCGAGGAATGGGCGACCATCTGCGAAATGGCGGGTCTGTAACCCCGCATTGGTATATCGACATGCTTAATGTCCCGCCTTGCGACAGCCGAGGAATACCGCGCGCGTTATGGTTAGGATCGGGTTAAGAACCGGCCCATGCGCAGGTCACTGGTCCTCACCAACGAAGCCGCAAGGCATCCCTTTCTCGCCTCGCTCCCGCCGCATGTGCGGCAGAGCCCGCCCGATCACGAGGCGCAGAACGCCTGGCGCCTGTCACGCGACGACGTGCGCGGTGTCGTGACCACCTATTTCGCGGTCTTTGCCGCTGCACTGGTGTTCATCGCCTGACTTGCTGAAGCCGCCAGCTCTTCCTCGTGCAGCCGTTTGCCCAGCCAGGCTGAAACCAGGCACATGGCTGCGCTGAGAAGCAGTTGATCGACGATCGCTATTCCGACCATGCTCAAGGCTATCGCGATCAGCGATCCGCCCACCATCGCCCCTGAATTGACGATATTGTTGGCGGCAATCGTGCGCGCGGCCTGATCGGGTGCGCAGCGCGTCGTCAGGAAAGCATATAGCGGCACCACGAACATCCCGCCTGCGATGGCAATTCCCAGCAGGCACAGCAGGATGAGCGATGCGAGCGGCCAGGCAACGAATTCGGCCACACCCATGTGGCTGGGGGGCAGGTCGGTCTGCCACACGCGGCAGACGAGATGGAACGCCACCACGAACAATCCCATGGCAATGACCGAGGCGGGGGCATATCGCGCCGAAACCGTGCCCTTGAGCAGCGCATTGATGGATATCGATCCGATCGCCACCCCCACTGAAAACACCACCAGGAACAGGCTGGCGACTTCCTTGCTGGCCATCAGCGTGTTCTTGGCCAACGGGGGAAACTGGATGAACAGCACCGCGCCGATGGTCCAGAAGAAGCTGATCGCCAGAATCGCAAAGAAGATCTCGCGATCGTGCATCGTGTTCCTGACCAGTTTGATCGAAGCGCGCAGGATGTGCCAGTCCAGCCGTTCGATCTTGCCTGACGGGGGGGCGGGCGGAACCTGGCGGCTGGTCATATAGCCCGCGATGGCAACGATCAGGATGGTGGCGGCCGCCCATTCGACCGGGATCCATCCGGCGAGGATCGTCCCGGCCAGGATCGCGACATAGGTTCCCGCTTCGACCAGGCCGGTGCCCGCCAGCACCTCTTCCTTTTTCAGATGCTGCGGCAGGATGGCGTACTTGATCGGCCCGAAGAAGGTCGAATGCACGCCCATCGCAAGCAGAGCGGTCAGCATGAGCGGAATGGCGATGGTCTGTGTGCCGATCCCCTTCCATGCCAGCGCAAGGCCCAACCCGCCAACCACCATGATCCCGATTTCCGCCAGCTTTACCCATCGGATGATGGCTGCCTTGTCACGCATGTCGGCCAATTGCCCCGAGAGCGCCGACAGGGCGAAGAACGGCAGGATGAACAGGCCCGAGGCAAGCGCGCTGAACGAAGCTTCGGCCTGCTCATCGTTAAAGACGCTATAGACCACGAACAGCACCATCGCGGTCTTGTAGAGATTGTCGTTGAAAGCGTTGAACAATTGGGTGACGAACAAGGGCAAAAATCGCCGCTGGCGCACAAGATGCGTGGAAGTCGTCATGCAATTGTCCCCGAACGGCTCTGGATGCGCGCGGTTCTATAGCAAGCCAAGCGGTGAACAAGGTCGCTTGCGATCTTTTTCCCGCGGCGAACAACAGCTAGAATTGCCCGGCGATGCTGACCTTGCCCAATACGCTCACCCTCTCGCGCATACTGGCGCTTCCCTTCCTGGCATTCCTGCTGTGGTGGCCCAATTGGGAGCTGGGCTATCTCCTTGCCTTCGTGCTCTACACACTGATGGGCATAACCGATTACTTCGACGGCTACCTCGCCCGTTCGAGTGGGGCGGTATCGAAGCTCGGCATCTTCCTCGACCCTATCGCCGACAAGATCATGGTCGCCACGGTGATTCTGGTACTCACTGCGCAGGGTGTGCTGCGCGGGCCCTATGTGGGCGACATGCATGTCATCGCCGGGCTGATCATCCTGGTGCGCGAGATCGCTGTATCGGGTCTCAGGGAATTTCTCGGCGGATTGCAGGTGTCGGTGCCGGTGACGCAGCTGGCCAAGTGGAAGACTACTTTTCAGCTCGTGGCGCTGGGTGCGCTGATCCTGGGTCGCGGCCTGCCTGACTGGAATGTCGCATTGGGCGCGATCGATGCCAATGTCCCGCATACCGTCGGGCTTACCACGCTGTGGGCCGCGGCGATCCTGACGCTGGTGACCGGGTGGGACTATCTGCGTGTGGGACTCAAGCACATGGATTGAACGAAGTCCTGCCGGCATTGCGAATTCTCCTCGCAGTGTTTTCCGGCGGGTTTGAAACCGATCGGCCGGTTTGAGCGAACCAGGGTCAAAGAGCCCAAAAGGTCGCACCATGTCTGTCTTTTCGCCACCTGCGCCGCCTTGCCGCGCGCCCGTCAACCTTTTCGCAAGCTTAAGGGGTTAACCAACCCTCATGAGCGCGACTTTGACGACCTTTATCGGCATGTTCATGAAGCTTGGCGTGGTGGCGCTGATCTTCAATGAAGTGCGCGGAGCGGTGCTTGCGCTGCCGGTGCTCTATGCCATGTATCACTCGGGCGGATCGCTGATGGCGATCTGGCTGGGCCTGTGCTCGCTTGCGGGCATTGCCCTTTCGGTAGTGGTGCCGATCTTCGCGGCGAAGAAGCTGGAACGGTTTGCGCAAGCAAAGCTGGCTCCAGCAGTTGCGCACTAACCCGCCTTCAACTCCTCCGCCAGCAGCCTGAAATCGTCCGCGCGCGGGGAATTCCTGCGCCAGATCAGCGCGATCTCGCGCTTCGCATGTTTTGCCTTCAGCGGGCGGGCGACGACCTCGGTGCCGCCCAGGATCCCGGCATCGATCGCTATTTCAGGCAACATGGTCAGGCCCAGATCGTTATCCACCATCTGCACCAGCGTGTGCAGCGAAGTGCCGATCATTGCCGCGCTGGCGCGCAGTTCGGGCCGGTTGCAGGCGGCCAGCGCATGTTCCTTCAGACAATGCCCGTCCTCGAGCAGCAGCAGGCGGCCCCCCGAACTCATGGCATCGATCATCGCCGAATCTACAACCGCGGGCGGATCGCGCGGATCATCCTTGGGGAAGGCGACGAACAGCCGGTCGTCGGCAATATGCGCGGAATCGACCTCTCCGGTGGCAAACGGAAGCGCCAGCAGCACGCAATCGGCCCGGCCATGCTGAAGCGATTCGACTGCCTGTGCGCTCGTCTCCTCGCGCAACATCAGCTTCAAATCGGGGCGCTCGCGGCGCAGGCGCGGCAGGATGCGCGGCAGCATGAAGGGGGCGATCGTGGGTATCACGCTCAGCCGCAGCGTGCCCGATAGCGGCTTGCCCGCAGCCTGCACCAGATCGGCCAGTTCCTCCGCCTCGCGCAGCAGGCGATGCGCCTTGACCGCCACCTGCTCGCCCAGCGCGGTGAAGCGCACCACGCGGCGGCTGCGTTCGACCAGCGTCACCCCCAGCAGCGATTCGAGCTCGCGGATGCCGGATGAAAGCGTCGATTGCGAAACGAAGCTCGCCTCTGCCGCTTTGCCGAAATGGCCGTGTTCGTGCAGCGCCACCAGGTATTGCAACTGCTTGATGGTGGGAAGGTAGGTGGACATGCTGTCTATGCCCTTAGCCCGACATGGCAAGGGCGCAAAGTCCTACGCGATGGAACACATGAAACACGGTCCAAAGCAAAATAAATCGCGGGGCACGGCACTGTGATTTGCGCGGGCTGGGTGATGGAATGCCGGATGTTTGCCATGCGGTGAGGATAGCGCCGAGGGGCGATGTAGGAAATTGGGGCGGGACTCGCGCATCCTCCCCGGCACGGGGAGGGGACCACCTGAAAGGTGGTGGAGGGGACGGGCATCGCGCAGAACGATATCCATGTGCAATGTCACCGCATTCAAAGGTGCGGGCGAATAAAGTATACTGTCCCCTGAATTTCCTGAAACTGGTTGATGGTGGGGAGATAGGTCCACATGAGCTAGCAGTTAACTCTGCCGCCGGGGTGGCGAGTTTAGGCGGGGGCAGGAAGGGGGACACTCGTTCGAATTCTCAAAACTGTGACTTTCCCGGGAAGTGAACCAATTCCAGCTGGGTGACGCCGGTTTTGCCCAGGCGCTGACGTTGGGCGCGAGCTTTAGCGGGTACGGCTCCACCCGGTCCGTCACTTCCATTTTTCGATTATAGCTTTCACTTGTTCTGGCACGCCCCACGAGCCGCTGACTTGGCTATTTGTCTTCACCGCCTTTTTGAGGCGGGGCGAATACGACTCATCCCAGCTCTTTAGCCGCTCAACATATGTCATTCGCTCTTTCGCGGTAGCAAAGCTTCCGCTGTTAACGAAGAGGTCAATCACTATGTCGGCCATCTTCTGTTGGAGCTTCTTGTGGTCAATGGCGGCTTCAAACAGCTCCTTGGCGATTTGCGGGGCAGACTTACCATTTCCATTGAAAGCTTGGAACCTGCTCACAAAGCCGTGCGGGTCCGCGCCACATCTGACTGCAAAGACGGGAATGCCTTTTCCCAAGGCATACCCTACCTCCTGATCGCACCATTTGCTTGCACCAAAGTCCGGATGAATAAGAGCCACTAATAGGTCGCACGTAGCAAGAGCGGTCTCGATCTCTGTCTGCCATTCGAGCGTAGGGTGGATATCGTTGTGAGCGACGAATGAACTCATGCCATAGCGCGAAAGTGAAGTTTGGATGTGGGCAGCTAGCTCGCGCTCGCCTGTCAAATGAGAGATGAACACCCGCAAATGGCCATCCGCCCAATAAGGCGTCTCTGGTTCAGGTGACGCCACGTCAGCACCGGCCTGATTGATGCCATAGTGTTGTGCGAGTTCAACCAACTCGTCATCATTACCATCTTCAATCATATGGATGACGTAACTGTTCTTATCACCTGACCACTGATCACTGACTGGAAAGCCAAACTGCTTGAGCGTGAGATCGAGCGAAGTCCATTCCTCGCCTTCCAGATGTTCGGCGATGATTTTGATAAGTTTTACGCGCTGTGAATTGCTTAGCTTCATTGATCGTCGATAGCCGATGGAGTGTAAAAAATCATTCGAGATGTTTTTGAGGGGCTCGAAATTTCCAGAGCAACAGGCGAGTGGTCAACTATTCCGCCGCCTGCGCCAGTTCCAGCGGTGTCTGCGCCTCGTCAACGTGCGTCATCGCCAGCTTGCCGCTGACGACCGCGAACGCCATCCGGCCTTCGACCAGTTCCAGCGCGTCTCGCCCGAACACCTCGTAACGCCAGCCTTGCAGCACCGGCAGGTCACGGACCCCCGCGGCGAGCGCTTCCATTTCTTCGGACCGGGTGAGCAGCCGCGCGGCAACGTCGATCTCGCGGCTGCGGATCTTGAGCAGCAGCTTGAGCAGGTCGGCCACGAGGGCGCCCTCCTTGCCCAGCGGCGCTCCGCGCTTGATCTTTTCAGGCAGTTCCGCGGCGTCAAGCGGTTCGGCCTTTTCGATCGTCTTCATCAGCCGCTTGCCGATGTCGTTGTCGCGCCAGGCGGCAGACAGACCGCGCACCTTGGCCAGATCGGCCTGTTTTTTGGGCGGGTGGCTGGCGATATCGGCCAGCGTTTCATCGCGCATGATGCGTCCGCGCGGGATGTTCTTGTGCTGCGCCTCGCTTTCGCGCCACGCGGCCAGCACCTTGAGTCGGCCAAGCACGGCGGGATTGCGCCCCGGCTGGCGGATTCGGTGCCAGACGGTTTCGGGGTCGCTCAGGTAATTGCCCGGATCGGCCAGCTTTTCCATTTCGGCATCGAGCCAATCGCCCCGCCCGGATCTGATCAGCTTCTTCAGAATCTTGGGAAAGATGGTCGAAAGATGCGTCACGTCGCCGATGGCATATTCGATCTGCCGTTCGGTCAGCGGGCGGCGGCTCCAGTCGGTAAACCTCGCACCCTTGTCGATTGTCAGGCCCATCCAGCTTTCGACCAGATTGGCATAACCGATCTGTTCGGACTGGCTGATTGCCATCATCGCGATCTGCGTGTCGAAGATCGGGTGCGGGGTCTTGCCGGTGAGGTTGACGATGATCTCGACATCCTGCCCGCCGGCGTGGAAGACCTTGAGCACGTCCTCGTTCGCGGTCAGCAGTTCGAGCAGCGGGGCCAGATCGATCCCGTCTGCCAGCGGATCGACTGCCGCAGCCTCATGCTCATTGGCGATCTGCACCAGGCACAGTTCGGGCCAATAGGTGTTCTCGCGCATGAACTCGGTGTCGACCGCAACGAATTCGGACTTGGCAAGCCGGTCGCAAAGCTCACGGAGCGCCCCGGTGGTTGTAATCAGATCGTGTATTTTCATTCTTTTCGTTTCTTCAGTGGGGCGGAGTACCACCCTCGGGATTCATCCCATCCGGCGCGCACAGCTTGACAAAATCCCGTGCTTGCCCTGTTAGCGCGCCTGATCAGAGGCTGCGGCGCGTGCCGCATCTTCCGCACGCGCCCATAGCGCCATACTACCGAATTTGGAAAGTTTTTAGATGCACGCCTATCGTACCCACAATTGCGCACAGTTGAGTGAGGCCGAAGTGGGCCAAACGGTGCGGCTATCCGGCTGGATTCACCGCAAGCGTGACCATGGCGGGGTACTGTTTATCGATCTGCGCGATCATTACGGCTTGACCCAGATCGTGGCCGACGGGGATTCGCCCGCGCTGGCGCTGCTCGAGTCGCTACGCGCCGAATCGGTCGTCACCATCACCGGCGAGGTCAAGGCGCGCAGCGCGGCGACGGTGAACCCCAATCTCCCGACCGGGGCAATCGAGGTCTATGCACGCGAGGTGCGGGTGCAGAGCGCGGCGGAAGAACTGCCGATGCCGGTAGCTGGCGAGCAGGAATACCCCGAGGATGTCCGTCTCAAATACCGTTTCCTCGATCTGCGCCGCGAAACGCTCCACGCCAATATCATGAAGCGCGTGGCGATCGTGGCCGACATGCGCGAGAGGATGCGCGCGGCGGGCTTCAACGAATTTTCGACCCCGATTCTCACCGCTTCCAGCCCAGAGGGCGCGCGCGACTTTCTGGTCCCCAGCCGCATCCATCCGGGCAAGTTCTACGCGCTGCCGCAGGCCCCGCAGCAGTACAAGCAGCTGCTGATGGTGGCGGGTTTCGACCGCTATTTCCAGATCGCACCGTGCTTCCGCGATGAAGACCCGCGCGCCGACCGGCTGCCGGGCGAATTCTACCAGCTCGATCTCGAAATGAGCTTCGTCACGCAGGAAGAGGTGTGGGAGACGATGGAGCCGGTCATCGCCGGAACTTTCGAGGCCTTTGCTGAAGGGCGGCATGTGACGCCCGCAGGCAGCTTCCCGCGCATCGCCCATGCCGAGGCGATGCTCAAATACGGCACCGACAAGCCCGACCTCAGGAATCCGCTGATCATCAGCGATGTCTCGCAGCATTTCGCGCAATCTGGCTTCGGCCTGTTTGAGCGTATTGTCGGTTCGGGCGGGGTGGTGCGCGTGATCGCGGCGCCGGGTACGCATGAGAAGAGCCGCAAGTTCTTCGACGACATGAACGACTGGGCGCGCAAGGAAGGTTTCGCCGGCCTCGGCTATGTCACGCGCAAACAGGGCGAATTCGGCGGCCCGATCGCCAAGAACCACGGCGAGGAACGCATGGCCGCACTTTACGCCGAATTGGGGCTCGGTGAGAACGATGGGCTGTTCTTCGCCGCAGGCAAGGAGGCTGATGCCGCCAAGCTGGCAGGCGCCGCGCGCATCCGCGTGGGCGAACAGCTCGATCTGATCGATCGCGAGCGGTACGAGCTCGCCTGGATCATCGATTTCCCGTTCTACGAGTATGATGAGGACGAGAAGAAAGTCGATTTCAGCCACAATCCGTTCTCGATGCCGCAGGGCGAGCTGGAAGCGCTTGAGACACAGGACCCGCTGACAATCCTCGCCTATCAGTACGATCTCGTCTGCAACGGCTTTGAAATCGCATCGGGTTCGATCCGCAATCACCGGCCCGAAACCATGGTCAAGGCGTTCGAGATCACCGGCCTGTCGCAGGCGGATGTCGAGGAGCGTTTCGGCGGGATGTACCGTGCGTTTCAGTACGGCGCGCCGCCGCATGGCGGCATGGCGGCGGGGGTTGACCGGATCGTCATGCTGCTGTGCGACGCCAAGAACCTGCGCGAAATCACGCTGTTCCCGATGAATCAGCGCGCCGAGGATCTGCTGATGGGCGCGCCCAGCCCGGCAGAGCCAAGGCAACTGCGCGAATTGCATCTGCGCACGATCGAACCGCCCAAAGCTTGAGCGTGCACCGCACAGCGCCTATCGTTCCGAGCGAAGGGTGCGCGCGACATGAACATGCAATTTGATCGCAGATCGGCGCTGGCGGGCGCGCTCGCCGTTTCGCTGGCCGCCTGCGGCCCGGGCAAGCGGCGCAGCGGACCCACGCGGGTCTATGTGCTGGGCACGATCCACGCCAATCATCGGCGCAGCAAGGCCTTTTCGCTCGATGTGCTGGCGCAGGCGTTTCGCCGCGCCGAACCCGATCTGCTGCTGGCCGAAATTCCGCCCGACCGGATTGCAGAGGCCTATCGCAGCTTCCGCTATGACGGCAAGGTGACCGAGCCACGCACGGCCGTCTTTCCTGAATATGTCGATGTCGCCTTTCCGCTGACCCGCGAGCTGGGCTTCGAGATCGTCGGCACCGCCGGTTGGACCCAGGCGATCGCCGACGAACGTCAGGCGGCGCTTGCCCGGATCGAGCATGATCCGGCGCGCGCGCAGCAATGGGCCGAGCATTTGGCCGCCTATGCCGAATTCGAGCGCGAGGTGGCAGGGCGCGCCGACGATCCGCGCTTCATTCATACCGCCGAATACGACCGCTTGGTCGAGCGCGCGCAAGGGCCCTATCAGCGCTATTTCGACGCCGATCTGGACGCGGGCGGCTGGACACGGATCAATCAGGCTCACAACGCGCTCATCAACGCCGCTCTCGACCAGATAAGCGGCCAGGGCCTCACCGTCATGATCACATTCGGCGCCTGGCACAAATATATGATTCTGCGCTCGCTGGCGCAGCGCCAGGATATCGAGTCGCTCGATTCGCGCATGCTGTTCGGTGGTTGAATGCAGCATGGCTCTTGCCAGCCCGCCCGGCGTTCTCTAGGGCGAGTGGCGAAATTTCAAACCCCAACAACAGAGGGAAGATTATGAGCGATACTGCCGACCGCGTGCAGAAAATTGTTGTCGAGCACTTGGGTGTCGAGGCTGACAAGGTGACGCAGGACGCGAGCTTTATCGATGATCTGGGCGCTGACAGCCTTGATATCGTCGAACTGGTGATGGCCTTCGAAGAGGAATTCGGTGTCGAAATCCCCGACGATGCGGCCGAGAAGATCGCAACCGTGGGCGACGCAACCAAGTTCATCGAAGAGAACAAGGGCTGACGCTCTTTGGCTTGAGCCTTCGGCTCATTGGCGGCATTGTAACAGGCCCGACCCCTGACAGCGGGCCGGGCCTGTGGCTATTTTGCGGAGAGCGTGAATGCGTCGAGTGGTTATAACCGGGCTTGGACTCGTCACCCCCCTGGGCGGCGATGTGGAAACCACATGGAGCAATCTGATCGCGGGCAAGAGCGGCGCGGGACGGATCACCCGTTTCGATGCTTCGAACCAGAAGTGCCAGATTGCCTGCGAGGTGAAACCGAAAGATCACGAATTCGGTTTCGATCCCGATCTGAGGGTCGATCACAAGGTGCAGCGCCAGGTCGATCCCTTCATCATCTATGGCATCGATGCGGCGGGGCAGGCGCTCGACGACGCCGGTCTTGCCGATATGGACGATGACCTCAAGCTGCGCACCGGCTGTTCGATCGGTTCGGGCATCGGCGGACTGCCGGGGATCGAATTTGAATCGGTCAATCTGCACGAACGCGGGCCGGGCCGCGTCAGTCCGCATTTCGTTCATGGGCGGCTGATCAACCTCATTTCCGGGCAGGTCTCGATCAAGTACGGCCTGATGGGCCCCAACCACGCAGTGGTGACCGCCTGTTCCACCGGCGCGCATTCGATCGGCGATGCCGCGCGGATGATAAAGGATGGCGATGCCGACGTGATGCTGGCGGGCGGGGCGGAAGGCACGATCAGTCCGCTGGGCGTGGCCGGCTTTGCCCAGGCGAGGGCGCTCAACTGTAGCTACAACGACCGCCCTGAACAGGCCAGCCGCCCTTATGACAAGGACCGCGACGGTTTCGTGATGGGCGAGGGTGCGGGCGTGGTGGTGCTCGAAGAGTATGAGCACGCCAAGGCGCGCGGCGCGAAGATCTATGCCGAGGTGGTGGGCTATGGCCTGTCGGGCGATGCCTATCACGTCACTGCCCCGCACCCTGAAGGCAAGGGCGCGGAACTGGCCATGCGCATGGCGCTGCGCAAGGCAGGGATGGAACCGGGCGATATCGACTATGTCAATGCGCACGGCACATCGACCATGGCCGACACGATCGAGCTTGGCGCAGTCAAGCGCGTGCTGGGCAACGACCTCGGCGGCGCATCGATGAGCAGCACCAAATCGGCGATCGGTCACCTTCTGGGCGGCGCGGGTGCGGTCGAATCGATCTTCTGCATCCTGGCGATGCGCGACCAGATCGTTCCGCCCACACTCAATCTCGACAATCCCGACGAAGGGACCGAAGGGGTCGATCTGGTCCCGCACAAGGCCAAGAAGCGGCAAGTTCGCGCCGTGCTCAACAACAGCTTCGGCTTCGGCGGCACCAATGCCTCGCTGGTGATGAAGAAGGTCGATTGATCGCATGAAGCGGTCCGGCTGCCTCGGCGCGGCCATCGTGGCCCTGTTGCTTGTGGCGGCTGGAGCGATTTACGCTTCCAGCCTGTTCGGTGCGGCGACGATCGAACGGGAAAGTGCTTTCGTCATCCCTGCCGGTTCGACGCTGACGTCGGTCGCGCGCAAGCTGGAAGATGAAGGGCTGATTGCCTCCGCCAATGGTTTCCTGCTGCGCGCCAGATTGCTGGGCGGGTCGGCGCCGGTCCAGGCGGGAGAGTTCCGGCTGACGCCGGGCATGAGCCAGGGCGCGATTCTCGAAGCCTTCCAGCGCGGCGATGTGATCCGCCGGATGATCACCGTCCCCGAAGGCATGCCATCGGTCATGGTCCACGAACGGCTGTTGGCGGAAAAATTGCTGACCGGTGAGATCGCGGTGCCGCCCGAAGGCTCGATCCTGCCCGACAGCTATGACTTCGAACGCGGCGAAAGCCGGCAGGCGGTGCTGGCGCGGATGCAGGCTGCGATGACCGCTTATCTGGCCGAGGCTTGGGAGGCACGCGCGCCCGGCATCGCGGTGAGCAGTCCGCAAGAGGCGCTGGTGCTGGCATCGGTGGTAGAAAAGGAAACCGGCGTCCCCGGTGAGCGGCGGATGGTTGCCGGGCTCTATTCCAACCGGCTCAAGGTCGGGATGCGGTTACAGGCCGATCCCACGATCATCTATCCCATCACGCAGGGCAAGCCGCTGGGCAGGCGCATCCTCCGTTCGGAAATCGACGCGGTCAACGCTTACAACACCTATGCGATGGCGGGGCTGCCCAGGGGGCCGATCACCAATCCCGGGCGCGAAAGCATTGCCGCCGTGCTCAATCCGGCGAAGACCCGGGCGCTCTACATGGTGGCGGACGGCAGCGGCGGCCACGCCTTTGCCGAAACGCTGGACGAGCATAAGGCCAATGTGCAGCGTTGGCGTGCGATCCGCCGCGAACGGGGCGAGATCTAGTCGGGGCTGGGTGCGTGGCGTTCGAGCCCTTCATCGTAACCGCAGGGCTGCCAGCAGATGTCTTCGCCTGGGCTGATGAGCTGCGGCGCGCGCACTATCCGCCCGAGCGCAACCACCTGCATGCGCATGTCACTCTGTTCCATTCTTTTGCGCCTTCGCAGCGCGACGAGCTTGCGTCGCTGCTGCCGCGCTTCGCGGCGGAATTCGCACCCGTTCCCGCGCGTGTCGCGGGGCTGATGGATCTGGGCAAGGGCACTGCACTGGCGATCGAGAGCCCTGGAATGCTGGAGATCAGGGCGATGATCGCAGACCACTTTCACGGCGCGCTTACCGATCAGGACCGCCATTCGCCCCGGCTGCACATCACCATCCAGAACAAGGTGACGCGGGAACAGGCGAGGTCGCTGCAACAGGCACTCGAAGCGGACTTCGAACCGCGCGCGTTCAGCTTTTGCGCGTTGGAACTGCATCTTTACCGCGGCGGGCCTTGGGAGGAGATGGGGCGATATGCCTTTCGCGGACGCGCCCTTGCCTGAAGCGTCATATCTGTTGTTGACCCGCAAGCGGGGCGGCCCTAAATGCGCCGCCTGTCGCGCGGGCATTGGCCCCGACATGCCCGTTGTGGGGCGGAGTAGCTCAGGTGGTTAGAGCAGCGGAATCATAATCCGCGTGTCGGGGGTTCGAGTCCCTCCTCCGCTACCAGCATCCCCCCGACACGGCGCGGACGCCGTTCGGGTAGGTGGCAGGGCCGAGCAGGGCGTCAAGCCGCAATGCTCCGAAGATCAGCGCTTCAATACCCTTGCCTAATCGTCATCGCAGCCACCTGGTTGAGGAGCGGACGTTCCACGATCTTACATCGTAGCGTCAATTCGATAGGAAGGCCCGGGCCCGGTGAACGAAGTCGCCGCCGTATTGGAAGATGCTGCCGTGACCGGCGTCTGGGTAAAGCACAAGCTCGGCATTCGGGATGCGCCTCGCCATATCGGTGGAGTGTTCGCTGGGCACCATCGAGTCAGCGTCACCGTTCGCGATGAGCACTGGTTTATCGATCTGGTCTAGCGGCTGTGCGGGTTGCTTGCTCCAGGCTTTGATTGCCTTCAACTGGCGGAGAAACGCTCGAAGGCTGACTGGATTGTCACGCTCCCTCGTTCGCTCATTCAGCCTGGCGAGAAATTCTTCCGCTGCCCGGCGGCTGCTCTCGGACCGAGTGAAGAAGAGGTAGTATTTCGGGTCACGCCGGGTCACGAGTGCTTTCAGGATGGCGCGAATGGTTACTCCGCTGATTTCATCTCCGCCTTCTCCGCCCGCCGGCCCCGTGCCCGCCAAGATCATGCGGCGCACAAGATCCGGCTGAGTCAAGGCGATCTCCTGAGCGACAAATCCGCCGAGCGAAAAGCCGAACAGGTCAACCGGGCCCGGCGTGATCGCCCTGATCACCGAGGCCATGTCCGCCGCACTGTCCCCGACGGTGGTTCGCACGGCACCTTCCGACGCGCCGATCCCACGGTAATCAAGGGCGAACACGGGTCGGTCGGCAGACAACCCATCGACAATGCTCGGATCGAAGTTGTCAAGGTTGGCGCCCCAATGGTTGAGCATGACCAGCGGCGCATGGTCGCCCGCCCCGACTGTCCGGAATGCGTACTTGATTCCATCCACGGTAACTGTGCGAGTTTCCGCGCGACTGTATGCCGATGCATTCCGCTCTTCCATTGAGATAGACTCCAATTTGCGCTCGCCGAAACGAGATCGGCCTTGCGTATCGTCAGCTCACTACATATAACTTCAATTATTGAAGTGACAAGTGCATTGATGATTCGCAGCGAAATCGGAGAAGTTTATGCGATGGTCTGAAAGGCAGCGGCACCTGCTGCGCGCGATGGAGGACATCGAGGATCCTGGCAGGATCGAACTCCGCAATTTGCAAGATCGCTTGCGGGAACTGGAGAAGCTAAGCGCGGCGAACGCGACCGAGGATCAGCAATGAAGCCAAAGTCTTTTACTGGAATGCGCTGCTCGATTGCCGGCGCCCTGGAACATATTGGCGATCGGTGGGCGTTCTTGCTGATCCGTGATCTGTTCTTCGGAATCAACAGGTTCGAGGACCTTCGGGCAAGCACCGGCATTCCTGCTGCAACGCTTGCATCCCGACTGAAGCATCTGGTCTCGTCCGATATCGTCGAGCGCGTGCCCTATAAGGATCGACCACCGCGGGTTGAATATCATCTCACACCGAAGGGCCATGACCTGTGGAAGGTAAGCGTTGCTCTTCGCGAGTGGGGCGATCGGTGGGACGCCAGCGGATTTGGCGCACCCACGGTAGAAATGGTGGACCGCGCGACCGGTCGGCGGGTGATCCTTTCGCTTGTCGATGTCGAAACAGGCGAGGTGGTCCCGGCCAACCGCGCCGCCCTGAGGCCCGGGCCTGGTGCGGACGACCAGGTTCGAAGTCTTTTAGAACTTTCAGAAGGACCCTCCAAATGACCCAGCACGTCGAACTCTTCTACGATTTTCGTAGTCCATACAGCTATCTCGCTTTCACTCAGCTTCGGCAGATGGATGTGACGATTGCCCTGAAGCCGATGCAAATCCTGAAGGTCATGGATCGCGTAGGCAACGTTCCGACCACCATCACCTGCGCACCGAAGGGTCGGTATGCTCGGGTGGATTTGGCTAGATGGGCACAGCGTTATGGCGTGACGCTCAATCCATCGGACATGAAAGCGAACGACGGCGACGCAATGGCGCGGGCGGTCTTGGCCGCAGCAACTCCTGACCAGGCTGCTGAAGTGACCCTTGCGCTCTACCGCGCGATCTGGAGCAAGGGGGAGACCCTTGCCAACTCGGACGCGATACTGGCGGCGCTTGCAGGACAGGGCATCGACACCACTGAGATTGCGCGCCGGATCGACGATCCGGCGGCGATTGCCCAGCTCGAGGCGAATACCGACGAGGCGGTCGATCGAGGTGTCTTCGGTTCGCCGACGGTATTCGTGGGGGACGCCATGTTCTTCGGCAATGACCGGATGGATTTCGTGCGCGAGGAACTCGCGCGGCAGGAGGCAGCCGTATGACCAATCAAACAAAGCCACTCGCGCTCGTGACGGGCGTGGGGCCAGGTACCGGTGCAGCCACGGTTCGGCGCCTTTCCGAAGGCGGCTATCGGGTAGCGATGTTGGCGCGCGACGCCGACCGTCTCGCGGAACTTGCGGAGGCGATCCCCGAAAGCATCGCCAAACCTTGCGATGTCACGGATTTGGATGCGCTGAAACAGGTTATCGAGGAAGTCGGCCAGCCCAGACTGGTCGTTCACAATGCCGTGGGCGGCGCGTTCGGAACTTTCGAGAATATCGAACCCGAAACGCTTGCTCGAAACTTTGACATCAACACGATGGCGCTGTTCCATCTGGCAAGACTGACGGCGCCTTCGATGGTCGAAGCGGGCGAAGGTGCGATCATAGTCACCGGCAACGGTGCGTCCCAGCGCGGAAAGGCGGCGTTTGTCGGCTTTGCGCCCACAAAGGCGGCGCAGCGCATCCTCGCGGAATCGCTCGCGCGTGATCTCGGACCCAAGGGCGTGCACGTGGCCTATCTGGTCATCGATGCGGCAATCGATGTCCCATGGCAGCGACAGTTGCAGCCCGACAAGCCGGATGACTTTTTCATCTCGCCCAAGTCGATTGCCGAAGAAATCTTCCATCTTGCGCACCAGCCGAAGGATGCGTGGTCGTTCCTGGCCGAGGTTCGGCCCTACCACGAGGTATGGTGATGAAGAGCGCGCAGAACGCGCCGCCGCCTGATGGGCTGGCACAGCTCCGGGCCATGCTCGACGGTGAACTCATAGCACCTATGGGGCAGACCATCGGCTTCGAGCTGGTCGAAGTGGAACGCGGCCGTGTCGTGTTTGAAGGGGCGCCCGACCGGAAAGTTTACAACCCCTTGGGCGCGGTACACGGCGGCTATGCCGCGACCCTGCTCGACAGCGCCTGCGGTATCGCCACGCATTCCACGCTTGGCCCCAACCGGGGTCACACGACGCTGGAGTTGAAGGTGTCCTATCTCCGCGGCCTGACCGAGGACAGCGGTACCGTGCGCGCGACCGGACGGGTTCTCTCCACCGGTCGCCGCGTGGCCTTTGCCGAGGCAGAATTGCGCGATGGCGAGGGTCGGTTGTGCGCGACGGCCACCTCTACACTGCTCGTTTTCGACGTGGAGCCTCGCGAGCGCGGGGCGCTGCAGGCCTGAAACCCTCCAACCGGGATATATCGATATGAAGGCTTTTGCGATCGATGCCTACAAGGCTCCGCTGAAATTGCGTGAACTGCCCGAACCCGTCGCCCGTGCCGGAGAGGTCATCGTCTCCATTGAGGCGGCAAGTGTGAACCCGATCGATGTGAAGGTGGCCTCAGGCGCTTTCAAGGCTATCCTCCCGTATGACATGCCGCTGGTGCTGGGGCATGACCTGGCCGGCATCGTGACTGCCGTGGGACCCGGCGTGTCACACGCAAAGGTGGGTGACGCAGTTATTGCCTGCGCAGGTGGCGACGGCATCGGCACCTTCGCCGAACGGATTGCCATCGCCGAGACGGACATCGCGAAAAAGCCTTCCAACCTCGACATGACCGAGGCTGCGAGCTTGCCACTGGTTGCCCTCACGGCCTGGCAGGTCCTGGTGGAGCGCGCGCAGATCAAGCCGGGCCAACGCATATTGATCCATGCCGGTTCGGGCGGCGTGGGGACGGTCGCAATCCAACTTGCCAAACACCTCGGCGCGTATGTGGCAACCACCGTGAGCACGAGCAATGTCGAGCTTGCCCGATCGCTCGGCGCCGATGTCATCATCGACTATCTCATGGAGTCCTTCGATCACATCATGACCGATTATGACGTTGTCCTCCACACCTTGGACGATAAAGTGCTCGAACGGTCACTCAGGGTGTTGAAGCCGGGCGGGAAACTGATCTCCATTTCGGGGCCACCTGACCCAGCCTTTGCAAAAGCCATCGGCGCGAACTGGATCGTAAGGCAGATCCTGAAGCTGACGAGTGCGGGCATCCGCCGGAAGGCGAGACAGCAAGGAATCGACTACAGCTTCCTGTTCATGCGCTCCGATGGCGGCCAGCTCGCCGAGATCGCCAGGCTGGCGGAAGCCGGAATAATCCGGCCGGTGATCGATCAGGTGTTTGCGTTCGAAGACGCACCTGCCGCGCTCGATCGCTCGGCCAGCGGCCGGGCACGCGGCAAGATCGTCGTTCGCGGGCATGGCAGCGCGTTGCGGCCCGAAGCATGACGACCGCTTGCGCAGATGCGCACACCGAAAAATTCCGCAAGAGCCTGGCGGCAGGAGAAGCGCGCGCCGAACTGCTGCGCAACGGACCGATATTTTCGACGCTCGCACGCCTCAGCTTTCCGAACCTTATTGCCCTTTGTTCGTCGACGATCGTCTCGATTGCCGAAACGGCGTATGTCGGGACATTGGGCATCCCATCGCTCGGCGGAATTGCGCTCGTATTCCCGATCTTCATGCTCATGCAGATGCTCTCCGGAGGCGCAATGGGAGGCACGGTGTCGGGCGCGATCAGCCGAGCGCTGGGCGCTGGCGATTTCGACCGAGCGCAGTCCCTTGCGCTTTGTGCGTTGGTCATCGGGTTGGCCTTCGGTACGGTGCTGAGCTTGTGCGTGCGTTTTACCGGACCAGCGGCATTCGCGCTTCTCGGCGGTTCTGGGACGGTGCTGAGCGAAGCGATTGCCTACGCCAATGTCGCCGCGCTGGCGATAGCCGCTATCTGGACGACCAATATGCTGGCTTCCATCGCCAGGGGCTCAGGCAACATGGTGTTACCTGCATCGACGCTCCTCCTGGCAGGTCTGGCGCAGGTTGCGGTCGGCGGAACGCTAGGTCTGGGACTGGGGCCAGCACCCCGCCTCGGCATGGCCGGGGTGGCAATGGGTCAGGTTGTTGCCTTCATCGGATCGGCCGTCGCGCTCATCTACTATTTGCGTTCAAGCCATGCGCGGTTGCCACTGCGCTTTTCAGTCCAGCTGCTCAGACCCACCCGATTTGCCGAGCTCCTCAAGGTGGGAGCGGCCGCGATGCTGTCTCCTCTCCTCTCGGTCGCGACGGTCCTGGTGCTCACATCGCTGGTCGCGCGTTTCGGCCCGCAAGCATTGGCGGGTTATGGGATCGGTGTGCGCTTTGAGTTCCTGCTCATTCCGATTGCATTTGCGGTGGGCGTGGCATGCGTACCCATGGTTGGCACTGCCATCGGTTCGTCCAACATTCCACGCGCCCGGCGCATTGCCTGGGCTGCCGGCGGACTTTCCGCTTCCGTACTCGGAATGCTTGGTTTGATCGTCGTACTGGTGCCTGGCCTTTGGGTGGACATGTTTACAGCCGACCCAGAGGTCAGAAGCGCGGCATACACCTATCTGCGGATCGCTGGATTTGGTTATGCTTTCTTTGGCCTGGGTCTGTGCCTCTATTTTGCCTCGCAAGGGGCGGGGCGTGTCGGTGGCGCCATTACGGCACAAGCCTTGCGTCTTGCGGTGGTGCTGCTCGGAGGTTGGGTTTTGGTGACGCTCGACGCACCGCTTTGGACGGTGTTCGCGCTATCCGCTGCTGCGATGATACCTATGGGACTCGGCACCGCAATATTCATCAAACTGGCGCGATGGTAAGACAGGCGAGAAGCCGGACGGAAACGCAATCTTATGGCACCACATTTGAAGAGTTCATTGCCCAAAGCCTTCGGCTTCGACGTTTTTGGAACGGTCGTCGACTGGCGCGGCGGCGTGATACGCGACGCCAAGGAATTTCTGGCAAGCGTCCAGCGGACCGATGTGCTGCCCGGCGATTTCGCCGACGCCTGGCGGAGCCGCTACCTCGAAACTATGGGCGCGTATGCTGCGTCCGGAAGGGGTTTTGTAACGCTGGACGTCCTGCATCGGGAAATGCTCGAGGCTACGCTTCATCAGTTCGATTTGAACCCGTCAGCGCTGGAAGGGCGGAGAATCGATGACCTCAACCAATCGTGGCATCGCCTCGACCCGTGGCCGGACTCCGTAGGCGGGCTTACACGCCTGAAGGCCAGGTTCCCGATAGTCGCACTCAGTAACGGCAACATCTCGTTGATGCTCGACATGGCGCGCCGCTCGGGAATTCCTTGGGACGCAGTGCTGGGAGCGGAAGTTACCCGCGCTTACAAACCCGATCCCGCAGCCTATCTGCGTACTGCTGACATACTCTCGGTTGCCCCGGAACAGCTATGTCTCGTTTCATCGCATCACGCCGATTTGGCTGCGGCTCGCGCTTGCGGGCTTGCCACTGCTTACGTCGACAGGCCGGAAGAATTCGGCGGAGCACCAGCCCCTGATCGCAGCGCTGCGCAGGATTGGGACTGGACGTGTGCGGGCATCGACGAACTCGCTTCGATAATGGGCTGTTGAGCTTTGAAGAAGTCATCCGACCCGCATCATGAACGCGGTGCGACTGCTTAATAAGTAAATTCAAATGCTTAAATGTTCTTCAAATATCCCTCCTCCGCTACCAATTTCCTGTTTGGCGGCGAAGATCAGCGGACCGCCAGTGCAATCGGGCTTTCAGCCTCAAGGCGGGCAATATCGAGCGATCTCTCCTCTGGAGCCATGCAGCCCAGCGTGGGCCGGTCACGGTTGGTCACCGCCCGCTGGACGGCATAGCGACCACTGTATCCACGCGCCGCAAGATCGCGCGCTATCCAAAGAATGTCGCCTTCGTCGAGCAGGCCGGTGTGGACCGTTGTGCGAACTTCGAACGGTACATCGCTCTGCCCGCACAACAATTCCAGCGTTGCTGAAAAGCGCGAATAGGCCGTGGTCGCAGTCACCTGCCGGAACCGTGCGGGCGGCGCCTTGTAATCGAGTGCGATCCGGTCAACCAGGCGGCCCTCCAGCAGGCGCATGACCACGTCGGGTCTCAGGCCGTTGGTGTCGAGTTTGGCCGCAAAGCCCATCGCCTTCACCCGCGCGGCGAAGCCGACGAGGCCCGGCCAGGTGGTTGCCTCGCCGCCCGAAAGCACCACTCCGTCGAGCAGGCCAACACGCCGCTGAAGAAAGGCGATTGCTTCGGCCTCACCTATGGTCCCCTTGCCCAGCACGATCTGCGGGTTGTGGCAGTATCCGCAGCGCATGTTGCAGCCCGCCACCCACAGGATGCAGGCGCACAGATCGGGAAAATCGAGCATGGTGAACGGGGTGATCGCGTGGAAAGGCGCCTGAGTGCCCATGTCAGCGTCAATGCCAGCGCCCATGTCAGCGCCCATGTCAGCGATGACCGGAGAAAAGGTCGCCCACCATCGCTGCGTCTTCGGTAAAGTGGCGGCGTTGGCGGTGTTCGCCCTGCTTACCCTTGTTGAAGCTGTCCACCGGCCTGAAATAGCCCATCACCCGCGTCCACACCTTGGTGCGTTCGCCGCACTGCGGGCATTCGGGCTGTTCACCGCTGAGATAACCATGCGTGTTGCAGACCGAAAACACCGGGGTCAGCGTCACATAGGGCAGGCGGTAATTGGTCAGCACTTTTCTGAGGAATGCGCGCGCGGCATCTGCGCTCGAAAGTTTCTCGCTCATGTAGAGGTGCAGCACCGTGCCGCCGGTATATTTGCATTGCAGTTCATTCTGCAATTCCAGCGCTTCGAACGGATCGTCGGTATGATCGACCGGGATCTGCGATGAATTGGTGTAGTAGATATTCTCACCGCCTCCCGCCTGGATGATATCGGGGAAGCGCTTTGCATCCTCCTTGGCGAAGCGATAGGTGGTGCCTTCGGCGGGCGTCGCCTCGAGGTTGTAGAGATTGCCCGTCCGCTCCTGATAGCCGAGCAGTCGTTCGCGCATATGGTCGAGGATGCCCAGCGCCATCTCGATCCCGCTCCTGTCGGTAAGGTCGAAGGCATCGCCGGTGAAATTGCGCACCATCTCGTTCATGCCGTTGACCCCGATGGTCGAGAAATGGTTGCGCAGGAACGGCAGATAGCGCGAGGTGTAGGGATAGAGCCCGCGGTCATACATCGCCTGCACGAAGGCGCGCTTCTTCTCGAGCGTCGAACTGGCAATGTCCATCAGCCGGTCAAGCTCGCGGATCAGGGCGCCCTGGTCGCCTTTGAAGCGATAGCCGAGCGCGGCCATGTTGATGGTGACGACGCCAAGCGATCCGGTCATCTCGGCTGATCCGAACAGCCCGTTGCCGCGCTTGAGCAATTCGCGCAGGTCCAATTGCAGGCGGCAGCACATCGACCGGACCGCGCCGGGCGAATAGGCCTCCGGATTGAGCCTGCGCTCGCCCGTTGCGGGATCGCGGATGTACTGGCTGCCGATGAAATTCTGGAAATAGGACGATCCGACCTTTGCGGCATTGTCGAAGATCGCGGTCGCCACCTTGCTGTCCCAGTCGAAATCCTCGGTGATGTTGACCGTGGGGATGGGAAAGGTGAACGGCTGGCCGTTGGCATCGCCTTCGGTCATGACTTCGTAATAGGCGATGTTGATCAGCTCCATCTCGGGCGCGAAATGCGCAAAGCGCAGGTCATCGAGGTTGCGGATGCCCATGTCGCGCGCCTGCGCACGGGCAAGCAGCGCCTCGTTCTGGATACCGTGGAACAGGTGTCGGTCACGGTAGGTGGGGTAGAGCTCGCGCAGGTCCGCGGGCACCACGATGTCGAGCGTCACATTGGTGAAGGGCGACTGGCCCCAGCGTGCGGGGACGTTGAGATTGTAAACGAACTGGCGGATCGCCTTCTTGACCTCGGCAAAGCTGAGACCGTCATAGAAGACGTAAGGTGCAAGATAGGTGTCGAAGCTGGAAAAGGCCTGCGCGCCTGCCCATTCGGACTGGAGGATGCCGAGGAAATTGCTCATCTGCCCCAGTGCCTCGCGGAAATGGCGCGGCGGGCGTGACGAGACGCGGCCCGCCACTCCGTTGAAGCCATCGTTGAGCAGCGCGCGCAGCGACCATCCCGCGCAATAGCCAGTCAGGCAATCGAGATCGTGGATATGGATGTCACCCTTGCGGTGCGCCAGCCCCTCCTCTGCGGCATAGACCTCGTCGAGCCAGAAATTGGCAATGACCTTGCCCGCGACATTGCTGATGAGTCCGGCGTGCGAATAGCCGACATTGGCATTGGCCTTGATCCGCCAGTCGGCGCCCGAAACATATTCGCCCACCGCTTGCGAACAATCGACGCTGCGGCCCTTGAACGGCGCCGGAGCGGGTTGCCTTGGAGCAGGCGATTCCGCCAATTCATCCGCGCGGTCATGGGCGGGCAGTTGCAGCAATTCGGGCATCGTGGTGAGCCTCCGTGGTCGGGCGGGTACGAGAGGTTTTCCCCCTCGAGCCCATGTTACCGCACAACATCTTGTGTGCGGGGAGGCTTGATGCACCAATTGTAGTTGCTGCGATTTGACATATGTCAAGTAGGGTGCTTGAGCCGCGAATAATCCTGTGGACAGTCACTTAGCGTCCTGAATGCAACGATTTGCGCCGTCAGCGCGCCGTTATCCGGGCTTGCCGTCCTGGCGCGGCGCCAGATAGATGGCCGCGTTGCGGATCGCCCACGGCAGCAGCCCGGCCGCAAACAGGCTCGCAGCCGCGATCAGCCAGGGGCCGCTTTCCAGCTTCAGCGCGCCTATGACCCGGCTGATTGCCGCCAGCTGCATCCCGGCAAAGGCCAGCCAGGCGAGCGGCGTCATGGCGAGCGGCCTTCCCGAATGGCCGTGCGTCACCCGCGTGACCATGGCGACCATCAGGCTTCCGTAGAACCCGATCAGCAGCGCGTGGTCCGGCCCGCGCCCGAGCGGAAGTGCCAGTGCGTCAATGACGTTGAGCGTGAAACCGACAGGAGCCCAGGCGAAACCCCAGACGAGGACCAGCAGCAACCCGGGCGCGCTCGCCCTCGGCCACCATTTCCAGCACATCAGCGCAGTTGCCGCCGCCAATCCGCCATTGGCCGCAATGCGCGGCCATTCGAGCCCCGCCAGCTCCGCGCCGAGCCGGGCAAGAAGAAGACCCCACAGGAGCGCAAGCAACCAGTCGGGCCGCCACCGCACATAGCCGCTCACAACATTCCCGGCGAAGAAAGGGATCATCCGGTGGGCGACGGTGAGGAATATCGGCAGCAGCAATCCGCCGATGCCGATCCGGTTGGCCAGTTTAAGGAATGCCGCATCGCCTTGACCAAGGAACGCGAGCGCCATGCCCAGCCCGGCAAGCCCGAGCAGCAGCGCCGCCCAGGCCGACCATGCGTGCCAGCACCGCGCACGCCCGTGCCGCAGCACCGCTCCAAGCGCCGCAAGCGCAATCACCCATCCGCCCAGCAGCGCGGCGAATCCGGCCAGTACCAGCCAGTCAAGCCCACCCCATAATCCGGCCTGGATCGATATCACACCGGCAAGCAATGCCATCCCACCCGGCGCGTACCGGCGTGCGGCAAGATCTGGCAGGCCGATCCAGCGCGGGAATACCGTAAGCAGGAAGCCGAAGATGAATGGAGCAAGCCCGCTGTAGAGCATGGTTGGCCCGTGCAGCAAGGCGGGCGGCAAGTCGGTCTGTGCCAATTCGGGCCCGCCCGCATGAAGCAGCAGCAGTTGCGCCAGCCACCAGCAGGCAAGCCCGCCAAGCCAGATCGATCCGGCGAGGAAGGGCATCCGGTGCGGGGCGGCCAGCAGGATCGCAAGGCGGGTCATTGCGGCAATCCTCTCAGATCAGGCCGTGAGCGCCCGCCATGGCGCCCAGCGTGGTGACAAGCCCGGCAAGCGACAGGATACGGTGGACCGTGACCAAGCGGTCGAAATCGCGCTCGGGCGCGGGCGAATTGGCCATCCGCCGATGCAGAACCAGCGGTTCGGCCACGAACAGCATCAGGAAGAATATCAGCCAGAGGCCAAGCATGGCGTGCATCCACCAATATCCAGGTTCGGCAAAGCGCCACCACATATTGCCCCGCTGTGCCATCCATATTCCAGATGCTCCGGCCAGCAGCACCCACATGCGTGCCTGCGGGGCAAAGCCTGCCTCGATCCGGTGGAACGCCTCAAGCCGCTTATCCGGTGGCTCCGACCGGGTGATCGCGGGCATGATTACCAAGGTGACGAACCACACGCCGCCGATCCAGCCAACGATGGCGATGGCGTGCACAATCCGTGCAAGGGTCAGATCGTCAATCAGCATGGGTTTGGAACTATTGCGATGGCCTTATCTTCTCTTTGATGTGAATCAATTTCAAATGCCGGAAATGGCCTATGTGGGCAACATGAATCAAGCAAATATCAGACTCGCGCTGAGTGCACTTGCGCTTTTCACACCCGCCGCAGCCAATGCCGCAGATGGCGATGGGCCCGCTATCACCCCTTATGCCGATATCCGCTATCGGCTCGAACTGGTCGATCAGGACGGCCTGCCCGAGGATGCCACCGCTTCGACGATCCGGGTAAGGGTAGGGGTAAAGACCGACGAATTCCACGGCTTCAGCGCGGTGGTCGAGGGCGAGGCGATCATGCGGCTTGGCCCGCGCGATTTCAACGACACGGTGAACGGCAAGATCGCCTTTCCGGTGGTGGCCGATCCGTCCGATGTCTTGCTCAATCAGGCATATGTAAAGTGGCGGCCCGATCAGGCTTTCGAGGTGACCGCCGGGCGCCAGGCGGTCAATCTCGACAATCAGCGCTGGATCGGCTCGGTCGGCTGGCGGCAGAACGATCAGACTCTCGATGTTGCGCGTGTGACGCTGCGACCGGTCAAGAACGCTTCGTTGGACTATCTCTACGCCTGGCGGGTCAACCGCGTGTTCGGGCCGGATTCGCCGCAGGGCATCTGGCACGACACCGAAATCCACGGGGCCCGGGCAGGGTACGCGATTCCGGGGTTGGGCGCTGTTTCAGCCTATGGCTATTGGCTCGATATCCCCGCCGCCCCTGCCAGTTCTTCGCAGACCATCGGCGCGCGCATTGTGGGCGAACAGGCCTTGGGTAAGGGTTTGAGGTTGCTCTACGTCGGCGAATACGCACGCCAGAGGGACCGCGCCGCCAATCCGCTGAATTTCGCGCTCGATTACCTGATGCTGGAACCGGGGATCGCGCATGGCGGGCTGAGCGTGAAGGCGGGTTACGAGCGGCTCGAGGGCAATGGCAGTGCGGCATTGCAGACGCCGCTGGCGACGCTCCACGCCTTCAACGGCTGGGCCGACAAGTTCCTGGTCACGCCCGCCAATGGCTTGCGCGATCTCTATCTCGATGCTGGCTACAAGATTGGCGGCGGGCCGCTCAAGGGTCTGGCGCTGCGCGGCATGTGGCACGATTTCAATTCGACCCTGGGCTCGGTCAATTACGGCAGCGAGTGGGACGCGCAGGCCAGCTATCCGCTGAACAAGCGTGTGACCGCGCTGGTCAAGTTCGCGCACTATGACGCATCTGCGTTTGCCACCGATACCACCAAGGCATGGTTTTCGATCGAAGCGAAGTTTTAGGGTCCAGGCCCTAAGGCCCATCAGATCAGATCGGATCGGGTGGGACCGGGTCCGGCCTGCTGAACCGGGCCAGCCGGTCACGATCGAGGATGGTGACGCGTGATCCGCTGACGCCGACACCGTGATCGCGCAGAACCCCAAAGGCCCGCGACAGGTTTTCCGGCGTCATGCCCAGCAGCGATGCGAGCACCCGCTTCTCCCCCTTTAGTTCGAAGGCTTCAGGGTCGCCCAGCCTGACGCCTTGTTCCATCAGGTAATTGCCCAGCCGTTCAGCCGACTGGCGCAGCTTCATGTCGGTGAGGGCGCGAACCAGGCCGCGATAACCGACGGCCAGTTCCTGCATCGTGGCCTGCATCAGCGCGGCATCCTGCTTTATCACCTCGCGCATCAGCGCGGCCGGCACCAGCAGGATGCGCGACGAAACCAGCGTTCGGGCGGACATCAGGAACGGCATGTCGGTGACCACCGCGGCAAGGATGAAACTCGTTACCGGCTCGACGATCCGCATGGTCGTTTCGCGGCCGGCACTGACGGCGTAAAGTTCGACCAGCCCGTCCACGAGCACATAAAGGAAATCGGACTGCTGCCCCGCTGCGAACAGGGTCAGTTGCGGCGGGAAAACCTGCAGGAAGGAGCCCGAAAAAATCCGTTCGCGTTTGCCGTCATCCATGTCGCGAAACAGGGGGAGACGGGAAATTTCAGGCTTTTCGCCGATTCGCACGAAATTCATCACTCCTGCTGGTTATTACCAATGGCTAGTCGATCAATTGATCTATATCAATCACTGCCTTGATCATTTTTGTGTCGTCTGTTGAACCGCATCAGGCGAGATTCAATTTGCCTTATTAGCGCCAGCATTTTTGATCCACGTCAAGATTATGCCTGCTGCAATCACCCAGTTGGTCATGATCGAACGACAGGCGCAAGGAGCAGATCATGTCGCCGCAGCAAGCAATGAGCGCAAATCAGCAGAACCGGGCCCTGGGCCTCAGCACCTTCGCCTTCACCATCTGTTTTGCGGTGTGGACGATCTTCGCCATCATCGGAATCGAGATCAAGGCGGAGCTGGGCCTTAACGATACGCAGTTCGGGCTGCTGGTGGGCACACCGATCCTCACCGGATCGCTGGTGCGGCTTATGCTGGGAGTGTGGACCGATCAATTTGGTGGGCGGATCGTTTTCGCGCTGACAATGATCGCCTCGGCGGTTTCGACTTTCCTGCTTTCGTGGGCCGACAGTTACATCATGATGCTGGTCGCGGCGCTGGGCCTGGGCCTTGCGGGCGGCGGCTTCGCTGTCGGCATTGCCTACGTCTCGAAATGGTATCCGCAGGAACGGCAGGGTTCGGCGCTCGGTTTCTTCGGCATGGGCAATGTCGGGGCGGCTTTGACCAAGTTCGTCGCACCCTGGGTGATGGTCGCGATAGGTTGGCAGGGCGTGGCGCAGGTATGGGCAGGCGTGCTCGCCGTTACCGCGGTGCTCTTCTTCCTGTTTGCCAAGGACGACCCCGATCTGGTCGCGCGCAGGACAAGCGGCGCAAAGCCCATGTCGCTCAAACAGCAGCTCGAACCGCTCCGGAACGAGCAGGTTTGGCGTTTCTCGCTCTATTACTTCTTCGTGTTCGGCGCGTTCGTGGCGCTGGCGCTGTGGCTGCCCAATTACATGGTCGGGCTCTATGACATCGACGTGAAACTGGCCGGGATGCTGGCGGCGAGCTTTTCACTCTCGGCCAGCGTATTTCGCGCGTACGGAGGCGTGCTGTCGGACAAATTTGGCGCGCGCAAGATCATGTACGCGACGTTCGGCGTGTCGATGGTGCTGCTGTTCATGCTCAGCTATCCGGCGACCGATTATACGATCCACGGGATCAGGGGCGACATCGTCTTTTCAACCTCGATGAGCCTGGTGCCGTTCGTCATTACCGTATTCGTGCTCGGCTTCTTCATGTCGCTGGGCAAGGCGGCGGTCTATAAGCACATCCCGGTCTATTATCCGGATCACGTCGGATCGGTTGGCGGGCTTGTCGGCCTGGTGGGCGGGCTTGGCGGGTTCGTACTGCCGATCGTGTTCGGCGCGGTGAACGACCTGACCGGCATCTGGACCAGCTGCTTCATGATCCTGTTCGCGCTGGTCGCAATTGCGCTGGCATGGATGCACCTTGCCATCCGGCAGATGGAGCAGAAGGCAAGCGGGATCGACATCCGCAGCCTGCCGCAGTTCCCCGAAATGGCCGGGCTACACGACGAAGAGAAGCACGCTGCCGCGCAGCCGAGCAAATTGCTGACCGAATGGAAGCCGGAGGATCCCGGCTTTTGGGAACAGACGGGCGAACGGATCGCGCGGCGCAATCTCTATATCTCGATCCCCGCGCTGCTGCTCGCCTTTGCGGTGTGGATGGTGTGGTCGATGGTGGTGGCCAAGCTGCCCGCGATCGGCTTCGCCTATACCACCGATCAGCTGTTCTGGCTGGCGGCGCTGCCAGGGCTTTCGGGCGCGACGCTGCGGATCTTCTACAGCTTCATGGTGCCGATCTTCGGCGGGCGGCTGTGGACCACGCTTTCGACCGCATCGCTGCTGATCCCCGCCTTCGGGATCGGCTATGCGGTGCAGAACCCCGATACGCCCTATGTCATCTTCCTGGTGCTGGCGCTGCTGTGCGGGTTTGGCGGGGGCAATTTCGCCTCATCCATGTCGAACATCAGCTTCTTCTTCCCCAGGGCGCAGAAGGGCAACGCGCTGGCGCTCAATGCCGGGCTCGGCAATCTCGGCGTCTCGGTGATGCAGTTTGCAGTGCCGCTGGTGATCGTGGCGGGCGTGTTCGGGGCGATGGGCGGCGAACCGCAGCAGGCGGCGGACGGCGGCCAGCTGTGGCTGCAGAACGCGGGCTTCATCTGGGTGCCGTTCATAATGATCTCGACGCTGCTCGCCTGGTTCGGGATGCACGACATCGCCGATGCCAAGGCCAGCTTTGCCGAACAGGCGGTGATCTTCCAGCGCAGGCACAACTGGCTGATGTGCTGGCTCTACACCGGCACCTTCGGCAGCTTCATCGGCTTTTCGGCAGGGCTGCCTCTGCTGGCAAAGCACCAGTTCCCCGATGTCGACGTGCTCAAGTTCGTCTTCCTCGGCCCGCTGGTGGGCGCGCTGAGCCGGGCGGCGACCGGCTGGGTGTCTGATCGCTGGGGCGGCGGGCGCGTCACTTTCTGGGTGTTCGTGAGCATGATGCTGGGCGTGCTGGGCGTGATCTGGTTCCTCGAAGCCGGCAATTGGTGGGGCTTCCTGGGGATGTTCATCTTCATGTTCTTCATGACCGGGGTGGGCAATGCCTCGACCTTCCAGATGATCCCCGCGATCATGCGGCAGGAAGTGCCCCGGTTGATGCCCGAACTTGGCGTGGAAGCGCAGCGGCGGCAGTCGGAAAAGGAATCGGCGGCGATCGTCGGCTTCACCTCTGCCATTGCGGCCTATGGCGCCTTCTTCATCCCCAAGAGCTTCGGCAGCGCGATTGCCGCCACCGGATCGCCGCTACCCGCGCTTTGGGGCTTCCTGCTGTTCTACGCCAGCTGCGCGGCACTGACATGGTGGGCCTATACCCGCCGCGGAGGCCTGCTGCACGATATTGAACGCGCCCGCGCGCCCGTTCCCTCTGCAATTCCCGCGACCATGAAAGGAGCCGCTGCATGAGCCAGCTTCTCGACCGCCTGACCTTCTTTACCAGGAAGAAGGAGGCTTTTGCCGCCGGTCACGGGGTGACGACCAACCAGAACCGCGACTGGGAGGACGGCTATCGCAAGCGCTGGCAGCATGACAAGATCGTGCGCTCCACCCACGGGGTGAACTGCACCGGATCGTGCAGCTGGAAGATCTACGTCAAGGGCGGGATCATCACCTGGGAAACGCAGCAGACCGACTATCCGCGCACCCGGCCCGATCTGCCCAATCACGAGCCGCGCGGCTGTCCGCGCGGGGCGAGCTATAGCTGGTACATCTATTCGGCGCAGCGGCTCAAATATCCGATGGTGCGCTCGCGCCTGCTCAAGCTGTGGCGGGAAGCGCGCAGCGTTCGCACCCCGGTGGCGGCATGGGCCTCGATCGTTGAGGATCCGGCCAAGCGCAAGAGCTATACCGCTATTCGCGGGCACGGCGGTTTCGTGCGTTCGACCTGGGACGAGGTGAACGAGATCATCGCCGCCGCCAATGCCTATACGGCCAAAACCTATGGACCGGACCGGGTAATCGGTTTCAGCCCCATCCCGGCGATGTCGATGGTCAGCTATGCGGCGGGATCGCGTTACCTGTCGCTGCTCGGTGGGACCTGCATGAGCTTCTACGACTGGTACTGCGACCTGCCGCCCGCCAGCCCGATGACCTGGGGCGAACAGACCGACGTTCCCGAAAGCGCCGACTGGTACAATGCCGGTTTCCTGATGATGTGGGGATCGAATGTGCCGCAGACGCGCACGCCCGACGCCCATTTCATGACCGAGGCGCGCTATCGCGGGACCAAGGTGGCGGTGGTCAGCCCCGATTATGCCGAAGCGACCAAGTTCGCCGATCTGTGGCTCAATCCCAAGCAGGGCACCGACGCCGCGCTCGCCATGGCGATGGGGCATGTCATCCTGCGCGAATTCCATCTCGACCGGCAGGCGGAGTATTTCGAGGATTATTGCCGCAAATATTCGGATTTTCCGATGCTGGTGCGGCTGGCCGCGAAAGACGGCATGCTGGTGCCCGAGCGGCTGCTGCGCGCGAGCGATGTTCCGGGCGCGCTGGGTGAAACCAACAATCCCGAATGGAAGACGGTCGCGATCGATGAAAAGAGCGACGAACTGGTCGCGCCTTCGGGCACGGCGGGTTTTCGCTGGGGCGAGCAGGGCAAGTGGAACCTCGAGGAGAAGGACGGGCAGGGCCGCGACACGCGGCTGCGCCTGACCAATATCCTCGACGCCGATCATGACGAGGTGATGGAAGTCGCCTTCCCCTATTTCGGCAATCGCGAGCACGATCATTTCGAAGGCACCGACCATCCGGGTGTGCTGGGCCGGCGCGTTCCGGTGCGAGAGGTGGAAATGGCCGACGGCAAGGGCTTCGTCGCCACCGTGTTCGACCTGTTCTGCGCCAACTATGGCCTCGACCGCGGGCTGGGCGGCGAGCATGTCGCGCGCGATTACGCCGACATGGTGCCTTATACCCCCGCCTGGGCGGAAAAGATCACCGGCGTCCCAGCCGAACAGATCATCACCGTGGCGCGCGAATTCGCCGCCAATGCCGAGGCGACCAACGGCAAATCGATGGTGATCCTGGGGGCCGGGCTCAACCACTGGTACCACATGGACATGAATTACCGCGGCATCATCAACCTGCTGGTGATGTGCGGCTGCGTGGGCCAGTCGGGCGGGGGCTGGGCGCATTATGTCGGCCAGGAAAAGCTGCGCCCGCAGACCGGGTGGACCGCGCTCGCCTTCGCGCTCGACTGGAACCGTCCGCCGCGCCAGATGAATTCGACCAGCTTCTTCTACGCCCACACCGACCAGTGGCGTTATGAGACGCTGGGGGTGGATGAGATACTTTCCCCCACCGCGCCCGATGGCGACTGGGACGCCAGCCTGATCGATTACAACGTACGGGCAGAGCGGATGGGCTGGCTGCCTAGCGCGCCGCAGCTCAAGACCAACCCGATCGAGGTCGGGCGTGCGATCAAGGCTTCGGGCAAAGAGGCGAAGGACTATGTCGCCGGTGCGCTCAAATCGGGCGAGCTGGAAATGTCGTGCTTTGATCCCGACGATCCGGCCAACTGGCCGCGCAACATGTTCGTGTGGCGCTCGAACCTGCTCGGTTCATCGGGCAAGGGCCATGAATATTTCCTCAAGCACCTGCTCGGCACCGCGCACGGTGTGCAGGGCAAGGATCTGGGCGAGATGGGCAAGCAAAAGCCCAGGGACGTGAAGTGGCACGATGATGCGCCAAAGGGTAAGCTCGACCTGCTGGTGACGCTCGATTTCCGCATGTCGACCACCTGCGTCTATTCGGACATCGTCCTGCCTACTGCGAGCTGGTACGAGAAGGACGATCTCAACACATCGGACATGCACCCCTTCATCCACCCGCTGTCGGCGGCGGTCGATCCGGTGTGGGAATCGCGCAGCGACTGGGACATTTACAAGGGCATCGCCAAGGCGTTCTCCGAAGTCGCGCCCGAAGTGCTCGGCATCGAGCACGATGTGGTGCTGACCCCGATCCAGCACGACACGCCGGGCGAGATCGCGCAGGCTTTCGACGTGGCCGATTGGGGACAGGGGCAGGGTGAACCGGTCCCCGGCCAGACCATGGCCAATGTCGCGCTGGTCGAACGGGATTATCCGAACCTTTACAAGCGTTTCACCGCGCTCGGCCCGCTGATGGAAAAGCTCGGCAATGGCGGCAAGGGGATCGGGTGGAACACCGATCATGAGGTCGAGAATCTGCGCAAGCTCAACGGCGCGGTGTTGGAAGACGGCCCGACCAGGGGCCTGCCGCAGATCGAGACTGCAATCGACGCCGCCGAGGTGATCCTGATGCTCGCGCCCGAAACCAACGGCGAAGTCGCGGTCAAGGCGTGGGCCGACCTCTCGAAGAAGACCGGCATCGACCACACGCACCTCGCGCTGCCCAAGGAAGAGGAGAAAATCCGCTTCCGCGACATTCAGGCGCAGCCGAGGAAGATCATCTCTTCACCGACCTGGTCGGGCCTCGAGAGCGAGCATGTCTGCTACAACGCGGGCTATACCAATGTGCACGAGCTGATCCCGTGGCGGACCCTGACTGGACGCCAGCAGCTCTACCAGGACCACAAGTGGATGCGCGCCTTCGGCGAAGGTTTTTGCGTCTATCGCCCGCCGATCGACACCAAGGCGGTCAAGCCGATGCTCGATCAGGCCAAGGACGCGCCGCATGTGATCCTGAACTTCATCACCCCGCACCAGAAATGGGGCATCCACTCGACCTATACCGACAACCTGCTGATGCTCACGCTGTCGCGCGGCGGGCCGATCGTGTGGATGAGCGAGGTGGACGCGGCCAAGGCTGGGCTGGTGGACAATGACTGGGTCGAAACCTTCAACAGCAACGGCGCGCTGGTTGCCCGCGTGGTGGTGTCGCAGCGGATGAAGGAAGGCACGCTGTTCATGTACCACGCGCAGGAGAAGATCACGAACGTTCCCGGATCGCCGCTGACGGGGCAGCGCGGCGGCATCCATAACAGTGTGACCCGCGCTGTGCTGAAACCGACGCACATGATCGGCGGCTATGTCCAGCAGAGTTATGGCTTCAACTATTACGGCACGGTCGGATCGAACCGCGACGAATATGTGATCGTGCGCAAGCTCAGCAAGGTCGACTGGCTCGAAGAAGCGCTTGCCGAAGGGGAGAATGCAGCATGAAGGTCCGCGCGCAGATCGGCAAGGTATTGAACCTCGACAAGTGCATCGGCTGTCACACCTGCTCGGTCACCTGCAAGAACGTGTGGACCAGCCGCGAGGGCATGGAATACGCCTGGTTCAACAATGTCGAGACCAAGCCAGGGATCGGCTATCCCAAGGATTGGGAGAACCAGAAACGCTGGAACGGCGGCTGGGTGCGTACGCCCGGTGGATCGATCCGGCCGAAGATGGGCGGCAAGTGGCGGCTGCTGGCGAAAATTTTCGCCAATCCCGATCTGCCCGAGATCGACGATTACTATGAGCCCTTCACCTTCGATTACGCCCATTTGCAAAAGGCGGGCGAAAGCAAGGCCTTCCCCACCGCGCGCCCACGCAGCCTGATATCGGGCGAGCGGATGGAGAAGATCGTGTGGGGCCCCAACTGGGAAGAGTTGCTGGGCGGCGAATTCGGCAAACGGTCGGAAGATTACAACTTCGAAGGCGTGCAGAAGGAGATCTACGGCCAGTTCGAAAACACCTTCATGATGTATCTGCCGCGGCTGTGCGAGCACTGCCTCAACCCCACCTGCGTCGCGGCCTGCCCCTCGGGCGCGATCTACAAGCGCGAGGAGGACGGTATCGTCCTGATCGATCAGGAGGCGTGCCGGGGATGGCGCATGTGCGTATCGGGCTGCCCGTACAAGAAGATCTATTACAACTGGAAAACCGGCAAATCGGAAAAGTGCATCTTCTGCTATCCGCGCATCGAGGCGGGCCAGCCGACGGTCTGTTCGGAAACCTGCGTCGGGCGGATCCGCTATCTCGGGGTGATGCTCTATGATGCCGACCGCATCGAGGAAGCCGCATCAGCGGAGAATGTCGAAGATCTCTATCAGGCGCAGCTCGATATCTTCCTCGACCCCAATGATCCCGAGGTGATTGCGCAGGCGCGAAGCGACGGCGTGCCCGAGGCGTGGCTCGAGGCCGCTCGCCGCTCGCCGGTGTGGAAGATGGCGATGGAATGGAAGGTCGCCTTCCCGCTCCACCCCGATTACCGCACGCTGCCGATGGTGTGGTATGTGCCGCCGCTGTCACCCATCAGCGCAGCAGCGAGCGCCGGGCAGATTTCGGTCAACAACAACATGCCCGATGTCCGCAGTTTGCGTATCCCGCTCAAATACCTCGCCAATCTGCTCACCGCAGGCGACGAGGAGCCGATTGCCCTGTGCCTGGAGCGGATGCTGGCGATGCGCGGCTACATGCGCGCCAAATCGATCGATGGCGTTCACAACGAGGCGATTGCCGAAGCGGTCGGCCTGACCGGCGCGCAAATCGAGGACATGTACAAGGTGATGGCGCTGGCCGATTACGAAGATCGTTTCGTCATCCCCACCGGCCACCGCGAGGATGCCGAGGACATGTTCGAGGAAAAGGGTAGCTGCGGATTTTCTTTCGGCAATGGCTGCTCCAGCGGATCGAGCGAAACCAATCTGTTCGGTGCACCGGCGCGCAAGAAGCTGCAAACTCCGACGTCCCAAATTGCAGGGGAGGTGTTCTGATGCAGTCGCTCCATCTCCTTTCGCTCCTGCTGCAATATCCCACCCACGATCTGCAGGCGGTCACAGGCGAAATTCGCGAACGGCTGACTGCCGACCCCGCGCTGCCGGGCGCAACGGTGGAGGCGCTCGGCCCGCTGGTGTCCAGGCTGGCAACCAGCGACATTTACGAAGCGCAGGAAGCCTATGTCGAATTGTTCGACCGGGGGCGGGCGCACAGCCTGCACCTGTTCGAGCACGTCCACGGCGAGAGCCGCGACCGGGGCCAGGCGATGGTCGATCTGCGCCAGCGCTATCTCGACGCCGGGCTGGAGCCCGAAGGCAACGAGCTGCCCGACTACCTGCCGCTGTTCCTCGATTATTGCTCGACCCTGCCAGAAGCGGCGGCGCGCGATGCACTGGCGGAACCCGGCGTGGTGCTGATCGCGCTCACTGCGCGGCTGACGGAGAAAGGTTCGGACTACGCTCCGCTCCTCGCGTTGCTGTGCGAGATTGCCGGCGTCGAAATGGACGAGGAGGCCGCAAAGGCCATGCCGCCGCCAGAAGACCCGCAGGACCTCGAAGCGCTCGACGCACAGTGGGAAGAGGAGGAAGTGCGCTTCACCGCAGAGGCCGCGCCCGATCCCGGCGCCGCCTGTCCAAAGGTGGGCGCAATTCTCGATCGCATGCGCGAACCCTTGACCACCAAAGCTCCGGCGAGGAACTGAGCCATGGAAAGCTACGTCAACAATCTGGTATTCGGCATCTATCCCTATATTGCGCTGGCGGTGCTCGCCATCGGCTCGGTGATCCGGTTCGACCGCGAGCCTTACAGCTGGCGTTCGGGTTCGAGCCAGCTCCTGCGGCGCAAGCAGTTGATGTGGGGATCGGTGCTGTTCCACGTCGGGGTGCTGTTCATATTCCTCGGCCACCTCGTCGGCCTGCTGACCCCGATCGCGCTGTTCGATGCACTGGGCATCAGCCACGGGGCAAAGCAGCTGCTGGCAATCGTCGCGGGCGGCATCGCCGGGGTCATGGCGATCGTCGGCGCTACGCTATTGATCCACCGCCGGTTCTTCGATCCGCGTGTGCGGGCCAATTCCAGCTTCAGCGACAACATGGTGATCCTGCTGTTGTGGGTGCAGCTGGCATTGGGGCTGTCCACGATCCCGCTTTCGGCGCAGCACCTCGATGGCGGCGAGATGGTCAAGTTCATGAACTGGGCGCAGGGCATCTTCACCTTCCGCAGCGGCGCGGCACGTTACGTCGCAGACGCGCACCCGATCTTCAAACTGCACCTGTTCCTGGGGCTGACGATCCTGCTGCTGTTCCCCTTCACCCGCCTCGTTCACATGCTGAGCGCCCCGGTCCGCTATATCTGGAGGCCGGGATATCAGATCGTGCGCTCGCGCCGGAGCCTGGGCCGTGGCTGAGGTGCTCGATCACGCGGCGGTGCGGGTCGGCGGAGTCGAGATACCGCCCGCCGCGATCGCCGCAGAGGCGCAGAACCATCCTGCATCCGATGCCGCAACCGCCTGGCGCGAGGCGGCAGAGGCGCTGGTTATCCGGCAGCTGCTGCTGGCCGAGGCCGACCGGTGCGGGATTGCCGCCAGCGAGACGACCGACGCCGAAGGGCACAAATTGACCGAGGACGATGCCCGGATCGATGCATTGCTCGCCGAGGCAGTTGAGGTGCCGAGTGCAACCACCGAAGAGGCGCGGCGTTTTTATGATCGCCACCGCGATCGCTTCGCCAGCGAAACGCTGGTCGAGGCGGAACACATCCTGCTTTCCGCCAGCCCGGATGATGCCTTCGCTTATGGACTGGCCACGGGCGACGCCCGGATGCTGATCCGCCGCATTGAGGCCGAACCCGCCTGCTTTGCCGATCTGGCACGCGAGCATTCTGCCTGCCCTTCGAAAGAGCAGGGCGGCAATCTCGGCCAGATTGGGCGCGGGCAGACTGTTGCCGAGTTCGAAGCGGCGCTGTTCGCGCTGGCCGAGGGTGAATTGTGCCGCGAGCCGGTCCGCTCGCAGTACGGCGTCCATGTCGTGCGCGCCGGTCGCCGGATCGAGGGACAGCAGTTGCCGTTCGAGGCGGTGGAAGCCTCGATCCGCGCCTATCTGGAAGAGGCGAGCTACCGCAAGGCCGTGGCGCAATATCTGGCGATTTTGGCCAGCCGGACAGAGATCGAAGGGGTCAGCCTGCCGGTTGCCGACGGGCCGCTGGTGCAATAGAGCACGCTTCTGCGTTCAGGCTTTACCTTGGCTGCCCTGGGCGACAAAGGGCACAGGCATGGGCGAATCCGGTGACATCCTTGAAATCCGCCGCGCGGTGCGGGCGCTGTGTGCCGATTTTCCCGGCGAATACTGGCGCATCAGGGACCGCGACCGGACCTATCCTTCCGAATTTGTCGATGCTCTGACCCGCGCCGGGTTTCTCGCCGCGTTGATCCCTGAAATCTACGGCGGATCGGGCCTCAAGCTCGATGCCGCAGCGGCCATCATGGAGGAAATCCAGGCATCGGGCTGCAACGGCGCCAGCGCACACGCGCAGATGTATATCATGAACACGCTGCTCAGATACGGCAGCGAGGAGCAAAAGCGCGCCTATCTGCCCGGTATCGCCAGCGGCGAGCTGCGGCTTCAGGCCTTTGGCGTTTCGGAACCGGCCAGCGGCACCGATACGCTTTCGCTGCGCACCGTGGCGGTGCGGGACGGCGATGCCTACATCGTCAATGGCCAGAAGATCTGGACCAGCCGCGCCGAGCATTCGGACCTGATGTTGCTGCTGGCGCGCACCACCCCGCGCGAGGAGACGGCGAGCAAGACCGAGGGGCTTTCGATCTTCCTCGTCGATATGCGCGAATTCACCGGCAGCGGGCTCACCATCAAGCCGATCCGCACGATGATGAACCATTCGACCTGCGAGGTCTTCTTCGACGATATGCGCATCCCGGCATCGAGCCTGATCGGCGAGGAAGGCAAGGGCTTTCGCTATATCCTGTCAGGCATGAACGCCGAACGCATCCTGATCGCAGCCGAATGCATCGGGGACGCCAAGTGGTTCATTGGCAAGGCGACCGACTACGCCAAGGAACGCACCGTGTTCGCCCGGCCGATTGGCCAGAACCAGGGCGTGCAGTTCCCGATCGCGCGCTGCTATGCGCAGATGCGCGCCGCCGAACTGATGGTGCACCACGCCGCGCAGGTCTATGACGAAGGCGGCAATCCCGGGGCCGAGGCGAACATGGCAAAGCTGCTTGCGTCCGAAGCAAGCTGGGCCGCGGCCGACATGTGCGTGCAGACCCATGGCGGCTTCGGCTTTGCCGAGGAATACGATGTCGAGCGCAAGTTCCGCGAGGCGCGGCTCTATACCGTGGCCCCGATCAGCACCAACCTGATCCTCAGCTACCTCGCCGAGCATGTGCTTGGCCTGCCGCGCAGTTATTGATGCGGCCAGTCGCAAGGACAGTCATTTGGGTTGCCGGGCACTGCGGCGGCTGCCATCGCCGCCAGACATGATTCGCGACCCTTTTCTCAAGACCGATGGCATCCACAACTTCCGCGATTACGGCGGATACCCCGCAGCGGGCGGCGGACGCGTGAAAACCGGGCTGCTGTTCCGTTCCGGCCAGCACTTCGATGCCAGCGGAAACGATCTGGCGGCAATCGAGGCGCTCGATATCCGCACGATCATCGACCTGCGCGGTGCCAGCGAACGGGCCAGCTTCCCCTGCCGTCGCCACGAAGCGTTTTCCGGCGAGGTGATCGCTTACGAGGGAGAAACCACGAGTTCGCCCCCGCACGAGGCCGCGGGCGAGGCCGGGATGAGCGCAGAGCGCGCGCGCCAGCGGATGGTCACGGTATTCCGCCGCATGCCCGAAAATCCGGCGATGATCGCAATGTTCGCGCGTTTCCTTGCGGCGATTGACGAGCGTGACGGAGGCAGCCTCATTCATTGTTTTGCGGGCAAGGATCGCACCGGGATCGCGGCCACGCTGCTGCTGCATGTGCTGGGCGTGCACCGCGACGATCTGGTCGAGGAATTCCTGCTGACCAACCGTGCACCCTCTATCGAGGTGCTCAAGGCGCAGACCTTGCCCCGGATCGAGGCGATCTATGGCACGCTTGAAGACGAGGCGGTGCGCAATCTGCTGGGGGTTCGTCCCGAGTACGTCGAAACCTTCATAACTACGGTTGAGGCGGCTCATGGCACGCTCGATCGCTATCTTGCCGACGTGATTGGTGTGGATGATGCGCGGCGCGAGCGGCTACGCGCCAAATTGGTGGCGTGACAAGCGCTTCCCGGTTTCCCATATGAGACCGCAAGCTTGTCCATAAAGGTCAAAGGTCGGTTTCAATGGCAATCCATCGCACGAAAATGCTCATCATCGGGTCGGGTCCGGCTGGCTATACCGCTGCGATCTATGGCGCGCGCGCCATGCTCGAACCGATCATGGTGCAGGGCCTGCAACCCGGTGGGCAGCTGACCATCACCACCGATGTCGAGAATTATCCGGGTTTTGCCGATGTCATCCAGGGCCCCTGGCTGATGGAGCAGATGCAGGCGCAGGCGGAACATGTCGGCACGCGGACAATATGGGACACGATTGTCGAGGTCGATCTGGCTGGCGGCGCGCCGTTCCGCGCGATTGGCGACAGCGGCGATGAATACATCGGCGATACGCTGGTGATCGCCACCGGGGCGCAGGCCAAATGGCTGGGCGTCCCGGGCGAGCAGGAACTGAGCGGCAAGGGCGTTTCGGCATGCGCCACCTGCGACGGGTTCTTCTATCGCGGCAAGAAAGTGGCGGTGATCGGCGGCGGCAATACCGCGGTTGAGGAGGCGCTCTACCTGACCAATCATTCGGACGATGTGACGCTGATCCACCGCCGCGATGAACTGCGTTCCGAAAAGATCCTGCAGGAACGGCTGTTCAAGAACCCCAGGATTTCGGTCCTGTGGAACAAGGCGGTCGAAAGCTTCGAGGCGGGCACGGACGGCACGCTCGGCCATATCGCGCTCAAGGATACGCAGACGGGCGAACTATCGACGCTGACGGCTGACGGCGCCTTTGTCGCGATCGGCCACGCGCCCGCGACCGAGCTGTTCAAGGGCAAGCTACCGCTCGACGATAACGGCTATATGTTGACCGAACCGGGTTCGCCCAAGACCGCGATTCCCGGCGTGTTTGCGGCAGGTGACGTATCCGATCACACCTATCGTCAGGCGGTGACGGCGGCTGGCATGGGCTGCATGGCCGCGCTCGATGCCGAACGCTTCATCGCTTCTTCCAATTATGAGAAAGAGCCGTCAGCCCAAGCGGCGGAGTAGGAAGGGCCCCGCACTGGGGCCCCGCCACCTCAGATATGTATATCGAACAACGGGATCGCCGCGTGGAGGACCAGCGCGATCAGCACCAGGCCTGACAGGAAGAAGATCGAAAAGCGCACCAGCACCTTGTTGACGGTGACCTGCACCAGCGAGTGGATCACCCGCAGGGCGACATAGATCCAGGCAAGCGTGGCGTTCATTCCGTCGCCCTGACCGATGATCGCCAGCACGATCGCCACTGCATAGAACACCGTCGGCTGCTCATGCAGGTGATTGTAGTTGTGCGCTTTCCATTGAACGCTGGGGGACAATATCGCATCCAGATCGGTGCCCTTGCCGCCTACCATGTTCGAAGTATCGATCTTGTCCGACTTGGCCATCGCGGGAATGCGCGTGGCATACATCCAGGCCCACATGACCATGGTCCACGCCGCCAGTGCGACAACGGGTTGAAGAATGTCCATTCCGATCATGACAAGGCTCCCGGGTTTGCAAGAAGTGTGAGAATGACCGCGCGATAGGCAAGATAGACCAGCGCAGTGGTTGAAAGCAGGAACAGCGAAAAGCGCACCGGAATGCGGTTGACAGTCGCCTGCCACAGCGAATGAATCACGCGCAGGCCGACATAGATCCACGCCGCCAGCACGTCGCCTGCCGCCGCTCCCATCAGCGCGATGATCACCACTGCCGCATAGAACAGCGTGGGCTGCTCCACCAGATGCGTGTAATTGTGCGATTTCCACTGCACGCTGTCGGGCAGGACCCCGTCGAGGTTCTGGCCTCTTCCGCCCGGAGGAACGTTGTCAGCCTTCATTCCCAATTTGGCCATGGCGGGAAGCCGGGTTGCAGCCAGCCACGTCAGCATGATTATCGACCAGGCAATCAGCACCGCGGCGGGCGCGAGCATTTGAGCTTGCATATTGGTTCCTCCCTGTGCCGGGCAGACTGCGCGAGGGTATATCGATTGTCAAATGCAACCTATGCTTGTGCCGCGATGGTCTGGGCATATTGCCCTGGATCGACATTGCCGCCCGTCAGCATGATGACTGTGTGCTCGTCGATCGCCACCTTTCCCGCCAATGCCGCAGCCAGTGCGGCCGCGCCGCCCGGTTCGACCACCAGGTGCAGCCGCGCAAAGGCAAAACGCTGCGCCGCGCGCACTTCCTCGTCGCTCACGGTGACGCCCGGATCGGCGCGTCCGCGCAGAACGGCGAGGTTGATCGGCCTGGTCGCGGGCGGTTGAAGCGCATCGCAAATCGTCGCCGGAGCGTCGCTCGCAGCATGGACGATTTCGCCTTTGGCCAGCGCCTGCCCGACCATGTCCCATCCTTCGGGTTCGACCGGCACGATCGCGCTTGTCGGGCAGGCAAGCGCGAGCCCTGCCGTCAGCCCGCCGCCGCCGCAGCAGGCGATGATGCGGCTCGGCTCGCACCCCAATTGCGCGGTAATCTCGATCCCCGCGCTGCCTTGTCCCTCGATCACCCACGGATCGGCGAATGCGTGGACCAGCGTAGCACCGCTTTGCGCGATAAGCCGCGCGGCGACCTCTTCACGATCCTCGCCGGGCCGCTCATAGAGCACCACATCGGCACCCAGCGCGCGCGTTGCGGCGATCTTCACCTCAGGCGCGTTGCGCGGCATGACGATGGTTGCTGCAATGCCCAGCCGCTGTGCGGCCCAGGCCACGCCCTGCGCGTGATTGCCGCTCGAAACAGCGACCACGCCGCGTCCGCGTTCGTCCGCGTCGAGATCGGTCAGCCGGTGCCAGCCGCCGCGAATTTTGAACGCCCCGATGGGTTGCAGCACTTCGGCCTTGGCCCAGCACGAAACCTCGCCGATTTTCACCGGCAGCAAGGGCGTGGGCGGCAGGATTTCGGCGACCTTGCGCGCGGCGCGCAGCACGCCCTCCCTGGTCGGCATTCTGGCTATCTCGTTCATGCGGCAAATCCTACGCGATGGAACACATGGAACACAGTCCTGAAGAAGAAAATTCCGCCGCATCTCTACCGGGAAAATCGGCTTGCAAAAGGGGTGTTGGAACAGCCATGCAATGCCTATGCCCGTTCGTGTCGAATTAGGAAATTACCGGATCGTTTTACCCCGCAAGCGCATTGTCCTAAAGCGCGCGCAAGATTCGTTTCAGGAGTAACCATTCCATGTCAACTGTCCCCTCAACCGTGCTGGTGATCGGTGCCGGCGGCGTCAGTTCCGTCTGCGTCCACAAGATGGCCCAAGTGCAAAAGGCGCACCCCGATATCTTCCCCCGGATACATCTCGCCAGCCGTACCAAGAGCAAATGCGATGCGATCGCCGCCAGCGTCAAGGCACGCTGCGGGGTGGATATCGCCACTTACGAGATCGATGCCGAGGAAGTGCCCGCGATGGTCAACCTCATCCGCAAGGTGCAGCCCAGCCTCGTGGTCAACCTCGCGCTGCCCTATCAGGATCTGCCGATCATGGATGCGTGCCTGGAAGCGGGGGTAAGCTATCTCGACACTGCGAATTACGAGCCCAAGGATCAGGCGAAGTTCGAATACTCATGGCAGTGGGCCTATCATGACCGCTTCAAGCAGGCGGGGATCATGGCGCTGCTGGGATCGGGCTTCGATCCGGGCGTGACCAGCGTGTTCACGATGTGGCTCAAGAAACACAAGCTCAGGACCGTTCGCACGCTCGACATTCTCGATTGCAACGGCGGCGATCACGGCCAGCATTTCGCCACCAACTTCAACCCGGAAATCAACATCCGCGAGGTGACCGCGCCCGCTCGCCACTGGGAAAATGGCGAGTTCGTCGAGACACCGGCGATGTCGAAACGGCAGGAGTTCGACTTCGAGGCGGTTGGCCCCAAGAACATGTACATGATGTATCACGAGGAGTTGGAAAGCCTCGCCAGGTTCGTGCCCGAAATGGAGCGCGCGCGCTTCTGGATGACCTTCGGCGATGCCTACATCACGCACCTCACCGTGCTGCAGAATGTCGGCATGACCAGCATTGCGCCGGTCAAGTACCAGGGGCGCGAGATCATCCCGCTGCAATTCCTCGCCGCGGTTCTACCCAAGCCCGAAACGCTGGGCGAGACGACCAAGGGCAATACCAACATCGGCTGCATCGCCACCGGCGAGGCGCTCGACGGGAGCGGCGAGAAGACGTTCTATATCAAGAATATCTGTTCGCACGAGGCGGCTTACGAGGAAACCGGCAATCAGGCGGTCAGCTACACCACTGGCGTGCCCGCGATGATCGGCGCGGCAATGGTGGTTCAGGGCATCTGGAGCGGGAAGGGCGTGTTCAATGTCGAACAGATGGACCCCGATCCATTCATGGACATGCTCAATAAGCACGGCCTGCCATGGACGGTCGAGGAACTGCCCGGTCCGGTAGGGTTTTAGCTTTCCCTGTTTCACGCAGAGACGCAGAGGAAGCAGAGACGCGGAGGAGTTTGGTGCGGGTGGAAATCGACGAGATGACCGGGATCGTGATCGATGAGTGTATTGCCATTCATCGAGAACTCGGGCCAGGGCTCTTCGAGAATGTCTATGAAACCGTCCTTGCAGGACGGCTTGTAGCACGGGGGCTAAATATTGCACGTCAGGTGCCGGTTCCTGTCGAGTTTGATGGTCATTCGTTTGACGCTGCATTCAGGATCGACATTCTGGTCGAAGATATATTGATCCTAGAGATCAAGTCGGTTGAATTGCTGAGCAAGGCGCACGCCAAGCAGCTCCTGACCTATTTGAGACTCTACAAGCAGCCCGTCGGGCTGCTGCTCAATTTTTCGCAAGCGACCATGAAAGACGGTATCAGGCGCATGGTGAACGATTACAATCCGCAGTAATCTCTGCGTCTCCGCTTCCTCTGCGCCTCTGCGTGAAACCAATCAGGACCAATCGAGCAATGCAAACCAAGGCCGGTGATCCGGGCGCATTCGCCCACTTCGACCTCAACCGTGTCGATAGCCCCGCGTTCGTGGTGGACGCGGCCAGGCTGCGCGCCAATTGCCAGATCCTCGCCGACATTCGCGATGCGGCGGGGATCAAGGTGCTCGCCGCATTGAAGGCGTTCTCCATGTGGAGCACCGCGCCGATCATCGGCGAATATCTCGACGGGGTGTGCGCCAGCGGCCTGTTCGAAGCACGCCTTGCCAGCGAGTTCTACGACGGCGAGATCGCCACCTACTCTGCCGCCTACAAGGGGGACGACCTCGCAGAAATCTGCCGGTTGTCGGACCACATCATCTTCAATTCGCCGGGGCAGATTCTCCGCTTCGCCCCGATACTGGAGGCGGCGCGCGCCGCGGGCCAGCATTTCGACGTCGGCCTGCGCATCAACCCGCAGGTGCCGACCGGAGAGGTGGCGCGCTATGATCCATCGAGCCCGGGCAGCCGCCTCGGCTTCCCGCTCGACCAGTTGACGCCCGAGGTGATGGAACTGGTTGACGGCATCCACTTCCACAACCTGTGCGAACAGGATCTGGCGCCGCTGCAGCAGACCTGGGACCGGGTATTCGACGCGATCGAGCCCGCTTTCGGCCAGATCAAATGGATCAACATGGGCGGCGGGCATCACATCACCCGCGCCGATTACCAGCGCGAGGAACTGGTCGAATTCCTGCGCGACGCGGCAGAGGACAGCGGCGCGGAAATCTATCTCGAACCGGGCGAGGCAGTGGCGCTCGACGCGGGCATCCTGATCGGCACGATCCTCGATTCGCACTGGAACGGCATGCCGGTGGCGGTGACCGACATTTCAGCCACCTGCCACATGCCCGATGTGATCGAGGCGCCCTATCGCCCGGCGATGCTGGGCGAGGATACTGGCGGCGAAGGCGAACCGGTGCGCCTTGGTGGCCCCTCGTGCCTCGCCGGCGATGTGATCGGCGATTACCGCCTGCCGGTGCCGTGCGAGCCGGGGCAGCGCATCGCATTTCTCGACCAGGCGCATTATTCGATGGTCAAGACCAACACTTTCAACGGCGTGCCGCTGCCTTCGATCTGGCTGTGGGACAGCGACAGTGACGCGCTCGAACAGGTCAAGAGCTTCGGCTATGCGGATTTCCGCGATCGGCTGAGCTGATTTTCCCCGGCGCGGGGGGCTTTTTTCATTTGCGATTCATCTCGCAGGCTCTATAGGCGCACTCCGCTGCCCCAAGGGGACTTCCTAACCGCAAGGCAGCTTGTCGTTTCATGGTTTCAACAAACCGTTTTGGGGGTCCCTTGAGTTGCACATCCATCCCGATGCCCGGTCTGTAGTCCGCGCCCTTTCGCCGGACGAACCCGTTATTCTCAACCGCCCGCATGCCGCGGCGCGCGCTGCCCGCTTCTTTATCGAGAAGTTTCCGGGTAAGCCGCTCTATGCAGTCAAGGCGAACCCCTCGCCCGAACTGCTGCATGTGCTGTGGGACGCAGGCATCACGCATTACGATGTCGCCTCGATTGCCGAGGTCCGGCTGGTGCGCGGCCTGCTGCCCGATGCCGCGCTGTGCTTCATGCATCCGGTCAAGACACCCGGCGCGATTCGCGAAGCCTATCACGAACATGGGGTGCGCACCTTCAGCCTCGATACGGCGGAGGAACTGGCCAAAATCGTCGAGGCCTGCCGCGATGCCCACGGCAACCCGGCGCGCGATCTGCGGCTGGCGGTGCGGCTGCGCGTTTCAAGCGAGTATTCCGAGCTTTCGCTGGCCAGCAAGTTCGGCTGCGATCTGACCGAGGCTCCGCGTCTGCTCCAGCAGGCGCGCCAGCATGGCGACTGGCTGGGCGTGTGCTTCCATGTCGGCAGCCAGGCGATGAGCCCGTTTGCCTTTGTCCAGGCGCTCGATCGCACCCGCGCCGCGATTGCGCAGGCGGGCGTGGTGATCGACATGATCGATGTCGGCGGCGGCTTTCCCAGCATCTATCCCGGGCTCGAACCGCCCGCGATGGAGGATTACTTTGCGATCATCGCCCGCCATTTCGAGGCGCTGCCGATCGCCTATAATGCCGAGCTGTGGTGCGAGCCGGGCCGCGCGCTGTGCGCCGAGTATTCATCGCTGGTCGTGCGCGTGGAACGGCGCCGCGGAGACGAGTTGTTCATCAACGACGGGGCTTACGGCGCGCTCTACGATGCGGCGCACGTCAACTGGCGCTTTCCGGTGCGTGCGTTGGGCGACGATCGTAGCGAGTCCTTGCAGGATTTCGCCTTTTACGGGCCGACCTGCGACGATGCCGACTTCATGCAGGGTCCGTTCGCGCTTCCCGCGGATATCGGGGCAGGCGACTACGTCGAGATCGGCATGCTGGGCGCATATGGCGCGGCGATGAAGACCGGGTTCAACGGCTTTGGCGCAGCCATGCAGGTGACCGTCAGCGACGAACCGATGGCAAGCCTTTATGACGGCAGCCGCGCGCGTCCCGAAGCGGATAACGTGGTGAGCCTGCGCTGATCGGCCCTTATTGCCCGAAACGGTAGAGCACTTGCACCCCGCCGCCCAAATCGGGACTGCCGTCGGCAAAACCGGTATAGCCATAGCCCTGAAGGCGCAGGGCTTCGCTAAGCTTGTAGGTCAGCGACGCGGTTGCCTCGCTGCGGTCGGGCGAGCCGATTACCGATCCTTCGCGCCATTCGTAATCAAGCCCCAGCGATACCTGCTCTGCGGTGTAATAGATCCCGCCTCCGGCCAGCCACACATCGCGCAGGTCGAACAGGTCGCTCGATCCGTTGAAGCGCCGCCCTCCGGTAAGGCCCAGGCTGACATCGCCCATCACATGCAGCAATTCACCCTGCGCGGTGAAATCGGTGCTGCCGGTGCCGAGAAACTTGGTCTCCGAAGCGGTCGGAATCTTCACCTTGCCCACCGCATCGAAATAGGTGTTGGCGCCGACATCGAAACTGTAGCCCGCAGTGAGGATCACATCACCGATACCGCTGCGTGAGGTGACTTCGCCGCCAGAAGGGCCCGGATTGACCCCTCCATCACCCGGGATGATGCCGGACGGTCCCTTCACATCGAGCCAGGAGATCGCGGCCCGGACGTACCAATCGTCATCTGACTGGTATTTGAGATTGAACGGAATGGCGAGGAAATCGGTATCCTCCAACTCGCCATAATCGCCCGAGGAATAATCCACCCCGGCGCCGATCTGGACATAGTCCTGCGCAGCGGCGGGTGATGCGGCCAGGCAAACCACGGGCAATACCACGGCGGCGGTCAGGCTCAGAATTTTCATGCGGTTTCCCCTCCCTGATCATTCACTGCATACGCCAAGCGCTGCACACCCCGATTGCGGGGAGCGCAGCAGCCTGGGGGTTCAATACCTTTCGCGCCGATCAGCCGTTGGGCCGGTCAGGACGACTGGGCTTTTCCGGCTTTTCGGGCCGCTCCGGTCGTTCTGCCCGCTCAGCCCGTTCGGGCTTTTCCGGACGTTCGGCGAATTCATGTTCCACGACCGCGGGTCCACCATCCGGCTTGGTAATGGTGTGGAAATTGCCCGACGGAGTCTCGACCGTCTGGACAAAACCGATGGTGACGGTTTCCATCACCGGATTGCCTTCTTCGTCGAGCACGGGGTCACCATTCTCATCGAGCACCGCGACCTCTTCCGTGGTTGCCTCGCGGGTTACGATTGCGCCGTTGGTTTCATCGGTCGTCTCGGGCGTATCGGGCTCCTCCGCGTCTTGCGCGCTGGCGGGAGAAACCGTTGCCAGCGACAGCAGCGCGGCAGAGCCAATCAATAGGTATTTTGTCATTGTCTTCTTGTCCCGGTCGATGTTCTGCCCTGCTTATCGCAAAGATAGGCCTAACCACGGGTTGAGCGTCAAGGTTACCAAGACAAGGGGTGGCAGGTTTGGGACGGGGCGCCGTGATCGCGGCTCACTTGCGCCGCATTCCGCCCCACCGGAACGGGGTGTGCCAGCGCGGTGGCCCGTCGCCATCATCGCCGGTTTCCCGCCGCATCGCTATGCCGATCAACGTGCCGACCGCGATGGCGACGGTCAGATCTGCGAATATGGTCAGGAACGCGGTCAGCAGCAGCAACCACAGTTCGCCGCGCGGCAAGGCGAGCCGTGCGGGCCAGCGGTGCGGCTCGCTCATGGTCCAGGCAGTCACCATCAGCAGGCCGGCGAGCGCGGGCATAGCCATTTTTCCAGCGAGCGGAGCGGCAAGCGCCAGCACCAGCCAGATTACCAGCGCATGGATAATACCGGCGATCGGGGTGCGCCCGCCCGCATTGACGTTGGTTGCGGTGCGCGCGATCGCACCGGTGGCGGGGAGCCCGCCAAACAGCGGCGAGGCGAGATTGGCCGCGCCCTGCGCGATCAACTCGGCGTTGGGGCGGTGCTCGCCCTCGATCAACCGGTCTGCCACGATTGCCGACAGCAGCGATTCGACTCCCGCCAGAAAAGCGATGATCAGCGCCGCGGGCAACAACTCACGAACCTGATCGAACCCGGGAAAATCCGGCAGGCGGGGAATGGGAAGCCCGCCGGGAAGCTCGCCGAAGCGCGAACCCACCGTTTCGACCGATGGCAGAATGGCCCCGGCGTATACGCTGGCGAGCGCGATCACCACCAGCGGCCAGGGTATGATCGGCCAGATACGGCGCAGAACGATGATCGCGATGAAGGTGGCAATTCCCAAACCCAGCGATGGCAGGCCGATGCTGTCGCGCAGGGCCCATAGCCCTTCGATCTTGGGGATGAATTCGGCGGGAAGTGCCCCACCGCCCATTCCGGCGAGTTCCTTGAACTGGCTGACTGCGATCACCACGGCAATTCCGATGGTGAAGCCTTCGATAACTGCATCGGGAATCATGCGGATGAACCGCCCCGCGCGCATGAAACCTGCGATCATCAGGATCGCGCCCGCCATCAGCGTGGCGAACAGAAGCCCGTCGAACCCGTGATCGTGAATGACGCCGTACACGACGACGATGAACGCGCCCGTGGGGCCGCCGACCTGCACCCGGCTGCCGCCAAGCGCGGAGATCAGAAACCCGGCCACGATCGCGGTGAACAGCCCGGCGGCGGGGGGTGCGCCCGATGCAATGGCAATCGCAATGCTAAGCGGTAGCGCAACCAGCGCCACGGTAATGCCGGCGATCCCGTCATGCAGGAACTTACGCGGCGTATAGCCGGGAAGGGTGGCAACAATCTTGGGCTGACGGGTCATATCGGGATCAGGGGGCAGACCTGCTGGAGGGGGAGGGCGTGGATGCCCCTGTGCATTTAGGGTTCACGCTGCACGCTTCAGTTCCAGCTCCAGCCGGTCCCAGATTTCGACCAGCGCGTCGGTGAGCGCATCCATCATCGCCTCGCTATGCGCCGGGCCGGGGGTGAAGCGCAGTCGCTCGGTCCCGCGCGGCACGGTGGGGAAATTGATCGGCTGCACATACATGCCGTATTCGGCGAGTAGGATGTCGCTGATCTTCTTGGCGCGAACCGGGTCACCCACCATCAGCGGCACGATGTGGGTCACGCTGTCCATCACCGGCAGGCCCGCTTCGGCGAACTTGCGCTTGAGCAGCGCGGCATTGGCCTGCTGCGCGTCGCGCTCCTCGCTCGAAGCCTTGAGGTGCCTCACCGCCGCCAGCACGCCTGCGACCAGCACCGGCGACAGCGAGGTGGTGAAGATGAAGCCCGGTGCGTAGGAACGGATGCAGTCGATCACGCGCTTGTCGGCGGCGATATATCCGCCCATCACGCCGAACGCCTTGCCAAGTGTGCCTTCGATGATGTCGATCCGGTGCGCGGCTTCGTCCCGTTCGGAAATCCCGCCGCCGCGCTTGCCATACATGCCCACTGCGTGGACTTCGTCGATATAGGTCAGCGCGTTGTATTTTTCGGCGAGGTCGCAGAAGGCATGGATCGGCGCCACGTCGCCATCCATCGAATAGACGCTTTCGAAGGCGATGACCTTGGGCGTGTCGGGATCCTCGGCGGCGAGCAGCTCTTCCAGATGCGCCGGATCGTTGTGGCGGAACACGCGCTTTTCGCAGCCTGAGTTGCGGATGCCCGCGATCATGCTGGCGTGGTTCAACTCGTCGGAGAAGATAACGCAGCCGGGTAGCAACTTGGCGAGGGTCGAAAGCGTGGCGTCGTTCGAGACATAGCCGCTGGTGAACAGCAGCGCGCCGTCCTTGCCATGCAGATCGGCCAGTTCATGCTCCAGCTCGATATGGTAATGCGTGTTGCCGCCGATATTGCGCGTGCCGCCGCTGCCCGCGCCGACATCGTGCAACGCCTGTTCCATCGCGGCGACGACATCGGGGTGTTGCCCCATGGCGAGATAGTCGTTCGAGCACCACACGGTGATCGGCTTGGGTCCGTTATGCCCGTGGAAGCAGCGCGCATTGGGATAGGCGCCCTTGTTGCGCATGATGTCGATGAAAACGCGATAACGCCCCTCTGCATGGAGCCGGTCTATCGCCTTGTCGAAAATCTGGCCGTAGTTCACTCACAATTTCCGCTGCTGAGCGCCGGCTGCCCGGCTGCCATTCCGCTGCGGATTTAGTGGCAAAATAATACTATTGCCACCGCGATCTTTGCGAACGACTCGCAAGTCTGGCCGCCACTGCCGCGGCCATCGCCGCGCGCGTTTGCGGCCTCAAAACCGCTCAAGTCGGCGAATGCCAAGGTCTGCCAGCGCGGGGGCCAGCGCTTGCAGCGATTCAATATCGCCGGTGGTGACCGCAAGGTCGCCCTCGGCGTTCTCGAACTGCTCCCCGCCGGTCAGGCTGGCAATCCGCCGCGCGATTCCCGTCGCACCGTCAACCAGCCGCACGTCCGGTCCGAATGCTGCGGACAATTCTTCGGCGAGCAGCGGGAAATGGGTGCAGGCGAGCACCACCGTGTCGATCTTTTCTCCACCCGGCATCGCGCGCAGGCCCTTGACGGCAGCCTCGATAGCCGCGCGGTCAACCGGTTCGCCGCGCAGTTTGGCTTCAGCCGCTTCGACCAGGCCCGGCGCGGCAAAGCGCAGCAGATGCTTGCCCGCGGCAAATTCGCGCTCCAGATTGTCGACATAGGGCTGGCGGATCGTCGCCTCGGTGCCGAGCAAGCCGATCACCCCGCTCTTGCTCATGGCGGCGGCGGGCTTGATCGCGGGAACGGTGCCCACGACCGGGATTTCGAGCACGTCGCGCACCATGCCCAGCGCAATCGTGCTGGCGGTGTTGCAGGCGATGCAGGCGAGCCTTGGCCGATAGCGCTCGCTCATCCGGCCCAGCAACCCTGCGACCCGCGCGGCGATCTGCGCTTCGGACTTGGCGCCATAGGGAAGGCCGGCCAGATCGGCGGCGTAGATCACCCGCGCCTGCGGCAACGCCTTGCGAACCTCGGCCAGAACGCTGAGCCCGCCGACGCCCGAATCGAACAGCAATATGGGGGATTGAGCGCTGACCGACATCGATACTCCGTTCTGGCTGAACTTGTCGAAGCCCTGTTCTTTCTTTTTGCTGACATGTCACTAGAAGAAAGTACGACCCTTCGACAAGCTCGGGGTGAACGGTGAGGGATATTGATGGGTTCTGAAGCATTTCTCGCGGCATTTCTGGGATATCTTGCAGGCTCGATCCCCTTCGGGCTGCTGCTGACGCGGGCTGCGGGCCTTGGCGATGTGCGCCAGATCGGCAGCGGCAATATCGGCGCGACCAATGTGCTGCGCACCGGCAACAAGGGGCTGGCGGCGGCGACACTGCTGCTCGATCTGGCCAAGGGCTTCCTCGCCGTGTTTATCGCGGGCAAGCTGTGGGGCGAAGGCGCGATGGCAATCGCGGCGGGCGCGGTGGTGGTGGGCCACTGCTTTCCCGTCTGGCTGCGCTTCAAGGGCGGCAAGGGAGTGGCGACCAACGCGGGCGTTGCACTGGGCCTCGCCTGGCCGATAGGCGCAGCATATGCATTGGTATGGCTCGGCGTGCTGGCGATCTTCCGTGTATCCTCGCTTGCCGGGATGAGCGCGGTCGTGGCAGCGGCGGCAGCGGCGCTGCTGCTTGGCTATCCGCAATTCTTCCCCGCGCTTGCGGCAATCGCGCTGCTGATCCTGTGGCTGCACCGTGAGAATATCGGCAGGCTGATGCGCGGCGAGGAACCAAGGCTCGGCAGCAAGAAGTGAGCGCAGACGCAGTGTTGTCGCAGGACGAAGCCTTCGCGCGCATCCGCCTGCTGCGCAGCCCCAATATCGGCCCGGTAAGTTATCGCCAGTTGCTGGCGCGGTTCGGCAATGCGGCGGCTGCGATCGAGGCACTGCCCGATCTGGGCAGCCGGGGCGCTCGCAGCTATCGCCCGGCACCGCGCGATGCGGTTGAGGCGGAAATTGCTGCGGTGCGCAGGGCCGGCGCGCGCTATCTGTTTCACGATGCGCCCGATTATCCCGCGCTGCTGGGCGAACTCGAAAGCGCGCCGCCAATCCTCACCTGGCGGGGCGATCTGTCGCTGGCATTGCGGCCCTGCGTTGCCATGGTGGGCGCGCGCAATGCCAGCGCGGCAGCGGTGAAGCTGGCGCGCGAATTTGCGAGCGCGCTGGCGGGGGAGGGCTTCACGGTCGTTTCGGGGCTGGCACGCGGGATCGACGGCGCAGCGCATGAGGGGGCTTTTCCGGCAACCATCGGTGTGATCGCCAGCGGGATCGACATTGCCTATCCGCCGCAGCACGCCGAATTGCAGGAACGGATCGCGGGTGAGGGCCTGCTTCTCGCCGAACAGCCGCCGGGCACCGAGCCGCGCGGCAGCCATTTCCCCAGCCGCAACCGCATCATCGCCGCCCTGGCCACGGGCACTCTGGTGGTCGAGGCTGCGCCCAAATCGGGCTCGCTCATCACCGCGCGGCTGGCGGGCGAGGCGGGCAGGGAGGTGATGGCGATCCCCGGCTCGCCGCTCGACGCGCGTTCGCAAGGCTGCAACCTGCTGATCCGCGAGGGGGCGGTGCTGGTCCAATCGCCGGAGGACGTGATCGAACTGCTGAGCGGTTTCGACGGAACACCGCGATCAAGCTTTCGCGTCGCCTCGCCAGTTTTCGATTTCGAACCGGAAGACCTGGCGGGGGCCGAACCGGCCGATATTGCCAGCCTGCTTACCAGCGCGCCGGTTGCCGTGGACGAGCTGATCCGCCAATCGGGCGCTGGCGCGGCATCGGTCCAACTCTCGCTTATGGAGCTGGAAATCGCCGGGCAGCTCGAACGCCATGCGGGCGGGCGGGTTTCGGTGAGGGGCTGAACGCGGCGCTTGACGCCGCCAGACTACCTCCCCCACCCTCGCGCGTACGTGTACACATACGCATAAGGGACATTCAGGGGCTCCATGCAATTAGTCATCGTCGAATCGCCGGCCAAGGCGAAAACCATCGAGAAATATCTGGGCGGGGACTTCAAGGTCCTGGCCAGCTACGGCCACGTCCGCGACCTGCCGCCCAAGGACGGCAGCGTGCGCCCGGACGAGGATTTCGCGATGGACTGGGAACTCTATCGCGACAAGCAGAGCCGCTTCAAGGAAATCGCCGATGCCGCGAAAAAGGCCGACCGGCTGATCCTCGCGACCGACCCTGACCGCGAGGGCGAGGCGATCAGCTGGCATGTGCGCGAACTGCTGGCCAAGCGCAAGGCGCTGCCCGCCAAGGTTGACCGCGTCACCTTCAACGCCATCACCAAGAGCGTTGTGACCGAAGCGATGGCGCACCCGCGCGCGCTCGATATGGATCTGGTCGACGCCTATCTCGCCCGCCGCGCGCTCGATTATCTGTTCGGCTTCACGCTTTCGCCGGTGCTGTGGCGCAAACTGCCCGGCGCCAAGAGCGCGGGCCGCGTGCAATCGGTGGCGCTGCGGCTGATCGTCGATCGCGAGAGCGAAATCGAACATTTCAGGGCGCAGGAATACTGGTCGGTCATCGCCCGGCTGGAGCATGACGGAACAGCATTCGATGCACGGCTGGCGCGCTTCGACGGCCAGAAGATCGATCGCCTGACGCTTGGTGACGAGGGCAGCGCGCTCGCTGCCAAGGCAGCGGTCGAGGCGGGGCGCTTTACGGTCGAGGATATCGAGACCAAGCCGCTCAAGCGCAATCCCGCGCCGCCGTTCACCACCTCGACATTGCAGCAGGAGGCTGCGCGCAAGCTTGGCTATTCCGCCAGCCACACCATGCGGCTTGCCCAGTCGCTCTACGAGGCGGGCGCGATCACCTATATGCGCACCGACGGTGTGCAGATGGACCCGGGCGCGATCCACGCCCTGCGCGATGCCATTGCCGAGCGCTATGACGCTGCCTTCCTGCCCGAAAAGCCGCGCTTCTATTCGACCAAGGCCAAGAACGCGCAGGAAGCGCATGAGGCGATCCGCCCGACCAATTTCAGCCGCGATCATGCGGGTTCGGGGGACGAGGCCAAGCTCTACACACTGATTTTCCGGCGCGCGATGGCGAGCCAGATGGCCTCCGCGCAGCTTGAGCGCACCACGGTTACGCTGCGTGAGGCCACCGGACGGCATGAACTGCGCGCGACCGGCCAGGTGGTGAAGTTCCCCGGCTTCCTTGCGGTCTATGAGGAGGGCCGCGACGCCAAGCCTGACGAGGATGAGGACGATGCGCTGCTCCCGGTGATGCACCGGGGCGATTGCCCGCTCAAGCGCGGGGTCGAGGCCAATCAGCACTTCACCCAGCCTCCGCCGCGTTACTCAGAGGCGAGCCTGGTCAAGCGGCTGGAGGAACTGGGCATTGGCCGTCCTTCGACTTATGCCTCGACCATCCAGACGCTGCGCGACCGCGACTATGTGCGGATGGAGAAGAACCGCTTCTTTGCCGAGGAATCGGGGCGCCTGCTCACCGTCTTCCTCGAACGGTTCTTTCCCACTTATGTCGCGTTCGATTTCACCGCCGGAATGGAGGATGAGCTCGACGAGGTTTCGGGCGGGCGCGAGGATTACAAGGCGCTGCTCGGCAAGTTCTGGCATGACTTCAAGCCCAAGGCCGACGAGGTCATGGAAAAGCTGCCATCCGAAGTGACCGGGGCGCTCGACGAATACTTGTCAGACTACCTGTTTCCGCCGCGCGATGACGGGGCGGACCCGCGCCAGTGCCCCAATTGCGGCGTGGGAAGGCTGTCGCTTCGCGGCGGACGTTTCGGCGCGTTCGTCGCCTGTTCGAACTATCCCGAATGCAAATTCACTCGCCGCTTTGCGCAGGCCGGGAACGGCGGCGGCGCGAGTGAGGACGACGGCGTGATGGGCGCGCATCCTGACACAGGCGAGGAAATCCGCCGCAAGACGGGCCGCTTTGGCGCCTATGTCGAGATGGGCGAGGGCAAGGAAGCGAAACGCGCTTCGATCCCCAAGGACATCGATGATTTCGATCTCGATTGGGCGGCCCGGCTGCTCGGGCTTCCCCGCATTGTCGGCCAGCATCCCGAAACCGGCCACGAGATCGAGGCCAATATCGGCCGCTATGGACCCTATCTCCGCCATGACGGCAAATACGCCAAGCTGGCGGGCACGCGCGATGTGTTCGAGGTGGGGATGAACGCTGCGGTTACGGCCTTGGCCGAAGCGGCCAACCGAAATGGGCGCGGGGAAGGGCGCGCCAAGGCCGAACCGATCGCCACGTTGGGCGCTCACCCCGTCAGCGGCGGCGAAATCAAGGTGATGCCGGGCCGCTATGGCCCCTATGTCACCGATGGCACGACCAATGCGACGCTGCCCAAGGACCTCAAGCCCGAGGATGTCACGCACGAACAGGCGATCGAACTGATCGATGCGCGCGCTGCCAAGGGGCCGGCCAAGAAGGGCAAGGCGAAGAAAACCGTCCGTCGCAAGCCGGCGAAGAAGAAGGGCTGAGCGAAACTGTCCAGGTCCGAATAGTCGGCCCTGCGGCGTTGGTAAATCATCAAGCATTTTGTTTTAACGCAGGCATTCTCGAGAGGGATGAGCCGCGTGATCGAAATCGAAATCCAGAATGAGACGCACCAGACGCAGCAGCGTTTGCGTTTCGCAGTGGTCCCGCGCATCGGTGAAGGCTTGCGGCTGCGCGAGCCGGACGGGATGTGGGCGAGCTACGATGTGCTCGACGTGTGGTATCAGCAGGCCGATTTCGGCAACGTCTGGATTCCCTTTATCCATGTCCGCATGACGCCGGGCGAGGCTGCGCAGCAGCCGCATTTTGACGGCTTCCAGTTCAAGAAGGAGCCGCAGCCATTCACAATCTGATCAAACGGACGACCGGGCCGCATTCGCGCCGCTCGGCTTCCTCGCTCGAAGGCAAGACGCTGGCCGAACGGCTTGCGGCTACACAGCCCGATGCCAGTTTCGACGACGAGATCGACCTGGCCGCCGATGCGGTTGTGGAAACGGACGGCGCGGCCGATGTCGATGCGATCATCCGCGCGGCCAAGGCCATGCGCGACATCAACGAGACGCGCCAGGCGCGGACCCGGCTATGCCTGATCGTCGATGACAGCCGCGTCATCCGCAAGGTCAGCCGCAAGATCGCGATCAGCCTGGGCTTTGACGTGATCGAGGCCGAGAACGGCGAGGAAGCGCTTGCCCGTTGCAAACAGCGCATGCCTGATCTGGTGCTGACCGATTGGCAGATGCCGGTGATGAGCGGGATCGATTTCGTCACGCAATTGCGCGCCATTCCTACCGCGCGCGTGCCAACGGTGGTGTTCTGCACATCGAAGGGCGCGGCGACCGATATTCATCAGGGCATCGCCGCCGGGGCCGACGATTATGTGATCAAGCCGTTCGACGAGGCGACACTCAAGTTCAAGCTGGAGCAGTTGCAACTGGGGTGAGGCTATCGGCCTATCGCACCCATACCAGCCCGATTTCCTCGAAAATCTCGCGGTTTTCTGCCCAGTTTTCATCCACCTTCACATGCAGGAAAAGGTGGACCTTGACCCCGAGCAACGCGGCGAGTTCGGTGCGCGCGGCCTCCCCGATCGCCTTTATCCGTTGCCCGCCCTTGCCCAGCACGATCGGACGCTGGCTCTCGCGCCCGACCACGATCTGCTGGTGGATTTCCAGGCTGCCATCGGGCCGTTGGCGGTAGAGTTCGGGCCGCACGGCAGAATCGTATGGCAGTTCTTCGTGTAGCTGGCGGTAGAGCTGTTCGCGGGTGACTTCGGCAGCAAGCAACCGTTCGCTCGCGTCGGACACCTGATCTTCGGGGTAGTGCCATACGCCGGGGGGCATCATTGCCGCGAGCGCGTGCTTGAGGTCCGCCACGCCGTCCCCGGTGAGTGCCGAAATGAAGAACACCTCGCCGAAATCGACCTTGCCGGCCAGTTCCTGCGCCAGTGCCAGCAACGGCTCTTTCTTCGCCGCATCGACCTTGTTGAGCACCAGGATCTTGCGTTCGGGCCTGGTCGCCAGCGCTTCCAGCAACGGCTCAAGCTCATGCCGGCGCTGCTTGATCGGATCGACCAGAAGCAGCACCGCATCGGCGGCATGCGCGCCTTCCCAGGCCGCGCTCACCATCGCCCGGTCAAGCTTGCGGCGCGGCGCGAATATGCCCGGCGTATCGACCAGGATCATCTGCGTCTGACCCTCAAGCGCGATACCCAGCATCCGTGCACGGGTAGTCTGCGCCTTGGCGCTGGTGATCGCGACCTTCTGGCCGACCAGCTGGTTGACCAGGGTGGACTTGCCTGCATTTGGCGCGCCGATCACTGCCACCACTCCGCAATGGGTGCCTGGGGAAGTTACAGGAGCTTCAGTCACGCGAATTTCTCCATGAATGCCTTGGCGGCAAGCTTTTCAGCCGCCTGCTTGCTGGAAGCGGTCGCCTGCGCCTCGCCAACCTTGTGGACCGAAACGCGCACGGTGAAACTGGCCGCATGGTCCGGCCCGCTGCGTTCGATGACGTCGTATTGCGGCACCGCGCGTTTGTTGCCCGCGGCCCATTCCTGCAGCGCGCTCTTGGGATGCTTGGTTTCGCCCGCGCTGCCTTCGACCTTGCTCGCCCACAAATCGCGCACAACATTGCGGGTTGCGTCAAACCCGTGTTCGACCTGGCTTGCGCCAAGCAGCGCCTCCATCACGTCGCCCAGGATATTGGTGCTTTGCGCGCCGCCATCGTCGCGTGCCTGCCTGCCCATCAGTATGTGATCGGGAAGGCCGATGCGTAGGGCGATACGGGCACAGGTTTCGCGGCTGACCAGCGTGTTGAGCCGCTGCGACATCCGCCCTTCGGTGGCGATGCGCCGCTCATAGAGCCATTCGGCGATGCACAGGCCAAGAACGCGGTCGCCCAGGAATTCGAGCCGGTCGTAATCGACCCCCGCATCGAGGCTGCCGTGGGTCAGCGCCTCGACCCACAGGGCTTCATCGCTCGGCGCAAAGCCGAGATCGTCGAGCCATGCGCGCGTATCTGGCGCAAGGCGAAGGACTTCGACCGCAGTCACAGCAGGTCTCCGATCCGCCCCCACCTCGCCGCCGAGATCCATGTCCATGGCAGCAGCCATTCGGCGCTGCCATCGGTTGACCACATGATCACACTGGCCTGGCCAACGAGGTTTTCCTGCGGAATCAGGCCCACGCCCCCGCCAGCCTCGGCGGGAAAGCGGCTGTCCTGCGAATTGTCACGGTTGTCGCCCATCACGAACAACCTGCCTTCGGGGACGATGATCGCCGCGCGCTCGTCGGCATCGGTAAGGCCGAAATCGAGCACCTCGTAGCCCTTGCCCGATGGCAGCACCTCGCGGAATCGGGCATAGCGGCACTGCGCGCTCCCGTTTGCCGCGCGCTCGATCATGCCGCCGCTGGCGCAGCCGGTGTTGGGCGAAAGCGGGACGATGAAATCATTCAGCCGAGTGGTCGCCAGCGGCTCGCCATTGAGGATGACGCGCCCGCCGCTTACCGCGATCGTGTCACCGGGGAGACCGATCACGCGCTTGATGTAATCGACCTTGTCTATGGGATGCTTGAAGATCACCACGTCGCCGCGTTCGGGCTGGTCCGCCAGGAAACGCCCCGAAAAGATCTCCCCACCAAACGGCAGCGAATAGCCCGAGAAGCCATAGGGCCATTTGGCGGCAAGCAGGTAATCGCCCTTCCACAGGCGCGGCAGCATGCTTTCGCTCGGGATCGAAAAAGGCGAGAACACGAAGCTGCGGAAAATGAGCACAACCACGGCCAGCTTGAGCATGAACAACGCAAAGCTGCCCCAGCTTTCCGCTTTTTTCGCGTCGCCTGTTGGCGCATTCGTATCTAGGGTCTTTTCATTCATTTGCCGTGTCCCTAGTCGCGAGTACGCCGACAGGGAAAGGATTTTCGTGATGTCCAGCTCGATATCTGCCGCATGGGAACAGCTCAGTGCGCTTCCACGGCCCGATCTCAAGACGCTGTTTGCTCAGGAGGGACGGGTCGCGGCCCTGTCAGGCAGGATCGATTGGCGCGGTGATGAGGGGCAGCGGGGCATATTGTTCGACTGGTCCAAGACGCATCTCGACGAGGCGCAGCTCGCCGGTTTCGAGGCGCTCGCCGAAGCCTGCGATTTTTCCGGCAAACGCGCAGCGCTGCTCGATGGCAAGCGGATCAATGTGACCGAGGGGCGCGCGGCTGAACATACCGCGCAGCGCGGCGTTGGGGCAGCGGCCAGTGTCGAGGAGGCAGCGGCGCTCCACGCAAGGATGCGGCTGCTGGTCGAGGCGATCCACGAGGGCGCCCTGGGCGAAGTGCGGCATCTGATCCACATCGGGATTGGCGGTTCGGCGCTGGGTCCGGCACTCGCGCTCGACGCACTGGCGCGCGACCTCAGCCTGGTCGATGTGCATGTCGTCTCGAACATCGACGGGTTGGCGCTCGAAGCCGCCTTTGCGGCCTGCGATCCGCAAACCACGCTGATCGCGGTCGCATCCAAGACCTTCACCACGATCGAGACCATGACCAATGCTGCAAGTGCGCTGAGCTGGCTGGCCGAGAACGGGGTGAGCGATCCCGGCGGGCGAGTGATTGCGTTGACCGCCAGCCCCGAAAAGGCGGTCGAATGGGGTATCGATGAAACGCGCGTGCTGCCATTCCCCGAAAGCGTGGGCGGGCGCTACTCGCTATGGTCGAGCATCGGTTTCCCGGTGGCGCTGGCGCTGGGCTGGAACGACTTTTCCGCGATGCTGGCGGGCGCGGGCGCGGTTGACGAGCATTTCCGCGATAATGACGGCCGCGCCAACCTGCCGCTGCGCGCCGCCTTTGCCGATCAGTACTACACGCGGATCGGGGGCTGCCAGACGCGCGCGGTTTTCGCCTATGACGAGCGGCTGGCGCTGTTTCCCGATTACCTCCAGCAGCTCGAAATGGAATCGAACGGCAAGAGTGTGACCGCCGATGGCGTGCCGGTGGACGGCCCGACCGCGCCGGTGACCTGGGGCGGGGTGGGGACCGACGGGCAGCATGCGATGTTCCAGCTGCTGCATCAGGGCACGCATCTGGTCCCGGTCGATTTCATTGCCAGCATCGCGCCCGGCGATGCGCTCGATCCGGCGCATCATGCGATCCTTCTTACCAATTGCTTCGCGCAAGGAGCGGCGCTGATGGCGGGCGGGAACATGGCCGCCGACGGCCGCGATCCGGCGCGCGCATTTCCCGGCGACCGGCCCAGCGCGACCATGCTGTGCGACGATCTGGACGCGGCGACGCTGGGCGCACTGATTGCCTTTCATGAACACCGCACCTTTGCCAACGCGGTGCTGATGGGGATCAATCCGTTCGACCAGTTCGGGGTGGAGCTGGGCAAGAAGATGGCGAGCGATATTGCCAAGGGCGGGCAGAGCTTCGATGCCAGCACCGAAGCATTGCTTAAGGCAGCGGGGCTGGGTTGACAGCGCTGGTAAGCTGCCCCGAATCCAGATAAGTCCCAGCAGGAGTTCCGTGATGCCAGACCCATTCGACTATGACCTCTTCGTGATAGGTGCGGGATCGGGCGGCGTGCGCGCCAGCCGGATTGCCGCCGGGCACGGCGCCAGGGTCGCGATTGCCGAGGAATACCGGATTGGCGGCACCTGCGTCATCCGCGGCTGCGTGCCCAAGAAGATGCTGGTCTATGCCTCGATGTTCGCCGACGAGCTGCACCACGCCAGGAACAAGGGCTGGACGATTGGCGATGCCAGTTTCGACTGGGCCACTTTGCGCGATTTCGTCAATTCGGATGTCGACCGGCTCGAAGGGCTGTATGGCAATACGCTGGGCAGCGCCGGTGTCGAAAGCTTTGCCGAACGCGCGGTAATCACCGGGCCCAATACCCTGCGGCTGGCATCTGGGCGCGAGATTTCCGCAGCCCATATCCTGATCGCTACCGGCAGCTGGCCGGTGATGCCCGATTTCGCCGGCGCCGAGCATTGCATCACCTCGAACGAGGTATTCCATCTCGAGGAATTTCCGCAGCGGATGGTGGTGATGGGCGGCGGCTATATCGCGGTCGAGTTCGCGGGCGTGTTCAACGCGCTGGGCAGCAAGGTGACGCTGGTCAACCGCAGCGAGACGATCCTGCGCAGCTATGAGCAGGGCATTGTCGAGCGCTTGCCGCCGATCATGCAGGCGCGCGGTATGGACCTGCAATTCAATGCGCGGATCGAACATGTGACCAAGCTCGACGATGGATCGCTTCGCGTCACCCTCAGCAACGGCGCGGTGATCGACGCGGATCAGGTGCTGGTCGCCACGGGCCGCGCTCCCAATACCGCAGGGCTGGGTCTTGAAAATGCCGGGATCGCGCTTGGCAGCAAGGGCGAAATCCCCGTTGACGCATTCAGCAGGACCAGTTGCGAGAACATATACGCGGTCGGCGATGTAACCGACCGTGTGCAGTTGACGCCGGTGGCCATCCTCGAAGGCCATGCCTTTGCCGATACGGTGTTCGGCGGAAAGCCGCGCAAGGTCGATCACGCAACCATACCCACCGCGGTGTTCTCGCAGCCCTCGATCGCATCGGTCGGCCTCACGGAGGAGCAGGCGCGCCAGCAGTATAGCGAGATCAATATCTACACATCCGACTTCCGCCCGATGAAGAACATCTTTTCGCCCCGGATGGAGCGCGGGTTCTACAAGATGGTGGTCGACGGCGCCAGCGACCGGGTGCTGGGCCTGCACATGATCGGGCCCGAAAGCGCAGAAATCCTGCAATCGGCAGCGATTGCGATCAAGGCCGGACTGACCAAGGCCGATTTCGACGATACTACGGCTATCCACCCGACCATGGCCGAGGAGCTGGTGCTGCTCAAGCAAGTTGCAGGTTGCAACGCGCTGCTCTAGGCTTGCCCGCCTGGGAGACAGGGAATGGCGGGAACGGTACTGGTAACGGGCGGCACGGGCTATATCGCGGGCGAGCTTATCCGGCAGTTGCTTTCGCGCAGCTGGAATGTTCACACCACGGTGCGCGACCTGTCGAGGAGCGAGGAGGCGCTGCGCCAACGCTTCGGCAATCCCGCGCCAGACCGCTTCCGCGTATTCCAGGCCGAATTGATGAGCGATGACGGCTGGGCCGAGGCGAATGCCGGCTGCACGCATGTGGCGCACGTCGCATCGCCGCTCTCGGTTGCGCCTCCCAAAGACGAGAACGAGATGATCGTGCCCGCGCGCGAAGGCACCCTGCGCGCGCTGCGCTTTGCCAAGGCGGCGGGGGTCACGCGCTTCGTCCAGACCAGTTCGATGGCGGCAGTGGCCTATGGCCGGTCGGACAAGGAATATACCGTCGATGAAAGCAACTGGACCAACGTCGATCATCGCGACGCCTATCCCTACGTCAAATCGAAGACGATCGCCGAGCGTGCTGCACGCGACTGGATCGCCGAACATGGCGCGGGCATGGAATTCGTTTCGGTCAATCCCTCGATGGTGCTCGGCCCGGTCGACAGCGGCGATTTTTCGGCCAGCGTCGTGGTGGTTAAGCAATTGCTGAACGGGTCGATACCGATGGCGCCCGATCTGGGCTTTGCCGTGGTCGATACCCGCGATGTCGCCGACCTGCACGTCAAATGCCTTGAAGAGCCGGGCCTTGCTGGGGAGAGGTTCCTCGCGTCGGGCCGGTTCATGAAGATGATCGAGGTTGGCCAGGTTCTGCGCGATGCGCTGCCCGCCAGCCATACCCGCAAGGTTCCCACAAGGGTAATGCCGAACTGGATGGTGAAGTTGCTCAGCCTGTTCAACCCCGGCATTCGTTCGATCAAGAGCGAGCTTGGCAAGACCCGCAATGCCGATGCCGGTCACGCGCATGTGCGGCTGGGTTGGAAAACGAGGCAGGAGGAAGAAAGCATCGTCGATTGCGCGCGCAGCCTGATCGAACACGGCGTAGTGAAGGTGTGATTCTGGCCGCGGGCAGACAATGCTTCACACACGGCAAATCATGCTGCGGCGCACAATCCGCTTGACTTTCCGGGTTTTCACCCCCATCTGCCCGCCATCGAGGGGCCTGGCAGCGTGAACTGGCTGATGGATTTCATTCCACCGCCCCGGCCGCACCTCGGTTGATACCTAATGGACTTCCCTTTTCACGCGGGTTGTTTTGACACCCGCGAGCGTGCGCCACATCGGCTGCGCGCCGCATATATTGTGAGCTAAATAAATCTAATGACATTTGCACAACTCGGGCTTTCGCAGCCCGTACTCCAGGCGCTTGAACTCAAGTCCTACACGACACCTACTCCCATTCAGGAGCAGGCGATTCCGACCGTGCTCGAAGGGCGCGACCTTTTGGGCATCGCCCAGACCGGCACCGGCAAGACGGCGGCTTTCATGCTGCCTTCGATCGACCGGCTGATCGCTTCGGGCAAGACCGCGCAGCGCAAGTGCTGCCGCATGCTGGTCCTTGCACCCACGCGCGAACTGGCCGGGCAGATTGCCCAGAGCGCGCGCGATTATTCCGCGCTCACCACCTTGCGCACGCAGAGCATTTTCGGCGGCACTTCGGTTAGCAAGGATCGCCAGAAGATGATGCGCGGAAGCGACGTTCTGGTGGCAACACCTGGGCGCCTGCTCGACCTGATCGATCAGAACGCGCTGAGCCTGGCCGGTGTCGAGATCCTGGTGCTCGACGAGGCCGACCAGATGCTCGACCTTGGCTTCATCCACGCGCTGCGGCGGATCGTGGGCCTGCTGCCGCAAAGGCGCCAGACGCTGTTCTTCTCGGCAACGATGCCGAACGCGATCAAGCAGCTGGCCGACAGCTATCTTTCCAATCCGGCGCAGGTTGCGGTCCGTCCGGTGGCAACTACTGCCGATCTGGTCGAACAGAAGGTCGTTCTGATCAATCAGGACGAGAAGCAGGCGCTGATCGAAATGATCTTCAGGGGTCAGTATTCGCCCGCCGGAGAGGTCGTGAACGCGCTGGTCTTTACCCGCACCAAACACGGCGCCGACCGCGTGGTACGCAAGTTGGGCCAGGCCGGTGTCCGCGCTGACGCGATTCATGGCAACAAGAGCCAGTCCCAGCGCGAACGCGCACTGGCCGATTTCAAGAGCGGCAGGACCAAGGTTCTGGTCGCCACCGATATCGCCGCGCGCGGGATCGATATTTCGGGTCTCAGCCATGTTATCAACTACGAACTGCCCAATGTGCCCGAGCAATATGTTCACCGCATCGGCCGCACCGCGCGCGCCGGGGCGAAGGGCATCGCGCTGTCGCTGTGCGCGGGTGATGAACGTGCCTATCTGCGCGACATTCAGAAGCTGACCGGCGTCACGCTCGAAAAGCTGCCGTTGCCGGATGATTTCCGCTCAGCAGTGGAAAGCGGCATTGAGCATGGGCATGAGGCAAATTCGCGTCCGCCCCGGCAGGATCGCGGTCGCAAGCGCCACCCCAATGTGCGGATCACGACGCCGCAGGGCAAGCCCGCGCCAAGGCGTAATGAGGGCGATGATCGCGCCGCCCGGGCCACCGGAACCGATGGGGCGCGTCCAGCCGCCAATCATCCGGGTGCAAAGCCCGCGCGCAGCGGCAAGCCCGGCGGTTTCAAGAAATGGTCGGGCGGTCAGAACCGGCAGGGCGGCAAGCCCGCAGGACGGACCGAAGGCGGCGAAAACCGGGGCGGAAACCAGCCCATGCGGCGCAGGCGCCAGGGCGCCCGGACTACAAGCTAAAAACTACCAGGAGGCACTGGCCGTGCCCTGCGCGTGCCGGTGCCTCTATTGACGCTATGCCCCAACCATCGCTAGTCGGATTGCGCATTCGATTTCACATGCGGGGTTCCAGATGTCAGCCAATATTGCCGAGATGGAACGCCGCCGCGCCGCTGCCCTGATGGGCGGCGGACAGGCGCGCATCGATGCGCAGCACGCCAAGGGCAAACTGACCGCACGCGAACGGCTCGAAGTGCTGCTCGACGAAGACAGCTTCGAAGAGCTCGACACTTATGTCGAGCATGACTGCACCGATTTCGGGATGCAGGATCAGAAGGTTCCGGGCGACGGGGTGGTCACCGGCAGCGGCACCATCAATGGCCGGCTGGTCTTTGTCTTTTCGCAGGATTTCACCGTGTTTGGCGGCAGCCTGTCGAAACGCCATGCGGAAAAGATCTGCAAGGTGATGGACAATGCGATGAAGGTCGGCGCGCCGGTCATCGGCCTCAACGACAGCGGCGGCGCGCGCATTCAGGAAGGCGTGGCCTCGCTGGGCGGCTATGCCGAGGTATTCCAGCGCAATGTTCTTGCATCGGGCGTAGTGCCGCAGATCAGCCTCATCATGGGACCATGCGCGGGCGGGGCGGTCTATTCGCCTGCGATGACCGACTTCATCTTCATGGTGAAGGACAGCTCCTACATGTTCGTCACCGGGCCCGATGTGGTGAAGACCGTCACCAACGAAGTGGTGACGCAGGAGGAACTGGGCGGCGCGGTGACGCATTCGACCAAAACCAGCGTTGCCGATCTGGCGTTCGAGAACGATATCGAGGCGCTGATGGCGACCCGCGCGTTCTTCGATTATCTGCCGCTGTCGAACCGCGAGGCTGTGCCCGAGCGGCCCACCAGCGACCCGTGGGACCGCGAGGAACCATCGCTCGATACCGTAATCCCCGACAATGCCAACCAGCCGTACGACATGCACGAGGTTATCCGCAAGACGCTCGACGAGGGCGATTTCTTCGAGATTCAGCCTGCGCATGCGGGCAATATCCTGTGCGGCTTTGGCCGGGTCGAGGGGCGCAGCGTCGGCGTGGTGGCGAACCAGCCTACGGTGCTGGCGGGCTGCCTCGATATCAATGCCAGCAAGAAGGCGGCGCGTTTCGTGCGCTTTTGCGATGCGTTCGAGATTCCGATCCTGACCTTCGTCGATGTCCCCGGCTTCCTGCCCGGCACCGCGCAGGAACTGGGCGGGATCATCAAGCACGGGGCCAAGCTGCTGTTCGCCTATGCCGAGGCGACCGTGCCCAAGATCACCGTCATCACCCGCAAGGCCTATGGCGGCGCGTATGACGTGATGGCGTCAAAGCACCTGCGCGGCGATCTCAACTACGCCTGGCCGACGGCGGAAATCGCGGTGATGGGGGCGAAGGGCGCGGTCGAGATCATCTTCCGGCAGGATCGCGGCGATCCGGCCAAGATCGCGGAGAAGACCAGGGAATACGAGGACCGCTTCGCCAACCCGTTCGTCGCGGCATCGCGCGGCTATATCGACGAGGTTATTTACCCGCACTCGACCCGGCGGCGCATCGCGCTGGGCCTGCGCAAGCTGCGCGGGAAGGCGCTTGAGAACCCGTGGAAGAAGCATGACAATATTCCGCTATGAGTGATCAGCAATTCGCGATTGCACTAGCAGTTTTTGGCCTCGTCGTGAGCGCGATAATCACGTATTTGCTAAACAAGAATCAGCGTCCCAAAAAATCTGCACATTTCTTTATAAAGGATTTCGATCTAGTCTCACGCGATCTATTGAATAATATAGAAGAAATCGAGATCCGATTTCATAGTTTACTCGTTGACGAATTGCGCATTGCTCGTTTTTGGGTGTGGAATTCTGGAGATATCGCGTTGCGAGGATCCGATGTATCTGGAGGAGATAAGCTTAAGATTATAGTCCCCGGCGCGGAACATATATCGATGCTTGAAGTGCATCAGTCGATGAGTCGCGTCGATGTGAAATGTGAGTTAGTCGAAGATGGGGTATCCATAGAATTTGATACAATTGATAAGGACGATTTCTTCGTTGGAAGGTTTGTCTATTCAGTGCGGAAACTATCTGACCGAACCAAAGACAACGATCCAAAATTGGTTGGTTCGATTGCCGGAGTTTCTAATGGAATTGAGATGCTAAATCTAGAAGAGTACTTCAAAGAAACGCATTGGTCTGGAAAAATATTGGCATTTTCCATGTTAATCTACCCCGTCTCATTCGTCTTTCTTGGTTATGGTGCATTTGAAATACAAGAAAACGTCGCCGAGTTAGGCGTCGAGCTTGGCAGGTTTGGCCAGGCGTTGCCATACGCGACGGCTTTTTTGGGTGTGCTAATACTTTTCGTCGGAGTGCTGTACCATATTTCATGGCGACGAGTGGCGAGAGTCAAGGTGCCAGCAAGACTGAGAAGGATGCTCTAATCATGAAACTCGGCCGTCTCAACCACATCGGCATTGCAACGCCGTCCATCGCCGACAGCATCGCGCATTACCGCGACGCCATGGGTGCGACGAAGTTTCATACGCCGTTCGACATGCCCGAGCAGGGGGTGAAGGTCTGCTTCATCGATACCCCCGGCCAGAATGGCACCTTCGGCACCCAGATCGAACTGATCGAGCCACTCGATGGCAATTCGCCGATCAACGGTTTTCTCGACAAGAACCCGCTCGGCGGGCAGCACCATGTGTGCTTCGAGGTGCCCGATATCGCCGAGGCGCGCGCGGAGTTCGAGGGACAAGGCAAGCGCATTCTTGGCCCCACGCGCATCGGCGCGCACGGAACGCCGATCTTTTTCGTCCATCCCAAGGACATGCAGGGCGTGCTCACCGAAATCATGGAAACGCCCAAGGAAGGCCAGCACTGGTCGAATTGAGTTGAGTCCCCCACCCCAACCCCTCCCCCGACGGGGAGGGGCTTTGAGGAAGAACCCGCAATGCCTTACGAACATATCCTGGTTGAAACCGCAGATGACGTCCGCACAATCGTGCTCAACCGGGCCGAACGGCTCAATGCATGCTCACCGGCGATGGCGAGCGAGATCCGCGATGCTATCGCAAAGGCCGGTGACGCGCGCGCGATCCTGATCACGGGTGAGGGGCGGGCATTCTGTTCGGGCGCGGACCTTGCGGGGCGCGGCGACGAATCGGTTTCGGGCGGGCGGCGCGCCTACGATTCGCTGTCGCAGCATTACAATCCGCTGATGATGGAAATGGCGCGCTCGCCGCTGCCGATCGTCAGCGCGGTCAAGGGCCCGGCGGCGGGCATCGGCTGCTCGATCGCATTGGCGGCGGATTTCTGCATCGCGGGCGAAAGCGGCTATTTCCTCCAGGCTTTCGTCAATATCGGCCTCGTGCCCGATGGCGGGGCGAGCTGGATGCTGCCGCGCCTGGTGGGCAAGGCGCGCGCGACCGAGATGATGCTGCTTGGCGAGCGAATCCCGGCGCAGAAGGCTGAAAGCTGGGGGCTGATCCACAAGTGCGTGAGCGACGATGCGCTGATGGACGAGGCGCGCGCGCTTGCGCTGCGGCTTGCGAGCGGCCCCACGCTGGCGCTTGGCCAGATGCGCGAAAATATCATTCGCGCGCTGCAATCGGATTACCCCTCCGCACTGCATCAGGAGGCGCTGGCCCAGTGGAAGGCGGGGGAAAGTGCGGATGCGATGGAGGGAGCCATGGCTTTCCTGCAAAAGCGCAAGGCCGAATTCAAGGGGCGTTGATTCGCCCCACTACCTGCCAACTGTCCGGCCGGTACATGTCCCGTCCCGAGCGAATGCCCTTGATCTAGTGCATTGCTGTGATAATACACTAGCGACGTGCATATCGAGGACAGACAACTAGCCGGCAATGGCCGGCGTTCGCGGAGTTTGGGCCAGGCGGGCGGCTATTCCGCCCGGCTTGTCCATTATGCCCCCGGATTGCAGCAGGCTGACCATGGCCACGCGAGGATGCAGCTGAGCTTTCTGCTTACCGGCGGCCTTGCCGAGGATTCGGAGGGGCAGAGCCTGCATCCCACGGGGCGCTGCGCCGGATTGATGCCCGCGGGCGCGGGCCATGCGGTTCGTTTCGGAGATCAAGGCGCGCTGATCCTGGCGATCGATTGCCCGGATGCAATGACCGGCGTGGAGCAGCGGCGCAGCTGGAAGCGGATGGATGCCAGCTTGAGCCGCAAGGTCGCCATGATCGGCGGCGGGCTGGGGCCGCTCGACGATATTTCGGCGGATTTGCTGGCAGCCTTTACCGAAATGCCGCCCGCCCAGCCCGAGCCCTTGCGCCGCGCTCCGCACTGGCTGCGTCGGGCGATCAGCCGAATGGTGGAGGAACCCGAGGCGCCGATCGCCGGGATCGCCGCCGAGGCAGGCATACACCGGGTCCATTTTTCGCGGATATTCCAGCGCCACGCCGGTCTGTCGGCGGCTGAATTCCGGCTGGCTCGCAAGTGTTCGGCGGCCATGGCGCTGACGGTCCCGGGGCTCGTCAGCCTTGCCCAGGCGGCTTTGGCTGCGGGCTTTGCCGATCAGGCGCACTGGACCCGTGCCTGCCGCGCGCTTACCGGCCTGCCGCCCGGACGCATCCGCCAACTATTCGCAGCCTGACGTTACATCGGTTCAAGATCGCCGGATCATTCCTCCTATTATGCACAGGCAGGAAACAGGAGGAATGAATGCGGCGTCCAGGCTCTATTTTGGCAATGGCACTTATGGCTAGTCCGGCAATGGCAAGCGATCCAGCCTATGACAGCGCGGTTGAGGCCGTGCAGCTGCGCATGGATGAGATCGACCGGCAGGAAGGGCGGATTCCAGGCCGCGTGCTGGTGTTCGCCAAGGCTGGCGAGGAGCCGATCGTCGATGCGCGCGGCGTGCGCAATATTGAGCGCGGCGATCCGGTAAATGCCGATACGCCGTTCTACGTCGCCTCGATGACCAAGGCCTTTGTGGGGCTGATGGCGATCAGGCTCGATCGGCAGGGGATCATGCCGCTGGATATGACGCTGGCCGAAGCCTATCCGGATATGAAGGTCCAGGGTGTCGATCTGGCCAAGGTGACCATGCGCATGGCGCTGTCGCACCAGCTGGGCTTCTATTCGGGCCCGCTCAGCCTGCGGACAGCCTATACCGACAGGGTTCCGGTGGCCGATTATGGCCAGGTGGTATCGAACGCGCACGAACCGGCAGATGCGGCATTCAATTATTCAAACAACGGCTACATCCTCTATGCCGGCGCGCTTGAAAAGCACACCGGCCGCTCGTGGAAGGCGTGGCTCGACGAAATGGTCCTGATGCCGCTGGGAATGCGCAATTCCTCGGCCCGCACCAGCGACCTGCCAAACGCGGCCAATACGCATGAAATCTACGAAAGCGGCTGGCGGGTCTATGCCCCGAAGACCGATGAGATAATGCATGCGGCAGGTGGCATGTTCGTGTCCGGCAGCGATATGGGCAAGTGGCTGCTGGCCAATGCCGGCGCGGATTCGGCGATCCCTGCCGACGTTCTTGATGCGGCCCACACACCGGTTTCCGCGCCAGAGCGCAGCAAGGGGCCGATCCGCTGCACCGGATATGCCTTTGGTTGGGCGGTCTGCGAGGCTGCCGGGGTCCGGTTCCTCGAGCATGGCGGCAGCTATGTCGGTACCCGCAGCGAGATGATCGTGCTGCCCGATCAGGGCGTGGGCTTTGCGGCGATGTTCAATTCCGACAGCATGACGGGCGGGCTGGGCGAGCAGCTTTCGCTCAGCTTCATCCTTGCCTATGCCGGGCAGACCGAACAGCTGCCGCCCCCAGACGCCTTTGGCGCGACCTATGCCCAGATGGCTGACCGATACCGGGTCAATCGCAGCAAGCAGGAAGTCGCGATCGTGCCAGGCGAATGGGCGCCCGATACCGCAGCGCTGGCGAGCTATTCCGGTCGGTATGCCCATCCCGCGCTTGGCGAATTGCGACTGGTCGGCGATGGCGGGCGTCTGGTTGGCTGGCTCAATGGAACCGAGCTGGAATTCATCCCGCAAGCCCGGCACCAATTCATGGCCCGGCTCAGAACCGATAACGAATACCTGCCGTTCACGCTGGTTGCGGGCGAGGATGGCCGTTTCCTCGAGGTTACCTGGGACGGTTCGATTTTTACCCGGCGCTAATCTGCCAGTTGGCTCGCGGCGACGATCCCGCTAGTGATCCTCGCCATGACCGACAAACCTACCATCACCGACTGGCAGGGCCTCGCTGACAGGGAAGTGAAGGGCCGCGATCTCACCTGGCACACGCCGGAAGGGTTTGCGATCAAGCCGCTCTATACGGCTGACGATGCGCCGGATCCCGGCCTGCCAGGTTTCGCGCCGTTCACGCGCGGGGTGAAGGCGAGCATGTATGCCGGGCGCCCGTGGACCATCCGCCAGTATGCGGGCTTTTCCACCGCCGAGGAATCGAACGCGTTTTATCGCCGCAATCTGGCGGCGGGGCAGAAGGGGCTGTCGGTCGCGTTCGATCTTCCCACGCACCGCGGTTACGACAGCGACCACCCGCGCGTGGTGGGCGATGTCGGCAAGGCGGGTGTCGCGATCGACACCGTGCGCGACATGGAGATATTGTTCGACCAGATCCCGCTCGACCAGATGAGCGTTTCGATGACGATGAACGGCGCAGTGATCCCGGTGCTCGCCTTCTTCATCGTCGCGGCGGAACGTCAGGGCGTGAGCCAGGACAAGCTGGATGGGACGATCCAGAACGATATCCTGAAAGAGTTCATGGTCCGCAATACCTACATCTATCCGCCAGAATCCAGCATGCGGATCGTTTCAGACATCATCGCATATACGTCCGCCAATATGCCGAAATTCAACAGTATTTCTATCTCCGGCTATCATATGCATGAGGCCGGGGCGACGGCGGTGCAGGAATTGGCCTTCACCATCGCCGACGGCAAGGAATATGCGCGCCGTGCGATGGCAGCAGGGATGGATGTGGATGCATTCGCCGGGCGGCTTTCGTTCTTCTTCGGCATCGGCATGAACTTCTTCATGGAAGTGGCCAAGCTGCGCGCCGCGCGCACGCTGTGGTACCGGGTGATGGACGGGCTTGGCGCGAAGAGCGAACGCAGCAAGATGCTGCGCACGCACTGCCAGACCAGCGGCGTGAGCTTGCAGGAGCAGGACCCTTATAACAACGTCATCCGCACCACGGTGGAGGCGATGGCGGCGACATTGGGCGGCACGCAGAGCCTGCACACCAATGCGCTGGATGAAGCGATTGCGCTGCCGACCGATTTTTCCGCCCGCATCGCGCGCAACACGCAGTTGGTGCTGCAGGAGGAAAGCGGCATCTGCAACGTCGTCGATCCGCTGGGCGGCAGTTATTACATCGAGGCGCTGACCGCCAGGCTGGTCGAGGAAGCGGAAGCGCTGATGGCCGAGGTGGATGCGGCGGGCGGGATGACCGCCTATGTCGCCACCGGCGCGCCCAAGGCGGCGATCGAGCAGGCCGCCGCGCGCAAGCAGGCGAGCGTCGACAAGGGCGAGACGGTGATCGTCGGCGTCAACAAGTACCGGCTCGCGCAGGAAGAGCATCTCGACACGCTCGATATCGACAACCACGCGGTGCGCGATGCGCAGATTGCGCGGCTCAAGCGCGTGCGCGAAGGGCGTGACGAGGCGGCGTGTCAGGCCGCGCTCAGGGCTTTGCAGGACGGCGCGAAAAATCCTCCCCGGCACGGGGAGGGGGACCATGCGCAGCATGGTGGTGGGGCACCCTCGGAAGGTCGCTCCATCGGCGGGGCGCCCCTCCACCCCGACGCTGACGCGTCGCGGTCCCCCTCCCCCGGTGGGGGAGGATCAAATCTCCTCGCGCTCGCCGTCGAGGCCGCGCGCCGCGATGCCACGCTGGGCGAGATTTCCGCCGCGATGGAGGCGGCATTCGGGCGGTATGACACCGTGCCGACACCGGTGAAGGGGGTCTATTCCGCCGCCTATGCCGGCGACGCACGCTATCGGCAGGTGACGCAGGGCGTGGATGCGGTGGCGCACCGCCTTGGCCGCAAGCCGCGCCTGATGGTCGCCAAGATGGGGCAGGACGGGCACGATCGCGGCGCCAATGTGATCGCCAGTGCGTTCGCCGATATGGGATTCGAGGTCGTCTCCGGTCCGCTGTTCCAGACGCCTGCCGAAACGCTGGCGATGGCGATCGAACACGATGTCGATGCCATCGGCGCATCGAGCCTTGCCGCCGGGCACAAGACGCTGATCCCCGAACTCATCGCTTTGCTGCGCGAGGCCGGGCGGGCGGATATCAAGGTGGTTGCGGGGGGCGTAATCCCGCCGCAGGACTACGATTTCCTGCGAGAAGCCGGGGTGCAGGGCATCTACGGCCCCGGATCGAACGTGGTCGAATGCGCTGCCGACATGCTGCGGCTGCTCGGCCACAACATGCCGCCTGCGGGCGAGTGAGAGTGGCGCTGCCTGCTTGCGGATCACATCATTTTCTACTATGCTACCTACAAGAGGTAGAAAGGTAGAACTATGGGCATTCAAATGAACATCAAGAACGCCGAGGCCGCCGCACTCGCGGGAGAGCTGGCTGCTTTGTCCGGGACGAGCGTGACGCAAGCCGTGCTTGAAGCTCTGCGCGCGCGCAAGCGTGCACTCGACAAGGCGCGAAAGGTAGAAGAGATTATGGAGTTCTGTCGCGAAACCCGCGCAATGATGCCGCCCGAAACCCTGGCTTTCGACATCGACAAGGAACTGTACGACGAAGAAACCGGGCTGCCCGTATGATCATCGACAGTTCGGCGATCATCGCCATGCTTCGGGTCGAGCCGGAAGGCGCCGCGATGATCGCTGCGCTGGCCGAAGCAGATAAAGCCGCCATATCGGCAGCGAACTATTTCGAAGCGGCAATCGTCATTGACAGCGGACGCAACCCCGTCCTCAGTTCAAAACTGGACGGTCTGCTGGTCAGGTTTGGCATCGAAATCGCCCCGGTAACCGAATCGCAGGCGCGGATCGCCCGGCAAGCCTACCGTGACTTCGGCAGGGGCAGTGGACATCCTGCGCGGCTGAACTTCGGCGATTGCTTCGCCTATGCTCTGGCGATGGAGCGAGGGGAGGCGTTGCTCTACAAGGGCGATGACTTTGTCCATGCCGGACTGGCGCGGGCGGTGGAAGCATGATCCTCCAGCGGGCGAGGAAAGGGAGGCGGCGGATGATTTCTAAGATTGTCATTGCGAGCGACCGTCAGGTCGCGCGGCAATGCAGATACGGTACGGGCTGGATTGCTTCGTCGCTATCGCTCCTCGCAATGACGAGGGAGGCGGCGACGTGAGCGACCCTTTCAAATCAATGTCGCGCTCCGACCTCTACATTATCACCCATGCGCTCAATGAGATTTGCAACGGAGGGCATCTCGACGAGTGGGATTTCGAGACACGGATGGGCGTTGATCGCGAAACAACGAAAGCATTGCTAGAACGGGTTGGTCAGACCTACAGAGAGCGATTTCAAACGAATGACAATGACTGATATCCGCACCGACTGGACCCGCGAGGAAATCGCCGCGCTGTTCGACCTGCCGTTCACAGAGCTGCTGTTCCGCGCAGCCACTGTCCACCGCGAGTTCCATCCGCCAAGCCAGGTCCAGCTGTGCACGCTGCTGTCGATCAAAACCGGCGGCTGTCCGGAGGATTGCGGCTATTGTTCGCAATCGGTCAAGGCCGACAGCGGCGTCGAGGCGACCAAGCTGATGGACGTGCAGGCGGTGCTGCAATCTGCCGCGCAGGCGAAGGATCACGGCAGCCAGCGGTTCTGCATGGGTGCCGCCTGGCGCAATCCCAAAGACCGCGACATGCCCGCGATTGTGGAGATTGTGAAGGGCGTCGCCGCCATGGGCCTCGAAACCTGCATGACGCTGGGGATGCTGACGCCGAAACAGGCGGGTATGCTGGCGGACGCAGGCCTCGACTATTACAACCACAATATCGACAGCAGCCCGGAGTATTACGAGCGCGTGATCACCACCCGCACCATGGCGGACCGGCTCGACACGCTCGGCCATGTGCGCGCGGCGGGGATCAACGTGTGCAGCGGCGGGATCGTGGGCATGGGCGAGACGCGCGCGGACCGCGTGGGCTTTATCCACACGCTCGCCAGGCTGCCGCAGCATCCCGAATCTGTGCCGGTCAACGCGCTGGTCCCGGTCAAGGGCACGGTGCTGGGCGACATGCTCGCCGGAACACCGCTGGCCAAAATTGATGACATTGAGTTCGTCCGCACTGTGGCGGTCGCGCGGATCACCATGCCGATGAGCATGGTGCGGCTTTCGGCGGGGCGCGAGTCGATGTCCGAGGCGGCGCAGGCGCTGTGCTTCATGGCGGGCGCGAACTCGATCTTCACTGGCGACAAGCTGCTGACCGCGCCCAATGCGGGCGACGACAGCGACGCCGCGCTGTTCGCCAAGCTGGGGCTGACGGCGCTCAAGGGCGAGGAGCCGATGCGGGCTTGTAAGGTGGTGGAGGCGGCGGAATGAGATGAGGTACACCGCCATTTAATCCCGTCATGCTGAACTTGTTTCAGCATCCATTCTTCCCCGCGCGGCTTCGGTTCGTGGGGCGCAATGGACCCTGAAACAAGTTCAGGGTGACGAGCAAGGGGATATGACGGCAGAGCGGCAGGCTAAGGGCTGTGTGATGGGGAGGCGCTTTTGGACGAACGTTGTCTATGGATCGTCGAGTCGACCGTACTCTTCAAGAATCGCCAATGCGATAAGCTCGGGAGACATTCCGTGGTTGATGTGAAGATCGTTTATGATGCCGTTGTGGATTGTATAGAGATTATCGGCCGCTTGCCGAGGTACACCGAAATGAACGAACCCATCTAGAAGTCGTCTGCGAAAGCCAGTGAAACGAAGCCAGAGGTAGATTGCGTAGCCAATAGCCGCCAAACCAACGAGCGCTAAAAATTCCACGATTACTCCTTCGCATGCTAAATAATGTGCAGTGATAACATGAAGTTGAACTGATAGGTATAGGCATGTTCTCTAAAATCCTCATCGCCAACCGCGGCGAAATCGCCTGCCGGATCATCAAGACCGCGCGGCGCATGGGTATCGCAACGGTCGCGGTCTATTCGGACGCCGATGCGCGCGCGCCGTTCGTGCAGATGGCGGACGAGGCGGTGCATATCGGCCCTTCGCCCGCCGCGCAGTCATACCTGATCCCCGAAAAAATCATCGCCGCGTGCAAGCAGACCGGGGCCGAGGTGGTCCATCCGGGCTATGGCTTCCTGTCCGAACGCACCAGCTTTGCCGAGGCGCTCGCCGCCGAGGGTATCGCCTTCATCGGCCCGCCGGTGAACGCCATTGCGGCGATGGGCGACAAGATCGAATCGAAGAAGCTGGCCAAGGCAGCGGGCGTCAACGTCGTCCCCGGGTTCGTCGGCGAGATCGACGATACCGAGCATGCGGTGCGGATTGCCGCCGAAATCGGCTATCCGGTGATGATGAAGGCCAGCGCTGGCGGCGGCGGCAAGGGGATGCGGCTGGCGTACTCCGAGGCGGACGTCCGCGAGGGGTTCGAGGCGACCAAGCGCGAGGGACTCGCCTCGTTCGGCGACGACCGCGTGTTCATCGAGAAATTCATCCTCAATCCGCGCCACATCGAAATCCAGATCCTTGGAGACCAGCACGGAAACATTCTCTACCTCAACGAGCGCGAATGCAGCATTCAGCGCCGTCACCAGAAAGTGGTGGAGGAAGCGCCGTCGCCGTTCGTCACCCCCAAAATGCGCACGGCGATGGGCGAACAGTGCGTCGCGCTGGCCAAGGCGGTGGGTTATTACAGCGCGGGCACGGTCGAACTGATCGTCAGCGGCGCGGATCCGACTGGTGAGAGCTTCTACTTCCTCGAAATGAACACGCGGCTTCAGGTCGAGCATCCCGTGACCGAGGCGATCACCGGCATCGATCTGGTCGAGCAGATGATCCGCGTCGCGGCGGGCGAGAAGCTGGTGTTCAAGCAGAAGGATATCGGGATCGACGGCTGGGCGATCGAAACCCGCGTCTATGCCGAAGACCCCTATCGCGGGTTTCTGCCAAGCACCGGGCGGCTGGTGACGTACAAACCCCCCTCCCCTTCAGGGGAGGGGCCGGGGGTGGGGCAGGTCCCCGTAATGCATTTCGAGTGCCCCCACCCCCCAACCCCCTCCCCTGAAGGAGAGGGGGAGAAGGTGCCCTACATCCGCATCGATGACGGCGTGGTCGAAGGCGGCGAAGTCAGCATGTTCTATGACCCGATGATCGCCAAGCTGATTACCTGGGCACCGACCCGCGATGAGGCGGCCGATTTGCAGGTGCAGGCGCTCGACGCATTTCGCATCAAGGGGCTGGGGCACAATGTCGACTTCCTCAGCGCGATCATGCAGCACCCGCGTTTCCGCTCGGGCGAACTGACCACCGGGTTCATCGCCGAGGAATATCCCGATGGCTTTACGGGCGCGCCCGCTTCGCCCGAACTGCTGCGCGCACTCGCCGCGATTGGCGGGGTGATCGCCACCGCCGATGCCGACCGTGCGCGGCGGATCGACCAGCAGCTCGACGGGCCTCTGGCGCCGCCGGGTGATTGGGCGGTGAAGATTTCCGGCCGGGAATATGCGGTGGTGCTTGAAGAGGAGGCGATCACCGTCGACGGCGAGCCGGTGGAGTTGAGTTTCGACTACACGCCGGGCGATGCTTTCATCGAAGTGCAAATGTCCGCTCACCCTGAGCCTGTCGAAGGGTCAGGCGCAGGTGCTTCGACAGGCTCGGCACGAACGGAGGTTCTGGGCATCCAGCTTGCCCGCAGCCATACGGGCTATGCCCTTACCACGCGCGGGGCGACGCATCGCCTTCGCGTGTTGCCGCAGCGCGTGGCGCATCTGGCCGGGCTGATGCTCGAGAAGGTGCCGCCCGATCTTTCACGGCTGTTGATCTGCCCGATGCCCGGCCTGCTGGTGAAGCTGCATGTGGCCGAGGGCGAGGAGGTCCAGCCGGGCCAGCCGCTCGCCACGGTCGAGGCGATGAAGATGGAAAACATCCTGCGCGCCGAGAAGCAGGCAGTCGTTGCCAAACTCAACGCGGCGGAGGGCGACAGCCTTGCGGTCGATGCGGTGATTCTGGAGCTGGAGTAGTGGGTTCTGACCCTAGATTGCGGGCTAGAAAGTCCCGTCAAATCTGAAATTCGAAAAGACCCAACCCTTGGGCAGCCTCACGTTCTGGAATTCCCAGAAAATCAGCGCGTCTCGGTGCTGACAAACATAGCTGGTCGTAATCCGCAGGCTTGAGCTGTAGCTTTGCTGCCAGGGCACGCATTGCGTAATCGGCCCATAAAGCTCGACTATGCTTGCGAACTGGTTGGCGACCGAAAGTATTTCCGTCTTCTTGTCCACCATTAAAGGATTCTTCGCCGCCACCTCGGGCAGGTACGATTTGGCATTGCCGGCAATGATCTGATTGATCACCTCGTCGGTAAGAGCACGGACGTCGCCGAAGTCAACCGGTGAGGGGTTCGAAAGCTCTTCGACCTCGGATGCATTGCCTACTGATGCGCAAAGAATGCTCAGGGCCACGCCCGCTGATCCACCAATCTCACTTCTCGCCCCTCTCCATCAACGCCACTGCCCTGATCCATCCAGCACTGGCGCGCCTGATCTTGACCGGAAGCAGCTGAAGATAAAGCTGAAATCTAACGGCAAGGCAAGACTGGCCAACCTCGCGATCTGGCAATAGGTGCCCGGATGCGACCTGCCTTGTGCCCAGCCGGATCACCGGCAGGTCGATGAAGCGGGTCATGCCAGCGCCACATCTTCCGAGCGCGCGCCTCCCATCAGCCGCGCGGCGAGCAGCCAGCGGAACAGCACGAACGCAACCAGCCCGACAATCGCCGTCGCCACATGGAACAGCCAGAACTGCACGGTGTCCATGGTCGAGTACCAGCCGCCAACGCGACCGACGATCTGGTTGGCGAGGAAGAAGGCGAGGTAATAGATGCCGATGATCGTCGCATTGATCTGCCTGGGGGCAAGGCGCGTGAACAACGCCAGGCTGACGGGCAGGATGTGCGCAAAGCCGATCGAATTGAGCAGGTGGAACATCAGTGGCCAGAACAGGCCGATCTTGCCATCGCCCTGCGTTGCCGCAGCCGCGACCAGGCACAGCCCCCCGCCGATCGTGAACAGGCTGCCGATGATCATCTTGCCCAGCTCATCGGGTTCCCAATGGTTCTTGCCCCAGAAATTCCAGAATGCAGCGACGGCCACCAGCATGCCGAAACTGGCGGTCGCGTCGATCGTGATCATCCAGCTGGTGGGCAGGGTGGTGCCGAAGAAGGTAAGCTGGAAATGCTCGTCTGCCCACACGAGGTAGGCGTTGAAAATCTCCTGATTGGTGAGCAGTGACACTGCCATCACCGGCACCAGAATGACCACAGCCAGGATGCGCAGCCCGTCATTTCTGGTGAGCGGTTCGCGTGCAGCCTGCTCTCCCTTCGCCGGGCGGTTGTCTTTCGGGAGCCATGGCTTTGCCGCGATATAGAGTAGCAGCCCCGCCACCATGACCACGCCCGCGGTGCCAAAACCCCAGTGCCAGCCGACCTTTTCGCCCAGCGTGCCCGAAACCAGCGGTGCGGCGATCACGCTGACATTGATCGCGATGTAGAAGATCTGGAACGCCATCGCGCGGCGAACGTCGCCATCGCGGTAGAGCTCGCCAACCTGACTGGCGATGTTGCCCTTGAACAGGCCCACGCCGACGATCAGCGAGGCGAGGGCGAACAGGAATGCTCCCTCGAAGGCCATCAGGAAATGGCCCAGCGCCATGATTGCACCGCCCGCGATCAGCGCCGCGCGGCGGCCCAGCCAGCGATCGGCGATAATCCCGCCAAGGATCGGGGTGAGATAGACCAGCGAAGTGTAGTCGCCGAAGATCGCCGACGCGAGCGGCTGCCCCTCCATCCCGTCATATCGCCACTGCTGCAACCAGCCGAGGCCGGCAACCGCATCGAACCGTTCGGGGAGCAGGTAGTTGACCATGTAGAGCACGAGCAGGGTCTGCATCGAGTAGTACGAGAACCGCTCGCAGCCCTCGACTACAGCCAGGTAACCCAGTCCCTTGGGGTGGCCCAGAAAGGCGCGGTCATTGTGCGCGGCAACGTCTGCCGCGATATCGTCCATCTCGGGCGTGGCTTCTGCAACAGTCATTCAGGCATCCCCCATTGGTATCTTTTGCAACGGGTTAGCGATTTCGTTGCGCAGAGTCTCGCGCGAAACTCGACCTATCCCAACTGTTCGTCGAGAAATGCCGCTACATCCTCCAGTTCCACATCGCGCGCGAGGAAGGCATCGCCAACCCCTCGCAGCAGCACGAAGGAGAGGGTGCCCGCGTCCATCTTCTTGTCATGCAGCATGTGCGCGGTGAGACGCGCGCCGTCGCAGCCAAGGCCAAGCTGTGCGACCTCGGCAGGCAGCCCCGCGGTCGCAACGGCGCCCGCCACGCGCGCGGCATCGCCGTCGCTCATCAGGCCAAGCCTTGCCGCGTAACGCGCCGCCAGCACCATGCCCAGTGCCACCCCCTCACCGTGGAGCAGCTTGCCCGAAAAGCCCGTCTCCGCCTCTAGCGCATGGCCGAACGTGTGGCCCAGGTTGAGCAGCGCGCGGCGGCCCGATGTCTCGCGCTCGTCCTCGGCCACGATGCGCGCCTTGGCGGCTACGCTGGTCGCCACCGCATGTTCGAGCGCGTCCGGATCGCCGGCAAGCACCGCACCGCCGTTTGCCTCCAGCCAATCGAAGAATGCGGCATCGCCCAGCACGCCGTATTTGAGCACTTCGGCATAGCCCGCACGCATCTCGCGGCCGGGCAGCGTATCGAGTGCTGAGAGGTCGGCCAGCACCAGCGATGGCTGGTGGAAGGCCCCGATCAGGTTCTTGCCCGCAGCGGCGTTGATCGCGGTCTTGCCGCCGACCGAGCTGTCAACCTGCGCCAGCAGCGTGGTGGGCAGTTGCACAAAGCCGCAGCCGCGCTTGAGCACCGCGCAGGCAAAACCGGTGAGGTCGCCGACCACGCCGCCGCCCAGCGCAAAAACATGATCGCCGCGCTCCACCCCTTGCGTCAGCAGCCAGTCGCATAGGCGTTCGAGGCCTTGCCAGCTCTTGGACGCTTCGCCCGGGGGCACTTCGTACAGCGCCACCTCATAGCCCGCCGCGCCAAGCGATTGCGCCAACCTGGCGCCGTGCGCCGCCCAAGCGTTGGCGTCGGCCACCACAGGCACCTGCTTGCGCCGCAGAAAGGCAGAGGCAATATCTGCGGCATTATCCAGCAGGGCGCGCCCGACGTGGACATGGTAACTTCGCCCTGCCAGTTCGACGGGAATCACAGCCATCGGTCCACAGCCTCCAGAATTGCGTCAACGGTGTGCGAATGCGGTCCGTCGCGGCTCTCTACCCGGATGTGCGCCTGCGCATAACAGGGTTTGCGCTGGTCATACAGATTGCCGAGGATCGCGCGCGGATCGCCCTGCCTAAGCAGTGGCCGGTTGTCGCGTCGCCTGGTTCGTTCGACGAGTGTATCGAGGTCGCAATCGATCCAGATTGCGATTCCCCGTTCGAGGATCAGTGCGCGCGTTTCATCGTTGACGAAAGCGCCGCCGCCGGTGGCGATCACACCGTGGCGTTCTTCGATCAACCTGGCGATCACGCGCCGCTCGCCATCGCGAAAATACGGTTCGCCGAATTCGTCGAAGATTTCGCCGATGCTGCGCTGGGCGGCGTTCTCGATTTCCTCGTCGGTGTCGACGAAATCGCGATCGAGGACGCGGGCCAGCCTGCGCCCGATGGTTGACTTGCCAACGCCCATCAGCCCGACCAGCACCAGCGGACGGTCGATCCGCCCCGCGATCCGGTCGATCTCGGCCCCAGTCAACGATGGCTGTTCATCGGTCATTGCCGATGCGGCTATAGATGGGCTAGGGCGCAAGGCAATATGGCAAGTACGCGCAACCGAAATCACCGGGCTTTTCTTCGCAGGCGCACATGGTCCATTGTGGCGCTGGCGATCCTCGTCCTGCTGACACTGGCGTGGTTTGACGGCGGGGACGAGGAGATCCGCCCGATCAGCCAGGAAATCCCCTTGCCGGAGGTGCGCTGATGCCGCGCTGGCTTGCAATTAGTGTGGCCGCTACGGCGCTGTGCGCCAGTCTTGCCATGGCCCAAGACGCACCCGAATCGTTGCTTCCGCCCGGTTTCGACGATCCCGCGCCCACGCCTACGCCGCGGCCAGCTACGTCGCCGACTCCACGGGCACAGGCGTCGCAGCCGGGCGCTCCCAATGTGCCCGCAGGCTTACCGCAGCTGCCAGTGCCCGATGCGAGTTCTGTCGATCTGACCCGCATTCCATCTATCGAGGAGCTCGAGGCGATGAGCCCCGAGGAGCTCGACGATCTGCTCGGCCTCAAACCAAGTTACGACATTCCCGCCGGCGCGCGCCGGTCAATGGCCCGGGTTGGAGTGATTGACAGTTCGGAAGGCGGTTTTGCGTTTCCGTCGCTGGCCCGCCAGCCCGCTTCGCTCGTTCGCGCGGCGCTGCGCGGCACCAAGGAGCAGATGGTTTCGCGCTGGGGCCATGTCCTGCTGCGCCGCACGCTCGCCAGCCGCCTTGCCGCGCCGCAGGGCATGAATCCGGTAGAGTTCGCCGCGCTGCGCGCGCGCGCGCTCAATACCTTGGGTGAACACGCCGTCGCCCGTACGCTCGTGCAGGATGTCGATACCGCCAACTGGAACGCGGCGCTGCGCGATGTGGCACTGGACGCCTATGTCGGCACGGCGGACATCGTCGGCGCCTGCCCGTTGGTGCGGCTCGGCAGACTGGAACGCAAGGATGCCAATTGGACCATGCTCCGCGCGATATGCAGCGCCTATGCGGGGGAGGGGGTATTGGCGGGGCAGCAGCTCGATCGTGCGCTGCGCGAAGGGATTGCCCCCAGGATCGACATTCTGCTGGCGCAGCGCTTTGCCGGGGCAGCGGGCAATGGCAGGCGCGCGGTCGATATTGAATGGGACGGGGTGGATGAACTCAATCCCTGGCGCTTTGCCCTGGCCAATGCACTGGGCGAGGAAATTCCCGAGGGGCTGCGCGCCGGTGCTGGCGCATACTACCAGCGCATATGGGCCACGGCGCCAATGCTGGGCCTGCCGCAAAGGGTGCAAGGGGCTGATCGAGCCGCGCGCCAGGGCATCCTGTCGTCAGGCGCAATGGTCGATCTCTACAGCCAGATCTACGCCGATGACGCGATCACTGACGACAGCGCCGGATTGGCGGTGAGCCTGCGCGAAGCCTACGTCGGTGCGAACGCATCGGACCGGCTTGCTGCGCTAGAGGAGATCTGGGGCGGGGACAGGGCACAGGATTACGGGCGCTATGTGCTCACCGCATATGCCGCTGCGCGTATCCCTCCAAGCCGTGATCTGGCAGCTTCTGCCGCGCCGCTGATCGCATCCATGCTCACGGCGGGGCTTGACCGCGATGCCGCAGCCTGGGCGGATTCGGTGCCGACGGGAAGCGAAGCCTGGGCGCTGATTGCGCTCACCAATCCCGCCGCGCGCGGAAATGCAGGCGGCGGCGCGATCGACAGCTTTATCGATGATGACGGCAGCACGGGCCAGCGCAAGTCGCAGTTCCTGCTGGCGGGCCTTGCCGGGCTGGGACGGGTCAGCGCAGGAACGCGCGCCGGTCTCGCCGAGCGTCTGAAGCTCGACCTCGAGCGGAGCAGCAAGTGGTCGCGCATGATTACGCGCGCCGCCGATGTTGACAATGCCGCGCTTGTCGCCTTGCTGGCGGGGCTGGGAATGCAGGGCAGCAGCTGGGACCAGATGACGCCGCGCCACCTCTACCACATCGTCCGCTCGCTCGATCGGGTAGGGCTCAGCGCCGAAGCGCGAATGATCGCGGCGGAGGCGGTCGCGCGCGGCTGATGGGCGCCGCGGCCCGGGCCTTTCTCGACATGATGGCCGCCGAGCGGGGCGCAGCGCCAAACACTCTGGCGGCATACACCCGAGATCTGGAAGCGGCGGAAACGGCGATTGGCGACCTGGCGGCGGCTGATAGCAGAGCCATTGCGACGCTGGCGCGACGATGGGCGAACCTCGCCCCGGCCACGGTGGCGCGCAAATCCTCCGCACTGCGGCAGTTCTTCGGATTTGCGATCGACGAGGGTTGGCGCACAGACGACCCGTCGGGCGCATTGCCCCGGCCGGCTACGCGCAGGCCGTTGCCCCGCATCCTTTCTCGCGCCCAGGTCGATTTGCTGTTTACGCGTGCGGAACGTGACGCGGATGAGGGAACCCCTGCCGCAGTACGCCTGCTTACCCTGCTCGAACTGCTCTATGGCTCGGGTCTGCGCGCGACCGAGCTCGTCTCGCTGCCGCTAGCGGCTGTGCCGCGCGATGCTCCGCTGTTGACGGTGACGGGTAAGGGTGGGCAAGCGCGCATGGTGCCGGTAAGCGACCGTGCGCGCGCGGCGCTTTCGCGCTGGCTTCCCTTGCGCGGGGACGGTTCGCGCTGGCTGTTTCCCTCGCGCGGCAAGCACCTGACGCGGGTGCGGCTGTTCCAGCTACTCAAGGATTTGGCGGCACGGGCCGGAATCTCGCCCGATGCGGTCAGCCCGCATGTCCTGCGCCACGCCTTTGCCACGCATCTGCTCGAGGGCGGAGCGGATTTGCGCGTGCTGCAAACTTTGCTCGGCCACGCCGACATCGCCACCACGCAGATCTACACGCATGTCGATGCGGCGCGTCTGGTGGCGCTGGTCAATTCGCGCCATCCCCTTGCCCGCAAGAACAGTTGAGTCTAGCGCAGCGCCATGAAGTCCTATCTCGAGTTTGAAAAGCCGGTCGCGCAGCTTGACGAGCGCATTGCCGAGCTGCGCGCGGCGGCGTCGGGCGGCGATGTCGATATCGCCGGTGAGCTGAAGCGACTTGAAGGCAAGAGTGCCGACCTGCTCGCCAGCACCTATGCCTCGCTCACTCCGTGGCAGAAGACGCAAGTGGCACGCCATCCGCAGCGCCCGCATTTCTGCGATTTCGTGAGCCATGCCTTCGACGAGTTCATCCCCTTGGGGGGTGATCGCCATTATGGCGAGGACGAGGCGATCATGGGCGGGTTTGCCACGCTGGGCGGCCGCCGGATCATGCTGATCGGCCATGAAAAGGGCCACGATACGACCAGCCGGTTGCGGCACAATTTCGGCATGGGCAAGCCTGAGGGCTATCGCAAGGCGATCCGCCTGATGGAAATGGCGGGGCGGTTTGGCCTGCCGGTGGTTACGCTGGTCGATACTTCGGGCGCGTTTCCCGGCGTCGAGGCGGAGGAGCGCGGGCAGGCCGAGGCGATCGCCCGCTCGACCGAGGCATGTCTGGCGTTGCCGGTGCCGATGGTGGCGGTGATCGTGGGCGAGGGCGGTTCAGGCGGCGCGGTAGCGCTGGCCAGCGCCGAGCGCGTGCTGATGTTCGAGCACGCGGTCTATTCGGTGATTTCTCCTGAAGGCTGCGCCTCGATCCTGTGGCGCACGGCGGAAAAGGCTCCCGAAGCGGCGGAAGCGATGAAGGTCACCGCGCAGCACCTCAAGCGGCTGGGGGTGATCGACCGCATCATCAAGGAACCGGTGGGCGGCGCGCACCGCGATCCCAAGGCAGCCGCCATGTCGCTGGGCGCTACGATCATCGAAGAGCTCGATGCGCTGGTGGATCTTCCCACCGAAACGCTGCGCCGCGTGCGCGAGGAGCGGTTTCTGCAAATCGGCGCGAACTAGGTCCGAAAGGCTCTAAGGGATTTTGCCGGTATCCGGCGCACACCCGGTCGCAAGTGATTGGAAATCGGCACCAGTCATGGCACACTTGTCCGGTGCCAATCACATGGAGCCGTGACATGCCTATCAGCCGCAAATCGCTTGCCCTGACAGCCGCCGCGCCGCTTGCGCTTGCCCTGAACAGCTGCGTGGGCGGCGGCGCAATTCCCAGCGCCTCGACCCCGATCACCCAGGCCGAGGCGCAGCAGGGCGCAGAGCTGCACCCGCAATTGCTCGAGGAATTCGGCGGAGCGATGAGCGGCGCGCAGGCCAGCTATGTCGAATCGGTGGGCAAGACCATCGCCGTCCATTCGGGGCTGGGCAACGCGCGCGAATCCTTCACCGTTTCGCTCCTCAACAGCCCGGTCAACAACGCCTTCGCCATCCCCGGCGGCTATATCTACACCACGCGCCAGCTGGTTGCCTTGATGAACAACGAGGCGGAATTGGCAGCGGTGCTGGGCCATGAGGTGGGGCATGTCGCAGCGCGCCATTCGCAGCGCCGCCAACAGGCTGCACAGCGCAACACGTTGCTGGGTGCGGCAGGCGCGATCCTTTCAGGGATACTGCTGGGCGATACCGCCATCGGGGAAACCCTTTCACGCGGGTTCCTGCAAGGTTCGCAGATGCTGACGCTCAAGTTCTCTCGCACCCAGGAATTGCAGGCGGACGATCTGGGCATCCAGTATCTGGCAAGCGCGGGCTATGATACGCGCGCGATGGGCACGGTGCTGGCCAGCCTCGCCGCGCAGAATGCTCTCGATGCACGGCTGCAAGGCAGCGCCAATGCCTCGATCCCCCAGTGGGCTTCGACGCACCCCGATCCGGCCAGCCGGGTGCAGAGCGCGCTGGCCAAGGCCGGGGCGCAGCCCGCTGGCGCGACCAGGCAGGATCTGTTCCTGGCGGGCATCCATGGGCTGATCTATGGCGATGATCCCAAGCAGGGCATGATCGAGGGCAGCCGGTTCATCCATCCCGAAATGCGGCTGACCTTCACCGCGCCGCAGGGCTTCTACATGGTCAACTCAACCCGCGCGGTGAGCATCAACGGGCAGAGCGGCAAGGCGCAGCTGACGCTGGCAGCCTACAATGGCAATCTTGCCGATTATGTGCGTCAGCAATTCACGGCGCTGGGCGGGAAGGATCAGAACCTGCAACCGTCAGGCGTGCAGAACACGGCGGTCAATGGCATTCCGGCGGCCTATGGAACGGCGCGGGTAGCCAGCGGATCAAGCCAGGTCGATGTGGTAGTGTTCGCTTATGAATTTGCACCCGATCGGGCCTATCACTTCGCCGCGATCTTCCCGGCGGGGCAGGCCAATCCATTCACCGCGATGTTCCAGTCCATGCGCCGGATCAGCGCAGCCGAAGCGGGCAATGTGGTGGCGCGTAGGCTCGACGTCGTGACCGTGCAGCGCGGTGACACTGTGCAATCGCTGGCCGCCCGCATGGCCTACGACGATGCGAAGGAGGACCGGTTCAGGGTGCTCAACGCGCTGGGTGCCAATGACACGCTGGCCGCTGGGCAGAAGGTCAAGCTGGTCGTCCGGGCCCGCTAACTTTGAAACCTGTTTTGGGCAAAGAGAAAGGGCGGCAGGTTGCCCCACCGCCCTCAATCCTGTTAGCCTGATGGCTGTTAGCCGGCAGCAGCGTTGGCCGTCTGCAGCTCACCGCTCACGGTGCTGAAGGTGTTGCTCAGCTCGTCGCCGAGGGTGCCCATTGCAGTGATCGCAGCGATCGCGATCAGCGCAGCAATGAGGCCGTATTCGATGGCGGTGGCGCCCTGCTCGTTCTTGAGCATCTTGTTGATGAAAGTCATGTCTAGTCTCCTGGTTCAGTCTTCGGTACCCAAGCCTGATCGAAAATTCTTCCGAACAAGCATTCGACGGATATTTGAGAGCGGTTTAGAAAACCCTAATTCGGTGCCCCCAAAAAATGCTCTCACAGCACCGCCGTCACGTTTCTTGAGACGATCGCCCAAATCCCGGTGTTTTCGTTCGCCACGGCGTCGAAAGCCCCGATGGAACCGATAACGATCAAACTCACTATCAGGCCGTATTCGATGGCAGTTGCCCCTGAACTGTCGTTTCCCAATCTCTTCAGGAAATTCACAATATCCATGGAAACACCTGTCGCCTCGTTCCTGATGTGGCGACTTTTCCGCTCAATCTCTTAAGAAAAGGTTTAAGGAGTCGCGCGAATTGGAAAATATCCCGACATGGCTGGCGGTGGTGGCGGGCGCGCTGCGGCGTGGTGACGGGCGCTGGCTGATGCACCGCCGCCCGGCGCACAAGCACCACGGCGGCCTGTGGGAATTTCCCGGTGGGAAGGTAGAAAACGATGAAAATCCGTCACTTGCGCTGGTTCGCGAATTACAAGAGGAGTTGCGGATCGCGGTCGATCCCGCGTGCCTGATCCCGGTCGGATTCGCGCAGGAACCGCCGGATTCCCCCAAAACACCAATTGTCATCCTGCTTTACATCGTGCCGCACTGGAGCGGCGAGCCGATGCCGGAGGAGGGCGGCGAGATTGGCTGGTTCACCCCGCAGGAAATCTTCGCGCTCGATATGCCGCCGCTTGACGTCGCACTCGCAGCCCGACTGTTTGGGCATGAGGGGCGATAGGGGATTGCCAAGCCGCGTGCCGGACCTTATGTGCCGCCCCGCAGCGCGCCCGTAGCTCAGCTGGATAGAGCATCAGACTACGAATCTGAGGGTCGGACGTTCGAATCGTTCCGGGCGCGCCAAATCAGGCCATCCCATCAGGGGTGGCTTTTTTTGGTTCTGTCCATGGAACATTCGAACCTCGGAATCGAGGCGCAGCCGAGATGAACGAGCCCGCAGGGCGAGGACAATCGTTCCGGGCGCGCCAAATCAGGCCATCCCATCAGGGGTGGCTTTTTTTGGTTGATGTCGATTGCCGGGCGTTCAGTCCCTTGAGCGCTCGAGCGCATGCATTTCGGCATCGGAAAATCCGAAATGATGCCCGGCCTCATGAATCACGACATGGCGCACCAGTTCTTCGAGTCCAACGCCGGTCTGCCGCATTTCTGCCAGCAGCGGCTGGCGAAACAGGCTGATGACCGGGGGTATTCGGCCTGATTCCCAAATGCTTTGGTCTGGCAGGGGCCTGCCTTCATAGAGGCCGGATAGCTGCCACTTGTCGGCCATCCCCACCGCTTCGAGCTGTTGCGCGGTAGCAAATTCCTCAACTCGGATCACCACATCGACCAGTTCGGCGCGGAACTGTGCCGGCATCAGGTATACCGCCTTGAGCGCAAGCTCTTCGAAAAGCTGTATAGGGGGTGGAATTAGTGCCCTCATCCTGGTGGATATGGGGCAGCAAACAGCGGGCGCAAGATTGCTGGGGCAAGTCCGTTCCGATCGGTCGCAATGTCACAAGGTTTGCAATTGAGGGAAATTTCCCCAAATGACGAAGCGATCCTGCGGGCCGAATAGTGAGGAGCGATAAATTCCATGAGCTGCGAACACGATCGCGACGATGACAATCTGCCCGGCAAGATCGCCGTGCCCGGCCATGTCCGGGATGCGATCCGCACATTGATCGAATGGGCGGGCGACGATCCGCAGCGCGAGGGGCTGCTCGACACCCCGCAGCGGGTAGCGCGCGCGTGGAAGGAATATTGCCAGGGCTATCTGGAAGACCCCGCGATCCACCTTTCGCGCCAGTTCGAGGAAGTGGGCGGCTATGACGAACTGGTGCTGCTGAAAGACATTCCCTTCCAGAGCCATTGCGAACACCATCTGGCGCCGATCACGGGCAAGGCGGCAATCGCCTATATGCCGCGCGACCGCGTGGTGGGCATCTCGAAGCTTGCGCGCGTGCTGCACGGGTTTGCGCGGCGGCTTCAGATCCAGGAGCGGCTGACGGCCGAAGTCGCACAGTGCATCTGGGACAATCTGGAGCCGCAGGGCGTGGCAGTGGTGATCGAGGCCGAGCATGGCTGCATGACCGGGCGCGGCGTGCGCACCCCCGGCGTGACTATGGTGACCAGCCGATTGCTAGGCTGCTTTCTCGACGATCCGCGCAGCCGCAAGGAGGCTCTTAGCCTGATGGGCTATGGCTGACAGACAAAGGGCACCGCAACGGGTGCCCTTCGCTGTGACAGGGATAGCGCAGGTCGTTACAACTTGCCGAGCATATGTTCCGCACTCGAGACCGAGAAATCGCCCGGCGCCTCGACGTTGAGCTGCGTCACCACGCCATCGTCCACCACCATCGAATAGCGCTGTCCGCGCTTGCCCAGGCCAAAGCCCGAGCCGTCCATCGTCAGGCCCACCGCCTCGGCGAAATCGCCGTTGCCATCGGCCAGCATGGTCACGTCGGCGCTGCCCGACGCCTTGCTCCACGCGCCCATCACGAAGGGATCGTTGACCGCGGTGCAGGCGATTTCGTCCACGCCCCTGGCCTTCAGCTCTGCCGCCTTGTCCACATACCCTGGCAGGTGCTTGGCCGAGCAGGTCGGAGTGAAGGCGCCCGGCACCGAGAACAGCGCCACCTTCTTGCCTGCGAAATAGTCTGCCGAGGAAACCTTCTCCGGTCCGTCCGCAGTCACCTTGACCAGGGTAACCTCGGGCAGTTTGTCGCCAACTGAAATCGTCATCGCGCAATATCCTTTCCTGAAAAGCCGCTCTTGCCGCCCGATATAGGGCGGCAATGTGCCTAGGCAATGACAGATCATATAAAGATCGCTTTATATTTGCCTCCCGCCCTGCCTCTCGCTAGAGGCGCTGCCTGCCCGCAAGGATTCAGGAGATTATCGGTGGCCGACGCCAAACAGGATTACATCATCAGGGATATCGCACTGGCCGATTTCGGGCGCGACGAGATCGCCATCGCCGAAACCGAGATGCCGGGCCTCATGGCTCTGCGCGCCGAATATGGCGCCAGCCAGCCGCTCAAGGGCGCGCGCATCACCGGCAGCCTGCACATGACCATCCAGACCGCGGTGCTGATCGAAACGCTGGTGGCGCTGGGCGCCGATGTGCGCTGGGCGACCTGCAACATCTTCTCGACGCAGGACCATGCCGCGGCTGCCATCGCTGCGCAGGGCATCCCGGTGTTCGCGATCAAGGGCGAGAGCCTCGCCGAATACTGGGATTACGTCGGGCAGATTTTCGACTGGGCAACACCCGACGATCCCGATCAGACCGCCAACATGATCCTCGACGATGGCGGCGACGCCACCATGTTCGCCATGTGGGGTGCACGGATCGAGGCGGGCGATACGATGCCCGATCCGGCCAATGCAGAAGAAATCGAGTTCCAGCGCGCGCTCAAGGCTTTTGTCGCAGCCCGGCCCGGCTATCTCACCCGTTCGGTGAAGAATATCAGGGGCGTTTCGGAGGAAACCACCACGGGCGTGCACCGGCTCTACCAGATTTCCAAGAACGGCAAGTTGCCGTTCCCCGCCATCAACGTGAACGACAGCGTCACCAAGTCGAAGTTCGACAATCTCTACGGCTGCAAGGAATCGCTGGTCGATGCGATACGCCGCGCAACCGATGTCATGCTGGCGGGCAAGATCGCCTGCGTGGCGGGCTATGGCGATGTCGGCAAGGGCTCTGCCGCATCGCTGCGCAACGGCGGTGCGCGCGTGCTGGTGACCGAGATCGACCCGATCTGCGCGCTACAGGCGGCGATGGACGGGTTTGAGGTCGTGACCATGGACCAGGCGGTGACCCGCGCCGACATCTTCGTGACCGCCACCGGCAACGAGGACGTCATCACCGGTGAACACATGATGGCGATGAAGAACATGGCGATCGTCTGCAACATCGGCCACTTCGATTCCGAGATCCAGATTTCCGCGCTCAGCAATTACGACTGGAAGGAAATCAAGCCGGGCACTGACCGTGTCACCTTCCCCGATGGCAGATCGATCCTGATCCTGGCCAAGGGGCGGCTGGTCAATCTGGGCTGCGCCACCGGCCATCCCAGCTTCGTGATGAGCGCAAGCTTCACCAACCAGACGCTGGCGCAGATCGAACTGTTCACCAAAGCCGGTGAGTACCGCAACGAGGTCTATGTCCTGCCCAAGCATCTCGACGAGAAGGTGGCGGCGCTGCATCTGGAAAAGCTGGGCGTCCAGCTGACCAGCCTCAGCCAGAAGCAGGCCGATTATATCGGGGTTCCGGCGCAAGGTCCGTTCAAGCCCGATCATTACCGCTACTAGGCTTTGATCCGCGCCGTTTGCTCCGACGGAAAAATGGCGCGGAACAGGGCTCTCGCCTTGCTATCCCACGCCTGCGCGCATAGCTGGAGGCGATGGAGCTTTCACCCACCGCACTGGCGCTGATCGGGCTGCTGCTGGCCGGCTGGACGGTTGGTGCGGCGTACCTGATGGTGGGCTCTGCCCGCCGGGCGAGCAAGCTCGAAGCGATCCGTGCGTCTTCGCGGCGGCTGGGGCGGATGCTGGACGAAGCCCCCGCGATCCCGATGCTGGTGCGAACCGACGGCAGGATCGAAGCGCCCGACCGGCTGGCTGGCTGGCTGGGTCTCGATGCCGTTCCGCAGTTCCTCAGCGAGCTTGACGGAGGGGCGGGAAAAGGAATTTCCAGCGATCAGCTGGCGCAGTTGAATGAAGCGGTGCGGCGCACGCAGAAAACCGCAATGCCCTTCCAGATGGCGGTAACGCCGCCCGGTTCGCAGCGCAGCCTCGCCCTCAGGGGCATGTTGGCTGATCCGCAAGTTTCTCCCGGTGGCGCGGCGCTGGTATGGTTCTTCGATTTTTCCGAAAGCGAGAACGAGCTGGCGCAGCTTCGTGAGGCTGCGGCCCGCGCGCAGGGTGACTTCGCCGCCCTGGTGGGGCTGATCGAAGCCGCGCCCATGCCGATGTGGTTTCGCGGTGCCGATCTGCGGCTCAAGCTGGTCAACCGCGCCTATGTCGAGGCGGTTGGGGCCGACAATGCCGAAGACGTGGTTTCGCGGCAGCTTGAATTGCTGGAATCCACCGATGGCAAGGAACCGGCGCATTTTGCGCGCGCCGCATCCGAGCAGGGGTTTGCCTACGAAAGGATCGTCGCGGCCACGATTGCGGGTGACCGGCGCTCGTTCCGGGTCAGCGACCTGCCGCTGGGGCAGGAAGGCGTGGCCGGGTATGCGATCGACATCGAGGAACAGGAGCAGATAGCCCGCGAATTTCGCGCTTTCCGTCAGGCGCAGCGCGCCATGCTCGATCAGCTGTCGGTCGGCGTGGCCCAGTTTGACGAGCGCGAACGGCTGGTTTTTGCCAACCAGCCGTTTCATCGCCTGTTCGATCTGCCCACCGTGGCAGTGACCGAGGCCCTGCGCTTCGAACGATTCCTGAGCGAAGCGCGCGAGAACGGACGAACCCCTGAAGTACGCGACTTTCCCGAATGGCGGCGCGAGCGCATTGCCTGGTTCGGGCTGGCAGATGCCCAGGAAGAGGCATGGCCGCTGCCCGGCGGCACGCATTTGCGGATCGTCGCCCAGCCAATGCCCGATGGCGGGCTGGTACTGATCGCAGAGGACCGGACCGAGCAACTGGCAGTATCGGCCATGCGCGACACACTGCTTCGCACCCGCACAGCCACGCTCGACAGCCTGTTCGAGGCGCTGGCGGTATTCGCGCCCGACGGTTCGCTTCAGCTGTGGAATCGCAGTTTTGCCGGCACTTGGGGGCTCGAGCCGCAATTGCTCGATTCGCATCCCACGGCCGATCGCCTGCTCGATTCCATCAGCCATAACCTGCGTTCGCCCAAGCAGGCCAAGGCGATTGGTGGCATCATTCGCGCGGCGACACTGGATCGCAAGGAGAAGGCAGGGCGGATCGACCTTGCCGATGGGCGCACGCTCGAATTTGCGGGGATTCCGCTGCCCGATGGTAACGGGCTTCTGACGGTGCTCGACATCACCGATTCGCAAAAGGCGGAACGGGCGCTGCGCGAACGCAATCTGGCGCTGGAAGAGGCCGATGCAGTCAAGACCCGGTTCCTCTCCAACATGTCCTATGAATTCCGCACCCCGCTGACTTCGATCGGCGGCTTTGCCGAACTGATCAAGAGCGGGGCGGCGGGCCCCATTTCCGGGCAGATGGATGAGTATATTTCGGCCATTCTCGAATCGGTCGAAAAACTGCGTGAACAGGTCGAAAACGTGCTCGATCTTTCGCAGAGCGAGGCGGGTCTTCTGCCGATTACCAAGGAAAACGTCGCCATTCTGCCGCTGGTGACCAAAGTGGTGCGCGGGAGGGAGCAGTCGATACGCAGCGGCGGGCTGTCGCTCGACCTGCGCGGGGACGAAGGGCAAACGGTCGATTGCGATCCGCGCCAGCTTGGCCGGGCATTGGGCCAGCTGATCGACAATGCCGTTGCCGCAACCGGCAAGGGCGGGCGGATTCTGGTCGAAATCACCAAGGAGAAAACTGGCTCGCGGATCGTGATTTCCGACAACGGCAGGGGCATGGACAAGGCGGAACTGGCGAGTGTGATGGACAGTGCCCGCACGGGCGGCGGCGACAGGCCCGAACGCCGACAAGGGCTGGGAATTGCGCTGGCGCGGGAGCTGATCGAGGCGCACGGCGGCACGTTGAAGCTGCAAAGCCGCAAGGGCGCCGGGACGACGGCGCTCGTAACCCTGCCGTGATCCGCAATCTTCCCGATCTTGCCGCTATGGCCAGTTTTGGCGCGGACATCGCGGCCAGGCTGCGCGCGGGCGATGTTGTGGCGCTTTCGGGCGGGCTGGGGGCGGGCAAGACCACGCTGGCGCGCGCGATCCTGGTCGCTCTCGGCCATAGCGGAGAGGTTCCCTCGCCCACATTCACGATTGTCGAAGCCTATTCCTCTCCGCCGCTGCGGCTGCCTGTCGCGCATGCCGATTTCTACCGCCTCGAAGATCCGCGAGAGGCGCGCGAACTTGGCCTCGATGATTACCGTGAGGGAGGCGCGCTGCTGGCCGAATGGCCGGGGAATGCGGGCGGATTTGCGCACGAACCCGGCTGCCTTGCGATCACGCTCGAAATTGCGGATGAGGGGCGCCGGGCGATTGTCGAGCCGGGCAGCGATTGGCTAGGGCGGATGCCATGAGCGATCTGCCAACGGGAATTGACCAATTCATCGCGAACGCGGGTTGGGGCGACGCAGCGATCGATCCGATCCCGGGGGATGCCTCGTTCCGCCGTTATTTCCGCCTGCGCAAAAATGGCGAGAGCGCGATGTTGATGCATGCCCCGCCGCCGCATGAAGACCCGGGGCCATTCATCGAGGTCGCAAAATATCTCGTCGGCCATGGCCTGCGCGCGCCGGAAATCATCGCCGCTCAGCCCGAAACGGGATGGGTGCTGCTCGAGGATTTCGGCAATGACCGGATGCGCGACTGGCTCGACCGGAACCCGGGGGGTGAACAGGCCGCCTATGAAGGCGCGATCGACGCACTGGTGCACCTGCACAAAGCGCCTGCCGGGCCGTTCGCGCCTTATGACATGGCCGCCTATGCCCGCGAATTCGGGCTCTTTACCGAATGGTATTGCCCTGCACAGGCGCTTGAGGTCGATACCGCGGGGTTTGCCCGGGCCTTTACCGAGGCGTTTCAGCCGTTGCTCGCGCGCCAGCAGCCGTGGGTGACGGTTCTGCGCGACTATCATGCCGAAAACATCATGCTGCTGGGCGATCCGCGCCACGGCGCAGGGCAGGGACTGATCGATTTTCAGGACGCGCTGGTCGGCCATGCCGCCTATGATCTTGTCTCACTGCTCCAGGATGCGCGGCGCGATGTATCGCCCGATCTGGAGCGGGACATGCTAGCTCGCTACGCGGCTGCAACCGGCGCCGGGGAGCACTTCGCGGCCGATTATGCGCTGCTGGGCGCTCAGCGCAATGCCAAGATCGTGGGCATCTTCACCCGGCTGTGCATGCGCGATGGCAAGCCGCGCTATCTCGATCTGATCCCGCGCGTGTGGTCGGCGATGGAGCGCGATCTCGCCCATCCCGCGCTTGAGCCGGTGGCGCGCTGGTTCGACGCCAATATTCCGCCGGAAATCCGCGCATCGGGCGGCGGCAGACCTGCATGAGCGCGCTCGCATCCGATACGGCAATGGTGATGGCGGCGGGGCTGGGTAAGCGCATGCGCCCGCTCACGACCCTGCAACCCAAGCCGCTGGTGCGGGTCGCGGGCAAGCCGCTCATCGACCACGCGCTCGATCGTCTGGCCGAAGCGGGCATCGCGCGCGCAGTGGTCAATGTCCATTATCTCGCCGATCCGCTGGAGGCGCATCTGCGCGATCGCCGCGAGCCGCAAATCGTGATTTCCGACGAACGCGAGGCGCTGCTCGAAACCGGCGGCGGCATGGCCAAGGCACTGGCCCACCTGCCCGACCCCTTTTTCTGCCTCAATGCCGACAACATCTGGCTTGACGGGCCGAGAAATGCGTTTGCCGACCTTTCCCGATACTGGAATCCCGATGCGATGGATGCCTTGCTGATGGTGGTTCCGCATGCGCGCGCACACAATTTCGACGGGCAGGGCGATTTTCGCATGGACGGCGATGGGCGGTTGACGCGGGGGCAGCAGGGCCGGGTCGCGCCCTTCATCTACACCGGAATCCAGCTGGTTTCGCACCGCCTGTTGCGCGATCCACCAGCAGACCCGTTCGGGACCATGTTGCTGTGGCAGCGCGCGATTGACGAGGGGCGCCTCTACGGAACTTCCTTCACCGGTGAATGGTTCGAGGTTGGCACACCGCAGGCGATCGCACCGACAGAGGCGGCGTTGAGGCGTGGCTGAGCGGACCAGCTCTGGCCCACGCATCTATTCGATCGCCGCGCATCGCGGATTTGCCGACGCACTGGTTGCGGGGCTGGTCCCGCGCTATTTCGATGAAGAGTTCGGGCTTGCCCGGCTGACACTGCTGCTGCCCAGCAGCCGCGCTGCGCGTACGGTGAGCGAGGCCTTTATCCGGCATGCGGGAGAGAGCGGACGGGCCGGCCTGCTGATGCCGCGAATGGCGCTGGTGGGCGATCTCGATCTCGATGAGACGCTGGGCGCGCTGATCGACCCGCTCGGCGCCAGCGACATCCCGCCTGCGGTCGAACCGACGCGGCGCTGGCTCGAATTGGCCGGGATGCTGCGCACCGAAATGCAGGCCGAGGGCAGGCAATTGCCACCCGATGCCGCGTTGCTTCGCCTCGCGCGCGAACTGGCCTCCACCATGGACAGATTGCTCGCCGAACAGGTCGCGCCTGATGATCTGCTGGGCGATGCGGTGCTGAACGAGGTCGGCTCGCTCGCGAACCACTGGCAGGACTCCATCCGCCTGTTCGCCCGGGTTCAGCAGCGCTGGCGGGCGCGGCTGGACGAGCGGAGCGAGATTGACGCGGCCACAAGGCGCAATCTGCTGTTCGAACGTGCGGCGCGCAAATGGCGCGAAACGCCGCCGACAACTCCTATCGTGGCCGCGGGCGTGACCAGTGCCGCCCCAGCGCTCGCGCGGCTGCTGCGGGTGATTGCCGATCTTCCGCAGGGTGCGGTGATCCTGCCCGATCTCGACCTGGCGATGGGCGAGGAAGCATGGGGCGAACTTGGCCGGGCCGGGCAGGCCGACGAGCCGGGCGGGGCGGTATTCGCACGCGGCGATGCGGTGACGCATCCGCAGTATCACCTCAAGCTGCTGCTGAACCGCATGGGTGTGGCGCGCGGCGAGGTCAGGCCTTGGCACCGGCGCGGGATTTCTGCCGCCGAGCCGACACGCAGCCATGCGATTTCATCGCTGTTTCTGCCGCCGCAGGCCAGCCGCGCATGGATTGACCTCGACGCGTCGAAACGGCGGCTTTCGGGCGCGCGGCAGATCGAAAGCGCGACCAGCGAGGAAGAGGCTCAGGCGATTGCCCTGATGGTGCGCGAAGCGCTGGAGGTGCCGGAGCGGCGCGTAGCGGTGGTCACCCCCGATCGTTCGCTGGCGCGGCGCGTGGCGCAGCATCTGGGGCGTTGGAACATCACCGCCGACGATACGGCGGGCCGACCGCTCAGCTTGACGCCTGCCGGGCGTCTGTTGCTGCAACTGGCCGAACTGGCGCCTGAGAATGCCGCGCCGGTTGCGCTAATCGCGGCGCTCGCGCATCCGCTGGTTCGGCGCGGAGATGACCGGCGGGCGTGGCTCGAGGCGCTGCGCGCCTTCGATCTCAGGCTGCGCGGCCCGCGCCCGGCGCCCGGCCTTGTTCCCTTGCGCGAATTTGCCGACCGGGCCGGTGTGCGGCCCTGGTGGGACGCGCTTGAGCCGCTGCTGGCACAGCTCTGGCCCGCTGAGGATCAGACCGGGCATGTCGCTGTGCTTGCCGACGCGCTCGAACACCTCATCGCGGTGGGCGAGGCTCTTGCCGGGGAGGAACTTTGGGCGCGCGAGGATGGCCGCGCTCTGGCCCGCCTGATCGAGGATTTGCGCTACCACGCCGCGGCCACCGGCCTGGCCGTGGCGGCGCGCGATCTGGCGAGCATTTTGCGTGAGGCGATGGATCAGGTGGCGGTGCGCCCTCCCTATGGCGGCCATCCGCGCGTGGCGATCTACGGCCTGCTCGAATCGCGCATGACGCGGGCCGATCTGGTCATTTGCGGCGGGCTCAACGAAGGCAGCTGGCCGGGAGTTTCGGGCAGCGACGCTCTGCTCGCCCCGGCGGTACTGAGGGCATTGGGCGTGCCCGGCGCGGATTTCCGCATCGGCCTCGCCGCGCACGATCTTGCCGGCGCAATGGGCGCGCCACAAGTGGTGCTGACACGGGCGCTACGCGACAAGGACGGGCCGACCATCCCCTCGCGCTTTCTGCTGCGGATCGAGGCGCTGCTGGGCGATCTGGCGGACAGCCATCGTGAGCGGGCGATCCCCGCAATTGCCCAACATCTTGATCGGCTGGTGGAATTGGCACCGCCCTATCCGCGCCCCGCGCCCGATCCGGTGGCCAGCCTTCGTGACGTACCGATCAAGGTTACCGGGCTCGACCGGCTGCTGGGCGATCCATTCCAATTCTATGCCAGCGAGATTTTGCGCCTTGGCAAGATCGATCCGCTCGATGCCGATGCCACCGCCGCATGGCAGGGCACGTTGGTGCACAGCATTCTCGAAACCTGGCACAAGGCGCTGAAGAATGATGCGGGAACGGCACTGATCCCGATCGCACAAGAGGTTCTTGGGCGCGAAAATCTCCATCCGATGAATGCCGGACTGTGGAAGCCGCGCCTGTTCGCCGCGCTCGAATGGATCGAGACGAGCATCCGTTCGCAGCAGGGCCGCATCGTGATCGGCGCCGAGTGCAAGGGCGAGATGCTGTATGATGGAGTGCGGGTCCATGGCCGCGCCGACCGGATCGACCGATTGGATGACGGCACGCTGGGAATCGTCGATTACAAGACGGGCGCACCGCCTTCAGCCGCCAAGGTTGCAGCCGGATTTGCATTGCAGCTGGGCCTGTTGGGCCTGATCGCGCGCGAAGGGAACTTCGAAGGGCTTTCGGGCGAGGCCAGCCTGTTCGAATACTGGTCGCTTGCCAAGAAGAACGGCGAATTCGGCTATGTCGAAGTGCCGATGAAGGTCGGCCGCAAGGTATCGGGCCTGCTGCCCGAGGAATTCCTGCCCGCGCATGAGCGCTTTCTGGCTGAAGCGATCAGGCGCTTCATCAAGGGCAGCGAACCTTTCACAGCCAAGCTCAACCCCGATTACCCTGGATACACCGATTACGACCAGCTGATGCGGCTCGATGAATGGCAGATGCGCGCGGGCGCGGGCGGAGCGGAGCGCGAAGGATGAGCGGCAGGGTCCATGAGATGAAGGACAACCAGCTGCGCGCGATCGATCCGCAGCACAGCGTGTGGCTGTCCGCCTCTGCCGGGACCGGCAAGACGCAGGTGCTTTCGGCGCGGGTGCTGCGCCTGCTGCTCAGCCCGGATACCGTTCCATCGCAGATCCTGTGTCTTACCTTCACCAAGGCCGGGGCTGCCGAAATGGCGGTGCGGATCAACCAGGTGCTGGCGCGCTGGGTGCGGATGGATTCGACAACCCTGGCTAGGGAGCTGGGCCATATCGGCGCGGATATCGGCCCGGAAACGCAGGCGCGTGCGCGAACGCTGTTTGCCAGCGTGCTCGATTGCCCCGGCGGCGGCCTCAGGATCGATACGATCCATGCCTTTTCGCAGTGGCTGCTGGCCAATTTTCCCAACGAGGCCGATCTCATTCCCGGCGCGCGGCCGATGGAGGACCGCGAGCGCACAATTCTGGCGCGCGACGTGCTGGGCGAAATGCTGGTCGAGGCTGAGCGGCTGGATGATCGCCGGGCGCTCGATGCCGTTGCGCAGTTCACCTGCCGCAAGGACCCGGAAGCGCTGCGCAAATGGTTGATGCGCTGCGCCAATGCGCGTGAATTGTGGTTCGGCGCTGGTGCCTGGCAGCCTCCATTGCGCCCGCGTGTGCTGCGCTTGCTCGGGCTTGCGGGCGATGCCGATGAAGCAAGGCTGGAGGAGATGTGCGATCCGCAATGCTTCGATGATGAGGCGCTTCGCGGCTGCCTTGCCGGTTATCGCGGCTGGAAGGGCAAACGATCGGAAGTGGCGATTGCCGCAATCGAGCAATGGCTTGCCGGTGATGCCGCCGCGAGGGCAAGGCAGGTGGACGCCCTGCAATCGGCGCTGTTCTTCAAGAACGGAAATCCGATTCTGCCCCAGAATGCGGATTACGGCTTTGCCCAGGCCTCAACGCGTGTTGGTGAAATCCTGCTGGAGATCGGCGAATTTCGCGCGCTGCTTGAATTGGCGGCGTTTCTGGTCCCCTCGCTCGAACTGGGGCGCAGCTTTGCCCTGCGCTGGGACGCGGCCAAGGCGCGCGAAGGCCTGCTCGATTTCGACGATCTGATTCACAGGGCGGCGGACCTGCTGAGGCGCAAGGACATGGCCGACTGGATCCGCTACAAGCTCGATCGCCGCTTCGATCATGTGCTGGTGGACGAAGCGCAGGACACCAATGCCGCGCAATGGCAGATCATCGATGCGCTGATCGATGACTTTTTCGCGGGCGAGGGCGCGCATGGCGACCGGCTGCGCACGATTTTCACCGTGGGCGATTACAAGCAGGCGATCTTCGGTTTTCAGGGCACCAGCCCTGACAATTTCCAGCGCGCCAAGCAGCGTGTCCGCGCCGCGATGGAGGCGCTTTCGGGCAATGCCGCGGCAATCCGGCGCAATACCCCCTTGCGGCAGTTGCAGGACCTCGATCTGGGCCGATCCTATCGCACCGCGCAAAGCGTGCTCAGCTTTGTTGACCGGTCCATCGAAGCGATCGGCTGGCAGGCCATGGGGCTCGATCGCGAACCTGCCGGGCATGTGGGCGAAGTGCGGCCAGGGCTGGTGACACTGTGGGCACCGGTGCGCAGTTCCGGCTCTGGGACGGATGATGAGGAAGATGAAGGTGAAGGCGAGGCTGGCGAGGAAGGCTGGCTTTCGCGGCATGACCGCGCTCTGGCAGACCGGATAGCCGAACAGATTCATCGCTGGATGACCAGCGAACCCTTTGTGCTCACCAAAGGCGGTGTGCGAGCTGCCCGACCCGGCGATGTCATGGTGCTGGTGCGCAAGCGCAAGGAACTGGCCGCGCTAATCGTCGCGCGGTTGCACATCCGGGGCGTGCCGGTTGCGGGCGTTGACCGGCTGCGGCTGGGTGCGCCGCTGGCGGTCAAGGACCTGATGGCCGCGCTGCGCTTCGCCGCGCAGCCGCTCGACGATCTCAATCTCGCCAATCTGCTCGCCTCGCCGCTGATCGGGTGGAGCCAGCAGGACCTGCTCGCGCATGTCCCCCGGCCCAAAGGATCGAGGCTGTGGCAGCATTTGCGGGACGGCGACGATCCGCTGGTGATGCAAACGGTCTTTCAATTGCGCGAGCTTTTGGCGCTGGCGGATTTCGAGACGCCCCAAGCCTTGTTGCAATGGTTGCTGGTGGGGCCGTGGCGGGGGCGCGAACGGCTGATCGCGCGGCTGGGGCGCGAGGCCAATGACCCGATCGACGAACTGGTCAACGCCGCCTTTTCCTATGAGGCGGGCGCGGCGCCCAGCCTTGCGGGCTTTATCCAGTGGTTCGATGCCGGCGAGGGTGAGTTGAAGCGCGACCCCGGTGAAGCGCCCGATCAGGTGCGGGTGATGACCGTGCATGGATCGAAGGGGCTCGAATCGCCGATCGTCATCCTCGCCGATGCCACCGGCAGACCGGGGCAGGGCGGGGACATTGCCCTGGAGGAACACGGCATTGCGGGCGAATTCCCCCGCGCCGTGCCCGTGCCGGGGCTCAACAAGGAAGAACGCGTCGGGCCGCTCGATCGTGCGTCAACGGCTGCAAGGAATGCCGAGCTTCAGGAGCATTGGCGGTTGCTCTATGTCGCGATGACGCGCGCGGAGGAGGCGCTGTTTATCGGCGGGTCGCTGGGTCCGCGCGACAAGGAACCGCATGTGGATAGCTGGCATGCGCGGCTGGCCCCCGTATTCGAAGGCGAACCTCTGGCCGATGATCTGTGGGGAGTGCGGCGCGAATGGGGCCACCGCGCGCCGCCGGTTGCGGGGGCAAAGGCCAAACTTGCGGAAAAGCCCGTCATTCCGGCCTGGGCGCGAACCCCTATCGGGCCGGAACCGCGGCCGCCGCGCCCGCTCGCGCCATCGGCTGCGGGCGAAGATCAGGCGGCAGACCCGCCGCTTGCTCCAGATCAGGCGCGTGTGGCGGCAAGGCGCGGCGTGCTTATTCATCGCCTGCTCGAACGCCTGCCCGAACTCGCCCCGCAGCAGCGGGAGGTTGCAGCACAGGCATGGCTGGCACGGCAGGCGGCAGAGCTTGACGATGCTGCGCGTGCGGAAATCGCCCGATGCGCGCTGGCAGTGCTATCCGAACCCCGCTTTGCCGATGTGTTCGGACCGCTGGCGCTGGCAGAAGTGCCATTGGCGGCGGTAGTCGGCGGCGAGGTGGTGGCAGGGACCGCGGATCGCCTTCTGATCGAGGAGGCGCAAGTAACGGTGCTCGATTTCAAGACCGCCCGCCGCCCGCCGGGGGGCCTGGCCGAAATTCCCGATTCCACGCTGCGGCAGATGGCGGCCTATGCGGGCGCGCTTGAGGCGATCTATCCGGGGCGCCGTGTGCGAGCGGCGGTGCTTTATACGCAAACGCCGCAGCTGATCGAGATTCCGCCCGAAGTTTTGGCCGAAGTTTTGGAGCGCAACAAACGCGGCTTCGTATCCGCACAGGAAAGCTTTTGAACGCAGGATATTGCGTGACGCGCCGCGATACCTAGCTATAGTTCAACGCGATACAGGAGTAGTGTGATGGCGACTGTCAAGGTAACCGATGCCAGCTTCAAGGCCGATGTGCTCGAAGCGGGCAAACCCGTTCTGGTCGATTTCTGGGCCGATTGGTGCGGTCCGTGCAAGATGATCGGTCCGGCGCTTGAAGAAATCAGCGATGAACTGGCCGACCAGGTTACCATCGCCAAGATGGACATCATGGAGAACACCGGTGTGCCGGGCGAAATCGGCGTGCAGTCGATCCCGCTGATGGTGCTGTTCAAGGATGGCAAGCCGGTGGCGCAGAAGCTTGGCGCTGCTCCCAAGAGCCAGCTCAAGGCCTGGCTGGAGAGCGAGCTTTAATCGCTTCCTCCCCTCCTTTTCAAAGGAGGGGATCGAGGGGCGGTTGCGGACGCGCGAGCGTCCGATTGAAGTCAGACCACCCCCAAACCCCCTCCTCTAAAGAAGAGGGGGATTCACAAGACTGCAAGGCGCTCCGCCAGATCATCCCACAATTCCCGGCTTGATGCACCGATCAGACCCGGCAGGTGCGCTTCGTCAACGCGATAAGCGCGCCCATCGGGCCTTGCGATCCTTCCGCCGGCCTCATTGAGCCAAAGCGCGCCGGCGGCGTGATCCCAGGCGAGCGTGCGTTCGAAAAACGACACGTCGTTCTGGCCGAGCGCAAGGCGCGGATATTGCTCGGCGGCGCAGCGCGGCGCGTCCACCAGTGTGTAATGGGGGCCGATGTGCGTCCTTACGGCTTCGCGACGGGCTTCATCGAGGAAGATCACCGAAATCGCCGCAATCGGCGGCTGCTGGCCGGTGGTGCGTGCAGCGATTTTCTCTCCATCGACGAATGCCCCACCGCCCCGGTGTGCGTGGCAAAACCGGCCCGAAAGGCAATCATAGATCCAGCCCGACTGGCACAGTCCGCCCTCGGCCCTGGCAATCAGGATCCCGAATGGCGGCTGGCCGTGCGCAAAATTGTGCGTGCCGTCGATTGGATCGATGATCCAGCAATCGCCTGAAAACCTGTCGAGCAAAGCCGGATCGGCATGAGCGGCCTCTTCGCCTACGATGGCCAGCGAGGGATCGATCGCGGCGAGCCCTTCGGCAAGCATTTCTTCGGCCTCGCGGTCGGCGATCGTTACCAGATCGTCGCTGGCCTTTTCGATGATCTCTCCCGCAGCGAGGTTGCGATAGCGCGGCAGGATCACGGCTTCGGAAACGCGGCGCACCAGCGCCAGGACCGCGCGGTCAACCTCATTCATGAACGATAATCGGCGTTGATCGCGATGTAGCCATGCGTCAGGTCGCAGGTCCACACGGTGGCGCGGCCGCCGCAGGCTTCAGCATCAAGGCCCATATCGACTGCGATCTCGATCTCCTTGCCCTTCAAGTGAGCGGCCACCGGCGCCTCGTCATAATCGACGCAGGGCAGGCCGTTGCGCGCGGCCCATATACCGCCGAATGCAATCGAGAGTTTGTCGCGGTCCGCCGGTTCGCCCGCCTTGCCCACGGCCATGACCACGCGGCCCCAATTGGCGTCCTCGCCCGCGATCGCGGTCTTGACCAGCGGCGAATTGGCGATGGAGAGGCCGATCCGGCGCGCGCTGTCATCGCTAACCGCACCGCTCACGGTTATGGTGATGAACTTGCTCGCGCCTTCGCCGTCGCGCACCACGGCTTGCGCCAGTTGCCTGCACAGATCGGTCAGCGCGGCGGCAAAGGCATCCGCGCCCGGATCGTCGAACGAGGTGAGCGGCGCATGGCCCGCCTTGCCTGTGGCGAAGGCCAGCACGGTGTCGCTGGTCGATGTGTCGCCGTCCACGGTGATGCACGAGAAAGTGTGCGCATTGGCTGCGCTCAGCAATTGCTGGAGAAATGCGGGCGCAACCGCGGCATCGGTGAACACATAGCCCAGCATGGTCGCCATGTCGGGCGCGATCATCCCCGAGCCCTTGACGATGCCGACGAGATTGACCGTCCTGCCATCGACGATTGCGCTGGTGCCTGCCCCTTTTGGGAAGGTGTCGGTGGTCGAAATTGCCCGCGCCGCGTCTTCCCAGCAGCACGGCTGCGCGCCGAGCGCGCCGGCCACGCCTTCGCGCGCCTTGTCCTTGGGCAGGGGGACGCCGATCACCCCGGTCGAGCATACGAAGACTTCGGATGGCGCGCAGCCGAGGTGGCCGGCCACTTGCGCCATGATCTGTTCCACCGCCTCGCGCCCGCGATAGCCGGTAAAGGCATTGGAATTGCCCGCATTGACGATCAGCGCCCGCGCGCCGCCCTGCCGCACCTGCTCGCGCCCCATCTCGACTTCGCTCGATGCGCAGGCGCTTTGCGTGAACACCCCGGCCACGCTGGTCCCCTTGGCCAGTTCTGCATAGGTCAGGTCGCAACGGTCCCAGGCCTTGTAGTGCGCGCGGGCCACGCGCAGCGTGACACCCTCGATCGCGGGAAGATCGGGGAATGGCAGCGCGAGGGGAGAGGGTGCAATGTCCATTGCTCCGCGCTAGCCCGTCGGTCATGCACAGTAAATCCGAATAAACGAGGTGGACGAAGGGCAGGCAAGCGCTTATCTTGCGTGCCATCATGCTGCGTCGCCTTCTCGCCTGCCTTGTGCTCGTTACCGGCCTTGCTGCCGTGGCCGCGCCTGGCAGCGCCGCGGCGATCGAGGACGTGGCATGCGAGGCGGGCCTGTCTTCGGATACCGAGCAGGCTGCCGACTCGGTCCTGGCCGTCTGCCGGGATTCGGGCGCTGAAACGAGGCGTGAACCCGAAAAGTCCTCGGCCCCGGCAAAGCGGACCCGGCCCGTTGTTCGGCCCCCGGTGCTGTTCGGGATCGATCGCGCATACGAATAGCGCCAGATTCAATCTGATCGCCTGACCAGCGCCAGCCCGCATTTCGCCGTGGCTGCGCTTATTCCCATTCACGTCCATCAGGGACAAATCTCAATGTTTCAGACTATTGCCAAATCGCTGTTTGGTTCCTCGAACGATCGCTATGTCAAGACGATCGGAAAAATTGTCAATCAGATCAACGCGCTGGAACCGCAAATTCAGGCGCTTTCCGATGACGAACTGAAGGCGCAGACCGACAAGTTCCGGCGTCAGCTCGACGATGGGGCCTCGCTCGACGACATCCTGCCAGAAGCATTCGCCACCGTGCGCGAGGCTTCGCAGCGCGTGCTGGGAATGCGCCACTTCGACGTTCAGCTGATCGGCGGCATAGTGCTCCACCGCGGCGAGATCTCGGAAATGCGCACGGGCGAGGGCAAGACTCTGGTGGCAACGCTCGCGACTTACCTCAACGCGATAGAGGGCAAGGGCGTGCACATCGTTACCGTGAACGACTACCTCGCCCGGCGTGACGCCGAATGGATGGGGCGAATCCACAACTTCCTTGGGCTGACGGTGGGCGTGATCGTGCCCAATCTCGGCGAATCGCAGCGCCGCGATGCCTATAATGCCGACATCACCTATGCCACCAACAACGAGCTCGGCTTCGACTATCTGCGCGACAACATGAAGCACGAGCGCAGCCAGATGGTGCAGCGCCCGTTCAATTTCGCGATCGTCGATGAGGTCGATTCGATCCTGATCGACGAGGCGCGTACCCCGCTGATCATATCGGGGCCGACGGAGGACAAGGCCGAGCTCTATGTCTCCATCGACGCCATCGTGAAGCAGGTCGAGAAGGACTGGTACGAGGCAGACGAGAAGAGCCGCAACATTACCTGGACCGAAGAGGGCATCGACCGGGTCGAGGAACTGTTGAAGCAGGCGGGCCTTCTGGCGAGCGACAATCTCTACGATATCGTCAACACGCAGGTCGTCCACCACCTCGATCAGGCGCTCAAGGCCAATATCATGTTCAAGCGTGATACGGACTATATCGTCAAGGATGACAAGGTCATCATCATCGACGAATTCACCGGGCGCATGATGGACGGGCGGCGCTGGTCGAACGGGCTGCACCAGGCGGTCGAGGCCAAGGAAGGCGTCAGGATCGAGCCCGAAAACCAGACCATGGCGTCGATCACCTTCCAGAATTACTTCCGCATGTACCCCAAGCTTTCGGGCATGACCGGCACCGCCGCAACCGAAGCTTCCGAATTCTGGGACATCTACAAGATGAACGTGGTCGAGATACCGACCAATGTCCCCGTCCTGCGGATCGACGAGGAAGACGAGTTCTACAAGAACACGGCTGACAAGTTCCAGGCGATCGCCAGGTCGATCAAGGAGAAGAACGAGATCGGCCAGCCGGTGCTGGTGGGCACGGTCTCGATCGAGAAATCCGAACTGCTGAGCGAGTATCTCGACAAGGAAGGGGTCAGGCACGAGGTGCTCAACGCCCGCTTCCACGAGCGTGAGGCGCATATCGTGGCGCAGGCCGGGCGCATCGGCGCGGTGACGATCGCCACCAACATGGCGGGGCGCGGCACCGATATCCAGCTTGGCGGCAACGTCGATTTCCGTATCGAGGACGAATTGCGCGACCTCGCCGTGGACGATCCGAAGCGCCAGTTGGAGATCGACCGGATCAGGGCCGAAGTCGCCGCTGAAAAGGCCAAGGTGCTCGAAGCGGGCGGGCTGTTCGTGCTGGGCACCGAACGCCACGAGAGTCGCCGTATCGACAACCAGCTGCGCGGGCGTTCGGGGCGGCAGGGCGATCCGGGCCTGTCGCGCTTCTACCTCTGCCTCGAGGACGATCTGCTGCGCATTTTCGGACCCGACACGCTGTTTGCGCGGATGATGAACTCAAACCTTGCCGACGGCGAGGCGATCGGTTCTAAATGGCTGTCAAAGGCCATCGAGACCGCGCAGAAGAAGGTCGAGGCGCGCAATTACGACCAGCGCAAGCAGGTGGTCCAGTACGACGACGTGATGAACGACCAACGCAAGGTCATTTACGAACAGCGCGGCGAGATCATGGAAGCCGACAAGGTCGATGATGTGGTCGAGGACATGCGCCACGACACGATCAACGCCATCGTTATGGATGCCTGTCCTCCCGGTTCATACCCCGAGCAATGGAACATCGGCATGCTGCGCGAGAAGATCGCACAGACGTTCGGGATCGCTCCGCCTTTCGAGGCATGGCTCGAGGAAGATCAGGTCGCCCCCGACATGATGGAGGAGCGCATCCGCCTGCAGACCGACGAGATGATGGCTGCAAAGGTCGCATCCAACGATCCTGCGATCTGGCGGCAGGTGGAAAAGTCGATCCTGCTCGAGCGGCTCGATTTCCACTGGAAGGAACACCTCGCCACGCTCGACGCCTTGCGCCAGGTGGTGTGGCTGCGTGCGCACGCGCAGAAGCAGCCGATCAACGAATACAAGCAGGAAGCCTTCGGCCTGTTCGAGACGATGCTCGAGACATTGCGTGAGGATGTGACGCGGATCCTGTTCCTTTCGGAAATCCGCGCCGCCCCGGTGGAAACGCAGAACCTGCCAGAATTGCCCGATTTTCTCACCGGGCATATCGATCCCTTCACCGGCCTCGATAATTCGAGCGATGGTGACGGATCGGCGCTGCGGCCCGAACTGTTCGGTTCGCTGGCGGGTTCCCCGCGCGCGGCGGCAGGGCCTGGCGGGGCAGAGAGCGAAAACCCCTTCGCCGGACTCGACATCAGCCGCAACGCGCCGTGCCCGTGCGGTTCGGGCAACAAGTACAAGCATTGCCACGGCGCGGCGGGCCCGCGCACAAGGGTTGCTTGACCGGTTGAGCGGCGCGGGAAGCTGAGCAATGGGGCTGGTGCCGTTCGCACTCATCGCCGGATTCTTCGTAACCGCGATGCTCTATGCCGCCGTCGGGTTTGGCGGCGGCTCGACCTATGCCGCACTGCTGGCGCTTTCGGGCCTCGATTATCGGCTGCTGCCGCTGCTGGCGCTCGCTTGCAACATCGTGGTGGTGACGGGCGGCACGATCCGCTTCGCCCGGGCGAAGATGGTGCCGTGGCGCGGGGCAATGTTGCTCACGGCGATTGCGGCACCCGCAGCCTTTCTCGGCGGTTTGACCCCGATTGCGCGCGAAAGCTATTTCCTGCTGCTCGGCTCCAGCCTGCTCCTGACCTGTGTCACGATGCTGCTGCCGGTTACGCCGGACTCCGCGGGTCAGCCGACGCGCGCGGCGCGCTATATGCCGATCATCGCCGCGCCGCTGGGCTATCTTGCCGGGCTGGTGGGGATTGGCGGAGGGATATTCCTGGCACCGCTGCTCCACCTGGCGCGCTGGCGCGATGCGCGCGCGATTGCCGCGACGGCCAGTCTGTTCATCCTCGTCAATTCGCTGTTCGGGCTCGCCGGGCAACTGCTCAAGCATGGGCCGCAGATGTTCGGCCAGGCGATATCGGGTGGTCTTCCGCTGCTGCTGGCGGTGGTGATCGGCGGGCAGATCGGCAGCCTGATGGCGGTGCGGTTCCTGCCGCAGAAAATCATCCGCTGGCTCACCGCCGCGCTGGTTGGCTGGGTAGGGGCAAGGCTGCTGCTGGGGCTTTGATGAGCCGGAAGAAGATGGCTCCCCGAGTTGGATTCGAACCAACGACCAAGTGATTAACAGTCACCTACTCTACCGCTGAGCTATCGGGGAGCAGCCACAATGCGGGCAGGGCTGGGCCTATATGGGCGCCGGCATTGTTTGGCAAGAGGGCAGTTGCATCTATTGCCGATCGTCCTGAGCTTGTGGAAGGATTGCCTTTTCTTCAATCAGTTAAGGCGGAGAAATGACGTACGGCGCTGTGCTTCGACAGGCTCAGCACGAGCGGATATGGTTTGAACACGCGATTGAATGCTCCCGCGGCTCAAAAACCGCCTCAAAACGCGAATTGTTCGGCCACGATCCGCTCGTCGAGTGCATGCCCGGGATCGAACAGCAGGGTGAGTGTGGATTCGCGCGCGATCTCGAGCGACACTTCGGCAATGTCGCGCAGCTCCTTCTGGTCGGCGACCACGCTGACCGGGCGCTTTGCCGGTTCAAGGATGCGGAAGTGCACGCGGCTGCGATCGGGCAGGATCGCGCCGCGCCAGCGCCGCGGGCGAAAGGCGCTGATCGGGGTCAATGCCAGCTGGTTCGAGTCGAGCGGCAGGATCGGGCCATTGGCAGAAAGGTTGTAGGCGGTGGAACCGGCCGGGGTGGCAAGCAGCACCCCGTCGCACACCAGTTCCTCGATCCGCACGCGGTCATCGACGCTGACCTCGATCTTGGCGGTCTGGCGCGTTTCGCGCAGCAGTGAAACTTCGTTGATGGCGCACCAATTGCAGGTCGCGCCGGTCTGCGTGACCGCCTGCATGCGGATCGGGCGGATGCTCATCGGGCGCGCCTTGCCGAGCCGCCGCGGCAAATTGAGCCCCGTGCGATACCTGTTCATCAGGAATCCCACCGTGCCAAGGTTCATGCCATATGCGGGGATCAGCCGCCCGGAATCGAGCATGGCGTGGAGCGATTGCAGCATGAAGCCGTCACCCCCCAACACCACCACCGCATCGGCCTCTTCCACAGGGACCCAGGCATTCTGGCTCTCCAGCTCCTCGCGCGCCTCTTGCGCGCGCGGCGTATCCGATGCCAGCAGGGCAAGCTTTTCAAATTCGCCAATGGTGGTCAATCGCTGCCCCTCCTGCTCATAAGAGCCGATCTGCTTCTATGACCGGCTGCAGCATAATTCAACGCGCTGCGGCTTTCTGCGCAATCCGGCTCAGCCCCCTGGTCAATTGCAGCAGGCCATTGAGGCGGCTTCTGGGGTCAGTCCATTCGCGGTTGATCACCAGCTTCATGTCGGGGCGCAGCTTTGCCGTGCCCTCGAGCCGCGCAACATAGGCGAGCAGGCCCGCCGGATCGGGGAAATCGTCCCTGTGGAAACTGACCAGCGCGCCGCGCGCGCCGACATCGATCTTGGCGATGTTCGCGGCGATCGCGTTATGCTTGATCTCGATCAGCCGGATCAGATTGGCCGTGGCATCGGGCAGCGGGCCGAAACGGTCGATCATTTCGGCGGCCAACCCCTCGATCTCGGACGGGTCACGGCAATCGTTGAGCCTGCGGTAAAGCGCCATGCGCACCGCCAGATCGGGCACGTAGTCCTCGGGGATCATGATCGGCGCATCGACGGTGATCTGCGGCGAGAATGCGTCGCGCTCGCGCTCAAGCCCGATGTCGCCAGCCTTGGCCGCCAGGATCGCATCTTCCAGCATCGACTGGTAAAGTTCGAAGCCGACTTCGCGGATATGGCCCGACTGTTCATCGCCCAGCAGATTGCCCGCGCCGCGAATGTCGAGATCGTGGCTGGCAAGCTGAAACCCGGCGCCCAGGCTGTCGAGATCGCCCAGCACCTTCAATCGTTTTTCAGCGACTTCGGACAGCTGAACATCGGCGCGGTAAGTCAGGTAGGCATAGGCGCGCAGCTTGGACCGGCCCACCCGGCCGCGCAGCTGATAGAGCTGGGCAAGGCCAAATCGGTCGGCCCGGTGGATGATGATGGTATTCGCGCTGGGAATGTCGAGCCCGCTTTCGACGATGGTGGTTGAAAGCAGTACGTCGTACTTGTGGTCATAGAAGGCGGCCATGCGCTCCTCGACCTGGCCCGCGCCCATCTGCCCGTGCGCGCTCACCGGCTTGATCTCGGGCACATGCCGGTGCAGCCATTGCTCGACCTCCTCCATGTCGGAAATGCGCGGCACCACGATAAAGCTCTGCCCGCCGCGATGGTGCTCGCGCAGCAGCGCCTCGCGCATCACCACATCATCCCACTCCATCACATAAGTGCGCACCGCCAGCCGGTCCACCGGCGGGGTCTGGATGGTCGAAAGCTCGCGCAGACCGCTCATCGCCATCTGCAAGGTGCGCGGGATGGGCGTGGCGGTGAGCGTGAGCACATGGACATCGGCGCGCAGCTGCTTGAGCCGTTCCTTGTGGGCGACGCCGAAGCGCTGCTCTTCATCGACGATGACCAGCCCCAGGTCACGGAACCGCGTGGTCTTGGCCAGGATCGCATGAGTGCCGATCACGACATCGACCGTGCCCTTTTCCAGCCCCTCGCGCGTTTCGGCCATTTCTCGGGCGGGGACGAGACGCGAAAGTCGCCCGACCTTGAGCGGGAAGCCTGCGAAACGCTCGGCAAACCCGGAGTAGTGCTGGCGCGCGAGCAATGTAGTGGGGGCGACCAGCGCCACCTGCTTGCCGCTCATCGCCGCGATGAAGGCCGCGCGCAGCGCCACCTCGGTCTTGCCGAAGCCGACATCGCCGCACACCAGCCGGTCCATCGGCCTGCCGCTCTCCAGATCGCCCAGCACTTCGCCGATGGCGCGGTCCTGATCCTCGGTTTCGGCCCAGGGAAAACGCTCGACGAACTGGTTGTAGCCAGCTTCATCGGTCTGGAGCACCGGAGCCTTGCGCAGCGCGCGCCGGGCGGCCACCTGCATCAGCTCGCCTGCAATCTCGCGGATACGCTCTTTCAGGCGCGCGCGGCGCTTCTGCCAGCCTTCGCCGCCCAGCCGGTCGAGCATCACCGCGTCTTCGGACGAGCCGTAGCGGCTGAGCACCTCGATATTCTCGACCGGAATGTAGAGCTTGTCGCCGCCCCGGTATTCGAGGCAGACGCAATCGTGCTTGCTGCCCCCCACCGGCACCGGTTCGAGCCCAAGATACTTGCCGATACCGTGATCGACATGAACCACCAGATCGCCGCGCCCCAGCGCCTGCAATTCGGCGAGGAAGGCGTCCGAATCCTTGCGCCGCGTCTTGCGGCGGACGAGCCGGTCGCCCAGCACATCCTGTTCGGTCAGCAGTTCGATCTGGTCGTTGGCAAAACCGGTGTCGAGCGGAAGCACCATGGCCACGCTCTGCCCGCTGGCTGACAGGCCCAGCGCTTCCTGCCAGCTGTCGGCCAGCACCGTCCTGGCCCCGGCTTCCGAAAGGATCGAGGCGATGCGTGCGCGGCTGCCCTTGGAATAGGCGGCCAGAATGGGGCGCTTGCCCGCCTTGCCCAAAGCCTTGAGATGGCCGGCGGCAGCTTCATAGACATTGTCGCCGCGCGCGCGTTCGGGGGTAAAATCGCGCGCCGAGGTGAAGCCGAAGTCGATCACCTGTGCGCTTTCCGGCTCGGCAAAGATCACCGCCTTGTGCACGCGGCGGCTGGCGAGCTCCTGCGAAAGCTCGCCCGGATCGAGATAGAGCGCATCGCGCGCCAGCGGGCGATAGCTGCCCGCAGCCTGACCCGCCGCGTTTACGCGCGATTGGTGATAATCGGCGATGTCGCGGAAGCGTTCCTCAGCGGCGCCGATTGCGCCCGCATCGATTACGACAATATCCTCGGGCGTCAGATGATCGAACAGCGTCACGAGGCGGTCTTCGAGCAGCGGCAGCCAGTGCTCCATCCCGGCCATGCGGCGGCCTTCGCTCACCGCCTCATACAGCGGGTCCTGCGTCGCTGCGGCTCCGAACTGCTCGCGATAGCGGCTGCGAAAACGCTTTATGGAGGAATCGTCGAGCAGCGCCTCGCTGGCGGGCAGCAGCAGATGCTGGTCGAGCGTTCCCATCGTCATCTGCGTGCCCGGATCGAACAGGCGCAGGCTTTCGATTTCATCGCCGAAGAAATCGAGCCGCAGCCCATGTTCAAGGCCCGAAGGGAAGATGTCGACGATCGATCCACGCATGGCGAACTCGCCGTGATCGACCACCGTGTCGCTGCGGCTATAACCCTGCCGCTGGAGGAGTGCGGCAAGGCTTTGATGCCCGATTTCGATACCGGCCCTGAATTCGCGCACGCTTTCGCGGATGCGGAACGGGGTGAGCGCGCGCTGCAACACGGCGTTGATCGTCGTGACCAGCAACTGCGATCCGGCTGCGCCCGCCTGTAACCGATGCAGCGCCGCCAATCGCCTTGCGCTGACGGGCAGCGCCGGGCTCGCCCGGTCATAGGGCAGGCAGTCCCACGCGGGAAATTCGATGATCTCGATTTCGGGCGCAAAGAAATTCGCTGCCTCGCTGATGTTGCGCATGGCCGCATCATCGGGCGCGATGAACACCGCGCGGGTTTTGGCGGCGCGCGCCAGATCGCTCATGACCAGCGGCTGCGCTCCGCGAGCGAGCGAGGACAGCGTCAGCGGGCGTGTGGCCGAAAGAATGCGGGCGATATCAGGCATGGTCAGGTCTGGCACAGGGTCCGCAGGCGGCACGCACCCTCAGCGCTCGATGTCCACATAATCGAGCCGCTTCATCAACTCCATCTGCTTGCCGGCAAAGTCGCCCGGCACTTCCATCGTTCCCAGCGCCCAGGCCATGACATTGGTCTCGTCCTCGTCGAGCAGGCGTTCGAACCAGATCAGATCCACCTCGTCCCACCCTTCGCTGTAACGATCGAAGAAGCCGCCGAAAATGTAATCGGCCTCGCGCGTGCCGCGGTGCCAGGCGCGAAATCTGGCGCGGGCGAGGCGGGCAGGTCGGGTCAACGTTTCGGGCATGAAAAAGGGGCACCATTTCCTTCGATGGTGCCCCTCTGTCCGATCTGGCCCCGGTGATCAAGCATGCGATCAAGGGGCATCCGGGATTATGCCGGGATTATGGATGCGTGTGGCTGTAAACCACCATTGTGTCGGTTTCGATCGTGCTGGTTTCGGCCATGAGCTTTTCAGCCGCTTCCTTCGACCCCGCGACCTTCTGGAAGGCCGCTTCCCAAGCCGTGCGTTCGGGCGGATTGTGCGAATCGAGCATGGCCATCCCGCGCGGCAGCTCGAACACCATCATGATGTCCCACGGCCCCGACATCAGCCAGTGGATCGCCGGGTGCTTTTGTCCGGCAGCATCGGTGGCCGGACCATAGTATTTCTCGCCCAACTCGATCCAGCGCTGCTCCGATCCGGGCTTCAGTTTGAGATATTCGATGCGATATGTCGTGCGCGGTTCTTCCGCTTCCTGCGCAGCCGCAGGCACGGCGAGAAATGCGACCGACGCGGCCGCGATTGCAAAAGTGATCTTACGGATCATGATTCGTCCCCTCTTCCAAATGAAAGCGCGACCCATACGAGTCTGGCTGTATCACTTGCGGGAGTATGCGACCTCTCCCCCTTCGAGCGTCGCCCTGCGGCGGGTTAGACCACACAAGTGCTCCACATACAAGGCAGTGCTCAAGTCTTCGCAGGCGGGGAGAATGCGGTTAGGCTGCGCCAATGCGGCCCGAAGCTCTCAATCCGCTCTTTGTCGAGGCAGACGCGCTGGATGGCGTAGGTCCCAAGCTGCGCAGGCCGCTCGAAAAGCTGGGCCTGACGCGGGTCAAGGACATAGCCTATCATCTGCCCGAACGCTTCGTGTCGCGGTGCGCGGTCGAAACGCTCGACGATGCGGTCGAAGGCGAGCAGATCATCATCGCGCTGACCCCGACCGAACATCGCGCCTCGCGCAGCAATCGCGGGCCTTACCGCGTGTTCGCGCAGGACCGGATCGGCAATGTCTGCGCGCTGACCTTCTTTGGCCGCGCCTCGTTCACCGCGAAGAAGCAATTGCCCGTTGGCGAGAAGCGCTGGGTGGCGGGCAAGCTTGAGCGTTACGGCGACATGCTCCAGATCGTTCATCCCGATCATATTGCGCAGGACAGCGGTGCCAGCCTCGCGCAGCTCAACGAGCCGGTCTATGCGCTGTCCGAAGGACTGACCCAGCCGCGCGTGTCTGCGCTGATAGAACAGGCGCTCGCCCGATTGCCCGAACTGCCCGAATGGATCGAGCCGGGCCTGCTTGCCAGGGAAGGCTGGCCCGCGTGGCGCGACGCGCTGCACCTTACGCACAAATCGCAGCACCCGCCCGCACGCGACCGGCTGGCCTATGACGAGCTGCTCGCCAATTCGCTGGCGTTGATGCTGGTGCGGGCTGACAACCGCCGCCGCATTGGCCAGCGGCTCAAGGGTGATGGAAGCCTGCGCGCCCGGCTGAGCCTGCCGTTTCCGCTGACCGCCGCTCAGCGCCGCTCGATTGGCGAGATCGAGGGCGATCTGGCGCAGCAATCTCCCATGCTGCGCCTGCTGCAAGGCGATGTCGGATCGGGCAAGACGGTCGTCGCGCTCGAAGCGATGCTGATCGCCAACGAAGCGGGCAAGCAGGCGGCGATGCTCGCCCCGACCGAAATCCTCGCGCGCCAGCATTACGAGACCCTGCGTGGTCTTGCCGCGCCCACGGGTGTCGAGGTGGCCCTGCTGACCGGGCGCGACAAGGGCCGTGCGCGCGAAAGCATCCTGATGGGGCTGATGGATGGCTCGATCCAGATCGTGGTGGGCACGCACGCGCTGTTCCAGGATACGGTCGGCTACAAGGATCTGGCGCTGGTGGTGATCGACGAGCAGCACCGCTTCGGCGTCGAGCAGCGCCTGCGCCTTGCCGCCAAGGGCCGCCGCGCGCCGCATACGCTGGCGATGACTGCCACCCCGATTCCGCGCACGCTTACGCTGGCGCAATATGGCGAGATGGACGTCAGCCGCCTCGACGAGATGCCGCCGGGACGCCAGCCGATCGACACGCGGGTGGTGGCTCTGGACCGGATCGAGGATGTGGTCGCGGCGGTGGGGCGGCACATGGCGGCAGGCCAGCAGGCCTATTGGGTGTGCCCGATGGTGCGCGAGAGCGAGATGGATGACATTGCCGCTGCCGAGGCGCGCTATGCTGCGCTCAAGGAGCGGTTCGGCGCGGACGTGGTGCTGGTCCACGGCCAGCTCAGGCCCGAGGTCAAGGACGCGGCGATGGAGCGTTTTGCCAGCGGCGCGGCGAAGCTGCTGGTCGCGACCACTGTGATCGAGGTGGGCGTCGATGTGCCCGCCGCCACGCTGATGGTGATCGAGCAGGCCGAGCGATTTGGCCTGGCGCAGCTGCATCAATTGCGCGGGCGCGTGGGGCGGGGGAGCGAGAAATCGGTCTGCCTGCTGCTGCGCGGCGCTCCGCTCAGCGAGACGGGCCGCAAGCGGCTGGCGCTGATGCGCGAGACGCAGGACGGTTTCCGGATTGCGGAGGAGGATCTTGAACTGCGCGGCGGCGGTGAACTCTTGGGCACGCGGCAATCGGGCGAAACGGCCTTTCGCATCGCCACCCTCGAGCAGATCCAGCGGCTGTTATCGGTCGCACATTCCGATGCGCGCCTGCTGATGGAGCGTGACGCCAAGGAAGGAGGGGGCCTGGCCAGCCCGCGCGGCGCGGCGGCTCGGCTGCTGCTCTATCTGTTCGAGCGCGATTGGGGGGTGCAGTTGCTGCGGGGAGGTTAGGCGGAAGTGCCTTTGGGCTTGATGCGGACCCAGGTGCCCGCGTTATCGCGCCTTTCAATTTCAAAACTCCCAGCCTTTTCGACGAGGCGGCTGAGGTTGGGATAACCGTAGGTCCGATAATCGAAATCGGTCACGAGTTCTTGCATCCGGCTTCCGACACCGCTTAGCGATACCCACCCGCCTTCCGGGTCAAGCTGGCGTATCGCCTTGGCGATCAGTGGTCGCGCCTTGCTGGGCGGTTGAGGCGCCTTTGTCGGGTCAGACGGTTCAGTTTGATCTTCATCGATCGCTGAAGAAATATTGTCCAGGTAAATGAACCGGTGGCAGGCATTGCGATAGCTTTCGGCAGATTTCCTTTCGCCAAAGCCATAAACGCGCAGACCGTGTTCCCTGATACGCGATGCCAGACGGGTAAAGTCGCTGTCCGATGAAACGAGGCAGAAGGCGTCAAACCTGCCGCTGTGCAGCAGGTCCATCGCATCGATAACCAAGGCTATGTCGGTCGCGTTCTTGCCGACGATATTTGCGAAATTCTGGTGCGCATTGATTGCGTGCTTGGGCATGACGTTGGTCCAACCACCAAGATTGGGCGTTGAGAAGTCGCCGTATATGCGCCTTACCATCGCATCGCCGATCTTGGTGAGTTCCTCGAAAAGCTCATCAGCCAGCTTTGGCGAGATATTGTCCGCATCGATGAGGACGGCGAGTCGTTCAGGGCGTGGGTCTGACATTGCAAGGGCTTAGCGCAAATTCACGCCGCACTCCACCGTCCAGCATGGCCTTGCCACCTCCCGCGCTTCGCTTGGGAGCATTTTGGCCTGAACCATTCCCCGAATGGTCCAGAGTCGCAAAATGCTGGTCGGGGAAAGAGGATTCGAACCTCCGGCCCCTGCCTCCCGAAGGCAGTGCTCTACCGGGCTGAGCTATTCCCCGACCGTGCCCCAAGTGTTCGATACCCACAAAGCTGTGGGCTGAGGCAAGCGCGGGCCTATAAGGGCGCATGCGCGGGGTGGCAAGCGGGCAATTGCGGGGCTAGGCTGCGAAATATGGCCAGCGCCGCGATTCCCCGTTCCCTGCCGCACGGCGACCACCCTGAGTGGCAATATCTGCACCTGATGCGCCGGATATGGGAGAGCGGCAGCGAACGGATCGACCGGACCGGTGTGGGCACGCGCTCGCTGTGCGGGGCCATGCTGCGGTTTGACCTTGCGGGCGGTGCGATGCCGCTGCTCACCACCAAGCGGGTCTATTGGAAAACCGCCACGCGCGAGATGCTGTGGTTCCTCACCGGCTCAACCAACATCCGCCCGCTGGTGCTGCAAGGGGTCAAGATCTGGAACGAATGGCCGCACGCGCGCTATATCCGCGAGACGGGCGACGCCATCGCGCTTGATGATTTCGTGGCGCGAATTGCCGAAGATGAGGGCTTTGCCGCGCGCTGGGGCGATCTCGGGCCGGTCTATGGCAAGCAATGGGTCGATTGGCCCAGCTATATCGAGCGCCCCGATGGGCTCTACGAGAAAGGGCCGGGGATCAACCAGGTCGCGCAGGTGATCGAAAGCCTGCGCCACAATCCCGGCAGCCGCCGCCACATCATCGAAGGCTGGAACGTCGCCGAGCTTGACCGGATGGCTTTGCCGCCGTGCCACAAGACCTACCAGTTCCACGTTGCGGGCCAGGAAACCGGAAAGCCCCGGCTCAATTGCGTGCTCTACCAGCGCAGCTGCGATGTGGCGCTGGGCCTGCCATTCAACCTGTGGTCCGCCGCGCTGCTCATCCGGATGGTGGCGCAGCAGACCGATCTTGAGCCGGGCGAGCTGGTGTGGATGGGCGGCGACGTGCACCTGTACCTCAATCACGAACATCTGATCAGTGAACAGCTTTCGCGGCAGCCCCGCGGGTTCCCCCGGCTGGAAATCTTGCGCCGCCCGCCCAGCATGTTCGACTATGCGATCGAGGATTTTCAGGTGCTTGATTACACCCCGCTGGGTGCGATCAGCGCGCCGGTTGCGGTCTGAGGCGCTTGCCTTGACCTCCGGCGGCGTTTGAAATAAAATAACGCGATCCTATAAGAATGCTACAGAGCACGCTTGATCTAGGGAGAGCGAAACAATGGCCGATCGGCCTGAAAAACCGGCGCGTGGCGGGCATAACAAGCCCGCACTTGCACTGCATGTGCCCGAGCCCAAATTCCGGCCCGGCGATGCAGTCGATTTCAGCCATCTGGAGATTCCGCAGGCGGGGTTGCTGGCGCGGCCCGATGAAACTGCCCATCCGTCACAGATCGGCGATTTCGCCCACTCCCTGATCCGCGTTCTGGGTGACGACAACAAGGCGCATGGCGCCTGGGATCCCAAGCTTGATCCCGAAACCTTGCGCGCAATGCTGGGCCATATGGCCCTGGTCCGGGCATTTGATGAACGCATGTTTCGCGGCCAGCGGCAGGGCAAGACCAGCTTCTACATGAAGTGCACCGGTGAAGAGGCGACCAGCGTTGCCGCGGCGATGGCGCTGGCCAGCGATGACATGGTGTTCCCCTCCTATCGCCAGCAGGGCATCCTGATCGTGCGCGGCTATCCGATCGTCGACATGATCAACCAGATCTATTCGAACAAGGCCGACAAGCTGAAAGGCCGCCAGCTGCCGATCATGTATTCGAGCCGCGAGCACAGCTTCTTCTCGATCAGCGGCAACCTGGCGACGCAGTGCCCGCAGGCGGTGGGTTGGGCCATGGCCAGCGCTATCAAGGGCGATACGCGCATCGCCGCGACCTGGCTGGGCGAAGGGTCGACCGCAGAGGGCGACTTCCATTCCGCCTGCACCTTCGCCACGGTCTATAATGCACCGGTTATCCTCAATGTTATCAACAACCAGTGGGCGATCTCCAGCTTCAGCGGCTTTGCCGGGGCCGAACGGACCACTTTTGCAGCGCGGGCGCTGGGCTATGGCATGGCGGGCCTCAGGGTCGATGGCAACGATGCGCTGGCGGTTTACGCCGCGATGCAATGGGCGGCCAATCGCGCGCGCGCCAATGCCGGGCCGACGCTGATCGAGCATTTCACCTATCGCGCCGAAGGGCATTCAACCTCGGACGATCCTGCGGGTTACCGCAGCGCGCACGAGCGCGAGGAATGGCCGCTAGGCGATCCGATCATGCGGCTCAAGCGGCATTTGATCGAACTGGGCGAATGGGACCTTGAACGGCAGGCGGCGATGGACCTCGACTGCGCCGAGCGTGTCAAGGCGGCGACCAAGGAGGCGGAGAAGAACGGCATTCTTGGTCACGGCATGCACCACCCGTTCCACACCATGTTCGAAGACGTGTTCGAGGAACTACCCTGGCACCTCAAAGAACAGGCCGCACAGGCAATCCGCGAGCGAAAGGTCAAATGGCCGGGGAGCCTTGAGGAATGAGCGCCGCCGTGAAGCAGCAGGGTGCAGCCGATGCCGCCGATACCGAACGCCGCCTCAACATGATCGAGGCGATCAACGAGGCGCTCGACATCATGCTCGCGCGCGATCCCGACGTGATCGTCATGGGCGAGGATGTCGGCTATTTCGGCGGGGTGTTCCGCTGCACCGCGGGCCTACAGGAAAAGCACGGCAAGACGCGCGTGTTCGATACCCCGATCAGCGAATGCGGCATCATCGGGGTGGCGGTGGGCATGGGCGCCTATGGCCTGCGCCCCGTGCCCGAAATCCAGTTTGCCGATTATATCTATCCCGGGCTCGATCAGCTGATCAGCGAGGCTGCCCGGCTGCGCTATCGCTCGGCGTGCGACTATATCGCGCCGCTGACCGTACGCTCGCCGTTTGGCGGGGGCATTTTCGGCGGACAAACGCACAGCCAGAGCCCCGAGGCGATCTTTACGCATGTTTCGGGCATCAAGACGGTGATCCCGTCGACCCCGCATGATGCCAAGGGTCTGCTCATTTCCGCGATCGAGGACAATGATCCGGTGATCTTCTTCGAGCCCAAGCGGATCTATAACGGGCCGTTCTCGGGCTATTACGACAAGCCGGTCGAGCCGTGGAAGCGGCACAAGGACAGTGCCGTGCCCGAAGGCTATTACCGCATACCGCTGGGCAAGGCCAGGATCGTGCGCGAGGGCGAGGCGATGACGGTGCTGGCTTATGGCACGATGGTGCATGTGGCCGAGGCGGTGTGCCGGGCCAAAGGGATCGATGCCGAAATCATCGACCTGCGCACGCTGGTCCCGCTCGATATCGAGGCGATCGAGGCATCGGTGCGGAAGACCGGCAGGTGCATGATCGTGCACGAGGCTACGCGCACCTCGGGCTTTGGCGCTGAGCTGAGTGCGCTGGTGACCGAACGCTGCTTCTTTCACCTCGAAGCCCCGGTCGAGCGCGTGACCGGTTTCGACACACCCTATCCACACAGCCTCGAATGGGCCTATTTCCCTGGCCCTGTCCGCATTGGCGAGGCAATCGACAAGCTCCTCAAGGACTGATCCGATGGCGAAATTCACTTTCAACATGCCCGATGTCGGCGAGGGCGTTGCCGAGGCGGAGATTGTCGCCTGGCATGTCAAGCCGGGCGATGTGATTGCAGAGGACCAGCATCTGGTCGATGTGATGACCGACAAGGCCACGATCGACATCGAAAGCCCGGTAACGGGCGTCGTCACCCAGGTGGCAGGCGAGGCCGGCGATACGATTTCGGTCGGCGCCATGCTGCTGGTAATCGAGATCGAGGGCGAGGCTGAGGCTGCGGCTGAGGTCGAACGCTCGCCCGAACCCGAACAGCCCCTTCCCTTGAGGGAAGGGGTTGGGGATGGGCCTGCGATGCCCGAAGTGGAGGACACTCCTTCAGCTTCGGCCCCCCACCCCCCGGCCCCCTCCCTCAAGGGAGGGGGGGAAGTGAAGGTATTGGCCTCCCCCGCAGTGCGCCAGCGCGCGCACGATCTCGGCATCGACCTGGCCGAGGTGAAACCTGCCGAGGATGGCCGCATTCGCCACGCCGATCTCGACGCATTCCTCGCCTATAATGCCGGCGGCGGCTTTGCGCCGGCAGGCCGCGCACGTCCGGACGAGGCGATCAAGGTGATCGGCCTGAGGAAGCGCATCGCGCAGAACATGGCTGCTTCCAAGCGCCACATCCCGCATTTCTCCTATGTCGAGGAATGCGACGTGACCGCGCTCGAGGCATTGCGCAGCGATCTCAACGCCCATCGCGGCGCACGGCCCAAGCTGACCATGCTGCCGCTGCTGATTACCGCGATCTGCAAGGCGGTTCCGCAATTTCCGATGATCAATGCGCGCTATGATGACGAGGCGGGTATCGTGACCCGCCATGGCGCGGTGCATCTGGGGATGGCGGCGCAGACGGACAATGGCCTGATGGTGCCGGTGATCCGCGATGCGCAGGCGAAGAACCTGTGGCAATTGGCGGCCGAGGTCACCCGCCTTGCCGCTGCCGCGCGCGATGGTTCGGCGAAGTCTGAAGAGCTGTCCGGCTCCACGCTCACGCTTACCTCGCTCGGCCCGCTGGGCGGGGTGGCGCATACGCCGGTCATCAACCGTCCCGAGGTCGCGATCATCGGCCCCAACCGGATCGTCGAGCGGCCGATGTTCGTGCCCGACGGCCAAGGACGTTTTGGGGGCGGCGAACGGATCGAGAAGCGCAAGCTGATGAACATCTCGATCAGCTGCGATCACCGCGTGGTCGATGGCCACGATGCCGCCAGCTTCGTGCAGGCGGTCAAGAGGTTGCTTGAAACGCCGGTGCTTTTACTGGCGGACTGATTGGGTTAGGATCACGGCATGAGCCGCGATCCGCGCGTAGACGAATACATCTCCAGGGCTGCGCCTTTTGCGCAGTCGATCCTCGCACATCTGCGCGAGCTGGCCCACTCGGCCATTCCCGACGCGGTTGAGGCGATGAAATGGGGGATGCCTCACTTCCTCTACAAGGGGAAGAATGTTGCCGGAATGGCCGCGTTCAAAGCTCATGCCAGTTTTGTGATTCATGGTGAGGGCCGCGTGGTCGAGGCGATGGGTCAATTCGGCAAGCTCAGGAACCTTGGGGATTTGCCGCCCGATGGCGAAATGGCCGCCGGGCTGACACGGGCGGTTGCCAGGATCGATGAGACGGGAACGGCGCTGAAACCGCGCAGTCCATCGAGCAAGGCAAAACCGGAAATTCCCGTGCCCGCAGATTTCGTAGCGGCGCTTGAAGCAAGTCCAGATGCCAGCACGACATTTGATGCATTCTCGCCTTCGCAGCGGCGCGAATATCTCGAATGGATCGTCGAAGCAAAGCGTGAGGAGACCCGCGCCAGGCGCATCGCGCAGGCGATAGAATGGCTTGCTGAGGGCAAGCGGCGGAACTGGAAATATGAAAATTGCTGAGGTCGGTTCAGGCACCGTCAGCGCGGTGTTATTGTCCGTTGACAGCCTCCGCCCCAGGGCTTAGTGGCGCTGCTCCCAAGCGGTGCACCGCAAGAAATGCGCGGGTGTAGCTCAGTTGGTTAGAGTGCCGGCCTGTCACGCCGGAGGTCGCGGGTTCGAGCCCCGTCACTCGCGCCACTTGGGACATTTCATGAAGTCGAACTCAGGCTTCGTCGGCTCCCGGCGCGCTCCAGCGCCCGGTTTCCATCCAGATCAGGAAGCGCCGCAGCGGCAATAGCCACACCACGCCCAGCACCAGATATACCGCCGCTTGCGCCAGGCCAGGCCAATGCGCGATCCACGGCGAGACATAGTCCACAACCAGTACCCCATAAACAGTCAGCCCGGCGAGCAGACCCAGCACGCCAAACGGTATCCGCCAGGTGGGTTCCTCACGCATCAAAACGGACCGTAAAGGCAGGTTGGGGTGACGATGGCGTCAAGCCGGATGTCATGCGCTTCATGCGGCAAGTCCTCGCACAGCTGCACATCCCATGCCAGCCCGATTGCGCGCGCGGCCGGATGTTCGGCCAGCCAGCGGTCATAGTGGCCGCCGCCCTGGCCCAGCCGCCTGCCGTCGGCAGTGAAGCTGATGAGCGGCACGAACAGGACGTCAGGAACAACCACTGCGGCTTTGGCAGCAGGTTGCATCATGCCGTAGGGGCCGGGCTCCAGATCGCTCGCGCCAAGGGGATCCTTGTGCAGGCGAAAGCGCATCGCCGAATGCCGGTCCAGAAAATAGGGCAGGGCAATGGTGTGCCCCGCCTCGGCAAAGAAAGCCGCATAAGCCGATGCGGGCGCTTCGAACGGGGTTGCGTGATAGAGACCGATCACGGCATCGCGGGGGATCAAATCGAGCAGCGGGGCGGGCGGGCGGCGGAACAGCAGGCCGTGTATGCTTTCAGGCAGGTCGAGCACATGCTCGCGCCGCCTTGCTCTCAGCTGCCTGCGCAGGGCGTGCTTCTGCTCCGCATTTGAATCCATTCGTACCCCCGTCTGTTCGCGATGAGCCTGCCCAACCGCGAAAGGCAAGCGTTTACGTCCTTCGACAGGCTCAGGACGAACGGGAGTGACACCCGAGTCTGTCGTAATCCCGAACCTGTTGTAATGTAGCGGAACCACCATGGGTCGGTTGCCTGAGAAATCCTCTGACGCCTCAACGTCAGGTGGGCACCGTGTACCCCGGTTCCGGGACGAACCCGCAAGCCGGAGCAGGGACAGCTCCCAAGGATTGCTTATAGCCTCAGGGATATTCAAACGGCTCGTGCCGGGCAGTCCCGCCACGCCCTATCTAGGCGCGCGCAAGCTTACTCTCAAGCTTGCTCGCACAATTTTCCAGCGCTTCGGACAGAAGCTCGAGCTGTGGTGCAAGCGTGTCGTCGCTGATGCGTGACGTACCGCTGCCGCTACGCGCCTCGTCCAGTTCATCGGCCAGCAGCAGCGCGGCAAACAGCAGATTCTGCGAATCCTGCGCTGAAAGATTTCCGCTCATCGCCCGCAATTTGGCATCGACCATCCCGGCCAGCTGCATCAGCCGTGCTTCTTCCCCTGGCCCGCAGGCCACCAGGTAATTCCTGCCGCCAACGCAAAGGTCGATCTCGCTCATCGCTCAAGGCTTTCGATGAGTGCATCGAGATCACGCAAGGTCCCTGCCACTTCCTCGCGCAAATCCGATGTATCCAGGTCAACCGGACGCTCAGCCGCTGTCAGCAGGTCGGCAGACCGGTCGATCCGCGCCAGCGCGGCTTCGATCCGCCTCATGGCACTGCTGATCCGTGGTCCCTCCATACGGTGGCAATTTACCAAGAATTGCGCACGCGCGCAAAGCCTTGCCGCAGGCTGTTGATAAGTGCCCTCAGTGAGGCAAGACCGGGATGCGGCGGGGGTGTGGCGAGGATGGGGCGGGGATGCGGAAAGCACGCCGCTTGACCTCGCAGTTGCCTATGCGCAAAGGCTGCGCGCGCGGCGAATCGCCGCGCCGGGCCAGATCAATGCGAATGTCGGCTCGCCCCAAGTTCAGGAGCCCGATCGCATGACCATCGATCCCGCCCGCCTCCGGCCTATGGCCAATGCCATCCGCGCGCTGTCGATGGACGCGGTGCAGGCCGCCAATTCGGGGCATCCCGGCATGCCCATGGGCATGGCCGATGTGGCGACTGTGCTGTGGTCGAAATATCTCAAGTTCGATCCTGCTGCGCCCAAATGGGCCGATCGCGACCGTTTCGTGCTGTCAGCCGGGCATGGTTCGATGCTGATCTACAGCCTGCTGCACCTGACCGGCTATGCCGCGCCGACCATCGATGACATCCGCAATTTCCGCCAGCTGGGCAGCCCATGCGCCGGACACCCCGAGAACTTCCTGCTCGAAGGCGTCGAATGCACCACCGGCCCGCTGGGGCAGGGACTGGCGATGGCAGTGGGCATGGCCATGGCGGAGCGGCATCTGAACGCTGTATTCGGCGACGATCTGGTCGATCACCGGACGTGGGTGATCGCGGGCGATGGCTGCCTGATGGAAGGCGTCAATCACGAATCGATCGGGCTGGCCGGGCACCTCAAGCTGGGCCGCATGACCGTGCTGTGGGACGATAACAGGATCACCATAGACGGCGCGCTGAGCCTGTCTTCGAGCGAGGACGTCAAGGCGCGCTTTGCCGCCGCTGGCTGGCATGTGACGCAGTGCGACGGGCATGATTTTGCCGATATCGACCGCGCCATGGCGGAAGCCGTGGCTGACGCCCGGCCATCGCTGATCGCTTGCCGGACGGTGATCGGCAAGGGCGCGCCAAACAAGCAGGGCACCTCGGCCACGCATGGCGCGGCGCTGGGGGCCGATGAAGTCGCCGCCGCGCGCGTTGAGCTGGGCTGGCCGCACGAACCGTTCGTGATTCCCGCGGACATTGCGGCTGACTGGCGCGCAACTGGCGTGGCTGGCGGCGAGGCGCATGCGGCATGGAATGCCTCGCTTGCGGTATCTTCGCACAGGGAAGAGTTCGAGCGGCGGATGCACGGCGAATTGCCTGAAGGCGGTGCGATGCAGCGCTATATCGCCGCCCTGATCGCCAATCCGCAGAAGGTCGCCACCCGCAAGGCCAGTGAAATGGCGCTGGCCGAGATCAACCCGCTGCTGCCCGAGATGATCGGCGGCAGCGCCGATCTCACCGGATCGAACAATACCAAGGCGGGCGGGATCGAGGCCTTCACTGCGGGCAATTACGGCGGACGCTATGTCTATTGGGGCATCCGCGAGTTCGGCATGTCGGCGGCGATGAACGGCATGGCGCTGCACGGCGGGGTGATCCCCTATGGCGGCACATTCCTGGTTTTTACCGATTATGCGCGCGGCGCGATCCGCCTCTCGGCCTTGCAACGGACCCGCGTGATCTATGTCATGACGCACGATTCGATCGGGCTGGGAGAGGATGGCCCGACGCATCAGCCGATCGAGCATCTCGCCTCGCTGCGCGCCATGCCCAATTTGCTGGTGATGCGCCCCGCCGATGTGGTCGAGACTGCCGAATGCTGGGCGCTTGCGCTGAAGCAAGCGGATCGGCCGACGGTGCTGGCGCTCAGCCGCCAGAACCTGCCGCAGGTGCGGCTGGATGCCAGTGGAGAGCTGCTGTGCGCGCGCGGTGGCTATCGCCTCAAATCCGCCGAGGCGGCACGCATGGTGGTGCTGGTTGCCACCGGGTCGGAAGTGCATCTGGCTCTCGATTGTGCGGCCGCGCTCGAAGCGCAGGGGATCGGCGCCGATGTCGTATCGATGGTCTGCACCGAACTGTTCGACGGGCAGGATGCGGCGTATCGTGCAGACGTATTCCCTGCCGAAGCGCTCAAGGTTTCGATAGAAGCGGGCACTACATTCGGCTGGGAACGCTATACCGGCACAGACGGGATCAATATCGGTATCGACCGCTTTGGCGCATCGGCCCCGGCGGAGGAATTGTTCGAGAAGTTCGGACTGACTGCGGAAGCGATTGTTCCGCAGATTATCAATAAACTCAAGAGCTAAGCAGGAGTTCCTTTCATGGCGACAAGGGTAGCGATCAACGGATTCGGGCGTATTGGGCGGCTCGTCGCGCGGGCGATCCTCGAACGCAATGACGACGATTTCGAGCTCGTCTCGATCAACGACCTGGCCGATACGAAGGCCAATGCACTGCTGTTCCAGTATGACAGCACGCATGGCCGCTACCCTGGCAAAGTCGAGGCGCGCGACGGCGTGATGGTGGTCGATGGCCGTGAAATCGCCGTTACTTCCGAGCGCGATCCGGGCAACCTGCCGCACGCCGCACAGGGCATCGACATCGTGCTCGAATGCACCGGCTTCTTCCAGTCGGACGAAGCGAGCCGCCCGCATCTGGCCGCTGGTGCGAAACGAGTGCTGATCTCCGCCCCCGCAACCGGCGTTTCCAGAACCGTGGTTTTCGGGGTCAACCACGATACGCTGACTGCTGACGATCTGATCGTCTCCAACGCCAGTTGCACCACCAACTGCCTCGCTCCGGTGGCCAAAGTGCTCAACGATACGGTTGGCATCGAACGCGGTTTCATGACCACGATTCACAGCTACACCAACGATCAGCGCATCCTCGACCAGATGCACAGTGATCCGCGCCGTGCGCGTGCGGGTGCCTCCAACATGATCCCCACCACCACCGGGGCCGCGCGCGCGGTTGGTCTGGTGCTGCCGGAACTCAAGGGCAAGCTCGATGGTTCATCGGTGCGCGTGCCCACGCCCAACGTTTCGCTGATCGATCTGGTTTTCACGCCTGGCCGCGATACCAGCGCGGAAGAAATCAACGCTGCGCTCAAGGCGGCGGCGGAAGGGGCGATGAAGGGTGTGCTCGACTTTACAGAACAGCCGCTGGTCAGCGCAGACTTCAACCACCAGCCGGCCAGCTCGACCGTGGACAGTCTCGAGACATCGGTGATGGAAGGCAAGCTGGCGCGCGTTGTGTCATGGTATGACAACGAATGGGGCTTCTCCAACCGGATGATCGACACTGCCAAGGTCATGGCAGGATTACTGTGAGCCAATCCTCCCCGGAACGGGGAGGGGGACCACCGAAGGTGGTGGAGGGGAGTCGGGCGAAGACGTGACACCCGATTCCGAGTCCCCTCCGTCAGCCGCCTGCGGCGGCAGCCACCTCCCCGTTCCGGGGAGGCAACGGAGATGCAAATGACCAAGTTCAAGACACTCGACGATCTTGGCGACATTACCGGCAAGGTTGCGCTGGTCCGGGTCGATCTCAACCTGCCGATGCATGAAGGCTCGGCCAGCGACGTCACCCGGGTCGAAGCGGCCAGGCCGACGATCCTCGAACTGACCGGCAAGGGCGCCAAGGTGCTGCTGCTCGCGCATTTCGGAAGGCCCAAGGGGCAGCGCAGCTCGGTGCTTTCGACCAGCATGGTGCAGGGCGATGTCGAACGGGTGCTGGGCAAGGAAATCATGTTCATCCCCGAAGTCGCAGGACCGGTGGCGCAGCAGGCGATCGGCATTCTGGGCAATGGCGATATCGGGCTGATGGACAATGTCCGCTTCTGGCCGGGCGAAGAGGCGAACGATCCGCAGTTCGCCGCATCGATCGCGGCGCTCGGCGATTTCTATGTCAACGATGCCTTCTCCGCCGCGCACCGCGCCCATGCCACCACCGAAGGGCTGGCGCATCTGCTCCCCGCCTATGCCGGGCGCGCAATGGAGGCGGAACTGACCGCGCTCGACGCCGCGCTGGGCAATCCGCAGAAGCCGGTGGCAGCGGTGGTGGGCGGGGCCAAGGTTTCGACCAAGCTGGCCGTGCTCGAAAATCTGGTGGGCAAGGTGCAGCACCTCATCATCGGCGGCGGCATGGCCAATACCTTCCTCGCGGCGCGCGGCGTGAATGTTGGCAAGTCGCTGTGCGAGCATGATCTGACCGATACCGTCAACCGGATCATGGACGAGGCGGATCGCGCCGGTTGCACGGTGCATCTGCCCTATGACGTGGTTGTGGCTAAGGAATTCGCCGCCAACCCGCCGAGCTTGCGCATCTGCAATGTGCACGAGGTGGCGGCAGACGAGATGATCCTCGATATCGGCCCGTTGGCGGTCGAGACGCTGGGCGATGTGCTCAAAACCTGCCGCACGCTGGTGTGGAACGGTCCGCTCGGTGCATTCGAGACGCCTCCGTTCGACGCGGCCACAATGGCATTGGCGCGCATTGCGGCGGCGTTGACGCAGGAAGGATCGCTGGTTTCTGTGGCGGGCGGCGGCGATACGGTCGCAGCGCTCGCCCAGGCCGGAGTGGCGGGAGAAATGACTTACGTTTCGACCGCTGGCGGGGCCTTCCTCGAATGGATGGAAGGCCGCGAGCTGCCAGGCGTCGCTGCACTGTCGAAATAGTCCGATCTGGTGGTTGCGATGCGTTCAATGGCTGGCTAATGGCCGCCAAGGCATTCGTATGCACAACACGCGGCAGGCACAGGACGCAGCATGAATTTCGAGGAAATGACCGATCGCATCGCCCATGGCGAAGGCTTCATCGCCGCGCTCGACCAATCGGGCGGTTCGACCCCCAAGGCGCTGCGCGGATATGGCGTGAGCGATGACGAATGGAGCGGCGACGACGCGATGTACGCGCAGATCCACGCGATGCGCGCGCGGGTCATTACCGCACCCAGCTTCGCCAGCGGCAAGGTGATCGGCGCGATCCTGTTCGAAAAGACCATGGACGGCATGGTCGATGGCCTGCCAACCGCCGATGCGCTGAAATCGCGTGGGGTAGTGCCCTTCATCAAGGTCGATCAGGGGCTGGAGGACGAGGCCGACGGCGTCCAGCTGATGAAGGAAATGACCCGGCTCGATGCGCTGATCGAAAAATCACGCGCCGCCGGAATGTTCGGCACCAAGATGCGCTCGGTCATCAAATCGGCCAACGCGCGAGGGATCGCGGCCGCGGTTGCCCAGCAGTTCGCATATGGCAACCGCATCGCCGATGCCGGTCTCACGCCGATCCTCGAGCCTGAATATGACATCACCGCCGCCGACCGCGCCGAGGGCGAGGAAATTTTGCTGGCGGAGATCATGAAGCGCCTCGATGCCCTGCCTGAGGAACGTAAGGTTATGCTCAAGCTGTCGATCCCGGTTACGCCCGATCTCTATGCCCCCGTGATCGCGCACCCCAATGTGCTGCGCGTGGTTGCGCTGTCAGGCGGATATTCGACCGAAGATGCGTGCACGCACCTGGCGTGCAATTGCGGGATGATCGCCAGTTTCAGTCGCGGCCTGCTGCAGGATCTGCGCAAGGACCAGAGCGATGCCGAATTCGATGCGGTGCTGGGCGCGGCGATCGACCGGATCCAGGCGGCTTCGATGGCGGGTTGAGGACGGCTTACTGCGCGGCTCACTCAGCCACTTCGTTCATCACATCGGGCGCGAAACCGAAGGCGAAGCGATAATCCTTTGCGCGCGGCGGCTTGCCCTGATGGAGCGTGGCGGGGGCAAGTTCGGCGATAGACAGGAAGCCCCCGTGGATGCGCATCGGTTTGCCGCTCTCGATTTCCGCGGTGATGGTCTCATCACCCAGATCGAGCCGCGCGCTGAGTCTGAAACGTCCCTGCCAGACGCACTGAACATCCGCGGGGCAGCGGCTGTCCTCGATCACCTCGAGCGGGGTGATAGCAAGATCGCGCCAGACCTGCTGCCGTTCGCCAAGCGCGACGCAATGCGTGGCGGGGCACTCCTGTTCCATTCCATGGTCCGCAGCACCAGTGGTGCAGGCGGTAAGACCTGCCAGCGCCATGGGCAGGGCGCGCGTGACGAGGAATCGACTTTCCATTGGCGCTACTCTCCGTCACCGCTATTGAGCGCAGCATGAACGACTGTCAGCTATATCTGATTTCACCGATGGATGTGGGCGGCGATTTCCCGCAGCGGCTCGACCGTGCGCTCGCCGCAATGGGTGAGGACAATCCGGTTGCCGCCTTCCAGTTCCGCGTCAAGGATATGGACCAGCACGAGGCTGCGCGTCTTGCGGCTCCCTTGCAGGAAATCTGCGCCGCGCACGATGTCGCCTTCATCGTCAATGACAGCGTTGCGCTGGCAAAGCGTATCGGGGCGGACGGAGTGCACCTTGGCCAGGGCGATGGCGACCCGCGCGAGGCGCGCGAAGTGCTGGGGCCGACGGCGCAGATCGGCGTCACCTGTCACGCAAGCCGCCATCTGGCGATGGAAGCGGGCGAAGCGGGGGCAGACTACGTCGCTTTCGGGGCCTTCTTTCCTTCCACCACCAAATCCAGCGAGCATCACCCCGAGCCCGAATTGCTTGCCTGGTGGAACGGACTGTTCGAGATTCCCTGCGTCGCTATCGGCGGGATCACGCCTGAAAACTGCGCGCCGCTGGTCGAGGCAGGGGCAGACTTCCTCGCGGTATCGGCGGCGGTGTGGAGCGGTGACGAGGAAGCGGCGATCCGCGCCTTTGCGAAAAAGCTCTAACGCGCACTGCGGGCGCAGAGGATCCGGCCCGGCTTGCCGTCAGGTTCGATCTTGCGCAGCAGATTGTCGCCAGTTCGTTCAAAGCGCATGTTGCTGAACGGCCCGTTGGTAAAGACGAAGGCCTTGCCGGTCAGCAGATAGGTCCCGCGGGCGCCGCCCGGCGCCTTGTAACTGGAGGCGTTGATGATCTTGAAATTCATCCCTTCGACAGGGTGCCATGCCTCACCCGCGGCATCGCCAGGCAAGGCGCACTGGTATTGGCCCTTCGGCATGGTATCGAGCATTTCGGCGCGCGCGGGAAACGACTGGGTTGCAGCCATGCCAAGCGCCGCCGAAGCAAGGAGTGCGGATCTGCTCATGCCGTATCGGCTAGCACGGCGCGTGCCGCAAAACCAGCCGCCTTGCCGAGCGTCGATGGCTGGGCTAAGGGCGCGCGCTACATCTGCGGGCTCGGTGCCCGCGCCATCCCTTGCGAAGGTCACCTCCATGAAGATCAGCGGCGTCGATATCCGCCCCGGCAACATTCTCGAATATGAACGCGGCATCTGGAAGGTCGCCAAGATCCAGCATACCCAGCCGGGCAAGGGCGGGGCCTATATGCAGGTCGAAATGAAGAACCTGATGGATGGCCGCAAGACCAACGTCCGTTTCCGCAGCGCCGACACGGTCGAACGCGTGCGGCTGGACACCAAGGAGTTCCAGTTCCTCTATGCCGAAGGCGACAGCCTCGTGTTCATGGACAATGACACTTACGAGCAGATCACTTTGCCCGCCGATCTGCTCGGCGATGCGCGCCCATTCCTTCAGGATGGTATGCAGGTGACGCTTGAGCTCTGGGAAGATCGACCGATCAGTGTTGACCTGCCCGCGCAGGTCGAGGCGCTGATTATCGAGGCCGATGCGGTGGTGAAGGGGCAGACCGCCTCTTCAAGCTACAAACCGGCAATCCTCGACAACGGCGTGCGCATCATGGTGCCGCCGCACATCGAAAGCGGGACGCGCATCGTGGTCGATGTTTACGAACAGGCCTATGTCGGCAAGGCCGGCTGACGCGCCATGGCAATGATAACCGGCCTGATCCGCGTAATGGAGCGCGCCGCGCGCAAGGCGGGCGGCCGCCTGCGCCGCGACTTCGGCGAGATCGAGCACTTGCAGGTCAGCCGCAAGGGCCCCGCCGATTTCGTCTCCAAGGCGGATATGCGGGCCGAGCGCATCCTGTATGACGATTTGCTCGAAGCACGCCCCGATTGGGGGTTCGTGTTGGAAGAAGCGGGCATTATCGAAGGCGATCCGGCCAAGCCGCGCTGGATCATCGACCCGCTCGACGGCACCAGCAATTTCCTCCACGGCATCCCGCATTTCGCGATCTCGATCGCGGTGCAGGAACCTCGCGCCGATGGAAAGGGCTGGGGCGATGTGGTCGCTGGCGTGGTCTATCAGCCAATCACCGATGAAACCTTCTGGGCGGAAAAGACGCGCGGGGCCTGGCTTCAGGACGCCCGTTTGCGCGTTTCCTCGCGCACCAGCATGTCCGATGCGCTGATCGCCACGGGCATTCCGTTCCAGGGTGCAGGCGACCCGGCAGAATGGACGAGGATCTATAACGCCCTGGGCCCTCAGGTGGCGGGAATCCGGCGTTTTGGGGCTGCCTCGCTCGACCTTGCCTGGCTCGCGGCGGGCCGGTTCGACGGGTTCTGGGAAAGCGGACTTCAGGATTGGGACACGGCGGCGGGTTGCCTGCTGGTGCGCGAAGCGGGCGGTTTCGTGACCGATTATCGTGGGCGCAGCGAGCCAATCCACGCGCGCGAAGTGCTTGCAGCCAACAATGTGCTGCATTCCAGACTGCACAAATCGCTGGCTGGCGCGCTCAAAGGCTGATCATTGCGGCTTGATGCAGCCGCCGCGCAAGGCTAACAGCCCGGCTTCTGTGCGCAGTGCCCCTGTGGCGGAATGGTAGACGCGAACGACTCAAAATCGTTTGTCGCAAGGCGTGCCCGTTCGAGTCGGGCCAGGGGCACCAGTTTTTGCGCGTGTGCGCTCGCAATTTCCTCGCGACCGGCCAGCAAACCGACCTTCGCTGCGGCAGGGCATTCGCCCTTGCGGCCCTGCGGGCCGTGAATTCGGCTTACGCCGCTTGCGGCGCTCCTGCCCGAAATCGCTTGTAATTTGCCGCATCCTTTGGGACTCCCGGTAGAAGGATGCTGGGGTTGCCCTCTTATCACGCCATCGCGGCAATGGCGGTCACGCTGGCGATGTTCGTGGCATTCGCGCGCGGGCGGCTGTCGGTCGAAATCGTTTCCCTGCTGACCATCGCGGTGATCGCGGTAGGGCTCTATTTTTTCCCGCTCGAAGGCACGGTCCCGACCGACGGATTGCAGCTCGCCTTTGGCGGCTTCGGCCATTACGCGCTCATCACAATCTGTTCGCTGATGATCATGGGGCGAGGGCTGGTGGTAACCGGCGCGCTGGAACCCGCCGCGCATTTTCTTGAGCGTGTCTTCAAACTCAACCTGCAACTGGGCCTGCTGGTTTCGCTGCTGATCGCATTCTTCCTGTCGATGGGGGTGAATGATACGCCGGTTCTGGTCCTGCTTCTGCCGATCTTCGTTGCGCTGGCAGCACGCGGGGCCATGCCCGCCTCCAAGACGCTGATTCCATTGAACGCGGCGGTCCTGATCGGGGGAATGGCCACCACCATCGGCACTTCGACCAATATCCTGGTGGTCTCGATCGCGGTCGATCTGGGCATGGCGCCGATTGGCGTGTTCCAGTTCACTCCCATTGTGCTCGTCGCCGGGCTGATCGCACTGCCATACCTGTGGCTGGTGATGCCGCGCCTGCTGCCTGACAACAGCGTTGAAGACCTGCATGAAAAGCGCCGGTTTCACACCCTGCTGCGGGTTGGCTCGGACAGTATCCTGCTGGGAGCGGACATTAAGTCGATCCTGCCGCGCCTGCCCAAGGACATGCTGTTTCTGGACCGGCAGGCGGGGCCGATCCAGCCCCAGCAGCGGATGCGAATTTCGGGCACGCACGAGGCGCTCGAGGATGCGGTGCGCCTGCTCAAGGGCGAACTGGCGCCGGTATGGGTGCTCGACCGGATCAGGCGCGAATCGGCAAGCAAGCAGCAGGACATCAACGTCGTGGAAATGACGGTCACGGCCGATTCAAGGTTGGCCGGGCGCACGTTGCCGACATCGGGAATTGCCGATCTTTACGGAGTCGCCGTGCTGGGTATTCACCGCCCCGAGCGCATGCTGGGCGAACGCGATCAATTTACCGAAAGCGGCGATCTGCGCATCGCGGAAGGCGATGTCCTGTTGGTCATGGGCCTTCCAGCCGATCTTCAGGCGTTTGCCCGCGCGGATTCGCTGTTGATGCTGGAGGGCGTGCGCGAACTTCCCCGCAAGTCCAGGGCCCTGCTCGCGGGCGTGATCATGGGTGTTTCGATCTTTGTTGCATCGATCGGCTTCCTGCCCATCGCCATTTCCGCGCTCGCCGGGGCGATCCTGATGTTCGTGACCGGCTGCGTGAAGTTTGACCGGGTGGGCCGGGCGCTTTCGGCGCAGGTCATCGTACTGGTGGCCGCCAGCATTGCGATCGGACGGATCATTCTTGAAAGCGGGGCAGCCGCCTGGCTGGGCGAAGCGCTGTCGTTGGGCCTGCAACACTTGCCACCAGCGGCGGTTCTGGCAGCGATCATGCTGTTCGTGACCTTGCTCACCAATTTTGCCTCGAATGCGACGGCAGCGACGGTCGGAACGCCGATCGCCTTCAGCATTGCGGCGCAGCTGGGCATGCCGCCCGAACCGCTGATCCTTGCCGTGTTGTTCGGATGCAACCTGTGTTACGCCACGCCCATCGCCTATCAGACCAATATGCTGATCATGGCAGAGGGCAATTATGTCTTTGCCGATTATATCCGTACCGGGGTTCCACTGGTGCTGCTGATGGCAAGCACGCTGTCGCTGCTGCTGGCGATTACCTATGGGATGTAGGGGCCGCTCAAGAGAGGGAATGAGGATGAGAAAATCGGCAATTCTGGCGGGTGTTCTGGCGGGCGCGGCAGGTCTGGCATTGGGGGGCAGTGCCCAGGCGAATGAACTACGCGACGATCTCGCCGCCGACATGCCCGAACTGATGGAGCTTTACCGCGATCTCCACGCCAATCCCGAACTGAGCTTTCAGGAACACCGGACCGCTGCCCTGCTCGCCGCCCGCGCTCGCGCGCTTGGCTTCGAAGTGACGGAAGGCGTGGGCCAGACGGGCGTGGTGGCGGTGATGCGCAACGGCGATGGCCCCACAGTGCTGCTGCGCGCCGACATGGACGCACTGCCGGTGGTCGAACAGACCGGCTTGCCATTTGCCTCGACCAAGGTCGGAACCCCGGCATCGGGTGTCGAAACCGGGATCATGCACGCCTGCGGGCACGATACGCACATGACCGCGTGGGTCGCCGCGGCGCAGCTGCTGGCAGAGCGTAAGGATCAATGGCAGGGCACACTGGTGATGATCCTGCAACCTGCCGAGGAAGTGGGGCTGGGCGCGCTGGCGATGATCGAGGATGGGCTATATACCCGCTTTCCCAAACCCGATTATGCCCTGGCGTTTCACGATGCGGCGCAATTTCCCGCAGGGATGATCGGATTTTCGCCCGGCTATGCCTTGGCCAATGTCGACAGTGTCGATGTCACGGTGCGCGGTGTAGGCGGGCATGGAGCCTATCCGCACACCGCCAAGGACCCGGTCGTTCTGGCAAGTGCGATCGTGATGAAGCTGCAAACGCTGGTCAGCCGGGAAAGTTCCCCGCTCGACCCCGCAGTGGTGACGGTGGGCAGTTTCCACGCCGGATCGAAGCACAACATCATCTCGGACGAGGCCAGGTTGCAGATCACGGTGCGGTCCTATTCGGACGCATCGCGCAAGCTGCTGCTCGACGGGATTGCGCGGATCGCGCGCGGCGAAGCGATTGCCGCCGGCATGCCCGATGACAAGCTGCCGGTTGTCGAGGTCGAATTGCCCTATACGCCCTCGACCTTCAATGATCCCGGCTTCACCGAGACGGTCATGACCGGATTTCGCGAACGTTTTGGCGGTGAGAATGTCATGCAGGTGCCATCGGTGATGGGGGGTGAGGATTTCAGCCAGTTCAAACGCGCCGCGCCCGACGATGTCCAGTCGCTGATATTCTGGGTCGGCGGCGTCCGGCATGACGAATTCGCGCGCGCGCAGGCGGAGGGGATCACGCTGCCCTCGCTTCATTCGCCGTTCTGGGCGCCCGATGCCGAAAAGGTGATCGCCACCGGTGCCGAAGCACTCGCCAGCGCGACGATTGAGCTGTTGGCGCGCAAGGGAGGCTGAGCCGCCATCGCCGCAAAAAATGACGGCCGCCGGAACCTGGGGGTGTTCCGACGGCCGCACTCTCCTCCCCAGGAGATCGTAAGCTGCTTGCGCGCTAGTTGTAGGTGCCCAGCCGGTGGTGCAGCGCGTTGATCCTGGCCAGCTCGTCGCGGTCCTCCGTCAGCTTGGCATGGCTTTCGAGCGCGCGGCGCAGCAGCTTGAAGTCGGCAGTCGAGAGCAGGGCGCGGGCCCGGCCCGGTTCGCGCGTGGTGATTTCTGCATCGGTCATCATTTGTCTCCCGATCTGAAGCCGCTCACGCAGCCTCGAACTGGTTCATAGTGTTGTCCTTGCCGCTGGCCTTGAGAGCGGCCTCACCGGCAAAATACTCCTTGTGGTCATCGCCAATGTCGGACCCGGCCATATTCTGGTGCTTGACGCAGGCAATTCCCTGGCGGATTTCCTGGCGCTGCACATTCTTGACGTAGCCCAGCATCGCCTGCTCGCCGAAATACTCGCGCGCGAGATTGTCGGTGCTGAGCGCCGCCGTGTGATAGGTCGGCAGCGTGATCAGGTGGTGGAAGATCCCCGCCCGCCGCGCGGCATCGGCCTGGAAGGTGCGGATTTTCTCATCGGCCTCGGCGGCCAGTTCGGTCGCGTCATAATCGGCACTCATCAACCGCGCCCGGTCATATCCGGACAGATCGCGGCCTTCCGCCTCCCAGGCGTCGAACATCTGTTGGCGGAAGCTCAATGTCCAGTTGAAGCTGGGCGAGTTGTTATAGACCAGCTTGGCGTTGGGAATGACCTCGCGGATACGGTCAACCATTCCAGCGATCTGCTCGATATGCGGCTTCTCGGTCTCGATCCAAAGCAGGTCTGCACCGTTCTGCAGCGCTGTGATGCAGTCGAGCACGCAGCGGTCCTCGCCCGTTCCGGGGCGGAACTGGTAGAGGTTCGAGGGCAGACGGCGCGGGACCATCAGTGCGCCGTCACGGCTGATGAAGACCTGGCCGTTGCCGATCCTGGCCGGATCGACCTCCTCGCAATCGAGGAAGGCGTTGTACTGGTCGCCCAGATCACCCGGCTCCCGGGTGAAGGCGATCTGCTTGGTCAGTCCGGCACCAAGGCTGTCGGTGCGGGCAACGATGATCCCGTCCTCAATCCCCAGTTCGAGGAAGGCATGGCGGATCGCGCGGATCTTCTGGAGGAAGTCCTCGTGCGGGACGGTGACCTTGCCATCCTGGTGCCCGCACTGCTTCTCGTCCGAAACCTGGTTCTCGATCTGGATCGCGCAAGCACCCGCCTCGATCATCTTCCTGGCGAGCAGGTAAGTCGCCTCGGCATTGCCGAAGCCGGCATCGATGTCGGCAATGATCGGCACGACATGCGTTTCGTGATTATCGATAGCGTGTTCGATCCGCCGCGCTTCCACGGCATCGCCGCGAGCGCGCGCCGCGTCGAGTTCGCGGAACATCATGCCCAGCTCGCGCGCATCTGCTTGCCGCAGGAACGTGTAGATCTCCTCGATCAGCGCGGGAACGCTGGTCTTCTCGTGCATCGACTGGTCGGGCAGCGGGCCGAACTCGCTGCGCAACGCGGCGATCATCCAGCCTGACAGGTACAGGTAGCGGCCTTTCGTTGTGCCGAAATGCTTCTTGATCGCGATCATCTTCTGCTGCGCGATGAAGCCGTGCCAGCAACCCAGCGACTGGGTGTAATTGGCCGGATCGGCATCATAGGCGGCCATATCGGCGCGCATGATCCCTGCCGTGTAGCGGGCAATGTCGAGCCCGGTGGGGAACCGGTTCTGGAGTTGCATCCGCGCGGTGCTTTCAGAATCGATCGCGTTCCATGACGCACCCTGCGCATCGATGGTCCGGCGCATGTTGGCGATGCTGGTCTGGTAGGTCACGAACTGTCTCCTGCTGGCGAATGCTTTGCGTTGCCATAGGAATGCCCGCTCCGCCGCCGGAAAAACAGGAAAACTTACAAACTTTGTTGTCTTTCTGAGCGGAATAAGGGATAAAAGCGTGTAACAATGTAAAGAAAGTTACAAATGACAGAAACTGCCGTCTTCGCCGGGCCATCGCTGCGCCGCCTGCGCAAGCGTGAAGGCATGACCCAGGCCGCTATGGCGGCGGTGTTGGGCATCTCGCCCAGTTATCTCAACCTGATCGAACGGAATCAGCGCCCGCTATCGGCGCGGGTGCTGGTGCAAGTGATCGAACGGTTCGACTTCGATCCGCGCATGCTGCGCCGCGACGAGGCGATCGGCGGGGTCGATGGCCTGGCGCGCCGGCTGGCAGACGAACGCTTTGCCGATCTGGGGATCGACCGTGACGAGGTGAACGAATTTCTCGCCGCCGCACCGCAGGCCGCCGCTGCATTCGCCCGGCTTTACGACCGCGCCGGTGCCGCGACGGGTACTGACGGCGAGGACGCGCTGATTGCGTCGCGCCGCGAGATAGAGCGCTGGCGCAACCACTTTGCCGATCTGGATCATGCGGCGGAGGCGCTGGCCGATGAGATGCGCCTTTCGCGCGGAGACTTTGGCGCGGCGTTGACCGATCGGCTGCGCGAGAAGCATCAGCTTTCGATCCGCATCCTGCCTTTCGATGTCATGCCGGGGGCGATCCGCCGGCTCGACTTGCATGCACGCCAGTTGCAGCTCTCCGAAATGCTGGGACATGCCTCGCGCAATTTCCAGATCGCACTGCAAATCGCGCAGCTTGAGCAGCGTGAGGCGATCGAACGGCTGGTCGCGGGCGCGCAGTTGGCCGATTCAGGCGCGCGCCAATTCTTCGAGCGGCATCTCACCGGGTATTTCGCCGCTGCGCTGCTGATGCCGTATGGCCGATTCCTCCGCGCCTGCGAGCAGACCGGATACGATCTTGTGGTGCTGCAACGCCGGTTCGGGGCGAGTTTCGAGCAGGTTGCGCACCGGCTCACCACCTTGCAGCGGGTCGGCCAGAGGGGGCTGCCATTTTTTATGGCCCGGATCGACCGCGCAGGGCAGTTTTCCAAGCGCTTTTCTGGTGCGAGCGGCGCGACGCTGCTCGAAAGCGAGGCGAGTTGCCCCTTATGGATCGTGCATCGTGCGTTCGAGCGGCGCGGCGAATTGTGTGTGCAACCGATCATTGTCGATGGCGTGGACGCCGGGCCTAAACACTGGCTGACGCTGGCGCAGACGGTTGCGGCTGCCGGGGCTGTCGGCGGCGAGGCGGGCTATGTCGTCGTCCTGGGCGTTGAGGCACGGCTGGCGGGCGATCTTGCTGCTGCACGCGGCCGCTCGCTGGCCGAAGCCGACGCGCAGCCGATCGGACTTGGGTGCGCGCGCTGCTTTCGCCGGGACTGTCGTCAACGATCATTGCCGCCGCGCGGGACGCATCCGTCCACCGACCGGCTGCTGCGCGGGATCACCCCCTTCGACTTCCAGCGGGACGATGGGGCTCGCTGACCCGGCCACCGCGCGCGGTGGCCAGTTTCCCCCAGGGAAAAGCTTGTAAAAGCAGCATGTAGTCGTCAAAGTGTAAATTTTACCGACATTTCACTTCTATCGGCTATATTGCTGGTGCATCACAGGTCTTGCGAGATGGAATAGATGAAGGAACTGCGCTTCACTGTCAGCAATGCCGCCGGACCTCATTTGGGGCGGCATGCGCCGGTGCTGTCGAGAAAGGCCGGCAGGTGATGGACACCGGGACACCATTACTGACCGGGGTTGGTCCGGTGGGTTATCTGGCAGGAGCGATTGCCTGCGTGCTCGCGGCATTCTGGATCGTCAGCCATGGGGACAAGGATCGATCCGACCGGCTGGCAGCCATTCTGGCGATCGCTTTCACCGGTGTGTGGTGCGTGACGTCGGTGGTCTTCGATCCGGATGGCTCGTCGGTCAGATATGCCGAGATCGGCCGGAACGTTGCATGGATCCTGCTGGTTTTCCGCCTGTTTGCCAACGACGGCCGGGATGAGAGCATGGGAACGGTCAGGCCGGTGGTCGTCGCCCTGGCGTTCGTCGAACTGCTGCAACTGCCGCTGCTGATGGTGCGAATCGAATACGCCGACAACCCTGGGCTGGAGGTGCTGGCATTCGAAATTTCGGCGATGCTGCGGATGATGGCGGCGATCGGCGCACTGGTGCTGCTGCACAACCTCTATGTCGGGGCGACCGCCAATTCGCGGGCACTGCTACGCTGGAGTTCGACCGCCCTGGCGGTGGTCTGGGGTTACGAGCTGAACATCTACACCATCGCCTACCTGGGCGGGGCAGCTCCCGAATTGCTCTGGGCGCTGCGAGGATATCTGGCGATCGGGCTGGCTGTGTCGCTGGCAGTGGGCAGCACGGCGGTATCGGCCGGTTTGCAGTTCAGCCCATCGCGCGCAGTGACCTTCCGCAGCCTGTCACTCCTGGTGATCGGCGCATATCTCCTGCTGATGGTGGTCGTCACCCAATCGCTGGCGCTGGTCGGCGGCGATCTGGCCCGCCTTTCCCAGGTCGCATTCTTCGTATTTGCGAGCGTGGGGGCGATCATCTGGTTGCCTTCGCAGCGCTTGCGCGACTGGTTGAAGCAAAAGCTGTCGAAACATCTGTTCCAGCACCGTTACGATTATCGCGAGGAATGGCTGCGCTTTACAGGCACGATCGGCCAGCGCGGTTCGCAGCAAAGCAGCCTGCACGAACGGTTGATCAAGGCAATGGCCGATATTACCGACAGCCCCGGCGGGTTCCTGCTTGCGCCTGACGAGGAAGCCAATCTTTCGCTGGTTGCGCGCTGGCAATGGCCTGAACCCGATGTGCCGACCGTGGCCGGAAACTACGCACTGGCCGGATATCTGGAGCAGCAGGGACAGATTCTCGATCTCGACCGGATGCGCGAGGACGAACGGCTCAACCCCGGTGAAGCGCAGGTTCCGCAATGGCTTGCGGAACTGGACCAGGGCTGGGCGCTGGTTCCTTTGCTCCATTTCGACCGGCTGGTCGGGGCGGTGGTGCTGGCGCGTCCGAAGAGCGGCAGGCGGCTGGATTGGGAGGATCTCGATCTGCTGCGTGTGGTTGGGCAGCAATTGGCGAGCTATCTTGCGGAACAGGCAGTGCAGCGCGCATTGATGGAGGCAAGCCGGTTTGACGAATTCAGCAGGCGCATCGCCTTCGTGATTCATGACATCAAGAACCTGGCCAGCCAGCTGTCCATGCTCGCGCGCAATGCTGAAAAGCATGCCGACAATCCCGAATTTCGCGCCGACATGATGGTGACCCTGCGCAACAGCGCGGACAAGCTCAACGCGCTGCTGGCCCGGCTGGGGCGTTATGGCGCCGGGCATGTGGCGCAGTTGCAACCAATCGACCTGGCAGGCGTAGTCAACGGCATCGCTGAGAGATTCCGCGGGTTGCACAAAGTGGAGGTGGCAAGTGCCGTCCCGTGCGACGTGAACGCCAATGCAGAGGCGCTCGATCAGGCGATGTCGCACATTCTGCAGAACGCGATCGATGCCAGCACCAGCGATGCGGCGGTGCAGCTGGCCGTGGCGCGCGACGGTGTGTGCGGAAGAATCGATGTGACCGATCGCGGCGTCGGCATGTCGCCCGGCTTCGTTCGCAATGGCCTGTTCAGACCGTTCGTATCGTCGAAGAACAATGGCTTCGGCATCGGCGCGTTCGAGGCGCGCGAGCTGATCCGGGCAATGGGCGGGCGGCTCGAGGTCGATTCGCGCGAGGGGATAGGGACGCGCGTCTCGGTGTTCCTGCCGCTCGCTGCCATGCAGGCGATTGCCGGGTCCGGCAGGCCCATTGAATCAGAGGCGGAACAATGACCGAGAAACGTCCTATCTTGCTTGTCGTGGAAGATGACGAGGGGCTGCAGGCGCAGTTCAAGTGGGCCTATGACGATTTCGAGGTGATCCCCGCGATCGACCGTGACAGCGCCATCTCCGCATTGCGCGCGCACGAACCTGCGGTCGTCACGCTCGATCTTGGCCTGCCGCCCGATCCTGATGGCACCAGCGAAGGCTTTGCCGTGCTCGATGCGATCATGGCGCTGAAACCCGATGCCAAGGTGATTGTTGCCACGGGTCACGGTGCGCGCGAGAGCGCGCTTCAGGCCATCGAGCGGGGAGCTTACGATTTTTACCAGAAACCGGTCGATATCGAGGAATTGGGCCTGATCGTCCGGCGGGCCTACAATCTCTACGGGATCGAGCAGGAAAACCGGCGCCTGGCCGAAAAAGTGAACGAAGACAAGACAGTGCTTGGCACTCTGATCACTTCGGCTCCGGAAATGATCAAGGTCGCGCGCACTATCGAACGGGTGGCGAACACCAATGTCTCGGTCATGCTGCTGGGGGCAAGCGGCACCGGCAAGGAACTGCTCGCGCGCGGACTTCATGACGCTAGCGACCGGCGCAAGGGGCCGTTCGTTGCGATCAACTGCGCGGCCATCCCCGAGAACCTGCTCGAAAGCGAACTGTTCGGGCATGAAAAGGGCGCCTTCACGGGCGCAGTCAAGACCACCGAGGGCAAGATCGAAAGCGCCGATGGGGGTACACTGTTCCTCGATGAGGTGGGCGATATTCCGTTGCCGCTTCAGGTCAAGCTGCTGCGCTTTTTGCAGGAACGCACGATCGAGCGGGTGGGCGGGCGCAGCGCGATTGCGGTCAATACGCGGATCGTGTGCGCGACCCATCAAGACCTCGAAGCGATGATCGGCGAGGGGAAATTCCGCGAGGATCTGTTCTATCGCCTGGCCGAAATCGTGATCCGCATCCCCTCTCTGGCCGAACGCCCGGGCGACGCCACGCTGTTGGCCAAGGCGTTTCTGAAGCGCTTTTCCGCCGAGATGAATCCGCAGGTCAAAGGCTTTGCCTCCGAAGCGCTGAGCGCGATCGATGCCTGGAACTGGCCGGGCAATGTGCGCGAACTTGAAAACCGCGTAAAACGCGCCGTGATCATGGCCGAAGGTAAGATGGTAAGTGCGGACGACCTCGATCTGGGCGAAGGCGAGGGCGAACACGCCGACGCGCTGAACCTTAAAACGGCGCGCGAGGAAGCAGACCGGCGCGTGATCCGCCGCGCGCTGGCACGCAGCGAGGGCAATATCTCGAACACCGCAAAGATGCTGGGGATCAGCAGGCCGACGCTTTATGATCTGCTCAAGCAGTATGAACTGCAGGGCTGACGCAGGCCTTGAGAAAACGCCTTTCGCTCTTCAACGATCCGATGATCGCCGTCCTGATGCTGGCAACGCTGGCGGGCTTCATCCTGCCCGTTGGCGGCGAAACCAGGCCGGTCGCGCAAGATGTTGCCAGCACCGCGATCTTTGCGCTGTTCCTGGTCAATGGCATGCGAGTTGCGCGCGGTGAGATTATACGCGCGTTTGCCAACTGGCGTTATTTCCTGCCGCTGCTTGTCTGGGTGTTCGGGGCAATGGCGATCCTGGGGCTGGGATTTTCGCGGCTGGCTGCCGCGCATCTTCCACCGCTCGTGGCGTTGGGTTTTCTCTATCTGGGAACTCTGCCATCGACGATCCAGTCGGCCACCTCATACACCACGCTCGCGGGCGGGAATATCGCGCTGGCGGTGGTGGGCGCGGCCTTGATCAACATCACGGGCGTGCTTGTTACCGCGCCGCTGTTCGCACTGCTGGGCGGGGGAGAACTGGCCGAGTTAGGGAATGACGCGATCTGGCGGATCGCGCTGATGTTGGTGCTGCCATTCATGATCGGTCAGGCTTTGCAGGGCTGGACCCGCGGCTGGATCCTGGAGCGGAAGGACAAGATCGTCTGGCTCGACCGGATTGTGATCGGGATTGCCGTCTATGTCGCCTTTTCCGGCGCGGTCGAGCAGGGACTGGCGCGAATGTTTGCGGCTGAGGATTGGTTGCAGTTGGGGATGCTGGTGCTGGCCTACCTGCTGCTTGCAAAGCTTGGCGCCTGGGTGCTGGGCGGTGCCTTGTCGTTTGCGCGCGAAGACCGGATCGCCTTCCTTTTTGCCGGGGCGCAAAAGAGCGTTGCAGTCGGCGCGCCGCTCGCTGCGATCCTGTTCGCGCCGGAAATCGCGGGGTTCGTGATCGCGCCGCTGCTGCTCTATCATCTGCTGCAGTTGGTGATAGCGGCACCTCTCGCTAAATATCTGTCGCGATCGCCCGGTTAGCCTCGATCCGGTTGTGGCGCACCGACCACCAGAATGACAGCCCGATCAGGATTGCGCCGATCAGCCCCCTTACTGCCTCATAAAATTCAATCGCTAATCCGGCTTGGCTCGCGCCATCAAACCCCGCCCCGATTGTCCATCCAGTGAACGGGTCGAGCAAGTCATTCGTGCCACGATACGAAATCACCGTTTCGCCGTTCCACTCGTAGGCGACGGCGTAGAAACCGGCTGCTTGCCAGCCATCTTGCTCATCCGGCTCGAATGGCCGAATAGTGGCGGTCCCAATGCTTCCGCTCTCATCGAGATCGCCAACGGCGGCGTTATAGCCTCGATTGTAACTATCCAGGGCGAGCAATGATAGAAATACTTCGCGATCCATCGTCTAATTGCCTTTCCTGAACATCTCGGAGAACGCACCCACTGGCACATCATCCGGGAAGTCACTCCGACTCAAGTTCATGCCTTTGAGTTGACTTAGCCACCCCAACCGCTTCTCGATCCCGGTCGTCACCCGATCGCGTGTGATCTGCACGGTGATACGGCGCAGCGAGACGCCTTTGCCGAATGTTGCAGCCAGATCATCGGGATCGACCCGTTCGACACTGGCGGGATCAACAAGATCGCCGAATGTCACCAGCATGGGGCGACCTTTCATCTTTGCCAGCGGCGGGTTGATCTTCTCTTGTGTCGCCGGCAGCTCGACGGGCTCCGTCAATTCAAGCATATTGGCAAAGCGGCCCAAGAAGGCATCGCCGTTCTTGTCCAGCCCCTTCGGCGCAAGCAGAAACATTATCCGCGCAGCAAAATCGACATCATCTTCAGAACGCAACAGAGCGAACAAAATGCCTCGTTCGCCCAAGTCCACCATGGCAGCCTCCCCCATGGCACTTCGATTGATGCGTTGGCTGGATGGACTCTCGGGATTGGTTTCCATGTGAGTGTCGACTTCTATCACGCTTGATCCGGTCTTTAGGCCTTCAGGCGTATCGACCTCCACCGTCATGCGATAACGGTAGGTCGGCGTATCGTCGAAAGGATTGCAGGCAGCCAGAAGCAGCCAGGAAGAGAGAAGGACTGTGATCCATTTGCAGCCCACGAGTGGGCTGCGTGAGTTCGACTGGTTGTGGATCGTCCTTCCCCGCATCTCAACCGTCGGCCCATTGCGGGAGGGAGAGCGTGCCCATCATGTGATCGAGCCGATCTGATGCCGGTCTCCGCCAGTCACATCGATACAAAGCAATAGCTCGGTCGCGCACAAGTCTTGGCAACTTGCGTTCCTTTCTCACTGAAATGAGACCCGCGAATTTTTGCTTATGCCTCTTGATGCAAAGATGATTGCATCACGTCAACCATGATTTTCCTTATAATCCACGGTTTTAATATCTGTCGCGATCGCCCGGCTAGCCTCGATCCGGTTGTGACGCACCGACCACCAGAATGACAATCCGATCAGGATTGCGCCGATCAGCCCGGTAACCGTTTCGGGAATTTGCACCTTGGCCGAAACCAGCATGATGGCGCCCAGAACAATGATCGCCCAGAAGGCCCCGTGTTCGAGATAGCGATACTGCGCCAGCGTGCCCTTGTGCACCAGATGGATGGTCATCGAGCGCACGAACATTGCCCCGATCGACAGGCCCAGGGCGATCACGATCATATTGTTCGAGAGCGCGAAGGCGCCGATCACCCCATCAAAGCTGAAGCTGGCATCGAGCACGTTCAGATAGAGGAAGCCGCCAAACCCGCTGCGGACCACCGCGCCGTGAAGGCGCGCCGCCTCCTCCTTCATCTCGAGTATCGTGCTGATCCCCTCGACTGCGATGAAGGTGACAAGGCCGAGAATGCCGGCGACCAGGAAGGTCAGCGCTTCGGCAGGGTCGAGAAGAGTCGAAATTCCCCACATCGTCAGGAGAAGGAGCGCGATTTCGGCGGCAGGAAGCGCGGCAAAACGGGTCAGCCAATGTTCCAGCGCACCAATCCAGTGCAATGCCTTGTCCTGATCGAAGAAGAACTTGAGACCGACCATGGCAAGAAACGCCCCACCAAAACCGGCGATGCCGACGTGCGCGGAATTGACGATCCGTTCATACTCCTGCGGCTGACTGAGCGACAGCGTGACCGTTTCAATCGGCCCCAGGCCCGCGGCAATTGCCACGATGGCAAGCGGAAACACGATACGCATGCCAAACACTGCAAAGGCAATGCCCCAGGTGAGGAACCGGCGTTGCCACACCTCGTCCATTTCCTTGAGCACCGAAGCATTGACCACCGCATTGTCAAAACTGAGCGAAATTTCCAGCACCGACAGGATCGTTACGATCCAGAGGATTTCAGCCGTGGCGAGCAGAGATCCGGTGGCGTACCAGCCATACCACGCCCCCAGGGCAAAACAGGCCAGCGTGAAGATGAACGAAAAGCCGTAGAAACGGGTAAAAGTCTGCATGGTTGTGGTCAGTCTTTGGGCTGATAGGTCTGGTCGGTGCCGGGAAACTTTCGGCCGCGCACATCTTCGGCATAGGCGGCAGCGGCCTTGCCGATAATCGCCGCGATATCCTCATAGCGCTTGACGAAGCGGGGCACCCGCTCGAACATTCCCAGCATGTCTTCGGTAACCAGCACCTGCCCGTCGCATTGGGCGGAGGCGCCGATGCCGATCGTTGGGCAACTGACAACCCTGGTCGCCTCGATCGCGATCGGTTCGACCACTCCCTCAATCACAATCGCGAAGGCCCCGGCCACGTCCAGCGCCATGGCATCGCTGACGATTTTTTCTGCCTCCACATCGCTGCGTCCGCGCGCGGCATAACCGCCCAGGATGTTCACCGCCTGCGGGGTCAGCCCGACATGGCCCATCACCGGCACACCGCGTTCGCTGAGGAACGCCACGGTCTCGGCCATGGCCGCTCCGCCCTCCAGCTTCACCGCCGCCGCTCCACTGATCTTGAGCAGGTAGGCAGCGCTTTCGAAGGCTTGCTGGGGCGAGGCTTCATAAGTGCCGAAGGGCATATCGACCACCACGACCGAATGATACGAACCACGCACTACGGCGGCGGCGTGATTGGCCATCATCTCCAGCGTGACCGGCACGGTTGTGGGCAGGCCGTAGATGACCTGCGCGAGCGAATCCCCCACCAGCAATATGTCGCAATGGGCATCGAGCAGCTGCGCCTGCCGGGCGGTATAAGCCGTCAGCATGACCAGCGGTTCGCGCGTCACGCCGTCGCTCTTGCGCTCGCGGATATTAGGCACGGTGAGCCGCCGCATCGGCTGCGGCGTCGGGTTGGCCCGGCTGGTCGATGTGTCGAGTTTGAATGTCGTGGACATGCCTGGCTATTAGACGCGGCGGACGGCGGGGGAAAGCCTGTAGATTGTGACTTGTAAAGGACGCGGGCCTTGCTAGCTTCCGGCTCCATTGCGCGGGGGTTGCCGGAAATGGCACCGCAAGCCTGTGACTAGGCCCTGCGATTGGGAAGGAAACATGCATGTTCTTGGATAGGGTCAAGCCGCTGGACGCGATCATTGCGACAGCGGAAAAGAAGTCTCTGCATCGAACTTTGGGCTGGTTTCAGCTGACCCTGATGGGCATTGGCGCAGTGATCGGTACCGGGATATTCGTGCTGACTGCGGTCGGTGCGCAGAAGGCCGGCCCCGGGCTGATGGTGGCGTTTGCGATTGCCGGCTTTGTCTGCATCGTGGCGGCGCTTTGTTATGCCGAAATTGCCGCGATGATCCCGGTGGCGGGCAGTGCCTACACCTACAGCTATGCCACCATGGGCGAGTTCTTTGCCTGGACCGTGGGTTGGGCGCTGATCATGGAATATGCCATCGCGGCCAGTGCGGTTTCGGTCGGCTGGTCGGGATATTTCACCGGCACGATCCTCAATGAATTCCTGGGAATTCACTTACCGGCCTGGTTGAGCGGTGGCCCGCTTGCCATGGGCGGGGTGGAAGGCGGCTTCATCAATCTTCCGGCGTTTTTGATTGCACTGCTGGTGACCGCGCTGCTCGTCATCGGGACCAGCGAAAGCGCCAAGGTCAATGCCGTGCTGGTGGCGATCAAGGTGACCGCGCTGACCGCCTTCGTGGCCTTGACCCTTTCCAGTTCTGATTTTGACACCGACAAGTTCAATCCGTTCCTGCCTGCCGGCCTGTTCGGGGGCTGGGGAACCGGCGTGGGTGCGGTTGGCGCGGCGGCGACCATGTTCTTCGCCTATGTCGGGTTTGACGCGGTATCGACCGCGGCTGAGGAAACCAAGGATCCGCAGCGCAATGTCCCCATCGGCCTGGTCGGCTCGCTGCTGTTCTGCACGGTGTTCTATATCCTCGTCGCGGCCGGTGCGATCGGCACGCTGGGCGGTCAGCCGATCATGGATGCCGCTGGCTTCCCGCTCGAGGCGGGCTCGGCCGAACTGGCGCGCCAGTGCGCCATGCCCGAACACGCCGATGCGCTGGTTTGCTCGAACGAGGCGCTGGCGCATGTGCTGCGGGTGATCGGGTTCTCCGGCATCGGCAACGTGCTCGGTATCGCGGCTTTCCTGGCCTTGCCTTCGGTCATCCTGGTTCTGATCTTCGGCCAAACCCGCATTTTCTTCGTGATGAGCCGTGACGGGTTGCTGCCTGAGCTGCTCAGCACCGTGCATCCGCGGTTCAGGACGCCGCATGTGGTGACCATCATGACCGGTATTGCCGTCGCGGTCGCGGCTGCGTTTTTCCCGGTCGGGCAGCTGGCAGACATTTCGAATGCCGGGACGCTCTATGCCTTCCTGATGGTGGCGATCGCGGTGATGATTTTGCGGATGAGGGATCCTTCGCGCCACCGGCACTTCCGGGTGCCGTTCGTGTGGCTGGTGGGGCCCTTGACGGTGATCGGTTGCGTCCTGTTGTTCTTCAACCTGCCAAGTGCTGCGATGCTGTTCTTGCCCGGCTGGGGCGTGCTCGGGCTGTTCGTCTACTTCCTCTATTCGCGCAGCCGCAGCCATCTGGGCCGGGGGATTATTGAAGTGGTGGACGATGTTGCAGGCGAGGAGACGATGATCCCGATCCACCCCCCGAGGGACTGATCCTTTACATTCCTGCGAGAGAAGCGGGGCCGTCTTGCGGGACGGCCCCTTTCTTTTTTGGCGCCTTCCTTGCGCTTCATCCCGCAAACGAGCCACCACGGCTCATGCGGTTAATGGGTCCTGACCCTAGACCCGAAGAAGCAGCGACCTTGCAAATTCGGTGAGCGTATCGTCGCGCGCGCCCATCACCACGATCCGATCGCCAGCCTGCGCCAGATCAGTAATGCGCCGTCCGCAATCCTCGCGCGCGGCAATGTGTTCGGCGCGCCCGCCCGCCGCATTGATCAGTGCCACGATCCGCTCGCTCCCCTCGCTGCGGTCAACCGTACCGCCGAAATAGACCGGGTCGCACATGATCGTGATGTCATCCGGCCCCAGCTCGCGCGCGAAGGTCTGCGCCAGTTCGCGGCCCATCTGGCGCAGCGGGCCGTAGCCGTGCGGCTGGAAGAAGGCGATCACGCGCCCGCGCGAGGCCTTTAATGTGCGCAGCGTGGCGGCGCATTTTTCCGGATTGTGGCCGAAATCGTCGATCACCGTGATCCCGCTGGCGCTGGTGCCGATCACGTCGAACCGGCGCGCGAGGCCCGCAAAGTTCGCCAGCGCCTCGACCGCCAGCTTCACCGGCACACCCGCGCAGGCCGCCCCGGCAATCGCCGCGAGCGCGTTCGAAAGATTGTGCCTGCCGGGCATGTTCAGCGTCAGCGGATACTGAGCTGCGTCATGCCGGTCAGCCACCAGCGCCGCCTGCCTTGTCGGCCCATCGGCTATGCTGCCGGGCACGATCCCGATCTGCGCCTTTTCCTGATCGATGCCGAAAGTCAGGACTTCGTTTGCGCGCGGCAGCAGCGCCAGCGCCTCTCCGTCGTCGGCATTGATCGCCGCGATCCGGCTGCGCCCGAGGAAAGCGCCGAACAGTTCGCGCAGTTCGTCCATCCCCTTATGATCGAGACTGACGTTGAGCAGCACGCCAACGGCGGGGCGATAGAGCGCGATCGAGCCATCGCTTTCATCGACCTCGCTCACATAGATGCTGCGCGAACCCACCAGCGCGCTGGCATGGGGGTTATCGGGGGTGACGAAATTCTTCATCACCGCGCCGTTCATGATTGTCGGCTCGCGTCCGGCAACATGCATGATCCACCCCAGCATGGCGGTGACGGTGGATTTGCCGCTGGTCCCGGCAACCCCAATCCCCGCCCCGCTGGTGTTGAACAGGATCGAATTGAGTTCTGCCCGCGTCAGCCGCAGGCAGCCGAGTTCGGCGGCGCGCCGGATCTCGGGCACGGTGTCTTCGATTGCCGCCGATGCCACGAGGATCTGCCGGGATGAGGTGATCCCGCTGCCGTCCTGCGGGAAAAGCGCAAACCCCTGCCGCTCCATATCGGCGAATTTTTCGGGCGTGCGACCTTGGTCGCGGCTGCGATCGGACCCCGCGACCTGCGCCCCGCGACCTTTGAGGATTTGCGCCAACGGCCACATGCCCGATCCGCCAATCCCGCAGAAGAAGAATGGGCGGGCCAGCAGTTCATCGTATGAAGGCAATTCGGGCATGAGCGAAGCGGTATTGAGTTGTGCGGGTCAACACAAGAAGGCTATCAGGCTTTTATGACCAGGATTGCCGTCTGCGCGCCCGCCACGCCGATTACCCGCGATCATGCGGCGGCGCTTGAGGAGCTGATCGCGGCGGAATTCCCCCAGCATTCGGTGCATTTCCACGATCAGAGCTTCCTCAGCGTCGGACATTTTGCCGGGAGCGATCTTGAGCGGCTCGAAGCACTGCTCGATTGCGCCAACGATCCCGCATTCGATGCCGTGTGGTTCGCGCGCGGCGGCTATGGCTCCAATCGCATAGCAGAGGCAGCGATCGTGCGGATGAACAAGGCGGCGCGGGCCAAGACCTATGTCGGCTTTTCCGACATGGGCTATCTGCTTGGCGGGCTCTATCGCCACGGCATCGGCCAGCCGGTGCATGGATCGATGCCGATCAGCGCGCGTTCGGATACGGGGCGTGAGGCTGTGCGCCGCGTACTGCGCTGGTTCGCAGGGGACGGCAGCGGGCTTGAACCCAGCCTCAACGGGCATACGCCTGCGGTGGCCTTCAATCTCATCACGCTGGCCATGCTCACTAACACCCCGCTGTTGCCCGATCTTACCGGCCATGTCGTGATGGTGGAGGAGGTGAGCGAACATCTCTATTCGATAGACCGGCTGTTCTTTCACATCGCTGCCACGCTGCCGCGGCTCGCAGGCCTCAGACTAGGGGCGATCACCGATGTTCCCGAGAACGATCGCGAATTCGGGCAAGGGGCAGAAGATATCGCCAGGTTCTGGTGCGCCCGGGCGGGCATTCCCTATCTTGGCCGCGCCCTGATCGGCCATACGCCCGAAAACCGGATCGTGCCCTTTGGCCTTGCCAGCCCGGCCAAGGCTGGTTAGCCGCGCTGCCAGATCAGGAGGCAGTGATGAGAGCATTCGTTTTTCCCGGGCAGGGCAGCCAGAAGCTGGGCATGGGGGCCGATCTGGCGGCGGCCAGCCAGGCCGCGCGCGAGGTGTTCCAGGAAGTTGATGAGGCATTGTCGCAAGGGCTGTTCGCGATCATGCGCGATGGGCCGGAAGACCAGCTGACGCTGACCGAGAATGCCCAGCCCGCGATCATGGCCAATGCCATCGCCGTGCTGCGTGTGCTCGAAAAGGATTTCGGCGTAGGGCTGGCTGACGAGGGGGCTTGTGTCGCGGGACACTCGCTGGGCGAATATACCGCCTTGTGCGCGGTGGGGGCGTTTTCGCTGGCGGATACCGCGCGGTTGCTCAAGCTGCGCGGGCAGGCGATGCAGGCCGCCGTCCCGGTCGGGGTTGGTGCGATGGCGGCGCTGCTGGGCGCGGATATAGAGCGCGCCGGGGCGCTCGCCGCTGCTGCGGCCCAAGGCCAGGTTTGCGAAGTCGCCAACGATAACGACCCGACGCAGGTGGTGATCTCTGGCCACCGCGAGGCGATCGAGCGGGCGGTGGCAATGGTGAAGGATTTCGAGATCAAGCGCGGCGTGCTGCTGCCCGTTTCCGCACCGTTCCATTGTTCGATAATGCAGCCCGCGGCAGAGCGCATGGCCGAGGCGCTGGCCGAAACCGTGCCCGGGCCGCTTGCCTTGCCGCTCTATGCCAATGTCACCGCGGCCAGCGTCACCGATCCTGCCGAAGAGCGGCAGTTGCTGGTCGAACAGGTCACGGGCCGCGTTCGCTGGCGCGAAAGCGTGCTGGCCATGCGCGCGGACGGCATCGAACAGTTCGTCGAACTGGGCGGCAAGGTGCTGGGGCCGATGATCGGGCGGATCGACAAGGAGGCGGAAGTTGCCAGCCTTGTAACGATGGAAGATATCGAGAGTTTCGTGGCCGGGTTGTGAAGATTCACGCGGAGACGCGGAGACGCGGAGGGGTAATTGGAAGTTGATGAAGTCTCAGGGGAAGTGGTCGATGCCTGCATCGGCATTCACCGTGATCTTGGACCCGGTCTGTTGGAAAGCGTCTATGAGCTGGTCTTGGCGGGCGAGCTGCAACGACGGGGATTTTTGATCGACCGGCAGCTGCCGGTCGATATTGAATATCAAGGTCGAAATTATAGCGCCGCCTTTCGGGTTGACTTGATGGTCAATGGCTGTCTGGTGCTGGAAATAAAATCGGTCGAACAACTGATGAAGGTTCACGCAAAGCAACTCCTTACCTATCTCCGGCTAACCAGATTGCCGGTGGGGCTGCTCCTCAATTTTGCCGGTGCTACAATGAAAGAGGGCATCCGGCGTGTCGTCAATGATTACCGGCAGCCGATGGCGACCTCCGCGTCTCCGCGTCTCCGCGTGAATCAGGATCTTGGAGAATGACGATGTTTTCACTCAAGGGCATGAACGCGCTCGTTACGGGAGCAAGCGGCGGGATCGGCTCGGCCATCGCCTATGCGCTGGCGCAGCAGGGCGCGCGGATCGCGCTGTCAGGCTCGAACGGCGAGAAACTGCGCGTGTTCCGCGAGCAGCTCAACGAGGAAGTGGGCGGCGACCATGTCGAGATTACCTGCAACCTTGCAGATCCGGTGCAGGTCGAGGAGCTGATCCCGGCCACCGTGGATACGCTGGGCGGGATCGATATTCTGGTCAACAATGCCGGCATCACGCGCGACAACCTCGCCATGCGGATGAAGGACGAGGAATGGGATGAGGTCATCCGCATCAACCTCGAATCCTGCTTCCGCCTGATGCGCGCGGCGGCGCGGCCGATGATGAAGGCGCGCTTTGGCCGGATCATCTCGATCACCAGCGTTGTCGGGGCGACGGGCAACCCGGGGCAGATCAACTATGCTGCGGCCAAGGCTGGCATTGTCGGCATGTCCAAGAGCCTGGCGCAGGAGCTGGCGAGCAGGGGTATCACCGTCAATTGCGTGGCACCCGGCTTCATCCGCACCGCGATGACCGATCAACTTCCCGATGCGCAGAAGGATGCGCTCAACGCCCGCATTCCGGCCGGACGGATGGGCGAAGGCAGCGATATCGGTGCCGCCGTGGCCTATCTTTCGAGCCGCGAGGCAGGCTATGTCACCGGCGCGACGCTGCATGTGAATGGCGGGATGGCGATGCTGTAGGTAGGCGAGGGCGCGATTCAGGGTGTTTATCCCCAAGGAATCGGGGCGCAGGTGACAGCAAACTTGCCGCATTTGCCCCGCGCGCTAAGGTTTGGGGCCCAGTTTCCGGCGTTTTGTGGGCGATTCCGTTCCGGGCTGCTCGCGGCGCGCAAGAAGGACCGAGTAAGAGAGCATGAAAGCTACAATCGAACGCGCTACCTTGCTGCGCTGTTTGTCTCACGTCCAGTCGGTAGTGGAGCGGCGCAACACCATTCCGATCCTGTCCAACGTCCTGATCGAGGCGGGCGATGGCGGCAGGCTGAAGGTAATGGCGACCGACCTCGATCTGCAGGTGGTCGAGAACATGGCTGCCGCATCGGTCGAGACGACCGGGGCGATCACGGTTTCCGCGCATCTGCTGTTCGACATCGCGCGCAAGCTTCCCGAAGGTAGCCAGGTCAGCCTCGAGACCGCGGACAACCGCATGGAGGTCAAGGCCGGGCGCAGCCGCTTCAAGCTGCCCACGTTGCCGCGTGACGATTTCCCGGTGATCGTCGAAGGCGAACTGCCGACCAGCTTCGAAATTCCCGCACGCACGCTGGCCGAAATGATTGACCGCACGAGATTTGCCATCTCGACCGAGGAAACGCGCTACTACCTCAACGGCATCTTCCTCCACGTCACCGATGACGAGGCGCCGGTGCTGAAGGCGGCGGCGACCGATGGGCACCGGCTGGCGCGGTTTACGCTGCCCCGGCCCGAAGGCGCCGAAGGAATGCCCGACGTAATCGTGCCGCGCAAGGCGGTGGCCGAACTGCGAAAGCTGCTCGAAGAGGCGCTTGACGGTAATGTCGAGGTCGATCTTTCGGCCAGCAAGATCCGCTTCACGCTGGGCGGCGAGGGCGGGGTGGTGCTGACCAGCAAGCTGATCGACGGCACTTTTCCTGATTACAGCCGCGTCATTCCCACCGGCAACGACAAGCTGCTCAAGCTCGATCCCAAGAGCTTTTTCGAAGGCGTGGACCGCGTGGCCACCATCGCCACCGAGAAGACCCGCGCGGTCAAGATGGGGCTAGAACCGGACAAGGTGACGCTGTCGGTCACCAGCCCCGACAACGGCACCGCAGCCGAGGAAATCGCCGCCGACTACGCGTCAGATCCATTCGAGATCGGGTTCAACGCCAATTACCTCAAGGATATTCTCGCGCAGATCGATGGTGACACGGTGGAGCTGCACCTGGCCGATGCCGGCGCGCCCACACTGATCCGGCAGAACGAGAAGAGCCCGGCGCTCTATGTGCTGATGCCGATGCGGGTGTGATGGCTGACGAGTCGAGTCCAGAGTATCTTGACGGTTATTCTATTCAGATCGCGCGGTTGGTCATCGCGTCGTCTTATCTCGAGCATCGACTTAATGAACTGCTACAGTCCGCGCTGGCACTGAATGATCTCCAGACAAATGCTCTCGTCAATCCAATGTCGAGCAGGAATAAAATCGAGTTATTGGAGCGCCTTAACCGGGAACATATCAAGGGCAAGCTCTACGCTCACTGGGATCTAAAGGGATTCTGTCAGAAAGCTAAAAAGCAGTTCGCCATGCGGAATGAGATTGTCCATGGTGAATTTGGTCACGACAAGGACAGAAAGATTTCGATCAAGGCATATACTGGCAAGAACAAATTAACGGGCGCTCCACAGAGATGGCCTGGTGAACGGCTGTCTGAATTGGCAACTGATTTCATGTCATCAGTTGAAGAGGCGGATGGATTTCTCCAGCGAACTCGGGAGCTGGCACAAGAAGCCCTTGTGCGAAAAGCTGAGCGATCGTGACCGCCGAAGTCCGCATCTTCGGCACGGTCATCTCGACCTATACGCGGATCGTTTAGATCACCGCTGACGAAGCGGGGCTAGGCCACGAAACGATTGCAACGGCCGCGCATTCGACTGCCAACCGGCATCCGTTCGGCAAGGTACCGGTGGTAGAGATTGACGGGCTCGAACTTTACGAGAGCGTCAGCATCACCCAATATATCGACAACGCCCCTATCTGTCGGCCTGGATGGCGGTGACGGAGCAGCGGGGCAGCGTCCGCGCAACCCGCTGGGAAAGCGAACCGGACTAGGCTAGGCAGGCCCAAACAGGAGACCTGCCGATGACCGCACAACAAGTCCACGTTCGCCGCGACGATCTGACCAGCGCCGAACTGGCCGAAATCGAGCAGGGCCCGCTGGCCGATGGCGCGGTTCGGCTGGAAATCGAAAGCTTCTCGGTCACCTCGAACAACGTCACCTACGCTGTGGTGGGCGAGATGGTAGGATATTGGAACTTCTTTCCCGCGCCAGATGGTTGGGGGATCGTGCCGATGTGGGGCCACGCCAGCGTGGTGGAGAGCAAATGCCCCGAAATTGCGGTGGGCGAGCGGGTCTATGGCTTCTTGCCCATGGCCACGCATCTTGATGTCATTCCGGGCCGGATTTCGGCGGGCGGCTTTATGGACCTGGCCGAACATCGCCAGCCGATGAGCCCGATCTACAACCAGTATGCGCGCCTCGCCGCCGACCCTGAGCACGATCCTGCGCATGAGGGTGAGCGGATGATCTTCGGCCCGCTGTTCAAGACCGGGTTCCTGATCGAATATTTCATGCGCATCAATGACTGGTTCGGGGCGGAATCGGTAATCCTCACCAGCGCTTCGTCAAAGACCGCGATGGGCCTTGCTTGCGTGGCAAAGCACAATTCGCCCGCTATCCGGAGCATCGGGCTGACTTCGGCGGGCAATGTCGATTTCGTGAAGGGCACCGGGCTGTATGACGAAGTGCTCGCCTATGGCGACGTCGGCACGCTGAAGCAGGTGCCCAGCGTCTCGGTCGATTTCGCGGGCAACGCCGCCCTGCTGCGGCAATTTCATGCGCATCTGGCCCAAAACCTCGCTTATTCCTGCCTTGTCGGCGTCACGCATATCGATGAGCGCGGCGGCGGGCTGGGTGGAGGGACGGACCTGCCAGGGCCGCGCCCGACACTGTTCTTCGCGCCCGATCACGCGGTTGCGCTGTTCAAGCAGCTGGGCCCGCAAGAGGCAGGGCGGCAGATGGCAGCAAGCTGGCAGGCATTTCTCGACAGCGCGGCGGGCTCGATCACGATCGAGCGGCGGCAGGGCCTCGATGCGGCACGCAAGGTGTTTGCTGAAATGGTAGGCGGTCAGGTCGATCCGGCCAGGGGTATCGTGATCGAGCCCTGAGTGAGGGGCGAGCACCTGCCCTTTGGGCTTCTAAATCACTTTTCGAGGGCTTCGCGTGCGATTGCGCGCACCATTCGCTTCTCGTCAATCGTCAAATCGCGGTTCAGCTCGTGACGGGCTTGAGCCAAAATCGGAGCGTCAACTTCACGAGGCAGGCTGTTTGAGGTGACTAAATGCTGCTTGAAGGTGGCCATTTGACCGTCGTTAAATCGACCGAGGATGCTTTGCACAATCGAGTTGAAGTTGATTACACCACCGTTCTGAGGTTCGGACTGGGCAAGCGGTAGTTTCCCAATCGTGGAAGCCGGTTCGGTAGTTGCAATTCTGCATGTCAGAAATGTTCGCACGTGATCTGCGGTCAACTCTGACAAAGAGTCGATTTCCTGCATCAGGTGGGGCGAAACGTTGCCACGCGTGGGAGAGACTCCAAGAAGGTGGACACGTACGCCAAATGATTGGGCCACTTGCACACCTACACGAAGGTCTTCGTCGCCAGCAAGGATAAGTGCGTCGCTCAGCGCCTTGTTTCGTGCAAGATCGATGAGGTCGGTAATAATCAGGGAATCGACACCCTTCTGTTGTCCTTGGCTGTTGAGCATTCCCAGCCGCAGTTTCACGTTGTGTTTTTGCCCAAGTGCCATCTGTTCTGTGCTTGGTCCGCTGTAGGGTTTGATGCCGTCGTACCAGTAGATGCGCAACAGTCTTGCATCAGATTCGACTGATCGCGCGAATTCACAAATTGTTTCCACAGCCTGGTCGATGTCGAGCTGGCAGGCTGTTCTGGGCTGCTTTGCACCGTAGAGCAGAGATGATCCGGCGGCGAAGAGATAGCCAGCATCGACAAAAACTGCGGTCTGCAGCATATGCTCCCCCGAAATGAAATGGGGCTCCCGCAGGAGCCCCTAGGTAGATGAGAAGCGAAGGAATATGTAAGCTCCGCAACTCATTCAAAGGCGATATATCGGCACAAAATTACTAAATCAATATCTACCTAACCCGCGCCACTGTTATCAGATTGAGCATCTACCCGCGCGCCTTGATCATCGCGGCAATATCGACGAACTTTTCGCGCGGGGCGCCCTCGCGGGCGGCCTGCTCCTCTGCTTCCTCTATTTTTTTCCAGTCGCGGAAGGTGACGATGTCGAGCCCGCGCTCGCTTGCCAGCGCGTCAAAACCCGCACGCCCCTTCCTCTCGGCCCGCCCCAGCGCGCCGCTGTCGATGTCCTCGGCAATCTTTTCGACCACGCCAAAGCCGTCGGGGCGGTTGGTGCCGATCGTGCCCGACGGCCCGCGCCGCGCCCAGCCGACGCAATAGATGCCGGGCAGGATGCGACCTTCGTCGTTGGCGAAGCAGCCCGCGCGCTCGTCGAACGGCACTTCGGGTATTGGGGAGGTGCGATAGCCGATGCAGCTGACCACAAGATCGGCGGGAATATCGTAAAACTCGCCGGTTCCGCGTGCACGGCCTGCCTCCACCGTTGTGCGTTCCAGCCGGATCGCGCGGACGCTGCCATCGCCCAGCAATTCGTGCGGGCTTGCGAACATGTCAAAAGCGATTTCGATCGGCTTGTCGGCATGGACGCTTTCGGGGATGGCGGCGAAGCTGCGCAGATGCGCCACCGATTTGCGCAGGCCCGGCTCGAGCAGCGCGTCTTCGCCCTCATCGGGCAAATCATCGCGATCGACCCGGGGCGATGCGCGCTCAAGCTGCGCCAGTTCGCCCAGCTCCTTGGGCGTCATCATGATCTGATGCGGCCCGCGCCGCCCGACAATGGTGATCGTTTGCAGCCGCGACGCGCGCAGGGCGTCAAGCGCATGAGTGACGATGTCGGCTCCGGCAAATTCGCCCTCGGTCTTGGCAAGAATGCGTGCGACGTCGAGCGCGACATTACCCATGCCGATCACCACCGCGTGGCGGCCCGACAAGTTGGGGTCCAGATCGGCGAACTGCGGGTGGCCGTTGTACCAGCCGACAAATGCCGCGCTGCCGAAGACGTTGCCCAGCTCCGCGCCGGGAATACCGAGCGGGCGATCGTTGGGCGCGCCCGTCGCCAGAACCACCGCATCATAGGATTGCTGCAATTCGGCAATCGTAACGTCGCGGCCCACGCAGACATTGCCGACAAAGCGGACATTGTCGCTGAGCGCGGTCTTTTCATAACGGCGAGAGACGCCCTTGATCGATTGGTGATCGGGCGCGACCCCGGTGCGGATCAGGCCATAGGGCACAGGCAGCATGTCGAAGATGTCGATGCGGACATCGTCCTCCCACCGCTTCTGCGCGGCCTCGGCGGTGTAGTAACCGGCGGGGCCGGAACCGATGATCGCGATATGCCTCATGCCAATCGTTGCTCCTCCTCCCCTGCGCCTTTCGCCCGGATGGGCTATGCCGCCTCGGACAGGCGCTCCTCGTCCGGTTCATCCAGAAAGCGCCCGATCGCCGCGACGCATTCGTCGCTGTGGCTGAGAAGGAACAGGTGCCCCCCGCCGCGCAGCACCAGCATTTCGCTGTTCGGGATCAGCTTGTCCAGGAACCAGCCATTGGCAAGTGGTACGATGTGGTCCTCATCGCCCATCATGATCAGCGTCTTCTTGCGCATGAAGGGCAGCGCCGGGGCACTGGTCCAGCCGAGCATGGCGAGCAGCTGGTAAAAATAGCCGCGAGGTGTTGGCGGCTTCAGCCGATGGATATGCTCCATCTTATTGAGCGCCTTGCCCAGCGCACCTCCATAGAGGGTCTGGAAATGCTCTTCCATGAAGGCGGCGTCGATATAGCGGCGGGGATCGATCATCTTGGACAGCGAGGCGGGGCTGCCGGGGATCATCAACATTCCCGCGCTGGTCGCCGCCAGGATCAGCCTGCGCGTGCGGCGCGGGTGCTGGAGCGCGAAATGCTGCGCCATGGCGCCGCCCCAGCTGACCCCCATGACGTCAACCTTTCCTACGCCCAATTTGTCGAGCAGCTGGGTGGTCGTCCACGCCATCGTGATGGTGTTGTAGGGCACCACCGGTTCGGGCGAGCCGCCGACACCCGGCATGTCGAACATGATGAAACCGCGATCGGTCAGCGCCTCGGCCAGCGGGGCGACCGCTTCGATATTTGCCCCGATCCCGTTGAAGAACAGGATTGGCAGGTGGTCGCTCGGCTGATCGAGCCGCCAGGTGGCGACGCGCAAGGTCCGCCCGCCCACGGTTTCCATGGTGATTGCGGCGTCACGCATGGCCCCCTCGAGCACATCGTCGAGCTCATCATCGAGACGATCGGTCAATCAGGTTTTCCTCTCAAGCGACCCGCTGATCGGGCTTATGGTTATCTTGCCTCAACTACATAGAGCCCGGGGGCCGGGTCCAGTGGTTTGTAACGATCATTCCCCAGTTCATTGGGGGCAGGAACCTTCGGGCCGGAGCGCTTCTTCATCCATTCCATCCAGAACGGCCACCAGCTGCCCTTGACTTCCTCGGTTCCCTCCAGCCACTGATCGGCTGTTTCGGGCAGTTTGCCCGGCTTCGCCTGGACGAAATATTTCGCCTTGGGGTTGCCCGGCGGGTTGAGGATCGCCTGCATGTGGCCCGACTGGCTGAGGACATAGGTAATGTCCTTCGATCCGAACAGCCTGGTCGAACGATAGGTCGCCTTCCACGGGGTAATATGGTCGGTCACCCCGCCCAGGATAAACAGGTCGGACTTGACCTTCGAGAGGTCGATCTTGTGCCCGGCCATTTCGACCTCGCCCTTTTTCGTGAAGGCCAGCGTTTCGAACAGGGTGAGAAAATCGCCCATCAGGCTGCCCGAAAGATTGGTCGCATCGGCGTTCCAGTAGAGCACGTCGAACGCTGGCGGATCGGCGCCGAGCAGGTAGTTGTTGATCACATAGTTCCAGATGAGGTCGTTTGGCCGCAGCCAGGCAAAGCCGCGCGCCAGATCGTCGGCCTTGATAATACCGGCCTTGGCCGCGCGCTGGCGGGCGAGCTTCATCCCGTTTTCCGAAACCAGCGATCCCGCCTCGATATCGTTCTGCATGGGATGGAGCACGCAGACCATCAGCGTCAGGCTGCCGAGCAGGTCGTCCTTGTCGGCCGCGAGTTTCGAGGCAAGAACGCTTGCCGTCTGCCCGCCAGAACAGCCTGCCGAGACATTGACCTTGTCCGATCCGGTGATTTCGCTCACCGCTACCATCGCCTCGCGGCACGAACGGACATAATCGTCCATCGCCCAGATGCCCTGCTCCTTCGACGGATTGCGCCATGAAATCACGAACGTCTGCATGCCGTTGTCGAGCTGGTACTTGATCACCGATTTCTCTGGCGAGAGATCGTTGATATACATCTTGTTGATCTGCGGCGGGATGGTCAGCTGCGGTATGGCGTGGACCTCATCGGTGGTGGGCGCATACTGGATCAGCTCCATCATCTCGGTGCGCAGCACCACCGATCCCTTCGAGGTGGCGATGTTCTCACCCAGCTTGAACGGACGCTTGTCCACCTGGCTGACCATGCCCTTGTTGTGGACCATGTCGTTATAGGCGTTCTGCAATCCTTTGATCAGCGATAGCCCGCCGCTGTCGATCACGCGCTTCTGCGCGGTGGGGTTGCCTGCCAGCGTGTTGGTGGGCGCGAGACTGTCGATGATGATGGTGGTGATGAAATTGGCGCGGTCACGCTCCAGATCGTCGAGATTGAGGTCTTCGAGCCAGCCCTTCATGCCTTTCTGGACCGCGAGGTAATATTGCGCCCCGGCACGGAAGAACGGGTTGTATTGCCAGGCCGGGTCCATGAACCGCTTGTCCTTGGGATCGGGCGCCAGTTCGGACTTGCCGGTCATGATCCTGACCATGTCCTCGCCCATCGCACGCGCATGCCTGGCGATGCGCTGCGGGTCGGACGCGCTTTCACGCAGCAGCACCGCGACCGCGCCCATCAGATCCTCGCGCGCTATGCCCACGAGCGGCCCCAGCGCCGCCGTCGATTGCGCCGCCTCGTTTTCCAGTTGCGGACCCCGTGTCATGCAATTCCCCTCCATCTTGCGGACTTGGCGGCAGAATGGCGCGCACCCGGTAACTTGGCAAGATGACGTCTTGGGAAGGATCGCAGCAGCAAACTTTAGCTTCCCGTGCGGAAAGGGGCCTTGCGATGGTTATCAGTTTGGCAAGAAATTGAAATTAGACGGCCATGATTGGGTCAGTAAACAACAGGTCGACAGATGCCCAAAAGGATGACTGGAATTCTGGAAGAGAGGCGTCGCAAGAAGGCGCAGAAGTCCGCTGACGGGCCTCTGAATCCTATTGCCGAAACCGATTTCGTCCGCAGGGTTGAACTGCTCGACAGTTTCGAAAGGGCCGGACTCGGCTGGTTCTGGGCGTCCGATGCATTGGGGCGCCTGATCTATCTTTCCGAAACTGCCATTGCCAGGCTTGGCATCGAGCGCGACAAAGTGTTGGGCAAGCCCGTAGGGGACCTGTTTCGGACCAGAGCCGACGAAGGGACCGGAGAACCGGAAAGACCGCTGCGGTTTTTGCTCGGTGCGCGCAATTCGATCAGCCAGCTTTGCGTCAAGGTCAGCAGCGGCAAGTCCGAATATTGGTGGGAGATTGCCGGGAAACCGCAGTTCGACAAGTTTGGCGTTTTCACCGGCTACCGCGGCAGTGCCAAGGATGTCACGGCCACGCTGGAGGATCAGCGTGACGCGGAAAGACTTTCACAGTTCGACGCGCTGACCGGGCTTGCGAACCGCCACCGCATGGCGCGCACGCTCACAAAAACGCTGACGCACTATCGCAACTCCAAGCGCTCCTGTGCGTTGCTGATGCTCGATCTCGACCGCTTCAAGCAGGTCAATGACACGCTGGGCCACCCCGCAGGTGACGATCTGCTCAAGCAAGTTGCTGCACGCCTGCAACGTATCATTGGCGACCAGGGTGAAATTGCGCGGCTGGGCGGTGACGAATTTCAGATCATGCTGCCCGATTTCGACGATCGTGGGGTGCTCGGCGACCTGGGCCAGCGCATGATACAGATAGTTTCGCAGCCCTACTCGCTCAACGGATCGCGCGCGACGATCGGGTCGTCACTTGGAATAGCCATAGCGCCATACGACGGGATCGAGGCCGAAGATCTGGTCAATGCCGCGGACCTTGCACTTTATGCCGCGAAGGGAAGTGGACGTGGGAAGTATCGCTTCTTCTCCAGTGACCTCAAGGACAAGTCGCGGCGCCGCGCGCAAGTCGAATCGGATCTGGGCGATGCCCTGGCGAACGAAGAGCTGGAAATGCATTTCCAGCCGATCGTCGATGCGGAGACGCACAAGGTCAAATGCCTCGAGGCGCTGATCCGCTGGCGACATCCCGAAAAGGGATGGATCCCGCCGGGTGAATTCATCCCGATCGCCGAGGAGGTGGGGATGATCAAGAAGATCGGCGCCTGGGCGCTGCGCAAGACCTGTGAGGATGCGGCAACCTGGCCGGTCGAACTGCGGGTGGCGGTCAATGTATCCGCGGTCCAGTTCGAAGATGACAGCTTTCCCAATATCGTGCAGCAGGCAATCGAATATTCCGGCATCAATCCTGCGCGGGTCGAACTGGAAATCACCGAAAGCATCTTTGTCGGCGACTATGGGCGTTCGAAGGCCATCTTCGCCCGGCTGAGGAAACTTGGGGTGAGGCTGGCGCTCGACGACTTCGGCACCGGCTACAGCTCGCTCAGTTATTTGCGCGATGCACCATTCGACAAGATCAAGATCGACCAGAGCTTCGTGCGCGGATGCACTGAACCGGGTAACAACAACAAGGCGATCATCAGCTCGATCGTCAGCCTCGCCGGTGCCCTGCAAATGGAAACCGTGGCCGAAGGGGTCGAAACCAGGGACGAACTGGCGCTGGTCAAGGAATTGGGCGCGGGATCGCTACAGGGGCTGATCTTCTCTCCGGCGGTACCCAACGATGAGCTGCTTGAACGGCTTGACGCAGGCAAGCTCGTCTATGATCCCAGCGGCCCACCCAGATACAGGGCCGAGCGGCGCAAGGAATTCCGCAGGGTCGGTCTGATCCACGGCGATCATCGCTACAACGTCACCTTGCGTAACCTGTCAAAGACCGGCGCCATGATCGAGGGGCTGCTGAACGTGCCGGTGGGTACCGATGTGGTGCTCGATCTGGGGGGAGGCCAGCTTGCGGTCGCGGCGGTCCGTAGGAGCGAAGGTGCGTCGCAGGGCCTCAGGTTCGAGACGCGGCTGATCGACGATGGCGACGGCGGGCTGTGCACGCGGCACCGGGTTTCGCCCTACCAGATCGAAGCGGCGGGCAGGCCGTTGACCGCGCTGGGAGAGGACGCATTCGCGGTCCTTCATGCATCGGGTGGGGCACCCGCAAAAGCCAGGCAATTCATTGAAATAGATATGAACTCAGTTCAATCCCGGGTTGCCTGAAATGGCCGCGAACGTGTGATAAACGTGAGCCGCCATTAGGATAAAAATAACCAACAGGATTTACACAAGCTACAGAACTGGTCCGCTTCGGGACCATGAGCCATGTTGGAGACGCACAGGGTGTCCCTCAAGCGATTGTTGTCGGGTTCGGCAAATGGCGGGCTTTTTTCCGCGCGCGTCGCCGCGCAGGAAGCAGTGCGCTTTACGCTCACCGACGACGAAAAGCTGGCAATGCTTGAGGATCTGGAGCGGTCGGGGCTGGGTTGGTTCTGGGCATCGGACTCCGCGGGCAACCTGACATATCTCAGCAGCGCGATTGCCGAACGCATCGATGCGCCGATGGACGATCTTCTGGGTCACCCGCTGGTCGACGTCTTCAGCGTTGTCGGCGGCGACGGGCGCACCCGTTCGTTGTCGCTCAAGCTGGGCGCACGCAAGGCCTTCAACGGCATGGAAGTGTCCCTCGAACGCAACCCGGGCGCGATCGTAATTCGTCTTTCGGGTCGTCCGGTCTTCTCTGCTGTCGGCAAGTTCGAGGGTTTTCGCGGCACCGGCACCGACATTACCGAACAGCATCAGCGCGAGCAGGAAACCGCTCGCCTCGCCAAGTTCGATTCGCTCACCGGGCTGTCGAACCGGCACCGCATGGCCCATACGATCGACGCGACCTTGACCGCGTTTCGCGCGGCCAAGCGCAATTGCGCGATCATGATGCTCGATCTCGACCGTTTCAAGCAGGTCAACGACACGCTGGGCCATGCCGCTGGTGACGAATTGCTGCGGCAGGTCGCTGCACGCCTCAAGCGAGCCGTCGAGCGCGATTGCGAGATCGGCCGCCTGGGAGGTGACGAATTCCAGATCATGCTGCCCGATATCGACGATCGCGGCGTGTTGGGCGAAATCGCTGGCAGGGTCATCGCCATGCTTACGCAGCCTTATTCGCTGGACGAGGGCCGCTGCGTGATCGGGGCATCGGTTGGCATTGCGATCGCGCCGCATGACGGGGTCAGCGCCGAGGATGTCATGCGTTCCGCAGACATGGCGCTATATGCCGCCAAAAATGGCGGGCGCGGGCAGTTCCGCTTCTACTCAGGCGATCTGGCGAACGAGGCGATCTTCCGCAAACGTCTGGAAGGCGACCTTCACGAAGCCGTGCGCGAGGAACAGTTGTTCCTCAAATACCAACCGGTGCTGTCGAGCGAGGCGCAGCAGGTTGTTGCGCTCGAAGCGCTGGTCTGCTGGAACCACCCGCAGCGCGGCGAAATCGACTGGGAAGAGTTCCAGTCGATCGTCGATGGCAGCGCGCTGATTGTCGATATCGGCGAATGGACCGTCCGCAAGGCCTGCGAAGAGGCCCGGGCCTTGCCGGCGGGTCTGCGCGTGGCCGTGAATGTGCCGACCCAGCAATTTTCCGCCAACGGGTTTGTCGAATCGGTCAAGAATGCGCTCGACGAGGCAGATTTAGATCCCGACCGGCTGGAGCTGGAGGTCAAGGAATCGGTGTTTCTCGGCGATGCAAACATGGTCGACAAGACGCTGGCCTCGTTGTTCAAGCTGGGCGTGCGGCTTACACTCGACGAGTTTGGCACCGGTTATTCCTCGCTCGATTACCTGCGCCGTGCGCCATTCGATTCGATCAAGATCGGCGACAACTTCTTCAGCGAGGCGCTGGAGCCCGACAGCCGCGAACTTGCGCTGGTCAAGGCTATCGTCGCGCTGGCCCGCGCGCTGGGCATGGCGACCATCGCAACCGGGATCGAAAGCTTCGATCTGCTTCAGGAACTGCGCGGCTGCGGAATCAACAACCTGCAAGGCAGCGTGTTCACCGATCCGGTTCCGGCAGCCGAGGTCGAGCGTGAGCTGGCCGATGGATCCTGGACAATCGTCCCCACCGGATCGCGCAGCAGGCGCGCCAAGCGGCGCACGGTGCTGCGCAACATTCAGGTGATCAACGACGATTATTCCTATTCGGTCACGCTGCGCAATCTTTCGCGCACCGGGGCGCTGATCCAGGGCCTGCTCGATGTGCCGGTCGATACCCAGTTCGTGGTCGATCTAGGAGGGGGCCAACTGGCCGTGGCGACCGTGATCCGCGAATCGGGGGGTATCCAGGGCCTCGAGTTCGAGACCCCGCTGGTCGATGACGGGGCAGGTGGGCTCTGCACTCGCCACCGGGTTTCGCCATACGAACTGTCCTCCGCAGGCGCTCCGCTCGCGGCACTGGCGCCGGGCGATTACAAGGCGATGCAGGGCGGATTGCTCAATCCTGGCGCGAGCGTTCCGCGCTTCGGTTATGCGCCCGACTATCACCCCGAAGCTGTCTGAAGGCCTGCCTGAAGACGGTGATTTTGCCGGGCAAGTTGATGCCATGGGCTGACAGCGCGATTGCGCGGCGCTAATGGCGCGGTCACATGACCGATCTTTCCCATATCCGCAATTTTTCGATCATCGCGCACATCGACCATGGCAAGTCGACGCTGGCCGACCGGCTGATCCAGTTCACCGGCGGGCTGACCGCGCGCGAGATGAGCGAGCAAGTGCTCGACAACATGGATATCGAGCGCGAGCGCGGCATCACCATCAAGGCGCAGACCGTGCGCCTCAACTACACCGCAAACGACGGCGAAGCCTACCAGCTCAACCTGATGGACACCCCCGGCCACGTCGATTTCGCCTATGAGGTCAGCCGCAGCCTCGCCGCCTGCGAGGGCGCGCTGCTGGTGGTCGATGCGGCGCAGGGGGTCGAGGCGCAGACGCTCGCCAATGTCTATCAGTCGATCGAGCACGACCACGAGATCGTGCCCGTCATCAACAAGATCGACCTTCCCGCCGCCGAGCCTGAGAAAGTCAGACACGAGATCGAGGATATCATCGGGCTTGACGCCTCGGATGCCGTGCTGACCAGCGCCAAATCGGGCATCGGCATCAAGGAAGTGCTCGAGGCCGTGGTCGCGCGCATTCCCCCGCCCAAGGGTGATCGCAAGGCGCCGCTCAAGGCCAGCCTGATCGACAGCTGGTACGATCCCTATCTTGGCGTGGTGATCCTGGTGCGCGTAATCGACGGGCTGATCACCAAGGGGCTGAACATCCGCTTCATGCAGGGCGGCACGCAGCATCTGATCGACCGCGTGGGCTGCTTCACCCCAAAGCGCATCGAACTGCCCGATCTTGGCCCGGGCGAAATCGGCTTCATCACCGCGCAGATCAAGGAAGTGGAGCAGGCGCGCGTGGGTGACACGATCACCACGGTGAAGGGCGGCGCCACCGAGCCGCTGCCCGGCTACAAGGAAGTACAGCCGGTGGTGTTCTGCGGGCTGTTCCCCACCGACGCCGCCGATTTCGAGAAACTGCGCGAAAGCATCAGCCGCCTGCGCCTCAACGATGCCAGCTTCAGCTTCGAGATGGAAACCAGCGCGGCATTGGGCTTCGGCTTCCGCTGCGGGTTCCTCGGCCTGCTCCACCTCGAGATCATCCAGGAACGGCTCGCCCGCGAATACGATCTCGACCTCATCACCACCGCGCCATCGGTGGTCTATCGCATCCAGCTGCGCGCCAGCAAGACCGAGGGCGCAGCCGAGATCCTGCTGCACAACCCGGCCGATTATCCCGATCCCAGCCGGATCGAGACGATCGAGGAACCGTGGATCAAGGCCACGATCTATACGCCCGACGAATATCTCGGCTCCATCCTCAAGCTGTGCCAGGATCGGCGCGGCGTGCAGACCGACCTCACCTATGTTGGCGCCAGAGAGAGCATACGCGCGCAGGTGACGTACGAGCTGCCGCTGAACGAGGTGGTGTTCGACTTCTACGACCGGCTGAAAAGCATCAGCCGCGGCTATGCCAGCTTCGATTACGAGCAGATCGGCCTGCGCGAGGGCGATCTGGTCAAGATGAACATCCTCGTCAACAACGAGCCGGTCGATGCGCTGAGCATGATCGTGCACCGCGGCGTGGCCGAGGAACGAGGGCGCGGCATGTGCGAGCGGCTGAAGGACCTGATCCCGCGCCACCTGTTCAAGGTGCCGATCCAGGCCGCGATCGGCGGCAAGATCATTGCGCGCGAAACGATCGCCGCATTGCGCAAGGACGTGACCGCCAAATGCTATGGCGGTGACATTACGCGCAAGAAGAAGCTGTTGGAAAAACAGAAGAAGGGGAAGGCGCGGATGCGGGAATATGGTAACGTCAGCATTCCGCAGGAGGCGTTCATCGCCGCGCTGAGGATGGGGGAGGAGTAGATCTCTTTGCTAGGTCGTTGCTAGCAAACCTGATTTCTCGACAAAGGCTTGGCCCGTCGGCAATATCTGGACAGTCCCCCCACTTTCATCAAAATGGATCAGCGCCTTTTTGTGTAGTGGCTTGAGGACTTTGCTTTTGAACTCCGAGGCATTTCTGTATTCAACCCACGTTTGAAGTGTTGCGACAGCCATCTTATTGCCTTCTGCGTAAAGAAGTATCATCGTCTTTTGCGAAGCCGTCCTTGCGGGTTCAAGGACTCGGCGTATATTTCCACTCGACCAAACTATTTGAAAGGTCCTTGCTGTTACTGATTCAACTACGGCATGAGACTCTTCCAAAAGTAGTGTAGAAAAATTCCTAACAAATTCTCCCATTACCCACTTCATCGACCGAAGGCAGAATTCGGCGTCCATATGATTTGGGCTGATCTCTGATGAAACATGACCTATGGCACGGTCATTTCTCAACTCATATATTGCAGCAAGGACCTTCGGAACTTGCATACAAAGGGAGCGTCCTTTTGTAGTGTTGTGCTGCTCTAGATCCCTGCAAGCTTGAGGGAAGTTCCTCGGTTTACTTGGAACCGAGGGATAGCTGCCAGTGGCGTGTCCCTTACAGACACAATAAGCAATTTCGCTGAATTTTCCTGCCTTTAGGCCAACCTTCTCCCAATCGGCTGCTCGATACTCATCCAGCGCATGTTGAAACTCATTTATGAGCGGCTGCCTCAGTGCCGCTGGTATCGCGCCCATAGTGTCATCCAAGCTTGGTAACGACACGATTAGTCACGATCCCAGTAGTATTTCCAGGCTCCGCCAGATTCTTTGGTCCTTTGAATGTCGCCGCGTCTAAACATACTAGAAAGCGCTGCGCCAACTTGGTTATTGTTGTGCGTCCATCCCTTCGCCGCTAGTCCGTCGACAATCTCGGCACTCGATCGATGCGACTTGAAAAATTTCTCGCCTCTAAGAATTAACACTCGGTCGGCGCAAGACTGTCCCTTTGGGGGAGCGCTGCCCTTCTTGCGTCTAACTTTAGGTTTTGGATTCTCCTCCATGTCTCCTTCCATTGACTCTGGTGAAGATTCCTCTTTGGCTTTTTTGCCTGCTGGGTTTCCAGCTGGATGGCTACCAAATTTTGAAGCCTGCAAGATCGGAAAGAATTTGTCGATGACGCCTTCCACGAAATCTTTTTCGCCCTCAATTTCAACTACGCCTGCGGGTGCATCAATGTGAACACGATTTGTCATCCGTCGATCCTCAAAGTAAATGTTCAAAGCCTCGGAACAGTTTAGAATGCTCCAAGTGCTGAGATGTCGGCAACTGGTTGTACAAAGTTTTCCCCATCATACATTGGTTTGTGCGTGATACTGAGTTACGTTGCGGTGCCGCAAGTCGGCGGATACTCACATAGAAGCAGGCGGCGCAGAATAGATGACCTTTGGCGTTTTCATGCACAAAGACGGGTCGATCTACGACGACATTCCCGAGGTGCATTACCAGTTCCCGAAGTCCTACCTTTCCCGCGCCAAGCAGATGGTCGGCGACTGGGTTGTCTATCGCGAGCCGGTAAAGCTGTCGCAATCGAAAGGCTTCTTCGCTGTAGCGAAGGTCGAGAAGATCGTTCCCGATCCCGTTGAACCAGACCGCTACCGCGCCTTGATCGAAGAGGGCAGTTATCTGCCGTTCGAGCCAACTGTTCCCCACATGGTCGATGGTCAGCCGGTCGAGCGCGACTTGGCGAACGCGCAAGCCGCTGTGCGGCCCCTTTCGAATTCCGATTTTGCCCGCATAATCAAACTCGGCCTGCCTGACGACCGGACGCTACCGCGTGTTGGCGAGGCCGAGCCGCTTGATCGAGTGCGCGAAGAACAAATGCCCTTCGAAATCGAACGCCCGCTTGTGCAATCGCTCGTCAGCCGTCCATTTCGCGACCGTGCGTTTCGCCGCGCTGTGCTCCACGCATATGACGGGCGCTGCGCGGTGACCGGGTGGCGACTTATCAACGGGGGAGGGCGGCTCGAAGCCGAAGCCGCGCATATTCGCCCGGTCGAGCATGGCGGGCCGGACAGCGTGCGTAATGGGCTGGCGCTATCGGGAACAGCGCACTGGATGTTCGATCGGGGGCTGATCTGCGTCGCCGACAATCACGACATTCTGATTCACCGCAAGGTGAATGACCGCGCCGGGGTTGAGGCGATCATCAATCCGACAGGGCGGCTAATCGCGCCAGATCGCGAGGCGGATCGCCCGCATCCGACCTTTCTGGCCTGGCACCGTGAGTATCATGGTATCGTGGCCTGATTTCCAAGGATAAATTACCGCAGCACCTCCCCCACCAGGCTCGGCCGCTTGGCGATCATCGCCAGCAATACCTGCGCCGGGCCGGTCGGGTGTCGCCGGCCATGCTCCCAATTCAGCAGCGTGCCCTTGGCGACGCCGATGCTGCGTGCGAATTCGACCTGTGACAGCCCGGTCTTCGCGCGGATCGCGGCGACGTCCACCTTGGGTACTTCCACCTGGTGCACGCGCGCGCCGGTCTTCTTGCCTTCGGCATAGGCGAGGGCTTCTTCAAGGCCCTGCCTGATGCTTTCGAATGCCTTGGATTTCGGGGCGTTCATGATGGGTCTCCGTAATACGAAATCAGCGCCTTGCTGAGTTTAACGAGTTCGGCCAGTTCCGCCTTGCTCAGATTGTCCTTCTCGTTCTTGGCGAACACGGTGACGAGGAAGATCGGCATATGCGCGCCGCCAAATACATAGACGGTGCGATAACCGCCGCTCTTGCCTCCACCTGGCCGGGCAAAGCGTAGTTTGCGCAGGCCTCCGCCAAGTGACACGCCTGCCTGCGGATTGGCGGCGACGAAATCCAGCAGCGCCGTACGCTCATCTTCCGTCATGATCGCCTTGGCGCGCCTCTGAAATTCAGGCATTTCAGCGACGGTCTGCAAGCGTGTCATACCAGGCTCGTATATACGCCATTAGCATATACGTCAATGACTCATATTGCGATTGGTCTGATCACCCCCCCATTTCCTACACCCGCCCGTCCCGTGTTCCATCCGTTCCAGGCGCGCATTTTTTCAGCGACGAACCAGGTGGAGGCGGGCATTGGCGAACAACCCGTCCAACTTCACTTGGCGTTCAGCCGGGGGGCGGTTATAGGCTTGCTCCCATGACGAGGATTCCGCGCGTGACCGCCTTCACCACCAAGCCAATTCTTGCCGCCGCGCTGGCCGCGGCCACGCTTTTCACCGCAGGCTGCGCGGGGCGCGGGGGCGATAACGAGGATGTCGCCTATGTCGCGCGCGATGTCGAAACGCTCTATAACGAGGCCAAGCGCAGGCTCGATCGCGGCAACACGCAGCTTGCCGCCGCACTGTTCGACGAGGTCGAGCGCCAGCATCCCTATTCGCCCTGGGCGCGCCGCGCGCAGCTGATGAGCGCGTTCAGCTATTACATCGCACAAGATTACAACAAGGCGATCGCCAGCGCGCAGCGCTTCCTCTCGATCCACCCCGGCAACCGCGATGCGCCCTATGCCTATTACCTGATCGGGCTTAGCTATTACGAGCAGATCAGCGATGTCCAGCGTGACCAGAAGATCACCGAGCAGGCGCGCTCTGCGCTGCGCGAAATCGATCGCCGCTTCCCCACCACCGAATATGCCGCCGACGCGCGGCTCAAGCTCGATCTGGTCAACGATCACCTGGCGGGCAAGGAAATGGAGATCGGGCGCTTCTATCAGAAATCGGGCCATTGGTTGGCGGCGCGGATGCGGTTCGAGAACGTGGTAAAGGGGTTCGACACCACCAGCCACACGCCCGAGGCGCTCTATCGCCTCACGGAAAGCAGCCTGGCGCTGGGCCTGCCCGAAGAAGCGGTGAAATATGCCGCGGTGCTGGGCGCCAATTATCCGGGCAACGAATGGTACGAAAAGGCCTATGCGCTGATCGGCAAACACGCGCCGGGCGTGACTGCCAGCTAGGGCGCGGATAATCGCCAGGGCAAAAGTCCACATGATGGAACGCCTCGGGCGGTGACGCGCGGCGCGGCATGGGTTAACACGGGCGCACAATCATGCTGACCCGGCTTTCCATCCGCAATATCGTGCTGATCGAGGCGCTCGATCTCGATTTCGGGCGCGGGCTGGGCGTGCTCACGGGTGAGACCGGCGCGGGCAAATCGATCCTGCTCGATTCGCTGGGGCTGGCGCTGGGCGACCGGGCGGAGGCATCGCTGATTCGCGGCGGTGAGGACAAGGCGAGCGTTTCCGCCAGCTTCGAATTCGCGCAGCTTCCCGCTGCGATTGCCGAAACGCTGGCGCAGGCCGGGGTCGAGATCGAACCGGGCGAGCCGCTGCTGATCCGCAGGCAGTTGAAGGCGGACGGCGCCTCGCGCGCGTTCATCAACGATCAGCCGGTCAGTGCCGGTCTGCTGCGCGAGATCGCGCCCGCGCTGGTCGAACTGCATGGCCAGCACGACGACCGCGGCCTCGTCAATCCGCGCGGGCACCGTATTCTGCTCGATCGTTACGCGGCAAGCGACGCCGATGGGCTGGCGCTGGCGTGGCAGGCCTGGCGCGCGGCGGAGGACCGGCTGGCGCAGGCGCGCCAATCGGTCGAACAGGCACGCGAAGACCAGGACCTGCTGCTGGCGCATCTGTCTGAGCTGACGCTGCTCGAACCGCAGGCGGGCGAGGAGGCGCGGTTGGCCCAGCGCCGCGCGGCGATGCAGAAGGGCGAGAAGCTTTCGGGCGATCTTGAGGAGCTGCGCCATGTCTGGGAGGGGTCGGATTCGCCGCTCGCCCAGTTGCGCCTCGCCGCGCGGAGGCTTGACCGAATCGCGGGCGAACATCCGTTGTTGGCAGAGGCGCTGGCGGCGCTCGACCGCGCGGTGATCGAGGCGGGCGAGGCGGAGGACCGGTTGGCGCAGGCGGGCGAGGCGCTGGTGCATGATCCGGTCGAGCTTGAGGCCGCCGAAACGCGGCTGTTCGAACTTCGCGCAATCGCCCGCAAGCATCGCTGCGAGGTTGATGAATTGCCCGAACGGATGCGCGAAATGCGCCGTGCGCTCGATGCGATCGAGGGCGGCGAGGCCGAACTGGAAGCGCTCGAGGTTGCCGCGCGCGATGCGGGCGAGCGCTATACGGCCAAAGCGGAAGAAGTGCATCGGGTTCGGATCGCGGCAGCGGCGCAGCTGGACAAGGCGGTTGCGGGCGAGCTTGCGCCGCTCAGGCTCGATGCCGCGCGCTTCCTCACCGCAATCGATAAGCTGCCGCCCGAACGTTGGGGCGCGCATGGTATCGACAGCGTCGAATTCCTGATTGCCACCAATCCCGGGGCGGATTTCGCGCCGCTGGGCAAGATCGCCAGCGGCGGTGAACTTTCGCGCTTCATCCTCGCGTTGAAGGTCGCGCTGGCAGAGCAGGGCGGGGCGGCGAGCATGATCTTCGACGAGATCGACCGCGGCGTGGGCGGGGCGGTTGCCAGCGCCATCGGCGAACGGCTGGCGCGGCTCGCGGAAGATGGACAGTTGCTCGCGATCACGCACTCGCCGCAGGTAGCCGCGCGCGGCACTGCGCATTACCTCATCGCCAAGAGCAGTGAAGGCACGGTGACGCGCACCAGCGTGGTTCTGCTCGACGAGGCCGGACGCAGGCAGGAAATCGCGCGGATGCTGTCGGGCGCGGAAGTGACGGCGGAGGCGCGGGCGCAGGCCGACCGGCTGCTGGAGGGGGTGTGATGCGGTGCCTCAGTTTCCTTGCCATTCTTGTGCTTGGCGTTGCGGGTTGCTCTCCACCCGTGATGTTCCGCGTACAGGCTGACGAACCGATCGAAAGTGGCCGGTTGATCCTGAACGGACGCTCCGCCGATTTGATGCGGAACGTCGATGGTGCTTATTGGGCCAAATGGGATGGTGCTGATGCAAGCGGCCAAATTGAGCTGTTCTTCGCTGGTGGTCGGACCGTGAGGTGTGAAATCGGCTACGTTACAAACGGCCTGATCGAAGTGCAGGAATTCGTCGTCGAAAGCCGTCGCTGTCGGCAGGTTTCTTGACCTATGGGTGAGGCGCAACTTTCCGAAGCCGAAGCTGCCAATGAACTGATGCGGCTGGCAAAGGCGATCGCGCATCACGACCGGCTTTACCACGCTGAGGACAGCCCTGAGATCACCGATCCCGAATATGACGCGCTGGTGCGCCGCAATGCGGAGCTTGAGGCGGCGTTTCCGCATCTGATCCGGCCTGACAGCCCGAGCCGCAAGGTCGGCCATGCCGTCGCCGCCTCGCCGCTGGGCAAGGTCACGCACGAGGTGCGCATGGCGAGCCTCGACAATGCCTTCAGCGACGAGGAGGTGCGCGAGTTTGTCGCGCGCGTGCGGCGCTTTCTCGCGCTGGGCGATGACGCGCCGGTGACCATGACGGCAGAGGACAAGATCGATGGCCTGTCGTGCTCGCTGCGCTATGAGAACGGGGTGCTGGTGCGCGCCGCGACGCGCGGAGACGGGCAGGTGGGCGAGGATGTGACCGCGAATGTGCAATTCATCGATGACATACCCAAGACCATAACTCCCCTCCCGCCTGCGGGAGGGGCTGGGGGTGGGCCCGAATCCGAGCAATCCCACTCCCCGACCCCCTCTCGCAGGCGGGAGGAGGAGGTGCCTGCCATCTTCGAAGTGCGCGGCGAAGTCTATATGGAAAAACAGGCCTTTGCCGCGCTCAATGCTGCGCAGGATGCGGCGGGTGAGAAGCTGTTCGCCAATCCGCGCAATGCCGCCGCCGGATCGCTGCGGCAGAAGGACGCCAGCGTAACGGCGCGCCGTCCCTTACGCTTCTGGGCCTATGGCTGGGGCGCGGCGAGTGCGCTGCCAGGCGCGGCGCAGCATGAGATTATGCGCCAGCTTGCCGCATGGGGGTTTCGTGTTTCACCACATTTTCGCCGCTGCGATACTGTGGACGAGATGCTTGCAGCCTATGCCGCGATCGGCGCGGCGCGGGCCGATTTGCCCTATGAAATCGACGGCGTGGTGTACAAGGTTGACCGGCTCGACTGGCAGGAGCGGCTGGGCTTTGTGGCCAAGGCACCGCGCTGGGCCATCGCGCGCAAGTTCCCTGCCGAGCGAGCCGAAACCACGCTGGAGAGCATCGACATCCAGGTCGGGCGCACCGGCAAGCTCACGCCCGTGGGAAGGCTCGCCCCGGTGATGGTCGGCGGGGTCACGGTCACCAATGTCACGCTGCACAACCGTGACGAAATCGCGCGGCTGGCCGTGCGCCCCGGGGACCGGGTGCTGGTCCAGCGCGCGGGCGATGTCATCCCGCAAGTGGTCGAGAACCTCACGCGCGATGCGGAGCGCGAAGCTTATGTGTTTCCCGATCACTGTCCCGAATGCGGCAGCGAGGCGGTGGCCGAGGAGGGCGAGGTCGATGTGCGGTGCACCGGCGGGCTCATCTGCCCGGCGCAGCGCACCGAGCGATTGAAGCATTTCGTCAGCCGCAAGGCGCTCGACATCGAGGGGCTGGGCGAAAAGACCATCGATCAATTCTTCGCGGTCGGCTGGCTCGAAAGCCCGGCGGATATCTTCCGGCTGAAGGATCGCCGGGAAGAGATACTCGCGCTCGAAGGCTGGCAGGACAAGTCTGTGGACAACCTGTTGACATCGATCGAGGCGCGGCGCGCGCCCGATGCCGCGCGGCTGCTGTTCGGATTGGGTATCCGCCATGTCGGCGAGGTCACCGCGCGCGATCTGATGAAGAATTTTCACGAGCTTTCCGCGCTGCGCGAAGTGGCGGAGCGGGCATCCTCCCCGGAACGGGGAGGGGGACCAGCGAAGCTGGTGGAGGGGATTCACCTCGAACGCGACTACTCGCCCTCGGTTGAAGCGAATAGTCCCCTCCACCATCCTGCGGCCAAGGCCTTGGATGGTCCCCCTCCCCGTTCCGGGGCGGATGCGCGGATGCTGATCACCAGTATTGACGGCATCGGCCCGGCAGTGGTCGAGGCGCTGGGCGATTTCTTCCACGAGCCGCACAATGTCACGGTGTGGGAGGATCTGCTCCACGAAGTCTCGCCGCCGCGCTACGAGGTGGAGGTGCTGGACAGTCCGGTCGCGGGCAAGACCGTGGTGTTCACCGGCAAGCTTGAAACCATGAGCCGTGACGAGGCCAAGGCGCAGGCCGAACGGCTGGGCGCCAAGGCGGCAGGCTCGGTCAGCGCCAGGACCGATCTGGTGGTGGCAGGCCCCGGCGCGGGTTCGAAACTGAAGCAGGCGGCGGCGCTCGGCATCGAAGTGATCGACGAGACGGCCTGGGCGGCGATTGTGAGCGCGGCGGGCTAAGCTCAGCGCCGCTTGCGCAGCCACAGGATCGACCAGTCGCCGCTAACCAGCCTTGCTGCAATGCGGAAGCCCGCGCGGCGATATGCGCGGCGCACGCTGCGCTCCTGCGTTTCGAGCAGCCCGGCAAGCAGCAGATTGCCGCCGGGCGCGACCGCAGGCGCAAAATCGGGTGCCAAATCGATCAGCGGCCCAGCGAGAATGTTCGCGATCAGCAGGTCATATGGCCCGCGTGCTGCCAGCAGCGGATCGTCCATCCCCGGCGCGATCACCATGGTCACCTCGCCCGCATGGGCACCCATGGCAACTCCGTTTGCCCGTGCATTGTCCTCGACAACCCCGGTGCAAACCGCGTCGATGTCCGACGCGGTGGCCAGCGCGCGCGGCCACAGTCGCAGCGCGGCAAAGGCGAGCAGGCCGGTGCCGGTGCCGATATCGGCCAGATTGCGCACCACCGTGCCGCTGCGCTTCATCGCATCGAGCATGGCGAGGCAGCCGGCGGTGGTGGCGTGATGGCCGGTGCCGAAGGCCTGGCTGGCGGGAATCTCGAGATTGATCGCGCCCGGTGCCGGATCGTGCCCCGGCGTGCGGACATGGAAGCGTCCGGCGCGGATCGGCTCTGTGCCCTGCTGGCTCAGCGTGACCCAGTCTTCTTCCGGCAGTTTCTCGGACACGAATTGGGGCGCTGCTTTGGCGAACAGCCCGGCCAGGGCACGCTTCTGTTTCGGCCCCGGCTTATCGGGATACCAGGCCTCGAACACCCATTCGACCGGTTTGTCCTCGGCCACCTCGCGGCCCGATACGACTAGCGCGGGGTCCCATTCCTCGATCTCGTCATGCGCCAGCAGCGCCGCCTGCACGACTGTCTTTGGAGCAAAGGCAGATAGCTTCCAGCTGCTCACTTGGTCTGGGCTTCCTGCGCAAGTCGGGCATCGAGCCGGGCGGTGATGGCGGAGGCGTATTCGCGGCAGTTCATTCCGCTGGCCAGGCCATCCGCCAGCAATTTGTCACGCATCCCGCTTGCCGAAGGGTGCGGGGTAAGCAGGATGTCACAGTCGAGCGCGGCAACGCGGGCAATGCCTTCACGGTAGGCAGCGACATATTGGGGGTGGTCGGAGAAGCGATAGCCGTCGCTGCTGACCGGCGAGAGGCTGTCGGCATAGACGATCGTGATGCACTCGCCCTTGTCGCAGGACCGCCACTGCCACGATAGCGCGCCCGCCGTGTGGCCGGGGGTTTCGTGGGCCGTGAGGCGAATGTCGCCGAGCACCACCGTACCAGTATCGGATATGGTCTGATAGACCTCGATCGGTTCCATCTTTGGCAATTGCGCGGCCTGCGGGTCGCTGCCGTCAGCGATTCCTGACCTGAGGACCGGCTCCGCATGGGTCGACGAAAGCAGCCAGGCATGCGTTGCAGCCTTGAGCTTCGCCATACCCCCAACGTGGTCGAAATGTTCGTGGCTGTGGAGCAGGTACCTGACATCGCGAACGTCGAAGCCCAGTTTTGCAATATTCTGCAGCACGATCTCGGCGCCGGCTTCGGTCCCGCTGTCGATCAGGATATGGCCCGCATCGCCTGTAATCAGGATCGCACCGATCCCGCAGGTGCCGACATACCAGGTGTTGCCATGAATCCTGAAGGGTGGGCCGGGCTTGTCCCATTCGTCCCAATCCTCGCAGGCCGAGGCCCATTCCGTGGCGACCGGAACCACTTCTGCGGGCGCAGGCACTTGTGCGCTCGATGCAGTGCAGCTTGCCAGGACCAGGGCTGCGGTAAATACGATTCTAGCGGACATAGCTTGCCCCGTTGGCGTCGATCATCGCGCCGGTCATGCTTTCCGGCGCATCGAGCGCGCAAAAGGCGATGATCCGCGCGATTTCTTCTGGTGTGGCGACGCGGCCCAGCGGGATGTCGGCCAGCAGGCCCGGTCCGCCGCGGCTGGCGAGGTAATCCTCGGCCATCGCGGTATCGACAAAGCCTGGCGCGATGGCAAAGCTGAGGATGCCGTTGCCTGCATAGCCGCGCGCGATGGTCTTGTGCATGGCGATCATCCCGCCCTTGGCCGCGGCATAGTGCCAGTGATCGGGCGAATCGCCGCGGTGCCCCGCGCGGCTGGCGACATGAACGATCCGCCCAGCGATGCCCCGGTCCAGCCAATGCCGCACCGCAAACCGGCTAAGCTGCGCGGCGGCAGTGAGGTTGACCCGCATATTGGCTTCCCAGCCATCGAGCCATTCGATGTCCGATACGCCGATGGGGTTCTTTTCGAACACCCCGGCATTGTTGACCAGCACATCGATCTGCCCGCCCGCCCGTTCGAGCGCAGCCTCCCACAGTGCGGCAGGGGCGGAGGAGTCGGTAAAGTCCGCGCCAATCGTGTCAGGTTCATGGGCCTGCCGCGCCTGCCCGATAACACGCGCGCCGCGTGCCTTCAGCACTTGTGCAGCGGCAGCGCCGATGCCCCGGCTCAATCCCGTGATGAGTATTGAAGTCATGCGCGATTCTATCGGTCGTTTTCGTGCGATTGTCGAGCAGGTCGGCACAATGGAACCTTGCCAGATGCGGCTGGCGCGCTAAGTGGGATGCCGATTGGGATGAACCGGAATTGATCGCATGACCAACAGACCGCTATCGCCGCACCTGCTTGACGGAGCCAGGCTGCATTGGAAGTGGGGCCCGCACATGCTGGTTTCGATTCTGCACCGGGCCACCGGTGACGGATTGGCGCTGGTGGGGCTGGCCGTGCTGCTGTGGTGGCTGGGTGCACTCGCCAGCGGGCCTGAAGCCTATGCGCAGTTTGCGGAACTGGCGGTGACGATTCCGGGCCGTGTGGTGCTGATCGGCCTCAGTTGGGCGCTGTTCACCCATCTTATGAGCGGGCTGAGGCATTTTGTGCTCGATATCGGCGCGGGCTATGAACTCGCCACAAACCGGTTCTGGTCGATTGCCGCGCCGCTCATCGCCATTCTTCTCACTGCGGGCTTCTGGGCCCTCATCCTCAACAAATAGGGCGAGCAAATGAGCAAGGGTACTTCGATCGGTAGGGTGCGCGGGCTCGGCCCGGCGCACGATGGGGCGCATCACTGGCTGGTCCAGCGCTTTACTGCCGTGGGCAATCTGGTGCTGATGATCTGGCTGGGCGCCAGTCTGGTCGCGCTGCCCGATTTGGGCTTTGAAACGGTGAGCAAGTGGCTGGCCGCGCCGATCCCGGCGACCGCGATGATCCTGCTGGTGGTCAGCACCTTCTGGCATGCGCGGCTGGGCTTGCAAGTGCTGGTCGAGGATTACGTCCATGAAGCGGGTAGCAAGTTCGGCGCGCTGGTGCTGCTCAACCTTGCCGCGATCGGCGGCGCAGCATTCGGGATTTTCGCGGTTGCCCGCCTTGCACTTTCTGGAGCCGCCTGATGGCTGACACCTCTGCATACAAGATCATCGACCATTCGTACGACGTGGTGGTGGTGGGCGCGGGCGGATCGGGCCTGCGCGCGACCATGGGCGCCGCGGAAGCAGGGCTCAAGACCGCCAACATCACCAAGGTCTTTCCCACCCGCAGCCACACCGTCGCGGCGCAGGGCGGGATCGCCGCCAGCCTTGGCAACATGGGGCCGGACCACTGGACCTGGCACATGTTTGACACGGTCAAGGGTTCTGACTGGCTGGGCGATCAGGATGCGATCGAATACATGGTGCGCGAAGCGCCCAACGCGGTTTACGAACTCGAACATGCCGGGATGCCGTTCTCGCGTTCGGCCGAAGGAACGATCTATCAACGCCCCTTTGGCGGGATGATGCAGAACATGGGCGAAGGCCCGCCCGCGCAGCGCACTTGCGCGGCGGCTGACCGCACCGGCCATGCCATGCTGCACACGCTCTATCAGCAGAGCCTGAAGTATGATGCCGACTTCTTCATCGAGTATTTCGCGCTCGATCTGATCATGCAGGATGGCAAGTGCCGTGGTGTGATCGCGATGTGCCTTGATGATGGCACAATCCACCGCTTCCGCAGCCATGCGGTGGTGCTGGCGACCGGCGGCTATGGCCGCGCCTATTACACCTGCACCGGTGCGCATACCTGCACCGGCGATGGCGGCGGCATGGCGCTGCGCGCGGGATTGCCGCTGCAAGACATGGAGTTCGTGCAGTTTCACCCCACGGGCGTCTATGGCGCGGGAATGCTCATCACCGAGGGCGCGCGGGGCGAGGGCGGCTATCTTACCAACAGCCAGGGCGAGCGGTTTATGGAACGCTATGCCCCCTCGGCCAAGGATCTGGCCAGCCGCGACGTGGTATCACGCGCGATGACGGTGGAGATGCTCGAAGGGCGCGGCGTTGGCCCCAACGGCGACCATATCTACCTGCACCTCGACCATATCGATCCCGCCGTGCTGGCTGAAAGGCTGCCCGGGATTACCGAGACGGGCAAGATATTCGCCGGGGTCGATCTGACGCGCCAGCCGCTGCCCGTGTGCCCGACGGTGCATTACAACATGGGCGGTGTCCCCACCAATTTCCATGGCGAGGTGATCAACCCCACAGCAGCCAATCCCGATGCCACCGTGCCCGGGTTGTTCGCGGTTGGCGAGGCGGCGTGTGTGTCGGTGCACGGGGCCAACCGGCTCGGCTCGAACTCGCTGATCGATCTTGTGGTATTCGGCCGTGCGGCGGGGCTCCGTCTCAAGGACTTGATCCGGCCCGGAACCGCGCACGATGAATTGCCCAAGGACAGCGCCGAACCGGCACTGACCCGGCTGGACCATTACCGCAATGCCAGGGGCGGATCGCCCACCGCCAAGGTGCGCGTCGAGATGCAGCAGGCGATGCAGGCGCATTGCGCGGTGTTCCGTAAGGAGGAAGTGCTGGAGCAGGGCACGGCAAAGCTGGCGGCTGCCTATGAACGTATGCAGGACATCCACGTTTCCGATCGCTCGCTGATCTGGAACAGCGATCTGGTCGAGACGCTCGAACTCGACAACCTGATGGCGCAGGCAGCGGTCACCATCCACGGCGCGCTGGCACGCAAGGAAAGCCGCGGCGCGCACGCGCGCGACGATTATCCCGATCGCGATGACAAGGGCTGGATGAAGCACACAGCCGCGTGGTTTGACGGCTGGGGCGGCAAGGGCGGCGGCGTGAAGCTCGATTACCGCCCGGTCCACGAATATACGCTGACTGCGGATATCGATTATATCAAGCCGAAGAAGCGGGTGTATTGAGCCGATCCAGCACTACTCACTCAGCACACCTTGGCGAAGGCTTGCCCCATGATGCTGCCGTCATCGAAAGTCGTAGGCGTGCGGCTGACACTGTCGTCGAACCATTGACCGATGTAGGTTCTATCCGGGCGAAAGAGGTACATGCTATGAATCTGGACGGTCCGGCGCGAACAGTCGAATGTCACTTCGACTTCTTCCGACTGCATCGGCCCATCTCCAGGCAATTCGGGCGGTGAAACCGGCTCGGCATATTCGTAGCGCAGATAAACGCCGGTCAGCTCTTCATTGCGCCATGCGACTACCCAGTAGGCATCTTTGACCAAGCCGATGTCCCACGAATAGTCGCCGCCCAGATAGGACCAGTCAGGTTCCTCACCAAATTCCAGGTCAATCTGGAAATCTTCCCATTCAAATGCGATATCGTCATAGGTCGGGGTGGCGGACGCCGGGAACGGAAGTCCCAGGAGGATGGCAGCGCAGCACGCGAACAAGGCTCTCATGGGATCCTCCGGTGGATTGCTTGTGATTACCGCAATAGGATGAAGGTCACAAGATTGCGCTAAATATCGCAGTGAAGGACGTAATAATACTGCGTTAGAACGGGTGGAACCCACGCAACCATCACTCCAGCAATTCGTCGAAATCCATGCGATTGTGCAGAACTCGAACCACGTCGATCAAGTCGCTCTGGATCCAGTAGAAGATGACATGTTCACCGGTAGCGGCTTTCCGGAATCCTTCGTGCCGCCCCTGATGGACGGGATAGCTTCTCGGAAAGTCGCAGATCGCAGCGAGTCTCTCGCCGATCAGCCGAACATAGGCTTCTGCCTGGTCAACGCCCCAGCGATTTGCACTCACCAGCCAAATCCCGGCGAGATCGGCCCTCGCACTGCCGCGCAACTCGAAGTGCATCAGTCGGCCTTGTAGTTGGCGCGCATCTCTTTCAGGAACTCGTCGAAATCGAAGGGCTGGGGTGGGCCGCTATCCAGCCCTTCCTGGATGGCGCGATCCAGCGCTTCGCGCTTTCTGTCCCGTTCCTCCGCACGCCTCAATGCCTCCCGAACGACCTCGCTGGCCGAGGCGAATTCGCCCGATTCAACTTTCGCCCGGAGGTATTCCTGATGGCGTTCGGTAAGCGAAATGGAGGTGTTCTTGCCCATGGGCACGGTGTTACCAAAAATTGGTAATCGCGACAAGCAGCACATTCATCCAGGCTTCATGTTTACAAACGTAGTCGCTATGAGTACAGGCGTAGTCAGCAACCTTGGGAGGGTTCCTTGACCGAAGGCGAAAATAGCAAACCGGAGCGCATCAGCGAAGCAGAACACGCTGTGATGGAAGCGCTGTGGGAACACAGCCCGCTCACCGCTACCGAGGTCTGCGATCGGGTTTGCGAGACGCGCGGGTGGAGCCTCGCGACGGTCAAGACGCTGCTCAGCCGCCTTGTGACCAAGCAGGCCGTTGCCGCCCAGGCCGACGGGCGCCGCTTCCTCTACAGCCCGGCGATGGCGCGGGTCGATTATGTCGATGGCGAATCGCGCCGCCTGGTTGACAGGCTGTTCGGCGGACGCCCAGCTACGCTGTTCGCGCATCTGGCCGAGCAGGAAGCGCTGAGCGAGCGTGACATCGCCGAGATCGAGGCGTTGCTGAAGGAGATCAGGTCATGATCGGCTGGCTTATCGATACGTTGGTGTGGACCGCCGCGCTGATCGCGGCTGTGCTGGCGGCGCGCCGCCCGGTCGCGCGCGTCTTTGGCCCGCAGATCGCCTATGCGCTGTGGGCACTGCCCGCGCTGCGGCTGCTGATGCCGCCGATCGCGCTACCGGCTTGGTTGGCACCGGTTGCGCCGGTCACTCCGGTTGAAGCAGCCGCGCCGATGGCGGCAGGCGCGGCCTCGGTCGCAATGGCCACCGATGCTCCGTCAATGCTCACGTTCGAATTGGTGCTGATCGCCGCCCTGGCCATATGGCTGGGGGGTGCGGGAGTGGTCCTGTTCAGCCGTTTCAGGAACTACCACCTGCTCCGCCGCGATCTGCTCGAGGGCGCACGAGGGGTCGGGCGCGCGGGCAAGGTCCACCTGATTGAAACACCCGGTACGACCGCGCCGATTGCGCTGGGCGTGCGCGAGAAGATCGTTGCGCTCCCCGAAGGCTTCATGGCGCAGCCTGACATTGCCGCGCGCAACCTCGCGCTCAGGCATGAACTGGCGCACCATCAGGGCCATGATCTGATGGTCAACATGCTGGTCCAGCCGCTGTTCGCGCTGCACTGGTTCAGTCCGCTCGGTTCGCTCGGCTGGCGGGCGCTGCGCCGCGATCAGGAAGCGGCGTGCGATGCCCGCGTGATCGGCGCCAGCGCACCCGAGGAGCGCGCTGCCTATGCCAGCGTCATCGCCAGCTTTGCGGCAGGGCCCAATGTCGCGCTGGCCGCGGCGATGGCCTGCCCGGTGCTGGGCGACAAATCGATAATCCACCGTTTGAGGAGCCTGAAGATGAATGACCAATCGAGAAACCGGCGCATCACCGGCTTCGGCCTGATTGCGGCCGCCGCCATCGCGCTGCCGCTGACCGCTTCGATCACATATGCCGAACAATCTGCCGCACCCGAAGCACCTGAGGCACCCGAAGCGCCCGAGCCGCCAGTGGCGCCTGAGGCACCCGAGCCGCCCGAAGCAGATGTCGAAATCGAACGCCACGTCATCATCATCAAGGACGATGGCAGCGAAACCGGCGGCACAGAGGAAAGGACAGAGGAAAGGAAGGTCCGCAAGATGATCTTCCACGGCACCGATGGCGGCACGCTCAGTCAGGAAGAAAGGGACCGCATCATGGCCGAGGTCGATCGGGGTCTTGCCGAGGCGGACTCGGCGATCGCCAATGCGCATGAGGTTCGCCGTATCGCCATCGCCAGGGCCAGGGACGGTGCCGGAGAGAACGTCCGCATCCAGATGACGTGCGAAGACGGCGGCGGCGTCAGCGAGGTCGATACCAAGGACGGAAAGAAGATCGTGAAGATCTGCCAGAGCGAGATCATGGCCAACGCTGTCGCAGGGCTGCGCGAGGCGCGCCAAGAGCTCGAGGCAGAAAAGGACATCCCGCGTGACATGCTCGACCGCATTCTCAAGGCGCTCGACGAAAAGATCGCCAAATGGGAGAAGGTCGAGGGCTGATCTGGCGGGGCGGTGCAGGCGGTGGGTCGGCGGATTGGCCGCCACCGTGGCTGCGGACAGCCTGCCTTGCGACCGGCAGTGCAAGCCGCGCGGCAGAGTGTGGCGGATGCGTTCGGTCGTTCAGGAAAGGTTGCTGTGTCGGCGATGATAACCGCTGTCTGGACATTGCATCGGGAGATTGGCCATGACACGAATGCTTCGCTTCTCCACCGCAGCGCTCGGCACCCTCACACTACTCGCCGCGGTGCCGGCACTGGCCCAGCATGGACCGCCGACGGGTGCCGGTAGCGGACCTCCCGCGGGAGCCGGAAGCGGAATGCCGTCAGGATTCCCCGGCGGCGGCGCAAGCGGCAACCATGGAGGCAGCAACTGGGGCAATTCGGGAGTGCCCGACGGGACGGGCCGCCCGGCCATATCGAGCGCCACTTCTACCCGGAGCCTCGAGAACAACCCGCATCTTGCATCTTCGCTTGGCAACGCCCTGGCGCGTAGCGGAGTGGAGATACCTTCGACCGGCCTCCAGGGCGCATGTGAGGGTTTCGGCAATCTCGGCAAATGTGTCGCCGCGCTTCACGTCGCGCATAGGCTCGGGTTGCCGGGCGGGTTTGACGCACTCAAGGCCGAGATGACCGCTGGCGATGAGCTGAGCCTTGGCGATGCGATCACCAGGCTGATGCCAGAGGCGGATGCAAAATCCGAGGCAAAGGCGGCCAAGAGAGCAGCCCGCGCTGACCTCGCCCTCGCTGAGAACGGGATGGGTAACTGACAGCTTCTGAGCTTCGGCTATATCGAAGGGTGTGGTCGAACGAACGTCGCCAAACTCAGTCCTTCTCGCGTTACTGCTCTTCCTCGCTCTCGCGCTTGGCGGCATTGGCGGCCCGCACCGCCGGATCTGCAGGGCGCGCGGGCGGGGGGCAGTTCATCTCCTCGCCAACACCCTTGAGATAGCCGCGCCGGATCGCCCCGGCCATGATCGCTTCGTCGAGCTCGCGCTGGTTCTTCGCCGCGCCGGTCAATTCGCGAACGATCCCGCGAAAGGGGATCAGCGATCCCACCGCGCTCTTGGCGATCCGCCCGGCGCTGACGCGCTTCTGGTCGCCGGAATAGGTATCGAAGTCGGCACCCAGCACCGCGTCGAGCGCATCGATCGCTTCGGCGAGTTGCATGCAGGATCGCAGGCCCGTGCGGTCATACGGGTCTGCAACCGCTTTGAGCAGCACCTCGGGAATATCCTCTTTTGACAGATTGAGATCGTCCGCCGGGGTCGACGCGACATTGCCGACGTCTGGTTCACGCTGCGAAACCGGCTTTTCCTCCTGCGCCAGGGCGGGACATGCCAGTGACAACGCCAAGGCCGCAATGGCCTTTCCGCTTTGTCGCATGAGCACGATCTGGCGTGATTTCATCGGAATTTCCCGCTTCCCGTCCCTGCGCCTCAATCAAGGGGCTGGACAGACGGCACTTTGCCCGCAAAACCGCCTGCCAGTCCACCCATTTGAGCGGAGTCGTCGATGTTCCTTGCAGGCAAACGCGCCCTTGTTACCGGTTCGACCTCAGGCATCGGGCTTGCCATCGCACAGGCACTTCACCGCGAAGGGACCGAAGTGCTGCTCAACGGCTTTGGCGCGGCCGATGAAATCGCGCGTCTGTGCGATGAACTGGGTGCGCGGCATTTTCCCGCCAATCTACTCGATCCTGCCGAGATTGCGGGCATGATGGAAGAGGCTGGGCCGGTCGATATCCTGGTCAACAATGCCGGGATGCAGCATGTCGCCCCAGTAGAGGATTTTCCGGTCGAGAAATGGGATGCGATCATCGCGCTCAATCTCACTGCCGCTTTTCACACCACGCGGCTGGCCGTGCCGGGGATGAAAGCGCGGGGCTGGGGTCGCATAATCAATACGGCGAGTGCGCATTCGAAGACCGCCTCTCCGTTCAAGAGCGCATATGTCGCTGCCAAGCACGGGCTTGACGGGTTTACCAAGGCGATCGCGCTCGAACTGGCGCAAAGCGGGGTCACCGCCAATTGCGTCAGCCCAGGCTATGTCTGGACGCCGCTGGTCGAAGGGCAGATTCCCGATACGATGGAGGCGCGCGGGTTGACGCGCGATCAGGTGATCAACGATGTGCTGCTGGCCAAGCAGCCGACCAAGCGGTTTGTCCAGCCTGCGGAGGTGGCCGCACTTGCTCTATTCCTGTGCCGCGAGGAAGCGAGTAATGTGACCGGCGCGAACTGGAGCGTCGATGGGGGATGGACCGCCGAATGAAGGCAGCATGGGGGCGATGGTCACTGCTGGTTGGCCTGGCGCTGCTGGCGGGCGCGTGCAGCTCGACCGGTAGCCTGAGCGATTCGAAAGCGGACTTTACCTCCATCGAGAGCAATATGCGCGGCCATATCACCCGGCTGGCGAGCGAGGAGTTCGGCGGGCGCAGGCCCGGCACCGATGGCGAGGCGTTGACGCTCGATTACATCGAAGGCGAACTCAGCCGGGCGGGCTATGTTTCGGGAACGAACGATCCGGGCAATTTCTGGCGATCGCCTGTGCCATTGGTCCGCACCATGCCGGTCAGCTCGCGTATCGAATTCCGCGTGGGCAGGAAGCGGACCGTGCTGCCCACAGCGCAGGCCGCTGCCTTCACCGGCGGGCGGCGCGCACTGATAGAGGGCGGCGAAATTCTGTTCGTCGGCAAACAGTCGGCGTCGGTCAGCGATGAGGAAGTTCGCGGCCGTATCGCGCTCATGCTGTCCGAACCGGGGCAAAGCCCGGCGCGGCGCGAAACGCTGTTCGGCAAGGGTGCAGCAGCGATCATCACCGTTGTCGACGATCAGCAGTCGATCGATCAGGTCAGGGAATTCTGGGAGAACGAGCAGCTTGGCCTGGTCAGCGAAGAGCAGGACCAACTGGCCGGATTTGCATCTGCGGAAGCTATGGAAGCCGCGTTGGGCGCGAAGAAATGGCAGGCGCTGCTGGCTTCGGCGGAGGCACCTGATTTCGCCCCGACCGTGCTCGATGCCACCGGAACGATCGAGGCCGTCAGTGAGCGCAGGCAGATCACTTCGCACAACCTTATTGGCAGATTGCCGGGGACGAAGCCCGGTTCGGGCGCGATCCTGCTGCTCGCTCATTGGGATCATTTCGGCCAGTGCGGGGACGAAAGCCTGGAAGACCGGCTGTGCAACGGCGCGGTGGACAACGCCAGCGGCGTTGCCTTGATGCTCGAACTGGCGCGCAGGTTGGCGAGCAAGGGGCAACATGACCGCGACATCTATGTGCTCGCCACCAGCGCCGAGGAATGGGGTTTGCTGGGAACGAAGGCCTTTGCCGAAAACCCGCCCCTGCCGCTCGAGAGCGTGGTGGCCGCGTTCAATTTCGATACGGTGGCGCTGGCAGGGCGCGGCGCGCCGGTGGGCTTTGTTGGCGAGGGCAAGACGCCGCTCGACGCGGTTATCCTCGATGCCATCACCCGCTCGCGCCGCGAAGTGGGGGATCGTGAGCTGGCCGACCAGTTTCTCCAGCGGCAGGATGGCTGGATATTGCTGCAAAAAGGCGTTCCCGCCGTGGTTCTTTCGAGTGCACTTGGCAGCAGGGAAGTGGTCGATCCCTATCTCACGACACGCTACCACCGGCCCAGCGACGACATCGACGGGATCGAGCTTGGCGGTGCGGTTGACGATCTGCTGCTGCACGAAAGTCTGATCCGACGATTGGCCAGCATCGCCCGCTATCCCTGACCGGGAATTGGTTCTGGCCTATCGGGGGATGTGCGGTTACATGGGCCGCCACGATTCTACCGGACCCAAGTGAAAGTGGCGCATATGGATATTCCCCTCGGCCTGACCTTTGATGACGTGCTGCTGCGCCCGGGTGAAAGCGATGTCCTGCCCAGTCTGGCCGACACACGCACGCGCCTGACGCGCGAAATCGGCCTCAACATTCCCATCCTCAGCGCCGCGATGGACACCGTGACCGAAGCCGACATGGCAATTGTCATGGCGCAGCTTGGTGGCATTGGCGTGCTCCACCGCAATCTCACGGTGGAGGAACAGTGCCGGGCGGTGCGGCAGGTCAAGCGATTTGAAAGCGGCATGGTGGTCAATCCGATCACGATTTCGCCCGATGCCACCCTGGGCGAGGCGCAGGCGCTGATGACCCAGCACCGGATCAGCGGCATTCCGGTGACCGACGATGGCGGCCGGCTGGTGGGAATCCTCACCAACCGCGATGTGCGCTTTGCGGAAAACCCGCTCCAGCCGGTGTGCGAGCTGATGACGACCGAAAATCTGGCCACGGTTCCGCTCGGCACCGGCCAGGAAGAGGCGCGGCGACTGTTGCACCAGCGCCGGATCGAAAAGCTGTTGGTGGTGGACGATGCCTATCGCTGCATCGGCCTGATTACCGTCAAGGATATCGAGAAGGCGGTAACCTATCCCAACGCGACCAAGGACGGGGCCGGGCGGCTGCGCGTGGCGGCTGCAACGACCGTGGGGGACAGGGGCTTCGCGCGAACCGAGGCGCTGGTCGATGCGGAAGTCGATGTGGTCATCATCGATACCGCGCATGGCCATAACAAGGATGTGGCGCGCGCGGTTGAACGGGCCAAGAAGCTTTCCAACTCGGTCCAGGTCATTGCCGGCAATGTCGCCACGGCCGAGGCTACCCGGGCGCTGATCGACGCTGGCGCAGACGCTGTGAAAGTGGGCATTGGCCCCGGTTCGATCTGCACGACGCGCGTGGTTGCGGGTGTGGGTGTGCCGCAGCTGACAGCGATCATGGAATGCGCCGAGCAGGCCGCAAAGTCCGACGTGCCGGTGATTGGCGACGGGGGCCTCAGGACCAGCGGAGATGCCGCCAAGGCGCTCGCGGCGGGCGCTTCATCGCTGATGATCGGATCGATGCTGGCCGGGACAGCCGAAAGCCCGGGCGAGACGTTCATCTTCCAGGGGCGCAGCTACAAGGCCTATCGCGGCATGGGCAGCGTGGGCGCGATGGCGCGGGGCAGCGCCGATCGCTATTTTCAGCAGGACGTGTCGGCGCTGAAGCTGGTACCCGAAGGGATCGAGGGTCAGGTGCCGTTCAAGGGGCCTGCGTCCGATGTGATCCATCAGCTCGTGGGCGGCATCAAGGCGGCGATGGGCTATACCGGCGCTGCCACGCTCGAGGAACTGCGCCAGCGCGCACGGTTCGTGCGGATCACAAATGCCGGCCTTTCCGAAAGCCATGTGCACGATGTGGTGATCACACGCGAAGCTCCGAATTATCCCGCGCGATGACGCCTGAAATATGACACCTGCTGCGCGTGTCCAGGCGGCGATAGAGCTGCTTGATGCGATCATTCTTGCCGCTCAGGGCGGGGGCGCGCCTGCCGACCGACTGATTGCCGACTATTTCCGCCAACGGCGCTATGCCGGATCGAAGGATCGCCGCGCGGTGCGCGATCTGGCCTATGCGGCGATCAGGCATTGCGGTGAGATTCCCGCCAGCGGGCGCGCCGCGATGGCCGCGCTTGGCGCCGGCGATCCGGCAATCCTGCAATTGTTCGATGGCTCCCCGCATGCTCCCGCTCCGCTTGGCGAGGGCGAGGTTCCTGCAGCGCCAGGCGTCGCGCCCGCATGGCTGGAGGAGCTTTTGCAAGCCTCGGGCATCGCGGGTGAGGAGCTTGCCGCGCTTACCGGGCGCGCACCGCTCGATATCAGGGTCAACACTCTCAAGGCCAACCGTGAGACTATCGAACTGCCCGTGGCGGGTGAGAGACTCAGCGCACCGCAGGGCCTGCGCTTTGAGTCAGGCACACAGGTCGAGCAATGGAATGCCTGGATGGACGGCGAAATCGAGGTGCAGGATCACGGCAGCCAGATCGCTTGCCTTGCCGCCGATGCAAAGCCGGGTGAGACTGTGGTCGATCTGTGTGCGGGCGCGGGCGGAAAGGCGCTGGCGTTGGCGGCGTCCGTGGCCAACCAGGGCCGACTGATCGCCAGCGATATCGATCGTTCACGGCTGTCGCGACTTGCTCCGCGCGCCCAGCGGGCGGGCGCGGGGGTGATCGAAACGCTGCTGCTCGATCCCGGGAAAGAGGCTGGCGCATTCACCGATCTGGCGGGAAGGATCGACTGTGTGCTGGTCGATGCTCCATGCTCGGGCACGGGGACATGGCGGCGCAAGCCCGAAGCCAAGTGGCGGCTTACGCCGGCGCGGCTCGATCGCTTTGCCGCCGCGCAGGATTATCTTCTCGATCTTGCCGCCGGGCTGGTGCGTCCGGGCGGGCGGATCGTATATGTCACCTGCTCGCTACTCGATGCGGAAGGACGTGCGCGGATCGAGGGATTTCTCGAGCGCCATCCAGGATGGCAAGCCGATGTTCCCGACGTCCCGCTGGGGCGAAGCCATGGCCACGGCATCCGGCTCACTCCGTTTCATGATGGCACGGACGGATTTTTTCTCGCGAAACTGGTTTCTCCATGTTAGCCAATTCGATTATGGCTGAGCCTTCACCACCGGGTCTGGCTGCCCTCAAGGAGTCGATCATGCGTTTTGCGCCTGCCGCTGCTGCCCTGTCTCTGCTTCTGGCGGCCAACGCCAGCGTCAGCCACGCCGACAATACCCGGCCCGATCCGCGTGCCGAAGTGCTGTTGGCGCAAGGGAGGGCGGCGCTGGGTGCGGGCGAGACGCAGGCGGCGATCGATGCTTTCGAAGCGGCTCTGGCGATCGACCCGGCCTACACCCCAATCTTTCTCGAACTGGCGCAGGTCGCCCGCAAGGAAGGGCTGCAAGGCAAGGCGATCCGTTATTACCGCGAGGCGCTGGCGCGCGATCCGGGCAATCTGGCGGCGATCTCGGGCGAAGGTGGGGCGCTGTTCGAAAAGGGCGCGGTGGAAAAGGCGCGCGGCAATCTCGCCCAGCTGGAAAGCCTGTGCGGAACAGCCTGTCCCGAAACGCTCGAATTGCGCAGTGCAATCGCGCGCGGTGTGCAACCCCGCGTTGCTGCGAGCGACGCCGGAGCTACGACGAATTAGCGCCTGATAAGCGGTGCAAATTCATCGAGTATCCGCTGATAGACCTCGCGCTTGAACGGGATAATCAATTCGGGAAGCCGGACGGGATCGACCCATTTCCAATCGCAGAATTCGGGTGGATCATGCGCCTCGAGGTCGATCTCCGCATCCTCGCCAAGAAAGTCGAGCAGGTACCAAAACTGCTCCTGCCCGCGATACTTGCCGCCCCATAACGTACCGATCAGCTCGTCAGGCAGGTCATAACGTACCGGCTCATCGGTGCGCGCGCGAAACCTTACGAGATCGCGCCGCACTCCGGTTTCTTCAGCCAATTCGCGAAAGACCGCCTCGTCCAGGTCCTCGCCCCGGTCGACGCCGCCCTGCGGCATCTGCCACCAGTCCGATTCGCGCGTGTCGATCCGTTTACCGACGAACACGCGGCGGTCCCGGTTGACCAGCATCGCACCGACGCAGGGGCGATAGGCTTGCGGCTGAGCACGCTCGCTCAAGCGGACCTCGCCAGCATGAACCTCATCGCCGCGAATACCGCTTCGAGGCTCTGCTGCGCACTGGGAATGGCCTGGCGCAGGTTGGTGAAGCTGTGCGTCAGCCCCTTCATTTCGAGAAAGACGTGGCTCACACCGGCCTGTGAAAGTGCCGCAGCATAATCGCGGCCCGAATCCCTGATCGGATCGAGCCCGGCGGTGACCAGCACGGTGGGCGGGGCACTGGCATGGTTGCCAAGGATCGGAAATGCGCGCGGATCGCTTTGATCGGGCTGATAGGCGGCATCGAAGAACTCGACCGCCGCCCGGGTAAGGATGAACCCGTCGGCAAACTCCTTGATACTGGCCGACCCCATGGCATTGCTCGCCAGCGGAAAAATCGGGACCTGTAGCACCACCGGAGCCGCTGCCGGGTGGGCGGCCAGCAATTGCGAGATGACAATGGCGGCATTGCCCCCGGCGCTGTCGCCCATGGGAATGATGCCGGTCGCCGTGCGCCCCATTTCCTCAGGCGAGGACGCAATCCAACGCGCGGCAGCCTCGCAATCCAGAATCGCGGCGGGAAAGACATGTTCGGGCGCGCGGCGATAATCGACCGCCACGACCGGCAGGTCCATCTGCGCGGCGATTTCGGTGCAGAGGCTGTGGTGCGTATCAAGATCGCCGATCACATAGCCGCCGCCATGAAAGAAGCAGATCACTGGGCCCGGTTCGCGGCTTTCGCGGGCATCATAGAGCCGCAGAGGAATAGGGCCGTCTGGGCCGGGGCAGGAAAGGTCGCGGATCACGGCCAGATCGCGGGCCGGCCGGTCTGCCATGCCGTGCAGCGCCAGATAGCTGGCGCGCGCCTGTTCCAGCGTCATTTCAGCGATCTTGGGTCCGCCGACCGCTGCCAGCATCTCGAGAAAGGCCTTCACATCCTCGCGCACGAAGGGTTCACCATCGGTCATTCCCGCAATTCTCCAATTGGCTCTTTTTCACAGGTTAGAGCCGTCGCTTTGTTATTTCCACTCGACATTTTGTTGCTGTAGGAGAAAAACTTGATTGCGCGTGGGAGAGCCGCTTCATACTTGCGCAATTCCACGGATCAGGCGCCGCCCCGGTGCGGCGCGCAAGAAGGAATCCCAATGGCTACGAAAGCCAAGGCCGAATTACCCGAAGGCGCATCTCCCCAACAACCCGACGCCGTGCCAGAAGCGGTGCCAGAAGCCGTGCCAGAAGCCGTGGTGGTCCGCTTTGCGGGCGACAGCGGTGACGGGATGCAGCTGACCGGCGGACAGTTTACACTGTCCACCGCGCTGGCGGGCAACGATCTGGCGACGTTCCCCGATTTTCCCGCCGAGATTCGCGCGCCGCAGGGCACGCTATTCGGGGTTTCGGCGTTCCAGATAAATTTCGGTTCGACCGAGATCGATACCGCGGGCGACGCGCCCGATGTGCTGGTGGCGATGAACCCGGCGGCGCTGAAAACCAATGTCGGGGCCTTGAAGCCGGGTGGATTGATCATTGCCGATACGGGCGAATTCAACCGGCGCAATCTCGACAAGGCCAAATACGAGACCAGCCCACTGGAAGACGGCAGCCTCGCCAAATGGCAGGTGCTGGCCTTCGATATCAGCGCGCAGACGATCGAAGCGGTCAAACCCTTTGGCCTCGGCAACAAGGAAGCGCTGCGGTCCAAGAACATGTGGACGCTGGGCCTTGCCTTGTGGATGTTCGACCGGCCGCGAGAGCCGATCCATCAATGGCTGCGCGCCAAGTTCAAGGCGCGGCCCGAACTGGCCGACGCCAATATCGCCGCGCTCGACGCGGGCCATGCCTATGGCGAGACTGCGGAGCTTTCCGGGCCGCTGCGCCAGACGCATCTTCCGCCGGTTCCGACCGATCCGGGTCTCTACCGCACCATAACCGGGGCGGAGGCGGTTTCGCTGGGTCTGGTTGCCGGGGCGCAATTGGCCGATCTGCCGATGTTCTTCGGCGGCTATCCGATCACCCCAGCCAGCGCGATCCTGCACCATCTGGCGCGGCTCAAGGAATATCATGTCACCACTTTCCAGGCCGAGGACGAGATTGCGGCGATCTGCTCCGCTATCGGTGCGTCCTATGCCGGGCAGTTGGGTGTCACCAGCTCGTCGGGGCCGGGCATTGCCTTGAAGGGCGAGGCGATGGGCCTTGCGATCATGACCGAATTGCCGTTGGTGATCGTCAATTCGCAGCGCGGCGGGCCTTCAACCGGCCTGCCGACCAAGACCGAGCAGAGCGACCTTTACCAGGCGGTCTATGGCCGCAACGGCGATGCGCCGATGCCGGTGATCGCGGCGCGCAGCCCCTCCGACGCGTTCGAATGCGCGATCGAGGCTTGCCGCATCGCGGTGGAATACATGACCCCGGTGATGCTGCTCACCGATGGCTATATCGCCAATGCCGCCGAGCCGTGGAAGGTGCCCGATCCCGCGAGCTATGCGCCGTTTCCGGCGCAATTCCTTGGCGCGAAGAACGACGGCGAACACCTGCTGCCCTACAAGCGTGACAACAAGGGCGCGCGCCCGTGGATCAAGCCGGGCACGCCGGGCCTGATGCACCGGATCGGCGGTATCGAGAAGGGGCAGGGCACCGGCCACATCGATTATTCGCCCGACAACCATCAGGCGATGACCGATGCTCGGCGCGACAAGGTGCTGGGCGTCGCCGTGCCCGATCAGGACGTGTGCATTGGTGCGGCAACAGGCAGGCTGGCGGTGGTCGGTTGGGGCAGCACCTATGGCCCGATCCACCAGGCGGTGCGCCGCGCGCGCGCCAAGGGGCTCGAGGTCAGCCATATCCATGTGCGCCATATCTGGCCGATGCCGGGCAATCTGGGCGATCTGCTGCGCGGTTTCGAGCAGGTGCTGGTTCCCGAAATGAACACCGGCCAGTTCAAGACGGTGCTGCGCGATCAATTCCTGGTCGATGCAAGGCCGCTCAACAAGACCAGCGGCCAGCCGTTCACCATTGCCGAGCTGGAAGCCGCTATCGAGGAGGCTTTGGGCTGACGCGCGAGCGTTGTTGCCCCGAGAGGACAGCCATGAACCAGATGACCCCAATCACCACCACCCTGAAGGACTGGGAAACCGACCAGGAGGTGCGTTGGTGCCCCGGCTGCGGGGATTATGCGATCCTGAAAGCGGTGCAGCGCACGCTGCCGCAGCTTGGCGCTGACCCTGCCAACACCGTGTTCATCAGCGGCATCGGCTGTTCCAGCCGCTTCCCCTATTACATGGAAACATATGGCTTCCACACCATCCATGGCCGCGCGCCGGCGGTGGCGACGGGGGTCAAGCTGGCCAATCCCGATCTCGACGTGTGGCTGGTGACGGGCGACGGAGACGGGCTTTCGATCGGCGGCAACCACATGCTCCATGTCCTGCGGCGCAATGTGAACATGCAGATCATGCTGTTCAACAACGAGATCTACGGGCTGACCAAGGGGCAAGCCTCGCCCACCAGCCGGATCGGAACACGCAGCCCCTCAACCCCGGTCGGATCATTCGACCGCCCGGTCAACCCCTGCGCCTTCGCGCTGGGCGCGGGTGCGCGTTTCGTCGCGCGCGGTTTCGACGTTTCAAAGCACCTGCCCGATGTGCTGATCGCCGCGCATGCCCATCAGGGCGCCGCCTTCATCGAGATCTTCCAGAACTGCATCGTTTACAACAAGGACGTGTTTGACGGTTTCGCTGCGCCCAAGGGTGCGGAGGACAAGCAGCTGTGGCTCAAGCAGGGCGAGCCGATGCTGTTCGCGGGCGGCGCGCAGGGTATTGCTCTGGACCGTGATGGCTTGTGCCTCAAGGTCGTCGATGTGGTCGCCAAGGAAGACGGAACACCTGATTGGGAAAGCGCGGGCGTGATCGTGCACGATGTCACCAACCGCTCGATCGCGCACATGCTGGTCGAAATGCCGTTCGGCGCGTTCCCGATGGCGCTGGGCGTGCTTTATGACGATCCGCGCCCGACTTTCGAGACTGCGGTTGCAGAGGAGCGCGCCAAGTCCACTGCCGGGAAAAAGCCCGATCTGGCGAAGCTTCTGGGCAGCGGGCAGACCTGGACGGTCAATGCGGATGAGGGGCATCCGGCCTGATTTTGATTTCACGCAAAGGCGCAAAGGCGCTAAGAGGTTTGCGTGGATATTGAAGAACTTGCAAAGCAAGCTGTCGATTGCGGTTTCAAGCTTCACAAGGAGCTTGGGCCTGGAATGCTTGAATCGGTTTATGAGGTCCTGATCACACAGGCCCTGCTTGAGCGCGGATTGAGGGTGCAGCGGCAAGTCGCGGTTCCGATCAGATATAAAGGCGTTGTCGTTGACAACGCATTTCGCATCGACTTACTGGTAAATGATTGCCTCGTGATCGAGCTCAAATCTACCGAGCGCGACAGCGCTCTCTATCCCAAACAATTGCTGACGTACCTGCGATTGATGGGACTGCCACTCGGCTTGCTGATGAATTTCGGCCAGGAAACTTTCAAGCAGGGCATCAAGCGGGTGGTCAACAATCACCGCAATGACTGAGACAATCTTCTTCGCGCCTTTGCGCCTTTGCGTGAGACAAGAATGGACAACATAACGCATTCGCTCGTCGGGGCGCTTATCGGTCAGGCCGGGCTCAAGCGTAAGACCGGCCTCGCTATGCCCGCGCTGATTATCGGGGCGAACCTGCCCGATGTCGACGCGGCGTGCCTTTTCTGGCTCGACGGGGTGGAGCATCTCGGTTTTCGGCGCGGGATCACCCACGGGCCGATTGCTTGGGTGCTGTTGCCGCTGCTGCTCGCAGTGATATTGTTGGGTTTCGACCGCTGGCAAGCGAAGCGCGGCACGCGGCCCACCGACAGGGCACCGGTGAATTTCAAATGGCTGTTCCTCCTCAGTTTCATCGCCTGCCTGACGCATCCGGCGCTCGATTGGCTCAATGTCTATGGTGTGCGCCTGCTGGAGCCGTTTTCGAGCCGGTGGTTCTATGGCGACACGCTGTTCATCATCGATTTTTGGCTGTGGGCGCTGATGGGCTTTGCGACATGGTTCTCGCTACGGCGTGAGAAGAAGGGTGGCGATTGGAGGAAGTCCGCCCGCATCGCGATAGCTGTGAGTTTGGCGTATATCGGGCTGAATGGGGCGATTACTTCCCGTTCTTATAATTTCGAGCACAGTCAGAGCTACAATGTTGGAAAATCGATCATTGCAAGCCCGGTCCCGTTGGCTTTCTGGAGTCGTGAAATTCTGACCGAGGATGTTCCTAATCTCTGGAAATCGACCGAGTGGGGCGGAAGCTTGCTGAACTCGGAAGCGCTCACGACATTCTGTTTCGATGACTGTCCCGGCTATCCCGCCGCGAAGGCATGCAGTTTGGCACCTGTGCGTAATTTGGAAAGGCGGAACGAGAAAGTACGAGCCTTCCTCTTCTGGTCACGCGCGCCGTTTGCCGAGAGGGCACCGGATGGCTCGGTGATCCTGCGCGACGCCCGCTTCTACAATTCGCTGATACGCGACCGGTTCAGTGTAGCGCTTCCGCAAGTGAAATGCGCGGCGTTGACGGGTGAATAGGCGCAACGCGGCCTTGCCCACCGGGGCACTGCGGCATTAAGAACGCCGCATGAACGATCAGGCTTTTCAACGCGGCAAGCACCTGTTGGCGGGCGGGGCGCGGTTCTCGCGCGCGCCGGGGTTGCTTGCGCGCCTGATCGCGCCCGGCTTCAACCGCCTGCTCGACCGGATCGATGCGGGGCTGGAGAAGGGCACCATGACCTTGCATCTGCCAGGAGGGGCGACGCGCCGGTTGGGCGGCCGCGCGCCCGGTTTCGACACCGAACTGTCCATCCATGACTGGCGCGCGCTGATCCGGCTCGCCACCAGCGGTTCGATCGGATGGTATCAGGCGTGGGAAGCGGGCGAGTGGGAGTGCACCGACCTGACATCGCTGTTCGCCATCTTTGGCGACAATGCCGTCAGCCTGGGCAGTGTCGGGCGCGCCAAGGGGCCGTTCCGTTGGGCGGTGCGGCTGGCGCACCGCTTCAACCGCAACAACCGCGCGGGCGCACAGCGCAATATCCAGGCGCATTACGATCTCGGCAACGATTTCTATGCCCAATGGCTCGATCCCAGCATGACCTATTCGAGCGCAAGGTTCGATCATTCCGATACGCTCGAAGAGGCGCAGCGCGCCAAGTGGCAGGCGCTGCAGGCAAGGATTGGCCAGGCGCAAAGCGTGCTCGAAATCGGCTGCGGCTGGGGTTCGCTCGCCAATCATCTGCAACTAAGCGGCATGCAGGTGACCGCGATCAGCCTTTCGGACGAGCAACTCGCCTGGGCCCGCGAACACCACCATCCGGGAATCGATTTCCTCAAGCAGGATTACCGCGATGTGCGCGGCCAGTACGACGCGATCGTCAGCGTCGAAATGGTCGAGGCGCTGGGGCGCGAATACTGGCCCACTTTCATGGATGCCATCGCGCGCAATCTGAAGCCGGGCGGCAGGGCGGCGATCCAGTTCATCGCCATGCGCGACGAGCTGTTCGAGGCCTATGCGGCCAGTGCGGATTTCATTCAGGCCTATGTCTTTCCCGGCGGCATCCTCATCAGGAGCAGCGAATTTCGCGAGTTGGCCGAGGCGCGCGGGCTCAGGTGGCGCGACGATGTGGCATTCGGCCAGGATTACGCACACACACTCAAATGCTGGCGTGAGAACTTCGATCTTGCAGTGGCCGAGGGCCGCCTTCCGCCCGGGTTCGACGAGCGGTTCATCGGGCTGTGGCGATTTTACCTGTCCTATTGCGAAGGCGGATTCCTGGCCGGATCGATCAATGTACATCAGGTGACCCTGGTGAGGGAGAAATGACTATGCGATTGAAGTTCTTGCTGGCGGCAGGGCTGCTGGCCGGCGTGGGCAGTGCACCCGGCTATGCGGCTGACGGCGGCGATGCTGTTGCAACCGTGCCCGCTATCTCCTCGCTTCCAGCCGACAGGGCGATATTTGTCGCCCCGCCTCTGCGCGATCCGGCGGATCTGGAGGTGTTGTTCTGGGACGATGCGACACGCGCAGCGCGTTTTCGCAGCATGGAGGAATGGTTCGCCGGATATGAGGTAGCGCCATCTGGCAAGCCGCGCGCGTTACCCCAGGGCGAACCGGTGAGCGCCGCGCTCGATGCCGAGCTGCGCGCGCTGATGGAGCAGACGCAGGTTGCCGGGGTCATGGTGCTGCAGGACGGGAAGAAGCGGTTCGAAGCCTATGGACTGGGATTTGGACCAGACCAGCGCTGGACCAGTTTTTCGGTCGCCAAGAGCTTCACCTCGACCTTGCTGGGCGCGGCGATTGCGGACGGCCATATCGCCAGCATGCAGGACAGGGTGACCGACTATATCCCTGAAATGAAGGGTTCCGCCTATGACGGGGTCACGGTGGAACAGCTTGCGCAGATGACATCGGGCGTGCGCTGGAACGAGAATTACGCCGATCCCGCCAGCGACGTGGCGCAGATGAACCGCTTCGTGACCGAATATGGTCCCGACGCGATCGTCGCGCAGATGAAGGCGCTGGAGCGCGAAGCTCCTGCTGGCGAGAAATGGGTTTACAAGACCGGCGAGACAAACCTGCTGGGCCTGCTGGTGGAAAAGGCGGTGGGGATGCCGCTGGCCGCTTATGCCAGCAGGCACATTGTCGATGCCGCCGGGTTTGAAGGCGGGTTGTTCTGGATGGTCGATCCGCGCGGCGGCAATATCGGCGGATGCTGCCTGTCGCTGCGGTTGGCGGACTATGCACGCATGGGCCAGTTCGCGCTCGAAGGCGGCGAAGGCCACGTCCCCGCGGGCTGGTTCGATGCCTCTGTCACGCCCGCAAAGCCAATGGCGAGCGATGCGGAGGTCTCATACGGTTATCAATGGTGGATATACCCCACGCTGGGCGGATGGGGCGCGCAGGGCATCTTCGGCCAGTCGATCACCGTACTGCCCGAACAGCGGATGGTGGTGACCGTGCTCAGCAACTGGCCCACTGCGACGAACAGCGAATACCGCGCGAAATGGCGCGCAATGGCGGCGCGGCTGGTTGGTGAGGAATGAGGCGCTAACCGGCGCTGCGGTAGGCGCCCGAATTGCTATAACGCTGCAGGATGTTGTCGTGGACGATCGGGTTGAGCAACTCGGTGAAGGCGCAGCCGACCACGCAATTGTCCCACCACACCACTTGCGCCTGAAGCGATTCGAGGCCGGGCAGGGTGAGCCAGCACAGCTGGCCTTCGTGCATCCGGTTGATCGATGCGGCGGAAAAGCCCGAGATCGAAAGATCGTGCACAACGGTCTGGAAGGCGCGCCCGCCCGATGCCCGCAGCTGCCCGGGAATGGTGAGCCGGGTGCGCGGCGAGCAGCGATCTTCCTGCGCTGCGATGTGATAGCGGTCTTGCGTGGTGTGCATGGCCTCAATCCTGCGAATGCCGTTCACGGAATTATGCGCTGCCAACGGCACCGTGCCGACAGCTTGCGCGCATGTTGCGCGGGACGGCTTTCCGAAGCGTGTTTGACCGTGGTTACCGCAAATTAACCGGTCGAGGCCGCCTATCCGATCCGCTCGCGGTGCCCGGTCGTGAAATCCTCCTGCAAGAGCGCGGTCAGCCGCTGCGCCACGACGTCGGGCAGCTTGACGCTCTGGGGATCTTCGCCGGGATAGGCCTTGGCGCGCATGGCGGTTCTGGTGGCCCCGGGATCGACGATTGCAATGCGGATATTCGAAATCTTTTCAACTTCCTGTGCGTAGGAGTTGAGAAGGTTCTCGAAGGCGGCCTTGGTCGCTCCATACGCGCCCCAATAGGCGCGCGGAGCGGCTCCGACGCTGCTGGTCAGGCCGATCACGCGCGCGGCTTCGGAACGTTTGAGCATGGGATCGAAACCGGCAAGCAGTGCCTGTGTCGCCAACAGATTGGTCGTGATAGCCTGGTTGAACTGCTTGGGATCGATCTGTGTGACCGGCGTTAACGTGGGCAGATATGCCGCCGCGATGACCAGATAATCGAGCTTGTCCCAGCGCGTGGAAATCGCGCTCGCCAGCCGCGCCACCGAATCGGGCTCGGTCAGATCGAGCGGCGCGATGGTGGAGGAACCGCCCGCTGCGTGAATGGCATCCTCCACCGCCTCCAGGCCCCTTACGTCGCGCGCGGTCAGCACGACATGCGCGCCAGCTTGGGCCAGCGCCAGCGCAGTCGCGGCACCGATCCCCTTGCTGGCGCCGGTTACGAGTGCCAGCCGGCCCGCAAATGGCCCCCCCTCTGCCATCACGCCGCCTTGTGGCCGGGAAAGGTAAGCTGTGCCGCTTCGCCTGCCTGCGCCGAATGGTCGGTCAGGCTGGTGGGATAATCGCCGGTGAAGCAGGCATCGCAGAACTGGGGACTGCCGGGATTGCGCCCTTCCGATCCGACTGCGCGATAGAGCCCGTCGATCGAAATGAAGGCGAGACTGTCGGCCTTGATGAATTCGCGCATCGGTTCGACATTCATCCGTGCGGCGAGCAGCTTCGAGCGTTCGGGTGTATCGACGCCGTAATAGCAGCAGTGAGCGGTGGGCGGGCTGGCGACGCGGAAATGGACCTCGCTCGCGCCCGCTTCGCGCATCATCTCGACGATCTTGAGCGAGGTGGTGCCGCGCACGATCGAATCGTCGATCAAGACGATGCGCTTGCCCTCCACCAGCCCGCGATTGGCGTTGTGCTTGCGCTTGACGCCTGAATGGCGGGCACTGTCGGAAGGCTGGATGAAGGTGCGCCCGACATAGTGCGAGCGGATGATGCCCAGTTCGAAGGGTATGCCCGATTGCTGGGCATAACCGATGGCGGCGGGCACCCCGCTATCGGGCACGGGCACAACCAGATCGACGTCGCACGGGCTCTCGATCGCCAATTGCTCGCCGATCGCCTTGCGCGCGGCATAGACCAGCCGCCCTGCAAAGACCGAATCGGGGCGGCTGAAATAGACATGCTCGAAAATGCAGGGACGCGGCGAATGGCGCCCGAAGGGGCGTAGCGATTCGATCTGCCCGTCGAGCCCCACGCGAATCAGCTCGCCCGGCTCAACCTCGCGGGTGAACTCCCCGCCAACTACATCGAGCGCCACGGTTTCGCTGGCGAACACGATCGCCCCATTACCCTCCGGGCCCATCCGGCCCATCACAAGCGGCCTGATGCCAAGCGGATCGCGGCAGGCGATCATGCCTTCGGGCGTCATCACGATCAGCGAATAGGCGCCCTCGACCAGCCGCAAGGCATCGACCAGCCGGTCAACCATGGTGGGGTAGCGGCTGGTAGCGACGAGGTGAATGATCACCTCGGTATCGGAAGTGGACTGGAAGATCGCCCCGCGCCCGACGAGTTCGCTGCGCAGCGTCAGCGCGTTCGAGATGTTGCCATTGTGCGCCACGGCAAAGCCGCCGCTGGCAAGATCGGCAAACAATGGCTGCACGTTGCGCAGGCCCGCGCCGCCGGTGGTGGAGTAGCGGACGTGCCCCGCCGCCATGAAACCGGGCAGTTCGGCAATCGCTTCGGAGGCGGAAAAATTCTCGGCCACATGGCCCAGGCCGCGACGCGAGAAGAACTCCTTGCCGTCAAAGCTGGTAATGCCGACAGCTTCCTGCCCGCGATGTTGCAGCGCGTGCAGACCCAGTGCGGTGGTGGCGGCGGCATCGGCGGCATTGATCACGCCGAAAATTCCGCACTCCTCCCGCAGCTTTTCGCCGTCAGAATCGCAGTGCGGGTGCGTCCAATTCATGCCCGGGCCCGTATGTTGCCATTTGCTGGATTGCAGGTGCCGGTCCAATGGCGATGTTACGGCCCGATTACAAGTGTGCGGTGGCGCGGCTTCACGCTTTTCTCGTCCGATCGCGGTTTGCGGCGACGCACGGTGGGTAGCGCCGCTTTGCGCATTGCGCGCGTGGCAGGCGATGCTTACAGCCGCGGTTCAGGCCAACCAGAACAGAGATTGCGGCGTTTTGATACTGACACCCTTCGAGCGAATGATTGCCAGGCGATACCTTCTGCCGGGCAAGAGCGAGGCGTTCATTGCGCTGGTGGCCGGAATCAGCGTGGGCGTGGTCATGCTCAGCGTCGCCATGCTGGTGGTGGTGATGAGCGTGATGAACGGTTTCCGTGCCGAACTGCTCGACAAGATCGTCGGGCTCAACGGCCATGCGATCGTGCAGGCATATGGCGGGCGGCTCGATAACTGGGAAAACATCCTCGAAGACGTGCGCGCAACGCCCGGAGTGGTCGATGCTTCACCGCTGATCGAGCAGCCGCTCCTGACCAGCTTCAACGGGCGCGTCGAGGCGATTCTGGTGCGCGGCAACACCGCGCAGGATATCGGCAAGCTTGCCGGCAAGGTGGTTCTGGGCAACCTGTCGGAGCTTCGGCCTGGTGCGGGTAATGTCGCGATCGGCGTGCGGCTGGCGCAGAATATCGGCGCGCGGGTCGGCGATACCATCACGATCATCAATCCGCAGGGTCGCTCGACCCCGTTCGGCACGGTGCCCCGGCAGATCGGCTACCGGGTCTCGGCGATCTTCGAGGTCGGCATCTACGACTACGACGAAGCCTTCGTGGTCATGCCGATGAAGGATGCGCAGACGCTGCTGCTCATCGGCGACACCGTGGGAATGATCGAGGTCACGGTAGAAGACCCGGACAAGGTCGGCGAAATCCTTGGCCCCGTTGAGGAAATGCTGGCCGGAAAGGCGGTCGTGTCCGACTGGAAAACCATCAACGCAACGCTGTTCGAAGCCTTGCAGGTGGAACGGGTTGCGATGGCATTTGCCTTGAGTTTCATGGTATTGGTTGCCGCTTTCAATATTCTTTCGAGTCTGGTGATGCTGGTCCGCTCAAAGACGCGCGATATCGCCATCATGCGTACCATGGGGGCGACGCGGCGCAGCCTGATGAAGATCTTCGTTACCACCGGATTCACCGTGGGTGCGATCGGCACTGTGATGGGGCTGGCATTCGGGTTCCTGGTGCTGGCATTCCGCCAGCAAATTGTGCGGGTGATCGAAGTGGTAACCGGCCAGAACCTCTGGGATCCGCAGATCCGCTTCCTCAGCACTCTGCCCTCGCGCACCGATCCGTGGGAGGTTGCGGGGATCGTCACGCTGGCGCTGGTGCTCAGCTTCCTGGCGACGCTCTATCCCGCGATGAAGGCCTCGAGCACCGATCCGGTTCAGGTGCTGCGTTATGAGTGAGCCGGTCGTCAGCCTCAGGAACCTGAAACGCAGCTTCAGGCAGGGGGATGCCACCATCCACGTCCTGTGCGGCGTCAATCTCGACGTCATGCCGGGCGAGATCGTGGCCCTGCTGGGCCCGTCCGGTTCGGGCAAATCGACCATGTTGCAGGCGGTCGGCCTGCTCGAAGGCGGTTTCACCGGCTCGATCACGATCGCAGGGGTTGAAGCCAGCGCGCTTGCTTCGGACCGGCGCACGCAATTACGCCGCGAGCACCTGGGGTTCGTCTATCAGTTCCACCACCTGCTGCCCGATTTCAACGCGCTGGAAAACGTGGTGATGCCGCAGATGATCGCGGGAACGCGGCGCGAGGACGCGGACGAGCGGGCGCAGGTGCTGCTCGGCGCGCTGGGGCTGGGGCAAAGGCTCACGCACAGGCCCAGCCAGCTTTCGGGCGGAGAACAGCAGCGGGTGGCGGTCGCGCGCGCTCTGGCCAACCGGCCGACGCTGGTTCTGGCGGACGAACCGACCGGAAATCTCGACGAACATACGGCGGACAAGGTGCTGGAACAGTTCCTGACGCTGGTTCGGGGCGAGGGTAGCGCGGCGCTGGTCGCGACGCATAACGAGCGGCTTGCGCTGCGGATGGACCGGGTGGTGCGGCTGCACGAGGGCGTGCTCGAATAATCGCGCTTCGCAGAACGCGGTGCCCCGCTGATGGATGCGGCTTTGACATGCTGGCGGCGGCGCTGTTCAATCATGCGCACATTCGGGGGAAATGGCCATGATGATCTTGCTTGGTGCGATAATTCTGTTTCAGGCAGCTTCGGCGGCACCCCAATCAGCTCCGGTCCCTGCTCCGCCAGCTTGTGACAGCGAACAGCATGCCGCTTTCGATTTCTGGGTAGGCGAGTGGGACGTCTTTCCCCACCGCGAGGGCGCGGCCAAGGTTGCCGACAGCCGGATCGAACGGCTTTATGCGGGCTGTGCCGTGCGCGAAAACTGGATGCCGCTGAACGGGACGGGCGGGGGCAGTCTCAATGCCTATGAGCCTTCCACCGGCCTGTGGCACCAATTCTGGACCGGTTCTTCGCCGGGACGGGTCGAGTTCATCGGCGGGCCTGCGAACGGGGCGATGGTGCTGACCGGTTATTGGCGCGATTTCGGCGGGCCGGGCCAGCATGCGTTGGTGCGTCAGACTTTCACTGCGATCGACAGCGAAACGGTTCGCCAGCACGGCGAGGCCTCGACGGATCAGGGTCTGACGTGGCAAACGCGCTATGATTTCATCTACCGCCGCAAGGAAGGGCCGGGCCAATGACCAGCATCGCCGATTTCACCGTCACCACCAATCGCGGCGAGCAGCTCGATCTTGCCGAGAAGCGGGGCAAGGTCCTGCTGGTGGTCAACACCGCCAGCAAGTGCGGCTTCACCCCGCAATACGATGGGCTCGAGCAGATCTACCAGAAGTACAAGGACCGGGGTTTCGAGGTGCTGGGGTTTCCCTGCAACCAGTTCGGCAATCAGGAACCGGGCGACGCCGACGAGATCGAACAGTTCTGCAAGCTCAACTTTGGCGTCAGTTTCCCACTGATGGAGAAGATCGACGTCAATGGCGACAGTGCCTCGCCTTTGTTTGACTGGATGAAGGGTGAGGCAAAGGGGTTGCTCGGTTCGACCTCGATCAAATGGAACTTCACCAAATTCCTGATCGACCGGGAGGGCAACGTGGTGCGGCGCTATGCCCCCGCCGACCGGCCCGAACGGATCGCAAGGGATATTGAGAAGCTGTTGTGACGATTTGATGGATAAGCTGGGCGCAGGCGCTTGGCGAATCCGGCCGCGCTTTGCATAGTGCCGCGATGGCCTATGCCCCCTTCGTCCCGCTTCGCGTGTTTTCTTCCTATTCGATGCTCGAAGGGGCGATCGAACCCAAGGCGATCGCCCGTCTGGCAAAGGAACGCGGTTTTCCCGCGATTGCGATCTGTGACCGCAATGGCCTGTATGGTTCGATGATGTTTGCCTCCGCCGCGATCGATGACGGTGTGCAGCCGATCATCGGTGCGCTGCTGGGGGTGGCTCGCGCCGGTGGGGGAGGGGCAAGCGAAGGCGCAGAAGGCCATGTGGTCGATTACCTGGCGCTGTTTGCCCAGGACAGTGCGGGGTACGAGAATCTCTGTCACCTCGTTTCCAGGGCGCATCTGGAGCGCCCGCTCGAGCTTGAGCCGCACGTCATGCTGGACGACATCGAGGGGCGCAGCGCCGGCCTGATCGCGCTCAGCGGCGCGAACGACGGGGGGCTGACGCGCCTCATGGCCGATGGGCAGGCACGCCACGCGCAGCAATTGTGCGACCGGTTGCAGGCGCTGTTTCCGCAGCGCTTCTACATCGAACTCGCGCGCAACGGCGATCCCGTCTGCGAACGTGCCGAGGCTGCCTTGATCGATCTGGCATATGAACGCGATCTGCCGCTGGTGGCGACCAATCCCGCCAATTTTGCCGAGCCGCACATGCACGCCGCGCACGATGCCATGCTGTGCATCGCCAATTCGACGCACATCGAAGCGCAGGACCGCCCGCATTCCAACCGCAACGCCTGGGTCAAGTCGGCCCCGATGATGGAGGAACTGTTTCGCGATCTGCCCGAAGCGCTGGCCAATACGCTGGTGATCGCGCAGCGTTGCGCCTTCGTGCCGCCCTGGCGCAAGCCGATCTTGCCTAGCCTCGCCGGCGATCAGGAGGGCGAGGCGAGCATGCTGGCCGAGGATGCACGGCTGGGGCTGGAGGCGCGGCTTGCGCATCTTGGTGAATTGCCGGAGGGCGAGCGGCAGGAATATTTCAAGCGCCTCGACTACGAGGTCGGGATCATCAACCGGATGGGCTTTGCCGGATATTTCCTGATCGTGGCCGATTTCATCAAATGGGCCAAGGATCACGACATCCCGGTAGGGCCGGGGCGCGGGTCGGGCGCGGGATCGCTGGTCGCATGGGCGCTTACGATCACAGACCTCGATCCGATCCGGCTTGGCCTGCTGTTCGAACGTTTCCTCAATCCCGAACGCGTTTCAATGCCGGACTTCGACATCGATTTCTGCGAAACGCGGCGCGGCGAGGTGATCCGTTATGTCCAGCAGAAATACGGGCACGATCACGTCGCGCAGATCATCACCTTCGGCAAGCTCAAGGCGCGCGCGGTGCTGCGCGATTGCGGGCGCATCCTGCAGATGAGCTATGGCCACGTCGATCGGCTGTGCAAGATGGTGCCCAATCATCCCACCGACCCGTGGCCGCTGCCGCGCGCGCTCAACGGTGTCGCCGATTTCCGGCGCGAGTACGACAATGACAACGAGGTCAGGCGGCTGGTCGATCTGGCGCTCCAGCTCGAGGGCCTGCCGCGCAATTCCTCCACCCACGCCGCCGGCGTGGTGATCGGCGATCGTCCGCTGGCGCAGCTGGTTCCGCTCTACCGCGATCCGCGCTCCGACATGCCGGTGACGCAGTTCGACATGAAATATGTCGAATCGAGCGGGCTGGTGAAGTTCGACTTCCTCGGCCTCAAGACGCTTTCCGTGCTCAAAAAGGCGACCGATCTGCTGGCGCAGCGCGGTATCGAAGTCGATCTGGGTACGCTGAGCTGGGACGATCCGGCGGTCTATGAACTGCTGCAATCGGGCAACACCGTGGGCGTGTTCCAGCTCGAATCCGATGGCATGCGGCGGACGCTGTCGGCGGTGAAGCCGACCGCGTTTGGGGACATCATCGCGCTGGTTTCGCTCTATCGCCCCGGCCCGATGGACAATATCCCGCTGTTCGGCAGGCGCAAGAATGGCGAGACCGAAATCGCATATCCGCATCCCCTGCTCGAACCGATCCTGTCCGAAACCTACGGCATTTTCGTCTATCAGGAACAGGTGATGCAGGCCGCCCAGGTGCTGGCCGGCTATTCGCTGGGCGATGCCGATCTGCTGCGCCGCGCCATGGGCAAGAAAGACCAGCGCGAGATGGATGCGCAGCGCCAACGCTTTGTCGAAGGCTGCAAGCGGGTCAGCGGCATCGACGCGCGGCAGGCCGGCGAACTGTTCGACTTGATCGACAAATTTGCAGGGTACGGCTTCAACAAGTCGCACGCCGCCGCCTATGCGCTGCTCGCTTATCAGACCGCGTGGTTGAAGGTGCACTATCCGCACGAATTCTACGCCGCATCGATGTGCTTCGACATGCACCAATCGGAAAAGCTGGCGGTGTTCGTGGACGATGCGCGGCGCTATCCGCGCGGGGGGATCGAAGTGCTGCCGCCCGACATCAACCGCTCGCACGCGCGCTTCACAGTCGAGCAGACCGACGAGGGATACGCGGTGCGCTATGCACTCGCGGGCATTCGCAATGTCGGCGAAAAGGCGATGGAGGCGATCGCCGCAGAGCGTGAGCGGAACGGCCCGTTCACCAGCCTCAAGGATATGTTCGAGCGGTTGCCGCCCGGATCGATGAACCGGCGCCAGCTTGAAGGGCTGGCCTGCGCGGGCGCGCTCGACGGGCTTGAGCCAAACCGGGCCAGGATCTTTGCCAATGCCGATCTGCTGCTGGCGCTGGCCGACGCGGCGGAGCGCGAACGGAGCAGCGGGCAGGGCGGTCTGTTCGGGGGTGAGCCACAGGCAAATGACGATCTGCGCCTGGCGGACACCCAGGCATGGAGCCGCGCCGAAACCATGGCCCGCGAGCGGGAGAATTTCGGGTTCTATTTCTCGGCGCATCCGGTGCGGCAATACTGGGCGACAGCCTCTGCCAATGGTGCACGCACATATCAGAGCCTGATGGAAGGCGGCGCCGCGCCGGGCGCGCGCACTACGGCGGTAATGGCGGCGATGGTGGAGGATATTGCCAAGGCGCGGACCAAACGCGGCGGCATGTTCGTGCGCGCGACATTCTCCGACCCGTCGGGCCAGTTTACCGCCGCCTGTTTCGAAGAGGCGTTGGTCGGCCGGTTTGAGCAATGGGCGCAGGACGGTACTTGCCTGCTGCTCAACGTCGAACTCGATGCTCCTGGGCCGGGCGAACCGCCGCGGGTCACCGTGCGCGGTGCGCGCCCGCTCGAAGAAGTGACCGGCAGCACGCCGATGGCGCTGCATGTCGATGTGGCGAGCGCCGAGGCGCTGCTCGAACTCAAGCTGGAACTTGGGGCCGCCGATGGCTCGCAAGGCGAAGTTATCATTTGCCTGCTGGTTTCCGAAGGCGAACAGCCCCGGATTCGCCTGCGCGGCGGCTACCGGCTCGACGGCGATCTGGCAGAACGGCTCGCCGGAATCGAAGGCCTGTCGCGGATCGAATTGCGCCCGCAAGCCGCCCGCGCCAGCCTGCGCCTCGTCGCCTGAGTTCACGAGCAGGAATGCGGGCGATTGCCAAGCGGCGAATGGCTGGGCATGGTGATCGGCAAAACAGGAACTGACCGGAGGGGAGATCGATGAGCCGGGCGATGCAGGACTGGGATCTTGTGGTGACACAACTGATCGATCATGCCGCGCGCGAACATGGCTCGCGCGAGCATGTGACGCGATGGGCCGACGGCAGCGAAACCCGCGCGAGTTGGGCCAGCGTGCGCCGCGATGCGCTCAGGATGGTGCAGGCCCTGCGCGCGCTCGGCATCCGCCGGGGCGAACGGATTGCGACGTTGGCGATGAACCATGCCCGCCATCTCGTCACCTGGTACGGCGCAGCAGGGGCGGGCGGCGTGCTGCACACGATCAATCCGCGCCTGTTCGACGAGCAGCTCGAGTATATCGCAAACCATGCCGAAGACCGCGTGCTGATATACGACGCGGCGTTTCAGCCGATCATCGACCGCTTGCGAAGCAAGTGGACCACGATCGAGCATTATATCTGTTTTGACAGCGGCGCGCATGCCCCGAGTTTCGAGGACTGGATCGGGGCCTTCGACGGCGACGCGACCTGGGAAGCGGTGGACGAACGCGACCCGTGCATGCTGTGTTATACCAGCGGCACCACGGGCAATCCCAAGGGTGTGATCTACGAGCACCGCTCCACGATGTTGCACGCCCTGTCGGGCATCCAGCGGCACTGCTTCAATTTCGACGCGCAGAGCGTGATGCTGCCGGTGGTGCCGATGTTCCACGCCGCAAGTTGGGGGCTGCCGTGGGGCGGGGCGGCGACCGGCGTCAAGTTCGTTTATAGCTGCGTCAACGATGCGGCGGTGCTGTGCGATCTGATGAATCGCGAAGGGGTGACGCACTCGGCCGGTGTGCCGACCGTGTGGCTTGCCATGTTCCAGCACTGCGATGCGACCGGCCGCGAGCTGCCACGGCTCAAGCAGGCGACCATAGGCGGATCGGCGGCGCCGCGTTTCATGATTGAGCGGCTGATGCGCCAGGGGATCAGGGTTGCCCACGCGTGGGGCATGACTGAAACCAGCCCGATCGGGACGGTTGGCGCGCCCACCCATGATTGGGATAGCAAGAGCTTCGAGGAGCAGGTTGACGTGGTGCAGATGCAGGGGCGCCCGATTTTCGGGGTCGAACTGCGCACGGTCGATCTCGACGACATGACGACCGAACTGCCGCGTGACGGAGTGAGCAGCGGTGCGCTGCAAATTCGCGGGCCGTGGGTGATCAAACGCTATTTCAAGGCCGACGAGGACGCGGCCAACGCCGAAGGCTGGTTCGATACCGGCGATGTCGGCATCATCCACCCTGACGGGACGCTGCAACTGACCGACCGGACCAAGGACGTGATCAAATCGGGCGGCGAATGGATCAGCTCGGTCGAACTGGAAAATGCGGCAATGGGCCACCCCGATGTTGCCGAAGCTGCGGCGGTGGGCATTTATCATCCCAAGTGGGACGAACGCCCGGTGCTGTTCGTGGTGAGGAAGGAAGGCGCAGCGCTTGTCGCCGATGATGTGATCGAACACCTCAAGCCGCTCGTCGCCAAATGGTGGCTGCCCGATGCGGTCGAATTCGTCGATGCAATCCCGCACACTGCCACCGGCAAGATCAGCAAGAAGGATCTGCGCGACCAGTTCAGCGATTACCGGCTGGAGGCGTAGGCACATTTCCCGCCTGATCCTGCTCAACAAGCCCTATGGCGTCCAATCGCAATTCAGCGGCGGGGTTGCTGGCGGCAGGGACACGCTGGCGGCCTATGTCGATGTGCCCGGCGTCTATCCGGCGGGGCGGCTCGACAAGGATAGCGAGGGCCTGCTGCTGCTGACCGATGACGGGCAATTGCAGGCGCGCATTGCCGAGCCGCGCTATAAGGTCGCAAAGACCTATCTCGCGCAGGTCGAAGGCGTGCCCGATGATGCCGCTTTGCAAGCATTGCGGCGCGGCGTGCGTTTGAAGGATGGCCTGACCGGGCCCGCCAAGGCGGAAGCGATCAGCCCGCCCCAATTGTGGGACCGCGATCCGCCGATCCGCTTCCGCAAGAATGTGCCCGACAGCTGGATTGCGCTGACCATCTCGGAAGGCCGCAACCGGCAAGTGCGGCGCATGACGGCGGCAGTGGGCCTGCCAACGCTGCGGCTGGTCCGCTGGCGGGTGGGTGAATGGACTGTCGAGGGTCTTGCCCCCGGCGAATGGCGCGCAATCGAGGTATGAACGATGCTTGAAATCCGCGCGGCGTTGCGGCCAGACGTGTCTGCGATCCAGGCAATCTATGCGCATCATGTGCTGAACGGCACGAGCACCTTCGACACTGACCCGCCCGACGTGCGCTTCTGGGAACAGAAGCTGGCGACGCTCGCCGCGCGTGGCTGGCCATTCCTCGTGGCAGAACAGGGCGGCGAACCGGTCGGCTATTGTTACGCGACACAGATCCGCGAGCGGCCCGCCTATGCCCCTTGCTGCGAGGACAGCATCTATGTGCGGGCGGACCGGACCGGGCGGGGAATTGGCACGGCATTGCTCCACGCCCTGATCGGTGCCGCGCGCGATGCGGGTTTCGAGCAGATGATAGCGGTCGTTGGCGGCGGAGAACCGGCTTCGGTTACGCTCCACGCGCGGTGCGGCTTCACCGAGGTCGGCCGTTTGAGGAATGTCGGCTTCAAGTTCGGTCGCTATCTCGACAGCGTCTATATGCAGCGCGACTTGCGCGGTTAGAGCAGCCGCAGCTGACCTCCCGTTTCGGGAGGCCGGAATCGGCTGCAATCGAGCTCTAATTCGGGGTTGTCGATGCCAAAGCGCGCCCGCGCCTTGTGGAAGCGCGCGCGAAACAGGTCTGCCCACACGCCGTGCGGCTTCATCCGTTCGAAGAAGAGGGCATCGTTGTCCTTGTTGCCGCGCACAGATTGCACGATGTGCATCACCTTGGCCGCGCGATCGGGAAAATGCACGTCCAGCCATTCGCGGAATAGCGGGGCCACCTCATGCGGCAGTCGCAGCATGATCCAGCTTGCCGAACGCACCCCGCGTTCCGCCGCTTCCTGCAAAATCCGCTCCATGAATTCATCGGTGATTGCCGGGATTATCGGCGCGACCGAGACATGCGCGGGCACGCCTGCCGCAACCAGCCGGCCCAATGCCGCGAGCCGTTTGGCGGGCGATGCCGCGCGCGGCTCCAGAATGCCCGACAGTCTCGGGTCAAGCGTGGTCACCGATATTGCCACCGCCGCCAGCCGGTGCCGCGCCATTTCCGCGAGCAGATCGAGATCATCGAGCACCCGGTCGGACTTGGTGGTGATCGTGACCGGATGGCGCGTCTCGAGGCACAGTTCCAGCACCTGCCGCGTTATTCGATAACGCCGCTCGATCGGCTGGTATGGATCGGTGTTGGTGCCCATGGCGATAGGCCGAGGCCGGTATTTTGGCTTGGCCAGCGCCTCGCGCAGCAACGCTGCGGCATCGGGCTTGGCGAACAGCCGCGTCTCGAAATCAAGGCCGGGCGAAAGGTCGTGGTAGGCGTGCGTTGGCCTCGCATAACAATAGATGCAGCCATGCTCGCACCCGCGATAGGCGTTGATCGAGCGGTCGAACGGAATATCGGGCGACCGGTTGAAGCTGAGGATCGACTTCGGGTGTTCCTCGATCACCGTGGTGCGCAGTTTGACCGGCGGGCCGCCTTCTTCATTGGCCAGCGTGGCGACATAGTCGCGCCAGTCCGCGTCAACCTCGCGCGCCGCCAGCCCGAAGCGCGTCGGCACCGCTCCCGATTGGGCACCGCGACCGTGGATTGCCTGCTTTCGGCGCTGTCCCATGTATGAGAACATACACGGAACATGACTTCGCGAGAAGAGCTATTTTTCCCTTAGGCGCGGCATCAGCTCGACGAAATTGCAGGGCCGGTTGCGGCTGTCGAGCTGTTCGGCAAGGATCCCGTCCCAGCCATCCTTCACCGCGCCGTTCGAACCGGGGAGCGCAAAGATATAGGTTCCCCGAGCCACCACCGCCATGGCGCGCGATTGCACCGTGCTGGTGCCGATGGTCTTGTACGAAAGCCAGCGGAACAGTTCGCCGAAGCCGACGATGTCCTTCTTGTCGGCGATCCGGTCGAGCGCCTCGGGCGTCACATCGCGCCCCGTCAACCCGGTGCCGCCGGTGGTGACGACGGCGTCGATGCCCGGATCGTCTATCCATGTGTTGAGCTTGCTGGCGATCACTGCAACGTCATCGCGTTCGAGCGCGCGCGCGGCAAGATGATGCCCGGCGGCCTTGATCCGCTCGGCCAGAATGTCGCCCGAGGTGTCGTTGGCCATGGTGCGCGTGTCGGAAATTGTCAGTACCGCGATGCTGATCGGCTTGAAGGTGCGCGAGGTATCGATGGCCATCAGTTGGTCCTGTTCATGCGGGTGGCAGGCGCCTGCGGAAAGCCGGGCCATTGGCCCTGCGCCAGCGCCAACCGGCTTGGAGAATGGCCGCCGCCAGTCTGCTGCTGCTCGTACATCCAGTAATTGCGCATGACGATGGCGACATAGCCGCGCGTTTCCCAATAGGGAATCGATTCCATGTAGAGCAGCGGATCGCCCTGATCGCGCACTTCACTGTTCCAGCGGGTCACGGGCGTAAGACCGGCGTTGTAGGCGGCCATGATCTTGGGCAGCTTTCCCTGCGTTGCCGGATTGTCGCGCAGCATTTCCAGGTTGCGCTGGCCGAACGCGAGATTGACCTGCGGATCGTCGAGATTGACGTAGCTCGCATCCAGCTCCAGCCGCGAGGCGTGCTGGCGCACGGTGATGGGCGTGATCTGCATCAGCCCGCGCGCATTCGCCGGGCTGACAGCGCGGGTCTGGAAATTCGATTCCTGGAGCGCGTGGGCAAAGGCGAGCGCCGGATCGACTTCCCAACCCGAAGTCGGCTGCCAGTCGGCGACAGGGTAGCGCAGCGCGGGATCGGGCTTTTTGCCGCGCGGGGCATTGTGCGCCATCCACAGTTGGGTTGCGGGCAGGCTCAGTTCGCGTGCCAGGCGGGTCATGGCGTCGTATTGGCGCGGGTTACCGATACCTACCTGATAGCGCAGAACCTCGTCCGCCAGGTCGATGCGCCCGATCTCGATAAGGGCAACTGCGACGCGGACGTTTTCAACTTCGCCCAGGTCGCGCCAGTCATCGCGGCTGAATGGCTCGGGAACATTGCCTGTGGTCACGGCCTGCCCCAACTGCTCCCGCGCCAGCATTCCATAGAGCGTTTCTTCCTGCTGGGCGGCCTTGCGCAGATGACCCTGTGCACCTTGCGGATCGCGGCAGCGGATCAGCGCCCGACCGGCCCAGAAATGCGCGGCGGCGCGCAATTCCACATTGTCGGCATGATCGGCAGAGCGCGCAAAGGCCTGAGCCGACGTCGCGCAGTCTCCCATCCGCCACGCTGCGAGTCCAGCGACCCAATCGCCTTCCGCAACCCACGCGCCGGCACCATCGCGAACGGTGATGGCGAGAGCGAAGGCGGCGGCATCGTCATTCTCGATATAGTGGCTCCACGCCACACGCTGGCGCCATTCGGCGCGCGCTTCGGGGCTGAGCGAGGGATCGATCTGGTCCAGCAGCAGCCGCGCGCCCGCCGGATCGTCATTGACGATACGCTCAAGGATCGCCTTGCTGACTTCGGGCGGCATCGTGCCATCGTCGGTCGGTCGCGGTCGCAGCCGCTTGGGGCTTGAGGGCTGGCGGGTAAACTCGCGCACCTGCGGCAGTTCAGGGAAGCTGGTCAGTCCGCGCTTCGCCCCCAAGCGGGCGATCTGCTCGGCTTGCGGAAGATAGAGCCCGGTTTCAAGCCACCGCGCTATCTGTTCGGCGCTGATGCGCGGGCTTCTGGCGTGGGTGAAGTATTCGGCGGTGGCGACAGCATGCAGCAGGCCCGCGGGCCGCTCGGCCAGCAGCGCATTGAATTTGTCCCACTCCTCGCGGTCGAGATGGGCGAACAGCGCGCGGTAGTAGGCGCGTTCCTCCTGGGTGAGCACCGCGGGAACTGCGCCCCGGCTGGCGGGCGGCGGATAGGTTGCGAGCGTCGAGCTTTGCGCAGCGAGCGGCGCAGGGACGAGGCCGAGAACCGCGATCGCCAGCGCAATGCAGGGAATGCTTGCCGGGCTGCGGTTCAACAGTTCATCCTTCCGTCCATTCAAGCCACTTTCGCCAGAACCGGGCCTTGAGGCGCGGCATGGCAGCCAGACTGTCGAGCCCTTCCGCGACGAGCAGAGGTATGCTGCGATTTTCATGGTAGATTTTGGGTAAAGCGGCAGCGGCAAGCGACGTGTCGTGCCCCAAAAGCGGCGGAATGCCGGATCCGAAGGCCAGGATGCGCTGCGGAGCGGCCAGCGCAATGTGATGCAGCAGCACTTCGCGCATTCCCTGCCCGATCAGCGCGTCCGCCTCGACCATCGGCGTATGGCGTGGCAGGACCGAAGCGAGATAGAGCTCGGCGCGCGCGATCCCCATGGCGCGCAGCATGGCGTCGAGCAGCCGGCCCTGCGGCCCCGAGAGCAGCGTATCGCGATCGTCCGCCTCCGGGTCCATCACCAGCACCATCAGGCTGGCGCCCGCTTCGCCCTGCGGCGCAATCCTGCCGCGCGGTCCGATCATGTCGAGCCCCGGTTCGCTCAGCCACCAACTGCGGAATGCGGGAAGATCGCGCGGCGGCGCGGAACCCAGCAGATCGGACCTGACTGGCGGTGGCTGGTGCGGCGGTTCATCCCGCACCGTACCCTGTGTGGTTGCCGCTGGAGCCGAAGGCTCAACCGGGGTTGCAACCGCGAGCCAATCGGTCGCCTCGTCGTGAAAATCGCAATCGACTCCCGCCTCATTCCACCACGCCATCGCGGCAACGATCTGGCTGGAAAGCGGCGGAGTGATTTCGGGCATGGTCACATGCCGGGTCTTGACCTTGCGCGGCCCAGCAATCAAGGCTTGGCGCGCGGTTTGACACGCAAATTATCGAAAGGCCCGGCCTCATGAGCGCCCAAGCTGTTGAACGTGAATCGATGCCCTGCGACGTGGTGATTGTTGGCGGCGGGCCTGCCGGACTGGCGGCTGCGATCCGGCTGAAGCAGATCAACGACGCGCTTGAGGTGGTCGTGCTCGAAAAGGGCTCCGAAATCGGCGCGCATATCCTTTCGGGTGCGGTGGTCGATCCCACGGCACTCGACGAGCTGCTGCCCGACTGGCGCGACGCGGGTGTTTCCGGGGCATGCCCGATGGCCGAAACCCCGGTCACAGACAATTGGCACTGGGTGCTCTCGAAAAAGGGCAAGACTTCGTTGCCGCACCTCTTCATGCCGCCGCTGATGAGCAACCACGGCTGCTATACCGGCTCGCTCGGCAATTTGTGCCGCTGGCTGGCTGAACGGGCCGAAGCGCTGGGGGTGATGGTATTCCCCGGCTTTCCCGCGGCAGAGGTGCTGTTCGGCGATGACGGCGGTGTGGCCGGCGTGGTCACGCAGGACATGGGCGTCGCCGCCGATGGCAGCCACAAGGGCGACTACCAGCCGGGGATGGAAATCCATGCCAGATATACGCTGCTGGCCGAGGGCGCGCGCGGGCACCTGACCAAGCAGATCAAGGCGAAATTCGACCTTGAGGCGAACTGCCAGCCGCAGGTCTATGGCCTCGGTATCAAGGAGCTGTGGGATATCGACCCTGACAAGCATGTGCCGGGGCGGGTGATCCACACGCAGGGCTGGCCGCTGTCCGAAAGCGAGAGCTGGGGCGGGGGCTTCCTCTACCATCAGGCGAACGGCCAGGTTGCGCTGGGTTTCGTCACCGCGCTCGATTACCAGAACCCCTATGTTTCGCCGTTCCACGAATTCCAGCGCTGGAAGCAGCACCCCGCGATCCGCGAATATCTTGAAGGCGGCAAGCGCGTTGCCTACGGCGCGCGTGCGATCAACGAAGGCGGGTGGCAGTCGATTCCGAAGCTTGCCTTCCCCGGCGGCGCGCTGATCGGCTGCGCGGCGGGCTTCGTCAATGTGCCGCGGATCAAGGGCAGCCACACCGCGATGAAGAGCGGGATGCTGGCGGCGGAAAGCATCGCGGCGGCCATCGCCGCTGGCAGTGCGAATAGCGAAATATCCGAATATGAGGAGAATCTGCGCAGCAGCTGGATCGCGAAGGAACTCAAGCTGGTGCAGAATGCCCAGCCCGCCGTGGCGAAGTTCGGCGGCGATTACGGCACGCTGATTGCGGGCGCGGACATGTGGATGCGCACGCTGAAGATCGGGCTTCCCATATCGATGAAGCACACGCCCGATTACGAGCATACGCGCCGCGCCGACCTCTACCAGCCGATCGCCTATCCCAAGCCCGACGGTGTGATCAGTTTCGACCGGCTGACCTCGGTCGCGTTCAGCTACACCAACCATGCCGAGGATCAGCCGTGCCATTTGCAGCTGAAGGACGCGGCGCTGCAACTGGAGAGCGAGCTTGGCGTTTTTGCCGGGCCTTCCGCCCGCTATTGCCCCGCCGGGGTCTATGAATGGCTGGAGCAGGACGATGGATCGATGAAGTTCCAGATCAATTCGCAGAACTGCGTCCACTGCAAGACATGCGACATCAAGGACCCGAACCAGAACATCGACTGGGTCACGCCCGAAGGCGGCGGCGGCCCGAACTATCCGAATATGTGATGGGCGAAGAGCGCATTCCTTCGGACATCTGGCAAGATGAGCTAATGGCTGCGGTCGAGCAATTTGCCGAGGCTCTAAAGTACAAGGACGAGACGGTGCCTTGGTTGGGCCACGAAACTCTGACCGGGGCGATGCAGTATCTGATGACTGAGCTTTGGGACCGGGGGTTCAGCTCACCCGAGATTGAGAAGTCATTCAAGGCCGCGCTCGAAAACCTACAAAGTTACGCAGCTGGCGAACGCTAACAGATTGCGCCGATTTGACCATCACCGAAACCGCATACGCCAAGATCAACCTCGCGCTGCATGTGCGGCGGCGGCGGGACGATGGTTATCATGATCTGGAGACGCTGTTCGCCTTTGTCGATGCTGGTGATGTGCTGAGCGCCGCGCCTGCCGCGCAGGACAGCCTGCACGTGGTGGGCGAATTTTCCGGATTGCTCGCAACCGGTCTCCCCTCCCTTGGGGGAGGGGTTGGGGGTGGGGGCTCTGCCCCATCGGCGGCAGAACACCCCCACCCCGACCCTCCCCCTCCAGGGGGAGGGGGAATGTTCGACAACCTCGTCGCCCGCGCGCTCAACGCCCTGCCGCGCCCGCAGGGCCTTGCGGTGACGCTCGAAAAGAACCTGCCCGTCGCCGCAGGGCTGGGCGGCGGATCGGCCGACGCAGGCGCGGTGTTCCGCATAGTTGGGGCGATGCACGGCCTGCCCGATGACTGGCGCGAGCGCGCTGCGCGGCTCGGCGCAGACGTCCCGGCTTGCGTCGAGAGCGAGACGTGCATTGGACGCGGCACCGGAACCGATCTTATGCCGGTCGAGAACGACATGGCCGGAACGCCGGTTCTGCTGGTCAATCCGCGCATCCCGCTCGCCACCGGGCCGGTGTTCAAGGCGTGGGCCAGTACGGGGGACGGGGTGGATCGCGGGCCGCTGCCGCAGGGGACGGCGAGCCAGATCGCGCTGGAGGGGCGCAACGATCTCGAAGCGCCAGCCATCGCCTTGTGCCCGGCGATTGCCGATGTGCTCGCTGCGCTGCGGGCCGCCCATCCGACGCTCGCGCGCATGTCGGGCTCGGGCGCGACCTGCTTTGCGCTTTACGACAGCACGGCGCAGCGCGATGCGGCGCGGGCGGCCATTCCCGGCGATTGGTGGACGATGGCCGGGCAATTGCGATGAGCGAGGCCTACCGCATTCTTGGCCAGCCGGGCGCTGGCGGCATCCTGATCGTATCCGATCACGCCAGCAATCGGGTTCCCGAAGATATCGACCTTGGCATCGCGCCTGAACTGCTCGGCCAGCATATCGCCATCGATATCGGGGTGGCAGAGGTCGGCGCGCTGATGGCGCAGCAGCCCGGTTTCGCGGCCTTTCAGGGCAATGTCAGCCGCCTTGTGTGCGATTTCAATCGCGATGAGCACCTGCCTGCAACCATTCCGATCGCCAGCGACGGGCACGCTGTCCCCGGCAATGCCATCGACCATGCCGGGCATGAGGCGCGGCTGGCGCGGTTCTTCCGCCCTTACCACGCGGCGCTGGAGGCGCTGTTGGCGCAGCACCCGCCCGCGCTGATCCTGTCGCTCCACAGCTTCACGCCGCAACTTGCCAGCAGCGACGAGCCGCGTCCCTGGCAGGTGGGTGTGCTCTACAATGAGGATGACCGCGCCGCCCGCATCGCCATCCCGCTAATCGGGGAAGATGGCCTGACCGTTGGCGACAACCAGCCCTATTCGGGCCGGCTGCTCAATGCCACGATGAACCGCCATGCAGAGGCGCATGGCAGGCCTTATCTGGGCATCGAGGTACGGCAGGACCAGATATCGGACGCGGCGGGGCAGGTGGAATGGGCAGAGCGGCTTCATCGCATCTGCAATCTTGTGGCGTTGAAGCTGGCCGAATAGGCGTGTAGGGGCGGCGCAAGGCGCAGATTTGCGCAATTTCCTTACCCGGAGCCAGACCCATGCCTGCCTATCGTTCCCGCACCACCACCCACGGCCGCAACATGGCAGGCGCACGCGGATTATGGCGGGCGACGGGGATGAAGGATGCGGATTTCGGCAAGCCGATAATCGCCGTGGTCAACAGCTTCACGCAGTTCGTGCCGGGGCATGTGCATCTTAAAGATCTCGGTCAGATGGTTGCTCGCGAGATCGAGGCGGCAGGCGGCGTGGCCAAGGAATTCAACACTATCGCCGTCGATGACGGGATCGCAATGGGGCATGACGGCATGCTCTACTCGCTGCCCAGCCGCGACCTGATCGCCGACAGTGTCGAATATATGGTCAACGCCCACTGCGCCGATGCGATGGTGTGCATCTCAAATTGCGACAAGATCACGCCGGGCATGCTGATGGCGGCGCTGCGGATCAATATCCCGGCGGTGTTCGTATCGGGGGGGCCGATGGAGGCCGGCAAGGTCGTGCTCAAGGGCAAGGAAGTGGCGCTCGATCTGGTCGATGCCATGGTCGCGGCGGCTGACGACAAATACAGCGATGATGAAGTGACCGAGATCGAGCGTTCGGCCTGTCCTACCTGCGGATCGTGCAGCGGCATGTTCACCGCCAATTCGATGAACTGCCTGACCGAGGCGCTGGGGCTGTCGCTGCCCGGCAACGGTTCGATGCTGGCGACGCATGCCGACCGGCGGGGCCTGTTCGAGCGCGCCGGGCGCCTCATCGTCACGCTGGCGCGCCGCTGGTACGAGGAGGACGACGCCAGCGTCCTGCCGCGCACGATCGCCAGCTTCGAAGCCTTCGAGAACGCGATGAGCCTGGATATTGCGATGGGCGGATCGACCAATACCGTGCTGCACCTGCTCGCCGCCGCGCACGAGGCGGGGGTCGATTTCACCATGAAGGACATCGACCGGCTTTCGCGCCGCGTGCCCTGCCTCAGCAAGGTCGCCCCGGCCAAGGCCGATGTGCATATGGAAGACGTGCACCGCGCTGGCGGCATCATGGCGATCCTGGGCGAGCTTGAGCGGGCCGGGCTGCTCCACACCGCGCTGCCCACGGTGCACAGCCCAACGCTGGGCGACGCGCTCGATGATTGGGACGTCAGCCGCACGCAGAACAACAAGGTGCATGAATTCTACGCTGCCGCACCGGGCGGGGTGCCGACGCAGACTGCCTTCAGCCAGGGGAGGCGCTGGGACGGGCTGGACCTCGACCGGGAGAAGGGGGTGATCCGCAGCGCCGCGCATGCCTTCAGCAAGGACGGCGGGCTGGCAGTGCTATATGGCAATATCGCGCGCGACGGCTGCATCGTGAAGACCGCAGGGGTTGACGAGAGCATCCTCACCTTCTCCGGCCCGGCACGCGTGTTCGAAAGCCAGGACGCGGCGGTCGAGGCGATCCTGGCCGACCGGGTTCGGGCGGGCGACGTGGTGGTGATCCGTTATGAGGGGCCGCGCGGCGGGCCGGGCATGCAGGAAATGCTCTATCCCACCAGCTATCTCAAGTCGAAGGGACTTGGGGCGGCCTGCGCGCTGCTGACCGACGGGCGCTTTTCGGGCGGAACTTCGGGGCTTTCGATTGGTCATGTTTCACCCGAAGCTGCCGAAGGAGGTGAAATCGCGCTGGTCCAGGATGGGGACATGATCGCGATCGACATTCCCGCGCGCGCGATCCGGCTTGAAGTGAGCGAGGCTGAGCTTGAAAATCGCCGCGTCGCACAGGCAGCCAAAGGCTGGCAGCCAGCCGCTCCGCGTCCGCGCATGGTGAGCCAGGCGCTCGAGGCCTATGCCGCGATGGCGACATCGGCGGCACGCGGCGCGGTGCGCGACATTTCGCGGCTCAAGCCTTGAACGGCACGATGCAGCAGGTTCTGACCGTTGCCCAGATGCAGGCGGCAGAGCAGGCGCTGATCGATGCTGGAACCAGTGTTGACGCGCTGATGCTGCTGGCGGGGCAGGGCGCGGCGGACTGGATCTGGCGCGCCGCCGCCGGACGGCCGGTTACCGTGCTATGCGGCCCGGGCAACAATGGGGGTGACGGCTATGTCATCGCCCGGTGCCTGCACGAACGCGGCACTGTGGTGCATGTGGTGGCACCGATCGCCCCCACGACCGAGGCGGCCCGGCGTGCTCGCAGCGGCTGGAAGGGCGAGGTGCAGACTTCGGGCAAGGGCGTGAAGGGCGCAGTTCTGGTCGATTGCCTGTTCGGATCGGGTCTGAAGCGGCCCCTCCGGCCCGAACATGCGCTGCTGCTGCGCGATCTGGCCGTGCACCACCACTACCGCATCGCGCTCGACCTGCCTTCGGGGGTAGAGAGCGACAGCGGCGCTCCGCTGAGCGATGGATTGCCCGATTATGACCTGACGCTGGCGCTGGGCGCCTGGAAGTTCGCGCATTGGCGGCTTCCGGCGCGGCAGAGCATGGGCGCGCTCAGGCTGGTGCCCATCGGTGTCGGAGAAGTGGAACGCGCGGCGCAAGTGGTTGGCAGGCCCAGGCTCGCCCGTCCCACTTTGGATGCGCACAAATACATGCGCGGGCTGTGCGCGGTCGTGGCGGGCACGATGCCAGGCGCGGCCATGCTTGCCGCACAAGCCGCGATGCACTCGGGCGCGGGCTATGTGAAATTGCTGGCGGGTGCGCCGCCGCCATTGGGTCTGGCGGGGTTGGTGGTCGAAGGCAGCGCACTGTCCACGGCATTGGGCGACCCCCGGATCAACACGGTTCTGGTCGGGCCGGGACTAGGCCGCGACGAGTCTGCGCGCGCTAGGCTTAAGGAAGCGCTGGGCCATCCACGGCCCATGGTGCTCGATGCCGATGCGCTGATGCTGCTGGCGCCCGGCGACCTGCCGCCAGACACGGAATCGCTGGCAACGCCGCACGATGCCGAGCTCGACCAATTATGCCGGGCATTCGGCGTGGTGGCGCCGGGGAGGCAGGACAAGGCGCAGGCGCTCGCGCGGACCAGCGGCATGGTGGTTCTGGCCAAGGGGCCCGACAGCGTGATCGCCGCGCCCGATGGCCGGTTGGCGCTGGCTCCGCCCGCCTCAAGCTGGCTCTCGGTGGCTGGCAGCGGCGACGTGCTGGCCGGAATCGCCGCCAGCCGCATGGCATGCGGGAGCGATGCCTTTTCGGCTGCATGTGAGGCGGTGTGGCTACACGGCGAGGCCGCGCGGCTGGCTGGCCCGGCATTTTCGGCGGACGATCTGGCGGGCGCGGTAAGCAGAGCATTGGCAGCGACCTTGTGAGCGAGGCAGGGCGCATCATCCGTATTGCCGCGCGCGGCGACGGTGTGACCGGTGACGGGCGGCATGTCGCAGGCGTTGCCCCAGGCGATATACTGCGCGCAGACGGGACGATCGAGCATGGACCGCACCATGCCGCGCCGCCGTGTCGGCATTTCGGTTCATGCGGCGGCTGCCAGTTGCAACAGCTCGACGAGGATGCGCTGCGCGATTTCGTGACCAGCCGCGTCGTCAATGCAGCGGAGGGGCAAGGGATCGCCGTGGGCGAACTGCTCGCCACGCATGTCTCGCCGCCCAGATCGCGCAGGCGCGCCACGCTGCATGCCTTGCGAACGCGGCAAGGCGCGGTGATCGGCTTTCGTGAGGCCGCTTCGCACCGCATCATCGATATGGCCGAGTGCCATATCCTGCACCCCGAACTTGCCCGGCAGTTGCCCGCCCTGCGCCAATTCCTGGCCAGATACGGCGCGCTGAAGGGCGGAATGGATATCGAACTGACGCTGACCGATCAGGGCGTGGCGTGCATGATCGGCAACCTTGCGCTTGAGGGGTTGGAGGCGACCGAGGGCGCGCTCGAATTTGCACAAGCTTCCGGTCTTGCCCGGTTGGCGATCGATCAGGGTTATGGCGGCGAAGCCCTGTGGGAGCCAGCACCGGTCACGGTTACTCTATCGGGATGCTCCGTCGCTTTTCCAACGGGCGGATTCCTGCAGGCGACCGAGGACGGTGAGCAAATACTGGTCAGCGATGCGGTAGATTGGTTGCAAGATTGCCCGACAATCGCCGATCTGTTCGCAGGGCTTGGCACCTTTGCCTTCGCGTTTGCGAAAAATTCAAGGGTGCTGGCAGCAGAGGCCGCGCGCGATGCGCATCTGGCCTGCAAATCGGCGGCGGCAGGGGCGAATCTACCCGTGCATGCGCTACATCGCGATCTGTTCCGCAACCCGCTTCAGCCCGACGAACTGGACAAGTTCGATGGAGTGTTGATCGATCCGCCGCGTGCGGGTGCGCGCGATCAGATCGCTCAGATCGCGGCGAGCAAGCTCGATCGGGTGGTCTATGTCAGCTGCAATCCAGCGAGTTGGGCGCGCGATGCAAGGGTGCTGATCGATGCCGGGTTCGCCCTCGCAAAGCTGCGTCCGGTCGGCCAGTTTCGCTGGTCAACGCATGTCGAACTGGCGAGCCTGTTCGTGCGTTAGCACCCGACATGACTTTATTTGTCAGGGCCGAAAAAGACCTCATCGGTAAAATCGAACGGATCGCCGGACTCTGCGAAGCGGGTGCCCTCGCAGGCGAATTGCCGCAGTCCGTAGACGATGCTTTCTGGCGGGACGGGAGCCCATGCATCGTTATGATTGGTCGAATACCTGAGAACGCGAAACTCGTCATATGAATCGGTGCGCGTGGTGCGGTATTGGCCGCTCGAGCAGAGGAACTCGAACTGCTTTATCTGATACCAGATATCGACCGGAGGCTTGCCAATGAAATCCAGCGGCCAGTCTGAGCCGGCGAAGGCGAGCACTGAGACGGCTTCTCCAGTCTGCCGCACGCTGTCCGCATCGGCCAAGACGATCAAGTCGCCCTCGTCCCCGCGCTCGCTGACATAGTACCACTTTTCTGCCGCCGCCGGGGTGGAGGCAACGACGAGCAGCATGGCCGCAAGGAAAACACGCATCGTTCCATCCCCTGAGCGACATCCCAAACGAGTCGCGCGCCAGAACGTACGCCGAAAGTGGCTAGCGTGCGAGCCAGTCGTTCAGGTTCCCCGACGCCGGGCTCACCCTCGCAAAGCTGCGTCCGGTCGGCCAGTTTCGCTGGTCAACGCATGTCGAACTGGCGAGCCTGTTCGTGCGTTAGCGTGCCTGCGATGCCCTTCCGGCGCCGTCGGCTACCGGAAAATTTCCGAGATTCCAGACATTTTGGCAACACAGCCATATATCTTGTGAGTGGAGCTGGCCTGCGGAACCACATCTGGTGGGTAGAATGGCGAAAAAGGTCGTTCTGGCGACAGACATGGTTAAAAATCTGTTTGCCAAGGGACTCCCGGCTCGCCTAGATTCCTCCGAACACGAGTGATTTGCCACGCTAAAAGTACCAATATTATAAAAAAATTCAGGTACTTGGGTCACGCAACTAAGGAGCGTCGCGCAATGGATGGTGGAGTGAGCAGGGCTATTCCCCTCACGGACGAGGGCGAATTCTACGCCGAAAGTGCGTTGCATTCCGCTATCCCGGAAGAATTGTTCAAGTTGCAGGAACTTGACGTACTATATGATGACCGGTTGAGTGCGCTGTGGACATTTATGAACCCGGTCGGTCGGCCCAGTTTCACGCCGCCGATGCTGCGCGATTTCGAAAGCTGGCAACGTCTGATCGCGCAGGGTTTCGGACCGGGCAAGGTTCCGCTCAAATATCTCATTCTTGGCAGCCGTTCGCCCGAAGTATTCTGCTTTGGCGGTGACCTTGAGCTGTTCCAGCGGTTGATACAGCAGCGTGACCGTGCGGGCCTGGTCAGTTATGGCCATCGCTGCTGCGAGATACTGCATCGGAATATCCATACGCTGGGCATTCCGATGCTGACAATCGGCCTGGTGCAGGGTGCGGCGCTGGGCGGCGGGTTCGAGGCATTGTTGTCGTTCGACTATATCGTGGCCGAGCGCAGCGCCACTTTCGGCATGCCCGAAATCATGTTCGGCCTCTTCCCGGGAATGGGCGCGCATGCGCTGCTCTCTCGCAAGATCGGCAGTGCCATGGCGGACCGGCTGATCGTGTCGAACGAGACCTATTCGGCCGAAGAGATGTACGAATTGGGCATTGTCCACCAGTTGGCCGAACCGGGCGACGGGCTTGAGGCCTGCCGCGAATTCATCCGCAAGTCCGATCGCCGGCACGCCGGGCTGGTAGGTTCGCGCCGGGCGATGAAGCATGCCTGGGCACTCGAACTGGACGAGCTCAACCGCATCACCGAAATGTGGGCGGATACCGCACTTGAATTGCGCGACCAGGATCTCAAGGTCATGAACCGGCTTGTGGCGGCGCAGGCGCGGCTTTCGAGCCGGGTTGCGGTTGCCTGATCTTCAGGCCGGAATTCAGGCTTGCAGGCCGTGTCCGAGCGCCATGTAACGCGCGCTCTGCATCTCGCACAGCCTGCTCACCGTCCGGTCGAATTCGAACGCCCCGTCGCCCTTTTGGTAGAGATTGCCCGGTTCGGTTGCTGCGGTGGCGAACAGCTTGACCTTGTGTTCGTAGAGCGCGTCCACCAGCTTGGTAAAGCGGATCGCCTCGTTGCGCATGTCCGGCCCCATCTGCGGAATGCCCACCACGATCACGGTGTGATAGGCGCGGGCGACGGCCAGATAGTCGGACGCACCGCGATTTTCGCCGCACAGCCGCTTGAAGCTGAACACCGCCACGCCCTTAAGGCTCTTGGGCACATGCAACGCGCGGCCCCCGCCAAGATCAAGCTCCGCCGAAGGGACGTGCTCGGCATCTTCGGGCTTGAAGTCTGTCAGCCGAAAGAAGGCCTCGCGCACCTGCGCCGTGGCACCGTCGCCCAACGGCGAATGCCAGCAGGCGAGCCCGCCCAGCCGCTCCATGCGATAATCGACCGGCCCGTCAAGCGTGAGCACGTCGAGCCGCTGCTCGATCAGGTCGATGAACGGCACGAATAGCGAGCGGTTGAGCCCGTCCTTGTAAAGATCGCGCGGAGGGCGGTTGCTGGTGGTGACCATGCTCACCCCGTGATCTACGATCAATGCGGTGAACAGCCGCGCCATGATCGCCGCATCCGCCGTATTGGTGACGACCATCTCGTCAAAGGCGAGGCAGCGCAAGTCCGCGGCCAGCCTTGATGCGACCCGCGCCACCGGATCGCCTGCCTCGCTGCGGCGCTCCTCGCGCAGCAGCCGGTCAACTTCGAGCATGAATTCGTGAAAATGGACGCGGCGCTTTTCCCTGATTGAAAGCGTATCGACAAACAGGTCCATCAGCATCGACTTGCCGCGTCCGACATCGCCCCACAGATACACGCCGCGCGGGGCCTGCGGCTTGCGGGCGAACAACTGGCTGAGCAATCCGCCCGAGGTTTCTGCCTCGAGGTCCTTTTCCAGCATGTGGAGGCGTTCCGCGGCCTTGCGCTGCGCCGGATCGGCCCGCAGCTCGCCATTCGCCACCAGTCGCTCGTAGCGTGCAAGCAAGCCGCTCATCTGGGTTGGAATTTTCTCACGATGCCCGAAAACGCTGCAATCCGCTCCGCCTCCTGCTCGACCGTGCCGCGCACGAATACGAGCGAGCCGGTTTCGCGCACGATTTCTGTCACCGCGTCGAGCGGGCGCTTCGGATCGCCGCCGCCGACGAACTGGGTCGAAAGCTCCAGCGTCACGGAAGGCCCTGCATTGCCGCTGCCGATGGTGTGCATCGTGGTGAACAGCGAAATGTCGATCAGCGACAGCGTGACTGCGCCGTGGATGATGCCTTGCAGGTTTTCATGCCTGCGTTCGGGAAACATCCGCAGGCGACATTTGCCATCCTCGACGCGGGTGATGAGCTTGCCCATCACTGCCCCGTTGAAAAGCGTCTGGTCCTTCAGATTCCACAGCCGCCAGCCGGGATTTTCCGGGTCCGGCCCGCTCTCGAAAACATCGTTCGCCAGTGCCATGCTTGCCGTCAGATTGCCCGTTCAGCCATCAGCTTCTTGGTTTCCGCGATCGCCTTGGCTGGGCTGAGACCCTTGGGGCAGACATTGGCGCAGTTCATGATCGTGTGGCAACGATAGAGGCGGAACGGGTCCTCGAGTTCATCGAGCCGCTCGCCTGCCATCTCGTCACGGCTGTCAGCCAGCCAGCGATAGGCCTGAAGCAGGATCGCCGGTCCCAGGAACTTGTCCGAATTCCACCAATAGGAAGGGCACGCCGTCGAACAGCAGGCGCACAGGATGCATTCGTAAAGGCCATCGAGTTTGGCGCGCTGATCGGGGCTTTGCAGCCGCTCCTTGCCGCTGGGCGTGGGGCTGACGGTTTGCAGCCACGGGCGGATTGACGAGTATTGCGCGTAGAAATGGGTGAAATCGGGCACCAGGTCCTTGATCACATCCATATGCGGCAGCGGCGTGATGCGGATTTCGCCCGCAAGGTCTTCGATCGCGGTGGTGCAGGCGAGGCCATTGCTGCCGTTCATGTTCATCGCGCACGATCCGCAAATCCCCTCGCGGCACGAGCGGCGGAAAGTCAGCGTCGGATCGATCTCGTCCTTAATCTTGATCAGCGCGTGCAGCACCATCGGTCCACACTGGTCGAGATCGATCTCGAACGTGTCGTATCGCGGGTTTTCGCCGTTATCGGGATCGAAGCGATAGACTTTGAATCGTTTGATACGGCCACCGCCGGTGGCGGAATGGACTTTCCCATCCTTCCTGATTCGCGAATTTTTCGGAAGGGTGAAGGTGGCCATGGTGGATCAGTCCTCTTGCTTTGCGACCTATCTAGCGCCTCTTGCGCCAAGGGCAAGTCAAGCCTTGACCCCGCCTTGCACAGATTCTCGTTCCCTTTGCCCCGCGTTGAGATAGGCTGGGCCCTTACCGGATTTGAAGAGGCGAGCATGGGGTTGAAGCAGTGGTATGACAGGCATGTGATGCCGCGCCTTGTCACCCTGGCATGCAGCCAGGGGCAGATAATGAAGCGCCGTTCGCAAGTGGTACCGCTGGCGACAGGTAAGGTGTTCGAGCTGGGCTGCGGCGGCGGCCTCAACCAGCAATTCTATAACGAGGCGGCAGTCACCGCCTTTTCTGGCATCGACCCGCATGCCGGGCTGCTGGAAGGGGCACGCCTGCGCGCCAGCGAAAAGGGCTGGGATACCCAGATCCTCGAAGGCGTGGGCGAACACATCCCGTTTGCGTCCGGGCAGTTCGATACGGTGGTATGCACCTATACATTGTGCTCGGTCGAGGATCCCGAGCGCGTGCTCTCGGAAATCCGGCGCATACTCAAACCGGGCGGTCGGATGCTGTTTCTCGAGCATGGCCGCGCGCCCGATGCAGGCGTGCAACGCTGGCAGCAGCGGATCGAGCCCGTGTGGAAGCAGATTGCGGGGGGATGCCACCTGACCCGCCCGATCGGCTCGGCGCTACGCGGAGCCGGCTTTGCTGTCGAGCCTTTGGGCCAGGGATACCTGCCCGGAACCCCGCGTTTTGCCGGATGGATGGAGTGGGGAGTGGCGCGCAAGGCCGGAGCGTGAGCCCCCGGCTTTGCGTCGCCGATTTCGATTACTCGCCGAAGGTGCGTTGCCACCATCCGCGGCGACCCTCTTCGCCGTTTTCGGGCTTGGCCGCATCGCTGCCGGAAGCCGGTCCGGCACCAACAGCCAGGTCGCCCTCCGGACTACCCGTTGCGGCGTTTTTCGCGCGGCTGGCGGACTTTCTCGGCTTGGCCGCCGCGCTCTTGCGCGCCGGCTTTGCCTTGGTCACAGGCGCAACATCTTCGGCAGGGGCATCTTCAGCCGGGGCATCTTCGGCAGGTGCAGTGTCGGGTTCGGCGGCAGAGGCCGCCTCAGCATCGACGGCTGCCTTGGCCTTGCGCGGGGCGCGCTTGCGCTTTGGCGCTTCTGCCTCCACGTCCGCGGGCTTTTCTGCCAGTTCAGGCGCTTCAGACTCGATGGCGGCCGGTTTGGCCTTGCGCGGGGCACGCTTGCGCTTTGGCGCAGGGGTTTCCTCGTCGGCCCCGGTGGGAACATCGGCCGCATCTTCAGCCTGATCCTGCGGCGAGCCTGCTTCAGCGGTATCGGCGTCGCCTGCTTCGGTCTGTTCGCCGGTGCCTGCTTGCACTTCGCCGTCGCCGCGATCCTTGCGCCTGCGCCGTCCGCCACGCCGGCGGCGCTTCTTGGGCCGGTCGCCGCCGGTTTCATCATCCGCGACCTGGTTCCGTTCGGCAGAATCTGCCTGTTCGTCGTCACCTTCGTCCGCAGAGGTTAACCGCTCCTGCCGGGATTTGTTGCGACCGCGGCCGCCACGGCGGCGACGGCGCTTCTTGTCCGGATCCCCATCGCGTTCCTCTTCTTCCGGCTGGTCCTCGAAGTCGACTTCATCCTCGAAGTCGTCCTCGTCGTCCATCTCTACGCTTTCGTCGATAATCGGGCGAGGCGCGGGAACATGGGTCGGCCTCGGACCTGAGCTGGTGATCGCCATCTTGGCGCCTTCATCCTCGCCCTCGGGGATGACTTCTACTGCCACGCCATAGCGAGCCTCGATTTCGGCCAGATCGGCCCGTTTGGCATTGAGCAGATAGATTGCCGCCTCGGTACTTGCCTCCAGGCGGATCATCGAACCCTTGCCGCGAGCGGCCTCTTCCTCGATCAGGCGCAAGGCAGAAAGCCCTGCGCTCGAAGCGGTGCGCACCAGCCCCGTCCCGTCGCAATGCGGGCAATGGCGCGTGGTTGCCTCGAGTACGCCGGTGCGCAGGCGCTGGCGGCTCATTTCCATCAGGCCGAATCCTGAAATTCGCCCGACCTGGATGCGCGCGCGATCGTTCCTCAGCGCGTCCTTCATCGCCTTTTCAACCTTGCGGACGTTGGAGCCGTACTCCATGTCGATGAAATCGATCACAACCAGCCCCGCCATGTCGCGCAGACGCAGTTGGCGGGCGATCTCCTTCGTCGCTTCGAGGTTGGTGTTGAGCGCGGTCTGCTCGATCCCGTGCTCCTTGGTCGACCTTCCCGAGTTGATGTCGATCGAGACCAACGCTTCGGTCGGGTTGATGACTAGATATCCACCCGATTTCAGCTGGACCACCGGGTCGTACATGGCGCGAAGCTGATCTTCCGCGCCATAGCGCTGGAACAGCGGCACCGGGTCAGTATAGGCCTTCACCCGCCGCGCATGGCTGGGCATGAGCAGCTTCATGAATTCGCGGGCCGATTTGTAGCCATCCTCGCCTTCAACCACCACTTCCTCGATGTCGCGGTTGTAGATGTCGCGGATGGCGCGCTTGATCAGGTCCGAATCCGAATGGATCAGCTTGGGCGCGGAGGACGACAGCGTCTTTTCGCGGATTTCGTCCCACAGCCGGGCAAGATAATCGAAATCGCGCTTGATCTCGGGCTTGGTCCTGCTGAGACCGGCAGTGCGCACGATCAGGCCCATGCTCTTGGGCAGAACAAGGTCTGACACGATCTGCTTCAAACGCTTGCGATCGCTGGCCGAACTGATCTTGCGGCTGATTCCGCCGCCATGCGATGAATTGGGCATCAGCACGGTGTAACGGCCAGCCAGGCTGAGGTAGGTGGTCAGAGCCGCGCCCTTGTTGCCGCGTTCTTCCTTGACCACCTGGACCAGCAGCACCTGCCGCCGCTGGATGACGTCCTGGATCTTGTAGCGGCGCCGCAGCGCCATACGGCGCTCGCGCGCCTCGTCGGCCTTCTTGGCGCGGTTGCGGCCCGATCCCTGGCGGCGGCGGCCCTTGCGGCCACGATCACGGCGCGAACGGTCCGATTCCTCGCCCGTATCGGGGCCGGCATCGCCATCGCCATCGCCATCGTCTTCGGCGCTTTCGGAGCTGTTCAGGTCAGGGCGGTCTGCCGAATACTCGCCATCGCCATCGTCGTCATAGTCTCCGTTATCGACGTGACCATCTTCGATGGTGGCGACTTCGTCCTTTTCGCTGGTGTCGATTTCCTCGACCCCGTTTTCGCTAAAGTCGGCGCCGGGTTCGTCGTCGGTGCCGTATTCGTCCCCGCGTGCGCCGTCTTCGTCTTCGTAGTCGTCATCGTCTTCGGCGCGAAGGCGTTCCTCCTCCTCGGCGGCAGCGGCCTCTTCGGCCAGCAATGCCTCCCGGTCCTCCCGCGGGATCTGGTAGTAATCCGGATGGATTTCGTTGAACGACAGGAAACCGTGGCGGTTGCCGCCAAACTCCACGAATGCCGCTTGCAGCGACGGTTCTACCCTGGTTACCTTTGCAAGGTAGATATTGCCCTTGATCTGTCGGTGTTCGTCGGATTCGAAATCAAATTCTTCGATCCGGTTGCCTTTGAGCACCGCCACCCGCGTTTCTTCCGGGTGGCGCGCGTCGATGAGCATGCGCGTTGCCATTAAATATTCTCCATGCGCGGAGCGGATTGGCCAAACTGCCACCGCCCAAGCACGCAAATGTAAGGGAGCCGACCCTGCCTTGAGAAAGGTCGGCGGTTTCGATCAGGCGCCGCATCGAATGATGGCGGCGCATTAGTGCTGTGTCTGCTGTGATGGATGGACACCAATCCAAAAGAGGCTTGCCCGCGAATTTCCCGGCGTGCGGATGGCACTGCGCGGAAAAGGGCGGGGCGTAACAACTCATCACTGCGTCAACCTGTTGCAATTCTTTGCGATTACAGAGCGCAAAGTGCGGAAGGAGTCGATCACCGAGCGCGCCAACCGGCGCGCAGGTGGTTTCCCGTCCGGTTCAAGGCTGCTAGCACCGTGGGTTAATACCCGCAACCATATTGCGTACATGGCGGTTAGGTCTTTACCAAGTCCGCGCCATGAACTTGCGCAAGCATATTGCCCTGGCCGTCGTGCTGCCACTGGTTGCAGTTGCCGCGCTGGCTGCTTCGGGGACAAGGATTCCCGTTCCGGTTTTCGGCCGGGATTACATATTGCGCTTCCTGCTGCCCGGGCCTGCCGCGGACGCAGACCTTCCGCGGATTCACGGCACTTCCGACGAACGCGCCCCGCTGGTGGTGATCGATGCCGGACATGGCGGGCGCGATCCGGGTGCAACGGGCGAAGATGCCCGCGAAAAGGACATCACACTCGCCCTGGCGCTGAGGCTGCGCGACGAACTGGTGGCGCAGGGAGATGTCCGGGTCGCCCTCACGCGGGAGAATGACCGGTTCCTCGCGCTCGGCGAACGCCCCGACATTGCCCGCCGGCTGGGCGCGGATCTGTTCATATCGATCCACGCGGATTCTGCCGGTGAGAAGAGCGCGCTGAGCGGAGCGAGCGTCTATACGCTTTCGGGTGAGGCTTCGAGCGAGGCGGCCGCGCGTTTTGCCCGGCGCGAAAACGATGCAGACCGGCTCAACGGGGTTTCGATCGACGGGCAATCGCAGGAAGTCAGCGCGATCCTGGTCGACCTTTCGCAGCGCCGCGCACAGGAACAGGCGACTACGCTGGTCGATCTGATCCTGCGCGAGGGTGAAGGGCAGTATGCTTTCGTACCCGATATGCGCCGCGCGGCCGACCTGGTGGTCCTGCGCGCGCCCGACATGCCTTCGATCCTGTTCGAATCGGGTTTCGTTTCGAATCAGGAAGACGCCGCACGGTTGATGTCCGAACAAGGGCGCAGCAAGTTTGCCCGGATGATGGCGCGTGCGATCCGCATCTACTTCGCGCGGCAGTCTCCGGTACGGCCGGGCTGATGGCGCTCTGGCCCGATTGGTTCTGGCGCGGGCAGGATTCCCCATGCTAGAGGCGGCCCCATCAACTTCGGGCAGGTAATGGCAGAGCAATCCTTTCGCGACTATTTCCGGTTTCGCCTGCGCCGCGACAGTGCGGCGGCGGTGGAGTGGTTTCGCCACAACTGGAACGACAGGCGTGGTTTCCGCTGGGGCGCACGTGGCCTGCTGGCGTTCATCATCGTGTGGCTGGCCAGTTGGGCATGGCTGGGCCGCGATCTTCCCGACGCCGAGGTACTGCTCGAGTACGAGACGCCGCTGCCCACGACGGTCCGCGACATCGATGGCGAGATTGTCCACTCCTACGCGCGCGATCGCCGCGTGGCGCTGCAATACCCCGATTTTCCACAAAAGCTGATAGAGGCCTACCTGGCGGCGGAGGACAGAACGTTCTTCAGCCATTCGGGAGTGGATATTACCGGCACGCTCAACGCGGTATTCGATTACGCGACAAAGTTGGGCTCTGGCGAACGCGCGGTTGGCGGCTCCACGATCACGCAGCAGGTGGCCAAGAACCTGCTTCTGGGCGACGAATATTCGGTCACGCGCAAGCTCAAGGAGATGATCCTCGCGCGGCGGATCGAAGGGGTCCTCTCCAAGCAGGAAATCCTCGAGCTCTATCTCAATGAAATTCCGTTGGGACGGCGCAGCTTCGGCGTGCAGGCCGCTGCGCGCGCCTATTTCGACAAGGATGTGGGCGACCTGGAGCTGCATGAAATGGCCTTCCTGGCGATCCTGCCCAAGGCCCCCGAACGCTATGGCCGCGCCGCAAACCGCGCGCTGGCGATCGAGCGCCGCAACTTCGTTCTTGGCCAGATGGAAAGCAACGGCTTCATCACCAGGCAGCTGGAGCTTGCCGCCCGGGCCATGCCGCTTGGCCTTGTCCGGCAGAAGGAGCCCGCCAGTTCGGTCGAATCGGGCTATTTCCTTGAAGAAGTGCGCCGCCAACTGATCGAACAATTCGGTGAAACGGCGGAGGATGGGCCAAACAGCGTCTATGCCGGCGGCTTATGGGTGCGTACCTCGCTCGATCGGGTGTTGCAGAAAGCAGGCAGGGATGCGCTGCGCGACGGCCTGCTGCGCTATCACGGAAACCGCGGGTGGGCAGGGCCGATTGCCAGGATCGATATCGACGATGGCGACTGGGCGGGTCAGCTCGCCAGTTCATTTCTGGCGGTCAATTACAAGGATTGGCGCGTAGGCGTCGTCACCCGCCGGGCGGGCGAAAGCGCCAGCGTGGGTTTTTCCGACGGGCAGGAATTTCCGCTGTCGGGCCTGCCCGACGCGCTGCGGCCAGGCGATATCATCGCGGTAGCACGGCAGGGCGGCGGCTACAGCGTGCGTACCATCCCCGAAGTCTCGGGCGGATTCCTGGCGGAGGCGGTGCAGACCGGGCGGGTGCTGGCGATGCAGGGCGGGTTCGATTCGCGGCTGAGCGATTTCAACCGTGCAACGCAGGCTGTCCGTCAACCGGGATCGACGATCAAGCCGTTCGTTTACGCGACCGGGCTCGACAACGGCATGACCCCGGCCAGCGAAGTGCCCGATGAAACCTTTTGCTTTTACCAGGGTTCGATCCTGGGCGAAAAGTGCTTCCGCAATTTCGATGGCAAGGGCGGCGGCGTCCACACCATGCGCTGGGGGCTGGAGCAGTCGCGCAACCTCATGACGGTGCACATCGCGATGGAAGCCGGGATGCCGAAGGTGGTGGGTACCTTCGATAGGCTTGGGATCGGCAAATACGATTCCTATCCCTCGTTTGCGCTGGGGGCAGGGGACACGACGGTGCTGAAGATGGTCAACGCCTATGCCGCGCTGGCCAACCACGGGCGGCTGCATGAGCCAAGCGTGATCGATTTTATCCAGGACCGGCGCGGCAAGGTCATCTGGCGCGCCGACAAGCGCAAATGCGAAAACTGCAATATGGCAAAGTGGGACGGCAAGCCCATGCCGAGATTTGGCGCGATGGGGCGCGAAGTGCTCGATCCGCGCACCGCCTTCCAGGTCATCCACATGCTGCAAGGCGTGGTGCAGCGCGGCACTGCCGTGCGACTGCGTGACCTTGGCCTGCCGTTGTTCGGGAAGACCGGCACCACCTCCGGACCGACCAATGCCTGGTTCGTCGGCGGATCGCCAGAAATCGTTGCCGGGGTCTATCTCGGGTATGACCAGCCACGTAATCTGGGCGGATATGTTCAGGGCAGCAATACCGCCGCGCCGATCTTCAAGCAGTTTGTCGAGCATTCGCGCGCCCGCTGGGATGCCGGGCCATATATTGCCCCGCCGGGCATCCGCATGGTCCGGATCGACCGCCGCACCGGCAAGCGCGTGTTCGACGCCTGGCCGAGCGACGAGCCGCTCGCCCCGGTGATATGGGAAGCGTTCAAGCCCGATACCGAACCAGGTCGCGAAACGCGGCAGGACGAGATCTCTGCAATGCGTGATGAGATGCTCCGTCTGATCCGCCGCGGGATAAAAGGAGTTGACGAAGGGGGGCTTGGTGCAGGCGATGGTCAGCCAAGGGACTTCGTGGAAGATCAGGGCGGAATCTATTGATGCGCCCGCGCCATGTTCAGAACCCCGATCGGCGGAGGATGAGGCAGATGACGGTTCCGGTTAAGGCGCTTGGCGCAGCATTGCTCGGATTTCTGGCCATTCCGGCGGCGGCAGAATTGCCGGTAGGTGCGCGTGCGCCGGTATTTGCGACCCAGGCTGCGCTGGCGGGTAAGGAGACCGGGTTCTCGCTTGGCGCTGCGCTCGCGCGCGGGCCGGTGGTGCTCTATTTCTATCCCAAGGCTTTCACCAAGGGCTGCACGCTGGAGGCCAATGCCTTTGCCGAAGCGATGGACGAGTTTGCGGCCATGGGCGCTACGGTCATCGGCCTGTCGGCAGACGATATCGGCACGCTCAAGGAGTTTTCGGTGCTCGAATGCCGCAACGCCTTTCCCGTTGGCGTTGCTTCGGCTGAACTGATCAACGCCTACGATGTGAACCTGGTCCGCGAGGGCAAGGATCTGGGCGTGACCAGTCGCACCAGCTATGTGATTGCGCCCGATGGCCGCATTGCCATGGTGCATTCGGACATGGATTACCGCGATCATGTGCGGCTTTCGCTCGAGGCGGTGAAAAAGCTGGGCCGTTAAGTCGCCGCGGCCGCGCCGTCCGGCTTCTTTACAATCACGGGCGGTCCGCTAATCGGGCGGCAGATCTTACAAAGGAAATGTCATGCGTGCCGAAGGGCAGGCCCATATCGACCGTATCAATGCAGCGCTCGAACTCGTGCGCCAGTCACTCGACTGGGAGCGCTCGCTGCGCCGGTTGGACGAACTCAATGCCCGGGTGCAGGACCCGGCGCTGTGGGACAATCCAAAACAGGCGCAGGCTATCTCGCGTGAGCAGAAGCAGCTTGAATCGGCTGTGAACACGGTCAGGGACATATCATCGCAGATGTCCGACGCGGTCGAGTTCATCGAGATGGGCGAAGCCGAGGGCGAAGAGGAAATCGTCCTCGATGGGCTGAAATCGCTCGAACAGCTTGCCGCCCGCGCCGACGCCGACAAGGTCCAGGCGCTGCTTTCAGGCGAAGCCGACGCCAACGATACCTACGTTGAAATCCACGCCGGCGCGGGCGGCACCGAAAGTCAGGACTGGGCGGAAATGCTGCTGCGCATGTATGCCCGCTGGGCCGAAAAGCGCGGCTTCAAGGTGGAGACGGTGGAGTATCAGGCGGGCGAGCAGGCGGGGATCAAGTCGGCCACGCTGCTGATCAAGGGCGAAAACGCCTATGGCTATGCCAAGACCGAAAGCGGCGTGCACCGGCTGGTCCGTATCAGCCCATATGACAGTTCGGCGCGGCGCCACACCAGCTTCAGCAGCGTGTGGGTCTATCCCGTGATCGATGACGACATCGACATCCAGATCAACGAGGGCGACCTCAAGATCGACACCTATCGCGCCAGCGGGGCGGGCGGGCAGCACGTCAACACCACCGATTCGGCGGTGCGCATCACGCATATGCCCACCGGCATCGTCGTCGCCAGCCAGAACGACCGCAGCCAGCACAAGAACCGCGCTACCGCGATGAACATGCTCAAGGCACGGCTGTTCGAGCGCGAGATGGCCGAGCGCGAGGCGGTGGCGAGCGGCGAATACCAGGAAAAGAGCGAAATCGGCTGGGGCCACCAGATCCGCTCCTATGTCTTGCAGCCGTACCAGATGGTGAAGGATCTGCGCACGGGTGTGGTCTCGACATCGCCCGACAACGTTCTTGACGGCGATATCGATGCGTTCATTTCGGCTGCACTTGCGCTACGCGTTACTGGGGAGGCAGGGCAGGTGGAGGACATCGAATGATGCGCATCACGTCTGTTTTGGTATCGCTCGCCCTGTTGATGGGCTGCCAGCCGGTCGAGGATACAAGTGGACGGCCCGAGAGCTCGCTCGAATTTCCGCGTCCGCATCGCCCCGTATCCGCTCAAAGCAAGGCGGTGGTTTCGTCCGAAGATGCACGCGACAGCCGCGGTGAAGCGCAAAAGGTCATGGACCTGGCCGAATTGCATGAGGGCATGACCGTTGCCGATATCGGTGCGGGCGCGGGGTATTATACCGTGCGCCTCGCCGAACGTGTCGGCAGCGAGGGGCGGGTGCTGGCGCAGGATATCGACCGCGAGGCGCTCGAGCGGCTGGGCAGGCGGGTCGAGCGTGAACGGCTCGACAATGTCTCGATCAAGCTGGGCAGCGGCGACGATCCGCAATTGCCCGCCGACAGCTTCGACCGGATATTCTTGGTGCACATGTATCACGAGGTTGCGGAACCATATGCCTTCCTGTGGCGCCTTTGGCCGGCGCTGACGAGCAATGGGCAAGTGATCGTGGTCGATTCGGATCGCCCGACCGATCAGCACGGGATTCCGCCGTTGTTGCTCTCATGCGAGTTCGAGGCGGTAGGCTTCAAGCTGGTCGAGTATGTCGAGAAACCTGATATTCGCGGATATTTTGCCCGCTTCGAGCGCGGCGATACCCGGACGGAGCCGGAAAGGATCGCGGCTTGCGCACTGACGCGGTGAATTCGTCACCGGGCCGTGGCCGGCATTTGTGAATAAAGTTCTACGCAATCGGGGTGGAATTGGTCTAGGGATACGGATCGGTGAGGCCGCGCAATCAGTTGGCGCCGCCTCCAGGGGAGCGTTTCATTGTTCAAGGGATTGAGCCCGATCGTTTATGGCGGGCGTGAAGTTTGGCCGCTTGTTGAAGGCGGCAAAGGTGTATCTGCGACCAACCATGCCAGCTCTGGCGCATGGGCTGCTGCCGGCGGTATCGGCACCGTCAGCGCGGTCAATGCCGACAGCTATGACGCCGAAGGCAAGATCATTCCGCAGGTTTACAAACAGCTCACCCGCCGGGAACGCCACGAGCAATTGATCCGCTATGCGATCGACGGAGCGACCGAACAGGTTCGCCGCGCGTTCGACATTTCGAATGGCAAGGGCGCGATCAACATCAACGTGCTGTGGGAAATGGGCGGCGCGCAGGCAGTGCTTGAAGGTGTGCTCGAACGCACCAAGGGCATGGTGACCGGGGTCACATGCGGTGCCGGCATGCCCTACAAGCTGGCCGAGATCGCGGCTCATTTCAACGTGTCCTATTTGCCGATCATCAGCTCGGCGCGGGCATTCCGGGCGCTGTGGAAGCGCAGCTATCACAAGGTTGCAGAACTGATGGCGGCGGTGGTCTATGAAGACCCCTGGCTGGCAGGCGGGCACAATGGCCTGTCCAACGCCGAAGACCCGCTGAAGCCGGAGGATCCCTATCCGCGCGTCAAGCTGCTGCGCGAAACCATGCGCGCTGAAGGCGTTTCGGAAGATGTTCCTATCGTCATGGCTGGCGGGGTGTGGTTCCTGCGCGAATGGAACGACTGGATCGACAATCCCGAGCTTGGCAAGATCGCCTTCCAGTTCGGCACGCGGCCGCTGCTGACGCAGGAAAGCCCGATCCCCCAGGGTTGGAAAGACCGGTTGCGCACGCTCGACGATGGCGACGTGCTGCTGCACAAGTTCTCGCCCACCGGATTCTATTCGTCGGCGGTCAAGACCGAATTCCTGTACGATCTGATTCACCGTTCCGAACGGCAGATTCCCTACAGCAAGGTCGAGGCAGGAGTGCACACGGCGCAGCTCGATATTGGGGTGCGCGGCAAGAATTTCTGGGTCGCGCCTGCCGACTATCAGCGAGCCAAGGCCTGGTTTTCCCAAGGCTATACCGATGCACTCAAGACGCCCGATGACACGATCGTTTATGTCACGCCCGAAAGCCGCAAGGCGATCCAGCAGGACCAGAAGGATTGCATGGGCTGCCTGTCGCATTGCCAGTTTTCAAGCTGGAAGGACCATGACGATTACACCACCGGGCGGCTGGTCGATCCGCGCAGCTTCTGTATCCAGAAGACCTTGCAGGATATCGCGCATGGCGGGCCGGTGGACGAAAATCTGATGTTTGCGGGGCACGCCGCCTACCGCTTCAAGCAGGACCCGTTCTATTCGAACAACTTCACCCCCACGGTGAAGGAGCTGGTCGATCGGATACTGACTGGGGATTGAGTCAGCGTCTCAATCGCCGCGCTGGCGAACGATTCCGTCTCCGTCCGCTCGAAGATACCGGTCGATGATCGCCTGTAGCGCGACAAAGGCCAGCTTCAGTTCCAGATGATTTTTCGGCAGTTCCCATTCGGTGGATGGCTCACGCGCTGCCACAACAATCGCATCCTTGATAGCCATGCCTGGCGGGATTTGCGCCTCGAACGCGCGCCGCAGTTCGACCACCTTGTGAAGCCTGTCCTTCGCTTCGCTGAGGTCGATCATGCCATCCTGCGCCTGCGCCAGCGTCTTGCAACGATAGGATGCGCAGACTGCGGGCCGCGAAGCGTAGATGGAGCACCGCGCTCCGTCGAGGAACCGGCAGGGGAAATCGAGCCGGTGCTGCGTGGCGGCATCGCCAAGCCCTGCGCCGTGCAGCCGGTCCTTGTCGGGCCCGGTCAGGTCGAGATGGGTGAATACGGCACCGGTGCAGCACATCCCGCAATCGAGGCACAGGACACCCGGTTCGATCCTGGCGTGCCGGTTCAAGTCAGACCAGGCCTTCCAGCACCTGGTCGGGCGGGCGGTGCCCGTCCATCCAGAATCGGATATTGGCAATTACCTTTTCGCCAGAAGCCTCGCGCCCCTCTGCGGTCGCGCTGCCGATATGCGGCAGGGTCATGACGTTGGGGTGCTTGAGCAGGCGTTTGTCGACCCTGGGCTCGTCGGGATAGACGTCGAGCCCGGCCCCCGCGAGATGACCGCTCTCGAGCGCGGCGATGAGCGCTTCCTGATCGATCAGTTCGCCGCGCGCGGTGTTGATGATCGACCCACCTGGCTTCATCAGGCCGATCCGCCGCGCATCGAGCAGCCCATGCGTTTCTTCGCTCAACGGGCAATGCAGGGTTACGATGTCCGCCTCCCGAAGCAGCGCATCCAGATCGCCGACAAAGCGCGCGCCAAGCATGGTCTCGATGGCGGATGGCAGCTGCTTGCGGTTGTTATAGATCACCGTAAGTCCGAAAGCGCGCGCGCGGAAGGCGACAGCCTGGCCGATCCGGCCCATGCCGACGATGCCCAGGACCTTGCCGCCCAGCCTGCGCCCCAGCATGCCCGATGGGGCCCAGCCGCTCCATTTCCCGCTGCGGACCAGCGCCACCCCTTCGCGGATGCGCCGCGGAACGCCGATAATCCCGCACATGGCAATATCTGCCGTATCGTCGGTGAACACGCCGGGTGTATTGGTGACGATGATCTTGCGCCCCGCCGCTGCCGCCAGATCGATATGTTCGGTTCCCGCACCGAAGTTGGCAATCAGGCGCAATTGCGGCCCGGCCTGTTCGATCATCTCCGCGTCGATCCGGTCGGTGACGGTGGGAACCAGCACGTCCGCGCCCTGCATCGCGGCGATCAGCCGATCGCGGGTGAATGGAATGTCCGCGCGGTTGAGAGTGGTATCGAACAATTCGCACATGCGCTCTTCAACCGAAGGCATGAGATGGCGCGTGACCACGACCTTGGGCTTGTGATCGATGGGCCGTTCGGAAAATGTCGCGTTCGCGGGCATGTTGCTGCGCTAATGCGGGCAGGGTGGCGCGGTCAAGCGGCAGAGTGTGTCGAGGCGGGCTTGAAGGTCCCTGGCAAACACCGGTATCTGGTCGAAATGCGTTCGATTCTCGTCTCTTTCGCGGCCCTGCTCGCTTTTGGCCTGCCCCAACCGGCAATGGCCCAGACGCGCGAGGCGCCGTATTGGGCTTCGCTGCGCGCGGAACCGGTCAATATGCGCGTCGGCCCCAGCCAGGACTACCCGATCGAATGGGTATATCGGCGCAAGGGGCTGCCGGTGATGGTGGTCCGCGTGGTCGAGGGCTGGCGGCTGGTCCGCGATCCCGACGGCGCACAGGGCTGGGTCGTCGCCCGCCTGCTCGATCCGCAGCGCACGGCGGTTGTGATCGGCAATGGCCTGGCCGCGATCCTCGAGGAACCCGTGGCATCGTCCGCCTTGAAATGGAACGCCGAACCCGGGGTCGTCGGCCAGTTGGGAAAGTGCACGGCGGGTTGGTGCGAATTCGACACCAATGGCCACAAGGGATGGATCCGCGCAGACCGGCTTTGGGGCGCCGGCGAGCCCTGAGCGGGCAAGGGCAGCCCGAAAGCCGCCCTTGCGCACTCGGCAACTATTGCGCTGCAGCTGCGGGTCGCACCGTCACCGGGTCACCTTCATCGGGCGTGGCGGTGAACGAACCATCCTCGGCAGGTGCCGATTCGGTGTAGCACATTGCCGTTTGGCCCTCTGTAGTTGGCGTAAAGCAGGTTTTGCCCTCCACCACCGCCCAGGTGCCTTCCGCAACCAGATTCCCTTCGGAATCGGTATCGGTATAAGTGCCATCGGCATTGATTACCGTCGTTCCCGCCGTGCCGTCCGCATTCGTGACCGCAAAGGTTCCCACGGGCGTGCCATTGGCCACGGTTACAGGTGCAGCTTCTGCTGCTTCTTCGACCACAGGCTCCGCAGCCGGTTCGGGCTGGCAAGCAGCCAGCGTTCCGGCAAGTGTGCCGGCAAGCGACACCATCAGCAATCTTTTCATAAGATCGACTCCCCCTCGCAAACATGCGTCCCTGCACGGACGCCTATCACAATCGGGGGCCGCAGGAAATCGCCGGGAATCAGTCCGCCAGCTCTACCGCGATCGCGGTCGCCTCGCCCCCGCCGATGCACAGGCTGGCGACGCCGCGCGTCTTGCCGCGCTCGCGCAGGGCGTTGATCAGCGTGACGATGATGCGCGTCCCGCTGGCCCCGATGGGGTGGCCGAGCGCGGTCGCGCCGCCGTTGACGTTGATCCGATCGTGCGAAATTCCGATGTCGCGCATGGCGAACATGGCGACGCAGGCGAATGCCTCGTTCACTTCCCACAGATCGACATCGTCAACGCTCCATCCCGCGCGTTCGAGAACTTTCCCGATCGCGCCGACAGGAGCCACGGTGAAGTCCTTCGGTTCACGCGCGTGGGCCGCCATCGCAACCACCTTTGCAACAGGCCTCAGCCCCTTCTCGCTGGCGGTGCTCGAACGGGTCAGGACAACCGCCGCGGCGCCGTCCGAGATCGAGCTCGAGGTGGCGGCGGTAATCGTCCCGTCCTTGGCGAAGGCGGGGCGCAGGGTGGGGATCTTTTCGGGCTTGCCCTTCGAAGGCGATTCGTCGGTATCGACCGAGACCTCGCCCGTGCGGGTCGCAACCGTTACCGGCACCACTTCGCCAGCGAAGGCACCGCTTTCGATCGCGGCATTGGCGCGGCGCAGCGATTCGATCGAAAAGGCGTCCATGTCCTCGCGCGTGAGCTGGTATTCGTTCGCGGTATCCTGCGCGAAGGTGCCCATTGCCCGGCCCGCTTCATAGGCATCTTCCAGCCCGTCGAGGAACATGTGGTCATAGGCGGTATCGTGGCCGATCCGCGCGCCGGAGCGGTGCTTCTTGAGCAGATATGGCGCGTTGGTCATGCTCTCCATACCGCCCGCGATGACGAAATCGACCGATCCCGATGCCAGCGCCTCGGAACCCATGATCACGGTCTGCATGCCCGATCCGCAAACCTTGTTGACCGTGGTTGCCTGCACCGATTTGGGCAGACCGGCCTTGAGCGCGGCCTGGCGGGCGGGAGCCTGGCCGAGCCCGGCGGGAAGCACGCAGCCCATGTAGATGCGGTCAAAACTTGCGCCATCGACGCCCGATCGTTCGACCGCCGCCTTGACTGCCGTGGCCCCAAGGTCGGTGGTCGAAGCATCGGCCAAGGCGCCCTGCATCGCGCCCATGGGCGTGCGGGCATAGGACAGGATGACAATCGGATCGGCTGCGGAGAACTGGGGCATTCTATTTCCTCGGGTGATGGCTGGATGGTTTTTACCAGTCTAATGCTGCACTGCGGCATTGGCAATCGGAATGCGTATTCGCTTGTCAGACGGAAATCCATCGGCAAGAACCAATCGCAATTCGAAACGCAATTCAGACAAACCGGAGAGCATCATGGCAGTCGATCAGCGCCACGAGATGGAACGACTGCTGCGTTTGCAGCGCGATGCCTTCACCGCTTCGCGGCCCGAGAGCATGGCCATGCGCAAGGACCGGATCAAGCGCGCGATGGCCTTGCTGAAAGAGCACGGGCATACCCTCGCCAAGACGATGAGCGCCGATTTCGGCAGCCGCAGCGCACATCAGTCGATGATCACCGACATCGCCGCCACGGTCAGCGCGGGCAAGGATGCGCTGGCGCACATCGATGCCTGGGCACGGACCGAGCGGCGCAAAGTCCAGTTTCCGCTTGGCCTGCTGGGGGCGAAGGCCGAGGTGCGCTATGAACCCAAGGGCGTGATCGGCATCCTCAGCCCCTGGAATTTCCCGGTCAATCTGGCGTTCGGCCCACTGATGCAGGTACTGGCGGCGGGCAACCGCGCGATGATCAAGCCGAGCGAATTCACCGAGCGCACGTCGCTGCTGATGAAGGAACTGGTGAGCGAATACTTCACGCCCGACGAAGTGGTGGTGATCACCGGCGGCCCCGAAGTGGCGGCGGCGTTCACGTCGCTGCCGTTCGATCATCTGGTCTTCACCGGATCGACCGCCACGGGGCGCAGGGTGATGGCGGCGGCGGCCGAAAATCTGGTTCCCGTGACGCTGGAACTGGGCGGCAAGAGCCCGGTGGTCATGGGCCGCAGCGCCAATTTCGCCAGGGCTGGCGAACGGATTGCGCTGGGCAAGATGATGAACGCGGGGCAAATCTGCCTTGCCCCCGATTACATGATCGTGCCCGAAGACAAGGAGAGCGAGGCCATCGCCGGGGTAAGCCGGGGCGTCGAGCGCATGTATCCCGCGCTGCTGGAGAACGACGATTACGCCTCGATCGTCAGCGACCGGCACTTTGCGCGTTTGCAGGGGCTGGTCGCCGATGCGCGCAGCAAGGGCGCCGAGGTGATCGAGGTCAATCCGGCGGGCGAGGATTTTTCGGGCGCCAATGCCCGCAAGATGCCGCTCACCATCCTGCGCAACGTCAATGACGACATGCTGGCCATGCAGGAGGAGATTTTCGGGCCGGTGCTGCCGGTCGTGACTTACGGGAAGATCGACGAGGCGATCGATTATGTGAACGCGCATGATCGCCCGCTGGGGCTCTATTATTTCGGCCATGCCCGGCGTGAGCAGGAGCAGGTGCTGACGCGCACCATTTCGGGCGGTGTCACCACCAACGACGTGATCTTCCATGTCTCGATGGAGGACTTGCCGTTCGGCGGCGTGGGCCCATCGGGCATGGGGGCCTATCACGGCATAGAGGGCTTCCGCGAGTTCAGCCATGCGCGCGCGGTCTATCATCAGCCCAGGATCGACATTGCCAAGCTGGGCGGTTTCAAGCCGCCCTATGGCAAGGCGAGCGCGCGGGCGGCGAAGACGCTGATGAAATAGACGGGCGGGTTGAGCCTTCCGGGCCACCGCAAGTTTGCGGGTCTGCTACTCTCCAAATTCTCCCCTCCCTTGAGGGAGGGGATCGAGGGGTGGGTGCTCAACACCCATGGTGGGCACGCCCCCACCCGTCCTCCCCTCAAGATGGAAGGGATTTTCTCACGCAAAGGCGCGAAGGCGCAAAGGTGTGATCCTCCCCATCGCACTCGGTCGGAGGGGGTGGGCGCCTACCCCTTCGTCACCCCGGCCCTTCGACTGCCTGCCAAGGCAGGCGCCCAGGATAAACTGCCCAGCGGGCAGGCCGGGGTTCAGCTTGGTTTCACGCGAAGACGCGAAGATTTTATGCCTGCGGCAAGGCCACACTTCTCTTCGCGTCTTTGCGCCTTTGCGAGAGAAATTGAGCCAGCGTCCCCGGCACTTGAAGGTTCCGGCGCAAAAGCGCACTGTTACCGTAATTCTATGATTTCAATATCATTTGATGTTGGAAATCTAATTAATTCTTCAAAATCCACCTTCCAAAATGAGACTTCCACAGGTCTTTTGGCTTGGTCGCACGAAAGTGTAATAAATACTTCTACGCCATCTTCATCGACATATTTAGCCTCTCGGAAAGGCCAAACTCTTTCTCCAGGTTTTGCATCTCCTTGAACCACCACGTAGCTCCCCATGCCGCCATCGCCCATAGCCGCGAATCCGACTGAATCATCGAGCGCGTGGCCTAAGAGAAATTCCGCTAGAGCCTTTCGCTTCAGGTTAAGATGCTGTAATTCATCCAATGTTTATCAGTCCTGGGGTCACTGCGTGGATAATTTGGGGAGGGAATACCTAATTCTCACCGCGCCATCCCTTTTTGGCCTGGCAGGTTGAACAAGGCGAGGGGGGCGGGCCATTGCCAGGGCCTAACGAGATTGCTGGATTCAGTAAACTGTCACCGCAGGCCGGGGTCCAGTCTGGCTTTACACGGAGGCGCTAACACACGAAGGCGCGAAGCGCCCCGCGCCATGCCTCCCATTGCCGCATGAAATTCCCCGCATTTCGATCGTATAGATAGAGGGGCCAAGTCGCTGGTTATTGGGCAACATGGCGGCGGACGATGCGCTGCGCTCAGCCTTTACTTGCCTTCGTGCGCCGCATTGCCGATGAGGGCCGATGACCAAGATCCAAGCCACCATCGTTCAGGCCGCACCGGTGCCGCTGGCCATTTCAGACGGGATTGTTGCCGCGACCGGGCATGTTGCCCGCGCAATTGCCGATGGCGCACAGATCGTCGCGTTCGGCGAAACGTTTCTGGGCGGCTATCCCTTGTGGCTCGACGAGGCACCGGGGGCGGCACTGTGGGACCATCCCGGGACGCGGGCGCTGCACCGCATTTTGCTCGAACAGGCCGTGACCGCCGATGACGCACGGTTCGCCCCGCTTCAGGATATGGCCGATGCATCGGGTGCGCTAATCTCGATCGGCGCCCACGAACGCCGCCGTGCCAGCCTCTACAACACCCAGTTCCTCTTCCGCCCCGATGCACCGCCCTTGCTCCACCGTAAACTCGTGCCGACGCATGGCGAGCGTTTGGTGTGGGCACGCGGCGACGGGTCGACGCTCGGTGTCCATAATGCCGATTGGGGTGCGGTGGGCAGCCTGATCTGCTGGGAACATTGGATGCCACTCGCCCGCGCCGCAATGCACAACCAGCAGGAGCTGGTCCATGTCGCCGCCTGGCCGACGGTGCGCGACGCCTATGCCATCGCGTCGCGTCATTATGCGTTCGAGGGACGTTGCTTCGTCCTCGCGGCGGGCCTGATCCAGGAGCGCCAAGAGATTATCGACGGCCTCGCCCGCGTCGGCGGCGATGCCGAGGCGGAGGCGATGCTGCGCACGATCCCCGACGGCGTGCTCAACAAGGGAGGCAGCCTGATCTGTGGCCCCGATGGCGCCGTGCTGGCGCAGGCGGGCGAAGGCGAGGAGTATCTGTCCGCCACTCTCGACCTCGCCGCCACCCGCGAAGCGCTCGCCGCGCTCGACACCGATGGCCATTACAGCCGTCCCGATGTGTTTGCGTTGCACGTCAATACCGGCGCGCAGGACGGTGTGGTGTGGGAATGATGGGCTGTATGCCGCGCATGATCGGATTTTCCCTGAACCTGCCGCCATCATAGCCCGTTCGTCCGTCCGCCCCCATGACCTTGCCATTTAACGCGCCCGCGAATTCGCTACCATCGCAGGTATCGCCGATTCGCAGCCTTGCGTCATGCAATTGACGGGCCTAGAGGCGGCACGAATTTGAGCCCCCCAAGGATTCTCGCGTGGTCGATCTCAGTCAGTATCTGCCGATCCTCATATTCCTGTTCATCGCGGTGGGATTGTCGGCGCTGTTCGTGTTCCTGCCGATGGGCGTGGCGCGGCTTACCGGCGCGCACAAACCCGATACGGAGAAGAACAGCGAGTATGAATGCGGCTTCCCCGCGTTCGAGGATCCGCGCAGCCAGTTCGACGTGCGGTTCTATCTGGTAGCAATCCTGTTCATCATCTTCGATCTTGAGGCGGCGTTCCTGTTCCCTTGGGCGGTCAGCCTTGAACATACCGGCTGGACGGGCTGGATCACCATGATGGTGTTCCTGGGCGAACTCGCGATCGGCCTCGCCTATGCCTGGAAAATGGGGGCGTTGGACTGGGAATGAATACCGCGACCACACCCGCAGCCCGGCCCGGCGAACTGCGCCAGCCCGATGCCGACTACTTCACTGCCTTGCAGGGCGAGGTGAACGACAAGGGTTTTCTCGTCACCAGTACCGAGGACCTGTTCCAGTGGGCCCGCACCGGCAGCCTGTGGTGGATGACGTTCGGCCTTGCCTGCTGTGCGGTCGAGATGATCCACGTCAACATGCCGCGTTACGACATGGAGCGTTTCGGCGTTGCCCCGCGCGCTTCCCCGCGCCAGAGCGACGTGATGATCGTGGCGGGAACGCTGTGCAACAAGATGGCCCCGGCGCTGCGCAAGGTCTATGACCAGATGAGCGAGCCCAAATACGTCATCTCGATGGGCAGCTGCGCCAACGGCGGCGGCTATTACCACTACAGCTATTCGGTGGTGCGCGGGTGTGACCGGATCGTGCCGGTCGATATCTATGTGCCGGGCTGCCCACCCACGGCAGAGGCGCTGCTCTATGGCGTGATGCAGCTCCAGCGCAAGATCCGCCGCGTGGGGACGATCGAGCGATGAGCGTGGTCCATTCCGCCCCGAAATTCGCCTCGAACGAAGGCGTGCGCAAGGCGCTGACCAAGGCGCTCGGCAAGATGGTGCTCGCCTCGAAAGAAGAGCACGGCGAGATCGTCATCACTGTGAAGCGCGAGGCAATCGAAGATGCGCTGCGGCGGTTGCGCGACGATCATCAGTATCAGCAGTTGATGGAAATCGCAGGGGTCGATTACCCGAGCCGCGCCGAGCGGTTCGAAGTGGTCTACATGCTGCTCAGCCTCACCCGCAACCACCGCGTGATGGTGAAAGTTGCGACCGACGAGAATACTCCGGTTCCCACCGTCACCACGCTGTGGCCCGTCGCTGGCTGGCTCGAGCGCGAAGTGTTCGACCTTTACGGCGTCAAGTTCGCGGGCAATCCCGATCTGCGCCGCATCCTCACCGATTACGGCTTCGAAGGGCACCCGTTCCGCAAGGATTTCCCGCTCACCGGCTATGTCGAGCTGCGCTATTCCGAAGAGGACAAGCGCGTGGTTTACGAGCCGGTCGAATTGCCGCAGGACTTGCGCCAGTTCGATTTCATGAGCCCGTGGGAAGGCGCCGAATACGTTCTGCCTGGTGATGAAAAGGCGGAGGAGAAGAAGTGAGCCATTCACCCACTCTTCGTCACCCTGAACTCGTTTCAGGGTCCATTTCTCCTACCGCACCTTCGGTATGTGGGGCGCGATGGATGCTGAAACAAGTTCAGCATGACGAACATGGAGGTGCCCTGTGAGCATCCAGCTCGAACAGTCGCCCACCACCGGTGACGAGGTCATCACCAATTACACGATCAACTTCGGCCCGCAGCATCCCGCCGCGCACGGCGTGCTGCGCATGGTGATGGAGCTTGACGGCGAGGTGATCGAGCGGATCGATCCGCATGTCGGGCTGCTCCACCGCGGCACCGAAAAACTGATCGAGCACAAGACCTACCTTCAGGCGCTGCCCTATTTCGACCGGCTCGATTACGTCTCGCCGCTGTGCCAGGAACATTCCTATGTGCTGGCGATCGAGAAGCTGCTCAATCTCGAAGTGCCGATCCGCGCGCAGTACCTGCGCGTGCTGTTTGCGGAACTGACGCGCATTTCCAACCACATGCTCAACATCGGCGCGCATGTGATGGATGTCGGCGCGATGACGCCCAACCTGTGGGTGTTCGAGCTGCGCGAAGACTGCATGAACTTCTTCGAGCGGGCCAGCGGCGCGCGCATGCACAGCGCCTGGTTCCGCCCCGGCGGCGTGCATCAGGACGTGCCCGAGAAGCTGCTGGTCGATATCGGCCACTGGGTCGATACGCGGCTGCCCGAACTGTTCGGCGATGCGATGAGCCTGGTGATCGACAACCGCATCTTCAAGCAGCGCAATGTCGATATCGCGATCGTCGGCCGCGATGATGCGATTGCCTGGGGCTTTTCCGGCCCGATGATCCGCGCGGCGGGCATTCCGTGGGACCTGCGCAAATCGCAGCCTTACGAAGTCTATGACCGGATGGAGTTCGACATTCCGGTCGGTACCAATTCGGACTGCTATGACCGCTTCATGGTGCGCGTGAAGGAAGTTTACGAGAGCGCGAAGATCATCAAGCAGTGCCTGGCGGAAATGCCGCAGGGTCCGGTTGCCAGCACCGACGGCAAGGTTTCACCGCCCACGCGCGGTGAGATGAAGCAGAGCATGGAAGCGCTGATCCACCACTTCAAGCTCTATACCGAAGGCTTCCATGTGCCCGCGGGCGAGGTCTATGTCGCGACCGAAAGCCCCAAGGGCGAATTCGGCGTCTATCTGGTCAGCGACGGCAGCAACAAGCCGTATCGCTGCAAGATCCGCCCCACCGCCTTCAGCCACCTTCAGGCGATGGACATGATGTGCAAGGGCCACATGCTGCCCGACGCGACCGCCATCCTCGGCGCGATCGACGTGGTGTTCGGGGAGTGTGACCGGTGACGCAAGACGCGAGGAATTCGATTTACGCTTGGGCGGCCACGACCTTTTTCGTCTTGGTCATGTGGGTCGACATGCGATTTGACATCCTTCCTACTCTGCCCACCACGTGGAACAACGTCATTTTCGGAGCTTTGGTGCTGCTATGGACGGGTCAGGCGGTTTGGTGGTTCTGGCGGCGGCGCGGCCATAATTCGAAGGTGAACAATGGCTGACCGTACCCCCGCACCCGTCATTGCGGGCCTCGCGCAGCGAGGCGCGGCAATCCAGAGCGGTCAAGCGCCGGGACTGGATTGCTTCGTCACTTCGTTCCTCGCAATGACGAGCATGTTCGGGGAGTGCGACCGGTGATCAAACGTCGAGAACTGCTGCGTGGTGCTGCCCTTTGTGCAACTGCTCTCTCAGCACAGGCGGTATCTGCCTGCAGTTGGGTGGAGTACGAGCCGGATGAATGGGGCAAGAGGCTGATAGAATTTATGAATTCTGGACGTGCTGATCACTTATCGGGTCTATTTCATAATTTCAGTTCATTGGTGTCATTTGACACACATTTTGTCCAATCTGATTCTCAGCTCCAATTTTCTGGATCTGAAGGTGTCAAGGAGGCCATGCTTTCATTTCGCAGCTATCTTACTCAGACAGCAAATAATGGCCCTCGTAGGTTGATGGACGCAAAGATAGTTGGAAGCGAACAGCAAGGGCGGATGAACCGGATCGAATTGCTCTTTGCAGAAGATGACGAGATTGAGACTTCCTGCGGACCCACGCGGAATGAGGAGCGGGTTGACCTGTACTATCAGGCTGGCGTGTATGAGACAGGCGAAGATTGGGTGAGGTGGGCTGTGGAGCGAATAGCAATAATGCCTCCTCTCGACACGGAAAAGTTCGATGGCTGACCGTTCCTCCGCACCAAAAGCAATCGACCTGTCGGAGAAGCTCGCCAGTTTCTCGGACCATTGGCATCCGCGCATCGTCGCCGGATACAATGGCAATGACGTGCGCGTGTCGAAGCTGAAGGGCGATTTCGTCTGGCACAGCCATGCCGAAACGGACGAGCTGTTCCTAGTGATCGAAGGGCAGCTCAAGATCGAGTTTCGCGACGGCATTACCCGCCTGCTCAATGCGGGCGACATGCTGGTCGTGCCCAATGGCGTCGAACATCGCCCGTTCTGCGAGAAAGAGTGCCAGGTTCTGGTAATGGACAAAGAAGGCGAGCCGACTACCGGTGGAATAGATTCTGAGCTCAGGCGCGATCGGTTGGAGCAGATTTGATGGCTGACCGTACCCCTGCACCCGACACCCCTGAACTTCGCGCCCGGTGGGGCGCGTTCGCGTGGATGGACGAGAACCGCAAGAAGGCAGACTGGCACATCGCCAAGTACCCTGCCGGCCGCCAGCGTTCGGCGGTGATGGCATTGCTCGATCTTGCCCAGCGGCAGGTTGGCGCGGAGACCGGCACGCAGGGCTGGCTGCCGATTCCGGTGATCGAATATGTCGCCGCATATCTCGACATGCCGGCGATCCGCGTGCTCGAGGTTGCGACCTTCTATTTCATGTACAACCTCGTGCCGGTGGGCAAATTCCACGTGCAGGTGTGCGGCACGACGCCGTGCATGCTGCGCGGCAGCGACGACATCATCTCCGCCTGCAAAAGCCGGGGCATGGCCAAGGGCCACACCACCGATGACGGGATGTGGACGCTCACCGAAGTCGAATGCATGGGCAATTGCGCGACCGCGCCGATGGTCCAGATCAATGACGACAATTACGAGGATTTGACGCCCGAACGGCTCGATGCAGTGCTCGATGCGCTGGCGCGCGGCGAACAGCCCAAGGCCGGGACGCAGGAGCCAGGGCGGCACACGTCCGAGCCCAGCGGCGGGCCGACCACGCTCAAGGAAATGGTTACCGAAAACCGCGATTACCGGGGGGATTGGTGATGGGCACCGCACGCAAATCCGCCCTCCCCATGGGGAGGGGCCGGGGGTGGGGGTACGGCGGTCCGCTTTTTCGTACCGCAGCACACCCACATCCAACTTCGCCTAGCGCCTTGCAGGCGCAAGGCTGCGTATCCTTCTCCCTCCAGGGAGAAGGGGAGTCGGGCCGATGAGCATCGCCACCATCATCATCACACTGATCGTCGCGCTGGTTATCGCCTTCGTCGCGTGGAAGGTGCTGAAGGGCATCGTCAAGTTCGGCCTGATCGCTGTTATCGTGATCGCTGCCGCCTGGTTCGTTACGCAGGGAGGCTTCGCATGACCCTCGCTGATGCTATCGTTGGGACGCTCGCGTAATGCTCGCTGACAAGGACCGCATCTTCACCAACCTCTACGGCTATCAGGACTGGGGCCTGAAGGCTGCGCAAAAGCGCGGCGATTGGGACAATACGAAGAAGCTGCTCGCACGCGGCCAGGACGCGATCATCGACGAGATCAAGGCATCGGGCCTGCGCGGGCGCGGCGGGGCGGGCTTCCCGACCGGGCTCAAGTGGTCGTTCATGCCCAAGGAAAGCCGCGATGGCCGCCCCAGCTTCCTCGTCATCAACGCCGACGAGAGCGAACCGGGCAGTTGCAAGGACCGCGAGATCCTGCGCCATGATCCGCACAAGCTGATCGAAGGCGCATTGGTCGCCGGTTACGCGATGCGCGCACGCGCCGCCTATATCTACATTCGCGGCGAATATATCCGCGAGGCGGAAACGCTCCAGAAGGCGATCGACGAGGCCTACGCCGCCGGCCTGATCGGCAAGAACGCCTGCGCGTCGGGCTACGATTTCGACGTGTTCATGCACCGCGGCGCGGGCGCATATATCTGCGGCGAAGAAACCGCGATGATCGAAAGCCTGGAGGGCAAGAAGGGCCAGCCGCGGCTCAAGCCGCCGTTCCCGGCGGGGGCGGGGCTCTATGGCTGCCCAACCACGGTCAACAATGTCGAAAGCATCGCGGTCGCCCCCACCATCCTGCGGCGCGGGGCCTCGTGGTTCTCCAGCTTCGGGCGCGAGAACAACAGGGGCACCAAGCTGTTCCAGATCAGCGGGCATGTCGAAAAGCCCTGCGTGGTCGAGGAAGCGATGAGCATCCCCTTCCGCGAACTGATCGAGAAGCATTGCGGCGGCATTCGCGGCGGGTGGGACAATCTGCTGGCGGTGATCCCCGGCGGTTCCTCGGTGCCTCTTGTGCCCGCCGCGCAGATCATGGACGCGCCGATGGATTTCGACGGGCTGCGCGATGTCGGCTCCGGCCTCGGCACGGCGGCGGTGATCGTGATGGACAAGTCCACCGATATCGTCCGCGCGATTGCCCGCCTCAGCTATTTCTACAAGCACGAAAGCTGCGGCCAGTGCACCCCCTGCCGCGAGGGCACGGGCTGGATGTGGCGGGTGATGGAGCGATTGCGCACCGGCGATGCCGACGTGGCCGAGATCGACATGCTGCAGCAGGTCACCAAGCAGGTCGAAGGCCACACCATCTGCGCGCTGGGCGATGCAGCGGCATGGCCGATCCAGGGCCTGATCCGCCATTTCCGCCCCGAGCTCGAGCGCCGGATTGCCGAGAATGTGCGGGAGGCAGCGGAATGAAGTTGGCTGACATCTGCCCCACCGTCACCCTGAACTCGTTTCAGGGTCCATTCCTCGTGTCGCGCCGATGCGTGGTGGGCGGCACAAACCTGACCGTCGCGCATTTGACGCGGGCTTCGGCGGATGGGGCACGATGGATGCTGAAACAAGTTCAGCATGACGATTTTGTGCGGGAGGCTGCGGAATAATGCCTAAGGTCACCGTCGACGGACAGGAAATCGAAGTCCCGCAGGGCGCCACCGTGCTGCAGGCGTGCGAGCTTGCGGGCAAGGAAATCCCGCGTTTCTGCTATCACGAGCGGCTGAGCATCGCGGGCAATTGCCGCATGTGCCTGGTCGAGGTGAAGCCCGGGCCGCCCAAGCCGCAGGCAAGCTGCGCGCTGCCCGTTGCCGAGGGCCAGGAAATCCGCACCGACACGCCAATGGTCAAGGCCGCGCGCGAGGGGGTGATGGAGTTCCTGCTCATCAACCACCCGCTCGATTGCCCGATCTGCGATCAAGGCGGCGAGTGCGATTTGCAGGATCAAGCGGTGGCCTATGGCCGGGGCGGGTCGCGCTATGACGAGAACAAGCGTGCGGTGACCGAGAAATACATGGGGCCTCTCATCAAGACGGTGATGACCCGCTGCATCCATTGCACCCGCTGCGTCCGCTTCAGCGAGGAAGTGGCGGGCGTGGACGAAATCGGCGCGCTGTATCGCGGCGAGGATATGCAGATCACCACCTATCTCGAACGTGCGGCGGCGCATGAACTGAGCGCCAACGTGATCGATCTGTGCCCGGTCGGCGCGCTCACCAGCCGCCCTTATGCGTTCGAGGCGCGCCCGTGGGAGCTCAAGAAGACACTGAGCATCGACGTGTCCGACGCGGTGGGCGCCAATATCCGGCTCGACAGCCGCGGCCGCGCGGTGATGCGCGCGCTGCCCCGCGTCAACGATGACGTCAACGAGGAGTGGCTTAGCGACAAGGGCCGCTACATGGTCGATGGCCTAGGCAAGCGGCGGCTCGACAAGGTGTTCATGAGGAAGCGCGGTGGGCTGGCCGAATCGACTTGGGATGAAGCCTTCAAAGCCATCGCCAAACAGCTGAAAGGCAAGGGCAAGTCTGCAATAGCGGCAGTCGCGGGCGACATGGTCGATTGCGAGACGATGTTCGCGGCCAAGGCGCTGCTGGGGGCCTGCGGATCGACGCTGCTCGAAGGCCGCCAGACCGGCATGGACTATGACGTCGGCAATCTTGCGGCTGTGAACTTCAATTCGACGCTTGCCGGGATCGAGAATGCCGACGCGATCCTGATCGTGGGCAGCCACGTTCGCTGGGAAGCGCCGCTGATCAACACTCGCCTGCGCAAGGCGGCGAAGCGCGGCGCGAAGGTGTTCCTGATCGGGCCCGAATGGGAAACCACCTATCCCGCGACTTTCCTCGGGCGTGATCTCGCGGTGCTGAACAAGCTGCCCAAGGAAGTGACCGAAGCATTCAAGGCGGCTCAGCGCCCCGCGATCATCGTGGGCGGCGCGGCTCTCAAGCGCGCACATGCCCGGGCGCTGGCGCTGGCAAGCGAATGGGGCGCGGATTTCAACGTGCTGCATTTCTCTGCCGCGCGGATGGGCGGGCTGATGCTCGGCTTCGCGCAAAGGCAAGGAATGAAGGACATTGTGGCTGCCAAGCCCAAGGTGCTGCTGATGCTGGGCGCGGACGAGATGAATTTTGAGCCGTTTGCCGACGCGCTCAAGGTCTATATCGGCCACCACGGCGACAAGGGCGCGCATGCAGCGGATATCGTGCTGCCCGCAGCCTCGTTTGCCGAGAAGGATGGCACCTACGTCAATACCGAAGGGCGCGTGCAATATGCCGAGAAGGCCGTGTTCGCGCCCGGCGATGCGCGCGAGGACTGGACGATCCTGCGCGCGCTGGCGGATAGCCTGGGTGTGTCCGTCGGGTTTGACAGCTTTGCGCAGTTGCAGGCGGCGATGATCGCAGAGGTGCCCGCGCTGGGCGTGGAAGGTCTCGCCAATTACGGCGCGCTGCCCAAGCCGGACGCCAAGGCCAAGGCAGAGGGCATGATCGAGAGCTATCCGATAAAGGACTTCTACCTCACCAACCCGATCGCGCGGGCGAGCGCGGTGATGCAGCAATGCAGCGCCGAATTGCTCCACGGCGATGATATTCGGGAGGCGGCGGAATGAAATCGCTCCCGCAGTTCGTTCGGCGCGCACCGTTCGTGTTTTACGCTATTGCAGTGATCGTTGGCATTTGGCGTTTTTATAACGACTACGCAACCGCTACAGCGTCTATGTTATACGCAGAGGACGGCGGCCCGTTCATCATGCTCGCGCGCTCCACGGCCCTTTATTGGGGTGTGGTAGAAGCTGCTTATTTGCTTGGTTCCGGGGTGATGATCCATGTCTTAATTGCCATCTACGACAAGATTGGGAGCAAGGCGGAATGACCTCCTTCTTCCAATCGCTTGGCATGCCCTACGAATGGGCGTGGTTCACTGCCACGGTCTCGGGCATCCTGCTGATCGCGCTGCCGCTGATGCTGGCCGTTGCGATGATAATCTATGTCGACCGCAAGGTATGGGCGGCGATGGCGCTGCGGCGCGGGCCCAATGTGGTCGGCCCGTGGGGCCTGCTGCAAAGCTTTGCCGACGGATTGAAGGTGTTCCTGCAGGAAACCATCGTGCCCTCCGCTGCGAACAAGGGCCTGTTCCTGATCGCGCCGATCATCACCTTCACCGTGGCGCTGATGGCCTGGGCCGTCATCCCCTTCGGGCCGGAGGCTGTGCTGGCGGATATCAATGTCGGGCTGCTCTATGTCCTCGCGATTTCCTCGCTCGGCGTTTACGGGGTGGTGATCGCGGGCTGGGCGTCGAACTCAAAATACCCATTTTTCAGCGCGATGCGTGCAGCGGCGCAGATGATTTCTTACGAAGTCTCGATCGGCTTCATCCTCATCTGCGTGGTGCTGTGGGCGGGCAGCTTCAACCTCAACGCCATCGTCGCCGCGCAACAGGGCCATGTATTCGGCCTGCTCAACGGCTTTGCCTTCAACCCGCTGCTGTTCCCGCTGTGGGTGATGTTCCTGATATCCTCGCTGGCCGAAACCGCGCGCGCGCCGTTTGACCTGACCGAGGCGGAGAGCGAACTCGTCGCCGGATATCAGACCGAATATAGCTCGATGAGCTTCGCGCTCTACTGGCTGGGCGAATATGCCAATGTGCTGCTGATGTGCACGCTCAACGCGGTGCTGTTCTTCGGCGGGTGGCTGCCGCCGCTCGATGTCGACTGGCTGCCGGGATACTACATCCCGGGCTGGATCTGGCTGTTCGGCAAGATCTTCGTGTTCTTCTTCGTGTTCAGCTGGGTCAAGGCGACCGTGCCGCGCTATCGCTATGACCAGCTGATGCGTCTGGGCTGGAAAGTGTTCCTGCCGCTGAGCCTGCTGTTCGTGGTGCTGGTGAGCGGGTGGCTGATGTGGACGGGACATTTCGGATGAGCAGTATCGCCCACCTCATCAAGAGCTTCACGCTGTGGGAGTTCCTCAAGGCGCATGCGCTGACGCTGAAGTATTTCTTCAAGCCCAAGGTGACGATCAACTACCCGTTCGAGAAGAACCCGATCAGCCCACGTTTCCGGGGCGAGCACGCGCTGCGCCGTTATCCCAATGGCGAGGAACGCTGCATCGCCTGCAAGCTGTGCGAAGCGGTGTGCCCGGCGCAGGCGATCACGATCGAGGCCGAACCGCGTGAGGACGGCAGCCGCCGCACCACGCGCTATGACATCGACATGACCAAGTGCATCTATTGCGGTTTTTGCCAGGAAGCCTGCCCGGTCGATGCCATCGTCGAGGGGCCGAACTTCGAATACGCGACCGAAACGCACGAGGAACTGCTCTACGACAAGGCGAAACTGCTGGCCAACGGGGACAAGTGGGAGCGGGCGATTGCCGCGAACCTTGAAGCCGATGCGCCGTATCGATAGGGGCCGCGCGATGTTTGGCAAGCCAGCAACAGAACAGACCCTCCCCCGCCGGGGGAGGTGCCCCGCAGGGGCGGAGGGGGCCCCCACCGTCAGCGCTTCGCGCTGCCACCGCCCCCAATGGGGGAGGATGCCTTCGTGATCCAGCTCCTCTCGTTCTATCTGTTCGCCTTCATGGTCATCGCCAGCGCGGTGATGGTCATCATGGCGCGCAATCCGGTGCATTCGGTGCTGTGGCTGATCCTCGCGTTCTTCAACGCTGCGGGGCTGATGGTGCTGCTGGGCGCGGAATTCATCGCGATGCTGCTGGTGATCGTCTATGTCGGCGCGGTCGCGGTGCTGTTCCTGTTCGTGGTGATGATGCTCGACATCGATTTTGCCGAGCTTCGCGCCGGATTTGTCCGCAATTTCCCGCTGGGCCTGCTGGTTGCGCTGATCCTGTTCGTCGAACTGTTCGTGGGGCTGGTCGCGTACAATGCCGGCGGGCTTGTGCCCGATAGTGCAGCGGCGGCTGCGCAGGCGGCAGGCGCGATTGACGCTGGCGGCGCCAGCATGAGCAATATCGAGGCTTTCGGTGCGCTGTTCTACGAGCGTTACCTGTTCCTGTTCGAAGCTGCGGGCCTGATCCTGCTGGTGGCGATGATCGGCGCGATCGTGCTGACCCACCGGCGCCGTCCCGACGCACAACGCAGCCAGCAGGACATCGGCAGGCAGAACCGTCGCCGTCCCGGCGATGCAACGGTGATGAAACAGCCCAAAGTGGGTGAGGGGGTCGCGCTGTGACCAGTTTCTCGGGGATCGGGATCGAGCACTATATCGTGGTCGGCGCGGCGCTGTTCGTGCTGGGCGTGCTGGGCATATTCCTCAACCGCAAGAACGTGATCGTGATCCTGATGGCGATCGAGTTGATCCTGCTCGCGGTGAACATCAACCTGGTCGCTTTCAGCGCCTTTCTGGGCGACCTGACGGGGCAGGTTTTCGCCATGCTGGTGCTGACGGTTGCCGCTGCGGAGGCCGCCATCGGGCTGGCAATCCTGGTGATCTATTTCCGCAATCGCGGCACGATCGCAGTCGACGATGTCAACCGGATGAAGGGGTGAACATGTTCAGCATCCAGCATCCGCTCAGCCTGAGCATGTCGAAGGCAATGCGCGAACCAATCGTACTTCGACAGGCTCAGCACGAGCGGTTTTGGAGGATCAAGTGAACTCCATCATCCTCATCGTGTTCCTGCCCTTGCTTGCGGCCATAGTCGGGGGGCTGGGCAACCGCGCGCTCGGTAATACCATCGCCAAGTCGCTGACCACCGGCGCGCTGTTCATATCCTGCGCGCTCAGCTGGCCGATTTTCCTCGGCTTCGTTGCAGGCACCGCGCAGCCTGAGGTCGTCCCGGTGCTCAAGTGGGTGCAATCAGGCTCACTGACGTTCGACTGGGCGCTGAGCGTCGATGCGTTGACGGCGGTGATGCTGGTGGTTGTCACCACCGTGTCCGCGCTCGTCCACCTCTACAGCTGGGGCTATATGGAGGAGGACCCGGATCAGCCGCGTTTCTTCGCCTATCTCAGCCTGTTCACCTTCGCCATGCTGATGCTGGTGACCGCAGACAATCTGGTGCAGATGTTCTTCGGCTGGGAAGGCGTGGGCCTCGCCAGCTACCTGCTCATCGGTTTCTGGTTCAGGAAACCGAGTGCCAATGCCGCCGCGATCAAGGCCTTCGTAGTCAACCGCGTGGGCGATCTCGGCTTCATGCTGGGAATTTTCGGCACTTATCTGGTGTTCCAGACCACTTCGATCCCTGACATTCTGGCGGCGGCTCCCGGAATGAGCGGCGCGACAATCGGCTTCCTCGGATACCGTGTGCCCACGATGGACCTCCTGTGCATCCTGCTGTTCATCGGGGCGATGGGCAAGTCGGCGCAGCTTGGCCTTCACACCTGGCTGCCCGACGCGATGGAAGGCCCGACGCCGGTTTCCGCGCTGATCCATGCCGCGACCATGGTGACCGCGGGCGTGTTCATGGTCTGCCGCCTGTCGCCGATGTTCGAAACCGCGCCGGTGGCGTTGGCCATGGTCACCTTCGTCGGCGCGGCGACCTGTTTCTTCGCGGCCACCATCGGCACCACGCAGTGGGACATCAAGCGGGTGATCGCCTATTCGACCTGTTCGCAGCTGGGCTACATGTTCTTTGCTGCGGGCGTGGGCGCCTATGGCGCGGCGATGTTCCACCTGTTCACGCATGCCTTCTTCAAGGCTCTGCTGTTCCTGGGGGCGGGCAGCGTGATTCACGCCATGCACCACGAGCAGGACATGCGTTTTTACGGCGGCCTGAGGAAGCATATCCCGCTCACCTTCTGGGCGATGATGGCGGGCACGCTGGCGATCACGGGTGTGGGGATTTATTGGCTCCACGCCGGTTTTGCGGGCTTCCATTCGAAGGATGCCATTATCGAGGTTGCGTTCGCACGCGGGACGGAGCTGGGCACGTTCGCCTTCTGGCTGGGCACAATTTCCGCTCTGTTGACCAGCTTTTACAGCTGGCGGCTGATGTTCCTGACTTTCTGGGGCAAGCCGCGCTGGATCGAAAGCGAGCATATCCAGCATTCGGTCCACAAGACGCCGCAGCAGGCGGGCGAGGATACTACCGGCGGCTATCACCCGCATGAAAGCCCGGGATCGATGCTGGTGCCTTTGGGTGGGTTGGCTCTGGGCGCGATATTCGCGGGCTGGATTTTCAGCCACGCCTTCCTTGACAGCGAGGCGTTCTGGGGCGGCTCGATCTATTACAACGAGGCATTGCTGCACGCGATGCACGGCGTACCCCTGCCGGTGAAGCTGGCGGCCAGTATCGTGATGGTGCTGGGCCTGTTCGGCGCGTGGCTCGCCTATCTCCGCGACACCTCGCTTCCCGGCAAGTTCGTGGCGCAGTTCACGCTGGTGCACCGCTTCGTGTTCAACAAATGGTACTTTGACGAGCTTTACAACCTGCTGTTCGTCAAGCCGGCCTTTGCGATCGGCCGTTTGTTCTGGCAGCGCGGTGACATCGGGCTGATCGACCGCTTCGGCCCCGACGGAGCCGCCTGGGTCGTGGCGCGCGGTGCGGTCGCGGCGAAGAAGGTGCAAACCGGCTATCTCTACAGCTACGCGCTGATCATGCTCATCGGGCTGGTCGCGGCAATCACCTGGGTGCTTTTCTGATGGGCGGGTTCCCCATGCTTTCGATCATGCTGTTGATCCCGTTCGCAGCCGGATTCGCCTGCTTCCTCGCCGATGCCCGGCAGGCGCGCTGGATTGCGCTGGCCGCGACGCTCGCCGATCTGGCGCTCGGCATTATGCTGTGGGCGGGTTACGACATCGGCGGAGCGCAGTGGCAGTTCACCGAACAGGCCGATCTGTTCGCCGGGTTCAGCTATGCGCTGGGGATCGATGGCATCGCGCTGATGCTGATCATGCTGACGGTGTTTCTGATGCCGATCTGCATTCTGGCCAGCTGGCAATCGATCACCCGGCGTGTCGGCGAATACATGGCAGCCTTCCTCATCATGGAAGCGCTGATGATCGGCGTGTTCGCGGCGCAGGACCTGTTCCTGTTCTACATCTTCTTCGAGGCAGGCCTGATCCCGATGTACCTCATCATCGGCGTGTGGGGCGGGGCGGACCGCATTTATGCGAGTTACAAGTTCTTCCTCTACACGCTGCTCGGTTCGGTGCTGATGCTGATCGCGATGTTCTGGATGGTGGCCGAGGCTGGCACGACCGATATTCCCACGCTGATGCAGCACGATTTCCCGGCCGGCGCGCAAAGCTGGCTGTGGCTGGCATTCTTTGCCAGCTTTGCGGTGAAGATGCCGATGTGGCCGGTACACACCTGGCTGCCCGATGCGCATGTGCAGGCACCCACCGCCGGGTCGGTGATCCTGGCGGGCGTACTGCTCAAGATGGGCGGATACGGCTTCATCCGCTTCAGCCTGCCGATGTTCCCCGAAGCCAGCGCGCAGTTCGCCTGGCTGATCTTCGCGCTGTCGATGGTGGCGGTGGTCTATACCTCGCTGGTCGCGCTGGTTCAGCACGACATGAAGAAACTGATCGCCTATTCCTCGGTCGCGCACATGGGCATCGTCACGGTCGGCCTTTTCGCGTTCAACGTGCAGGGGCTCGAAGGGGCGATGGTGGTGATGCTCAGCCACGGGCTGGTATCGGCCGCTCTGTTCCTGTGCGTGGGCGTGATCTATGACCGGCTGCATACGCGCGAGATCGATCGCTATGGCGGGCTGTCGATCAACATGCCGCAATATGCGCTGCTGTTCATGCTCTTCACCATGGCCAGCGTCGGGCTGCCGGGAACGAGCGGCTTTGTCGGCGAGTTCCTCTCGCTGGTGGGCGCGTATCAGGTTTCGACGCTGGTAACGCTGCTCTGCGCCACGGGGATTATCCTGGGTGCAGCCTATATGCTCTATCTCTATCGCCGCGTTGCCTTTGGCGTCCAGAAAAACGCCGATGCCGCCGCCATGCCGGACCTGTCCCTGCGCGAATGGCTGATGCTGGGACCGATTGCGGCGGCAGTGCTGTGGATGGGCGTTTATCCGGAAAGCTTCATGGCACCGATGCGCGCCGACATTGCCGCGCTTGATGCGCGCCTGGCCCGCGCCGCACCGATGGGTGACAGCCTGCTCGAGGTAGGAGAGCCGCGCACCGCTGCGGCCAATCAGCTCGCCGCGTCGCATGGCGAAGGGGAATCGCACTGATGGCCAACTTTTCCTCCTTCTATTTCACCGGGGCAGAGATTTTGCTGTCGCTGGCCGGGCTGGTGCTGCTCATGCTCGCGGCATGGAGCGGCGACAGGTCGGCGCGGCTCGTCACGGCGCTGGCCTGTGCGGCGCTGATCGGCGGCGCGATCTTCAGTTACGACCTGCTGACCAACCCATCGTATGAACTGGGCGGCGATGCCTTTGGCGGGCTCTACCGCATGGACGCCTTCGGCAGTTTCGCCAAGATATTGGTCTTCCTGGCGAGTGCAGCCTGCCTAGTCATCGCACCGCGCTATTTCGAGGAGCGGGGCGGCTATCGCGGCGAATATCCGGTGCTCATACTGTTCAATGCGGTCGGCATGAGCATGATGGTCTCCGCAGTGGACTTTATCACGCTCTACATCGGGCTCGAGATGTCGAGCCTGTCGTCCTATGTGCTCGCCGCATTCCTGCGCAGCGACCAGAAATCGGCCGAGGCAGGCCTCAAGTATTTCGTGCTGGGCGCTCTGGCGAGTGGCATCCTGCTTTACGGTATCAGCCTGCTTTATGGATTTACGGGCAGCACGACCTTCATCGGGGTCGGCGCCGCAATGGCAGGCGATCTTTCGACCGGCCAGCTGTTCGGCATCGTGTTTGTCCTTGCTGGCCTTGCCTTCAAGATTTCGGCGGCGCCGTTCCACATGTGGACGCCCGATGTCTATGAAGGCGCGCCGACGCCGGTGACCGCGTTCTTCGCCACCGCGCCCAAGGTTGCCGCCGTGGCGTTGACCGCGCGCGTAGCGATGGAGGTGTTCGGCAGCCAATCCGATGCCTGGCGCCAGATCGTCATGACTGCCGCGCTGCTATCGATCGTAATCGGCGCGTTGGGCGCGATCGGGCAGGAAAACCTCAAGCGGTTGCTTGCGTACTCTTCGATCAACAATGTCGGCTTCATCCTGCTGGGGCTGGTCGTGGCGAACGAGGCGGGCGCGGCGGCGATGCTGGTCTATCTGTTCATCTATGTCGCCATGTCGCTGGGTAGCTTCGTTGGGCTGCTGATGCTGCGCGATACAGAGGGCAATCTCTACGAGACTTTTGCCGACATCAGCGGGCTTTCGACCACCCGGCCGCTCATGGCCTGGTGCCTGCTGCTGCTGATGTTTAGCCTGGCGGGGATTCCGCCGTTGCTGGGATTCTGGGCCAAGTTCGTGGTATTCCAGGCGACGGTCGAGGCGGGGCTTGTCGCATTCGGCGCAATCGCCATCGCAGCCAGCGTGATCGGCGCATTCTATTACATCAAGTTCGTCAAGGTGATGTTCTTCGATGAACCGGCGGGCGTGGTTACCGGCAAGGGCGGACGCGGACATTGGGCCGTGCTGGCGATCTGCACGCTGATCGTCTCACCGCTGGGCTATCTGCTTACGCCTGCGCTCGATGTTCTGGCTGGCAAGGCGGCTGCCGCGCTGCTGATCGCGTCTTGATCCGGATCGTCGAGGAAACCGGTTCGACCAATGCCGATCTCATCGAACGGCTGAACGCGGGCGACCGCATTGCCGAGGGCGATTGGCTGGTCGCCCGGCGCCAGACCGCTGGCCGCGGGCGGCAGGGCCGCGAATGGTTTGATGGAAGCGGCAACTTCCTGGGCTCAAGCGTGGTCCACCCCGCGCCAAGCGATCCCCCGGCGCACACGCTGGCGCTGGCGAGCGGGCTGGCCGTTTACGAAGCATTGCTGACCTGGTGCCCCGATCCCGCGCAGCTTTCGCTCAAATGGCCCAACGATGTGCTGCTGGGTCACGCCAAGATCAGCGGCATCCTGCTCGAGGCGGTGGGCGGGACAAGCGCGCAGTCGATCGTCATCGGCATCGGCGTAAATCTCGCTGTCGCCCCGCAGTTGCCCGACCGCAAGACGATTGCGCTGGCACAGGTCACCAAGCCGCCGTCGATCGAGGTTTTCGCCGAAAGACTGGCGCATTGCCTTGATCTGGAGTTGCAGCGCTGGCGCGAATTCGGGCTCGATCTGCTCGTTCGTCGTTGGTGCGACTGCGCGCACCCGCTGGGCACGCCGCTGGCGGTCCATGATGGCGATGCGGGCGTGGTCAAGGGCACATTCGGTGGTCTTTCGGGCGAAGGTTCCCTATTGCTCCGCTTGGCGGATGGCCAAACCCGTGCCATCCACGCCGGCGACGTCTCGCTCGATTGAGGAAAGCCCTATGCTGCTGGCAGCCGATGTCGGAAACACCAATGTCGTTTTTGCCCTGTTCGAAGGGCTCGAAATCCGTGCGCGCTGGCGGATTGCCACCGATCCGCGCCGCACTGCTGACGAATATGCCGTGTGGTTGCTGCAACTTCTCGAGATAGAGGGTTATGCGCGCAGCGACGTGACGCAGCTCATCGTCGGTTCGGTGGTCCCGCGCGCCTTGCACAACCTGACCGTGCTGGGCGAGAAATACTTCGGCGTCACCCCGCTGGTCGCCGGGCAGGGGGAGGCTGATTGGGCGATCGACATCGACGTGGAACAGCCGCGTTCGCTGGGTGCGGACCGCGCGCTCAACGCCATCGCCGCCCATGCCAAATATCCTGGCGATCTGATCATCGTCGATTTTGGGACGGCCACCACTTTTGACGCCATCGATGCCGATGGAACCTACAAGGGCGGAATCATCGCGCCGGGCATCAACCTTTCGCTCGACGCGCTGGTGGGCAAGACGGCAAAACTGCCGCGCATTGCCATCGAGGCACCGCACAGCAAGAGCGTGATCGGCAGGAATACAGAGGACCAGATGCTGATCGGCGTGTTCTGGGGCTATGTCGCGCTGATGGAGGGCCTCATCCATAGGATGAAGGCAGAAATCGGCAGGCCTGCAAGGGTGATTGCCACCGGTGGGCTGGCGATCCTGTTCGACCAGCACACAGACATTTTCGACGAGGTCGATCACGATCTCACATTAGACGGGCTGGCGATCCTGGCAGCGCGCGCCACAAGGTAAACACACGCAATGAAGAAGGATTTCACCCCGCAGCAGGAGCTGCTGTTCCTTGCCCTGGGCGGTTCGGGCGAGATTGGCATGAACGTCAATCTCTATGGCTGTGAAGGCAAATGGTTGATGGTCGATCTGGGAATGACCTTTTCCGGCGATCAATATCCGGGAGTCGACCTGGTCTTTGCCGATCTGGCCTTCATCGAGGAACGCGCCAAGGATCTGGTCGGCATCGTCCTCACTCACGCGCATGAGGACCATATTGGCGCAGTCCCCTATTTCGCCGGTGAGCTCGGCGTTCCGCTCTATGCCACGCCTTTCACCGCCGATCTGGTGATGCGCAAGTTGGAAGAGGCAGAGCTTGCCGATGCAGTCGAGCTGTTCATCATCGAGGAGGACCACGGCAGGCTTGATCTCGGGCCGTTTTCGATCACCTATATTCCGCTGGCGCATTCGATTGCCGAGGGCAATGCGCTGGTGATCGACACGCCCTATGGCCGCGTGTTCCACACCGGCGACTGGAAGCTCGATGAGGAGCCGATCGTCGGCGTTCCCACAAGCGAGGAAGAGCTGACCGCGATCGGCGATGAGGGCATTCTCGCACTGGTCTGCGATTCGACCAACGTTTTCAATCATCAGGCCAGCGGATCGGAAGGCGCGGTCCATCGCGGGCTGATGGAGGAAGTCGCTCGGCACACCGGGCGGCGCGTGGTCGTCACCACCTTCGCCTCCAATGTCGCGCGGCTTCAGACCCTGGGCGATGTGGCTCGCGAAACCGGGCGACGGGTCTGCGTCGCCGGGCGCTCGCTCGATCGCATCATCGAGGTGGCGCAGGACAACGGCTATCTCGGCGATTTTCCCGAGACCGTCGATTTCGACACCGCGATGGCGCTTCCGCGCGGCGAAGTACTGATCCTGGCGACCGGCGGGCAGGGCGAACCGCGCGCGGCGCTGGCGCGGATTGCCGATGGTGGCCATCCGATCGAACTCGTGTCAGGCGATGTGGTGCTGTTTTCTTCGCGGCAAATCCCGGGCAATGAACTGGCGATCGGTTTCGTCCAGAACCAGCTTGCCGCGCGCGGGATCGTGATGGTGACCGACCGGCAGAGCGAAATCCACGTTTCGGGCCACCCCGGTCGGCCTGAGCTCGAGGCGCTTTACGGCTGGCTGCGTCCCGAAATCCTGGTGCCGGTCCACGGCGAAATGCGGCACATGCAGGAACAGGCCAGGCTCGGGCGCTCCTCGGGCATTCCCAAGGCCGTGGTGCAGAAGAATGGCGATATCGTGCGGTTGGCGCCGGGCGAGCCGGGCAAGCTGGCGGAAATTGGTGCGGGGCGGTTGCTGCTCGATGGCGACATCATTGCACCTGCCGGTGGCGATGCGATCACCATGCGGCGGCGAATTGCCCGCGATGGCGCGATGATCGTGGTTCTTGACACGAAGGGCGCGGTGACGGTCGAAAGCTGGGGGCTTCCGCTGGAGGAGGACATGGCCGGATTTGTCGCCGAGGCCGCCGCCGACGTGACCAAGGCGGTCGCTTCGCTCAAGGGCCGCACCGGGCAAGACCGTGAGGCAGTGCGCGAAGCCGCGCGCATGGCGGCAAGGCGCGCGGCGCAAAGATGGTCGGGCAAGCGGCCCCAGGTCAAGGTCATCCTGCTGGGCGAGGAACGCTGATGAACTGGACCTCCGTCATCGCAATCTACGCGCTGTTCTGGGTGATGTCGGCCTTCGTGCTGCTGCCCTTCGGGATCAGGACGCACGAGGAATTGGGACTCGAAAAGACTCCCGGCCAGGCCGACAGCGCCCCGGCGAATTTCCGCCCTGGCCGCCTGGTGCTGCGCGCAACCGTGCTGGCCGGCGTGCTGACGACGCTCTACGTCCTCAATTACATTTACGGATGGATCACGCCGGACGACCTTTCGTTCCTTTGATATACCGGTCGACGTTCTTGGGGAGTACGTCCATCGGCGCGTTGCCGCCAAGGATCACCGCGTCATTGAACGCCTTCACGTCATAAGCAGTGCCCAGCTCGGTCTGTGCTCGCGCGCGTTGACGCGTGATCTCGCTGTGGCCGACCTTGTAACCGCAGGCCTGGCCCGGCCAGCTGCAATAGCGGTCAACCTCGCTCTTCACCTCTTCAAGCTTTGAACCATTGCGCTCGACGAAGAAGCGCTGGCCCTGTTCGCGGGTCCAGCGCTTGTGGTGCAGGCCGGTGTCCACCACCATGCGGCAGGCGCGGAAGGCGAGGCTTTGCAGATAGCCCAGCCGCCCAACCTTGAATTCATCATAGGCGCCCAGTTCATCGGCCAATTGCTCGCCGTAGAGCGCCCATCCTTCGCTGAAAGCATTGAACGCCAGGATCGAGCGGATCAGCGGCAGGCGGTTAGAGAATTCTCCCTCCCACACATGGCCGGGGATGGTTTCGTGAAAGACCAGATCGGGGACATCGTATTTGCGGTGCAGATCGGTGGTCCGCAGATTGATCCACATGCGTCCAGGTATCTTGCCATCCTTGCTGCCCGCCCCGCCGTAGGCGCCCGGTGCGCCCGGCTCTTCCGCAAGCGGCAGGCGGCGGACCTCCAGATTGGGATCGACCAGCGTGTTGAAGGCGCGCGGCATCTGCGCCTTGATCCAGCCGATCCGATCCTGGATCGTGCCCATGATTTCCTTGCGGCCCGGATCGCCCTCGGCGAATTTGTATCGCGGATCCTGGCTCAGTGCGCGCATTCGCTCGCCCACGCTGCCGGTGGTGTAGCCGATTTCCTTGAGGATCGGGTCCATGCGTGCGTGCAGGGCCGCCAGTTCTTCGAGCCCGCGCTGATGCACCTCGTCAGGGGTCATGCTGGTGGTGGTCGAGGCGCCGAGCGCCCAGGCGTACCACTCATCACCGCGTGGCTGGGCCCACATGCCGGGATCGCCCTTGGCAACCGCGCGCTGCGCCTTCAGCTCTTCAAGCTGGCGCTGGAGCGCGGGAACGAGCTTTTCATTGGCCAGCTTTGTCACATTTGCTTCAGCCTCGGCCTTGCCTGCCAGATCGCTGCGATCGATCGGCGCGGTATAGTTCGCCGACGTATCGGCAATGCTCTGCTCCATCTGCTCGATCGCGCGGTCGAGGAGGAAATCGGGCGGCACCAGCCCCATTGCGCGCGCATCGCCGATCCGGGCAAGTTCGGCGTCGAACATCGCCGGAAGACCCTCGACCCGAGCTACATAGGCATCGAGATCGGCCGCATCGGCCAATGGCTGGGTCGAATCCATGAAGCGCGGCATGTCGAGATAGGCGCCGACATTCTGGATGACGCCGTAGGGCGCGTTACGCCAGCTGCCGACCGCGACATTGCCGTAAGGCAGGGCAAAGCCTGCCAGCGCCTTGGCATATGCGCTTTCGACCACGTCGAACGCAGTGAGTTGGTCGGGGGTGAGGCCGTCCCTGGGATAATCGCGCACTTCCGCCAGATCGGCCTCGAGCGTGGCCGCATAGGCCGCCAGGCCAGCGGATGAAACATCCGAAAGCTTGCCCCGCAGCGCCGCATATTGCCCCGTATCGACCCCCAGGCTGGTGGCGCGTTCGGGCTCATGCGCGAGCAGATTGTAGGCGATCTTGTCGATCAGGGCGTCGGGCGCAAGCGTTGGCGCGGTCATGCCCTTGCACGCGGGAAGCATGGCGATGGCGGAAACACCGACCAGGCCCTGCAGGGTCTGGCGGCGGGTGAGGCTGAAGCTGTGCTGTATCATGCGCAAGCGGTGTAACGCGCGCAAAGCCTTAGTCAATCAGGCCTGGTTGGCCGCATTGGCGCGATCGGTTATGACTCTCTCCGATGTGAGGATGCTGCCCATGAACGCCGTGCTTTCAATTCTTGTGCTGGCCTCCATCGCGCTGGTGGCGGGGGCGATTGTCTTGTGGCGCAGGCCAGGCTTTCGCAAGCAGGCGGTGCTGATGTTGGTGCTCGCGGCAGTGGCGCTGGTCAATGTCGGCATCTGGACGCTGCCCGATGCGAGCGGCGACGCGCCGCTCGCAAAGGTGCAGGATTGAGAACCCGTTCAGTCAGGCAATTGCCAGCGGATTGAGCTGGTATAGACCCCTCTCGCTGCTGCCCCGTTGCCGTCGGTTGCCGGTGTGAAGCGGGCACGCCTGGTGATCAACTCGCAGGTCGCCAGATCGAGCGCCGCGTGGCCGGTCGACCGGGTGATCTTGCAGGCGTTGACCTGTCCATTGGCCGCGATCTCGAGCCGGAAATTCGCGGTGCCTTGCAATCCCTCGCGGATCCAGCGGCTGCGATAGTCGCTATCGGTGACCCAGCGGGCTGGATCGTTGCGGGGCGCGGCTTGCGCCGGGGTAAACGAGTTGCCGGCCCCGCCGACTTCGGGCGGCGGCAGGTCCAGACGGATCACATCCCCGCCAAGCGGCGGCAGCACGATCACGGTGTCGACGAAATTGGGCTTTGTCAGATCGTCAGGCTGCGGCGGCACATAGACGACTGACCTGGCGGCAGGCTCCTTCGTCTGATCGACTTGCGGATCGGGCGGCGGCGGAGCGGGGGGAAGCTGCACACCGATGATTGGCGGCGTTGGCGGCCGGACGATACCGGCAACCGTCAGTCCGGCCACCACCAGTGCTGCAAGCCCGGCGTGGACGACGATGACGCCGAGTATCGCGGCGGGGCGGTTCGTTTGTGACTGCGTGAGATAGCTCATTGCAATGCTCCTCTCTCCAGGGAGGGGCGCCGCATGGGCCATGAGCGACCCTCGAGCGAAATGATACAACATCACATAACGGGGATCAAGCCGGGATCGACCGGCCAGATGGGTTCGCAGGTGCCGATGGTTCCTCAGTCTTGATCGGGACCGCAATCCAGGCCCGATCGAGCGCTGCCTATTTAATCGGGCAATCGGGCGAGAGGCGGAAGTTGAGGTAGTTGTCGACCGACAGCATCATCTCTTCGATTTCGTGCTCGAAGAAGTGGTTGGCACGCGGAATCTCGTCGTGATGGATGGTGATGTGCTTCTGCGTGCGCAGCTTATCGACCAGCTTCTGCACCGCGATCGGCTGTACCACCGTGTCGGCTGCACCCTGCACGAACAACCCGCTGGCCGGGCAGGGCGCAAGGAAGCCGAAATCGTACATGTTGGCGGGCGGGGCGACCGAAATGAAACCGCGCACCTCGGGCCGCCGCATCAGCAGCTGCATCGCGATCAATGCGCCAAAGCTGTATCCGGCAACCCATGTGGTCTGCGCTTCAGGGTGGATCGCCTGGATCCAGTCAAGCGCGGCCGCTGCATCGGACAGCTCGCCAATGCCGTTGTCGAAACTGCCCTGGCTGCGGCCGACACCGCGAAAGTTGAACCGCAACACGGCAAAGCCGCGATCGGCAAAGGTCTTGTAGAGCCGCTGAACGATCCGGTCGTTCATCGTGCCCCCGCCTTCGGGGTGCGGATGCAGGATCATCGCCACCGGGGCGCGTGGGCGCGGCGGTGGTGTGAAACGACCTTCAAGACGACCTTCGGGGCCGGGAAAGATGACTGAGGGCATCGAAAAACCTGTCTGATAAGTGGCGGATTGCGCAGGCGGGTGGCGCAAGTGAAGTGGCGGCCTATATAGTGTGCCAACGCAAAATCGCAATTGTTTAGGGCACCTCCCATTCCGCCGCGCATCTATCTCGATCATGCCGCTACCTCGCCGCTGCGCCCAGAAGCCATGGCGGCTATGGAGCAGGGCTTTTCCATCTGGGCCAATCCTTCGAGCCCACATGCCGAAGGGCGCAAGGCTCGCGCTGCGCTGGAGGACGCGCGGGAGCGGATCAAAGCGGCAGTCGGCTGGAACGGCGAACTGATCTTCACCAGCGGCGCGAGCGAGGCGTTGGCCATCGGACTAGGCAGGGCGAAAGCGGATCGCCGGGTGACCAGCGCGGTCGAGCACGACGCGGTACTGTGCGCCGCGCCCAATGCGGATGTATTGCCAATCGTTGGCGGCGAGCCTGACCTTGCCGCGCTCGATGGGTTGATGGCGGGCGCGGGCAAGCCGCTCGTTGCCGTCCAGCATCTCAACTCGGAAACGGGAACCTTCCTCCTGCCTAATGCGGAGAGCGCCGTTGCCGGGCGCGTGCGCGAGGCAGGGGGCTGGCTGCTGTCCGACTGTTCGCAATCGGCGGGCAAGGCCCCGCTGCCCGAAGCCGACATGGTCGTGCTCGCTGCGCACAAGTTCGGCGGGCCAATCGGCATCGGCGCGCTGCTGGTGCGCGATTTCGCGATGATCGAGCCGTGCGGCGGGCACGAGCGCGGTTACCGTGCGGGGACCGAGAACCTGCCCGGCGCGTTGGGGATGGCCGCCGCGCTCGAATGCGGCGGGATCGAACGCTGGGCGACCAGCGCCGAAGATCATCTCGCCTTCAAGGCTCGGCTTTGCGAACATGGCCAGGTTCTGGCACCGGGTTCCCAGTGTTCGCATATCCTCGCGCTGGTACATCCATCGTTGAGCGCGCAGGCGTTGCTGATCCGGCTCGATGCCATGGGCTTTGCGGTTTCGGCGGGTAGCGCCTGTTCGTCAGGAACGCTCAAGAAGAGCCGTGTGCTCGATGCCATGGGCGTGGACGACGACACCGCCCGGCGCACCATCCGCGTCTCGCTCGGTTGGAATACCACGGCTGAGGAGTTGGACCGGTTTGCCGAGGCCTGGAAGCAGTTGACATGATCTACCTCGATTATCAGGCCACAACGCCGCTTGCGCCCGAAGCGCGTGAGGCCATGATGCGCTGGCTGGGCGGGCCTGATAGCGACTGCTTCGGCAATCCGCATTCCTCACACCGGATGGGCCGCATGGCCGCCGCCGCGATCGAAGTCGCGCGCGAGGAGGTTGCGGCACTGTTCCCGCCCGGCGGAAAGGTGATCTTCACCGGCAGCGCGACCGAGGCGATCAATCTCGCCATTCGCGGCAGCGGAGTGGGGCCTGTCGCCGTCTCGCCAATCGAACATGCAGCCGTGCTCGACACTGCCAGCGCAACCGGGCCGGTGCACATGCTCGATGTCTCGCCCGACGGAGTGTGCGATCCCGCGCAGGTTTTGCCTGCCGACACCCGGCTGATCGCGGTGATGCAGGTCAACAACGAGATCGGCATGATCGAGCCCTTTATTGAGTGGATGGGCCGTGCGCGGCAGGCGGGCGCGCTCTATCTGTGCGATGCTGTGCAGGCCTATGGCAAGATTGCGGTGGCGCAGGCCGACATGATCGCCGTATCGGCGCACAAGTTCCACGGGCCGAAGGGCGTGGGCGCATTGTGGCTGCGCGACGGAGTGCGGCTCAACGAAGTGCAGACCGGCGGCGGGCAGGAACGCGGGCTGCGTTCGGGCACGCTTAGTCCGGCGCTGATCGCCGGGTTCGGCGCGGCGGCGAAGCTGGCGAAGGAACGGATGGAAGAGGACGCGGCGCATGTCGAGGCGCTGTGGGTGCGTGCGCGCGAAGCCTTCGCCGGATGGACGCTCAACGGCAGCGAAGACGCGCGCTGGCACGGCAATCTCAACATTCGCCGCGATGGGCTCGACGTAAACCGCCTGATGAGCGATTGCCGCAATGTCATGTTCAGCGCCGGAAGCGCATGTGCCAGCGGGTCGGGCCGCCCAAGCCATGTGCTCAAGGCCATCGGTCTTTCGGACAGGCAGGCGAAAAGCTCGATCCGGCTTGGCTTCGGGCGCTATACCACGCTTGACGAGATCGAGCGGGCCGCGCAGGCGATCAACGCGGCGGCGAAGGAGCAGGCATTGTGAGCGTGACGGTGAAATTCATCACCTCCAACGGAGACGAGGCCGAAGGCACGGGCGAAACCGGCCAGTCGCTGCTCGCGCTCGGTCAGGCGCTGGGCCTGCCGATCGAGGGGACATGCGAGGGGCAGATGGCCTGTTCGACGTGCCATGTGATCGTCGCGCCCGAATGGTTCGATCGCCTGCCCGCCGCCTGCGAGGAAGAGGAGGACATGCTCGATTTCGCCGCCGGAGCCTGCCGGACCAGCCGCCTTTCGTGCCAGATCGTGCTGAGCGAGGAACTCGACGGGATGAGCGTTACCGTCCCATCGCAGGCGCATGACATGCGGCGGATGTGAGGGGAGTCCTGAAATATCGTCGGAAAGCCCCTCATGACACTCGCCCTCTTGCAAGGTACACTGGTAAACTGGCCGGACGGCCATCCGCACGCATGCAGATTGGATTGGTTCACTGCATTGGCTCGCTGCGGAAATTGGATGAGTGGAGGTCAACCATGATCCGTCAAATGCTCGGTCTCGGCCTATTGGGCTTTGTCGGTTACAAACTGCTGAAGCCAAAGGATCGCGCTGCGAACGCTGCCTATGCCGATGGACAACCCCACGACTACTACACCGAAATTCGGGATGCAGGTCCCCAGGCAATGCGCGATCCACCCCAAGGTGAATGGACCGAAATTGACGAGAACCTGGACGAGAGTTTCCCGGCAAGCGACCCGCCTGGCGGATATTGAATAGCGTATCTTTTCCGCGCAGCGCCCGACATTTCGCCGTTCCTGTGGAAACGCCTCTCCCCTAGCGCGGCGTGCATTGCTAAGCGCCCCGGATGGCCGATACTGTTGAAATGACCACTCCCGATCCGTTCGATGCAATTGTCGATGCGCCGTTCGATTCCGCGCTGGAGGAGCGTTACCTCGTCTATGCGCTCTCGACGATCACCGCGCGCTCGCTGCCCGATCTGCGCGACGGGTTGAAGCCGGTCCACCGCCGCCTGCTGTGGGCGATGCGGCAGTTGAAGCTCGATCCGTCGAGCGCCTTCAAGAAGAGCGCGCGCGTGGTGGGCGATGTGATCGGCAAGTATCACCCGCACGGCGATGCCTCGGTCTATGACGCGATGGTCCGCCTCGCGCAGGACTTTGCGCTGCGCTATCCGCTGGTCGAGGGGCAAGGCAATTTCGGCAATATCGACGGCGATAATGCCGCGGCCTACCGCTATACCGAAGCGCGGATGACCCGTACCGCGCTGCTCCTGATGCAGGGGCTGGACGAAGGCACGGTCGATTTCATTCCGACCTACAACGGCGAGGAGGAAGAGCCCGAAATCTTCCCCGGCCTGTTCCCCAACCTGCTGGCCAATGGATCGAGCGGGATCGCGGTGGGCATGGCGACCAATATCCCCAGCCACAACGTTGCCGAGATCATCGATGCGACGCTGGAGCTGATCGACAATCCCTATGTCGAGCACGAACGGTTGATGGAGCTGTTCCGCGGGCCGGATTTCGCCACTGGCGGCCACATCATCGACAGCGCCCGGACAATTTCCGATGCCTATGCAACAGGGCGCGGATCGTTCCGCGTGCGCGGCGTGTTCCATGCCGCCGAGGCGAAGGACGAGGCCGACCGGCAGGCCGGGATCGAGCGGCTGGGTAGCGGCCAGTGGCAACTGGTCATATCGGAAATTCCCTATCAGGTGCCCAAGGGCAAGCTGATCGAGCAGATTGCGCAGGCCATCGCCGACCGGAAGTTACCCATTCTGGAGGATGTGCGCGACGAGTCCGATACGCAGATCCGCATCGTGCTGGTCCCGCGCAGCCGCAATGTCGATCCCGATCTGCTCAAGGAATCGCTGTTCCGCCTGACCGATCTCGAAACCCGTTTCGGCCTCAACCTCAACGTGCTCGATGCCAGCCGGGCGCCGCTGGTCATGGGGCTGAAGGAATTGCTTCAGAACTGGGTCCACAGCCAGATCGATATTCTCCAGCGGCGCAGCCAGCACCGGCTTGACCAGATTGCCCGGCGGCTGGAACTGGTCGAAGGCTATATCATCGCCTTCCTCAATCTCGACCGGGTGATCGCAATCATTCGCGGCGAGGACGAGCCGAAGCCGGTGATGATGGCCGAGTTCGGCCTGACCGACCGGCAGGCCGAAGCGATCCTCAACATGCGGCTGCGAAGCCTGCGCAAGCTCGAAGAAATGCAGCTGCGGCAGGAGAAGGACGAACTTCTCAAGGAGCAGGACGAGCTTGAGAAACTGCTCGAGAGCCCGGCGCGCCAGCGCACGCGATTGAAGCGCGATCTCAATGCCCTGCGCAGGGAATATGGCGAGGATACCAGGCTGGGCCGCCGCCGCACGCGGATCGAGGAAGCCGCGCCCGCGGTCGAATTCACCATGGACGCGATGATCGAGAAGGAACCGGTGACGGTGGTCCTCTCGAAAAAGGGCTGGATCCGTGCGGCGAGGGGGCACATGCCGCTCGATCAGGAATTCAAGTACAAGGAAGGCGATGATCTCGCCTTCATTCTCCACGCCCAGACGACCGACAAGCTGTTACTCGCGGCGGAGAATGGCCGGTTCTATACGCTGGGTGCCGACAAGTTGCCCGGAGCGCGCGGCTTTGGTGAGCCGGTGCAGTCGATGATCGATCTCGAGGCGGAAACGCGGATTGTCGGCCTGATGGTGCACCGGCCCGACGGCAGGCTGCTGCTCGCCGCGACGAACGGCAAGGGCTTCATCGCGCAAACCGCCGAGCTGCTCGCCGAAACGCGCAAGGGCAAACAGGTCGTCAATCTGAAGGACGCCGCGCGCCTGATCGTCGTGCGCGAGGTCGATACCGGGCACGATCACGTCGCGGCGGTGGGCGACAACCGCAAGCTCGTCGTCTTCAACCTCGAGGAGGTGCCGGTGATGAGCCGCGGGCAGGGGGTCACGCTGCAACGCTACCGCGATGGCGGCCTGTCGGACGCGCGGACATTTACTTTGGCTGAGGGGCTAAGCTGGCAGATGGGCGGCAAGGGTGAGCGCACCCGCACCGAAACCGATATCTGGCAGTGGAAGGTCGCGCGCGGTGCCGCCGGCCGCCTGCCGCCGCAGGGTTTCCCCAAGGACAACCGGTTCTGATCGCAGGGGGCGGTTCTGATTGCAGGGGGTGGGCAAACAAAAGGGCCGCCGGTATCTGTACCAGCGGCCCTCTCGTTGAAGTTGACGCTGCGCTTATCCGCCAGTGCTGACCGTTGCGCCGTCGATCTGCTCCAGCGTGAACAGCGCCATCAGCGCGCCGTTGCCGTCAACCGCGAAATGTTCGCGCTTGAGCGTGACGAGTCCGGAATCGCGTTCAACCACCACAGCGTCTGCGTCGGCGTCGATTTCCTTGACCGTTCCGGCTGGCTGAGCGTCCGCGCTGACAACTGCGGCACCGACAACCAGTGCGGCGTCGCGCTGCGCGTTGGCAGCGGCGATCTGCTGATCCATCAGGGCATCGAGCTGTTCTTTGGTCACGGTAATCGTGGGGCCGGCTTCGCTTTCGCCGAACGATTCGACGCCCAGCGGAACCTTGTGCTTGCCGGTGTCGAGAACCACATGGCCATCGGCAACGCTTTCTATCGTGCCAACCGGGTTGCCCTGCGGGCCATAGACTGTCGCACCAGCTGCGGGGCCGGCGGCGTTTGCTGCAATCGGGGTCGCCGCGATCGCGGCGGCCATGACGGCGAGCTTTGCAAAATTCATCATTTCTCTCCAAATTCGATTCATTAACCGGCAAGACCAGCAAGCGGTCAAGGAACGCCGGGAGGGGCTGAAACCCTGAGCAATGCCAGGGCGATTTGGACCAGATTCCGGAGCGGAAACGCGGCCCAAATATGGTTTAGGGCCGCGAAAGGTCGGCGGCCCTAAACCATATTTTGGGCCACCGATCAACCTTTCGGCGGAAATTGACGCCGCACCGTTCTGGCTATGCGCTTGGCGGATTTTCGCGCGCAAGAGCTTCATCGAGCAGTTGGTTAACGCGGCCGGAGTCGGGAAAGCCTTCATCTATCCAGTTTTGCTCGATTTGTCGCAGCAGGCTGGCAACGCGGGGCCCGGCAGCGACGCCGTGGGCAATGATCTGACCGCCCTTGAGCGGGAATTGCGGAATCTCCCAACCGCTCAACACCGTCACATCCCCCTGCTGGAGCAAAATTCGGTCGACGGCGTTGCCGATGCCTTCGCAATAGGCCAGCGCCTTCGGGGACTCGATATCGCCGGGCTCACGCCCTGCCAGGCTGATCAGCTTTGCCCGTTGGCCGCGCGAAAGGCGCAACCGTGCCGCTACCGCCTCGGCAGTTTCCTCATGCGGCGGTAACAGTGCGGCCAGACGCCGGATCGGCTCTGGCGCTACTCCGGCGGTGAGTTCGCATTCCAGCAGCCGTTCGAGCGCTGCCAGGCCCGGTTTGCAGGCCTCGGGCAGGACCACGCCCAATACCCCCAGCGACTTCATTTGTCGCAGCGTCTTCAATGGGTCTGGCAGATTGAGCAATCCCAGAAGCTCCATCGCCACCCGTTCCCGGCTGAGGCCCTTGAGCGTCGCGGCGAGCTCCGCGCAGGCGCGTTCGGCCTCCTCGTCCGGTTCTGCGCCGAAGCGCGCCTGAAAGCGGAAATAGCGCAGAATCCGCAAGTGATCCTCGCGGATGCGCTGGTGGGCATCGCCGATGAAGCGCACGCGCCGATTGCGCAAATCGTCCAGTCCGCCGAAATAGTCCGAAATTTCCAGTGTTTCAGGATGGGCGTAGAGCGCGTTGATGGTGAAATCGCGGCGCGCGGCATCATCGTGCCAGTTGTCCGAAAAGGCGATCGTCGCCCGGCGGCCATCGGTCGAAACGTCGCGCCGCAACGTGGTCACTTCGACCGGACCGTCCTTCAGGATGGCAGTAACGGTTCCGTGGTCGATCCCGGTAGGGACGGTGCGGATGCCCGCAGCCCGGCAGCGGTCTATCACCGCATCGGGCAGCAGCCGGGTGGCGCAATCGATATCGTTCACCGGCAGGCCCAACAGACTGTCGCGAATGGCACCGCCGACCCAGCGAATGTTTTCAGGCCCCAGCGCGCGTGCCAGTGCCGCCAGCCCGGATCGCCCGGTCCATTCGGCATTGTGCAGGTCAGCGCTCATCGATCTGCCCCTCGGTCCCTATCCGGCGCGAAAGGTTGGCGATGATCGCCGCGGTCACGCCCCAGATCCGGAAGCCCTTATAATGCAATTCGAGATATTTGCGCGTGTTTCCGCGCCAGAAAACCTCTTGCTCCTGCCAGTTCTCGCTCCGCAGCAGCAGCGACAGCGGGGCCTCGAACCATGCCTCCACCTCGCGCGGGTCTGGCGTCAGGTCGAGATCGGGCGGGACCACCGCAACAATTGGCGTAATGTCGAAGCCGGTGCCGGTATGGTAACGATCGGTGGCGCCGATCACGCGCACGTTCTGCGGATCGAGCGACAGTTCCTCGTGTGCTTCACGCAGCGCGGCCGTTACCGCATCCTCGCCCGGATTCAGCTTGCCGCCTGGAAACGCGACCTGACCGGGATGATCGCGCATCCCCTGTGGGCGCTGCGTCAGGATCAATCCGGGCTGCGGCCGGTCGGTTATCGCGATCAGAACCGCAGCCTGTGCGGTGCGGTCCGCATCGGCGAAACGTGCATCGCTCAGCAAATCGGGAATTTCCCGGCGGTGGCCTTCGACCAGCGAGGCTGCGAGGCGATCGAACAGAGCGCTCATTGCGGCAGGAGGGAAAACCGCGTTCCCCCGCTTTCTACAAAGCCGCCATCGCCCTGCGCCAGCGCGATTTCCGCCAATTGCTGCCATGTGCTGCGGTTGAGCCGCGCCTCGCATCCGCGCCTGACGTGGAGGTACAGCGCGGGTGCGTTCACGCTTCCCGCAGCGCGCAGGCGATGCTCCGGTCCGGCGATAACCAGTTCATCGGTATTGAGGCGAAAGGCCAGATTGCCGTCCTTTTGCGCCGCATCGGTGGCGATGAAGGCCGCATCCTCGACCTCGATTTCCAGCCGTTCAGTAGGGGTGACCAGCCAGTGCCGCCCCTCCGCGTCGCGGCTGAGGAGCGTGGAAAAGGCGCGGACCATCGCCTCGCGTTTGATCGGTGAGCCTTCGTGAAACCAGCGCCCATCAGCGGCAATGCGCATCTGACTTTCGCCCTCGCGCTCAGGATTCCAGTTTTCGAGCGGCGGAAGTTTGCGCGCGGCAACTTCCCCGGCGATCTGTTCCAGCGTCAGTTCAGACAGATAGGGAGGCGGTTCGAAGGGCATGGCAAGCGCTCGATGCCAGATCAGGGACGATCCGCCAAGTTCTGCACCCACGGGCCAAGCATTCCAGAGGTGGGCAGGATTGCTGGATTGCCATAGCGCAGCAACAGCCGCGTGGGATCGTTGGGGCCGGGGCACTGCCAGCCGCCGGTGTGGCTGGCGCTGAAGCCGAAGAAGCGGCCATAGTATTCGGGATCGCCGATCATCACCTGCGGCAGGATGGCCGAACGCGGCTCGGCCCGCTCGATTGCGTCAAGCACCGCCAGCATCAGCGCCTTGCCATAACCCTGGCCCTGAGCCTCGGGTATGACCGCGACTGGCCCCACCATCAGCAGCGGGTGGCGGCGGCCGTCAGGATCGGTCAGGGCGACAGGCCAGGTCTGGATCGTGCCGACCAGAAGTTCGTCCTCGTCGAGCGCTGCAAAGCTCAGCCCTTCCAGCCAATCGGTGCTCTCACGGATGCGGTAGGCGGTGCGCGTGAAGCGGTCAGGCCCGAAAGCGCGGTCGAGCAATTGCTCGATCAACGCCGGTTCGACATTCGCCAGGGGGATGAGGCTCGCCATAGGCGAGCGCGCTTAGGGGCGCCTGCACATCCTGTCGATGCAAAATCGCTTAGCCTGGTGTCAGGCGGAGCAATCGACCGCCCGGGCCATCCTCGAGCACCCAGATCGCGCCGTCCGGAGCCTCGATTACGGCGCGGATACGGTTGCCGAGATCGTGCCGCGCCACTTCGCGCGCGCTATCGCCCTCGATCCTGACCTGCACCAGCCCTTGTGCGCCCAGGCCCGCAATCAGCGCATCGCCCTTCCAGCCCGCAAACAGGTCGCCGCGATAGAAGATCATCCCGCCCGGGGCGATAACCGGGGTCCAACTGACCGCGGGCGCAGCGAATTCAGGCCTGGTGATGTGATCGGGAATGGGCTTGCCGTCATAGTGACTGCCATTGGAAACCACCGGCCAGCCATAGTTCTGCCCCGGCTTGACCAGATTGAACTCGTCGCCGCCATCGGGGCCGTGTTCGACTTCCCACAGGCGGCCCTGCGCGTCCCAGCCGATGCCCAACATATTGCGGTGGCCGTATGACCAGATCTGGTCGGTCGGCGATCCCGCGTCGGCAAGGGGATTGCCTTCCGCCGGCGTGCCGTCGAGGTTGAGGCGGACGATCGTGCCCAGAGTGTTCGAGGTATCCTGCGCGGGATCGAACTTCTGCCGCTCGCCGCTGGTGACGAACAGGTATTGCCCATCGGGAGAAAAGGTCAGCCGATGCGAGTAATGGCCGCGGCCCGTCACCTTTGGTGTCTGCCGCCAGATCACAGCAAGGCCGCTCACCGCGCAGTCGAGTGCGGCACCGCACACCAGCGTGCCCTTGCCGACCGCAGCCCCGCGCGTTCCGTCTTCACCAGCTTCGGCCCAGCTCAGATAGATGGTTCGCCTGCCGATGGCATTGTCGCTTTCGCTGGCCAGAAAGGCCACATCGCCGAGCCCTCCCTGTCCGCCGAAATCGACCTGCGGCGCGCCTGCAATGTCGAAACGGCGACCGCTCGCCGTGTCAAAGCCGCGCAACTGACCGGCCTTTTCGGTCACGACCAGCACCTGCGTGCCGGGAACGAACGCCGCAGCCCACGGCTCGTCGAATGTGCCGCGCTCCTCGACGGCGATTGCGGCGTCGCTGCTTTCCACATCCGTCGTCGCCCCGCAGCTTGCGAGCATGAGCGGGACAAGGGATAGGTTGAGCGCTGATTTGGTGAAGCTGGGCATGGCGGTGGAAACTCCCAAAGAGATATGTTCGGATCACCCCGTTGTAATCGGAGTCGATGAAGCGGGCCGCGGGCCGCTGGCCGGGCCGGTGGTGGCAGCGGCGGTGGTTCTGGGCGCAGACTATCCGCAGGGCGTCGATGATTCCAAGCGAATTTCCGCCAAACGCCGCGCCGTGCTCGACGAAGCGATACGCGCCACCTGCATGTGGGGCGTTGGAATCGCCGACGTTCACGAGATCGACCGGATCAATATCTTCGCGGCGACAATGCTGGCGATGACCCGCGCGGTGGCCGATCTTTGCGGCAAATCGGGCAGGGCGCCGCAGATTGTGCTGATCGACGGGAACATGACGCCTGCGGGCCGCTGCGATGGTTGGCGCTGGCCCGCGCGCGCAATCGTGGGCGGCGATGCCAGCGAACCGGCGATCTCGGCGGCGTCGATCGTCGCCAAGGAGTGGCGCGACCGGAGGATGATCGAGGCTGCGGCACACCATCCGCAATATGGCTGGGACCGCAACATGGGCTATGGCACGGCGGAGCACATGGAGGCGCTGCGCATTCATGGGCCTTGCCCGCTCCATCGCCGCAGCTTCGCGCCGGTTGCACAGGCACTGCTGATCTGAGCCGCGAGAATTGCGCGGGTGCGAGTCCTTGCAGCAACACCCCATCATGTCGAGTCTGTTGAATCGATTGAGACTCAACATCTTGTGACGGACTCTTTTCGTTCTTCGTCACTAACGCGCCGTTAACCATATTGCCCCAGAATTTGTGCTTGACGCCCGGGCTTGGGGGACTCACCCTGTGGATAACTGCTTAGAGGGGAAATTCTGATGGGGGTCATCGAGACCACACGGGCGCGTGCCCAGCGCCAGCCCGCTGCTGCCGGATTGCCGCGCGAACTGCCCTTGGGGCGGATTCTCGATGGCGACTGTGTCGAGGCCATGCGCAGCCTGCCCGATGCCAGCGTGGACTGCGTGTTCGCCGATCCGCCCTATAACCTCCAGCTCGGCGGCGATCTCAACCGGCCCGATGGCAGCCAGGTCGATGCGGTGACCGATCATTGGGACCAGTTCGAAAGTTTTCGCGCCTATGACGATTTCACCAAGGCTTGGCTGACCGAGGCGCGCCGCGTGCTCAAGCCCGATGGATCGCTGTGGGTGATCGGCAGCTATCACAACATCTTCCGGGTCGGCGCGATCCTGCAGGATCTGGGCTTCTGGATTCTCAACGACATCGTTTGGCGCAAGTCGAACCCCATGCCCAATTTCAAGGGCACGCGATTTACCAATGCGCACGAAACGCTGCTGTGGGCGAGCATGGGCGAAAAGGCGCGCTATCACTTCAATTATCGCGCGATGAAAACGCTCAATGACGAATTGCAGATGCGCAGCGACTGGCTGCTGCCGATCTGCGGCGGGCCCGAACGGCTCAAGCACAACGGCGTGAAGGCTCACCCCACGCAGAAGCCCGAGGCGCTGCTTTACCGTGTGCTGCTGGCCACGACCGAAAAGGGCGATGTCGTGCTCGATCCCTTCTTCGGCACCGGCACCACCGGGGCGGTTGCCAAGCGGCTGGGGCGCGAATGGATCGGCTGCGAGCGCGAGGATTTCTACCGCGACGTGGCGATGAAGCGGATTGCGAAGGAACTTCCGCTCGATGAAAGCGTGATCGCCACCATGCAGAGCATGAAGCCGGCGCCGCGTGTCGCCTTTGGCGCGCTGGTCGAAAGCGGGCTGATCAGGCCCGGCGCCGAGCTGTTCGACCGCAAGCGCCGCTGGATCGCCACGGTGCGCGCCGACGGTTCGCTTGCCTGCGATGGGCCAAAGGGCGAGATGTCCGGCTCTATCCACTCGCTCGGCAAGGACCTGCAAGGCGCACCGAGCTGCAACGGCTGGAGCTTCTGGCACTATGAGGTGGATGGAGACGTGAAACCGATCGACGCCGCGCGGCAATTGTACCTGCTGGCGACGGAGGATTGAGCATTCAATTTCGTCATTGCGAGGAGCGTAGCGACGCGGCAATCCATCGTCCGGCCCTGGATTGCTTCGCTGCGCTCGCAATGACGGGAATGGGAGCCATATCTTGACTGACCGCATCTACATCCGCCCGCTCACTTTCGTTCCCGGTCCGCAATCGGTCGAAGGCGACGCGCTACGGATCGCGGGCGGCATGGTTTTCGCCCGTGAATTCGCGGTGTCGATCCGCCGCGATGGAGCCATCAGCGAACGGCATCTGCTCACCAGGGCAGGAGTGGAGGACTTGCTCTCCAGCCTGCCGGATGGACTTGCGCACGAGGCACGCGCGCAATGGGCGAACCTTGCGCTAACGCATCCGCCGCTTGAGTGCGGCAACCGCACGATCCGCCTCGATCAGCCGCAGGTGATGGGCATTCTCAACGTCACGCCCGACAGCTTTTCCGATGGCGGCAAGTTTCTCGACGATCCCGACGCGGGCCGCGCGCACGCCAGCGCAATGCTCGAAGCGGGCGCGGCAATCATCGACATCGGCGGCGAAAGCACGCGGCCTGGAGCCGCGGCAAGCTGGGAGGGCGACGAGAAGCAGCGTGTGCTCCCCGCGGTCGAATATTGCGCGGCGATGGGGGCGGCGATCAGCGTCGATACGCGGCGCGCGGGCGTGCTCGATGCGGCGCTGGCGGCGGGTGCGCATATTGCCAACGATGTTTCGGCGATGCGCCACGATCCGCGCACTGTCGAGATCGCTGCTGCTTCTGGCTGCCCGATTGTCCTGATGCATGCGCCGGGCGACGAGAAGGACCTTCACGCCAATGTAGATTACGGCAACGTGGTGTTCGACGTGTTCGACTGGCTGAGGGAACGGCGCGATGCGGCGGTTGCGGCGGGCATCGCGCGCGAGAAGATCATGCTCGATCCGGGTATCGGTTTCGGCAAGTCGCTGGCCGACAATCTGGCGCTGATCAATGCTCTGCCGCTGTTCCACGCGCTGGGCCAGCCGCTGCTGGTGGGAGCCAGCCGTAAGCGAATGATCGGCGCGCTGTCGAACGAGGCCGATGCAAGCCACCGGCTGGGCGGCAGTATCGCGCTGGCGGTGGCAGCAATGAATGCGGGTGTGCAATTGCTGCGCGTCCACGATGTCGCGGAAACGGTGCAGGCACGCAATGTGTGGCGGGGCCTGCGCGATGCAGCGCTGACCGACTTTTCCGACCTATCCGGGTGAAGCTGCCGAGCCTGCCAGCAGGCCCCCGTCGAGCGTCAGCTCGCTGCCGGTCATATAGGCGCTTTCATCGCTGGCGAGATAGACGCACAGCGCCGCGACTTCGCTGGCCGTGCCGAAGCGCTTCAGCGGCGTATCCGCGACGAAGGCCGCCATGCGCTCCTCGCGATCGGGGCCACCGCCCAGCAGCGGCTCCCACATCGGGGTAAGGATCGCAGCCGGATGGACCGAATTGCAGCGGATGGCCCAGCCCTGTTCGGCGCAATAGAGCGCCACCGACTTGGTGTGGTTGCGCACTGCCGCCTTCGAACTGGCATAAGCAACCGCCCCGGCAATACCGACCACACCGGAACGCGAGGAGATGTTGATGATCGAGCCCGCTCCCTTCGCCTTCATGCTGCCAATCGCATAACGGCAGCCGAGGAAGGTGCCGTCGAGATTGGTTGCGTGGACGGCGCGCCAATCGGTCAGGCTGGCGTGCTCGGGATCGTGCGGGCCGGGCGAGGATTCGAACCCGGTGATGCCGGCATTGTTCACCAGCACGTCGCACGAGGGGACGTCGCGGGCCAGCGATGCCCACTGCGCTTCTTCGCGCACATCGAGCGGGATGAAGCGGCAGCCGAGCTCGCCCGCCGCTTGCGCGCCGGAGGGCTCGTCGATGTCCGTGAGGATGACGGTTGCGCCTTCGTCGATGAAGGCGCTGCAGATCGCGCGGCCGATGCCGCGAGCAGCGCCGGTGACGACGCAAATCTTCGCTTTGAGGCGGGGCATGGGGAGTTCCTTGATTACAAATGGCCAGTCTCGCGGCGGCTCGCCGCGTTTCGGTTTCGATCCGCCGGGGCGGTTTCACTGGACCAAGTGCTGGACTCCTGCTCGAATTGCTGACCTGATACTCGCGTCAGGCCGCGCTGTCGATGCCCAGATCGGAAAGTTTGCGGTAGAGCGTCGAGCGCCCGATTCCCAGCCGCCGCGCAACCTCCGTCATGCGCCCGCGATAATGGCCGATGGCGAGGCGGATCACGTCGGCCTCGATATCCTCGAGCGGGCGCAGATTGCCATCCGCGGTGTAGAGCATCACTCCCACACCGTCGTGCAGCGAGGGGGCCGAACTCACCGGCTCGCCAAGCAATTCGCTGAGCTGGGGAAAGCTTTCGGAGGCCAGCGTCTGCGCATCGCAATGGACCGCGGCACGGAACAGAACCGCCTGGAGTTGGCGCACATTGCCCGGCCAGTCATAGCTGCCAAGCAGCGCCAATGCGCCGTCCGAAATCGAAAGGTGCCGCAGCCCCGGCTGATCGCCGATCCTGGCCAGGAAATGACGGGCAAGGGCGGGGATGTCGCCCGCACGCTCGCGCAGTGGGGGCAACTGGATGCGGGTGGGTGCCAGCAGCGCGAACAGGTCGGCGCGAAACGTGCCGCTGGCGACGAGCTGGTCGATCGGAATATCGGTCGAGCACAGCAGCCTGGTATCGACCTTGAAGCCATAGCTGGTGCCGACGGGGCGCACGATCCCGCTCTTGAGCACATCGTGCAGCTTCTCCTGCATCGCGGCGTCGAGCCGGTCGATCTGGTCGAGCGCCAGTGTCCCGCCGTCAAGTTGCTGGAACACGCCGATCTGCCGGTCGAATGCGCCGGGAAAGGCATTGGGCTCGTGCCCGAAAAGCACCGACTGAACAGAATTGGCAGGCACGCTGGCGATATTGATTATGCGCAGCGGCGCCTTGGCACGGGGAGATGCGGCATGCATTGCGCGCAGCAGCATTTCCTTGCCCGTCCCGCTTTCGCCCTCGATCAACACGTTGCCATGGCTGCGAGCCGCCTTGGCCGCCTGCGCCAAAGCGGTGCGGAAACTGGGGGCCGCGCCGACCATCGATTCGAAATCGAGCACGGCATGCATCTTTTCGGTGAGCGGCTGCAATTCATTGCGCGGCGCCTCGCGTTCGGTTGCGCGGCGCAGCGCCTCGAGCAGCCGGTCGGGGGCAACCGGCTTGACCAGATAATCGGTTGCGCCCGCACGCATTGCCTCGACCGCCAGCAGCGGGGATGCGCTGGTGGTGAGCATCAGGATCGGCATTCGCGGACGCCGGCTCTTGAGTTCGGCGATCAGTTCGCAGGTATCGTCGCCCGGGACCCACTGGTCGAGAATGATGGCGGAAAGTTGCATCCCGTCGCGTGTGCCCAGCATGGCGACCGCGGTTTCCGGGTCCTGCGCCACGATCGTGCGCCAACCCTCGCGCGCGGCGAGTGCCGAGATCAACCGGCATTGCGCCGGTTCATCGTCGATCAGCATAAGGATTCGCTGGTCGCTTTGCGCCATTGCCTCGCCTTGGCCCCCGCGTTGATACAGAGGCTTTCCTAACCAAATCCGGTAAAGACCTGATTAAGGCTACCACGGGGTTTCATGATGGCTTGAGGTCGCGCGCCTGTCGCGATAGAGAACGCAAAAACCGGACAAGCAAGATTGGAAATCTGGATTATGGCGTCGCAAGACACGGAAGCAGCCGAACGGACCTACGGGAATTTTATCGCCTTGTTGAAGGTGGCAATACCGGCGCTCGCAATCACGACCTTGATGATAATTGTCCTGATTGCCGACTAGACCGTTGAAAATCGTAATTCCGAAAGAGCGCGCAGCGGGCGAGGTGCGCGTTGCGGCAACACCGGAGACGGTGAAGAAATTCATTGCTCTGGGGGCCGTGGTGTCGGTCGAGGCAGGTGCTGGACTGGCGGCCGCGATTTCCGACGAGGCCTATCGCGAAGCGGGCGCGCAGGTTTGCACCGCCGCGCAGGCCATCAAGGGCGCGGATATCGTGCTGGGCGTGCAGGCGCCCGATCTGGCGTTGCTCAAGGACGCGAATCCGGGCGCCTGGGTGGCCGCGCTGTTCGATCCCTTCGTTCAGAAGGACCAGGTCAATGCCTATGCCAAGGCGGGGCTTGAGGCGCTTTCGATGGAATTCATGCCGCGCATCACCCGCGCGCAAAGCATGGACGTGCTTTCCAGCCAGTCCAACCTCGCTGGATACAAGGCGGTGATCGCCGCGGCGGACCAGTATGGCCGCGCCTTCCCGATGATGATGACGGCGGCGGGCACGGTGCAGGCTGCGCGCGTGTTCGTGATGGGCGTGGGCGTGGCGGGCCTCCAGGCAATCGCCACCGCGCGGCGGCTGGGCGCGCAGGTTTCCGCCACCGACGTGCGCAGCGCAACGAAAGAGCAGATCCAGTCATTGGGCGCAAAACCGATCTTCGTCGAGAATGTTGCAGGTATCGAGGGCGAAGGATCGGGCGGCTATGCCACCGAAATGTCGCCCGAATATCAGGCGGCGCAGGCCGAACTCGTGTCCAGCCATATTGCCAAGCAGGATATCGTGATCACAACGGCACTGATACCGGGCCGAAAGGCACCTAGACTGGTCTCGGACGCACAGATCGCCAGCATGAAGCCGGGCAGCGTGCTCTTCGACCTTGCCGTGGCGCAAGGCGGAAATGTCGAAGGCAGCGTGGCCGACCAGGTAATCGAAAAGCACGGCGTTTTCATCATGGGCTATTCCAACACGCCCGCGCATCTCGCCGCCGATACTTCGGCGCTGTTTGCCCGCAACCATTACAACTTCCTCTCCGCCTTCTGGGATAAGGAGCAAGGCCGTCCCGTGCTCGACGAGGAAATCGGCAATGCCGTGCGGCTGACCCAGGGCGGGAAGATCGTGAACGAGAGGCTGGCGGGTTGAAGGAGTGCGCGCCCCAGCCTCCCCGTTCCGGGGAGGGGGACCGCGCGCAGCGCGGTGGAGGGGAGCCGCGATTCCAGGCAAGGCCTGTTGTCGTGCTCGCTCGCCAATTGCGCAAAACCATGACACTTCCCGAGCGTCTGCTTTGGCAGAGATTGCGTCTCCGCCCGCAAGGCCACAAATTTCGCAGGCAGCATCCGATAGGTCCGTATGTCGCCGATTTCTGCTGTCTGGCCGAACGCTTTGTCATCGAAATTGACGGAATGGCTCACGATCATGCAGACCGTGCCAAGTTTGACGAATGTCGGATTGAATTTCTGAAAGAAAACGGGTTCAGGGTCTTACGGATAAGCGCCAGGCGCGTGCTAGCTGATACCGATTCGACGGTTGACGCAATCATGGCGCGGATGGCGAGTCCCCTCCACCAGCCTGCGGCTGGTCCCCCTCCCCGGAACGGGGAGGCTATTTAGTGGACTTCATTTCAATCCTGTCGATCTTCGTGATGGCGTGTTTCGTCGGCTATTACGTCGTCTGGTCGGTCACGCCCGCGCTGCACACGCCGCTGATGGCGGTGACCAATGCGATCAGCTCGGTGATCGTGGTCGGCGCGCTGATCGCGGCGGCCGAAGCGGGTAGCCCTGCGGCCAAATGGCTGGGTCTGGCAGGCGTGGTGCTGGCCAGCGTCAACATCTTCGGCGGCTTTGCCGTGACCGAGCGGATGCTGGCGATGTACAAGAAGAAGGAGAAGCAGTGATGGAACACGCTGCTGCTCCCGCCTGGGCGATGCTGGCATATCTGGTCGCGGGAGTGTTCTTCATCCTCGCGTTGCGTGGCCTCTCATCGCCTGCCTCCTCACGCCGGGGCAATCGCTTCGGCATGGCGGGCATGCTGATTGCGCTGGTGACCACGCTTGTTACCCATGACGTCGCCAACATCGCCGAAATCGGCATTGCCGTCCTGCTCGGCGGGATCGTCGGCTTCACTATCGCTCGCCGCATTGCGATGACCGCGATGCCGCAGCTGGTCGCCGCGTTCCACAGCCTCGTCGGCATGGCGGCGGTTCTGGTGGCGGTTGCGGCGTTCATGAACCCCGAAGCTTTCGGTATTCTCGACGCTGCGGGCAACATTCTCGCCGTGAGCCGGGTCGAGATGGCGCTGGGCGCGGCGATCGGGGCGGTTACGTTCAGTGGTTCGGTCATCGCCTTTGCCAAACTGAACGGCAATATGAGCGGCGCGCCGATCATGTTGCCCGCCCGTCACGTGATCAACCTCGGCACGTTGGTGGCGATCATCGCGGGCACGGCGCTCTATGCCATGGCGCCTGAGGCGGGCCCGGGCGAGGGCTGGGTGTTCTGGGCGATCGTCTTTTCCGCCTTCGCCATCGGCTTCCTGCTGATTATCCCCATCGGCGGGGCGGACATGCCGGTCGTCATTTCGATGCTCAACAGCTACTCCGGCTGGGCGGCGGCGGCGATGGGCTTCACGCTGCACAATACCGCGATGATAATCACCGGAGCGCTGGTCGGAAGTTCGGGTGCGATCCTCAGTTACATCATGTGCCGGGCGATGAACCGCAGCTTCATCTCGGTGATCGCAGGCGGCTTTGGCGTCGATGCCAGCGCCGCTGCTGCGGGCGGCGGCGAACAGCGCCCTTACAAGAGCGGCAGCGCGGAAGATGCTGCCTTCATGCTCGAACAAGCGGAAAAGGTCATCATCATTCCCGGATACGGCATGGCGGTGGCGCAGGCGCAGCACGCGCTGCGCGAGATGGCGGACAAGCTCAAGGCAAAGGGTGTCGAGGTTAAATACGCCATCCACCCCGTCGCGGGGCGCATGCCGGGGCACATGAACGTGCTGCTGGCCGAAGCCAGCGTGCCCTATGACGAGGTGTTCGAGCTGGAGGACATCAATAGCGAATTCGCCCAATGCGACATCGCCTTCATCATCGGCGCGAACGATGTGGTGAACCCCGCCGCCAAGACCGACAAGACCAGCCCGATCTACGGCATGCCGGTGTTCGATGTGGACAAGGCCAAGCAGGTGTTCTTCATCAAACGCAGCATGGGCGGCGTTGGCTATGCGGGCGTCGATAACGATGTGTTCTACATGAACCAGACCATGATGCTGCTGGCCGATGCGAAGAAGATGGTCGAGGAAATCGTCAAGTCGCTCGATTAAGTCCGGTTGACTTACATCGCTGTCAGTATCAGCATCGCGCAATGAGGATACTGAAAGGAGCGGCGCTGATCGCCGCATTCACCGCCGCCGTGCCAGCATGGGCGGAAACCATCACTGTCGAAGCGGGCGAGGGCGCGCAGGAACGCTTGCAGGAAGCGCTGATCCTGGCCGCGCCGGGCGACGAGATCGTGCTGGGGGCGGGGCGCTTTGCATTGTCCGACGGGCTCAGCCTCGATGTCGACAACGTCACCCTTCGCGGCGCTGGGACCGACGAGAGCGTGCTCGACTTCACCGGTCAGCAGGATGCGGGCGAGGGGCTGCTGGTCACGTCCGACAATGTCACCCTGCGCGATTTCGCGGTCGAAAACCCCAAGGGTGACGGCATCAAGTCCAAGGGAGCTGACAATATCGTCTATCACAAGATCCGCGTTACCTGGACCGGCGGCCCGCTCAGCACCAACGGCGCCTATGGCATCTATCCGGTCGAGAGCACCGGCGTTCTGGTTGACAGTTCGATGGTTTCGGGCGCGTCGGACGCGGGTATCTATGTCGGGCAGAGCCGCGACATCACGGTGCGCGGCTCGCTGGTGCAATACAATGTTGCGGGGATCGAGATCGAGAACAGCCGCAATGCGCTGGTCGAAGGCAATCTGGCGACGCACAATACCGGCGGCATTCTGGTGTTCGACCTGCCCGGCCTGCCGGTGATGGGCGGCGGCGACGTCAAGGTTGTGGGAAATCTCGTCACCACCAACGACACCGCCAATTTCGCCCCTCCGGGCAATATCGTGGGTGGGGTCAAGCGCGGCACAGGCATATTGGTGATGGCCAACGAGAACGTGCTGATCGACGGAAATCTGCTCGACACCAACGACACCGCGCAGATCATGGTCGTGGCCTATACGCTGCCCTTTACCGACGAGCGCTATAACCCCTATCCGCGCGGCGTTGTGGTGGGAGAGAACCTTTATCAGAATGGCGGCAGCAATCCTGACCTCGAGGGCGGCAAGGAGCTTGCGGAAGCGTTCGGCGGGGCGTTGCCCGCGGTGATGTGGGACGGACTGGGCGATGGCCAGACGCCCGCGCTGCTGGTGATGGCGGGCACGCCGGGCTGGTCGGTCAACCTGCCGCGTCAGGGAGCCGATCCGGCTGAGGGTACGCCCGGTCCGCTCGACGTGCCGGCACCGGCAGGTCCGATCCTCGATGGCCATGTTGGCGCACCGGAAGAACTCCTGGCGCGCATTGCGGAATGAAGCCGCGCGCGTTCCTGCTGCTGGCGGCACTTGCACTGGGCGGAGCGGCGGCGCTGGGCGCAAGCGGGCCGGCAACGGTCGATCAGGGAACGATAACCGGGGATGCGCTTCCCGGTGCGCTGTCCGAATTCGGCTTCTTTGCCGATCCTGCGGGGCAAGTTCCTGTATCCGGTGTCATCCCCTATCGCCTCAACACGCCCCTCTATTCCGATGGGGCGGAGAAGCTGCGCTTCGTCTATGTCCCGCCGGGCCGGCAGGCGCGCAGCAATGGCGATGGGCTGATCGATTTTCCGGTCGGAACCGCGCTGATCAAGACTTTCAAGTTCAACGGTCGCCTGGTCGAAACGCGCGTGATGCTGCACCGCGCCGATGGCTGGCTGGCGCTACCCTATCGCTGGAACGAGGCGCAGAGCGATGCGCAACTCGCGCTCGCAGGTGCCAGAATGCCTGTCGCGACGCCCGATGGCGGGCAATTCAGCTATCGCATTCCCAACAAGAACCAGTGCAAGGAATGCCATTCGGTCGATGGCAAGGTGATCCCCATCGGCCCCAAGGCGCGCAATCTTGCTGGCGATTGGCTGGTGGACATGGCCGCGACCGGACGGCTCGATACCGTGCCCGAAGGCAGCGACGCCATGCCGCTGTGGGAAGCGCGCGGGGAAACAGACGTTGCGGCCAGCGCGCGCGCCTATCTCGATGCCAATTGCGCGCATTGCCACAGGCCCGGGGCCACCGCGTCGAACAGCGGGCTCGATCTGCGCTGGGAGCAGGACGATCCGCATTCCTACGGCGTATTCAAGCGCCCGGTTGCCGCCGGACGCGGGGCGGGCGGGCTCGAATTCTCGATCGTGCCCGGCGATCCTGAACACTCGATCCTGCTCTACCGGATGAACTCGGCCGAGCCCGGCGTTGCCATGCCCGAACTGGGCAAGGCAATCGTGGACAAGGACGGCGTGGCGATCGTGCGGCAATGGATCGGGGAAATGCAGCAATGAGACGCTTGATAAAACCTCTGCTGGCGCTGCTCGCGCTGGTGGTGATCGCCTATGTGCTGCTGCGCACGCCTGACACCGATCCCGCTGAAATGCGCGCAAAATACGGGGCCGCGCCCTCGCAATTCGTCGAACTCGGCGACGGGCTGACGGTGCACCTGCGCGATGAGGGGCCCAAGGATGCGCCCGCAATCGTGCTGCTTCACGGCTCCAATGCCGATCTGCACACCTGGCAACCGTGGGTCGAACGTCTGGAGCAGGATTACCGTGTGATCCGCTTCGACCAGATCGGTCACGGCCTGACCGGCCCCGCGCCTGACGGCGATTACCGCACTCCCGCATTTGTCGAAGTTGTCGACCGGGTTGCAGACCGCCTGGGGCTCGACCGGTTCGTGCTTGCGGGCAATTCGATGGGCGGGGCGATCGCAGTCGGTTATGCAATCGATCACCCCGATCGGCTTGCCGGGCTGGTGCTGATCGATGCTGGCGGCGCGCCAAAGAAAGGCGACGAGCGCGGGAATATCGGGTTCAAGCTCGCCGCCACACCGGGGATCAATGCAGTCATGCAATCGGTGACGCCGCGTTCGCTGATCGAGCGCAGCCTCGACCAATCGGTTGCCAACAAGGCGGTGGTGACCGATGCGGCGGTGGACCGCTATTGGGAACTGCTGCGCTATCCCGGCAACCGGGCGGCGACAATGGCCCGTTTTTCGGCGCCGCGTGAGACTTTCGACCCCGACGTGCTCGCAAGGATCGAGGTGCCTACGCTGATCCTGTGGGGCGAAGAAGACGCGCTGATCGGCCTTGAAGGCGCACAATTCTTCCGCCGCGCCATTCCTGGCTCGAAGCTGGTGACATATCCCGGCATTGGCCATCTGCCGCATGAGGAAGCACCCGATGCGACAGTGGTGCAGCTGCGCCAATGGCTTGCCGGATTGCCGCAGCAAGGCCAGATCGCAGTCTCCGAATAAAGGGTGTTCATGTTGCCCGATTGTTCCGGTTGTCGCGCCGCCAGCGCTGACCTAAGCGCATTGGCGTGACCGATCGCGCATCCTTTGCCGCTGACCCCGCCGCATCGCGCGGGCGCGAATTCGCGCGCGAGCCGAGCGGGCAGCGCGGGCCGCGCACCGAGTTTCAGCGCGACCGTGACCGGATCATCCATTCGATGAGCTTCCGCCGCCTGCGTTCCAAGACGCAGGTGTTCATCGCGCCCGAAGGCGACCACTATCGCACGCGCATGACGCATAGCCTCGAAGTGTCGCAGATCGGGCGCGTGATCGCCCGCGCGCTGGGTCTGGACGAGGATCTGACCGAAGCGTTGTGCCTGGCGCACGATCTGGGGCATCCGCCTTTCGGCCATGCAGGCGAATCCGCGCTGGAGGAGGCGATGGAGCGGCATGGCGGGTTCGATCACAATGCGCAGGCGATGCGCGTGGTGATGCGGCTCGACAGTCCCTATCCCGATCATGACGGGCTCAATCTTTCATGGGAACTGCTCGAAGGACTGGCCAAACATAACGGGCCGGTCGCCGCGCCTAATTGGGCATTGGCCGAACTCGATGCGGCCTATCCGCTCGACCTGGGGCAATGGCCTTCGCTCGAGGCGCAGGTCGCCGCGATCGCCGACGACATCGCCTATGACAACCACGATATCGACGACGGCCTGCGCGCGGGTTTCCTGAACCTCGATGATCTGTTGACGTTCGATCTGCTGGCTGACCGGTGGCGCGCGGTCGAGCGGCGCTATCCGCACGCCGCGCGGGAGCGGATGCTGCGCGAGCTGGTGCGCGACCAGATCGGGATGATGGTCAACGATGTGATCGAGCACACAAGGTTGCAAACCAGCCGGCTCAACAGCATTGCCGAGGTGCGCGATGCGGGCAAGCGCCTCGCCGGTTTCTCACCCGCGCTGGCAGAGGCTGAGCGAGGGCTCAAACGCTTCATGTATGACCGGCTCTATTTCCATCCAGACCAGGTTGCGGCAGCGGAAAAGGCGCGGAGCGTCGTGGCGCGGCTGTTTGTCGCCTATTCGCAGGATTCCACACTGATGCCCGATGAATGGCAGGCCGATCTGCCCGCCGAACAACCCCGCCGCAGCCGCGTTATCGCCGATTTCATCGCCGGGATGAGCGACAGGTTCGCGATGATGCGCTGTGCGGAGATTTATGGCGAGGCCCCACGCGGTCTGATCAATGTCTGAACCCTTGCGCATCGCATTGATCGGTTCGACCGGGTTGGTGGGCCGCAAGGTAATAAAGTCCTGCATCGGGCGAAACGATGTCCGCCTGATCGCGGTCGCACGGCGCGAGGTCAAACTGCCGCAAGGTGCACGGATGGAACTGGTGGTGGCCGATCCGGCCAACTGGGGCGCGGTGATCGATGCGGTCCGCCCCGATGCCCTGATCTGCGCACTCGGGACGACCTGGAAACGCGCGGGCAAGGACGAGGCGGCGTTTCGCGCGGTGGATCGGCAATTGGTGATTGACACTGCCCGGGCCGCTCACCGCGCCCGGGTGCGCGGGATGGTATGCGTGAGCGCGCTGGGGGCGGATATCAGGTCGAAAAACTTCTATCTGCGGGTCAAGGGCGAGGTTGAGAAAGAGCTTTCCTCGATCGGCTTCAAACGGCTCGACATCCTGCGTCCCGGCCTGCTTCGCGGTGTGAGGGTCGGTGATCACCGCCCGATCGAGGCGCTGGGGCAGGCACTGGCGCCGCTGGTTTCGCCCTTCCTGATCGGCAAATGGAAGCCATACCACCCTGTCGGCGCCGATGTCGTGGCGCGGGCAGCGCTGGGCTTGGCGGTGCGCAAGGCCCCCGGGCGCTTTTTCCATGACTATGAGGGAATTTGCCGTGCTGCGCGGGAGTGGTCGAAGGGCGATCCGCACCCTTGATGGGCATCAGGGCGGCAGCCGCAAGTCCGATCCGATCAAGATCGAACAATGGGTGCCCCCTCAGCCAGCGGGGATGCGATCGCTCAGGTTTCTTCGTCAACCGCGTCGGCGGCTGATTCCAGATCCTCACCAACGCCGCGCACCGTATTGCAGGCGGCAGCAGTCATCGTCATTGCGGCGAGCGTCGCCGCGATCAGAAATTTGCGAATCATGGGTCATTCCCTTTTACAACGTCCATACCGGTGCAATTAGGCGCGAAATGACCCCGATATGCAAGCATTACACGGGCCCAGCCGCCGCACTGTGCCTTTCAAGCGCCAGCATGCGTTCGCGCCAGGCGATCAGGATGCCTGCCGCGATGATAAGCGGCGCGCCCAGCAATAGCGCCGAGGGCGGCAGCCTGCCGAACACACTCCAGCCGTAAAACGTGGCCCATAGCAGCGCGGTGTAATCCATGACGATGATCGTCGCGGCAGAACCGAACCGCAGGCTGGCGGTGAGCAGCAGCTGCGCAAGGGCGCCGCTGATCCCAACGGCACCAACGACCAGCCATGTCGTCAGGTTGTGGTTCGCCCAGAACAACGGCAGCAACAGCGCCAGGATCGGTGTGGTCAGCGCGGTGAACCAGAAGACGATGCCCAATGGGTTCTCGCTGGTGTTGAGGTCCTGTATCTGGAACGACACCCAGGCGACCATCGCCCCCGCGATCAGCCCGACCGCGAGGCCAGCGGGCGCAATCATCGTGTTTGTGGGCTGCACGATGATCGCAACTCCGGCAAACCCCATCAGAACAGCGCCCCAGCGGTAATAGCCGACTTTGTCGCCAAACAGCATGACTGACAGCAACACAGCGAACAGCGGCGTGGTAAAGCTGAGCACCGTCGCTTCGGCCAGCGGCAGCAGGATCACCGAGCCATAGACGAAGCACATGGTGATAATGCCGGAAATGGCGCGGCGGCAATGCGCCCCCAGTCGCCGGGTTGGGATGACCGCCAGCCTGCCCGTGAAGCCGAGCAGGCACGCGGTGAGCACCAGTGTGATTGCCTGGCGCCAGAATAGCAGCTCACCCAGATGCACACCGCGCTCGCTCGAAAGCTTGACCAGCATGGCCATGGTCGCCAGCGCGGCCGCTGCAAGCAGGCGCACACCCAGTGCCAGAAAGGGGCGAGGGCGCGCGATCGATCCGTCCATGATTGCGCTTTACGGCGGCGAACCCAAAGCGCAAGCATTGCCTGCGGGCATTGCCTTGCCCATATGCGCCTCCGCAATGGAATTTTTACACCAGCTGATTTTTGCCAGCGAGGCAGACCTCGTGGTGCTGTCGGGCGCAGGTCTGGTGTTGGTTGCGTTCGCGGCGCTCGCCGCCGACCGGCGGCGCCTGAAGCGCAAGCATATCGACCGGGTCGGATGGGTTCCCTGGACGGGGTTGTTCCTGCTCGCCTTCGTCGCAGGGATCGGGCTGATCGCGCTGGCGTTGCCGCAGGCTCTAGGCGGCTAGAGGGATTTCGAGTGAAATGGAACATTTCACGACTCGGAAATCACGGTAAAACAAGAAACTAGACCCAGATTTTGATTCAATCAAAATCGAACAGGGTCTAGGCGGAGGTTCGCGATTCCCGCCACAGCATGAAGGAAAGCCCGCCCGCTACGATCAGGCCAACCACGCTGATCCATTGCGGGACTTCGCCACCTGCTACCATGATTTCGATAGGTCGAACCAGCCTGTAGAGGTGCGCAAGCGCGACGATGCCGAGTACGACAATCGCCAAATTGGTAAAGGGTTTCATCGATCGCTCTCCCCTTGATGCCCGTTCAAAGGCGGGCGGGGAGAATTTGCGCTCAATAGCTAGCGTTGACAACCTTTACAGGCAGGCTTCGAGATAGGCCTGGTCGAAGCCGAACTGGCGCGCCTTTTCCAGGGTATAGGGGCGCAGGCCCTGGCTGCGGAATTCGCCCAGGATTTTGCCGTCGTCGGTCTCGTCCAGATATTCGAACTTGAACAGCTCCTGGGTGACGATCACGTCGCCTTCCATCCCGATCACCTCGGTGATGTTGGTGGTGCGGCGCGAACCGTCGCGCAGGCGCTTGACCTGCACGATCAGATCGACCGATTCGGCGATCTGGCGACTGATGGCTTCCTTGGGGATCTTGATGTCGCCCATCAGGATCATGTTTTCCATACGGCCCAGGCATTCGCGCGGGCTGTTGGCGTGCAGCGTGCACATCGATCCATCGTGGCCGGTGTTCATCGCGGCGAGCAGGTCAAAACACTCCGCGCCGCGAATTTCGCCCAGGATGATGCGGTCAGGCCGCATACGCAGCGCGTTCTTGACGAGATCGCCGATGGTGATCGCACCCTGGCCTTCAAGGTTCGGCGGGCGGGTTTCGAGCGGCAGCCAGTGCGGCTGCTGAAGCCTGAGTTCGGCCGCATCCTCGATCGTCAGCACGCGTTCGCCCGGATCGATCATCTTGGATAGCGCGTTGAGCATGGTCGTCTTACCCGAACCGGTACCGCCCGAGATGACCACGTTCATGCGGCAGGCACCAGCGATCTTGAGCGCGGTTGCCATCTTGTCCGACATCGAGCCGAAATCGCGCAGCATATCGATCGTGATCGGCTTTTCGGAGAATTTGCGAATCGAGATCGCCGTGCCGCGCAGTGAAAGCGGCGGCACGATCACGTTGACGCGGCTGCCGTCCTTGAGGCGCGCATCCGCCAGCGGCGTGGTCTGGTCGACGCGGCGGCCGACCTGATTGACGATACGCTGGGCGATCTGGAACAGGTGTTGCTCGTCACGGAACTGGATCGGGGCGAGTTGCAGCCTGCCCTTCTTTTCGACGTAGGTCTGCTGCGGGCCGTTGACCATGATGTCGGAGATGTCGGGATCGCCCAGCAACTCCTCGAGCGGACCGAAGCCGAGCAGCTCGTCGATCAGCACCTTTTCGAGCGCGAACTGTTCGCGCCGGTTGAGTGTGACCTTCAGCTCGGCCAGCACTTCCATGATGATCGGGCGGAATTCCTCGGACAGCTCGTCCTTCGAAAGCGACGCAGCCGCTTCAGGATCGACGCGCTCGAGCAGGCGCGGCAGCACCTGTTCCTTGATCTTGTGGATGCTGGCTTCGAAGCCGCCGAAATCGGAAGCATTGTCGTGCGTGTTGTTGGCCCGTTCCGCCAGGCGGCTCATCGCGTCGTCCTGATTGCGGTTCGACGACGATCCGGAAGGCCGCGTTGCCGGGTCCGGCGCGGCTGCCTGGCCGGGAAGCGGGGGAAACTGTTCGCCCCCCTTGGGAGCCGTTTGCGCAGGCGCGGCGCGCTCGCCGCCCTTCATGGGCCTGGCTACGCCAAAGGATGGACGAGCCCCGGGGTTGATCCCGCCCGGTCCGTTTCTCCTTCCAAATGCGCTCATTCCCAGCTCCCCAGGCAAAACATATCAGGCATCCAAGGCGCGTCACCTTGCGGTGGAGCCTCGCTAGCTATGTTTGGTGAATAAAGAGGAAAGATTATTTTTTTCCTAAGGGTGAGGTGGCGATTTCAGGTCAGATCGCGGGCTTGGGGGAAACGGCGCCGTCTGACTCGGAAAACTGCCACTTCGCCTTCAAAATCAGCTTGGCCATCGGCTCCGTTGCCCGCCAGATCAGATATGTAGCGAAGATCGAAACATAACCATCGACTGCATAGTGATAGGCGAGATGCACCGATCCGATCAAAATGAGTAACAGGAACGAGAGGAAAAACACGCCCAAGCGCCAGTCGACCCGGTTCATCACAAGAAAGTAGAGCATGCATAAGGCGACGTGCATTGATGGCATGGCAGTAATCCCGCGTCCAAGGCCATAATCGGCCGTCTGATACCATTCCAGCAGAAGTCGCTGCACTTCGAGAACGAGAACGGTATGGGTCTCGTTGGCCCTTTGCAGGTAATCCATTTGTTCACGGAAATGACCGTTTCCGGTGATCGCCTCAAGAAACGCCGGACCCACCGATGCCAGCATGACGGCGGCAACCATTCCAACAAGCGTCCAGGTCAGCAAGAAGCCAAGGAAGAAGCGCAGTCGCAGCTCTCTGTCTCGCATGTACAAGGCAATACAGATAGGACCAATGTAAATAAGCAAAAACCAGATATGGTAGATGTAGGACATGATCGAGGTCGCCAACGGATACCCTAAGACTGGTTGAAGTATGCGCCACACGTCGTCGCCGTGCATCACTCGATCCCAATCGATAAAGGTTTGATCCCATGTGTAGTTGTTGAACAAGGGAATGGCGCTCTTTACCGCCGTGAAGGCGGGCATGAAGAGCGCGATCGCTGATATCATTATTACCCCTGCTACCAAGCGGGGAAGGAACTGACGAATGGAATCGCTCTGATAGATAAATCTAAGAGGACTTTCAGGACGATAGCGCCACAACAAAACTGAATAATGGATAAGCAATACAAGACCGAAGTGCGATATATAAAATAAGACATTCGACATGCCGGAATTGAAAGGTTGCGCTTGGGAGCCAACTGTCCAAAGCGCAACTGTCGAAGCTACGGAAATGCTTATCGCAATAATGATAATTGCGTAATCATCGTTCTGTAATGCGCGGCCTGTGTAGCGTAGGATATGTCGTATGGAAGTCATCACAAAGACCTTACACTCCACGGATTAGCCATAGTGATCGCGCCAGCGTTGCGGGCAGGCTTTCGGCCTCGTTCAGGCAGGGTATCTGGATGATCAGCTTGGCCATAAGATATCGCTAGCCCCCCGTGCCGCTGGTCGCCTTCTGCCGCGCTTCGCTTAACGAATGGTAAACCATAACGATCCCGGCTTGTCTTTGCCACTCGCTTGGCCGAATGCGCGGGATCACAAGTCGCAAGGGGTCTGCGTGAAACAATCCGAGAGAACCGGCCTGTTACTGGCGATTGGCGGATTTGCCATGCTTTCGGTCGGTGACGGCGTGGTCAAATCGACGATCGACGAATGGCCGGTCACTGCCTTTGCCGCGCTGCGTTTCGTGATCGGGACGCTGGGGCTCTCAATGCTGCTTGCGGCGACAGAGGGCTGGCGCGCGTTCGTGCCCGCCAATCCGGCGATTCACCTGGCAAGGGGCCTGTGCCTGGCGCTGACCTCGCTGGCCTTCTTTTCGGCCATTTCGGTCCTGCCGCTGGCCGAAACCATGGCGATTACCTTCGTTTCGCCGGTTCTCACCGCCATGCTTGCCGGGCCTTTGCTGGGGGAGCGGGTCAGGCCGCCCGTGTGGATCGCCTCGTTCGCGGCGCTGGCGGGGGTGCTGCTGATCTTGCGGCCCAATCTGGCTGAACTGGGCTTGCCGGCCTTGTGGCCGCTCGCTTCCGCGCTGTTCTTTTCGCTGATGATAATCCTCAATCGCGCTTCAACGGGGCAAGGCAGCGCGCTGTCGATGCAGGTGTTCATCTCCATACCCGCAACGGTGGTCCTGGTAATTGCTGCGATCCTGGGGAGAGAAATTGGCCCCGCCGCGCTGGATTTCGACTGGCCGCACTGGAGCGTTGCTGCGCGATGCGCGGTCGTCGCCCTCACGGCCAGCACCGCGCACTTTTTGATCTATCACGGCACGGCGCGAGCGGGCGCGGCGCATATTGCACCTGCCACCTATGTGCAGATGCTGATTGCGACGATTATCGGCTGGCGGTTTTTTGGCGATACGCCGGATGCAGTGACAATTCTGGGGGCGGGCATCATCATCGGTTCGGGCCTCTATCTCTGGCGTCACGGGCGCTCTAAGGAGTTTCTTCCCGCCGCAGAATAGCGACGGGTTGCAAGCTGTGGTTCAGGGATGGCCCGCCATGCGAGGCCACGGTAAATTTGGGCGAAGTCGGGGTCTTTATGTGCGGCATCATCGGGATAGTCGGGAATGCGCCGGTTGCTGACCGGTTGGTAGATGGCCTCCGGCGTATGGAATATCGCGGTTATGACAGCGCCGGGCTGTGCACCGTCGATGACGGCAAGCTGGTTCGCCGCAGGGCCGAGGGCAAGCTCGCCAATCTTGTGCGGGTGCTCGACGAATCGCCCGCGCCCGGATCGGTCGGTATCGCGCATACCCGCTGGGCGACGCACGGCGCACCGACCGCGGCCAATGCCCATCCGCATGCAACGGCACATGTGGCGCTGGTGCACAACGGGATCATCGAAAACTTTCGTCAACTGCGCGCCGAAATCAACGCAGAGGGCCGCACGCTCGAAAGCGAAACCGATACTGAAGTCGTTGCGCATCTGATCTCGCGCGACCTTGAGGCCGGGGCTAATCCGCAAGAGGCAGTGGGCAAGGTGCTGCCGCGTTTGCGCGGTGCATTCGGCCTGGCCATGGCATTTCGCGACTTTCCCGGTCTGCTGATCGGCGCGCGGCTCGGTTCGCCATTGGTCGTGGGTTATGGCGAGGGCGAGATGTATCTCGGCTCGGATGCGCTGGCGCTGGCTCCGCTGACGCAGCGTATCGCCTATCTCGAGGAAGGCGACTGGGTGGCGATCACTCAGGATTCCGCGCAGATCTACGATGCCGGCAACTCTCCGGTCGAACGTGAAATCCAGCTGTCTGGCGCAACGGCGGCTGCGGTGGAGAAAGGCAATTATCGCCACTTCATGCAGAAGGAGATTTTCGAGCAGCCGACCGTGGTGGCGCAGACGCTGGGGTCATACCTGCGCCAGACCGACAGTTCGGTGGCGCTGCCGCAGCTCGATTTCGACATTTCAGCGATCCGGCGGCTGACCATCGTTGCCTGCGGTACTTCCTACTATGCCGGATTGGTCGCGAAGTACTGGTTCGAACATTTTGCCCGCGTTCCCGTGGACATCGATGTAGCCTCCGAATTTCGCTACCGCGAGCCGGTTCTGGAAGAGGGCGGGCTGGCGCTGTTCATCTCGCAAAGCGGCGAGACGGCAGATACGCTGGCGGCGCTGCGCCATTGCAAGCAGGCAGGGCAGGTCATCGGGGTGGTCGTCAATGTCCCCACCAGTTCGATGGCGCGCGAGGCCGACCTGCTTCTCCCCACGCATGCGGGGCCGGAAATCGGGGTCGCCTCGACCAAGGCCTTCACTTGCCAGCTGGCAGTGCTGGCCGCGCTCGCTGCGCATATGGCGGTAAAGAAGGGCCGCATGAGCCGCGCCGAAGAGGCCGAAGTGGTGCGGCACCTGCTTGAGGCGCCCGCCGCGCTCAATGCGGCGCTCGATCACGACGAGGAAATAGCGGCGATGGCGCACCTCATCGCACCCGCGCGCGACGTGCTTTATCTTGGGCGCGGACAGGATTACCCGCTGGCACTCGAAGGCGCGCTCAAACTCAAGGAAATCAGTTACATTCACGCCGAAGGTTATGCATCGGGTGAAATGAAGCACGGGCCGATCGCGCTGATCGACGAACTGGTCCCCGTGGTGGTAATCGCGCCGTCGGGGCCGCTGTTCGAAAAGACCGTCTCCAATATGGAAGAGGTGCGCGCACGCGGTGGGCGGATCGTGTTGATTTCGGATGCCGAAGGCATTGCAGCGGCGGGCGAAGGGTGCATGGCCACGATCGAAATGCCGCATGTGCATCCGCTTATCGCACCGCTGGTCTATGCCGTGCCGGTGCAGTTGCTGGCCTATCACACCGCCTGCGTGAAGGGCACCGATGTCGATCAACCGCGCAATCTGGCGAAATCGGTCACGGTCGAGTGAGGTAACGAAAAGCCCGGCTTGATTTTCGCCACCGGAACTCTTGCTTTACCGGGCACTAACCTTTTCCATTTATGCGCCGGTCGGTGAGCAGAAAGAAATCTGACCTGACGGCCGGACCGGGCCGGATCGGCGCTGCCGCAGTCCTTGGCCTCAGCGGGCCCGAGGATGGCGACTGGGCACTTCTGCGCGGGATCCAGTTCGCGCCCGTATCGCAGGTTGCACATTACCGGATGCTGGGTCACTTCATGCTCGGCACGCTGGTGCTGGCGATCTACCATGCCCAGGTCGACCTCGTCTGGCTGGGACTGTGGGCGGGGGCACTGGCGGTCGTCCATATCCGCGGCCTGCAAGTCGACCGCGAACTTACCAACGCAGACCGGCGCCGCATTACCCGCGAAGAGTACAAGCAGCAAACGCTGACTTCGGTCTATTCGGCCGGATTGTGGTCGGTCCCGATCCTGTTCTTCGCGCCATATGGCCCGATATCGGACCTGCTCGCGCTGTGGATCGTAATGTCGTTGCTCATGTTCTCGCCGGTCCTGTTCGGAACGTCGACCCCGCTCGGCAGCGTGATCCTGACAGCGATCACCGGAAGCGCGGCGGTGATCGGCTTTGTGCTGATGGGTCAGCCTATCGTGGCGATCGTCGCGCTGCTGTTCACGCTGTTGTGTGCGCTGGGTACGGTCGAGGTCGCGCGCACCTTCCTGATGGCGCGACTGGCAGAACGCGGCGTCGCGGAGAAGGATGAGGTTGTCTCGTTGCTGCTGCGCGAATTCGAGGAGAACGAAGCCGATTGGCTGTGGCAGATCGATACCTTGCGCCGGGTCCGTTCGGCGTCCCCACGGTTTGCCTTTGCCTTGGGCCGGGCGCAGAAAGACGTCGATGGTAAGCCGCTGCTCGATCTCATCGCGGGCAATTCCAGCGCTGATACGGTCATTTCGACCAGTCTGCGCGATCTGTCGGAGAAGCTCAAACGGCAGGAACATTTTTCCAACCTCCTCGTGCAGGTCTCTATCATGGGCGAGGAGCGATGGTGGGAATTGTCCGGCACGCCGATGCTCGACGACAAGCACAAATTCCTCGGCTTTCGCGGCGTGGGTTCGGACATTACCGAAAAGCGCAAGTCGTCCGAGAAGATAGCCTATCTGGCCCGTTTTGACACGCTTACCTCGTTGCCCAACCGTCTCCAACTGACCGAAGCCTTGAGCGCGGCGCTGGTCTATGCGGACCAATGGCGTACACGATGCGCCCTGCTGATGGTCGATCTCGACAGGTTCAAGGCAATCAACGATTCGCTTGGCCACATGGTCGGCGACAAACTGCTGGCGCAGGTTTCGAGTCGCCTGCAATCGCTGATGGGCGAGGGGCTGCTCTGCGGCCGACTTGGGGGCGATGAGTTCGCGATCGTGATCAACGACGTGCGCGACGGCAAGGTCATTCGCGATCTCGCGCTGAGGATCATAGAGCAGCTTTCCGAACCCTATTCGGTCGACAACAATACCTTGTATGTCGGGGCAAGCGTGGGTTCGGCGATGGGGCCGCGAGATGGCAACAGCGTAGAGGAATTGATGCGCAACGCCGATCTTGCGCTGTACCGGGCCAAGGACGTCGGTGGCGGCGAGCATTGCCATTTCGAGCCTGCACTGCATGCCTTGGCGGAGGAACGCCTCAAGCTCGAAGCTGCCCTGCGCGGGGCATTGGCACGCGAAGAATTCAGGTTGCAATTTCAGCCGGTCGTCGACGCGCGAAGCGAGGAAATCGTCAGTTTCGAGGCACTGGTGCGGTGGCACAGCCCGGAACTCGGCTTCATCAGCCCGGCCAAGTTCATTCCATTGGCCGAAGACACGCGCCAGATCATTCACATCGGGCGCTGGGTGCTGCGACAGGCCTGCATGGAGGCGCGCAACTGGCCGGAGCATGTGAAGGTCAACATCAACGTCTCGCCAGAACAGCTGCTCGAGCCCGACTATACAAGCGAAGTCATTTCGGCACTTGCGGCCAGTGGATTGCGGCCCGACAGGCTGGAGGTCGAGGTAACCGAAAGCATCTTCATGCGCGATCCGGCCATCGCCCGCGCTGCGCTGGAGCAGGTCATGGCGCTGGGTTGCAGCGTGGCGATGGACGATTTCGGTACTGGCTATTCGTCACTCGGCTATCTGCGCAAACTACATTTTTCGACCATCAAGGTCGATCGCACGTTCGTTGACGGGGCAGCGCAGGGGCATGCCGAAAGCCTCGCCATCATTCGTGCAGTGGTGGCGATGGCGCAGAGCCTCGACATGACGACCACCGCCGAAGGCGTGGAAACGGAAGAACAGCTGGAACTCGTTCGCACCCTGGGATGCGACAAGATCCAGGGCTACTATTTCGGAAGGCCGATGGACGCCAAGGATGCGCGCGGGCTGTTCCGCAAGAGCGATCTCAAGCGCGCGTGATCACGCGCCGATCAGCGCTCCCACTGCGCTTTCGAACAATCTCCGCCCGTCGCTGCTGCCCAGTTCGGGTTCGATCGCGCGTTCGGGGTGCGGCATCATGCCCAGCACATTGCCCGCGCGGTTGAGAATGCCGGCGATATCGTTGCGCGAGCCATTGCACGGCTCGGCATAGCGCAAGGCCACGCGACCTTCGTTTTCGAGCCGATCGAGCGTATCGTCGTCGGCAAAGTAATTGCCATCGTGATGTGCCACCGGAATGCGGACGATCTCGCCCGCGTCATATGCACCGGTGAACAGCGACTGGTTGTTTTCAACGGTAAGCGACACCGTGCGGCAGATGAAGTTCTGCCCGGCGTTGCGCATCAATGCACCGGGCAGCAGGCCCGCCTCGGTCAGAACCTGGAAGCCGTTGCACACGCCCAGCACGGGCACGCCCTTGTCGGCTGCGCGGACGACCGATTGCATGATCCGGCTGCGCGCCGCCATCGCGCCCGACCGCAGATAGTCGCCATAGGAAAAACCGCCGGGCAGCGCGATCAGGTCAAGCCCATCGGGAAGCTCGCTGTCGCCGTGCCACAACCTGAGCGGCGCGGTGCCCGATACCTTTTCGATCGCCACCGCCATGTCGCGGTCGCAGTTCGATCCGGGAAAGGTGATGACTGCGGCGCGAAAGCCCATCAGGCGCTCTCCCCGCCGCCGAGCCGTTCGAACGAATAGTTCTCGATCACCAGATTGGCGAGCAGTTGGCGGCACATCCGGTCGATGGCTTCGTCGTCGGCATCGTCCGCCAGATCAAGTTCGATCACGCGGCCGATGCGAACGTCCCGGACCTCGTTGAAGCCAAGTCCTTCGAGTGCATGATGCACCGCGCGCCCTTGCGGATCGAGAACCCCGGGCTTCAGTGAGACCAGGACGCGAACCTTCATGTGCCATTCCCCTTGGTGCGCCGGGCTGGGCCAGCCCGTTGGGCGGCCTATAACGCCAAATGAGGCAATCGCAATTCCCCATCCTCAGGTTGCCCACGGCGACAGGTTCAGTCGGTTCGCCCTTCGGGTACTACCGACAGCTCGACCGCCGATTCCGGCGCCAGATACTCCTGCGCCAGCTCGATCATGTCGGCAGGGGTTGCTGCCTTGAGAATAGCGGGCGAGGCGAAATGGCGATCAAGCCGGTCAGCCTCGCTTTGCGCACGATCCGCCAGCGTCATCCACCCGCCCAGCGACTTGAGCAGGTTGTCATGATTTTCGAGCAAAGGCTGACGCGCGCGATCGAGTGTGTCCTGGTCGAGCGTGCCGCCGCGCAGCCTGGCGAGCATGGCGCGAATGGCCATACGGGTCGCGTCGACATCATCGGCCGCGACCGACGCAGAAAGGCTGAACGTGCCGTAATTGCGCCATGTGCGCGATGGGTTGCTGCTGGCGCCCGGTGAATAGGTCTTGCCCAGATCCTCGCGCAATTGCTCGTCGAGCAGGACCTGGGCCACCTGCGCCAACAGGTCGAGCTTGAGCGTTTCGGCAAGATCGCGGTCGTCGCGGGTCGGCCAGACCAGTTGGACCAGCGCCTGATCGGCCTCACCGCTATGAGTAAGCGAATGTGGGCCGCGTATGCCGGTGAAGCTGCGCTGCCGTGCCTCTTCACGCAGGTTGAACTCAGCCTCGCGCAGGGGCAAAGCGCCCAGGGTGCCGGCCACCGCATCGATTGCCATCTGCTCATCGATGTCGCCCACCAGGGCCAATTCTATCGCTCCGCTCTTCAATCGTTCGCCGATTTGGGAAGCGAGCTGCGCGAACGTCAACGCGGCATAGGCATCCTGGCCCTGCAGTGAGAAGCGCGGATCGCCGTCCGACAGGATTTCGCCCAGCTTGCTCGATAGCGCGCGCCCGGGAGTCGAATCGAGGTTGGCGAAGAAATCGGGCAAGTTGCGGCGATAGGCTTCCTCACCCTCCTTGCGATATCCAGGATCGGTGATCGCGGCCGCCAGCACTTGCAATTGCAGCGTCAGGTCGCGCGGAGTCGTGGTTCCGCCCATGCTGAAGGCATCGCTGAGCGCGTTCATCGAGAAGCCGACATTGCGCCCGGCCAGGATCGTCTCAAGCTCGTCGCGGCTGTGCGCGCCAAGCCCACCGTTTGCGAGCGATGAAACCAGCGCGGTCGCCAGCGGCAGATCAACCGTGTTGAGGAGTTGTCCACCATCGAGCGTGAGCCGATAGCTGATCCGGTCTTCGCTGATTTCCGTCTGTTTGAGGTTGAGCCGCACTCCGTTGGCAAAACGGATCAGGCGCAGGCCCAACCTGTCGTCGCGCCGGTCCGAGATGACTGTGCCCGGCGCGCCAAAATCCTGATAGGCGAAATCGATCTTCGTGACATGGACAGGCGCGCTTATCGGCGCTGCCATCGCCTCGTTCCAGGCCAATCGCAGGCCGTCAGCACCGCCATCGGGTGCAGTGCGGCCCCGGAATCGGATCAACGGATCAAGCAATTCGACGGCATCCTGCCTGACTGCGTTCAGTGCCGTTTCCGCGGTAATTCCGTCCGTGAAAGCCTCGAACCGGGCGAGGGCGCTTTCCGGTGTAGAGGGAATTCGCTCGTCATCGATCAGGCCCAATGCGGCGGCGACAAGCGTGTCGTTTGATTGCGTGGCGCTTGAACGTGCAGCATTTTCCAGAGCGCTGCGGATCTTCGCGACCTGTTCGGCAACTTCGGTCTCGCTGAAGCCGAAGGCGAGCGCGCGGCGCAATTCGATTGCAGCGGCGTTGATGCCCTTGCGCCACCCGCCATCGCTGGTGTCCACCACAAGGCTGGTCGCGCGGCCATCCTCGAACACGTCGCCAGTACCATAGCCCGCACCAATAAAAGGCGCGTCTTGCGCGCGCGCGAGCGTTTCGAGGCGGCGATTGATGACCGAATAGCCGACCTGACGCAGCAGGTTTTCTCGCCGGTTCTGGACGGTATCGGGGCGATCGTTCCACGGCGAGAAACGGGACACGCTCACTCGTTCCGACAGCGCGGGATCGAGATAGATGTCGTTTTCGCCCGTGCGCGAAAGAACCATCGGGCCGGTCGGCGGATCGAGCGGGGCGGCCTCGCCCTGCCAACCGGCAAACCAGCGCTGTACCCGCTCCTCCAGCAGATCGAGCGGATAATCGCCCACGATCACAAGCACCGCGTTGGCAGGCACATAGGTGCGGCGGTAGAAGCCGCGGATATCCTCGGCACCGGCGTTGTCGAGCACATCGAGCGTGCCGATCGGCATTCGATCGACATAGCGCGCGCCGGGCGAAATGAAGGCGAGCTGATCCTCGGTTTCCTTGTAGGCGAAGTTGCGCCGCTCGCGCCGTTCGGCCAGCACCACGCCGCGCTCGCGATCGACCGCCGCCTGATCGATCGTCAGCTCGCTCGCCGTTTCGCGCATCAGCATGAGCGCGGTGTCCAGCAGTGCGGCATCGTTGCGCGGCAGGTTGAGCATATAGACGGTCGATTCGAACCCGGTCGAGGCGTTGGTTCCCGCGCCGAAAGCCAGTCCTTCACGCGCCAGCAGCTTGACCATCTCGCCTTCTGGAACGTTGGTCGAGCCGTTGAAGGCCATGTGTTCGAGGAAATGGGCGAGTCCACGCTCGCGATCCTCCTCGTCGAGCGAACCCGAACCGATATGTAGCCGCACCAACGCTGTGCCGTCGGGGGTGGCGTTCTCGCGCAGGATATAGCGCATTCCGTTTTCGAGCACCCCAAAGCGGAATGCGGGATCGACCGGAATGTCGCTTTCTTCGAATGCCCACAGGGGATCGGGGGGTGCAGTGTCCTGCGCGTAAAGGGGCGCCGCGAAAAGGGCGGCAAACAGGGCGGCGCGCAGGAAATTTCGCATGATCGCCTGTTGGCTTATGCAGCCACGAATGACAATGCGCTGAACGAAAACGCTACTTCTTGGGCTTGGGCGAAGTGCGCAAACGGCTGCGGTGCGAAGACAGGTCGAACACTTCGCCCGGGCCCGAATCTTCGTTCTGCATCAGGCCCAACCGGCGTGCGACTTCGCGATAGGCCTCCTCCTCGCCGCCCAGATCCCGGCGGAAGCGGTCCTTGTCGAGCTTTTCGCCGGTGTTGATGTCCCACAGGCGGCAGCCATCGGGGCTGATTTCGTCGGCCAGGATCACACGGCTGAAATCGCCGTCGAATATGCGCCCGAATTCGAGCTTGAAGTCGATCAGGCGGATATCGATCGAAGCGAACATCCCGCAGAGGAAATCGTTGATGCGGATCGCCATGGCGGCGATATCCTGCATTTCCTCCGGCCCCGCCCAGTTGAAGCAGGCGATATGCTCTTCGGCCACCATCGGATCGCCCAGCGCATCGTCCTTGTAATAGTATTCGATCAGCGTGTGCGGTAGCTGCTCGCCCTCAGGGATGCCCAGCCGCGTCGAGATCGAGCCCGCCGCGACATTGCGCACCACCACTTCGATCGGGATGATTTCGACCTGCCGCACCAGTTGCTCGCGCATGTTGAGCCGCCGGATGAAATGCGTGGGGATGCCGATATGCGCCAGCCGCGTGAAGACGTATTCCGAAATGCGGTTGTTGATCACGCCCTTGCCGTTGATCGTGCCCTTTTTCTGGGCATTGAAGGCGGTGGCATCATCCTTGAAATACTGGATCAGTGTGCCCGGTTCGGGGCCTTCATAAAGGATCTTGGCCTTGCCTTCGTAGATTTGGCGGCGACGCGACATGTGCTGGATCATCCTGCTGCAAAAACACTTGCGCCCCGGCGGTGCGAAGCGCGTTGCATCGCGATGGCCGGGGCGTCAGCGGGCCATACGCCGAACTGCGGCAATTGGCAAACGGTTGGGGGTGTGCTGCGCATGCCCGGGGTACTTCGTGCCCTCTCACCTTTTCCCACGCCGCCAAGCCGGTTATGCCCTGATGGTGTGTAATTGCGGAGTCTCATGATGAAGATCGCCCGGCTTTTCACCGAGCATCCCGCGTCAGTGGGGGAGAGTTATTGGCAGCATCTGCGCCACGCCATGGGCTTTGGCCTGCGAATGGGAGTGAGCGGGCTCGCCTGCATGCTGCACGGCCTCCTGCCATTTCTGTTCGTGCGCACCGGCAGCCGGCAGGTCGCGCTGCTGCACGACCGGATGATCGTCAATCGGTCCAAAATGCCCGATTTCCTCGATTTCGTGATCTGAAAATCCGGCTCAAGCAGCGCAAAGCGCGGTAGCGAACAGGGGGCAGATGGTGCCCGGGGGCGGAGTCGAACCACCGACACGACGATTTTCAGTCGTCTGCTCTACCACTGAGCTACCCAGGCATCATTGCCGCAATCGGGGCCAAGGCGCCCGGCGAGCGAATGAGTGCGCGCCTATGGCGAAGGCGCGGAAGATTGGCAAGGGGGGAATTGGAGGCAAGCCCCCAGTTTTCCTGGCCCCAATTAATGGTCAAAGTCATTGGCGGCCAGATCGTCCGGGTTGGCAGGTGGGCCAGGCACTGCGTAACCATCGCCAAACCAGCGCACCAGATCCCGGTCGCGGCAGCGCAGCGAGCAGAAGGGCGCGAATTCCTCAACGCGCGGCTTCTTGCAAATCGGGCAGGGCTTGGGTTTGGCAGCAGCACTCATAGCGGGACTGCCTGCGCGTATCCGGCCCCGAGCGCAAGTCCTGGATCGGCTGAAACGCGCACTTCGCGCCCGCTGCGGCGTGCCAGTTCGCCGAGCCAATCCCGCGTGAGCCTTGCCATAACAGCCGGATGCGCTGTCAGCAGCAAGGCCCCCGGCGCGCCGACCTGCTCGGCCCGGCGCAGTAGCAGCCGTGCAGCCGCGCCGCTGCGGTCGAGCGAGATGCGGCGCAGAATCGAGGTGCGCGTGAGCCGCGCGACAATCTGCACGAAGCCGAAGCCGTTCATCGCGGTGCGCTCGTGCGGCCAGCCAGCCAATACCTCGCCAAGCTTGCGATCGACTGCCTGCCGGTCGAGTTTGTCGGTCAGGGTCGGGAAATCGACGCCGATATTGCCGCCGATATCGAAGCGCCGCAGCGCCGCGGCAATCGCGGGCAGGGCATTGTGAAAGATCGCCTCGACCGGATAGCCATCGACATCGATCAGAGTCATCGCGGGCGTGTCTGCAAACAGCAGCGAGCCGCCGTGGAAGGTAACCTCGCCCGCCCAGGCCTCGGCAAACAGCTCCTCCCAATCGGCATCATCGGGAAAGCAGCGCACAATTCGCACCTCGTCACCTTCATCGCGCAGGCTTTCGGCCAGGGTCGGTGCAGGATTGAGCGGCAAGTCGGTCTTGACTGCCTGCGCGCGCTTGAGCCTTCCGCGTTCGGCAATCGCCTCGCGTTCGACCAGCATGCGCACAGTCGCGCCCTCGCTGTCCGACTTTGGCAAGCGCCGCCCGATTGCTTCCTCGCCGGTTTCGAACCGCACGATTGCAGTGGGGGACAGGGGAAAACGCTCGGCGATAACGGCATCGGCCACCGCGCCATGCGCGAGCCGTCCAGGCCACCTAAACCGCGCGGCTGCAATCCGGCCCTTTTCGAGCAGAACGGCGCGCTCCTCGGCTATCCCCTCTTCGACCAGCCATTCAGCCAATGGGGAAACCCGCCGATTTGAGCAGCGCGCGCGTTTCGAACAGCGGCAGGCCGACAACGCCCGAATGGCTTCCGCCGATCCAGGCGATCAACCCTTCGGCAGCGCCCTGAATGGCATAACCGCCCGCCTTGCCGTGCCACTCATTGCTGCCGAGATAGGCGGCGATCTCGTGATCGGTAAGGCGTTTGAAGCGGACCACGGTTTCGCTCAGCCGATCGTGCACCGTACCGTCGGGCGATTTCAGCGCGATGGCGGAAAGCACGCGGTGCCTGCGGCCCGATAGCAGTTCGAGGCAGCGCCGCGCGGTAGCCTCGTCCTCTGCCTTGGGCAGGATGCGGCGACCCAGCGCCACCACCGTATCGCCCGCCAGCACATGGCCATCCGCGCTGACGGCCAGCGCCTTCTCGCGCGCCATGCGCAGCGCATAATCGCGCGGCAGTTCGCGCTTCAGCGGGGTTTCGTCGATTTCAGCAGGGACCACCGCATCGGGCATGATCCCCAGCCGGGCGAGCAATTCGCGCCGCCGGGGGCTGGCCGATGCGAGTATGAGTTTGGGAGCGCCCAAGTGCAGCGCCGCCAGCTATTGCGGGCCGGGGCCGCCCCGGCCGGGCATGAAGCGATAGGTGATGCGTGCCTTGGTCAGGTCGTAGGGCGTGAGTTCGCATAGAACCTCGTCACCCACCAGGACCCGGATGCGATTCTTGCGCATCTTGCCTGCGGTGTGGCCCAGAACTTCATGGCCGTTTTCGAGCTCGACCCGGAACATCGCGTTGGGCAGCAGTTCCACTACCTTGCCGCGCATTTCGAGGAGTTCTTCTTTAGCCATGTAAGTCCTTTGCCAGCGATTAAGTTTGGTCTGGGCGCGCGCTTTAGCTGGCGCGCCGGAAAAAGGGAAGCCTTGCGCATTCGCGTTGCAATTTTCGCTGTCTCGTGTGTGATTTGCGCCAGACGGCGTTGGAGACAGGACCTGATGCAATTCAATACAATCCGGCGCTTGATGATCGCCGGAAAATCACCAAGAGCCCGTTCAATGTTTCAGCGCTTTTCCTTGGTTTTCGGGACCGGGGCCGTCCTTGGCCTCTTCGCTCCAACTCTTGTACTGGCCCAGGACGGGTCGGTTCAGGACGTTCCGTCCGACGCGGACGAAATCCTCGTGCAGGGAAACCGGCTGCGAGGGCAGCTGAACGTCACCCAGGCGCCCATCCTCGAACTGAACGAGGCTGATATTGCAGCGGTGGGCGCAACCTCGGTGGCCGATCTGCTGAGTGCGATCGCGCCGCAGACCGGATCGGCGCGTGGGCGCGGCGGCGGGGGGCAACCGGTAATTCTGGTCAACGGCCTGCGCATCGGCAGCTTTCGTGAGCTTCGTTCCTACCCGCCGGAGGCGATCGCCAAGGTCGAGGTGCTTCCCGAAGAAGTGGCACAGCAATTCGGCTTCGCGCCCGATCAGCGGGTGGTGAACGTGATCCTCAAGGAGCGCTTTTCGAGCCGCGAGATCGAGGTTGAAGCCGGCGGGCCCGACCGGGGCGACTATGCCACAAACCAGCAGGAATTCACCTGGCTGCGGATCCGCGATGGCGCACGCATCAACACCAATATTGAGATCAGCGACACTTCGCTGCTGACGGAGGCGGATCGCGGTGTGATCCAGACTTCCGCCGTGTCCGATCTGGCGACCGACCCAGATCCGGCAATCTATCGCAGCCTGCTTCCCGGCCAGTTCGAGATCGAAGCGAGTGTGAACTGGGCGAGGGCGCTGCTCGAATCGGGCAGCACGTTGAGCTTCAACACGACGTATGAGCGTTCCGAGGAGCGCGTTCTGTCCGGCCTCAACTCGGTTACCCTGATTGCGCCTGACGGCAGTTCAGCCAACCGGGTGTTCGGTGAGCAGGCGCCGCTCGAACGACGCAACAGCCGCGATTCTATTGCCTCGTCGGCCAGTTTCGGGCGCTCACTTGGCGGATTTCAATTGACGATTACCGCGGACGCCGGGCTTGCCGAGAATGAGGACCTGATCGACCGGCGTTTTGATACCGATGCGCTGGTCGACGCCGCCCTGGCGGGCACTCTGGCGCTTGATGGTGAACTTCCTGCGAATGCCGACAACGGCTTTGACACGGCGCGCACCCGCAACTGGAACGCATCGAGCAAGGCGACCTTGCGCGGGGTGATGGCCGATCTGCCTGCGGGCGAGCTCAGCACCACGTTCGACCTTGGTTATAGCTGGGACAGGATCGAGGCCAGCGATACGCGCAGCGATGCGCAAACCATGCTGACGCGCGGCGATCTGGAGGCGGGGATCAATGTGGTCCTGCCCGTCGCCAGCAGCAGCGAAGGGGTGTGGGACGCGCTGGGCAGCATCAGTCTGAATGGGCAGGCCGGAATCAACCATCTATCGGACTTCGGCACGCTCAATGACTGGAGCGCGGGGGTGAACTGGTCGCCCTGGTCAAAGCTCGATTTGCAAGCCTCGCGGATCGTGCGCGATGTTGCCCCTTCGCTGGGCGCGTTGGGCAATCCGCAGACGATCAACCTCAACGTCCCTGTGTTCGATTTCGTCACGGGGGAGACCGTGCTGGCGACGGTGACGCTTGGCGGCAATCCCGATTTGCTGGCTGAAAAGCAGCGTGACTGGAAATTTTCGGCAAACTGGCAACTGCCGTTCCTCAGCGGCACAAGAATTTCGGCTGACTATGTGCGCAACCGTTCACGCGATGTGACGAGCGGCTTTCCGGCGCTTACCGAGGCAATCGAGCTCGCGTTTCCAGACCGGATCACGCGCGACGCCACGGGAAGGCTGATTGCGCTCGATGCCCGCTCGGTCACCTTCGACCGGGTCCGCACCGAACGGCTGGCGCTGGGCTTCACGGCCAATGGTTCGTTCGGTGCGCCAGCACCCGGTCAGGGCGGACGGCCAGGGGCGGGGCCGGGCGGGCCACGACCCGGTGGCCCCGGCGCGGCTGCTGGTGGCGGCCCCAGAGGTGCAGGCTTGCCATTTGGCGGGCAGGACGGGCAGGGCAGGTATTTCTTCAACCTTTCCCATGCGATCGAGCTGACCAACGAAGTGCTGATCGCCCCCGGCGTTCCCCTGCTCGATCTTCTCGATGGCGATTCCACCAGCAGTAACGGGTTGCCGCGACACGCAACCACCATGGAAGCGGGCATTTTTCGCAATGGCATGGGGCTGCGGCTTTCGGGCCGCTATACCGGCAAGACGCGGATCGACGGCAGCGCAGCTGGTGACGGCTTGTTCTTCGGCGATCTGGCGACGCTCGACCTGCGCCTGTTCGCCGATGTTGGCCGCTTGCTCAAACAAGAGCAAGGCACGCTCAAGAATTTACGGTTTTCGCTCGAGTTCGACAATCTGTTCGATGGGCAGCGCCGCATCGTCGATGCGGACGGCGATGTGCCGCTGCGCTACCAACCGTTCCTGATCGATCCGCTCGGACGAGTTATCAGGTTCGAACTGCGCAAGATGTTCTGAGCGATCAGTTCAGCGGCCGCTGCGGAAACATCCAGCGATGCTCAGGCTGCGGCTGGAACGGTGTCCATTGTCCTTCGGGCTGCGCCAGCCGGTCGGCTATGGCGATCATCACCGAAGGGTTGACGCCCAGCCCGCAATGGCTGGCGCGCACCTCGATATTCTCGCTCGGCGTGCTGCCGGGGCGTTGGAGCGAGCCGCGCCAGTGGACGATGCCGTCGGTGCGCGTGAGGATAGAGGTGGTGGGCACGGGCGGCGCCTTGCCGAGATCGTTGAACCTGCCGCCATGCTGCGCTTCGGGAACATCGCGGTTGAAGTATTCGAACAGGCGGCTGGCATTGGTGTGATCACGATTGTCGCTGATCGGGCTGCCCAGCGATATGACCAGCCGCACCCGATCGGGAAACAGTTTCGCCAACTCGCGCGCTATGGTGCCGCCAAGGCTCCAGCCGACCAGTGAAATCTTCGCGCCGCTGGCATCGTTCAGGCCTGCGATCTGGCTTTCGAGCCGTTGCAGCAGGCCGCTGTCGATCCGCAAGTTGCGCCCACTGTCCCAGCCATGCGCATCATAGCCCAGCGAGCGCAGCAGCCCGCGCATGGGCACGGTCGAATTGTTCGTCGCCAGAAAACCGGGCAGCGTCAGTACCGTATGGCCATCGCCCTTGGGCAAAGATGCGAGCAGAGGGCGCACCGCGTAGAATGCACCCAGCTCGAACACCGCCCGAGCTTCAGCGAGTGTCCACAGCCGGTGAGGTGGGTGGGCCTTCGCTTCCATCGCCCCATTCGCTGCCGCAGCCGTTGCCATTAATTTCTTCCTCTCGACCTTTTCGTTTTTAACATCGTTTCCCCCGCCTGCTCGGCCAAGGCTGTATCACGCAGCTCGTTAAAGCTTTCCTCTATGCAAGTGGCGTAGAATTCGGGATCTGGCATCAGTTTACGGCACGCGGTGAAGGTAATGGTCGCCTCATTCACATAGCTCTGCACCACATGGCCCAATCCCATTCCGTCGGTGAGGCACAGCAGGCCCATCATGCTTTCCAGCCGGGCGCCGCTCGAATAGATCGGCACGGGCGGGCCCGGAACGTTGGTGACGACGGTGGAGAATGGTGGGCCGACGCGGTTGGCGAGGCCGAGGCTTGTATAGAGCCGCGCCCCTAGCGCCATGAACAGCGCGGGGCTGACCTTGCTGATTTCGGTCATGTTGCGCGCACCGATGGCATCTGTCACCGCCTTGGAATTGGCAGTTTGCGAATGGACATAGCGCAGCCGCTCTGCCCCCGTGGCGATGTGCGTGCCCAATGGGGCGATCATCGCGGCAACCTGATTGCCCATGTCACCCTTTTCCTCCCCCGAGCGGACCGAGATCGGCGCCATCGCGGTGAGCGTGGTCTTGGGCAGATCCTCGTGGGCGAGGAGGTAGCGCCGCATCGCCCCGCCGACGATGGCGAGGAACACGTCGTTGACCTTGCAGCCGGGCGACAGCGCGCGGATCGCCTTGATATCCTCGAGCGGGAAACTGCGGCCCTCTACCACGCGGTGCGGCGATATTACCGCATTGAACCGGCAACGCGGCGCCAGCATCTCGCCATGAACCTTGAAATCCTTGGCAATGATGCCTTGCACCGTTCGCGCCAAGCCGGGGACGGCTTTGGCCGCAACATTGAGCTGGCGCATCGGGTTGGTCACCGCATTCCACCAGCTGCGCGCCAGCAGGCTGGCCGGGTTGGGGACGCTTTCCGCGCGCCAAGGATCGGGCTTCTCGATAGGCGATGGATCGGGTTCAAGCGTGTGCATCGCCTCCATCAGGTCGATGCCGCTCATCCCGTCGATTGCCGAATGGTGGACTTTGGTGACGAAGGCGAAACTGCCCGGCGCAACACCTTCGATATTGTCGAGCCCTTCGATCACGGTGAATTCCCACGGCGGGCGGTTCAGATCGAGCGGGCGGGCAAAAATCCGTGCCGCCTGAATGCACAGCTGCCGCCAGTCGCCCGGTTTGGGCAGCGCCAGGTGCCGCACATGATATTCGAGATCGAAATTCTCATCCTCGATCCAGTATGGATAATCGAGGTCGAACGGCACACGCACCAGCCTCTGCCGCATCGTCCGCGACAGCTGCATGCGCGAATGCAGGAATGTCAGAATGTCCTTGAAGCGGACAAAACCGCCGGGTGCCGTTTCGGGATTATAGATCAGGATCGATCCGATATGCATCGGCGAATTGCGCGATTCCATCGCGACAAATGACGCATCCATTCCCTGCAACTGGCGCAAGGCGTTCTCCCGGCGGCGCTGGTTAGCTCCAGCTCAATCGATGGAATCTAGCCAATTGCGCTGCACCGCACAAGCTGACGCTCGCGGTAGGGCATGACGCAGGGGAATGCCTGCTGATTTCACTCCGCAGGCTGGCTGCGCACCTCCCGCACCGCCAATGCGTAAAGCGCGCTACCTACAATCAGGATGCACCCCAGCACCAGCCAGGCTTTGGCTTCGGCATGGCCGGCAATGAACAGCGTGCTGGCAACGGCAAAGATCACGACGGCGAGATGTACCCTGTCGATCCGGCCCTCGCGGTGTTCGAGCACCGGAAGCGCAAGGCAGGTGATGAGATAGGTGATCAGCCGCACCAGAGTTCCCGCCACCGCGAGAACTTCGAACCCCTCCCAAAAGCCGAACAGGATTGCGGCAACGCCATAGAACAGGATCGAGTTGGACGGTGTGCGAAAGCGCGGGTGCACCGCGCGGAACCAGCGTGGCAGCATGCCGCGCTCTGCCATTCCGAAGCTGAGGCGCGGCATTGCGATGCCTGCCGCGAAGTTGTTTGCCCCGCTGCTGACGCTCGCCGCAATCACAATTGCAATCGCACCAACCTGGCCCATGACCTTGCCCGCCGCATGTGCGAGTGCATTACCGCCATCGGCATTATCGGGGCCGATGGCGATATAGGCCCAGATCACAAGAACATAGATCAACGTGACCGCAGTAACCATGGCGACAATGGCGCGCGGCACATCGCGCTTTGGCCGCTTCATCTCGCCCGCCGTTTCGACCACGTTCTCGAAGCCGATGAACGCATAATAGGCCAGCAGGATCACCGATTCGATCTGGGAGAACTGCGGCAATACGATTTCACCGCGCACGCCGCCGACCACCGCGCCTGCCAGCAGCAATGTGGCGAGCGGGGCAAGCTTGATAACCGTCATGAAACCCAACGTGCCAACCGAGGCCCGCATCGAATAGAGATTTATCACGGTGATCGCTGCGATAGCCACGGCGACCGCGATCGGGCCGGCAACCGGCCCGCCAAGGCCGGGGAACAGTGCGGCGAGGTAGGCAATCATCACATGCGTATTCGCCGCCGCAGTCACGATCGCGCTTGTATAACGCGCCCAACCGGCCTGAAAGCCGACGAAACGCCCGAACGCGGCCTCGCCGTACAGAACCGATCCGCCGCTATGTTCGAAGCGTGTCGCCATCCAGGCATAGCATAGCGCCAGCGGCATGAAGAGGACGCCGCCTATCAGCATCATCCACGGGGCAAAACTGCCGACGGCGGCATAGATTACCGCGGGGAGCGCAAAAATTCCCGCACCGATCATTCCGTTAAGCGGGAACAAGGCTGTTCCCCAGAAGCCGACGGTGCGCGGCGGTTCAATATATTCGCTCATCGACACTCCAATTCCTGGCGCTTGCTGCCCGTGATCTCGCATCAGCGCAAGCGATTGAGATTGTTTGTGCCCCAGCCTATCTGATTTGCATGTCTCGAACTCCAGCTGGCTCACCGAACGATCCCCGAGGGGCCGAACGCTTTCATGAGGAGCGGGCGACCTATACGCTCGCCAGCGCGCAGCCCGATCTCGAGGCCGGGATCGCAGCGATTCGCGCCACGGTGAAGACGCTCAAGCCTGTGCCCGGCGTATATCGCATGCTCGATGCGCGCGGCGACGTGCTCTATGTCGGCAAGGCGCGCGCGCTCAAGAACCGCGTGGCGAATTACACCCAGGTGCAGGGGCTGACGGGGCGACTTCAGCGCATGGTCAGCCAGACGCGCAGCATGGAGATCGTCACCACCAATTCGGAGGCCGAGGCGCTGCTTCTTGAGGCGCAGCTGGTCAAGCGCTTCCGCCCGCCGTTCAATGTCCATCTGCGCGACGACAAGAGCTTTCCCTTCATCCTACTGCGCGCCGATCACGATTTCCCGCGCATCATGAAGCATCGCGGCGCGCGCAAGGCCAAAGGCGGCTATTACGGGCCCTTCGCCAGCGCGGGCAGCGTCAACACCACGATCAACGCGCTGCAAAAGCTGTTCCTGCTCAGGAGCTGCACCGACAGTTTCTTCAGCCGCCGCGACCGGCCATGCCTGCTCTACCAGATCAAGCGTTGCAGCGCACCCTGCGTGGGGCGGATCGGGGCGGAGGATTACGCCGCGCTGGTCGATCAGGCGAAGGCGTTCCTTTCGGGCAAATCGGGGCAGGTGCAGGCTGATCTCGAAGTGCAGATGCGACGCGCGTCTGAAACGCTCGATTTCGAAAGCGCGGCGATCTTGCGTGACCGGCTGCGCGCGGCGACCTTCATCCAGGGATCGCAGGCGATCAATGCAGCGGGTGTGGGCGATGCCGACGTCTTCGCGCTGGCCGCCAAGGGTGGGCAGGTGGGAATCCAGGCCTTCTTCATTCGCGGCGGGCAGAACTGGGGCCACCGCGCTTTCTTTCCCGCACACACCAGGGACGTGGATGAAGCGCAGGTGTTGGCCGATGTCATCCTGCAATTCTACGAAGAGGTCCCGCCGCCGCCGACCGTTCTGGTCGATCGCGAACTGCCTGAAAGCGAACTGATCGAGCAGGCGCTGGGCACGCTTGCAGGCCGAAAGGTCTCGCTTTCGGTGCCGCAGCGCGGCGAGAGACGCAAGCTGATGGAGCAGGCCAGTCGCAACGCTGCGGAAGCTCTCGAGCGGCGTATTGCCGAGAGCGGCACCAAGGCCAGGCTGCTGCGCGAGATGGCCGAATTCCTCGAACTCGATGCTCCGCCTGATCGGATCGAGATCTATGACAACAGCCATATCCAGGGTGCCAAGGCGGTGGGCGCAATGGTGGTGGCCGGGCCTGAGGGTTTCGTCAGGAACCAGTACCGCAAGTTCAACATCCGCGAGGCGCGCAGCGATGACGACTTTGGCATGATGCGCGAAGTGATGCGGCGGCGCTTTGGCCGCGCGATGGAGGAGGACCCGGAACGCGAAGGCGGCACCTGGCCCGATCTGGTGCTGATCGATGGCGGCAAGGGGCAGATGAGTGCGGTGCGCGACACGCTGGAGGAAATGGGGATCGAGGATGTGCCCCTGATCGCGATTGCCAAGGGGCCGCACCACGGGCGCGAGGGACGCGAGGTGTTCCATTTTCCCGACGGGCGCGAGAAGACGCTGCCGACCAATTCCCCGCTGCTGTTCCACCTCCAGAACCTGCGCGACGAAGTACACCGCTATGTGATCGGCGCACATCGGGCCAAGCGCAGCCGGGCGATTTCGGCTTCACCGCTTGACGAAATTCCCGGCATTGGCCCGGCGCGCAAGCGCGCGCTGTTGCTGCATTTCGGCACCGCAGGGAAGGTGCGGGCGGCAGCTTATGAGGACTTGATGCGTGCACCTGGAGTAAGCGCCACTGTGGCACGCAAGATATATGACTTCTACCACGCGGGAGGGTGAGGGGTGAACGGGCGCCCACCCCTCAGCCACGCTCAGAAGGTGATCAGCCGCGCACCATCGCGCATGTATTGCGACAGATCTATGATGCCGCCAACGCCGGGAATCTCGCGCTCGCGGATCAATTCGAGGCCGGTCGATGCGAGGCCTTCGGTGGCGCCGAACACATCGGCGCAGCCGCCGCAGGCACCGCGTACAATCGGCAACACCGCCTGATAGAGATCGTGGCCGGGATGTCCGGGCTTGCTCAGTTCGGCGGGCCAGCGCACGCCTGCACCCTGGAAAATGAGCTCAACACTCTGGCCGTTTTCATTCATTTCATATGCGAGGAACATGGCGTTGAACACGCGGCCAAGCGATTCTTCGCCGCCTTGGGCATCGCTCAGCACGACGATAGCGGTTTTGGTCATGGGTATCTCCTTATAATAACCGAACGATCGGTAAAGTTGCGATTATGGCTTGACGAAGCGCCTGTCAATGATATTTTACCGATCATTCGGAAAAAGGATTTGATATGGGACGCGCCCAGGCAATCAACGATGATGAGCTGCTCAAGCAGTTGACCGCCACCTTCCGCGAGGTGGGCTATGAAGCGGCTTCGCTGTCCTTGTTGGCAGAAGCCGCGGGGCTCAAGAAGGCCAGCCTCTATCACCGCTTCCCGGGCGGCAAGGAGGAGATGGCGCAGGCGGTGCTGCGGTCGGCAAGCGAGTGGCTCGATGTGCACATCCTGCAGGTCCTCGAAGGCGATGGCCCGCCGGAGGAGCGGGTTACGCGCGCGCTTGATACGCTGCGAAACTTCTATGCGGGCGGCAAGCAGGCCTGCCTGCTCAACATGCTGGCCGCCGGGCACATCACCCGCAATGCCTTCACCCCGATGATCACCACCATGTTCGACCAATTGATCCTTGGATTTGCCAAGGTTGCACGCGATGCCGGGCAGGATGAGGCGCAATCGCGCATGGCCGCAAGGCGCGCGGTGATGCTGCTCCAGGGTTCGCTGGTCATGGCGCGCGGCACGGGCGATCCATCGCCGTTCGATGAAGCGCTCGAAATGATCCACTCCTCCTTGCTGGGTGAAGGCGCATGAGCAATTTCTTCGACATAGCGTTTACGCCCACGGCCCTGCGCCATCAGGAAGAGATGGGCAGCCGGGAGGCTTACGAGCGGATGCGCACGCGCATGGGCGATCAGGCGGAACTCAGCCCCAGGGAGGCCGAATTCATCACCCAGCGTGACAGTTTCTACCTTGCCACGGTGACTGCGGATGGCTGGCCATACGTTCAGCATCGCGGCGGACCCAAGGGCTTCGTCAAGCTGCTTTCCCCATCCAGCTTTGCCATTGCGGACATGAGCGGCAACCGCCAGTATGTGACGCTGGGCAATACCGACGCGAACCCGCGGGCATCGCTGTTCTTCATGGACTATCCGGGCCGCAGGCGGCTCAAGCTATTTGCCGAGATCGAAATCGCCGATCGGGATTTCGCCGCGCGCGAAGAGCTGGTCGAGCCCGCGTTGATGGACAAGGTAGAGCGGGCGACGATCTTCCACCTGCGCGGGTTCGACTGGAACTGCCCCAAATACATCACCCCGCGCTGGACGCGCGAGGAACTGGCGGAATTTGGCTGAAGTCAGGCCACTCAGGCTCTCAGACGTTCGATCGCTTGCGCCAGAGCGACATAGAGCTTGCCGACATCGGAACTGAGCACGGTCACGCCCAGCACATTGCCGTCGCGCGTTGACAACAGCGACCGCAGCATGAACTCGAAATCGTGGACATAGTGGTTCACATGATCGCGGAACAGTTCATCCTGTTGGTACTGTGTGCTGATCTCACGCATCTCAGCGGCTTCGAGCAAGCGCACCGCCCGGCGGGTGAATATCCCCCGGTCGCCCTTGAGGTAGGCATTCCAGGCAGTGTCCGAAACCTCGGATGAGAGAATGCGCGTAAGATCGATCGCGTTGGAATTGAGACTCTCGGTGATCAGCGCCATGCGCCGTGCAAAATCATTGTCGGTCTGCTCGCGGGCCAATTCGCGGGCGCGCTCGACCCGTTTCTCGATGTTGACGGCCAGTTCGTTGACCTTGGCCAGCTGGTCGCGCAGTTGCAGGGCGGCTTCGCGCCCTACCGTCGATGCGTTTTCGGCGGCGCGTTCCAGCGTCGCGATGGCCTCGGCGCTGCCCGCCACCAGTGCGCGGTCAACCGCCTCGGCGGCGCGCTGGCCAACGTGCGCGGCGGCCGCGGCGAGCTGATCTTCGCTGGCCGTTTCAAGATTGGCAAAGGCATTGCGCGTGGCTTCATCGAGTTGCCCGATGGCGGCGGTCAAGTGCTCGCTGGTCTTTAGGGTCAGCGCCTCGCCACGCCGTTCAAGCTGCACGAGCAGGTCGCTCAAATCGCTCAGCGACCGGGTGCCGACGCCGCTTTTTTCGGCGAGCCGTGCGAAGACCGTGTCGATTTCACTGCTGGCGCTTGCGAGCCCTTCGCTGGTGGTGAGGACGTAGGCGGACAGCGCCTCCCCTCGCTTGCCAGCTTCCTCCATCCGCTCGCCGAGCGCGATGGCGCGCTGCTCGACCGCGGTAAGGCTTTCCACCGTATTTTCGATCGCGCGCGGCAGGTCTTCGCGGCTCTGACGTGCCCCCGACTGAAGGATTTCGAGCAGCCTGACGCTCGAATCGGTCAGCGATGCCAGCGCGCCCTCGGTTTCGCGCAATTGTGCCAGATTGGCTGCAACGTTCTGCGAAAACGCAGCGATGCCCTGATCGAGCTGCTGGCGCGAGCCTTCCGCGCCGGCGGAAACGGTCTCGAACAGGCGGTTCAGTTCTTCTATGCGCGCGGCGACTGCCTCGCCCTGCTGGGCCAGCGCGGCAGTGCGGCTTACCTGCTCGGCACCGCGCTGCGTGGCGGAATTGTCGATTCGCGCCATCTGTTCATCAAGCCGCCCCGCCTCTTCGATCAGTGCAGAAATCCGCTGGCGAGCCGAAGCGACGACCTGCTGGTCGATCGTATCGAGCTTGGTGACCACCTCGGAAATTTCCTCATAGAGCTGTTCCTTTGCCTGCCTCATCCCGGCAAAGGCATCCTCCTCGTTCTGGCGCAGCGTGGCTGCCAGGGTCTCGCTTTCGCCCTTGAGCGTGGCGAGGCGCGAGCCGAGCGCGGCGATGCATTCGTCCTCCTGCTGCGCAAGAGTTTCGCGCAGCGCCTGGATTCCGCCGCGCAATTCGTCTGCGCGGCTGCGCATTGCCGCCAACGATTCGACTTCGCGCCCGTCCATTGCGATGCGGAAGGCCTCGCTATTTTCCTTAAGGCCCTCAAATCGTGCCTCGGCCAGTTCGCCGAAACGGGAAATCTGCTCCTCGAATGTGCCGATCGTGCTTTCGAGCGTCCCCGACAATGCGCTGACCTGGCGCTCGCTGGCGAGGCCGAAGTGGTTGAGCCGGTCAAAGCCTGCAATCAACCGGTCGAGCTGTTCATGCGCAGTGCGGCCTGCATTGCCGATCTGGTTGGAGACATCGCGCGACGAATTGGCGATCACCGGCAGATCGTCGCGCAGTTTCTCCATATTGGTCAGCGCGGTGCTGCTGACGCTGGCGATCGCATCCACTTGTGCGCCATTGTCCCTGATCAGGTCCTGAAGCTGGCTTGCGTTGGTAGCCAGACGCTCGGCAGCGACGCGGCCCAGCGATTCGAGACCACGCGACTGGCTGGCAAGGAACTCGCGTGCCAGGCTGAGTTCGCGATTGACGATCGTAAGCCGGGTTTCGAGGTTGGCAGATTCTCGCGAAAGCATTGCAGCGGAATCGGCGAAGCGGGCCGATTCGCGGCGACTGTTGCGCATCGCGAGCAGCCACAAGCTTATGATCAGAAGGACCGGTATCGACCAGTCGATCGTCCACTCGGCCCATTGCCTGGCCGTTCCGCCAGCAAGGATATCCTCTCGAAAGGTCCAGCCGAAAAAGCCCGTCCATGCCATTGTCGCCAGCGTGGCCAGGACTGGGGCGACCCAGCCGAATCGCATGGTGGGCTCCGGTTCTTCCGGCTCTTCCCACTCCGCTTGACCAGGCTGGTCGTCGGGCGCGCGGCCAGCCCCCGACTCCGGTTCGGCACCCGGCGAAGCGTGCTTCGCATCTTCCTGGCCCACGGCCCTGATATGTTTTCCGCCTGACATTTGCGAAATCTAGCCCAAAGCGCAGGCAGGTTAAACCCTGCTTAACCCTGTTTGCGTATGGATCTGCACATGGCATTCGAAAGTGGAGCACTTGACGCGACAATTGCGGCTGCAGCGGGCGACAACACCGCGCTGATGGCGGAGCTTCGCGCGACCTTTGTGGAGAGCGCGCGGCGCCAGCTTGATCTGCTGCGGCGCTCACGTTGCGATGGCAACTGGTCGGTGGCCGCCATGCGGCTCAAGGGACTTGCCGCCAGCTTCCACGTTGAAGACCTGATGCAGCTGGCGCAGCATGCGCTGGATGGTGTTCCGAGCGATCCGGCAATCCTGCGGCAGATCGATTGCGCCATCCAGAAGCTATCAGGAAGCTGATCACAAGATACTTGGCACGAAGGTTCAGTGCAGCCTAAACCCTGTCGAAAGAGGGGGTTTGAATGGTGCGCACGGCGTTGCTTTCTACCATTGAACGTTGCGAGCCAGATAAACCGGGCGATGAGGGGGCGCCGCGCGCATGGTGTGCACTGGGCGGCCGGCCGGTCATCGAATGGCAGCTCGACCTGGCGCGCGACCTGGGGTGCGAGCGCATCATCTGCCTGGCGGACCAGCCATCGCCGCAACTCGAGCATTTTCGCGACCGGGTAGAGGCTTTCGATCTTGAATTCCAGGCCATCGGCGGACCGCGCCAATTGGCGGGGCTGATTACGGCGGATCAGGATCTGGTGGTGATTGGCGATGGTGTCATCCTCGACCGGGAAGCGCAGCGCGGCGTGCTGAACGAGGGGCGCGGGGTTGCCGTGATCCCGGCCGAAGCGGGAATCGCCGCCGGGTTCGAGCGTGTCGATGCCGCCCATGCCTGGGGCGGCTTGCTGGTCGCACGCGGCCGGATCGTCGAGGGGCTGGCGGAGATGCCGCCTGACAGCGATACCGTGTCGCTGCTGCTGCGACTGGCGCTTCAGGCGCGAACGCCACTGGTCAAGCTGCCCCCCGAATGGCTGGCCGATGGCACCCTGACGCTCGCCACGAATGTCGGGCAGGTCGAATTGCGCGAAGCAGCGCTGCTGGATCGCAGCTCATACGAAATTTCCTGGTTCGGCCCCTTCGATGCCCTGGCGCATCGGCTGGCGCGGCGATTGGCCCCGGGGGCGCTTGTCCATGGGCCAATCGCGGCGACCGGATTGAGTCTCGCCCTGATCGCGGCTGCAATTGCGCTTGCCGCCTACTCGCGCATCACCGGGGCGTTTGTCGCGCTCGCACTGGCGGCGCTCCTGGCCTCGCTTGCGATTGGCCTGAGCGGGCTAAAGGCACGCCTGCTGGGCGCAGTGCATTCGCGCAATATGATGTTTTTATTCAAACTGTTGCTGGATGCATCGGGTGTCCTGATCATGGTTGGGCCATGGGGCGGCGGTTTGCCAAGCGCGCAGATGTCGCTGGGCTTCCTGATTGTCGGGCTTTGGCGGTTGGCTGAACGTGCCGGGCCACGCACGATTGCGCCCTTGTGGCAAGATCGCACCCTGTTCGCCGCGATCCTGGTGGGTGCTAGCTGGCTGCATGCGCTGGCCCCGACATTGCAAGGGCTGTCCCTGATGGTGCTCGCCTATTGTCTGTTTTTTGCCTATCGACCGGGGCTAACGCGGGCTTAACCATGGCCGCGTTATGCTCCCGCGATGAACAGGGCTGTCATGAAGGCTGCGCCACACGGCAACGAGGTTGAGGCGGTCATGCGTCAGGAGCTGGCGCTGGGCGACCGTGCCCTGGCGTCGGTCGCGCCGGTGCTTGGCCACCTGCTTGCCAGCCCCGGCCAATCGCTGGTCAGCGACGATCTTGTGGCGCGGATGCGCGGAATGCTGGCCGATATTGCGCGCCAGTTGCTGGTAGCGCAGGCGCAGGCGACGAGTGTGCGGCAGGTGCCTGCCGCGACGGACCCGCGGATCGACGCATTGACCGGAAAACTTGCAAACAGCTCGACCTTGCTCAGCCATTGCTATGCGCTGGCGATGGAGGGGCTGATCACCCGCCAACTGGAGCAGCAGGCCGGCATTGATCCCGTGCTGTCGCCGCTGATGCAGGAACTCATTGCGTCGAGCGAGGAGGCGACCTCCGAACTGGCGATGACGGTCATGGCCTCGCAGGTAAGGTTCATGCAATCGCACCGCCGGATGAACCTGCCGCTGGCCGATCTTACTGCCGATCTGTTCCACGAGGCGCTCCAGATATGGAGCAGCTTCGCCCGCGCAGACGGTCCTGAGGTCCTGTTCAAGACGGAGGCTCGCCTGCGCAAGGGCTATGACGAAGGGGCAAGCAGACCGGGCCTGCTTTCGCGGTTGGTTGCTACCTTGCGCGGCGATGCCAAGGACATGTTGGCGTTGGAACATGCTGGATTCGCGCTGTTTTCCTCGATCATGGCAAGCGCTACGAGGCGGCCGCGCGAACTGGCCGTACTCGCCTGTCATGAGCGGCAGGTTGCCCGCCTGGCGCTCACCCTGCGCGCCGCAGGGCTGGATGCCGATGACGTCGCTCGGCAGATCATGGTGTTGCATTCCAATGTCAGCCTGCCGGATGGATTTGCGCAGCTCACCGAAGGCCAGGCGCTGGAACTTCTGGGCAGCTCGTCCATGGATCGGCAGGGGTAGCGCCATGGCATCGCGAGAAACAATGCTGGCAGCGCGGGGGCTGACCGACGTAGAGGATCGTTTGATCAGTGCCGACGCGCCGCTCGCCGAATTGCATGAACGGTGCGGCGGTGCGGTTTCAGGGACACTTGCGGTTCCGGAGCTTTTCGAGCTGGTGCGGCAGAGCAGACTGATGGGTTTGCGCCTGGCGCGTGAGTTCTCCGCCTTCGATGGCGAGGACCAAGTGACTGGCTTTGTACGGATCACGCCGCTCGCCGGCGAGGAAGGCGGCGGCTGCGAGGTGCTGGTCGAAAACTGGCGCCGGACAAGCGCCTTGGCCATCGATCCTGACGAAGTTGCGGCAAGGCTGGATGAAATCGACCGCAGCACGGCTGAACTGGTCGCCCGGCTTGACAGCGAACAGCGAGTGCAGACAGTCCACAGCGAGAGCGCCGATCTGCTCAAACTGGTTGCACAAATGCACCAACGGCCTTCACAAAGCTGGACAGGACTGGTTGAACTTGCCGGTATCGCGCACGAGCAGCCGCTGCACTGGCGCTTGCTTGACGGGTGTGCCTGCCGGATCGAAGGATCGCAGCGCAAATGGCGGGCGCGGCTGTTTCCGCTAGGTCCGGTCTCCGATCCACAGGCCTTCGAGTTGCTGCTGATCGCGGACCATCCGCTGCCTGAAGGCAGCGACGGGCCGGGAGATGCGGAAGGGGAAGATCGTACCAGTCTGATCGGTGAGGCGTTAACCCCGGCACTGCGTGAACCGATTGCGCGGATCATCGCCAATGCCGAAACGATCCGCACGCGGCTCGCCGGGCCGCTGCGTCAGGAATACAGCGACTATGCTGCCGATATTTCCTCCGCCGGGCAGCACCTGATGAGCCTGCTCGACGATCTGGGCGACCTCGAACTGGTCGAGGCCCCCGATTTCCAGACCGCGAAGGAGCGTATCGACCTCGCCGATGCAGCGCGGCGCGCAGCAGGGATCATGAGCGGCAAGGCGCATGACAAGGGAATCGCCGTTCTGGTTCCCGAAGCATCCGAGCAGGCCGTTGCCACCGGCGAATATCGCCGGGTGCTGCAAATCCTGCTCAACCTGCTGGGCAATGCGATTGCCTATTCCCCCGCCGAAAGCACGATTGCATTGTCTGTCGGCAGGGACATTGCCAACCGGCCCTGCGTCAGCGTGCTCGATCAGGGGCCGGGCCTCACCGCCGACCAGCAGGAGCGCATCTTTAAGAAGTTCGAGCGGCTCGGCCGCGAGGGCGACGGCGGATCTGGCCTTGGCCTCTATATTTCGCAGCGGCTCGCCGATGCCATGGGCGGCAGGCTCGAAATCACCAGTTCGCAGGGCGAGGGTGCCCGATTTACATTGATCCTGCCCGAAGCGTGACGAAAGCGCCCTTGCGCTATCTCTGCTCGACCGGGACGTAATCGCGCTCGGTGGGGCCGGTATAGAGCTGGCGCGGACGACCGATGACCTGGCCGGGATCGGAGATCATCTCGTTCCACTGCGCCACCCAGCCGACGGTGCGCGCCAACGCGAACAGCGCCGTGAACATGGTGGTGGGAAAGCCGATTGCCGACAGGATGATGCCCGAATAGAAATCGACGTTGGGGAACAGCTTCTTCTCGGCGAAGTAGGGGTCGCTCAGCGCGATCTCCTCAAGCCGCAGTGCCGTCTCGAAAATCGGATCCTTGACGTTGAGCGCGTCGAACACCTCGCGCACTGTCTTCTGCATCACCGTCGCGCGCGGATCGTAGTTCTTGTAAACCCTGTGGCCGAAACCCATCAGGCGGAACGGGTCGTTCTTGTCCTTGGCGCGGTCGATATAATGTCCGATCCGGTCGGGCGTGCCGATTTCACGGAGCATGTTGAGCGCGGCCTCGTTGGCGCCGCCGTGCGCCGGGCCCCACAGACAAGCGATCCCTGCGGCGATGCAGGCAAAAGGATTGGCACCCGATGAACCGGCCAGCCTGACCGTCGATGTCGAGGCGTTCTGTTCATGGTCGGCATGAAGGATGAAGATGCGGTCCATCGCCCGCTCGACCGCTGGAATCACCTCGTATTCCTCGGCGGGCACGCCAAATGTCATCTTCAGGAAATTGCCGGTATAGGAGAGGCGATTGTCTGGGTAGATGAACGGCTGGCCCACCGAATACTTGTACGCCATCGCTGCGATGGTGGGCATCTTTGCGATCAGCCGGTGGCTGGCGATCTTGCGCTGGTGCGGGTCGGAAATGTCGGTGCTGTCATGATAGAACGCCGACAGCGCACCAACCACGCCGCACATCACCGCCATTGGGTGCGCATCGCGGCGGAACCCCCTGTAAAACTGCGCCAATTGCTCGTGCAGCATGGTGTGGCGGGTGATGGTGAATTCGAATTCGTCCAGCACTGCCTTGCTCGGCAATTCGCCATTGAGCAGCAGGTAGGACACCTCCATGAAACTCGAATGTTCGGCCAGCTGGCCGATCGGATATCCGCGATGGAGCAGTACGCCCTCATCGCCGTCGATATAAGTCAGCGCGCTTTCGCAGCTGGCAGTCGATTTGTACCCCGGATCGAAAGTGAACGCGCCGGTCAGGCCATAAAGCTTGCGGATGTCCACGACATCGGGGCCCGTGCTGCCTTCCAGCACCGGAAAATCATAGGTCTGGCCACCCAGTTCAAGCTTCGCGTGCTTATCCGCCAAGGTGCATCTCCTTCAAATTCCTCGTCCGCGCTCAATCCGCCGCAGCGGCCTGCGCATTTATCCGCGCCAACGCTTCCTCTCGTCCCAACAGGACCAGAACATCGAAAATACCGGGCGAGGTTGTCGTCCCGGTAAGTGCCGCGCGCATTGGCTGCGCAAGCTTGCCAAGGCCCAGTTCGAGCTCTTCGGCGATGGCTTTGGTAGTGGCTTCGAGCGCCTCGATTGTCCAGTGCTTTTCCGCCGCCAACCGCGCCGAGATTATCGCCAGAAGCTTGCGTGCATCGGTATCGAGCAGCACGGCAGCCTTTTCGCTCAATTCCAGTGGGCGTTTGACGAACAGGAACCGTGCGCCTTCGGCCAGTTCGCCGATATTGTTGGCCCGCACCTTGAGCACCGGCATGGCGCGTTCGAGCAGCGCCAGGTCGATCTCGCTACCGATCGTGCCCGCGACCAGCCGCGCCAGCCGGGCATCGTCGGCTGCACGGATGTAATGGCCGTTGAGGTTTTCCAGCTTCTTGAGATCGAAGCGCGAGGGGCTCTTGCCAACTGCGTCGAGATCGAACGCGGCGATCGCCTCGTCGCGGGTAAACACTTCCTGATCGCCGTGCCCCCAACCCAGCCGCAGCAGGTAGTTGAACAGCGCCTCCGGCAAAATGCCCAATTCATCGCGATAGGCGTCGACGCCCGTGGCGCCGTGGCGCTTTGACAGCTTGGCCCCGTCCTGCCCGTGGATCAGCGGGATATGCGCATAGACGGGTTCATCCCATCCGCCCTCGATTGCATTCATCGCATGATAGATCGGAAGCTGACGGAAGGCATTGTTGAGGTGGTCGTCACCGCGGATGACATGCGTCACGCCCATGTCGTGATCGTCAACCACCACCGCCAGCATATAGGTGGGCGTGCCGTCGGCGCGCAGAATGATGTAATCGTCCAGCTCTTCATTGCGCACTGTAACCGCGCCCTGAACCCGGTCCTCGATCGTAGTCTCGCCATCGAGCGGCGTCTTGAGCCGGACCACGAAAGGGGCACCCGGCGGCGCTTCGGACGGATCGCGGTGGCGCCAGCGCCCATCATAGCGGATCGGTTGCCTTGCTGCGCGCTGCGCCGCGCGCATCTCCTCGAGTTCTTCCTGAGTGGCGTAACACTTATAGGCATGACCGTGTTCGAGCAGCCTTTCGGCAACCTCGACATGGCGTGAGCCGCGTTCCGACTGGAACACCGGGGCCTCGTCAAAATCCAGCCCCAGCCAGTCCAGCCCGTCGAGAATCGCGTCGATCGCCTCGGTGGTCGAACGCTTCAGATCGGTATCCTCGATCCGCAGCAGAACCTTGCCGCCGTGATGGCGGGCATAAAGCCAGTTGAACAGGGCGGTGCGCGCCCCGCCGATATGGAGGAAACCAGTGGGCGAAGGGGCAAAGCGGGTGACGATCTGGCCGTTCGCAAGGCCACTTTCGCTTGCCATAAGCTATTGTTTCCTTTCCAAGGACCGCATGGCGACGAGCGAAACGCCTTGGGTCCCGACGGGCGATATGCACCCGATTGAGAATGTTGCAGTGCAGCGCAATTGGCGCAGTCTGCGGCACTTGTCCAGCATTGCCGTGCAGATTGATCGAAACCTTGGCGAGACCGGTTTTGATCGTGGGCCGTGGCTGGTGATCGTGTTCGCGGCGGGCATCGCCTGCTGGTTCATGCTGGATACGCCCTGGCAGTGGTGCGCCGCGATCGGTCTGGCGCTGATCGCGGCATTGGGATCGCTGTTCCCGGCGCGAGGGGACGGCGCCGAACTCGCCCATTTGCGCCGTGCAGTGACGATGGCTGCGCTGGCCTTTGCGGCGGGAATTCTGGTCGTCTGGACGCGGTCGGGCATGGTCGGGGCCGAACCGATCGAGCACCCTCGGGTCGAGTTGATCCAGGGATATGTGCTGGAGCGTGAGGACCAGAGCGCGCAGGGCCGGGTCCGTCTCACGCTGGCGGTACGCGATGCCTCCGCGGGGGTTGCGCGCAAGTACCGAATCAATGTTCCGCTCGATCGGGCAAGTCCGGCCATGGTCGAAGGTGCGATGCTGCGCATGCGGGTAAGGCTGATGCCGCCCGCTCCGCCGATGCTGCCCGGTTCGTATGATTTTGCCCGGGCGGCCTGGTTTCAGGGGCTGGCGGCAACGGGAAGCGTACTGGGCGCGATCGAGATCGTGGAGGCCGCCACTGAAGAAACGCGGATTTCGGCGATCCAGCACGCGCTTGCCAATCATGTCCGGGGGCGGGTGGATGGTTCGGCAGGAGGAATCGCCGCGGCGTTTGCCAGCGGGGATCGCGGCGGGATCAGCGAAGCGGACGAGTTGGCAATGCGCGATTCGGGCCTTACCCACTTGCTGTCGATCAGCGGCCTGCACGTCAGCGCGGTGATCGGGGCGGCGTGGCTGCTCGCGATCAAGCTGCTGGCGCTATGGCCATGGTTTGCGCTGCGAGTGCGCTTGCCGGTGGTCGCCGCATCCTGCGGAGCGTTTGCGGGGATCGGATATACCATGCTCACCGGCGCGGAGGTGCCCACGGTGCGCAGCTGCGCGGCGGCCATCCTGGTCCTGATCGCGCTTGCGCTGGGCCGTGATGCGCTGTCGCTCAGGATGGTGGCGGTGGCCGGGTTCTTCGTCCTGCTGCTTTGGCCCGAATCGCTGATGGGGCCGAGCTTCCAGATGAGCTTTGCCGCTGTGCTGGCAATCGTGACCCTGCATACGTCCAGCGGGGTGCGCGCCTTCCTTGCCCCGCGCGAGATGGAGCCGCGCTTTGCCCGGTTTGCGCGCAGCGGGGCAATGCTGCTGGTGACCGGTGTGGTGATCGAGCTCACCTTGATGCCGATCGTCCTGTTCCATTTCCACCGCGCGGGGATTTACGGCGCGCTGGCCAATGTCGTGGCGATCCCGCTGGTGACCTTTGTCTCCATGCCGCTGATCGCACTCGCGCTTATGCTAGATATGATCGGCCTTGGCGCGCCGGCGTGGTGGCTGGTTGAACGATCGCTCGACCTGCTGCTGGCGCTGGCGCATTTTGTCTCCGGGCAACCGGGCGCGGTCAAGCTGATGCCGCAGATGGGCGCGAGCACTTTCGCGCTGTTCATAGCGGGCGGGCTGTGGTTCGCGCTGTGGAGCGGGCGCCATCGCATCTGGGGGCTGGCTGCGGCGATGATTGCCGCGATCGTGCTCATGTTTACTCCGGTTCCCGATGTTCTGATCTCGCGCGACGGGCAGCAGGTTGGCGTCACCACGGGCGATGGGCAGTTGCTGAGCCTGCGCCGGGGCCGGTCCAGCTATGCGGCCGACAATCTGATGGAGCTTGCCGGAGTCGAGAGCCAGCCGATCGCGATGTCCGAATGGCCGGGTGCACGGTGCAGCCGCGACTTTTGCGTTCTCACCATCGAGCGGGGGCAGCGAAGCTGGACGCTGCTGATGGCGCGCAGCCGTGAGCAGGTCGAGGAACGCGCGCTCGGCGCAGCATGCGAGCGGGCCGACATCGTGGTTGCGCCGCGCTGGTTGCCCGCTTCGTGCAGGCCGCGCTGGCTAAAGGCCGATGGCAGGTTGCTCGATCACAGCGGCGGGCTGGCGCTCTATCTCGATCAGGAACGGATCGACACCGTCGCCAGCCGTCAGGGGGAGCATGGCTGGTGGCGCGTCAGCGAACGCTGATCCGGTCGGTCAGTGATAGCGGCGCAGCAACCCTGCAAGCTTGCCCTGCACGGCCACTTCGTGCGGGGCATAGATCTGCGGTTCATAGGCTCCATTGGCGGGATCGAGCCTGATCCGGCCATTTTCGCGGTGCAGGTATTTGAGCGTTGCTTCCTCGCCCCGGACCAGCGCCACCACAATCTCTCCGTCACGCGCAGTATCTGTGCGGCGCACCAGCGCATAATCTCCATCGAAAATGCCTGCCTCGATCATCGAATCGCCCGACACCTCGAGCGCATAGTGTTCGCCCGGGCCAAGCAGTGCGGCGGGAACCGGCAGGCTGGTATGACCTTCAAATGCTTCGATCGGGGCGCCGGCTGCAATCCGGCCATGGAGCGGAATATCGATCACGTCATTGGCCGCCATGCGCGCTGAAGGGGCAGCGCCGGTGGCGCGCGTCAGCACATCATTTGCTGGCCGGGTCCGCGCCGCAGGCGTTACGTCCTCGGGCTGCTTGATAACCTCCAGCGCGCGCGCGCGATTGGGCAGGCGGCGGATGAATCCGCGTTCCTCAAGCGCCGAAATCAGCCGGTGCACGCCCGACTTGCTCTTGAGGTCGAGCGCGTCCTTCATCTCTTCGAATGAGGGCGAAATGCCGGTTTCCTCAAGCTTGCGCTGGATGAAACGGATCAGCTCGTGCTGTTTTGCAGTCAGCATCGCAGGGACCTCCTTCGGCCATCAATCGCCACGGCCGTCATGCGGATGTTCACCAAAGGTGTGAACGAATACGGAACAATTAGGCAACTCGATTCGCCAAGTCAAGCAGTTCCGCCATTTTCGAGCAGTATCACCGGAACATATGTTCCCGCTTCGGCCTCATCTGCGTTGGTAGGCCTGTCGATCAGGCAATTGGCGAGCGCGAGCGACCTCAATGCGCTCGAATCCTGCGAACCGGCCAGAACGACCTCGCGCCCATCCCAGATACCCCGCGGAAATTCGTGCCGCGATCCGGTCGCAGGCAGCGCGCTGCCAAGGCGCGCCATGAACCGGGCGGGCAGGGGCTGGCTCGCGCCCATGCTCGCGCGGATCAGCGGGAGCAGGAACAGCATGGCGGTGACGAAGCACGAGACCGGGTTGCCCGGCAAGCCGAGGATCACTTGCTCGCCGCGCCGCGCCACCATCAGCGGCTTGCCCGGCTTCATCGCCACCTTCCAGAAATCGATTCCCGCGCCCCAGCGCTCAAGCGCTGGGCGGATCAGGTCATGATCGCCCACCGACGCACCGCCGCTGGTGACGAGGATGTCCGCGCTTTCGGCGCGTTCGAGCGCGCGGGCGAGGGCCTGTTCGTCGTCGGCAACGGGGCCGATGCGGTTGACCTGGCAGCCGAAGCCGCGGATCATCGCCGCCAGCATCGCTCCGTTGCTCGCAGGAATCTGGTCGCCGCGACAGATGCCGGGATTTGCGGCAAGTTCATCACCGCTGTCGAGCACGGCCACGCTGGGTGCGCGCAGCACGCGAACCTGCGCATGGCCCGCGCTCAGCGCCAGCGCGATCTGCGCGGGGCCGATCTGCGTGCCTGCGGAAAGCAGCACATCACCCTCGGCAAAGTCGAAGCCGTGCGCGCGAACATGTTGCTGCGGGCGGGGAGGAGCCTGCGTGCACGAAACGCGCGGCCCCTCAACACTGGCATTTTCCTGGATCAGGATGCGGTCGGCACCCGGCGGGAGATGCGCGCCGGTCGAGATTCGCACCGTTTCGCCCGCCGAAAGCGATCCGGCAAAGGGCGCGCCTGCGCGCGATTCGCCCTTGAGCGCCCATGGACCCTCGCCGCAGATCGCGTAGCCATCCATTGCGGAAAGATCGGCAGAGGGCTGCGTGCGCATCGCGGTCAAGTCTTGCGCCAGATAGCGACCCATGGCCGCCTCTACCGCAAGCTCTTCCACCGCCATCAGCGTTGCCAGTTGCAACAGGCGCTGCTGCGCTTCCTCGAGCCCCAGCATCGCCATCAATCGCCCGCGCGCCAGTGGCCGGATTTGCCGCCCTGCTTTTCGATCAGGCGGATTTCGCCGATCACCATCCCCTTGTAGAGCGCCTTGGCCATGTCATAAATTGTGAGGAGTGCGATGGAAGTTGCTGTCATCGCTTCCATTTCCACACCGGTTCGTCCGGTAATCGATACCGAGGATGTGACCCGCACCCCGTCCTCCTCGAACGCGAAATCGACGTTCACCGCATCGATCGCGAGCGGATGGCACAGCGGGATCAGTTCGGCAGTGCGCTTGGCCGCCATGATCGCGGCAATGCGCGCGGCGGCCAGCACATCGCCCTTGGGCGCATCGCCCGCCTTGATCGCCGCCAGTGCCGCCGCGCTCATGCGAATCTTTCCGCCGGCCACCGCCCGGCGCGCCGTTTCCGCCTTGCCGCCGACATCGACCATGCGCGCAGCGCCGCTCTCATCGATATGGGTCAGTCGCTTGCTCATTTTTCCGCTCGAATTCGCTCTTCAAATCCTACTGGATGGAACACATGGAACACAGTCCAGGAAAAGAAAACCGGCCATTCATGAAAGGGGCAGCAAGCGGCAACTTTGTGGAAGGTGTGGCGGCGGACCATGGCGGCGCAGGATATGCCCCATGACCGGGCTGCAGGACAGCTTCACCCAATGAGCAGAGCACGCGTTGCGCCCTCGACATCGCGGTGCCGCATCAGGCTTTCCCCGACCAGAAAGGCGCGGATCCCGCTTTGCGCCAGCCGCAGGCAATCTGTATGGCTGTTGATCCCGCTCTCGCTGACCAGCAGTGTGCCCTCAGGCGCCAGCGGCGCGAGCCGCTCGCTCGTGGCGAGATCGGTGGTGAAAGTCCTGAGATCGCGGTTGTTGACCCCGATCAGCCGCGATTTGAGGCGAGCGGCGCGTTCCAACTCGGCCTCGTCATGCACTTCGACCAGCACATCCATGCCAAGGCCCATTGCCGCAGCCTCGATTTCAACCATCAATGTATCGTCGAGCGCGGCGACGATGACCAAAATTGCGTCGGCGCCAATGCTGCGCGCCTCGGCCACCTGCCAGGGATCGACCATGAAATCCTTGCGCAGTACGGGAAGATCGCAGGCTGCACGCGCCGCGATCAGATAATCCTCGTGACCCTGGAAATAGGGCGCATCGGTCAGCACCGAAAGGCAGGCCGCGCCGCCTGCCTGATAGGCGGCGGCATGTTCTGCGGGGTGGAATTCCTCACGGATCAGGCCCTTGGACGGGCTCGCTTTCTTTATTTCTGCAATCAGGCCGAAACCGGTTGCCGCTTTGGATCGCAGCGCCGCCTCGAACCCGCGCGGGGCCGTTTGTTCGGAGGCGCGCGCTTCCAGTTCGGCGAGCGAGGATTTGGCCTTGCGCGCGCGCACTTCTTCGCGCTTGGCGGCGCAGATTTCCTCAAGCTTGTTCATCGCGCCAACTCGATCCAGCGCGCCAGCAGCCTTGCCGCCTTGCCGCTGTCGATCGCCTCTGCTGCCAGAGCGGCACCGGCTTCCCAGCCATCTGCCACCCCTGCAACCATGAGCGCGGCGGCCGAATTGAAGGCCACTGCATCGCGGTAAGGCCCCGGCACCCCGGCCAGCAGCGCTTCGAGTGCCCTGGCGTTATGCACGGGGTCGCCCCCGCGGATTGCCTCGACCGGCGCATGTTCCAACCCGGCCATTTTCGCATCGACGCGCAGCATGGCGAATTCGTGGCCGGTGACATCGGCCAGCTCGTTGCCGCCGGCAAGGCTCAGCTCGTCAAGTCCCTCGTCGCCCGATGCGATGAAGGTGCGTTCGGTTCCGAGCCTCGCCGCTGCATCGGCATAGATCGAGACATAGGCGGGCCTGGCAATGCCGATCAGTTGGCGCTTGACCTGCGCCGGATTGGACAGCGGCCCCATCAGGTTGAAGATCGTCCGGCGGCCCAACCGCTTGCGGATCGGCTGAATGCGCCCCATCGCGGGATGGTGATTGGGGGCGAATAGGAAACAGATCCCGATTTCCGCCAGCGTCTTCTCGGCAGTCAGCCCGGCGGCTGCCATGTCGAGACCGAGCACCTCGAGCGTGTCAGCCACTCCCGAAAGCGAGGAAATGGCCCGGTTTCCATGCCTTGCCACCGGCACGCCGCATGCCGCCACGACAAGGCCGACGGCGGTGGAAACGTTGAGTGTATGATGCCCGTCGCCCCCCGTTCCGCAGACATCGATCGCATTTTGCGGTGCAGCGACGGGGATGAAGCGCGCCCTGAGCGCGCGCGCCGCCCCGGCAATTTCTCCGGCGGTCTCGCTGCGTTCGGTCATGCCGACCAGGTAACGCGCGATCTCGTCCTCGCCGGTTTCACCGTCGAGTATCCAGCCGAATACCTGCTCGGCCTCGGTTTCGCTCAGATGCGCGGCGGGATCGGGTAGTGTTTTCATGCGAGACGGCGCGCATCGACGCCGCACAGGGCAAGGAAGTTGGCGAGCAGTGCATGGCCATGCTCGGTGGCGATGCTTTCCGGGTGGAACTGCACCCCGTGGATCGGCAGATCGCGGTGGCGAAAGCCCATGACATGGCCATCGTCCGACACGGCGTTGACCAGCAACTCTTCGGGCTGATCCTGCACCACAAGGCTGTGATAGCGCGTGGCGGTGAAGGGCGAGGGGATTCCGGCGAACAGGCCCGTTCCGTCATGCGTCACGGGCGAAGTCTTGCCGTGCATCAGCCCGCCGCGCACCACCTTGCCGCCAAAATGCTGCCCGATCGCCTGATGCCCCAGGCATACGCCCAGCAGTGGCTTGCCCTTGTCCGCGCAGGCAGCCACCAGATCGAGGCTGATGCCGGCTTCGTTGGGCGTGCAAGGGCCGGGCGAGATCAGGAACCCGGCGGCATTGGTCCTGATCGCCTCGGCGGCGCTCAGTGCGTCATTGCGCTCGACCCGCACTTCGGCCCCCAGCTCCATCAGGTAATGGACCAGGTTGAAGGTGAAGCTGTCATAATTGTCGATCACCAGAATCATGGCGCGCCATTCTGCCGATTGGTGACAACAATCAAGGGGCCAAGCGGTGCGGTACCGTCGAGCCGGTCCGAGGCGGGGTTCCACAGGGCGGAGACCGCACCGTCGAGATAGAGCGCATTGGGCGCCTTGAGCCGATCGCGGAAGTAACGCGCAATCAGGCCGAAGGAGACAGGCGCTTCGGATATCACGAAATGTGCCTTGCCGTCTGCATCGACGCCCACCGCGTTGCGGATCGTGCGCGAGGGACCGTCCTCGGTAATCTGCGGGTGCAACTGCCCATCGATCAGCAGCATCGGCCCCGATTGCGTGCCGAATTGCGGGCGGTCCCCGACCTCGGCGTAGAAATCGTCCGCCGCGCGGATTTGCCATTTTCCGTCGCTGCCGAAGAACACGCCGTTGGGCTTCATATGGAAATTGCCCGGCCCGTCATTGCGGTTGAGTTCGCGCAGACGTTCGCCATTTTCGACGTAATAGCCCACCGGCTTGCCTTCACCGTCGAACATCCCGCCGTTCATGGCAAAGGCGACATTGGCCGCGGCATCGCCCAGGCTTTCGCCATAGGCCTTGAACGAACGGAACGGCGTGCCGTCTTCGTTTGCCAATGCCATGGCGATGCTGTGCCGGGCGGGATCGGCGACACAATGCGTCAGGCGTTGTTCCTCGAAGATCACCGCCGCGCAGGGCGAGGGTGCCGCCTTGGCCTGAACCTTGGCCGCTGCCGGTTCCTCGCTGTGCTTGCCGATTTCGGTGCGGATCACCGGCTCGCCCGCAGGCTCGGGCTTGCAGGCCGAAAGCGTCAACGCGGCGATAAGCAACAGGCGCTTCACTGCCCGAAATCCGGTTCGCCCGCTATGCGTACCGCCTCGCGCCCGGCGGCGATCAGCGCGCCAGCCTTGGCGTGGCATTCGCGCAGTTCATATTCAGGATCGCTGTCGGCCACGATCCCGGCACCGGCCTGGACATGCATCACGCCGTCCTTGACCACCGCCGTGCGCAGAACGATGCAGCTGTCAACCGAACCATCGGGCGCGAAATAGCCCACGCCCCCGGCATAGGCACCGCGTGTTTCAGGCTCCAGCTCGGCAATGATCTCGCAGGCGCGGATCTTGGGCGCACCGCTGACCGTGCCCGCCGGGAAGCCCGCGAACAGCGCATCGAGCGCATCGCGCCCTTCGGCCAGTTCGCCCACGACATTGCTGACGATGTGCATGACGTGGCTGTAACGCTCTACCGTGAAGCTGTCGGTGACCTGCACGCTGCCGCGCACACTGACCCGGCCCACATCGTTACGCCCCAGATCGAGCAGCATGAGATGCTCGGCGCGTTCCTTGGGATCGGCGAGCAGGCTTTCCCGATTGTCGCGGTCCTCGGCAGCATTGGCCCCGCGCGGCCGTGTGCCCGCGATCGGGCGGATCGTTACTTCAACCCGGCCTTCGCTGTTCGGGCGCACGCGCACCAGTATTTCGGGGCTCGAGCCGACCACGGCAAATCCGGGCAGGTCGAGGAAATAGAGGAAGGGCGAGGGATTGACCCGCCGCAGCGCCCGGTACAGCGCCAGCGGCGGCAGCGGGAAGCGGCAGGTGAAGCGCTGCGCCAGCACCACCTGAAAGATGTCTCCCGCAGTGATGTAGTCCTTCGCGCGCAGGACCATGTCGCGATAATCCTGCGCAGGCATCACCGGTTCCAGCGCCATTTCGGGCAGATCGGCATGGCGAGGCGTTGCGGGAACCGGCTCGGCCAGGCTGCGCAGCACATCGTCGATCCGTTCGCCCGCGTGTTCGAGCGAAGCCTGAGGATTGTCCGCCTGCCAGATCGGCGCGATGCAGAACATCTCGTCGGTCAAACCGTCGAACACCAGGATCACGGTCGGGCGCACGAACAGCATGTCGGGCAATTGCAGCGGACTTTGCGGGGCGCGCGGCAGATCTTCCACCAGGCCGATCGTCTCATAGCCGAAATAGCCGACAAGGCAGGCCAGCGCGGGCGGCAATTGCGCGGGAACATCGATTTTGCATTGCGCCGCCAACGCGCGCAGTTCCGCAAGGCTTCCTTGCTCGCAAGGCTCGAACGCTTCGCGGTCCCGCCTCCAGCGGCGGTTGATGGCGGCCTCGTTGCCGCTTGCCCGGAACACCAGATCGGGATCGAGCCCCAGCAGGCTGTAGCGCCCTCGTACCTCGCCGCCTTCGACCGATTCGAGCAGGAAATCGCCGCGCCCTTCCTCGATCAATCTCGCCGCCGCGCCGACCGGGGTCAATGTGTCGGCGATCACCCTGCGCCACACCAATGCAGCTTGCCCCGCAGCCAGTTGGCGCAGGGCAGCATCGCTGTTTTCGGGCAGATGGCCTGTCAGCACGGCCCCCTGTCAGGATTCGCCGAGCAGCTGCTTGCGCACAGCCTCGATCGCTGCCTCGTTACGCTCGACGCCAAGCTCCTTGCGCATCGCGGCGACCAGTTGATCCTGATATTCATTGGCCAGCGCCTCGCGCATCTGCGCCTGCGTCAATGCAATCAACGGATCGTCGGCGGCAACTTTCTCGGTCGATATTCTTTCCAGATTGACCAGATACCAGCCCAGATCGTTCGCCGCCGCCAACCATTTGCTGGTTCCCTGAGCCATGCTGAAAAACAGCGCCAGCGGCGGGGGAATCCGCTGGCCCTGGGCAAGCAGCTCCTCCCGGTTCATGTTGACCCGGTCCACCGGCGGCAGCTTTTCCTTTTCCGCTGCCAGCGCCTTGTCCAGCGAATCCCCGGCCTTGAGCCGCTTGACAATGCGGTCGATTGCCTGGCGAGCCGCCTTGCTTCCCTCGGCGAGGCGCCATTGCAGCGTCACCTCCGGCTTGATCTCGGCCAGCGGCGCCGCGGCCGCGGGAATGATGTTACTTGCCTCAAAGATCATGAAATCGGTGCCGCGGACGATTTCGGTGAGCTGCGGTTCACCCTCTTCCATCTGGAAGGCGGTTTCGACCGCGACCATGATCTGTGGCGCCGCGCTGAGATTTTGCTGCCCATAGATTCGACCATCCGCGGTCAGCTCGGGCGATGATGAAACCTCTACTCCCAGATCGCGTGCCATTTCGGTCAGCGAAGTGCCATTGTCGAGTTCTTCCTCGACCCGCGCCGAAAGATCGGCAAGCGCGGCGGCGCGCTTCTCGACCAGCAATTGCTCTGCAATCTCGGCAGAGACCTGCTCCAGGCTGCGTGCCGGAATGCGCTCGATCGCATCGACCCGCACCAGATGCCACCCGAGCGGGCCGCGAGCAGGCGTTGCGATCGAGCCGCTCGCCGCAGCAAAAGCCGCCGAAGCGACCTCGGTGTTGGTTTGTGCGGCGTAGGCAGAGCGGGATACCGGGCCGATGCTGCTGGTACTGAAGCCCGCTTCGCGCGCCAATGCAGCCAGCGAAATGCCGGCTCGGGCGCGATCGCTCAGCGCTCTCGCTGCATCCTGGGTCGGCAGTATCAATTGCGTGAAACGGCGGGTTTCCTGCGCTGCATATTGCGCTTTGTCACGATCATAGCGTGCCCTGATTTTCGCGTCGGTCGGTTTGATGCTTTCATCGAGGCTCTCGATGCCGAAGGTGGCGTAACGGATCACCCGCCGTTCGGGGCGGATGTATTTCTCGCGGTGGGAGGCATAGAAGGCGCTGAGTTCCTTACCGGTAGGATCCCGCCCCGGCGCGAACAAGGCGCTGGGAATATAGGCGACAGCGCCAATCCGGCGTTCCTTGAGCAGCGCAGTGTACTGCATGGCAAACTTTTGCGGCAGGAATGCACCGGTGGTAGCCGGGCGGATCAGCTGGTCGGACAGCAGGCTGTCGGCAAAGCCGCGCCTTACCATCGCGTCGGTCAGGCCCTGCTGGCCGATCGCTGCCTGATATACCTCCTGGCTGAAATTCCCGTCCAGCCCGCGAAATGCAGGGATCTTGAGGATTTCGCTGTTCACAAGGTTCTCGCCCGCCCGAAGGCCGTGTCTGCGCGCGTAACCTGCAAGTGCATAGCGATCGACCAACTGCTCGAATACGATCTCGAGGCCGTCCTGCGCGATGAATTCGGGCATCGTGACGGTGGGATTGTCCTGCCGGACTTGATCGATCGCTGCCGTGACGCTGCGCGAAAACTCGGCATTGCCGATCTTTTCGTCTCCAACGACGGCGACCCGGTCGCCGCCGGCGATTCCGCCGAAGGTGCCGGTTCCCGCGACGTCTCCGATACCGAACGCGAGCGCGATCAAGGCAATGAATCCGAAGGTTATGGCGAGGCCGGTCTTTGAGTTGAACAGGGATCGGATGATTTGGATCATGGTGCTGTAGGTTCTCGAACGATTGAGTGATGGCGCGTGGTCATATCGGCTTGCAGTGGCGCTTTATCCGGCCTGCGACCTTGCGGCAACAGGTGACAAACGGTTTTGACTGTATTCGCTTCCTCGGCTAGCGGACGCGGCCCTGCGCACCATATAGGTGCCCAGGATTCGATATGAATGACAGGAATTCCGGTATGGCCCAGCGGCCCTACATTGTCGGTAATTGGAAAATGAACGGTACGCGCGCAATGCTTTCCGAAGCGCGCGCGATCGACCGGGCGGCACAGCGCAACATGAAGGTGGAGGTCGCGCTGGCCCCGCCGTTCACGCTGATTCATGCGGTCCACCGCGAGGTTGAGCAGATTGGCGTGGGCGCGCAGGATTGCCATCCGGGCGAGGACGGCGCGCATACGGGCGATGTCTCCGCCACCATGCTGGCCGACGCGGGGGCCAAGTTCGTCATCCTCGGCCACAGCGAACGGCGAAACGGCCACAATGAAAACAACGAACTGGTCCGCGCCAAGGCCGAAGCCGCGCTGTCAGCGGGCATGCGCGTGATCATGTGCTGCGGCGAGAGTGCCTCCGAGCGCGGGAAGGGTGGGGCGGAGGATTTTGTGCTGGCGCAGTTGCGCGCCTCGCTGCCGCAGGTCGAGAACGCCTCCGAGCGGCTGACGGTGGCTTATGAACCGATCTGGGCGATCGGCACCGGCAACAATGCCACCCCGGAAGATATCGGCGCTATGCACACCGCCATCCGCGGGCTGATGGTCGAGCTGTACGGACTGGATGAAGGCACCGAAATACGCATTCTCTATGGTGGCTCGGTCAAGCCTGAAAACGCCCGTGAGCTGCTTTCCGCGGCCGAGGTGGGCGGGGCGCTGATCGGAGGGGCAAGCCTGGCGGCGGACAGCTTCATGGGCATTGCACTGGCCATTGCAGACGCCCCTGAGGGGTAACGGCGGCGCATTCGCACTTGTGCAGGCGCGCTCGCGATCCTAAGTGCGTCCCAGCTTAACCAGGTAAATTCAAATGTCGCTCTTCATATTTCTCACCGTTGTCCAGACGATTGTAGCCGCAGGGCTGGTCGGCGCGATCCTCATGCAGCGCTCCGAGGGCGGCGGCCTGGGCATCGGGGGCAGCCCCGGCGGGCTGATGGGTGCGCGCGGAGCGGCCGATTTTCTCACCCGCACAACGCGCTGGCTGGCGATTCTGTTTGTGGCGCTTTCCATCACTCTTGCTGCGGTGGCGGTGGAAACCAGCGGCGGCAGCGAGATTTCCACGACGCTCGATCGCAGCGCTGCGCCCGCTCCGGCGGACTTGCTTGGCGGCTCCGCCGGCGCCACCGGCGAACCCGCTGGTGAACCTGCGCCGGCCAGTGAACCGGCTCAATCGGATGATCCGCTCGCCGGTGTGACAGAGTAGAATTTTCGATCAGGATTGTGGATTGCGCGCTTCGAACCGCCGCAATTCACTTGCTTCGAATCCACATCACGGCTTAAGGCCCGACTCCCATGGCGCGGTACATATTTATCACCGGCGGCGTGGTTTCATCGCTCGGCAAAGGTCTGATGGCAGCAAGCCTTGGTGCATTGCTGCAGGCTCGCGGATTCAAGGTCCGCATTCGCAAGTTCGATCCCTATCTCAACGTCGATCCGGGCACGATGAGCCCCTATCAGCATGGCGAGGTCTATGTCACCGACGACGGGGCGGAGACCGATCTCGATCTGGGTCATTACGAGCGCTTTACTGGGGTTTCCGCGCGGCAGAGCGACAATATCACTTCGGGCCGCGTCTATCGTGATATCATCGCCAAGGAGCGCCGCGGCGACTATCTTGGCGCGACGGTGCAGGTCATTCCGCACGTCACCGACGCGATCAAGCAATTCGCGCTGGCCGACCAGGGCGACCATGATTTCATCCTGTGCGAGATCGGCGGCACGGTGGGCGATATCGAATCGCTCCCTTTCATGGAGGCGATCCGCCAGCTGAGGAACGAACTGGAGCCCGACCAGACCGTGTCGGTCCATGTCACGCTGGTGCCCTATATTGCCGCTGCGGGCGAACTGAAGACCAAGCCCACGCAGCATTCGGTGCGCGAACTGGCCAGTCTCGGCATCAAGCCAGATGTGCTGCTGTGCCGCTGCGAACATCCGCTGCCCGAGAGTGAGCGGCGCAAGATCGCGCAATTCTGCAACGTTCGTGCCGAGGCGGTAATCCCGGCGCTCGATGCGCCCTCTATCTATTCGGTGCCGCAGCAATATCATGCAGAGGGCCTCGATACCGAGGTTCTGCGCGCCTTCGGGATAACCGATTCGCCCGAGCCTGATCTCGCCAATTGGGAAGATGTCACTGATCGCTATTTCAACCCCGAAGGCGAAGTGACGATTGCGGTGGTTGGCAAATATGTCGGCCTGCCCGATGCCTATAAGTCGCTCAACGAGGCGCTGGTCCACGGTGGTCTGGCCAACCGGGTCAAGGTCAACATCCATTGGATCGACGCCGAAATCTTCGAAAAGGACGCGGCCGATATCGCTGTCGAGCTTGAGCCGATGCACGGCATTCTTGTGCCGGGAGGGTTCGGCGAGCGCGGGTCGGAGGGCAAGATCGCCAGCGTGCGTTTTGCGCGTGAGCGCGACGTGCCCTTTTTCGGGATCTGCCTGGGCATGCAGATGGCCTGCATCGAAGCCGCACGGACCAGCGGGATCGAGGAGGCATCTTCCACCGAATTCGGCGCAACGAGCGAACCGGTAGTCGGCATCATCACCGAATGGATGAGCGAGGAAGGGCTGCAAACGCGCGAAGCCGGCGGCGATATGGGCGGGACGATGCGGTTGGGCGCATATGAGGCGGTACTGGCGGGCAACAGCCATATCTCGGCGATCTATGGCGGGGTGACACAGATTTCCGAACGGCACCGCCACCGCTACGAAGTGAACGCGGCCTATCGCGATGCGCTTGAAAGCCAGGGTTTGATCTTTTCAGGCATGTCGCCCGACGGCCTTTTGCCCGAAATTGTCGAGCGGCCCAACCACCCATGGTTCATCGGCGTGCAGTTCCATCCCGAGCTGAAATCGCGCCCGTTCGAGCCGCATCCCCTGTTCGCAGGGTTCATTGCCGCAGCTGTGGAACAGTCCCGCCTATTTTAATTGCGCTTTCCTGTTTCGGGACAATATGTTTCGCCAGCGCTCATCGCCGCATATTTCTCTTGCCAACTTGGCTAACTTCCGATTACTTTCCTGACTGTAGTTGGGAATTTAGGGGAAGAGGGACACAAGCCTTGGGGAAGGCGCTGTCCTGCGGATCGCAACAGGGTTTGCGATCCCAAATGCTCGATCCGATTTTGTTCGTCTTTTTGCGACCCGGACGGTCAGAATCGGTGACGGGCGGCGTTAAACGCCGCGGGGGCGGATCCTTGGGTCCGCCCCTTTGACGTTCAGGACATGTGGACGATCACCGCGTCAGGCGGCGTCAGCAGTATCCGAATCTGCCTCTGCCGAAGCCACCGCCTTGAGCGTAGCAGCCTGACCGTTCACGGCGATCTTCTTCGGCTTCATCGCTTCAGGCACCTCGCGCACCAGATCGATCAACAGCAACCCGTCAGCGAGATCTGCGCTTTCGACCCGTACATAGTCCGCCAGTTCGAACCTGCGTTCGAACCCGCGATTGGCAATGCCGACATGGAGCAGTTCGCCCTTGCCAGCATCCTCGCGCTTGCGGCCCTGTATGATCAGCAGGTTCTGCTGCGCGGTAATGTCGATATCCTGCGCGCGGAACCCGGCCACGGCGAGCGTGATGCGGTAATTGTCGGCACCGCTGCGTTCGATGTTGAAAGGCGGGTAATTGTCGCCGGTGTTGCCGCGAACCTGGCTTTCGAGCAGGTCGAACAGGCGATCAAACCCAACGGTGGTGCGGCGATAAGGGGTAAAATCAAGACGAGACATCATGCAAATCCTCTTTCTGAGCAATTTGAACCACAATGGGGACCGGAAGAACCGGCTCCCCGATTTTGTCATCGCGCCCATTGCGGCGCGCGGCGACATGCACCAGATAGGGCCCGGAGCAGCGATTTCAAGATGACGAACGCAGCCGCATCGACTGCATCAGGACACAGGATCGAGTAACGAAGATGAGCACGCAACGGGTCGATATCTACACCACATTCACCTGCCCTTACTGCTACCGGGCCAAGCGCCTGCTTGACAGCAAGGGTGTGAAATACAACGAATTCGACATTTCCATGGGCGGTCCCAAGAAGCAGGAGATGCTGGCCCGTGCGCCCGGCGCGCGCACCGTTCCGCAGATCTTCATCGGCAATCATCATGTCGGCGGTTCGGATGAGCTTGCTGCGTTGGAACGGGGCGGCAAGCTGGATGCGCTGCTGGCCGGCTGATCTGCGATGCGCATAGCGCTGCTCCAGATGACCGCGGGCATCGATCCCGCTGTCAACGCCCGGGCGATCGACGATGCCGTCACCGCCGCCAAGGCGGGCGGGGCGCAGATGCTGTTCACGCCCGAGATGAGCGGAATGATTGACCGTGACCGCGTTCGCGCTGCCTCCAATATCCGGCGCGAGGACGATGATCCGGTGCTGCGCACGGCTCGCGCTGCGGCGGGGCGCGAGGGGTTGTTCGTTGCGCTGGGCTCGCTGGCGATCGAGCGTGAGGATGGGCTTTGGGCCAATCGCAGCTTCGCCATCGACGCGCACGGCGCAATCGTCGCCCGATATGACAAGATGCACATGTTCGATGTTGCACTGGCGTCAGGCGAGAGCTGGCGCGAGAGCGCGGCCTACGCAGCGGGCGAGGACGTGGTGAGCTGCGACAGTCCGCTCGGCTTGCTTGGCCTCACGATCTGCTATGACTTACGATTTCCCGCGCTTTTCGAGGCGCTTGGCAACCGCCGCTGCGATGCGATCGCAATTCCTGCTGCCTTCACCGTGCCCACCGGTCGCGATCACTGGCATGTCTTGTTGCGAGCGCGTGCGATCGAGGCGAGCGCGTTCGTGATTGCGGCGGCGCAAGTGGGCGAGCACGAGGATGGTCGGCGCACTTATGGCCATAGCCTGGTTGTCGATCCCTGGGGCGAGGTGCTGCTCGACATGGGCGAGGAATCTCCGGGGTTGGGCTTTGCCGAACTTGATCTGGCGCGCATATCGGAGGTGCGCGCACAGCTGCCCAGCCTTGCCAACCGCCGCGCAATCGCCAAATAGGCAGCGTTATGATTGTTTTCGACCTCTCCTGCGAGCACGGCCACCGTTTTGAAGGCTGGTTTGGCTCATCGGATGATTTCGCCGGTCAGCAGGCGCGCGGCCTGATGTCTTGCCCGTTTTGCGGCTCGGCGGCGGTGAGCAAGGCGCCGATGGCACCCGCGGTGCCTGCCAAGGGCAATGCCACGCGCAACGATAGCGGTTTGGGGGCCGCCGCGCAGGTTCAGGCGCTTGCCAATCGCCCAATGCCTCCTGAAGTAGGAGAGGCATTGGCACGTCTGGCCAAGGCGCAGAAAAAGGCGCTGGAGAACAGCACCTGGGTGGGCGAGAAGTTTGCGGAACAGTCGCGCGCGATGCACTATGGCGAGGTTGACGAGAAGCCCATCCACGGGCAGGCGAGCACCGAGGAAGCAAAGGGGCTGATCGACGAAGGCATTGCCATCGCGCCGTTGCCCTTTCCTGTTGCCGAGCCAGACAAACTTAACTGATTGCCACGCAGCCGATGCGCCCGTAAATGGGCGGCGCGCGCCCGTAGCTCAGCAGGATAGAGCACCAGATTCCTAATCTGGGGGCCACAGGTTCGAATCCTGTCGGGCGCACCACAAGATTACGGGATTGGACGATGCCGGTAGTTGCTGCATTACTGTATCGCGACGGCAAATCGGTGATGCCGGTCTCCCTCGATCAACCGGTTTCATTTAAGCTCGAAAAGTCGGAGTTTGTGTGGATCGGCCTGGTCGAACCGACAGAGGCCGAATTGTGGCAACTCCAGCACAATTACGACCTCCACCCGCTTGCAGTCGAGGATGCGCTCAAAGCGCACCAGTTGCCCAAGGTCGAGATTTTCGGCGATCAGTTGTTCGTAACGGCGCGTACCGTTCAGATGGTCGACAAGCGGATCGAATATGGTGAAACTGCGATTTTTGTCAGCGAAAATTTCGTAATCTCAGTCCGGCACGGATCGACGCGCGGGCACTCCGAACTGCGGCAACAACTGGAGGCAGCGCCATCACTGTTACGCCATGGAGTCGACTATGTCCTTCACGGCATACTGGACTTCATCGTAGAGGGCTATTTCCCCATCACAGAAGCGATCGAAGACGAGGTTCTGGAAACCGAACAGCGCATGCTCGACAGTTTCCTTGGCCGTGAGGAGATCGGCAGGCTGTTCGAACTGCGCCGCGAACTGATCTATTTCCAGCGGATACTCGGCCCAATGTCCGACATGTGCCAAAAGCTGGCTCATCTCGATCTGGCGGCGCTCGACCCCGAAGTTCGCCCCTATTTCAGCGATGTCTACGATCATGTGCGGCGGGTAGAGTCGCGGATCGCCAGCCTGCGCGAAATCCTGTTGTCGGTGTTTGAAGCGAGCAATCTGCTTGAGCAACAGCGCCAGGGCACAATCACCCGGCAGCTGGCAGCTTGGGCTGCAATCCTTGCTGTCCCGACGGCGATTGCAGGAATCTATGGCATGAATTTCGACAATATGCCCGAGCTCAGCGCTGAATACGGTTATTTCATCACCGTGGGGGTGGTTGCGGCGCTTTGCGCTGCGCTGTTCATACGTTTCCGTAAACTCGGCTGGCTGTAGGCGAGGTTGTTGCCCCCAATAAGCGGTTGTCGACAGCCGAGCGAACACTTGCCGCTTGAATCATTGCCTCAAGTGTGATTCTTGCGTGTGTATGGCGCAGCGCAATCCATTCAGGCCGATCGCCCGCGAGCACATCCGCCAAGGGATTGCGCTGGCCGGGCTTCTGCTTTTGGCGGGGCTGGCCATTGCAGGGCCGACCGGGCTGCTCGCCTGGAGCGAAAAGGCGAAGCAGCTGGATCAGCGCAAGGCGCAGATTGCCAAGCTCGCGGCTGAGCGGGACGAGCTGCGCAACCGGGTCGACCTGCTGGACACCGAAGCTGCCGATCCGGATCTGGTGGGTGAGCTTTTGCGCAAGGACCTCAATGTCGTGCATCCTGACGAGGTAGTCATCACGATCGAGGAAGCGAAATAAGCGAATTCCAGTAATGCGTTTTCGTATGCAGCGGGCTTGCTTGCCGTTGCGTCAGCCGCGCGCTTGAGCCATAGGCGGGAGAGGCCCAATCTCCCCAGGGGCCGGGAAAATACGAGGATTGAGGTTTTGGCCAAACCAGCAATGACGCGCAAGAATAAGCCCAAGTCCGATGCCGCGGAAGATCGGGATTTCGCACTCCACAGCCTTCAGGAAGCGCATCAACAGAGCCCGCGCTATGCCGCCACCGCTGACGAAATGCTCACCTTTTACGAGCAGATGCTGCTCATCCGCCGTTTCGAGGAAAAGGCGGGGCAGCTTTATGGGCTGGGCCTGATCGGCGGGTTCTGCCACCTCTACATCGGGCAGGAAGCGGTTGCGGTGGGGCTGCAATCGGCGCTGAGCGAAGGGCTCGACAGCGTCATCACCGGTTATCGCGACCATGGCCACATGCTGGCCTACGGGATCGATCCCGATGTCATCATGGCCGAGCTGACGGGGCGGCAGGCGGGCATCAGCCACGGCAAGGGCGGGTCGATGCACATGTTCTCGACCCAGCACAAATTCTACGGCGGTCACGGCATCGTCGGCGCGCAGGTGGCGCTGGGCGGCGGATTGGCACTGGCGCACAAATACCGCGAAGATGGCGGGCTGTGCCTCGCCTATTTTGGCGATGGCGCGGCCAACCAGGGCCAGGTCTATGAAACCTTCAATATGGCTTCCTTGTGGCAGCTGCCGATCGTCTTCGTGGTTGAAAACAACCAATATGCGATGGGCACGGCAGTACGTCGGTCGAGCGCGGAGACCGAATTCTACCGGCGCGGCACTGCTTTCCGCATTCCCGGGATGAAGGTCAACGGGATGGACGTTCTGGAGGTGCGCGGAGCTGCCGAAGTCGCATTCAAACATGTACGCGAGGGCAACGGGCCGGTGCTGATCGAATGCAGCACATATCGCTACCGTGGCCATTCGATGTCCGACCCGGCCAAATACCGCACGCGCGAGGAGGTTCAGGACGTGCGCGAGCACAAGGATCCGATTGAGGGCCTGAAGAAGGTGCTGATCGAACAGGGCAGGGCCGAGGATGATCTGAAAGCGATCGATAAGGCGATCCGCGCGCGCGTGGCACAGGCTGCCGATTTTGCGGAGAATTCGCCGCAGCCGGATCGGCAGGAACTCTACACCGATGTGCTGGTGGGGGAGTACTGAGCGATGAGCATTGAACTCAAGATGCCCGCGCTTTCGCCCACGATGGAAGAAGGCACACTGGCGCGCTGGCTCAAGCAGGAGGGCGATGCGATCGGGATCGGTGACGTGATCGCCGAAATCGAGACGGACAAGGCAACGATGGAATTCGAAGCCATCGACGAGGGCACGCTGGGCAAGATCCTGGTGGCCGAAGGCGCGGAGGGCGTCAAAGTCGGGACGGTGATCGCACTGCTTGCCACCGATGGCGAAGATGATTCCACAACCGCCGTTCGGGCTGAGCCTGTCGAAGCAGCACCTGCTGCCGAGTCCTCTGTCGCACCCATCGAGGCACCGGTGAAGCAAGTGGCCAAGCCCGCATCGCAAGCCGTTACCGATCCGGCCATCCCCGCAGGCACGGGCTTCACCAGCACTCCGGTGCGCGAGGCGTTGCGCGATGCCATGGCCGAGGAAATGCGCCGTGACGACCGTGTGTTCGTAATGGGCGAGGAAGTGGCCGAGTATCAGGGTGCCTACAAGGTCACGCAGGGGCTGCTCGAAGAGTTTGGGCCAAAGCGCGTGATCGACACGCCGATCACCGAATATGGCTTTGCCGGGATCGGCACGGGCGCGGCCATGGGCGGATTGCGCCCGGTCGTAGAGTTCATGACCTTCAACTTCGCCATGCAGGCGATCGACCACATCATCAATTCAGCAGCCAAGACCAACTACATGTCGGGCGGGCAGATGCGCTGTCCGGTCGTGTTTCGCGGCCCCAATGGCGCGGCCAGCCGCGTCGGCGCGCAGCACAGCCAGAATTACGGCCCGTGGTATGCCGCAGTGCCCGGTCTGATCGTGATCGCTCCATACGATTCGGCAGATGCCAAGGGACTGATGAAGGCCGCGATCCGCAGCGACGATCCGGTGGTATTCCTCGAAAACGAGCTAGTCTATGGCCGCAGCTTCGATGTGCCAGACGTTGACGATTACGTCCTGCCGATCGGCAAGGCACGGATCGTGCGGGCGGGCAGCGATGTGACCATCGTCAGCTATTCGATCGGCGTCGGGTTTGCGCTCGACGCGGCGCAGCAACTTGCCGAACAGGGCATCGATGCCGAAGTGATCGATCTTCGAACGCTCCGTCCGCTCGACAAGCAGGCGATCCTTGACAGCCTGGCCAAGACCAACCGGCTGGTGATCGCGGAAGAGGGCTGGCCGACCTGCTCGATCGCGTCAGAGGTTATGGCGATCTGCATGGAAGAGGGGTTCGACCATCTCGACGCACCCGTTTTGCGCGTATGCGACGAAGACGTGCCGCTGCCCTATGCCGCAAATCTGGAAAAACTGGCGCTGATCGATGCGGCGCGCATCGTCGCTGCGGTGCGCCGGGTCTGCTACGCCGACTGAGCCGGATCCGCGATCAGGCGTTGTCGAGGAGGAAGATCGGCCTCACATGGGTGACTGTCGGGCTGACCCAGTCGAAGAAGGGCAGCACCGTCGGCGTGCGGTAAGCGACGGAAACGGTCAGTTCCTTGGCACCGTTGACACGCTGCACAGCGGCGTCGTTGATGGTGATTGTCAGATCGTTCGGGTCAAGCAGATACGGCGGGCCGTCGGCAATGCCCAGCGCCTGCGCGCGGATTTGCGCATTGGTCGGCTCGTTGCCCTGCTGGTATTGGACCAGCGCAAATCGCGCAGTTTCGGCGGTGACGCTGCGGATCGCGTTATAGGATTGCATAGCCAAGCCGATCTGGATCACGCCGATCATCAGGCCCATCACGATCGGGCCGAGCAGGGCGAATTCGATGATCGTGGCGCCACTCTCGTCGCGCAGGATGTCTCTCTGTTTCATGGCGCTTCGAACTGCCCTATCTGAACCATCTGGGTCTTGCCCATTTCCACATCATGGCCGATGCCAAAGGAAGTCCACAGCGGAGTGTATGTGTCGCGCACGTTGATTTCGAGGAATTCCGCAACCAGCCTGCCGCTGCCGCATTCGGTTTCATCACTCACCACCGCAGCGTCCTCGCCGCAGCGATACTTCCTGACGAAGCTCACCCGGTCATCGGCAAGGCCGGTCGAATTTTCGACGATGTCCTCGATCGTGTCGATGTCGGCCTGCGTATCGGGCGTGACCGCCAGCGTAACGGCGGTCGCCTCCGCCAGCGCAGTCTGCATCTCAGTGTTGCGCGCAACCATTTCGCTGACCTCGAAGCCGCCCACGCCCAGCAGTACCAGGATAGGCAACACGAAGGCCGTTTCGATGACCATCGCGCCTTCATTGTCGCGCAAAAGCGGTTTCAGCGTGCGCATGTCCATCATCCTACCAACAGAACGCGGTTCTTGGTTTCGGAAACCACTCCCTTGGGAATGGCCCCCGTCGGACAGAGTGAGGAAACGTCGGTCGTGCCGGCAAATTGCAACGTCTTGGTCGCAATCACCAAGCACTGGCTGTTCCCCTTGGGGGTTCCCGCGATCCTGAGATCGCTGTTGGGCAGATAGATGATTCCGTCGAAGACTGCGCTCGAACTGCCGGTAATCTGGCTCTGGTCAGAGCCGGGAGAATCCGGATCCTCGAAAATCAGCATTCCCAGCATCCGGTCGACATCGCTGGAGGAGACGCCCGCAGCCAGCAACTGCGCCTCATTCATTGCCGAAAGCGCGATATTGGCCGAACCGGCGATCTGGATGTTCGCACCGTTCTTGAGCACGAACATGACGCCCGCGCCGGACAATGCGGTGTTGGCATTTACCTGGAAGGTGCCGCCATCGATCACGTAGACGCCGGAGGAAAGCACGGTGTCGCAACTTACGCTGAAGTCAGAGTAAGTTCCCGGCAAGGCCGCGCCGCTCGTGGAAGGTGCTTCAAGATCGGTATAGGTCTTGGTGGTGGTAGTGGTTGCCGATTCCCAGATCTTGTTGTTACCGCCACCTGCGATTTCCGTGAAGACCGGGTCATCGACAATGATCGAGTTGACCGGCAGCGAACCGAATTCCTTGTCATCGGTGAATGAGGAAGACGTGTCGCTGGACCTTCCATCGGGCCAGGAGATCGACGTCAGCTGGTTCCTGTTTCTCCCCTGGAAATACGCATAGATCGTCTCGATCAGGACCGACTCGTCGGCGGTATAGACACCGTCGTGTCCGTTGGCGCAGTTCAGGGTGCGGGGCGTGGGATTGTCGGGCGGGGTGAGCCCTTCATACGGGTCAGAGACATCGCGCGAATTTTCGACCGTGGTTTCCTCGTCGAAGTGGCCATGCTCGTCGACGATCTCGCCCCCGGTGATGACGAAGCCGACATCGATGTTGCCCGACTCTCCAACTTTGGTGACCGCCGAATTGCTGTTCGAAATGGCACCCACGCCGCATGTGGCGGTCACGTTTACCGTACCGTTGAAGAACAATGCCTGCGCTGCCGTGGGGTCGAGCGCGAGTATGCAGGGGTTGAATACCTGACCGGGCTCGAAGATGGCGACCGCCCGTGCGCTGACCGTTGCGCTGTCCTGGGTCAGGAATGAGCTGAACGGCAACGTGCCCGTGGCCGAGGCAACGACCTGGACCGAGTTGTCGGTGCCGCCATCGTAGTCTTCGAGCGTGATCGTGGGACCAGAGTCGAGATCGGCGACCAGAGTCAGGTTGTTCTCGTATTCCTGCGTGCCGCGCGAGACATAGGTGGTGCCGGCTGGCGCTTCCGATTTGGCCCAGGCGGCGGCGATTGCGGCCTGGTCAACCGCGAACTGCAATTCGCGCTTCCATAGGTACCACTGCGCGGTATCGACGGCGAGGCCGGTGCCGCCGATCAGCATTGGAGTTCCCAGCGCCAGTAGCAGCGTCGCATTGCCGCTTTTCGAGCGGTGCAGCCTGCGCATGAAATTGCGTATCTTCCCCATTGGGCCCCTCGTTCTTGCGGAATTTTCAGAACATTTGGGGTGTCATAGAGGAGAGATGGTATTCGGACCGTCAAATCATGTGGTTAACAGAGCCTTCCGAATTGGGCTTAATTTGCTAACCACTGGGCGGAAATCGCGTTCCTTGGAATGATCGGATGCCAGACGGCAGAGCAGATGATGAAAGTTGAAGTCGAGGAAAATCTGGCCACGGAACAGCGCACCGCGCTTGCGTACATGCAATCGCCGGCGCGAGAAATGCTGGCCGGCGCGCTGGCGCTTGACCGGCGGCTGGCGCGGATCGCCTCGCATATGGGCGAGCCCTTGCTTGCCCAAATAGGCCTCGCCTGGTGGCGGGATAACCTGTCGAAGCCGATGAACGAGCGCCCCTCGGGCGATCAGGTGCTCGATGATCTGCGCAGGCATTGGCAAGGGCGGGAGCAGGCGCTTCAGGGGTTGATCGATGGCTGGGAGAACGTCCTGGGCGATGAGCCGCTGGCGGATGGTGCGGCACGGCGGTTTGCGGAGGGCAGGGCGGGGATGTTTCTTGCGGCGGCTGAGTATGCTGGCTGCGCGGACGGCCCGGACGCGATTCTCGATGCCGCGCGCCGGTGGGCGCTCGCCGACACCGCTGCGCACGTCAGCCGCAGTGATGAGCGCGCAATGCTGGTCGTGCTGGGGTTGGAGCAGGGGACTCGGCCGGCGCACCTGCCGCGACCATTGCGCGGCCTTGCCGTGCTCGACGCGCTGGCCCGCCGGGCACTACGGCGTGGCGGCAGGCCGTTGATGGATGGACGCGGGGCGGCACTATGCGCCTTGCGCGCCGGTTTGCTCGGTCGATAAAAAGCCGTTATCTGCCACGGGCTTGGCAGGGAGACTTGCAATGAGTCGTTTGGTTCTGGGTGTGTTTCTGGGTCTGCTGCTGGGCGGTGTCGGCATATATTGGTGGCAAGGCAGTGCCCAGGTGGGGATCAAGGCGCCGCCTCCACCGGATGTGGGCGATGCGCCCGCCGCCGGTGAGCTTCCGCTGGCCGATGGTCACGGTCTGGAAGGCCCGGCCCCGCCCGAGGCCAGCGGGCTGACGCGCGAGCAGCGCCGCTTTTTCCGTTATGACCGCAACCGGGACCTTTCGATCTCTCGCAACGAAATGCTCTCCACCCGCAGCGAGGGCTTCCGCAAGCTCGACGTCGATGGCAACAACCTGCTCACCTTCGAGGAGTGGGCCGTGACCACGGTCGAGAGGTTCGAAGGGTCCGATGCCGATGGCAACGGAAAGCTGACGGCGAAGGAGTTTGCCGCCACCGCGCCGAAACCGCTGAAAACGGGCGGGGCCGCCTGTCGCTGTTAGGGAATCGCTCCAAGCCATTGACCGAGATCGGCCTTGGCCCGCGAAGTATAGGCTTCCTTGCGGGCTTTCTTCTTCACGTCATGAAGCGGCGGGAACAGCCCGAAATTGACATTCATGGGCTGGAAGGTCTCGGCCACGGCATCGCCGGTGATGTGGCCCAGCAGCGCGCCCAGCGCAGTTGTGCGCGGGGGCGGTGCCCACGCGCGCCCCGCCAGTTCGCTAGCCGCCATCATACCTGCCAGCAGGCCGACAGCTGCGCTTTCGACATAACCCTCGCACCCCGTAACCTGTCCGGCAAAGCGGATATGCGGAGAACTGCGGAGCCGTAGCTGAGCATCGAGCACCAGCGGCGAATTGAGGAAGGTATTGCGGTGCAGGCCGCCCAACCGGGCGAATTCGGCACCCTCCAGCCCGGGTATGGTGCGGAAAAGTTCGACCTGCGCGCCGTGCTTGAGCTTGGTCTGGAAACCGACCATGTTCCACAGCGTGCCCAGCTTGTTGTCCTGCCGCAGCTGAACCACGGCATAGGGCCAGCGGCCCTGCGGATATTCGGGCGTGCAATCGCGCGGATTATCGAGCCCGACCGGCTTCATCGGCCCGAAACGCAAGGTATCGACCCCGCGCGCCGCCATCACTTCGATCGGCATGCAGCCGTCGAAATAGGGGGTGTCTTGCTCCCACTCGCGAAATTCGGTCTTTTCACCGTCGAGCAGCCCCTGGTGAAAGGCGAGATATTGCTCCCGGTTCATCGGGCAGTTGATGTAATCGCCACCTTCGTTCGATGCTTCGGTCTTCTTGTCCCAGCGGCTCTGGATCCAGCAGATGTCCATATCGATGCTGTCGCGGTGCACGATCGGCGCGATCGCATCGAAGAAGGCGAGCCGTTCCTGCCCGGTTGCGGTCACGATGCTCTCGGCCAGAGCCTGCGCGGTCAGCGGGCCGGTGGCCACGATCGTCATCCCCGCGCCGGGCAGACGGTCGATCCGCTCGCGCACGATCGTGACCCTGGGGTGCTGCTCGAGCGCGGCCTGCACTTCGGCGGAAAAAGCATCGCGGTCCACTGCCATGGCCGATCCCGCCGGCACGCGCGCACCTTCGCCAGCACGCATGATCAGCGAATCGAGCTGGCGCATCTCGTGATGCAGCAGGCCGACCGCATTCTTCTCGTCATCATCCGAGCGGAAGCTGTTGGAGCAGACCAGTTCGGCCAGGCCATCGCTCTGGTGGGCAGGGGTCATGCTGCCCGATCCGCGCATCTCGGAAAGGCATACCGAAAAGCCGCGCTGCGCAAGCTGCCAGGCGGCTTCACATCCGGCCAGTCCGCCGCCGATCACATGGACATCATATGCAGGGGATTGTTTCATCTGGAACCCACCTAGTGCTTGCCCGCCTGTTTCTTCAAGTCCACATGTCGCATCAAACAGGGAGAGCGCAGATGCCCAGACGTGCATTGGTGGAAAACAGGCCATGGCTGTTGGCTGCCATCACAGCGGCATTGGCATTCTATTTCCTGCGAGAAAATTCGCTCGCCGGACTGCAGCCGATCGGCGGGACATGGTTGATCCTGCTCAAGGGGGCAGCAGTCGGCAGCCTGGCGCTTTATGCCCTGCGCCGCTGCCGTGCGCATGATGCGTGGATTCTGGCCGCTGCGTTGGCACTATCGGCACTGGGCGATATGGCTATCGAATTGTGGTTCGAGGCGGGCGGAGCGTTGTTCTTCGCATCGCATCTGGCGGCACTGTCGCTCTATCTGCGCAACCTCAGGCCGCACCCGACTTCCAGCCAGAAGGCGCTGGGGGTCGCGTTGCTGATCGCCACTCCGCTTGCCTGCTGGCAGATAAGCGGCAGCGGGCAGGTCGGGCTGTACGGACTGGCGCTGGGCGGGATGGCCGCCGCCGCGTGGATGAGCCGTTTCCCGCGTTATCGCGTGGGCACAGGCGCGGTCCTGTTCGTGTTTTCGGACTTGCTCCTCTTCGCCGGTTCAGGTCCGCTCCAAGCCGGCGTGGTCCCCGATTTACTGGTCTGGCCGCTATACTTTTCGGGGCAGTTCCTGATCGCGACCGGTGTAATCCAGACGCTGCGGCGCGATCATCAGGCCTGATCGGGCAGGAGAACCGAACCATCCTCCCGCCGCTGCACGTGGCCATGCATAATGACAGCTGTGAGCGGCATCGGGCCATAGATGTGGGGGAACAGGGCGCCGCCGCGCGCCGGTTCCCACCGCACGTCTGACCCCAATGCCGCCAGATCGATCCGCGCCAGGTAAAGATTCTCCTGACCGGTAAAATGCTTATCCAGCGTGCCGCGCAGCTGTTCATCAGTGGAAAGGTGAATGAAGCCATCGGCAAGATCGACAGGCGCGCCATGGAAGACCTGCTGTGTCAGCAACTCCTCCATTTGCGCCTCAGTCAGCACTTTCCATGCGTGGGATGGCCATGCGTGGGATGGTTTCCTGCTCACACCTCGCTCGAAGGTGAGGCATCAGGCTCGCCGTCGTCGGTTTCGATATCGGCGCCTGTGTCTTCACCTTCGTCCGCCAGCCGCACCGCACTGACGATCTGCTCACCCTCGGCCACGTCGAACAGCTTCACCCCTGCGCTGCCGCGCCCTATCACCCGCAGGCTGTCCAGCCCGATGCGGATCAGCTTGGCCTGGTCGGTCACCAGCATCAGCTGATCGGCAGGGGTCGCGGTGAAGCTGGCAACCACGGGGCCGTTACGGCCGATGTTATCGATATTGACGATGCCCTGGCCGCCGCGCCCGGTGCGCCGGTATTCATAGGCTGAGCTGAGCTTGCCATAGCCATTGGCGCAGACGGTGAGGATGAACTGCTCGCGCTCCTGCAATTCGGCAAAGCGCTCGGCGCTCATCGCCGGTTCGCCTTCCTTCTCGGCTTTCCAGGGGGCGAACCGGACATAATCCTCGCGCTCCTCGCCGCTCGTGCCGACGCGGTGGAGGATCGAAAGCGAAACCACCTCGTCGTCGTCGCGCAGCTTCATCGCGCGCACTCCGGTGGACGTGCGGCTCTGGAATTCGCGCACGTCGTCTGCCGCAAAACGAATTGCCTTGCCCTGGCGACTGGCGAGCAGAACGTCGTCGTTTTCATCGAGCAGCGCGACCCCGATCAGGCGATCATCCGAACCTTCTTCAAAGCGCATGGCGAGTTTGCCGTTCGACGGGATATTGGCGAATGCATCCATCGAATTTCGCCGCGCGCTGCCCTTGGCCGTCGCAAACACCACGGTGAGCGCGCTCCAGGTTGCCTCGTCCTCGGGCAGAGGCAGCACGGCGGCAATGGTCTCACCATCGTCAAGCGCGGGAAGCAGGTTGACGATCGGGCGACCGCGCGTGTTCGGCCCGCCTTCGGGCAGCCTCCACACCTTGAGCCGATAGACTTTGCCCGCGGTGGAGAAGAACAGCACCGGATTGTGCGTCGAGGTGACGAACATCGCGCTGACCGCGTCCTCATCCTTGGTCGACATGCCCGCGCGGCCCTTGCCCCCGCGATGTTGCGCGCGGAATGTCGAGAGCGGGGTGCGCTTGATGTAACCGTCCAGTGTGACGGTGACGACCATGTCGTCGCGCTCAATCAGGTCCTCGTCCTCGATCCCGTCCCATGCGGGCGCAATTTCGGAGAGGCGCGGCGTGGCATAAGTCTCGCGAACCTCGCGCAGCTCGCCGCGCATCACCTCGTAGAGCCGGACCCTATCAGCCAGAATCGCCAGATATTCTGCGATGGCATCGGCAAGTTGCTTCAGCTCGTCGCCGATTTCGTCTCGGCCCAGCGCGGTGAGGCGGTGGAGGCGCAGGTCGAGGATCGCCTTCACCTGACGTTCGCTCAGCCGATAGGTGCCGCCCGATTGCTCGGCATTGGGTTCGATCGCTTCGACCAACCGGATGTATTGCGCTATCTCGCCGATCGGCCATTCGCGCGTCAGCAACCGTTCGCGCGCCTGCGCCGGGTTGGAGGCGCTGCGGATCATCGCCACCACCTCGTCAAGGTTGGAGACGGCCACCACCAGACCGAGCAAGATATGCGCTCGTTCGCGTGCCTTGTTCAGTTCGAACTTGGTGCGGCGGGTGATGACCTCTTCACGGAAGGTGATGAAGCTCTGGATGATATCGCGCAGGCCCAGTGTTTCGGGCCGCCCGCCGCGTATCGCCAGCATATTGGCGGGGAAGCTCGACTGTGCGGGCGTGTGCCTCCAGATCTGGTTCAGCACGACTTCGGGCGTTGCATCGCGCTTGAGGTCGATGACCACGCGCATTCCTTCGCGCGAGCTTTCATCGCGGATGTCCGAAACGCCCTCGATCCGCTTTTCCTTGGCGGCCTCGGCGATCTTCTCGACAAGGCCCGATTTACCGACCTGATATGGGATCGAGGTGAGCACTATCGAGGTGCGTTCCCCCCGGCCTTCCTCGATTTCGTGACGGCAACGCATCATGATCGAGCCGCGCCCGGTGGTATAGGCGGACTTCGCGCCGTGCTGGCCGAGGATCAGCGGTGCCGTGGGAAAATCGGGACCGGGGATAAACTGGAACAGTTCTTCCGAAGTGATCGCTGGATTGTCCAGGTAGGCGAAGCAGCCGTCGATGACCTCGCCCAGGTTGTGCGGCGGGATATTGGTCGCCATGCCCACCGCGATGCCGCCCGCGCCATTGACCAGCAGATTGGGAAAACGGGCGGGGAGCACGGTGGGCTCGCGGCGCGAACCGTCGTAATTGTCGGCGAAATCGACCGTATCCTTCTCGAGATCGTCGAGCAGGAAGTTGGCGACACGCGCCAGCCGCGCCTCGGTATAACGCATCGACGCTGGTGGGTCGGGGTCCATCGATCCGAAGTTGCCCTGGCCATCGATCAGCGGGACGCGCATCGACCAATCCTGCGTCATGCGCGCCAAAGCGTCGTAAATCGCCGAATCGCCGTGCGGGTGATAGTTACCCATCACGTCGCCGACGATCTTGGCGCTCTTGCGGTACGGGCGACCGGCGACGAAACCACCTTCCTGGCAGGCGTACAGAATCCGCCGATGCACCGGCTTGAGGCCGTCACGCACATCGGGCAGGGCGCGGCTCACGATCACGCTCATCGCGTAATCGAGATAGCTCGTCTTCATCTCGTCGACGATGTCGACGCGTTCGAATGTTCCCAATGGGAAGGGCGGGTTCATGGTATCGGTATCGTCGGTCAAAACGGGGCCGTTCTTGCGCTTGTAACAACAGGATTGGAGTTGCTGCCAATGTAGGGCCTGAGCGGCAATTGCGCCACCGAGCCGTGCAAATGATGGCGGCGCAGGGGCGCTTTATCCACACATAGCCGCAACTCGCTCAGGGCACGAGGTGGCGGCGTCCTGAACCCGGTGTTCAATGGGCATTCAGCGGAGCGGCTACACTAGCAATTGCAAATGTTGGCAAGCCGGTTCATTGGACCCGGCGGAAAATTTGAACCGGCATACCCCGGGCGGGGCCGGAACCTGTTTCAGGAGATCAGAAATGCTTTTTCCTTCTTTCAACCAGAAGCTTGGCAGCAAGGTTGGATCAAATCTTGCGATTGCGATCGCACTCGCGGCGGGGACGGTGCTGGCTACCGCAGGATTCGCCGAACCTGCATTCGCTCAAAAGAAGAAGGACAAGAAGGAAGAAGAGGCAAGGCCGCAATATTCGAAGGAATTCGTCGCCGCCTACCAGCCGATAGAGCAGGGATTGAATGCGCCCGCACCCGATTTTGCGGCACTCAAGGCAATGATTCCCAGCATAACTGGCCTGGCCCAGTCGCAGGACGAAAAGATGGCTGCGGGCAATGTCGTTTACAACATTGGCGCAAAGTCAAACGATCAGGCGCTGCAACTGCAGGGCATGAAGCTGATGATTGCCAGCGGCAAAGTCGCGCCCGCGCAGGCCGGCCAGTACAATTTCATCGCGTATCAGCTTTCGACCATTGCCGAGCAGCATGCCGAGGCACGCACCTATTTGCAGGCGGCGATGGATGCAAATTACAGCACTGCCAATGTCTCGTCGGATCAGCTGCGCGTGAACATGGCGGAAAGCTTTTTTGCCGAGAACCGCTTTGCCGAGGGGCTCGACTATCTTGGGCGCGGGATTGCACAGCGCAAGGCAGGGGGGCTTGCGGTCGACGAGCAATGGTATCGCCGCGGCCTGACTGTCGCATATAACAACGAAGTCGTGCCGCAGGTCTATGACTATGTGGCCATGTGGATCGTCGACTATCCGAGTGCCACGAACTGGCGCGATGCGATCAATATCGCGCGCAATCTCAACACGTTCGATGTCGGTGAAATTCTGGATCTGCTGCGCCTTTCCTACAAGGTCGGCGCAATGACCGAAAAAGTCGAGTTCATCGAATATATCGAGTCGGCCGATGCCCGGCGCCTGCCCAAGGAAGTCGAAACAGTGATCCAGCACGGTTATGCCAAGGGCCGGATCAGCAAGGATGATATTTTCGTGGCGGATTCGCTGCGTGTGGCAACCGGCCGTCTGGCCGCCGACCGTGCGGACTTGCCCGCGCTGGAGCGTGATGCCCGGGCAGCCAATGTCGGCCTGCGTACTGTTGTCGCTGCGGGTGATACCTTCCTCAACTATGGCGAGATGGCAAAGGCGGAGGAGTTCTATGCCAAGTCGCTGGGGATTCCCGGAGTTGACACGCAGTTGGTGCTGACCCGTTTGGGCATCACCCAGGTGCACCAGGGCAAGTACGAGGAGGCCATGGCCACTTTTGCCAAGGTGCAGGGCAAACGCCAGCCAATCGCCAAGCTGTGGTCGGCCTATGCCAAGGGCGAGGCCGCCAAGGCGGCACCAGCCGCTGCTCCAGTGGTGATGGCGCCCGCCCCTAGCTGATGGCTGAGAACTTTCCGCTCTGCTCATCGAGCAGGTAGAGCCTGCCGTCGGCGATCGAGAAATGGCATCCACGCAGCGTCAGTTCGCCTGATGCCTCCTTTTCGCTGACGCAGGGGAAGGTCCGCAGGTTTGCGAGGCTGAGTGTGACCGCAGCGTGCTCCATTGCCCGCTCGGCAGTGTCGCCGTGTGTGCCGAGCGTGCGCGCAATCGGATCGCGGATCGCGTCGAGCATGCCGATCCAGCTTGCCACAAAGCCGCCTTCTCCCGGCGGTGCGCCGTGCAGGTCCTGCGTCAATGCGGCCCGGCAGCCGCCGCACATGCCGTGTCCCATCACCACCACTTCGCTGACCTTGAGGAACTGCACCGCAAATTCGAGCGCCGCCGAGACGCCATGCTGGCCCGGAGATAGCTCGAACGGGGGGACGAGCGCCGCAACATTGCGCACCATGAAGATTTCGCCGGGGCCCACGTCGAAGATCTGGGTCGGATCGACGCGGCTGTCGGAACAGGCGATGACCATCACTTGCGGCGCCTGTCCTGCCTTCAGCTGCTCCCAGCGGCGGTGCTGTGTTCGCCAGTCACCCCGGCGAAACCGGCGATAGCCTTCGATCAACTGGTCGAATCTGTGCATGGGTTTCTGCTGCCGTGAATCCGTGCCGGTGGCAAGCGATTGGGAAATGCGTTCCCCTGCTTGCCTGCCGCGCACCTCGAGCCTAGATGGGCCGCATGAACGATCTTTCCAGCACGCCCGAGGCGCGCCCTCAGCGCCAACGCAAGCCCGACTGGATCAGGGTGCGCGCACCGGTTGGCGAGGCTTACAACGCAACGCGCAAACTGATGCGCGACCTCAAGCTGAATACCGTGTGCGAAGAGGCGGCCTGCCCCAATATCGGCGAGTGCTGGACCAAGAAACACGCCACGGTGATGATCCTGGGTGATGTCTGCACCCGCGCCTGCGCATTTTGCAACGTCAAGACGGGCATGCCGCGCGCCGTCGACCCGATGGAGCCCGAGAACGTGGCCATCGCCGCCGCGCAGATGGGGCTGGAACACATCGTCATCACCAGCGTTGACCGCGATGATCTTCCCGATGGCGGGGCGGGACAGTTCGTCAAGGTGATCGAGGCGCTGCGCCGTACGACCCCTGCTACCACGATCGAGATCCTGACACCCGATTTCAGGGGCAAGATGCGCGAAGCTGTCGAGGCGATTTGTATCGCTGGACCAGATGTTTACAACCATAATCTCGAAACAGTGCCAAGACTCTATCCGACCATCCGCCCCGGTGCGCGCTATTATGCCTCGCTGCGGCTGCTGGAGGAAGTCAAGCGCCACGATCCGCTGATCTTCACCAAGTCGGGCATTATGCTGGGGCTGGGCGAGCAGCGGCTCGAGGTGCATCAGGTGATGGACGATATGCGCACCGCGGATGTCGATTTCATCACCATGGGGCAATATCTCCAGCCAACGCCCAGGCACGCAAATGTCGAGGAATTCGTCACGCCTGCGGCGTTCGGCGCCTATGGCTCGATCGCGCGGGCCAAGGGCTTCCTGCAGGTAGCATCGAGCCCGCTGACCCGTTCAAGCTATCATGCGGGTGAGGATTTTGCGCAGATGCGCGCGGCCCGCGCGGAAAAGCTGGCAAAGCAAAGGGCCTGATGCCCGGCATACACGAAATCCGCCGGCTGCCATACAGCCGCGAGCAGATGTTCGACCTGGTCGCCGATGTTGGCCACTATGCCCGATTTTTGCCGTGGGTCGTGGCGACGAGGGTGAAATCCGACAGCGACGATTTGATGGTGGCTGACATGATCGTCGGCTTCAAGTCGCTGCGCGAGAAGTTCACCTCACGCGTGCACAAACATCGCCCCGAATGGATCGAGGTCCACTATGTCGATGGGCCGATGCGCGATCTCGACAACCGCTGGACATTTCGCGCGTTGCCTGATGGCGGTTGCGAGATCGAATTCCTGGTCGAATTCACCTTCAGGAACAGGGTGTTCGAGGCAATGGCGGGGCAATATTTCGACCGCGCCTTCCACCGTATGGTCGCGGCCTTCGAAGCGCGAGCGGACGCGCTTTACGGCAACAGCAGCTCAAGTGCGCATAGCGTCGCCTGACGGCGCACATCGGCCCGGTTCATGTCGGCAAACAACCTGAGCTCGCCTTCGGGTTCCCCCTCACCGTCGCGATAGGCGCGGGCGAAAACCACGGTCCCGACCGGCTTCTGCGCGGTTCCGCCATCGGGCCCTGCGACACCGCTGATCGCCACCGCCACATCGGCATTGCTGCGCTGGATCGCTCCATTCGCCATAGCCCAAACGCAGGCTATGGAAACCGCCCCGAACGTCTCGATTATGTCGCTGGCGACGCCCAGCATTTCCATCTTGGCCTCGTTGGAATAGGTAACCCAGCCCCGATCAAGCACGGCGGAAGATCCCGGTATCTCGGTCAGGGCAGCAGCGACCAGCCCGCCGGTGCAGCTTTCCGCCAGAGCGACCTTGCGCCCGGCGGCTGCGTTGGCCTCGACCACGCGGCGCGCCAGAGCGGCGACATCATCGGGAAATATAGTAGGTACGTCCATTATTGTATTCCAATGGCTTGCAGGCAGACAATCGCCTGTGCCGCGATTCCTTCGCCGCGCCCCGTAAACCCCAGCCGCTCGCTCGTGGTCGCCTTGACGCTGACCTGCGTTTGAGCCAGCCCGAGCAGCTCTGCCAGTCTTTTGCGCATCGCGTCCCGGTATGGGCCGATCCGCGGCGCTTCGCAAATCAGCGTGAGGTCGATATTGCCGATGGCATAGCCTGCCGCAGCGACGAGTTCGGCTGCATGGGTAAGGAACAGGTGCGATGGCGCGCCTTGCCATTGCGGATCGCTGGGCGGGAAGTGGCTGCCGATATCGCCCGCGGCAATCGCGCCGAGCAATGCATCGACCAGTGCGTGGATCGCCACATCGGCGTCGCTATGGCCCGAAAGCCCGAATTCGTGCGGAATATTGATCCCGCAGAGCCACAATTCGCACCCCTTTTCGAGGCGGTGCACGTCGAATCCCTGCCCGAAGCGGATGGTAGGGGCCATTGGCTGAAAATCCTCCGCAAAAGTCACTTTCGCCAGCCTTTCATCGCCGGCGACCAGCGTCGCACTGCCGCCCCACGCCAGCAGCACTTGAGCATCGTCGCCAGCATCGGGCTCGCCCTGCCACTCGCGATGCGCCGCAAGGATTGCGGCAAAGCGGAACGCCTGCGGGGTCTGGACCCGGCGCAGCTGTGCACGATCGGCCGGGCCTGCCATCAGATTGCCGTCACCCGCATGCGCAATGCTGTCAACCAGCGGCAGCACCGGAATTGCGCCCTCATGCCGATCGAGAGCGCCTAGCAGGCGGTCGATCACTGCCTCAGGCAAGTTGGGACGCGCCGCGTCGTGGATGAGGACATGATCGGGATTGCCGCTTGCCAGCGTCTCGAGTCCATTGCGGACCGATTGCTGCCTGCTCGCGCCGCCGGTGACCAGCCTGATACCTTCGAGGCCGGCAAGCACCTCACGCGCGATTTCTTCGCCGCCATCGGGTATCACCACGACCAACGGTTGTGCACCAGCACGCAGCAGTGCCTCTGCCGAATGCCGGACCAGCGGCTTGCCGCGCCATGGCGCGAATTGCTTGGGTACGCCCTGACCCGCACGCAGGCCCTTGCCAGCCGCGACGATGATGGCAGCAAAAGAGGGAAGGGGGGCGGAGCGGGTCACAGCGCGCAGCGCTTAGGGACTGGACGCGTGCAGCGCAATCCACTAAGCGCTGCCCAAAATTTAGGCACGTTAGCGAAAAATGAGCATCACTCCCCCACCTCCAACGCTCAAGCCCATCGATATCGGCCCCATCCGGGTCGATGTGCCGGTGGTGCTCGCGCCCATGACGGGGGTAACCGATCTGCCGTTCCGCCGCCTTGTGCGGCGCTATGGCTCAGGCCTCAACGTCACCGAAATGATCGCCAGCCAGGCGGCAATCCGTGACACGCGCCAAAGTATCCAGAAGGCCGCGTGGGATGCGATCGAGGAGCCGGTATCGATGCAACTGGTCGGCTGCGACCCTGAAAGCATGGGGGAGGCAGCACGACTCAACCAGGATCGCGGTGCGGCGATCATCGATATCAATTTCGGCTGCCCGGTGCGCAAGGTCACCAACGGCATGGCGGGCAGCGCGCTGATGCGCGAGGTCCCGCTCGCGACAAGGTTGATGGAAGCCACCGTCAAGGCGGTGAGCGTGCCAGTCACGGTCAAGATGCGCATGGGCTGGGACCATGCCAGCATGAATGCCCCCGAACTTGCGCGTATCGCCCAGGACCTTGGGGTGAAGATGATCACCGTGCATGGCCGCACGCGCAACCAGATGTACAGCGGCAGCGCCGATTGGAGTTTTGTCCGCAAGGTGAAAGAGGCGGTGTCGATCCCGGTCATCGTCAATGGTGACATCTGCGGGATTGCGGATGCGGCGCTCGCACTCGAACAATCGGGCGCCGACGGGGTAATGATCGGGCGAGGCGCCTATGGCAAGCCATGGCTGCTGGGTCAGGTCATGCATTGGTGGCAGACGGGCGAAAGCCTGCCTGCCCCGGCATTGCAGGAGCAGTTTGACACCCTGATTGAGCATTACCGCGCCATGCAGGAGCTGTATGGCCGCGATGTCGGGACCAAGGTCGCGCGCAAGCATCTGGGCTGGTACACCAAGGGGCTGCATGGCTCGGCGGAATTTCGCAACAAGGTCAATTTCATCGATGACCCCGAGCACGTCGTTGACGAGGTCGAGCGCTTTTATGAACCATTTTTGAGGACTTGTGCGGCATGATAATTGCCCCGGCCATTCTTGACCAGGCTCCTTGCCCAGATGCGCAGATCAGCGGGTTGATTTTCGGCTTGCTGCTGATCGATCCCGATGGCCTTGTTGCGCAAGTCAACCAAGCGACCGAGGATCTGCTGGGGCGCAGCGCCAAGCATCTATTGGGCCAGCATGCCGGAGCGGCGCTTCACGTACAGGACCCCAGGGTGCTTGCCCATCTTGACGAGCGCGGCGAAGCGTTGGTTGCCCGTGACATCGCATTGATCCTGGGTGACGGCGAAAAGCGGGTGAATCTCACGATTTCGCCGCTTTCAAATTTTCCGGGCTGGCGTGTCCTGACCCTGTCGGAACTGGGTCGCAATGATGCCGAACCGGGCGACGCGGGCGAACTGTCGGGCCTTGGCGCGCCGTCGATCCTGGCGCACGAGATCAAGAATCCGCTGGCGGCGATCCGCGGCGCCGGGCAGCTTGTCGAACGAAAGCTCGATCCGCAGGATCGCTCGCTTGCGCGGATGATCGTCGACGAGGTCGACCGGATCGCCCGCCTGATCGACCGGATGCAGCAATTGGGCAGCAGCGTCATCGGGCCGACTGCACCGTGCAACCTGCACGAAGCAATCCGCTCCGCGATTGCCACGGTTCGCGCGGCCGATCGCGGCACTGTGGAGGTGGTGGAGGAGTTCGATCCGTCGCTGCCGCCGGTCCTTGCCAACCAGGACGCGCTGCAACAGGTGCTGATCAACCTGATCTCGAACGCGCGCGATGCGGCAAGTTCGGCCTCCGACCCGCGTGTGACGGTGAAGACCCGCTTTGTCAGCGGGATGATGCTCAGCGCCATCCGGCTTGGCGCCAGGGTCAGGCTGCCGATCGAGATCGCCGTCATCGACAATGGGCCCGGGATCGATCCGGCGTTGCGTGACCATGTGTTCGAACCCTTCGTCACCTCGAAGAAATCGGGGCAGGGGTTGGGCCTTGCCCTGGTGCGCAAACTGGTACGCGACATGGCCGGCCGCATCAGTCACGATCGTGACGAGAAGGCCGGATTGACGCAGTTTCGCATTCATCTCCCGCTGGCGAGGGAAGGGGCAGCACGATGAGTGGGAAGATCTTGCTGGTGGAGGACGATCAGGCGATCGCAACAGTGATTACCGCCGCGCTGGAGGACGAAGGCATGCTGGTCCACAGGTGTGACAGCATCGCCGCGCGCGACCGGCTGCTGGCGGGACAGCGGTTCGATACCATGCTGACGGATGTCATGCTGGCTGATGGCGACGGGATCGCCACACTCGCGGCGGTCCGCACGATCGATCCTAACATGCCGGTGATTGTGCTGTCGGCGCAAAATACGCTCGATACCGCAGTGCGGGCGAGTGAGACGCAGGCGTTCGAGTATTTTCCCAAGCCCTTCGATCTTGAAGAACTGGTGCGCGCCACCCGGCAGGCGGCGGGCAGGCGGAGCGAGGATCGAGGCGACGCACCCGAGGCCGACGAGCATGCCGGGTTGCCGATGGTCGGCCGGAGTCAGGCTATGCAGGGCGTCTATCGCATGATTGCGCGCGTCCTGCGCAACGATCTGACCGTGCTGGTTACGGGCGAATCGGGCACCGGCAAGGAACTGGTCGCCGAAGCGATCCATCAACTTGGCGCGCGCAAATCGGGGCCGTTCGTTGCGGTCAATGCTGCGGCGATCCCGTCGGAGCTGATCGAGAGCGAGTTGTTCGGCCATGAAAAGGGCGCCTTCACGGGCGCGATCAACCAGGCGATCGGCAAGTTTGAGCAGGCCAATGGCGGAACTCTGTTCCTCGACGAGATCGGCGACATGCCTGCCGAAGCGCAGACCCGTCTGCTGCGCGCGCTGCAATCGGGCACCATACGCCGGGTCGGCGGCAGGCAGGAAATATCGGTCAACGCCCGGATCATCGCTGCCACCAACCGCAACCTGGCACCGATGATAGCCGCCGGGACATTCCGCGAGGACTTGTTCTATCGCCTAAACGTAGTGCCCATCGAGTTGCCGCCGCTGCGTCAACGCAGGGAGGATATCGGGGTGTTGGCCCAGCACTTCCTGGTCAAGGCAGCAGAGGACGGGCTATCCCGCCATGCCATTACCTCCGATGCCGTTCGTGCGCTGGAACAGAGAAGCTGGCCTGGCAATGTGCGCGAATTGCGCAACGTCATCTATCGTCTCGCGCTCATGGCGCGTGACGACACGATCGACGCGGCCAGCGTCCGCGATATTCTGGGCGATTCCGATTCAGTCGGCAAGCCGGGCAAGGCAGATGGCTTTCGGGCGGCGTTGGACCAATGGCTGGCATTGACCCCGGTACAGAAGGGCGCGCTCTACCGGAATGCGCTTGCTGCTTTCGAGAAGCCCTTGTTCGAGCATGCGCTGGCGCAGACGAGCGGAAACCAGCTGCGTGCGGCGCATGTGCTGGGGATCAATCGCAATACCTTGCGCAAGCGGATCGTCGAACTGGGGATCGATCCAGACCGCTTCGGCCATGCGATTTGATCGAGAGCTCAAACAAATGACTTGCACCTTTGCAACACTACTGTTGTAAACGAGCAACGATGGTTTCGCAGGCTGCCACCAACCAGATCAAGTCCCCCAGGTGGCGGCGGAAGTTTGTCGTCGCGTCGCGCCGGGCCAACGTGTTCCGCTGGCTCGAAATCATCAGTGCGGTGGCGCTACTCGCGGCGATCTGGAGTACCTGGTTCACTTTCACCAACGCCCCGCCCGACGGGCAGTTCCTGCCATCGGCGCAGGTGGCGGCGTTGCTGATCAGCACGCTGATCCCGGCAATGACACTGCTGGTGCTTATGGGGCGCCGCCTGGCGCTCAAGCGGGCAGCGGGCAGCACTGCGCGGCTGCATGTGAGGTTGGTGTTCTTTTTTTCGGTGATTGCGGCCGTTCCCACACTGTTGGTTGCGGGTTTCGCAGCGCTCCTGTTCCAGCTGGGGGTCGATTTCTGGTTCTCCGACAATTCGCGCGGATTGATGGAAAATGCCCGCGAGCTGGCCGAAGGCTATTACGCGGAAAACCAGCTCAATGTTGCCGACGAGACAATCGCCATGGCCGGTGACATGCGCTTCTACCTTGAACGGGGGGCGCTGACCGACGAGGGTTTTGCCGAGTTCTACGCCTATCAGGCCCAGGCCCGTGACCTGACCGAATCCGCAATCTTCCAGCAGTTGGCCGATGGTTCGCTGCGCACGGCAGCGATCTTTGATCTGATGGCCGAAAACCAGCCGCTTGAATTCGGGGCGATGGCGCTTCCCAGGCTTTCATCGGGCGATCCGGTGGTGGTTGAGGGTAACCCGCAGCGCATTGCCGCGGTTGCCCCGATCGACCGGAACAGCGGCATATACCTTTACAACGCCCGCAGTTCGGAGGCCGGATCGTTCAGTTACTGGGAGCGCGCGCAGTCGATCTATAAAACCTACCAATCGCTGACCCTTCGTGCGCGGGCGCTGCAATTGCGGTTCAACCTTGCGCTGGTCGCGGTCAGCCTGGCGCTGGTCGGATTGGCGGTGTGGTTCGCGCTGCGCTTTGCCGACCGGCAGGTTGAGCCTTTAACCGATCTGGTCGCCGCCGCTCGCGAAGTCGGGGCGGGCAACTTCACCCTGCGTGTAAAGGGGCGCAAGGGCGGTGATGAAATCGGGCTGCTCAATCGCGCCTTCAACCGCATGACTGCGCAGCTGGAAAAGCAGACCGATGCGCTGGTGAATGCCAATCGGCAAATCGACGACCGGCGGGCCTTCATGGAGGCGGTGCTCGAATCGGTTACGGCAGGCGTCATTTCAGTCGGCGGAAACGGCCGCGTCCAGCTGATGAACAGCTCGGCGCAGAGACTTCTCACAGGCCGCGAGGATGGGCCGGGAGTCGGCATCGAGCTGTCGGCAGTGGCGCCGGAAATCCATCGCCTGATCCAGGCGGGGCTCAAGAGCGGCGTAGTGACGCAGGCCAAGGGAGACGACTTGCTGACGCTCGCGGTCAGGATAGCGCCCGAGCGGGGCGGGCATGTCATCACTTTCGAGGACATCACGCGCCAGCTTCTCGATCAGCGCCAGGCCGCGTGGTCGGATGTCGCGCGCCGGATTGCGCACGAGATCAAGAACCCACTCACCCCCATCCAGCTTGCGACCGAGCGGCTCAAGCGGCGCTATCGCAAGCAGATCGAAAGCGATGGCGAACTGTTTGACGAACTGACCCTCACCATCGTCCGGCAAGTTGGCGACCTGCGCAAGATGGTGGACGAATTCTCTTCGTTCGCCCGTCTGCCCAAGCCCAACTTCCGCATGGAAGACGCACTCGATCTGGTCCGCCAGTCGTTGTTCCTGCAGGAGGTTGCGCATCCGAAGATCGATTTCGTGCTCGATGCCGACACATCGCTTGATTTCGCCCTGTCCTGCGATCGGCACCAGTTGGGTCAGGCAATGACCAATGTGCTCAAGAATGCGGTCGAGGCGGTCGAGGCGCGCGCGAAATCGGCAGAGCCCGACTATCGCGGCCGGATCGCGGTGGGCATGACGATCGATGAGGAGATGCTGACAATCGTGGTCGAAGACAACGGCATCGGTCTGCCACAAGACCGCGAGCGGATTCTCGAACCCTATGTCACCACGCGCGAAAAGGGCACGGGCCTGGGGCTGGCGATCGTCAACAAGATTGTCGATGAACATGGCGGCGAGATTTCATTCTCAGCCGGAACGAGCGGAGGAACGCGCGTCGTTCTCAAGTTTGCGCGCGATCCGCTCGTTGCAATAAGGGAAGCAGCAGACTGATGGCGCTCGATATTCTCATTGTCGATGACGAACGCGATATACGCGAGCTTGTGGCCGGCGTGCTGAGCGATGAAGGTTACGATTGCCGGACTGCGGGCGACAGCAGGACTGCGCTGACCATGATCGACGAACGCAGGCCCAGCCTGGTCCTGCTCGACGTCTGGCTGCACGGCAGCGAGATGGACGGCCTCGAAGTGCTCGACGCGATCAAGTCGCGCGAGCCGCAGCTTCCGGTGATCATATTTTCGGGGCACGGCAATATCGACACTGCGGTTTCGGCGGTCAGCCGCGGCGCTATGGATTTCATCGAAAAACCGTTCGAGGCGGAGCGTCTGCTACTGCTGGTGGACAGAGCTACCGAAACCGAGCGACTGAGGCGCGAAATCTCGCGCCTGCGCGAAGGATTCAGCCGCGGCGAGGAGTTCACCGGCAACTCGGGCCAGATCAACGCGGTGCGGGCCACGCTCAAGCGTGTTGCGGCAACGGGCAGCAGGGTGCTGATTTCCGGCCCGGCCGGGTCAGGCAAGGAAGTTGCTGCGCGGTTGCTGCACAGCTGGAGCCAGCGGGCAAACAACGCCTTCGTCATCGTCAATTCGGCGCGCATCACGCCCGAGCGCTTCGAGCAGGAGCTGTTCGGCGAGGAGATCGACGGCAAGCTGGTGCGTCCCGGCTTGCTCGAGCTTGCCGATGGAGGCACGCTCTACCTCGACGAGGTGTCGGACATGCCGCTTTCGACGCAGGCGCGGATCCTGCGCGTGCTGACGGAACAGAGCTTCGTGCGGGTAGGGGGCACGCGCCAGATCGGGGTGGATGTGCGGGTGGTTTCGTCCAGCTCGCGCGATCTGGCCGCCGAAATGTCCGAACGACGCTTTCGTGAGGATCTGTTCTATCGCCTCAACGTGGTGCCGGTCTGCGTTCCCTCGCTGGCAGAGAGGCGAGAGGACATTCCGGCATTGGCCGAACATTTCTTCACCCGCTATTCCGCTGAACAGGGGATAGCGCCGCCCGTCCTTACCAAAGACGCGATCGCGGCCTTGCAGGCCTACGACTGGCCCGGCAATGTCCGCCAGCTGCGAAATGTGGTCGAGCGCACGATCATCATGACGCCGCGCGAACGCCTCACCGTCGTCGAAACCGATATGCTGCCGGCAGACCTGTTCGGGAATTCGCAGCTCGAAAACGGCCAGGGTTACTCGGCAATGATGGGCGCACCGCTGCGCGAGGCCCGCGAGAACTTCGAACGCGAATATCTGGCAGTCCAGATTCGCCGCTTTTCCGGGAATATTTCGAAGACGGCCGCGTTCATCGGAATGGAAAGGTCTGCGCTACATCGTAAGCTCAAGCTGTTGGGGATGACCGACAAGGCCGAGGGCCAGCCCGACGAATGAGCGAAATTTGATCGAACTTTCATCGGGCGCGCGTCAATTCGATGATTGCACGCCCCGCTGAATTGCCTAAAAGTGCAAGGATCGGACGGCTCGGGCCGATGGACAGGACCGGGCCAGATCGCGGACCGCAAGGGCGGCCGCCAAGAACAGGAGACAAGACATGTCAGACGGGCAGACCCTTTCCGCACGCCCACGTCCCAAGAAGGACAGCAAGAAGGTTGAAAGTGCCGCCGTTGACCGACCGGTCAACCTCCAGGACGCTTTTCTGAACCTGCTGCGCAAGCACAAGACCCCGGTGACGATCTTTCTCGTCAAGGGAGTCAAGTTGCAGGGCATTGTCACATGGTTTGACAACTTCTCGATCCTGCTGCGCCGGGACGGACAATCGCAACTGGTGTACAAACATGCGATCTCCACCATCATGCCGGGCCAACCGCTCGACGCCGGGCAGTTCACGAGTCAGGCAGGCAATCGCAAGCTTCGGCTGCTGCAGGACGTGTTTCTCAGCCGGGTTTGCGATGCGCAGGTGCAAGTCACCATGTTCCTGGTCAATGGCGTGATGTTGCAGGGCCGGATCGCTGCATTCGACCTCTTTTGCACTCTTCTCGAACGCGACGGCTTTGTTCAGCTCGCCTACAAGCACGCCGTATCGACCATCCAGCCGGCGGCGCATGTCGATCTCAGCGACGGTCTTGAAGGCGAAGACGACTGAGCTTTACCGGCGAGCCACGCGAGGAAGTCGCCCGCGGCGCGCGGGCGCTGGTGTTGTGCCCGGAGATCAAGGGCCAACGCCACGATCTCGACGGGAAGGGCAGGCTGGACGAGGCGTGTGGACTGGCGCTGGCGATTGGACTTCAGATCGTCGAAGCAAGTTTGCTGCCAGTCCGCTCCGTTCGTGCCAACACCCTGTTCGGCAGCGGCCAGGTTGAGCGCATTGCCGCCGATTGTGAGCTGCATTCGGCCGAACTGGTCGTCGTCGATGGCGCGCTGAGCGCAATCCAGCAGCGCAACCTCGAAGAAAAGCTGGGGCGTAAGGTAATCGACCGCACCGGGCTGATTCTCGAGATCTTCGGCGAACGCGCGGCCACCGCGGAGGGGCGGCTTCAGGTCGAACTGGCGCATCTCGACTATCAACAAAGCCGCCTGGTGCGAAGCTGGACCCACCTCGAGCGCCAGCGCGGCGGCTTCGGCTTTCTCGGCGGCCCTGGCGAGACGCAGATCGAGGCCGACCGGCGGATGATCCGCCAGCGCATGGGCCGGTTGCGGCGCGAGCTGGAGCAGGTGCGCAAGACCCGCAAGCTGCATCGCGGCAGGCGCGAAAAGGCGCCTTGGCCGGTGATCGCATTGGTCGGTTATACCAACGCCGGCAAATCGTCGCTGTTCAACCGGCTCACCGGATCGGATGTAATGGCGGAAGATCTGCTCTTCGCCACGCTCGACCCGACGATGCGTGCGATCGGTCTGCCCGGGATAGAAAAGGCGATCCTTTCGGATACGGTCGGCTTCATCTCGGACCTGCCGACGCAGCTGGTTGCAGCCTTTCGGGCGACGCTGGAAGAGGTCACTTCGGCCGACCTCATCCTTCACGTTCGCGACATGGCCAATGCCGCGCACAGTGCGCAGAAAAAACAGGTCATGGCGGTGCTCGCTGATCTCGGCATTGTCGATCTGCAATCCGGTGAAAGCTCAATCCCGATCCTTGAAGTCTGGAACAAGATCGACCTGCTTGCGCCCGAAGAAGCGCAGGAGCTTGACCGGGTCTGCCGCGAGCGAGAGGACGCTGTGGCAATCTCAGCGGTGACAGGGGAGGGGATTGAACCCCTGCTCGATCGCGTGTCGCAAATGTTGACCGGTGAGGCGCGCGAATTTGAGCTGCTGCTGCCAGCCAGTGACGGCAGGCGGATTGCCTGGCTGCATGCGCACGGCGAAGTGATATCCGACGAGGAGTCCACTGGCACGGGGGAGGCATTGCGCAAGCTGGTGGTACGGCTCAATCCCAAGGAATTCGGGCAGTTCCGCTCGCTATAGAGCCGTCAGGTGCGTTCCCGGCCTTTGACCTGCTGCCAAAGCTCCTCCTGCTCATCGAGCGTTAGTTCGGAAAATTGCGGCCCGGCCAATTGCTCCATGGCCTTGAATCGTGTTTCAAACTTGTGGTTCGCCGCGCGCAGGGCTTCTTCGGCATTGATGCCATAAGCGCGAACCAGATTGACCGCGGCAAACAGCAGGTCGCCCGCTTCCTCTTTGCGCTCGTTCTCTGAACTCGCCTCGGCAAGCTCTTTCAATTCCTCATAAATTTTTGCCAGCGGCCCTAAAATATCGGGCCAGTCGAACCCGGTGCGGGCGGCGCGTTTTTGCAGTTTCTGTGCACGGAGCAAGGCCGGCAAGGCCGCGGCAACTCCGTCAATGGCGCTGAGGGCGCCTTTGTCCACGCGCTCTTGCGCCTTTATAGCTTCCCAATGTTCGTCGCGGGGCACTGTTCTGGTCGATTCGTTACCGAAGATATGCGGGTGCCGCGCGACCAGCTTGTCCGCGATTGAGCGGGCGATGTCGTCCAAGTTGAACAGACCATCTTCTTCGGCAATGCGTGCCTGGAACACCACCTGAAACAGAAGATCGCCGAGTTCATCCTTGATCTCGTTCGGATCGCCACGTTCAACCGCATCGGCAACTTCATAAGCTTCTTCGATCGTATGCGGGACGATAGTGGCAGATGTTTGCGCAAGGTCCCATTCGCATCCGCGTTGCGGATCGCGCAGTGTGGCCATGATCGCGAGAAGGCGGGATATTTGATCGACCACACGACACCCAGGCAAGATTGATAATATATATTATGTTAAATTAAAGAGGGAGGCGCTGCGATCAAGCCAGTCAGGCGCCCCGCATCGTACCGAACAGGAAAAAGACCCCCATGAATATCGCCATCCACACAAACGCCATGCGTAGCGCCTTGCTCCAGTTCAATCGATGTGAAGCAAGTGCGCCGCCGACAAGGATGAGCCATCCAGTCAGCGCCACGATCTGCACGGTATCGACCTCGTTCACGCGATCAGTTCCATCCCGTCATATCCCACAAGCACATGCGCCGGTGTTTCCGACTCAATTGCGGCATAATCCATGCTCTTGTCGAGATGGCTGAGCACAAGTTTCTTTGCCTGGCACCGCTCCGCAAGATCCAGGGCCATCGCAAGATTGGCATGCGTGGGATGCGGCTCGCGCCTGAGGCAATCGGAAACGAGAATATCCACCCCACTAAACAACCGGATCATGTCATCCGTAATCGCACTATAATCAGTTGCATAGGCAATACACCTGCCATCAGCCTCGAAACGGAAGCCGGTCGTTTCGCCAGGGCCATGCGGCATCTGGCACCAACTTACGGCGAAACCGGCAAACAGCCGCAGCCGGTCGAGCGACTCTATCATGGCGATCGTGGGATAGCCGTGCTGGCCGGAAAACACATAACCGAAGCGCTGGCGAAGTCTGTGGACGGTCTCGCTCGATGCGAATCCCGGTATTGGCCCGCCGCGGCCATAGCGCAGCACCCGTAGATCATCGATCCCGTGGCAGTGATCGGCGTGATCGTGCGTCCAGAACACGCCGTCGATCCGGTCAATGTTGTTATCGAGCAACTGCTGCCTGAGATCGGTCGAGGTGTCGACCAGCAGGCGGCCGCCATCATCGCTCTCGACCAGGATGGAAACACGGCTGCGGCGGTTTCTGGGTTCGGCGGGATCGCAGTCGCCCCAGTCATTGCCGATGCGCGGAACCCCGGTCGAGGTGCCGGAACCTAATACGACCAGCTTCAAGACACGGCCTTGCTGAACAACCGGAAAAAATTTGCCGTCGTATTGTCGGCAAGCCTGTCCAATGGTTCGCCGCGCAAATCAGCAAGGAATCCTGCCGTGTCAGCGACGAATGCCGGCTCACACGGCCTGCCGCGATGCGGGACCGGGGCCAGAAACGGGCTATCGGTTTCGACCAGCAAGCGATCCTTGGGAATTACTCTTGCGATTTCCTGTAGTTCCGCTGCATTCTTGAACGTGACTATGCCGGAAATCGAGATCGAAAGGCCCAGCTGCAACACACGCTCAGCGAAAGCGGCAGAGGCGGTGAAGCAATGGATCAATGCCGGGAAAACCCCTTTATCCATCTCATCCGAGAGAATGGCGAGTGTGTCATCCTCGGCATCGCGGGTATGCACGATCAAGGGCAAGCCGGTTTCGCGCGCGACGCCGATATGCACACGGAAAAGATCGCGCTGAACGCCGCGATCCGATTTATCGTAGTAATAATCGAGCCCCGTCTCGCCGATCCCGATCACTCGCGGATGCGACGATGCCGTGAGCAGCGCTTCCGCGCCCAGATCCGCATGAGCATCGGCCTCGTGCGGATGAATGCCCACACTGGCCCAGACGTCAGCCTCGCGCTCCGCAGTTGCGATGACCTGCGCCCATTCCGACTGGCGAGTTGAGATATTGAGGAAGTGCCCCACCCCGGCCTCGCGCGCCCGTGCCAACACTCCGGCCTGATCCTCGACCAGCCCCTTGTACTCGAGATGGCAGTGGCTATCGACCAGCATCACGCGGCGGCCTCCTCCTCGGGCAATTCAAGGCGCGGGAATACGCCGACCGGCTGAGATACAGAAAAGCCGCTCTCGACCAGGCGGTGAAGCCAGTCGTCGTCATTCAGCGCCGTAAAGTTGCGCGCATCCGCACCGACTCCAATCTGATCGAGCAGCTTGTCCGCAGATGACGGAACAACGGGCCGAACCGCGATGCTGAGCGCGCGAACGCAGCGGAACAGCGTCATCAACACAGCCTCCATCCTTGCGGGATCGGTTTTGCGAAGCGACCACGGGGCTTGTTCATCGACGTACTGATTGCAGGCATGGACAGCGCGCATCCAGGCATCGAGCCCTATACTGAAATTGAGTGCCTCGAACTCGCGCGGCAGCAGGTTGCAGCAGGCATCGTTGACCACGCCCTCAAGCCCAATATCCTCGTCAGCAGGTGAATAATCGCTGTTGAGCTTCCCACCGATATTTTTGAAAATCATCGACAATGTCCGCTGCGCCAGGTTGCCGAAGCTGTTCGCCAGTTCGGCATTGGTGCGCGTCACGATCGCTTCGGGCGAATAGCTGCCATCCTGCCCGAAGGCGATTTCGCGCATGAAGAAATAGCGCAGGTTATCGACCCCGAACCGCTCGGCAAGTTCCATCGGGTCAACGACATTGCCCGCGCTCTTGCTCATCTTCTCCCCGCCGCGCGCCAGCAGAAATCCATGTCCGAAAACCTGTTTGGGCAGCGGCAGACCCGCGCTCATCAGGAAGGCAGGCCAAAATACCGTATGGAACCGAACGATATCCTTGCCGATCATGTGGATGTCGGCGGGCCAGAATTTCTGGAATTGCTCGCCTTGCGCATCGGGAAATCCGACGCCGGTCATATAGGTCGTCAGCGCGTCGACCCAGACATACATGACATGCCCGTCCGAGCCCGGCACCGGCACGCCCCAGTCGAAGCTGGTGCGCGAGACGCTGAGATCTTTGAGCCCGCCCTCGACGAAGCGCATCACTTCGTTGCGGCGGCTTTCAGGGCGGATGAAATCGGGATTGTCGCGGTAGTGCGCGAGCAACCGCTCCTGATAGTTCGACAGGCGGAAGAACCAGGTTTCCTCCGCCGTCCATTCGACGGGCGTTCCCTGCGGCGAGAGTTTTTCGCCTCCTTCGCCTTCAGACAATTCGCTTTCGTCGTAGAATGCCTCGTCGCGGACCGAATACCAGCCCTCGTAACGGTCAAGATAGAGATCGCCCGCCGCCTCCATCCGTTTCCACAACTCAATGCTTGCCGCGTGATGGCGCGGCTCGGTGGTGCGTACGAATGCATCGCACGAGATGTTGAGCCTGGCGCACATCTCACGGAAATAGCCTGACATCTCGTTGGCAAGATCGATGGTTTCCCGCCCGGCCTTGCGCGCGGTCTGGTCCATCTTGAGCCCGTGCTCGTCGGTGCCGGTGACGAAAAAGACCTCGCGGCCGCGCGCGCGCTGGAACCGCGCCATGACATCGGTGGCTATCCCTTCATAGGCGTGGCCGATATGCGGGCGTCCATTGGGATAGTTGATCGCAGTGGTGATATAGAATGGCTCAGGCATCGGCGCGTTCGCTAGCTGCCGCGGCGCGTGCAAGCAAGCTTCCGATTTCCATGACCAGCAGGCCGACATCGAAATTGTAGGTGGAGGCTTGCCCGGCAAGTTCCACCAGCGCCGCGTGCGCGTCGATCAGCTGCGGGCTGCGGTCCGGACTGCATCGCTCCGCCTGCTGCGCCGCAATTGCCCGGGCAAGATCGAGTGCAGCCTGGATTCGGGCGCGGTCCGGCCTTGCCCCGATCGCCGCGACAAGCTGCCCCCTCAACTTGAACGCCGGGTCCCCCTGTTCGGCAATCTCGCGCATCAAGGCGGCAACGGGTGCCAGATTCTGTTCGATGAACCCCATCGCAGCACCGAATGAACCGCCGGCAGCGCTGATAGCGGCTTCGCTTGCCCGAAGATCGGCATCGGGTGCGTACTGGCGCAGCATTTGCGCAATCTGGTTGTCGCTCAGCTCGGCAAAGCGCAGCATCCGGCAGCGCGAGCGGATCGTTGGCAGCAGACGCTGGGGCCGGTGCGCCACCAGCAGGAAGTATGTGCCCTGCGGCGGTTCCTCAAGGCTCTTGAGCAGCGCGTTCGAGGCCGATTTTTCCAGATCGTCAGCCGGATCGATAATGACCGCGCGGCGCGAACCCAGCGTTGGCCTGGTGAACAGGCGTTGTTGCATCGCCCTGATCTGTGCCACCGAAATGCCGCGCTTGATCTCGTACGCCTTGCCCTCCTGCCGCTTGGCCTCCTCCTTTTCGTCCTTGGGCAAATGCGTAAGGACAAGGATATCCGGATGGTCCACCGCGGGCTGCTGAATTCCGTCCTCTGCCACCAGCGCGCGCGCGGCGGCCAGCGCGAATTCGCGCTTGCCCAGGCCCGCCTTGCCCGCCAACAGCCAGGCATGGTGCATCCGCGCACCGCCCATGGCCTCGTGCCATTCCCGCCGCGGCTCGGCATGATTGGGCCATTCCATCGCTACCGCTCCAGCAGCGGCGCGATGGCGCGCCAGATGCGTTGATGGATGTCTTGCGGGTCGCCATTGCCATCGATCACGGCGAAGCCTTCTGGGTCAGCTTCGGCAATCCGGCGAAATGCCTGCGCGACGTCGCGATGATATTCCGCCTGGCGTCCGCCAATTGCATCGGTCCCGTCACCATCGCGCCCGGCAATGCGCGCGGCGGTTGTCCGTTCATCAACCTCGATCAGCAGCGTCAGATCGGGCCGCAGACCACCGCTGCCAATCTCGTGCAGGGCAACGATTGCCCGCTCGCCCAGCCCTCCTGCTACGCCCTGATAGGCTCTGCTCGAATCGACAAAGCGGTCGCAGATGATCCAGCGCCCGGCTTCGAGCGCAGGGCGGATGCGGCGCGCGACATGGTCGGCCCTGGCGGCGGCAAACAGCAGCGCCTCGGCCTCGGCACCCCAACCTTCACCAGGCGGGTGGAGAAGCAGCGCCCTGATCGCCTCCGCGCCCGGAGTTCCGCCCGGTTCGCGCGTGAGTTCAACCGTAATGCCGCGCTGGGTCAAGGCATCCGCCAAAAGCCGGGACTGGGTGGATTTACCCGTCCCCTCCCCCCCTTCGAGCGCGATGAAGCGTCCGCGCGTCATGTGAACAGACCCATGACTGCGTTGACAATGCGATAGAATACGCCCGCCTTGCCAACGTCATGTGCCGCCAGCAGCGAAATGCGCCCGGGCGGCATGCCTGCGACCACGATTTCGAGTTCGGCCAGCTTGTCGCCCGCAGCAAAGGGCGCGCGTATGGGGCCCTCGTAATGGAGCCTCAACACGACTTGGGGATTGGTTCCTTTCGGCACCGTCGCGACTATCGGCCCGCGAGCGACCAGGTCGACCGATCGTGCAGTGCCGCCCTGAACCCTTGCCGCAGCGATGCTTTTGCCCTTGGCCAGCAGCAGGCGCTGCTCGAATGCGCCGAAGCCCCATTCGATCATTGCACGCGCGGCCTTGTCACGATCGCGGTGATGTTCGGCCCCGGCCACAACTACGGCCAGCCGTCTGCCGCCCCGTTCGGCCGAGCCGAGAAAGCCGTAGCCTGCCTGATTGGTGAACCCGGTCTTGATTCCGTCAGCCCCGGCAACGTGCCCAATCAGCGGATCGTGATTGCGCTGCGTAATCCCGCCATAAGTCAGGGCCGGTCTGCCTATATAGCGGCGATATAACGCCGAATGACGCTCGATCATGGCCTGTGCCAGCGCGACCAGATCGCGCGCGGAGACAAAGGTGCGCCCTTCGTCGGGCCAGCCGTTGGGCGTGCCGAAATGCGAGTTGACCATTCCGATGGCGCGGGCATTGGCATTCATCAGCGCCGTCCAGTTCTCTACCGATCCTGCCGCGCCTTCGGCCAGAACGATCGACCCGTCATTGGCCGAAACCGTCGCAATCCCGCGCAGCAACTGATCCACGCTCACCCGCGCATCCTGTTCGAGGAACATGGTCGAGCCCTTGCGCCGCCACTCGGCAAAGCTCTCGGGTCGATATGCCATCACCTGCTGTGGTTTGAGCTTGCCCGCGTCGATCATCTCGAAAGCGGTATAGAGCGTCATCACCTTGGTGATCGAGGCAGGGATGAAGCGCCTGTCTGCATTGCGTGCGTAAAGCACCTGCCCCGATGACAGGTCCATCAGCAGCACGATCGGGACAGAATCGGACTCAGGCGGAAAGGTTGGCACACCGCGTGCACCTGCCGGACCGGCCAGGCAGGTCAACAACGCCAGCAATGTCAGGAAATGTGCGCTGATACGCAAAACCGGCTCCCACGAAATAACGACCGGCTATAACCCCGGCGCAGCAACATGGCGAGCGCCGCGCTCTGCTTTCCACGCCAAATGCGGCAGGATCACCGGGAAATCTCGTCGGCCAGCAAACCCACGCTCATCGCGTAATAATTCGAGCAATTATAGGCGAGGATCGCGCGGTAGTTCGACGTGAGCAGCCACGCAGCGGTGCCAGGGCCATCGGGCTGGAACAGTGCGGCCAAGGCATCGGGCGCGAGATAGTCCTGCGGCTGCACACCAAGCGCGCGCCATTCGGTCACGGTTTTCCACTGGCTGTGCCGGTCATGCACGCGCGGGCAGGTCGGAGCATTGAGCTCAGTCTTGACCGCGCCCCAGTCAAACCCGGCGGGCACCGAAGCGCGAACGCCCCAGGGTTGTCCTCGCCGCCAGCCGGCATCGCGGAAATAATTGGCGATCGATGCGAAGGTATCGGCCTGGTTGGTGAAGATGTCAGCGCGCCCGTCGCCATCGCCGTCGGCGGCAAGGCGCAGGTAAACGCTGGGCAGGAATTGGGGATTGCCGAATGCCCCTGCCCAACTGCCAACCAGTGTCGATCGTGAATAGCCCTTGTCGGCAACCTTGAGCAGACTCACGAACTCATCCGCGAACAGTTCGCGCCTGCGCCCTTCCCAGGCAAGCGTTGCCAGCGCCTGCGAAAGATCGAACGTGCCTTTGATCTGACCATAGCCGGTTTCATGCCCGTAGATTGCAACAATGATCTTGCCTGGCACGCCGTATTGCTGCTCGATCCGGAATAGGGTCTGGAGATTGCTGCGATAGACGCCGCGCCCGCCGTTGATGCGCGCGGCATCGACGTGCCGGTCGAGATAGGCGCCCAGCCGCGGGTATCCGCTGTTGGTGGGCGTGCCGGGCTGCGCGCGGTCAAGCCGGATCACCCTGTCATTGGGGGTGAGCCCCGAAGTCATGCGGGAGATTGTCGCCTCGCTCACTCCTTCGCCCCGTGCGCGGGCGATCAGCAGCTGGACGTAGGCGTCAAAACCAACCGCTCCTTGCGTCTCAGCCGCAATCTGCGGCTGTTGAGCGGAAGCAAACGTGGCCGACAGCAGCAGAACGGTGGCAATTGACACGGTGCGCAAGCTCATGCCTGCTTTCTGTCATATCCAGCCTTAACCCGAAACAACAATTGCCTCGTGACAGCCGCCCCGCCCGGCGCTAGCAGGCCGCGAAGTGGACAGGTGGCCGAGTGGTTTAAGGCAGCGGTCTTGAAAACCGCCGTGGGTGCAAGCCCACCGTGGGTTCGAATCCCACCCTGTCCGCCAGCAGTGTCCACCGTAAGGTGGGCGATGATGGTGGACTGCGGCGAGGCTGAAGAGCCCATGGTTCGGAGTCGAAGCCGCGCAGCGGCGCAGACGTATGGAGCGAAGCGGAATACAATCCCACCCTGTCCGCCATTCCCCGATGCAATGCTCGCCGCGCACGCTATTTCCCGCCACGTCCAAGGATCTCGTCGATCTGTTCGCGCAGTTTGGGGTCCCATTCGGCACGCAGCTCGCGGACCTTGGCTATGAGCGGCTCGTTCTCATGCGCAGGCACGTCGATCTGGTAGAGGTCGGCCAGCGCGCGCATCGAAGAGCGGTCCATCGCCTCGAACGCATCGACCATCGCGTGGGCTGACTGGGGATCATGCCCAAGCGCCTCGAGCGCGGAGCGGCCGATGCGTAGCGAGGAGTCATAAGTCTCGCGGATAACGTCGCGGCACCCCAGCGCCCACAGTTTGTAAACATGATCGCGGTCGATCGCGCGCGCGGTGATGTGCACCTGCGGATAGGTTCGGGCCACATACCCGACCAGCCTGTCGATCTGCTCCTTCCCGTCGAGCGCGATCACCAGCAGCCGTGCGTGGGCGATTCCTGCGCTTTCGAGCAGGTCAGGCCGCGTGGCATCGCCAAAATAGGTCCGTATGCCGAATTTCTTGAGGTTTTCGAGGTGGCGCGAATCGTGATCGATCACCGTCGCCTTGTGGCCCGCCGCATCGAGTATGCGATCGACGATCCCGCCTACGCGTCCTCGCCCGGCGATGATAATCGGATTCTTTTCCTCGATAGCATCGGGCGACGCTTCTTCGCCGCTGCAATAGGCCGCCGCGATCAGCCGATCATAAACGATGAACAGCAGCGGCGTGACAAGCATCGAAAGCGCCACGACCAGCAGCAGCAGATCGGCCAGCGGCTCGTCAAAAACGAAGCTGGAGGTGGCAAACGCGATGAGGACGAAGGCGAATTCGCCCGCCTGCGCCAGGCTAAGAACGAACAGCCACCCCGCCTGCCGCCTGACCCCTGCCAGCCGCGCAATCAGCGCCAGCACGGCGATTTTGGCAACGATCACCAGCGCGGTCCACAGCAGGACCTCGCCGATCTGCTCAAAGGCAAGCGCGAAATTCACCCCCGCCCCCACGGTGATGAAGAACAGGCCGAGCAGCAGACCCTTAAACGGTTCGATATCGGATTCGAGTTCGTGGCGATACTCGCTGTTGGCCAGCACCACGCCCGCAAGGAAGGTGCCCAGCGCCGGGGAAAGCCCGACGAGCGACATCAAGAGCGCGATACCGATCACGAACATCAACGCGGTGCCGGTGAACAGTTCGCGCAGTTGTGCGGCGGCGATGAAGCGGAAGATCGGGCGGGTGAGCGTGTTGCCGATGAAGGCGACGAGGGCCACCGCCGCCACGGTGACGATTCCGGCGAGCCACGCGGGCATGTCGCCGGTGAGCGTCCAGGCAGCGCCATGCGCGCCTTCGCCGATTGCGCGACCCGCTTGCTCCGCCAGCTGAGGCACCGCCAGCAATGGCAGGATCGCCAGGATCGGGATTACCGCCACATCCTGCACCAACAGCACGGCAAAGCTTGCCTCGCCGCCTTCGCTCCTCAAAAGCCCCTTCTCGCGCAGGGTCTGGATGATGATCGCGGTCGAGGACAGCGCCAGCACCATGCCGATGCCGATCGCGGTGCGCCAATCATTCCCGTAGGCGAGTGCAATCGCGCCGATCACCAACGTGGTCAGCACCACCTGGCCGCCGCCCATGCCGATCAGCCGTCTGCGCATATCCCACAAGCGTTTCGGTTCGAGTTCGAGGCCGACCAGAAACAGCATCATCACCACGCCGAATTCGGCGAAGACCTGAAGCTGCCCGACATCGACCTTGAGCGTACCCAGCAGCGGGCTGATCGCCATTCCGGCGAGAAGATAGCCGAGCACCGACCCCAGCCCGAAGCGCGTCGCCAGCGGCACCGCCACCAGCCCGGCGACCAGGATCAGGAAGGCGAGGAGCAGAAAATCGGTCATTGCGCCTCCCCCCCTATGCGCTCAGATGTGCAGCGCCCGCCCGTAAGCGCCCAGCACGCTTTCGTGCATCATTTCGGACAGCGTGGGATGCGGGAACACCGTCTGCATCAGTTCCGCTTCGGTGGTTTCGAGCTGCTTGCCCACGGTATAGCCCTGGATCAGTTCGGTCACTTCGGCGCCGATCATGTGCGCGCCGAGCAGTTCGCCGGTCTTCGCATCGAACACGGTCTTCACGAAACCTTCCGCCTCGCCCAGCGCAATCGCCTTGCCATTGCCGATGAAGGGGAAGTTGCCGACCTTGACCGCGTAACCAGCCTCCTTCGCCTTGGCCTCGGTCATGCCGACGCTGGCGATCTGCGGGTGGCAATAGGTGCAGCCGGGGATGTTATTGCGGTCGAGCGGGTGCGGATGCACATCCTTGTTGCCCAGCTCCTGAGCGATCGCTTCGGCGGCGGTAACGCCCTCATGGCTTGCCTTGTGCGCCAGCCACGGCCCCGGCGTGCAATCGCCAATCGCCCACAGGCCCTTCGATTTCGTGCGGCCATAAGGATCGATCTGGATGAAGCCGCGGTCCATTTCCGCCAGCTTTTCGAGGCCGATATTTTCGGTATTGGGCACGATCCCGATGGCGACAATTGCATGGGTGAACTCCTGCTCGCTGACCTTGCCCGCCTTGTCCTTGATTTTCGCCTTCACGCCGCTGACGCTGGCCTTGAGGTCTTCCACCCCCGCGCCGGTCATCACCGTCATGCCCTGCTTGGTGAGCGATTTTTCAAGGAAGGCGGAAACGTCGGCATCCTCGACCGGCACCACCCGGTCGAGCATTTCGACCACGGTAACCTCGGCGCCCAGATCGTTGTAGAAACTGGCGAATTCGATCCCGATTGCGCCCGATCCGATCACCAGCAGCTTTTTGGGCATTTCCGGCGGGGTCATTGCGGTGCGGTAGGTCCACACGCGTTTCCCGTCTGCGGGCGCGAAAGGCAGATCGCGGGCGCGGGCTCCAGTGGCAACGATAACATGCTTCGCGGTAAGCTGTTCCACACCCTTGTCCGATTTCACGGTCAGCGAAGTGGGGCCGGTCAGCGTCCCCTCGCCCATGTGGACGGTGATCTTGTTCTTCTTCATCAGGTGCGTGACGCCCTGATTGAGCTGCTTGGCGACACCGCGGCTGCGCTTCACAATTGCCTCAAGATCGGCCTCTATCCCACTGGCAACAAGGCCATAATCCTTGGCATGCTGCATGTAGTGGAATATCTCTGCCGAACGCAGCAGCGCCTTGGTGGGGATACAGCCCCAGTTGAGGCATATCCCGCCGAGGTTTTCACGCTCGACGATTGCCGTCTTGAGGCCAAGCTGCGCACAGCGAATGGCGGCAACGTATCCGCCGGGTCCGGAGCCGAGAACGATGACGTCATAACTTGCTGACATTACTCAATTACCTCTTTCGAAGTCTTACAGGATAGTGTTCAAAGCCCCTCTCCCCTTGTGGGAGAGGGGTTGGGGAGAGGGGTTTCGAGCGTAGCGAGAACCGCCGCGGCCACTCCGTCCGTGTTGCCGAGAATATCGTTGTTCCAGAAGCGAAGAACGCGAAAACCCTGTGATTTCAGCCAAGCATCACGCCTTTCGTCACGCTCGCATTCCGCGTGCTGCGAGCCATCGGCTTCGACGATCAGGCGCGTCTGGAAACACACGAAATCGACAATATAGTCACCAATCTGCTCCTGCCGCTTGAACTTCGCGCCGTTCATTCGTCCGCCGCGCAGTATCGACCAAAGTCTCCGTTCCGCTTCGGTCGGTTCGCGCCGCATCTGCTTCGCCAGCACGATCAGGTCGCGCTTGCCCCCTCTCCTTCCCACCGCTTCGCGGCGGGCCCCTTCCTCTCCCGCGAGGGGAGAGGAGTTCCCAGGCCCCTCTCCCCTTGTGGGAGAGGGGTTGGGGAGAGGGGGCTGCGACCTTTCAACCACGTGCAACCCCAGACACAGCACGCGGCCGGTCATTTTCATCGAGCAGCACGAACTTGAAGGTACCCTGCGCCACTTTGGTCTCGTCCTCGCTATTGCGGGTGCGGGCGATGGCCTCGGCGGCAATGGTGAGCGAGGTGTTCCCGGTTGCGGCAATGTCGCAATAGACCGAAAGCTCATCCCCTACCGCCATCGCGCCGGGGAAAGTGAAATCACCGGCCGAGACGACCACGGCCTTGCCCTTCCCCATGCGGCTCGCCAGCGATCCTGCGCCGAGTGCCATCTGACTCATCAACCAGCCGCCGAAAATCCCGCCATAGGGGTTTAGGTCTGTCGGCATGGCCGTGACGCGGATTGTGAGTTCGCCTTTCGGCATAAAACTAAACCACCAGCCCCATCGGGTTTTCGCATAGCTGCTGGAACGCCTGCATCAGCTGCGCGCCGTCTGCCCCGTCAATGGCGCGGTGATCGAAGCTGCCGGTCACGCTCATCACCGTGGCAATTGCCAGCGCGCCGTCGACCACAAACGGGCGCTGCTCGCCCGCGCCGACCGCCAGGATCATGCCCTGCGGCGGGTTGATCACCGCGTCGAACTGCTTGGTGCCGAACATGCCGAGGTTGGAAAGCGAAGCGGTGCCGCCCTGGTATTCGTGCGGTTGCAGCTTGCCGTCGCGCGCCTTGCCCGCCAGTTCCTTCATCTCGGTGCTGATCTGCGCCAGCCCCTTGCGCCCGGCATCGGTGATGATCGGCGTGATCAGGCCCGAAGGCGCGGCGACCGCGACCGAGATATCCTGCCGCGTGTACTGGTGCAGCACATCGCCCTGGAAACTGACATTGCATTTGGGCACACGCGCCAGCGCGCGGGCCAGCGCCTTGATCAGCAGATCGTTGACCGAAAGCTTCACGCCATCGGGTTCTAGCGAGGCATTGAGCTGGCTGCGCAGCTTGAGCAGCGCATCGAGCCGAACATCTACGGTCAGGTAGATATGCGGCACGGTCTGCTTGGCCTCGGTCAGGCGGCGGGCAATGACCTTGCGGACATTGTTGAGCTTCTGCTCCTCGTAAGGCGCACCGCCGTCTGCGGGCGCAATCGAGGGCGCTGCTGCCGGTGCTTCGACCGGCTCTGCACGAGCGGTAGTTGTTGCAGGTGCGCCCGCAACGTCGGCCTTGACGATCCGGCCACCCGGCCCGGTGCCCTTGATCGCGGCGAGATCGATGCTCTTCTGCTCGGCGATACGCTTGGCCAGCGGCGAAGCGATTACGCGGTCGCCGCCCGCCGCCTTGGGCTGCGGCGTGGCTGCGGGCTTTGCGGAAGGCGCAGATGCTTCGGCAGGCTCAGCCTGAGCGGGCTTGGATGAAGATGCCGTAGCAGGCGCAGGCGCTGCCTTTGAAGGCGCTGCATCCTCGTCCTCGCCTGCCAGAGTCGCGATCACCGTGCCGACTTTCACCCCCTCGGTTCCCTCGGCAATGTCGATCGAGACGATCGTACCTTCGTCCACCGCCTCGAACTCCATCGTCGCCTTGTCGGTCTCGATCTCGGCCATCACGTCCCCGGAAGAAACGCTGTCCCCCACCTTGACCAGCCAGCGCGCCAGCGTGCCTTCCTCCATCGTGGGCGAGAGAGCCGGCATCTTGATTGCGATTGCCATTGCGGTATCGATTCCTCTTGCATTACCTTGGGGAAATTCTCTGGCGAATTCGCGGGCTGAGGGCAAGGTTCTTGCGAAGAATACGATTTCAGCGGATATGCGTGTCGCTGGAGGCTCCATGCGCGCATTCGTGGTGGTAATGGACGAGACGGAAGAGGCAGGCGCGGCCCTGCGCTACGCCTCGCGTCGCGCGGCGCTGGTCAATGGCGAGGTTCACCTTCTGGCGCTGGTGCCGCAGCAGAACATCAGTGCATTCGGCGCAGTGCAGGCAACGCTCGAGCAGGAGGCGCATGAACGGGCCGAAATGCTGGCGCATGGCGCGGCCGGCAACATCTTCAGCGAAAGCGGGATCATGCCCACCATTTCGGTGCGCATCGGCAATGGCCAGAAAGTCGTAACCGAATTTCTGGGGGAACACGGCGAGACCGCAGCCCTGGTGTTGGGCGCGGCAGCAGGCGGGCACCCCGGCCCTCTGGTCGCGCACTTCTCCGCGCATGCCGGATCGCTACCCTGCCCGCTCTACATCATCCCGGCCAATTATGACGAGAACCACAGGTTGGGCTGATTATCGGCGCTTGCCCTGATGGCGGATATTGGCCGGGCGACCGCGTTGGCCTTGCGCGGCTTTGGGTCTACGGCGCTCAACCGGTCGGCCGCCGCGCGGCTCGATTGATCCGCCGCCGCCATCGGGCAGTTCGAACTTCAGCGCACCGGTGAGCGGGTTGGCCTCTGCCAGCCGCAGCTTCAGTCGCTCGCCCGGCGCATAGCGGGTGCCGCTATCTTCACCGATCAGCGCCTGCGCTGCTTCTTCGTACCGAAACCGCTCGCGCCCCAGCGTCGAAACCGGAACCAGTCCGTCGCCGCCCAGCCCCATGATCGTGGCGAAAAAGCCGAAGCTCTGCACCCCGGTGATGCGCGTGTCGAAAATCTCGCCGACCCGGTGCGAGAGCCATGCCGCGACATAGCGATCGATCGTCTCGCGCTCGGCCTCCATGGCGCGGCGCTCGGCCTGGCTGATGGCGTCGCTGACCTGTTGCAGGCTGGCCCTGTCCCGATCCGACAGGCCCGTGGTTGGTGCGATGGCCCCCTTAGGCTTGGGCTGTTCCAGCTTGTAGGCATCGACCAGCGCGCGGTGAACCAGCAGATCGGCATAGCGCCGGATGGGCGAGGTGAAATGCGCATATGAACCCAGCGCCAACCCGAAATGGCCTGCGTTGGCGGGGCCGTAATAGGCCTGCATCTGGCTGCGCAGCACCGCCTCCATCACCTGCATCTTCTCGGCCTCGTCGCTCACGTCCTTGAGCGTGCGGTTGAACAGCCCCGGCGTGATCACCTGCCCCAGCGCCAGCGTGCGCCCGAAGGTCTTGAGGTAATCGCGCAGCGCGATCAACTTCTCGCGCGCGGGCGGCTCGTGGATGCGATAGACCACCGGTGCGGTCTTCGCCTCAAGCGCCATGGCGGCGGCGACATTTGCGGCGATCATGAAATCTTCGACCACACGGTGCGCATCGAGCCGCTCGCGGATCGCGATTTCCGCGATGCGGCCCTGCTCGTCGAGCATGACCCGGCGTTCCGGAAGCTCGAGATCGAGCGGATCGCGAGCATGACGTGCCTTTTCCAGCGCGCGCCAGCAGGCCCACAGATGTCGCAGATGTTCGGGCGCGGAGCCATCATCGATCGCCGCTTGCGCATCCTCATAGGCGATGTTCTGCGCAATCCGCACGATCGCGCGGGTGAAGCGGAACTTCGTCACCTTGCCCTGCGGCGAAATATGCATGTGGCAGGCCATTGCCGCGCGGTCCTCACCCGCCTTGAGCGAGCACACGTCAGCGCTCAGCACCTCGGGCAGCATCGGCACCACCCGGTCGGGGAAATAGACCGAATTGCCGCGCTTGCGCGCCTCGCGGTCGAGCTGGCCACCCCCCGAACCGTCTGGAGGCCGGACGTAGAAGGAAACATCGGCAATCGCGACCACCGCGTTGAAGCCGCCCTCACCGTCAGGCTCGGCCCAGATCGCATCGTCATGGTCGCGCGCGTCCGCCGGGTCGATCGCGACGATCGGCAGGTGGCGCAAATCCTCGCGCGCTTCCGGATGCAGCGGCAGCGCCGCCGCAACCCGGGCTTCGCCCAGCGTTTCTTCGCTGAAGACATGCGGGATGCCGTGTTTGGCGATGGCGATCAGACTGAAGCTTTTGGGCGCGAGCGGATCGCCGATTACCTCGACCACCTTCACCCCGGCGCGTTCCGAGCGCCCCGCCCTTTCGGCGATCACGAGTTGCCCCTGCTCGGCCCCGCCGAGATCGGAAACGGGCGCGGAATTGCGGATGCGCTTGTCCACCGGCGCGAGCCATGGCTTGCCGCTGCCATCGATCTCGATCACGCCCATCAGACCCTCGGTTCGCGCGGGCAGCTTTTTCATCGGATGCGCGATCAGGCCGTGCGCGGTTTCCTCGGTGCGGGCCAGCACACGGTCGCCGCGCTTCAGCGCAGGCAGACGCTGGCCACCTTTGGGCTTTCGTTCCTTGAGCGTCAGGCGCGGGGGCGCCGCGGCACTTTCCGCATCCCAGTTGTCGGGAATGCCGATTGGCTCGCCGTCCTCGATATCGACAACGCGCAGCACGGTAACCTTGGGCACCCCGCCCATGCGGTGATAGGCGGTTCGCCTGCCATCGATCAGCCCCTCGTCAGCCATGTCCTTGAGCAGCTTCTTGAGCGCGATCTTCTCTTGCCCCTTGAGGCCGAATGCCTTGGCGATCTCGCGCTTGCCCGCAGGCACGTCGGAGGACTGGATGAAGTCGATCACTTGGCTAGCGGTCGGCATGCACCGGGGGCGATTGGGTTTGCTTTTCATATGAAATCCGCTCAGGCTGAGCCTGTCGAAGCCCTGCACTTGTCTTGTCTGGGGAGCTTGAAGGAAAGACGGCCCTTCGACAAGCTCAGGGCGAGCGGAATGTGGGTATCAGGCCTATTCCTTTGCCACCGGCTCGAACGCCCCGGCGGGCACCGCGCTCGCCACGGGGCTACACTGGCCATCGGCGGCGCAGGCCGAAATTCCGAATATCCAGTCATCGCCGCGCACACCGGGCAATTCGAGCGTCATGTGAGGCTGATCCGCCGCAACGCGCGCCATCGGCCCTTCGGACCAATAGGGCTGATCGGTGCGGCGGTGCCACACCAGATAGCCGTCTGCCCCCGCCACTTCGTCCCAGGAAAGAGTTGTCGAGGCCGAAACCGCCGCCTCCATCCGGGGCGCAGGAGGCATCGGCGCCCCGGCCAGTGCATCGAGGGCGCGGACATTGAGCTGCGTCACTTTGGCAAGATAGGCGAAGTCCATCTCGTCTGGCGTGTCGCCATAGGTCACGCCGTCTTCGACGCGCAAGTCCTGGTGCTGGTGCTCGTAATCCTCGACCGAAACCGAGAAGCGCACCGCTGGATAACCCTTCTCGAGGAAAGGCACCTGGTCGCCGCCGCGCCCCATGCGGTCGGCGCGCCAGATCTGCCGCACGTCGAGGCCCTCGCTATCCCCGTCGGCGAGGATATCGATCCAGCGAGAGAGATTGCGCCCGGGAGAATCGTTCTCCCCGCCGTTGCGGCGCTGCTGTGCGCGCAAGGCATCGGTGAGGTCGGCGCGCGGCCCTTCAGAAAAGACGCGCACCGTCTTGTCGTCACAATAACCGTCGGACCCGCACGATCCGCCGACGATATCGTTGTTGAGCACCGCCTTGACGGTAAAGCCCTGTTGCCCAGCCCAGTCCGCTAGCAGCCGCCCACCGTAAAGCCCCTGCTCCTCGCCCGAAAGCAGCGCATAGATGATCGTCGAGGCATATTTGTGCGCCGACAGAACCCGCGCAGCTTCGATCACCAGCACGGTGCCCGAACCATCGTCGTTGGCGCCGGGCGCATCGCTCTTCCAGTCGAGTGGATCGCTGACCCGGCTGTCGATATGCCCCTGTACGATCACCACCTCGTTCGGGCGCTCGGTGCCGCGCTGGATGGCCACCGCATTGCGCAGCCGCGTGGGCTGCGGGATGCGCGCGCCCTCCACCATGCGTTCGGGCAGCACGACTTCGAGGCAGCCGCCGCATTGCTGCGAAATCCTGCGGAACTCCGCCGCGCCCCAATCGACCGCCGCGCCAATCCCGCGCGCCGGATTGTCCTGTTCGGACAGCGTGTGGCGTGTGCCAAACCCGACCAGCGTATCGATATCGGCGCGCAGTCGGGCCTCGGAAACATTGTCGGCGGGTCGGGACTGCGCAGCAAGGGGCGATACGAACGAGACAGATGAGACAAGCGCGGCGCAAATGATGAGGTTTTTCATCCGCCCATGTTGGCGCGAATGTGCGGCCGACTCAATAGGCCCTGGCAATCAGGATCCGTTCGAGCGCGGGCTTGCCGGTGAAAATGCAGTTCCCATCCGCCGGAGCGACATCGCGCGGAACGTTGCGGATGGTGAGCTTGAGCGCCTTGAGCGCCTCGACGACACCGTCAAGCTCTTCGCCGGAAGGCTTGCACCACTGCACTTCGAGCCAGCCGGGACGCGGCGCATCCGAAGTGTAATACGCGGTAACCGCATCCATGCTCGTGACGCCGCGCGTGATATTGGCATCGCGGCGCGCGCGCGCCTCGTCATGGAGGCCGCTCTGAATTTCCTCGAGCAGCGCCCCGATCGCGCCAGTACAATCTGCCGGTGAAAGCACGGTGAAATCGGGCTTGGCATTGTCGTTCCACAGCTGGTCACGCCGCAGCAGGCTGACCACGCCATTGTCCATATCGCGCCCGCCGATCTCGATGATAACCGGCACGCCCTTGCGCACCCAGTCCCAGCGCTTGGCCGCAGCTTTGCCGTGGCTGGTGTCGAGCAAGACGCGGATTTTCTCGCCCAGCGCCGTTTGCGCCGCAATCCCGACGCGCAGGGTTTCGCAATAGTCGAGCAGCGCCGCGTCCTCCTCGCCGCCGCGCAGCATCGGCAGGATCACCACTTGCTGCGGCGCGATCGCCGGGGGCACGCGCAGGCCATCGTCATCGCCGTGCGTCATGATGACGCCGCCGATCAGGCGCGTCGATACGCCCCAGCTGGTGGTGTGGCAAAACTGCTGGGTTCCCTCGCGGTCCTGAAACTGGATTCCGGCTGCCTGCGCAAAATTGGTGCCCAGGTAATGCGACGTTCCGGCTTGCAGCGCCTTGCCGTCCTGCATCATCGCCTCGATCGACCAGGTTTCGACCGCGCCGGGGAAACGCTCGTTCTCGGGCTTTTCACCGGTAATCACGGGGATCGCCAGGTCCTCTTCGGCGCAGGCGCGATACATTTCGAGCGCGCGCTGCGTTTCCGTGCGCGCGTCATCGGCATCCTCGTGCGCGGTATGGCCTTCCTGCCACAGGAATTCGCTGGTGCGCAGGAACATCCGCGTGCGCATTTCCCAGCGCACCACATTGGCCCACTGGTTGGTGAGCAGCGGCAGGTCGCGCCAGCTCTGTATCCAGCGCGCCATGGCATCGCCGATGATCGTTTCCGAAGTCGGGCGGACAACCAGCGGCTCTTCCAGCCTGGCCTCGGGATCGGGGATCAGCCCGCCCTTGCCGTCGGCGATCAGCCGGTGGTGGGTGACGACCGCCATTTCCTTGGCAAAGCCGTCGACATGCGCGGCTTCGCGTTCGAAATTTTTCAGCGGGATGAAAATCGGGAAATAACAGTTCTGGACGCCCGCCGCCTTGATCCGGTCGTCCATCAACCGCTGGATGCGTTCCCAGATGCCATAGCCCCACGGCTTGATCACCATGCAGCCGCGCACGCCCGACTCCTCGGCCATGTCTGCGGCGGAGATCACTTCCTGATACCATTGCGCGAAATCCTCCTCGCGCTTGATGTTCAGAGCGTGGCGAATCTGTGACACGGGATTTTCCTGCTTGGGTGGTGGCGTCGTACTTGGCCGCCTGGTGCGTGCGCCTGTCGCGCTAATTGCCGAGTTCGTCCAGCTTCTTTTGCATCTCGGCCATCTGCTTGCGCAGGGCCGCGATTTCGTCGCTCGATGCGCCTTCGCCCCTTTCGCTGCGCTTGGTCGAACCGGGCAGGAAGGCTTCGGTTGCCGCGCGCATCATCGCCATGTTGGTTTCGTGAATCTTCGCGATCGGGCTGTTGGCGATGCCTTTCTCGAATGCCTCGCGGATCTTGCCCTGGTTTTCGCGGAAATTGGTCATCGCCGCCTCCAGATAGGAAGGCATCATCGCCTGCATCGAATTGCCATACATACCGATCAACTGGCGCAGGAAGCTGACCGGCAGCATCTGCTCGCCCTGCGCCTCCTCATCCATGATGATCTGCGTCAGGATCGAATGCGTGATGTCTTCGCCGCTCTTGGCATCGAGCACCTGAAATTCGACATTCTCGCGGACCATCCGGGCCAGATCCTCCAGCGTGATATAGCTCGACGTGCTGGTATTGTAGAGGCGGCGGTTGGCATATTTCTTGACGATGACGGGGCCGTCGCCATTCGCATTGTGCTTGGCCATGGGTTCAATCCTGATCCGGTTTCGCCCTGCCCTTAGCACCCGCAATATGTGCGGTGCAACAAGGCATCAGCCTGTTTCAGCCGGGATCCGAGCACAGTCAGCAATTCATATTGCGATAGAGCGCTTTGCCGCGCAGCATCGGGCAGCGCGTAGGGCAGTGAAAGCCAGTCACCTTCATGCAGCTGCGGCGCCGACGTGAGATCGATCACCACCATGTCCATCGAAACCTTGCCCAGCAGCCGCAGCCGCGTATCGCCGTGGAGCAGATAGCCGCCCTGCCCCCATGACCGCAGAAAACCGTCGGCATAGCCGATCGAGACGACCCCGGCGCGCAGCGGCACATCGGCGGTGAACGTGGCGTTGTAACCCACGCTTTGCCCCGGCTCGAGATTGCGAATTTGGATAATCGCCGCCTCTGGCCAGGCAACCTGCCTGATGGCCGATGCGAGTTCGCCGCGCGGCACCCCGCCGTAAAGCGCCAGCCCCGGCCGGGTGAGGTCGAACGCATAATCGCTTCCCAGCGCAATGCCCGCGCTGTTGGCGAGACTTGCACTGCAGCGCGGGACAAGCGGCAAAAGCGTGCGGAATGTCGCCAGCTGGCGCGCGTTCATCTCCGAATCCTCGTCGGCGCAGGCAAGGTGCGACATCAGCGTGTTCACCTCCAGCCTGCCGATCAGCGGATCGCCGATTTCGCCAGGGGCAAGGCCCAGCCGGTTGATCCCGGTATCGATCATCAGATCGCACGCCCCTCCCCCGGCATCGAGCCAGCGCCGCGCCTGTGCCAGCGAGTTGATGACCGGCACCGCTCCGCACGCTTTGGCATAGGCGGCATCCGCCCCAGTCAACGGGCCATGCAGCACTGAAATCTGTCCGGGCGGAACGTGCCGCGCCACCGCCGCGACTTCGCTCCAATGCGCAACAAAGAAGCGCTCCGCACCGGCACCCCGCAAGGCAGGCAGGCAGGCATCAACGCCCAGGCCATAGCAATCGGCCTTGACCGCGGCACCGGCACTGGCGCGGCCCGACAGGCGATCGAGCGCGCGCCAGTTGCCCGCCAGCGCATCGCGGTCGATCTTCAGCCGCAATGTGGGTGGAGGCAGGTCAGACATCGTCGGCAAAATCGCGCGGCGGGCCAGCGGGAATGCCCCACCATGCGACCACCAGAGCCATCAGCACCACTCCCCAAGTGTACCACAGGCCCGAATAGGGATCGCCGGTCTGGGCGATTATGGCGGTTGCGATCAGCGGCAGGAAGCCGCCGAAATAGCCCGTGCCGATATGGTAGGGGATCGACATCGAGCTATAGCGGATGCGCGGCGGGAACATTTCCGACAGCAGCGCCGCCACCGGGCCGTAAGTGGCGCCCGACAATGCCGAAAGGGTCAGGAGAGCGCCAAAGACAATGGCGATTGCGCGGGCGTCGGGCACGATCTTTTCGCCCTCAGCGACGGCCTGCAAGGCCGGCTCCATTGCCCAGCCCATTGCCCAGAAGCACGGGAACAGCAGGACCAGCGTGACGGCATATCCCCACACGATCGGCTTCTTGCGCCCGATCCGGTCGGACAGCGCGCCCGACATCACGAAGAAGCTCATCCCGGTCAGGGCGGCCAGCCCGACGATCACCTGCGCGGCAGTCTCGTTCATCCGCATCGGTCCGGTAAGAAACGTCAGGCCAGAGAACATCGCGGTGTACCAGATCACGGTCAGCCCTGCGGCAATTCCGAACAGCGCAATGAATATGCGCTTCTTGTTGCCGGGATAGGTGAAGCTTTCGATGAAAGGATTGCCGGCAATCTCGCCTTCCTCCTTCATCGCCTGGAACACCGGACTTTCAGCCAGCTTGAAGCGCATCCACAGCGATATCGCCAGCAGCAGCAGCGACAGCAGGAAGGGCACCCGCCAGCCCCAATCGTTCCACAAGGCTTCGCTCATCATTGCCTTGCAGCCGAGCACCACCGCCAGGCTGAGCACGAAGCCGCCAACCACACTCGCCTGGATAAAACCGGTGAAGTAGCCGCGCTTGCCCGGCGGGCTGTGTTCGGACACATAGATCGCCGCGCCGCCATATTCGCCGCCCAGCGCCAGCCCCTGCATGATGCGCAGCAGGATGATGATCGCGGGCGCGGCCAGCCCGATCGCCTCGACCGAAGGCACAAGTCCGACTCCGGCGGTGGCTATGCCCATCAGCGTCACGGTGACCAGAAAGGTGTACTTGCGGCCCAGCCTGTCGCCGATATAGCCGAACAGGATCGCGCCCAGCGGCCGGAAGCCAAAGCCGACGGCAAATCCGGCCCATACGGTCAGCTGGCGGACCAGTTCGTTATCCGAAGGAACGAAGGTCGTCCCGATGATGCTGGCCAGCGTCCCGTAGATGAAGAAATCATACCACTCAAAGATCGTACCCGCGGAACTGGCCGCGATCACCAGCCGGATATCCTTCGCGCTGGGTTCCTTGACGGCTGGCTGTGCGACCTCGTTCATGATGCGGCATTCCCTCCCTTGGTGGCGAAGCTCTAGCCACTGCCCCCCGGCTTGGAAAGAACCGTCATTGCAGCCTTCCACGGCAGCAACAGCGCTTCGTGGCGTGACGTCAGCGCCAGGGCTGGTTCGAGCACGCCGAGGCCGGGCCAATCGGGAAGATCACCCCCGCCGCCCAGCCAGCATTCGATTCGGGCAGATGCGCCGGCAACATCTTCGACCGACCGCCCGATTGCCGATCGTGCGAACAGGGCGGCAGAGGCTTGACCGACCGCGCAGGCCGCGACGCGCATTCCCAGCCTTGCGATCCTCCCGTCCCCGTCCAGTTCAAGGCCAAGTTCGATTGTGCTGCCGCACGTCCGCGAGCGTTCCTGCGCACGCCGGGGCAAGTCGTGAACGAGCGGATATGCAGCAAGCCCCGTCGCCAGAGCGAGCAGTTCGGGCGAATAAAGCCTGCCAGCGGGGCCGGCGGTCATTCTTTCACTTTGCCCTCACCGGCCAGTCTGGAGCGCCTCTCGGCAATGATTGCGACCAGATCGCGCGAAAAGGCATCGACAAAGGGATAAGTGCGCGCGGTGGTGATCCACACAGGGCGCCCTTCGAGTTCCCATGCCCGGTCATACCCGAGAGCCATGACCGAAAACGCCAGCGTGACGATCAACGCGCCCTTGATCATGCCGAATCCAAAGCCAAGGACACGGTCGATCGGCCCCACGATCGAATTGCGCGAAGCCTGACCCACATTGTTCGCAATCACCTTCATCGCGGCATAGGGGATCAGCAGAAGCAGCGAGAAGGCGAGGATCGACGTGGCCGGTTCGGTGTCGAGATAGACCGACAATGCCTCGGTCAACGGGCGATGCAGGTAATAGATCGCGAAGGCTGCCAGGACCCACGAGGCCAGTGAGAGCACTTCCTGCACCAACCCGCGCAGAAAGCCGCCGATGGCGGCGACGCCAACCACCGCGAAAACGATAATGTCGAACATGTTCATCCCGGCGCAAATTATGCGTTCGCCACTATCCGGTCAACGAGGTTCATCAACCGGGTAAGTCCCTGATACTGCAAGCCATGCGGGCCTGCGCGTTTTTCCGAAGGTCCATATCCGTCGACAAAGCCCAGCTTGGCCGATTCCTTCAGGCGCAGGTCGAGGTGCGCCACCTGCCTGATCTCACCCGCCAGCGAGACCTCGCCAAACCACACGCTTCCATTCGGCAACGGCCGGTCCGCCAGCGCCGAAACCAGCGCGGCGGCGACAGCCAGATCCGCCGCCGGATCGGAGAGGCGGTATCCCCCGGCAATGTTGAGATAGACTTCGGCAGAACTGAAGTTGAGCCCACAGCGCGATTCCAGCACCGCCAGCAGCATCGCCAGCCGGCTGCTGTCCCAGCCGACCACCGCGCGGCGCGGTGTGGCGCCGGATTGAAGCCGCACGATCAGTGCCTGGATTTCCACCAGCACAGGCCGCGTCCCCTCCAGCGCGGGGAAGACAGCGCTCCCCGCCAACGGCTCGTCACGGCCGGACAGGAACAGGGTCGAAGGGTTGGCGATTTCGACCAGCCCTTCGCCCTGCATTGCGAACACCCCGATTTCGTCCACGGCGCCAAACCGGTTCTTGAGTGCCCGAAGGATGCGATATTGATGGCTGCGCTCGCCCTCGAAACTCATCACTACATCGACCATGTGTTCGAGCACGCGCGGCCCGGCGATGGTGCCATCCTTCGTCACATGGCCCACCAGCACCAGAACGACCCCGTTTTCCTTGGCATAGCGGATCAGTTCCAGGGCGCAGCCGCGCACCTGGCTGACCGTGCCGGGCGCGCCTTCGATAGTGTCCGAATACATGGTCTGGATCGAATCGATCACCAGCATCGTGGGCGCATCCATCGAACCCAGCGTCGTCAGGATGTCGCGGACCGAAGTTTCGGAGGCAAGGCTGATCGGTGCATCCGAAAGGCCCAGCCGCGCCGCGCGCAGGCGCACCTGGCCTGCCGCTTCCTCGCCGCTGATATAGACCACGTTTGCGCCCATGCGGGCGATGGCCGCAGCCGATTGCAGTAGCAGGGTCGATTTGCCGATCCCCGGATCGCCGCCCATCAGGATGGCCGAACCCGGCACCAGCCCGCCGCCCAGCGCGCGGTCGAACTCGGCAAGCCCCGTGCTGCGTCTTTGCGGCAATTGGGTCGGCGCGTTGAGCGGCGCGAACCCGACCTTACGCCCACCGCTCGACAGGTCATGCCGGAGCGAAAATACCGTTGCAGGCGCGTCTTCGGCGAGGCTGTTCCATTCGCTGCAATCGGGGCATTGCCCCTGCCAGCGATGCGAAACACCGCCGCAAGCCTGGCATACATAGCGCTTTTTCGTCTTGGCCATGCGCCAGCGATATAGGGAACATAAAAAGAACGCAATTGCCTTATGCGAAATTACCCGCCATCACCACGCCATGCGCCAGAAGGAACTCAGAATTGCCCTGGTTTGCTATGGCGGGGTCAGCCTTGCGGTTTACATGCACGGTGTCACGAAAGAGATCTGGCACCTGACGCGCGCCAGCCGGGCATCGCACGCCGACGAGCCGGGCGAAGGTAGCAGCGAGGGCGTTTATCGCGCGTTGATCGATCAGATTGCCGAAATCCAGGGGCTGCATCTGCGGGTGCTTCCCGATATCCTTTCAGGGGCGAGCGCGGGCGGCATCAATGCCGTGTTTCTGGCCCAGGCGATCCATTCGGGCCAGTCTCTCGATCCCTTGACCGACTTGTGGCTGAATAATGCCGATGTCGAACGGCTGGTCGATCCCGACGCGCGCCCGCTCTGGCGCTTTGCCAAGTTCTGGGCCCAACCCTTCGTCGAATGGCTGCTGCGGCGCCCTGGCAGCGCGATCAGCGAGAGTGTTTCGCCTGAGGCGCGCAAGGAAGTGCGGCACAAGCTCTCGCGTTTCATCCGCGGCAGGTGGTTTCAGCCGCCGTTTTCCGGTTTGGGGTTTTCAGGCCTGTTGTGCGGGGGCTTTGTCGCGATGCGCGAAGGCAAACAGGATGCGCCGCTTCTGCCGGCGGGCCATCCGATCGACCTGATGGTAACCGCCACCGATTTTCGCGGCCACATGGAATTGCTCCGGCTCAATAGCCCGAAACTGGTCGAGGAGAGCGAGCATCGCATCGCGATCGGCTTTTGCTCCACCACGCCCAAGACGGCGGGGCTGGATCTGGCCAATCCACTCGAGCTGACCTTCGCCGCACGCGCCACGGCCAGCTTTCCCGGGGCTTTTCCGCCGCTGCGGCTGACCGAAATCGATGATCTGGCCAAGGCCCTGAAGCTGGACTGGCCCACGCGCGAGTCATTCCTTGAGCGGGTCATGCCGGTCCATGTGCGCAACGGCGAAAGCGAAAACGTTTCGTTGATCGATGGCTCGGTCCTGGTGAACAAGCCCTTCGCCGGTGCGATCGATGCGCTTTCCTCGCGCCCCGCCCAGCGCGAGGTTGACCGCCGTTTCGTCTATATCGATCCGCGGCCCGATCGCGTCGGGGCGGTGAAGGAAAACATCGCCCGCCCGGTCGGGTTCTTCGAAGCGATGCTGGGTTCGATTTCGATCATTCCGCGAGAGCAGCCGATCCGCGACAATCTGCGGGCGCTCGATGACCAATCGCGCGAAGCCGAACGGCTGCGCCGCATCATCGAAGGGTTGCGCCCGGAGGTGGACCGAGCGGTGGAAAAGCTGTTCGGCAGGACATTCTTTCTCGATCGCCCCAATCCGCGCCGCCTTAAAGCCTGGCGGAACAAGGCACAGCAGGCGGCAGCGGAACAGGCCGGATATGCCTTCCATTCCTATGCACAGGCCAAGTTTTCCGGGATTGTCGAACGGATCGCAAGGCTTGCCCTGCGCGCCGCGCCTGAGCTGAATTTGCCCGACGGCCAGCCGATCGAGGCAGCCTTGCGGGCAGAACTCTCGCATCGCGGGCTCGATACATTGGCCGCGCAGGGCGGCGGCGCGAGCGCGGAGGCGATTGCGTTCTTTCGCGCGCACGATCTCGGTTTCCGCATTCGTCGCCTGCGGCTGTTGCTGCGGCGGCTTACGCGTGAATGGCAGGTCGATCCGGAGATTTCTGGCGATGCCCTCGATCTCGGGCGGGGTAAGATGTACGAAATCCTCGCGCTTTATCATGCCTGTGGCCGTCTTGAAAATCTGGGCGATGAATTTCGCGAGCACGCGCGCGGCGTTCTCGAAAATCCGGGTGGGTTGCTCGATTATCTGGAGCAGCGCCGCCACCTGACCGAAATCGATGCGAGCGCGGAAGGGCTGCTTGCCGATGCTCTGGAGGCCATGCCGCGCAACTTGCGCAAACGGATGCTGCTGACTTACCTGGGTTTCCCCTTTTACGATGTTTCGACCCTGCCCTTGATGCCCGATGAAGGCATGAACGAATTTGACCCGGTCAAGGTCGATCGCATTTCTCCCAACGATGCCCAGTCGATCCGCGCTGGGGGATCGCACGCCACATTGCGCGGCACCGAGCTGTTCAATTTCGGTGCATTCTTCAGCCGCGCCTATCGCGAGAACGATTATCTGTGGGGCAGGCTCCACGGTGCCGAGCGGATGGTGGACCTTGTCTGTTCGACGCTCGATCATGATATCGAACCCGCACGATGCATGCGGTTCAAGCGCGAGGCGTTCCTCGCGATTCTGGATGAAGAGGGCGGCAGGGGAAGAATCGGCCGCGCGCTGATCGAACAGGTGCGCGCAGAGGTGCTGGAGCGTCTGGAGTGAGCGGGATCAGGTGCCGAATGCGTCTTTCAGCTTGTCGAAGAAACCCTTGCTCTGCGGACATTCGTCGCCGGTTTCGGTCTCGCGGAAAGATTCGAGGATCTCGCGCTGCTTGCGGCTGAGACGGGTCGGAGTCTCGACCAGAACCTCGGCGACAAGATCGCCGCGCCCACGCCCTTGCAGCACCGGCATTCCAGCCCCGCGAACGCGCAACTGGCTGCCTGACTGAATTCCGGCCGGAATGTCGAGCCGGTTGACGCCTCCATCAAGATCGGGAACCTCGACAAAGCCGCCAAGCGCGGCGGTTGTGAAGCTGACCGGCACCCGCATCGCCAGGCTGGTCCCTTCACGCTGATAGAGCGCGTGCGGGCGGACGTGGACGAAGATGTAGAGATCGCCCGCAGGTGCACCGCGCGGACCCGCCTCCCCCTTGCCCGCAAGCCGGATGCGCGTGCCGGAATCGACACCTTGGGGAATTTCGACCTCCAGCTTTCTGGGGCGGTCGACCACCCCTTCGCCGCGGCATTCCTTGCATGGATTTTCGATCACCGCGCCGCGGCCGTGGCAGGTCGGGCATGGCCGTTCGACCACGAAGAAGCCCTGCTTGGCGCGCACCTGGCCATGGCCCTTGCACAACTGGCATTCGCGCTCCTGCGTGCCAGGGGTTGCGCCGGAGCCGTCGCAGCTATCGCAGACCTGCGAAACTTCAATCTCGATTTCTACCTTGTGGCCGTGAAACGCCTGCTCGAGCGTGATTTCCAGGTCATAACGCAGGTCGGCGCCGCGCCTTGGCTGTCTGCGACCGCCTGCGGCGCCAAAGGCACTGCCGAAAATCGTCTCGAAAATATCGCCAATGTCGCCAAAGTCGGAACCGCGTGCATGACCATTGCCAAACCCGCCGTTCTGGAAGGCGGCATGGCCGAAACGATCATAGGCGGCGCGCTTCTGCGGATCCTTGAGGCAATCGTAGGCCTGGCTGATCGCCTTGAACTTGGCCTCGTTGTCCTTGCACCCCTGATTGCGATCGGGGTGGTATTTCATCGCCAGCTTGCGATAGGCAGCCTTGATCGCGCCGTCATCGGCGTCGCGCGAAACCTCAAGAAGTTCGTAAAAGTCGCTTTCGGACGACATCAATCAGCCCTCTCCCCGGCCCCTCCCCCGTCAGGGGGAGAGGGAGGGTCCATTCCTTCAGCCCTTGTTGTCTTCGTCCACTTCGGAAAATTCCGCATCGACGACATCGTCGCCATCGGCGGCCTGCGCATCATCGCCACCCGCGGCAGAGGATGCCGCCGAGGCCTGCTCTTTTTCGTAGATCTGCTGACCCATCTTCATCGCGGTTTCGGTCAGCGCCTGCGTCTTGGCATTGATGGCATCGACGTCGTCGCCTGCGAGCGCGGTCTTGGCTTCGGCCAGTGCCGCCTCGACCGCCGATTTGGTGTCGGCATCGATCTTGTCGCCATGCTCCTCAAGCTGCTTTTCCGTCGCGTGGACCAGACTGTCGGCCTGGTTGCGAGCCTCGGCGGCGGCGCGGCGCTTCTTGTCTTCGTCGGCGAAATTCTCGGCATCCTTCACCATCTGATCGATGTCGGCATCCGAAAGCCCGCCGGAAGCCTGGATCTTGATCTGCTGTTCCTTGCCGGTGCCCTTGTCCTTGGCGGTAACGTGGACGATGCCGTTTGCGTCGATATCGAACGTCACCTCGATCTGCGGCACGCCGCGCGGCGCAGGCGGAATGCCGAGCAGGTCGAACTGGCCCAGCAGCTTGTTGTCCGCCGCCATCTCGCGTTCGCCCTGGAACACGCGGATCGTCACCGCGTTCTGGTTGTCCTCTGCGGTCGAATAGGTCTGCGCCTTCTTGGTCGGGATCGTGGTGTTGCGATCGATCATGCGGGTGAACACGCCGCCCAGCGTCTCGATGCCGAGCGAAAGCGGCGTCACGTCGAGCAGCAGCACGTCCTTGACGTCGCCCTGCAGCACGCCCGCCTGGATCGCCGCACCCATGGCGACGACTTCATCGGGATTGACGCCGGTGTGCGGCTTCTTGCCGAAGAATTCCTCGACCACTTCGCGGACCTTGGGCATGCGGGTCATCCCGCCGACCAGGACCACTTCGTCAATGGCGCCCTTGTCGAGCCCGGCGTCTGCCAGCGCCTTCTTGCAGGGATCGAGTGTGCGCTTGATCAGGCCGGCGACCAGCTGTTCGAGCTTGGCACGGGTGATCGTTTCGACGAGGTGCAACGGGGTCGAGCTGCCACCTTCCATGCGCGCGGTGATGAAGGGCAGGTTGACCTCGGTCTGCTGCGAACTGGAAAGTTCGATCTTGGCCTTTTCCGCCGCTTCCTTGAGACGCTGGAGCGCAAGCTTGTCGCTGCGCAGGTCCATGTTCTCCTTCTTTTTGAACTCTTCGGCCAGATATTCGACAACCGCGCTGTCAAAGTCTTCGCCGCCCAGGAAAGTGTCGCCGTTGGTGCTCTTCACCTCGAACACGCCGTCACCGATTTCGAGCACCGAAATATCGAAAGTGCCGCCGCCAAGGTCATAGACGGCGATGGTCTTGCCCTCGGCCTTCTCGAGGCCATAGGCGAGCGCGGCCGCGGTCGGCTCGTTGATGATCCGCAGCACTTCAAGGCCCGCAATCTGGCCGGCGTCCTTGGTCGCCTGGCGCTGCGCATCGTTGAAGTATGCCGGAACGGTGATCACCGCCTGGGTAACGGTTTCACCCAGATAGCTTTCGGCGGTTTCCTTCATCTTCTGCAAGATGAAGGCGGAAACCTGGCTGGGCGAATAATCTTCGCCGCCCGCCTTGACCCAGGCATCGCCGTTCTTGCCCTTGGTAATCGCATAGGGGACCAGGCCCATGTCCTTCTTGGTCATGGGATCGTCAAAGCGGCGGCCGATCAGGCGCTTGATCGCGAACAGGGTGTTGTCGGGGTTGGTCACCGCCTGGCGCTTGGCCGGCTGGCCGATCAACCGCTCGCCATCCTTCGTGAAGGCCACGATCGACGGCGTGGTGCGCGCACCTTCCGAATTTTCGATAACTTTGGGCTTTCCCCCGTCCATCACGGCAACGCAGGAATTGGTCGTACCAAGGTCGATACCGATTACTTTCGCCATTTTTCTTCCATCCGTCTTCTATAGTTGGACACCTGACTTTCGGATCTCCACGCGGGCAAAACCGGTCGTCGGCTCTAGAGAGTTACTGTGTTACACGGGCGATATAGGAGTGGATTCGCTTGGCACAAGGGACGCCGCGCGGTAGATTTCCACTGTGTAACGTCGGGGGAGAAAAGACGATGAAGGCCAATCGGATATGGGCAGCGGCCATTCTTGGAGCAACCTTGGCGTTACAGGCCTGCGGGGGCGGAGCCGATGAAGCTGCCCCGACGGACGTTGAAGGCGTGCCGGGTCTGAGCGTGAGCAATGGCAGGATGGTACTGGCACCGGTCGCGGGCAATCCCGCCGCCGTCTATTTCGATCTCGCCTATGAGGGCGACCGCGGCCTGACGATCCGCCGCGCCGATGTGGCCGGGGCGAAAAGCGCCATGCTGCACGATTATGGCGAGTATGAATTCAAGGTCCAGATGATGGAAGCACTGCCCATCGGCATCAAGAAAGGCGACAAGCTCTCGTTCGAACCGGGTAAAAGGCATGTGATGGCGTTCGATATTTCGCCCGATCTCAAGCCGGGCGGAACCACGGAGGTGACGCTGACCGTGTCGGGCGGTGACAAATACACTTTCCCCGTGACGATCAAGGCAGCCGGGGATGAACGCTGACGCGCGAGCAAACTGGCCCACAGCCGGCGTGCCCTGCAGGGGGTGAAAGATCGCTCACATCGGGCGAAATCGAGCTTGCCCGCGGCATATTCGGCGACGCGATCGAATATGCCCGTGTAAGCGTAAGGCGGCGCAAATGGTTCCCCTTCCAACCGCGAAAAATCACCATGGCCCCGATGGGGCACCTGCATTTCCATCCGCTTGGGAATAGTTACTGCGATGACTTCTCGCTGGCGGATATCCACCGGCAGGGCCACTTCATCCACGAACTTACGCATGTGTGGCAGGCTCATGCGCGCGGGCGCTGGTTCCTGATCCTCAATCGCATGCCCTGGGCGCGCTATGAATACGCTTTACGGCCCGGTTGGCCGCTGGCGCGCTACGGCATCGAGCAGCAGGCCGAAATCGTGCGTCATGCATTCCTGTTGCGCAACGGGGTGCAACTAACGGGAATCGCCGGTGCATCCGCCTATGATCCGCTGGTCGATTTTCCGGGCGCGACAAGTCGCACATAACCAGCGCCCGGCGCGTCATTCCTTGCGATAGGCCGTGTGGCAGGCATGGCAGGTCGCTGCCATCGCCATGAACGCTTTGGCGGTCTCCTCGCGATTACCCTCAGCCGCGATCCTTGCCACTTCCGAAGCGGCCCGCTGATAGTCCGCCGCGCGTGCTTCAAAGCCCGCCCGGTCGCTCCAGACGGTATCGAGCGCGCGTGTTCCCTCGACATTGCTGCCTTCGGGGAACATCGTCGGCAGCACCTTGGCCCAGTTTGCCAGCATCCGGCCCCCGGCTTCCGCCCGCCTCAGATCCCCGCCCTCTTCGGTTGCCGCCTTGATCTGGCCGACCGCCTGCGTCGAAAGGAAATATGCCGCGCGGCGTGCGGCGACAATCTCCTGCGCCTTCAATGTTACCTGGGCAGAGGCGGCATCGGCTGCCTGTCCTTCCTGCGCATAAGCGGCAAAAGCCGCCAGTGCCCCCAGGGCAATTCCGGCTGCTCCGAAAATAGCCAATCGTCCCGCCACGGTGCCCTCCACTCAAGTGCCTATGCGGTTACTTGCCCAATGAAATGTTCGGGCAAAGCGGAGTTCGACGAACCACTCACCCATCGCGTCAGACGACGGCCTGCGGTTGCAGCGAAATCCAGGGTCAGGACCGCGAAGCCAGGAGGTTGGAAAGCGGGGGCAGATTGTCCTTGTCGAGCGTGCGTGAACGATCTGCCAGCGGGTATTTGAGCCCGGTCGCGCAGTTGAACAGCACGACGTCGTCATTTTCCTCGATCCACCCCTCGGCCAGCGCCTTGCGGTATGCGGCGAGCGTCGCCCCTCCTTCGGGGCACAGCAAGAGGCCGTCCTGCGCCGCGCAATCGGCGGTGGCAGAGATTATCGCATCCTCGCCGACCGCGATTGCCTGGCCGCCGCTTTCGCGCACTGCGCGCAGGATCAGGAAATCGCCCACCGCGCGCGGCACGCGGATGCCCGCCGCGACGGTATGCGCATTCTCCCACCGCTCGGCGTGCTCGACCCCCTGCTCGAATGCGCGCACGATAGGGGCACAGCCGCTCGCCTGCACCGCGAACATCTTGGGCCGTTCGGGGCCGATCCAGCCCAGCTCCTCGAGCTCGGCGAATGCCTTCCACATACCGATCAGCCCGGTGCCGCCGCCGGTGGGATAGAAGATCGCCTTGGGCAGCCGCCAGCCCAGCTGCGCGGCGAGCTCCAGCCCCATCGTCTTCTTGCCCTCGATGCGATAGGGTTCCTTGAGCGTCGAGAAATCGAACCACAAACCCTCAGCCGCGCCCTTGCCCACGATTGCGCCGCAATCGTCGATCAAGCCGTTGACGCGCCAGACCTGCGCGCCCTGCGCGGCAATTTCGCGCACGTTTACTTCGGGTGTATCGTCCGGGCAGAGCACAACCGTCTCGATCCCGGCGCGCGTGGCATAGGCGGCGAGCGCCGCGCCGGCATTGCCGTTGGTCGGCATAGCGATGCGGGTGACGCCCAGTTCCTTTGCCATTGCCACCGCCATAACCAGCCCGCGCGCCTTGAAGCTGCCGGTGGGCAGGCGGCCCTCGTCCTTGACGATCACGCGCGGCCCGCCGCTGCGCGGGACCGCGATCAGCGGCGTTTCGATTTCGCCCAGGCTGACGATGCTGGAAGTGTGGCGCACGGGCAGCAGTTCGCGCCAGCGCCACAGATCGGTAGGCCGCGCCTCGATATCAGCGCGCGAAATCGCCCGCTCCGCCGCGCCAAGATCATAGCGCACCAGCAGCGGCTTGCCCGCTGCGGAGAGCCCATGCAACCGGTCCGGCTCATAGCGCTCGCCGGTGTATGAGCATTCCAGATGTGTGACGAATGTGGCGCGTTCGCCTTCGAGATTGCGGGTCAGCGCCACGCCGGGGTCACTCCGGCTTCTTCGCTACACCCACCATGGCAGGGCGCAGCAGGCGGTCCTTGATCATGTAGCCGGACTGCATTTCCTGAACGATGGTTCCCGGTTCGTGCGCATCGCTTGGAACCTCCATCATCGCCTGATGCTGGTTGGGATCGAGCGGAAGCCCGACAGAAGCAATCCGGGTGATACCATGCTGGGTGAATATCTTTTCCATTTCGCGCTGGGTCGCCTCGATGCCCGCCAGCAGGCCTTTCAGCCTTTCGTCCTCGCGCAATTCCTCAGGCACGGCCTGCATCGCGCGGGCGAGATTGTCGCCAATGCTCAGGACATCGCGGGCAAAGCCGGTGGCGGCATAGTTGCGCGCATCCTGCACGTCCTTTTCCATGCGGCGGCGAACGTTCTGCGTTTCCGCCTTGGCATAGAGCATTTCCTGCTTCGCGGCTTCGAGATCATCCCGCAGCCGCTCGAGCGCACGGTCGAGCGCGCTCGTATCGTCCTGCGCCATTTCGGCGGCTGACTTGTCGAGAAACTCTTCGGGAACGCCCTTCAATTCGGCGGCAACCGCCTCATCGGTGGTCCGCGGCTTGTCGTTATCGGTCATCAAAACTTCCAGCTATCCAAACAGTTTGCCCAGCGATCGGGCGGTCAGATCCACCATGGGGACGACCCGCGCGTAATTCAACCGCGTCGGTCCGATGACACCCAGAACGCCGATCACGCGCCCGTCCCTGTCGCGGTAGGGCGAGGCGATAACCGAAGAACCCGACAAAGCAAACAACCGGTTCTCGCTGCCGATGAAAATGCGCGTCGCATCGGCAGAGCGTGCGCCCTCAAGCAAATGCGCAACCGATTGCTTGCTCTCCAGATCTTCAATCAGCAGGCGGATGCGCTCGATATCGCCGAGCGCAGCATCATCGAGCAGGTTTGCCTGCCCGCGCACGATCAGCACCGGGCGCTGGGCGGCATCCTTGCTCCACACCGCCAACCCGCGCTCAACCAGGTCCCGGCTCGCCTGGTCGAGCCGCGACTGGCCCGCGGTCAGCTCAGCGCGCATAATTCGCTCAGCCTCCGCCAGCGTTCTGCCGCGCAGATGCGCGGTGACGTAATTGCTGGCTTGCTCGAGCGTGCCCGGCAGCACGGCTGCTTTCAGCTCAAGAATGCGGTTTTCGACACTGCCATCCTCGCCAACCAGGACCGCCAGGGCCTTGCCCCGCCCCAGATCGACCAGGCTGAACTGCGCCAACCGCTGTTCGCGGTTGGGCACCATTACCATGCCAGCCGCGCCCGAAATATCGGACAGGAGCGCGCTGGTTTTCTCCAGCGCCTGCTCGATCGGGCCGGGTTCGGACAGGCGACCCTCTATCGCGGCGCGCTCTTCGGGAGTGACCTCGGCCACGCGCATCATGCCATCGACAAATATCCGCAGCCCCAGATCGGTCGGCATGCGCCCGGCGCTGGTATGCGGCGCCGCGAGCAGGCCCAAGGCCTCAAGATCGGCCAGAACCGACCGGATCGATGCCGGCGACAGGTTGAGCGCACCTTCGCCCGCCAGCGTCTTCGAGCCGACCGGATGCCCGCTGCCGATATATCCCTCGACCACGAGCCTGAAGATTTCCCGCGCGCGTTCGCTCAGTTCGGAGATCGGTGGTGACGCCATGTAGGGTCTGACCCTTGTTAATTTAACCGTTGCCTCTTGCGGCCTCAAGCCATCTGGCTCTAACGCCCTGCTGCAATACAGACAAAGGATCATTCATGCGACCTTCCGGTCGCGCGCCCGACCAGATGCGCGCAATAACCATCGAAACCGGCTTTACCAAACATGCCGAAGGGTCCTGCCTCGTCAGTTTTGGCGATACGCGCGTGCTGTGCACGGCCAGCATCGAAGAGCGCATTCCGCCATGGCTGCGCGGCAAGGGCGAAGGCTGGGTAACGGGCGAGTATTCGATGCTGCCGCGCGCCACGCATACGCGCGGCCAGCGCGAAGCGGCAAGAGGCCAGCAATCGGGCCGGACGCAGGAAATCCAGCGCCTGATCGGGCGGAGCCTGCGCGCCGTGGTCGATCTCAAGAAACTGGGCGAACGCCAGATCACGCTCGATTGCGACGTGCTTCAGGCCGATGGCGGCACGCGCACCGCCTCGATTTCGGGCGCGTGGGTGGCGCTGCGGCTCGCGGTCAATGGCCTGATGCAGCAGGGGCAGATCGCCGAGGATCCGATTCAGGCGCAGGTCGCCGCGATCAGCTGCGGCATCTATAAGGGCACACCGGTGCTCGATCTCGATTACCCCGAAGATTCGGCGGCGGATGCGGACGCCAATTTCGTGCTCATCAGCGGCGGGCTGATCGCCGAAGTTCAGGCAACCGCAGAAGGCGCAAGCTATGACGAGGAAGGTCTGCTGCGCCTGCTTCGCCTTGCGCGGATCGGCTGCGACAGGATTTTCGCGGCGCAACGGGATGCGGTAAAATGACACGCCATATCGGTTCCGGCACGCTGGTGATCGCCACGCACAATGCGGGCAAGCTCAAGGAAATCACCGCACTGCTCGAACCACATGGGGTGAAATGCATTTCGGCAGGATCGCTGGGGCTGCCCGAACCGGCGGAAACGGGCCGCTCATTCACCGAGAACGCGCTGATCAAGGCGCGCGCGGCGGCCGAGGCGTCGGGGCTGGCCGCTCTTGCCGACGACAGCGGGCTTGCGGTCGATGCACTGGGCGGGCGGCCCGGCGTTTACACCGCCGATTGGGCCGCGCGCCAGTGGTTCGAGGGCGAGCCTCACGAATGCAAAGGCGGGCGTGATTGGTATATGGCCATGGGCAAGGTCGAAGGGATGTTGCAACGGCTCGGCCCAGATGCGGACCGAAGCGCGGCGTTCCACTGCGTGCTCGCGCTCGCCTGGCCCGATGGCGAATACGCTATCTACGAAGGGCAATGCCGCGGTTCGCTCACCTGGCCGCCGCGCGGGACGATGGGATTTGGCTACGATCCGGTATTCGTGCCCGAGGGAAAGGATCAGACCTTTGCCGAGATAGACCCCGAGCAGAAACACGCCAGCAGCCACCGTGCCGACGCATTCAGGAAACTGGTTGCCGACCAGTTCGGCTGAGCGACGGGCTCAGCCCACCTGCTCGCCATAGACATTGCCTGCGGGCCAATAACGGCAGACGAGGAAATCGTCGCGCTCGCCCTTCACCACCGCACAGCCCAACTCGCGCGTGCCCTTCCACACAACCTGCGTGTAATGGGCTACGTCGCGCCAGTTGCCGGTGCGCGAGATATTGGGGAAGCGCCCGGGGGTGAAGCGCCGTTTCTCCTCAACGAATGCGCCAACCATGAAGTCGGCTGAATAAGCACCGGCGCTGCCCATCCAAAGGTTTTCGCCCGCGCCCTGGCGTTCATCCTGTGTGGCGTGGCGCATTCCCCCCTCGCTGGCGAGTACCTGTGCCCAACGGTGCGCCTGCTGCGCGAGATCAGGGTTCCAGACCAGCGGAGGAGCGCCGTCCTGCGAACGCGCGTGATTGTGCGCCTCGAGCAGCTCGGAAGCGAAACGATTGGGCACAGCAGCGGCGATGGCCACACTTGCCGCGCCCAAGGCAGCGATGCCGGTGGCCGGCAATGTCAACAGCGCCTTGCGACTCATCATGGCAGAAACTTGGCTTGCGATGCTTAAGAAAGGCTGAAATCATTACGTCATGGCCCGCGCGCTCTATATCCATTGGCCCTTCTGCCTGAAAAAATGCCCCTATTGCGACTTCAACAGCCATGTGCGCGATGAGGTCGATACGGCGCTATGGCAGGCGGCGCTGATTGCCGACATGCGCCGCGAAGCGGAAGTCGCTGGGGGCGAGGCGCTCGAGTCGATCTTTTTCGGCGGGGGCACGCCCTCGCTCATGCCGCCCGCACTGGTCGGTGCACTGCTGGGTGAGGCTGAGCGCCTGTGGGGCTTCGCGCCGAACATCGAAATCACGCTGGAGGCCAATCCGTCGTCGGTTGAAGCGAGCAAATTCGCTGCACTTTCTAAAGTTGGCGTGAATCGAATATCGCTTGGAATACAATCGCTTGATAATAACATTTTACAGTTTTTGGGAAGATTGCACAACGCCGATGAGGCGCTCCGCGCGCTGGATACCGCGCAGGCGAACTTCGACCGCGTCAGCATTGATCTGATCTATGCCCGACCGGGCCAGACAGCGGAAAATTGGTCGCAGGAACTGGGCAAGGCGCTGGCGCTGGGAACAGGCCATATCTCGCTCTACCAGCTTACCATCGAGCCAAGCACGCGCTTTGAAACCGATGTGCGGCTTGGCCATTTCACCCCGCTCGACGATGATCCTGCGGCGGACCTTTACGCGCTGACGCAGGAGATGACAGCGCAGGCCGGTATCCCCGCCTATGAGATCAGCAATCACGCGCGCCCCGGCGAGGAGAGCAGGCACAATCTCGCCTATTGGAGATACCAAGATTATTGCGGGATCGGTCCGGGCGCGCACGGACGAAGGCACAACCGTGCAACAGAGCGGCACAAGAAGCCTGAAAACTGGTTGAACGCGGTCGAGGCGCAAGGTGACGGCATCAACATCGCGCGCGTTCTTACAGCCAGCGAACAGGCCAGCGAAGCGATCATGATGGGGCTGCGCCTGGTCGAGGGGATCGATCTTGCAGCGCTTGAAAACCGGTTCGGCCTGGCAGCAAGCCGAATGATCGACCCCGAGCGATTTGCGCTGCTGCGAAATCTGGGTCTGGTCTGGCAACAAGACCACCGGATCGGCGTCACGCACGCCGGGATGCCGCTGCTTGATGCCCTGCTGGGCGAACTTGTCCATGCCGATCTGGTAGCTGCATGACCGGCGCGGATTTTCTCGAGGCCTGGCGCAGCTACCTCACCCATTCACGCCGCCGCAGCCCACACACGGTGCGCGCCTACCTCGCCTGCGCGGGGCGCTTTCTCAACGGGCGTGAATTTTCGGGCTGGAGCGAGTTGGCGCGGATCGAGGGGCCTGACCTACGCCGCCATATGGCCAGCCGCCGCACCGAAGGAATCGGCAACGCCAGCGCCGCGCGTGAGCTTTCCGCACTCAAGAGCTTCATCGCCTTCGCGCGCGAGCAAGCCGGGGTTCCGAACCCCGCTCCCCCTCGCGTGCGCGGCCCGCGCATCAAGAAAGGCCTGCCGCGCCCGATCACGCCCGACGATGCCACCAATCTGGCCGATCTGGTCGCTGGCACGGGCAAGGAGGAATGGATCGGCGCGCGCGACCGCGCGGTGCTGCTGCTGCTCTATGGTTCGGGCATGCGCATATCCGAGGCGCTCTCGCTTAAAGGCAAGGACGCCCCGCTAAGCGATATCATGATGATCACCGGCAAGGGCGGCAAGCAGCGGGTCGTGCCCGTGCTGCCCATCTGCCGCGACGCAGTGGCGCATTACATGGCGCTTTGCCCTTGGCCGCAATCGCCCGGCGAACCCCTGTTTCGCGGCATCAAGGGCGGGCCGTTGAGCCAGGGCATGGTGCAGAAGGCGATGGCACAGGCGCGCCGCGCTCTGGGCCTGCCCGACAGCGCCACGCCGCATGCGCTGCGCCACAGCTTTGCCACGCATTTGCTGGGCGCGGGCGCGGACCTGCGCAGCTTGCAGGAACTGCTCGGCCATGCCAGCCTCGGTTCGACGCAGATCTATACCAAGGTCGATGCCGCGACCATGCTCGACAGCTACCGCGCCGCGCATCCGCGGGCGGGGAGGCGCTAGCCTCTCGCTGCCAGTCGCGCCTCGATCGCGTCCCAGATCATCCCCGGCGTATCGGTGCCGTTGAAACGGTCGATCGCCATGATTCCCGTGGGCGAAGTCACGTTGATCTCGGTCAGGTACTTGCCGCCGATCACGTCGATCCCGACGAACAGCAGCCCGCGTTCCTTGAGCACGGGCCCCAATGCATCGCAAATCTCCTGCTCGCGCGGGGTCAGGGTAGTCGGCTGTGCACTGCCGCCCGCTGCAAGGTTCGAACGAAACTCACCCTCGCCCGGAATGCGGTTGATCGCGCCCGCAACCACGCCGTCGATCAGCACGATGCGCTTGTCGCCCTCGGCCACTTCGCGAAGGAACGGCTGCACCATGTGCGGTTCGGGCCACATCTGGTTGAACACCTCGAACAGCGCCGAAAGGTTCTCGCCGCTTTCGGGCACACGGAAAACTGCCTTGCCGCCGTTGCCGTGGATCGGCTTGACCACGATGGCGCCGTGCCGGGCCATGAAGCGCTGCACCTCTTCGAGCGAGCGAGTGACCAGCGTGGGCGGCATGAACCGGCGGAAATCGAGCACCATCACCTTTTCGGGCGCATTGCGCACGCTGGCCGGATCGTTGATCACCAGTGTTTCACCCGCAATCCGCTCAAGCAGATGGGTGGCGGTAATATAGCCCATGTCGAAGGGCGGATCCTGCCGCATCAGCACCACGTCGATATCGCGGCCCAGATCGAGCCTTTGCGGAGCGCCTTTGGTAAAGTGATCGCCTTCAACCCGCTGCACCGTGACCGGGAAGCAGATCGCATGGAGCCGGTCGTCCTCGTCGAGCGTGAGGCTATCGACGTGATATTCGAACGCCGTGTGGCCACGCGCCTGCGCCGCCTCGATCAGCGCAAAGGATGAATCCCCCGCGATATTGATGTTTTCGATAGGGTCCATCTGGACGGCGACGCGCAGGCTCATTCGCTTCCTTTCACGGTTGCCCCGCTTACGGTTGCCAGGCGTTGACGATGTGGCGTGGCAAGGTGCCCGGCGCAAGCAGGATCACGTCGATTCTTATATCCTCGCCCGATTGCGCGTAATTGTGAGCCACGCATTCCACCGCCGCCGCCACGCGAGACAGCCGCCATTGATCGATCGCGGAATCCAGATCTTCGCTCCGCTTGCGCCATTTGACCTCGACAAAGGCCACCATGCCGCCCTTGCGGCAGACGAGATCGATTTCGCCGCGCGGGGTCTTGACCCGCTGCGCGAGCAGCTGCCAACCCTTGAGCCGCATGAAAACTGCTGCGAGACGCTCACCCTCGCGCCCGCGCCGTTCCGCCAATTGCCGCTTCATTGGGTCTTGAGTTCCATCGCGCGGTCATAGAGCGCCTTGCGATCATGCCCGGTGGCGCGGGCAACCTGCGCCGCTGCCTGCGATGGCTTGAGCGATTTCAGCGCTTCAATCAGCAAGGCATCGGGATCACCGGGCGCCTGCTCGCCCGGCGGGCCGATCAGCAGCACGATTTCCCCCTTGGGGGGCTTGCCCGAATAATGCCCGGCCAGTTCGGCGGCGCTGCCGCGCCGGCATTCCTCGTGCAGCTTGGTCAGCTCGCGCGCCACCGCCACTTCGCGCCCCGGCATTGACGCGTCGATCGCTTCGAGTGTGCGGACAAGCCGCTGCGCGCTCTCGTAAAGGATCAGCGTGGCATTGATCGCGCCGATGTCCTTCAGGAAATCAAGCCGCGCCTTGTCCTTGGCAGGCAGGAATCCGGCAAACAGAAAGCGGTCGCTCGGCAGCCCGGAGAGTGTCAGTCCTGCGATCGCCGCGCACGGCCCCGGCAGAACGGTGATCGCGATGCCCGCCGCCCTTGCCTCGTTCACAAGACGAAATCCCGGATCGGATACGATCGGCGTACCGGCATCGCTGACTAGGGCAATCGCCTCGCTCTGCATCTGTTTGACAAGCCTTGCCCGATCATTTTCCGAAGCATGGTCATCATGGCGCAGCAGCGGCCGCGAAATACCCAGCAGCTTGAGCAATTTTCCCGTCACCCGCGTATCTTCGCAAGCCACCCGGTCGCACCTGCGCAATATGTCGAGCGCGCGGAGCGTTATGTCGCCCAGATTGCCAATCGGGGTTGCAACGATGTAGAGCCCGGGTTCAAGAGGTTCGGACAGGCTGGATTCAGGCTGGATATTGTTCACCATTCACTCTTTGGTACAGCGAATTGGGGTCGGCAAGCATGAAGCGAGTTTTGTTCAATCGGCGCAGCTTCACCGCTATCGGCCTCGCGGCGCTTCTGGCCGGTTGCCAGATGATCCCCAAGGCGCAGCCGCCCGCTCCGACGCCAACGCCCACGACCGCGCCCGAACCGACCGCGACCGAGCTTCCGACCGATGAAACGCGCCACCGCGTTGCGCTGCTTGTCCCGATGTCCGGTGAAAACGGCGAGGTCGGCCAGTCGATCGCCAATGCCACGACCATGGCCCTGCTGGATACCAATGCCGCGAATCTGCGCATCACCACATATGATACCTCGGCAGGTGCCGCCGCCGCCGCAGCGCGCGCACTGGCCGATGGCAACCGCCTGATACTCGGGCCGCTGTTGGCCGAAGACGTCGCCCCCGTGCTTGCTGAAACACGCAGGAACGGCATTCCGCTCATCTCCTTTTCCAATGACAGCAGCGCGGCCGGGGCCAACGTCTTTGTGATGGGCCATGTGCCCGAACAGTCGATCAGCCGCACTGTTGCCTTTGCCCGCTCGCGCGGTGCGGCGAGGTTCGCCGCGCTGCTGCCCGATGGCGATTACGGCGCGCGCGCGTCGGGCGCCCTTACCAATGCGCTGCGCAATTACGGCGGGGCATTTGCCGGCAGCGAAACCTATACCCGCGCCAGCCAGTCGATCGTCGGCGCGGCCGAGCGGCTCAGGGCACGCGGCGGCTATGACACGGTGCTGATCGCCGACAACCCCCGGCTCGCCGGTATCGCTGCGGGCGAGCTGCGCAAGGATGGCGCCGTGACCCGCATCCTGGGCACCGAGCTGTGGAGCGGCGAGGTCGCCGCGACGCGGGCTGCTTCGCTGCGCGGGGCATTGTTCGCCGCGGTTTCCGACCAGCGGCTCAAGCGCTTCAGCGACAGTTACGAGGCGCGTTTCGGCACCAGGCCTCACCGTGTCGCCACGCTGGGGTACGATTCGGTCTTGTTGACGCTGCGCATAGCGCGCGATTGGCGCGTGGGCCGCAGCTTCCCGGTCGGCCAGATGTATGACCGCGGCGGCTTCCTGGGGATCGACGGTGCGTTCCGCTTCGGGCGCAGCGGCGTGATCGAGCGTGCGCTTGAGGTGCGCGAAGTGGGCAACGGCACCATCGACACGGTCTCGCCTGCCCCCACCCGCTTCGAGGACTGACGAAAACTGCCCCCTGCTGCTTGTGACTGCGAGGCCCGCGCGCCTATAGCGCAGACCCTTATGACCATGCCCAGCGACCTGTTCGAAAACACGCCCCTTTCCAGCGGCGACTACGATTCCTCTTCGATCGAGGTGCTCGAAGGGCTTGAGCCGGTGCGCCGCCGCCCCGGCATGTATATCGGCGGGACCGACGACCGGGCGCTGCACCATCTCGCCGCCGAAGTGCTCGACAACGCGATGGACGAGGCGGTTGCAGGCCATGCCAGCCGGATCGAGGTCCGGCTTGATGAAGGCAATCGCCTGACGATCAGCGACAACGGGCGCGGCATCCCGGTGGACGAGCATCCGAAGTTTCCCGGCAAATCGTCGCTGGAGGTGATCCTCTCGACGCTCCATTCGGGCGGCAAGTTTTCAGGCAAGGCCTATGCCACGTCGGGCGGGCTGCACGGTGTCGGGGTGAGCGTGGTCAATGCCCTGTCCGAACACACCAGGGTGGAAGTGGCGCGTGACCGCCAGCTTTACGCGCAGGAATTCAGCCGCGGGTTGCCGCTTGCGCCATTGCAGAACCTGGGCCCCACGCCCAACCGGCGCGGCACCAGCGTTGCCTTCACGCCCGACAAGGATATCTTCGAAGATCGCCGGTTCAAACCCGCGCGCCTGTTCCGGCTGGCGCGTTCGAAGGCATACCTTTTTGCAGGCGTTGAAATCCGCTGGAAGTGCGCGGCATCGCTCGCGAGCGAGGACGTGCCCGAAGAGGCGGTGTTCAAGTTTCCCGGCGGGCTTGCCGATCACCTTGCCGAACAGATCGGCGCGCGCGAATGCGTGACCGCCCAGCCTTTCACCGGATCGCAGGATTTTCCCGAGGATCGTGGCCGCGCCGAATGGGCGGTCGGCTGGCCGCTTTATTCCGACGGTTCGACGAGCTGGTACTGCAACACCGTACCCACCCCCGATGGCGGCACGCACGAACAGGGGATGCGCGCGGCGCTGACCAAGTCGCTGCGCGGTTTCGGCGAGCTTGTCGGCCAGAAGAAATCCAGGGACATTTCCGCCGATGACGTGATGGCGGGCGCTGAAATCATGCTGTCGGTCTTCATCCGCGATCCGCAGTTCCAGAGCCAGACCAAGGACCGGCTGACCAGTCCCGAAGCCGCGCGCCTGGTCGAGAACGCTGTGCGCGACCATTTCGACCACTTCCTCACCGACAATATGGAGCGCGGGCGCGCGCTGCTGGGCATGGTGATGGAACGCATGGACGAGCGGCTCAAGCGCAAGCAGGAGCGCGAGATCAAGCGCAAGTCCGCCACCAACGCGCGCAAGCTGCGCCTGCCGGGCAAGCTCACCGATTGCAGCGGCGACGGCGCCAATGGCTCTGGGGCCGAAACCGAACTGTTCATCGTCGAGGGCGACAGCGCGGGCGGCAGCGCCAAGCAGGCGCGTGACCGCAAGACACAGGCGATCCTGCCGATCCGCGGCAAGATCCTCAACGTCGCCAGCGCGACGATCGACAAGATCCGCGCCAATCAGGAAATCGCCGACCTGATCCAGGCGCTCGGCTGCGGTTCACGCAAGGATTGCGACCCCGAAAGCCTGCGCTATGACCGGATCATCATCATGACCGATGCCGACGTTGACGGCGCGCATATCGCCACGCTGCTGATGACCTTCTTCTTCCAGGAAATGACCGAAGTGGTGCGGCGCGGGCACCTGTTCCTCGCGCAGCCCCCGCTCTATCGGCTCACTGCGGGCAAGGACAGCGCCTATGCCCGCGACGATGCGCACCGCAAGGAGCTGGAGGAAACGCAGTTCAAGGGCAAGAAAGTGGAGGTCGCGCGCTTCAAGGGCCTGGGCGAAATGAACCCGCAGCAACTGCGCGAGACCACCATGAACCCCGCCACCCGCAGCCTCATTCGCATAACCCTGCCGCCCGAATTCGAACAACGCGCCGCAGTGAAGGAACTGGTCGACCGGCTGATGGGCCGCAACCCGGAACATCGCTTCATGTTCATCCAGAACCACGCCGGCGATGTCGACCGCGCGATGATCGACGCGTGAGCTTGTCAATTCAGCCGATCCCGATACATTGAACGCTTCGATTGGGCGGCAAAGGATACAAGCCGATGCCTGGATCAGCCTGCTTTCGGTGGCTTTACGTCCTCGCGGCGGTAAGCGCCGCGTTTCACACCCCTGCTTTCGCGGAAAATTGGGTGAGCCAGAAAGATTGGCAGGTCGATCGCGATTCAATTAGACGCGAAGGAACGTGGGTTTACTACCACTGGCGTCCGGGCCCGATCTGGCCAACCTTTGAAGAGCGGGTGGATTGTTCTCAGGTCGGGGCAAGCGAAGTTGTGATCGAAAGCTGGACTGATGGATTATGGAGCGCAAGTCGGCTGCCCTCCAATTCTATTGGAGCGAACATCGCCCGCTATGTTTGTTCGTCGATCTAGGGTCAGGACCTATTAACCCCATGGCCGTGGCTTGAGCCGGAATTGTTCAGGGCACGGAGTGAGCGAAGGAGAATAGTGGTGCTATTGGCCGAGCGAGCGACAAAGCCCTGGGCAATTCCGGCCAAGTCCGGTGGATGGCCGTTTGCGGGCGAACTGCAACGTCGAACCGCTCATCCGGGGCATCTACCCCGCATTTCGCGGTTCTCCTCGCATTTCATCCCGCAAACGAGCCACCACGGCTCATGCGGTTAATAGGTCCTGACCCTAAGCCCCAACTTGCTCGGCCGAATAAATCCGCATTTCCGGCGCGCCAACCGCCAGCGTGCTTAGCTCCCTGACAAACGCACCGGATGCGGGCACCGCGAAGTGCGCCTTCACCGCTGCCATATCCGTCCACTCTTCAAGGAACGCCATCCGGTTGGGGTTCTCTGTATCGACGAGGCAATTGTGCGCGATACAGCCGGGTTCGGCGCGCGAGCGGGCCGAATGTTCGATGCCGAGCGCGAAGGCTGCTTCGCGGTGTTCGGGGCGGAGCTGGACCGAGCCGGTGATAAGGATCATTGCGGCAGTCTAGCGCCCTTTGCGGGAGGTTGGAAGAAGCGGCCTCGTTCAGCCCGTTTGCCCCCGGGTCTTGAGCAGCGACCACGCCACGCCGCCCAGAATCAGGGCCAGGGTGACGCCCAGGCTCAACAGCGGTGGGAACTTGGCCCCGCCCAGCAGGAAATCGGCGATCAGGATCTTGGCGCCGATGAATACCAGCACCAGGGCCAGCGCGTATTTGAGATAGTGGAAGCGGTGGATCATCGCAGCCAGCGCGAAGTAGAGCGCCCTGAGGCCCAGGATCGCCATGATGTTCGAGGTATAGACGATGAAGGTATCGGTGGTGATCGCGAAGATCGCCGGGACCGAATCGACCGCAAACACCAGATCGGCCAGATTGATGACGACCAGAGCCAGGAACAGCGGTGTCGCCGCCAACACCATCCTGCCGCTTCCGGATTCAGGGACGCGCACGAAAAAGCGCTCTCCATGCAGTTCCGGCGTGACCCGCATATGGCCCGAAATCCACTTCACCGCCGGATTGCGCGCGATGTCGGGAGCATGATCGGTGGCCCACAACATGCGGATGCCCGTGACGATGAGGAACGCGGCGAAGATGTAGAGCACCCAGTAAGCTTCAGCCACCAACGCCGCGCCGCCCGCAATCATGACGCCGCGCAGCACGATCACCGCCAGAATGCCCCACAAGAGGGCGCGATACTGATACTTCGGCGGAATTGCGAAATAGGTGAAGATCATCGAGATGACGAAGACGTTATCGATCGACAGCGCCTTTTCGAGGAAGAACCCGGTGTAGTACTTGATGCCGAAATCGGCACCTCTGGCGGCCCATATCCATGCACCGAACGCCAGTGCGACACCCACATAGAACGCGGACAGCCTGAGCGATTCGCCAACCCCCATCTCGCGGTCTTCCTTGTGCAGGAAACCCAGGTCGAAGGCTGTGAGAAGGAAGACCAGCGCGCCGAAGGCGCACCAGAACCACAGCGGTGTGCCGAGCCAGTCGGCAGTCAGAAATTCCATCATCGATTTTCCCTGAAACATTACGGCGCGGCGATGGCCGTCGCGGCCCCGGTCGGCCCGGCCCGATTACCTTTTGCGCAACAATCGCGAGAGGCGGTCCTTGATTGCCAGCTTCATCTTCTTGAGCCGCGTTATCTCGAGCGGATCGGGGAGGCGGAGTGTCTGCGCGAGACGCAGACGGTCGTCGAGTTTCTGGTGGCGCTCCATCAGGCGGAAAAATCTGTCGGACATAGTACATGCTCCCTATCGAGGCGTTTGCGTTCGATCGGATGCGCCGCGCATCAGCCGCAGATTTCGGGAGGGGGGAGGAAACCCGGACCCATGCATCGGCGTCATCCGATGCGGTCCGACATCACGCCGCACCCTTCAGGGTTTTCACCCAAGGATGCCGCGCCAGAGGGGCCCGGCCCGCCTGCTTCAATTAGGAGCGCCCCGGCCAGGTTTCAAGAGATCCTGCCGATCCTGTCACTCGACCTGCTGGGTGTGGATGTGCAGATGCCCCGTCAGCGTGCGATGGACCGGGCACTTGTCCGCGATCTCCATCAGCTTTTCACGCTGATCGCCGTCCAGGCTGTCGCCAAGCAATTCGATGCGCCGATGGATCGCCTGCACCTGCGCTCCTTCCTCCAGCACATGCCCGCAATCCTCGGCATGGTCGCGCTCATGCGTGAGGTGGACGCGCGTTCCCTCGAAAGGCCAACCCTTGCGGTCGGCATACATCTTCATTGTCATGGCGGTGCAGGCACCCAGCGCGCCGAGCAGCAGATCATAGGGATTTGGGCCGTTGTCATCGCCGCCATGGCTCGTCGGCTCGTCGGCAACAAGATCATGGCTCGCGGTCATGATCTGCGTGCCGAACCTGCCATAACCGGTGCGCACGATCACGCCCTCGTCCGGCGCGGACAGATCATCACGCATGGGCAGGTAACGATGCGCCCAGTTGGCGATGATCGCCGCGGCAAATCCGGCATCGGCGGCATCGGTGAGCAGGTGGTCCGCCCCGGCCAGGCTGACAAAGCTCTTGGGATGCTTCGCCGCTGCGAACAGCTTGCCCGCGTGCTCGACGCCGACAATCTGATCGGTCGGCGAATGGCAGATCATCAGCGGGATGCGCAGCTGCGCAACCTGTTCAAGCAGATCGACCTCTCGCGTATTGTCGAGGAAACCTTTGCTGAGGCTGAAGGCACGCCCGCCGATCGTGACATCGCCTTGTCCGTCGCGCTCGATGGCACAGAGATCACCTTTGATATTGTGGAGCACATGCGGAACGTCGGACGGCGCGCCGATCGTCGCCACTGCCGCCACCTTGCCCGGCCCCACCGCGGTCGCTGCCGCCAACACCGCCGCGCCCCCCAGACTGTGCCCGACCAGCAGGATCCCATCGCCAAAGCGTTCGCACAGCGCGCTCGCCGCAGCCATCAGATCATCGACATCGCTGGCAAATCCTGCGCGGCCGAAATCGCCTTCGCTGCTGCCAAGTCCCGTGAAATCGAACCGCAGGCAGGCGATTCCCTCACGCGCCAACGCGCGCGTCACCTCCACCGCCGCCTTCGATTGCTTGGTGCAGGTGAAGCAGTGTGCGAACAGCGCTGCTCCGCGCACCGTGCCTGCGGGCAGCTCGAGTGCGCCTGACAGCGAATGCCCGGCGGGGGTTTCGATAGTCATGCTTTCGGTCGGCATCGGGGCATACTCCAGCTATCGTGTTTCGGACCCATCCTGACCCTTCCTAACGCTTGCGCTTTCGCGCGTCGCCCCCTAACGCAAACGTCAAGTTGAGTTGCAAGAGGAAACCCATGACCGACCAGACACCTCAGCGCTTTGAAGGCACCAGCTCCTATATCGCCACCGATGATCTGAAGGTGGCGGTCAATGCCGCAGTTACGCTGCGCCGGCCGCTGCTGGTCAAGGGCGAACCGGGCACAGGCAAGACCGTGCTGGCGCATGAAATCGCCCAGGCGATCGATGCGCCGCTGATCGAATGGAACGTCAAATCGACCACAAAGGCGCAGCAGGGCCTATACGAATATGACGCGGTGGCCCGTCTGCGCGATGGCCAGCTGGGCGAGGAGCGCGTCCACGACATTTCGAACTACATCAAGAAGGGCAAGTTGTGGGAGGCGTTCACCTCGCCGCGGCTGCCCGTCCTGCTGATCGACGAGATCGACAAGGCCGATATCGAGTTTCCCAACGACCTGCTCCAGGAACTCGACCGGATGAGCTTCGACGTTTACGAAACGCGCGAGCGGATCGAGGCGAAGGAACGCCCGATCGTGGTCATTACCTCGAACAACGAGAAGGAACTGCCCGACGCATTCCTGCGCCGCTGTTTCTTCCACTACATCAAGTTTCCCGACCGTGAGACGATGCGCGACATTATCGAGGTGCATTATCCCGGCATCCAGAAGGCGCTCGTTACCAAGGCGATGGACATGTTCTATGAGCTGCGCGATGTGCCGGGCCTCAAGAAGAAGCCGTCGACCAGCGAACTGCTCGACTGGCTCAAGCTGTTGCTGAACGAGGACATGCCGCTGGAAGTGTTGCAAGATCGCAGTCCCGCCAGCGCAATCCCGCCGCTGCACGGGGCATTGCTCAAGAACGAGCAGGACGTGATGATGTTTGAACGCCTCGCGTTCATGGCGCGGCGAAATCCTGGCGCTTAGGCCCGGCGTTTAATCGAAGGTATAGGCCAGCTCGAAATCGCCCCAGCGACGTCCCCTGACGTAGAGCGGGATATAGACGTTGCGCACCACCCGGTACTTCTTGCCGTCGCCTTCCTGGCGATAGACCGCCATCATGTAGGGCGCATTGCTGAGCTTTGATTTCTGGTCGATCGCATCGAACAGGATCCGGCCATTGCGGCAATAGGCGGTGTCATGCGTGACCTCGCCGATGGGCTGGCGCGAGCATTCGGTCAGATGCGTGGGCAGGAAGCCCTTCATATCGGTGCAGGCCGCAGCCATGACCCGCCGGTCCGATGCCTTGGCCTTGTCCAGCAGCGGACGCCATGCCTCATCGGCCCAATCGTTGAGCGCGGTGCGGTAACGCGGCGGATTGCTGCCGGGAATCTCGTGATAGTTCTGATCGAACAACTGGGCTTCGTTCACCTCGCCTGCTTCGAGCGCAGCCTCGGTCCGTGCGGCGAGTTCGCGCGCGATATCCTGTCCACACGCTACCATCGCGCTGTCCTCGGGCGAAAGGCCCGCCTGCACGATCCGGTCGAACATCTCGCTGGCGGTAAGCTCCAGCTTTTCCATCCGGCGATAGGCCGCCTCGAGCTGCGTTTCGTTTTCAAGCGCTGCCTTGTCGAATTCGTCGAGTACCCCCTGCACGCGTTCGACATGCGCACTGATCATGCTCGTGGAACGGGTAATGGTGTCGTTATTGCGATCGACCTCGCTCACCAGATCGACCACCTGCGATATCGTATCCTCGATCTTCGAGACCGAATGCTTGGCCTTGCCGCTTGCTTCCGACCCGGCCTCGATCCGCTCGATCACCTGGTTCGCTTCCAGTTCCAGCGCGTCGACCGTCTTGGAGATTTCGACGGTTGCCTTGCGCGTGTCGTTGGCGAGGCTCTTCACTTCGCCCGCGACCACGGCGAACGTGCGCCCGGCATCGCCTGCGCGCATCGCCTCGATCGTGGCGTTGAGTGCGAGAATGTTAGTGGTTTCAGCGATCTGTTCGATGTCCTTCGAACAGCGCCTCACCTGGTCCATCGCCGCGGCGAAGCCGGTGACGTGCTGCGACAGCGTTTCCACCAGTTCGAGCAGCGAGCTGATCTCACCCAGCGAGGAATTGATCAGGCTGGTGCCCTCGCCCAGCCGTTCGATTGCGTTTTCCGAAAGATAGCGCGCCTCATCGGTCGCTTCGCTGACCTTGGCCTGGTCGGCCTCGAGCGCCGCCACAGTACCTTGCAGTTCGGCATGTTCGGCGCGCAGGCGAGCCGAGGATTTGATCACCGCTTCGACGATGCCGGCGACATCGGAGCAGCCGACGGTAACGTCGCCGCAGCTCGCCGGAATGTGCTCCAGCGCCGATGCTCCATTTATGTCGATCGCAAATTCTTTCATTTTTTCCGCCCCGAAATAACCCCTTGGCTCCTCGTAACCTGCCTATGGTTAGCAATGCGTTAAGACTGATGATAATACTGGCGGCGGGCAATTGACCCCGCTAGACAAGCCCAATGTTCTTCAACTTCGTCGACGAATTGCGCGCGGCCGGGATCGGCGCAAGTTTCAAGGAGCATCTGACGCTGCTTGAAGCGCTCGAGAAGGATGTGATCGAGCAGACGCCCGAGGCGTTCTACTACCTCAGCCGCGCCACTTTCGTTAAGGATGAGGGGCTGCTCGACCGTTTCGACCAGGTATTCAACAAGGTTTTCAAGGGGATCATGTCCGATTACGGACAGAACCCGGTCGATATTCCCGAAGACTGGCTCAAGGCGATCGCCGAAAAGTTCCTCAGCCCCGAAGAGATGGAGAAGATCAAGGCGCTGGGCAGCTGGGACGAGATCATGGAGACGCTCAAACAGCGGCTCGAGGAGCAGGAAAAGCGCCATCAGGGCGGCAACAAATGGATCGGCACCGGCGGCACATCGCCCTTCGGCAATTCGGGCTACAACCCCGAAGGGGTGCGGATCGGCGGCGAAAGCAAGCACAAGCGCGCGATCAAGGTGTGGGAAAAGCGCGAGTTCAAAAATCTCGACAACACGAAAGAACTGGGCACCCGCAATATCAAGATGGCGCTGCGCCGCCTGCGCCGTTTTGCGCGTGAAGGCGCGGCGGACGAGCTTGACCTGGATGCAACGATCGATGGCACCGCGCGGCAGGGCTGGCTCGATATTCACATGCGGCCCGAGCGGCACAATGCGGTCAAGCTGCTGCTGTTCCTCGATGTCGGCGGTTCGATGGACCCGTTCATCAAGCTGGTCGAGGAACTGTTCAGCGCCGCCACCAGCGAGTTCAAGAACCTCGAATTCTTCTATTTCCACAACTGCCTTTACGAAGGCGTGTGGAAGGACAACCGCCGCCGCTGGCAGGAACGGACAAAGACCTGGGACGTGCTCCACAAATACGGGCATGACTACAAGGTGATCTTCGTCGGCGATGCGGCGATGAGCCCTTACGAGATCACCCATCCGGGCGGCAGCGTCGAGCATATGAACGAGGAAGCGGGCGCAATGTGGATGAGCCGCGTCGCCAATACCTACCCCGCCAGCGTGTGGCTCAACCCCGTGCCCGAAAAGCAGTGGGGCTATTCGCAGAGCACGAAGATGCTCAAGCAGATCATGGGGGAACGGATGTATCCGCTCACGCTCGACGGGCTGGATGATGCCATGCGCGAACTGAGCCGGAAACAGGGGCATTGATCTCCGCGCATTCGCGCTTCCACGCGGTCCGGACCCGCCTCGAAACTTACGACCCCGGCACAGGCTGGCGGCTGTGGCTATACGAATTCCTGCTGTTCGGCTTCAAGCAAGGCTGGGCCTGCCTGTTCGGCGCGTTGATGCTGGCGCTGCTGCTCAGCACGCACTTGTTCTATCCAAGCGGCGCGCCACTCCACCGGTATGATTTCCTGACGCTGGCGGCGATCGCCATTCAGGCCGCTATGCTCGCCTTCCGGCTCGAGACCTGGCGAGAGGCGCGGGTGATCCTGATCTTCCACGTCGTCGGCACCGTGATGGAGCTGTTCAAGACCCAGGCGGGATCGTGGAATTACCCTGAGGCGAGCGTTCTCCACATCGGCGCGGTGCCGCTGTTCTCCGGATTCATGTATGCAGCGGTGGGCAGCTATATCGCGCGGGTGTGGCGAATTTTCGACTTCCGCTTCAGCCGCTATCCGCCGCGCTGGGCGACATGGCTGCTGGCCGCGGCGGTTTACGTCAATTTCTTCGCGCATCATTGGACGCTGGACATCCGCTATGGCCTGTTCGCGGCGACGGGGCTGCTGTTCTGGCGCACCCGCGTCCATTTCCGCAACTGGCGCGCGCACCGCTGGATGCCGCTGCTGGTGGGCTTCGGCCTGGTTGCGCTGTTCATCTGGCTGGCCGAGAACATCGGCACATTTGCCCGCGCCTGGTCCTATCCCGGGCAGGAGGACGGCTGGGAAATGGTCGGCCTGGCCAAGCTGGGCAGCTGGTACCTGCTGATGATCATCAGCTTCGTTCTGGTCGCGGCTGTGCAGAAAGCGCGTGCGCCAGGCGCTCAGCCAAATGGTTGATCGATCGATGGCGGCGGCTCGCTGAACCACACTGGCCCGGCATCGGTCATGTGGAAGCAATCTTCGAGCCTGATGCCGAATTCTCCCGGAATGTAGATTCCCGGCTCGTTCGAGAAGCACATGCCCGCCGCCAGCGGCGTCTTCTCGCCATGCACCAGATTGACCGGCTCGTGCCCATCGAGGCCGATCCCGTGGCCGGTGCGGTGCGAGGTGCCGGGAAGCCTGTAGCCCGGCCCCCAACCCAGCCCCGCATAATAGCTGCGCACCGCATCATCGACCGTCCCCGCCGGTGCGCCGATCCTGGCTGCGGCGAAGGCCACGTCCTGCCCCTTGCGCATCTGGTCCCACACCTGGCGCTGGCGCAGATCGGGCCTGCCGTGGACGAAGCTTCGCGAAATGTCCGATTGATACCCGTGAACTGTCGCCCCGCAGTCCATCAGAACCACCTCTCCCGACCGCACCTGTTGTGGCTTGCCGCTGCCGTGGGGATAGGCGCTTGCCTCGCCCAGCAGGATCAGCGCGAATTCGGGCTGGCCGCCCAGCGCGCGCGTCGCGCCATTCATGATTGCCGCTATGTCGGCGGGCGTCATTCCCGGCTCGATCCGCGGCGCGGTATGGCGATAGGCCGCGAGCGTGATGTCGGCGGCGATCTGCATCAGTGCAAGCTCGGCGGGCGACTTGATCATCCGGCACCCACGCACCACCGGCGCGCCATTGGCGATCGTCGCTTCGGGCATCGCCCGCTTCAGCCCGTCGACCGCGAAGTAGCGCACCGTTTCCTCGACCGCGATCGTTCCGCGCGCAAGCCCGCGCTTTCCGAGCCAGACGGCGACGAGCGCGAGCGGGTCTTCATCCTCGTTCCAGGTCAGGACTTCGGCCGATATGCCCAGGCTTTCGCGGACCGAAGGTTCCTCGAAAAACGGGGTGACGATCGCCAGTTCGCCCTCACGCGTCAGCACCGCGGCAGTCAGCCGCTCGCTGCGCCACCATTCAACCCCGGTGAAATAGACGAGGCTCGATCCCGGTTCGATCAGCAGGGCGCCCATGTCGTGCGCGCGCAGCAGTGCAGCCGCCTTGGCTATGCGCGCCTTGCGCTCGTCGGCGCCGATCGGCACCGCGCTGGCGGCGAGATCGGGAAGGTCGCCGGTGTCGGCAGACAATGCGCCAAGCGGCAGGCCTGCCGCCACGCCTGCAATGATCGCACTACCCAGAAACTGTCGCCGCTGCATCACCGCGCCTCTCGTCAATAGATAAGCAGGTCTTGGGCCTGCGCCTTCCACCGCGCCTCATCCTGCCCAGCCAATCCATCGAGATCGCCGGGGAGCGCCGCCGCGTCATCCACCCATTCGCGCAGGGCCGGGCCGCCGTTGATCACGTCGATCGCGAGCCGCTCAAGCTCGTATTCATAGGCGAAATCGCGCCACAGCGGGTAATCGGGGTAGAGCCGCCGGATCGCCTTGAATGCCAGCGCCTGCATGCGCCACGGGCGGAATTTGGCGTGATCGTAAAATCCACCGTCCGCATGGATCATCAGTGCGTTGCAAAGCTTTCCTGCATGTTTGTGGAAAGTCGGTTCGAACCAGCACTCGCGCAATTTGCAGCCCGCCAGCCATTGGGGTGCAAGCCGGTTCATTTCGGCCAGAACCGCGCCGGCGTCGATATCGGGCGCGCCAAACAGCACTTCGAGCGGGCGCGTGGTGCCCCTGCCCTCGCTCAGCGTAGTTCCCTCGAGCATGACCGTCCCCGCATAAGCGCGCGCCATGTTGAGGCTGGCCGCATTGGGGCTGGGATTGATCCAGATGCGATCCTGAGGCCAGCCGAAACCGGGGCCTTCAGGCTGCCAGCCCTCCATTGCGATCACGCGGTAATCGAGATCGAGCCCGAAATGCTCCACGAACCAATGCCCCATTTCGCCCATGGTCAGCCCATGGCGCATCGGCATGGGGGCAGCGCCGACAAAGCTTTCCTGCCCCGGCAGCAGCAGCGTGCCTTCGACCGGGCGCCCCGCCGGATTGGGCCGGTCGAGCACCCACACACTCTTGCCCACTTTCGCCGCCTCTTCGAGCAAGTAAAACAGCGTGGTGACGAAAGTGTAGATGCGGCAGCCCAGATCCTGCAAGTCGAACAGGAACACGTCGGCGGTGCTCATCATCTGCCCGGTCGGGCGGCGGACCTCTCCATAGAGGCTGAAAATGGGGATGCCGTAAGCGGGATCGATCTCGTCCGCGCTCTCGACCATATTGTCCTGCTTGTCACCCTTGAGCCCGTGCTGCGGGCCAAAGGCGCTTGTAACATTCACGCCTGCTGCGATCAGCGCGTCGAGCGAATGGGTCAGGTCCTGGGTGACGCTGGCCGGATGCGCCACCAGCGCCACTCGCTTGCCCCCCAGCGGCCTACGCAATTCTGGATCCGCCAGAAGGCGGTCGATGCCGAATTTCATGCGTTTCGAAGTGCCGGAAGGCTCGCGGCAAAGCAAGCGGGATGGTGGAAATCAGGCTTTCCGGGCGGGTGGGCCAGCGCCCAGTAACTTTTTGTGCCGCCGTGCTCTTCGATGACTGCGGAAATGCCAAACCGCGCGGCTCCGTCCAGCTTCAGCCCGAACTGCCCGGATACGCGGATGCCGTTTTCGATTGGCTCAATCAAAGGTGCCCGGACATCCCAATCAGCCTGGCCTATGCGATAGTCGTCAAACCAATAGGCCGCCCACTTGCCGCCGGGCGCAAAATTGAACTCAAGGTAGGCATTGCTTTGATCTGGCTTTACGAACAATTCAAAGCAGGTGGTTTGCCACAGCCCGTCTGATCGCTCTGCCGCCCCGCAATGCTGCATTTTCGGGACTGCACCGAACACCCGGTAATCGATCCGGAAATCGGTGGCGCTGATTTGGAACAGGGCTTCGATACCTTCAATTCCCAGGGCTGGTGTTTCGGGATGGGGTAGCAAAGAAAGGTGCGATCCTTCGACAAGCTCAGGGTGGGCGGACTTTGAAGAAACCACTCCCCCCTCCCCCGTCCATGCTGAGCTTGTCGAAGCACTGTCCTTCTTCTTCGCCAGGGCAGAGATTCGCTCCCAGTCGCCCCGGATCAGCGCGAGCTTCTTGGCACGAGACCAGCCCTTCAATTTGCGTTCGGATGCCTTGGCGTCGTCACGGCTCTCAAATTGTTCGGACCAGACCAGTTCGACCGGCAGATGGTCCGCCGTGAACCCGGGTATCAAACCCGATTTGTGCTCGCCAATCCGGCGATCGAGATCATCGGTATGGCCGACATAGAAATAGCCGCCTCGGCAATGCAGCATATAGGTCCAGAAGGGCATTGTGCGGGGCTAAAGGAAGGACAGTGCTTCGACAAGCTCAGCATGGACGGTTTGGGTTATTCGCCATCCCTCTCGCTCCAACTTGTCGAAGGACAGCTTTTCCCTTACCGGCACACCGCAATGACATACACTTCCGCCCTGCTCCGCCTGCTCGACGAGCGCGGCTATATCCATCAGCTCACCGATGCTGACGGCCTCGATGCGCTTGCCGCAAAGCAGGTCATTCCCGGCTATATCGGCTTCGATGCCACCGCGCCATCGCTGCATGTCGGCAGTCTGGTGCAGATCATGATGCTGCGCCGATTGCAGCAGGCCGGACACAAGCCGATCGTGCTGATGGGCGGCGGCACGACCAAGATCGGCGATCCATCGGGCAAGGACGAGAGCCGCAAGCTGCTGACTCCAGAAGTGATCCGCGCCAACATCGCCTCGATCCGCACTGTGTTCGAGCGTCTGCTCACCTTTGGTGACGGGCCCACTGACGCGGTGATGGTCGATAATGACGAGTGGCTGAGCAAGCTGGGCTATATCGATCTGCTGCGCGATGTCGGCCCGCATTTCACCATCAACCGCATGCTCACGTTCGATTCGGTCAAGCTGCGGCTCGAACGCGAGCAGCCGCTGACCTTCCTCGAATTCAATTACATGATCCTCCAGGCCTACGATTTCCGCGAGCTGGCGCTGAAGCACGGATGCCGCCTGCAGATGGGTGGCAGCGACCAATGGGGCAATATCGTCAACGGGATTGAGCTGACGCGGCGGATGGAAAGCACAGAGGTGTTCGGCGTAACCACCCCGCTGCTGACCACGGCTGATGGAGCCAAGATGGGCAAGACTGCGGCGGGCGCGGTATGGCTCAACGAGGATCAACTGCCGGCCTACGATTTCTGGCAGTACTGGCGCAATGCCGATGATCGCGACGTGGGCCGGTTCCTGCGGCTGTTCACCGATCTGCCGCTGGACGAGATTGCGCGGCTGGAGAGCCTTGAAGGCAGCGAGATCAACGCGGCCAAGGTCGTGCTCGCCAACGAAGTCACGCGCCTGTGCCGCGGCGGCGAGGCAGCGCGCACCGCCGAAGCCACCGCCGAGGCGACCTTTGCTGGCGGCGGCATGGGCGAGGATCTGCCGACCATTGCCGTTGGCGCGGATGGAATGCGTATCGGCGCGCTGCTGACCGAACTGGGCTTCACCGCGTCGAACGGCGAGGCCAAGCGCAAGATAGCCGAAGGCGCGGTGAAGCTGGGGGATGAGATCGTCAGCGATCCAGGTCTGCTTGTCACCGCCGATGAAGGGGCATCGTTACGCCTCAGCCTGGGCAAGAAGCGCCACGCCATCGTCACGCGCTGACCCGTTAACCAGGTTAGCCGCTGCCAATCACGCCGCAGCACACTGCATGTCTCGATTCCGGACACCGCGCCTTTACCAAATATCAGCCTTTATCGCGCAGAAGCAGGTGCGAATGGACTGATTGCAATGGAGGGTCGAAGGTAGTGTCTGTCGGAGCCAATCTCAGCGTACCCGATCTGCGCCGCGCCGCGCGTCACCCGGTCGATTTTCCGGTCATTGTCGAGCATCGCCGCCTTGGCGACATCAACCTGCATGTGGCCAATATCTCGGCGCACGGCTTCATGATCGACGATGCCAAGGGCCTTCAGCGCGGCGACCGCGTGATCATCCGCCTGCCCAGGGTCGGGCGGCTTGAGGCATATGTGATCTGGTCGCGTGACGAACGCGCCGGATTCCAGTTCGAACGGATCATCCGTTTCGACGATTTCATGGCAATCATCGACATGCTGCAACCCAATCCCCGGCTGCGCCGCTCGCGCTGACAAGCGCGGCTACACACAATGCTAGATTTTGACGCCTTGGCAGGCTTCGTGCGGCCTGCCATTGGGCATCCGTGAGCAACGCCCGATCCGACCCGCTTCAAGCCAGTCCTTCCACACCGCTCGCGATTCCCGATTTCCGTCGATACTGGACAGCGCGCTTCCTGGCCGTTTTCGCCACCATGTCGATGGTGGTCCTGATCGGCTATCAGGCATACGACATCGCCCGTAGCGATTATGGCTTTTCCCGCTCCGAAGGGGCATTCCTGCTCGGCTTGCTCGGACTCGCGCAGTTCGTCCCACTGTTGTTGCTGACACCCGTTGCGGGATGGGCCGCAGACAGGTTCGATCGCCGGATCGTGGCCGGATTTGCCAATCTGGTCGATTGCACGGTGGCGGCAGTCCTGGCCTTTCTGACCTGGAGCGATGGGTTGACACTGCCGGCGCTGTTCACGCTCGCCGCCATGCACGGCGCCGCGCGAGTGTTCGTGGGTCCGGCGATGAGCGCGATCGCACCCAATATCGTGCCCGAGAACCTCCTGCCCCGCGCCATCGCGCTTTCCAGCATTGCCTGGCAGATCGCCAGCGTGATCGGACCTGCCGCGGGCGGCTTTCTGTTTGCAGAGGCGCAATGGTCGCCGCACGCGATCTCGGCAATCCTGCTGGTCGGCTCCGCAGTGCTGATCAATACGGTTCGCCCGATCCGCGCCGAACAGGACGCCGCGCCCGCCCACCCGCTTCGTCAGATGATCGAAGGCGCGCAATTTACCTGGCGGCAGAAATTCCTGCTCGGTTGCATCACGCTCGATCTGTTCGCAGTGCTGCTCGGCGGGGCGACTGCTATGCTTCCGGTGTTCGCGCGTGACATTCTGGCGGTCGGGCCGCAGGGTTTGGGGATCATGCGCGGTGCACCCGCCGTGGGCGCCTCGCTTGTGGCGCTGTGGATGGCCTGGCGCCCGCTCGAACACAATGTCGGGCCCAAGATGCTGTGGGCCGTAGTGGTATTCGGCATGGCAACCATCGCGTTCGGACTCAGCCGCAACTTCACGCTTTCGCTGGCAATGCTGGTACTGCTGGGTGCAGCGGACATGATTTCGGTGTTCATCCGGTCCAGCCTGGTCCAACTGAACACGCCAGACCGGATGCGCGGCCGGGTTTCCTCGATCTCAGGGCTGGCGATTTCAGCCTCGAATGAACTGGGGGAAATGCAGTCAGGCCTGGCTGCCGCCGTTCTCGGCGCAACCGGGGCGGTTGTGTTCGGAGGTGCGGGTGCGGTAGTGGTAACCGCGCTGTGGGCCTGGATGTTCCCCCAATTGCGGCAGGCCAGGACTTTTGCACCGGAGTTCCTGCCCGACAGCATCGAATCGAAAACCGCGCCAAAGGAGACCGTCCCATGAAAGCCGACTCGATCCTCGCCACCATTGGCGGCACGCCGCATATCCGCCTTGCGCGCATGTTTCCCGACCATGAAGTGTGGATAAAGTCGGAACGTGCCAACCCCGGCGGCTCGATCAAGGACCGGATCGCGCTCGCCATGATCGAAGATGCCGAACGATCGGGCGCGCTGAAACCGGGCGGGACGATTATCGAGCCGACCAGCGGCAACACCGGCATCGGCCTGGCCATGGTCGCCGCGGTCAAGGGATACCGCCTGGTGCTGGTCATGCCCGAATCGATGTCGCTCGAACGGCGGCGGCTGATGCTGGCCTATGGCGCCAGCTTTGATCTCACGCCCAAGGAAAAGGGCATGAAGGGCGCGATCGAGCGCGCCAACGAACTGATCGATGCGACCGAAAATTCATGGATGCCCAGCCAGTTCGACAATCCTGCCAATGTCGAGGTGCATGTGCGCACCACGGCACGCGAAATTCTCGAAGATTTTGCCGATGCACCGCCCGCGCTGCTGATCACCGGGGTCGGCACGGGTGGGCACCTCACCGGCTGTGCAGAGGAATTGAAGAAGCATTGGCCAACGATGAAAGCCTATGCGGTCGAGCCCGTGCTGTCGCCCGTCATCAGCGGGGGCCAGCCCGGCCCGCACCCAATCCAGGGCATTGGCGCGGGATTCATTCCCGGCAACCTGCACACGCAGGCGATCGATGGCGCGATCCAGGTCGATGCGGAGGACGCGCGCGAGATGGCCCGCCGCTGCGCGCGCGAAGAAGGCATGCTGGTGGGAATTTCCAGCGGCGCGACGCTCGCCGCGATCGCAATGAAATTGCCCGATCTGGCGCCCGGAACGCGCGTGATCGGCTTCAACTACGACACCGGCGAGCGCTATCTCTCGGTGCCCGATTTCCTGCCGGTGGAGTGAGAGGGTTGGAGTGCAAGGAAAGAGGAGCTTGACAGCAGACGAGCGCCAATGGCCGCTTGTGGCGAAAAAGCGGTGAGTGACGAATGGCGGGAATTGGGTGGAAAGCGGATATTGCTTACGGCAAGATTGCTTGGTGAAATTCGAACGCCTGCGTTCACACATTACAGGATAGCGAGTCGATGAATGTTTGCCCGATCTGGGGGACTCCAGCAACCGTCGAAGGTCAGTCTGACCAACGGGTCACTTCGTCTCGCGCAGGGGGCGATTATAGAATCTTCGGGACTGCCCGTGCCATGCTTGAGAATTGGTCGGCGGGTGACAAAGCTAAGCTTACCACGTGGCTTGTGGACCAGAGGAGGTTTGGTGAGGGTTGTCCGAAAATTTCCAGCGACGTTTTGCGCACCGCGCAGAATGCGGCCCCACTCCGGTTTAGCGAAAAAAAACGGCGGCTGTTTCTCTGGATTTCGGCGCGAGGGATGAAGGCACACGACGACATAGCCTATGCGGGAGTCGTGAAGCCGCATGTCACGGAGACACTTGACCAATTGGCTGCTTGGATGGAGTGCGAGGACAACAAAGAAGTTGGTGCGATGATGAGTCTGTTCGTATCCGACGGCTTGTTTGAAAACCGCAGCAGCGGTCGAGTGAGACTAACTTCGCAAGGCTTTGACTACCTCGAAACGATCGAAGCAGGGGGGGCAGTTACCGACCAAGCATTTGTCGCGATGTGGTTCACGCAGGAACTCGATTCAGTTTATAAAAAGGCTATCGCCCCCGCCATCATTGACGCTGGCTATCGGCCCCTTCGCATCGATCAAAAAGAAACCATCAACAAGATCGACGACGAGATAATCGCGGAAATCCGATCCTCACGATTCATCGTTGCGGATTTCACCTGCGGAATCTTTGACCACAGCGAGAAGAAGCGAGGTGAAGCGCGAGGCGGCGTCTATTTTGAAGCCGGGTTTGCTATGGGACTAAGAATGCCGGTCGTTTGGACAGTCCGCAGCGACTGCGTAGATTTTCTGCACTTCGATACGCAGCAGTTTGCCCACATTGTCTGGTCTGACCCTGAGGATTTGCGTGAACGCTTAACAAACCGCATCCGGGCCGTCATTGGGCAAGGTCCAACTAAGCCAGACAGATTGGGTTAGTGCGGAACGCCGCAAGTCTCGCTCAGTGATCGGCACACCCGCAATGTCGTCGTAATCCGAATTTCCGTTTATTTCTCAAATCGCGCATTTCCCGTCATCAGCGCTGCCTTTTCCAAGCCGACCGCGCGCTGCTAGCCTCGCACAAAGTCATAGTGCGCCGACACCACATGAAAAATGGGTCACCCTGGTTGAACAGGGCGGCCCCGCAGATGAACTAAGCCATTAAACCCCTGCGCCCCGATCAAGCCGCCGTCTGGAACGCCTCCGCGCCGAGCGCCATCATGCTTTCGCTTCCGGCTTCAAGCTTGCGGCGAAGCGCACCCGCATCGGGCAGGAAGCGTTCGGCATAATAGCGCGCGGAGGTGAGCTTGGCGCGGTAGAAAGCGCCGTCATCGCCGCCGCCCTGTGCCAGCTTCGCCTGCGCCACCTTGGCCATGCGCAGCCACATGAAGCCCAGCGTCACTATGCCCATGATATGCATGTAGTGATGCGCGCCTGCGCCCAGATTGTCGGGGTTGGCCATGGCATTCTGCATGAACCACATGGTCGCCGCCTTCTGCTCGCCCAGCGCCTTTTCGAGGCGACCCGCAATATCGGCAAGCTCGGCGTCAGCCTTCGCCGCAGCGATTTCCTCGTCGATCATGGCGAACCATGCCTGCACCGTCGCGCCGCCGTTCATCCCCAGCTTGCGCCCGCACAGGTCCATCGCCTGCACACCGTTGGTGCCTTCGTAGATCTGGGCAATCCGGGCATCGCGGACGAACTGGCTCATGCCCCATTCCTCGATATAACCATGCCCACCGAAGACCTGCTGCATGTTGGTGGCGACTTCATAGCCCTTGTCGGTGCCATAGCCCTTGATCACCGGAGTGATCAGGCTGAGCATGTCGCCTGCCCCCTTGCGCTCTTCCTCGGTCTGCGCCTTGTGCGTGAAATCCTCCTGCAATGCGCCCCACAGGCACAGCGCGCGCATGCCTTCGTTGAACACCTTGGCGTCCATCAGCATGCGCCGCACATCGGCATGCACGAAGATCGGATCGGCCTTCGCTTCCGGGTCTGCCGGACCGCTCAGCGCGCGCCCCTGCCGCCGGTCGAGCGCATAGGCGACCGCGTTCTGATAGGCGACTTCGGCCTGCGCATAGCCCTGCACGCCCACGCCCAACCGCGCCTCGTTCATCATGATGAACATGGCGGCGAGCCCCTTGTTCTCCTCGCCGACCATCCACCCACGCGCACCGTCGTAATTGAGCACGCAGGTGGAATTGCCGTGGATGCCCATCTTGTGTTCGATCGAGCCGCACGAAACGCCGTTGCGCTCGCCCAGCGAGCCGTCCTCGTTGACGAGGAACTTGGGCACCACGAACAGCGAAATGCCCTTCACATTGTCAGGGGCGCCAGTGGTCTTGGCCAGAACCAGATGGATGATGTTTTCGGCCAGATCGTGTTCACCCGCCGAAATGAAGATCTTGGTGCCGGTGATGAGGTATGAACCATCGCCCTGCGGTTCTGCCCTGGTGCGGATCATGCCCAGATCGGTGCCGCAGTGCGGCTCGGTCAGGTTCATGGTGCCGGTCCACTGGCAGGTGATCATGTTCGGGATATATTTGCGCTGCAATTCGGGGCTGCCCTTGGCCAGAATCGCGGCGATCGCACCATTGGTGAGGCCCGGATACATGCCGAATGCCTGATTGGCCGACGACATCATTTCCTTGAGCGCAAAGCCGATCACCTGCGGCATGCCCTGCCCGCCGAATTCCTCCGGCTGGGTCAGCGTGCCCCAACCCGAATCGCGATAAAGATCGAACGCGTCCTTGAAGCCGGTCGGGGTCGTGACCGAGCCGTCCTCATGCCGCTTGCAGCCTTCCTCATCCCCGACCCGGTTGAGCGGCGCCACCACTTCCGCAGCAAACTTGCCCCCTTCATCGAGAATGGCGGCGACCATATCGGCGCTGGCATTTTCGAAGCCGGGCAAATTGCCATAGCTTTCGATTTCTAGCATCTCGTTGATGATGAACCGGAAGTCGCGATTGGGGGCTTTGTAGCTGGGCATTTCAATGTCCTTGGGCGTAATTGCAGGGGGCTGTCTTGCTAGCTGATCGATTCGACCAGCCTGATGAATTCGCTAAGTTCCTTGATCGATGAATCGATATCGGCCTTCTGCTGCTTCAGCTTGGCGACATGCACGCGGCATTTCTCGATCGTGACGCGCCGCTGCTCAGCCCGGCCATCGTCAAGATCGTAAAGGTCGATCATCTCGCGGATCTCGACTAGGCTGAAACCCACGTTCTTGGCCCGCATGATCCACGCGAGTCGCGCGCGGTCGCGCTTGGAATAGACGCGGGTCAGGCCCACCCGCGAAGGCGAGATCAGGCCTTCGTCCTCGTAGAACCGCAGCGCGCGCGCGGTGCAGTCAAACTCGGTGGTCAGGTCGGAGATCGAGTATTGCTCGCGCTCCAGCTTGTCGGGGCGATCGAGATGCGCGCCGCCGTGCAGGCGCATCGAATCATCGGAGGATTGCGGTGCGTGAACTGATGCCATGCGCGGTTGATAATTCACGCTTACGTTAGCGTCAAGTTCTTACCTTTACGAGAACATCCGCTTCAAGCCTGCGGTAAAAGCACGATGTCTCTCCAGTATGACAGGCAGGCCCCTGCGGCTCCACGCTGACAACCAGTGCGTCCTGATCGCAATCGACCAGAATCCCCACCACCTTCAGCGTGTTGCCCGAAGTCTCCCCCTTCTTCCACAGCCCCTGCCGCGAGCGGGACCAGAAATGGGCGAAGCCGGTCTCGCGGGTGAGGCGGAGCGCGTCGGCATTCATGAAGGCGAACATCAGCACCTGCTGATTCGCGGCATCGACCACAATCGCGGAAATCAGCCCCTGCGCGTCGAAACGGGGCGCGAAGCGCGAACCCTGCTCACGGTCATCATCATCGTTGGTGCATGTGTGCGACACGGGAGCTCCCTTTGAAAACGCGGTAATCAGCCCCAATCGGCTTGTTGCACGATAACCACAGATGCGTCGCAAAATCCAACAGTCGATACGATCAAGGCTTGTGTTATCGGGCGCGATAAGGACATTCCGAAGCGCGGGTGCAAGCCCGTTAACCGAACATCGGTGCAGAAGACGCCAGGTTCAGGGGAAATGCCGGAATGCAGCCCGCACAAGCGTTGGCGCTTTCGGCAGAATGATGAGGGATAGGGCCCAGGTAACTTCGGGGGGAGTTGCCGCGTTTCTTCGGAAACGGGTTCAAATTGTTTCGTCACGCGGCGCCCGGGGTCCCAGTGATCCCGGGCGTTAGCTTTGCAGCGAACCAATCGGCATTTTGCGCCGTACTGGTGTGTTCGAGCGCCTCATCCATCACACGGGCAAAGCAGGCCACGCGCACCGACCGCGCGCCGGCCTTCAGCAACAGGCGGACGCAAGCCTCGCTCGTCGCGCCGCTGGTCAGGACATCATCGACCAGTATCACCTCGCGGCCACGCACATCGTCAACCCGCCGCGGATTGAGGCTTATCGCACCCTTCAGGGTTCGCCGCCGTTCCTTGCGCCCCAGGCCGCCCAGCGGCGGCGTCTGCCGCGGGCGCTGGAGCAGATCGACCAGCAGTTCGCCCTTTCCCAGCTTTTCCAGTTCGCGCGCCAGCAATGCCGACTGGTTGTATCCCCGCTTCCATAGCCGCCAACGGTGCAGCGGCACCGGAACCAGCAGCGCTGCCTCACCGTTCGCACGCTCAGGCAGACGCGCCGCGATCAGCCTTGCGAGCAGCGGCGCGAGCCCGATCCTTCCGCCATGCTTGAAGGCCAGCACCAATTGCCGTGCAGCGTCGTTATAGAGCACGCCTGCGGCTATTCCCGCGTGGATCGGCGGCGTGGCCAGGCACGGCGCGCACCGGGTTCCCTCGCTCGCCGCCTGCATTTCGCCAAAGGGCCTGCCGCAGCTGGCGCAGGCCGGTTCGCCCGGGATTGCGAGCCGCGACCAGCACGCTGCGCACAGCCCGCCGTGCTGCGCCAGCGCGCAGCCGCACAGCGGGCATCGCGGCGGATAGATGAAATCCACCAACGGACGCAGGCCTTCGGTAATTTGCGACCCCCAGGACATTACCGTGATGCTGCACCTCTTGCGCCGGGCGCGCAAGCGAGGCACTGCGCAAGGTCATGACAATGCCTGCGGTTCCCCGGATTTTCTCGCATGAGCGCCGCGTGCTGCGCACCAGACGGGCCGAGCATCGATCCGGGCAGGACGGGAGCGCCAGCTGGTTGCTGGACGAGATCGAACACGACATCATCGAGCGGATCGGCTTCATGCAGGTCGAACCGGCGCGCGCGCTTATCCACGGGCGCGGACATGGCATGCTGGAAGCGGAGCTGGAACGGCTGGGCTGCCAGGTAATCACCATTCACGACCCTGACGAGGAGAGGCCCATAACCGGCGCGCCGTTTGACCTCATCGTCAGCCTGGCTCGCCTGGACACGGTCAACGATCTGCCCGGCGCGTTGATCCACCTGCGCGCAGCGCTTGGCCAAGGCGGGATCCTGCTGGCCGCCTTCGTCGGTGCGGGCAGCCTGCCTGCATTGCGGCAGGTCTTGCTGGCTGCGGACGGCGAACGGCCCGCCGCCCGTCTTCACCCGCAGATTGACAGCCGCGCGGCCAGCGCGCTGCTCCAGCGTGCGGGCTTCACCCGGCAGGTGGTCGATACGCTGCCGCTGAGGCTGCGATACGCGCAGCTCGGCCGGCTGATTGGCGATTTGCGCGATCAGGGGCTGACCAATGTTCTGGCCGATTCGCCGCCAATGCTGCGAAAAGCGGCGCTTGCCCGCGCGCGCGCCGCCTTCGACAAGCTGCGTGATGACGATGGCCGCGTGACTGAGACCTTCGAGATCGTCACGCTGACCGCCTGGCGCTAGGCTCGCAACGCGGCCTGCGCAGCAGCCAATCGCGCAATCGGCACACGGTATGGAGAAGCGCTGACGTAATCGAGCCCGACCGCCTCGCAGAAAGCGATGCTGGCCGGATCGCCGCCATGCTCGCCGCAGATGCCCAGCTTGATGTCGGGCCGGGTTGCCCTGCCCCGCTCTGCTGCCATCTGCACCAACTGACCGACACCATCGATATCAAGGCTGACGAAGGGGTCGCGCGCGAAAATGCCCTTTTCAACATAGGGAGCCAGGAAACGCGCCGAATCGTCACGGCTGAGGCCCAACGTGGTCTGCGTGAGATCGTTGGTCCCAAATGAGAAGAACGCACCTTCTTCGGCGATTTCACCCGCCATCAGCGCCGCGCGCGGCAGTTCGATCATCGTGCCGACGAGGTATTCCACAGGGCATCCGGATTCCTCGAACACCTGCTTTGCCACCCGATCGATCAGCGCCCGCAGCAGTTCGAGCTCGCGCCTGGTGGCGACCAGCGGAATCATGATTTCGGGCACGGGCGTTTCCCCGCCGTCCCGCGCAGCTTCGCAGGCCGCCTCGAAAATCGCGCGCGCCTGCATCTCGTAGATTTCGGGATATGTGATCCCCAACCGGCAGCCCCTGTGGCCCAGCATGGGGTTGAATTCATGCAGCTCGCCCGCCCGGCGGCGCAGATGATCGACCCCCAGCCCGGTCGCTTCGGCCAGTTCCTCGAATTCATCATCCCCAGTTGGGAGAAATTCATGCAGCGGCGGATCGAGCAGGCGGATCGTGCACGGCAGGCCCGCCATCACGCGGAATATCTCGCGGAAATCGCTGCGCTGTTCGGGCAGCAGCTTCTCCAGCGCCGCGCGGCGCCCCTTCTCGTCATCGGCCAGGATCATCTGACGCACCGCGCTGATGCGCTGCGTATCGAAGAACATGTGCTCGGTGCGGCACAGGCCGATCCCTTCCGCGCCGAACTGCCGCGCCATCCGGCAATCCTCGGGCGTTTCGGCATTGGTGCGCACCTTCATCCGCCGGTGACGGTCAGCCCATTCCATCAGCGTGCCGAAATCGCCTGCAAGCTCAGGCTCGATTGTCGCAACTTCGCCCGCGATCACCTGGCCCTTGGTGCCATCGATAGTGATAACGTCGCCCTCTGCCAGATCGCGCGTACCGATCCTTAGTGTGCGGGCCTTGAGGTCGATCGAGAGCGATGATGCGCCCGAAACGCATGGGCGCCCCATGCCGCGCGCCACCACAGCCGCATGCGACGTCATGCCGCCGCGCGCGGTAAGTATGCCCTTCGCCGCGTGCATGCCGTGAATATCTTCAGGACTGGTTTCGACCCGGACAAGGATCACCTTCTCGCCCCGCGCGGCCAGCTTTTCCGCGGTATCGGCATCGAGCACGATCTGGCCCGATGCAGCGCCGGGCGAAGCAGGAAGCCCGCTCGCCATCACGTCACGCGGTGCATCGGGATCAAGCGCGGGGTGGAGCAATTGATCAAGCGCCATCGGATCGATGCGCAGGATTGCCGTCTTCTCGTCGATCAGGTCTTCGCCGACCATGTCCACCGCCATCTTGAGCGCAGCCTTGGCCGTGCGTTTGCCGCTGCGGGTCTGGAGCATCCACAGCTTGCCGCGCTCGACGGTGAATTCGATGTCCTGCATATCGCGGTAGTGCTTCTCGAGCAGGTCAAAAACATGCGCCAGCTCGGCAAAGGCTTCGGGCATTGCCTCTTCCATGCTCAGCGGCTTGGCATTGGCGGCTTCGCGTGCGCGTCTGGTGAGATATTGCGGGGTGCGGATGCCCGCGACCACATCCTCGCCCTGCGCATTGATCAGGTACTCGCCGTAATATGCCTTCTCGCCCGTCGCCGGATCGCGCGTGAAGGCAACCCCGGTGGCGCTGGTATCGCCCATATTGCCGAACACCATTGCCTGCACGTTGACCGCAGTGCCCCAATCGCCGGGAATATCGTTCAGGCGGCGATAGACCTTGGCGCGGTCAGAATCCCAGCTGTCGAACACCGCGCGGATCGCGCCCCACAGCTGCTCGTTCACGTCCTGCGGGAACGGCCGCCCAAGTTCCTGTTCGACGATCGTCTTGTACTGGCTTACCAGCGCTTGCCAATCTTCAGAACCCATATCCGTATCAGCGTAAAAGCCATTGTCTTCCTTGATGATTTCCAGCGCTTCTTCGAACAGGCCGTGATCGATGCCCAGCACCACATCGGAATACATCTGGATGAAGCGGCGATAGCTGTCCCAGGCGAAGCGCGGATGGCCCGATGCGTCGGCAAGCCCGGCAACGCTCGCATCATTGAGGCCGAGGTTGAGCACCGTGTCCATCATGCCCGGCATGGAAACGCGCGCGCCCGAGCGGACCGAAACCAGCAACGGATCGGCGGCATCGCCAAACTTCTTGCCAACCGCGCGCTCGATGTGCGTGAGGGCATCGGCCACCTGCGCGCGCAAATGGTCGGTGAAATCCGCGCCTTCCTGAAGATACTTCACGCATTCTTCGGTGGTGATGGTGAAACCGGGCGGCACCGGCAGCCCAATGCTGGCCATTTCAGCCAGGTTCGCGCCCTTGCCGCCGGTAACGGTCTTGTCGCGCTGCCGCGCATTCGTATGCATCGCATCAGGCGATCCATCGCCGCCGAAAACAAAGACCGTCTGCACGTTCACCCCTCGATTCTGGAGAAATCCGCCACTTTGTGCACTGCAGCACGGAAGCGTGCAAGCAGATCGAGCCGTGAGGCGCGCACGTCTTCTTGGGGCGCGTTTACCGTAACTTCATCGAAGAACCGGTCGATCGGTGCGCGCAGCGATGCAAGTGCCGACATCGCGGCGGTGAAATCCTCGGCTTCGATCGCGGCACCTGCCGTGGGTTCGGCGGCATCAAGCGCGTCGATCAGCGCAGCTTCGGCGGGTTCGCGGGTGTGGGACAGGCCCGATGCCTGGCGCTCTGCCATCTTGGCGGCGATCACCGGCGCAAGTTCGGGATCATCGACGCCGGCCAGCGGGTCTTCCTCGCCCGTGCGGCTGATTTCACCCTCGATGCCGTGCCAGTCCTCCTTCTTGAGGATATTGGCTGCGCGCTTGTATCCGGTAAGCAGATTGGCCCCGTCCTCGGTGCCGATGAAGCTTTGCAGCGCCTTAACGCGGGCGAGCAGCCGGACGAGATCATCCTCGCCCCCGAGCGCGAACACCGCATCGATCAAATCATGGCGAACGCCGGCCTCGCGCTGCTGGACCTTGAGGCGGTCGGCCAGGAATAATTTGGAATCTCCTCCAAGAAAGCGTTCTCCAATCTTCGTGATCACTTCCGGTTCAGGGAGCCGAAAAGGGGAAAGGCTCACCGACTTGGCAACACCGATAGCCCCGATGTTCCAACTAATTTCGGGCAAGTCCCTGCCCACTACAATGGCGGCGACGAGCGCATCAGTGATCGGAATGCGAATGTTATTTTGAAGGATCACAGCAATAACACCGAGAGCGGCCCTTCGTAGAGCAAAAGGATCTTTCGATCCTGTCGGCTTAAGTCCGACTGCAAAAAACAACGCCAACGTATCCAGTTTGTCCGCCAGGCTCACCGCAACCGTCACCGGGGCGGTGGGCACCTCGTCACCCTGCCCCACCGGCTTGTAGTGATCGCGGATGGCGTCGGCGACCTCATCGGGAAGCCCCTCGGCGCGGGCGTAGTAGCCGCCCATCAGGCCCTGCAGTTCGGGAAACTCGCCCACCATTTCGGTGACGAGATCGGCCTTGCACAGGCGCGCGGCGAGTTCCGCCTGGTCGGCGAGCAAAGCCCCTTCGCTTGAGGGAAGGGGTTGGGGATGGGTGTCCGGCGCCTGAGAGGTGTGAACCCCCACCCCCGGCCCCTCCCCGTCGGGGAGGGGAGAGGATTTTACAATCCCTTCTTCGCATAGCCACCGCGCCAGTTTGGCCACCCGATCAACCTTGTCGGCAACCGTGCCAAGCTTCTCGTGGAAGGTGATCCGCTCCAGCTTCTTCGCGTGCTCGGCCAGCGGGGTCTTGCGGTCCTGCTCCCAGAAGAAGCGCGCATCCGAAAGCCGCGCGGCGAGCACCTTGCGGTTGCCATCGATCACAACCGCAGGATCGGCGGGGGTGATGTTGGCTGTGCAGACGAAGGCGTTGGCCAGATCCCCGCCTGCATTCTCGCAAACGAAATACTTCTGGTTCACCCGCGCGGTGAGCTGGATCACTTCGGGCGGGACGTCGAGGAAAGCCTCGTCGAAGCGCCCCAGCAGTGGCACCGGCCATTCGGTCAGCCCGGCGTTTTCGACCACCAGCCCTTCATCCTCGACCAGCGTGAGCCCGGCATCCGCCGCCGCCTTGCGCGCGCCTTCGCGGATCAGCGCGGCGCGTTCCTCATGATCGACGATCACATGGCAGGCGCGCAGCTTTTCCTGATAATCGGCGGCGGAGCCAATCGTAATCTCGCCTGGACAATGAAACCTGTGGCCATGCGTGGCGTAGCTCGACGCAATTCCGTCGATCGCGCAATCGACCAGTTCCTCGCCAAGGATAGCGACAATGCCAGACAGCGGACGCACCCAGCGCAGGCTTTCCGTGCCGAGCGATGCCGCGCCCCAGCGCATCGATTTGGGCCAGGAAAAATCGCGAATAACTGTGGGGATCGCGTCGGCGAGCACGTCACACATCGCCATGCCGGGCTTCTCGATCACGGCGAACCAGGTGCCCCGCCCCTTGACGTCACGCAGCTCAAGCTGATCCTTCGTGACGCCATTCTTGCGGCAGAAGCCCTCGATTGCGGCATCGGGCGCGCCCTCGGGCGGCCCCTTGGCCTCATCGCACACTGGCTGCGTCGCGTCAGGAAGCCCGCGCGCGATGAGCGCAAGCCGCCGCGGCGTCGACCATACGGTGATGTCAGTCGCCGAAACGCCTGCGGCCTCTATCTCGCGGCGCAGCAACCTTTCCAGTTCGGCGCGCGCACCCGCCTGCATCCGCGCGGGAATTTCCTCGCAGCGCAGTTCGAGGAGGAAGTCAGTCATATTACAAAGCCTTCGTCATTCCCGCGAAGGCGGGAATCCAGAGCCTCACAGGGCCGTGCTTGCGACTCTGGATTCCCGCCTTCGCGGGAATGACGAGAAACGGGGCTCACAGGCTCCACTCCGGATATTGCGCCTGCCATTCGGGCGCCATCATCGCGGCATATTTCTCGCATGCCCCGCGCGCCAGATCGCGCACCCGGCCCATGTAGCTGGCGCGTTCCTGCACGCTGATCACGCCGCGCGCCTGCAACAGGTTGAAGATATGGCTGGCCTCCACCGCCTGCTCATAGGCGGCGATGGGTACATCATTGGCGAGGCAGTTGCGACACTCAGCCTCAGCCTTGCCAAACAGGTCGAACAATGCGTCCGTGTCAGCGACTTCGAAGTTCCACTTCGACATCTGCTTCTCGTTTTCGAGAAACACGTCACCATAGGTGACGACTCTTTTCTGGCCTACCGCTTGGCTACTTGAGGCCGGTGCCTCCGTGAAAACCAGATCATAGACGTTGTCGACGCCCTGCAGATACATGGCGAGCCGTTCGAGCCCATAGGTCAGCTCGCCCGCAACCGGCTTGCAATCGAACCCGCCCATCTGCTGGAAATAGGTGAACTGAGTCACCTCCATCCCGTCGCACCAGACTTCCCAGCCCAGCCCCCATGCGCCCAGCGTGGGGCTTTCCCAGTCATCCTCGACAAAGCGGATATCGTGCCGCAGCGGATCGACCCCGATAGCGGCGAGACTGTCCAGATAAAGCTGCTGGAGATCGGGTGGGCTCGGCTTCAGGATCACCTGATACTGGTAATAATGCTGGAGCCGGTTGGGGTTTTCGCCATAGCGGCCGTCGGTCGGGCGGCGGCAGGGCTGAACGAAGGCCGCGTTCCAGGGCTGCGGCCCCAGCGCGCGCAGTGTGGTGGCCGGGTGAAACGTGCCCGCGCCCATCCGCATGTCATAAGGTTGAAGGATCAGGCAGCCCTGCGCGCTCCAGAAATCATGGAGGGCCAGGATCATGTCCTGGAAAGACCGCTTCGGATCTCTTTTCATCGGCGCAGGCTCGCTCATGGCGGCTCGCAATGGCGCAAGCCCATGATAGCGTCAATGCCGCATCGCCGCAGCGCCGCCAAACGCGCTGGCGCCACGGCGCGATTCACGTTTCATTTGCCGTTCACGCGGATTAGGGGATGCAGGATGAGTTGCCGCCCAAAAGGACCCCACATGCATAATGCCCTCCGCCCCATTACCCTGGCCACCTTTGCCGCCGCATTGTTCCTGAGTGGCCCGGCCTGCGCACATCAGCAGTCGCTGCCCTCCCCAGTGCCTGATGTGCAGGTGCCCGCAGAAGAGGTCGAACTTGGCGGCCCCGCGCTGTGGAAACTGGCGGACGAGGATACCACCATCTACCTGTTCGGCACCGTTCATGCGCTGCCCAACGGCGTCGAGTGGTTCAATGGCCCGGTCGCGGACGCGTTGACACAATCGGATGAGGTAGTCACCGAAATCATCATGGATGAAACCATGCCCGCGAAGATGCAGGCGCTGGTGGCGGAAAAGGGTCTGTTGCCACAGGGCACCACGCTCACCAGCCTGATGGACGAGCAGCAACTGGCAAGTTACGAAGCAGCAATGGGCAAACTTGGCGTTCCCGCACAGGCCTTTGCCCCACTGGAGCCATGGTATGCAGGCATGATGGTCAGCATGCTGCCGCTGCTCCAGCAGGGCTATTCCCCCGATCAGGGCGTTGAAGCGGTGTTGCTGAAAAATGCCGATGGAAAGACGAAACAGGCGCTCGAAACCCTGGAGAAGCAGATCAACGTGTTCGACACGCTGCCCCAGCAATCGCAGATGCGTTTCCTCATCGATGCAGCGGACAATGTCGACAAGATCAAGCAGAAGCTCGACGCCATGGTCGCTGAATGGCTCGAAGGCGATGCCGATGCGCTGGCGGTGCTCATGAATGAAGGCATGGATGACAAGACTCTGGCCGATGCCCTGCTTTATCAGCGCAACCGCGAATGGGCGCAGTGGCTGGAGGAGCGCCTGGCAACCCCGGGCGCGGTATTCGTTGCGGTGGGTGCAGGTCATCTGGCGGGCGAGCAAAGCGTGCAGGAATGGCTTGAGGGCCGCGGACTGGAAGTTACGCGCGTCCAATGATCCCGCTGTGGGGCCTGGTTGCGGCGGCGCTGTTGCTGGCGCTGACCGGCTGCAAGCAGGATCATTCCGCTGCCGACGCAGAAACGCCAGCGCCGCTGCTGTGGGAAATTCGCGATAATGCAGGCGCCGTCAGGGGCTGGCTGTTCGGCACCATCCACGCGCTGCCCGATGGCGCGCGATGGCGCACGCAGCGGCTCGAACAGGCGATCGATCAGGCCGATCTGCTGGTGGTCGAAATTGCCGCGCTCAATGACCGCGATGGCATGGCGCAAGTTTTCACCCGGCTCGCCACGAGCCCCGGATTGCCAGACATCGGCATGCGCGTACCCGCAGGTTCCCGCCCCGAACTGTTCGGATTGATCGAGAGTGTCGATCTCACCGCGGCGGACTTTTCCGAGGTAGAAACCTGGGCTGCGGCGCTGGTTCTGGCGCAGGCTGGCGACAATGGGGACGCGGCCAACGGGGCCGATCTTGCACTGCTGCGCGATTTTGCGAACCGCAAGGTGCACGAATTCGAAGGAGCACAGCGTCAGTTGGGCATTTTCGACGGCCTGCCCGAGGCAGAGCAGCGTGACCTGCTGCTGGCGGTAATGAAGGAAGTGCGCGCCAACGAGGCCGATCCCGAACGGCTGCGCCGCGCATGGTTGAAGGGTGACGCCAGAACGCTCGAGACGGCAGCATCGACTGGGCTGATGGAGGATCCCGAGCTGCGCGAGGCACTGCTGGTGGCACGCAACCGCGCCTGGATCGGGCAATTGGAAGCAATTCTGGCATCGGGTGAGCGACCGTTGATTGCGGTTGGCACGGCGCACCTGCTTGGTCCCGACGGGCTGCCCGCTTTGCTGGAACATCGCGGATACAGCGTCGCCCGCATCCAATAGGCAGGAATGACTTGCCATATCAGGGCGGGATCACTAAAGGGCCGCGCTTCGGCGCCATGGTCATCCCTGGAGGTGTGGCGCGCGAGTGATCAAACCAGGCAATTCGAAAGGTAAGCGAGATGAGCGATGCTCTGACCCTTCCGGCCGAGGCGCGCGATCGGGTTGGCAAGGGAGCCTCCCGTGCATTGCGCCGCAGTGGCCGTGTTCCCGCTGTGATTTACGGCGGCAAGGAAGAACCCACCCCCATCCATGTGGAGCAGAAGGAACTGGTCCGTCAGTTGATGACTGGCCACTTCATGAACTCGATCGTCATGATCGAGCTGGGCGGCAAGACGCTGCGCACCCTGCCCAAGGATGTCGCATTCCATCCGGTCAACGACCGCCCGACACACGTCGATTTTCTGCGCCTGTCGAAGGACGCCAAGGTCGATGTTCAGGTCCCGGTTATCTTCGTCAATGAAGAGGCTTCGCCCGGTCTCAAGAAGGGCGGCGTGCTCAACATTGTCCGCCACGAGCTGGAACTGGTGTGCGACGCGGACAAGATCCCCGGCGAGATCGAAATCGACGTCACCGGCTTCGAAGTCGGCGATTCGATCCATATCAGCCACGTCAAGCTGCCTGAAGGCAGCGCCAGTGCGATCACCGACCGCGATTTTACCATCGCCACGCTGGTTGCTCCCTCGGCGCTCAAGCGCAGCGAAGCTGCTGCTGGCGACGAGGCCGAAGCTGAAGCTGAAGAGGGCGCAGGCGAAGCCGAATAGGCTCCGTCTCCTCAGGCAATTCACGGCGCCGGGCTTTCACGCGAAAGTCCGGCGTTTTGCTTTTGAACAAGGGGTGGCTACAGGGATTCCATGCAAATTTGGGTAGGCCTAGGAAATCCCGGTCCGGGTTACGCCATGCACCGGCACAATGTCGGCTTCATGGCGGCCGATGTCCTTGCCGACATGCACGGCTTTGGCGCGGTGCAGAAGAAATTCCAGGCCTGGGTGCAGGAAGGGAAAATCGGCCAGCACAAGGTGCTGCTGCTCAAGCCGGCAACCTTCATGAACGAAAGCGGGCGCAGTGTGGGCGAGGCGCTGCGGTTCTACAAACTGGGCTGCGACGCGCTCACCGTGTTTCACGACGAACTCGATCTTGCTCCATTCAAGGTCAAGGTGAAGCGCGGCGGGGGCACAGCCGGGCACAACGGGCTGCGCAGTATCGACCAACATCTGGGGCCGGATTTCAGGCGGGTGCGGATCGGAATCGGCCATCCCGGGCACAAGGACCGGGTCACCGGCCATGTGCTGGGCAACTACGCCAAGGCGGAGCAGGACGATCTGGCGCACATGTTGGGCGCGATCGGGGCCGAGGCCGAATGGCTGGCGAAAGGCGACGACGCGCGCTTCATGAGCGAAGTCGCACTGAGGATGCGGGATTGACCGGGTCGCCGAGTTATGTATTGCCGTGTTATATCGCTAACACGGGAGGTCGATATGGCGGGATACATTCAGGGCATCATTACTGGCGCCGCGTTGATCGGAGTGGCGGTCTCGCTGGTCGCTACGGCAAGGCCACAACCCAAGGTGCTCGACGTCGAACGGATTAACATTCGCGAACCAGATGGCACGCTCCGCATGGTCATCGCCGGGCGCGACAAGTTTCCCGGTTCGTTCTTCAAGGGCAAGGAAATCGATCGGCCGGACCGCCGCCATGCCGCTGGCCTGCTGTTCCTCAACGACGAAGGAACCGAAAACGGTGGATTGATCTGGGCCGGAAAGATGCGGGAAGGAAAACCGGACGCCGGGGCCAGCCTGACCTTCGATCGTTACGAAAACGACCAGACAATCCAACTGCTGCAAAAGGATGGAGGCGACCGCGATATTGCCGCGCTGATCATTTCCGACCGTCCGGGAGCATCGCTTTACGGGCTGAAAGACGGCAAACCAAATTTGAAGGACCCTTCGGAAGGCGGGGCACCTCGGGTCTTCGTCGGCAAATCGATGGATCGAGCATCGGTGATGATGCTGCAGGATGCCACCGGCGTGCCGCGCCTGATGCTGAAGGTCGATTCCGACGGGTCGAGCTCGATCAATTTCCTCGACGGTCAGGGCAATGTCGTGCGAACGATTGGTCCGGAGGAATAGCGATCAATCATGCAGCGTGTTCTTGTCATCGGCCCCTGCGGTTCGGGCAAGAGTTCGTTCGCGCGCGCGCTGGCGCCGCTGCTTGATCTGCCGCTCGTCCACTGGCGGGAACGCGAAGTCCTCACCTGATCCCGTTCGCCCGCGCTTGGCCCGCTGGTCCGCGCGGAGCAAAGGGTTTGAACTTGCGCGTTCTCAGGCTGGTCAGCCGACTGCCGAACCGCTAAGGCGCGCGCCACACCATTAAACCGGAGTATATGATGGGTTTCCGTTGCGGGATCGTCGGCTTGCCCAATGTCGGCAAGTCCACCCTTTTCAATGCATTGACCGAGACGCAGGCCGCGCAGGCTGCGAACTATCCCTTTTGCACGATCGAGCCCAATGTCGGCCAGGTCGCTGTGCCCGATGATCGGCTTGAGCGGTTGGCCGGCATTTCGGGTTCGGCCAAGATCATCCCGACCCAGCTCGGCTTTGTCGACATCGCGGGGCTGGTAAAGGGTGCGAGCAAGGGCGAGGGCCTTGGCAACCAGTTCCTCGGCAACATCCGCGAGGTTGATGCCATCGTCCATGTGCTGCGATGCTTCGAGGATGACGACATTCAGCATGTCGCCAACACAGTCGATCCGATTGCCGATGCCGAAGTGGTCGAAACCGAGCTGATGCTGGCCGATCTCGACAGCCTGGAAAAGCGCGTACCGGCGGCCGCCAAGAAGGCAACCGGCGGCGACAAGGAAGCGAAGGCGCTGGCCAGCGTGCTGGGCCAGGCGCTCGACCTGCTGCGCGAAGGCAAGCCCGCGCGGCTGACCGAGCCGAAGGACGAAGAGGAAGCGCGGCTGTTCGCGCAGGCGCAACTGCTGACCGCCAAGCCGGTGCTCTATGTCTGCAATGTCGCTGAAGAGGATGCGGCAACCGGCAATGCGTTATCCGCCAGCGTGTTCGAAAAGGCGAAGGCGGAAGGCGCGCAAGCAGTGGTGGTATCCGCCGCGATCGAGGCGGAGCTGGTCGGAATGGAATCGGGCGAGCGCGAGGAGTATCTCGCATCGCTGGGCCTGGCGGAAACCGGCCTCTCGCGTGTGATCCGCGCCGGATACGAATTGCTGGGCCTCAAGACCTTCTTCACCGTCGGCCCCAAGGAAGCGCGCGCGTGGACTTTCCACATGGGCGCAAAGGCCCCGCAGGCGGCGGGTGAAATCCACACCGATTTCGAGCGCGGATTCATCCGCGCGGAAACCATTGCCTTCGACGATTACGTCACGCTGGGCGGTGAAAGCGGCGCACGCGAAGCAGGCAAGCTGCGTCAGGAAGGCAAGGAATACCTGGTGCAGGACGGCGACGTGCTACACTTCAAATTCAACGTGTGAGGCGTAAATGCAGTATTTCGAGGACTTGGAAGTCGGCGGCGTTTCGCGGTTCGGGAGCTACGAAGTCACGCGCGAGGAAGTGATCGAATTCGCCAGCAAATACGATCCGCAGCCATTCCATCTCGACGACGAGGCTGCCGCGAAAACGCATTTCGGCAGGCTTTCGGCCAGCGGTTGGCACACATGCGCAATGACCATGGCGATGATGGTGGAAAACCTCAAGGCCAACCGTCAGGCAGGGCTCGGCTCGCCGGGGATGGACAGCCTGAGGTGGAAGAAGCCTGTCTATCCCGGTGATACGCTGCGCGTTGAAACCGAATTGCTCGAAAAGCGCCGCAGCGCCTCGCGCCCCGAGTTGGGCCTGTTCAAAAGCCGCGTGCAGGTGTTCAACCAGCATGACGAGGTGGTTCTCGAAATGACCTCGAACGGGATGATCGAAGTGCGGGAGCCGAGGGCGCCAATTGAGGGGTGAGGTCGGCTTTTGGGTGGGGAGCGGACCATCAGCTTCGGCCAGCCGAGGCAACTTGTGGTGGATCGGAAAACCGCGATCCACCGCGAGCCGCTGGGGCGAAAGGTCAAGGCGCTAACGAAATTGTCAGCGCTTCTCCCATTGCGAGGGTGTTTCCCCGGAGATTTGCACGTTCAATGACGTAAGCCACCCGCGGAGCAACGGCGGCCGCAGTGTGGCGGGTGCACTTGCGGTGCCACATCTGTTGGTACAGTGCGACCGTGCTCATCGAAACATCGCATAGCGAAGCAATGGCTCGCTTGATCCGTTTGTGAAGTGCCGCCTGACCCTCAGGTGCCCTGAGGTTTAAATCTGCGAATCGCACGACTCTTGTCGGCAGAGGCTCTGACGAGCCTTCCATGACGACAGCCCGCTTCTGGTCTTCTGCGGCTAGGGGTGCGCTCAGCAAGGCTGCGGAAATTAAAGTTGCCGTAATGATGGACTTTCGCATTATGGTTCTCCCCATTGGCGAGGCGGTCAGTTTCGCATCCGCCTCCTTGGCCGCCCCGCAACGAACCTAAGGCGCGTAAGCGCACGGATAGGCGCTAGAGGGAGAATACCTGCCAGGAATTGGAAGCACATCGGACGAATGTCGGATGCAGCTTTATTTCCCGCATGGTATATGGCTCAGGCACGGCTTCTGGTGAGATTGCATGATGCGGGAGAAAGAACGAGACCAGCTGGTGCGCAGTATTTACGATGCTGCGCTTGATCCTGCAGAATGGCCGACGATGTTGACTCGAATTGCTAGCGCCATGAATTGCGAGCAAAGCAACTTCGCGATTATCGATCCCTATAGCGGCGTCGCCCAAGCGATAACGCCGAAGTGGCGCGAGGAAGATCGCGAAGCATTCTTTTCCCATTGGCAAAAGGATTTCTCCCTGGCCGGGCGACTCGAGAAATTTCCGGTCGGGCAGGTGCTGACCTACGAAGACTTCTTCGACGTCGACTGGCTCAAGCGTACCGACTTCTACAACGAATGGTGGTTGCCGATGGGTGTAGGCGGCGGATCCTTTGCGGCAAACGTAGTGTCAGACGGGCACGCCACCGCCTCGATCACCGTCCACGCTCCGCAGTCCCGACTTGGCTTTACATCCGCCGAAAAGAAGATGTTCGAGGGCATCGTCGAACACGTGTCGCGATCAGTGATGATACTTCGCCGTCTCCAGCTGGGTCGGCTCGCGACGAGTCATGGCGATGGCGGGCCTGGCTCCGGCTTTGCTGTCGTAGACCGATCTGGTGTGGTGCTCCACGCGGACGGGGCCACACTTGTTCGCCTGAATGCACTTGGACTGCTCGTGGCAGACCGGGCCATGGGACGGATCGCACCGGGACCCCTTAAAGGGCTGCTTCACCGTGCTATCTCATTGACCGACGGGGGGCACATTGACCTACGCGAGGGTCATGGGTCGCCTGTACGACTGACTGTCATTCCGTGCTCCCCGAGAACCGATTATGGCCCTGTCGTAATCGATCGGCCAGCAGCTTTGATCTGGTTGATCTCGCTCGAAGAGGTGCAGCGAGAGAAGATGCAACGCTTGGTGAATGCATACTCGTTAACACCAGCGGAAACCAGAGTTGCAGTTGAGGCGTGCGCTGGAGGAGGAAGATCTGAGATCGCCAAACGATGCGGGGTTTCGCCGAGCACGATCCGCACTCACCTCGAGGCTATCTTCTTCAAGACGGGAGTTCACAGGCAGGCTGAACTCGTCCATCTCGTCGAAGCGATCTAGGCTGTAGTCGCTGCCAGGCTTGGCCTAACCCTTGGATTACCCCAGCCCGAATGAAGCAAGGCTGCCTGTTATTTCCGCGTAGCGCGGCTAACTTCGAGAAGCCGAGGGCAGCTTTGTCGTCGTTATCGGACATCGCCAATTTAACCTCAATGCCGGCCGAACAGCTTTTCCACGTCGCTCATCGACAGCTTCACCCATGTCGGGCGGCCGTGGTTGCACTGGCCCGAACGCGGGGTGCGCTCCATCTCGCGCAGCAGCGCATTCATCTCGACCACAGATAATACCCGCCCTGCCCGAACCGATCCGTGGCAGGCCATGGTGGCCAGCACATGCTCTATCTTTTCCTCAAGCAACAGCGCCTGCCCGTGCTTGGCAATATCATCCGCAAGGTCGGTCAGCAGTGCCGCGGGATCGGCCTTGGCCAGCACATGCGGCAGCGCGCGCACCAGCATCGCGCCCGGACCAAACCGCTCGATAGCCAGCCCGAATTGCGCAAAACCTTCCGCCGCCGCTTCGAGCCGGTCGCAATCGGCCTCGTCCAGTTCGACAACATCGGGAACCAGCAGTGCCTGCGAGCGGGCCACCGCCTCCCCCGCCCCCGCAGCGCGCAACCGCTCGAGCACGAGCCGTTCGTGCGCTGCATGCTGATCGACCAGCACCAGCCCGTCGGCTGCCTCGGCGACGATATAGGTATTGGCGACCTGCCCGCGCGCAATGCCAAGCGGAAAGTCCCTTTCTTGCTCCGGCAGCGGCGCAGCTTGCTCGGCACGGCCCGAAAGCATTCCCCCTGACTGGGCGAAAGCGAGCGATGCTTCGCGTAACATGAGCCCCTCCCCTGAAGGTGAGGGGTGTAGGGGCTCCTTCTGCCACCGCCCCATCGCCGCGCGGTCCGGCCCCTGCGCACTCCTGCGGTCCCCCGTCGCCAGCGCCTGTCTGAGGCCCGACACGATGAAGCCGCGCACTGCGGCGGGGTCGCGAAAGCGCACTTCTGTCTTGGCCGGATGGACGTTTACATCGACCTCTTCGGGTGGCAGGTCGAGGAACAGCGCGAGCACCGCGTGCCGATCGCGTGCCAGCATATCTGAATAGGCACCGCGCACCGCGCCGACCAGCAGCCGGTCCTTTACGGGACGGCCATTGACGAACAGATACTGATGATCGGCCACACCGCGATTGTAGGTAGGCAAACCGGCAACGCCCGAAAGCCGCATGGAGCCGCGCTCCAGATCGATGCTGACTCCGTTGTCCTTCAGTTCGCGCGCGATGATGCCCGCCACACGGTCGGTGAGCGCTTCGCCATCCTGCAAGCTGAACACGCGCCGGCCGTCATGCTCGAGCGAGAAGGCGATCTCTGGCCGGGCCATGGCAAGCCGGCGCACCACGTCGAGACAGGCGGCGTATTCGCTGCGGGCGCTGCGCAGGAACTTGCGCCGGGCGGGCACCTTGGCGAACAATCCTTCAACGCGGACGCGGGTGCCCGGGGGCAGCGCGGCGGGCCCTTCGCGCACCAGATCGCCGTGATCGATCACCTTCGTCCAGCCAGAGGCCGATCCTTGCGCACGGCTTTCGAGGGTGAGACGGGCGACGCTGGCGATCGAGGGGAGCGCTTCGCCGCGAAAACCCAGCGTTGCCACTTGCTCGATGGCGTCATCGGGAAGTTTGGAGGTGGCGTGGCGCTCCAGCGCCAGCGCCATTTCGTCCGCGTCCATGCCGCAGCCATCATCGGTAATCTCGATGCTGCCCAGACCGCCTTCGCCCAGCTTCACATCGATCCGCCGTGCACCCGCGTCGATAGCGTTTTCAAGGATTTCCTTGAGCGCGGCAGCAGGCCTTTCCACCACCTCGCCCGCAGCGATGCGATTGATCAGGCTTTCGGGAAGGCGGCGGATCGGGGGCATCGTCCATAGTCTAGCGACAAGGCGGCGCAGATTCGAGGCCAGCGGTGGAAAATCACGCTTGCTTTGAACAATTATTTTGGTCTTTAGCCTAGCAAGCGTTAGAGCGACGGGCAATCTGTCACAACCTCATCCGATCCCGCGCGGACGTTCCGCGGCAAGATCCTGCATATCCACGGACCACACCCCAGAATGAGCTTCTTTTCCAAACTCCTCAAATTCGGATCGCACAACATGGCGATCGATCTCGGCACGGCGAATACGCTGGTCTATGTGCAGGACCAGGGAATCATCCTCAATGAACCGTCGGTCGTGGCCATCGAGACGATCAACGGGATCAAGCGCGTCAAGGCCGTGGGTGAAGATGCCAAGATGATGATGGGCAAGACCCCGGATTCGATCGAGACCATTCGCCCATTGCGCGACGGGGTGATCGCCGACATCGAGTATGCCGAGGAGATGATCAAGCACTTCATCCGCAAGGTGCATGGCAAGCGCAGCCTGTTCCGTTATCCGGAAATCGTGATCTGCGTGCCTTCGGGTGCGACTTCGGTGGAAAAGCGCGCAATCCGCGACGCGGCAAGCAACGCCGGCGCATCCGAAGTCTATCTGATTCTCGAACCGATGGCGGCGGCAATCGGTGCCGACATGCCGGTGACCGAACCGGTCGGCTCGATGGTGGTCGATATCGGCGGCGGCACGACCGAGGTGGCGGTACTTTCGCTGCGCGGCCTCGCCTATACGACATCGGTGCGCACCGGCGGCGACAAGATGGACGAAGCGATCGTGTCCTATGTCCGGCGCCACCATAACCTGCTGATCGGCGAAGCCACCGCGGAACGGATCAAGAAGGATTACGGCACGGCAATGGCCCCCGAGGACGGGGTCGGCGACGTCTTCACGCTGAAAGGCCGCGACCTCGTCAACGGGGTGCCCAAGGAAATCAGCATGAACCAGGCGCATATTGCAGAAGCGCTTTCGGAACCGATCGGTGCGATTGTCGAAGGCGTGCGCATCGCGCTTGAAAACACCGCACCCGAACTGGCGGCGGACATCGTGGACCAGGGCATTGTGCTGACTGGCGGCGGGGCGCTGATCCGCAGGCTCGATGAATTTCTGCGCGAGGAAACCGGCCTTCCGGTCAGCGTGGCCGAAGATCCGCTGTCCTGCGTAGCTTTGGGAACTGGACGCGCGATGGAAGAGCCGATCTATCGCGGCGTCCTGATGACAGCTTAAGGAAGCGGGGACATGGCGCCGATTTCTTCCCGGCGCTCGGGCCATTCGCGCAGGGCGCAATACTCTCTGTTCACCGGCTATGCACTGGCAGCGCTCGGCGCGCTGCTGGGGGCATTTTTGCTGGCAGCGTCATTGCTGAGCCCTTCCGCCTTTTCGGGTCTGCGAATGGCCGCATCCGATGCCGTGGCGCCTGCTGGCACGGGCGCGGCCAGAACCCGTGCCGCATCTGGCGGCATTCTTGACGGGATTGCTGCCTACTGGCGCGCGGGGAGCCAGAATGCCGCACTGCGCCGCGAGGTCGAACTGGCCCGGATCAGGCTCGGCGAGGCAAAGGCGCTCGAACAGCAAAACCGCGAGCTCAAGGCGCTGCTCGATCTCGGGGAGACGGGGGGGCAAACGGTCGCGGTGGCGCGCCTGGTCGGTTCCTCATCGACCAGCGGACGCCGTTTCGCCTATCTTGAGGCAGGCGCGCGCGACGGGGTCGCGCCCGGCATGCCGGTACGCTCGGCCCAAGGCGTAATCGGGCGCGTGCTGGAAGTCGGAAGCAGCAGCGCCCGGGTGATGTTGCTATCCGACAGCGAAAGCGTGCTTCCGGTCAAGCGCGCGGGCGATCAACTGGTGGCCTTTGCCGAAGGGCGTGGTGACGGAAAGTTGCGGATCCGCCTGCTCAATCTCGGCATCAATCCACTCAAGCCGGGCGACCTCTTCGTAACCAGCGGCGCGGGCGGTTATTTCCGTCCCGGGATCGCCGCCGCCATACTCGATGAAGTTACCCCTGATGGCGGAGTTGCCAGGATCGTTGCCGATCCCGCTGCGGCGACCGCGGTGCTGGTCGAGGACATCTGGATCGCCGAAGCCGTCGAGGCATTGCGCTCCTCGCCTGACAAGGACTTCGCTCCCGAGGATGCAAGCGAGTGACCGAGCGCCTCAATCCCGCGGCACGGGCTGACAAGTATGGCCGCCGCACCAACCGCACGCATTCGCCTGTCAGGGCGGCGAGCGTGCCCTACCTGTCGGTGATGCTGGCCAGCGCGTTGCCGATACTGGTCATCGCCGGTTCCGGCCCGCTGATCCCTCCATTGGGTTTTCTGCTGCTGATCTGCTGGCGGATCGTGAGCCCCGGCTTTTTCCCGCCATGGGCAGGCGCCCTGCTTGGTGCGTTCGACGATCTGTTCAGCGGACAGCCCTTCGGCAGCGCAATTCTGCTATGGTCGCTGGCAATGCTGGTATTCGAATTTGTCGAGGCGCGGTTTCCCTGGCGCGGTTTCTGGCACGACTGGCTTGCAGCGGGGCTGGCAGCCACTCTCTACCTCGTGGCTGCGCTGTTCCTTTCGGGTGCGGCGCCGGGCGGTCACCTGATCCTGGCAATTGTGCCGCAAATCCTGCTGACAGTGTTGCTCTATCCGCTCGCGGTCCGGCTGGTCGCGGGACTTGACCTGTTCCGGCTCGCCCGGGTCAAGGTGATCGACTGACCATGAACAAGCGCGGCCAGCAGTTCGTCAGCATCGCCAGACTCAAGAACGCATTCGACCGCCGCAGCCTTTTCATAGGAACGCTGCAAGGCGGCATCGGCCTTCTGCTGGCGGGCAGGATGGCTTACCTTTCGATTGCGGAGAACGAAAAATATCGCACCGAGAGTGAGAGTAACCGCGTCAACCTGACGCTGATCCCGCCCCGTCGCGGCTGGATTCTCGACCGCAACGGCGCCCCGCTCGCATCCAACCGGGCCGATTTTCGCGTTGATATCATCCCTGAACGGATGGCCGATCGCGATGCCACCCTGTCTGAACTTGGCTCACTGCTCGATCTCGAACCTGCGCGCATTACCGATCTGAGGCACAAGCTGGAAAGCGCGCGCGGGTTCCAGCCGGTGGAGGTTGCGGCGGGCCTCAGCTACGAGAAATTCGCCGCGGTGAGCGTGCGTTTGCCCGATTTGCAGGGGGTGGTGACGCAGCGCGGCTTTTCGCGCTTCTACCCCACCGGGCCGGCGGTGGGTCACCTGATCGGCTATGTCGGCCCTGCTTCGGCGGAGGACTATGAGAAAGAACGCAATCCGCTGCTGATCACGCCGGGATTCAAGATCGGCAAGGACGGGCTGGAAAGGCAGTTCGAACAAACCGTGCGAGGAACGCCGGGCGCTCGCCGCGTCGAAGTGACCGCTTCCGGCCGGATCGTGCGCGATCTCGACACCCGCGACGACGTTCAGGGCAAACCCATCCAGCTTACCATCGACGGACCGTTGCAGGATTATGCCGCGCGTCGCATCGGCCTCGAATCGGGTTCGGTGGTGGTGATCGACTGCCGCAGCGGCGAACTGATGTGCATGGCCTCGATGCCCAGCTTCGATCCCAACAGCTTTTCCGATGGCATCGGCGCCGTCGAATACAACATGCTGCGCGATGACGAGCGCGTTCCGCTGCGCAACAAGGTGCTCAAGGGCCTCTATCCGCCCGGATCGACCGTCAAGCCGATGGTGGCGATGAGCTTCCTGCGCGAGGGGCTATCCCCCGATGCCACAACAGTCTGCACCGGCGGCCTGCGCGTGGGCAACCGCGTCTTTCACTGTTGGAAGCGAGGGGGCCACGGCCAGGTCGACATGGCCAAGGGTATTTACCAGAGCTGCGACGTCTATTTCTACCACTTCGCCCAGCAGATCGGGATCGATCCGATTGCCGCAATGGCGCGCCGCGTGGGCCTGGGCCAGAAATTCGACCTGCCGGTGGCCAGCCAGTTCTATGGAACCGTTCCCGATCCGGCCTGGAAGCTGGAGAAATACGGGCGCGAGTGGCAAGCCTTCGATACGGTCAATTCCACGATCGGTCAGGGCTATATGCTGTTCAACCCGCTGCAACTGGCGGTTTATGCCGCCCGTATCGCATCGGGCCGGCATCTCGAGCCGCATCTCGTCAAAACCGGCGCGCGGCAGCCGTTTGCCCCGGCCGATTTCTCGTCCGAACATGTCGCCTTCGTCCGCCAGGCGATGAGCGATGTCGTGAACGGCCCCGGCACTGCGGGGCGCGCGCGCCTGCCGATCCCCGATGTGCTGATGGCGGGCAAGACCGGCACCGCGCAGGTCGTTTCGCTGAACAAGTCCGACGGGAAAAGCGGCCCATGGAAGTATCGCGACCACGGTCTGTTCATCTTTTTCGCCCCCTTTGACAACCCCCGCTATGCCGGTGCGGTAGTGATCGAACATGGTGGCGGATCGGGCGCAGCCTATCCGATTGCCCGCGATGTCATGACCTACATGTTCGACCCGCAAAAGGGCATGGATGCCCTGCGCGCGCTGGAAGCGCAGTGGGGCGGCACCGCGCGCGAACGGTTGTCGCGTAAATACGCCGCTTATGCCGCGCAGGCGGGGGCCGATGTAAAGCCGCCTCCACGCCGTGAGGAAGAGATATTCGATCAGGTCGAGGCGGAAGCGCGGGTCGATGCGGCGCAACCCGAACAAATCGCCGACACGCCCATCATACCGCGGGCGGATCCCGGCGGCGAAACGGCACCGCCTGCGCCTGACGCTCCCGAACCGGCAGAAGGTGCGGGTCGATGAACCCGATCATACCTGAGCCGATTGCCCGCCAGCCATGGCAGATGCTGATCCCGCTGTTCATGCTGGTCACATTCGGCGCGGCCGTGCTCTATTCTGCGGCGGGCGGATCGATGGAGCCTTTCGCGGCATCGCACCTGGTGCGGTTTGCGATCTTCCTGGTCATGGCCTCGATCATCGCAATGTGTCCGCGTGAACTGGTCAAGCTGCTGGCCTATCCCGCCTATATCGGTGTGTTGCTGCTGCTGCTGGCGGTCGAGGCGATCGGGGCGATCGGCGGCGGCAGCCAGCGCTGGCTCAGCCTGGGGCCGTTGGTGCTCCAGCCATCCGAACTGATGAAGCCTGTGATCGTTCTGGCGCTGGCGCGGTTTTTCGACGCGCTGCCCATCGGCATGATCCCGACGTGGCGCTCGCTGGTTCCGGCGGCGGGGATGATCGGCATTCCGATGGCGATGGTGCTGGTCCAGCCCGATCTGGGGACCGCGCTCGCCATCGGCTTTGGCGGAGCGGTGGTGATGTTGCTGGCCGGGCTGCCGATGCGCTGGTTTTTGACGGGGGGCGCACTGGCGCTGATCGCCGCCCCGCTCGCCTATTTCTTTGCACTGCAAGACTATCAGCAGCGGCGGGTGACCACATTCCTCGATCCCGAGAGCGATCCGCTTGGCGCAGGCTATCACATCACCCAGTCGAAGATCGCCATCGGGTCGGGCGGCTTGTTCGGCAAGGGCTTCAACAACGGCTCGCAGAGCCATCTCAATTACCTGCCCGAACCGCACACCGATTTCGTTTTTGCGACGATGGCCGAGGAATGGGGACTGGCGGGAGGGCTGTTCGTGCTTCTGGCCTTTGCGCTGATCCTGCGCTGGGGGATGCAGGTTGCGCGCCGCGCGCCCGACCGATTTTCCCGTTTGCTGGCGGCGGGCATGACCACGACGATATTCTTCTATGTCGCCATCAACCTGCTGATGGTGATGGGGCTGGCGCCGGTGGTGGGTATCCCCCTGCCCTTCATGAGCCATGGCGGATCGTCGATGATGACCAACATGATCTGCATCGGCACCCTGATGATGGTCAGTCGCTGGAACCGGCTGGCGCCGCGCGGGCGGATTTCCTGAAATTGAGGTGCGTTGGCCGGTTGGCCCTTCCCTTTGCCGAATTCGCCGTTATATGCAGCGCCTCTCCCGAATCGGGCGCGAGGATTTGCGCCATTTGCCGGTGAGTGTGGACGCATAGCTCAGTTGGTAGAGCAGCTGACTCTTAATCAGCGGGTCCTAGGTTCGAGCCCTAGTGCGTCCACCACTTTTCAATGAGTTAGATGTGGTTCTTGCGATCACATACTCGCATCGGCCGCACCTGGGTCCCAACTGGGTACCACAGATTGACGTTCGGCTATCGAACGCAGCGAAGCACCCGCTGCCACGCCCCTCGAGATCTCCTGCCGCTCCGCCAGGCTCAGAACCTGTCCTGATCGACGCCGCGGCGCAGGCCGAAGGCCTAAATGCGGACGCAGATGAGTAAAGATCGACTATGACGTCTTGCCCACCATCCACACCACCTCTCCATTGAAGGTAAAGCGTTGCGGCGGCCGCCTGATTCCACGATCAATAAGCGACGACCGAATGGTTTTGATCGAAAGATCAATCCGTTTGAATGGATTTCTCGACCGGCAGGTTGGTTAGCGAGCTCATACCTTCAATTTTGATAAGTCTTGCTTGAAGGCGAGGTGCCACGAAGTCGACAAAAGCGCTCAATTTCAGCGGCTGATGCTGTCGAGCGCCATACAATAGGTGGACGGGCATCGACGCCGGCCAATAGTCGTTCAGGATCGGCAGGGTCTCTCCGCAGCCAATGCTTGTCGCGGCCTGATAGGACATGACCCGCGCGATACCGAGTCCGGCCGATGCCGCCCCAATCACCGCATCCGCTGTATTGACCGAAAAGCGCGAGCGGATACTGACACTTTGTGACCGGCCACCATCGATATAGGGCCAGTCGCGGTGTCGTTGCAGGCCTTCGAAAGCGATACTGTCGTGGGTGGCAAGGTCGGCGGGGTGGCGCGGCATGCCGCGCCGATCTAGGTAGTCGGGACTGGCGCAGAACATCCATCGTACAGAGCCGAGCCGTCTCGCGATCAGCGCGGAATCGGGCAGATGGCCGATGCGCAGCGCGATGTCGATGTGGGCCTCGGCCAAATCGATCACGCCATCAAGCAGGATCAGGCGCACACTCACATCGGGATAGACGGTGAGGAATTCATGGACGATGGGCGCCACGTGCAGCTTGCCGAATGTGATCGGCGCGGTGACCGCCAACTCGCCGCGCGGGGCACGATACTCGCCCGACACGGTCCGTTCAGCGTCGTCCAGTTCGTCGAGTATGCGGCGCGCCGCGGCAGTATAGGCCACTCCTTCGTCGGTCAGTTGGAGGCGGCGGCTGGTTCGCACCAACAGTTGGGCGCCCAGCCGCGCCTCAAGGTCGGAAACGCGGCGGCTAACCGTCGCGAGCGGTAGCCGCAGCGACCGCGATGCCGCCGACAGGCTGCCCCCATCGACCGCTGCCAACAGGGTACGCATTGCTTCGAATCGGTCCATCAATCCTTCCGTTTTATGGAAGTTAGCATTGCTCAACTACCGTCTACTCACATGAATTGGAAGACCCTACATCGACGGCTCAGCAATCATCGACCACCATCGAAGGAGCAATTCACATGTCCCGTATTCCGACCCCGACGATCGACCAGGCCCCTGCCGCCGCTCAGCCGCTACTGGCCGACGTAGAGAAGCAGCTCGGCACCGTCCCCAACATGTTCCGCCTGATTTCAAATAGCCCGGCAACGCTCGAAGCCTATCTCGGCTTCTCCGGTGCGCTCGGCAAAGGCAAGCTCGCCCCGGCTACCCGCGAACGCATCGCGCTTGCGGTCGCCGAAGTGAACGGCTGCAATTACTGCCTTTCGGCCCACACCTATATCGGCCTCAACCTCGCCAAGCTAGACGAAGCCGAAATCACCGCCAACCGTTCGGGCGCATCGAATGACATCATCGCCGACGCCGCCGTCCGCTTTGCCGCGAAGGTCGCAACGCAGCGCGGCCAGATCGACGAGGGCGACCTAGCTGCACTCCGCCAGGCCGACTATTCGGATGGCGAGATCCTCGAGATCATCGGCCATGTCGCGCTCAACGTCTTCACCAACTACGTCAACGAAGCGCTGAAGACCGAAATCGACTTCCCGCGCGTCCACGCCCGCAAGACCGCCTGAACCCCAACGGCCGGCGGCGATGGCCGCTGTCTGCCATTCCTCGTCTCAGCAAGGACAAACCCATGATCCGCACCATCATGTTTCCCCTATTGGCCAGCGCTGCTGTCATCGCTTCGCCTGCCGCAGCTGCGCCAGCTTCGTCGGCACCGGTTGCCCATTATTCGATCCCCTCGACACCCATCCATTACCGGACGGTGAAGGTCGACGGCCTCGACATCTTCTACCGTGAAGCGGGCGATCCGAAGAAACCGACCATCCTTCTGCTCCACGGCTTCCCATCATCGAGCCATATGTTCCGGGACCTCATCCCGCTGCTTGCCGACAAATATCATGTCGTCGCGCCAGATTATCCGGGCTTCGGCCATTCCAGCCAGCCGACGCCGGCCGAATACGCCTATACCTTCGACCATCTCTACGAGACGGTCGATCACTTCACCCGCGCAGTCGGCGTCGACAAGTTCGCGGCCTACATCCAGGACTATGGCGCACCCGTTGGCCTGCGCTTCGTCTCGCGCCAGCCCGAGCGGGTCACCGCGCTGATCGTCCAGAACGGCAATGCCTATGAATCGGGTCTGTCGCCGCTGTGGGCGCCGATCCAGGCTCTGTGGGCGAACGACACGCCCGAAACGCGCGAAGGCGCAGCAGTCTTCCTGACCCGCCAGTCGGCGACCTTTCAGTATAGCGAAGGTGTCCCTCAGGAGCTCGTCAACCCGGATGCGATCGAGAACGACTTTGCGATCCTCGACCGCCCCGGCAACCGGGAAATCCAGCTGAACCTGTTCGCCAATTACCAGACCAATGTCGATCTCTACCCGACCTTCCATGAAGCGTTCCGCAAGTATCAGGTCCCCACGCTGGTGGTGTGGGGCAAGAACGATCCGATCTTCACCGTCGCCGGTGCCCAGGCGTTCAAGCAGGACCTGCCGCAGGCGGAAATCCACCTGATCGACGCCGGTCACTTCGCCCTTGAAACCAAGGCGGGTGAGATCGCGGGCCACATCCGCGGCTTCCTCGGCCGCAAGATCAAATAGCCCCCTGCCCGGACGCCGCTGCCCCCCCGTGGCGTCCGGGCACACTGCCCATCATGGCCGATGGGCGGCCTCCGTCGCCCGTGGCGACGACCGGTCCCTGAAATATAAGGAAAATACGATGACGACCTTCAAGTTCGCGACTGTTAATGGCCGCCAGATTTTTTACCGTGAAGCGGGTGATCCCGCCGCGCAGACTATCGTACTGCTGCACGGATTCCCGACCAGCAGCCACATGTTTCGCGATCTGATCCCGCAACTCGCCGACCGATACCACGTGATCGCGCCCGATTATGTCGGCTTTGGACAATCGGACGCACCGTCGGCCGCCGAGTTCGAATACAGCTTCGACAATCTGACCGCGCATGTTGCAGGGTTGATCGAGCAAATCGGGCTCAAGAGCTACATCCTTTACATGCAGGACTACGGTGGTCCGATAGGCTTCCGCCTCTTCACGCAGAACCCGGGAAAAGTCGCTGGCTTTGTCATCCAGAATACCAATGCTTACATGGCCGGTGTCGGAGAAATGCCCGCACAGATATTCCTGCCGCTATGGGAAAAGCGGGACGAAACCACAGAGGCGGCCGCGCGCGGCTTCTTGGCGGCCGAGACGACCAGGTTCCAGTATTTGGTAGGTGCAAAGGACCCGGAAGCAATCAGCCCCGACAACTGGACACATGATCAAGCCCTGCTTGATCGTCCGGGTCATGATGCCGCTCATCTCGACCTTCTCGAAAACTACAAGACCAATGTCGCGCTCTACGACAGTTGGCACGAAGCCTTTGCCAAATATCAACCCAAGACCTTGATTATCTGGGGCAAGAACGATCCGTTCTTCATCCCCGCCGGCGCTGAAGCCTATCTCGCCGATTTGCCGCAGGCGCGGCTGGTCTGGCTCGATAGCGGCCATTTCGTTCTTGATGAGAATTCGAGCCAAGTCGCCGCCGAGATCGAGGCCACCTTCCCCGCAGGAGGCTAGGGTCCGGCTTTCGGGGGTATGATATGGGCCGGAAAACAACATTCACCGCAGCCCGTTCTTCATCGTCTCTCGAGACAAGTTTGATTTGGTGCCGGGGAATTGACCAATTCTGGTCCTGTTCGGTGCAACCCCGGCAGACACATCCACCTGGGAAAGCGAAGAAACATGAATACTGACTCACGCTACGTTCGGCCAACCTCCGCACTGCTCCTGCCCTTCCTACTGTTGGTATCCTCCTCGGCGACAGCGCAGGTACAGGGAAGCGATCGTATCCTGCCGCTTGATCTCGCGGTCGAGGCCGCACAGGAAGCGGTTCAAACGTGCGCCGCGCGCGGATGGCCGGTCACTGCTACCGTAGTTGACGCCGCTGGTGTCGTCCGTGTGCAACTGAAGGGTGACCGATCTACAATTCACACCCGTGATTCCAGCTTCCGGAAAGCTTATACGCAAGTGACTCTGGGGCCGGTGTTCGGCTTTGACCGGCTGAGTCAGGGCGTGGAAAAATTTCGGGCCAATCCCAATGGCGCCGCCATCGCCAGCCTGCCTGACATCCTGCTGCTCGCCGGAGCCGTAGCGGTTAAGGTCGATGGAGAAACGATCGCAGCGATCGGCGTCGGCGGTGCGCCTGGAGGAGATCGAGACGAGGATTGCGCGGTGCAAGGCCTCGCGAAGATCGTCGATCGACTTCCCGGCGCCTTGGAACGTCAGAGATGAATGCGCGCGTAGCAATCGTCACCGGCGCGAGCCGGGGGATCGGTCGGGCCACCGCGATCCGACTTGCGTCCGATTTCAAAGTCGTGGCATTGGTTGCACGTACGCCGGAAGTGTTGGCTACCGCTGCCGAGGAAGTGGCGAGCGCGGGCGCGACACCGCTGATCCTCGCTCGAGACCTGCGCGATCCCGACGCAGCAGGCGACGTGGTTGCAGCAGTGATTGAGCGTTTTGGCCAGATCGACGCGCTGGTGAACGTTGCAGGCGCGGTGTCACAGACCGACCTCTTCACGATGACAGACGCGGAGTGGGACGACAGTCTTGCGCTCAAATTTCATGGCATGCGGCGACTGACGATCGCGGCATGGCCGGCATTGCGAGCAGCACGCGGCCGGGTCGTCATTACGTCGGGCACCTCGGCCATCACCCCAAAGGCAGCACTGGCGGCCGTAGGCACGATCAACGCAGCCATTTCTGCGGTCGCAAAGGCCTTTGCCGAGCGCGGAAAGGCAGACGGCGTCCTCGTGAATGCGATCATGCCTGGCCCGGTGATGACAGACCGTCGTCGCAGCATGCTCGCGCGCTACGCCGATGCGTACGGTCTTACGCGGGAGGAGGCGATCGCCAGGTTTGAGATCGACAGCGGCATCATCCGATATGGAACGCCAGAGGACATCGCCGAAACGATTGCTTTCCTTTTGGCGCCGCAAGCGGGGTGGATTACCGGTACAACACTGCGCATCGACGGCGGTGAATTGGAGGTCGTTTGACGAACTTTCCCCTGCCTTGCTCTTAATCAGCGGGTCCTAGGTTCGAGCCCTAGTGCGTCCACCATTTTCTTCCCACAACAACAATTATTTAAGCAGCTGCGCGAATGTGGTTCGCTCACCTTGAGCAGTCATGCTAGCGCTAACGACGTCGTACGACCAGAAAGCCAGAAGGTCGTCGGCCCGCCATACAGTACTGCCACCCGACGTGACGGATGATGCGGGGCAGATTGTGGTCCATATCCAGCACCGCCTCGCGCCGCTTGTCACCGTCATTCGGCCTAAGGCGGGGATCACGAATCCCTAAAAATCCCTCACGGACAAACGGGGCGCTGCGCCTGGACTCGACGGAGGACGTAATCAATTTGTCCAAGCGGGGAACCTCTCTGGCCTGACGCCATCCAATGTTTGCACGCTTAATTGGAGGCAAACATTGAAAACGACTTCGCTGGCTAACCAGACCTTTACTGACCCTCGTTTTGAGGAAGACTCGCGTCACGGCATCGAGGCTCATTCGGGCAGCTGTTCGCCCTTGCAGGAAGCCATCCGGTCGCTGATCCTTGCCGCCGGAGACGACCCCGACAGGGAAGGCCTGAAGGAGACGCCAGCAAGGGTTGAACGGGCATATTCGGAGTGGTTTGCGGGTTACTCGATCGACCCGCGAGAACTGCTTCGCAAAACGTTCAGCGAAACCAGTGAATACGAAGAGACAGTCCTGCTGCAGGGCATTCCCGTCGTCTCCACCTGCGAACATCATCTGGCACCCATAATCGGAAGGGCCCATGTGGCTTACCGTCCGCATCGGCGCGTGGTAGGCATCTCGAAATTGTCACGCCTGGTCGATGCATTTGCCAGGCGGTTACAACTCCAGGAAAGGCTGACGCAGCAGATCGCGGCCACAATTCAGGCCGAGCTTCAGCCGTGGGGTGTGGCAGTGGTCATCGAGGCCAGTCACGCCTGCATGTCCACTAGAGGTGTCAATCAGCATGGGGTAACAATGAAAACGCAATGCTGGCTGGGAGACTTCAAGCTGGACACCCGGCTAAAGGCCGAACTGCTTGGCTCGCTGTCTGCAGCTTAGGAAATGACCGTGACCATCAAGCCCAATCGCGCAGTTGATTATCATAGCATCAATGATCTTGAGCTTGCAGCGCTGGCTGCTGATCGCGATCCGCAGGCTGTGCGCACCATTACGACACGGAACAACCAAAGGCTCTTCAGGGTCGCATGGGGTATCCTACAAAACCGGACCGACGCGGAGGACGCTGTGCAAAACGCCTATCTTCGTGCGTTCTCATCCTTGGGCAAGTTCGAAGGCCGCTCGGCCCTTTCGACCTGGCTGACCAGGATAGTCATAAACGAGGCACTTGGTGCAAAAAGGACGCGCGAACGGCAGCGCCAGATGCTGGAAACAGATGAAGTGGCCGTGCTGGATCTCTACCGGGAAAAACTGATGCAAGGATCGCTTGACCGAGCCAGCAATGGTGAGCAGGCTGCACGCCAGCAGATCAGGGGAATTCTGGAGCGGACGATCGCGGCCTTGCCTGAGGAATTCAGGATGGTCTTTATCCTGCGGGAGGTTGAAGGGCTGAGCGTCAAGGAAACGGCCGAAGCGTTGGAAGTGGTAGAAGGCACCGTAAAAACCCGCCTTCACAGGGCACGGTTGAAGCTCCAGGAAATGCTTGCCCCTGAAGTTCGAGATGTATTGCAGGGCACATTCCCATTCGCAGGGCCAGACTGCGACAGAATGACGAGTGCCGTAGTTGCCGAAGTGTGCGGCCCAGGCCTCTGAAATTGCCGGACGAGCAGGAAAATTCTGACCCGTACCCGGTCACCGAGGAACCTCTGGGCATCAATCCCATCAAATGAAGTGACCGCCTCGTGCGGTAACTTAACAAGGAGATTGAAATGCTCAGGGTAATGTTCTTGGGAATGGCGATCGCATCGAGTTCGCTCGCTGCGGCGTCAAACGATAATGCCAGCAGCACCGCCGCCACTCAAGAGACCAGCATTGGCGACGCCGAGATTGCGCACATAGCCTATACCGCCGGACAGCTGGACATCATGGCTGCTCAGCAGGCACTCGAACGATCGACCAATGAAGATGTACGCGCCTTTGCCGCCACCATGCTCCGTGATCACAAGGCTGTGAACGATCTGGCCCTGGCACTGGTCACGAAACTGGGCGTCACGCCTCAGGCGAACCCCGTCAGCCAAAGCCTGACTGATGAAGCAGATGCAGTGCGTGCGCGAATCACCAAGCTTTCGGGCCGGGCGTTTGATCGCGCTTATATCGAGAGGGAAGTCGGATTTCACGCGGCTGTCAACGAGGCTCTGCGGAGCACCCTCATTCCAGCTGCACAAAACCCCGAACTCAAAGACCTTCTTGAGCAGGGTCTTGCCCTGTTCAGCGCCCACCAACAGCATGCCGAGGACCTCGCGAGCGAACTTCAATGACGGCGGGACCCAAATTTGTCGGCGTGATCGCCTGGGCGACTCTGGCGTTTGCTTCCTCTGTGCTCCTCGCTACGAACTCTCAATCGCCGAGGATACACGAGATCTCGATCGAGAAGATGAAGTTCGCCAGTGCGCCCGCGAACCTGAAGGTTGGCGATACAATCAGATGGATTAATCGTGATGCTGTTCCCCACACGGCCAGTGCACGAGATCGAAGTTTTGATGTCAATATCCCCGGCAACAGCGTTCGTGAAATGAAGATTCTGGCGAAGGGTCGGCACGAATTTTTCTGTCGCTACCACCCGACCATGAAAGGTGTCCTTTCTGTTACCCCCTGAAGGGTGCCCTTTCTGTCACCCGCCGTCTGTTACCCGTGGCTCGATTACCTGCATGGCAGACATCTGCGGGTATCCCCCTCTGCGATACACAACGTCGCAGAGGGGGATTTTCGGCGCGAAACGGCTTGCGACACGCCATGCAGTTGCGCCAGCCGACATGCCTAACGATGCGCGGCGGTGTGTGATCAGCATCCAGCACGCCTCACACCGCGTTCCCCCGTGATTGGCCCATGGTTCGGGAACTACGAACCCTTGAAAGTTACCATTCAGGCACAGAGGCCACGCTGCCTCGGCAACGTTTTCGAGGGCTGGTGTCCCGGTGCACCCTTGGGGCGGTGCCGCAATGCGCTGTGCGCGCTTCGCGGGCCGAAGCTTGAACTGGCTCTGATCCTCACTCCAATTGGCAAGAAACCCCCGCACCGGCTCGCCCCGCCGACTTCCAACCCACCCCGGGCGCCAAGGTTTTGCAGAAAATCGAAAAGTCATATACGCATGCGGGCAATGACACCGTGCAGCTTGAGTCGAGCAAGCAGCGGGAATGAGCAGGAGACTGTCGGCGTATAGGAAGGGGAGGTCCTATGCCTTTGGCGATTGTCATTGCAGCGTTGGTGGTGGGTTCGGTCCTGTTCCATCTGGTCAGCCCGTGGTGGCAGACGCCGATCGCATCCAACTGGGCGTCGATCGATTCCGCGCTGGACGTCACCTTGTGGATTTGCGGGCTGGCGTTCGTGGTGCTCAACCTGTTCCTGGCAAATGCGGTTTGGCGTTATCGCCACCGGCCTGGCCACAAGGCACATTATGAGCCCGAAAACGCGGCGCTGGAGAAGCGGCTGACATTCTGGACGGGAATTGGCATCATCGGGATGCTGGCGCCCGGCTTGGCTGCATGGGACAAGTATGTGACGGTGCCGGAAGATGCCGCGTTGGTCGAGGCGGTCGGCCAGCAGTGGCAATGGTCGTTTCGCTATCCAGGTCCCGATGGAGTGCTCGGCGCTGCGGGGGTCATGCACATCACCCCTGAAAATACGCTGGGCCTCGATCCGACGGACCCGTTCGGGCGCGACGATATTCTTGTGGAGGCGGGCGACATGCACCTTCCCGTCGACCAGCCGGTAAAGATGGTCCTCAGGTCCAAGGACGTGTTGCACGATTTCTACGTCCCTGAATTCCGCGCCAAGATGGACCTCGTCCCCGGCATCGTCACCTATTTCTGGATGACGCCGACGGTCGCCGGGGATTTCGAGATCCTGTGCGCCGAACTTTGCGGCGTCGGGCACCACGAGATGCGCGGCAAGGTGGTTGTCGAGGATCGCGCTGCGTTTGATGCGTGGCAAGCCGAACAGATCACCTTCGGGGAAGTTCTGGCGCAGGCCAGCCCTGCATCGCGTTACGCAATGTTCGCGACTGCCGACGTCTGCATTGGTACAAGCAACTGGAGCAATCCGTAATGGCGACAACGCTGGCTGACGACCTGAGGCCCCTTCATCATCCCAAGACATGGATCGGGAAGTACGTCTGGAGCCAGGATCACAAGGTCATAGCGGTCCAGTACGGGGTGACGGCCGTTGGCATCGGCCTGGTGGCATTGGTGCTTTCGGTGCTGATGCGGCTCCAGCTGGGGTTCCCCGGGTCGGTTCCGTGGATTCAGCCGGAAAACTACCTGCAACTCGTTTCGATGCACGGCATGATAATGGTGGTTTACCTGCTTACCGCCCTCCTGCTCGGCGGTTTCGGAAATTACCTCATACCGCTCATGGTCGGCGCGCGGGATATGGTGTTCCCCTATGTCAACATGCTGAGCTATTGGGTCTATCTGCTGTCGGTGATCGTCCTGGTGGCGGGGTTTTTCGTTCCGGGCGGAGCAACCGGGGCGGGCTGGACGCTCTATCCCCCTCAGGCGATCACGGAAGGAACGCCAGGCTATTCGTGGGGCATCGTCTCCATGCTGGTCAGTCTGGCGATCTTCATTATCGCCTTCACCATGGGCGGCCTCAATTATGTCACCACGGTCCTGCAGGCGCGGTGCAAGGGTATGACGCTGATGCGCATGCCGCTTTCCGTGTGGGGCATCTTCACGGCCTCGATCATGGGCCTGCTTGCCTTTCCGGCGCTGTTCGTGGCTGCGATCATGATGCTGCTCGATCACCTGGCAGGAACCAGCTTTTTCATGCCCACCCTGTTCTCCTTCGGGCAGACCACCGATACGGTGGGCGGTAACCCGATCCTGTTCCAGCACCTGTTCTGGTTCTTCGGGCATCCGGAGGTCTATATCGTCGCGCTGCCCGCATTCGGGATCGTGTCCGACCTCATCAGCGTTCATGCCCGGCGCAACATCTTCGGCTACAGGATGATGGTCTGGGCGATCGTGATAATCGGCGGGCTCAGCTTCCTCGTCTGGGCGCACCATATGTATGTCAGCGGGATGAACCCGTATTTCGGGTTCTTCTTCGCAATCTCGACGCTCGTCATTGCGATCCCGACCGCGATCAAGGTCTATAACTGGCTGCTGACACTTTGGCGGGGCGACATCCATTTGCGCGTGCCGATGCTGTTTGCCATCGCCTTTATCTTCACGTTCATACACGGCGGGCTGACGGGGCTGTTCCTGGGCAATGTCAGCGTCGATGTGCCGCTATCGGATACTTACTTCGTCGTCGGCCATTTTCACATGGTGATGGGTGTTTCGCCCGTGCTGGTGATCTTCGGCGCGATCTATCACTGGTATCCCAAGATGACCGGCCGGATGTGGAACAAGACGCTGGGCCAGATGCACTTCTGGTTCACCTTCCTGGGCACCTACGCAATTTACATGCCGATGCACTATATCGGCATACTGGGCGTGCCGCGGCGCTATTTCGCGCTGGGGGAAACTGCCTTCATCCCCGATTCCGTCGCGATCGCGAATGCGGGGATCACCATTGCTGCAATAGTGGTGTTCCTGGCGCAGGGTCTGTTCTTCATCAATATGATCTGGAGCCTTTTCCGCGGCCCGAAAGCAGACCCCAACCCCTGGGGTGCGGCGAGCCTTGAGTGGCAGACGCCCGATACCCCGCCCGTCCACGGCAATTGGGGGCCGAAGCTGCCCACCGTATATCGCTGGGCCTATGACTATAGCGTACCGCGGCCGGAGCGGGACTTCATTCCGCAGAACGAGCCGCCGGCATGAGCATTTTCAGCCGACTTTCCGAAAAGAGCTGGGAAACCCCGGGCAATCAGGGGATGGCCGATCCTGAAGACTACCGGCCTGATGCTGTGACTGTCGGTGTCTATGTCTATTTCGGCGTCGCCACGATCATCTTCACCCTGATGGCCGCGGCCTATCTCGTCCGTCAGGGAATGGATACACTGATGGACCACGGCATCGACGGCAGCGACTGGGCGGCCATGCCCGAACCCCTGCTGCTATGGATCAATACCGGCATTCTGGCGGTAAGCAGCCTCGCATTCGAACTGGCCAGAATTTCCGCTCGCAGCGGCGCTGCGGGACGGATGGAGACGATGACCAAGCTGGGCGGATTGCTCGGCCTTGCGTTTCTTGTCGGCCAGCTGATCCTGTGGCGCCAGTTCCAGGCGCAGGGCTATTTCATGGCGGCCAATCCAGCCAATGCATTCTTCTATTTGCTGAGCGCTGCCCACGGCCTGCATCTTGCCGGCGGATTGTACGCATGCGGGCGCACGGTCGGGTTGATGGCCAACGGGGCCGAAGAAGCGCGCGCGCGCCGCAATGTCCGGCTCTGCGCCATTTACTGGCATTTTTTCCTTGTCGTTTGGGCGCTGTTGGTGGCGCTGTTGGTCGCAACCTGAAAATGGAGGGGTGATCGCATCATGTCGCAAGCCGTAGCCAGGAGCGGACAAGACGACGACATCGCGGCAGGTCTGCGCGAAGTCGTAGATGACTGGTCGGCCGATCAGGAGGTCTTCCGCCACACCCATTGGGGCAAGGCGATGATGTGGATATTCCTGCTCAGCGACACCTTCATCTTTTCCTGTTTCCTCACCGCCTACATGACGATGCGTACCTCGGCGACCCTGCCCTGGCCCAACGCGGCGGAGGTTTTTGCGCTGACCATCGGCGGGCAGTCCATTCCGCTTATCCTGATCGCGATCATGACGTTCGTCCTCATCAGTTCCAGCGGTACGATGGCGATGGCGGTGAACTTCGGTTATCGCCGCGACCGCAAAAAAACTGCGGCGCTGATGGTGGCAACGGCGCTGTTCGGCGCGATGTTCGTGGGCATGCAGGCTTTCGAATGGACCAAGCTCATCGAAGAAGGCGTCCGGCCATGGGGCAACCCGATGGGGGCACCGCAATTCGGCGCAAGCTTCTTCATGATCACAGGCTTCCACGGCTTCCATGTGACCTGCGGCGTGATCATGCTGCTCATCATCGCGCGCAAGGTGTTTCGCGGCGATTACGACAGGAGCGGCGACTATTCGGCGGTCGAGATCGGCGGCCTCTACTGGCACTTCGTCGATCTGGTCTGGGTATTCATTTTTGCATTCTTCTATCTGTGGTGAGGGGGCGAGCGGTATGAACCACGAAGTGACTTCGACGCAGCAAACTGAAGCCGCCCATGAAAGCGGGCAGCAACACCCCATCGGCCTGTATCTGAAAGTCTGGGGCTATCTCTTCGTGCTCAGCGCGATGTCCTACGCAGTCGATTATTTCGAGGTGCAGGGCATCATGCGCTGGATCCTGATCGTCACTTTCATGCTGATGAAGGCGGGGCTGATCGTCTCGATTTTCATGCACATGGCGTGGGAGCGTCTTTCGCTGGCCTATGCCATCCTCGTGCCCCCGCTCGTCCTGCTCGTGCTGGTACGCATCATGGTTTACGAGTCCGATTATATCTTCTGGACCCGCGCGATCTTCATGGATGGTGGAGGTTAGAGATGACCAAGTCGCGATGGTTCCTCGCGGGCGTGTGTGTCACGGGGTGTCTGGCATTTATCTGGAGTCTGAGCTGGTTTGCCGGAAAGCTGTTCCCTGAGGACCATCCCGGCAGGTTGGCATATGCTCCTGAGGGAGAAATTCCGCCTGTCGATCTGGAGGCGGTGCAACGGGGCTGGCCGAACAATCTTGCAGACCAAGGTGAGCGAAACCGCCTGGTTGCGTATCTCCACGATACGAAAGGGACGGCTCCGCAGCCAACCGCCATCGGCTCTGGCGAGGCCGAGCCCGAACAGCCGCCCGACCTGGGGACGCTTCTGGCAAGCGCAGATGCAACCGAAGGCGAAGCCAAGGCGCGCGCCTGCGTGAGCTGCCATGATTTTACCTCGGGCGGGCCTGACAGGATCGGGCCGAACCTGTGGGGCGTCGTCGGCAGGGATGTCGCCAGCCAGCGGGGGTTCTCGTACTCCGGCGCAATGCAATCGCATGGCGGCAAGTGGAGCTACGATCAGCTTTTTGAATTCCTCGCCTCACCCGCGAGGTCAATACCCGGAACCAAGATGACCTTCGCCGGAATGCGCCGCCCCGAAGATCGCGCTGCCGTGATCAGATATCTGGCCACGCTTGGAGGAAATGCGCCGCCACTCCCACAGCCGCAATCCGGGGCTGTATCTCAGGCGGCAATTGCCAAGTAGCGTGCGGGCCGCTCAATACCGGAGCGACCCTCACACTCTCTCAGAACCGGATACCGGCCTCAGCGCTCGACCGCGCGGGTGTATAGGTGCCAGGTGGCATAGGCCAGGACGGGAAAGACCACCGCAAGGCCAATGAGTGCCGGCAACGCGCCCGCGATCAGCAAGGCCGCGACAACAAACCCCCAAACGATCGTGGTCACAGGGTTGTGCCAGGCGACGCGGACCGAGGTGCGCAACGCGGTGGCCCAGCTAACCGGTTTGTCAACCAGCATGGGAAACGAAACCACGCTGATCGCCAGCGCCACCATCGCAAATCCCAGGCCCACAAGGTTGCCGACAACCATCATTCTCTGGCCCTCGGGCGTGCCGAATGCTGCCCCGACGAATTCGGTCGCGTTGGTCACCGTATCGGGGTTCAGTGTGCCCATTGTCCCGCGATAGATCGTGTAGGCGACGATGACCCATACAGCGAACAGCAGGAACAGGATCGCCGCCATGCAAACGATCGAAAAGGCGCTCGGCCCCTTGAGCGCATCGAAGACGTGCCGCCATCTGCTGTCCAGATCGCATTCACGGCGCCGCGCAATCTCATAATATCCAGTGGCGAAGATCGGACCCAGCAACGCGGTTCCGGCAAACAGCGGAAAGATGATCGGCAGAAGCGAAAGCTTCAATGCGTACAAACTCGCGAACAGAACCGCTATCGGGTAGATGATGCCCAGGAAGATCAGGTCGCCGCGTTTGTCCATGAAGTCTTCCCACCCCTGCGACAGGGCAGTTCGCAAATCGGACAATGTTATCTTCCGGATCGGAATTTCCTGGTGGACCTTTACCGCTTTGGCACGTTGAGCGATGGCCATACTGCGCCCTCCTCTCTCGATCGACCGTGACCAGCGTATTTCCGCTGCACATTCCGGTGCATGCGAAATGCTCCACGGTCCGGGTGGAGGATACTCCCTAACGAGCCTTCGTGGCAAGCATCGCCGATCGCCCGTTCAAACCGCGGCCCTTGCAGTGCCCGCTTTGCAGTGCGCCCCAACGCTGCACGGCAGATATTGTTGAGCTGCGCCGGCGTGATGCCAAACCGCGCCGCGTAAAAATCGAGCGTCTCGCCTTCACGGAAATGCTGTTCGACCAAGGCAGTGAATTCAGCTGCCCGCCGGTCCTGCCGCAGCGTCGTCGCCGGTCGGCCGGTGCCGGCAGGCGCGGCGATTCAGTCCGCCCAGTAAAGCCGCTCCGGATTGTCGATCAGCAGCTTGCGCTGCAATTCATGCGACGGCGCAATCCGCGGGATCATATCGACCAGATGCCCGTCGTCGGGGATCTCGCGCTGCATGTTGGGATGCGGCCAATCGCTGCCCCACAGCGCGCGGTCAGGATAATCGGCAACCAGCGGAGCGACGGCGGCAGCGAAAGCGTTCCACGGATCTCCCCTGAGGTCGAGCCGGTCGGGACAGGTCGCCTTGAACATGATGTCGCTGCGGCTTTCGAGCAGCGCGCGGAAGGCCTTCATGTCAGGTCCGGCGGGGCCCTGCGTCACATTCGGGCGCCCCATGTGATCGATCACCACAGGCACCGCAATGGCATCGATGAAGGCGCGCATCTCTTCGAGGATATCCGCCTCGAAATAGATCACCACATGCCAGCCCTGCGGTAACCGATGCGACACTTCGAGAAACTTGTCCTTGGGCGCATCGTCCACAAGGCGCTTGAGGAAATTGAAGCGGATCGCACGGACTCCGCCCGCGTGCAGCGCATGAAGATCGGCTTCGGAAACTGCGGGATCGACCATCGCCACCCCGCGCGCGCTGCCGTTCGAACGCGCAATCGCATCGAGCATGGCGGAATTATCGGTTCCGTGGCAGCTGGCTTGCACTATCACGCTGCGGGAAAATCCGAGGTGATCGCGCAGCGCAAACAGCATGTCCGCGCCAGCGTCAGCGGGCAGATATTTGGCCTTGGCACTGAAAGGGAATTGCGCCGCGGGACCGAATACATGGCAATGCGCATCGATCGCGCCGGGCGGCGGCGCGAAGCGCGGTTTCGAAGGGTTGCCGTGCCAGCTTACGATGGGTTCGGTCATCCGAACACCAACCCGTCCATCAGCTTGCGGGCGGTGCGCAGCAGGGCAGCCGAGATGACCTCGCCTGCATCGTTCACCTCGAGCACGCAGCTCAATTCGCCGGTCGGATGTTCGACCGACAGCAACTTGCGCGGCCCATGCGGGATCACCGCCACCTCAGCCGCTGGCGAGCCTGGAACCAGACAGGCAGTAGCGACACTGACCGCGCCGAGCACGCCAATGGTGGCATGGGCGCGGTGCGGAATGAAGCTGCGTACGCACACCGCGCCGCCAGCGTTTGGTGGGGCCACCAGCATCATCTTGGGCACGGACTTATCGCGCACATCGCCAAGGTTCATCCGCTCCCCCACCGCCAGGCGGATCGCCTCGATCCGGGCCTTGAGATCGGTATTGGCGTCGAGCCAGTCCCGCTCCTCATAGCCGGTTATGCCCAGGTCCGCCGCCTTCATCACGACACAGGGCATGCCGTTGTCGATAAGCGTCACCGGCACACCGTTCACTACGTCCACCGCGTTGCCCGTGGGCAGCAATGCTCCGCAACTGGAACCGGCGGTGTCGCGGAATTCGAGCGGGACCGGGGCGTGGGTGCCCGGCACCCCGTCGATCCGCGCATTGCCCCCGTATGTCACCGCTCCGCCCGGCGTCTGAACCGTGGCTATGGCAACCTGCCCGGTGTTCTCCATGAAGATCGCCACGCGCGTTTCGTCACCCGTGGCCTCGACCAGCCCGCGCTCGATCGCAAACGGACCGACCCCGGCCAGGATATTGCCGCAATTCTGCGCGTCGGTGACGGTCGCCTGATCGACGAAAACCTGCAGGAACAGATAATCGACGTCGATGCCAGATCGGGTTGACTTGCTTACCACCGCGACCTTGCTTGTCAGCGGATCGGCCCCGCCCATGCCGTCAATCTGTCGCGGATCGGGGCTACCCATCACGCGCAGCAGCAGGGCATCACGTTCAGCAATGTCCGCGGGCAGATCACGGCCAAGGAAATAGCCGCCCTTCGACGTGCCGCCACGCATCCACATGCAAGAAACAGAAACCTGCATCAAACGTACTTCAACCCTTCGGCAGCGAGCCGTTCACGCATCTTGTACATGTCGAGCCCGAGAACCCCGCTTGCCAGCGTTTCTCGCTTCTCCGCCTCATTGGCCTCGCGCGCGCGCGCCGCATCGAGAACCTCGACGGCCTTTTCGCGCCTGACCACGCACACACCATCGTCGTCAGCCACGATCACGTCACCCGGCTCGACGTGTGCCCCGGCGCAGACCACCGGCACATTCACGCTGCCCAGCGTGTTCTTGACCGTCCCCTGCGCAAACACCGCCTTCGACCACACAGGAAACTGCATTTCCGTGAGATCGCGCACATCGCGTACGCCGGCGTCGATCACCAACCCCCTACACCCGCGCGCCATGGCGCTGGTGGCCAGCAAGTCACCGAAATAGCCGTCCTCGCACGGGGAAGTCGGCGCGAGCACAAGTATGTCCCCCAGTTTGAGCTGCTCGATTGCGACATGCACCATCCAGTTGTCACCCGGAGGGGCGCTGATCGTCACCGCGCTGCCGGCAATCCGCGCACCGGGATAGATTGGTCGCATATGGCTGGCGAGCAGACCAGTGCGCCCCTGCGCCTCGTGCACTGTGGCAACACCGCATTGCGCCAGTCCGTCGATGACCGCCAGGTCAGCTCGCGTGATGTTCTGAACGACGATGCCGGACATTGACCTCTTTCCCGCCTCAAAGATGGCTGTAGACATGGCGCGAAGCTGCCAATCAGGCAATTCGGAACTGTTACACGCCCATAAGTTTGTGCTAAATCACTTGGCATAGACGTATCTGCACGCATCCTTCGCCATTTGCGCGCCAGGCAAGCTTCATCGAACTTCTCGGCGTGCATGCTGGTGGATGATGAATTGACATCACATTGGTATGTTACAAATGGCGCTTGCAAACACATTGTAATGTGATATTGCGTGCTAATGAACAACCACACGATCGAAAAGGTGCGCCAACTCGTCACATCGGGCGAATTGACGCGGGCTGGCCTGGCGCGTGCCGCGGGGCTCCACGCCAATACGCTGCGCGAATGTACCGATGCGGGTTGGAACCCTACGGCGGAAACCCTGGCCAAGCTGGAAAACTTTCTGCTCCAAAACGACGCGAGCCCGATCCTGGTCGGGATCGAGGAGATCATCGACGAGGCGCGCAACGGCCGGATGTTCATCCTGGTCGATGACGAAGATCGCGAAAACGAAGGCGATCTGATCATCCCGGCGCAGATGGCCACGCCCACGGCGATAAACTTCATGGCCACGCATGGCCGCGGGCTGATCTGCCTCGCGCTCGACCGCACCCGGGTGGAGCAATTGGGGCTCGAACCGATGAGCCGCAACAACCGCACCAGCATGCAGACCGCTTTCACCACCTCGATAGAGGCACGCGAAGGCGTGACAACCGGCATTTCGGCGGCGGACCGCGCACGCACGATCTCGGTCGCTATCGACGCGGGCAAAGGGCCCGACGATATCGTCACTCCCGGTCACGTCTTCCCGCTGGCGGCGCGCAATGGAGGCGTGCTGGTGCGCGCGGGCCATACCGAGGCGGCGGTCGACATTGCACGACTTGCCGGGCTCAATCCGTCGGGCGTGATCTGCGAGATCATGAAGGAAGACGGTTCGATGGCGCGCCTCGACGATCTGGTCGGCTTTGCCCGCAAGCACGGCATGAAGATCGGCACTATCCGCGACCTCATCGAATATCGCAGCCGCAACGACCATCTTGTCGAACGGACGCAGGAACGCAGCTTCGAATCCGACTACGGCGGCCAGTGGCGGCTGATGACCTATCGCAACAAGGTCGATGGCAGCGAGAGCTATGTGCTACAGAAGGGCCAGATCGTTCCGGGTACGCCCACTCTGGCGCGCGTGCACCCGATCTCGATCTTCGACGATATCCTGGGCCAGCCAGGAACGCGCAAGCGCCTGCTCCAGCGCTCGATGCAGGCAATCGGCAACCACGGCTCGGGCGTGATCGTGCTCATCACCGGAAGGCCCGCAGCGCCTGAAAGCTACCGCGAGGAAGATGAGCTGCGCAATGTCGGGATCGGTTCGCAGATCCTGGCCGACCTCAAGGTCCACGAGATGATCCTGCTCAGCAATTCCCAGCCCAATGTGGTGGCGATCGAAGGCTACGGCCTCGACATCGTCGGCCACATGCCCATACCGGAGTAATTCGATGGCCCGCATCCTGATTGTCGAAGCGCGTTTCTACGGCCATCTGAACGATATGCTGATTGCCGGAGCCAAGGCGGTGATTGCGGCAGCGGGGCACGATGCCGAGGTGATAACGGTGCCCGGCGCGCTTGAAGTGCCCGGTGCGATCGCGCTGGCGGCGGAAAGCGGGCAATACGGCGGCTTCGTCGCCATCGGCGTGGTGATCCGCGGCGAAACCTATCATTTCGAGATCGTCGCGGGTGAAAGCGCGCGCGCACTCATGGCGCTGACGATGGACGGAATCGCGATCGGCAACGGCATACTCACCGTCGAGAACGAGCATCAGGCGCTGGTCCGCGCGGACCCCGCGCAAAAGGACAAGGGCGGCGAAGCGGCCAAGGCCGCGCTCACCATGATGGAGTTGCAATCGCGCTTTGCCGCGTGACCGGCGTCAGGCGAGCTGCCCGAAGCAACCTGCGCCGGCATACCGCGCGCTGGCACCCAGCTCTTCCTCGATGCGGATAAGCTGGTTGTATTTCGCCAGCCGGTCCGACCGCGCGAGCGAGCCGGTCTTGATCTGGCCGCAGTTGGTTGCCACCGCCAGGTCGGCGATTGTCGCATCTTCGGTTTCACCCGAACGGTGACTCATCACGGTAGTGTAACCCGCCCGGTGCGCCATCTCTACCGCGGCCAGCGTTTCGCTGAGTGTGCCGATCTGGTTGACCTTGACCAGCAGCGAATTGGCCAGTCCCTTGCCGATGCCCATCGCGATGCGCGAAGGATTGGTGACGAACAGATCGTCCCCAACAAGCTGGATCCTGTCCCCGACCATGTCGGTCAGGATCTTCCAGCCTTCGAGATCGTCCTCGGCCATGCCATCCTCGATCGAGCGGATCGGATAATCGGCACACAGCGATGCCAACCAGGCGGCCTTCTCCTCGCTACTCAACGAAATGCCCTCGCCAGCCATGTCATAGCGGCTGTCGGAGAAGTATTCGGTGGCGGCGCAGTCGAGCGCCAGCACCACCTCGCTTCCCGGTTTGAAGCCTGCTTCCTCGATCGATCCCATGATGAAATCGAGCGCCGCCCGCGTACTTGCGAGATTCGGTGCAAAGCCGCCTTCATCGCCCACCGCAGTGGCGAGCCCCTGCGCGCTGAGCCGCTTCTTGAGCGTGTGGAAAATCTCAGAGCCCCAGCGCACTGCCTCAGCAAGATTGTCGGCGCCGACCGGCATGACCATGAATTCCTGGATGTCGATCGGATTGTCGGCATGTTCACCGCCATTGATGATGTTCATCATCGGCACCGGCAGGACGTGGGCGGCAACTCCGCCAAGATAGGAATAGAGCGGCAGGCCGCGCGCATTTGCCGCTGCCTTGGCGACCGCCAGGCTCGTTCCGAGAATGGCATTGGCTCCGATCCGGCTCTTGTTCTCGGTCGCGTCGAGCGCGATCATGGCATAATCGATATCGCGCTGATCTTCCGCATCGAGGCCCAGGACCGCATCCGCGATCTCGCCATTGACCGCTTTCACGGCCCCCAGCACACCCTTGCCCAGATAACGCCCCTTGTCGCCATCACGCAGCTCGACCGCCTCGTGCGCACCGGTCGAGGCACCCGAGGGGACTGCCGCGCGGCCAAAACTGCCGTCTTCCAGCAGCACATCGACTTCCACGGTCGGATTGCCGCGGCTGTCGAGGATTTCACGGCCATGCAGATCAATTATCGCAGTCATCGCTTTGCTCCGAAGCTTGCCGGGTCAGGTGTTGTAAATCGTTAAGACACCACCATATCCGGGATACGCCGCGCTCTATGCCCCGGTTCATCCCAGTGCAAGTTGCGATGTACGATTATGGCGTTTCACGCTATGTATCATAAGCAGGGAATACGAATTCTAAGGTAAGGAACTGATCATGGCACAAGCCTCCGCAAAATCCGGATCGAAGACCCGCAAGTCATCCTCCGCCAAGGCCGAAACCAAGGCTGCAAAACCGGCTAACAACAAGGCGGTCGCCAAATCACGCTTCAACGCCGCCCTGGAAGAGGCAAAGGCCGGCGCCGCTGCCCTGCGCGCCGAAGCGAGCGAGCGCGCCGCAGTCTATCGCAGCCAGGCCCAGGACAAGGGCGGCACGCTTGTTGCAGAGGCCCGGGCCTATGGCAGCGAAGCCAGGCTTCGCGCCGGGGAACTGGCCGAGGAAAGCAAGCACCGCGCCAGCGATGCCATCGCCTCGATCGGCAAGGCCGTGGGCGACACGGCGGCCACAATCGACGAGCGTTTTGGCGAACAATATGGCGATTATGCCCGCCGCGCATCGCGCAGCCTGCAGGAAACATCGGCCAAGCTTGACGCCAAGAATGTCGATGAACTGGGCGAGGACGCGCGTGAATTTGTGCGCAAGAGCCCGGGCGTAGCCGTGGGTCTGGCGGCGATCGCCGGGTTCCTGCTGGCGCGCCTGTTTCGCGGCAGCCGGGACTGATCGCGGCACCGGGGGCGACTGTGCGTGACGACGATCTGGGTGAAGCCGCGTCTGCGCCTGCCGGTGAGGACGTGCCCGACACCGGCCAGAGCGGCGACGGCGAAGCGCAGCCCAAGTCGTCGCTGGCCGATGACATCCTGTCGCTGGTCGAGGATGGTCGAACCTATGCCGAGGCCGAACTCAATTTCCAGAAGAGCAGGATTTTGTTCGTTGCCGGCCGCAGCAAATCGGTAGCGCTGTACCTCGCCTTCGCACTCGGTTTCATCCACCTGGCGCTGGTGGCACTGGTGGTCGGCACGCTGTTCGCCCTCGCCCCGGCCGTGGGCGCCCTCGGGGCGATAGGGATAGTGGTTGGGGCACTGCTGCTTGGGGCAGCGATACTTGGCATGCTGGCCCGCGCACGAGCGCGCGATGTGGCCGAGGCGTTCATGGAAGACGAAACGTGAAGGAAGAACCGGCCGAACTGCGAGAAGACCGCGCGTTGCGCGACACCGCACGGGCCCTGCTTGCTGCGAAAATTTCGCATTTGCAGGGGGTTGTCGAGATCAATTCCGATGGCCGCCGTGTGATGCGGATAGCGGGGCAGGAAGCGCGCGAAGTGGCCAGCCACGTCAGCGCGGCGGCGCGGCGACACCGCGGACCTTTGGTGCTGGCTGGGGGCGCGCTCCTGCTGTGGCTGGGCCGCCGCCCGATCCGGGCGCTGATCGGCAAGATTGGCGCGCGCCGCCGGTCCAGGGAGTATGCCGAACAGCCATGAGCATCGAAGCCAAACGCGCCGAACTGCGGCAAAGGATAGCAGCGAGCCGGGGCCGGTTCGATACCGCGCCCCAACCTTCGACCGGTAAATCGGAAACACCGGACAGCCAGGCCACGATTGCCGGGCGCTATCCGCTGGCGCTGGTCGGCGGAGCGCTGGCGATAGGCATTTTGCTGGGCCTCTCGGGTGACAAGCGCCGGGCGAGGTCCCCAGGCGAATCGACAGAACACAGCCGCCTCGCCACCATGCTGGTCGATGTGCTGTTCGCCATCGGTATCGGCCTGCTCGAGGACGTCGCGCAATCGCAGGTTTTCGACGAGGACGGCGCGGATGCGGCGCGGGCGCGCTCGGCATCGACGCGCAACATGCTGATACGCGGTGCCGCAGGCATGGCCGCGCAAACCGGCGTCCGGCTGCGCCGCAAGCACGGCAACCGGGCCGACTAGAGCCCGGACCGAGCGCAATTTCGATACCGGGAATTGCGCTGTGCGGTGCTTGACGATAGGGGCTGGCGCATTCCCTCCCTCAGGTACGAAAGCGCAATCAATGGAAGAAACCGACACCGGGCAGCGTCTGCATCTTGTGATGGGCGGGCGCGTAAAAGACCCGCGCACGATGGAGTTCAGGGATCCGGAAAGCATCCACGTCGTCGGTGTTTTCAGCAGCTATGATGCGGCGGCCGAGGCGTGGCGCGCCAACGCCCAGCGCACGGTTGACGATGCCGAGATGAAATACGTTGTGGTGCACATCCATCGTCTGCTCACACCTGACGCATAAAACCTGCTATGTGATGATGGTATGGACACATATACCATCCGCCGCTTTCTTCCCGGTGACGAGGCCGCGCTCGCGCGGATCATGCGAGTCGCCATTCAGGAGATCGGCCCGCGTGGCTATTCGCAGCAGCAGGTTGACGCCTGGGCGGCGAGCACCCCATCAGCCGAGCGCTTTCTCGACCGGGCCGGCCGCGGCGACGTTGTCGTGCTTGCCTTGGACGGCGATGGCGAGCCGGTGGCCTACAGCCTGCTCGAACCAGACGGACATGTCGACCACCTCTATTGCGACCCCTCACATGCAGGGCGCGGCATAGGCGGCAGATTGCTGAACGAGGTCGAGCTGGTCGCGCGAGAACTGGCGCAGCTGCGCCTCTACACCGAAGCCAGCGAACTTGCCCGCCCCGTATTCGAGCGGGCAGGATACTCCGAAACGGGACGCCGCGAATTCGAGATCGGTGGTGTTCCGATCCACAATTACGCAATGGAAAAATCGCTCGCCTGAGCGGTGGTGCCGATCAGATGAATTCGATCTTCTTGACCAGATAGAACTTGTCACCCGAAGGCACGGTGACTTCGATCTCGTCGTCCACTTTTCTGCCGATCAGCGCACGGCCAAGGGGCGAGTTGTAGGAGATGCGGCCGTGGTTGGCATTGGCTTCCACCTGCCCGACGATCTGATAACGCACCGCCTTGTCATCCTCGTCAAGCAGCGTCACGGTCGCACCGAAAACGATGCGATCGCCGGAAAGCGACGTGGGATCGATGATCTGTGCGCGGCTCATCTTGTCTTCAAGTTCGGCGAGCTGCGCCTCGACCTGGCCCTGCCGCTCCTTGGCGGCGTGGTACTCGGCGTTTTCCGAAAGGTCGCCATGTGCGCGCGCCTCTTCGATTGCTTCGACAATCGTAGGGCGCTCGGCCCGCAGGGTCTTGATATCGGCCGTCAGCCGCTCATAACCTTCCGCGAGCATTGGAAACTTTTCCATTTTCGCCTTCCTGTCCTTTTCTGCATTGGCTTTCCTGCCGCGACGATCTCAGGTCAAAATCACATACAGCCGCATCTGCCGAGGCGGCGCGATCTCATCCAGAATGTCGGGAGGAACGCTCGGTCGTTCAGCTATAATAGTCTTGCAGCGATCTCACTTCAAGGTCACTTGCGTTAACCGCAAGAATCGCGCGCGCAACCGCCAGCGACGCCGCAGCGGTCGTATAGTATGGCAGCTTCTTCTCCAGGGCCGAAGCGCGGATCGATTTTGAATCGAGCAGACTCTGCCAGCCTTCGGTCGTATTGAAGATCAGCGCGATCTCGCCGTCGATGATCCTGTCCACGATGTGCGGCTGCCCTTCGGCAACCTTGTTGATCCGTTCCACCGGCAGACCCTGCCCGGCCAGATACGCCTGCGTTCCGCCGGTGGCGATCACCCGGAAGCCCCGATCGGCCAGCATTCGTACGGCGGGCACGATCACCGGCTTGTCGCTGTTCTTGACCGAGACGAACAACGTTCCGGCAGAAGGAAGCTCCATCCCGGCGGCGAGCTGCGATTTGAGGAAGGCCGCCTCGAACGTGCGATCGATCCCCATCACCTCGCCGGTCGATTTCATCTCGGGCGAAAGCGCGGGGTCTGCGCCGGGGAACCGGCTGAACGGGAACACGGCTTCCTTCACAGCGATATAGGGCAGGTCGCGCTTGAACGGTTCGAACCCGGCCAGCTTCTCGCCCGCCATAACCCGTGCAGCGATCTTGGCCACCGGCTGCCCGATCGCCTTGGCGACGAAGGGGACGGTGCGGCTGGCGCGCGGGTTGACCTCGATCAGATAGACTTCCTGCCCATTCGCCCCATCCTTGACCGCGAACTGCACGTTCATCAGACCGACCACGCCCAGCGCCCTGGCCAGCGCCTCGGTCTGCCGCTCCATCTCCGCGACAATATCGGCGCCAAGCGAATAGGGCGGCAGGGTGCAGGCGCTGTCGCCCGAATGGACGCCCGCCTCCTCGATATGCTGCATCACCCCTGCAACGCGGACCTCGCTGCCATCGCACAACGCATCGACATCGCATTCGATCGCATCGCGCAGATACCGGTCGACCAGCACAGGGCTGTCGCCCGAGACATTGACCGCGGTGCGGATATAATCGTCAAGCTGGGCCTCGCTGTCGACGATTTCCATTGCCCGCCCGCCCAGCACATAGGAGGGGCGCAGCAGCACCGGATAGCCGATCCGCGCCGCCACCGCCGCCGCTTCATCGCGGCTGTAGGCGATGCCATTGTCGGGCTGTTTCAGTTTGAGCTTGTTGACCAGCCGGGCGAACCGCTCGCGGTCCTCGGCATGGTCGATCGCGTCGGGCGAGGTGCCCAGGATCGGAATCCCCGCATCCTCCAGCGCCTGTGCCAGCTTCAGCGGGGTCTGCCCGCCCAACTGCACGATCACGCCAACGAGCTCGCCCCGGGTCTGCTCGACACGCAGGATTTCGAGCACGTCCTCCGCCGTCAACGGCTCGAAATAAAGCCGGTCCGAAGTGTCGTAATCGGTCGAGACGGTTTCGGGATTGCAGTTGATCATGATCGTTTCGTAGCCCGCTTCGTGGAGCGCGAAACAGGCGTGGACGCAGCAATAGTCGAACTCGATCCCCTGGCCGATACGGTTGGGGCCGCCGCCCAGGATCACCACCTTGCGCCGGTCCGACGGGGCGGCCTCGCATTCGGGCTCGCCGAAAGTCGGCGCCTCATAGGTCGAATACATGTAGGGCGTGATCGCCTCGAACTCGGCGGCGCAGCTGTCGATCCGCTTGAACACCGGGCGCACACCCAGCCGTTCGCGCAGTTCGCGCACCTCCGCTTCGCTGGTCGCGCCCGCCATGATCTTGAGCGCGTCGTGCAGCAGCCCGCTGCGCCGCGCCTGCGTTTCGGCCAGCCCGCCCGCGACGCCGACCGAACGCACCGCCAGCGTCGCCAGCCGCTTGTCGGAAAAGCCCATACTCTTGAGCTTGCGCAGCCCCGCCGCGTCGCCCGGCAGGCCACGCTCGCCAATTTCGCGCTCGGCGGCGATGATCGCCTCGATCTGGCGCAGGAACCACGGATCGTATCCGGTGATCCCGGCGATTTCCTCCACCTCCATTCCCTCGCGGAACGCCTGGCCAACCATCAGCAGCCGATCGGGCGTGCGTTTGGAGAGCGCGGCGGTGATGACATCTCGCGCCTTTTCTTCGAGCTCAGGCACCCGGTTGAAGCCGTCAAGCCCCGTCTCAAGCCCTCTCAATGCCTTTTGAAGGCTTTCCTGGAAATTGCGCCCGATCGCCATCACTTCACCCACCGATTTCATCGCGGTGGCAAGTTCGACCCGGGCGCCCTTGAACTTCTCGAAGGCGAAACGCGGGATCTTGGTGACGACGTAATCGATGGTCGGCTCGAAACTCGCGGGCGTCGCGCCGGTAATCTCGTTGGTGATCTCGTCGAGCGTATAGCCGACCGCCAGCTTGGCCGCGACGCGCGCGATGGGAAACCCCGTCGCCTTGGACGCGAGCGCGGATGAACGTGACACGCGCGGATTCATCTCGATCACGATCAGCCGCCCGTCCTTGGGATTGACTGCGAACTGTACGTTGGAACCACCTGTTTCAACACCGATTTCGCGCAGGCAGGCGATGCTGGCGTTGCGCATGATCTGGTATTCCTTGTCGGTCAGCGTCAGCGCGGGCGCGACGGTGATGCTGTCCCCCGTGTGGACGCCCATCGGATCGACGTTCTCGATACTGCAGATGATGATGGCGTTGTCCTTGCGGTCACGCACGACCTCCATCTCGAATTCTTTCCACCCCAGCAGCGATTCCTCGATCAGCACTTCGGTGGTGGGGCTGGCATCGAGCCCTTCGCGCACGATCCGCTCGAACTCGGCCTTGTTATAGGCGATACCGCCGCCGGTGCCGCCAAGCGTGAAGCTGGGGCGGATGATTGCGGGCAGGCCGGTCGCCTCGAGCACAGCGAATGCCTGCTCGACCGTGGTGGCGACGCCGCTGCGCGCGCTTTCGAGCCCGATCTTGTCCATCGCCTCGCGAAAACGCTGGCGGTTCTCGGCCTTGTCGATCGCATCGGCATCGGCGCCGATCATCTTGACGCCGTATTTGTCCAGCGTGCCGTCATTGTAGAGCGCGAGCGCGCAGTTGAGCGCGGTTTGCCCGCCCATCGTCGGCAGCAGAGCGTCGGGCCGCTCGCGCTCAATGATCTTCGCGACGATCTCGGGCGTGATCGGCTCGATATAGGTCGCGTCGGCGAACTCGGGATCGGTCATGATCGTCGCCGGGTTCGAATTGACGAGAATGACGCGGTAGCCCTCCTCCTTCAGCGCCTTGATCGCCTGCGTGCCCGAATAGTCGAACTCGCAGGCCTGCCCGATGATGATCGGCCCGGCGCCAATTACGAGGATGGAGGAAATGTCTGTTCTTTTTGGCATTTAGCTCAATTTCGCTACTAAAGCCCTCTCCCTTGAGGGAGAGGGTTGGGTGTGGGTGTTGTGTGGTTGGGCGGGGATGCGACACATTCGACGCCGAACCCCCACCCCTGGCCCCTCCCCACGGGGAGGGGATTTGGCAAGCGGCCAAGGTACGGCTACGACAAGCCCCTTCCCTGAAGGGAAGGGGTTGGGGATGGGTGTACCAAGGTGGCTGAAAAGAGACTGACCGGAATTGCGCGCAAATTGCGCAGCGATATGACCGATGCCGAACGGCATTTGTGGTCGCATTTGCGCACCGGAAAGTTTTGCGGCGCAAAGTCCACGCGGCAGTTCCCGGTTGGCGGCTACGTCGTCGATTTCGCCTGCCGCAGCTTGCGGATTGCGATCGAATGCGATGGCGGGCAGCACGCCGAGAGCGCAACGGACGCGAACCGCACCCGCGCCATCGAAGCCCACGGCTACCGCCTGATCCGCTTCTGGAACAATGATGTGCTGGTGAACACCGAAGGCGTCCTGCAAGTCATCGCCGGCGAAATCGCCCTCGCCCACAATGAATAAGCCCCTTCCCTTGAGGGAGGGGTTTGGGGGTGGGTGTACGACGCCCGAAACGTAGCCCTGCCCCATCATCGCCGAACCCCCATCCCCAACCCTTCCCCAAGGGGAAGGGAGTTTGCGGCGTTCGAGGAGATGTCAGTGCGTTTGGGCATTTTCTTCCTTTGCGGCAGCAAATGGTGCACCACATTTTGTGCAAGCGGATGGAAATAGGAATGGGCTAACCAATGGTGCTAACATTGCATCTTGCCCGAACTTTCCCCGGCCGAACTGCCTGCAAGCCGTCCAGAAACACTTATAGCATTTGAGGTTCATCAGATATGCGCTTGGTATCGCGATGAATATTCCAGCCCACAGCCACAGATTCTTGTACACAACGCCGGCCACAATGGCTGCCATCCCCAGGAACATTGGCATCTTAAGAACTCGACGCCAACGGTGAGCAAACTCGAATTCAGCCGGGATTTCGCTCAGATTGCTCACCCTAACCCCCCCACGAATTTCTCGAACAAGTAGAACGAGTCCTGCGGGCCAGGCGATGCCTCGGGGTGATATTGCACGCCGAAAGCGCCCTCGCTCGCAACCGATAAGCCCCCTCCCTCAAGGGAGGGGGTTGGGGGTGGGTTTACGACGCCCGAAACGTAGCCCTGCCCCATCATCGCCGAACCCCCATCCCCAACCCTTCCCCAAGGGGAAGGGAGATCCCCGGCGCTCATGCGCCGACCCTCTCCCCCCGAAGGGTGAGAGGGTTGGAGTTGGGCAATGTCAGTGCGTTTGGGCATTACTCGTCCACGTTATCGCTGGCGCCCGCGACGGTCGCATTCTGATCGATCAGTTGCCAGCCGAGCAAGGTAACTTTCCGCTCGATTGCCGCTTTGCAAACTTCATGTGTGAGCACGAGCAAATCGCCTTCATTGCCACGAAAGCCATCGACTTCGAGCGTGAATAGGAAATTTTCCTTCAGAACGGGCAACACCGTCCAACGAGCATTCTCATGCTGCTTTTCGAAATCAGAGCCTAGATCCGCCAGCGATTGCTGATCTCCAAGCAGAGTGTAAACCAAGCGATATCCGCCGTCCGGCTGGGTCGATTTCGCATCGAACAGGAGAGTGAGGCGCTGGTTTGCGACGCATCTGTCGACGGGTGTCGCTTCCAATCGCATTACGGGGCCGGGGGCTTCCACGGGTTGCGTGGCAAGAAGGAGCGCGGCGAAGATCATCCCAACATCCCCACAAACCGCTCAAACAAATAGAAACTATCCTGCGGGCCAGGCGATGCCTCGGGGTGGTATTGCACGCCGAAGGCGCGCTTGCCCTTGATTGCGATGCCGCAATTCGAGCCATCGAACAGGCTTCGGTGTGTCTCCACCACGCCATCAGGCAACGACGCATTGTCCACCGCAAACCCGTGGTTCATGCTCGTGATCTCGACCGCGCCGTCTGCAAGCCGCTTGACCGGGTGGTTCGCGCCGCGGTGGCCCTGGTGCATTTTCGCGGTTTTCGCCCCCGCTGCTATGCCCAGCATCTGGTGGCCGAGGCAGATGCCGAAGATCGGCACGTCGCGTTCGAGGAGCGCGCGGATCACCGGCACGGCATATTCCCCCGTCGCAGCGGGATCACCCGGGCCATTGCTGAGGAACACGCCATCGGGCGAAAGCGCCAGCACTTCCTCCAGCGAAGTCTTGGCCGGAACCACCGTCACCCGCGCGCCTGCCTTCACCAGATTGCGGAAGATATTGTCCTTCGCGCCGTAATCGATCGCGACGACGTGGGGCATGTTCCCCTCTCGCTTGCGGGAGGGGTTAGGGGTGGGCGAGTCCTGGTTAGAGGTTTCGGGCCCACCCCCGGCCCCTCCCGCAAGCGGGAGGGGAGATGAGTACCCCTCACCCAATGTCCACACCCCGCCTTGCCAGCCTTCCTGCGCTTCGCGGGTGACGGCCTGCGCCAGGTCCATGCCCTCCAGCCCCGGCCATTCCTGCGCCAGGGCCAGCAGCGCGGGAATATCGAACTTCCCCTCGGGCGAATGCGCGATCACCGCATTGGGCGCGCCGTTCAATCTGATCCGCCGGGTCAGTGCGCGCGTATCCACGCCCGACAGGCCGATCTTGCCCTGCGCCGCCAGCCAATCGCCAAAATTCTGCTCGCCGCGAAAGTTCGACAGCGGCGTTACCTCTTCGCGCACAATGCAGCCCACCGCGCCTGGCGCGTGCGACTCGCTATCCTCGTGATTGGCGCCGACATTGCCGATATGCGGGAAGGTGAAGGTGACGATTTGCCCGGCGTAGGAGGGGTCGGTCATCACCTCCTGATAGCCGGTCATCGCGGTGTTGAAGCACACCTCGCCTACCGCGCTGCCTGCGGCTCCGAAGCCCTTGCCCCAGATCACCGTGCCATCGGCCAGAACAATGACACCCGTCGCGCCCGTCGGCTGCGCAGGAGTGTTCGCGGAAGGGGCCATCGGGCGCTCCGTTCAAGAGGTTTCCAGCAATGCGTGCTAAGTCCCAGCCGCTAACCATGCCGGGCCGCTGCGTCAACACCGCAGCCGCGAAATATCGACTATTCGGGGCACAATGCCTATCTGACCGGCCCAACAGATTCTTTTCAAGGACCAGCGCCATGCTTCGCGATGACATCAAGGCCGCCACCATTACCGCCATGAAGGCAGGCGACAAGCCCCGCACCGCGGCGTTGCGGCTGATCTCGGCCAGGATCAAGGACCGCGATATCGAGCTGCGCACATCGTCGAAGGAGATCGCCGATGACGATCTGGTGGCCGAAGTGCTTCAGAAAATGGCCAAGCAGCGCCGCGAATCGATCACCATGTTCCAGCAGGGCGGGCGCGATGAGTTGGCCGCGCAGGAACAGGCCGAACTGGGCGTGATCGAAGAATTCATGCCGCAAATGATGAGCGAGGATGAAACGCGCGCCGCGATCGAGGCGATCAAGTCGGAAATCGGGGCCGGCAGCATCAAGGACATGGGCAAGGTCATGGCCGAACTCAGGTCGCGCCACGGTTCACAACTCGACATGGGGCTGGCCAGCGCTCTGGTGAAGGCGGCGCTTTCCTAATACAGGGGGTTCATGCTTTCCCCGCAATGGCTTGATGAACTGCGCGCCCGGGTGACGCTTTCCAGCGTCATCATGCGCACGGCCAAGCTCCAGCGCGCGGGGCGCGAATGGAAGGCCTGCTGCCCGTTCCACAATGAGAAGACCCCCAGCTTCACCGTCAATGACGAGAAGGGTTTCTATCACTGCTTCGGCTGCGGTGCACATGGCGATGTGATCCGCTGGATGACCGACCAGCGCGGGCTGTCGTTCATGGACGCGGTCAAGGAATTGGCGTCCGAAGCCGGAATGGAGGTCCCCCGCCCTGACCCGCGCGAGGCCGAGCGGGCCGAGCGGCGCGCCAGCCTGCACGATGTCTGCGCCGCCGCGCAGGAATGGTTCGTCGCCAATCTCCATTCACCAGAAGGTGCCGCCGCGCGTGAATATCTCAATTCGCGCGGGTTCGGCAGGAATACTGCGCAGCGTTTCGGCTTCGGCTTTGCACCCGAGAGCAGGGTGGCGCTCAAGGGCGCACTTTCCCAATTCGACGAGGCCATGCTGGTCGAGGCCGGCCTGCTGATCTCGGTCGATGGCAAACCGCCCTATGACCGGTTCCGTGACCGGTTGATGCTGCCGATCCACGATGCTCGCGGGCGTGTGATCGCTTTCGGCGGCCGCATCCTGGAAAGTCAGGCCAAAGATACAGGGAGCGCGGCGAAGTACCTCAACTCGCCCGACACGCCGCTGTTCGACAAGGGGCGCACGCTCTACAATCTCCACCGCGCCGGGCCGGTTTCTCGCCAGAGCGGACGGATGGTCGTGGTCGAAGGCTATATGGACGTGATCGCGCTGGCGCAGGCGGGGATCGAGGATGCGGTCGCGCCGCTCGGCACCGCGCTGACCGAAAACCAGCTCGAACTGCTTTGGCGTATGGTCGAGGCGCCGGTGCTCTGTTTTGACGGTGATGCGGCGGGTCAGCGCGCGGCGATGCGGGCGATTGCACGCGCACTGCCGCTGCTGCGCCCGGCGCGCTCGCTGGCGCTGGTCCAGCTTCCCGCAGGGCTCGATCCCGACGATCTGATCCGCAGGCAGGGCGCGGAGGCAATGCAGCAACTTTTGGCCAATCCGGTGCCTCTGATCGAGATGCTGTGGCGCTTCGAGCGCGACGCGCAGGCGCTGCGTACCCCTGAGGACAAGGCCGGGCTGAAGGCGCGGCTGATTGCGCATGTCGACGCCATTACGGACCAGGATATCCGCGCGCTCTATCGCCGCGAATTGATGGACCGGTTTTCCGCTTTTGCCTTCCCCCCGCGCCAGCGGAGCGATTGGAAGGGCCAGGGGACGAGGCAGCAGGTTCCTGCGCTGTCGGGCGAGACCGCCGCACGGCTTGGCAGGGCGATGTCGGGCGGCGCACGCGATGCGCTGGCAACTGCCGTGATCGCAGGTCTGCTGCGCTATCCCGACCAGATCGGCGTGCATGCCGAGGCGCTGGGCAGGCTCTCGCAGATTGACCCAAAAGCCGCACCTGCGATCGAATCACTGTTCGAGTTTGCGGAAACGCTTGATTCGCACGGCGCACACGCCATATCAGGCGCGCAAGGCCTTCCCGCCCCACCGGATCAGAATCGATATGCCTTCCTCAGAGAAGGCTCCTCACCGGTAGATGCGCGCGCGGAACTGGCTGAAGCCGTCGTGTTGCTGGTCGAAAGGCCGGCCCTTTTTGTTGCGCTCGAAGCAGCAAGGGCCCGGTTTGCGGAGGATCCCGAGGGCGCCTTCGCCGAACAGACCCGGTTGCGCGAACGGCTCGCTGCACTCGAAGAGCGTCTGAAGCACTTTGGACGCAGGAAGGCCGCAAATGCGGCCGCAAGGGATTTGATTCGCGACCCGGCCAATGCGGCCGATAGCGACAGGAAAACGGACTGACAGACCCAATGGCCGCCAATACGAAATCATCCGAAGCTGACGATGCCCCGTTGATCGATCTCAACGAAGCAACGGTCAAGAAGCTCATCAGCAAAGGCAAGAAGAAGGGCTATGTCACCTATGACGAGCTCAACGCCGCGCTGCCATCCGACCAGATGAGCCCCGACCAGATCGAGGATATCCAGACCGCGCTGTCCGAAATGGGCGTCCAGATCGTCGAGAACGACGAGGATGCGGAGGCCGAGGCTGATGGCGACGATGACGCCGACGAAATCGATGCCGATGACGACTCAGACGGCGATGACGAAGATCGCAAGGATGTCAGGAAAGCCAGCTCAACCCCCAAAAAGGCGGCCATTGGCGAACGCACCGATGACCCTGTGCGCATGTATCTGCGCGAGATGGGAGCAGTCGAACTGCTCAGCCGCGAGGGTGAAATCGCCATCGCCAAGCGGATCGAGGCCGGGCGCGACATGATGATCATCGGGCTGTGCGAAAGCCCGATCACCTTCCACGCGATCATCCAGTGGTCCGAAGCGCTCAACAATGAGGAAATGCAACTGCGCGAGATTCTCGATCTCGACGCCATGCTTTCCAAGGAACCGCCACCCGACAAGATGGTCGAAGGCGCCGAGGACGACGACGGCGAAATCAGCGAGGAGACCGCCGGCCCGACCATCCGTGAAGACGACGAGGTTGAAGACAGCGAGGAAGCGGGAAGCAAAGAGGACGAGGACGGTGAGGAAGGCGAGAGCCGCCGTGAGCGTGAAGAAGACGAGGATGACAACACGCTGAGCCTCGCCCAGATGGAAGCCGCGCTCAAGCCGGAGGCGCTTGAACGCTTCGCCCGGATCACCAGCCTGTTCAAGAGCTTCGGGAGGTTGCAGGCCGAGCGCGTGGAAACGCTCGCGGCAGGAAACGAATTTCCGGCTGCCAAGGAACGCAAGTACGAAAAACTGCGCGAGGAATTGACCGCCGAGGTCGAGAGCGTCCAGTTTCATGCGACCAAGATCGAGTTCCTGGTCGACAACCTCTATGCTTTCAACCGCCGCCTGACCGCACTCGGCGGTCAAATGCTGCGCCTGGCAGAGCGGCACAAGGTCAAACGGGTGGAATTCCTGGGTGCCTACGTCGGCAACGAACTCGACGAGGATTGGCTGGCGCGCAACGCGGGCAGGGACAAGAAATGGGCCGCGTTCGCCGAAAAGGAAGCCGACGCGATCGAGCGCATCCGCGCCGAGATTGCCGATATCGCCAGCCAGACCGGCATGAGCCTCAATGAATTCCGCCGCATCGTCAACATGGTGCAGAAGGGCGAGCGCGAGGCGCGGATCGCCAAGAAGGAAATGGTCGAGGCCAACCTGCGCCTGGTGATCTCCATCGCCAAGAAATATACCAACCGCGGGCTGCAATTCCTCGACCTGATCCAGGAAGGCAATATCGGGTTGATGAAGGCGGTCGACAAGTTCGAATACCGCCGCGGCTACAAGTTCAGCACATATGCCACCTGGTGGATCCGGCAGGCGATCACCCGCAGCATTGCCGATCAGGCGCGCACCATTCGCATCCCGGTCCACATGATCGAGACGATCAACAAGCTGGTGCGAACCAGCCGCCAGTTCCTGCATGAGGAAGGCCGCGAGCCTACGCCCGAGGAAATGGCCGCGCGGCTTTCCATGCCGCTTGAAAAAGTGCGCAAGGTGATGAAGATCGCCAAGGAGCCGATCAGCCTCGAAACCCCGATCGGCGACGAGGAAGACAGCCACCTGGGCGATTTCATCGAGGACAAGAACGCCGTGATCCCGGTGGACGCGGCGATCCAGGCAAACCTCAAGGAGACCGTCACCCGCGTGCTTGCGTCACTCACCCCGCGCGAGGAGCGCGTGCTGCGCATGCGCTTCGGCATCGGCATGAACACCGATCACACGCTGGAGGAAGTGGGCCAGCAGTTCAGCGTGACACGCGAACGCATCCGTCAGATCGAGGCCAAGGCGCTGCGCAAGCTCAAGCACCCCAGCCGGTCACGCAAGATGCGCAGTTTTCTGGATCAGTGAGGTTCGGTTCATGGCGCTTGATTTTTCGTCCCTCGTGAGAGCCATCGAACGGTTGGACGAAGGATTGGCCCGCTATAGCCGCGATACGGGCGACGAGCAGATACGCGACGGTTTGATTCAGCGTTTCGAGTTTACCTATGATCTCGGGCACAAGATGTTGCGCCGGACGCTTGAGGCGACATCGGCGAACCCTGAAGAAATCGACCGGATGAGTTTTCCCGAACTCATCCGCACCGCGAATGAGCAGGGCCTGCTCGCAAGTGAATGGCCGCAGTGGCGCACCTGGCGCGAGATGCGCAACATTACCTCGCACACCTATGACGAGGCCAAGGCGATACAGGTGGTGGCAGGAATTCCGGGTTTCCTCGGTGAAGTTCGGGTCCTTGTCGATCGCTTGCGGGAGGCTGGACCGCAGTGAGCACATACCTTTCGTTGAGCGAAAGGGAGCTGGCAATCGTGCACGATATCCTGCGCGCGCATCTGCCTGCGAATGTGTCGGTCCATGTCTTTGGTAGCCGTGCAGGCGACCATCCCAAGCAGTGGTCAGACCTCGACCTCGTTCTTGAAGCACCGGCAGCGCTGCCGCTCGAGCTGCTCGCTGCATTGGCCGAGGCGTTCGACAGTTCTGACCTGCCGTGGAAGGTCGATCTCGTCGATCGCAGGACAGTCAGCGCCGATTTCGGGAGGTTGATTGACCAGAAAAAGGTCGCGCTATCTTAAGATGCAATGCGTTGTTCGGTCGCGCATGAACGCAACAATTGATCAATCCACTACGAAAACCGGGCAAATGCGGCTGCGGTTTCGGCGATAGGGTCAAGCCGCACCCACAGGGCGATACCTGCCATCGCGGCTACCATCGCACCGCTCGCCAGCAATGCACCGCGAGACGGGATGCGCGGCATCAGCGGCATCAGTGCGGTCAAGGCCAGCGTAAGCGGCACGATCGCGGTCATCGGCAATTCGGGCCCCACACCTTGCATGAGTTGGTGGCCCAGCGCGATCATGTAGCCGGTGACCAGCGCTGCGAGCACAGCCGCAATCGCGGTTCCGGCCAGGTTGCCCAGCCTGGCTATGGCGAGGGCAGAAGCACCGGCCAGCATGACCGGCACCACCAGCACATAGGCTGCGGTGGGCGCATAGGCCTGCGCGGCCAGCGCACCTGCGAACAGGGGCAAGGCGAACCCGGCCCAATCGCTCGCCCCGCCGCCGCCCTTGCGCAGCACCAGCAGCGCAGCCGCGAGGCAACCGAGCAGCGCCATCGCCTCGAGCCGTGGAATCGCCGCCAACCGGTCATAATATTGCACCGGGCCGTCCGCGCCCGAAAGCAGGTTGCCAAGGAATAGCAGCGCACCGCCCGTCGCCACCACGGCGAGCCACCGCCCCGTACCGGCAATGAATGCCCCGCGATCGAGCCTGCCCCACAGGGCGCCCACATAGGCCAGTGCGCCCAGCCCCAGCATCGCCCAACCGAGGGCCGGAGCGTATGCTATGGTCATGAGGCCAAACAGGTCGAAGAATGCCAGATCCGGAGTTTTCCCAGGCAGTTCGTCCTGTTCCAGCAACGCGCGCGACAGGTCGAGCACCTGATCGCCCATGTCCTGCAGCGATCCCTGATCGAGCCGCTCGGGCGTTATCAGCGGTGAATGATACAGGCCGGGGCGTCCGATGAAGGCGAAATTATAGGCGGTGTATGGCCCTGCCAGCGCCGGAGTGAGATCGGTATCGTTGGGCAGCAAGCGGTAAACGAACACACCCAGCGAGGATGTTGCCGGACGTTTTACGCTGTCCTGGAACAGCCGCATTGCATCGCCATTGCCCAGCGACATTTCGAACATCGTCGTCCGCCCGCCCCCGCCGCGCGCCTCCATGTTGATGATCGTCCCGATCCGGTCCTTCATCGGGTGATTGGCAAAGAAATGCGCCGCGCCTTGCAGTCCCAATTCTTCCGCGTCGGTAATCAGCACGATGAGATCGCGCTGGAGCCCGCCCGATACTTGCAGCGCGCGCACCGTCTCGAGGATGGTCGCTACCCCGGCAGCATCGTCGGAGGCCCCCGGCGAATCCCACACGCTGTCATAATGCGCCATCAGCGCCAGTGCGGGTTTGCTACTGTCGGCCCCTGGCAGCACGGCGATCACATTGGTCAGGCGCGTGGGCGGCATTTCCGACTTGGCCCAGTAACTGAGCCTGTCCTGCGCAGCCTCGCTCAGCGGGGCGGAGTCGACGGTCACTTGCAGCCCCATCGTGGTCAGTCGGCGGACGAGAAAATCGCGCACGTTGTCATTTGCGCTGCTACCGGTGGGATGCGGCCGGGCGGCTATGATGCGAACGTCCTCCATCGCGCGTCCGGCAGAGAAGGCCCCGGCAGGCGCATTGGCCGGCCGCGGCGTGGGCGGCGTAGTCGCGGCGATCGCAAGGATGATCGCCCCCACAAGCGCCGCCGCCAGTGCCCAAAGTCTCGCCATTTCCGCCCCTCCGCCTTGATTTTGCCAGTAACGCTACACACCATTTCGCGGCATCGCGAACGCTAATTCCACTCACGCGGGGAAATGCGGGCATTGGCGGTGGTTTCCCCCGGCATGACGCACTATGTAGCGCCAGACCGCCGATTCCCGCCCTCAAGTGGACTTGACCATGCGTATTGCCATCGCCTCAGATCATGCTGCCGTCGATCTCAAGGCCGAGCTGCGCGAGTGGCTGATCGAGCAAGGTCACGAAGTTGCCGACCTCGGCCCCGATACTGCCGACAGCGTCGATTATCCCGACTATGGATACAAACTCGCCAGCGTCATCGCAGATGGCACGGCGGAGCGCGGCGTGGCATTGTGCGGCAGCGGGATCGGCATTGCCATCGCCTGCAACCGCAATCCTGCGGTGCGCTGCGCGCAGGTATCGGAGCCGCTGTCAGCCCATCTCGCCCGTTCACACAACGATGCCAACGTCATCGCGCTCGGTTCACGGCTGATCGGCACCGAAATGGCGATTGCCTGCCTCGACGCCTTCATCTCGACCGAATTCCTCGAAGGCCGGCACCAGCGCCGGGTCGACAAGCTTTCCAACCCCAATTGCTGAGTACCCCCGAACGATGAGCACCGCATCCGTTTCCGCACCGCCTTCAATGCACCGTTTCTGGAACGACGATCTGGCATCCGCCGATCCCGAAGTTGCAGCGGCGATCGGCGGCGAACTGAAGCGCCAGCAGGACAAGATCGAGCTGATCGCCTCGGAAAACATCGCCTCCAAGGCGGTGCTCGAGGCGACCGGCAGCGTGTTCACCAACAAGTATGCAGAAGGCTATCCGGGCAAACGCTATTACGGCGGTTGCCATTATGCAGATGTGGTCGAAACGCTGGCAATTGAGCGTGTCAAGACATTGTTCGGGTGCAGTTTTGCCAATGTCCAACCCAACAGCGGCAGCCAGATGAACCAGGCGGTGTTCCTTGCGCTGATGAACCCTGGCGACACGTTCATGGGGCTCGATCTCAATTCGGGCGGGCACCTGACGCATGGTTCGCCGGTCAACATGAGCGGCAAGTGGTTCAAGCCTGTGGCCTACGGTGTGCGCCGTGACGACGAGTTGATCGACATGGACGCGGTCGCCGCCACTGCGCGCGAGCACAAGCCGAAGATCATCATCGCGGGCGGCACCGCCTATTCGCGCATATGGGATTTCGCAGGCTTCCGAGCCATTGCCGACGAAGTGGGCGCCACGCTGATGGTGGATATGAGCCACATCGCGGGGCTGGTCGCTGGCGGCGCACACCCATCACCCTTCCCGCACGCCCATGTCGTCACCACCACCACGCACAAGAGCCTTCGCGGTCCGCGTTCGGGTGTGATCCTGTGGAACGACGATGAATTGACCAAGCCGCTCAACATGGCGGTTTTCCCCGGCCTGCAAGGCGGCCCGCTGATGCACGTGATCGCGGCCAAGGCGGTCGCCTTTGGCGAGGCGTTGCGCCCCGATTTCAGCACCTATGCCCATGCGGTGGTCGCCAATGCCAGGGCGCTCGCCGCCAGCCTCGAGCAAAACGGCCTTAGGATCGTTTCAGGCGGGACCGACAACCATTGCATGCTGGTCGATTTGTCGGCCAAGGATGTGACCGGCAAAGCGGCCGAGACCGGGCTCGACCGGGCGTGGCTCACCTGCAACAAGAACGGCATTCCCTTCGATACTCGCAGCCCGTTCGTTACCAGCGGCATCCGCCTCGGCACACCGGCGGGCACCACGCGAGGGTTCGGAACGGAAGAATTCCGCACGATCGGGGAATTGATCGCCGAAGTGGTCAGCGGGCTTGCCAAGAACGGGCCGGAGGGCGATGCTCAGATCGAGGAAAGAGTGCGCACCCGCGTGAGCGAGCTGTGCTCCGCCTTTCCCGTCTATCCGAACTGAACAAGGATTGAGGCCATGTCTGCAGACGATCCAAACGAACCCCGCCACCAGGACCATCAGTTGATTCCCGATGCGACCGCCGAGATAAAGGCAATGGCAACGCAGGGCATGAAGCATCCATCGACCAAACCGGTGCTGGCGGGTGCCGCTGTCGGCGCGCTGGCCGGGTGGATTCTGCCAGTCGTCGGCCCGATCATCGGCGGCGTCGCCGGGGCTGGAATCATGCTCTACAAGCGCGTGCGACCATAAGGGCCCCGGATGCGCTGCCCCTTCTGCGCCCATGATGACAGCCAGGTAAAGGACAGCCGCCCGACCGAGGACAATTCCTCGATCCGGCGCAGACGCCAGTGTTCGAGCTGCGGCGCACGCTTCACCACTTTCGAGCGCGTCCAGCTGCGCGACGTCACCGTCCTGAAGAGCGGCGACCGGCGTGAGGCGTTCGACCGCGGAAAGCTCGAACAGTCGGTCGCGCTGGCATGCCGCAAGCGCGGGATAGAGCAGGAACGGCTCGATCAACTTGTCTCGGGCATCCAGCGGCAGGTCGAAACCGCTGGCGACAGCGAAGTCACCTCATCGCGCATCGGCGAGATGGTGATGGACGGCCTGCGCCAGATCGACAGCGTCGCCTATATACGTTTCGCGTCGGTCTATCGCGATTTCGGCGAAGCGCGCGATTTCGAGGAGTTCGCCAGCACCGTGCAGGAAGCGGCGCAAGATGGCGCAAGTTGACAAGCCGGTCATTGTACTGGTCCGCCCGCAATTGGGCGAGAATATCGGCAAGGCAGCGCGCGCCATGCTCAATTTCGGGCTCACCGAGATGCGATTGGTCGCCCCGCGCGATGGCTGGCCCAATCCATCCGCCGGACCCGCCGCGGCAGGGGCCGACGAAGTGCTCAATCAGGCGAAGGTGTTTGAAACGACTGCCGAGGCGGTGGCCGACTGTTCGCATATCTATGCCGCCACCGTGCGCAAGCGCGGAATGACCAAACCGGTCGTCGGACCGGACGAGGCCGCGCAGGCGATCCGGACCAGCCCCGGCAGAAGCGCTGTGTTGTTCGGGCCTGAACGGTCTGGCCTCGAAAGCAGCGATGTGGCGCTGGCCCGCACCATCCTGACCGTGCCGGTCAACCCAGACTTCGCCTCGCTCAATCTGGCGCAGGCCGTCGTGCTGGTGGCTTATGAATGGTCAAGGCATAGGGGGCTGGCGCAGCCCACGCAGGAAGATTTGCTGCCGCCTGCCCCGCAGGCCGAACTCGATGGCCTGATCGCCCAACTCGAGGCGATGCTCGAGCCCAAGGGTTATTTCCTGCCTGAAGGCCGCGCAGAGGCGACACGCACAACCTTACGCAATGTGCTGACCCACCCGGGCTGGAACCATCTCCAGGTGCGCACGCTGCGCGGTGTGCTGACAACGCTCAGCAGGCGTGATCGCAAGGCTTGATTTCCCCGACCGGGCTGCTATGGGCGCCACTTCGCGAATTGGCCCCGTATCCCGGTGAAGCGGTGGCCGCGCAGGAGAATGATTGCTCCTGCGGTGCGATGCCGGGTTGAATGGCTGCCATTGGGGCGGTCCAGCAGATTGAAGGAAGCGACTTATGTCGAAGCGCAACAGCGCCAAGTACAAACTCGACCGCCGGATGGGCGAGAACATCTGGGGTCGGCCCAATTCTCCGGTCAACAAGCGTTCCTATGGCCCCGGCCAGCACGGCCAGCGCCGCAAGAGCAAGGTCAGCGATTTCGGCATTCAGCTGCGCGCCAAGCAGAAGCTCAAGGGCTACTATGGCGATGTGACTGAAAAGCAGTTCAAGCGCACCTATCAGGAAGCTGACCGGATGAAGGGCGATACAGGCCAGAACCTGATTGGCCTGCTCGAGCGCCGTCTCGACATGGTGGTCTATCGGGCCAAGTTCGCACCCACGGTTTTCTCCGCACGCCAGATTGTCAGCCACGGCCACATCTATGTGAACGGCGTGAAGTGCAACATCGCCTCGCGCCGCATCGATGTCGGCGATGTCATCAGCCTGGGCAAGAAGGCCAAGGAAATGGCGCTGGTGATCGAAGCGCAGAGCCTGCCCGAGCGCGACATTCCCGATTACGTCGCGACCGATGGCAATGAAAAGGTGACCTTCACGCGCGTGCCCAAGCTCGACGAGGTGCCCTACCCCGTCACCATGGAACCGAACCTGGTGGTCGAGTTCTACTCGCGCTGATTTTTCCGCGATTGCGTCATTCAAGGGGCGGTCCTTCGGGGCCGCCCTTTTCATTGCGCACGATCAAGCGTGAAGCCGGTCCCACTCGTCCAGTTCGAACGCGATCGAGCCTTCGACGAGGCGTTCCCAGATATCCGCGATCACCGCATCGGGCAGGCTTCGCGCCTGCGCATGTGCCCGCGCGGCAGCGATGACGGATGCCTTGCGTGCCTCGTCGCGCACGGCATCGCGGCTGTCCTTGATCCCCGCCGCAGCGCGCATATAGCCGAAGCGCCGCTCGAGCAGCGCGACCAGTTCACGGTCGAGCGCGTCCACTCCCTCACGCACTTCAGCCATGCTGGTGCAGTCCTGAGGCGATCGTGCCGTCAACCGCGCCCTCTGAAATAATCGCGCCGGAAATCGGTGGCAAAAGCGGCAAGGCGCCCCTCCCCGATCGCGTCGCGCATTGCCTGCATCAACTGCTGATAGAACGACAGATTGTGTTCGGTCAGCAGCATCGCACCCAGAATCTCGCCCGACCTGACCAGGTGGTGCAGATAGGCCCGACTGTAGCTCGCGCAGGTCGGGCAGGTGCAGCGCGGGCATAGCGGCCCTGCCTCCTCTGCGTGATGGGCATTCCTGAGGTTGAGCGGCCCCGCCCAGGTGAAAGCCTGACCATTTCGGCCCGAACGGGTGGGTAGTACGCAGTCGAACATGTCAATGCCGCGCTCGACCGCGCCGACAAGATCGTCAGGCTTGCCAACGCCCATCAGGTAACGCGGCTTGTCGGCGGGCAGCATGGCGGGCGCAAAATCGAGCGCGGCGAACATCGCCTCCTGCCCCTCGCCCACGGCAAGTCCGCCCACGGCATAGCCGTCAAAGCCGATGTCGCCGAGCTTCTGCGCACTGGTTCGCCGCAAATCCTCGTCCAGCCCGCCCTGCTGGATGCCGAACAGCGCGGCGCGCGAAGCGTATTCCTCACCCGCGTCGAAACCCGCGCGGCTACGCTGCGCCCAGCGCATCGACAATTCCATCGATCGGGCGATCTCGTCGCGCGGCTGATCGGCGCGCGGGCACTCGTCGAACGCCATGACGATGTCGGAGCCGAGCAGGCGCTGGATTTCCATCGATCGTTCGGGCGTGAGCATGTGCTTCGAGCCATCCAGATGGCTGCGGAACTCCACGCCTTCCTCGGTCAGTTTACGCAAGTCGGACAGGCTCATCACCTGGTAGCCGCCGCTGTCGGTCAGGATCGGGCGCGGCCAGTTCATGAAGCTGTGCAGCCCGCCCAGCCGTGCCACGCGCTCGGCACCGGGCCGCAGCATCAGGTGATAGGTATTGCCCAGGATGATGTCGGCGCCGGTCGCGCGCACGGCCTCGGGCTTCATTGCCTTGACCGTTGCCGCAGTCCCCACCGGCATGAACGCGGGCGTGCGGATTTCGCCGCGCAGCATCGAAATGCGCCCGGTGCGCGCCTTGCCGTCAGTGGCCTGCACCGAAAATTTGAACCGGGAGGCTGACATCAGAAATCGTAAACTAGCGAAAACCGCGTCATCGTATCCGTTGAAACCGCGCCGTCCGGCGGATTGCTGTCGTAGTCGATGGCATAGGAAAGGCGCGTCTTGAGCCGGTCGCTGACCTTTGTGTCGAGCCCGGTAACAAGGTTGATGCTGGTATTCGACGAATCGACGATGATCTGCGCGGCACTGCCGGTTTCCGCGACGATATTGGCGTCCTGCGACAGCGACAGGCTCTCGTCGATCTTCCAGTCCAGATCGACGCCCGCGAGCCCGGCCAACCGGCTCTCGCTCTCACCCGTAATGAAATCGGTGACGCGGTACGCCGGACCGGCCTTGACCGAAAGCGTCAGGTCCGAATCGTCGAGCACCTTGTATCCGAGCCCGCCCGAGACGGCATAACGTCCGGAAAACCCTTGCAGGCGATTGCGTTCGAACTGTGCGAGGCCGAAGGAAAACAGGCCATCCCTGATTTGGTAGCGCGGTTCGTAGGAAACGAAATACTGCTCCCGGCTCGTCGTGCCATTTGACTTCTGGAATTCCGCGCGAGCCCGCAACAGATGGCTCCAGTCGATCCCACCGCGGTTGAGCTCAAGTGCGGTCGAAACTCCGACGTTGTTGCTGTTCCCGCTCGACTGGAAAGCACCGAATTCGCCCTTCCCGCTCCAGCGCTCGAACAGGTTGGCGGACCGGATGGCTTGCTGTTCCGCCTGCTTTGCCTGCGCGGCCTTCTCGGCCTCGATCCGGCTCCATTCCTGCACGATACCGTCGATCTCGGCCCCATCGCCGGGATATGTCGCGCGGGCGAGGCCAAGGACGGTGTCGATCTTGCCCTTGTCGCCCGTGGCGATGGCGGCGTCGATCATCGCGCGAACGCCGGTCGGCAGCCCGGCAAGGGCGACCGAGGGCCAACCCGCAGCAAGCACAAGAGCGACAGCAAGGGATGTGTGGCGGCAGTTCATGTCACTTCGTCTGCCTCTAGCGATTCGCCTGCGCAGATGCCAGCCCATGCGGGGATGAATACGAAACCTGCCGCCCAGGCTGCAAGGAACGCGAGAAGCGCTGGAATGATGGGGCGATTCGCAAGAGCGGAGCCAACCCTTGGGTCAGCCCCGCTCCCGCAAGTTGAAGCCTAAGGTATGACCTTGCTTCGATCAGAAGCTGTACAGCACGCCAGCGGTAAGGCGGGTCGAATCGAACGAGATCGTGTCTGCGGCGAGACGGAAGCGGAATGGCGATTCGCCAAATCCGAAATCGCCGCCGACGCCGACCAGATAGTCGCCATCGCTGTCATCCGCGCCCGGAGGCGGATTACCGCCCAGGATGTTGACCAGGTCGAGATCGACCTCCTGGTAGCCGCCGCGAACATAGATTTTCGACCTGTCGCCAATCTTGTAGCCGATCCTGCCGGCGACGCCGTAATCGCTGTCGATCGCACCATCGCCGATGTGGTAATTGCCTTCCACGCCGATGAAGATCGGCCCGCTGACGGGAACATCCACGCCGGCCACACCGCCATAGATGCCGCCGTTGTCGCCTGGAACACCGGAACCAAGATCATGGTAGCCGACGGAAACCCCGACGTAAGGCTCAACCGCATTGTCTGAACTTTGGGCCATGGCGGCACCCGGAACAAGTGCCAGTGCGATGGCGGCGGAGGCGTATTGCATATATTTCAACATGGGGGGTTCTTTCATTATTTACAACCAATTGCCCGAGAACGGGCACCACCATGGATGGCTGGCTCGGCCTTGATCGCCAATGAACCGGACATTCAGAAACCAGGTGCGAGCCGATTCGCGCCGACATTTTGGCACGGGCTTGCGGCAATCCACCTCATTCGCGCAGCCGCCAGCCCGTGCGAAAGATGAAAGCTATGATTGCAACACAGATCGCCAGGAACCCCATCGTCAGCCCCAGAGAGGTGCCGATCGACACGTCTGACGCACCGTAGAATGTCCAGCGCAGCCCGTTGACCAGATAGACGATCGGATTGGCCATCGCGATCTTGTCCCACGGATGGGGCAGCATCTCGATCGAATAGAATGTGCCGCCCAGGAAAGTCAGTGGCATCAGGATCAGCATCGGGATGATCCCCAGCTTCTCGAAACTGTCCGCCCATATGCCCAGAATGAAGCCGAACAGCGAGAAACTGGAAGAAACCAGCACGATGAACCCCACCGCCAACAGCGGGTGCGCAATATGGTAATCGACGAAGAAGCTGGCCGTGAACAGGATGATCGTGGCGAGGATCAGGCTCTTCATCGCCGCCGCGCCGACAAACCCGATCAGGGTTTCGGCAACGCCCACGGGCGCCGACAGCAGCTCGTAAATGGTGCCGGTGAAACGCGGCATGTAGATGCCGAAACTGGCGTTCGAAGTCGTCTCGCCCAGCAATGTGAGCATCAGCAGGCCGGGAATGATGAAGGCAGCATAATCGACCCCGCCCAACGCGGGCATGCGGCTGCCGATCGCCGAACCGAACACGATGAAATAGAGCGAGGTGGTGAGCACCGGCGAGAGGATCGACTGGAAGGCAGTACGGAACGCGCGCATCAGCTCGCGCGTGAAAATCGCCCAGGTTCCGCGAAGGTTGAACGCGTTCATGCTGCCTCCCGCTGCTGGCCCAGCAGGCCGACGAAAATTTCCTCGAGCGAGGAATCGCGAATATCGATGCCGCAATAATCGATGCCCGCCGCAGCCAGTGCCTTGGTCAACCCGGCCACTTCGGCGCGGCCCTTGCCGGTGCCATCGCCGCCGCGATAGGTGATCGTCAGACCGTCTTCGGCCAGCTCGACCGGGAAATGCGCGATCGCATCTGGCAACTGCTGCAATGGCTGCGCAAGCGCAATCCGCGCCTCGGTACGGCCCAGGCGCGCCATCATCGCCGCCTTTTCATCGACCATCAGGATGCGGCCATTGTTGATGATCCCAACCCGATCGGCCATCTCTTCGGCCTCATCGATGTAATGCGTGGTGAGGATGATGGTTACGCCGCGTTCGCGCATGGCGGCAATCAGGCGCCACATGTCCTTGCGCAGCTCGACATCGACCCCGGCAGTGGGTTCGTCGAGGAACAGCAGCTCAGGCTCATGCGCCAGCGCCTTGGCGATCAGCACCCGGCGCTTCATCCCGCCCGAAAGTTCACGAATCTGCGCCTTGCGCTTGTCCCACAGGCTCAAGGAACGCAGGATTTCTTCGACCCGCGCGTTGTCACGATGTTGGCCGAACAGCCCGCGCGAATAGGCGACCGCGCGCTCGACAGGTTCGAACATGTCGGTCGAAAGTTCCTGCGGAACCAGGCCGATCCGCGCCCGCGCACTGCGCCAGGTTTGCGCCATGTCCCCGCCAAAGGCGCGGATTGTGCCACCGGTCGGGCGCACCAACCCGCACACGGCACCGATCAGTGTAGTCTTGCCAGCGCCATTGGGGCCAAGCAGCGCGAAGATCTCGCCCTTGCGGATGGTCAGATCGACACTGTCCAGCGCCTTGGTGCCGCCTGCATAGACTTTGGTCAGCCCGGAAATTTCGAGGATTGGATCGTGCACAGTGCGCTCCGCAGAAATGGTCCGGGTCAGCTAGGCATTTCAGTTGCAAATTACAACGTATTTTTTCTCAAGGCAGCAAGAGCGACGAATCGCCATACGAGTAGAAGCGATAGCCGTGATCGATCGCATGGGCATAGACCCCCCGCATTCGGTCAAGCCCCATCAATGCACTGACCAGCATGAACAGGGTAGATCGCGGTAGGTGAAAATTGGTCATCAGCCCGTCAACCGCGCGGAAGCGATAACCAGGCGTGATGAAAATCGCGGTGTCACCCTCGAACGGCTCGATAATTCCATCCGCATTCGCAGCGGATTCAAGAAGCCGCAGCGACGTCGTGCCCACAGCGATGATCCGTCCGCCCGCGGCCCGCACCGCATTGAGCCGCGCGGCGGCTGCAGTATCGATCCGGCCCCATTCGGCGTGCATCATGTGATCTGCGGTATCATCGGCCTTGACCGGCAGGAAGGTCCCCGCGCCTACATGCAGCGTCAGCGTTTCATGCCCGATCCCGGCAGCGGCCAGCGTTGCCAGCAATTCGGGCGTGAAATGCAGCGCTGCGGTGGGCGCGGCCACAGCGCCATCCTCACGCGCAAACATGGTCTGGTAATCGCGGCGATCCCGTTCATCGGCTTCACGCTTGCCCGAGATGTAGGGCGGCAATGGCATCCGCCCGGCCCGCCCCAGCAAGACTTCGACAGGTTCCTCGCCGTGAAAACGCAGGGTAAATGAACCATCTGCATGGCGTTCCTCAGCAATTGCCGAAACATCCGCGGCAAAATCGATCCGGTCGCCTTCGCGCAGCCGCTTGGCATTACGGACAAATGCCTGCCAGCGCCGCAAATCCACCCGTTTGTGCAGGGTAACGCCGATCCGCGCCTCTCCCCGCCGCCCCTCAAGCTGCGCCGGGATCACCCGGGTGTCGTTGAAAACTAGCACGTCGCCCGCCCGCAGGCACTGCGCAAGATCGCTAACCTGCATGTCGCGCATGGGAGCGTTGCCCGAAACCACCAGCATTCGCGCAGCATCGCGCGGCTGCGCCGGGCGCAGCGCGATCAATTCCTGCGGCAGGTCGAAATCGAACAAATCAACACGCATCAACGCTAAACCGATCACCCTGAGCCTGTCGAAGGGCACGCATGTCGTCGGGCGGTCCCGGGCGGCGTGGCCGCCTTATTCACCCAGCGGCGCGTTGAGCAGATCGGCGGTGATTTCTACCTCGGCGGCCGGTGGGGCAATCTCTGGCACCGGTTTGTTGTCCGACGCGATCGAGGCCTGAAGAATCCGTGTCGGCTCAGCCGGCGGCTCACCGCGATTGATCGCATCGACCGCGGCAATGTTGCTGATCACCCGCCCGAGATTGGTGTAACGTTTGTCGAGTGAGAAGCGCGGATAGAATACGATGAAGAACTGGCTGTTGGCGCTGTTTTCATCGGCGGCGCGCGCCATCGAAAGCGTGCCGCGCACATGCGGCATCGGGTTGAACTCCGCCTCCAGATCGGGAAGCGGCGAACCGCCCTGCCCGGTCCCGGTCGGGTCGCCGCCTTGCGCCATGAACCCTTCGATCACGCGGTGAAAGATGACCCCGTCGTAAAATCCTTCGCGCGTCAGCGTCTTGATCCGCTCGACATGGCCAGGCGCCCAATCGGGCATCAGGCGGATGGCCACCCGCTCGCCATTTGAAAGATCGAGGAACCAGATATTGTCGCGATCCTCCTCAATGTTGAAATTGACCGGCGCATATGTGCGTGGAGCGGGCGGCGGCGCATCCTCGTCGTCCTGCGCCAGCGCAAAAGTCGGCAAGGCAAGGAGCGAGAGCGCTGAAAGGGAAGCAATAAGCGATCGAAACATCTGGACCTTCACCAAATCTGAAACTGCTGGAGTTGGCTGCGCTCTAGCGGGCGCCGACTGTCACTGCAATGAATGATGCCGGTTGACTGCACAGTCATGCAGCAAGGCTCCGCTCAATAATCACCGAGCCGTCCGCTTTGTTCGACCCGGGCCGCGACATCGCGGCACACGGCTTCGCTGACGAACGGAGCGATGTCGCCGCCGAACAGTGCGATTTCCTTGACCAGTTTGGAGGCGATCGGTTGCAGCGACACGTCGGCCATCAGAAATACCGTCTCGATCATGGGATCGAGCTGCTGGTTCATGCCCGCCATCTGATATTCGTACTCGAAATCCGCCACCGCGCGCAGGCCCCGGACCAGCACGTTCGCCTTCTGCTTCTGAGCGAATTTGACCAGCAGCGCATTGAACCCGACCACCTCGGCATTGTCGATGCCGAGCGCCGCAACCTCGCGCTCGACCATCGCAAGCCGCTCTTCGGTCGAGAACATCGGGTCCTTCGACGGGTTGGTGGTTACGCCCACGATCAGCCGGTCGACCAGCTTTGCCGCCCGCCGGATGATGTCGGCATGGCCCAGAGTCATCGGATCGAAAGTGCCCGGATAGATGCCGATGCGTTCGGATGCCCTTGTGCTCACCTGTCTCTCTCCACGATGAAGCGCGCCAATGCGCGCAGCAGCCAGGCCTCATCGCCGTGGCCTGCAAGATGCCCGATCGCCTGTTCGACCAGGGCATCGGCCTGTTCGCGCGCCTTGTCGGCCCCCATCAGGCTGACGAAGGTGGCTTTGCCCTGCCCTTCGTCCTTGCGCACCGCCTTGCCCGTCCTTTTCGGATCGCCCTCGTGATCGAGCAGGTCATCGGCGATCTGGAACGCCAGGCCGATATCGCGTGCATAGGCGCGCAAGTGCGCGCGCCCCTCGGGCGCAACGCGCCCCAGGATCGCGCCCATTTCTACCGCCGCCGCGAGCAACGCCCCGGTCTTGAGCTGTTGCAAACGGGTGACCGTGCGCAGGTCGAATGCCGCCCCCACGGCGGCCATGTCCATCATCTGCCCGCCCGCCATGCCGCTCATCCCGCTCGCCCGGGCGAGCGTTTCGACCATCTCGGCGCTGGAAAACGGATCGTTGCTGGTTGCCCGGTCCGTCAGGATCTCGAAGGCCAGCGCGTGCAGCGCATCGCCCGCAAGCACGGCGGTCGCCTGGTCGAAAGCCTTGTGCACTGTGGGCTTGCCATGGCGCATGTCATCGTCGTCCATGCAGGGCAGATCGTCATGGATCAGCGAATAGACGTGGATCGCCTCGATCGCACAGGCCGCTCGCAGCGCGGCATCGCGGTGGACGCCGAAGATTTCCGCCGTGCCGACCAGAAGCAGCGGACGAATACGTTTGCCGCTGCCGATCGCGGCATAGCGCATTGCCTCGATCAGGCGCGCGCGCGGTTCATTGGTGACGGGAAGAAAGGCATCGAACACCGAATCGATCTCGCGCTGGATGCGCAGGAACTGATCCTCCAGTCGATCGGCGTCGATTTCGGCCAGCATCGCAGATCAAACTTCGCCATCAAGCGGCACGGTGCCGCCTGGCCTGCCTTCGCGGTCAGCCACGATCCGCTCAATCCGCTGCTGCGCCGTGTCGAGCCGCGCCTGACATTGCTTGCGCAGCGCCTCGCCCCTCTCATACAGCGCGATCGATTCGTCGAGCGGAACCGCGCCGCTTTCAAGGCGTTGCACGATCTCTTCAAGCGCGGCGAGCGCCTGTTCAAAGGTGAGCTGTGAATTTTCGCCGTTCCCGCCGATGGCCTGTCCCCTTTCGCTGACAAGCATTGACCCGCACGGCGCACACGGTCAAGCTAGGATCGGCAGTAAGGAGCTGATCGATGAAGTGGGCAGCGGCCATAACAATTTCAGGTCAACCGGATAGATCATGTTCATAGGCCATTTCGCCCCGGCATTCGCTGCCGCCGCCATCAGCCCCCGCGCGCCCCGGCTTGGGACGCTGTTCATTGCCGGGCAACTGGTCGACTGGGGCTTTTTCGTGTTCGCCAGCCTGGGCATCGAGAAAATGCGGATCGAACCAGGCGCGACCGCGATGGTGCCCTTCGATCTCTATTACATGCCCTATACGCACAGCCTGCTGGGCAGCGCGGTGTGGGCGGTGATTTTCGGGCTGATCGTCACTGCCTGGCTGCGCGATGGCAAGGCAGGCACGCTTGCCGCGCTGGTTGTGCTGTCGCACTGGGCACTCGATTTCCTGACGCACCGGCCCGATCTTACGCTGGCGGGCGGAAACACGGCATACGGTTTGGGCCTGTGGAACGTTCCCGCACTGGCCATACCACTCGAACTCCTGATCACCCTGGGCGCATTCTGGTGGTACATCAGGCAGACGCGCGGGCCGATCGGCCCGCCGCTGGTGCTGCTGGTCGTATTGCTGGCGATGCAGGCGTTAAACTGGTTCGGACCGGTCCCCGCAGAGGTCAGCCTGTCGCTCTATCTGCAAGCGCTGGCCGCCTACGCCGTCGCCACGCTGCTGGCGCGCTGGGTGGGGACAAATCGCAGGCACAAACGCCCGCGGGACTAGCGACAGGGCACGCACCTCGCTAAGGGCGCGGTCATGCCTCAGATCACGCCCGAAATCGTCGAATCGCACGGGCTCAGCCCCGAGGAATATGACCGCGTGCTGCACGCGCTGGGGCGCGAGCCCAACCTTGTCGAACTGGGCATCTTCTCGGTCATGTGGAGCGAGCACTGTTCGTACAAGAGCAGCCGCCTGCACCTGAAGAAGCTGCCGACCGAAGCCCCGTGGGTGATCTGCGGCCCGGGCGAGAACGCGGGCGTGATCGACATTGGCGATAACCAGGCCGCCATCTTCAAGATGGAGAGCCACAACCACCCCAGCTATATCGAGCCATATCAGGGCGCGGCGACAGGCGTGGGCGGCATATTGCGCGATGTCTTCACCATGGGCGCGCGACCGATCGCGAATGCCAACGCGCTGCGCTTCGGGCGGCCCGATCACCCGAAGATGCAGCACCTCGTCAAGGGCGTGGTCGCGGGGATTGGCGGATACGGCAACTGCGTGGGCGTGCCGACGATTGCGGGAGAGACGAACTTCGATCCTGCCTATGACGGCAATATCCTGGTCAACGCGATGACCGTTGGCGTCGCCGACGCAGACCGGATTTTCTACAGCGCGGCAACGGGCGTGGGCAATCCGATCGTCTATGTCGGCAGCAAGACCGGGCGCGACGGCATCCACGGCGCAACCATGGCCAGCGCCGATTTCGCTGAGGATGCAGAAGCCAAGCGGCCCACGGTACAGGTTGGCGATCCCTTCACCGAGAAGCTGTTGATCGAGGCGTGCCTTGAACTGATGGCGACCGATGCGATCGTCGCGATCCAGGATATGGGCGCGGCCGGGCTGACCAGCTCCAGCGTCGAAATGGCGACGGGCGGCAAGAGCGGTATCCGGCTCGACATGAACAAGGTCCCGTGCCGCGAAGCGGGGATGACGCCTTACGAGATGATGCTGAGCGAAAGCCAGGAGCGGATGCTCATGGTGCTCAAGCCCGGCGCCGAGCAACAAGCCGAGGCGATCTTCCGCAAGTGGGAGCTCGATTTCGCGGTGATCGGCGAAGTCACCGATACGCAGCATATGGTGCTCGAATGGAACGGCGAAGTGGTGTGCGATATTCCGCTGGGCCCGCTTGCAGCCGATGCGCCGCTTTATGACCGGCCCTACCTCAGCCGCGAGGAATACAAGGCCTGGGCACAGGTCAAACCGCTGGGCGAAGTGCCCGAAAGCAGCGATATCGGCGCGGACCTGCTCAAGCTGATGGCCAGCCCGGCGCTTGCCTCCAAACGCTGGATTTACGAGCAGTATGACAGCCAGGTCGGTGCCGACACGCTCCAGACCGGCGGCGATGCAGGCGTGGTGCGTATTCACGGCACGAAGAAGGCGCTGGCGATCACCACCGATTGCACCCCGCGCTATGTCTATGCCGACCCCTACGAGGGGGGGAAGCAGGCGATTGCCGAGGCTTACCGCAACCTGTGCGCGGTGGGTGCGCGTCCGCTGGCGGTGACCAATTGCCTCAACTTCGGCAATCCGCAGCGCCCCGAGATCATGGCGCAACTGGTCCACGCGCTTGACGGCATGGGCGATGCCTGCCGCGCACTCGACTTCCCGATCGTGAGCGGGAATGTGAGCCTCTATAACGAGAGCAAGGCAACAGGCGGCGGCAGCGCAATCCTCCCCACGCCTGCAATTGGCGGGGTTGGCATCATCGAGGATTATGCGCGCATGGCCACCATCGCGCTCAAGGGCGAGGCAGAGCGAATCCTGCTGATCGGCGCGGACGGTGCGGCGGAACCGGAAATCGGCCAGTCGAAATGGCTCGAGGTTTGCCACGCGATAAAGGCGGGCGCTCCCCCTCGCGTCGATCTCGATCGCGAACGCCGCAACGGTGAATTTGTTCGGATGCTGATCGAAAGCGGATTGGTAACCGCGGTGCATGACGTCTCGGACGGCGGCATACTTGTGGCGGTGACCGAAATGGCGCTGGCTGGAAATATCGGGGCGCGGCTGCACACGACTTCGTTCGAAGATCTGGTAGACAGCGAGAGGACAAGACACGCCTGGTCGCTGTTTGCGGAAAACCAGGCGCGCTACATCGTCACCGAACCGTTGCAATTCCATGTGGTCGAAAATCTCGCACGCAACGCGGGCATCGGTTGCTGCTTCATCGGCTGGACCGGCGATGATTCTATCTGGGTGGGCCCCGACGAAGCGACTATGATTGCCGAAGTCCCCCTCACCGCCTTGCGCGCTGCGCACGAGAGTTTCTTCCGCGAGTGGATGGAGGGGTGAATAAATCACCCGCTCATGCTGAGCTTGTCGAAGCACCGCACTTTCTTCCGGCGCGTCATCTGAAGTGAAGAGCAGCCCTTCGACAAGCTCAGGGCGAACGGGGAGGATCATAATGACCGCAGGCTATTCGGGCACACCGCTGGTAAAGAAGCTCAGCCTGCGGGACGGGCAGCGCGTGTGGTTTTACGCCATGCCCGAAAGCGTTCAGGACGAGATCGACGAATATGCGCTGGATCTGATCTTCGTCGCCGATCCTGCCGCGGGCATTGACGCCGCGCATGTCTTCGTCATCGAACGCGCCGAGCTCGAACATCTGCTCACGTCCTTGCGAGGCCAGATCGCGCCCGATGGGCAGATCTGGGTCAGCTGGCCCAAACAGGCATCCAAAATGCCGACTGACATCACCGAAGACACGATCCGTGAGGTGTGCCTGCCGCTGGGGTTAGTCGATACCAAGGTCTGCGCGGTGGACGAAACCTGGTCGGGTCTCAAACTGGTGATCCGCAAGGAACTGCGCTGAGGAAAACTCAGGCCGCCAGCGTCTGCGGCTGGCGCGGGGCGAGAAGATCGTAGGGATCGATCCCCTCGCTGCTCCATACGCGGTGGCACTCATGATACCGGTCCGGCTCAGGTATGCCCAGTTTGCGGCGCGCTTCGCCAAGGTCCATCGCCAGAAGATCGGTGATCGACATCCCCACCAACGAGGGGCACGCACGCCCGGTCTGATGCGCCTGGCGCACCGCCTTGAGCACCGGAGCGCTGCTCTTGACCAGCCCCTTCATGTGCCAGGCGCCCGCATAACCAAGCAGCAGGTGCCCATGGCTGGGGTTCTGCCCGTGGGTGAACAGCAGAACGCATTGCTCGCCTAGGGCATCGCGGCCATACCCGGTGAGGACGTGCATCAGATCGTGTGTGTCGCGCAGGCGGAAGCCGTACCATTGCACCAGATCGTCATAGATCGGACGGCCCGACTTTTCCGATTCTTCCACCAGACCCGCAGCGGACAGCCCTTCACGCTCCATGAAATCGCAATAGGCATGTGCGACCGAGCCCTTGGGCAATCTGCGCAAGGCCTCGTGATCGTCAAGGATGGCAGGAAGGCTGCGCTCGCGCGCACGCAAATCTTCGCCCTGTGCACTCAGCGTCAGCGCTCGCACGCGCCGCATGAAATCCTTCGACGGTAGCGCGTCGAAAATCTTGAACACCTCGGCGGTGTTTTCCTTGTCCTTGAGCAGGATGCGAAAATGGTGCCAGGCCTTGAGCGGCTCGTACTTTGGCTTGGGGCGATCGGAAGCACGCAGCGGCGTGCCATCAGGGGCGCATTCCGTCCCGACGGCATTGGCAAGTTCTGGATCGGCGTGGGTCATCATGAGCGCCCTGTTACTGACATGATTGTCAATATATGGTTTCAATCCGCAATTGAAAAGCGCAAGTTTGCGTCTGGCCCTGTGCCTGATTCAGCGTTGCGTCCAGTCCTGTTCGGGGATGCCCAGCAACTTGAGCACGGCAGTCAGATCGCCGCGGTCGATCCACCCGTTGGCAGCGGCGCGCGCACGCGGCTTGGCATGGTAGGCAATGCCATAGGTCGCCGCCTTGATCATTGGGATGTCGTTGGCGCCGTCCCCGGTGGCGAGCGTTACCACATCGTCGCCCAATTGCGCGGCTTCCTCGACCAGTACCGATTTCTTGACGCTGCTGTCGGTGATCGAGCCGACCAGATCGCCGGTCAGCGCCCCGTCCTCGATCGCGAGGCGGTTTCCGACCACACGGTCGAAACCCAGCAAATCGGCCACTGGATCGGCGAACTGGTGGAAGCCTCCCGTTACCAGCACCGTGCGGCAGCCATGCGCCTTGAGCGTCGCCACCAAAGTGGCTGCGCCAGGCACCGGTTCGATCCGCGTATTGAGGCATTCAAGGATCGCACCTTCGGAAAGATCGCGCAGCAGCATCACCCGTTCACGCAGCGCGCTTTCGAAATCGAGTTCGCCCTGCATTGCGCGCTCGGTAATCGCGGCGATCTGGTGTTTGATCCCGGCGAAATCGGCGAGCTCGTCGATGCATTCCTGCCCGATCATGGTCGAATCCATGTCCGAGACGAACAGCCGGGGGACCGCAAAGCCCCGGTCGCTTATCAGCATCGCATCGGGGCGTATCAATTCGTCAAGGACGCGGTTCAGAACGTCCGGGTTTTCGGCGGGCCAATCGAGCTCGAACAGGTCGCCCCCGACCTGTTGCGCCGAGAATGCCACGCCTTCATCGATGAGCCACTGCGGCGGCGCTTCGAGGAAAGTTTCCATGATGGCCGGGTCTGCTATGAGGCGGGCGATGGGCACTTCTGCTACTCCGGAACCTGATAGCGATAAGCCGCCGCTCGCGCTCATTGCAGGGCCGACCGCCAGCGGCAAGAGCGAATTGGCGGTGCGACTGGCGCTGGCCCTGCGCAATCGAGGGCGCGACGGCGTTGTGATCAATGCTGACAGCGCGCAGGTCTATACCGATCTGCGCGTCCTGAGCGCGCGCCCCTCGCCAGAGGAAATGCGCGGCGTCGAGCACCGCCTGTTTGGAGCGTGGGACGGCGCAGCAGCCTGCTCGGCGGCGGATTGGGCCATTGCCGCCCGGGCCGAGATCGGGCGCGTCCAAAGTGCAGGCGCAGTGCCGATCTTGTGCGGCGGCACCGGGCTCTACCTGCGCACGCTGATGGACGGGATCGCGCCCATCCCTGAAATCGACCCGGCGATCCGCGCGGCAGTCCGCGCCATGCCGACCGAACAGGCCTATGCCGCGCTGGCGATGGAGGATCCGGAGCGTCACGCCGCGCTTGCCCCCGCTGACCGGCAGCGAATCGCGCGCGCGCTGGAGGTGGTGCGATCGACGGGCAGGCCGATGTCAGCCTGGCAGCGCGACAGCGAGGGCGGAATTGGCAAACAGGTCGATCTCCACGCAGCGGTGCTGCTACCGCGGCGCGAATGGCTTTATGAGCGCTGCGAACGGCGTTTCGAAGCGATGCTGGAACGCGGGGCCATCGCCGAGGTTGAGGCGCTGCTGGCGCGATGCCTGTCAGCCGACCTGCCCGTCATGCGCGCGATCGGCGTGCGCGAGATTGCGGCACATCTGAAAGGCGAGCTTGACCGCGCCCAAACGATCGTCGCTGGCAAGCAGGCGACGCGCCAGTATGCCAAGCGGCAATATACCTGGTTCCGCAACCAGTCGCCAGGCGCATGGTCGCGAGTTGAAGATCATAATTACGATATAGAATGCATATTCGCATCATTATTACAATCTTAGTGCTTGACACGTTATAAATGATCGCATAGCGGCATCCACATGTGGCCCGGTGTGCAGTCCCTGCACCGGGCCGCAACTTTTCTGGTCGATGCTTCGACCAAACGGGTGCACAGCGCCGCAAGGCCGTGAAGGAAGGATAGTTCGGTGGTTCAGGAGCGCAGCGGCGCGGCCATTCTGGTGGATTGCCTGGTCGAACAGGGGGTCGAATTCATTTTTGGCTATCCCGGCGGCGCGGTGCTGCCGATCTATGACCAGCTGTTCGGCGATGAGCGCATCCGCCATATCCTCGTGCGGCACGAGGCCGGCGCGGCGCACGCGGCGGAAGGCTATGCCCGCTCGACCGGAAAGCCCGGTGTGGTGCTCGTCACCTCCGGCCCCGGTGCGACCAACGCCGTCACCGGCATTGCCGACGCCTTCATGGATTCGATCCCGCTGGTGGTCATCACCGGCCAGGTGGCAACCCCGCTGATCGGCACCGATGCCTTTCAGGAGGCTGACACCGTCGGCATCACCCGCCACTGCACCAAGCACAACTATCTGGTGAAGGACCCGGCCGAGCTTAGGGCGACGATCGAGGAGGCCTTCCGTATCGCCACGTCGGGCAGGCCCGGCCCGGTGGTGGTCGATATTCCCAAGGATGTGCAGGTTGCGGTTCCTTCGCATATCGGCGCTGCCGCGCAGCCTGCGCCGCATCGCTACAATCCGCAAATGGTCGCCCCGGCAGAACAGATTGCCGAGGCAGTCGCACTGCTGGCCAAGGCCGAACGTCCGGTGTTCTATACCGGCGGCGGCGTAATCAATTCAGGCCCGGAGGCGAGCCGTCTGCTGCGCCAGTTGCAGGACTTGACCGGCGCGCCGCTCACTTCCACGCTCATGGGGCTTGGCTCCTTCCCCGCCGACCATCCCGACTGGCTGGGAATGCTGGGCATGCACGGCACGTTCGAAGCCAATATGGCGATGAACAAATGCGACGTCATGTTGTGCGTTGGCGCGCGCTTCGATGACCGGGTGACCGGGCGGCTCGACGCGTTCTCGCCCGATTCGATCAAGATCCACATCGATATCGACCGCAGCTCGATCAACAAGACCGTGCCGGTGAACCTCGGCATTGTCGGCGACTGCGCGATAGTGCTGGAGCAGTTGATCGCCGCATGGGGGACGCGCAAGCCGCGCGATCTGGGCGAATGGAAGGCGCGGATCGCGGGCTGGCGCGCGCGCGAATGCCTCGCTTACCCAGAAAAATCCGACGCCATCATGCCTCAAAAGGCGATCGAGCGGCTATATGCACTGACGCACGCGCGCGACCCCATCATCTCCACCGAAGTTGGCCAGCACCAGATGTGGGCGGCACAATATTTCCACTTCAACGATCCCAATCGCTGGCTCACCTCGGGCGGGCTGGGCACCATGGGATATGGCCTGCCCGCCGCCATCGGCGCGCAGCTGGGCAATCCCGATGCGCTGGTGATCGACATCGCGGGCGAAGCATCGATCCAGATGAACATTCAGGAACTGGGCACCGCCAGCCAGTACCGGCTGCCGGTCAAGGTGTTCATCCTCAACAACGAATATATGGGCATGGTCCGCCAATGGCAGGAACTGACCTATGAGAGCCGCTATTCGAACTCCTATTCGGACAGCCTGCCCGATTTCGTCCGGCTGGCCGAAGCCTACGGCTGGAAGGGCATCAGGATCGAGGAACCCGCCGATCTCGATGCGGGAATCGCGGCCATGCTGGTGCACGACGGGCCGGTGATGGTCGATTGCCGCGTCGCCAAAGAGGCGAACTGCCTGCCGATGATCCCATCGGGCGCTGCACATACCGAAATGATGCTCTATGGTGACCGCGTCGAAGGCACGATGGACGACGAAGCAAAGGCGCTGGTGTGATGGGTGACGCTTACCTTTCTTCCCCCTCCCCGTTGCGGGGAGGATCAAGATGATGAAGATCAAGACCGCCGCCTCCGAACGTCACGTTCTCACCATCACGGTTGACAATGAATCGGGCATCCTCGCCAAGATCGCGGGGCTGTTCACCGCGCGCGGCTACAACATCGACAGCCTGACCGTGGCCGACATCAGCGAGAACCATGCGGTCAGCCGGATCACCATCGTCACCAACGGCCCGCCGCAGGTGATCGACCAGATCGAAGCTCAGCTTGACCGGCTGGTGCCGGTGCACAAGGTCACCGATCTCACGCAGGCCGGCCCGCATGTCGAGCGCGAGCTGGCGCTGATAAAGGTCGCGGGTACGGGCAAAAAGCGCGTCGAATCCTTGCGCATTGCCGAACTGTTCCGCGCCAACGTGGTCGATACCACGATCGAAAGTTTTGTATTCGAGCTGACCGGATCGCCCGACAAGATCGACAGCTTCATCACGCTGATGCGCGAGTTGGGACTGGTCGAAGTCGGCCGCAGCGGCGTAGTGGGAATGATGCGCGGGGCGGCGGGGGTTTAGAAATTCGCCTTCCCTCTTCATTCCCGCGCAGGCGGGAATCCAGCTGCCACCGGCAGCGCGAGGGATACAAGCAAGCTGGACCCCCGCCTTCGCGGGGGTGACGAAATGGGAAGTAAGAATCAATGAAAGTTTTCTACGACGCCGATGCCGATCTGGGTCTGATCACGGGCAAGAAGATCGCAATTCTCGGTTATGGCAGCCAGGGCCATGCCCATGCGCAGAACCTGCGCGACAGCGGGGTCAAGGAAGTCGCCATTGCGCTGCGTGAAGGCTCGGCCACCGCGAAGAAGGCCGAAGGCGCGGGCTTCAAGGTGCTGTCCAATAAGGAAGCGGCCAAATGGGCCGATATCCTGATGGTGCTTGCGCCCGACGAGCATCAGGCGGCGATCTGGGAAAACGACCTTGCGGGCAACATGCGCCCCGGCAGCGCGCTCGCCTTCGCCCATGGCCTCAACATCCACTTCGGCCTGATCGAGCCGCCTGCGGATATCGACGTTATCATGATCGCGCCCAAGGGCCCCGGCCATACCGTGCGCAGCGAATACCAGAAGGGCGGCGGGGTGCCGTGCCTGATCGCGGTGCACCAGGACGCCAGCGGCGCGGCGCATGACGTGGCGCTCGCCTATGCCTCGGGCGTTGGCGGCGGGCGCTCGGGCGTGATCGAGACGAACTTCAAGGAAGAGTGCGAAACCGACCTGTTCGGCGAACAGGCGGTACTGTGCGGCGGTATCACCCACCTGATCCAGGCCGGGTTCGAAACGCTGGTCGAAGCCGGATACGCGCCCGAAATGGCCTATTTCGAATGCCTCCACGAAACCAAGCTGATCGTCGACCTGCTCTATGAAGGCGGGATCGCCAACATGCGCTATTCGATCAGCAACACCGCCGAATATGGCGACATCAAGACCGGGCCGCGCATCATCACCGATGATACCAAGGCTGAGATGAAGCGCGTGCTGGCCGACATCACCAGTGGGCGGTTCGTGAAGGAATTCGTGCTCGACAACCGCGCCGGGCAGCCCGAACTCAAAGCCAGCCGCAAGGCCGCAGCCGCGCATCCGATTGAAAAGACCGGCGCGCAGCTGCGCGCGATGATGCCGTGGATCAGCGCCAACAAGCTGGTCGACAAGGAGAAGAACTAGCGCGAAAAGGCCTGCATGCGCCTTTCCGACTGCCACAATATCGAGGATTTCCGGAAACTGGCCAAGGCGCGCCTGCCCTGGCCGGTGTTCGACTATATCGACGGGGCGGCGGATGACGAGCTGACCAAGGCGCGCAATACCGCCGCATTCGAGACGTGCGATCTGGTGCCCGACGTGCTGGCGGGTGTCGCCAATATCGACACGAGTTGCACGATTCTGGGCCGCAAAAGCGCGTTGCCGCTGATGCTCAGCCCCACCGCGCTCCAGCGGGTATTCCACTGGCAAGGCGAACTGGCGGTGGCGCGCGCGGCCGAGAAGTTCGGCCTGTGGTTCGGCATTTCCAGCCTCGCCACGCATTCGATAGAAGACATCGCGGCGGCCACCAATGGACCCAAGCTGTTCCAGCTCTATGTCCACAAGGACCGGGGACTCAACACCTCGATGATCGAGCGCTGCCAGCAGGCGGGCTTCGATGCCATGGCGCTGACGGTCGACACCATCGTTTCGGGCAAGCGCGAGCGCTGCCTGCGCAGCGGTTTCACCACCCCGCCCCGCTTTTCACCCAGCGCGCTGTGGAGCTATGCCACCCGCCCGCACTGGACGTTCGACTATGTGCTGCGCGAGAAATTCCGGCTGCCCAATCTCGACACGCATGTAAGCGAGGGCAGCGGCAAACCGGTAAGCATCGCCGACTATTTCAACACCATGCTCGATACCGCGATGGACTGGGATACCGCCGCGCGGATCAGGCAGGATTGGGGCGGCAAGTTTGCCTTGAAGGGCGTGATGAGCGCAGGCGATGCGCGCCGCGCGGTCGAGATCGGGGCCGATGCGATTCTGATCTCGAACCACGGCGGCCGTCAGCTCGACGGCAGCCGCGCGCCGTTCGATCAATTGCGCGAGATCGAAGATTGCGTCGGCGGCAAGATCGAGATCATCTGCGATGGCGGCGTGCGGCGCGGCACGCATGTTCTGAAAAGCCTGTACGCCGGGGCGACGGCGGCGAGCGGCGGGCGGCTCTACCTCTATGCCCTCGCCGCGGCGGGCCAGCCCGGCGTGGAGCGCGCCATCGCCATCCTTAAGGACGAGATCGAGCGCGGCATGCGGCTGATGGGCGTGACCCGGCTCGATCAACTGACCGCGGACAGGCTACGCTGGCGCTAGGTCGCCTCGCCGCCTCCCAATCCGCTGGACGAAAAAAGGGCGAGCCGAAGCCCGCCCCTTCCGCCCAATCCCGAAGCGTTCAGTTTGTCGCGTAATGTTCTTCCGGCGAGTGCGTCGGATAATTGGTATCGCCCTTGGCAATGAAGCCAGGGATGTCCTTGTTCCATTTCTCAGCCACAGCTTTGCTGAAATTGAGATAGAGCTTGCCGTCAACGATCTTGTAAACCTGGGGATCGCCCGGCGCGAGCGCATCATTGGCACCGATAGCCCATGCGCAATATCCGCCGTACTGCGGTGCGTACTTGGCCGGATCGGCTTCAAACATCGCTGCATTGGCCGAACTGGCGAAATGGTAGTCATAGCCCTGGTAGCGCACAACGAAGGCTTCCGAACCCTTGACCGGGGCGCCATCACCGAAATAGCTGACCGCGTCATAACCTGACAGTGCGACAGTCTCACCTGCAACCTTGGTGTAGATCGGCCCTTCAGGCTTACCGCCCAGATCGGCGAGCACATGTGTGCTTGCGCCCGCTTCAGCTTCCACTGCGGCCACTGCCTCGCTTTCCTGTGCCGAACAGGCGGCAAGCGTTGCAGACACAGCAATCAACAAGATCGTTTGTTTCATCGTCGCATTCCCTAATGTGTAACGGGGCATATCCCATTATGTCCTTGTTCGCATGGTTCGCGTGGATGCCCGGAAAAGTTTCATACAGAATTTCGATTTTTTTGAGAGCGTCGTGTTTTTCCAAATCTCTTGCCATTCACGCAATTTTGCGCAATGCAGCATGGCATGACGCGTAACGGATCGCTGCTGCTACGACTTACACGCCCTTGGGCGTGAGAGCGCGCGTGCCCTGAGCGGCGCGCGCAAGCGCCCAAGGGAAGATCGACGCCCATCCAGCCGCACCACCGTTACGAGATCACCCTGATGTCCATGCTTTCCGAGCCAAGCCGTAAGTACCGGCCCTTTGCGCAGATCAACCTGCCCGACCGGCAGTGGCCCAGCCGTGCCGTAACCGCGCCGCCGCGCTGGCTTTCGACCGATCTGCGCGACGGCAATCAGGCGATTGTCGATCCGATGGATGCGGTGAAGAAGAACCGCTTCTTCGACTTGCTGGTCGAGATTGGCCTCAAGGAAATCGAGATCGGGTTCCCCAGCGCGGGGCAGACCGAGTTCGACTTCATCTCCAGCCTCGTGAAATCGGGCCGCATCCCCGATGACGTGACCGTGCAGGTGCTGACGCAAAGCCGTGAGGACTTGATCCGCACCAGCTTTGACAGCCTCGATGGCGCGCGCGCGGCAATCGTCCATCTCTACAACGCCGTCTCGCCCGCCTGGCGCGATATCGTGTTCCGCATGTCGAAAGACGAAGTGCGCGAAATCGCGATCATGGGCGCGAAAGTGATGCGCGACGAGGCGGCAAAGCGCCCCGACACCCAATGGCATTTCGAATACAGCCCCGAAACCTTCTCGACCGCCGAACTCGATTTCAGCATCGAGGTTTGCGCTGCGGTGATGGAAGTGCTCCAGCCCACGCCCGAACACCCGATCATCCTCAACCTGCCCGCCACGGTCGAGGCGGCGACGCCCAATATCTACGCCGACCAGATCGAGTATTTCTGCCGCAACGTGCCGGGCCGTAGCAACGCGGTGATCAGCCTGCACACGCACAACGATCGCGGCACCGGTGTTGCCGCGGCGGAGCTTGGCCTGATGGCGGGCGCAGACCGGGTCGAAGGCTGTCTGTTCGGCAATGGCGAGCGCACGGGCAACTGCTGCCTCGTCACCGTCGCACTCAACATGTACACGCAGGGGATCGATCCGGGGCTTGATTTCTCGGACATCGACCGGGTGATCGAGACGGTCGAATACTGCAACGAACTGCCCGTCCATCAACGCCACCCCTATGGCGGAGAACTGGTCTTCACCGCCTTTTCGGGCAGCCATCAGGACGCGATCAAGAAAGGCTTCGAGGCGAACGAGCGGCAGAATGACGAGCTGTGGCGCGTGCCCTATCTGCCGATCGATCCTGCCGATCTTGGCCGCAGCTACGAAGCCGTGATCCGCGTCAATTCGCAGAGCGGCAAGGGCGGCTTTGCCTGGGTGCTCGAACAGGATCAGGGGCTGAAACTGCCCAAGAAGATGCAGGCCCACTTCTCGAAGCATGTGCAGCGTATGGCGGACGAGCTCGGCCGCGAGCTCAATGCGGCGGATATCTGGGATGCCTTCCGCAAGGCCTATCACGTCAAAACGCACCCCAAGCATTTCCAGCTGGTCGATTACGAGGAAGCCCGCGCGGCGGACGGCACGCGGATATTCTCCGGCACGATCGAGGTCGATGGCCGCGCGCAGAGCGTCTCAGGGCGCGGCAACGGGCTCATTTCGTCGGTGATGGCAACGCTGCGCGATGCCTTTAGCGTCGAGCTCGAGGTGATCGACTACACTGAGCACGCGCTCGGCAAGGGGACCGACGCGCGCGCCGCCGCATATCTCGAATGCCGCGCACCCGATGGCCGCACCGTTTGGGGCTGCGGCATCGACGAGGATATCGCCACCGCCAGCGTGCGCGCAGTCCTCAGCGCGGCGAACGGGGCGGCGGCGTAATTCCCGGCGCTACGTCACTTCGTGTGCCTATTTCGTGTGACTGTCGAACCATTCGAGCCAGCGCGCCATCCGGTCGGTGATGAAGCTGGGCCGTTCGATCCCGTGATATTCACCTGGATAGATCACCAGCCGCGTCTCGATCCCGCGTGACCGCAGCGCCTGATACATCTGCTCGCTGGCCAGCGTCGGCACGTTGACGTCCGCCCCGCCGACCATGAACAGCGTGGGTGTTACGATCCGGTCATTGTGCAGGAAAGGATAACTCACCCGGTCCCACGCCTCGCGGTTTTCCCACGGATAGCCCATCTCAACATCGTATTCGTAGACGTAGTGATCGGTGCCATAACCGGCATAGATATTGCCGATCGAGGCACCGCTCACCGCCGCCTGGAACCGCCTGTCGCTGGCGATAGTATAATTGGTCAGCATGCCGCCATAGGACCATCCGCCCAGCACCAGACGCTTCGGATCGGCGATGCCTTGCGCCACCGCGTGATCGACCGACGCCAGCACGTCCTCGACATCGACCGATCCCCAAGCCGCATCGATCGCCGCTGCATAGGCCTCGCCGCGCCCGGTGCTGCCGCGCGGGTTATTGTAGATTACCGCATAGCCGCGCGAGGCCATCACCACATGGTCGATGTCGAACATGAAATCGAACTGCGCCGCAGGCCCGCCGTGAATGCTGAGGATGGCGGGCAGTGGCTCCGTACCGTCGTGGCCGGGCGGGGTCATCACGAAGCCGTGAACCTGCGTCCCATCCTTGCTGGCAAAGCTTGTGCGCACCACCTTGCCCAGATCAAGCTCCGCCATCAGCGCCGCGTTGTGGCTGGTCAGCGCGCGCAGCTTGCCCTTGTCGAGCGCATAGACTTCTGCCGGGCTTGCCGGATCGGTCGAAAGCAGCGCCACGCGCCCGTTGGCGGAAGCCGTTGGCGCCGAAAGCACGCGGTCGCCTGCTGCGATCGTCGACATGGCACCATTCGCCACCACCAACCGGTCGAGCCGCTGGACCCCGTCATCCTCGATGATGAAGCGGATTTCCTTGCCATCAGGCGACCAGAACGGCTGATATACATTACGGTCGAGCGCGGCGGTGAGCATGCGCTCCTCCCCGCCCGCGGCGGGGACCATCGCCAGCACATTGGGGGCATACCAGATCAGTTCGGGATTGCCCCCGCGCAGATAGGCGATCTGGCGGCCATCGGGGCTCCATGCTGGGTATGATCCGAAACCGGGATCGCTGTCGGCCCCTTCATAGGTGGTGAGCTGGCGTGGAGTTGCGCCGGGGTTGGCGACACCGGCTGCATAGAGGTTGTAATCGGGCGAGCGCTCTGCATCAGCAAAGCGGCGCGAAGTAAATGCCACTTGCGATCCATCGGGCGACCACGAAGGCAGCGCTTCGTCGTAATCGCCATCGGTCAGCCGCTGCGCCATACCGCTGGCGACGTCATACAGCCACAGCCGCTCGCGCCGGTTGTCGAGAAATCCAGTGCCGTCGCGCTTGAACAGATAGCGGTCGATCACTAGCGGTTCGGGGCGGTCCTTCAGCTTTTCATCGCGCACCGGCTTGGGATCGAGCACCACCAGCGCCAGCAGCTTGCCGTCGGGCGAGAAGGCGTAATCGGTGATCGAACCCTTGATCCCGACGAGTGGCCGCGCCTCGCCGCCCGCCAACGGAAGCAACCAAAGCTGACTTGCTTCGTCCTCGCCTTCCTTGCCCGCGCGCGAGGAAATGAACGCGATCACCGATCCATCGGGACTGAACCTGGCGCGGCTTTCGCTTTCGCCAGCGCGGCTAGTGAGCTGGCGCTCGCCAGAGCCGTCCCATTGCGCAAGCCAGATATGGCTGACCTGTTCGTCAGCCTCGATATCGGCGGTGGTGACGGTATAGACCACTGCGCTGCCATCTGGCGCTATATCGGGCTCTGCCACATAGGCCACCTTGAGCAGGTCGGCCACGGTGGCTTCGCGGGCTTGGGCCAGGCCAGGTTGTGCCAGCAGCAAGGCGCCAAAAATCAGACCAGTCAGACGCATCGAAATCTTCCCCCCTCGTTCTGGCATCCTGTTTAACCTTCTGAAGGCCGTAGGCAATCGGCAAATCCGCAATTTCCTACGGCACTTGGGCTGCGCTAACTTTCATTCATGACTATGCCCGCGCCCTGCCCTTGCCGCCGAATTTTCCTGCATCACGGCAAGGCCGCTTTTCTTTCTTTGGACCGTGTTCCATGTGTTCCATCGTGTAGGATTTGAGGGAGAGTTACCGAGCATGGCCGAAGCGATTTCCGGACCCGAATCCATCCTTGAACCAGACTTGCCGATCATCGATCCGCATCACCATCTGTGGGATCTGCGATCGCTGCTGCCGATGTTTCCCGAGCCGCGCCATCCATTCCTCGAAACGCTGGTGGGGGCGGCGCATTACACCTTCGACCAATTGCGCACCGATCTTGAAACCGGCCACCGCATCATCGGCACCGTGTTCATGGAATGCAGCGCCTTCTATCGCGCTGGCGAAAGCGAGGCGATGAAGGTTGTTGGCGAGGTCGAGTTCGTAAACGGTGTCGCCGCGCAATCGGCGAGCGGACACTATGGCGACCTGCGCGCCTGCGCCGCGATCGTCGGCCATGCCGATCTGCTGCTGGGCGATGGCGCAGCGCCGGTGCTCGAACGCCTGCAGGCTGCCGCGCCCGATCGCTTTCGCGGTATCCGCCATTCGGCCGCGTGGGACGCCGATCCCCAAGTGCTGGGCCCGCCCTTTCATGCACCGCCGGGGCTCTATCACGACCGCATATTCCGCGAAGGGTTCGCGCATCTGGGCAGGACGGCGCTGGCATTCGATGCCTGGGTGCTCGAACCTCAACTGCCTGATGTGATCGATCTTGCCCGCGCGTTCCCCGATCAGCCGATTTGCCTCGATCATTGCGGTACGCCGCTGGGTATGGCGAGCTATTCAGGTAGGCTGGACGAGAATTTCCCCCGCTGGCGCAGCAATGTCCGCGAGCTGGCGCGCTGCGAGAACGTGGTGGTCAAGCTCGGCGGGCTCGCCATGCCATTCTGCGCAATGCCGCAGGACGGCCCCGCTGCGGGAGTTGGCTCGCTGGCGCTGGCCGATATGTGGCGCCCCTATATCGAAACCTGCATCGAGGCATTCGGGCCGGGCCGCGCGATGTTCGAAAGCAATTACCCGGTCGATCTGTGGGGCGCGACCTATCCGGTGCTGTGGAACGCCTTCAAGCGCGTCACCATGGGTGCCAGCGCGGATGAAAAGCGCGCACTTTATGCGGGCACCGCCGCGCGATTCTATGGCATCGAGCACCTCCTGCCCTCCTGAAACACTCGACAACCTGCAATCCTGCCCATAAGGCGGAAAGTCTCGGTTTCACAATGCAACGGAGTTCTCATGCCCCTGCCCGCTCCCTTTGACCGCCTTCGCCTGCCGCTGATCGGGTCGCCGCTGTTCATCGTATCGGGCCCCGAACTGGTGATCGCGCAGTGCAAGGCGGGGATCATCGGCAGCTTTCCGGCGCTCAACGCAAGGCCGCAGAGCCTGCTCGACGAATGGCTGCACCAGATCACCGAGGAGCTGGCGAAGCACAATCGCGAGAACCCGGATCGGCCAGCAGCACCCTTTGCGGTTAACCAGATCGTCCACAAGTCGAACGACCGGCTTGAAGCGGACATGGCGACCTGCGCCAAATGGCAGGTGCCGCTGGTGATCACCTCGCTCGGCGCGCGAACCGAAGTGTTCGATGCGGTGCGCGGCTGGGGCGGGATCAGCATGCACGATGTGATCAACAACCGCTTTGCCATGAAGGCGATCGAAAAGGGGGCCGACGGCCTCATCCCTGTTGCGGCGGGTGCAGGCGGCCATGCCGGCACACTCTCGCCCTTCGCCCTGATGCAGGAAATTCGCGAGTGGTTCGATGGGCTGGTCGCGCTGTCGGGCTCGATCGCCAACGGCTGGTCGATTCTGGCAGCGCAGGCGCTACGCGCCGATTTCGCCTATATGGGCAGCGCCTTCATTGCCACGAAGGAGGCCAACGCCAATGAGGCCTACAAGCAGGGCATCGTCGAAGGCAGCGCCGAAGGGATCGTTTACACCAACCTGTTTACCGGTGTGCATGGCAATTACCTGCGCTCCTCGATCCTGGCCTCTGGCCTTGATCCCGACGATCTGCCGGTGAGCGATCCGAGCAAGATGAACTTCGGCAGCGGCGGCAATACCAAGGTCAAGGCGTGGAAGGACATCTGGGGATCGGGACAGGGAGTGGGCGCGGTCAAGCAGGTCGGCAGCGTCGAGGATATGGTGGCGCGGCTTGAGCGTGAGTATCACGCGGCCAAGGCCGGGCTGGAGGCGAATTCAGACTTCCGCGCCTGGGCGAGCTAGCTCGCACTCCATAGCGATTCGGCCATGGCGTCGAGTTCGGCGAAGTCATAGCCCTGGCCCAGCGGGTCCATGCGGTTGAGGATCAGGCGGCGGCGATCTTCGAGCAGCCGCCTGCGCAGCGCCGCCTGGAGCAGGCCAAGCCGCAGCAGCGCCTCCTCCAGAGCCGCTTCGGGATCGCGCGCGACTGCGTTCGCCCAGCTTTGCTCGATCCGCCCGACGCGCTCGATCACCACCTCGTTATAGCGGCGGTGCGGGCCGCGGTGGAGCGGCAGACCGAGGCTGAGCGAGGTCTCTTCGTTTGCGGGCAGCAGCAGGCCGTTGGCACGAAAATCGTCGAACCCGATGCGCGCGCGCCCGATGCAGAAGAACATCCGCCCAAAATATCGCTCGGCCAACAATTGAAGCGGGAGAAGATGGTGACGTTGCAGCCCCGGATCGTAGCCCTCGGCTCCGGGCGCGTTGATCTTGCCAAAGGGGATAGCCTTTCGACGCCGCAGAAATCCCGATGCCCCTGGCCTGCCCTTCCCTGCTGCCATTCGCCTTATTCGTTCCGGACCCGGATCAAATGCGGATCATCCGCAAGGCGCAGGATCAGGCTCGATCCGTCCGGGCCCATGACCCGTTCATCACCAGCGATCCCCCCCGTCAGCACGAGTTGATTGATGAGGCGGATGCCCAATCTGGTCGCCGCAAGTTTGTCGGCGGCCAGCGGCGGCTCGATACACAGTTCCTGACCGATGAAGTATTCGAGCCCCACGCTTTGCAGCGCGCCATCATCGGTCTGCGAGAAGGCCGTGAGGCCCAGTGCCGGGAATGCCCCGCCATCAAGCCAGACAGTGATGGTCGATTCGAAAAAGCGCTTGCCGATGACGCTGTGCGAATGTGGCCAGACAACTGCCCGAAGGTGCTCGAAATGGCGTGCCAGATCGCGGGCAAGCGCCAACAGTTCTCTCACCACAGGCGGGCTGCGTTCGCCGCCTGCAAGATGTGGACCGGGCTGCAGAAGCAAGGCCTCGCACGAAAGAGCGGTCTCACGATCGGGAAAGTCGAAGCAATGTGCCGTCTCGGGTATCGGCGTGGGTTCGCCGGGAGCCAGCCCCACCAGATCGAAGGTCAGCCCAGAGCGCAGCAGTTCGACCCAGCGCCGTCCATCGTTGCGCCCGAACCCATTCGCATGCCCCGGCGTATCTTCCCCGACAAGCTGCGAAGCCTGAACGGCCGCCGGATCGTGCGTCAGCGAAGTTTCCGGATTGAGCGCGGCAAATTCTGCTATCGCGCCGGAATCGGGCCGGAAGCCGGAGGCAAACAGGAGCGAAATGCCCTTGGCAACCGCGTGCCCGCTGTCGATCTCGTCCGGCCTCACAATTTCCGATCGACCCTTTCCAACAAGCGATCGCGACCGCCCATATCTAGGGCAACCTTCAGCCCATGGCGAGTCTTCCTTGCTCCAGATTGGTGCAATGGGTGCTAAAAATCAAAATATTCCAAGGGACAATCCGTGTTGCAGGGCCGCGCCCAACTCTTCACACCGGGCGATCTGATCGTCGGGCACGACCTTTGGCGCAAGAATGGCCTCGGGCGTCTGGGCGTTGAAGTTGACGATCATGCATTCCGCCACGCGCTTGAGCCGCCACCCCGTGGCTATCCGGTCGAGCTGGCTCTGGGCATTCTCGCCGTCCGATCCTGCGGCAACGATGGTGGCATAGGGCCGGCCTTCGATCCTCCCCAGAACCGGATAATAGCAGCGGTCGAACATCTCTTTCATCGCGCCCGACATGCTGGCGAGGTTTTCCGGACAGACGAACAGATATCCCCCTGCCGCCAACAGATCGCCGGGCTCGACCTGTTCGGCCCGCATCAGCCGCGCGGCCTCGCCCGCCCCGCGAAATGCGGCGCTGGCCATGGCTTCGCTCGCACCGGTACGGCTGTGCCATACGATAAGAAGTTCGTGCGCTGCCATAGCATCCGCAGAAAAGCGAGGATCGCGCCCGCTTGTCAAATCTTTCCCCTGTTCGCGCGTTGTCGGCTCGGCTAGTTCTACCGCATGGCATCCCGATCGCTTTCACCTGTCCTTGGCGTGACCAACTCGCTTTCTGGCCGGGCGTGGCATTGGCGCGGCGGCAACATGGCGCTGGATGCAGGAATTGGCGGACCGGACAACGACATTCTCACCCAACTGCTTCTTGCAAGGGGCGTCGCCCCCGATGACCTGACCCGCCATGCAGCGCCCTCCTTGCGCGAATTCCTGCCCGATCCGTCCGCTTTCCTCGACATGGATCTGGCCGCCGAGCGGCTGGCCCAGGCGATCCTTGGCGGTGAAAGGATCACGATTTATGGCGATTACGACGTCGATGGTGCAACCAGCGCCGCGCTGCTGATCGACCTGCTGCGCCAGCTTGGAGTCGCAGCCGAATATTACATCCCTGACCGGCTGCTCGAGGGATATGGCCCCAGCGGCGAGGCACTGGTGCGGTTGGCCGAGCAGGGATCGAGTCTGGTGGTCACGGTCGATTGCGGGGCTATGGCCTTCGATGCGCTGCGGCAAGCGCGCGAGGCCGGGCTCGACGTGATCGTGGTCGATCACCACAAATGTGCGGCTGAAATCCCGCCAGCAGTGGCCCTGGTCAATCCCAACCGGCTGGACGAGAGCGATCTGGCCGCGAGCCACGGGCATCTCGCCGCGGTAGGGGTGGCCTTCCTGCTGGCGATTGCACTGGTCAGAACGCTGCGCAGCCGCGATTATTTCGCCGGTCGGCAGGAGCCTGACCTGATGCGGCTGCTTGATCTGGTGGCGCTGGGAACGGTCGCCGATGTCGCGATGTTGCGCGGGCTCAACCGCGCCTTCGTCACGCAGGGACTCAAGATCATGGCCCGGCGCCAGCGGATCGGCATGGCGGCGCTGATCGACGCAAGCCGGATCACCCGCGCCCCGCAATCGAGCGATCTGGGTTTCGCGCTGGGTCCGCGGATCAATGCCGGGGGGCGCGTGGGCGAATCGACGTTGGGCGTGCGATTGCTGACCACCAACGATCCCGACGAAGCGCGCGAAATCGCCGCGCAGCTTTCAGCGCTCAACGACGAGCGCCGGGTGATCGAGGCCGAAGTGCAGGAAGCCGCCGAAGCGCAGATCGCCAGCATGGACAATCATTCGGTCCAGATTTTCTCAGGCGAAGGCTGGCACCCGGGCGTGATCGGCATTGTCGCGGGTCGGCTCAAGGAAAAGACCGGCAAGCCTGCCTTCGTGATTGCACTCGACCGCGAAACCGGCCTGGGCAAGGGATCGGGCCGCTCGATCACCGGCGTTGATCTGGGCGCCGCGGTGATCGCCGCCAAGGATGCCGGCCTGCTGAAGGCAGGCGGCGGACACGCGATGGCGGCAGGGATCACGATCGAGCCGGAACATCTGCGCCCGTTCGCGGAATTTCTCGAGCAGCGCCTCGCCGCAAAGATCGATGCAGCGCGCGCGAATCGGGTGCTCGAACTCGATCTCAGCATCGCGCCGGGCGGCATGGTGCCCGATCTGGTGGAGGTATTGGAGCAGGCCGCTCCCTTCGGGGTCGGCTGGCCCGCACCGCGCATCGCGGTAGGGCCGGTGCGGATCGTCAAGGCGGATGTCGTGGGCAGCGATCACCTGCGGGTCATTGCCGCAGGTGATGATGGAAGGTCGTTCAAGGGAATCGCCTTTCGCGCTGCCACCAGCGAAATGGGGCAGACGCTTCTTCACCGCTCATCCGGAAGGCGATTTCATCTTTCGGGGCGCGCCAAGATCGACGATTGGGGCAACCGGCCGGCAGTCGAACTGCATCTCGACGATGCGGCATTTGCCGACTGAACGCTGCTAGGGCTTGACCCTTGTGGCCCGCGCTCCTAAAGGCGCGGCCTGCCCGACGGCGCACACCGGACGGCCCCTTCGTCTAGCGGTCCAGGACGCGGCCCTTTCACGGCTGAAACACGGGTTCGATTCCCGTAGGGGTCACCATTGTTCGCATCGGCTCGGCCCCTTCGTCTAGCGGTCAGGACGCGGCCCTCTCACGGCTGAAACACGGGTTCGATTCCCGTAGGGGTCACCACTTCCGGCACTTGCACCGAATAGGTGCCGCTCGCTCTGGCGCACATTTCCTCCATTCTGGCTTTTCAGCGGCAAGGCATCTGGTATGGCGCGATGGCGATGGATAGCCGTTTGCCCCTTCCTGTAACCGGTCTCGCGATTGCGCTGATAACGTCGTTCGCGCTGTTGTTCGCCGGCGTCGAACCGGCACTGGCTATCGCGGTCCTTGTCCTTTGGGGCGGTTCGCTGTTTCTCTCCACAGCCCGTCCTCCCGAAACCAGGCCTGCCGGGAATGGCAAGACCCAGGCCCGCGACGCCGTGCGCGAACTGATCGAGCATTCCGCAATTCCCATGCTGCTCACCGAAGGCGAACGGATTGCGGTTGCGAACCAGGCGGCGCTCGAAGTGCTGGGCGAACATGTGCTGGGGCAGGACACCCGCATGGCCTTCCGCCAGCCCGAAGCCATCGCCCTGCTCAGCCAGCCGGGTAACGGCAGCACAACGATACAAGGGCTGGCCCGCAGACGCGATATCTGGCGGATGAACCGCCAGCAGATGGATGAAGGCATGGTGGTGATCGAACTGATCAACCAGACCGCCGAAGCCGACATCAGCCGCGCTCATACCGATTTCGTAGCCAATGCCAGCCACGAATTGCGCACACCCCTCGCAGCGATCATCGGTTATGTCGAAACGCTCAGCGATGTCGAGAATGAGCTTGATTCAAAGACATCGAGGCGCTTCCTCGACACTATTCTGCGCGAGGCTAGGCGGCTGCAAAGCCTGGTCAGCGACCTGATGTCGCTCTCTCGCATCGAGGCGGAAAAACATGATCGGCCGAACGCGGTGGTCGATCTTGCGTCATTGGTGGAGCGCGCTGCCCGCGATGTCGCCGGGCAAGACCGCGCGGGCAGGCTTGATCTCGAGTTGAAGGCGGCCCCGGCGATACTTGGCGATCACCAACAGCTGGAGCAGATGGTCCGCAACCTGGTCGACAACGCCTTCAAATATGGCGCCGCCGATACCGACGTGACAGTCGTGCTTGAAATCGGGCCGAACGGGAACGCCCGATTGAGCGTATGCGATAAGGGCGAAGGCATAGCGCCCGAGCACATTCCGCATCTGACACGGCGCTTCTATCGCACCGATCCGGGGCGCAGCCGTGCCTCTGGTGGAACCGGCCTGGGCCTCGCCATCGTCAAACATATCGTGGAACGCCACCATGGTCGTCTCGACATTGCAAGCGAACTCGGCAAAGGCACCTGCGTGACGGTGCGCATTCCGGTTCTGCCGGACAAGCAAGGTACGCCGTCATGAAACTGTCATATTTCTCCAACATCGATCAACCGACAGATTTGAAATCCGTTTGCCGGGTTTGTGTGTGAAGGCTGCACTTCGCATCAACCGAAACCCGGTCGAATTCATTAATTGAGGTAAAGCCAAAACCTTGTTGACGCCGATCACCCTCCTCCTGATTGCCAGCGGCCTGGGTTTGATCGGGTGGCTGGCGGGCCGCGGCCGTGCGTGGAGCTTCCAGCGCGTCAACGGCGCCCGGGTGCTGGCTGCACGCCCCAATTATCATGGCTGGTATGTGGCGCTTTGGGTCCTGGTGCCCGCAGCCGCTTTCGTGCTTGCCTGGTCGCTGATCGCTCCGCAGCTTATCCTGCAATCGGTGCTCGCATCGGATGCAGCGCAAAACCTGCCCCAATTCGGCATCGAACGCGACGCCATCCTGTCTGAGGCGAAGGCGGCTGCAAGCGGCCAGACGGCAGCCTTCTTCAACCAGAAGGCGGAACCTCTGGTCGCACCGTTCAAACTGGCCGCTTCGCGCTTTGGCCTGATCGGGCTGGTCACGACGCTGCTGATTGCCTTCGCCGGCGGCAGCTTCGCGTTCCTGCGGATCAGACCCGACTTCAGGGCGCGCTCGCGGGTCGAACGGGTCGTCATGGCGGTGCTGTTGGTGGCATCAATGGTGGCGATCCTCACGACCTTCGGCATTTTTGTCAGCCTGGTGTTCGAAACTGTCCGCTTTTTCGGCATGGTCAGCCCGGTCGATTTCCTGTTCGGGACTTACTGGGGCCCCGATCCGATGGGCAGCGCGAGCAATATCGATGTGTCGCGCTATGGTGCGATTCCGCTGTTCTGGGGCACAATCTATATCGGGGCGATCATCGCCATGGTCGTGGCAATCCCACTGGGCCTGATGAGCGCGATCTACCTCACCCAATATGCCGCACCCAACATGCGTGCCTGGGTAAAGCCGGCGCTGGAGATCCTCGCGGGTGTTCCAACCGTCGTCTATGGCTATTTCGCGGCGCTCACCGTTGCCCCGGCAATCCGTGATGCCGCCCTGGGCGTCGGAATAAGTAGCGCATCGAGCGAGAGCGCGTTGGCCGCGGGCCTGGTAATGGGAGTGATGATCATCCCCTTTGTCTCGTCGATGGCGGATGATTCGATTGCCGCCGTGCCGCAGGCGATGCGCGATGGTAGCTTAGCGATGGGCGCAACGACGTCAGAGACCATCCGTAAGGTGATCATCCCGGCGGCCCTGCCGGGGATAGTCGCCGGCGTCATGCTGGCGATAAGCCGCGCGATCGGTGAAACCATGATCGTCGTGATGGCAGCAGGCGCCGCCGCCAATCTCACCGCCAATCCATTGGAAGCGATGACCACGGTGACCTTCCAGATCGTCGCCATGCTGACCGGCGAAGGCAGCTTCGATCACCCCGCAACGCTGAGCGCGTTTGCGCTCGGCTTTGTCCTGTTCATGGTCACGCTGGGCCTCAATTTCATCGCCTTGCACGTCGTCAAGCGGTTCAGGGAAGCCTATGAGTAAGCCCGCCCTGCTCACCGCCCGCACCGATGCTTTCGCCCTGCGGTTGCGCAAACGCTATGCCGCAGAGCGCCGGTTCAGGCTTGCGGGCCTTTCGGCGATCCTGGCGTCGGTTGCCGTGCTGATTTTCCTGCTGGTGACGATGACGCTCAACGGCATCGGCGGATTTCAGCGGGCCGAACTGGCGGTCACCATCGATTTCCCCGAATCGGGAATCGTGGCCAATCCCGCCGCCATGAACGGCCCCGGCGCTCTCCAGACGCTCGAGATCCAGGGCCTGCCCCAGGTCGTGAGCTTCTACGCGGATGAATCGCTTGGGCCTGAGGCGGCGGGCGAATTGAGTGGCCAGGCGTGGCGTGAAGTGGCCGCGGCACTGATCCGCGATCCCGAACTGGCGCAGGGCACCCACACGTTCGAACTGGCCGCAAGCGCCAGACTGGCAGCAGCGCTCGATGGAGAGGGGGCGGCCGACACGCAAGCGCTCGCACACAAGCTGACGGCCGAGAAGAAATTGGCGGAGAATTTCGATTCGGGCTTTCTCGCCCGGTCGGATGCGACCGACCCGCAAGCGGCAGGCATCTGGGGTGCGCTCAAGGGTTCGATCCTGACAATGATCGTGACCTTGCTGATGGCCTTCCCCATCGGCGTTCTGGCGGCGCTCTACCTCGAGGAATACGCTCCCAGGAACCGCTGGACAGACCTGATCGAGGTATCGATCAACAATCTGGCGGCGGTACCTTCCATCATCTTCGGCCTGCTGGGACTTGCTGTGTTCCTGTGGATCTTCCCCAATTACCGCTCGGCCCCGCTGATCGGCGGTATGACGCTGGCGCTGATGACCATGCCGGTCATCGTGATATCGGGCCGAAATGCCATCAAGGCCGTACCCCCTTCGATCCGCGACGGGGCGCTGGCAATCGGTGCATCGCCGATCCAGGTGGTGTTCCACCATGTGCTGCCGCTGGCGTTGCCCGGCATTCTGACCGGCGCGATCATCGGCATGGCCCGCGCACTGGGCGAAACTGCGCCGTTGCTGATGATCGGCATGCGCGCCTTTGTGGCCAGTCCGCCTGATGGGTTCACTTCGCCCGCCACCGTGCTACCGGTGCAAATCTTTCTGTGGTCTGACGAAATCGATCGCGGTTTTGTCGAACGCACCAGTGCGGCTATCATCGTGCTGCTGCTGTTCCTCCTGCTGATGAACGGCCTCGCAATCTACCTGCGCAACAAATACGAGAAGAAGTGGTGACAGTCATCCATCCCAACCTGGAACCGGTCGAGGCCAAGATGCGTGCCTCGAATGTCTCGGTCTATTACGGCGACAAGATGGCGATCGACGATGTTTCGATCGATATTCCCGCGCGTTTCGTGACTGCCTTCATCGGGCCGTCGGGTTGCGGCAAATCGACCTTCCTGCGCACGCTCAACCGCATGAACGACACGATCCCGTCTGCCCGTGTGGAAGGCCGGATCGAGCTGGATGGTGAAGACGTCTATTCGTCGAACATGGACGTGGTCCAGTTGCGGGCACGGGTGGGCATGGTGTTCCAGAAGCCCAACCCCTTCCCCAAGTCGATCTATGACAACGTCGCCTACGGCCCGCGCATTCATGGACTGGCTGAAAGGAAGGACGATCTCGACGCGATCGTCGAAAAGTCGCTGCGTCGGGCCGGCCTGTGGGATGAAGTCAACGACCGAATGGGCGATTCGGGCACTGCGCTTTCTGGCGGGCAACAGCAGCGCCTCTGCATTGCCCGGGCCATTGCGGTCGATCCGGAAGTGATCCTGATGGACGAACCCTGCTCGGCGCTCGATCCGATTGCCACCGCGCGGATCGAGGAACTGATCGACGAATTATCCGATCGCTACGCCATCGTGATCGTCACGCATTCGATGCAACAGGCCGCCCGTGTATCGCAGAGAACGGCCTTTTTCCATCTCGGAAAGATGGTAGAGTACGGTCATACTTCCGACATATTCACCAATCCGATCGAGAAGCGCACTCAAGATTACATCACAGGACGTTACGGCTAATGGCAGAACACACGGTCAAGGCATTCGATGCCGACATCACCCGGTTGCGCGGCCTGATTGCCGAGATGGGTGGGCTGTCCGAGGTCGCGATCCAGGAAGCGCTCGACGCGCTGGTTCGCGGCGACGAGGATCTGGCCGACCGGATCATCAGCCGCGACAAGAAGATCGACGAGCTGGAAATGGAAGTCGACAAGCTCGCGGTGCGGATCATCGCGCTGCGTGCACCGATGGCTGACGATCTGCGCGAGGTGATCGCCGCGCTCAAGATTGCAGGCGTAGTCGAACGGATCGGCGATTACGCCAAGAACATCGCGCGCCGGATCGGCAAGATCGAGGGCCGCAGCCACTTCGAACCGCTGACCCTGCTGCCCGCCATGGGCGAACTGGCGAGCGAAATGGTGCACGACGTGCTGACCGCATATGCCGCGCGCGATCCGCAGTTGGCACTCGAAGTGATTGCCGCCGACGCCAAGGTCGATGCATTCTACAACAGCATATTTCGCAATGTCGTAAGTTACATGGTGGAAAACCCTGCGACCATTTCGAGCGCGGCCCAGCTGCTGTTCGTCGCGCGCAATATCGAACGGATCGGAGACCATGCGACCAATGTGGCCGAGATGGTGCATTTTGCCGCCACTGGCGATTACCCGCCCGACGCTGATGGCTGACGCTTTCCTGTCGTGAAGCTGTAACAATGCGGGTGTCAGGTGCAGGCCAGACACAAAGGGGTTGAAACCGATGTCCGCCGCAAAGCTGCTGTTGGTAGAAGACGATCCTGCGCTTTCCGAGTTGCTGGAATATCGCTTCCGCAACGAAGGCTATGACGTGCGGTGCACCTCCGACGGGGATGAGGCACTGCTGCTGTCGCGCGAAGAAGTGCCCGATCTGGTCATTCTCGACTGGATGATCGACGGGACGAGCGGGATCGAGGTCTGCCGCCGTTTGCGCCGCGAGAAGGAAACCGCGCACGTCCCGATCATCATGCTCACCGCGCGCGATGCAGAGGACGATCGGGTGCGGGGGCTGGAAACCGGTGCCGACGACTACCTGACCAAACCTTTCAGCCCGCGCGAATTGCTGGCCCGTGTGGCGGCGGTGATGCGGCGTATCCGCCCTGCCCTTGCAGGCGAAACCATCGAGGTGGGAGATCTGTCGCTCGATCCGGTCGCGCACCGGGTCAAACGCAAGGGGCAGCCGCTGCGGCTCGGCCCCACCGAGTATCGCCTGCTCAAATTCTTCATGGAGAGCCCTGGGCGGGTGTTCAGCCGCGGCCAGTTGCTCGACGGGGTTTGGGGAAATAGCAGCGAAATCGAGCTGCGCACCGTGGATGTGCATATTCGCCGCCTGCGCAAGGCGATCGAGATTGACGGCTCGCGCGATCCCATCCGCACGGTACGTTCGGCGGGATACTCGTTGGAAGGGGCGCCCGCCACCGGATAGGCGAACCCCGGGGAACATCGCATGGCTGGGGGACAGCCATCCGGTTGCATCCTTTGGCGGTATTACGTCTTTGCCTGCACCTTGCAGATATGATCGAGCACAGCCGGATGGAGCCTGCCGTCGAAGGCGACGCCGGCGTATTCGTTGTCGACCCACGCGACCGTGCCCAACGGAGTCTTGAAACCGGCGATCTTGAGGTTGACCGTTTCCCCGGCGGTCACGAAGCCGTGGCGTCCCTTGATCTTGCAGCCGCCTTCGGACAGATCGAACAGATCGACATAGACCTGGCGCGAGCGCACCCGCCCATCGACAAGGACCCGCATCTGCCTGCGGTCGGAAACCCGCGGAATCTCGAACTTGTTCATGCTCCGCCTTGTGGCAGAATTTGGTAAACGATTTGTGCCTAGAAATTATCCCTAGATTCGATCGACACTCACCCTGGCCCCACTAGCCTTGGCGCGCACCGCGCCGCAGGTGATCGAGCGACAGCCGATCATCCTCGACAAAGGCGAGCAGCACCAACGACGCAGCAGCCATGCCCAGCGAGGGGAAGAACAGGATCTGGCTGCTCTCACGGTCGAGCAGCCACATGCCGAAAGGGTCGAGCAGATATTTCCAGATCGACAGCGCGCCAAAAACGAGCACCACCGCCTGCGCCGTGTAGGCAACGCGGCGCCACAGCCCCGCGATCGTGAGCAGGCCAACGACCAGCAGGATCGCGCCCCAGCCCAACTGGATCGCATGCGCGGCCCCCAGACCCGCATAGTATGTCTCGCTGACATGGGCACCCACTTCCGGCTTGACGACACGGACCAGCCCCCAGATCACCAGCAGCAGGCCAGTGGCGACGCGCAAAAACAACAGGCTGTAGGCTTTCATCGGCTTCACTCCCTCGATTCCCCGGCTTCCCGCCGCGGGCGATGCTGTAGAACACATTGAACCTGGGTGGTAATTGCTTTCAGCCGGTTGGACAAGGCGTTCACTGGCGCCGATCGGTGCAAATTGCCCGTACACACCTGCCACATGTCAGCGCGCGCCGAACCTCGGCACCTTGTGCACAGCGGCGGTGATGATCGCCCCCAACACCAACCCCGCTGCCGCGCTGATCGCCGCATAGGTCAACCAGCCCAGCATACCGCCCAGCGGACCCATCGCTTGCGCCACCGCATGCTCGGCGCCGTGCACCAGGTCATAGGCGAAGTTCCAGCCAAGTTCGTGCGTTCCATGGAGGATGATTCCGCCGCCGACCCACAGCATGGCAACCGTGCCTACGGCCGAAAGCAGGGTCAGCAGGATGGGCATAGCATGAAGCAGAAAACGGCCGAGGCGCCGTTCAACGGCAGTGTGCCGCTGCTCGGCGAGGTGCAGGCCGACATCGTCCATCTTCACGATCAGTGCGACCGCACCATAGACCGCAATGGTAATCGCGATGCCTACCACCGCGAGCACTCCGGCGCGGACAATCAATTCCTCCGCTGCGACCTCGCTCAGCGTGATCGCCATGATCTCAGCTGAAAGGATCAGGTCGGTGCGGATCGCGCCCGAAACGCGCGCGCGCTCGAACGCGACGGGATCCTCGATGACGTCTTCCAGCGTCGCGCCGTGTTTCTCCCCGCCAAGCTTCTCGATCACCTTTTCCGCGCCTTCATAGCACAGGAATGCGCCGCCCAGCATCAGCAGCGGCACGATCGCCCAGGGCAGGAACTCGCTCAGCAGCAGCGCGGCAGGGAGCAGGATGAGCAGCTTGTTCTTGAGGCTGCCGACGGCAATCTTGCCGATGATCGGCAATTCGCGCGCTGGTGAAAGCCCGGTGACATAGCCGGGGGTGACCGCCGCATCGTCGATCACCACGCCCGCCGCCTTCGATCCAGCCTTGCCCGCCGCAACGCTGACATCATCGACCGAAGCTGCCGCCGCGCGCGCGATCAGCGAAACATCGTCGAGCAGGGCGACAAGGCCTGTAGGCATGTGAGGATTCCCGGTTGCAGTGACGAACAGCCGGTCTGTGCCGACTGCTCCGCGTCCGGGCAAGTCCCATTCGCGCTTGCATTCGCGGGCAAACCGGCTATGGGCGCACATCCCTGCGTCGGCCGGCATTTTTGCCCGATGCCGATGCGGGATTTGTGAAGAAAGCCGGAGGGGCCCCCGCATGGTGCGGGATCAGCCAGCGATCGGCAGTGTGAAAGGACCAGGTACATGCCGCTTTACGAGCATGTTTTCTTGGCGCGTCAGGACCTCAGTCAGGCCCAGGTTGACGCGCTGGCGGCGCAAGCCACCGAAATCGTCGAGAGCAATCAGGGCAAAGTCACCAAGACCGAAACCTGGGGCCTCAAATCCCTCGCCTACAAGATCGACCGCAACCGCAAGGCGCACTTCGTCCTGCTCAACATCGATGCTTCCGGTCCAGTGATCCAGGAGCTTGAGCGGCAGACACGCATCAACGAGGACGTCATCCGCTATATGACGGTGCGCGTTGATGCGCATGAGGAAGGCCCATCGGCGATGATGCGCAAGCAGGACCGCGAACGCAAGCGGCGCGACCGCGAGGAGTACGAATAATGGCCCGCCCGTTTTTCCGCCGCCGCAAGAGCTGCCCGTTCGAGGGCAAGAACGCGCCGAAGATCGATTACAAGGACGTCCGCCTGCTGCAGGGCTTCATGTCCGAACGCGGCAAGATCGTTCCAAGCCGCATCACCGCAGTATCGGCCAAGCGCCAGCGCGAACTCGCCAAGGCGATCAAGCGCGCGCGCCACATCGGCCTGCTGCCCTACCTCGTGAAGTAAGGGGAGCAAGAGATCATGGAAATCATCCTCCTCGAACGGATCGAAAAACTCGGCACAATCGGCGACGTCGTCAATGTGCGCGATGGCTATGCCCGCAACTTCCTGCTGCCGCAGAAGAAGGCGCTGCGCGCCAACGATGCCAACCGCAAGGTGTTCGAAGCCAGCCGCGAGCGGCTCGAAACCGACAATGCCGAACGGCGCACCGAAGCCGAAAAGCAGGGCAAGACGCTCGACGGAGCGCAGGTCGTACTGATCCGCGCGGCGTCGAATGCCGGGCATCTTTACGGGTCGGTCAACGTCCGCGACATCGTTGCGGGCCTCGCCGAACAGGGCCACGACGTCGACAAGCGCCAGGTCATCATGGGCAGCCCGATCAAGATGCTGGGCGTCCACACCGTGACCGTCGCGCTGCATCCTGAAGTTCGCGTTACCGTAACGGCCAATGTCGCGCGCAGCGATGACGAGGCCGAATTGCAGAGCAAGGGCGTGGACGTGCTGGCGCAGATGTTCGAGGAAGAACATGCTGCCGCCGCGCACGAAGGCTTCCAGGAAGCGATCGATCCGACGCTGGAGCCGGGCGAAATTCCTGCCGATATGCTCGACGCGCCGGCTGGCGACGATGCGGAGGATGCGGCCTGACCGGCCTTTTCCTCTCCCCAACAACAGAAGGCGCGGTCGAAAGGTCGCGCCTTTTTTGTAAGCGGTGTCATGACGAGGTCATGGCGATATTTGAAAAAACAATAATGTGGAGTAGCGTGAGCCGATGGAGCTGGTCGACAACATCATTGCCCAATTGAAGCAAATCCATGACACGGCGGTCGCCACTCTGCGGGCCGATGTCATCGCCTTTGCCACCGCGGGTACCATCCCTCCCGCGCACAAGCGCGTGGATGGCAGCTATGCCTACCCGCAGCTGAGCATCCATTTCGAAGGCAAGGGCGAACCGAGCGACCGTTCGCGCGCGTTTGGTCGCCTGGAAAAGCCTGGCACCTATTCGACAACCATAACGCGCCCCGCGCTCTTTTCCGGCTATCTCAAGGAGCAGCTGGAAATGATCGCGCGCGACTACGAGGTGCGCTACGAAGTTGTCTCTTCACGCCAGGAAATCCCCTTCCCCTATGTGCTCGACGGCGATCATGGCGCCGCGATGGCGGGGCTGGCAGCGCAGGATATCGCCCGCCATTTCCCGGCGACCGATCTGGCGTTGATCGGGGACGAGCTGGCTGACGGATACGATTTCGATTTTCCAGAGTCCGATCTTCCGCTGGCACTGTTCGACGGGCTGCGCACCGATTATTCGCTGGCGCGCCTTGCGCACTACACCGGCACGCGGACCGAGGATTTCCAGCACTTCGTACTGTTCACCAACTATCACCGCTATGTCGATGAATTCGTTGACTGGGCGGCACGGCAGATCGGCAATGACGGCTATACCGCGCTGACCGGTGCCGGCGGGCTCGATATCCGCGAGCACTGCGTCAATGCCCGCGACCAGTTGTCGGACACTGCCTGGCGCCGCCACCAGATGCCGGCCTACCACCTGATCCGCGGCGATCGCTGCGGGATTACGCTGGTCAATATCGGGGTCGGCCCTTCCAACGCCAAGACGATATGCGACCACATCGCGGTGTTGCGCCCGCATGCGTGGCTGATGATCGGCCATTGCGGCGGCCTGCGCTCGACGCAGAAGATCGGCGATTTCGTGCTCGCGCACGCCTATCTGCGCGACGATCATGTGCTCGATAGCGTGCTGCCGCCCGAAATCCCCATTCCCCCCATCGCCGAGGTCCAGCAGGCGCTCGCGGGCGCGGCAGAGGTGGTATCGGGGACGCAAGGTGCCAACCTCAAGCAGCGCATGCGCACCGGCACCGTCGTCACCACTGACGACCGCAACTGGGAGCTGCTCTATTCGAGTTCGGCCAAGCGTTTCTCGCAAAGCCGCGCGATCGCAATCGAGATGGAAAGCGCAACCATCGCCGCGCAGGGTTATCGTTTCCGCGTCCCTTATGGCACCTTGCTGTGCGTCAGCGACAAGCCGCTGCACGGCGAGATCAAGCTGCCCGGACAGGCCAACAAGTTCTATGAAGAGGCGATTGCCGCGCACCTGCAAATGGGCATCGTCGCCTGCAAGCGGCTGCGTGACGAGGGCGACCGGCTGCACAGCCGCAAACTGCGCGCCTTCAACGAACCTCCCTTCAGGTAAACCGGCCAGCGGTTATTCGGCCGCCGCGTTTTCCTCGGCGAAGGCGATCTCCGAAGCGCTATCAAGCGTTGCCCCGAATTCGCGCATTGCCCTCAAGAACACCTTGGTGGGGATACCGTCGCCTGTCAGGATATCCCAGGCGATCCACGGATCACCCTCCTTGTCGAGATAGACTGCGGCAAACCGGAACTTCTCGGCAATCTTCATCGACTCATCACCGTTCCACGGAGTGGCCCGGTCGAACCCGGCCTCCAGCCGCAGGGCGTCACAGCCCTGGTGTGTCGTTTCGTCGCAGCCATAGAAATAGATCGTGGTCGGCCAGCCGCCCAGCTCGGTCTTGATCATGGGATCGCCCAGATCATCGGTTTCGATGATGGCCTTGTAACCGGCGAATTCGAGCACTTCGGCAATTGCGCCGGGATCGGCCGCGCTCACGCTGCCTGCCGGGGCCGCCGCCAGCGCGCCCGCCGCCTGCATGGCCAGAACCGCCGCAATAACTGCCTTCTTCATTTGCATATCCCCAGTTGCGAAGATGGGCCTACCCCTTCCCCTTGGTGCCTGTCTTGCCCAATTTCGCATTCTCTTCAATGAACTTGATGATCAAGCCCGCCACATCCTTGCCGGTTGCAACTTCGATCCCTTCAAGTCCGGGCGATGAATTGATCTCCATTATCACCGGCCCGTGGTTGCTGCGCAGCATATCCACCCCGCAGACATTGAGCCCCATGTGTTTGGCCGCGCGCAGAGCCGTTGTGCGCTCCTCAGGAGTGATCTTGACCAGTTCTGCACTGCCGCCGCGGTGAAGGTTCGAGCGGAACTCGTCGGGCGATCCGGTGCGCTTCATCGCCGCGACCACCTTGCCGCCCACCACCAGCGCGCGGATATCGGTGCCGCCGGCCTCCTTGATGAATTCCTGCACCAGAATGTTGACATTGGCCCCGCGGAACGCCTCGACCACAGATTTGGCGCTGGACATGGTTTCGGCCAGCACCACGCCGATCCCCTGCGTCCCTTCGAGCAGCTTGATCACCACCGGCGGGCCGTTGACCGCGCGGATCAGTTCTTCTGCCTGCTTGGGGTCGTTGGCATAGGCCGTCAGCGGCAGGCCGATTCCGTGCTTGGCCAGGATCTGCATACTGCGCAGCTTGTCGCGGCTGCGCCCGATGGCAACGCTTTCGTTAAGCGACCACACTCCGCCCATTTCGAACTGGCGCAGGATTGCGAGGCCATAATGCGTGATCGACGCACCGATGCGCGGGATGATCGCGTCATAACCGCGCAAGGTCTGCCCATTGTAGCTCACCGTGGGCCGATGGCTGGCGATGTTGACGGTGCAGCGCAGCGTGTTGAGCACGTCGATTTCGTGACCGCGCGCCTCAGCAGCCTCGACAAGGCGCTGGTGCGAATAGAGATTCGCATTGCGCGCAAGCATGGCGATCTTCATCGGCGTGTGTCCTTGTTTGCGCTGGCGGGCACGCTGTAGCGCCTGGATTGCAGGAATGACCGGTCCGAATCGACCAGAAACCTTCCTTTAATCGCGGTCCTGCCAATCAAAATGGGAAATTTCATGTCAGACCGGTCAGCCAGGCTGAATTGCGTATCGATCACCTGTTCTCCGATCACGATCTGCGCCGTGATGATGCAGCGCTGTTCGGTCACGCCGTTGGAACTGGTGATCGCGCGCTGGTCGACAATCGGCGCCTCGCAGGTCGGGCCGCGGCCTCCCCCTTGTCCCAGATCGAGCACAAATCGCGCCCAATCCGCATGATCGCGGGTGAAACGCTTGATCCCGGTGGCGTGGAGCGCGGAGGTGAACGCACCGGTATCGACCTTGGCGATGATCGGGGCATCGCCAAAGGCGGGCAGCCGCACCATCTCGCGCCATCCCACAAGCGGTAACTGCCGCTGCGTCTTGCGCATGATCACCAGCCTTGCGGCTTGCCCTTGTTCTGTTCCTCAAGCCATTTCATGAGCGGGGCGAAATATTCGGCCATCGCCTTGCCGCTCATCTGACGCTCGCCGGTAAAGGCCTCGAGCGCATCGGGCCAAGGCTTCGATGCGCCCATTTCGAGCATGGCATTGAGGTTCCTGCCTACCGCTTCATTGCCATAGAACGAACAGCGGTGCAGCGGCCCCTTCCACCCCGCCTGATCGCAGGCCGCCTTGTAGAACTGGAACTGCAGGATACGGGCGAGGAAATAGCGCGTGTAGGGAACATTGCCCGGAACGTGGTATTTCGCGCCCGGATCGAATGAAGCCTCTCCGCGCGGAACCGGCGGAACGATACCCTGATACTGGTAGCGCAGCGTGGTCCACGCCTCGTTATAATCCGCCGGTGCGACCGATCCGTCGAACAGGCTCCAACGATAACGGTCAACCATCAGCCCGAAGGGCAGGAAGGCGACCTTGTCCATCGCCTCGCGCAGCAGCAGGCCGATATCCTTGTCGGCACTGGGAACATCGGCGCGATCGAGCATATCGATCTGGACCAGATATTCGGGCGTGATCGACAGCGCAATCATGTCGCCGATCGCCTCGTGGAAGCCGTCATTGGCGCCGTTGAGATGGAGGAAATCGTGCTTGTTATAGGCGCGTTGATAGTAATTGTGGCCGAGCTCGTGATGGATGACCTTGAAGTCGTCGCCGTTGCGCTTGATGCACATCTTGATGCGCAGATCATCGACATTGTCGATGTCCCACGCGCTGGCGTGGCATACCACTTCGCGGTCGGCGGGCTTCACGAACAGGCTGCGCTCCCAGAATGTGGCGGGCAATTGCTCAAAGCCGAGCGATGAGAAGAAACCTTCGCCCGCGCGCACCATATCGGTTTCAGTGAGGCCCTTTTTGGCGATCAGATCGGTCAGGTCATAGCCGATATCGCCTGCGCCTTCGGGAGCGACCAGCGGATAGATATTGCCCCATTCCTGCGCCCACATGTTGCCCAGCAGATCGGCCCGGATCGGCCCGGTCGCGGGCTGCACGGCGTCGCCATGCTTTTCGTTGAGCTTCGCGCGGACATAGGTGTGGAGCGCGACGTAGAGCGGCTTCACCTCCTGCCACATCCGCTCGGTCTCGGCGGCAAACTGATCGGGATCCATGTCGTAATTGGAGCGCCACATCGCGCCCAGATCGGCAAAGCCCAGCTCCTTCGCGCCGTCATTGGCGATTCCGACCATCCGCGCATAATCGTCCTTCATCGGCGCGCCGACATTGTCGTGCCAGCTGGCCCACATCTCGGCCAGTTCGGCCGGGGTGCGCTCGGGATTGCCCATCTCGGCCTCGATGTCCGATCCGTTGATCTCCGCGCCGTTCAGCGTGCCCTTGCCCTTGCCATAGGCCGAGCCTAGCCGGGTCGCGATTTCGGACAGCTCGCTTGCCGCGCCCTCGCGCGCGGGCGCGGGCATGACGATGCCGTTCCTGAGGATATCGAGCTTGCGTGCCACCACTGGATCGAGGCCGGCAACGGCGGCATAGCGCGCCGCCTCATTGGCGTATTGAACCGATTTTTCGGTTGCGACCGCACCATATTTCGCCGCCAGCGTATCGGTATCATGCGTGATGTAGGTCGCATTGACCCACTGGACCTGGGCGTACTCGACCGTGAATCCGCCGAGGTCCTGCTCGACCATCGCCACCCAATTGGCCGCACCTTCGGGCGTCAGCGGATAGGGATCGGCGGCCAAAGGCGCGGCGGCAACGTCAGCAGCCGGAACGCTGGCGCATGCGGCCAGCGACATGGCCAATGGCAGCGCGAGTGCAACAGCAAGCGCAGCGGGCGCGGCGGGGGCGAATTTCATCCTTTGGTGTCCTCTCAAGCGCGGATGGTTTCGGTTGCGACCGGTTTGGACGCGAAGGCGGGGCAAATCAAGCAGCGAGGAAGCGCAGGATCGCCTCTCCCATCTCTGGCCGGGTGGCCGACATCAGGTGGTTGCCCGGAACCTCGGCATAAGTCGCGTCGGGCAGCAGATCGGCCAGATCGCGCGCCGATCCGTTGTCCTCGTCTTCGCTACCGCAGACCACCAGCGTGGGCATGGTGACATTGGCGAGGAGCGCAGTGTCGAGATCGCTCATCGCATCGAGCAGCAGCCGCGCGGCGACCCGGTCAACCCCCTGGCTTTTCAGGAACTGGCGCGAGAGCCAGGCCGGATCATCCCGCGTAATCGTGTCGAATTCATCGATCACCCGCTTGAAAAACGCCGCGCGTTTCTGCCAATGGGCGAGCCCCGCCACGCCCATGCCGCCAATGACCAGCCTTTTCGGCGCAACCACGCCGTTCGTCGCCGCATGGAGCGCGGTCCGCGCACCGAGCGAGAATCCGCCAAGGTCGTAATCCTCAAGCCCCAGATGATCGATCAATGCGGCGAGATCGCGAACCAGCACATTTTCGGGATATTTCGCCCGATCGTGCGGCGCGTCGCTATCCCCATGCACGCGGAAATCGAGCATGATCGCCTCGAACCCGGCTGCAGCCAGCCGGTCGGCATGGCCCCACTTGATCCAGTTCATCTGCGCGCTGGAAAACAGCCCGTGGAGCAGCACCACGGGGCGGCCCTGCCCCGCCCGGTGAATGGCGAGCCGCGTGCCGTCGAAACTCTCGAAATGGTCCGTGGTCACTCGGGCCTCACTCGGGCACTTCCAGACCGGCGTCCTTCCAGCGGCTGACGATGCTTTGCGTCTCGTCGCTGCGCTGGCGCGGCAGGTCGCTGGTATCAAGCCATGCCTCGTGCATCGATTCGCACCCGGCATGCGCCACGGGCCTGAAATTCGATGGATCGTCGAAACTGCCCACGGTCAGGTCCATGTCCCCCTTGCCGTCGGCCCAGGCAAAGCCGAGCGGGGTGCCGCAGTGCGAGCAGAACGGGCGCCGCGCGATAGGGGAACTGGCGTACCAGTCCGGCTCGCTCAGCCAGGTAACATCGGCAGGCTCGACCTGAACGAACGCGGCGGCGATTCCGCCTGTCGCCTTCTGACACATCCGGCAATGGCACCAATAGGCATCGTCGCCGTCGATCATGGCGCGGTAGCGCACTCGCCCGCACAGGCACCCGCCGGATTTTTCGGTCTTCTGGCTCATCGCTTCTCCAGCCCCTTCTGCTCCATACGCCATTTGACCATGTCGATCCGGTCCTGCCCGAAGAATGGCTCGCCCTCGAACACCAGCGTCGGCACGCCCCAATGCCCGGCATCCTCAAGCGCCTGCTGATTGGCGGCAATCTCAGCATCGAGCGCGTCGGCGTTAGCAACCACCTCGGCATCAAGCTCGGCCAGATCGAGCCCGGCGCGCACTGCTGCTCCGGCCAGATGCTCGCCCTCGTTCCACCCTTCGGCCCCGCCCCAGATCAGCGCCGCCGCCTCTGCCGCGAAGGCCAGCCCCTTGCCGCGTTGAGCCGCCGCCTGCCCCAGCCGCGTGATCCGGCGGATATACGGCTGCTCCGCCGCGATTTCGCGCGTCATCATGTTCTGCTGGATCGGATCGGGGCGCGGCGCGCCAAAGGGAATGCCGTGGAACTGCGCAACGCGGATCATGTCGCGCATGGTATAGCCGAGCCAGTTGGGATGGTTACGCTCGAAAAAGTCCGATTGGCGCAGCGCCAGCGGCCAGACCGGGCGCAGCGCGATTTCGAGGTCGTATTCGTCGGTCATGGCCCGGTAGCGCCCCACCGCCAGATAGCTGTAGGGCGAACGGAAGCTGAAAAAGAGTTCTGCGTGCAAGGTCATGCGGCGCAGGCTAACCGCTATTTTCTCCTCCCGCCAGTACTGCTTGCATATGCTAAGCGTGCTTATTATATGTGCACGCATGGTTTCCGAACTCGCCTATCGCATGTCGGACAATTCGCGGCTGCTGCGCCGCCTGTTCGACGAGCGCGTGCGCCAGCATGGCCTCACCGCCGCGCAGGCGCGCCTGCTGCTCTCGCTCGACCTTTTTCCCGGCGAGAACCAGGCGTTCTATGCCGATCGGTTGGAAATCGAACCGATCACCCTCACCCGTATCGTTGACCGGATGGAAGACGCCGGATGGCTCGAACGCCGCGCCGATCCAGCTGACCGGCGCGCACGCATCCTCCACCTTACCGGCAAGAGCCGCCGGATAGTCGAGACGTTGCGCCTGACGCTCGATGCGATGATGGAGGAAGTCCTGGCGGGTATGAACGTGGGCGAACGCCGAATGCTCGAAACGCTCAATGGCCGCATTGGCGACAATCTGGCGAGGGCGCGCGGCAGGGAGCTGGTCGATGGCTGATATCGATTCGCCGATCGAGGCTGCAACCCGCACTGCCAGCGAGCAGCCAAAGGCGCGTGGCCGCGGCCGCCTGGCGCTGATGCTGTCGGTGCCACTCCTGCTCCTCACCGCCGCGGGCCTCTATTGGCTGAGCCTGCAAGGCAAGGTTTCGACCGACAATGCCTATGTCCAGCAGGATATGGTCACCGTCAGCGGCGAAGTTGGCGGGCAGATTGTCGAGATATTCGTCCGGGAGGGCGAACAGGTCGCGGCGGGGCAATTGCTGTTCCGCATCGACCCCGAACCCTATCGCATCGCGCTGGCGCGCGCGCAGGCCGATCTGGCAGGCGCGCAGGCCAATGTCATCGCGCTCGCCAATTCGAGCGACCTGACCGGGGTCGATATTGCCGCCGCGCGCGAGGATATCGGCTTTGCCGAGGCGCGCTTCGACCGGGTGGCGGCGCTGCGCGATGCAGGCTTCAGCACGAAAGCCGATTACGAGGCTGCGCAGCAATCAGTGGCGCAGGCAAACGCGGCGCTGCATCAGGCCGAAGCTCGCCAGCGCGAAGCCCGTGCCAAGCTGGCAAGCGGGCCGGCCGTTCCGGGCGAGAATCCGCAAGTGGCGCTCGCCCGCGCACGCGTGGCCGATGCCGAGCTGGCGCTGCGGCGGACCGAAGTACGCGCCCCCGCCGCCGGACGCATCGCGCAGGCCGACCGCTTGCAAGTGGGACAGCAACTTGTCGCCAATCTACCCGTCCTCACGCTGGTGATGAGCGATGCAAGCTATGTCGAGGCAAATTTCAAGGAAACCGACCTCACACATATGCAGATCGGCCAGCGCGCGCAGATAGAACTCGATGCCTGGCCCGATCTTGAGCTTGTGGGCCGGGTCGCCTCGATCGGCGCGGGCACCGGAGCGGAGTTTTCCGTTCTTCCGGCGCAGAACGCCACTGGAAACTGGGTCAAGGTGACGCAGCGGGTGCCGGTACGGATCGTGATCGAGGGCAAGCCCGACCGGCCGCTGATCGCCGGGCTTTCGGCTGAAGTTACCGTGCTCACCGGCAAACGAAGCGACTGACTGTGGCCAGCCGGGCCGCAGCGGCGGCGGACAACTTCCGCTCAGGCGAAGACCGGGCCGTGCTGCAAACCGATAACTACTGGCTGCTGATGACCGGCATCATGCTGGCGTCGCTGCTGCAGATCCTCGATACCACCATCGCCAACGTCGCCATCCCGCACATGCAGGCTTCGCTGGGTGCGACCGTGGATACCATTTCGTGGGTTCTGACGAGCTATATCATCGCATCTGCGGTGGCATTGCCGATCACCGGATGGCTGGCCGATCAGGTTGGCGGGCGGCAGCTGTTCATCGCTTCGGTGGCCGGGTTCATTCTCACCTCGATGCTATGCGGCATGGCGCAAAGCCTTGAGGCAATGGTGGCCTTCCGCGCCCTGCAGGGGGTGACCGGCGCCTTCATCGCGCCGCTCAGCCAGTCGTTCATGCTCGACGGCACGCGCCCAAGCCGCCACGCCCAGATCATGGCGCTGTGGGGCATGGGAATCATGCTCGGCCCAATCCTGGGGCCGATCCTGGGCGGCTGGTTGACCGAAAGTGCCAACTGGCGCTGGGTGTTCTATGTCAACCTGCCTATCGGCATTGTCGCGCTGGCAATTCTTGCCGCGTTCCTGCCGCACCGCGCACAGGCCAGGCGCCGCTTCGACATGACCGGGTTCATCCTGCTGGCGATTGCACTCGCTGCGCTGCAACTGATGCTGGACCGCGGCGGCCATGTCGACTGGTTCGAGTCGCCCGAAATCTGGATCTACTGCCTGTTGTCGCTGTGCGCCGCATGGATGGTCACGATCCACCTCGCCACGACCGACAATCCCTTGTTCAGCCGCAAGCTTTTCGCCGATCGCAACTTTGCGTTCTCGCTGGGGTTCATGGTGGTGATCGGCGTGGTGATGTTCGCCGTCATGGCGCTGATGCCGCCGATGCTGCAGAACCTGTTCGGTTACGGAGTAATCGATACCGGCATTGTGCTGATGCCGCGCGGCGTGGGGATCCTCATCAGCATGCAGATTTCGAGCCTGCTGCTGCGCAAGGGGGTCGATGCCCGCCCGCTGGTGGCTTGCGGCTTTCTCCTCGGCGCGCTTTCGCTTTGGCAGATGGCGCACTGGTCGCTCGCGGTCGATCAGTTCCAGATCATCTATTCGGGCCTGCTACAGGGTCTGGGCATGGGGCTGGTGTTCATTCCGCTCCAGGTCAGCGGCTTTGCCACGCTGCCGGCACACCTGCGCACCGAAGGATCGAGCCTGTTCAACCTTTCGCGCTCGCTGGGCGCATCGGCGGGCATTTCGCTGATGGTGGTGATGCTCGGCCGCAATATCCAGACCAGCCACGGCGATCTCGCCAGCCATGTGACCGCGGCCAGCGGCAACGCTATCGATGTCTCGACGCTCGACCGTTTCCAGGCGATGGGCGATTTCGTACTGGGTGCGATCGATGTCGAAGTGAACCGGCAGGCGGCTATGGTGGCCTATGTCAACGATTTCTGGGTGATGATGTGGGTCACGCTGGCGGCCGCACCGTTCGCTTTCCTGATGCGAAATCATGCGGCGGGGGCAGTCCGCCGAACCTGAGGTCAACGCCCGGTGCGCAGCAGCAGGAGCAGCGAGGTTACACCTTCGTGCAAATCACCATCTCAGCGACATGCACGAGAGACCGGCATCGATCTTGGCGATGGCATCGACCGGCAGGGCAATGGTGGAAAGGCCAAGCCCTTCGACCAGCTCGCGCGTGCGGGGAAAGGCATCGCCGATCAGCACCCTGCCCCTGATGCACAGGAGGTTGGCACCAGCCGCCTCGTCATCGGCGATGACAACGCGCCGCAGCGTGCCGAAAATTCCGGGATCGTCGAGCGCGCGGATCACCGCCACCGTATCCTGGTCGATCATGCCGCAGCCGGTCTTGAAATGGAGCACGCCCGGCGGCGTCCTGACGATCCGCCCCTTGCGGCCCAGCATCGCCAGCGCGTCGATCAGCGCCTCGCCGCCTGCCCGGTCGGTGCGCGCGGAAAGGCCGATGAGCACCTCATCGGGCGTCGTCAGCACATCGCCGCCATCGACGAACCCGTCTGTGAGCCGCAGAACCTGCCCGAAGCGCGCCTCCAGCTCCGGCGCGATCATGGCCACCTCGCCGGCGCGGCTGGGCGCACCGGGGTTGAGCAGGATCGCACCTTCCGCGAAGACCAGCGCCGGGTCCTCTACGAAAATCGAGTCGGGATAGGCTTCGATCGGCGCAAGGACTTCGACCTCGAGCCCGAGCTGCCGCAGCGCCGCGGCATAGGCCGCGTGTTCGCGCACGACATCTTCATAGGCGGGCCCGGCATGGTCGCCATCACGCAGGCCATGGGTAACCGATCTGCCCGGAGCACGGAGCAGCGCATGGGTGAAATCGAACGCGCCCATGCTCACCCCTTCTTCAGATGCGTGCGCCCCAGAAGTTCTGCGATCTGCACCGCGTTGAGCGCGGCGCCCTTGCGCAGATTGTCGCTGACGCACCACAGGGTGAGCCCATTCTCGACCGTCGGGTCCTCGCGCACGCGGCTGACATAAGTCGCACCGTCGCCCGCGCATTCGACGGGCGTGACGTATCCGCCGTCCTCGCGCTTGTCGATCAGCATCACCCCGGGCGCCTCGCGCAGGATGTCCATCGCCTCGGCCGCCGAGATCTCGTTCTCGAATTCGATATTGACCGCCTCGGCATGGCCGACGAACACCGGCACGCGCACGCAGGTGGCATTGAGCTTGATCTTCGGATCGAGGATCTTCTTGGTCTCGACCACCATCTTCCACTCTTCCTTGGTCGAGCCGTCATCCATGAACACATCGATATGCGGGATGACGTTGAATGCGATCTGCTTGGTGAATTTCCTCGCTTCGACCGGATCGCCGACAAAGATTGCCCGCGATTGCTCGAACAACTCGTCCATTCCGGCCTTACCCGCGCCCGATACCGACTGATAGGTCGAGACGACCACGCGCTTGATCCGCGCGGCATCGTGCAGCGGCTTCAATGCCACCACCAGCTGCGCGGTCGAGCAATTGGGATTGGCGATGATGTTCTTCTTCACATAACCGGCAATCGCTTCGGGGTTAACCTCGGGCACGATCAACGGCACATCGGGGTCCATCCGCCAATAGGAGGAGTTGTCGATCACCACGCAGCCCGCCGCCGCTGCCTTGGGCGCATACTCTTTCGCCGGGCCACCGCCCGCGGAAAACAGCGCGATATCCCATCCGGCAAAGTCGAAATGTTCGATATTGCGGCACTTGAGCATGCGTCCGGTGTCGCCGAATTCCACTTCGGTTCCGGTCGAACGCGGGCTGGCAACCGCCGCCACCTCGTCGCAGGGAAAGGCGCGCTCGGCGAGAATCTGCATCATCTCGCGCCCAACATTGCCCGTCGCCCCGACAACGGCCACCCGGTAACCCATGATTGTTCACTCCTCCAACGCAAGGAGGGCCGCGATACCGCTTTTGCGCTGCACTGCAAAACAATTCGGCTTGGGGGCGCTAAACTCCCACTCGGGCCGCCACTTATTCAGGCGGGGTCACCCCACGGCGTTCGAGAAAGGTGAAGATCGTGTTCCACAGATGCGGCGACACTTTCTCTCCGCCCACGCGGTGGGTGAACCCGGGATAGAGCATCATCTCGAACGGAACATTGCCGCCCTGAAGTTTGGCGATGAGTTCGGACGAATTCTCGAACACCACATTGTCGTCCGCCATGCCGTGGATCAGCAGCAGCGGATCGGTGATCTTCACCGCGTCCTCGATCGCGCCGGACTTTGCATAAGCCTCGCCCACCTCGCGCGGATCGCCCATGTAGCGTTCTGTGTAATGTGTATCGTAATGCTCCCAGCGCGTCACCGGCGCGCCCGCGATGCCCGCCGCGTACAGCCCCGGATCGGCCTCAAGCTGTTTCAGCGTCATATATCCGCCATAGGACCAGCCATAGATCGCTATCTTTGCCGGATCGACGAAATCGAGCGACTTGAGGTATTGCGCGCCTTCCCTTTGATCGGCCACTTCGGCTCCGCCCATCGCGCGCCAGATTGGCTGTTCGAAATCGACGCCGCGATTGGCCGAGCCGCGATTATCGATCTCGAACCAGATATAGCCGCGATCGACCACCGCCTGCTGCAACGCCCCGTCCCAGCCGCCGGTCACCATCTGCGCCCCGGGGCCGCCGTAATGATTGAAGAACACCGGATATTTCTTGCCCGGTTCAATCGACGGCGTGACCATCTTCCAATGGAGTTCGGTCACCCCGTCCGCCGCCAGAATCGTGCCGAACTGCGCGGCGCGGTGGCTGGCAAGGTAGGGCGTATAGGGATGATCGGCACCGAGCGCGTTCTCCTCGATCCACGCCAGCCGCTTGCCCTTCGCGTCGGCCAGCCAGCTCTGCGGCGGCTGATCGTGCGAGGAACGGCTGACGAGCAGCGCCTTGCCGGCCTTGTCCATGCCTGCCCCATAGGTGAACCCGGGTTCGGTCAGGCGATCGACCTTGCGCGGATTGCCGAGATTGAAAGCATAGACATGCTGATCGAGCGGATTGTCCGCGCTCGTGCCGGTGAAGAAAACGCGGCCCGCATCCTCGTCGATACCGACCAGCCTCGTGACCATCCACTTGCCGCGGGTCAGCTGGGTCCACTTGCCGCGCGCAAGCCTGTAAAGGTGGCCGAAGCCATCGCGCTCGCTCCACCAGATCAGCGAGCCGTCCTTGAGGAAGCGGTAATCGTCGCCAAGGTTGATCCAGTAATTTTCGCGCGCCGCCTTTTCGGTGAAGAGCACCTCGCTCGCGCCCGTTGCGGGATCAACCTTGAGCATGTCGAGCACGGTCTGCGCGCGGTTCTGCCGCTGGACATATAGCGCGCTGCCATCAGGCGCCCAATCGACCCGGGCGAGATAGATGTCGGAATCCGGCCCGAGATCGACCTTGATCCGGTTTCCTCCGTCGGGATCGGTCACGAACAACTCAATCACGGCATTGTCGGTGCCCGCGGCGGGATAGCGCTGATCGAACACTTTGGTTCCCGTCGCGCCGATGGCCGCGCGGGTAACCACGCCGACCGGGCTCTCGTCGGTGCGCTGGACGGCGATGCGCCGGTCATCGGGCGACCACCAGAGACCGGTCAGCCGCGCCATTTCCTCCTGCGCGACGAATTCGGCCTCGCCCCAGCGGATCAGTTCGCCCTCCTTGGGAGTAATCGGGGCAGCCTCACCGCCGACTTCGCCCACCCATAGTTGCCGCTCGCGCACGAACGAGACGAACTTCCCGGTTTCGCTCAGTTTCGGGTTGAGCTCGCTCTCCTCGGTGTCGGTCAGGCGCGTCACGCTGCCATCGAGCCGGGCGAGGTAAAGATCGCCGTCGAGCGGGACGAGCACGGATTTGCCGTCGCTCGCCCATTGATAGGTGATAATGCCCTTGAGGCTTCCCACCCGCGCGCGTTCGCGCTGCATCTTCTCGTCTTCGCTGAGCTCGCGGCCCGAACCCAGCTTTTCGCTGTCAACCAGCATCCGCCATTCGCCGCTCTCGCGGTCATAACCCCACAGATCGTAGCGCTCGCGGTCATCGGGGCGATTGCGCAGCAGGGTGAGCCAGCGCCCGTCGGGCGAAAGCTTCGCCTGGCGCGGGCTCGATCCGTCGAGCGAGGGCGAAGCGAACACGCGTTCGAAGGTGAGTGCGGGGGTTTCGGCGGTCATCGGCCCCTCCGCAAAGGCAGGAGCGGCGGCAAGCAGAGCGGCAGCAAAAAGTAGGGAGCGCATTCCAATTCCAACCTCGTCATTGCGAGCGAAGCGAAGCAATCCAGCATTCTGCACTGGATTGCCGCGCAACCTATCGGTTGCTCGCAATGACGATTATTTGGCCTGATTGCAAAGCCCAAACGAAAAAGGGCGACCCCGCAGGGCCGCCCTTCAAATTATTTGCGCTGCGCCCTGGCCTCAAGCCTTGGGGGCGTTCTCGCGGCGCTCGGCGATGCGCGCGCTCTTGCCGGTGCGGCCGCGCAGGTAATAGAGCTTGGCCCGGCGCACCACGCCGCGGCGGACCACGGTGATGCTGTCGACGATCGGCGAATAGAGCGGAAATACGCGCTCCACGCCTTCGCCGAAGCTCATCTTGCGCACGGTGAAATTGCTGTTGATGCTGCGGTTTGAGCGGGCAATCACCACGCCTTCGTAATTCTGGATGCGTTCGCGGTTGCCTTCGACAACCTTGACGCCGACGCGCACGGTATCACCCGCACGGAATTCGGGAATCTGCTTCCCGGCCTTGGCGATTTCTTCCGCCTCGATCTGCTGGATCAGGTTCACTGGTCCAAGTCCTTCTTCTCTCGCCGCGCGCCAGAGGCAGGCTGGTCCCGAGCGCCACTGTAGCGCTCCCAAAGGTCCGGCCTGCGTAACCGTGTGTCATCTTCCGCCCGTTGTTTCCGCCAGGCGGCGATCTTCGCATGATCCCCCGATCGCAGCACTTCGGGGATCGTGCGCCCTTCCCATTCCTGAGGTCGGGTATATTGCGGATATTCGAGCAAACCCTGTTCGAAGGATTCATCGACCCCGCTTGAAGGCGCGCCCATTACGCCGGGAAGCAGGCGAATGCAAGCGTCAAGTATGGCGAGCACAGCGGGCTCTCCGCCCGACAGCACGATATCGCCGAGGCTGACCTGTTCGATATCGGGCCGTGCCTCGAACAGGCGCTCGTCAAACCCCTCGAACCGTCCGCACAGCAGGATCACGCCCGGCCCTGCCGCAAGCTCGCGGATACGCGCCTGCGTGATGGGTTTCCCGCGCGGCGTCATGGCGAGGATGGGGCGCTGAACTCCCCCTCGCTGGAGGGAGGGGGTCGGGGGGTGGGTGTTCGACTTCTCCGCTTCAGTACACCCATCCCCAACGCCTTCCCTCAAAGGAAGGGGCTTTGCCGTTACACTATCCAGCGCCGCGCCGAGCACATCGGCTTTCAGCACCATGCCCGCCCCGCCGCCTGCGGGCGTATCATCGACCGTGCGGTGTTTGTCCCTCGCGAAATCGCGAATCTGCACGGTTTCGCATGACCACCGCCCTTCCTCCAGCGCGCGCCCGGCAAGGCTGACACCCAGCGGACCGGGAAACATCTCTGGGTAGAGCGTGAGGATGGTCGCGGCGAAAGTCATCAGATTGTCCAGTTCTCGACCTTCAGGCCCGTCACATCGGCAAAGTCGGCTTCATTGTTGCTGATCACCGTTGCACCGATGCTCAGCGCGTGGGCGGCAAGAAGCCGGTCAAACCGCGCGCGCTTGAAAGGGAGCTGGGCATAGGCGCGCGCAGCCGCTTCATCGAACGGCAGGAGAGGGATTGCAGTGACAAATGCCTCGAGCACTTCGGGTGCGGGGGGCTTGCCGACATGTGTCCCATAGGCAACTTCGGCATAGCTGATTACCGAAATCGCGATTTCTCCCGCGGTAGTTTCAGCGATCCGCGCTTTCAGACGCTCATTGCCCAGGTCCATCGCATAGACGGCGCAGTTGGCGTCGATCAGATAGCGGATCACGCTTGTCCTGCCGCCTTGCGCGCCGCTTCGCGTGCAGCGATGGTGCTTGGGCGCTCTTCGAAGTCCTCGCGCGGCGCAAGCCTGATCCCGGGAGCTTTCCCCGCGAACCCGCTGATATCGATCTTTTTTGGTGTATCTTCGGGTTCCACGACGAATCCCGCCCGTTCCTCGCGCAGGACCATGATCGAACCTTCTTTCAGCCCCAGCGCCTTGGGCAGCCGCAGCGCGAGCGAATTTCCCGACTTGAAAACCTTGGCGCGGTATTCCTTGCCCATAACGGTCTCCTGTATATACATAATGTATATACTAACCGACGAAGTCACCGTCAATGACAAGCTTTTCCGCATCCCAAACGCCCCTCCCTCTTGCGTGAAGGGTACGGGTGAGCCTGGCTGGGCGCGTCATCGCTCCGCGCGCCCGGCAAGGCTGACGCCCAGCGACCCGGGAAATACCGCTGGATAGAGCGCCAGGACGGTGGCGGCAAAACTCATTCGGGAACTTCCCATATCACTGCCGGCATATGCTTGCGCTCTTCGGCCAGTTCTTCATGCAGCCATTCGCGGAAGCGTTCGATCTTGCGCACGCCAATCCTGCCCGCAGGATTTACGAGATAATGCGAGCTGAGCGACACGTAGAGCGTTGCAAACGGCTGCACCAGCCTGCCCGATTCGATGTCGGCGCGCCAGAAGATCGGCGAAAGCAAAGCAATGCCATAACCGCCCAGGATCGCGTTCGCTTCCTGTATCTGGCTGTCCATGACCACGCCGGGACGTGACGGCGGCGTAGCCTCCAGTCCGGCTGCAGCAAACCAGCTGTTCCACATCGGATCATTGGGGGCCAGCCGCTCGACCTGCAACAGATCCTCGGGCGCACGAATATTGTAATCAGCCAGAAACGCCGGAGAGCATATCGGCGAGAAGTGCTGTCGAAACAGGAAATCGGCTCGCAAACCGTCCCATTGCCCGCGGCCGGCTCGCAGCGCCACATCGATGTGACCACCGGCAAGGTCGACCAGTTCGTTCGACAACGAAAGCCGCACTGCAATGTCAGGATAGCGCAGCTGGAAGCGCCCGATGCGCGCTGATAGCCACGCGCCGCCGATCGATACGGATGCATTCACCGACAGGATTTCCGCGTCATCTTCACGCAGCGCATCAAATGCATCGGCAATCCCGGCAAACCCGCCGCTGATCGCCGGAAGCAACCGCTGACCCGCTTCGGACAACCTGACGCGGCCTTTCTCGCGCACGAACAGCAGCTTGCCGACCCGGTCTTCCAATTGGCGAATTTGATAGCTGACGGCCGCCTGAGTTAGCCCCAACTCCTCGGCCGCACGCGAAAAATTCTCGTGCCTGCCTGCCGCCTCGAAGGCGCGGACAGCGGTAAGAGGAGGGAGTCGATTCATTCGGTTATCTATAAATTCAGCTTATAGATATTGCCAGCGCTTTTGTTGGCTTGAGGCGCACGAATGGGGCATTTGGCATCCATCACGAACCAAGGAGAATACCAATGTTGGAAGCCCAGATTATCCGGAGGGACAGCGACCTGTTTGTCTGTCGCCCAATCGAGAACGAGGAAAGCCTGATCGAACAGCTCAAGCCCTATCTGACGTCCAGTGAAGTCAAATTGCTCGGCTTCGATCCGGCAAACGACGAAGGCCCCAGATATACTTATTTGCCTTCATTCCTGACCGGACTTGGAGCAACTGCTTCGACCGCACTGCTCCTCAGCGTGGTCGGGTTCCTCGCGACGCTCGGCCTACCTGATGCAGTGGCCGTTGCTCCTGCGCTCGTATGATCCCCATGTGCGAGCCAATGCCGTCGGGCCGAAGCTGACAGAGGTATCCCCCCACCCCTAAAAATCAGCTTCGGCCCTTCAGGCGCTTCCCACCGACTTCACCGATCCACAAATTCGCCGGAGATTGCCAGGCTCTCCGCATCCCAGCCGGGAACGGCCTGCACCGTCATCGGCACCATGAAGGTCTTGCCGTCCGGCTTTTGGATCTCGATGATGTCGGTGGCGCCGAAATTATGCACCGCGATTACCTTGCCCACCGCTTCGCCCACATCGGTAACAACCGCCAGCCCGATCAGGTCGGCGTGATAATACTCGCCCTCCTCAAGTGGTGGTAGCGCCAGGCGCGGGATCGTGAGCACGGTGCCGCGCAGTGCCTCAGCCTCGGCGCGGCTGCCTGCCTCGGCAAAGCGGGCAATCGCCCCGCCCTTGTTATCGCTGCGAATTTTCACAAGCGTCAGCGTACGCCCGCCTTCTCCGGCATTAAAGCTGGCGTGGGTCCGGAGGACATCGATCCCCCCGCCCAGCAGTTTCAGCCGGACTTCACCCGTCACGCCGTGCGCGCCGGTCACGGCGGCCAATTCGACAGGCTTATCGACGTCCAAAAGCCCCTCCCGTTCACGGGAGGGGTTTGGGGTGGGCCGGGCCGGGCGCGTCATCGCTTCACGCGCCCACCCCCAGCCCCTCCCGCAAGCGGGAGGGGAGAGGGCGCATTACTCGGCCTTCTCTTCGCCAGCTTCTTCGCCAACTTCTTCAGCTGCGGGAACTTCTTCAGCTGCAGGAGCCTCTTCAGCCGGAGCTTCCTCGGTCACTGCCTCTTCGGAAACCGCTTCTTCGACAGCCACTTCCTCGGCGGGAGTTTCCTCGGCGGGAGCTTCCTCGGCCACGACTTCCTCAGCCGCAACCTCTTCAACCGGTGCCTTGGCTTCTTCCACGGCAGCCTTGGCTGCTTCCTCGGCGGCAGCCAGCTTGGCGGCCTTTTCCTCGGCGCGTTCCTTCGCGGCTTCGCCCGGCTCGCCCTTCTTGGGGTTGTTGCGCGGTGCGCGTTCGAGCACACCGGCGGCGTCGAGGAAGCGCAGGACGCGGTCCGAAGGCTGCGCGCCAACGCTCAGCCAATGACGCGCACGGTCTTCGGCGAGCTTGATGCGGGCCGGATCGTCCTTGGCCAGCATCGGATTGTAGGTGCCGATCTGCTCCAGATACTTGCCGTCGCGCGCGCTGCGCGAATCCGACACCACGATGCGATAATAGGGGCGCTTCTTGGCGCCGCCGCGCGAAAGCCTGATTGCAACTGCCATTTGATATTACCTTTCCAGTTTAATTGATTGAAATCACTTCTTATTGAGCATGTCGCGAAGATCCTGCGGCAAGCTGTTCATATCCACCGAAGGCGCGCCGGAACCGCCGAGCCCCGGCATCCCGCCGGCAGGGCCGCCGCCCATCCCCGGCATGGCAGCGCCAAGGCCACCCTTTCCGAACAGGGCGCCAAGGCCCTTGAGCCCGCCCATCTTCCTGATCTGCTTCATCGCGCGCGACATTTCCTGATGCATCTTGAGCAGCTTGTTCACGTCCTGCACTTCGGTGCCGCTGCCCGATGCCACGCGCTTCTTGCGCTTGGCATTGAGCAGTTCGGGACGCGCGCGCTCTTTCGAGGTCATTGAGCCGATGATCGCGTCCATGTGCACCAGCACCTTGTCGTCCATTCCGCTTGCCGCAATCGCCTGCTTGGCCTTCTTCATGCCCGGCAGCATTCCCGCGAGCATTCCCAGCCCGCCCATCTGCTGCATCTGGCGCAGCTGCATGCGCAGGTCGTTGAGGTCGAACTGACCCTTGGCCATGCGCCTGGCCAGCGCCTCGGCATCTTCTTCCTTGATCGTCGCAGCGGCCTTTTCGACCAGGCTGACGACATCGCCCATGCCCAGAATACGGCCCGCGACGCGCGCGGGATCGAAGGCCTCGATCGCATCGAGCTTCTCGCCCGTGCCCGCGAACTTGATCGGCTTGCCGGTGACGTGGCGCATCGACAGCGCCGCGCCGCCGCGCGCATCGCCGTCCATCCGGGTGAGGATCACGCCGGTCAGCGGCACTTCGCCGCTGAAGCTCTGCGCCACATTGACCGCGTCCTGCCCCGTCAGGCTGTCAACCACCAGCAGCACTTCATGCGGCGATGAGATACGCGCGACCGCCTTCATCTCGGCCATCAGCGCGGCATCGACATGCAGCCGGCCCGCGGTGTCGAGCAGCAGCACGTCGATCGCCTGAAGCCTCGCCGCATCCATTGCGCGGCGAGCGATATCGACCGGTTGCTGCCCGGGAACGATCGGCAAAGTCGCCACATCGACCTGCTGGCCGAGCACCGCCAGCTGTTCCTGCGCGGCGGGCCTTTGCACGTCGAGCGAGGCCATCAGCGCCTTCTTGCCGTGCTTTTCGCGGATCAACCGGGCGAGCTTGGCGGTAGTGGTGGTCTTGCCTGAACCTTGCAGGCCGACCATCATGATCACCACGGGCGGGCGGGCGTTGAGATCAAGGCTGGGAACATCATCCCCGCCCAGCATCTCGACCAGCTCGTCATGGACGATCTTGACCACCTGCTGACCCGGCGTGACCGAGCGCAGCACATCCTGGCCCACCGCCCGTTCTGTGACCGCATCGATGAAACGGCGGGCGACCGGCAGCGCGACATCGGCTTCGAGCAGCGCGATGCGCACTTCGCGCATAGCCTCGCGCACGTCCTCTTCCCTGAGCGCACCGCGGCCCTTGAGGCGATCGAAAACGCCGCCGAGCCGGTCAGACAGATTTTCAAACATCGCCGCATGCACTCCAGCTTGCGCCGGGAAAGTCCCGAAACGCGAAAAACGCCGGCGGACGAACACTCGTCAGCCAGCGCGCGGGGATTTCCCGAACTATCGTCTCTCGATGGTGGAGCCTAGCGGGATCGAACCGCTGACCTCCTGCATGCCATGCAGGCGCTCTCCCAGCTGAGCTAAGGCCCCGTACCATCAATATCAACGGGGCTTTGACACCCCGTTTCCTGCCCGTGAGCAAGGACGCAGCCCATTAAGAGCGCGCCCCCGCATTGGCAAGATTTAATTGTCGTGCTCGTCGTCCTCGCCTGCGGCGGTGCTTACACCCAGATCGTCATCGCCGCCAAGATCGACGTCGTTGTCGGGCGAATCGCCATCGTCATCGATGTCCTCGATTTCCTCGAGTTCGTCATCGCCGCCAAGATCGGCATCGGCCTCGGCATCGGGCTTCTTGACAGCATCCTCGAACGGAACTGGCTGCTTCGATTTGAGCACGGGCTCAGGATACCACTGCTCACCGCATTCGATGCAGCTCACGGGCTCATCCTTGCCCAGATCGTAAAAGCGTTCCCCGCATTTGGGGCAGGAACGCTTGGTGCCCCATTCTGGCTTGGCCATGGTAAAATCCTCAAATCCGCCCGCCGCGATGGCGGGCAAAAACGCAAAATATCAGGAATCGGACAGGTCCGGATGCAAAATCGCGCGCGCCTTGCCATAGGGCGACGGCACTGTCAAAAGCCCGCGCGCATTTGCAACGTTTTTCATCAGGGTCAAGCTTTGTCGAACACTCCATCTCCCAGACGCTTCTGCAACAACGGGCCGCTCAAGGGCCGTTTGCGCATTCCGGGCGACAAGTCGATCAGCCACCGCGCGCTGATGTTCGCCGCGCTGGCCGTGGGGACAAGCGAGATTCGCGGGCTTCTCGAAGGCGAGGACGTGCTCGCCACCGCCGCTGCCATGCGCGCGATGGGGGCGAGCATTGCGCGCGGCGATGATGGGGTATGGCGCGTGCAGGGCGTGGGCGTAGGCGGACTGCTGCAACCCGAAGCTGCGCTGGATATGGGCAACAGCGGCACCTCCACCCGGCTGCTGATGGGCCTTGTCGCGAGCCACGGCATCAGCGCCTGCTTCACCGGCGATGCCAGTCTTTCCAGGCGGCCGATGGGCCGGGTGATCGAGCCACTTTCACAAATGGGCGCGAGTGTCGAGGCTAGCCCCGGCGGTACGCTGCCGCTGATGGTGCGCGGCGCGCTGCCCGCTGTCCCCATCGCCTATCGCCTGCCGGTGGCGAGCGCGCAGGTGAAAAGCGCGGTAATGCTTGCGGGGCTCAACACACCGGGCGTGACCACGGTGATCGAACCCGTCGCCACGCGCGACCATTCAGAGCGTATGCTCAAGGGCTTCGGCGCCGAATTATGGGTCGAGGAGGTCGGCGGCGAGCGCGTGATCCGCATTCGCGGCGAGGCCGACCTCAAGCCGCAGCATATCGAGGTGCCCGGCGACCCGTCCTCAGGGGCGTTCTTCATCGTCGCCGCATTGGTGGTGCCGGGGAGCGACATCGTGATCGAGAACGTCGGGCTCAACCCCACGCGCGCAGGCCTGATCGCAGTGCTGCGCCAGATGGGCGGAAGTATCGAGGAGCTGAACCGCCGCGAAGTGGGCGGCGAGCCGGTTGCGGACCTTCGCGTCAGGCACTCCGCCCTGACCGGCGTCGAGGTCGATCCGGCCATCGCGCCCAGCATGATCGACGAGTTTCCGGTCCTGTTCGTCGCCGCCGCGCTGGCACAAGGGACCACCACCACCAGCGGCCTCGACGAACTGCGGGTCAAGGAGTCCGATCGCCTTTCCGCGATGGCCGCGGCGCTCACCGGCGCAGGCGCGCGGGTGGAGGAACGCGAGGACGGTCTCGTCATCACCGGCACCGGCGGCGAGCCACTGCGCGGCAGCGCCAACAACCGGGTCAAGACCCACCTCGATCACCGTATCGCGATGAGCATGGCGATGGCGGGGCTCGCCAGCCGCGACGGCATCGAAGTTGACGACACGCGCCCGATCGCCACCAGCTTTCCCAATTTCATCGCTCTCATCGAAGGAACAAATGCATGATCATCGCCGTCGATGGCCCCACTGCCTCGGGCAAGGGCACGATCGCACAGGCGCTGGCCGCGCATTTCAAGCTGCCGCACCTCGATACCGGGCTGCTCTATCGCGCGGTCGGTCGGCAGGTGGCGCTCAGCGCCGGCAATCCCGACGATCCGGCAGACTCGCTGGCCGCCTGCGCCTTTCCTGACTCGCTACTTGAAGACCCGGAGCTGCGCAGCGAAGAGAGCGGCGGGCTGGCCAGCCGCGTATCGATCCACCCCCAAGTGCGTCGGGCGCTGTTCGAGCGCCAGCGGACCTTTGCCACGCAGCCCGGCGGCGCGGTGCTCGACGGGCGCGACATCGGTACGGTGATCGCACCCGACGCCGATGTGAAGCTGTTCATCACCGCCAGCGTACAGGCGCGCGCCAAGCGGCGCTGGCTCGAAATGACCGCCAAGGGGCCGGAGCGCGAGACAGACATTCCACTGGCCGAAATCGAGCGCGATATCGTCAAGCGCGATGACCGCGACATCAGCCGCGCCGATGCGCCGCTGAGGGCCGCGCGCGACGCGCTGGTGATCGACACTACCGAGATGAACCGCGAGCGCGCCATCGCCGAAGCGATAGAGGCGGCAAGAATGCACCTTGGGGGCAAGCGGTAGCGATGGCAGGGGCAAACCGCCTGCTGATCGCCGTCAGCGTGGTCTGGACCGCCGGCCTCGTCCTGTCGGGCTGGCAGCCTTATGACCGTGCGACCTGGTGGATGGAGGTTGCGCCAGCGCTGATTGCGCTTCCGATCCTGTTGGCGAGCGCGCGGCGCTTCCCGCTGACCCGGCTCGCACTGGTGCTGATCGGCCTGCACGGCCTGGTGCTGATGCTGGGCGGCGCATATACATATGCGCGCGTGCCTATCGGCTTTGCCGTGCAGGACTGGCTCGATCTGGCACGCAACCCCTACGACCGGTTTGGCCATTTCATGCAGGGTTTCGTGCCGGCAATAGTGCTGCGCGAATTGCTGATACGGATCGGCGGCATTGCGCGCGGCGCGCTGCTTTCAGCACTGGTGCTCGCCTCGTGCCTAGCGATCAGCGCCAGTTACGAGCTGATCGAATTCGGCGCGGCCATGGCGCTGGGCCAGAATGCCGACGCATTCCTGGGAACGCAGGGCGATCCCTGGGATACGCAGTGGGACATGCTCCTGTGCCTGATTGGTGCGGCAAGCGCACTGATCCTGCTTGGCCATTGGCACGATCGCCAGCTGGCAAGCCTGAAGCGGCCGCGCGAGTGACGGCCTTTCCTACCCGGAACCCGTCAGCCTAAATGGACGCATGTACCGTTCCTCCCCAAGCCGCCCAGACTGTATGCGCCAAGGGCTGATTTCTTCTTCAGGACCGTGTTCCATGTGTTCCATCGCGTAGGACTTGAAGGCGCAATTGACTTGCCTTTGCGGCGGCTTTCGCCTAGGCGCGCGCACGTTCTCGCAATCCGTATCGATTGAAGGAACCTTCGCGCAGGCATACGGCGGCGCGGAGATGTCGGCCTCTTGCCCCGCCAACCCTGGCAATGGTGCCCGGGAAGCGGTGAAAGACCCCGGAAAAACCGGTGGCCGGTAGCAAACAGATGAACAGGATATCCTGACCTATGGCAACTACAGCCAACCCCACCCGCGCTGATTTTGAAGCGCTCCTCAACGAACAACTTGGCGGTGCAGGCGAAGACGGCTTTGAAGGCCGCGTCGTCAAGGGCACCGTGACCGCGATCGAAAATGGCTTTGCCATGATCGACGTCGGCCTCAAGAGCGAAGGCCGCATCCCGCTCAAGGAATTCGCCCGCAGCGAAGGCGACCATGGGCTGAGCGTCGGCAGCGAAGTCGAAGTCTTTGTCGATCGCGTGGAAAATGCCGATGGCGAAGCCATGCTCAGCCGTGACCGCGCCCGCCGCGAAGCCGCCTGGGACAAGCTCGAGAGCGAATTCGGTGAAGGCAAGCGCGTCGAAGGCCGCATCTTCGGCCGGGTCAAGGGCGGCTTTACCGTCGATCTCGAAGGCGCCGTGGCATTTCTTCCGGGCAGCCAGGTCGATATCCGCCCCGTGCGCGACGTTGCCCCGCTGATGGACGTGCCGCAGCCGTTCCAGATCCTCAAGATGGACCGCCGCCGCGGCAATATCGTAGTCTCGCGCCGCGCGGTGCTCGAGGAAACCCGGGCCGAACAGCGCAGCGAACTGATCGACCAGCTGGCCGAGGGCCAGGTGATCGACGGTGTGGTCAAGAACATCACCGATTACGGTGCATTCGTCGACCTTGGCGGCATCGACGGCCTGCTTCACGTCACCGACATGAGCTACAAGCGGGTCAACCACCCCAGCGAAGTCATCAATATCGGTGACGTGGTGAAGGTGCAGATCGTCCGCATCAACCCCGAAACGCAGCGCATTTCGTTGGGCATGAAGCAGCTTGAGAGCGATCCGTGGGAAGGCGTGGTGGCCAAGTATCCGATCGGTGCCAAGCTTACCGGTACGGTCACCAACATCACCGAATACGGCGCCTTCGTCGAAATCGAACCCGGCATCGAAGGCCTGGTCCACGTTTCCGAAATGAGCTGGACCAAGAAGAACGTCCACCCCGGCAAGATCGTTTCGACCAGCCAGGAAGTCGCCGTCATGGTGCTCGAGATCGATTCCGAAAAGCGCCGCATTTCGCTCGGCCTCAAGCAGGCCCAGGGCAATCCGTGGGAAGAGTTCGCCGAAAAGCACCCGGTCGGCAGCGAAGTCGAAGGCGAAGTCAAGAACGCCACCGAATTCGGCCTGTTCATCGGCCTCGACGGCGATGTCGACGGCATGGTCCACATGTCGGATATCGCCTGGGGCATTTCGGGCGAAGACGCGCTGGCGCTGCACCGCAAGGGCGAGCAGGTCAGGGCAGTGGTGCTCGACGTCGATATCGACAAGGAGCGCATCAGCCTGGGCATGAAGCAGCTCGAAAAGGGCGCACCCAGTGCCGATGGCACCGGCAGCTCGCTGCGCAAGAACCAGACGGTCACGGTGACCGTGCTCGAAGTGCGCGACGGCGGGCTCGAGGTGCAGGTGGGCGATGATGGGGCGACCGGCTTCATCAAGCGCGCCGACCTTGGCCGCGACCGTGACGAGCAGCGCCCCGACCGCTTCCAGGTCGGCCAGAAGATCGACGCACTGGTCGTCGGCTTCGACCGCTCGAAGAAGCCCAACTTCTCGATCAAGGCGCGTCAGATCGCCGAAGAGAAGGAAGCCGTGGCGCAGTTCGGATCGTCGGATTCGGGTGCATCGCTGGGCGATATCCTGGGCGAGGCGCTGAAGAAGAAGGACATCTGATCCACCGGTTTCGATAACCAGCCGGAAAATCGCGAAGGCCCGCTTGCTCACCACGGCAGGCGGGCCTTTCCTATTCGGCCAGAAATGCTAGGGTCTGCCCATGCTCGAGATTCATCAATTCGCCTGCCTGTCGGACAATTACGGTTACCTGATCCACGATCCCGAAAGCGGTGCCACCGCTGCGATCGACACGCCCGATGCCAAGGTCTATCTTGATGAGGCGAGGCTCAAGGGCTGGAGGATCACGCAGATCTGGAACACGCATTGGCATCCCGATCATGCGGGCGGCAATGTCGCGATCAAGGACGCCACCGGCTGCACCATCACCGCCCCGCAGGAGGTCGAGAGGATCAGCCCGGTCGACCGCGTAGTGGGGCATGGCGACACGGTGCAATTGGGGCGCTACAGCGCGCGCGTGATCGACGTCGGTGGGCACACCAATGGCCACATCGCCTACCATTTCGCCGATGCGGGCGCGGCGTTTGTCGGTGACAGCGTGTTTGCGCTGGGCTGCGGGCGGATGTTCGAAGGCACTCCCGACCAGTTCTGGGCGAGCCTTGAGCGGATCAAGGCGCTGCCGGGTGAAACCACGCTCTACTGCGCGCATGAATACACCCAATCGAACGCGCGTTTCGCGCTCCATGCCGACCCCGACAATACGGCGCTGAGGGCCTATGCGGCGGAAATCGACGACAAGCGGGCGCGCGGTGAGCCGACGGTGCCCATGGGCCTAGAGCGCGAGCTTGCCACCAATCCCTTCCTGCGCGCCGACGATCCGGCCATGCAGGCGCGTTGGGGCGGCGAAGTTCCGCACGAAACCTTTGCCGCGATCCGCGCCGCCAAGGACAATTTCTGAAGAGGTAGTATGGATACGCTCGCTACCTTGCGAGCGCGCCGCGTCATCAGATCGAAGCGATCACCTCGTCAGCCAGCTTGCGGTCCGCTTCGGCGGTGTGCCGCTCGGCAATAAGGCTGCGCGCAGCCTCTGCGGCAGCCATCGCCGCCTGCGCACGCACATCTTCCACCGCTTCACGTTCCGCAGCTGCGATCTTGTCCTCGGCCATCTTCTTGCGCCGCTCGACCATCGCCTTGCTGTCAGCTTCGGCCTTTTCGAGAATCGCATCAGCCTCGCGCTGGGCGTGCTCGATCATTGCCGCCGCGTGCGCAGAGCTGGCATCGCGCTGAGCCTTTGCATCCTTGAGCAATGCCTCTGCTTCTTCACGGATGGCCTGCGCTTCATCGAGCGACTTGCGCGTCTCGGCAATGCGGGCATCGAGTGCATCTGTCACCTTGCGGTGCGCCTTGAAGCGGAAGATCGCGATCAGGAAGAAGATCGTGATGCCGACATAGACCCAGCCTTCGGCGCCCAGACCCAGCAGTTCGGCACCGTGCCCGGCGGCTTCGGCCTGGCCAGCCGCGAGCAGTTCGAGAGTTCCGGTTTTTGCGCTCATCGTCCAGATCCTAATTCACGCCGCCCAGGATCGCATCGACCCTGGCCAGGGCAGCCTTGCGACCCGGTGCATCGCCCGTCAACCTGGCCACGATCGCTTCCGCGCCCTCGGCAGCGATATCGCGTAGCGCGGCATTGGCTGCATTGCGCGCAGCACTGATCTGCTGCTCGGCCTCCGCCACCTTTGCTGACAAGCGCTTGTCGGCTGCTGCCAGGCGCTTTTTGGAAGCCTTCGCCGCCTCCAGCTTGGCTGCCGCCAGCTTGCCCCGTGCCTCTTCGCGGCTACGGTTGATTTCCGCCTGATATTCCTCGGCAACCCGGTCTGACATTTCCTTGGCTTCGCGCGCCGAGGCAAGATCGGCCGTAATCCGGTCCTCGCGCTCGTCCATCACCTTTGAAAGGCGCGGAAGCGTGGTCCGGATAATGCCGAAATATAGCACGGCAAACAGCGCCGTCAGCCAGAACAGCTGCGGCCAGAAAACATTGGCAAAATCGAATTGAGGCATCGCGCTAATCCGCCAGGGATAACCGACCGGCGCAAGTCCGGTCGGCCATCGTTAAATCAGCTGAAGGCCAGCGCGAGCGCGACGACAGCGGCGATCAGGCCGAGCGCCTCGGTCACTGCGAAGCCGAAGATCAGCCTGCCGCCCATCTTGGCGTCAGCTTCGGGGTTGCGCAGCGCACCGTTGAGATAATTGCCGAAGATCGCGCCAACACCGATTGCGGCCAGACCCGCACCGATCGCGGCGAGACCGGCACCAATTACACGAGCCGATTCAACGTCCATCATTCAAACCTTTCCTAGAACAAACATCACTCAGTGAAGATTGACCGCATCGTTGAGATAAAGCGATGCGAGCAAAGCGAAAACATAGGCCTGGACCACTGCGATCAGCAGTTCAAGCGCGGTAAGCGCAACATTGACCGCCAGTGGCAGCACCCCAAAGACATAGGGCAACGCGCCGAACGAGCCGAGCGTAACCACGAACGTGCCGAACACCTTGAGCAGCACATGCCCCGCGGTCATGTTGGCGAAAAGCCGGATAGCCAGCGTAAACGGGCGGGACAGGAAGCTCAGCACTTCGATCAGGAACACGAACAGGCCCAGCGCGATATTGGTGTCCTTGGGCCAGAACAGGCTGAAGAAGTGCAGTCCGTGCCGCCAGAAACCGACGATGCACACCACCGTGAAGACCAGAAAGGCCAGCCCCAGCGTCACCGAAATATGGCTGGTCGGAGTGAATGCCCCGACCCAGGGTAGCAGGCCCAGAAGGTTGCAGATCAGCACGAACATGAAGATCGCGAAGATCAGCGGCGCATAGCGGCGCCCTTCGGGGCCGACATTCTCGTCAAGCATGTTCCTGACGAAATCATAGACATATTCGACCGCCGCCTGCCACCGGCCGGGAACCAGCTGCGGACGGGCAGTACCCACAAACATGAACACGCCGATCACGCCGATTGCGATCGCCATCCACAGCGAAGAATTGGTGAAGGACGCGTCATAGCCCGCCAACTCCAGTGGCTTGAGCGTGGCAATCTCGAACTGATGCATCGGCCCGGCCATGCAGAAACCCTTATTCTTCCGGATCGTCTGGCAGTTCACCGCCAAACCGAGCCGATGCATGGAGTGCCCGCCGGACACCCGCAGCAAACCCTAATACGAGCATGGCAATCATCCCCCAAGGGGCTGTGCCAAGCCCGGCCCAATTGTCAATCGCCCAACCGATGAAGCCGCCAACCAGAATCACGCCGACAAACTCTATGCCGACGGCCCAGCCTTGCGTTTCGGTCTGGCCTTGCCCCCGGCTCAGCCCGCGATCGTGCTTCTCTTGCGCCTCGGCAATGCGGCGATCGAGATCATCGACGCCTTTGTGATCTTTGCTGTCGGACAAGGGATGCGCCCTGCGGAATTGTCAACCAGTTGGAGCAATTGATGACGAAACTTGCGCGCCGCATCCTGCGCACGGGCGCGCACAGGCGAGGAGCGCCGCCCCCTTAGGCGGGGGGTAAGCTCAAGTCAACCGGCTGCGCGGCGCAGGCCGCAGCGAAATTATGGGGTGCAATCAGCCGCAGCGCGGATCGCGCACGGGAGGTTCCGCCGTGCGAGTGTGCCATGCGCCATCAGGTGCCTGATACTTCTCGCCCGGAACTGTCTTGAGGACCAGTTGGCAGCCGGCGGAAATCGCATATTCCTCCAGCGTTGCATTGTTTTCCTGCGCTCTGGCGGCATAGACGGCCCGGCGTTTGATATTGATGTCATCCACCAGGCGCTTGAGATCGGGGGTCGTCGCGCCGACAATACCGAGATAGCCGTCCATCTTCTCGCCGATGTTGCCTGACGATCGCGCAGCGTCATAGGCAGGATCGCGCTGCGCCAGCAAGGGTGTGGCCAGACCGGCAGCGAGCATCACTGCCGCCGCGCCTGCCAGCATCACCTTGCGTCCCGCAATCATTCGTATGGCATTGTGCATCAGAAAATATCCTCATTCTCTTCGATCGTGCTGGCCGCATCTTCGGCCAGACGATAGATCACTTCCTGCCGGATGTTGATATTAAGCTCGATCACGATCGGCTCGTTTGGTGCATCGATGTTGATGCAACCAGCCAGCATGATCGCAGGCAATATCGCCAGTCCGGCACTCCTTGACCTCAAAACTGTCTCTCTCATGGCATTTGCTCGCTTTCTTGCCGCTGAATGGCGGGTTCATCGCCTGGAACGGGTTCTTCTTTGTCGGGTCTGATAAATCGCGTGCCATCGCTGGTCAAAAGCCCCAGATCGCGCGGGTCGCGCAGGAAGCTGGGGTCATACAGCGATTTGAAGCTCGTCAGCAGCTGATGGAACTGCGCGCGTATATTGATCCGGAACTCGATCGGCAGTTTGGCGAGCTGCTTTGTGAAGATATTGCGCGATGCATCCTTCCCCTGCCTGACGCCGTCGAATTTCAGTTGTGTGATGATCTCGCCGGATAGCAGGCCGTTCATCACCACGGTCATTTTCCGGTAATCGAGCGAGCGCAGGGTCTGGAATGCGTAATTGCCCATCGCCGAAAGATCCTCGTAAGTCAGCTCGCCGACATAGGAGAGATTGCCGCCCGGGGGCCTCGATATCAGCTGTCCGTCTTCGATCCTGCCGTCGCCATTTTCATCGAATACCAGCGGAAACGATCCGTCGAAGGTGCCAGTGGCGCTGATGTTGCCCAGGTCCATCTGTTGCACGAACAGCGCGGCGTCCGCGCCGACGATCTCGATCACATAGCGCCGCTCCTCGGGCACCTTCAGATTGAGCTGGACAGGACGCAGGATCAGCGTTCCGCCTACGAAGGGCCAGATGCCATGCTTGAGACTGAGAAACTGCCCGTCGCGCAGTTCAAAGGTCAGCTCGCCATCGAACACTTCGATCCCGGGATTGATCGATGCGATCTTCAGCTTCTGATCCGGTGCAGTGGTCAGCGCCACCAGATCGCTGAAACGGACTGTGCCGGACACCCCGTTGACCGGGCCGAACTCGGCTGCGAAATCGAAGTCATCCGTCGTGATCGAACCCGTACTGACAACGTCCGATCCGCGCCAGTCGATCCGCCCCGACCCGTTGAGCGTGCCATCAGCCAGTGCGACGATGCCTAGCGCAAGGCCGCTCAGGTCCGCGGGCTGCAACTGCGTGTCAAAACGCAGAGCGTCAACCGCAAGGCTGGCGTGACCGACCGCGCTCGCCAGGTCATGCTCGATAACCACTTCGGTCACGATTGTGTCGCTCGCCGGGTGGCGCAAGGCAGCGAGCGCCTCGATCCTGCCATCGGCGAATTCCAGCACCGCATCGCGAGCGACCAGCGGTTCGAAACGCGCGCTGCCCTGGCGATCGCTTACCCGGAACTGACCTTCGGCAACCGACAGGACACCATTGACGAAGCTCCAGCGCCCGCTCGCTTCGGAAATGTCCATCGGAACCGGGCCAAGTGCGAATTCGCCCGCCTGGAAATTGCCCGCCGCAAGGGCGCCAGGACTTGTCGCAACCTTGCCGAGCACGAAACGGCTGCGCGAATCGGCTGCGCCATAGGCAAGTTCGATGTCCTCGGCGGCGAACCCTGTGCGCGAGGAGAATCGTGCCGATTCGAACCTGATCCTGGCGGGTTCCCCTGCGAGTCTGCCCGCCCAGTCATGCGCATCCATGCGCGCGCTGAAGCGTGTGCCGCGCCGATCCAGCGCCAGGATCGGTGCCCTGCCGTTCGGGCATATCCGCGCTCGTGACCCTTCAAGCTCAAGTTCGCTGATCGTCAGGCGCGCAAAATGAAAGTCCGTGCACCGGCGCCACAGCCATGCACCCCCACGCGAATCCCAGCCCCCTGTGAGTGGGAACTCGGCGTCTTCGACCGAGCCAGTTGGGATCGCCCCGCTCGCCACCATCTTGCCGGTCAGGGCGAAATCGCCCTCATCCACCTGCGAAACGACGAGAACCGGCAAGGCAAGGCGCGAATTCCCGGACGCGTAAGGCTCCATTGCAAGGCGCAGTACCGGCATGCCGCCCGTAGCCCGCTGGATGCGGCCATTGATCTGCGGAAGATCCCTTCCTCCTGTCAGGAAATTGCCTGAAATCTGCTCGATCGAGCCGCCCTTCAGCGCCAACTGAAGCTGGGAAAGCGCCACTAGCTGAGCTCCGCTGCCGCCGCGCCATTCAGCGCGCGGCATCACCAGACTTACGGTTCCCTGCTTGCTGCGCAGGAGGAATTCGGCGTTGAGAGTGCTCCCCTTCGCTTCGCGGGCGATCGCGCCGCGAAACTTGCCCAGCAATGACTCGGCCAGTGTGCCGACCGAGTTTGCCTGGGCCTGCCGCAAGGATTGATCGACGCCCCTGCCAAGCCGCAGCTCATTGCCGTGCAGCTTGCCGCTCGCCTCAATCCGGCCGGATTCGCCGCGCAGCGTGACCTCGCCGACGGCTCCCAGAGTGGTCAGCATAAGTTGCTGAAATTGCACCGATCTCGCGGCAAGGTCGAAACGGCTCGAAACGATCCCGTCGGTTGCCCGCAAAGTCAGATCGCCGTTCAGCCCCTGCGAGCGGACCGTCCCTTGCGCGAGTTTGCCGGTCTTGACCGCGCCCTTGCCGGAGAGGCTGGACAGATCGCGCCCGACCTCCATCGCCAGCTGCATTTCGAGCGCATCGAGCGAAAATTCGCTTGCGGCACAGGCCACCCGTGCGAGGTGGAGCGGGCCGCGCAGGCTCGGCTTGCCGTCATCGACCGCGATCACGCCTGTCAGCCTTGCGGGTCCGGCGGTGCAATCCCCGTTCGTCCAACGGCTTCCGCTGGCGACAAGACTGCCGCGAAAACCGTCATCAAGCCCGCCCGACCCGGCAGCTGCAAACAGCAACGGTCCGTAATCGGTCGCGATCCGGCCCTGCCCATCGACCAGCTTTAGATCGATGTCGGGCAGCTGCGGTGGTGCCTCGCGCTCGGCGAAGATCACCTTGTCGAGCGCGCCGAAGCTCAGGCCATCGGGGCCAATCTTTCCCTGCAAACGGGGCCGCACCAGTTTGAGGCTGGCGATCTGCGGCATGCCGATGCGGTATCGCAGCCTGAGCTCGACCAGTTCGATCGTCAGGTCGGGCCGGGCAGGATCGCCGACCACGACATTGCGCAAGACCTGCCGCCGCGGACCGATCGATACGACCTCATACCTTGCGGGAATTCCCAGGTCCGCGAGCTGGCCAGCGATGAAATCATCCGCGATTCTCTCGCGCTCCATCCAGACCAGGGCGCCAACCACCAGCGCAAGCACGAACGCCGCCAGTTCAAGCCGCGCCCTGTTGCCCTGCGGCAGCTTGCGCACGAGCCAGGACTTTTCAGCAAATGATTCATCGGCTTGCGGCATTGCTGCTTTCTCTTGCGCGCATTGCCCTCAATGAGGCAATGCAGCGATGGAGCCATTACTCGAGGGATAGCTTGCCACAAGCTGAAGACAAACAGGAAAAGCATGCGGGCACTGGCCACCGTGCACGCCTGCGCGAACGTCTGCTCGGCGGCGGGGCCGAAGCGTTGGCCGATTACGAAGTGCTCGAGTATCTGCTGTTTGCGGGCATTCGTCAGGGCGATACCAAGCCGTTGGCCAAGGCCCTCCTGGCGCGCTTTGGAACGCTGGCGGGCGTGCTCAATGCCGATCCCGCAGCCTTGCAGCAGGTCAAAGGCCTTGGCGAGACGAGCGCCGCCGCACTCAAGAGCGTGGCTGTTGCCGCGCGGCGGATGGCGCGATCGGAAATGATGGGCAAGCCGGTGCTGGGCAGCTGGCAGGCGCTGCTCGATTATCTGGCGATCGACATGGCGCATCTCACGGTCGAGAGGGTGCGCATCCTCTATCTCGATACGCGCAACCGGCTGATGGACGATCACCATCTGGGCGACGGCTCGGTCGACGAGGCCGCGATCCATCCGCGAGAGGTGATTCGCCGGGCGATGGATCTGGGTGCCAGCGCGCTGATCCTGGTTCACAACCATCCCACTCGCTCAAATCGATCACGTTAGATCACGCACAAGCACGCTGAATCACTAGGAAATTCGCGAATTTTTGCCCTTGCGTAGTGGGGGCGGTTTTGTCAAATTGGGGGCGGTTTAAGGGGTAGGAAACGGCATTCCGCTCCCAGCAAGCGATCCCCGTTTCTCCTTGACCGATCCCAGTTGCGGGACAGGAGAAACGTGATGCCAAGCCTGACCGATACCGCGATCCGACATGCGTTGAAGCGTGTCGAAGCGAGCCAGAAACAAGAAAACCTCGCCGATGGCGAAGGGCGCGGGACCGGGCGGCTCGTCCTCGTCCTGAAGCCAATGCCCAAACGCGTGACCGCCGACTGGATGGCGCAGCAATGGCGTGACGGCAAGCGCTCCAAGAAGAAGATCGGCGCCTACCCTTCCATGTCCCTCGCCGAGGCGCGCGAGATCTACAAGCGCGACTATGCCGACGTTATCCAGAAGGGCCGAAGCATCAGGATTGCGACGGACACCCGTCCCGGCACCGTCGCCGACCTTTTCGAAGGCTATGTCGCGTCGCTCAAAGCCGCAGGCAAGCCGTCATGGAAGGAGACGGAGAAGGGCCTGAACAAGGTCGCCGACACGCTTGGCCGCAATCGCCTCGCCCGCGAGATCGATCCCGAAGAGATCGTCGAGGTCATCCGACCAATCTACGACCGAGGCGCGCGGGCGATGGCCGACCATGTCCGTGGCTATCTCCACGCGGCCTATGGTTGGGGCATGAAGTCCGACAACGACTATCGGAACACTTCGCCGCGCCGCTTTCGAATTCCCTTCAATCCGGCCACGGGCATTCCGACCGAACCTAAGGTCCAAGGTACGCGCTGGCTCGACGAGGACGAGTTCGTCCGGCTCTATCGCTGGCTGGAAAGCCCCGACACGCCCATCCACCCGCCCTACACCCGCGCCGTCCGACTTCTCATGCTGACCGGCCAGCGGGTCCAGGAAATCGCTCGCCTCCATATCGACCAATGGGATGCCAGGGAGCGGATCATCGACTGGTCGAAAACCAAAAACCTTCAGCCGCATGCCGTCCCCGTTCCATCGCTTGCCGCCGAGTTGCTCCAATCCATCAACGTGAATGAATATGGCTGGTTCTTCCCCTCAGCGACGGACCCATCGAAGCCCGTCAGCCATGGCACGCTCTATTCGTTCATGTGGCGCCAGCGCGATCGCGGTGTGATTCCCTACGTGACGAACCGCGATCTCCGTCGCACCTTCAAGACGCTCGCCGGCAAGGCAGGTGTCTCCAAGGAAATCCGCGACCGTCTCCAGAACCACGCGCTTCAGGACGTCAGCTCCAAGAACTACGACCGCTGGAACTACATGCCCGAGAAGCGCGCCGGCATGGCGAAGTGGGACAAGTTCGTTCGCGCGATGCTGGCGAAGAAGAAAGGCACCGGCGCCTTGAAGAAGGCAGCGTGAGCGGTCGGATTCTTGTGTTGGCCGCCGCGACCGCCGCTCTCTGCTACACCGCCCCGGCCCACGCAGATCCGTGCGAAGGCATCCTTCCGACGCGGGCGGGTGTCCAGTTCTCCGGCATCGTCCGATACGTGGGAGACGGCGACGGCCTCTGTGTCGGGCGAACGGCGGACCCCAATGAGTGGATTGAAGTCCGCCTCGCCGATTTCAATGCCCCGGAGCTACACACCCCCGGCGGTCCCGCTGCCAAGACGGCGCTCGAACACCTGGCCCTGCGGCGCGAGGTCATATGCACATCCGAGCGCGGGCGCAGCGGCCGTGTCCGCTCGTTCGACCGCGTTATCGCACGCTGCCGCATCGGTGTGGCCAGTCTTGGCGACCTGCTGCGCCAGGCCGGCGTAGCCGAGGGCGGCAACTGATGCGATCCAGCTCGCCATTGACTCCGCATAGCTTGGAGGCTATATGAGTTGGAACGTCAGACTGCATGATGCCTTCGAGGCAGAGTTTCTGGCTTTCGAGCGCGAGGTCCAGACCGAATTGCTGGCGGTCGCGAAGCTGCTAGGCGAATACGGCCCTCAGCTGGGTCGGCCCTATGCTGACACGCTCAAAGGCTCGAAACACGCCAACATGAAGGAGATGCGTTTCTCGGCCGCCGATGGCGAATGGCGTGCTGCCTTCGCCTTCGATCCCGAACGGAAGGCCATCCTTCTCGTCGCGGGCGACAAATCGGGCGGCAGCCAGAAGCGCTTCTACAAGCAGCTTATCGCAAAGGCGGACAGCCGGTTTTCCGCACATCTGGAAAACCTGAAATTCGCAAAGAAGGACTGATCCGATGGGCCGGAGCCTGGACGAAATCATCGCTTCCCTACCCCGCGACCAGCAGGAGCAGATCGAGGCGCGCTACGAAGAGCTGAAGCAGGAGGTCGAGGGCCTTCGCGAGCTGCGGGAGATCGCCGGAAAAGCCCAGGCCGACATCGCGACGGCGCTGAACATCAAGCAGCCGTCGGTCTCAAAGATTGAGAAGCAGGCGGACATGTATCTCTCGACGCTTCGCGGTTATGTCGAGGCGATAGGCGGAAAGCTGGAACTGACCGTGAAGCTGCCGGCTCGTCCGGCATTCACGATCAACCATCTCGGCGATGTCGCCGCGCCGGCCGGCAAGCCTACCGTTGCTCGGCGCAAGGCCGTTTGCTTGCGGTAGGAGCCCCGATGACGCGATTGTTCGATGTTGATGGAGGAGAATCTTGATCGCGGCTCTATTAATCTCAGAGCAGCAGAATCCCGCCACGAGCAGCAGCTTCACGAGCTGATCGATCGATGTGGGCGACCTACGAGCCCTACGCCGATCCGGATTTTCCCCAAGGCTTTGCGCACGACGTCGATGGCCGCTTTTGGGAAATGTATCTTGGCTGCACGCTGCTCGAAGCGGGCCGCGCGCTGCTGCCTGTCGTCGAGTGTCCCGACCCGTCCAGCCTTCACACTCCATCATCTTGGCGACGCGGCTGCCGACGGTGCGCCCCGCATACCTCCATTGGCACGGCGGCGCAGGCACGCCTAACAGACAAGCAGAGGGATCAACGGTGGGGCAGATACGGCTCGCCGATGACGAAGGATACGGCCACCCGAAGCTCAAATTGGAACAGGGCGGGGTTCCCGGGCCAATCGCCTGGCTTTGCGCTGCGCGCCACCTCATAACCGGCTGGGTCAAGCCAGACAATTGCATCTGCCTCCACGAGCGGCAATACGACTAGTCGCTGCTGCCGATAGGCCTCGAGGGGACGAACGCATTCCACTTCAATCGCTATCGTTGCGGTATCTATCCGCGCTGCGCGCGGGGGCTGCCTAGCTTCCACCCATTCACGGATCGTCCGAGGGTCCAGAAGCGCGTTGGCATCTTCTCCCGCCGGACGGCCTTCGTAATAGGCTTTCGCATCCAGTTCGGCCCTGGGTCGATCAACTGCATCGCCGCGCGCGAGCAGAAAGGCGGCCACGGGATCGAGAGTACCCCAACTGATAAGCTCTTTCAGCCAGAAGCCGATCCACGGCAAACCGCTCAGAGGCCAGTCAGCGATTTCCAGCGCGCGAATGGGCTGTCCGTCGTCAGTCGTATCCAGCAGCAGGCCGATGACGCTGCCGAGCCCCCAAGTTCCGCGATAGATAAAATTGTTCGCTACAAAGGCGTACCAGTTAGTAACTTCATTCGGTCGAGGTTGTCGTGCCAGCGTCGACTTGGCCAACCACCAACGAAGCAACATGGGCCAGTCATCGAAATTCTTCTTCCGACCGAGTTTCGTTTCTATCGCAAACACCGGAATTTCGGATAGAAATGCCAACACGTCGCGAATGAAGTCGAACTGCTCCTCAGCGGTCCACCGCGCGTAATCGCGGCCCTGCGAAAGTTTGACACGAATTTCTTCTGCGCGATCCAGCAACAGCTTTGCAGATCGCGGAGTCAGACTCGTCTTATATAAACGCCGGCGCTGATCGGCATCGGGATACTGTGCCTTGATCGCTCTGCCACGCGCCAACCAGATCGTCGCCAGATGTGCCTCACCATGCGAAGCCGCATGCGCATAGGTGCGTCGCCAAATTTTGGCCAACTCCGCTTCAAGCTCGGCAGCGTCGAGTTCGATACCTTTGAGTTCCTCGACCTCCTGAATCGCCGCGATCAGAAATGCGTCAAGTGAGTCGAGATAGTCATGGCTGGACGGCGGATATGCCGCCTGCTCAGTCACGGCCGTTTGCTCAAGCCAAGCGGCGAATTCCGCCTCGGTTGCCCCTCCCATCAATGCTTGCCATGCACGCTCGAGTTCGCGCAGCAAGTGTCCCAGCGGACTCGACGCCCGATCTTCCGGGATCAAATCGCCCACCGCCGCGGTCGCGGCCTCTAGCTGGGCTACCAGGCTCTCGTATCCGTTCCACTGCCGGCTATAAGTTGGCACGATCCGCCCGAACCGTCTCTCGTAGGTGCGTTCAGGCAGGATGACGAGCGCACTGCCTTCTGTTGCGACACCTGGCCGCCCCGCGCGGCCGATCAGATTGCTGAACTCCTGCAACGGCAACTCGCCATTACTTCTGAAGACGCTTGGGATCAGCAGGAAATTGACAGGTATGTTGACCCCTTCCGACAGGGTCGATGTAGCAATGATGACTCGGACATACCCGCGATCGATAACGGTCTTCAGCCGTCGGGCGAGAAGGCCCGGCATCTTGCCATGATGCACCACGATACCGCGCGCCAGCAGCCGATACTCGACGGAATCCGCAGTAAAATAGTCGATGGCAGTCGCTAAGCAGCGTGCCCAAATCTCGTTGCCCTCCTCAATCGCCCAATAATTGGGAAGTGCGATATCCTGCCATTTGTCCAGCAGATCGGCGCACGTCGCGGCAAAGGTGTCGATATTCTGTGTCAGCGAGATCAGGACCGACGGCGTTGAGCCGTCCGGCCGTTTTGCCGCCAGGTTGAGCGCGGCCCACAACGTGGGCGCGCGCATCCGAACCTCGGGTCCGTCTTCGGGGTTCATACCCCCAGGAACAGCGGGAAATGGATCCGGTACGAACGGCGAGTCATCCCGCTTCTCGTCGTCAAACTTCAGCGAGTGCCCATCCATCAGACTGTAGCGGATCGCGAACTGGCCGGTTGGGCGCACTTCGAGACGCCCGAGCATCTGCCGTGTGCTCCGATAGGATGAGCTGGTGGGCATCGCGTCGGGCGCATCGGAAACCCAGCGGGCCAAGGCAGGCGCTGCCCGAGCCGCAACCGCAGACAGCGCGACAATGCGGAAATCGTGATCTTCCCGTGCACGCATCAGGCGTGTGCCAAGCTGCTCAAGCCGGAAAGCGCGAGATGTTCCATCACCCAGTCCAGTCAGCCGGGCTTCGTCCTGCTCAACCATATGGGCTTCATCAATGATGACCGTGCGAACCCGGCTGAGAAACAGAACGCCTAGATAGCGCAGGAGCGCATCAGCCTTCTCGAATGTGCAGATGACCACGGTCGGCTGATCAGTTTGAATCCAGGCATCGGTCGGCCCCCAATCGACGCCTCCATACAGGCCCGTAACCACAATCGGCTCCGCCGCGATTCCGCGAAGATCCTCAGCGAGGCGGCCCTCTACCTCTGCTGCGAGTGCGCGGGATGGAACGAGGTAAAGAACGAGATTGCCGGCGGTGGCTCCGACGGGATGATCAGCGAACAGACCTTGGACCGCGCCAAGGGTCGCGACCGTGGTTTTTCCTGAGCCGGTTGGCGTACACAGCACGAACGAGCTGTTGTCGCGCAACTTCGCGATGCCCGCCGCCTGCGCAGGCCAGACAAGTGCCCGCTTGTTGGCAAACGCCGACCGCGCAAACTGAGTGAGAGCATCGCCGGCCGGGCCGCTCGACGTCAGGCGGAGTTTGTCGATCTGTGGCCAGAGGCAGGTTTCGATGAACCGTCGCGCGCTGGCAGCCGTCAACCGCGCCAGCAGATAAGAATAGGGATCGCGGCTATGCAGGAAGCCCAAGGCGAGCGCTTCCAGCTTAACAACCGCGCGCTCGACCGGGACGTCGCCGCCCGTTCTAAGAAACGCGCAAATCGTTCCGATGCACATGACGGTATGCTGGACGGCCGCGACTTCGAGGTCATTGGCATCGATGCGACCATCGACCCGTAGCCCGCGATAGCTGCTCCAGAACGTCTGCGCCGCCTGGAAAGCAGCCGGGAAGTCTGCCCGAACGAACTGCCGGAGAATCTCTGAAAGGGGCTCACCCTCTGGGAGCCGTCGCAAATGTCCCAACGCCATCGCCGGATAATCGGCCAACTGAAAGGCGGCCGCAGCCAACAAATGAAGTGGGGCGCCCGCCGGCTTTAGCTGGGATTGCGAAAGCCATTCGATAATCTCTGCCGCGCGCTTGATCGAGGTGCGCCACGGTGAGGTAAGGTCCGCGCTCCGTTCCAGCCATCCACTTTCCAGCAGCAACATCGCCTCTTCGAGATACCCGGCGATGTCTCCTGAACCGAAACTCGCCAAACCATCACGGCCCATGTCGCGGCGTAGTCGTTGGCTGTAGAGTTTGGCTTGCCGCGCAGTCAGAGCCTGGCCCGCCAGATTCTCTCGGATCTCTCGTGCGATGGCGATCGTAGCTGCGCTCGTCATCTCAAGCGCCCCGGTACAATATATCGACTACGGCATCTAAATTCTCGAACTGAAACTCCATCGCCTCAAGGTTGCGCTGTATCGTATAGGCGGAGTGAGGAGCTTCGGGCGGAAGCCATGCGATCCGTTCAGCGGGCACTTTGGGAGAATTACCGACAGCATAAGCAAGCCCATCGTGGCGAGCTGCCGTGCGGAAGCCGTCCCTGTAGAACTGAAGCAGCGCCTGTTGCCAGGCTTCGGCTTCAGGCGTGTGATATTCCGTCAGGAGATTGATCAGTTCGCGCACGCCACTGGGCCGGCTCCCGCCGACCATCAGCTTTTCGTGGGCGTCTTTCATGATGCCGGTATTACTGACCGCGAGGCATTTGGCCTCGAGCGTCAGAATGTCGGTAATCACGCCATTGGCGTCGACTCGAAACGCTAGGCCATCGTCGCCTGTTCGACCTGGACGCTTCTCTTTTTCAGCATCTGGTTCATGCACCTCGCCCGCCAGAAGGCGCTCATTGATCAGGTCCAAATGTTGAAATTCCTGATCGTGAAAGCGGAAAAGCAGCGCTGGAACCATCCAATCGGCATGTCCAATTGCTCCAAAGTGCTCGACAGCGAGCACGCCAAGCGTTTCGCCAAGATACCCCTGCAATGATATGCGATTGAGCATCGCAGGATAATGTGCGGCAGGATCATGCGCCGGGTCGTTGAAGGGCGACAAATCATCTTGGAAGCCAGATCGAATCCGACAACGGGCGTCGTCCAACGCTTCCTGAACATAGGCGATCAGTTCAACGCGCAATGCGCCGAGGGCGCCGTGGACTTCCCGCCAAACCCGTAACCGGTAGCGTTGATGCGTTTGGGGGATGCCTTGATCGACCAACCAGGAATTAAGAGGAACAGGTGTCAGTCGACGAAATCGGATCACGCCTGCACCTCATCAGGCTGGCCGGGCAGTGCTACGACGTTTTCCGCACCGAACCATGCCGTCAGTTTCGCCATCGCGTTTGCTGTCAGGATCTGAGTGAAAAGCAGCGCTAAGCGCACCTTGGGCCGTGAGCAAGCGACGTAGAACAGATTCCGATTATTCTCGAAAAACTCCAACTTGTCGTTCGGTGGACCGGCGTCGATCCATTCGAGCATCTGGGCAAAATTATACTTGTTCCAGCCCCTACCGACGATCACGAGCACATTTTCAAACTCGGCGCCTTTCACGCCATGCTTCGTCGCGAACGGCGTATGGCCATCAATGAATTGATCGAGCGCTATAACTTCCGCGTACGGGACAGTCCGCAGCTTGCGAAGCTGCGTGACACGCCGCGCCTCTCCATCAACGGGCTCAGCACCCGTTTCCGCTAGCCTTCCCTCGCGTTCCTCCACCGCTTCGGGGAGCTGCATGTGCGCCTGCGCAGCAATGAAATCGATCACCTCACCAATCGACCCTGAGAGCCGTAGCGCGATTAACGTCGCCATCGCATCAACCCATGCGACCTTGTCCAGGTGCTTGCGAATGCGCGGCATACCCGTGCCGAAGCAGTCGAACATCTCGCCGTAACGCTTTGCTTCGAACGCCGCACAGGCCGGCTCGAGCTGGTCGGTCAGGAACTTGATATGGGGGTCATCTTTCTTCAGCCACGGGTCGTTGAATTGACCATAGATCGGCGGGATGCTCGCGTAGCCCTGTTCGCGCGCCAGCACGCTGTGGCTGAGCATGAGTATCTTGGTCTTCCCGACTGCGAAATCCCAGCCTTCGCCGCCGAGCCGTTGCTTGATGTGACTGAAATATGCTCGGGCCGCATCGGCACTGGTGTCGCCGGTCCAATGGCCTCCCTGTCCAGTACGCCTCACGCCCGGCCACGCATTGGTGTGGTAGACGCGCGCTTCGCCGGGCGCATCAGGGTCGCTCACCATCTGCGGCAGATCGGGGCGCATACGGTTTAGCACCTGCACGATCGGGTTCGCCGATCGGAAGTTGGCGTTCTTGTCGATCACCACAAGCGCTGCGTGCTCAACGGAGCCGCACCCATCGCCATAGATCTTCTGCCAATGGTCGCCGAAAAGCCCGATTAATGGGCCTTCGCCATGATCGAGAAACCAGACCTTAAGGGCATCGACAAACGCTGCGTCGGTGTCCTGATATTCGTCGATCAGCAGCACCGGATAGCGCGCGGTCAGCACCGCGCGAAACTTGGGAAGCGCCATGGCCTGAATCATCAACGCCAGCACGTCCTCGTGCCGGATCGTGACCTGTTGCTCGCCGACACTGGGATAGCCAAGCTCATAGTGCACCCGACGCGCACCGATGCCGCCAGCGGGCTCCAGCCTCTCGGCCCAACTGGGCAATTCGGGCACGAGCGCACGCAACGTCGTCTGGAAATCCTGTAGGATCGACCAGCAAAAGCCATGGACGGTTTCAGGCCGCACCGCCGGATGAGCTTCGATACGCGAGATTATCTCGTCTTTGGCGACGTTAGTGTATGTGATGCAGCCAACCTGCTGGCGCTGGCGAAGTAGCTCTGTGCCGCGCCGGTCGATGAGACGGCGAAGCGCCTTGTCGAGCGAATAGGTTTTGCCCGCTCCGGCGCCCGCTTCCAGACGAAAGCTTCTCCCTTCGTCGAGGCATGCGAACATCCGTTCAAGCGCGACGCGGCCGGCGGCGTCGGCGGGACTTTCGGCGCCATCAGCCATTGTCGCCAACCTCAGCGACATTCACGGCGACGCCGGCCACTCCCGCAACGATCTCGACAGCGACAGCGGGCGGCGGCTCCAAAGGCGCGGGGTTACCCTGGGCCAACCAGCGCAAGCCCTCCGAAATGTAGCGCGGCACATTCCAGTCCGTGTGTTCGATCGCGTGCTCCAATGCGAACGTCGACTTTTTCTGCTCGGCCGCGCGCTCATAGGCGAGTGCGGCGGCATCCCCATCGCCCAGTGGGAAGCGCTCGGGATTTGCAAGAATGAACGCATCTTCAAAGCTACGTGCGCACGGCCCGCCGTCTGCCTCCGGGATCTGATAGGCAAGCCGGCGACTGTCAGCCATCTTGTCGGGCGACGTCTTCGCCAACAACGCAGCCGGCGACACTGCATTTCCGAACCAGGCTTTGATGCAGCCGTTGCTGGTGAACTGACCGTCCGCGACAGGAACCGCCACATGCTTCCCTTTGTCATTAGGCTTCACGGCGTCGATTTCGGTGATGATCAGCGCGCGCAACTCAAGGAAGGCGAGAAGATCGAAAAACCGGTGTGCATAGGCACCGCCCACTTCCATCACCGTCAGATACTGGCTGCCGAGCTGCGGCTCACCGACGGCGGCCGTGTCGGTCTTACGGATCATCGCCGGAAGCAGGAGTCTCTCGGACGTGCCCTCAATCAGGACGGCCTTGTCCGCGAAGAACAGGTCGCAGCGCGTAAGGGTCAGGTATTGATGCAGAAACTCTCGATCAGGCGCTGGCGCGCTGCCCATGCCCTGTCGCAGATCCTTGACGACTGAACGACGGATGCCGTCGCCATCTCCGACAGACAGGAAATACCGCATCGCCTCGAAGCGGGCTTCGTTCGCCATGTGCGGCGAATGCGTGGTCACGACGAACTGCACTGGCCAAGGGCGGTTCTCGTTGAGCTGCGACACGAATGCGCTCGTGATCTGATCGAGCTGCCGTATGAAAACTTCCTGCATCTGGGGGTGCAGGTGGGCCTCAGGCTCCTCAATGAAGACCAAATGCACCCCGGCCGCGGCCGGCGTAGCCTGGTACTCCCGGAAGAAGCGCAGCAGCTGCAAAAGCATGTAAACGAGATTGCGGACGCCCAAGCCATTATATGTCTCGGGAAGCGTGATGCCGTTTACGCCGACATAGCGGACCTTGGTGTGGTCATTCAGGAGCTTGTCGACATCGAAGCTGGTCTCCGTGACGAGTCCGGGATCCGCCAGACCCGGATAGCCGAAGAGATCGAACGTAGGCAGCAACGAGGTCAGCTTCGCATTGAAGCCGGCGTGCAGATCACCCTGTATCTGCTCTACGGCCGCCTTCAGCTGTTCGGCGGTGGTGCGTTTCTCCGGATCCAGCGGATCGGTCAACGCTGACTGAAACAGCACCTCCACGACCTTGCCCAGCACATCACGTTCGCGATGCGTGTCGTCATCCAGCCCGCGCTGGGCGTTGATGAAGCCGCCGTGGATGAGCGTGGTAAGAGTTTTGGGTTCCAGGGCTTTCCGATTGGTAGGGTCGTTGGGATCCACGGCTTCGAGCGACGAGGCGTAGGCCGCCGGCAGACGGCTTCCAAGAGCGCGAAACAAACCGAGACGATCGGCGGCGACATCGTCGCCCGGCGCTACTATCCCCGCGAAAAGCGTTTCGACAGCTGTCGCTCGCGGTCCGAACGTAAGAACCAGACGAGCGTCCGAGCAATCGGGATTGAGATCGATGATGCACTCGCTGAGTGGTCCCAGATCAGGAGCATCCACATCGTAGGCGATATCAAGCGTGATGGTGATCGATGGGAGGTGCGCTCGAACGTCGAGCTGCGCAGCGCCGCTGCGGAATGCATCGAAAGCGATCCAGAAGCACTCATGACATCCCAGAGAAAAATCCTCGAGCTTGAACGCCAAGGTCCGCTCGGAAAGGAGCCGCCGGAAAAGCTCTGCGATTGAGGTCTTGCCGCTGTTGTTGCGCCCGACGATGAGCGTCGTTCGCTCTTCCAGCCCTATCGCGACATGCCGCAGAAGCCTGAAGTTTTCGATCTCGACATGTTTGATTCGCATCTCATTCCCACCCCCCAACTGTTTGTTACACTTTTCGCGACTATCCGGCCGCTAACAACTCTATTCTGCTTTCCGACACTTAAAACTGCCCCATCCACGCCAAGCAGACTCGCTGAGTCAGCTGGTCATTCGCATCGACCCTTGACTCCTGCGTCGATTAAGAAGAACAAATAGAGAACATGATGCCAAACCCGTTCCCGGAGGTCAACAAGCAGCTTGCGTCCCAAGCCCGCCATAGAGTCTTTGCGCGTGCAGATCGAAAAGATCGAAGGCAGAGGCCAGCGCGTGAAATCGGTGCTTCCCTTCGGAATTGCCGAGGTGGATTCGCGACTCCCCGGCGAAGGCCTGGCGCTCGGCGCGCTGCACGAGATCGCGGGCGGCGGTAACGGCGCGATAGACGGTGCCGCCGCCGCGCTCTTCGCCGCCGGGATTGCTGCGCGCACCAAGGGCAAAGTGCTGTGGTGCCTCACACGTGCCGACCTTTTCGCTCCGGCGCTGGCCCAAGCCGGCCTCCCGCCAGACCGGGTGATCTATGTCGAGGCAGGGGACGATAAGACTGTCCTGGCCTGTGTCGAGGAAGGACTGCGCCATGGCGGCCTGGGAGCCGTCGTTGCGGAGATCGGCCGCCTGTCGATGACCGCCTCGCGCCGCCTGCAGCTCGCCGCCGAAGGCACGGGCGCAGTCGGCCTGGCCCTCCGACGCTGGCGCCGACAGACCGAGGCGACCGATTTCGGCCAGCCGACCGCCGCCATGACCCGGTGGCGGGTCTCGGCCCTGCCTTCACCCGCTTTGCCCGTCCCGGGCGTCGGCCGGCATCGCTGGCTTGTCGAACTGATCCGCGCTCGCGCGGGCGAGAGTGCTGATTTCGAACTGGAGGCGTGCGATGGCACGGGTTGTCTCGCTCTTCCTGCCCACATGGTCGACAGATCGCGTGCGCAGGAAGGCTGGCGACACGGCGCCTCCGGCTGAGGCGCCGCTCGTCCTGATCGGCCATGACGGGAGAAGGCGGGTGGTAGTCGCGGCGGACGTTGCGGCCCAAGCCGCCGGCCTGCGCGTCGGGATGCCGGCGACCAAGGCCCAGGTCCTCGTCCCCGGTCTCCTCGTTCAGGACGCCGCCCCCGCTGCCGACGCCGAGGCGCTCGACCGCCTCGCGCTCTGGGTGCTGCAACGCTACGCGCCGATCGTCGCCGCTGATCCGCCCGACGGGATCGTCATCGACTCGACTGGCGCCGATCATCTCCACGGCGGCGAACAGGCCATGGTGACAGGCATGATCGACCGCCTGGCCGGATCGGGGCTCACAGCCCGGGGTGTGGTCGCCGACACCTGGGGGGCAGCTCACGCTCTCGCGCGCTACGCCGGCCGGTCGATCATGACCTCGCCACCGGGAATGACCGAAGCGGTGCTCGCACCGCTGCCCATCGCGGCGCTACGCCTACCGCCCGCGCTGGTCGGAAACCTGCGGACGCTGGGCTTCGATCGCATCGGTGATTTGCTCGCGCAGCCGCGCGCGCCGCTCACGCTGCGCTTCGGGCCGGAACTGGGTCGCCGGATCGACCAGGCGCTGGGTCTCTCGCCCGAACTCATCGATCCGATCCGGCCCGAGGATCTGATCGAGGTTCGCCGCAGCTTTCCCGAACCGATCGGCGCGGCCGAAACCATCGCCCGCTATATCGGCAAACTGGTGGTCCAGCTCTGCGCAGCGCTCGAAGAACGTGGCCTCGGCGTGCGCCGCCTCGACCTGCTCTGTCACCGCGTCGACAACATCACACAGGCTGTCCGCGTCGGCACGGCCTTGCCCGTGCGCGACGTCAAACGCCTGACGCGGCTTCTCTGCGACAAGATCGAGACCATCGAACCCGGATTCGGCATCGAGATCCTCACGCTCACCGCGACGATCGCTGAACCGATCGAGAGCAAGCAAACCGTCACCTCCCTGATCGACGACGCCATCCCGGACGTTTCCGATCTCGTGGACACGCTGGCCAACCGGGTCGGCGGGCGCCGCATCTACCGCGCTGCGCCGGTCGCCAGCGACGTGCCGGAGCGCTCCGTCTGCCGCGTGCCCGCCATGTCGCCCGAAACCGGAGCGACATGGGCCGGTGACTGGCCGCGACCACCGCGTCTGCTCGATCGCCCCGAGCTGATCGAGACGGTCGCGCTGCTGCCCGATCATCCTCCGGTGTCATTCACCTGGCGCGGCGTCCGACGGCGCGTGAAGCGCGCTGATGGTCCCGAGCGCCTGTTCGGCGAATGGTGGAAGCGCGACGCTGAGCTGGTCGCGGTGCGCGACTATTTCCGGGTCGAGGATGATGCCGGCGAGCGCTTCTGGATCTACCGCGCTGGCGACGGCGAGGATGCCGCGACCGGCTCGCATCGCTGGTTCCTGCATGGGGTATTCGGATGACCGCCCCCCGCTATGCCGAGCTGCAGGTCACCTCCCACTTCAGCTTCCTGCGAGGCGCGAGCGGATGCGACGAACTGTTCGCCGCCGCGGCCGTTCTCGGCATCGAGGCGCTGGCCATCGTCGACCGCAACTCGCTCGCCGGCATCGTCCGCGCCCATGAGGCGGCCAAGACGACGGGAGTGCGCCTCGTCGTCGGCTGCCGCCTTGACCTCACAGACGGCCTGTCGGTGCTGGTCTATCCGACCGACCGTCCCGCCTATTCGCGGCTGTGCCGTCTGCTGTCGCTCGGCAAGAAGCGCGGTGGCAAGGCGAAGTGTCATCTCGATTGGGCCGATCTCGTCGCCTATGGCGAGGGGCTGATCGCCGTCCTCCTGCCGGACCGCGCCGACGACCAACTGGGCCTGCGCCTGCGGCGGCTGCGCGACGCCTTCGGCGACCGGGCCTATATGGCGCTGTCGCTGCGGCGTCGCCCGAACGACCAACTCCGGCTCCATGATCTGTCCAACCTGGCCGCGCAAATGCGCGTGCCGACCATCATCACCAACGATGTGCTGTTCCACGCGCCCGATCGACGCATCCTGCAGGACGTCGTCACCTGCATCCGCCACAACGTCACTATTGACGAGCTCGGCGAGCGGCGCGAGCGCCATGCCGATCGCTACCTCAAGCCGCCCGAGGAGATGCACCGGCTGTTCGGCCGCTATCCCGAAGCCCTGGCCCGAACCCTCCAGATCGTGGAGCGCTGCCGCTTCTCGCTCGATGAGCTGGCCTATCAATATCCGGAGGAGCGCGACAATCCGGCGCTGACGCCGCAACAGACGCTGGCGAAGCTCACCTGGGAAGGCGCGACCGAGCGCTACCCCGAAGGCCTGCCAGACAGCGTCTGCGCCGCCCTCGATCACGAGCTGCGGCTGATCGAGAAGCTGCACTACGCCCCCTACTTCCTGACGGTGAACAGCATCGTGCGGTTCGCGCGCTCCAAGGACATCCTGTGCCAGGGCCGCGGCTCAGCCGCCAACTCCGCCGTCTGCTATGTGCTTGGCATCACCTCGATCGATCCCGGTCGCAACGACCTTCTGTTCGAGCGCTTCGTCAGCGAAGAACGACGCGAGCCGCCCGACATCGACGTCGACTTCGAACATGAACGGCGTGAGATCGTCATGCAGTGGGTGTTCGAGACCTATGGTCGCGACCATGCCGCGCTCTGCTCGACCGTCATCCGCTATCGCTCCAAGGGCGCGCTGCGCGATGTCGGCAAGGCGCTCGGCCTCACCGAGGATCTGATCAAGACCCTGTCGTCGCAAGTCTGGGGCTGGTCGGAGGAAGGCGTCGAGCCCAAGCATGTCGAAGAGCTGAACCTCAACCTCGGCGATCGCCGGCTCCGCCTCGCGCTCGATCTCGCACGTCAACTCATGGGCGCCCCGCGTCATCTCTCTCAGCATCCCGGTGGCTTCGTACTGACCCATGATAGGCTCGACGAGTTGGTCCCGATCGAGCCGGCTGCCATGGTCGATCGCCAGGTGATTGAATGGGACAAGGATGACATCGACGCGCTGAAGTTCATGAAGGTCGACGTCTTGGCCCTGGGAATGCTGACCTGCATGAAGCGCGGTCTAGATCTCCTGGCCGACCACAAGGGCGTCCATCTCGATCTGGCGACCATCCCGGCCGAGGACCCGCGCACCTATGCAATGATCCGCAAGGCGGACACGCTCGGGACCTTCCAAATCGAAAGCCGCGCGCAAATGTCGATGCTGCCGCGCCTCAAGCCCCGGACCTTTTACGATCTCGTCGTGCAGGTCGCCATCGTCCGCCCCGGGCCGATCCAGGGCGACATGGTCCATCCCTATCTGCGGCGCCGCGAAGGGCTGGAGCCGGTCCACTATCCCAAGCCCGAGCTGGAGAAGGTGCTCGGCAAGACGCTCGGCGTGCCGCTGTTTCAGGAACAGGCCATGCGCGTCGCGATCGAATGCGCGGGATTCACGCCCGGCGAGGCCGACATGCTGCGCAAGTCGATGGCGACCTTCAAGTTCACCGGCGGCGTCTCCCACTTCCGCGACAAGCTGATCAACGGCATGGTCGGCAACGGCTATGAGCGGGAATTTGCCGAACAGACCTTCAAGCAGCTCGAAGGCTTCGGCAGTTACGGATTTCCGGAAAGCCACGCAGCCTCTTTTGCGCTTATCGCCTACGCCTCGGCCTGGCTCAAATGCTGGCATCCCGATATCTTCTGCGCGGCGCTGCTAAACTCCCAGCCGATGGGCTTCTACGCCCCGGCCCAGATCGTGCGCGATGCCCAGGATCATCGCGTCGAAATCCGGCCGGTCTGCATCAACGCCTCGCGCTGGGACTGCACGCTGGAGCCGACCGGCGACGACAGCCGCTTCGCCGTCCGGCTCGGCCTGCGCATGGTCAAGGGACTGGCCAACGGCGATGCCGCCGCCATCGTCGGCGCGCGGGCTGATACGCCCTTCGCTTCGATCGACGATCTTTGGCGTCGCGCGGGCGTGCCGGTCGCCGCCCTGGTGCAGATCGCCGAGGCCGATGGCTTCCACCCGGCGCTCGGCTTGGCGCGGCGCGAGGCGCTATGGGCCATCAAGGCGCTGCGCCACGAGCCTTTGCCGCTCTTCGCAGCGGCCACCGCCCGCGAGCAGCAGCTCGTGCCCGAGGTCAGCGAGCCCGCCGTCAGCCTCCGGCCGATGACGGCAGGTGCCGAGGTGGTGGAGGACTACGGCCATGTCGGGCTGTCGTTGCGCAGCCACCCCGTCTCGTTCCTCCGGGAGGACCTCCGCCGCCACCGTATCGTCACCTGTCAGGAGGCGATGGATGCCCGCGACGGCCGCTGGCTGGAGGCCGCCGGCATCGTGCTGGTCCGCCAGCGGCCCGGCAGCGCCAAAGGCGTGATGTTCATTACCCTCGAAGATGAGAGCGGCATCGCCAATCTGGTTGTCTGGCCGCAGGTCTTCGAGAAGAACCGCCGTATCATCCTGTCGGCCGGCATGTTCGCCGTGCGCGGCCGCATCCAGCGCGAGGGCGAAGTCGTCCACCTTGTCGCCCAGCGCCTCACCGATCTCTCGGCCGAGCTGGCCAGCGTCGGCGATCGCGACGCCGCTTTTCCACTGCCGCATGGGCGCGGGGACGAATTCCATCACGGCTCGCCGACGCCCGATCCGCGCGGCCTGGCGCCCAAGGGGCTGCGGACGCGCGACATCTATGTTCGCAACCTGCACATCGACTCGATCAAGGTGAAAACGCGGGATTTCCGGTAACGCGATCCCTCTAAGCCGACGACCCTAAGAGGCTGCCGCAGCTCTCGCCCCAGACTTCGCTGCTCAGGGACGAGATCATTCGTCCTAAACCAGTCGCTCGTCCAGCATCTCCATTGGGAACACGTGCGCCGATCGCAGACAGGCAAACACAAGCATGGAGGCTTGCCGTTTCATCCCGGGCCATGCATCGTATTTCAACAATACATGAAGCAGTGAAATATGATTCGCGAACAGGAAGCGCTAACCGGATTCTCCGCGATCTCACATGAGGCGCGACTGAGGATCGTCCGTATGCTCATCGTGGCCGGCGCGGACGGCATGGCCGCAGGGGCCATCGCTTCGGCGCTGGACGGCGCGCAGCCCTCACGGGTGTCGTTCCATCTCAAGGGGCTTGAACATGCCGGCCTCATCGAGAGCCGGCGCGAGGGCACGTCGATCATCTATAGCGCCGACTTTCCGGCGCTCTCGGCTCTCGTCGCCTTCCTGATGCACGACTGCTGTCACGGACATTGCGCCTATTGCGATCAAGCCATTGCGCTTTTCGCCAAGTGCGAAGGGCGTCCGACCCATGTTCATGACACGGACGAAAAGCGGGACCGATGACAAGAGACAATCTGGAGCGCCATCAGGTCTGGGTCTATCTGGCCGCCATCCTGCTCGGCCTGGTGATCGGCAGCGTCGCTCCCGGTCTGGCGCCGATGTTCGAGTTGCTGCTCTGGCCGGGGCTCGCGCTGCTCCTCTATGCGACCTTTACGCAAGTGCGACTCGACCAGCTTCCAGCCGCGTTCCGAGACAGGAAGTTCATTTCGGCGGCGTTACTCGGGAATTTCATCGTGCTGCCGGTTCTCGTTTTGGGCGTGCTGATGCTCGTGCCGGATGTGCCCGCGATCCGCCTCGGGCTGCTGCTGGTCCTGCTCGTGCCCTGCACCGACTGGTTCATCACCTTCGCGCATCAGGCCGGAGGCGACCTTCGCCGGGCCATCGCGATCACGCCGGCGCTGCTGGTTCTCCAGATGCTGTTTCTGCCGATCTATCTCTGGCTGTTCATGGGCGAGGGCTTCGCCGAAATCGTCTCGGCGGGCCGCATGGTCACGGTGTTCGCGGTGGTTATCATCCTGCCTTTGGTCCTGGCGTGGCTAACCGAGCGATGGGCAGGGGAAAAGGCGCGCCGCGCAGCGATGGTGGAAAGGATCGGCTTGTTGCCGGTTCCGCTACTGGCGCTGGTGCTGTTCCTCATCGGGGCGTCGCAGGTCGAGGCGGTGCTGGATTCTCTACCCGTGATGGGAGACATTCTCGTCGCCTGCGTCGTCTTCTTGATCGGGGCGGTCATTTGCGGCCTTGTGATCGGCAAGGCGTTTAGACTGCCGGTTCCACAGGCCCGGACGCTGGTGTTCACACTGACGACACGCAATTCGTTCGTCGTGTTACCGTTCGCTCTAGCGTTGCCCGCCGCTTGGGAAATGGCCGCAATAGTGATCGTCTTCCAGTCGCTGATCGAGCTGTTCGGTATGCTCGCGCTTTTGTGGTTGGTCCCGAAGAAATTCTTGCCGCCCGTCCGAGAATCGACCTGATGTCCGCTACGCGCTTCAACCGAGCAACGCTGCGTGGAGGCACCTAACAGGGGTCGCCGAGGTCCTCTTCCTGCGAGATCAGCGCATGGCCTGGCTCGACCTGAGTATCTCGGAAGACCAGCCGCGCGAGGCGCTGCCAGCGAGAGCCTTCGCGATGTCGCTGCTGCGAAAGCCAAGAGCGCAAGCGGCACTCGCCGTCGAGGCATCTCCATCCCGGAATAGACCTTGAGGGGAAAGCCTTCCCCTGCGCCCGAGCCGACAGGTCTCGGCCGACCCCTTCTGCGGGGCGGCCGCCCCGCAACGCCCCGCTGAGAGTGAGAGAGTGGATCGGTTTTCCGTGACGGGTTGAAGTTTGGAGAAGAGGTCTCCGACGCCCGTCATGGAGTTTGGTCCCATGAATATCCAGGTCCTCGATGCGCGCCGTGACACCGGCGGCGGTTACAAGGTCGATGTCGGTCGTGGCGAACGGGTCGGGCGCGTCTCGTCGGAGTGGTTCTCACGTCCGGCCGACGAGCGCTACCTCTCCCTGTCGGAGTTGGCCCACACGGTCCGCGACCGTACTGAACGCAGCCGGACGCGGGTGGTGGAAAGCGCGCTCATCCATGTCGAGGCAAACCGAAATGATTCAGAGCGATTGGGCCTGATCCTGCCGGGCACGGATACGCCCATCGCCCCTACCCATTGGAGCTTCGGCCAACTCGCCAGCCTGGTCGGCGCGCCGGCAGCCTATCTGCGCCAGCTTCCCGCGCCGCTCGCCGCGATCAACCTGCAATATGGCCTGACGTCCAATCGGGCCGAGCAGATCAAGACGCTCGAAACCGATAATGGCCGTGTCGAACTGCGCGCCGTCACCGGCCCGGACTACGGCCGCATCTATGATCACGAACTGGTCGAGGCCGTGCAGCGCATTGCCGGCAACGGTACGGGCGACACACGTTGGAAAGTGCCCGGCGTGCTCGACTGGTCGACCGGGATCTACAATCCGCGCGTCGACATCACCAAGGATACCACGACGCTTTATGCCTCCGATCGCGACGTCTTCCTGTTCCTGGTCGACGATCTGAATCCGATCGAGGCCGGCCGACTGCCGGACGGTTCGCCCGACCTCTATTTCCGGGGTTTCTACTGCTGGAATTCCGAAGTCGGCGCCAAGACGCTCGGCATGGCGAGCTTCTATCTGCGCGCGGTTTGCCAGAATCGCAATTTGTGGGGCGTGGAGGATTTCGAGGAAATCACCATCCGCCACTCCAAATATGCGGCCAATCGCTTCGCGCACGAGGCGGCCCCAGCGCTGCTGAACTTCGCGAACTCCTCACCCCTGCCATTCGTCAACGGCATCAAGGCGGCGCGCGAGCGGATCGTCGCCAGAACCGACGAAGACCGCACCGACTTCCTGCGTCGGCGCGGCTTCTCCAAGGCCGAAACCGGCAAGATCATCGACAGGGTGCTGGCCGAGGAAGGCCGTCCGCCCGAGTCCATCTTCGACTTCGTGCAGGGCATCACTGCCGTTGCGCGCGACAAACCGCATCAGGACGCCCGCCTCGACATGGAGGGCAAGGCCAAGAAGCTGCTCGATCGCGCCGCCTGATTTCCGCAATGCGGGGGATGCGGTGTTCCGTATCTCCGGCTTTGCGCTTCCATGCCTTTCTGGTTTGCCGGTCCGTGGCGCTGCCCCCTTTAGAGGAAGAGGGCGGCGCTTCGCTTCGTGACGGGTTGGAGGTTGAGAGAGAGTCTCTCGGCCGCCCGTCGCGGAGTAAATCCCTATGGCTACTGCCGTTCAGAAGATCGTCCTGTCGTCCTCGCGCGACATCCCCTTCAACAAGCTGGTGCTCAGCCAGTCCAACGTCCGGCGGGTGAAGGCCGGCGTCTCGATCGAGGACCTCGCGGCCTCGATCGCTCGTCGCGGCCTGATCCAGAGCCTCAGCGTCTTCCCCGTCGTTGACGCCGAAGGCAACGAGACCGGCATGTTCGAGGTGCCCGCCGGCGGCCGCCGCTTCCGCGCGCTCGAACTGCTGGTGAAGCAGAAGCGTCTCGCCAAAGTCGCGCCCGTCCCCTGCGTGGTCCGCGATCGCGACAGCGCCATCCTCCCCGAGGAGGTGTCGCTCGCCGAGAACATCGAGCGCGCTGCGCTCCATCCGCTCGATCAGTTTCGCGCCTTCCACGACATGCTGATCAAGGGCATGACCGAGGAGGAGATCGCCGCGGCGTTCTTCGTGCCCGTCAACGTGGTCAAGCAGCGGCTGCGCCTCGCGACCGTCTCACCGGTCCTCCACGACGTCTATGCCGACGACGGCATGACGCTGGAGCAGCTCATGGCCTTCACGGTCTCCCAAGACCACGAGCGTCAGACCCAGGTCTGGGACGCGATCAAGGACGCCTGGTCGAAGGAGCCCTATCAGATCCGGCGCATGCTGACCGAGACCACAGTGCGCGCCTCCGACAAGCGTGCCATCTTCCTCGGCATCGAAGCCTATGAGGCGGCTGGCGGCATCGTCATGCGCGACCTGTTCCAGTCCGACGATGGCGGCTGGCTGCAGGACGTCGCGCTTCTCGATCGCCTCGTCGCCGAGAAGCTGAAGGCCGAGGCCGAGGCGATCGCCGCCGAAGGTTGGAAGTGGATCGAGGTGGCGGTCAGCTTCCCCTACGATGCCGTGCGCGGCCTTCACGAGGTCTCCGGTACGCCGATCAATCTATCGGCGGAGGAACAGGCGACCATCGAGGCGCTCACCGCCGAGCAGGCCAGGCTCGAAGCGGAATATCAGGACGCCGATGAACTGCCCGATGAGATCGACGAGCGTATGGGCGAGATCGAGACGGCTCTGGCAGCCTTCGACGACCGGCCCGAGCACTTCGACCCGGCCGACATCGCCATCGCCGGAGTCTTCGTCAGCATCGACGCCAACGGATCGCTTTCGGTCGATCGCGGTTTCGTCCGGCCCGAGGATGTGCCTCAGGGCCGGACCGATGGTGAGGAAGGATCGGAGACGAAGATCGAATCCGATGGCACCGCGAGCCCGTCGGTGCAGCGCGCCGTCATCACCATCGGCGGCCGGCCTGTCGAACCGGAAGAGGACGATGAGGACGACAGCATCAAGCCGTTGCCCGAACGGCTCGTCGTCGAGCTGACCGCCTACCGCACCCTCGCGCTGCGCAACGCGGTGGCGGAGAACCCGCACATCGCCATGACGGCGCTTCTCCATAAACTCGTCTCGGACAGCTTTATGACCCGCATGTACGCGGGCGCCATGGAAGCGGGGGTGAAGCACATCTTCTTCCCCGTTCAGGACGAGGCGCTGAAGGACAGCCCTTCCGCGCGGGCCGTCCAGGACCGTCATGACGCCTGGGCCAGCGACATCCCGAAGGACGACGACGCCCTTTGGAATTGGCTCGCTGGTCTCGACGATGCCAGCCGCATGGCGCTACTGGCGCATTGCGTCAGCTATGGCGTCAACGCGCTCTATGAGCGGCCGAACCCGCACAGCGCTGGCGGCGTGTCGCAGCATACGCTCGACATGAGGCTCGCGCAGGCCGACCGGCTGACGCGGGCGACCGGGCTCGACTTGGTCGAAGCTGGGTGGCGGCCGACCTTCGGCAACTACCTCAGCCGTGTCACCAAGCCGCGCATCCTCGAAGCCGTCCGCGAAGGCGCCGGCGAACGGGCGGCCCAACTCATCGACCATCTGAAGAAGGGCGACATGGCCAAGGAAGCCGAGCGTCTCCTCGCCGATAGCGGCTGGCTGCCTGAGCCGCTTCGGATTGCCGGCGTCGACGGCGATCCCGCAGCGGATGCGGACGGCGGCGGCGTGGAAGCCGAGCTGCCCGACTTCCTCAGCGCCGACGACGAGTCCGAACCGCCGGCCGATGGCGAGGACGACGAACGTCACCTCGTCGCCGCCGAATGAGCGGGCTCGCGGGACGGCTTCGGCCGCTCCGCACCTTCCAATCCCATCCACTCAGAGCCCGGCCCAGCGCCGGGCTCTTTTCGTTTCAGGAGCCAGACATGCCCGATTTTCTCACCCGCTTCTCCTGCCTGCTCGACGTCGGCTCGGTGGCCAATGTCGCGCGGGCCTTCGACATCTACACCGCGCTGATGGCCGAGAACGGTCGCGAGGACCCGCCCGCCGAGCCGTTCCTGCTCTCGCTGACGCCCGAGCATGGCGCGACGCGCCTTTGGCTTCGCGACCCCGGGACCGCCGATCCGCAGTTGCTGATCACCTTCGTCACCCGCTGCGCCGAAACCTTCGCGCTCACGGGCACATGGGGGTTTCAGTGGGCTGGAGTCGCCTCGGAACCTGTCGTCGACGGTTTCTCCGGTGGCGCCCATCTGCTCGATCTCTCCACCGGCCGCACCATCCAATGGATCAGCACCGGCCGCTGGCTCGCCGAGGGGGGTGCGCGATGATTCCCGATCACGCGCGCGTCAATTTCCAGACCTTGCTGCGCGCCGCGGAAAGCGGCGATCTGGCGCTGATCGAATGCACGGACGCCGCAACCGGCGAGCCGCGCTATGTCGTCTGCGCCGTGGGTCGGGATGGCGCCGACTATATGTTTACGCCGTTCGGTCATCTGGCGGACGGTAATCCCTATGACGCTTACCTTCCGCCCAATACTGGCGGCGAGATGGCCGCCTGATCCTACCAGACGGCCACTTCCCACTGACCGTTGACGCGGGCAAAGCCGACCGGCCGGTTCTGGGGCGTGGCGTTCGCCCTGGTCGTGTCCATCGTGAGCTGCGTCAAGCACGTCACGCCAGGCCCGACACCACCCGGCGAACAATCACCCAGCTTCAGCGTCGCATTGGCCAGCGACGTACCCGTGAAGAGGCGATGGCGGCGGACTGCTGCGATGGCCTCCTCTTCTGTTGGCTGCGCGACGCCCGCAACTGCGGCCGCCGATGCGCCGCCGCCGGGCGCGATCACCGGGCGGAGCGCGAACCCCGCCCCAAAGCCCACAACGAGGCAGCCTGCGGCCACCATGCCGATCACACTTCCCTTCATCACCGTCTCCCTTCGGGGCCTCGCTCGGTCGGACGGACATGCGTCCCCGATCGCCCGGGTCGCCGTCCGCCATGTGTTGGAGGAAGGAATGTAGCGCCGCGCATCCCACCTCGGAAGGCCGCGCGACCAGACGGTCATGCCGCGCGCCAGAGCGAGAGGACGGCCGGGACGGGTTCGAGCCGGTCCGGTCGAGAGAGCGCCGCCGGTTCGTTCCGATCCGCTTTCCGGAGAACCCCCATGCCCGACACCAACACCAGCACTGACGATTCCTCGGCGCGCGCCGTGGCCCTCGTACCGGAGACACGCCGGATAGGCTTCCTGCCAATGCTTTTTGGCCGCCAGCATGTCCTCGTGGCGGAGATGACCGTCTATCACCTGATGGAGCGCCTGAGCCCGCTCGACTATCGTGGCGGTCTCTGGGACTTCTATGAGCGCGACGGGAGGCCGCTATACCTCGCGCCGACCTCGAAGCCCCGCTTTCAGATCGTCTGCGACACCAACGGCTATGAGGGCAAGGTATCGGCCGACGCCGCCGGCATCATCGCGACGCTTTTCGCCTTCTCCCATCTCTCCTTCAAGTATCCGGTCGACGCGATGTCGGAAGGATATGGCCGCCTTTACGACCACGCCGCGGACCATCCGGAATCCGCGGAGATCTTCCAGGCGATCGACTGAAATCGGCTGCTTCCCTCAGCGCCCGGCCTCACGGTCGGGCGCTTTTTTATGTCGGCGGATCAGAGGAAGAGGACGGCCGGGACGGGTCGAGTCCGGGCGGTCGAGAGAGAGCGCCGCCGGGCTTGTCCCTTCCGCTCTCCCGAGGTTGCTCCCATGAACATTTTGTCTCCCGTGGCCCTTCCGGCCGCGCCCGTCACCCGTGCGCCCCCGATCCTCGCCGTGGCGCTACAGCTTCTCGATCATCTCGAACGCGGCCAGCGCATCGATGCAGCGATCCTCCGTGCAGCCATGGAAGCGGCTTTCAGCGCATCCGACACCAGCGGCGCCTGGGACTGGAAGGCGGCCTATGAGGCATGCGAGGTCGCGACAGTCCTCTTCCTGCGCAAATACGGAAAGGCGCTTTTCCGTAAGGCCACATCTCCGGCTGCACGTTTCTCCGTTCTTACAAAGATCGCCGGGCTCCTGCCGACGCATACGCGGCGCTCGGAAGAATCGCAGGCGCTCCAGCAGTTCTCGACGCCGGCACCGCTCGGCCTCGCCGCTATCGCGGCCGCCTCCATTGCTGCTGGCGACATCGTGCTGGAGCCGTCGGCTGGCACCGGCCTGCTCGCCATCCTGGCCGAGATATCAGGCGGAACGCTCCTCCTCAACGAGCTGGCCGAAACCCGCGCCGATCTGCTCGCTGCGCTGTTTCCGGCCGTGGCCGTCACGCGCTTCGACGCCGCCCAGATCGATGCTCATCTCGCGCCGGGCGCCATCCCCTCCGTCGTGCTGATGAACCCGCCGTTCTCGGCCATGGCAAACGTCACCGGCCGCGTGGCCGATGCAGCCTATCGCCACGTTGCCTCAGCACTGGCCCGGCTCGCCGATGGCGGGCGGCTGGTGGCGATCACCGGCGCCAACTTCAGTCCCGACCACCCGGCCTGGGCAGCGGCCTTCGTCCGGCTTCAGGAGCGCGGGCGCGTCGTCTTCAGCGCCGCTATCGACGGCTCGGTCTATGCCAAGCACGGCACGACCATCGACACGCGGCTGACGGTCATCGACAAGCGGCCGGCCGACGATCGGGCGGCGTTCCCCATTTCGCCCGGCACCGCGCCCGACGTCGGCACGCTGCTCGGCTGGATCGAGACGCAGGTTCCGCAGCGCCTGCCTGCGACCCTCCCGCCAACAGCGACCTTGGCACCCGCCGCGATGCCCCGCACCGTTCGCGGATACCTTGCGCGCACCACCGCTGCACGTCGCGCGACGCCTTCGTCCATCGAGCCCGAAGGCGTCGAACTCGCCTATGAAACCGTGGACTGGACACCCGCCGAAGACGGCCGGATCACCGACGCGATCTATGAAGAATACGGATTGCAGGCGATCCGTATTCCCGGTGCGCAGACCCATCCCACCAAGCTGGTGCAATCCGTGGCGATGGCCTCGGTCGCGCCGCCGAAGCCGAGTTACCGGCCCCGACTGCCCGCCAACATCGTCTCGGATGGCCTTCTCTCCGACGCCCAGCTCGAAACCGTCATCTACGCCGGCGAGGCGCACTCCGACTTCCTCGCCGGTTCGTGGACGCTCGATGAGACCTTCGACGTCGTGTCAGCCGCGCCAGACGACGCGCCAAACGCTGTACGCTTCCGCCGAGGCTTCATGCTCGGCGATGGCACCGGCGCCGGCAAGGGTCGCCAGTCGGCCGGCATCATCCTCGACAACTGGATGCAGGGCCGCCGCAAGGCCGTGTGGATCTCCAAATCCGACAAGCTGCTGGAGGACACGCAACGCGACTGGTCGGCCCTCGGAATGGAGCGGCTGCTGGTCACGCCGCTGTCGCGTTTCCCGCAGGGCAAGGACATCACGCTCTCGGAAGCCGTCCTATTCACCACCTATGCCACGCTACGGTCCGACGACCGCGGCGAGAAGCTTTCCCGCGTCAAACAGATCGTCGAATGGTTGGGCTCCGACTTTGATGGAGTGATCATTTTCGACGAGAGCCACGCCATGCAGAATGCCGCCGGCGGCAAGGGCGAACGCGGCGACGTCGCCGCCTCGCAGCAGGGCCGTGCGGGCCTTCGGCTCCAGCACGCCCTGCCCAATGCGCGCGTCGTATATGTCTCGGCGACCGGCGCGACGACCGTCCACAATCTCGCCTACGCCCAGCGCCTCGGCCTCTGGGGCGGCGAGGATTTCCCGTTCGCGACACGCGCCGAATTCGTCGAGGCGATCGAGGACGGCGGCGTCGCGGCGATGGAGGTGCTGGCCCGGGACCTGCGCTCGCTCGGCCTCTACATGGCCCGGTCGCTCTCCTACGACGGCGTCGAATACGAACTGCTCGAGCACCAGCTCACCCCCGAGCAGACCGGCATCTACGACGCCTATGCCGGGGCCTTCGCCGTCATCCATAACAATCTCGACGCCGCGATGCAGGCCGCCAACATCACCGGCGATACCGGCACGCTGAACCGGCAGGCCAAGTCCGCCGCCCGCTCGGCCTTCGAATCCGCCAAGCAGCGCTTCTTCGGCCATCTGCTGACCTCGATGAAGACGACGACCCTGATCCGTTCGATCGAGCAGGATCTGATCGATGGCCATGCTGCCGTGATCCAGATCGTGTCGACCGGCGAAGCCTTGATGGAACGCCGGCTCGCGGAGATCCCGACTGAGGAATGGAATGACGTCCGGGTGGACATCACCCCGCGCGAGTACGTTCTGGATTATCTCGCCCATTCCTTCCCGGTGCAGCTCTATGAGCCGTTCACCGACAGCGAGGGCAACCTGTCGTCGCGGCCGGTGTTTCGCGACGGCCAGCCGGTGGAGAGCCGCGACGCCGTTGCCCGTCGTGACCATTTGATCGAGAGGCTGGCATCGCTGCCTCCGGTTCCCGGCGCGCTCGATCAGATCGTCCAGCGCTTCGGAACCGATATCGTGGCGGAGGTGACGGGACGTTCGCGGCGCATCGTCCGCACGTCGGGTACCGACTCCATGACCAGCCGCGGCGGCATCGACCGCCTCGCCGTGGAGAACCGCGCTGCCTCGGCCAACCTCGCGGAGACGCAGGCCTTCATGGAAGATCAGAAGCGCATCCTGATCTTCTCCGACGCGGGCGGCACCGGCCGCAGCTATCATGCCGACCTGTCGGCGCGGAACCAGCGGCTGCGCGTCCACTATCTGCTGGAGCCGGGCTGGAAGGCCGACGCCGCCATTCAGGGCCTGGGCCGCACCAACCGGACCAACCAGGCGCAGCCGCCGCTGTTCCGGCCGATCTCGACGGACGTGAAGGCGGAAAAGCGCTTTCTCTCGACCATCGCCCGCCGCCTCGACACCCTGGGCGCGATCACGCGCGGCCAGCGCCAAACGGGCGGCCAGGGGATGTTCCGGCCGGAGGACAATCTGGAGAGCCACTATGCCCGCGACGCGCTGCGGCAGCTCTACCTGCTGCTGGTGCGCGGCAAGGTCGAGGGTTGCTCGCTCCAGATGTTCGAGGACGCCACCGGCCTCTCGCTGATGGATTCCACCGGCATCAAGGACGAACTGCCGCCGATCACTACCTTCCTGAACCGGTTGTTGGCGCTGACCATCGACCTTCAGGGCGTCCTGTTCACGGCATTCGAGCGGTTGCTGAACGCCAAGATCGAAGGCGCCATCGCCTCCGGCAGCTACGATGTCGGGCTGGAGACCTTGCAGGCCGAGAGCTTCATCGTCACCGATCGCCGGACCATCCATGTCCACCCCGGCACCGGCGCCGAGGCTCGGCTGCTGGCCATCACCCAGCGCCAGCGCAACCGTCCCGTGACGCTGGCCGAGGCGTTCGACCATCTCGATGACCCGGGCGCGAGGCTGCTGATCAACGAGCGCTCGGGCCGCGCCGCCGTGCAGATCCCGACCACCAGCATCATGCTGGACGATGGCGAGATCGAACGGCGCGTGCGGCTGATCCGGCCGATGGAGGCGCACAACGTCCCCGTCAGGATGATGGACGAGACCCATTGGATCGAGGTGGATCACGCGGGCTTCGCTGCGGCATGGGATGCCGAGGTCGCCGAGGTGCCGGAGTATGCCGACAGCACCATCCATGTCGTCAGCGGGCTGTTGCTGCCGATTTGGAAGCGCCTACCCAAGGAATCGACGCGGGTCTACCGGCTCCAGACCGATGACGGCGAGCGCATCGTCGGCCGGCGCGTCTCTCCCGCCTGGGTGGCGGGCGCACTCACTACCGGCACCTCGAACCTGACGCCCGACGACGCCTTCATGGCGCTGATGGACGGCAAGACCATCCTCGATCTGACCGAGGGTCTTCAGCTTCGCCGCGTCCGGGTCATGGGCGCCAACCGCATCGAGCTGTCGGGCTTCACCGACGCCATGCGCGATCGCCTGCGGGCCTATGGCCTGTTCCACGAGATCATCTCATGGAAGCTGCGGATGTTCGTGCCGGCCGATACGACCGGCGCTGCGATCCTGGCCAAGGTCCTGGAGCGCTATCCCGTCGAGCGCATCGGCGAGCGGGAGGCGGCGTGATGGCACGGCAGGACGCCTCCGAACTGGCAATCCGTCTCGGCCGGCAGGCAGAGGCGGTGTGCCGCCACTACCTCGCTGCCGGTCATCGGGAGGGCCGCTACTGGCTCGTCGGCGATGTGCGCAACACGCCCGGCCGCTCGATGTTCGTGCGGCTAAAGGGCGGCGAAACCGGCAAGGGCGCCGCCGGCAAATGGACCGACGCTGCCACCGGCGAGCATGGCGATCTCCTCGACGTCATCCGCGAGAGCTGCGGTCTGATCGACTTCAAGGACGTCGCCGATGAGGCGCGCACCTTCCTGTCGATGCCCCATCCCGAACCGGACCATCCGCATGATGGCGAACGCAAATCACCGGCACCATCCGGATCACCGGAAGCGGCACGGCGGCTCTTTGCCATGGCGCAGCCGATCTCAGGCACGCTCGTAAAGACGTATCTGCGCACACGCGGCATTACGGATTTGCACGGAACCGGAAGCCTGCGCTTCCATCCGCGCTGCTACTACCGGCCTGACGAGCATTCCCCGACCGAGACCTGGCCGGCGATGATCGCATCGGTCACCGATCTCGCCGGGCATCAGACCGGCGCGCATCGCACCTGGCTCGCGCCGAACGGCTCGGGCAAGGCCCCGATCGACACGCCGAGACGGGCGATGGGCGACCTCCTCGGGCACGCCGTTCGCTTCGGTGCGGCGGGCGACGTGATGGCAGCGGGCGAAGGCATCGAGACGATGCTGTCGCTCAGAATGGCGCTGCCCAATATGCCCATGGCGGCGGCGCTCTCGGCGGCGCATCTTTCGGCCATCCTGTTCCCCGACACGCTGCGCCGGCTCTACATCGCCCGCGACAATGATCCGGCCGGCGACGGTGCGATGACAACCTTGATCGAACGGGCGAACGCGGCCGGGATCGAGGCGGTCGTGGTGTCTCCGAACCTGGGCGACTTCAACGAGGATCTCCGCCTGGCAGGTCTGGACAGCGTCCGGGCAGCGGCACGGGTGCAGATCGCGCCCCAGGACGTCGCACGCTTCATGGCGTTGGCGGCATAGCCGCGAGGAGAATGCAGACGGCCGGAGCACCGTCGTCGGCATCGCTCGGATGATTCCCAGGTCGGAGAGAACCGCGCCCCGGCCTTCGAGAGGGCGATCGGCCAGCAAACGGCCCGGCCCCGCAATGTCTGCGGCTGACTATTTTCCGGCGCGGCCGAGAGCCGCTTTCCATCGCGAGGCAAAATAGCCCGCCTTCGTCATCCTCCGCTGTGCTCCGGCCCTCCGCTTCGCTGCGGATGCAGGTCCGGCCCGCCCGCCGGCTTTCGTCGCCATGAAGGCCGCGAGGGTCGCGGTCGAACCGACGGAGCATCCCGATGAGCGAGCACGACGACTACGAACCGCATCACGCCTCTTCCCCCACCGACCATGTCCTCAGCGAACTCCAGCTTTACGGCTACCGTCCCTTCACGGATGAACCCGATCCCCGACCGCTTCCGGAAGGCGACCATGTCGCCGGCGCCATCGCCGACATCTTCGACGCCCTGATCGTCACCCTGGAGGACACCCGCCTCGAGCCCGACCTCGACGATCTCCTCTGGTCGACGGTCAACGTCTTCCACCGCGCCAACGAACGGATCGAGCGCGAGTTGGACGATAACGAGCAGGCGCAACGCCGCGGCCAGCGCGAACAGGATGGCAGCGAAGTGAAGGCCGTCGAGCTGGAACGCCTGACGACCGAAGGGCAGACGATGATCGAGCGCCGCAACGCCTTCGAGCTGATGCGCGACCAGGCCGCCGAACACTATGAGCGCCATACCGGATCGAACTGGCGACCGCGCGGCGGATCGATGGTCAACCACCGCAACCTGACCTCGGCGATGATCGACAGCCGGGACTTCCTCGCCGCCAAGAAGCGGGCCGACAATCAGGTGCTGCTGCCCGCAGGTCCAAAGATCGCCTTCACCGGCGGGCTCGACTTCAACGATCACCGTCTGATCTGGGCCAAGCTCGATCAGGTCCACGCCAAGCACCCCGACATGGTCCTGCTGCACGGCAAGTCGCCGAAGGGCGCCGAGAAGATAGCGGCGAAATGGGCCGACGCCCGCAAGGTCCCGCAGGTCGGCTTCGCCCCCGACTGGACGAAACACGCCAAGGCCGCACCGTTCAAGCGCAACGATCAGATGCTCGACGTCCTGCCGATCGGGGCCATCGTCTTCCCCGGCACCGGCATTCAGGACAACCTTGCCGACAAGGCAAGGAAGCTCGGAATCCCACTGTTCGATTTCCGCCAGAAAGGAGGCGGCGCGTAAGCGCTGCCTTCACAGCATCTCAGGTCGGAACAGTGACCTGCGACTGATGATCTTGCCGGACACCACGAAGATGCCTTCGCCGGTATAGTGCAGCGTCTCGGGATGTTTTGGCGACGCGGCGACATGCGCCTTCACCACCTCGAAGATGAAGAAATTATACTTCCCGACTAGCGCATCGTCGTGAAGGCGGCACTCGAAGCCGGCATGGCATTCGCCGATGAGTGGCGCATCGACCTCGCTCGCGTCTTCCTCCGTGAGATTGAATTTGGCGAACTTGTCGATTTCGGCTCCCGACGTATTGCCGATCCCGACCACGGTATCGGTCAGCGCCGTCGTCGGCAGATTGATCACACACTCCCGGCTCTCGCGGATCATCCGGTGACTGTGATTGCCGCCGGAGATCATCAGGCCGACCAGAGACGGCGAAAACTCCAGGATCGCGTGCCAGCCGAGCGTCATGATGTTGGTCGCGCCCTGCCACTTCGACGACACCAGCACGATCGGGCCGGGCTCCAGATAGCGCCGCACCTGGCTGACAGGGAAGTCGGTCTTCTTCGGCAGTTTCGGCACGGGCGTCCTCTCTGGCTGTTGGGCTCTGCATGACCATACCCGCCCATGTCGGCAGCATCACGACCGGCAGCACCGCAGCGATGCTTCGGCGCGAAAGCATTGAAGGGGCGTTCCATCGTGGCCCGGTCATGGCGGAAAACATCTCCCGCTTCCATTGCGCTGATCCTTGGTCCAACCGCTGGCCTGACGCCATCAACCCGTAAAGGGTCGGCTATGCGAGCATGCCGCCGCTCCAGCTTTGCCTGCGCGGTGATTGCGGCCATCGGCCGGACACATCGGGCACCTGTCGCGCGGGAGATGGTCTCCCGCCTCCAAGACAGGAGCCGGTCAGATGTCCCTCAATCAAGCTCACGCCTTCGCCTTCAGCCTCGCCACCACCCTCGTGGTCTCCATCGTCATCTTCCAGGCCGGCGACGGCACCATGGGCGTCATGCCCGCCGGCGAATATGACGGCGATTTCGCCGCCATCGTTCACGAGATCGACCCCTTCGCCCGCTAATCGCGGGCAAGGTGACAGGGCCGCAAGCGGAAGTCCCATGGGATTTCCGCTCCCGTCCTGCCTTCTCTTCGGCTATACTATCAATGCGCCGTGGTGGTGGTGGAGGCGCAACCGTCAGACCTTTATCTCACGGAGAACACCACCATGATCTTCATCGGCATCATCTCCAGCATCGCGGCGATCGGCGCCCTGTGCTGGCTGCTCTTCACACTCGCTGTCTTCGCGCTGCCGTTCTTCGCCGGCGTCAGCGCCGGGACATGGGCCTATCAGACCGGCGCCGGCTGGCTCGGCGCGATCCTCGTCGGCCTTGTCGCTGCCGCACTCACACTCGGCCTCGGGCAGTTCCTGCTCGCCTTCATCCGACCGCTCTGGATACGGCTCGCGATCGCACTCGCTTTCGTCGCGCCCGCGGCGTTGGCGGGTTACCACGCGACGCATGGCATCGTGAAACACACCATGCCCTCGGACACCTGGCAGATCATCTTCTCCGTCATCGGGGCAATCGCCGTTGGCGCCACGGCGCTGATCCGCGTGACAGCGATGGCCGCGCCCGGGCCAACCGGGCAGAACGTCGCGCGCGCCTGACATCGTTGCCGGCGGCGGCAGTACGGCGGGTTGATGTCTTATGTGTCGCGCTCCCCGTCGGCAGGGTCGTTTGCAATCGCGTTGATCGGATCGACGGCGAACCCAACTGACGCGGTATGCCCCCGGTGACCGTGCTGCGGGCGATGCCGTGACAGCGCACCGACGGTGCAAGTGCCGGGAGGGGGCGATCCCGTGGGCAACGGGCAGGAGTCGGCGGGACGTAGCGTCTGGCGGAGCTGCTTTGAACCGCGGTGTCCGGCGTGGTCCCGGTCCATCGGTGCGGGATGGTCGCCACGTTCTCCTGTGATGCGTCTCTGTCAGGTCGACCGCTCCAAAACGGCCTCTTCAATGGGCTGATCTGGCCGAAGGTCGGCTGCGCCTCGATCGCCTATGCCGCAACAGCGGCGTCGAAACTTTCTTCCCCTGCCGGCTGCGCCGTCATTCCTCGCGCGCCAAGAAAGTCCCTCCTTTGCTGTCAGGCCCCTGCGGGGTGCGCCGTCAATCGCCTCCGGCCTGTCGATCGCCATCGAGGCCGCAATGGTGCGGGCTCGGAACAGAGTTCAAGGAGAACTACCATGGCGACCATCGGCACCTTCAAGAAGACCGGCAACAACGAGTTCACCGGCGCAATCGTCACCCTCAGCGTTCAGACCAAGAACGTCCGCATCGTCCCCGAGGCCCGCGCCACAGGCGAGAACGCCCCCAGCCACCGCGTCTTCGTCGGCCGCGCCGAGATCGGTGCCGCCTGGTCCAAGACCTCCAACGAGGGGCGCGCCTACCTGGGCCTGAAGCTCGACGATCCCAGCTTCAACGCCCCGATCTACGCTAACCTCTTCGACGACGAGGAAGGCGAAGGCTTCAGCCTCATCTGGTCCCGCCCGAACGGCCGCCGCAGCGGCGAGTAAGGCCAGCGCGACGCCCCGCCCGGATAACCCGGGCGGGGCCAAACGCCTGACGATGAAGCGAATCACCTGCGGGTTCCAGCACTGGAATCAGGCGCGCAAAAGCCAGAATCGCTGGCCATTCCTACCAAGAACGACTATTATAGCCGTAGTTCTAGCGTGCGAATAGGTCCGAGTGGGAGGTGATCATGCATGATCACCGCCCGACAATCACGGGCCGCACGCGCGTTGCTGGGTTGGACACAGGAGACGCTCGCTGACAAGGCTCGGGTATCACTGACCGCGTTGAAGCGCCTCGAATCCGACAGCGGACTTGAGGTGTACGAATCGACGCGCGATCAGGTCCGTCGAGCCTTTGAAGGCGGTGGCATCGTCCTGCTCAACTCCGGCCAAAGCGTGGGAGTGATGCTGGTTGGTGACAAGGACAACCCTTGACGACTTTTTCGGGCGAACCCGCCCGACCATCCTGATTTTGCGTCACACCGCGGCGGTGTGGCGCGGGATATCATTACGGTTAACAAACCGCTCCAAATTGGATACGAATGACTCGTGGGGCTCATCGTGACCAACGCAGAATATCTGGACGAACCGCCGCTCGGCGCGGCGCTCACCGCCTATGACCAGGCGCATCTAAAGCTGTACCTGAGGCTGCTCGACGCCGAGGCGGACGGCGCGACCTGGGAGGAAGTCGTGGAGCTTCTCTTCGGCCTCGATCCCGCAGCGGACCCCAACCGCGCGGCGAAAATTCATGCCGCTCACCTCGCTCGCGCGAAATGGATGACCGAAAACGGCTTTTGCGAGCTTCTCGGCCCCCGCCTCCATTGAGGTGATGCAGAACCTGCATCACGTTGATCCGACTTCGTTCTTCCCACGCCGGGCTCAACTTGGGATCGTGACCGCTGCTTGACTCGCGTTGCGTCATAATTTCGCGGAGGCGGTGGAGGATGTCCGAAGATGAAAGTTGGCGGTCTGAGACCGCCTACAACTATATCGACAATCTAACTCCGGGTGACCTTGCCTGGGAATTCCTGCGCCGAAACCCCGACTACCGGAAAGCCTATCAAGAGCTTGTGTCCAGCGGCCGACTCTCACTCGAAACGGCCGAAGAATTTGCGAACCTATGGGGGTTGCGATTTCGGCGCCGACCCTCTCATCGCGGCTCATGCCCAGCAGATTTTTTGGACCCCTCAAGTCGATCCGTCGGCAATAATGTTCGCCGCAGGTCCGCGCCCTGAAGGGTTTTCCATCACTGCCGACGAGTTACGCCTCCGTACCATATTCCAGCACGACCCTGCTCATCTCAGGCTCGATATCCGCGGCGAGCAGTATGACGTCACGCTCGCAGACCCGCAGGACGAGAACCCGCTCGCGGCGATGGTCATGTTCGATGCCCTCACACCGGATCGACAGACCGCGCTGACCCGGTTCTGGAGCGCGATCAAAGGCAAGCGCGTCCCGAACGACCCTCGAATGACGCCGCAGCGCCGCGAGCGCGCGCGCCAAATGCTGCGTGCGGTCGATGGACGTCGTGCCGGCGCGACATATCGATCGATCGGGGAGGTTCTGTTCCCTGGTCATAGAATCGACGCCGCCTCCTGGGCCGGGGACGCGCTGCGCGAAATCACGATCCGGCTGGCGCGCGACGGCGTGAAACTCGTTGAAGGCGGCTACCGCTCCCTCCTGCGCCGACCCCGCCGATCATAGCCCGCCATCGACCGCCTGCGGCGTGTCGAAACTAGATTCCTATCTCCGACATCGTCCGACCTACCGTCTTCACGCCACCGTGCTCTCGAACCGCCGCCTGACGGCAGCGGCCCCCGATGAGACCACGGAGGCTCGACAATGGCCGATACGACCGCCGGCATCCCGCCACGCTACCTGCGCACGCAGGAGGCCGCTCGCTTCCTCGGACTGTCCGAGCGCACACTAGAGAAGCACCGCACCTACGGCACCGGCCCGGCTTACAGGAAGCTCGGCGGCCGAGTTGTCTACGCCATAGAGGATCTCCAGACGTGGGCCGATCGCGGCCTCGTCAGTTCGACCTCTGATCCGCGCGGCACGGTGCTCCCCGCCAAGCGGCAGGAGCCGTCGGATCGCCGCTTCGCCGGCCGCCAGCCGCGCTGAGACGACACGCCATGTCGTCCCGTCACACACAGCACGACGAGCGTGCGCAGCTCGATCTGTTCCGGGCGCTGCCCGGCGATCTCGCGCCGCGCGACGCGCAGGACCTCATGGCCTATCCGTTCTTCTCGCTTGCCAAGTCGAAGCGCCTGACGCCGATCGACTTCAAGGCGGGTTCGGTGAGAATCCGTGTCGAAGCCGTGCCCGAGCACGGCATGGCGACGATCTGGGACGCCGATGTTCTGATCTGGGCGGCCTCGCAGATTGTCGAAGCCCGTGACGTCGGCCTGCGCCCGTCTCGCCTCATGGCGACCACGCCCTATGAAATTCTGAACTTCATCGGACGCGGCGTCTCGCTGCGCGATTACGACCGCCTGAAGGCCGCGCTCGACCGACTTCAATCCACCACCATCGCGACCTCGATCCGCCAGCCCACCGAGCGGCGGATGCACCGCTTTTCCTGGATCAACGAATGGAAGGAGCGCGCCGATCACCGCGGCCGGCCGCTCGGGCTCGAACTGATCGTACCCGACTGGTTCTACGGCGCCGTCCTCGACGATGCTTTGGTCCTCACCATTGACCGTGACTATTTCGGGCTGACTGGCGGCCTGGAGCGCTGGCTGTACCGCCTCGTGCGCAAGCATGGCGGCAAGCAGGAACTCGGCTGGAGCTTCGATTTCCCGCATCTCCACGCAAAGTCTGGCAGCCTCTCGCCGCTCAAACACTTCGCCTACGACCTGCGAGACATCGTTCGCCGTCAGCCGCTACCCGGCTACCGCCTGACCATCGAGCAATGCCTCGGCGGCCCCGAAATCCTGTCCTTCGTACCAACCGATCCCGACGCGCTCGGCATCCCGCGCCGCCGTCGCCGCTCGACAACTCGACCTGGGGATAAGCTGTGAATCATCTCGTGCTATCAGGGACCGGCGCTATCGTGCCATCGGGGACCGGACTCTCGTGCTATCGGGGACCGGAATCGTCGATTCCTCGCGCTGAATCAGGAGCTTGCGAGCCCCGTAACTTATCTAACCTAGATTCCTACGGAATCTTTCTAACGCAAACGCGTTTTTCGACCGCTGTGGACGAGTCCCCGATCGCCGGGAGACCGTCATGATCGTCGCGTTCCTCAACCAGAAGGGCGGCGTCGGAAAGACGACGCTCGCCCTCCATCTCGCCGGTGAATGGGCTCGGCATGGGCAGCGCGTCACGCTGATCGACGCCGACCCACAGGGATCGGCACTCGACTGGTCGCAGCAGCGCAGCCGGGAGGGATTGGAGCGGCTGTTCGGTGTCGTCGGCCTGGCGCGCGACACGCTCCACCGCGAAGCGCCGGAGCTGGCGCGCGACGTCGATCATGTCGTCATCGACGGACCGCCGCGTGTCGCCGGTCTGATGCGTTCGGCACTGCTCGCCGCCGATCTTGTACTGATCCCGGTGCAGCCGTCACCGCTCGACGGCTGGGCGTCGGCCGAGATGCTGACGCTGCTCAGCGAAGCGCGGATCTATCGACCGGACCTCAAGGCGCGGTTCGTGCTGAACCGCTGCGCGGCCCGCACGATCCTCGCCCGCGAAACCGCCGAGACGCTCGCGGAACACGATCCCCCGCCGCTCCTCACCACGATCGGTCAGCGCATCGCTTTCGCCGATGTCGTGCAGACCGGACGGCTCGCAGCCGAACAGGACGATACATCGCCCGCCGCGCGCGAGATCGCCGCGCTCGCTGCCGAAGTCACGAGGATCGGGGCATGAGCGAGCAGTCCTCGAAACGCCGCTTCGCGTCCCGCCCTGCCGATCCGGAAAGCTGGATCAAGGCGCCGGACCGTCCGTCGCCGCGCGCGGAGGCCGCCGCCGATTTCACCGCCAGGCTGACGATCGACGTTACCGCGGACATGCGCGGCCGGATCAAGATCGCCGCCTTCCAGCGCGGACAGACCGTCGCCGACATGCTGCGCGCCCTGTTCGAGCGCGAATTCCCCACCAGCGAAGGAGAACCACGATGATTGGTGTCGCCGACACGTCGCTGCGCAGCGGCTTGCCGCGCGCGCCTACGGCAGATGCCCTGACCCATGTCGAGTTGACGTGGATCGAGAAGAAGATCGAGTTCTGGATCAGGTTCGGTCGCGAGACCGCCGAACAGATTCTCGACCGCCGCCGGCGCGTCGTGTCGTTCGCACCGGGCAGTGTTTTCGCCTTCGTTCGCTGGACCTCCAACGACTACGGCACCGCACTTTCTCGGCTCGACATCGTGCGCGCCGTGCCTGCCGGCGAGCGCTGCCAGACCCTGCCATTCGTGCGCCCCGGCGGCGACATCCTGCTGCGCGCCGATGGCTGGCCGAAGGTCCAGCGCGTCCTCCAGCTCATCGATGCCATCGAGGCGCGGGGCATCGATATGATCGACGTTTCGCCCGATCATTGGCGACACGTCCACAACCGTCTGACGGCCGGTGAAACACCGCGCGCCTACGACGCGCAGCAGCATCGCGCCTTCCTCTTGCGCCGGAGGATCATGCCATGAGCCGCTTTGGATACGTCATGACGACGTACTTCGCGGTGATGCTGATGGGCGTCCTGTCGATCGTCTCCTTCGCGCCAAAGCTGATCTGGAATGCCTCCGCGAGCACGCCGATCGGCCTCTATGCGATCAGCGCCAGCGACGGATTGGAAGCGACCGACCTCGTCGCCGTAGCGGCGCCGGAGCCGATCGCCACGTTCCTTGCCGATGGCGGATATCTGCCACGCGGCGTGCCGCTGCTGAAGCGGGTGGCAGGCCTTCCCGGTCAACGTGTGTGCCGATCCGGCCGCACGATCACCGTCGACGGCCACGCCATCGGCGACGCGCTCGACCGTGATCGTCGGGGCCGCGAACTACCGGTCTGGCAGGGATGCCGCGTCGTCGCGGACAGCGAACTTTTCCTGATGAACTGGCAGGTCCGCGACAGCCTCGACGGCCGCTACTTCGGCCCGCTGCCCGCCAGCTCCGTCATCGGCCGGGCCACCCCTCTCTACACCGACGAGGACGGCGATGGCCGCTTCGCCTGGCGCGCGCCGACGCGGTGACGGCACGCCCATGACCTTGGCCACCGCAATCTGAAGGAGAGTATCCATGTCCCTGATCGGTCAATTCACGCGCGAAAATGACGGCTTCATCGGCCACCTGATGACGCTGTCATTGCAACAGGACATCATCATCGTTCCGGCCGAACCGTCCGATGCCGAGAACGCGCCCGACTTCCGTGTCCATGTTCTCGACAGCATGAACAACGAAACCGGCGCGGAGATCGGTGCGGGCTGGAAGCGCACCGGCGAGAAGGCCGGCGACTACGTCTCGCTGCAGATCGACGATCCGACCTTCGGTCATCCGATCCGCGCTAACCTCTTCCAGTCCGCCGACGACAAGTCCGCCTGGGGCTTGCACTGGAATCGTCCGCCCAAGCGCGCAGAGCGGGACTGAACGATGTCGGTCCCGCTCCCCAAAGCTGTCACCGGGCGGTCAAACACCGCCCGGCGCACAGTCCTCCTTCTGCTTTCCGGCCTTCTGCTTTCCGCACCGCTTTGCGCCAATGCGAATGCGCAGACGGTGTCCGCCGAGCGCCCCTCTCGCGTCGCTCCCTACGCCACATTCATCAGCGAGGCCGCGCAACGCTTCGGCATTCCCGAGCACTGGATACGCGCCGTCATGCGCGTCGAAAGCGCTGGGGACGTGCGGGCGATCTCGTCGGCCGGCGCGATGGGCCTGATGCAAGTCATGCCCGCCACATGGGCTGATCTGCGCGCCCGTCACCGGCTCGGCGCGAATCCCTACGATCCGCGCGACAACATTCTGGCAGGCGCCGCCTACCTGCGCGAGATGCACGACCGCTACGGTTCGCCGGGCTTTCTCGCGGCCTATAATGCTGGTCCCGGCCGCTATGAAGAGTATCTTGCTGGCCGTCCGTTGCCCGCTGAAACCCGCGCCTATGTCGCCGCGCTCGCGCCCATTATCGGCGGCGCAGACGCGCTTGCTCCCGTCACGGTCGCGGCCGCCGATCCCAACGCCTGGACGCGCTCGCCGCTGTTCATCGTGCAATCCGAGCGCGCCGCCACCGCTGTTTCGACGACCGGCGATCGCGCCTCGAACGAGGCTCCGGCTGCAACTCCGGTGCGCGAAGCCACGGCCATCGCTCCGCAATCCGGAGGCCTGTTTGTCGCCCGAAACGGCGATGGGGGGCCGCGATGACGGTGTTCGCGGCATTTCGTGGAATGGCGTGCTCTGGCGCAGGGATGGCGGTCCGAGGACGGAGAGCAGGCAACACAACCGCACGATGGCGAGATAAAAGCGCGCGATGTGCGGCTTGGTGCGGTAGTGTGTTTTCAGAGACTTATGGCGAATTGGCGCGAGGTGCGCCTGATCGACGCAGCCTGCGCATTCGCCATTTCGCGAGGGATTTCCGCGCGTTTGCGCGATGTGCGGAGCCTCGGCCATGAGCGGCGAGGACGACTTCCGCATCCGGCCAGGCCGTATCCGCTCCACCCGCGCACAGCAAACGCGGCCCTTCATCGCCCAGGCCCTCGCCGCCGCCCAGCGTGCCGGCGGCAGGGTCTCGCGCTCCGGCAAGATCAGCTCGGGCAACCGCTCGCGTTTCGGGCGCGGCCAGCGAGCGACCGTCCAGGCCAATCGACTGCTCACCAACCGATCGCGCAACACCGTGATCAAGACGCGCGTCGTCCGGCACACCGCTCGCTCGGCGCCGCTCAACGCCCACCTCAGCTATCTGCAGCGCGAAGGCGTCACCCGGGATGGGGAGAAGGCGAAGTTGTTCGGGCCGGAGACGGAGGCGGCCGACGCCAAGGCTTTCGCCGAGCGCACTCAGGACGACCGACATCACTTCCGCTTCATCGTCTCACCTGAGGACGCGACCGAGATGTCCGACCTCAAGACTTTCGCCCGCGAGCTGATGGGGCAGATGGAGACAGACCTCGGCACCAAGCTCGACTGGGTCGGCGTCGATCACTGGAACACGGATAATCCACATGTCCATATCATCCTGCGCGGGCGCACCGATGACGGTCAGGACCTCGTCATCTCGCGCGACTATATCAAGGAAGGCATGCGCGCCCGCGCGCAGGACCTCGTCACCCAGGAGCTGGGGCCGCGCACCGATCACGAGATCCGCCGCAATCTCGAACGGCAGATCGACGCGGAGCGCTGGACCAATCTTGACCGCCAGCTTGCCCGCGACAGCTATCGCACCGGCGTCGTCGATCTCGCCCCGCTCCCTGACCGCCAGCCCGACGAATTCCATGCGATGAAGGTCGGCCGCCTCCGCAAGCTGGAGACCCTCGGCCTCGCCGATCAGGTCGGCCCCGGACAATGGGTCGTGTCCGAGAATGCCGAGGCGACGCTGCGGGAGCTGGGCGAGCGTGGCGACATCATCAAGCGCATTCACCGTGGCCTGACCGAGCGCGGCATCCAGCGCGGCGCGGCCAGCTACGTGCTTGCCGGTGAGAGCCTCGACGATCCGGTCATCGGCCGGCTGGTCGACCGTGGTCTCGACGACGAGTTGAAGGGCACCGCCTATGCCGTGGTCGACGGCACCGACGGACGCACCCATCACATCAAGCTGCCCGACCTCGACGCCGCTGGCGACAGCGCGCCGGGCTCGATCGTGGAGCTGCGCAAATTTGACGACGCGCAGGGGCGCAGGCGCGTCGCGCTCGCCGTCCGCTCCGATCTCGAAATCGAGCGGCAGGTCCATGCGACCGGCGCCACCTGGCTCGACCGGCAGGCGATCGCCCGCGATCCCGTCGCGCTCGGCGGCGGCGGATTCGGCGCGGAGGTTCGTCACGCGATGGACAGGCGGGCCGAGCACCTCGTTGGTCAGGGCCTTGCCGAGCGGCAGACGCGCGGTGTCAGTTTCTCCCCCGGGCTGATCGACACGCTGCGCCAGCGCGAGGTCGACGCCCTTGGCGAGAAGCTTGCGGCCGAGACCGGTCGGCAATTCTCGAAGGCCGCGGCGGGCGAATATGTGGCCGGCACCTATCGCCAGCGCTTTGCGCTCGCGTCGGGCCGCTTCGCCATGATCGACGACGGCCTCGGCTTCCAGCTCGTGCCCTGGTCGCCGTCGATCGAGCGTCAGATCGGTCAGCACGTCTCCGGCGTGTCGCGCGGCGCCGGTGGCGTCGACTGGAGCTTCGGCCGCAATCGCGGCCTCGGCATGTAGCCCAATCAAGAAAGGAGTGCCCGCCATGTCGGCGACCAAAATCCTCTGGGGCCAAATCCTCACTGTCTTCCTGATCGTGCTGATGACGACCTGGGCGGCGACGCAGTGGACGGCCTATCGGCTCGGCTTCCAGCCGCAGCTCGGACTTCCGTGGTTCGAACTGGCCGGCTGGCCGATCTACTATCCGCCCGCCTTCTTCTGGTGGTGGTACTTCTACGACGCCTATGCACCTCCGATTTTCATCGAGGGAGCCTATATCGCGGCGTCCGGTGGCTTCATTTCCATCGCCGTCGCGATCGGCATGTCGGTCTGGCGGGCGCGTGAAGCTAGGAATGCCGAGACGTTCGGCTCCGCCCGCTGGGCGGTCGCCGCGGAAGTCCGCGCCGCCGGCTTGCTGGGCGCGGACGGCGTCGTGCTCGGGAAGTTCGACCGCGACTATCTCCGCCATGACGGCCCCGAGCATGTGCTGTGCTTCGCGCCCACGCGATCCGGCAAGGGCGTCGGCCTGGTCGTGCCGTCGCTGCTGACCTGGCCGGGCTCCGCGATCGTCCATGACATCAAGGGGGAAAATTGGACGCTCACCGCCGGCTATCGCGCGCGTCATGGTCGCGTGCTGCTGTTCGATCCAACCAACACGAAATCTGCCGCCTACAATCCGCTTCTCGAGGTGCGCCGCGGCGAATGGGAGGTCCGCGACGTCCAGAACATCGCCGACATCCTCGTCGATCCGGAGGGCTCGCTGGAGAAACGGAACCACTGGGAGAAAACCAGCCACGCATTGCTGGTAGGCGCAATCCTGCATGTCCTCTACGCCGAGGCTGATAAGACGCTTGCCGGCGTCGCGGCGTTCCTCTCCGATCCGAAGCGGCCGATCGAGTCGACGCTCGCCGCCATGATGAAGACAGCCCATCTCGGCGAGGCCGGACCGCATCCGGTGATCGCCAGCGCCGCGCGCGAGCTGCTGAACAAATCCGACAACGAGCGATCAGGCGTGCTGTCGACAGCGATGTCGTTCCTCGGCCTCTATCGTGATCCCGTCGTCGCCGATGTCACACGCCGCTGCGACTGGCGCATCGTGGATATCGTCGGCGGCAAGCATCCGACGACGCTCTACCTCGTGGTGCCGCCGTCGGACATCAACCGGACCAAGCCGCTGATCCGCCTGATCCTCAATCAGGTCGGCCGCCGGCTGACCGAGGACCTGCAGGCGAACGGAAACCGCCACCGGCTGCTCCTCATGCTCGACGAGTTTCCCGCCCTCGGTCGTCTCGACTTCTTCGAGAGCGCTCTCGCCTTCATGGCGGGCTACGGCCTCAAGGCCTTTCTCATCGCCCAGTCGTTGAACCAGATCGAGAAGGCCTACGGCCCGAACAACTCGATCCTCGATAACTGCCATGTCCGGGTTAGCTTCGCCACCAACGATGAGCGGACCGCCAAGCGGGTCTCGGACGCACTCGGCACCGCAACCGAGATGCGGGCGATGAAGAACTACGCCGGCCATCGCCTGTCGCCCTGGCTCGGCCACATGATGGTGTCGCGCTCGGAAACGGCGCGGCAACTGATGACGCCCGGCGAGATCATGCAGCTCCCGCCCGCCGACGAGATCGTCATGGTCGCCGGTACGCCACCGATCCGCGCGAAGAAAGCGCGGTACTATGAGGATCGCCGGTTTCAGGAGCGCATCGTAACGCCGCCGAACCTGGTGAAACGGACAACGGCACGGCCCGATGACTGGAGCGCGCTGCCGCTTCCAGCGGCGCCGACCGTGTCGATCGCGACCGACGGCGAGCGCGGATCGGAGGATGAGGATACGACCGACTCCGAGCGCCGGCATCAGCCGGAACTGAGCCGCGCAAAGCCCGTCGAGCCAATGCAGCCCATCGAAAACGAATTCGAGATCGATCCCCGCGACGATGCCGATGAGGACGCCGCTCGCCTCTCGCGCATGAATCAGACCATGCGCCAGGTCGCACGCCAAGCATCGCTCGATCCCGGCGACGGTATCGAGCTTTAGGAGGCACCATGGCAAAGCCTCCCAAAAAGCAGCGGCTATCGGTGTATCTCGAACCCGACGTCATGAAGGCGCTCGCCGCGCACGCCGCCCGGCGCGATCAATCCCTCTCGCTGATCGCGGAAGCTGGCATCGCCTCCTTCCTGTCGCCCGACGCTGCCGAACGGCAGGAGGCGGCTACGACGAAACGGCTCGACCAGCTCGACCGGCGAATGGCGCGTATGGAGCGTGACCTTGGAATCGCCGTCGAAACGCTGGCCGTCTTCATCCGATTCTGGCTGACGACGAACCCGCCGCTCCCCGAGCCCGCCCAGGCAGCGGCGCGCGCCAAAGCCGGCGAACGCTACGAAGCGTTCGTCACCGCGCTCGGCCGGCGACTCGCTCACGGGCCGAAGCTTAGGCAGGAAATTTCCGAGGACATCACGCCCGCGCACGACGCGGATTAATCACGGCCACGTCCACTTCAAGTATTCCGGCGTTCCGCCGTTTCCCTGTATTTGTACGCTACAGTACGACGACCACATTATGGTTGTTGTCAGGCCATGATTTCTGCCTCTTCTACTCATCCCCGATCCAGGGCCGCATGTCGCGGTCCCGCAAGAGAACGGGGACGACGTGGCGGCCACTCACCAGAAATCGGAGGCGATCCTTCGCGGCGCGCGCATGCTGCGCACGGCCCTCGGGCCGGCGATCGCCCGGTTTCTGGAAGACCCCGCGATCGTCGAGGTGATGCTCAACCCCGATGGGCGGCTCTGGGTCGACCGGCTTTCCGAAGGACTTTCCGACACGGGTGAACTGTTGTCGCCGTCAGACGGCGAGCGGATCATCCGCCTCGTCGCCCATCATGTCGGGGCCGAGGTTCATCCCGGCGCCCCACGTGTCTCAGCCGAGTTGCCCGAAACGGGGGAGCGGTTCGAGGGGCTGTTGCCGCCCGTCGTGTCCGCCCCGGCCTTCGCGATCCGCAAGCCGGCCGTCGCCGTGTTCACGCTCGACGACTATGTCGCCGCCGGGATCATGGCGGCGCATCAGGCCGAGACGCTGCGCCAGGCCGTCGCCGATCGGCGCAACATCCTCGTCGCCGGCGGCACCTCGACCGGCAAGACCACCCTCACCAACGCTTTGCTGGCTGAGGTCTCGAAGACCTCCGACCGCGTCGTCCTGATCGAAGACACGCGCGAACTGCAATGCGCCGCGCCGAACCTCGTCGCCATGCGGACCAAAGACGGCGTCGCCTCGCTCTCCGATCTTGTCCGCTCCTCTCTTCGCCTGCGCCCTGATCGGATTCCGATCGGCGAGGTCCGGGGAGCCGAGGCCCTCGATCTGCTGAAGGCCTGGGGCACAGGACACCCCGGCGGTGTCGGAACCATCCACGCGGGTACGGGCATCGGCGCGCTGCGTCGGATGGAGCAGCTCATCCAGGAAGCCGTCGTCACCGTCCCGCGCGCCCTGATCGCCGAGACGATCGATCTCGTCGCCGTGCTTTCCGGCCGGGGCACGTCGCGCCGCCTCGCCGAACTCGCCCGCATCGAGGGCCTTGGCCCCGACGGCGACTACCGCGTCACGCCCGCAAGCCAGCCCCTCACAGGAGGTCCGTCATGATCCAGCATGCCCTGCGTTTCCGCCGCCATATCGCGACTGCGGTATCCGTCACCTTCGTCTCGCTGGCGCTCGCGCCTGCCGCTCACGCTTCCGGCTCCCAAATGCCCTGGGAGGCCCCGCTACAGTCCATCCTCGAATCCATCGAGGGCCCGGTCGCCAAAATTATCGCGGTGATGATCATCATCATCACCGGCCTGACGCTGGCCTTCGGCGACACGTCGGGCGGCGCGCGCAAGCTCATCCAAATCGTCTTCGGCCTGTCGATCGCCTTCGCTGCGTCCAGCTTCTTCCTGTCCTTCTTCTCGTTCGGCGGCGGGGCGCTCGTCTGATGGCCAACGACGCAGATCATCATGGCGAGCTGGCGGGCTTCTCGGTCCCGGTCCATCGGTCGCTGACCGAGCACATCCTGCTCGGCGGCGCTCCGCGCTCGATCGCCATTCTCAACGGCACGCTGGCAGCCGCGCTCGGCCTTGGCCTCCGCCTCTGGCTGGTCGGCCTGGGCCTTTGGGCTCTCGGTCATTTCGCGGCCGTCTGGGCGGCCAAGCGCGATCCGCAGTTCGTCGATGTCGTGCGCAAACATCTGCGCATCCCCGGCCACCTGTCGGTTTGAGGAGCGACGCCGATGATGAACCTCGCCGAATATCGCAACCGCAATACCCGTCTCGCCGACTTCCTGCCCTGGGTCGCTCTGGTCGGCGAAGGCATCGTCCTGAACAAGGACGGCAGCTTGCAGCGAACTGCACGGTTTCGCGGACCCGACCTCGACAGTGCCGTTCCGGCCGAGCTGGTCGCGGTCGCCGGGCGCCTCAACAACGCCTTCCGTCGCCTGGGCTCCGGCTGGGCCATCTTCGTCGAGGCGCAGCGCCATGGCGCCGCGACCTATCCGGCCAGCGTGTTCGCCGACAGCGCGTCGGCCTTGGTCGACGCCGAACGGAAAGCCGACTTCGAGGAAGCCGGCGCGCACTTCGAATCGAGCTACTTCCTCACCTTCCTCTACCTTCCCCCGGCCGAAGACGCGGCGCGCGCAGAGACCTGGCTCTATGAGGGTCGCGATCACGCTGGCGTCGATGCGCACGAGATCCTGCGCGGCTTCGCAGACCGCACCGATCGCATCCTTCAGCTCATCGACGCCTTCATGCCGGAATGCGCCTGGCTCGATGACGGCGAGACGCTGACCTATCTGCATTCGACCGTCTCGACCAAGCGGCACCGCGTCCGCGTGCCCGAGACGCCGATATATCTCGATGCGCTGCTGGCCGATCAGCCCCTGACCGGTGGGCTCGAACCCCGGCTCGGCGACGCACATGTCCGCATCCTCACCATTGTCGGCTTCCCGACCGCGACCACGCCCGGCATCCTCGATGAGCTGAACCGGCTGGCCTTTCCCTATCGCTGGTCAACACGCGCCGTCCTGCTCGACAAGACCGACGCCACCAAGCTGCTGACGAAGATCAGGCGTCAGTGGTTCGCCAAGCGCAAGTCGATCGCCGCCATCCTCAAGGAGGTGATGACCAACGAGGCCTCTGCGCTGGTCGATACCGATGCGGCCAACAAGGCCGCCGACGCCGATATGGCGTTGCAGGAGCTGGGCGCCGACTACGCCGGCCAGGCCTATGTCACCGCGACGATCACCGTCTGGGACGATGATCCGCGCATTGCAGCCGAGAAGCTGCGGATGGTCGAGAAGGTCATCCAGGGCCGCGACTTCACCGCCATGCCCGAGGCGATCAACGCCGTGGACGCCTGGCTCGGCTCGCTGCCCGGCCATGTCTACGCCAATGTCAGGCAACCTCCGATCTCCACATTGAATCTCGCCCACATGATCCCGCTGTCGGCGGTGTGGGCGGGACCGGAACGGGACGAGCACTTCGATGCACCCCCACTGCTTTACGGCAGAACCGAAGGCTCGACCCCGTTCCGGCTTTCCATCCATGTCGGCGATGTCGGCCATACGCTGATCGTCGGTCCGACCGGCGCCGGAAAATCCGTTTTGCTCGCGCTGATGGCGCTTCAGTTCCGGCGCTATCCACAATCCCAGGTCTTCGCCTTCGACTTCGGGGGATCGATCCGAGCAGCCGCGCTCGCCATGCGGGGCGACTGGCACGATCTCGGCGGCGGCCTGACCGAAGGCGCCGACGACAGCGTGTCGCTTCAGCCGCTGGCCCGGATCGACGATGTCGCCGAACGTGCCTGGGCCGCCGACTGGCTGGTCGCGATCCTGGGGCGAGAGAGCATGCCGGTCACGCCCGAGGTGAAGGAGCATCTCTGGTCGGCGCTCTCCTCGCTGGCGTCCGCGCCGATCAACGAGCGGACGCTCACCGGCCTGTCCGTCCTGCTGCAGTCCAACGACCTGAAGCAGGCGCTTCGGCCCTATTGCGTCGGCGGTCCCTATGGCCGGTTGCTCGACGCCGAGGCCGAGCATCTGGGCGAAGCCAATGTCCAGGTCTTCGAAACAGAAGGGTTGATCGGCACGGGCGCCGCCGCCGCCGTGCTCGCCTATCTCTTCCACCGCATCGAGGACCGCCTCGACGGTCGCCCCACGCTGCTGATCGTCGATGAAGGCTGGCTGGCGCTAGACGACGAGGGTTTCGCCGGTCAGCTCCGCGAGTGGCTGAAGACGCTGCGCAAGAAGAACGCCAGCGTCATCTTCGCGACGCAGTCGCTCTCCGACATCGACGGCTCAGCGATCGCGCCAGCCATCATCGAGAGCTGCCAGACGCGCATCCTGCTGCCCAACGAGCGCGCCATCGAGCCGCAGATCACCGCCATCTATCGTCGCTTCGGCCTCAACGATCGCCAGATCGAGATCCTCGCGCGGGCCATGCCCAAGCGCGACTATTACTGCCAGTCCCGGCGCGGCAACCGGCTCTTCGAGTTGGGGCTGTCAGACGTGGCGCTGGCGCTATGCGCCGCCTCATCCAAACAGCACCAGGCAATGATCGCGACGGTCCACGCCCGCAGCGGCACCGACGGCTTCCTCGCCGAGTGGCTTGCCGAAAACCGGCTCGCCTGGGCCGCCGACCTCATCGCCGATCTCACCAACGTCACCCCCCAAGCCGATCCGGAGGCACGCCCATGACCAGTCCCGTTCGTTCCCGCTCACGCGCGCTGCGCATGAGCGCCGCGCTCCTTGCCGCGCCGCTCGCGTTGTCGCCGATCATCGCCCCACCGGCGGCCGCGCAGTGGATCGTCTACGATCCGACCAACTATGCGCAAAACGTGCTGACGGCGGCGCGCACGCTCCAGCAGGTCAATCAGCAGATCACCCAGCTTCAGAATGAAGCCACCATGCTGATCAACCAGGCCCGCAATCTCGCCAGCCTGCCCTATTCGTCGCTTCAGCAGCTTCAGCAGTCGGTGCAGCGCACGCAGCAACTTCTGGCCGAGGCGCAGGGCATCGCCCTCAACGTCCAGCAAATCGACCGCGCGTTCCAGACCACCTATGGCAACGCGTCGATGTCGGCCTCCGATCAGGCGCTTGTCGCGGGCGCACGCGAACGCTGGCAGAACACCGTCGGCGGCTTGCAGGACGCCATGCGCGTTCAGGCCGGCGTCGTTGGTAACATCGACACCAATCGCGGCGAGATGTCGGCACTGGTTGGCCAGAGCCAGGGCGCGACAGGCGCCTTGCAGGCGACGCAGGCCGGCAATCAGCTCCTCGCCCTGCAAGCGCAGCAGCTTGCCGATCTCACCGCTGTCGTCGCCGCCAATGGCCGCGCGCAAAGCCTGTCAGAGGCCGAGCGGGCGGCGGCGGCGGAACAGGGCCGCGAACAGCGCCGCCGCTTCCTGACGCCGGGCAGCGGCTATCGGCCGGGCAACGCCCGCATGTTCCCCAACGGCAACTGAGGACACGGCTATGGACGGCAAGATGCTCGCCCGGCTTGGCGCCGTCGTGTTCGTGGCGGTCGCGGTCACCGCGACCGCGATCGAGATGAACCGGAAAGAGGAAGCGCCCGAGGCTTGGCCCTCCGGCCGCACCACGCAGGTGCGGACCGATCCGCTGCGCGACGAGCTGATCCGCTGCCAGTTCCTCGGAGAGGCCGGCCCCCGCGATCCGGCCTGCCTGCGGGCATGGGCCGAGAACCGCAACCGCTTCCTTGCCCCCGGCGCTCGACCTGCCGAGCGGCTGCCGGACATGCCGCCAGCGCCGCGAGCCAACCTCACCCCCCAACCAGTCCGTACAGATCAGCCGGCCGTCGAGCCCGCCGCGCCGATCGCGCCGCCGCAGCTCGACCAGGCGAGGTAGCGTCATGGGCGGCACCGGCGTCATCGACCACTTTCTCGAGGTCTTCACCCGCTACATCGACAGCGGCTTCGGCCTGCTCAGCGGCGAAGTGGCGTTCATCGCCACCACGCTGATCGTCATCGACGTGACGCTCGCCGCGCTGTTCTGGTCATGGGGCGCCGACGACGACATCATGGCGCGCCTGGTGAAGAAGACGCTGTTTGTCGGCGTCTTCGCCTACATCATCGGCAACTGGAACAACCTCGCCCGCATCATCTTCGAGAGCTTCGCCGGCCTCGGTCTGAAGGCCAGCGGCACCAGCTTCACCACGGCTGATCTCCTGCGCCCCGGCAAGGTCGCGCAGACCGGACTCGACGCGGGCCGGCCGCTGCTCGACTCGATTTCCAGCCTGATGGGCTACTGGTCGTTCTTCGAGAATTTCATCCAGATCGCCTGCATGTTCCTGGCTTGGGCGCTGGTGCTTCTCGCTTTCTTCATCCTCGCGATCCAGCTCTTCGTAACACTCATCGAGTTCAAGCTAACGACACTCGCCGGCTTCGTGCTGATCCCCTTCGGCCTGTTCGGCAAATCGGCCTTCATGGCCGAGCGGGTGCTCGGCAACGTAATCTCCTCCGGCATCAAGGTGATGGTACTCGCCGTCATCATCGGCATCGGCTCGACGTTGTTCTCCGAATTTACGTCCGGCTTTGGCGGGGCGACCCCCACCATCGACGAAGCGATGGCTATCGTGCTCGCCGCGCTGTCGCTGCTCGGCATCGGCATCTTCGGTCCCGGCATCGCCAGTGGTCTCGTCTCCGGCGGCCCGCAACTCAGCGCCGGCGCCGCGATCGGAACCGGTATGGCTGCAGGCGGCATGGTCGCGCTCGGTGCAGGCGCCGTCGGCGCCGCGGCATCCGGTGGCGCGGCCCTGGCCGGAGGCGCTGCCGCTGCCGCTCGTGGCGGCGCGGCAGTCGCGGGCGGTGCATCCACAGCCTACAGCCTCGGCGCGGCAGGACAGTCGGGCGCTTCTGGCGTTGCATCGGGCCTTGGCGGTGTCGCTCGCGCTGGCGGCAGCGCCGCCGTCTCGCCGCTGCGCCGCGCCGCATCCCGTGCCGCCGAAAGCATGCGATCCAGCTTCAACGCCGGCGGCAAGGCAGCCTTCGAGGCGACCGGCGGCTCCTCCACTATGGGCTCGATCGGCGGCGATTCAGACGGTGGCAGCGCCGCTTCCGCAGGTTCCACCACCGCCGGCGGACCGCCCGCCTGGGCGCAGCGGATGCGCCGCTCCCAGCACATGACCCATGCCGTCCAGGCCACGGCCCACGCTATCCGCTCCGGCGACGCCCACGGCGGCGGCTCTTCCGTCAATCTTTCCGAAGGTGACCGCTGATGTTCAAACGACCCTCCACCCACTACGGCAAGGCCGCAGAGCCCGAGACCCCCTATCAGCGTGCCGCCCAGGTCTGGGACGAGCGCATCGGCGCCTCGCGCGTCCAGGCAAAGAACTGGCGGCTGATGGCCTTCGGCTCGCTGATCCTGTCGGCCGGCTTCGCAACGGCGCTCGTCGTGCAGTCGGCGCGCGGAACGATCGTGCCATGGGTGGTGCAGGTCGATCGCCTCGGTCAGGCCCAGGCCGTCGCGCCGGCCGAGGCCGACTATCGTCCGACCGATCCGCAGATCGCCTTCCACCTCGCGCGGTTCATTGAGCAGGTCCGCTCGATCCCGGCAGACGCGATCATCGTGCGTCAGAATTGGCTGCGCGCCTATGACTTCACGACTGATCGCGGAGCCATGGCGCTGAACGACTATGCGCGGTCTAATGACCCCTTCACCAAGGTCGGCCGCCAACAGATCGCTATCGACGTCTCCAGCGTCATTCGCGCGTCTCCCGACAGCTTCCGCGTCGCCTGGGTCGAGCGCCGCTATGAGAACGGCCAGCTCGCCGAGACCACGCGCTGGACCGCGATCCTGACGATCGTGGTGCAAATCCCGCGCAACGCCGACCGGCTCAGGGCGAACCCGCTCGGCATCTACGTCAACGCCATCAACTGGTCACGGGAGCTTGGGCAATGAAGCCGTCTTTCCGTAAAGTCGGCAATCCGGCTTCACACATCACTGTATTCCCAATTCTGCGTAGATACGCGTTGCCGTTCGCGCTACTGGCGACGACCGCGCTCGCCGGATGCGCCACCACCAATCCGCCGCCCGAAATCTCCTACGACAATGCGGCCCCGGCCGTGCAGACCGTCGATCCGCCTGCACCCGTCACCGTGGTCGAACTGCCGCGCCCTTTGCCGCTTCCCGGCCAATTGCAGCGCGTGCCCGAGACGCGCCGTGCCCCCGAACCCGCCAATCCGACGGCTAGGGTCAACCAGGCCAATGAGGCGGCACGAGTCCAGCCGGTGCGCGACGGCTTCATCAATTCCATGCAGGTCTATCCCTGGACTCAAGGGGCGCTCTATCAGGTCTATACCGCGGTCGGACAGATCACCGACATCGCCCTTCAGCCCGGCGAGCAGCTTGTCGGCGCAGGTCCCGTCGCGGCCGGCGACACGGTCCGTTGGATCATCGGCGACACCGAAAGCGGATCGGGCGCGACGCGCCAGATCCACATCCTCGTAAAGCCGACCCGCGCCGACCTGATGACCAACCTCGTCATCAACACCAACCTACGCACCTATCACATGGAACTGCGTTCGACAGAGCGCACCTACATGGCGTCGGTCTCCTGGCAGTATCCGCAGGACCAGCTCATCGCGCTGCGCCGGCAGAACTCGCAGGCCGAGGCGACGCAGCCGGTGGCGAGCGGAGTTGATCTCGCCAACGTCAACTTCCGGTACGCGATCGAGGGTGATCGCGCGCCTTGGCGGCCGCTGCGCGCTTTCGATGATGGCCGTCAGGTCTTCATCGAGTTTCCGCGCGGCATCGGTCAGGGCGAGATGCCGCCGCTCTTCGTCGTCGGTCCTGAGGGCAACACCTCCGAGCTGGTGAACTACCGCGTGCGCGGGCACCACATGATCGTTGATCGCCTCTTCGCCGCCGCCGAACTGCGCTTCGGCTCCGGTCGCGAGCAAAAGCGCGTCAGGATCGTCCGCACAGACGGGAGGCCGACCTCGTGAGCGAGAACCCGCCCCGGAATGAGGAAGTACCGGACGACAATGCGCAGCCCCTGACCGGCGAGCCGGTCAGGCCAGCGCCGATGCGTCTGCGCGCCGAACCGCCCCGTGTCACCCGATTATCGCGGAAAGTTCTCGCCGGCCTCGGTCTTGTGGCCAGCGTCGGGCTCGGAGGTGCATTGATCTACGCGCTCCAGACCCGCGACGCCGGTCGGCCCAACGACGAACTCTATTCGACCGAGAACCGCTCGACCGCTGACGGACTGGCCGGCCTGCCGCGAGATTACAGTGGCGTGCCGCAGCTCGGTCCGCCTCTTCCCGGTGACCTAGGGCGGCCGATCCTCAGCACCCAGGATCGCGGACAGCCGGTGCCCACACCCGGTATTGCCACGCCCAATCCCGGCATCAGCGCGGAAGAGCAGCGGCGACTCCAGGAGATCGAGACCGCGCGGACCAGTCGCCTTTTCTCCGGATCCGACAGCCGAGGTGCCCCCGCTGTTGCTGGAGCTGCGCCAGTACTCCCATCTGCGCCGGATTTGGCGAACCTTGGCCTCGCGCCGCCCCCGGCAACGCCGTCGGCGCAGGACCGGCAGAACGCGTTTCTAAACGCAGCGGCCGATCGCAGAACGGTTGCGCCCGATCGCGTCGCTGCACCGGCGTCGTCTAACATCCTTCAGGCGGGCGCCGTGATATCGGCTGCCCTGATCACCGGCATCAGATCCGATCTGCCTGGCCAGATCACGGCGCAAGTCACAGAAAACATCTATGACAGCCCGACCGGCCGCATCCTCCTGGTGCCGCAGGGAACGCGCGTCATTGGCCAATACGACAACAACGTGCAGTTCGGACAAAGCCGCGTGCTACTGGTCTGGAACCGGCTGATCTTTCCGAACGGCCGGTCGATCGTGCTTGAACGCCAACCGGGCGCCGACGCCGAAGGCTATGCCGGTCTGCAGGACGGCGTCGATTATCACTGGTGGGATCTTGCCAAGGCGGCCGGGCTTTCCACGCTGCTCAGCGTCGGCGCTGAGCTTGCAGTGGATAATGACGATCGCCTCATCCAGGCGATCCGCAACGGCGGCCAGGACACGATCAATGACGCCGGACAACAGATTGTAAGGCGTCAGCTCAACGTCGCGCCCACGATCACTATTCGGCCCGGATTTCCCGTGCGCGTTATCGTGACGCGAGACTTGGTGCTGGAACCATATGGAGGGTGATGATGTCGAAGCTCAAGCTAGGCCCCATCGTGGACGAAAAGCCGGTCAAAGTACAGGTCGAGCTACCCGCAGTTCTCCATCAGGACCTTCTTGACTACGCCGATCTATTGGGCCGAGGGCAAGGTCAGCCCCCTGTCGAGCCCGCTCGGTTAATCGTCCCGATGTTGCAACGGTTCGTCGCAAGCGACCGTGGATTCGCCAAAGCTAGGCGAGCCGCGACGCCGAGGAGCACCGATTAATCGGTAGTGCTCGCTCTAATGCTAGCGGGGGTGTCGAAACACTTCAGGAGCAGCGGCAGAGTCGGATTGTCGTTGTCGCTGGACGAAATTATAGCGGCCGTCGGCGCCCGCGCCGATGGGAGCGGGATCAACGCGATATCCGGCCGGTAAATCACGCTGGTGATGGTCAAGCCGAAGCCCTGTTCGACCATCGTCAGCAGGGTTTCTCGGCTGACTTGTTGGATCGAGAGTTGAACCTCTCCGTCTCCCGCGCCCACCATACGCCGTAGCATTCCAGCGAGCTCACGCCCGGCGCCATCCGAGCTAACGAGGAAGACTTCGTCACAAATGTCCTCCCACGACAACTGTGGCCGTGCTGCCAACTCGTGAAGCGGGGGCAATGCCACAAACAGATCTGGTCCGCAGAGACGTCGAACTTGGAACTGAGGACTCTTGCTCGCACTCAGGGTGATTGCTGCGTCCAGTAATCCGCGCTTCACCCCCAACGTGTTCTCTTCTGATGTGCCTTCCTCAAGCTTTACCTCGATCGTCGGATGTCGATTCCTGAAGTCCGCGAGAATGTCGATGATCGGGCACGCCGGGAACGCTTCGAGCATTCCAAACCTCACTAGTCCGGTTTTGAGTTTTCGCACGGAGCGGATCTCCGTTGCGGCGTCACGAAGGTAGCGCGCTCCCACCGCCGCCTGTTGAAGGAAGCGCTCGCCTTCCGGAGTCAGCCCTGCCCCCGATCGCGTACGCTCGAAGAGAGAAGCGCCAAGTTGTCGTTCAAGCAGCTGCACACGTCTGCTGACGGTGGATTGCGATATCGATAGGCGTTCCGCCGCTCGGCGGAAGCTGCCGGCCTCAGCGACCTGAACGGCGTATTTCAGGTATCGGAGATCAAGAGTCAGATCGGGCATGAGATCTCTTTGGCGAACAGCCTGCGCCCGGTGAGAGGCACCCATGCACATCCACTTTGATCGAGCTCACGTCCGCCATGGGAAAGAGCACGTCCGTTGATCTCAGATATGGAATCCGAGCTTAGCCCCTCAATGAACATGATTATATCCGAATCCGTCATAGATGTATGCGGCGATCATACATTTGCACGCGCTTAATGTCTATGCGCGACGCATATATTATTGCGGCATGGAGCCCGGATTGCCGATCACCGTTTTGGCTACCCGCCGTCACGAGACGCGGCCTGGACGGCGGCGCTGACGCGCGGTGATTCTCGGCGCGACCTACGGCGATTCCGAGCGGAGAGGCTTGCCCTATAGCCGCCGGGTATCAATATTGCCGTACCTTGACGAGCCGGACAGGTTTTTTTGGCGCGCTCGATCAGTCCCAATCTTCCGAAACCCTTTTAAAACAGCAATTTTTCCATCAGCCGCGCGGATGAAGAGGGCCACGGTATGACTTGCTGTCTATGCTCCGCGCACATATAGATGTGGCAATGGATGGACCTCGAGATCGAAATATTTTCGGCGCGTTCGCACTCATGATCAGCGACGACATCGTTCGCGCTAGTTCATCGCGGGCGCCGGAAGCTGGACCCGCCGCCTCAGCGCTGGCGTTGCTCGCGCACAAGCCCGGGCTCTCGATCCGCGTGCTTGCGGTCGGGGTGGGCCTTTCACATGCAGGGACCGTTCGCCTGGTGGATCGATTGGCGGCCGAGGGGTTGATCGAGCGTAGGGAGCATTCGACAGACGGGCGTACGCGCTCCCTCTATCTGACGGCTTCTGGAAAGGTTGCGAGCGACGAGGTCCTTGCTTCGCGCGACCAGGTAATTGCTGAAGGGCTATCGATTCTCAGCCCAGACGAACTCAAAATCTTGTGCGGCATCGCTGAACGCGTTCTACGCGATCGCCTGGAAGACCTCGAGCATTCATATCGTATTTGCCGCCTGTGCTGCTATGAGGGCTGCAAGAACTGCCCCATCGATGCCGAACTGCATGAGCGGGGGGTAGACCGCGAGACGAGCGACGACACCTAGGTCGTTCAGGCCAGGGTGACGACAACCTTCGCTGCGGATACACCCGCCTTCAGGACTTCCAGGGCGGGCTGAAGCATTTCGAGGCCCTGGCCACGACCTTTGCCGGGGGAGCGGGGACGAATGTGTGCGCGGCGAGAGCAGCAGAGCGATTTCCTGCAAGATCCAGTCGAAGGGTTGATCGCGATGGCCGCGTTGCGGATACGGATTTCGTTCGTAGCCAGTTGGGGCAGATCGGCGACACCGGTCCGCAGCGGGTGTCCCGGCGCGTGCTGCCAGGCGGCCTGATTGATCATGGCTTCGCTCATCACCCACTCCGTCGATCACACATAGCTAGGCGCTCGTTTCTGTTCGGCTGGGGTGGCCGGGGCAGGCGTTCTCACAAGGGATCGAGTTTCGAGAAATGCAGAGTCGGCCGTCCTACCTCAGCGGGAGCCGTCTCGCCGTGGCAATGTTCACGATCAACTCGGGGAGCGTCTGATGTTCGTGCGCGTGCCATGCGGGCTGACCCGGAGCGCTACGCCAGGACTCGCTGAGCGGGCTGTTGTCCGCCGTGTCGAAGCCGAACTGGTCGTACAGTCGCGTGACCAGCGCCACCGCTTCGGGATAGTCGCTAGACACCGACAGCGCGTGCCGCCCCGGCGTGCCAGCGGGCCGCGCCGACAGCAACAGGCGCGGCGCCTGGATATGCGTGAACGCCTTCGCGACCTTGGACGTTGGCAGCTGGTCCTGCCGCATTTCGTGCTCGGTCTTCGCGCCGGTATCGACGAGGGCATAGCGCCCGTCGCGCCACGGCATGTAGTTGTTGGTGTCGAGCACGATCTTGTTCGCCAGTTGCGCCACCGGCATGTCGTTGACCAGCTTGAGCGGGACCGCGATCACGACGAATTCTCCCGCCTCCGCCGCACCGGCAGCGGTCGCGGCGTGGGCAGACGGCCCGAGCTCCGCGACCAGCCCGGCCAAGGTTTCGGGCCCGCGCGAGTTGGCGATGACCACCCGGTAGCCGTTCGAGATGGCGGCGCGGGCGATCTGGCTGCCGACCTCCCCCGCACCAATGATGCCGATGGTGGCCATAGTTGATCGCTCCAACGGATCAGGCACCGAACGCGCCGTCGATAGTGTGCATGGCGCCGGTGACGAACCCTGCCTCCGGTCCGGCGAGCCACGCCACCATGCCCGCGACTTCCTCCGGCCGGCCGTGGCGCTTGATCGCCATGAAGCCGTGCAGCAGCTCTTTCATTGGTCCGTCCGCCGGATTGGCGTCGGTGTCGATCGGGCCGGGCTGCACCACGTTAATCGTGATCCCGCGGGACCCGAAGTCGCGTGCCAGCCCGCGCGCCATCCCTTGCAGCGCAGACTTGCTGAGAGCGTAGGAGGACATGCCGGGAACGGGCATCCGGTCGCCGTTCACCGATCCGATGACGATGATCCGGCCGCCCTGGGGCATCTGGCGCGCGGCCTCGACCGAGGCATGATAGGGCGCGTGGATATTGATCCGGAACAGCCGGTCGATTGCGTCCGGATCCTGCTCCAGCGCATCGCCGAAAATACCGATTCCGGCATTGACGACCAGCACGTCGAGCGCGCCACTGTCCTTCACGCGCGCGATCACCGCGTCGCGATCCGCGCTGTCCGTCTCGACAGCGATGCTGCCCGTTTCGGCCGCCAGCGCGTGGGCCGCGTCACGCGAGCCGGAATAGGTAAAGGTCACGATCGCGCCATCGGCCACAAAACGCCGAACGATCGCCGCGCCGATCCCCCGACTGCCACCCAGCACGAGAACGGATTTCGCCTTAAACGCACCCATCGGACTCTCCTTGATCAATAACTTACGACTCGCTACATAAACGGCTCGAAACATCCGTCAAGGTATTTGTAGTGGCTCAGACAAAAATACGCCGTGCACGCGGCAGACCGCGCTTGTTCGACCCGGACGAAGCGGTCGCGACCGCCCAGCGGCTGTTCCATTCGCGTGGCTATGATGCCGTCAGCATCGCGCACCTGACCCAGGAGATCGGGATAAACCCGCCCAGCTTCTATGCCGCCTTCGGCAGCAAGGCCGAGTTCTACAGCCGCATTCTCGATCGCTATGCCGGTACCGGCGCGATCCCGCTGTTCGATCTGCTGAACGCCGATCGCCCGGTCGCGGAATGCCTCGTCGCGGTGCTGGAAGCGGCGGCGGGGCGCTATGCCGCCGATCCGGACGCGGCGGGGTGCCTCGTTATCGAGGGGGTACGCTGCACCGACCACGAGGCACGCGAGGCGGCCGGAACGTTCCTTGCGGCGGCGGAGGGGGCGATCCATCGCTTCGTCGCCGCGCGCCATCCCGATCAGGCCGAGCGCGTAACCGACTATATGAGCACCGTAATGGCCGGCCTGTCCGCCAGCGCCCGTAACGGGCACAATTTTGACCGCCTGCTCGCAACCGCCCGTCTCGCAGGAGTCGGTCTTGAACAGACGTTCGCGCTTAATAGGCAACGTCGGGAAAAGTGAACACGACGTTCCCGTAAAGGAACGTCTCGGAGGAATGACCGCCTTCATCATGGCAGTCGTGGGGTCGGTCGCGACGCGTCGCGCTTGCGACCCTTTTGCTCACGACGAGGCGGCGCGGCTTCGACTTGCTCATCGACCTGAGCGTTCCAACCGCCAGGTCGGGCGCATGAAGTGGCAGCAATAGCCCCCAGGATTGCGCATCAGGTATTTCTGGTGCTCTGGCTCCGCCTCCCAAAAGGGTTCTTCCGGATTGATTTCCGACACGACCGGGCCAGGCCAGTGACCTGATGCCTCGATCTCTTCGATCGTCGTCAGAGCGACTTCCTTCTGCACCTCGTTGGTATAGAAAATCGCCGATCGATAGCTCGGACCGACATCGCTGCCTTGTTGTTCGTAGGTTGTGGGGTCGTGGACCTGGAAGAAGAGCTCCAGGAGAGAGCGATAGCTGAGAACGGAAGGGTCGAAAGTCACTTCCACCGCTTCCGCATGGCCGTAATGTCTCGCATAGGTCGGATCCCGCATTTCACCGCCTATGTAACCGACACGCGTCGAAATGACTCCCCTGGCCCGGCGCAGCAAATCCTCCATGCCCCAGAAGCAGCCGCCTGCGAGAATTGCTCGCTCTGTCGCGGCCCCCCCATTGCTGGTAGGTGATTGGCTCACAGTCCGTTCGCCCTCCTTCGTGTGCGCCACGGTCAAGCCAGACTCGCGGGATCCGCAGCCTGACTGGTGCTCAAAAGCTCGGTCTGCACGTCCGAACCCCGGATGAGACTCAAATCGACGGGACACCGATCAGCGATCGCGAGTATCCGAGCGCGCTGATCATCACTCAGCGGCCCATCGAGGACAATGGTGCGGGTGAACCGGTCGGGTGGCATCATGTCCGGCACCTTCTCGTGCTGCACGGTCGTGCTCGCCCGTTCGAGCGGAAAGCCCTTGCGATTCGCATAGAGACGCATCGTCATCACCGTGCAGGCTGCGAGGCCGGCGGATACCAGTTCGTACGGAGATAGTCCGGTCCCGAGGCCGCCGACTGATGCTGGCTCGTCGGCGAACAGAGTGTGCTCGCCGCTGCGGACCTTGAGCTGGAACGTCCCTGCAAGAGTTTCGGTGGCGACGACGCCCTCGGCAACCTCGACCTGCGGAAGATCCGCGGTGAGTGGTGGGAGAAAGCGGCTCGCCCAAACCGCCACGATGGCCGCTGCGTAGTTCGCGTCCGCGACGTCGGTGAGAAGGTGATCCGCGTTGTCGAGCGAGATGAAGCTCTTTGGATGCCTGGACGCGACGAAGATGCGCGACGCGTGGTCGATGCCGACCACCTGATCCAGCGGAGAGTGCATGACCAGCACCGGCCGTCGCAGGGAGGCAATGGCCTTCTCGACGTTGATCCCCTCAACCGCCTCAAGGAACCCTCGGCGAATGAGGAAGGGCCTACCGGCAATCTCCACCGAGGCCTCGCCCTCGCTCGCGATGGTGTCCAGATCATTTGGTCCGAAGAGGCGCAAGATATGCTGAAGGTCGGCCGGCGCACCAATCGTCGCGACCGCCGCGATATCGGGCATATCGACGGCGGCTACGATCGCAGCGGCGCCACCCAGGCTGTGCCCCACGAGGAGGGAGGGTGACATGCCCGCAGCCGCCATCGCCTTCGCGGCTGCCCGAAGGTCCTCGACGTCCGACGCGAAGTTCACAGGTTCTCGCGTCCCACCGCCGATCCCGGTCCCTGCGAAGTGCAATCCGTCCCACCTCTATGCCCAGCGTCCCATTCGGGCAGAAGCGAGCCGTCGAGTGTCGGGCCGGGGTAGCCTCCTCGCTCCCTACGTCGATGCTCCAGCGGTTCCTGCCGCGACACGTGTCCCGGCAGGATCGGCTGCGCCGACCCCGCTTCCCGCATAGACGCAGGGTCCCGGCTCGTCGGTGACGGGGCGAACCGGCGCCACGGCCTCCGGCCTCACCTCAGCCGCCGCTGCGCTATGGCTGGGATGAGGGCCAGGGTCCGCGCCGGTCCGCCCCGTCAACCCCGGCCTGCTCGCTCATGTGCGCTTTGGGGTGCTCATAATTGCGGTCCTCGGTGCGAACGGCGCGGCGATAGCGTTCGACCGACCGCTTCGTCAGCTCGCCCTCATCCTGGCAGCGGCTCGCCATGGCAGAAACTATGTAGGAGAGCCGAAGGCGTTCCTTCTCAGCTGACTCAGTCGGAACCGATGGTTTGATCTCGTTCCATGCTGCATCAAACGCGGCCTGCGCCCGAGCGAGGTCAACCGGGTCCGTCAACGATGATAGCCCCGATCTCCCGTCAGGCACCGGCCCGATGGAGTTGCGTGGCAGCGTGCTGCGGCGCGGCGCCATCCAGATGCTGGTTGTCGAGGGGCGCGGTCAGCCGCTCGACGCCTCGTCTGGCCTCGACCCCGCCATGCATGAGCCGCTCGGGCGCTGGCGGATCGCCGGCGAGATTTGCGACGGCAAATGCTATGCGGGCGCGATGCGGCCGGGCTCGGGGCTGGCCCACAAGGCCTGCGCCAATCTGTGTCTGATCGGCGAGATTCCAGCGGTGTTCGTCACGGTCGATCCTGTCGCCGGCAGCCGGTTCCTGGTGCTGGCCGGGCCCGAGGGTCGCCCGCTGCCGGCCGATGTCTATGACTGGGTCGGCATCCCCGTCGAGCTGCAGGGCGAGGTCGAGCGGATTGGGAACCTGCTTGTCCTGCGCCTCGAGCTCACGCGCATGAGGCGGCTGTAATGTCACGGCTGATCAGCCTCGTTGTCACGCTGCTGGCCCTGGGCCTCGCCGTTGGCGTCTTCGTCCAGGCTGCGCCCGTGGCCGGCTGGGTCGGGCTTCCCGAATTGAGCCTCGTTGTCCAGCTCGGCCTGACCCTCGTCGCGCTGGGTGTCGCCGACGGCCTGGCCACACGCCTGCTCGCCAGAACCCATCCCGAGACCTGACTGCAAACACACGAATGGATGTTGCCATGACCGACTCCTCTCCGATCGTCATCGTCACCGGCGCGGCCGGCAATGTCGGCTGCGCGCTGCTGATCACGCTCGCCTCGCGCGGGGACCGCATCATTGCCGTCGACCGCCAATCCGCGGCGATGGACGATCTGCTCGAGCCTTTCGGCGGCAAGGATCGTCATCTCGTCCTGGCGGATCTCGACCTGTTCGACGCCGCCGCCTGCGAGGCCGCCGTCAAGGCGGGGCTCGCCCGCTATGGCCGCATCGACGGCATCGCCCATACCGTGGGCGGCTTCGCCTCGGCCGCCGCCGCCGAGGGAGGCCCCGATCTCTGGGAGCAGATGTACCGGTTGAACGTCCTGACCACGCTCAACATCTTCCGGGCCGCGCTGCCGCCCATGTGCGCAGCCGGTCGCGGCAGCCTGCTGGCCATCGGCGCCGGTGCGGCCGTGAAGGCGCCGTCGGGGCTTGGCGCCTATGCCGGTGCCAAGAGCGCCGTCCATCGGCTTGTCGAGAGCTTCGCCGACGAGCTCAAGGCCGACCGCATACGCGTCAACGCGATCCTGCCCAGCATCATCGACACCCCGCAGAACCGGGCGGCCATGCCCGACGCCGACCACACCGCCTGGGTGCGGCCGCGTGAGATCGCCGACGCCATCGCCTTCCTGCTCGCCGAGGATGCCAGCGGCGTCACCGGTGCGTTCATTCCGGTGTCGGGGCGGGTCTGAGGCTTCGCTTAGACAGGCTCGGTCCGGACAAGCCGGACATCGACCTCGCGCTCAACGAAATCCCATTCCCGCGTCGCTCGCAGCCGCGCCAAAAGCCTGTCGAACGCCGGCTCATCGGCCGGTGCGAACTCGAACCAGGTCAGGAAATCGAACGGCTCGCCGAGGTCGCGGCTGTGGTGCAGCCGGCGCGCGATCGCCGGAAGGTACTCCATGCCGATCGCCGTGTGCTGCGAGGTCTCTTCGAAGATCGCGCGTCTGTCATCCTGCGCGAGGTCCCACCAGGCCGCCGACTTTTTGATTGGGATCAGGGCTGCATGGGTCGCCTGTCGGCGGTCGAGGCCCTCCTGGCGCGCCCTCAGGCCGGCCACCTCGTCTCGCGTCGCATAGCGGAGGTTGCTGACCGTGCCGAGCAGGCGCCAACTTGTAGGGTCATCGATCGGGCCGGGCTCCCAGGGGTGGATGGTCAGGGCCTCGGCCGGTGCGAGGCCGGCGCCGCGATAGGCCGCGATCGAGGAGATACGCCAGTCTCCGTGCGCTCCGGCGCTGAAGGCATAGGTCGACGCCATGGCGGTCCCGATCTTGCTAATCACCCGACATTCCCCAAGTGGCCCGCCGCTTGACTTCAAGATCGCCTGATTTTGCTCGCTGGGCAAGCGTTTTTCGCCCCGAGCGGTGTCTGTCGTCGCGCAAACGGCCGAAGTCGGGTGGATCAAGCCTCGAACCCGCAGCATTCTGGCCCGGCAGAGCCGCTTTTCCGCGCGGCAGACGGACCTGTCCTGCCGCTTTCGTTCAGCTTGGGCATGGATCGTGGTCATGCGCATGACGGAGGCGTTCGAAGACGGCGGATGGCGGCAAGGACGGCCCGCACCATCGGGCCGGTGACGGCGACCTCGGCCAACTGGAAGGTAATGGCGCGGGCGTGGCGGACGACGCGGGCGCCGATCTTGATCAGCTTGAGTTGCAGGCTGGTCAACGACCAGTCCGCCATGGCCTCGGGCAGTTCGATGCAGCGCAGGAAGGTTGCCAGGTTGTAGGCCAGCGCGTGCAGTTGCAGCCGCACCTCGTTGTGCCGGAACTTCCGGCATGACAGCCGCGTCCAGCGAAAGGCATATTTGCCTTCCTTGATGTGCTGCTCTGCGGTGCCGCGCTGGTTGTAGAACCTCACCACCCAGTCTGGCTCCATCGGCAGGTTGGTGACGATGAAGCCGACTTTGGGGAACAGCTCGCCCGGATGCCATTCGATCTTGGCGATGACGCGGCGCGGCTTGTCCCAGGACGCCGCCTGATACTCGAAGTCCTCGAAGAACCGTTTGACCTTGGTCAGCGAAGGCCGTCCCACGGGCCGTGTCAGCCGATGCGCGATCTTCTCGCGCAAGACGGCGTTGGCGGGCAGACGGATGGCGTAGAAGAACCTGGCTTCTTCCAGCCGCATATAGATCGCGGGGATCGCGTAGGCAGCGTCGGCCCGGAAGAAGCGTCCACCAAGGTCGCGGCCAGCATATCGGGCAATGACGGGATCAAGGACATCCCGCCAGCCATCGGCGCTGTGGACATTGCCGTTACGCAGGGCGCAGCGCTCCAGCATGCCAAACTGGTTGAACAAGAAGATGGGGTGATAGCAGGTGCAGTCGAAATGCCCGTTCCAGGCAGTACCTTCCTGATCGCCGTGGGTGGGGCTGACCGAGCTGTCCATGTCCAGCACGATGTATTTCAACCCGTTGCGGTCATGAAACCGGTCGATCCATTGGCCGTTCAGATCGGCCAGCGCCGCCCGGTTCGCGGCCAGAGCCAGCGTCTCGGTCTCGAACCGTCCCATCTGCGATGCCGAAGCAGCTTGCGCCTCGACGGCCCTGCCGCCAACGACCTGACGCATCACGGGATCGAGGGCCAAGCGGTCGGCATCGTTCACATCCTCGTATCCGGCCAGTCGTCCGAACACCGATTGCCGGAACAATCCGTCAAGCCGATGGAGCGTGTTCTTCCCGGTGCGGCTGTCTCGCAGCGCCTCCGACGCCAGATTGGACAGGCCGAGCACGTCATCAAGCTCGCGCATCACCAGCAGGCCACCGTCTGAACTGATCTGCGCACCACGGAACTCCAGACGCACACGGCGGTCGAAATCAACCCGATCTCCCCGCGCCAAGCCCGCACCCTCCAGGTGATCCATGAAACGCGCCCCTCGCAGCCGTCAACGCCATGATTTATATGCGAAATATCACGATTACGACAGCGAAATCAGCGACTTACTTGGAGAATGTGGGGCGAAATCGAACCTCAAGACCCCGATGCCCGCACGCGACAGCGCGCGCGAGATGTAAACAGCGGCGCGACTGTCTTTCCCGCAGGTGAAGCAGTGGGCGAAGATCGCCCAGCCCCGCGGCGTCCCTTCCGGCGGTTCGAGGCGCCCGGAAAGCGGAGAGCCAGCCCCCCTGACAAACGTGAATGATTTTTCTGCCATGTCCATCAAACCCCCGGCACGCGGCTTGGCGGTGGCGCTCTCGAACCTTCGACGGAGCGGAGCGCACCGCCAACCGGTAATCGTCATCTCAGGGTATCATTTATATGTCTGGCGCATATAGACAAGCCCCTATGTGATGATTATATGCGCCAAGCATACTTCTGCGACCTGCTTTCCAAAGGCGATCTCACGGAAGAGGCATCAGTCAGGCGCATGGGCCAAAGGACTATGGAACTCAATCAAGTCAGCTATTTCATCAACTTGGCCGAGACGCTGAATTTCACAGCGGCCGCTCGCTTGAGCGGTGTGTCACAGCCAAGTCTGACCCGCGCGATCCGCCGCTTGGAAGATGAGCTTGGCGGGCCGCTGATCTATCGCGACGGGAAGAACAGCCGCCTGACTGGCCTTGGCCATGACGTTGAGGCAGAATTCCGGCGCATGGTGGTCGCGATGAAGAGCGTTCGCAATCACTCGGAGCACTGGGCGATGGGGGGGCACCGCGTGCTGGATGTCGCCGTCGCGCCCACCGTCGGACCAAAGGAATTTACGGCATTCTTCGAGAGCGCATTGGCGGAGATGCCATCCATCGAAATCAAGCTGCACTCGCTCCAGTCGAACGAGGACACATCGGAGGTGCTTTCAGGAAAATACCACGCGTGCATCATGCCGCGTGAAACAAGACCGGAACGCAAGCTGGATGTGCATCCTCTATTTCGGGAGCGCTTCGTGCTCGGCTGTTCTGCAAACCATCCCTTGGCTGCCAACGAGATCGTGCGCGGCGAAGACCTGCTCGAGTTTCCTTTCGTCGATCGCCTGAAATGCGAGTTTCGCGATCGGATCCTCGATCACTTCGCGCGACGGGACTTGCTCATGCGACCTCGCTTTCGATCAGATCGCGAGGACTGGGTGCAACGGGTCGTCGCTGACGGCCACGCCATATGCATTCTTCCGGAACGATCGCCGACCGTGCAAGGCCTCGTCACTCGGCCGATCGACGGATTTGTCTTGGAGCGCGAAGTCGTGATCGCGACAGTATCCGGCTCTACGGCAACGGTCGAGATACGGAACATCGCACAGCTGGCAGCCCGGTACGAGTGGAACTGAATCACTACGTGAAGAGCTTCAGCGCTATGGAAACTATACGCACAGCGTATTGGATAAATCTGAGGTGCACTGCGATACTCGGCGCAATGACTGAAAAGATAAATGACAGTGTGTCCAGCTCTCTAGATTAAGTATTGGAGACTATCATGAAGTTTGAGAGGTCACAGGCAGCAGTTGACCGCCTTACCCCCGAGCAACGCCGGATCACCCAGGAGTCGGGCACCGAAAGGCCCTTCACCGGTGAGCACAACGACAACAAGGAGCCTGGCATCTACGTCGACATAGTGTCGGGAGAGCCGCTGTTCGCTTCAACGGACAAGTTCGATTCGGGTACTGGCTGGCCCAGCTTCACCAAGCCGATCGTTCCGGCAAACGTGAACGAGGTGCGGGACAGCGCACACGGCATGGTCCGGACGGAGGTCAGGTCGGTACACGCCGACAGCCATCTCGGCCACGTGTTCCCGGACGGTCCTTCCGACCGCGGCGGTCTGCGCTACTGCATCAACTCAGCGTCCCTTCGCTTCATCCCGCGCGACGAGATGGAGTCCGAGGGATACGGTGATTATCTCAATCAGGTAGAGGAGGCTTAACATGCATCAGCGCGCTGTTCTCGCAGGCGGATGTTTCTGGGGCATGCAGGATCTCATCCGCAAGAGGCCCGGCATCGTCTCGACTCGTGTGGGCTACACCGGCGGCGATATTCCGAACGCCACGTATCGCAATCACGGCACGCATGCCGAGGGGATCGAGATCATGTTCGACCCGGCGGTGACGAGCTACAGGAGCATTCTGGAATTCTTCTTCCAGATCCACGATCCGACGACGAAGAACCGCCAGGGCAATGATCGTGGTCTCTCCTATCGGTCGGGCATCTATTATGTCGACGAGGAGCAGAAGCGCGTCGCCGAGGATACGATCGCCGATGTGGATGCCTCCGGGCTATGGGATGGCAAGGTGGTCACCGAGGTCGAGCCGGTTGGCGATTTCTGGGAGGCCGAGCCGGATCACCAGGATTATCTGGAGAAGCGGCCGGGCGGCTACACCTGCCACTTCGTCCGTCCCGGCTGGGTGCTTCCGAAGCGTCAAAAGGCTGCCGACGTGCAGCCCGCAGCCGGGACTGCAGCGCAATAGGCTTCACTGCCGTTGCCGCTGCGCGGGTCCGGTTCGCAATCTTCGTGACCGCGTCGTTCAACGACGCGGTCACCGAACCCTGCTTCAGAGAGACGGCGGTTCCATTCAGTCGCCATCGCAGCACAGGATCGCAGATTTATGCCAGACCTCTCGTCCTTTCCGATCACGCAGCGTTGGCCGGCATCTCATCCCGATCGCGTGCAACTCTACGCAGCTCCCACGCCCAACGGCGTCAAGGTCTCGATCATGCTGGAGGAGACCGGGCTGGCATATGAGCCCCATTTCATCGACATCTCGAACAACGAGTCGAAGGACCCGGCGTTCGTGTCGTTGAACCCCAACGGCCGCATCCCGGCGATCATCGATCCGGCGGGTCCGGACGGCATGCCAATCGCCTTATGGGAATCCGGTGCGATCCTCGTCTACCTTGCCGAAAAGACGGGTCAGCTTATCCCGACCGCGCCCGCCCAACGCTACGAGACCCTAGCGTGGGTGATGTTCCAGATGTCGGCCGTCGGTCCTATGTTCGGTCAGCTTGGCTTCTTCCTGCGATTTGGCGGCAAGGACTATGAGGACAAGCGGCCGCGACAGCGCTTTGCCGACGAATCCAAGCGTCTCCTCGGGATCCTTGATCGCCGGCTGGAAGGCCGAGACTGGATCGTCGACGACTATTCGATCGCTGACATCGCGACGCTAGGCTGGGTGAACGCGCTGGTCGAATTCTACGCTGCTGGCGACATCCTTGGCCTCAGCGACTATTCGAACGTCCAGGCATGGCTCGGACGCGGGCTAGATCGACCAGCAGTGCAGCGTGGCCTGAAGATCCCCGCGAGGCCGGCATGAGCGTCATCGCTGCCTACTACTACAACGAAGGCAAGCGGATCCGGGAGATCGCGATCGACGAGCGCATCCATCTGGAAGGCCGCTCGGGCTTCTGCTGGATCGCGCTCCGCGAGCCAACCGCCGACGAGCTCAGCGCGATCCAGGCGACGTATAACCTCCATCCCCTGGCGATCGACAACGCGATGCACCCGCTGTGCCCGCCCAAACTCGAAGTCTACAACGATGAGTTGTACATCGTTGCGCAGACCGCAGAACTGGTTGGCGACCGGATCATCTACGGTAAGATGGCGATCTTCACCGGTCACAATCATCTCATCACCGTGCGGCACGGCAACGGCGGAGCGCTTGGCAAACTTCGGGAGCAACTCGAGGCATCGCCGGCGCTGTTTGGTAAGGGCGTCGACTATGTGCTGCACGCGATCCTGCACCGCGTGGTCGACCAGTATCTCCCCATCTTCGAAATGATCGAGGACGACGTTCTGGCGATGGAGCGACGGTCGCTGGACGACTTCCTGGGGCGAGAAGAAGTCGCCCGCATCTTCGAACTCAGGTCCGAACTCACGCGCTTCCAGCGCACGCTCGGGGCTATGGCCGAGCTCGTGCGAAAGCTCGTTCGCGGCCACTTTCCCTGCATCAGCGCCGAAATGAGACCATACTTCCAAGACGTCGCGGACCATGTCCACCGCGTGCAGTCCATGGTCGACGGCCTCCTGCTTGTCCTGTCCACGGTCTTTGAGGCCAGCAGCCTTCTGGAGGCGCAGAGGATCGGTGTGATCACCCGCCAACTCGCGGCCTGGGCGGCAATACTGGCAGTCCCCGCGGGGATCGCTGGAATATACGGCATGAATTTCAGGAACATGCCGGGACTAAATACGGCCTATGGACACCTCGTCGTGCTCGGGCTGATGGCGATGCTCTGCCTTATCCTGTTCGTCCGCTTCAAGAAGTCCAAGTGGCTATGAACTGCGCACTCTGCGCTCTTCCCCGTTATGATGGGACAGAGCGCGTCTTGTGCCGAAGAGCGTCCAATCCAACTCGATATGAAGGTGCGTGCATGACATCCCAAGTGACCGACGTTCTACAGGTAGTCCAGTCGTTCATCGCCAAGGGCTATGACCGCGAATACCGCGTCAAGGACGGCAATCTAGTCGATCTCGAACTAGGATCGACCCTTGATGCGTGCACCATTCGCGTCGACGCGGCGTTGCGCCTCGAGAGTGGGGATGACGGCGAAGACGCCTCCAACATCTACGCGATCACCGATCCGGCGACCGAGCATAAGGGCCTGTTGATCGACGCCTTCGACGTGTTCCACGAAATCTGCCCCCGCGACCTGTCTGAGCGCCTTGCAGCACATCGAGAAACAGCGCCGACAGCTGACCAGGATGTGCCGAGCAAGCACGGACTGCGAAAAGTCTACAAGACCGAGTTCCACAGCGATCCCGAGCGTTACGTTCTGCGGGAGGGGTTCCCAGACTTCCCACCATGCCCTTTCGGCCAAGCCTTCAGCATCCTCGGTTTCGATACCGCCGAGCAGGAATATGTCTGGCTCGTCACGAGTATCATTCGAGATCCTCGGCTGATTAGAGTTCCATACCAGGGCGAAGACGTTATCAGCGACGAATAGGGACTGGGAGGTGTGCCCTTCGGCCGGTCACGGACTGGCCCGCTGAACTTTAAGAAATACTGCAACACAACGAGGTGATCATGGACTGGAACAAGGACCACATCCGAGAAACTATGCTTTCTCTGGAGACCGCAGCGTTGCACAGCGCTCGCGAAAACTACTTGGATTATGTTTCTACTGCTCGGCTCGATCGAAGCGAGCCGATCGAGAACGACGAACTGGCTCAGGCCGAGGTCGCGAGCGACTTCGCCGAGGCGCTCGATGACACGCTCCATGACTATGCCGATAAACTCGAAAAGCTGAGGACGATCGATTTCGGCCCCAAGTTGGCCGTCAACGAAGGCGCTGTCGTCAAGCTGTCCGGCCGCCACTTTGTGATCGCGGTGTCAACGAGCAAGTTTATCTGTCAGGGGCGTGAGCTCATGGGCATTTCCACGATGGCGCCGATCTTCGAAGCGATCGAGGGTGCCCGAGCCGGGGAGACCGTGCAGTTCAACGGCCGGGACCTCATCGTAGAAGACGTGGAGTAAAGCCCTCCAGCGCAGCCGGCGCGCTAGTGCCGAACGCCCTGCATCTCTTTCTGCATGCATACGGTCACTTGCAGCCGCATTGACCTGGCTCATCAAAGGCAAACTCATGACAACTCCTTCATTCTTCATCACCCCCGGATACGGGACGCGCCTGCATGACGCGCTTCATTATTCTCAGGCAATGCGCATTGGTGACCGCGTGGAGATCTCCGGACAGGGTGGATGGGACGACGATCTCATCATTCCGGAGTCGATTGAGGAAGAGATCGAGCAGGCGTTCAAGAACGTGGAACGGACGCTCGCGACCGCCGGAGCACGCTGGCCGCATGTCGTCCACGTCAATTCCTATCACGTCGGTGGATTCCCTCCCGTGATCAACGAAACAATGGCCAAGCTGTATCGCCACTACATGCCCGACCGCGCTCCAATCTGGACACAGTTGGGAATCGAAGCGTTGGGGCTTCCAACCATGCGTATCGAAATTCGCGTAACAGCTATCATCGCCTGACCCCGCGGTTCATGCAGGCGCCGTGCCCCGCTAATCCCGCACGACCTGCGCCCGCTTCTCCATGCATATCATCGTATCGAGAGATCCGGTTATCATCGGCGTGCTCGGAGAACGGGGGGCCGCCTTGTCCTGGTTGGCGCTCCTCGACTGCCCGCGGGCGATGGCCAGCACTGCCAGGAGCGTGAGCACCGCCGCCGCATAAAGGAATAAGCCGCCTGGACCGACGATAGCCATCGCCGATCCCCCAATGAAGGGGCCCGCGGCTGTCCCGATCCCGTTGAGCAACAGAAGCCCGCGCGCGGTGCCGAGTAGCCGACCGGCAGGAAGATCGTCGTTTGCGACGGCGAGACACAGTGAATAGATCGGGATGCCAAAGCCACCGAACAGCGCGCCCGCCGCTAGGAGCAGGGGCAGAGGCGATTCTACCGCCAACGCTACGCCGATGGCAGCCGCCGCGGACGCCAGCGCCGCACCGGCGATGACATGATTCCGGGACACTCGATCGGAAAGCCAACCGAGTGGCCACTGCAATGCGAGCGTTCCACCTAGAACCGCAGCCATGAACGCGGATATACCGCCAACATCGAGGCCGATCCTCTGGGCGAAGTTCGGGCCAAGACCCCAGAAACCGCCGATAGCCAGGCCGGCCAGGAACGCGCCAGCAGCAGCGAGGGGTGATGCGAGGACGAGGTCCCTGAATACGACCCGTTCCTGTTCGACCTGGGCCGGCGGATGACTGGGCAGCAAGGTGATCGGAACCACCGCCGCCGATATCAACAGCGACACGATGAGGAACAATGTCACGTCAGCAGGCGGTGCGATGTTGAGTAGCGCCTGCCCGATTGCCCATGAGCCCATCGAGACAACACCGAATATCGACAGGAGCTGCCCGCGCGTGGATTGCACTGCGTGCGCGTTGAGCCAGCTCTCTGTTGCGAGGATCATGCCCGCATAGGCGAAGCCGGTAATCAGGCGAAGGGGCATCCAGGCGATCGGCTCCACGAGCGCCACATGAAGAAGGGCGGTCATCGAAGCGATAGCCGCAAAGCCGGCGAAGGTCCTGACATGCCCTACGGAGACGATGATGCGCGGCAGCACGAGCGTGCCGATCGTAAAGCCCGCGAAATAGAACGACATCAGCGCGCTGATCGCGCCGGTCGAGAAGCCCTCCTGGCCAGCCCTCACGATCAAGAGCGTGCCCAGCAAACCGTTGCCCAGCAGCAAAGCGGCGACGCTCAACAGCAAGGCCGCCACCGGAGCGAGAACGAGGCCGCGCTTGCCCGCTGACCTCATGGTATCCATCGCCGGGCTCATTTTCGAGCCTGACCTGAGGTTTGATACTCTGCCGCACTGATGAACTGGTTGAATGCTTCGCACCAGATGACGACCGTGTGGTAGTTGCGAACATCGATACCGACAGGCACGTCGACGATGAAGCCGTTGAACGTTTTCACGTCGCTCACGCGGATCGATTTGTCCTTGATCAGGAGAAAGGCTTCCTTCGTGTCGACGAAACGTGGAGCAAGGTAGAGCTTGTAGTCCGGTCCAGGGGCGAGACGCCCAATGTGTGCGATCCGATTGAGCGAGACCCGAACTTCGCCTTCCCCCCAATGAAGCAGGTCGCTGCCTTTGAGATCGCGAGCTAGGCGCCCTGCGTAGAGCGTTTCAGTCGCGATAGTCTGAAGGGCTGCTGTGTCCGGCGCTCGAGGCGCTGTGAGGATCGGCAGCGTATAGATGCCTCCCGCAAAGCCGATAGCGAGCATCACGAGATGGGTGGAAATCAGGATGAGCCAACGCCGCATTGGTTACGCCAGCTCCAGTTCCTTCACGAGCCGGTCCGCGTCGAGATGGAAGTCCGAGAAAACGATGCGGCTGCCAGCATCGATAACCGTGAACCAAGGCGTTCCTCGGGTGCGGTAGTCTTCCATGAAGGTGGGAAGCGTCGCGCCGGCCGGTGGCTCGTCATGACCGAAGGCGACCGGAAGCCCATACTCGAGTTGGTTCACGCGCAGCTTCTCGAAGGTGTTCTCATGCGCGCCTTCGAAGACGGTCTGGATCACCGCAAACCCCACGCCCTTGGGGCTCAATGCACCATGCAACCTTTGTAGCGTCGGGAAGCCATGTAGATGGCAGCCGCGGCACCAGTGCTGGAAGGCGAACAGGATTTTCGGGCCCGTGCCGACATCCGACAGTTTGAGCGGCGCGATGCTTCCTCCACCCTCGCCAATCCATTTCTGCACCCGCAGCTCGGGGGCTTGTCGTTCGTCGATGCTCATCTGATCCTCCAATTCCGATGCAGAAGCCCGATGAATGGTCGCGCAATGGCACGCGAACTTCACTGGCTTGCCCCCCCTACAGGTTCCCAGGATGCGAGGTCGCAGACCGATACCTCATGTCAGTGCCGCCGTCCTTCTGTCGGTGATTTACCGCCGCCCCTCGACAATAAACGCGCGGTAGCGGGAACCGGCAAAACGGTGCGCAGCGATGGTTTGGTAGGCGGGGCTATGATACCAATCACGGGCGGCCTGCATCGTCGGGAACCGCAAAACTACGACCCCTTCGACGGGCGCCCCCTCCAAATGCTCCATCGCGCCATAAGCGGTGAGAAAGGTTACGTCGTGGCCATCGAACGATGGGCCGACGCCTGCAGAATAGGTTGCGAGTTCTACCGGATCGGTGGTTTCTTCGCGCGTGAAGACGACGAACGCTTCCATCTTAAGTTCTTTCATGAGGTCGGATATGCAGGCCGCCGGCGATGGCCTGACAGTCGTTAGGCTGGTAGCTGGAACCCGATTTTCTGGAGTGCCTCGACGCACGCATCCTGATCCTGCTGATAGGTGCCTCCGGAGATGCCGATCCCGCCGATCAACTTTCCTTCCTCCAAGATCGGATAGCCGCCGCCGACAGCGACCATCCGCGGGCGATAGGCCAAAGGCGCCACTTTGGGATCGTTGGTCACATATTCGTTCCAGACATGGGTCGGGAACCCAAACGAGGCGGAACTCCAAGCCTTGTCGATGGCAACATCGACGGTGAGGAACGGCGCGTCGTCGGTGCGCTCGAACGCGCGCAGGTTACCGGTGGCGTCGACGACCGCGACCGCAGCCGGAATGCCGATTGTACCTGCCGCGGCGATCGCCGCGTCGATGAGGGCAACTGCGGTTTCGCGGTTGATCGAGGCGGTGGCTATGGATTTGGTCATGGGATTTCCTTCGCCAAGGTTGATCTGTCCGGCGTTCTTGAGGTTGGAAAAGAAGCGGCGGCGGTCATCAGAAGCCTTCGAGGACGATCTTGCCTCTTGCCGTGCCACTCTCGATCAGTGCGTGCACCGTCTTCAGATTGGCGGCATTAATCGGTGAAAACTTTTCGGTCAGCGTCGTGCGAATTTTGCCGTCGTCCACCAGAACCGCCAGCGCATTGAGGATCTTGCCCTGCTCGTCCATGTCGGGCGTGCCGTAAAGCGACCGTGTGAACATGAGCTCGTGGTGGATCGACACCGCCTTGCGCTTGAACAGCATGACCTCGAGTGCCTTGGGATCGTCGATGAACCCGAACCGCCCTTGCGGTGCGATCAGTTCGGCGATGTCGGCGGCATGCTGCTCGGTATGCGTGGTCGAGAACACGAAAGCGGGAGCGCCGATGCCGAGCTCGGCGATCTGTGCCGCGAGCGGCCGAGAGTGGTCGATGACGTGGTGCGCGCCGAGCCCTTTCACCCACTCCTGGGTTTCCGGCCGAGACGCGGTGGAGATGACGGTGAGATTCGTGCGCTGTCGCGCGATCTGGATCGCGATCGACCCGACCCCGCCCGCGCCACCGATGATGAGGATCGCCGTCGCCGCACCGGGGACGGGCTTCGTCACGTCCAGCCGGTCGAACATTGCTTCCCAGGCCGTCAACGTCGTGAGCGGCAGCGCCGCCGCTTCCGCCCAGTCGAGCGACGCGGGTTTACGACCGACGATCCGGGCGTCGACGAGATGGAACTGTGCATTGGTGCCGGACCTTATGAGCGATCCGGCATAATAGACCTCGTCGCCTGCCGCGAACTGCGTCACGTCGGGGCCGACCTCGCGCACGATCCCGGCCGCATCCCATCCCAGCACCTTCCAGTCGCCATCGGTGGGCGGCGTGCTGCTGCGGATCTTGTAGTCGACCGGGTTGACCGAGACAGCCTTCACCTCAACCAGGATATCGTATCCTGCAGCGACAGGCCGAGGCAGATCGATGTCGACAAGCGCGGCGTCCTCGGCGATGGATCCCGGAACCTTGTATCCAACGGCTTTCATCAGCGTCTCCAGCTTGCTGTATCCTGAAGCCTTGATCGATCAGATTGAAATTTTTCCGAACTATACTCAGGATCTAAAGATTTCGCGTGTCAGACTATGAAGGTATCCGCGCAGCATTTCCAATAGCGGTGCGACATAGTTTCCATACCTCTGAGCCGGATTCGAAAGTTTATTGAGAATAGCAATTTTTTCGGTCTGTGGGTGAGCATCCGGATGGAGGCGATGAGCGCCCAAACGGTTGAGGGTTCGACCTCTCAGCAGTCGCGTTGGCAGGGGCGATCTCGCCCGCCGGTCTCACACCACCGTTGGCAAGCGACGGCGTTCGCTAGAAATTCGCCGACGGGGATACGCCTGCAATGCCGATTCTAAGCTATCGAAACTATAGCTACAGGGCATTGGGAAATCATACTGGATTGACGTTATAGTCTACACGCATAACCCCGACTCAAAATGTTCCAGCACGTTGCTCTACTAATAGAGCATCCGGTATTCTGATTTTCAGTGAATTGGCTCTGTCGGCGGTTGAGGGTGCAAAGGTCTTTTACCGAATTCTGAACTGAATCCGGTTCTGATCTGTCGTGACAAGCAAGGGGGTTTCGCTATGGTCACCAGAGGTTTCACCGGCCGCGGTTCAGGCGGCGACCAGTCCGATCGGATTCCACCAGGTCAGCATCTCGTTGAGAATTTCCCTGTTCTGACGGCCGGGCCAACGCCGAGCGTGGAGCCCTCCGATTGGAAATTCACCGTCAAGATCGGTCCGAAGCCCGTCAAAGTGTGGAACTGGAGCGAGTTCAACGCCCTACCGAAGACAAAGATGACCCGCGACATTCACTGCGTCACGTCCTGGTCCAAGCTCGATACCGCGTGGGAGGGCGTACTCGTCGAAGACATCCTTGCAGATGCAGGGCTTGATCGGCCCACCGATTTCGTCTTGGCGCACTGCTACGATAATTACTCGACAAACGTCCCGCTGGCGGATCTGCTCTCCGGGAAAGCGATGGTCGCCCTCAACTATGCGGGCAAGCCGCTTCCCCGCGATCATGGAGGGCCGGCGCGTCTTCTGGTTCCGCACCTTTACTTCTGGAAGTCCGCCAAATGGGTGAACGCGCTGCAATTCACAACGCGTGACGAGGCGGGCTTCTGGGAGCTGCGGGGCTATCACATCTACGGCGATCCGTGGCGCGAGCAACGCTACACCAATGACTGAGAACGGCGCGCAAATCGCGTGGCAGCCATGCGTCATCGACGAAATCGTCCAACAAACCCCGAATATCAAGAGCTTCTTCCTTCGGTTGAGCAAACCGTTCGCGCACATCGCAGGGCAGCACGTCGATGTCCGGCTGACCGCGCCCGATGGCTACAGTGCGATGCGCAGTTACTCGATTGCGTCTTCGGCAATCTCGTCTCCGACCGTCGAGCTCGCTATCGAGCGCCTGCCGGATGGCGAAGTTTCGCCGTTCTTCCACGATGTCGCAGCGATCGCCGACGAAATCGAGCTTCGTGGCCCGCTCGGCGGCCATTTCTTATGGCCTGAACCTGCCATAGACCCAGTGCTGCTGATCGGGGCAGGCTCGGGCCTCGTGCCGCTGATGGCAATGATCCGGCAGCGCCGCGCGCTGTCCCAGGTCGTGCCGACAGCGTTGCTCCTGTCCGCACGAACCGCTGAGGACGTGCTCTTCTCAAAAGAGCTTCATGCCATCGAAGTCAGCGATCCGGCATTCGTCCTGGCACTGGCAATTACGCGCGAGAAACCGCTCCGCGCATCGGACTTTGCGCGACGGATCGACGGCGCCATGGTCCAGGAAATCCTGGCCCGGCTTCCCCGAAAGCCCACACACGTCTTCGTTTGCGGGTCCAACGGTTTCGTCAACATCGCAACCGAGGGCGCGCTGCTGGCCGGCCTGGACCCCTCCATTGTCAAGACCGAGCGCTACGGTGGCTAGCCGCGCGCGCTATTTCGCGCCCCGCCGATCGTGGACATCCAGCCCACAGATTAATGTTGGAGATCATCATGAGCCGCTTTGCCGAACCCGTCTTCGTTGCCGCCGGCCTTCGGACGCCTTTCGGCCGCGGTGGAGGCGCGTTGGCTGCTTACAATGCCATCTCTCTGTCCGTGCCTGTCGTTCAGGCGATGGCGGCGCAGGCGGAGCCCGATCTCCTCGTCTGGGGAACGGTGATCCCGAATTTGGGCTGGAGCAACATTGCTCGCGAAACCTGGCTTGACGCCAAGCTCAATCCGACTGTTCCGGCGTTCTCCGTCGTGCTGGCATGCTCGACCAGCATGACAGCGACCTTCGCTGCGGCAGGGATGCTGGGCGAAGGAACGGACCTCACGATGGTCGGCGGGTCCGAAGTCATGAGCCGCCCTTCAATCGCCCTAACGGCCGAGGCATCGAAGCGGCTCACGGACCTCTTTGCGCAGGATGCGATGGCCGCGCTTGCCGCCTTGCAGTCCCTTGCCCCTAGCGACTATGTGCTCCCCACCAAGGGCTGGGCCAACCGGATCACCGGCAGGACGATGGGTGATCACATGGAGGAGACCGCCAAGGCCTGGCGGGTCTCGCGCGAAGCTCAGGACAATTGGGCGCTCAAGAGCCACCAACGCGCCGTCGCGGGTTGGGAACGGGGCTTCTTCGACGATCTCGTGATTCCCCTGCCTGAACTGGCGCGCGATGCGAACCCGCGCGCCGACACATCGCCCGAGCGGCTTGCCGCTCTGAAGCCGGCCTTCGATCGCGACAGCGGGTGGGGAACTTTGACCGCCGGAAACAGCTCGCCAATCACGGATGGTGCCGCCGGCTGCTGGGTCGCTACCGAAGCCGGTGTGGCCAGACTCCCGGCGGGCACCCCCTACGCGCGGCTCGTCGACTACGAGGTCTCGGCCGTCGATTTCCACACCGAGGGTCTGCTGATGGCGCCCTCCTATGGTATTCCGCGCCTGCTCGCCCGCCATCAACTCGGCTTCTCCGACATCGCGCTCTGGGAAATCCACGAAGCCTTCGCAGCCCAGGTGCTGGCGAACGTCGCGGCCATCACCGACCCGGAGTGGGTTCGCGCGACAGCCGGCGTCCAGGCGGCGATGGGAGATTTCGATTGGGACCGCGTCAATCCCAATGGAGGCTCGGTCGCCCTGGGTCATCCGTTCGGGGCTACAGGCGCGCGCGACCTCAGCCAGGCGGTGAAGGAGCTCTGGGCCATGCCGCCCGGATCGCGGGCGATCGTCAGTATCTGCGCCGACGGCGGCCAGGGCACAGTCGCCCTTCTCGAACGCGGCTGACCGGAGATCGCCGCCACGAAAGCGATCCGCTTCAACTGTCGGAGACGCGATATGACAACTGATGTGCTGCTGTACACCACGAACTGGTGCCCCTTCTGCCGCCGGGCGAAGATGCTCCTCAAGGAGAAGGGCGTGCAATGGAAGGAACTCGATATCGAAGCTGATCCGGTCCACCGACAGGCCATGACGGAAGCTTCGGGTCGAAGGTCCGTGCCGCAGATATTCATCAACGGCACGCATGTCGGTGGCTCCGATGAGCTTTTCGAGCTCGATGTCAGAGGCGAACTCGACAAACTCCTCGGGCGCACGCCGCGCGCCTACCGAGGAGGTGCGGCCCGGGCAGTCACCCCATGACCCCGTGCCGGTCGAAAAATACGAAAGGAGAGTCCGTTGGTCTCAGCTATCTGGAATGACGCCACCATCGCCACAAGCAACGAGACGGTCGTCGTCGAGGGAAACCACTACTTCCCACCGTCGGCGGTCGATTTTGGCTTGCTTGAGATGAGCCCGCACACGTCCGTCTGTCCGATCAAGGGCACCGCGCGCTACTTCCATGTTCGTGTGGGCGATGCGCTCAACGCGAACGCGGCCTGGACCTATCCCGATCCGACGCCGGAAGCCGAAGGCATTCGAGATCACGTCGCTTTCTGGAAGGGCGTGGACGTTGCATAGCAAACCGGTCAGGCGGCGGTATCGCTGATGGCCCTGTGCAAGCGCCGGCATCTCAGATCTTCCGCCCACCCCGAAGCGGCTCGGCTGAAGGACACTGACCCGGGCCGTTCGGCGCCAACAGCGTCCAATCCTTGCGTCTTTGCCGGATCAAGACGGGTGGATTGAGATGGAGCATGCCGGGTTCGATGCCGCTTTCGCCAAGCTTGCGGAGGGATACAGCGAAGGCGCCTACGAAGGCCGGCGTTTCGGCCTGACTGTCCGGCGATCCGGGGATGGGCGCCGCAACAGCCTCTTCGCCAGGGAGTTGGCCGGGACCGACATTGTCAGCTTCAACCTCTACCGCGTTACGTCAGATAGAACATTGTTGAAGCCGTGCGAGATGTCCGCCGAAAAGGTCGTCGCGTTCGTGCTGGATTTCCAACCGGACTCCTGACGGACAGGTAGAGGTCCCGGCCGACCGGTCCGCCGTCGCCGCCCCGCCCCCTACGACTGCGCATGTCGCTCAAAGGTATCGAAACTATAGCCTCTCGTCATTGGACTTCGTCTGGCGATGAATTCATCTTCTATACATCGCCATCCGTGGGGAATCGGTGCTGGCTCCCGTGTAAGCCAGATTGAGAAAGTCTAAGCGATGACGAACAACAACGCCGACACCCTTCCGATACCTTCTGATCTTGACGAATGCGCGGCGATGACTGTCGCCGACGCTCTGAAGATTATTCTGGCCGACAGCTACGCGATATACCTGAAGACAAAAAATTTCCACTGGCACGTCTCCGGACCCTACTTCAGGGACTATCACCTGCTTCTTGATGAACAGGCCGCAGAGATCCTCGCCGCCACCGATGCGATCGCCGAGCGCGCCCGAAAGACGGGCAACACCACCATACGATCGATCGGCGATATCGCGCGCCACCAGACCATCAAGGACAACGATGTGGAGTTCGTAACGCCGCAGGACATGCTGGGTGAACTCCGCGCCGACAATCTCCACATGGTCGAGTCGTTTCGCCGCGCAAAGGACGTCGCGGACAAGGCGAAGGATAATGCGACCTCCGGCCTGATCGATGCTTGGACGGACGAGGCTGAGCGCCGTGCGTGGTTCCTCTTCGAAATCAGCCGCTAGGGCTTCGCCGGGCAACCCTACGTCAGGAATGACGCCTGGGCGTGGGAGGTGATGATGGCGAAGGCCGGCTTTGGAGGGGGATGCCATTGGTGCACAGAAGGAGTGTTCCAGGCGTTGCGCGGCGTCGGCCAGGTCGACCAGGGCTTTGTCCAGTCGGACGCGCCGGCAGATACCTGGTCAGAAGGGGTGATCGTTACCTTCGATCCATCGGTTATTCCGTTGGCGACGCTGTCCGAGGTGCATCTCAGAACGCATTCGGCTGCCAGGGCCCGCTCACCTCGCAGCAAGTACCGCAGCGCGATCTACATCTTTGAAGAGAGCCAGCGGCCTGAGGCCGAACAGGCGATCGTCGGCTTCGCCAACGCGTCTGGCAAGGCGGTGCACACCCTCGTCCTCCCGTTTAAAGGTTTCAGGGCGTCGGACGAGCGTTACCAGAACTACTATCGAACTGACCCGAGCAGGCCCTTCTGCCGCCGCTACATCGATCCCAAGCTGGATCATATCCGACGACACTTTTCGGAACTGGCGCTCCCTGAAGCGAACCCGACTGTTCGGCAAGCCATTGATAGCGGTGATGGCCCGTAGTTCTAACGCGGCTCTTCGATGATGCCCGACAGTTCTTTTAGCTTCGAAACTCAATCAAGAAAATCACCATGACCGCCGCGCGGTGTGCAGATTCGGCCCATCTTCGGACTAACGGCCGGCGGCGTTCCGGTTAAGCTGCTCGCCGTGAAACGGCACGGTAACGCCCGTAGCCAACCTTGATCAACAGTCCTTCCTCGCACATCCGTTTTAAGTAGCACCGAGGAATGCCGACCTCCGACAGATCACGGGTGCGAACTTCGCCTAGCTTCTCCGCCAACATCACTGCGCGCTCTCAGAGACTCGGCCCGGCCCGCCGGCGGCGACAACCCTCTCTGCTCTCAGTCGATCACGCTTGCGCATCGTGACGGCGGGCATTTGGATATGACTGAGGGCAATCGGCAGATCGGAGTTCGCATCTTCACCGACTCCGGGGTGCGAGAGATTCGAACTCTCCTACCGTGTATTCATCGAAGAAGAAGGTGGTGCGGGTGGTCGGAATCGAACCGACACTCCTCTCGGAACCGGATTTTGAAGGGTGTCGTGTCTTTCCTCTTCCGCACAATCCCCCACAAACTCGCAACCGACATCGCCCACACACCCGTGGCGCAGCACCTGCCCGGCACCTAGCGCCATCAATGAAAGGCAGCGCGGCCAACCCCGCCTATGTGGCCTCTATGGTATCCGTTTCTCCGACCCCTGCCGGGAACGTCTTTCGCGGCGGTGAATGGCGCAGCATGTATGTCCGTGCGGAAGCGTGAGGCACCGGTCCCGGGCGCTTGAACATAAGCCCGAAGCGATCCTCGACAGACTACCGCGATGATCAACTCAAGACGTGGCGGCGCGGCCTTTGTCGCGCGGCCGAAGGAGGCGGTAGTGCCAGATAGCAAATTCCTTACGCCTGACGAGGTGGCTCAGCGCTACCGGGGCGGTATTTCCGTTGGGACCCTTCGAAATTGGCGCGCGATGCGTCTCGGCCCGTCCTTCGTGAAAATTGGCAAGGCCGTGCTCTACCCCCTCGACGAGCTTGATGCCTGGGATGAAAAGAATAAGGTGCAGTGCCGTGCATCCAAGGGACTCGGCGAGCACAGAGGTGATCAGGCGTGATGGTCACGTTCGCGCACGATCAACCGCTCCCAGTCTCCGGCACCAGTCCTCGTCAGATTTCAATTTATCACATAACAATCAACGCCTTAGAATGCTGCAAGGCATGGTTCACAACCATCCCAGCGGCAACCCCGAACCCAGCAGCGCCGATATCCAGATCACTCGCAGGATCGCCGAAGCCGGGAGGCTGCTTGGCGTAACCGTGCACGATCATGTGATCGTTGGCCGCGAGGGCCATGTCTCGCTGCGCGCCAAGGGGCTTATTTAGGGTCAGGACCCGTCAGGGCTTGATATTGTAGCGGGCGTAACGCCGGTCAAAGTTACGGTACAGCCGCAACGCGTCGGCGATGTCCCTATCACCCGCCTTATCGCCCTTTTTCGACAGGATCACCCCGCGCAGGTACAGGCTCGCACCCTGCCCTGGCTCGCTGGCGAGCGCAGCGTTGAGATCGCGCAGCGCTTGTTCGTCGTCGCCGGCACGGTAATGCATCAACGCCCGACTATCGAGCACAGCGGCAGAGTATTCCAGCGCCTTCACGGCCTCATCGCAGACGGGTCCCGCCTGTTCGATGCGATAGCTCCACAGACCCATGAACCAGCACTGCGCATTCAGAACGTGTCCATCACCGGGTCGTTCGAGTGCGATATCCTCCAGCATGGTCCAACCTTCGTCAGCCCGGCCGGCCTCGCCGAGGATTTCCGATTCCGCGATCACCAGATCGATACGTTCGTCGCCCGAGAGCTCGAGCGGATCGAGCAGCGCGATGGCATCGTCAAGTTGGCCATTCTCGGCCAGCAGCGACGCGAGGTAGATCGCGTGCGAACCCTGCGCATCCAGATCGTAGGCGGTGCGTGCATCTTCAATCGCTTTACTGGTGCGACCGAGTTCCTGCAGCACACCGGCCCGATCGAGGTAACGCTGAACCGTCGGCTCGAGCTCGATCGCCTTTGCGTAATCGCCCAACGCGCCTTCCAGGTCACTATGATTTTCGCGCAGCCTGGCACGCAGCGACCAGCGCCATGCTTCTTTTGGATCGTTGGCTATGATCGCGCCGTAGGCTTCCTCAAGATGAGCTACGCGCTTTGCGTTGGATTGTTCGCTATGCTGCCAGAGGCGGGTGGTCCCAAGCGGCGCTCGAAGCACCGGATCGCCGCCCTTGAAGCGTGATGCCCTGGCGCGCTCGACAGCGAGTTCGGTGACCGCGATTTCACTGGGAATCTTTCGCGCGTCGTCGCGCAGGATCACACGGTTGCCCGTCCGCTCGACAGTCCGATGCATGCGAACGCCTGCGATAACCTCATCGATGGCGCCAATACCTACAAGTTCGTAGGCGGACGCATCGTCAGGCAGGATAAGCTCGACCTGTTCTGCAAAGCCGATCGGCCCCGTGACCTGAACCGGAATCTCGCGCCATGCCTGACGCGCCCGGTCGGGCGAGAATTCGAACCCGGTACTGGGCAGCTCGAACGCAAAGGAACCGCGTCCCCGGTCCCATCGCCAATTCGAATCCATCAAACCGCGAGCCGTGAGCTTCGCCACCCCGGCATCGTCATCGTAGGTAACTTTGGCTTCGTACACGACGCTTTCGCCAATAAGGTTCTCGAGATATTGCTGCGCATAGTCGCGCAGGTCCTGCTCGTCGGTCTCGGCCGTTTGCGGGCGCATTTGTGCGCCCAGCGCGCCGCGCGCAAGAACGGTGGCCGCGTAGGTGACGGGCATGTCGAGGCCGGCCGAATAATCAAGCGTCACGTTGGTCTCGCTGGTCAGTGCTTCGGGCCAACGCTGTGTCACCGGGATCAGGTCCGCCCCAGCCTCGCGCACCGGCAGCGCGTAATGAAACGCGGGCACTTCGCCGACCGTATCGAGCCGCGTCCCGGCGTTGGTCCCATCGAGCCAGTATTCCTGGCCACCGATCGTCGCACGCACAATCATGTGGTCGAACGCGGAGAGCGACGGGAGCAGCGCGCTGACCATGTCGCCGCCGCGGATGCGCACAAGCACGGCCTCGGATTCGATCCCCATTTCTCGGAGCATGGCAAGCAGGAGCAGTGACTTGGCCTTGCAGTCACCGTATTTGTTGGTCCAGGTTTCCGCCGGCGACTGCGGCAGGTAGTTGCCGCCATTCATGCCGTTAAGCAGGTAACTCACCTCGTCCTGAACGACCCGCAGCGCGAGCGTCGCGCGCTCGAGTTCGTCATCCGTCTCGGCGGTGATCTGGGCGACCTGCACCGCGATCGGGCTGTCAGCCGCGATGGTGTTGGTGGTCGTAAAATGCGGCGCCAACACCCGCGACACGTCTTTCCAGTCGTCAAAGCTCGAGACCTGGATCAGTGGGTTGACGGTGAAACGCGCCGGGGCATCCTGCGGCACCTTGTCGGGTTCAGCGATGGGAACCAACGCGGTTATCGCCTTGTAACCGCCCTCGCTTACCGGCTCGCCGACACCTTTGGCACGGTGCACGCGCCAGTCCATATCTTCATCGTCGGGCCACGAAACACGCACCCTCCCGAAACCGAGCTTCATCGGTTCGGTGCGCACGCCGGCATTGGCCTGCACTTCGCCATTAAGAGCCTGGTCACGCGCCGTAATGGTTTGGGAGATACGCAAGACATCGCCGACCTGGAGGCCCGGAGCGGACAACGTCGCGGTCAGCACGCCGTCGATGCTGCGCTTCTCAAGCTCGCGTTCGCGGCGCAGCACTTCGTAACGGGCGCCCTGCCCAATGAGGTCGATGGTCACTCCATCGCGAACGATTTCGAGCCGGTGGACGATGAGATCGCCCTTGTCGGGAAGCCAGGAAAGCTTGAGCGTACCAAGCTGGGTCAACGCCTCGGGATTGTCGATCCGGTAGGCGATGTCGGAAAAGGAATGGACTACTCCGTCCTCCAGTCGAACCTGCTCGTCGAGCAGCACGATCGTTTCGCCTTTCGTCATCGCCGCCTGGAGGTCGGCTGGGAGCACCCAGTGGGGCACCTCAGCCTGATAGATGACTTCTTCCCCCGCGATGGCAGGCGCAGCGAGACAGATTGCGGCAGCGATTCCGAATAAAGAAACCTTTAACAAGGCACGACCCCCGAGTACGCGAATTCAAGACGAATTCCTGCTTGTTTTACATCGCGTTTTGTCAGTCGCAACCCACTTGTCGCAACCCACTTGTCATCCGACCGGTAAGCCGAAGCCGGACGGCTGCTTTGTGTAACCGTGCCCGGCCATGTCATCATTGGCCGCGAGGGCCATGTCTCGCAGCACGCCAAGGGGCCGATTCAGGCAGTGGCCGTCACCTGAAGGCGTGCGGACGCACCAGGAAAAACGCAAACCATTCAAACTTTCGCTCGATCGCATTGTCGAGCGCGGCAAGGCCAGGCCCGCGCGCCTCGTAAAGCGCCAGCAGCAGGATCGGATGGTAGGTAACGTCCGGATGCAGACCCGCTACCATGATCAGTCCGACTGCAAGCGTCACGGCGAAAGCGACAGCCGTAGTGCCTAGCCCCAGTATCAGGGCCGCGGCCAGGGCGTACGCGCCAACCGCAGGGATTTCGCTGAAAGTCGTTGTTGCCAGCCAGGTCGCAAGCCCGACGCCGGGTTCAAACGCTCCCGCCGCCGCCAGCAGCCCGAGCGCAAGCCACAGCCTGACCAGGAGCATCCAGAACGGTGCCCCGTGGCGACCGATCCAGGTGCTCAGCATCGCCGCCCTGCCCGCACCCGCGCGTCCCACCGTCAGATCCAGCGAAAACGGCCCCGGGCCGGAAAGCGCGTACCAGCCGAGCAGCGCGATCAGGTACAGATTGCTCGTGGTTGGAACGTAGACGAATTGTGACACCACCAGCAGCGCCGCCATCGCGAATGAAGCCAGCCGGGTTCGAAAGCCGATCACCAGCAGGATCGGACCGATGATCTCGATCGCCATGCCGCCAAGTGCGGCAATCGTGGGGGATATCCACGCGATCGGGTATTCCTGTGAGGCAAGGAACACTGCCTTGTCCCAATCGGAAACCTTGACCAGTCCCGACCTCAGGAAAGACTGCGCTATCGCCAGCCGCGTGATCAGATCGGTATAGAGCCAGGATACCGCCGAAAATCCGTGATAAACCCGCTTCAATCGCTCGACAGCCTCGTGCAGCTGCGGCCACGGGCGTTCCCCCGCCCGCGGTTCGATGCGCGGCTTCGATTGCTGTTCCCTCATACCCTGCAATTCGGGATACCGGGTGGGTGGTTACAATCGCGGTTGCCATCGGGTGCGACAAGCACTAGCCGACGCGCAGTTCCCGCTCGCAGATCAAGTCCGGAGTAACCGATGGTCCCCCGCTATTCCCGCCCCGCGATGTCCGCCTTGTGGGAGCCCGAGGCGAAATACCGCATCTGGTTCGAGATCGAGGCGCATGCGACCGAGAAACTGGGCGAACTGGGGGTGGTGCCTGAAAGCGCGGCCAGGGCGCTGTGGGATTGGTGGGCAACCAATCCGAAGATCGATGTAGCAGCGATCGATGCGATCGAGGCGGTGACGAAGCACGATGTGATCGCCTTCCTGACATGGGTGGCCGAGCAGGTCGGTGACGAGGCGCGCTTCATGCATCAGGGCATGACCAGCAGCGACGTGCTCGACACCACGCTGGCGGTGCAGCTGGCCCGCTCAGCCGACATTTTGCTCGACGATCTCGACGATCTGCTCACCGCAATCAAGCGCCGGGCGGAGGAGCACAAATATACTCCCTGCATCGGCCGCAGCCACGGCATCCATGCCGAACCGGTGACCTTCGGGCTCAAGCTGGCGCAGGCCTATGCAGAATTCGCGCGCTGTAAGGCGCGGCTACTGGCCGCGCGCGCCGAAGTGGCGACCTGCGCCATCAGCGGCGCAGTGGGCACCTTCGCCAATATCGACCCGGCGGTCGAGGCGCACGTCGCCGCGAAACTCGGCCTGGCGGTGGAGCCGGTCAGCACGCAGGTCATCCCGCGTGACCGGCATGCGATGTTCTTCGCCACGTTGGCGGTGATTGCAGGATCGATTGAGCGGCTGGCGATCGAAATCCGCCATTTGCAGCGCACCGAGGTGCTCGAGGCGGAGGAATATTTCGCGCCCGGGCAAAAGGGTTCGAGCGCGATGCCGCACAAGCGCAACCCGATCCTCACCGAGAACCTGACCGGGCAGGCGCGCATGATTCGCGCCTATGCCCTGCCCGCGCTGGAAAATGTGGCGCTGTGGCACGAGCGCGACATTTCGCATTCCTCGGTCGAACGCTTCATCGGCCCCGACGCCACGATCACGCTCGATTTCGCGCTGGCGCGGCTGACCGGGGTGATCGACAAGCTGCTGGTCTATCCCCAGCGGATGCAGGCCAATCTCGACAGGATGGGCGGGCTCGTACATTCGCAGCGGGTGATGCTGGCGCTGACGCAGGCGGGGGTCAGCCGCGAGGACGCCTACCGGCTGGTTCAGCGCAATGCGATGAAGGTCTGGGAATCGGACGGCAGGCTGTCGCTGCTCGAACTGCTAAAGGCCGATCCAGAGGTTACCGCGGTCCTTTCTCCCGGCGATCTCGAGGAGCTGTTCGACCTCGAATTTCATTTCAAGCATGTCGATACGATCTTCGCGCGGGTCTTTGGCTAGGGTCAGGACGCTAGACTCGTCCGCCAAAAGCCTTAGGTTCGCACGCGGGCAAGGCCAAATAGGGAGTCTGTATCGATGCAAATCATGCGCACGCTCGTGTGGATTCTGATTCTCGCATTGGTGCTGGTGTTTTCCTGGGCCAATTGGGACGAGCGCGTCACGGTCAATATCTGGAACAATCTGGTGTGGGACACACGCCTTCCGGCCCTGGTGATTGTCAGCTTCCTTCTCGGCCATTTACCGATGTGGCTATACAGCCGTGGTCAGCGCTGGAGCTTGAAGCGCCGCATCCGCTCGCTTGAGCAGGCGGTGAAATCGAGCGTGATAGCGCGGCACGATCCCGGCCAGGCCGAAGCCGTCGCTGCACCCGCAGGGGACGATCCTGCATGAGCAATCCGATCTACCTTGCGCTCGACGTTCCCCAGCTCGAGGCGGCAAAAACGCTGGCGAGCAAGGTCAAGCCGCACATCGGCGGGATCAAGCTGGGACTCGAGTTCTTCTGTGCCCATGGCCACCACGGGGTGCACGAAATCGCGCACCTGGGGTTGCCGATCTTTCTCGATCTCAAGCTGCATGACATTCCCAATACCGTCGCCGCCGCGATGCAGGCGATCCATGTGCTCGAACCGGCAATCGTCACAGTCCATGCCGCCGGAGGCCGCGCGATGATGGAAGATGCCAAGGCCGCGGCAGCAAACGGTACGAAGGTTGTGGCTGTCACCATGCTCACCAGCCTCGATGAACGCGACCTTTTGCGCATCGGCATCAACGGCAATACGCACGATCAGGTGATGCGGCTGGCGCAATTGGCAGAAGCCGCAGGGCTCGACGGAATCGTGTGCTCTGGCCACGAAGTGGGCAAGGTCCGCAAACAGTGGAAGGACGGCTTCTTCGTGGTTCCCGGCCTGCGCCCGTCGGGCAAAGTCAATGGCGACCAGAAGCGCGTGTCCACCCCGCGCCGGGCGCGCGATGACGGGGCCAGCGTGCTGGTGATCGGGCGCCCGATCAGCCGCGCGGACGATCCTGCCGCCGCAGCCCGCGCGATCGAGGCGACGCTTTAGGACAAGCCATGAGCGTGCGAATCAAGATTTGCGGGCTTTCAACCCCCGAACAGGTTGAGGCCGCCATCGATGCGGGTGCCACGCATATCGGGCTCAACCTCTATGAGCCGAGCCCGCGATATGTCCCGCTGGAACGTGCCTCCGAATTACGCGAACTCGCCCGGGGGCGCGTCGTTACCGTCCTGCTACTCGTGAATGCCGATGTTACCGCCACCGCCAGAGCGATCGAACGGGTCAAACCCGATGTCGTCCAGTTTCACGGTTCGGAGACGCCCGAATGGACCGGTCTGGTGCGCGACAAGATCGGCATCGAGGTGTGGAAGGCGCTGGGACTGACGGATGCGGGCACGCTGGAACGCAGCGCCGCCTATCTCGGCAAGGTTGACCGGCTGCTGTTCGACGCGCCTGCGCCGATGAAGGAAGGGGCGATGCCCGGCGGCAGCGGCCAGACATTCGACTGGCAGCTCCTGGCCGATTTTGCGCACACGATACCCTGGGGCCTTGCGGGCGGGCTGACACCCGGCAACGTGGCTGAGGCAATCCGCCAGACCGGCGCGCCGCTGGTCGATGTGTCGTCGGGCGTCGAAAGCGCGCCGGGCATCAAGGGTGTGGACTTGATCCGCGCGTTCTGCGAAGCGGCCCGATCAGTATGACCGAAATCAAGAACACCTCCCACAACCAGTCCCCCCCGAAGGCAAACAGCTTCCGGCAAATGCCGGACTCGCGCGGCCATTTCGGCGAGTTCGGCGGGCGGTTCGTGGCCGAAACGCTGATGCCGCTGGTGCTCGATCTTGAGCGCGAATATCGCGCGGCGCAGACCGATCCGGCGTTCCAGGCCGAGTTCGACGATCTGCTCGAACATTATGTCGGGCGGCCGAGCCCGCTCTATTTCGCACCGCGCCTCACAGAGGAACTGAACGGTGCACAGGTGTGGTTCAAGCGCGATGAGCTCAACCATACCGGCGCGCACAAGATCAACAATTGCATCGGCCAGATCCTGCTTGCGATCCGCATGGGCAAGACCCGCATCATCGCGGAAACCGGCGCAGGTCAGCACGGCGTCGCCACCGCCACGGTTTGCGCGCGTTTCGGCCTGCCTTGCGTGATCTACATGGGTGCGACCGACGTGGCGCGCCAGCAGCCCAACGTGTTCCGCATGAAACTGCTCGGCGCAGAAGTGATCCCCGTCACCAGCGGCGCGGCGACGCTGAAAGACGCGATGAACGAAGGGCTGCGCGACTGGGTCGCCAATGTGCATGACACGTTCTACATCATCGGCACCGCCGCCGGCCCGCATCCCTATCCTGAACTTGTCCGCAATTTCCAGAGCGTGATCGGCAAGGAAGCGCGCGCGCAGATGCTCAGCCGCGTGGGCCGCCTGCCCGATCTTCTGGTGGCGGCGATTGGCGGCGGATCGAACGCGATCGGCCTGTTTCATCCGTTCCTCGACGATCCCGAAGTCAGGATGCTGGGGGTCGAGGCGGCGGGCTATGGGCTGGACGGTGACCAGCATGCGGCGAGCCTGCTCGGCGGATCGCCCGGGATCCTCCACGGCAACCGCACCTATCTGCTCCAGGACGAGGACGGCCAGATCACCGAAGGCCACTCGATCAGCGCCGGGCTCGACTATCCGGGCATCGGGCCGGAACACGCCTGGCTCAAGGAAACGGGCCGGGTCGAATATACCGCCGTTACCGATCAGGAGGCATTGGACGCCTTCCAGCTCCTCTGCCGGACTGAGGGGATCATCCCCGCGCTCGAACCCAGCCACGCCATCGCGGCGGTGGCGAAAGTCGCGTCGACCATGCCCAAGGACGCGATCATCCTCGCCAACCTGTGCGGCCGCGGGGACAAGGACATCTTCACCGTTGCCGACAAACTTGGAGTAGAAATTTGAGCAGGCCCCCGCTTCCCCCCTTCACCGCTGATACCGCCGCGCAAAAGGCGCGCATGGCTGAAGATGCCTGGAACAGCCGCGATCCCGCGCGCGTCGCGATGGCCTATACGCCCGGCAGCCAATGGCGCAATCGCGCCGAATTCGTCTCGGGCCGCGCCGACATCGAGGCATTCCTGACGCGCAAATGGGCGCGCGAGCTCGACTACCGGCTGATCAAGGAAGTCTGGACCTATGGCGGCAATCGCATCGCGGTGCGCTTCGCCTATGAATACCGCGATGACAGCGGCAACTGGTTCCGCGCCTATGGCAACGAGAACTGGGAGTTCGACGGCGAAGGCTACATGGCGCGGCGCATCGCCAGCATCAATGAGCACCCGATTGCCGAGGCTGACCGCAAGTTCCACTGGCCGCTGGGCCGCCGCCCTGACGACCACCCCGGGCTGAGCGACCTGGGGCTGTGAGCGCACGCCTCGCCCCACGCCTTCCCTCCGCCTTCGCCAAGGGTCGCCCCGCGCTCGTGTGCTTCATCACCGCGGGCGACGGCGACACCGCGGCCAATCTCGATGCGCTGGTCGCAGGCGGCGCGGACGTGATCGAGCTGGGCATGCCTTTCACCGATCCGATGGCGGACGGCCCGGCGATCCAGGCGGCCAATCTGCGCAGCCTTGGCGCGGGGACGACCACGGCGGACGTTCTGCTGATCGCCAACGAGTTCCGCGAGCGCCACCCCGATGTGCCGCTGGTGCTGATGGGCTATGCCAATCCGATGGTGCGGCGCGGGCCGGAATGGTTCGCCGCCGAATGCGCGGGCTGCGGCGTTGACGGGGTGATCTGCGTCGATATCCCGCCCGAAGAGGACGAGGCGCTTGGCCCCGCGCTGCGCGCGCACGGCATCGCGCCGATCCGGCTCGCCACTCCCACCACAAACGATGCGCGGCTGCCCGCAGTGCTCGAAGGTTCGGCGGGCTTCCTCTACTACGTCTCGGTCGCGGGGATCACCGGCAAGCAGCAGGCGGAGATCGGCTCGATCGAGGAGAATGTCGCCCGCATCAAACGCTCGACCGATCTGCCCGTGGCGGTCGGCTTCGGCGTGCGCACGCCAGATCAGGCGCGCGAAATCGCCAAGGTGGCTGACGGCGTGGTGGTGGGCAGCGCGCTCGTCGACCTGGTGGGCGAATACGGCGCGGATGCACCAGCCAAGCTGCGCGAACTGACCTCGGCGCTTGCGCAGGCCGTGCATAATGCGCGATAGGGGCACCCCATGAACTGGTTCAATCGCGTCCGCAATTCGCTGGGCATCAGCCCCAAGCGCACCACGGAAAAGGATCTGTGGATCAAGTGCCCTTCCTGCATGGAGATGCTGTTCGCCAAGGAATACGCCGAGAATTTGCAGGTCTGCCCGCGCTGCGACCATCATGGCCGGATCGGCGCGGACGAGCGGCTGGCTATGCTGCTCGACGAAGGCTTTGAGCTGCTGCCGCAGCCCGAAGTTGCCGAGGATCCGCTCAAGTTCAAGGACAGCAAGAAATACATCGACCGGCTGAAAGCGGCACGCGCCGCAAATCCGCATGCCGATGCCTTCAGCGTCGGATCGGGTGCGATCGACGGGCGGCCCGCGGTGGTGGGCGTGCAGGATTTCGGCTTCATGGGCGGATCGATGGGCATGGCGGTCGGCACCGCGTTCTGTGCCGGTGCGGAACGCGCGCTGCGCCGCAAATGCGCCTACATCGTGGTGACGGCGGCGGGCGGCGCACGCATGCAGGAAGGCATTCTCAGCCTGATGCAGATGCCCAAGGCGACCGTGATGACACGGCGGCTGAGGCGCGCGGGGCTGCCCTATATCGTGGTGCTGGCCGATCCCACGACCGGCGGCGTCACGGCAAGCTATGCCATGCTGGGCGATATTCATATCGCCGAGCCGGGCGCGCTGATCGGCTTTGCCGGACAGCGGGTGATTCAGGATACGATCCGCGAAAAACTGCCCGAAGGGTTCCAGCGCGCCGAATATCTGCACAAGCACGGCATGGTCGATATGGTTGTGCGCCGCGCCGAGCTGAGGCCGATGCTCGCCAGCCTGCTCGATTATCTTGTCCCCCGGAAGGCGGCTTGAATATCCTCCCTCCTCTTCAGAGGAGGGAAGCGAGACTTGGCGAACGCAGTGAGACTAGTCGCAGCAGGGTGGTGAATATGGCATGCGCGCAACCCCCACCACCCCCAACCCCCTCCTCTAAAGAAGAGTGGGCTTATCGTTAATGGACTTCGGCAAATCCGATGATCCCGCCGTGCAGGCGCAGCTCGACCGGCTGGGCAGCCTCTCGCTGCGCGATGGGCGGATCGATCTCGACACCGTGCGCGCTTTGTTTGCCCGGCTGGGCAATCCTCAGGATCGCCTGCCGCCGGTGTTCCATGTCGCCGGGACCAACGGCAAGGGATCGACCTGCGCCTTCCTGCGCGCCATGCTGGAGGCGCAGGGCTACCGCGTCCACGCCACCACCAGCCCGCATCTGGTGCGCTATAACGAACGCATCCGGCTTGCTGGCGAGCTGATCGGCGATGTGCGGCTGGCCGAGCTGCTCGCGGAGGTGTTCGATGCCAGCGAGGGGCTTGAACCAAGCTTTTTCGAGGTGACCATCGCCGCTGCCTTCAGCGAATTCGCGCGCGTGCCCGCTGATGCCTGCGTGGTCGAGGTGGGCCTTGGCGGCAGGCTCGACGCCACCAATGTGATTGCCCGGCCCGAAGTGTGCGGCATCGCAGCGTTGGGCATCGATCACGAGCGCTTCCTGCTCGCGCCAGAGGACGGTGTGCCCGATGAGCCGATGCAGAGGATCGCCTACGAGAAGGCGGGAATCCTCAAGCCGGGGGTGCCGTTTGCGACGCTCGAATATCCGCCGGAGATCGCGCGAGTGATCCGTGCCCGCGCAGCGGAACTCAGCGCGCCGTGTTTTGACGGCTGGTGGGTGGAGCCGCGACGGAACGGGTTCGACTTTCATTCGAAATCAGGTTCGACCCGCGATCTTCCGCTGCCCGCGCTGCCCGGCGCGCACCAGATCGAAAATGCAGGCCTCGCCATCGCCATGCTCCAGGCTTCCCGTCTGCGCGTCGGCGAAGACGCAATCCGGGCCGGGCTGCTTGCGGCCAAGTGGCCCGCACGGCTGCAACGGCTTTCACATGGCCCGTTGACGGGCGTGCGTCCAAATGCGGGAGAAGTCTGGCTCGACGGCGGGCATAACCCCTCCGCCGGGGCGGTGCTGGCGCGGCATTTTACCGGGCAACGCGTTCATCTTGTGATCGGGATGATCGCGGGGAAGGACCCGGCGGCGATTGTCCGCCCGCTGGCAGGCAGCATTGCCAGCCTGTCTGCCGTCCCCGTTCCGGGGCAGGACTGCCACGATCCGGCGGCGGCATTCGGGCCCGATGCTCGCGCGTTCCCCGATGTGCCAGCCGCACTTGCATCGCTGCCCGATGACGGCCTGCCGGTGCTGATCGCGGGTTCGCTCTATCTTGCGGGCGAGGTGTTGCGGCTAAACGGGGAAGCGCCCGACTAACCCTCTTCGGTCCCCGCTGTTCCCATCGCCGCATCGACCAGTCCGCTGCGCATCATCCACCAGAAAAGGATAATGCCGGGGACGGCCAGGACGGTGGTCAGCAAGTAGAATTGCACATAGCCTATGGCCTCGATCAGCGCCCCTGCGGTCGTGCCCGTAAGCAGCCGTCCGATACCACTCGCCCCGGCGCTGATCAGGGCATATTGCGCGGCGGTAAAGCGCAGGTCGCACAGCGCGGAGAAGTAAGCGACCACCACCACGCCGCCATAACCACTGGCAAAATTTTCAAACCCGATTGCGGCTGCCATCCCGATATTCGAATGGCCGGTGGCGGCAAGCGCGGCAAAACTGACATTGGAAATCGCCATCAGTATGAGCGCGACCAGCACCGAGCGCTTGAGCCCCAGCCGTGCATAGATGATCCCGCCCACAAACACGCCAACCAGCAGCGCCCAGAAACCGACGCCAACGTCGTAGATCGCAATCTCGTCATTGCTGAAGCCGAGATCGTCGAACAGCAGCCGGAAGGTGAGATTGGCGAGCGTATCGCCGATCTTGTGCACAAGGATGAAGAGCAACACCAGCCAGGCACCATTGCGGCGGAAGAATTCGGCGAAAGGCCCTGCAATCGCCCGCCACAGCTCACCCATTCCCTTGCGTGCGGCGGCGGCCTTGTGGCGTGGGGGCTCGCCCAAAATCAGCGCTGTGAGCATGGCCGGAAGTGCAAAGAACGCACAGGCCATATAGGCTGCGCTCCAGCCATACCGTGCGGCCACCACCAGGGCGAGCGCGCCTGCACCGGCTGCCCCGATGCGCCAGCCATATTGGCTCATGCCCGAGCCTGTGCCGAGCTGATAGGGCTTGAGCGTCTCGATCCGGTAGGCGTCGATCACGATATCGAATGTGGCCCCGGCAAGGCCGAGAAGAACGGCGCTCGTGGCGGTCCAGACTATGTCGGAAGCGGGATCCGCCAGCGCCAGATTCACCGTCGCAGCCATCACCAGCAAGCCGGTGAGGATCATCCACGACACACGCTGACCCAGCGATCCGATGAGAGGCAGGCGCAGGCCGTCGATCACCCACGCCCACAGAGGCTTAAGATTGTAAGCGAAGAATGCCAGGGTGAAAGCTGTGATGGTCGATTTCTCGATCCCGTCCTGCGCCAGCCGCGTGGTCAACGTCGCCGCCAGCAGCGCAAAGGGAAAACCGGACGATACCCCGAGGAAGAAGGCCGCGAGCGATTCCTTTTCCAGATATGGCCTGATCGAGTCCCACAGGCTGCGATCCTGTGCCGAGGCGATGTCTCCGGCCATTCCCTAGCGTCCTTCCCGTCCGAGCAAATTTCTGCGACACTAGGCGCGGGATGAAGAGATAGGAACGCCGCAATGAACGGTGTCGGCATGAAATCACCAGCTTTGCAGCCCACCTCGGGGCAATTGGCACTGGCGCGGGCGATTGCCGATGGCGAAGTCCGCCAGGCTGACCGGATCGAGAGCGTTCCGGCGCGCGTCTATACCGACCCCGCGCATTTCGCGCGTGAGAAGACTGCGCTGTTCGGCCGCATGCCGCAGGTCCTGTGCCCGTCCGCGCTCTTGCCCGAAGCCAACATGGCGGCAGCGCACGATTCCACCGGCCGACCGCTGCTGATCACGCGCGATGCCGATGGCGCGGCGCATGTCTTCCTCAACGTCTGCCGCCACCGCGGAACGCGTCTCGTCGAAGGCGGGGAGGTCCAATGCGCCAAGCGTTTGGTGTGCCCCTACCACGCCTGGACCTACCGGCTCGACGGCCAATTGCTGGCGCTGCCGCGCCCCGATACTTTCCCCGGGCTCGACAAGGGCGAATTCGGCCTCGTCGAACTGCCCAGCTGCGAGGCGGGCGGGCTGATCTGGTTTTCGCCCACCGCAGAGGCCGATTTCACCCATGCGCGGATGCTGGGCGAGGATTTCGACACCTTTGGCATGGCTGGCAGCCACCTGTTCCGCCGCCGCACGCATACGGTCGCGGGTAACTGGAAGCTGATAATGGATGCCTTCCTCGAAAGCTATCATGTCGCGCGCCTGCATACGAACACCATCGGCCCGTTCTTCAAGGACGGTGTGACCAGCGGTGACCTGATCGGCCCGCATCAGCGCGCCGCCGTGGGGCGGAGCGCGGAAATGGAGGGCGTGAACCTCAATGATATGGCCGTGCTGCGCCGCGTGGTCACCTTCGCCTACCAGCTGCTGCCCGCCACCGTCATCATTCCCAGCCCCGACTACGTCAACGTCATGGTGCTGATGCCGCAGGCGCATGACATGACGCTGGTCGAGGATTTCATGCTGATCCCCGAGGCCCCGGCGAGTGACAAGGCGCGCGATCACTGGGAGCGCAGCTGGCAACTGCTCGACGGCGGAGTCTTCGCCTCGGAAGATTTCCGCGCGGCAGAGCTGGGCCAGCAGGGCCTCGAAAGCGGCGCAATCGATCAGCTTACGCTGGGAACGCTCGAAGCCGGGATCGTCCGCTTCAACGCCATCGTCGAAGAGGCGTTGCGCGCAGCCAATTGAGCGCCTAACCGGCGCGCATGGCACAGAACACGCGGCCTGAAGGCGCCCCCCCGAATGGCGAACGCATCGCCAAGCTCCTGGCCCGCGCGGGTGTTGCCAGCAGGCGCGAGGTCGAGCGGATGATTGCCGACCGGCGGATCGCCATCGGCGGGCTGATCGTCGAAACCCCTGCAACCATTCTCAAGGACCTTGCCGGCGTCACCGTCGATGGCAAGCTTGTCGCCGCAGCGGAGCCGACGCGCCTCTACGCCTTTCACAAGCCCACGGGCCTCATCACCGCCGAGAGCGATCCCAAGGGGCGGGCGACGATCTATACCGCGCTGCGCAACGCACTGCCGCGCGGCGCGCCGCGCCTGATGCCGATCGGGCGGCTCGATCTCAACACCGAGGGACTGCTGCTGCTCACCAACGATGGCGGATTGAAACGGCAGATGGAATTGCCCTCCACGGGCATCCCGCGCACCTATCGCGCGCGCACGTTCGGTGACATTTCGCAAAGGCAGCTCGAGGATCTGATCGACGGGATCAGCATCGACGGCGTCAATTACGGCAGCATCGATGCCAATCTTGAGCGGCGCACGGGCCGCAACCAATGGGTCGAAATGACCATCACCGAAGGCAAGAACCGCGAGGTGCGCCGGGTGCTCGAACATCTCGGCCTCCAGATCAGCAGGCTGATCCGCACCGGCTATGGCCCGTTCGAACTGGGCGACATGCCGCGCGGCGCGGCGCGTGAAATCCCCGCGCAGGAACTGTTCCGATTTCTTGGCCAGCTCAAGAAGCAAAGCCGGGCATGAGGATCATCGCCGGCCAATGGCGCGGGCGCAAGCTGGCCGCGCCAAAGGGCGATGCCACCCGTCCCACGGCGGACCGCACGCGCGAAACGCTGTTCTCGATGCTGACCAGCCGCCTCGGCAGCTTTGAAGGCCTTTCGGTTGCCGATCTGTTTGCCGGGTCGGGCGCGCTGGGGCTAGAGGCGCTTTCACGCGGGGCGGCGCATTGCCTGTTCGTCGAAGAGGATGACATTGCCGCGCGGGCTCTGCGCGCCAACATCGATGCCTTGGCCGCCGCATCGCAGGCAACGGTCGTGCGCGGTTCGGTGTTGAAGCTCGGTCCCGCTCGCGAGACATACGACCTGATCCTGCTCGATCCGCCCTATGGCACGGGCGCGGGAAGCGTCGCGCTCGACCGGCTGCTGCGGCTTGGCTGGGTCGGAGGGCAGACCTGGATCGCGCTCGAAACCGGGTTGAAGGAAGTGGTTGAGGTCAAGGACCTGGTAAACGAGGTCGAGCGTCAGGTCGGCAAGGCGAAGCTGACACTGTTGACCAAGGCGCGGTGATGCTTGCGACCACCGTCAATGTTCTCTAACTGTTCACATCGATCATGACGCGCGACGCAAATCCACCAGCCACCGACCAGGGTCAGATTCCGCCCTATGCGGCGCGGCTAAACGCCCCGCAGCGCGAGGCGGTGCTGACCACCGAAGGGCCGGTGCTGATGCTAGCGGGCGCGGGCACGGGCAAGACCGCTGCGCTCACCGCGCGGCTGGCGCATCTGGTGGCGACCGGGCGCGCCTGGCCGAGCCAGATCCTGTGCGTCACATTCACCAACCGCGCGGCGCGCGAAATGCGCGAGCGCGTGGCGGGCCATCTGGGCGAAATGGCCGAGGGGATGCAATGGCTCGGCACCTTCCATTCGATCTGCGCGAAGATGCTGCGCCGCCATGCCGAACTGGTCGGATTGCAGAGCAATTACACGATTATCGACACCGACGATCAGTTGCGGCTGCTCAAGCAGCTCATCAGCGAGAACGACCTTGATGAAAAGCGCTGGCCCGCGCGCCAGCTCGCCGGGCTGATCGACCGGTGGAAGAACCGGGGGCTGGGACCGCAGGACCTCGACGCGGTGGAGAACGAGGCCTGGGCCAACGGCCGGGGCAAGCAGTTCTACCAGCTCTATCAGGACCGGCTGAAGGCACTCAACGCCTGCGATTTCGGCGATCTGATGCTCCACATGCTGAACATCTTCCGGCGCGAAAGGGCGCTGCTGGAAGATTACCAGAAGCGCTTCAAATATATCCTGGTCGATGAATATCAGGACACCAACGCGGTGCAGTATCTGTGGCTGCGGCTGCTAGCGCAGGGTCACAGGAACATCTGCGTTGTGGGCGATGACGATCAGTCGATATATTCCTGGCGCGGCGCGGAAGTGGCCAATATCCTGCGCTTCGAGAAGGACTTCCCCGGCGCGAAGACGATCCGGCTGGAACAGAATTACCGCTCCACCCCGCATATTCTGGGCGCGGCATCGGGCCTGATCCGTGCCAACAGCGAGCGGCTGGGCAAGACCTTGTGGACCGAGATCAATCACGGCGAGAAGCTGCGCGTCATCGGCGTGTGGGATGGCCCGGAGGAAGCGCGCCGGGTGGGCGAGGAGATCGAATTGCTCGAGCGGGAGGGTGCCTCGCTCGACCGGGCGGCGATCCTGGTGCGCGCGCAATACCAGACGCGCGAGTTCGAGGATCGCTTCATCCAGACCGGCATCAAATACCGCATCGTCGGCGGTTTCCGCTTCTACGAGCGCGCCGAAATCCGCGATGCGCTGGCATATCTGCGGGTGATCGCGCAGCCGCAGGACGATCTGGCGTTCGAGCGGATCTATAATCAACCCAAGCGCGGGCTCGGAGCCAAGACGCTGGAGAGCATGCACCGGCATGCGCGCAAATCGGGCCTACCGCTCGCCGCAGCCTCGCTCGAACTCGCCGACAGCGACGAACTGCCCGCGCGCGCGGCGGGCACCATCGCGGCGCTGATGCGGCAATTCATCCATTGGCGCGAACAGGCCGAACATGTCACCCCGGCAGAGCTGCTGCGCATGGTGATGGAGGAATCGGGCTATCAGGACATGCTCCAGAAGGAACGCACGGTGGAAAGCGCGGGGCGGCTCGAAAACCTTTCCGAACTGGCCCGCGCGATGGAAGAGTACGAAACACTCGGCGATTTCCTCGAACATGTCAGCCTCGTCATGGACAATGACGCCGCCGAGGACGGGGAAAAGGTCACCATCATGACGATGCACGCGGCCAAGGGACTCGAATTCGACCATGTCTTCCTGCCCGGCTGGGAAGAAGGCGTGTTTCCCAGTCAGCGCTCGCTCGACGAAGGCGGGCTGAAGTCGCTGGAGGAGGAGCGGCGGCTCGCCTATGTCGCGATCACCCGCGCGCGGCGGCGCTGCACCATCCTCCACGCGGCCAACCGCCGTATCTACGGGCAATGGACCAGCTCGATCCCCAGCCGGTTCATCGAGGATCTGCCGCCAGAGCATATCGAGCAGGAAACGACGCTGAGCGGCGGCGCATCGCTATGGCGCGCCAACTGGAGCGAGAGCGAAGACCCGTTTGCGCATGTTTCAGCGGCGCGGCCCGAACGTTCGGGGGCACGCGGGCCCGGCTGGCAGCGGGCACTCGCCACCGGATATGAAACCCGGCCCGCGCGCGTGCAGGAAAACCGCCGCTCTGCCGCCAGCTTTGCCGCCAAACCGCGCAGCGACGTGGCCATCGGCGCGCGCGTGTTCCATGAAAAGTTCGGCTATGGCACGGTTACCGGCCAGGAAGGCAACAAGCTCGAAATCGCATTCGAGACCAGCGGCACCAAGCGCATGATCGACAGCTTTGTGAAGCTGGCGGAGTAATTATTGGACGGTGTGGCCAAACGCTCGAAATTTTCTTCGAGAGCGAGGTGACGAAAAAGATTTTGCAGAGCTATCTGAAGCCGACCGATTAGCACCATCCCCCGCTCGTCCTGAGCTTGTCGAAGGACGCCCGCGCTACGTTCGCCTCACTCGCCTTGTCGATTGCGCGCCAGCTGCGAAATCATTGCCCAATCACCAACAATGAGCGCTTCCTTTTTTGCTCGGCTCCAGCCTTTTATCCGCCGCTCGAACGCGAATGCTTCATCGCGCGATGCAAAAATGCCTGACCAGGCCAATTCGACCGGCCTGCGGCGGGCAGTATAGCCTTCGATCCCGCCAGATTGGTGCTTGGCGAGACGGACTTCGAGGTTGTCGGTGTGGCCTGCATAGTAAGAGCCATCAGAGCAGCGCAGGAGGTAGGTCCAGAATTGCATTCCGGGTCTCAAATGTAGTCCAGCATCCTTCGACAGGCTCAGGATGAGCGAGACAGGTGCCTAGCCCAGCCCCACATCGAGGAAGCCGGGGCGCGGGCCGTTCCACTCACCAGCGGGGGCCGGAGCGTCGCCCTCGTCGCGGGCACGGTGCGGGGTTTCCTGACGTGCAGGCCGAGCGGGCCGTGCGGGCCGTTCGGGCTTGTCGCGGCGCGGCTTCGCCGGGCGCTCCTCGCGAGGTTCGGGGGTGCGTTCACGGCTGGCGCGGCGCGGCTTTTCAACCGGTTCATCGGCCTCGGGCTCAACGTCTTCAGGTTCCGGTTCGGGCGCGGCCTTGAGTTCGACGCGCACGTCCTTCTTGCCGAAAACGTCGATCTTGCAGCCGGTCAGCTTCTCGACATTGGCGATCGCTTCGGCATCTTCCTCGGCCACCAGCGTAAATGCGCGGCCCTTGGCCCCGGCACGGCCCGTGCGGCCGATGCGGTGGACGTAATCGTCCGGGTGCCAGGGCGTATCGAAATTGAAGATATGGCTGACACCCTTGATGTCGAGCCCGCGCGCTGCAACGTCGGATGCGACGAGGATATTGATCTCGCCCGCCTTGAAGCGCGCCAGTTCGCGCAGGCGGCTGGTCTGGTCCATGTCGCCATGGATTTCGCTGCTGGCAAAGCCGTACTGCTGCAAGCTCTTGTTGAGCTCGCGCACCGTGGTCTTGCGGTTAGCGAAGACGATGGCAGTCTCGACCAGGTCGTTCTGCAGCAGCCAGCGCAGCGTTTCGCGCTTCTGGCGGCTCTTCACCGGCACCTTGAAGGCGGTGATGTCCGCGTTGGTGGAGGCCGCGCGGCTGACTTCGATCCGGGTGGGATTGGTGAGGAATTTCTTCGCCAGCTTGGCGATCGGCGGCGGCATGGTCGCCGAAAACAGCATGGTCTGGCGCGTATCGGGCAGCTTTGAGCAGATCGATTCGATATCGGGGATGAACCCCATGTCGAGCATCCGGTCGGCCTCGTCGATCACCAGCAATTCGCATCCGGTGAGCAGTATCTTGCCGCGATCGAACAGGTCCATCAGCCGCCCGGGCGTGGCGATCAGCACATCGACCCCTTCGTCGAGCGCCTTGACCTGATCGCCCATCTGCACGCCGCCAATCAGCAGCGCCATCTTGAGATCATGGTTCTGGCCGTATTTCTCGAAATTTTCGGCCACCTGCGCGGCGAGTTCGCGCGTGGGTTCGAGGATCAGCGAACGCGGCATGCGCGCCCTGCGCCGCCCGCTGGCGAGAATATCGATCATCGGCAGCACGAAACTGGCGGTCTTGCCGGTGCCGGTCTGGGCAATGCCGATCAGATCGCGCATGCGCAGGATGGCGGGAATGGCCTGCGCCTGGATCGGCGTCGGCTCGCTATAGCCCGCGGCGATGACCGCTTGCAGCAATTCATCTGAAAGGCCGAGATCGGCGAAGGTCATAAGCGCAATTTTGTCCGGATAGGGCTGGCGCCCCTGCGCCAAGCGAACGGATGCAGCAAAAATGCTGCAACTGGCGCGCCCTTTGCCAATTTGCCCTCAAATGTCAAGAAATGCCTCGGGCCTGAGACGCCCTATCGCCCGAACGATCAGTCGTCATCCACCACGAGCTGGCGAATGCGGTTGATTTCGCAATTGGCCCCGGCGCGCGATTGCAGCTTGTCACGCTCCACGCACAGCATCCCGTCCTTGTTCTGCTCGACATAGAAGCCCGAGTAGAAATCGCGCGCGCGGCAGGCCTTTTCCAGCCGGGCGCTGATAATGCGCCGGTCGCGGGTATAGAGCAGCAACTGATTGCCGCTGCCCGTCTGGACGGCGGCAATGCTCTTGACCGGCAGGCATTTGCCGATCTTCCTTTCCTCAAGCTCCTGCACGGGAACCTGCCGTGGCACCTCTGCGAGCAGGTTCTGCCGGGCATTGGCGCTGCGCGGGCTTATCCGCACGACGATCCGCTGCTCGATCCGCACCTGGTGCTGCACCGGAACCGGATAGATCGCCTCAAGCGAGTACTGGCCTTCCCCGGTCGGGAATTGATCGCGTAGCGGCGCTGCCTCGGCGCCATATCCATTATCGGGCTGGAACGCGGGCGCGGGAGTTCCGCCGTCTGCGACCGGCAAAAGCAGCGCAATCGGCGCGAATATGGCAAGTTTTTCCAGCATTATCACGCCGTGATTGACCCAGATCCCCGATAAACCGTTCACCTGTATTGCCCACAGCTCTAGCAGCAAGAATTGAATGCTGCCTTAATCCATGTCGGCTGCACGGCCCGATCCACTATCGCTGGAGTTTTCCTGGCGGCTTGTGGCATAGCCCCTGCGATGAACAAGTCCGACGAATTCTTGCGCCGCGCAGCAGAGCTTTTGGGCCCGCGCGGCTTCACCACCGACCGCGATCTTGTCGAACCCTGGCTGACCGACTGGCGCGGGCGTTTTACGGGCAAGGCCGCAGCGATGGCCTCGCCTGCATCGACGGCGGAAGTTGCGCAGTTCGTCGGCCTTTGCGGTGAATATGGCGTTCCCATCGTGCCGCAGGGCGGGAACAGCGGGATGAGCGGCGGCGCGACGCCCGACGAGAGCGGGTCGAGCATCATCCTGTCGCTGCGCCGGATGAACGCGGTCCGCAGCTTGGACCCGCAGGCGCGGCAAGTCGTGTGCGAGGCCGGGGTGATCCTGCAATCGCTGCACGAGGCGGCTGGGCAGGTGGGCCTGCGCTTTGCGCTGACGCTGGGCGGCAAGGGTTCGGCCACAATCGGCGGTCTGATTTCGACCAACGCCGGCGGGACGCAGGTGCTGCGCCATGGGACCATGCGCGCGCAGGTTCTGGGGATCGAGGCGGTGATGGCCGACGGCCATGTATTCGATTCGCTGACATCGCTGAAGAAGGACAATCGGGGGTTTGACCTCAAGCAGTTGCTGATCGGATCGGAAGGCACGCTGGGGATAGTCACCGCGGCGACCTTGCGCCTGCTCCCGGCCATTGGCGGGCGGGTGGTGGCATGGTGCGGCCTGCGCTCGATCAAGGCCGCGCGCGAGTTGTTGCTGCATCTTGAGGCGACCTTTCCCGATGCGCTCGAAGGGTTCGAGGTGCTGCCGCACCACTGCCTCGAGAGTGTGCTGACGCACCTGCCGACTGCTCGCAATCCGCTGGAGAGCCGCCACGAATGGTATGCCCTGGTCGAACTGGTCGCGGCCCCCGGGGCCGACGACGCGCTGCGCGCCAGTGCCGAGGGAGCGCTGACGCAAGCGATGGAGCGCGATCTGCTGCAGGACGCGGCGATTGCAGCAAGTGAGACCCAGGCCGAGGAATTCTGGCTTCTGCGCGATTCGGTCGCGCCTGCCGAGCGGGCGCATGGCCCGGCAATGCAGCACGACATATCCGTGCCGGTCGAACGGATGCCCGAATTCGTCGATGCCGCGATTCCAGCAATCGAGCGCGAGTTCCCCGGCGTGCGCGGCGTCGCTTTCGGGCATCTTGGCGATGGCAATGTGCATTTTCATGTGCTCGCCCCCCAAGGCGCCGTTCGCGGCACATGGGAGGAGACGCAGGGCAAGGCGATCAGCCACCGCGTGCACGATCTGGTGACCGGGTGGGGCGGATCGATCAGCGCCGAGCACGGCATAGGCCAGCTCAAGCGCGCCGAACTTGCCCGGTTGGGCGATCCGGTGGCGCTGGGCTTGATGCGCTCCGTCAAACGGGCGCTCGACCCGGCGGGCATTCTCAATCCCGGCAAGCTGCTGGACCTTGCACACGGCGGTTCCAGCCCCTAAAGGCCCCTGCGTCCGATTTGCGGCGGCAATCCGCAGGTCACCGATAAAAACCTTTCATTCCTTTGCGGAGACGATCCATGGCCAGTGCGCCGCAGCCAGCCCTTCCCCTGTTCTTCAATGACCTGATGCCGGTCAACACCCGCGATCACCTCGCCTGGAAGAGCAAGAATCTCGATAATGCCAAGTTCCTTGGCGCAACCCATGCGGTCCCGCTGACGATCGACGAGTTCGTCGATGCGCAGCGCTCGTTCCCGATCATTTTCACCGCCGGAAACGATCCTGTCCCGCTGGCGCTGATGGGCCTGAACGAGGGCGTCAACACCTACGTCGATGACGAGGGGAAACTGGTCGAGAACGTCTATGTTCCGGCATATGCACGGCGTTACCCTTTCATCCTCGCGCGGCTGCAGCAGGGGAGCGACGAGCTTTCGTTGTGCTTCGACCCCACCGCCGGAGTGCTCGGCGCGCACGCGGAAGGTCAGGCCCTTTTTACCGAATCGGGCGAGCCGACCGATTACATCAAGGGGGTGCTCGATTTCTGCCAGAAGTTCGAGGAGTCGGGCGCCCGGACCAAGGCGTTCATGGAGCAGCTCCAGTCACTCGACCTGCTGATGGATGGCGAAATCGCGATCACGCAGAACGACAATCCCGATAAGCCGTTCATCTATCGCGGCTTCCGCATGGTCGATGAGGCAAAGCTGCGCGAATTGCCTGCGGAAAAGGTGCATGAGCTGAACCAGAATGGCATGCTGATACTGATTCACGCGCACCTGTTCTCGCTCAATCTGATGCGCGTGGTCTTTCTGCGGCAAGTCCAGCAGGGCAAGGGGCCCGAGGGCGCCAGCGCAATTTTCCAGGGCTGACCCTGCTCTCGCCCGACATTAGAGCCTGATGACAGTACCTGGACCCACCGGGATTGCCGCTGGAAGTGTGCTGGCAAGGAGCGAGGCGAAGGCCGGGCCGATGGACCCGGACAAGCCGAGCGACGCTGTCCGGCGCGCTTGCCAGCGGCAACCCCTTCGGGGCGGGCCGCTTTTGGCCCGGCGCAGCGTCCCTCGTCGGTCACTATGCGTTGACATGGCTCCCTCCTCACTCCTCGCGCCGGGCCAAAATCGGCTCCGTCACGGCGGGTCCAGGTACTGTCATCAGGCTCTAGGCCGGAAAGGTCTTGAACCGCGGCCCATGTAGTCCTATCTATCAGTTGCTTGGGCGCATTTCCCTCATAATGCGTCCCGGCGTGCATCCGCGAGGGTGCACATCCTCCCTGAACCTTGGCCACCTCGTGCGTTGCACGAGGTGGTTTTTTATTCAGCAGCTTGCGCCAGATAGTCGCCTGCACCCAGCCGCGCCGCTTCAAGGCCCATCAGCCGCACCAACCCTGCCAGCAGCACCGCAAGCTGCGTCAACCTGGCGCTGGGCTGTTCCATCCGCATGTCGAGATAGGTGGAACGGCAGATCTCGATCTGCATGGCGTGGATTCCGCGCCGCCTGGCTGCATGGTGATCGAGCGCAAAGCCGCCCGAATAAGGCCGGTTGTGACTGGCCGGGCGGTCATGCCGGGCGAAATAGGACAAGGCCAGCTCCGCCAGGCCGGGCTCGCACGAGGCGCCAAATCGATCCCCGACCACGAACTGTGCTTCCGGAGCATGGCTGTCGCGGCGCCTGAGCGGCGGCATGGAGTGCATGTCGATCAGCAGGGCTGCGCCCCAGCGATCCCTGATCGCCTCAAGTTGCTGCGCCAACGCGGTATGATAGGGTCGATGTATCCCCTCGATCCGCTCGGCAAGTTCTGCCCGGTCGATCGGAGATCGCCAGATTTCGCCATGGCCCGAAAGTCTTCGTGGAATCAGTCCCAGCCCGCTGCGCGCCCTGCGATTGGCCTGCGAGTGATATCTGGAGCCGGGCTGACCGCCTGCAATCATGCTCCAGTCGACATCGTCGAGGGCACGGTTGAGATCGAGCATGGCCCGCGGCGCATTGGCGATCAGTAGCCCCGCCCCGGTGCTGGAGGCGACTTCGGCGGCGACGAGATCGACCCATCGGTCCTCCAGCCTCAGCGTCGAACCTGCCGGGTCGCGCATCTGTTCGAGCACGCGGGGCGGATAGGCCCTGCCTGCATGCGGCACCGCAATCAGGACGGGAATGACGCTATCCTGCGGCGCGGAAAATTCGAACGCGGGCTCTTCCCGTCCGGCGATCCTGCCGCCGTGCAAGCGTCGAATTCCGCGATCACCAGGCGAATCTGCCGTCATGCCCCCTTGCTGCCCTGTCTTGGAACCTGTGTCAAAAACGGGCAGTGCCCGACCGGACAAAGATTTCTTAAGCGATTTGGGTTATAACCTTAAGCATGAACGTTACTCCCGCCATCAGGATCCTCCTTGCCGAGGATGATGAAGCCATGCGCACCTATCTTGAGCGGGCGCTGACCAATGCCGGATACGAAGTGACCGCCGTCGATTGCGGCACCAAGGCCGCTCCGCTGCTGGAACACGAACATTTCGATCTCCTTCTATCCGATATCGTGATGCCGGAAATGGACGGGATCGAACTGGCGCAGCGCTGCACCGAGGTAAGCCCGGGTACAAAGGTGATGTTCATCACCGGCTTTGCCGCGGTTGCGCTGCGGGCGAACAAGGAGCAGCCGCAGGCGCGTGTCCTTTCCAAGCCTTTCCACTTGCGCGATCTGGTGCTCGAGGTTGAACGCCTTTTTGCCGATCGTCAGGAAGTCCGTATCTGATTCCGTCCTGCGAATCGCTTGCGCCCGGGAAGACTCTTGGCTAAAGGCCCGCTCCACCGCGCCGATGGCCGGTAGCCGGATGGATCGGGCGTATAGCTCAGTGGTAGAGCACTGTGTTGACATCGCAGGGGTCGGAAGTTCAATCCTTCCTACGCCCACCATCGCCTGAAAACCCGCCGCCTGCGGCGGGTTTTTTGTTTGGGCGCGCCGTCTTGCGCCAAGCCGCGCCTCTGCTAAAGCGCCGACAAACATTCTCCCCCAATTCCGGAGCACCCATGCAGAAAATTCAGGTCAAGACCCCGGTTGTCGAGCTCGATGGCGATGAAATGACGCGGATCATCTGGGAATGGATCCGCGAACGACTGATCCTGCCCTATCTCGATATCGACCTGAAGTATTACGACCTGTCGATCGAGAATCGCGACGCGACCGACGATCAGGTCACGGTCGATGCGGCCAATGCGATCAAGCACTATGGCGTCGGCGTCAAATGCGCCACCATCACCCCTGACGAAGCACGCGTCGAGGAGTTCAGCCTCAAGAAAATGTGGAAGAGCCCCAACGGCACGATCCGCAACATCCTGGGCGGGGTTGTGTTCCGCGAACCGATCGTGATCGATAACGTGCCGCGTCTGGTGCCGGGCTGGACCGATCCGATCGTGGTCGGCCGCCATGCCTTTGGCGACCAGTACCGCGCGACCGACACGCTGATCCCCGGCCCGGGCAAACTGCGGCTGGTGTTCGATGGCGATGACGGCACCAAGATCGATCTCGACGTGTTCGACTACCCAAGTGCGGGTGTGGCCATGGCGATGTACAATCTCGACGATTCGATCCGCGATTTCGCCCGCGCCAGTCTCAATTACGGGCTAAATCTGGGCTGGCCGGTCTATCTCTCGACCAAGAACACGATCATGAAAGCCTATGACGGGCGCTTCAAGGACCTGTTCCAGGAAGTGTTCGACAATGAAGGCTTCAAGGAAAAATTCGCCGAAGCCAAGATCACTTACGAACACCGCCTGATCGACGACATGGTCGCCAGCGCGCTCAAATGGAGCGGCAAGTTCGTGTGGGCCTGCAAGAACTACGACGGCGATGTGCAGTCCGATGTGGTGGCGCAGGGCTTCGGCTCGCTCGGCCTGATGACTTCGGTGCTGATGACGCCCGACGGCAAGACGATCGAGGCCGAGGCGGCACACGGCACCGTCACCCGCCATTACCGCCAGCACCAGCAGGGCAAGGCCACTTCGACCAACCCGATCGCCTCGATCTTCGCCTGGACCCGCGGGCTGATCTATCGCGGCAGGTTTGACGAAACGCCAGACGTGGTGCGCTTTGCCGAAACGCTTGAGCGCGTCTGCATCGAAACGGTCGAACGGGGCCAGATGACCAAGGATCTGGCGCTGCTGATCGGCCCGAACCAGAGCTGGCTGACCACCGAGCAGTTCTTCGAGGCGATCGTCACCAATCTGGAACAGGCTATGGCCGGGACCGGGGCCGGCTCAGAAGGCTGACCAGCACGATCGCGGCAGAAGCGGCAAGGAAGCCGGGGATGATCTCGTAAATCCCCGGCCCGCCGAGAAAGCTGGCGTTCCATCCCAGCCAGATCCAGCCGAACACCACCAGCGCGCCGGTTGCCAGCCCGGTCACCGCACCCGCGCCGGTCATCCGCCGCCAGGTCAGCGAGAGAATGATCAGCGGGCCAAACGCCGCGCCGAAGCCTGCCCAGGCGTTCGCCACCAGGCCAAGCACCCGGCTGCCCGGATCGCGCGCAATCGTCATCGCGGCAAGCGCCACCAGCAGCACGCAGGCGCGGCTGACATTGACCAGCTCGCGCTCGCCCGCCTGCTTGCGCAGGAACAGGCGATAGAAATCCTCGGTCAGCGAGCTTGACGCCACGAGCAGCTGCGCGCTGATCGTGCTCATGATCGCGGCGAGCAGCGCGGCGAGCAGGAAGCCGGTGACGAGCGGGTGGAACAGCGTGTTGGCGAGCAGGATGAAGATCGTTTCAGGATCGGCGAGAGTAAGCGCATTGCGCTCGACATAGGCGCGCCCCGCCAGCCCCACGCCGATGGCGCCAAGCAGGCACAGGCCCATCCAGCCCATGGCGATATTGCGTGCCGTGGGAATGTCCGTGACCGATCGCACCGCCATGAAGCGTACGATGATATGCGGCTGCCCAAAATAGCCGAGGCCCCAGGCGACGGCCGAAAGGAAACCGGCAACCGTCAGTCCGTGGGTCAGGCTGAGGAAGCCGGGTCCGGCTTGCGCCAGTGCCACACCCATATCTCCATCCTCGCCGAAAATCACCACCAGCGGCATCAGGACCAGCGCTACCAGCATGATGCACCCCTGCACGAAATCGGTCAGGCTGACCGCCAGGAATCCCCCGATCGCGGTATAGGCGACGACCACCCCCGCCGTGATCCATATGCCCGCCATGTAAGGCGAGACCGGCCAACCCTGGACCAGCCCTGCAAAGGTCGAATCGAACAGCTTGCCGCCGCTGACCAGCCCCGCCGCCGTATAGACCGCGAAGAACAGTACGATCACGACCGCGCTGACCAGCCGCAGGGCCATCGCCTGGTCAGGGAACCGGTTGGCCATGAATTCGGGGATGGTCAGGGCGTTGCCCTGTTGCTCCGTCTGGACGCGAAGGCGCGGCGCGACCACGATCCAGTTGACCAGCGCGCCCGCGAACAGGCCGATCCCGATCCATGCCTCGACCAGTCCATACACATAGAGCGCGCCGGGCAGGCCAAGCAGCAGCCAGCCCGACATGTCCGACGCCCCGGCGGATAGCGCAGCGACCGGCGGCGACAGGTTGCGCCCGGCCAGAAGATAGCCCGCGCTATCCGATGTCGCGCGGCGCTGGGCATAGATGCCGATGCCGAGCATGAGGGTGAAATAGAGCGCGAGCGTGATCAGCGTACCGGTGTGCATGGCAGCGTTCATAACCCGCTTTCGGCACAAGTCACCTGCGAAGGTGACAAGTCCCCAAACGCTGGTTAGGTGATTGCCATGGCGGGCGAACTCTCCCCTTCCCCGATGATGTCCGACGCGCTGGTGATCCTGGGTGCGGCGGGTATCGTCATCCCTTTGTTTGCACGCATCCGCATTACCCCGGTCATCGGCTTCATCCTGATCGGCATCGCGGTCGGCCCGTTCGGACTGGGGACGCTGGTCTATGAATATCCCTGGCTGGGCCATGTGACCATTTCCGATCCCGAAGGGCTCAAACCTTTTGCCGAATTCGGGATCATCCTGCTGCTGTTCACGATCGGCCTGGAACTGTCGTTCAACCGGCTGTGGCAGCTCAGGCGGCTGGTGTTCGGCCTGGGCGCACTCGAACTGCTGATCATCGGCAGCTCGCTGGCGATCGTGTTGACGATGATGGGACAATACTGGACCGGCGCCGCGGCACTGGGGTTCGCCCTGGCCTTCTCCTCGACCGCGATCGTTCTGCCGATATCGGGAACTACCACCCCGGTGGGCCGCGCGGCGCTATCAATGCTGCTGTTCGAGGATATCATGATCGTGCCGATCGTGTTCCTGCTGGGCGCGATGGCCCCGCACGCACAGGCCGAAGGTTGGGAAGGCATGCTCGCAACCTTGTGGCAGGGCGGTCTCGTCATTGCGGTGCTGCTGATCGCGGGGCGGCTGGCGCTGCCACGCCTGTTTGCGCAAGCCGCGCGGACCAAAAGCCCGGAACTTTTTCTCGCCGCATCGCTGCTGGTGGTGATCGGCGCCAGCCTTGCCACCGCCGCCGTCGGCCTGTCACCGATCGTCGGCGCCCTGATTGCCGGACTGCTGATTGCCGAGACCGAATACAACAGCGAGGTCGAAGGGATCATGGTGCCGTTCAAGGGCCTGGCATTGGGCGTGTTCCTGATTACGGTCGGCATGAGCATCGACCTCTTCACCATCTGGACCAATCTGGGCACGATCGTGCTCGCGGTGGTGCTGGTTCTCACCTTCAAGGCCATGGTGACGGGGATCCTGTTGCGCCTGATGGGCGCCCGGCGCAGCACCGCCACTGAAACCGGTATCCTGATGGCCAGCCCCAGCGAAACGACGCTGATCGTGCTCGCCGCGGCCGGCTCGGCAATGCTGATCCAGCCGGGCACCGCGCAGTTCTGGCAGATCGTGACTGCTATCGGCCTGACGGTGACCCCAATCCTCGCGCGGTTGGGCCGGGTCATTGCCCGACGGGTCGAACCCATTCCCGATTTGAGCGGCGAGCCATCGCACGAGCCGGCCGTCATCATTATCGGCGCTGGCCGTGTCGGCCTGATGGTAGCCGATATGCTGGCGGTTCATGGCAAGCCATATGTCGCCCTGGACGCCGATGCCGATCTGATCTTGAACGCCAAACAGGCGGGCTATCGTGCGATGTTCGGCGATGCCGCACGCGGGGCGGCGCTGTCGCGTCTGGGCATCGAGCATTCGCTCGCGATCGTGCTGACCATGGACGAGCCGATTCTCGTGAAAAGGCTCGTCACCAAATTGCGCAATGCCTATCCTGACCTGCTGATCGTGGCCCGCGCGCGCGACTTGGAACATGCCGCCGCGCTCTACCGTGCCGGGGCCAGCCATGCGGTGCCCGAAACGCTCGAGAGTTCGCTGCAACTGTCAGAGGCGGTGCTGGTCGATATCGGCGTGGCAATGGGCCCCGTAATCGCCTCGATCCATGAAAAGCGTGACGAATTTCGCGACCGGATCGAACGCGAGGGCAAGCTCGATTACCGGCCCAAATTGCGCACCTCTTCGATCGAAGCGGGTAGCTGACCGCGCAGGCGGTCAGCGCGGGGGCAGTCAGCTTGCTGCCGCTGAAACGAGCGCCTGCCTGACCGCAGCGATGGCCCGCTCGGCGTTGTCCTTGCCTGCCGGTCCGCCGCCCTGCGCCATATCGGGCCGTCCGCCGCCGCCCTTGCCGCCCATTGCCTCGGTTGCCACGCGAACCAGCCTTGTCGAATCAAAGGTTTCTGCCAGATCGCTTGTGGCGGACTGGACCACGGTATTTGCGCCGGGATTGCTGGCGATGAGCGTGATCACCGCAGAGCCGAATTCCTTGCGCTTTTCGTCTGCAAGCGGCTTGAGATCCTTGGGATCAAGGCCTTCGATCACCTGACCAAAGAACCTGATCCCCCCGATTTCTTCGACCGTTCCGCTCGCAGCATCGGTGGTTCCCGCACCGCCCAGCGCCAGCGCTTTCCTCGCCTCGGCCAGTTCGCGCTCGAGCCGTTTACGCTCGTCCATCAGTGCGGCGATCCGCGCGGGAACCTCCTCCGGCATCGCACGAATTACACTCGCCGCCTGTTTAAGCGCTTCCTCGCGATCGACCAGCCAGCGGCGCGCTGCCTCGCCCGTCAGCGCCTCTATTCGCCGCACGCCCGAGCTGACCGCGCCTTCCGATACGATGCGGAACACCCCGATGTCGCCCGTCGCGCGCACATGCGTGCCGCCGCAAAGCTCGACCGAATAGCTGTGCCCGCCGTCCACCTTTCGGCCTATTGAAAGCACGCGGACCTCGTCGCCGTATTTCTCGCCGAACAGCGCCAGCGCGCCCGCCGCCACGGCATCATCGGGGCTCATCAGCCGCGTCGAGACAGGTTCGTTGGCGCGGATTTCCGCGTTCACTTCGGCCTCGACCGCAGCGATTTCTTCCGCAGTCAGCGGCTTGGGATGCGAGAAGTCGAAACGGAACCGGTCATCGGCCACCAGCGAACCCTTCTGCGTCACATGGCTGCCCAGCCGGTTGCGCAGCGCCGCATGGACGAGGTGCGTGGCCGAATGGTTGGCCCTGATGCGGTCACGGCGGGCGGTATCGACTTCAAGGTGAACGGTGTCGCCAAGCTTGATCGATCCTGCGGTCAAGCGGGCGTGGTGTGCGTGCAGGCGGCCCAGATGCTTGGTAGTGTCGGTTATGGTGGCCTTCAGCCCGTCGGGCGAACCGACCGTGCCCGCATCGCCCGTCTGCCCGCCGCTTTCGCCATAGAACGGCGTCTGGTTGGTAAGGATCACTACCTCGTCGCCCGCTTCGGCATGATCGGTCTCGCGCCCATCCTTCACCAACGCGACGACACGGCCTTCGCCGCTGGTCGACGTATAGCCGGTGAATTCGCTCGCGCCTTCGCGTTCGGCAATGTCGAACCAGACCTCGCCGTCCGCCGCCTGGCCCGAACCCTTCCATGCCGCGCGCGCCGCCGCTTTCTGACGGGCCATCGCAGTGTCGAATCCTGCCCGATCGACTGCGATACCGCGCGACCGCAGCGCGTCTTCGGTCAGATCATAGGGAAAGCCATAGGTATCATAGAGGCGGAAGGCGGTTTCGCCCTCAAGCTCGCCGCCCGCGCCCATATCCGCTGTCGCCTCGTCGAGCAGGCGCAGGCCCTTTTCGAGCGTGCGGCGGAACTGCGCTTCTTCGCGTTCGAGCACCTCGGTGATCAGCGCCTGCCCGCGCAGCAGTTCAGGGTAAGCCTGCCCCATTTCGCCGACGAGCGAGGGCACCAGGCGGTGCATCAACGGTTCCTTCGCGCCCAGCAGATGCGCGTGGCGCATGGCGCGGCGCATGATCCGGCGCAGGACATAGCCGCGCCCTTCGTTCGAGGGCAGCACTCCGTCGGCCATCAGGAAGCTGGTCGAGCGCAGATGATCGGCGATCACGCGGTGGCTGGCAGCATGCTCGCCCTCTGCCGTAACACCGGTGAGGTTTTCCGAGGCGGCAATCAGCGTGCGGAAGGTATCGGTGTCGTAGTTGTCATGCACGCCTTGCAGCACAGCCGCGATCCGTTCCAGCCCCATGCCGGTATCGATCGAGGGCTTGGGCAGATCGATGCGCGAACCATCGGCCTGCTGATCGAACTGCATGAACACGAGATTCCAGATCTCGACAAAGCGGTCGCCATCCTCGTCGGGGCTACCCGGTGGGCCGCCCGCGATGTGATCGCCATGATCGTAGAAAATCTCGGAACAGGGCCCGCACGGTCCGGTGTCGCCCATCGACCAGAAATTGTCGCTGGTCGGGATGCGGATGATGCGCTGTTCGGGCAGGCCGGAAATCTTGCGCCAGAGGCCGAACGCCTCGTCATCGGTGTGATAGACGGTGACGGTCAGTCGATCGGCGGGCAGGCCCCACTCGCGCGTCAGCAGCGTCCAGGCGTGGAGGATCGCCTGTTCCTTGAAATAGTCCCCGAACGAGAAATTGCCCAGCATTTCAAAGAAGGTGTGGTGGCGCGCGGTATATCCGACATTGTCGAGATCGTTGTGCTTGCCGCCTGCGCGCACGCATTTTTGCGAACTGGTGGCGCGCGGCGCCTGCGGGGTTTCGAGCCCGGTGAAGGCGTTCTTGAACGGCACCATGCCCGCATTGACGAACATCAAGGTCGGATCGTTGTACGGTACCAGCGGCGCGCTGGCGATTTCGGCATGGTCCGCCCCGGCGAAATAATCGAGAAACGAGCGGCGGATATCGTTGGTGGACGTCATGTCAGCGCAGTTAGGCAATCGCGGCGCGCGCGACAAGGCGTTATCGCGGTTCAATCACGCGCAGCGGTGACGATCCATACGCTCGCGCCCAAGGCGACAACGCCTTCGTTCAGATGTCGGCGGGCGAGTTCTGCCAGGCCGGCCTGCATGGCTTGACGCTCGCCTCCCCCCATCGCCGCCAGCGCCCGCGCCGCGGGGCCGATGCGGCTGAAATAGTGAACGGCGTCTTCGACCGGCCGGTCGCCCGCGCCGGCAATCATGGTGAAATCGAACGGCTCGCAAGCGATGTGCTTCCAGCCCGCGCCCGCCAGGATCCGTTTCACGCGCTCGCTATCGGCAAATGCGAAAGGTCCAGGCGCATTTGGATCGGGCGGCGGACCAGCAGCGTCCGCTGGAATCAGCCGCACTGCCTCGGCAAAGAACGGATTATGCTCGATCCCGCGAAAGCACGAAAAGAGAAGACCGGCATCGACCGCGCAGGCTTGATGCAGATTACGGAAGGCGGCGACCGGATCGGCAAAGAACATGACCCCGTGACGCGACATGACCAGATCGGGCCGCTCATATGCCGAGGGTTGCCAGCTCGATGCGTCGGCAAGCTCGAAATGCACATTGGACAGGCCGGCAGCGCGCTGCCGCGCGACCGCGACCAGATCGGGCGAAACGTCGACTCCCAGCACTTGCGCATCGGGATTGCATCGCGCCAGCGCAAGCGATAGCTCGCCCGCGCCGCATCCCACATCGAGCGCCGAGTGAACATCCATGCCAGACAGGCGCCGCTCCAGCTCTGCGGTCAGGTGCGTAAAGCTGCGATCGGTCCGCTGCCATTCGTCCGCCCATGACCTGCCGACACGGCCCTGCCATTCCTGCGTCGCGACTCCTGTCGTATCGGCACCTGCCATGTGCACTCCATCTGCATGCGACAATACCATCGCACTCCAGCGAGCGCATGCGCGTTTCACCCTTCGAGCGCAACAGGCTGCGCAAGAAACGGAAAAGCCGGTGCGGCCTTTCGAGGGGGGAGAGGCACACACCGGCTATCCACATTCCGGGCGCATGACAGCGCCCGCTTGAGGAGCGAGGTCAGTCTTCCGCGTCCGGACCTGCCATCATCTCCCCGGCGACAACATCGGTGCGGCCGCGAATGGCGGCTTCCAACCTGTCGCACATCTCTGGATTGTCCTTCAGATACTGCTTGGCGTTCTCTCGCCCCTGCCCGATCCGGACGCTGTCATAGGAGAACCAGCTGCCCGATTTCTCGACCAGACCGGCCTTGACCCCCAGATCGAGAATTTCACCGATCTTGGATATGCCCTCGCCATACATGATGTCGAATTCGACCTGCTTGAAGGGCGGCGCCACCTTGTTCTTGACCACCTTGACGCGGGTGGAGTTGCCGACGATCTCGTCACGATCCTTGATCTGCCCGATACGGCGAATGTCGAGCCGAACCGAGGCATAGAATTTGAGTGCATTGCCGCCCGTTGTGGTTTCGGGATTGCCGTACATCACGCCGATCTTCATGCGCAGCTGGTTGATGAAGATCACCATGCACTTGGAACGGCTGATCGAACCGGTCAGCTTGCGCAAGGATTGGCTCATCAGGCGGGCTTGCAGGCCGACATGGGTGTCACCCATCTCGCCCTCGATCTCGGCCCGCGGTACCAGCGCGGCAACCGAATCGACCACCAGCACGTCGATCGCATTCGAACGCACCAGCGTGTCGGTAATCTCGAGCGCCTGCTCGCCGGTATCGGGCTGAGAGACGATCAGTTCGTCGATATTGACGCCGAGCTTCCTGGCATAGACCGGATCGAGCGCATGTTCGGCATCGACGAATGCGGCGGTTCCGCCGGCCTTCTGCGCCTCGGCGATGACATGGAGCGCCAGCGTGGTCTTGCCTGAACTTTCGGGCCCATAGACCTCGATCACGCGGCCCTTGGGCAGTCCGCCCACGCCCAGCGCGATATCGAGGCCAAGCGAGCCGCTGGAAATCACTTCGACCTGCATCGCTTCCTTCGAGCCCAGCCGCATCGCCGAACCCTTGCCAAAAGCGCGGTCAATCTGCGCCAGCGCGGCTTCGAGCGCCTTTTGACGATCCACGGAACTTTCCTTCTCTACCAGTTTCAGATTGGTCGTCATCGCATGGCCTCCTTCGCTTGCCTAGGGTCCATCCCCCCTTATCGACTGGCGAGTGTGTACCGTGTTTGTTCTGTTGGAACAAGATGCGAACGAAAAATTTTTTCCAATGCGATTTCAGGTCTCTTTCACGCCCGAAGCCCGCAACACGCGCGATACGGCATCGCCAATTTCCTGCACGCTGAAGGGTTTGGCGATAAAGTGCATGTCGGGAATATCGATATCCTGGCGCAAGTGTTCCTCGGCATAGCCCGACATGAACAGGACCGGCACATCGGGGCGCAATGCGCGAATGGCGCGGACCATGGTGGGGCCATCCATCCCTGGCATCACCACATCGCTGACGACAAGATCGAACGGTTCGCCTGCTTCGATCCTGGTCAACCCTTCCTCGCCGTCGCTACAGGTCGTGACATTGTAGCCCGCCCTGGCCAACGCCCGTTCGGCCACCGCGCGCACCATGACCTCGTCCTCGACCAGGAGCAGCCTCCCGCCGCCCGACCAGTCGCGCGCAGGTTCGCCCGGTCCGGTCTCTACCGGCTTTTGCAGGACTTCACCCTTGTAAACCGGCAGATAGATCGTGAAGCGCGCACCCGGCGCCTTTCCGCCTCTGGCTTCGACATTGTCGGCGAAAATGAACCCGCCCGATTGCTTGACGATGCCGTAAACGGTCGAAAGGCCGAGGCCCGTACCCTTGCCCGGTTCCTTGGTGGTGAAGAACGGTTCGAACAACTTGGGCAGGACCGCAGGCGGGATTCCGCCCCCGGTATCCTCGGCCAACAACACCGTATAATCGTCGGAAGGCAGGATGCTGGACCGCATCCGCGCCACATCGCGCGCGGCAAGCCTGTGGGTTGACAGGGTGAACCGGCCCGAACCGCCGCCGCTCGACATGATGGCGTCGCGTGCATTGACCGCCAGGTTCATGATCACCTGCTCGAGCTGTTGCGGGTCGGCCCGCACCGGCCCCAGATCGCGATCGTGGCGGACGCGATACTCGATCTGCTCGCCCAGCAGGCGCCGGATCAGCGGGCCGATTTCGCTCACCACATCGGGCAGTTGCAGGATTTCCGGGCGCAGGGTCTGCTGTCGCGAGAATGCCAGCAGCTGGCGGGTTAGCGCCGCCGCGCGGTTCGAGTTCTGGCGGATCTGCTGGATGTCGTCATAATCGCTGTCACCCGGCGTATGGCGCAGGAGCATGAGATCGCAGGTGCCGATCACCGCGGTGAGCACGTTGTTGAAATCGTGCGCCACCCCGCCTGCCAACTGCCCGACAGCCTGCATCTTGGTGGCCTGCGCCACCTGCCGCTTGAGCCGTGTCTCTTCGGTGGAATCGGACAGGCTCAGCAGCACCGCCGCATCGCCCAACCCGCGCACGCCGGCCAAGCCCAGCATGACCGGCTCGTCGGGTTGCGAAACCAGCCGGATCGCCATGTCGCCGCTCGACGCTGGACCGCGCCCATGCCGCCGAACGGCGTCCGACAGCGCAGGCTTGTCTTCGCGCACCACAAGATCGGTCGGGAATGGCGGGAGTCCCACGCCTTCACGATCGACCGAACGCAGAAAGGCATCGTTCCCGAACAGGAACCGGCCATCGCGATCGGTCATGGCCAGCCCCAACGGCAACTGCGCCAGCAGCGCCTCCAGCTGGAGCACGCCGGCCTGCGAGGTGCCATCCCAGCTGCCGCCCAGTCCGACTCCGCTGTCGACCAGCAGCATCAGCGACTGGCCGTCGAGCGTCTTCCGGCTCTTGCGTCCATCGGCAAGATCAAGGGGGACCTGGACCAGCGTCTGCGGCGTGCCCTGCCGTCCTTCGCGGGCGAAATAGATGCGATCGCGCTCGTCGGTGCGCAGGAACGACACGAATTCCTGCCCTGCCAGCGTCGCCTTCGCATCGCCCGCCGCGCGTTCCGCGAAGCCTGCGCTCGCCCCCGTGACGATCCCGTCCGATGCGGTGATCGCCGCCTCGATTCCCGCCGCCGAAAGCATCTGGCCGAAACGCCCGGCCAGATCGAGGCCGCTCAGGGGATCTTCCACCTCCGGCTCGATCCTGCGCAGTCGCCAGATCATGTGATCCTCGCCCCTGCCGGCCCGCTCGGCCGTGACCGACCAGCCAGGCTGACCTTCTCCGCTTGGGAACAGATCGGCGCCCGCCGTACTTTCGCGCCAGGCGTTCCGCGCAACCCGCGTCAGCGCCTCGTGGTCGCTGTTGGTCAGCAGCAGATTGGGCGGTGCATGTTCGATCCCGAACCGCTTGATGAAGGCGCTGTTGGCGCAGACCAGGCGATTGGCGCGATCGGTAATGGCGATCGCCTCGCCCGCCCGTTCGATCGCTGCAACCGTCACCGACCAGTCCGGCTCGACAAAGTTGGTGGCCGGCGCGGCTGTTCGCATGCGATCGATGGCGAACCCCGCCATCATCAGCACCAGCAGGCCCAGGACATAGACGATCACTACCGGCAACTGCCCGGTCGCCGTCCACAGCAACGCCGCGCTGGCCAGCATTGCCAGCGCGATCGTGCCGAACAGCGTCGCGGGCGCCCTGGTCGACGACGAACCGGGGATCAGGCTCATTCCTCGTGTGCGCCCAAGCGCTGGTCGAGCCGGGATTCCATCAGTTGCAGCCTGCGCATGCGCCGCCGTGCCACCATCACCCGCCAGATCGCCCCGGACAGGAAGTAACCCAGCACCGATGACGCCACCGCAAGCACGACGAAGCCGAATGCAGTCACCCCAGCCAACTCGAACGCCTGGGCCAGAAGCCCCTCGTCATGCGCAAACTGGCCTGCTGTTCCCGGTCCGACGATGGCATCGATATTGAGCACCAGATCACCCGTCGCCTTGGCCACATAGGCCCAGAAGGGAAAAGTGAAAGGATTGGTAACGAAAGTGACTGCGGCCGCCAGCGGCACATTGGCACGCGCGGGCAGCGCCAGAAACGCAGCGAAAAAGATCTGGCCGAGCGGAACGATAAACGCCGCAAACAGGCCCAGCGCGACCCCGCGCGGTACCGAGCGGCGTGTGAAGCGCCACAGTTCGGGCGACAGGAAGCGGTGCGCGATGGGTGCGAGATAGCGGTTGCTCGCCAATTCCTCACGCCCAGGCATATATTTGCGGAGGTGGTCCGCCAGCCAGGTTTTTGATCTCTTGTCGGTCATCTTTTCGGGTGCACGCATTGCGCTCGTCATTCTCAATTCGCAAGGCCGATCTGGCCATATTTCGCGGATCAAAACCTTGCCGCGGAGCCGATAGCCGTGCGGGTCTGACCATGACCTGAATCTGGGGCTGAATTGTCCGCCCTTTACCTACCCCTTTTCGCGCATCAGGCGGGCCTTGTCGCGCTTCCAGTCGCGTTCCTTGATCGATTGACGCTTGTCGTGCGCCTGCTTGCCCTTGGCCAGCGCGAGCTCAACCTTGGCCCGCCCGGTGCGATTGAAATAGATCGACAGCGGGACCAGCGTCATGCCCTTGCGTTCGACCGCGCCCAGCATCCGTTCGATCTCGCGCGCATGGAACAGCAGCTTGCGCGGGCGGCGGGGCTCGTGATTGAGCCGGTTGCCATGGCTGTATTCGGGGATGTTGGCGTTGACCAGCCAGACCTCGCCGCCTCGCACTTCGGCATAGCTTTCCGCGATCGAGGCCTCACCCGCGCGCAGCGCCTTCACTTCTGTGCCGTGCAGGGCCAGGCCAGCCTCGAACTTATCCTCGATATAATAGTCGAACCGGGCGCGGCGATTTTCCGCGACGGTCTTCTGCTTGTCGAAGGTTTCGGGCTTGGGTCGGGCCATGATGGCGGGCATTTAGGCCCGAAGTTGAAAAATTCAAATCAATCCCGCGTGCGCCAGCGCATCATCCACCACCTTGCGGGCCGTATCGGAGCAACTGACCAGCGGCAGGCGCACATCGTCGGTGAAGCCGTCCATCACCCGGCTGAGTGCGTATTTTACCGGCGCGGGGCTGGCATCGCTAAACAGCGCCTGGTGCAGCGGGAACAGCCGCTCGTTGAGTTCGTGCGCGCGTGCGCCGTCACCGGCAAGGCTTGCGGCCTGGAACTGCGCACACAGCGCAGGGGCGACATTTGCGGTGACAGAGATGCACCCCACCCCGCCCGCAGCATTGAAGGGGAGTGCCATGTCGTCGTTGCCGCACAGCTGGACAAAGGCCGTACCCATGTCCATCCGGTGACGCGTCACGCGCGTCATGTCGCCGGTCGCATCCTTGATCCCGACAATTCGTCCCGGCCACAGCCTTGCCAGTACGGCGACGGTTTCGGGTTTGATGTCAGTCACAGTCCGCCCCGGCACATTGTATAGCACGATCGGCAGATCGACCTTCTCGGCAAGATAGCTGAAATGCGCGATCAATCCCGCCTGGCTCGGCCGGTTGTAATAGGGCGCGACCAGCAGCGCGGCATCCGCGCCCAGCTCCTTCGCCACCTGCATGTGCCACAGCGCGGTCTGCGTATCGTTGCTGCCGCAGCCGGCGATCACCGGAACGCGCCCGGCGGCCTGCTCGATACAGATCTCGATCACGCGGTGGTGCTCGGCATTGGTCAGCGTCGGGGCTTCGCCCGTGGTGCCGCAGGGCACCAGTGCCGAGCTGCCCTGCTCGATCTGCCAATCGACCAGACGCCGAAACGCGGATTCGTAGAACGATCCATCGCGAAAAGGAGTCACCAGAGCGGGAATCGAGCCGCTGAACATTGCCATTTCACCCTTCTTGGCCGCATATCCCGGCGAGGTGGGGAACAGTGCGACCGCGCAAATGCGTTAATCGCCTGATAAGGAGCAGACCGACACAATGTCCAGCATGCATCGCAAGGTCTTTCTCGCAACTGTGGTTCTGGCGGTCGGCACCATCGCACTTTCCGCGCCTGTTGCGTCGGAATCGCTTGCGCAGTGGGAACAGGCGCGCGCGCAATTGGTCGCTGCCCAGCCCCGCCATAGTGCGCAGGCGATCGAGCGGTGGAAACTGCTGATCGGCAACGACCGGATGGGGTTCGACGATTATGCAGGTTTCGTGCTGGCCTTTCCTGGCTTCCCGCAGGAAGAGCGCCTGCGCCTGCAGGCCGAAGACAAGCTCGATTTCGAGGCGGTCGATGCGACCAGGCTGGTCGCCTTTTTCGACCTCAATCCCCCGCTGACCAATCCGGCAAGAGCCCGCTATGCGCTGGCGCTGGCGAGCTTGCAGCGCGAGGAGGCGGTCGAAACCGCGCGCATGGCATGGCGCGGCGGGGCGATGAGCGAGATAAGCGAGGCCTATCTGCTGGGCCGCTTTGGGGCGCAGTTCACGCAGGCCGATCATGACGCGCGGATGGATGCACTGCTGTGGCAGGGCAAGGCCGATGCCGCGCGGCGGCACATTCTGATGATTTCGCCCGAGAAGCGTGCGGTGTTTAACCAGCGGCTGGCGCTGATTGAGAGCGAACTGCCTGCTGAAACCGGGCTGGCGATCGACCGCAGTACGCTCAGCGACCCCGGGCTGGTTTACAACCTTGTGCGTTTCTATCGCAAGAACAGGCAGTCGCCGCAGGCGATCGGCATCCTTTCTGGCAGGCCGCATTTTGACCGGCTTCCCTTCGATGCGCAGGACCTGGTTGGCGAGATGCTGGTTGCGGCGAAAGGCGCCGACGCGCGATCGGCGGCCAGGATCGCCGCCGGGATCGACGATCTGTTCGCGCCGGGAACCGATGTCAGCCAGCTCGCCTACAAACTGCGCGATGATTACACCAGCCTGATGTGGCTGGGCGGAACCAGAGCGCTGTGGGACCTTGCGGAGCCCGCCAGCGCCGCTCCGCTGTTCTACCGTTATGGCGCGGCGGCGCGCACGCCGCAGACCCGCTCGAAGGGCTTCTTCTGGGCCGGGCTCGCCAGCCAGCAGGCGGGCAACGCCAGCGAGGCGGAGCGATACTGGAATCTCGCCGCGCAATATCCTGACCGCTTTTACGGCATGTTGGCACTGGGAAGGCTGGGGCAGCCCGTGCCGCCGCTTGGCGAGCGGGCGGTGGCCGCAATCGCGCCCGAAATGCGCGCGCGGTTCGACGCCGAGCCGCTGACGCAGGCGGTGCGCGAGGTTGCCAAAGACGCGCCGTGGCGCACCGGAATCCAGTTCTACCGCGCGATTGCTTCGCAGGCGACAACGCCCGAGGAACATATGCTGGTTGCCGATCTTGCTGTGCAGACCGGCAGGCGCGATCTGGCGGTGATCCTGTCGGATTCCGCGCAGGAACACGGCCTCAGCGGATTTACCGCGATCGGCTATCCTACCATGCCGCTGCCCCCCGGAACCGACTGGACCATGGTCCACGCCATAACCCGGCAGGAAAGCCAGTTCGCGCAGAACGCCATCAGCCATGCCGGTGCGCGCGGGTTGATGCAGCTTATGCCCGGCACCGCGGCAGAGCAGGCGGGCAAGCTGGGCATGACCTATCTCAGCGCCGACCTGGTCGACAGCCCCAGCTACAATATCCAGCTGGGCAATGGCTATTTCGCGCGGATGATGGACTATTACGGCGGATCGTATCCGCTCGCCGTCGCCGCCTACAACGCCGGTCCCGGCAATGTGAACAAGTGGCTGCGCGCCAATGGCGATCCGCGCCAGGGCGGCATTGGCTGGATCGAATGGATCGAGCGGATTCCGGTTTACGAAACGAAGAATTACGTCCAGCGCGTGATCGAGAATGCCGCAGTCTATGAACAGCTCTATCCCGCCAATGCCCGTAACGGGCCTGCACGAACCGCTGCATCCTTCCTGCGCTGAGCTTTCCGCGTGAGCCGGCCGGGCGATCCCATTACCGCGCAGGGCATGGCCGCGCTCCAGGCGCGCTATGAGCATCTGCTGGGCAAGGAACGGCCCGAAATCGTCGAGATCGTCAGCTGGGCGGCGGGCAATGGCGATCGCAGCGAGAATGGCGACTATCTCTATGGGCGCAAACGCATGCGCGAGATCGACCGCGAACTGGCGCATCTCGCGCGGCGGATGAAGGTGCTGCGCGTGGTCGATCCGGCCAGCCAGAGCGACCGGAGCCGCGCCTACTTCGGCGCCACGGTCACACTGGCGGACGAGGATGACCGGCAAATGGTGGTCACGCTTGTCGGGGACGATGAGCAGGATGTGGGCGCGGGGCGCATCGGCTGGAGCGCACCGATCGCGCGAGCGCTTCGCGGGGCGACGCTGGGCGATCTACGTCAGGTGCGCCTGCCATCGGGCAGCAAGGAATGGGAAGTAGTGGCGATCCGCTATGAATAGGCTTGCCCTCGTCCTGCTCGCCCTGTTCGCGCTTGCCGCTCCGCTGGCGGCCAAGGACAGCCTGGGCGTGTTCTCGGGCTGGGCGGCGTTTCGCGATCCCGCGCAGCCGCGCTGCTATGCCATCGCCAAGCCCGAGCCTGATCGCAGGCCGCGTGAACTCGCCGCCTATGCAACCGTTGCCAGCTGGCCCACGAAGCAGATCCGCAACCAGCTCCATATCCGCCTCTCGCGCAAACTGGCCAAGGGCGCGTCGATCAGCCTGCGGGTCGGCCAGCGCAGCTTCACTCTTGTCGGCGGCGGAGCCGATGCCTGGGCGAGCGACGCGGCGATGGACGCGGCGATCGTTGCAGCCATGCGCAGCGCGGCGCGCATGAGCGTGCGGGCAAGCGATGCGAACGGCAGGCGCTTTTCCGACAGCTACCTCCTGGCGGGCGCAGCCACCGCAATCGATGCAGCGACGCTCGCTTGCGCGCGAAAGCGGCGCTAGCCAAACGAATGCAGCGCGCTTATATGCGCCGCTCTCATGGCCGATACCGATCTCATGCCGATCCCCGGGCTGGTGGATCCCGTTCCCGTCGCGCGCAGCATCACGCCGCGTGCAGATGGACGTATCGACCTGATCGGCCTGCCCAAGGCTGCAATACGCCAATTGTTCGAAGTGGCAGGGCTTGATGCGAAGCAGGCCCGGCTGCGCGCCAAGCAGGTGTTCCACTGGCTCTACCACCGCGGCGTGACTGAGTTCGAGGCGATGACCGACATCGCCAAGGTCATGCGCCCGTGGCTGAGCGAACGGTTCGTCATCGGGCGGCCCGAGGTGGTCGAGGCGCAGCATTCGGTCGATGGCACGCGCAAGTGGCTGCTGCGTACCGCCGACGGCCACGATTTCGAGATGGTATTCATCCCCGATGCCGATCGCGGCACGCTGTGCGTATCTTCGCAGATCGGCTGCACGCTCAACTGCACCTTCTGCCACACCGGCACGATGAAGCTGGTGCGCAACCTCACCCCCGGCGAAATCGTCGGCCAGGTCATGCTTGCGCGCGATGCGCTGGGCGAATGGCCCAAGGGATCGATGGAGGGGTTGGGCGATGCCGAAGACGCCGATGGTTATGACCGGGGCCACTATACCGCCGATGGCCGCTTGCTGACCAATATCGTGATGATGGGCATGGGCGAGCCGCTCTACAATTTCGATCATGTGCGCGACGCGCTGAAGCTGGTGATGGACGGCGACGGCCTCGCGCTGTCGAGGCGCAGGATCACGCTTTCGACCAGCGGCGTGGTGCCGATGATGGCGCGCGCGGGCGAAGAAATCGGCGTCAACCTGGCGGTTTCGCTCCATGCGGTGACCAAGGAAGTGCGCGACGAGATCGTCCCGATCAACCGCAAATACGGGATCGAGGAACTGCTGTCCGCCTGCGCCGCCTATCCCGGTGCATCGAACGCCCGGCGCATCACCTTCGAATATGTCATGCTCAAGGACAAGAATGACAGTGACGCGGACGCGCGCGAGCTGATCCACCTGATAAAGCAGTACAAATTACCCGCGAAGGTCAATCTGATCCCGTTCAACCCGTGGCCGGGCGCGCCCTACGAATGTTCGGCGCCCGAGCGGGTCCGGCGCTTTTCGGAGATCGTGTTTGAAGCCGGGATCAGTGCACCGGTGCGCACCCCGCGCGGGCGCGATATCGATGCCGCCTGCGGCCAGCTCAGGACCGCTGCCGAAAAGAAGAGCCGGGCGCAGCGGGACAGGGAAGCGGCAGAGGCCCCGGCTGAGTGAGCTGGCAAGTCGAAGCGCTGTTGGCGGGAAGACCGCAGCCCTTTCGCGGCGCGGAATTGAGCGCCTTCGCCAAGGAGCCGCTACCCGGAGCAGTGCACATCGGGCCCGAGGGGCTCGAAGGCGACCATCAGGCCGACCGCAAGCACCACGGCGGGGTGCAGATGGCGGTGCATCTCTACCCGCTCGATCACCATGACTTCTGGCGGAACGAACTTGGCGGGCATGAGCTGCTAGCACTGCCCGGCGCGTTCGGCAGCAATCTGGCGGTGCGCGGGATCGACGAGACTGCGGTGCGGATCGGCGACCGGTTCCGGCTTGGCAGCGCGCTGATCGAGGTGAGCCAGCCGCGCATGCCATGCTGGAAGATCGAGCACCGTTTCGGCCGCAAGGGCATGGTCGCCGCGATCATCAAGAATGCGCGCTGCGGGTGGTATTTCCGCGTGATCGAGCAAGGCGCGGCGCAGGCGGGTGACACGCTCGAACGGGTAGAATGCGATCGCACCGAGTGGACGCTCGCCGAAGTGTTCAGCGAAATCGCCAACCCGGAAGCGGCAACCAGCGCTCAGCGCCTGCTCGCTATGAGCGCGTGCGAATTGCTCGCCCCGCAATGGCGCGAAAAAGCGCGCAAGAAGGCTGAAGCGCTGGTCGGCGCCTGACCGTTCAGCCCAGCGCGGGCAATGCCGCGCCCTGTGCGATCGTGTCGCACCGCCCGCCGATCCACACCCGGCCATCCGCGGCCTGAGTGCAACTGACGCGCCCGTCGGCCCCAACGCATTGGCCCTGTGCAGCGCGGTAGCTCTGGCTTGCGAGGCCGTTAGCGAAGAAATGCACCGCCACCCCGGCATTGAAGCTGCCGGTCACCGGATCCTCGGCAAGCTGGCCGTGCTGGTTGGCGAAGAAAGCGCGAATTTCCCAGTCTGCATTGCCGCCCGCTGCGCACGGCCCGGCAAGACCGATATCGGTCCCTACCGGTGCGCGCGGGACGGGGCTTGCGGCGAGCACATCCTCGGCCGAGCGCAGGCGCAGCAATTGCCAGTTCGGCCCATTGGCGACGTGCACCGCCTCTACCACCGCCGCCGGATCAACGCCCGCAAGGCGGACCGCCTCGGCCCGCTCGGCCTCGCTCAGCGCGCCGCTGCGGGTCAGGGGCGGCGCGGCAAATGCCAGTTCGTCGCCGTCCTGCCGTATCTCGACCAGGCCAACGCCGCACTGCTGCACCACCACGCCCGCGCGCTTGGGAACGCCGCCCGCCGCCAGCCAGGCATGGCAGCTTCCCAGCGTCGGGTGCCCGGCAAAGGGCAGCTCGCCCGCCGGATAGAAGATACGCAGGCTATAATCCGCCGCGGAATCGCTTGGCGGCAGCAGGAAAGTCGTCTCGGAAAAACCCAGCCACTGCGTGAGCCTGAGCATCTGTTCAGCCGTCAAGCTCTCGCCGCCGCGCACCACGCCCAGCGGATTGCCCGAAAACGCAGCGCTCCCGAATACATCAATCAAATCAAGACTTCGCACTGCGTTTCCTCCCTCGGGTACGGATTGGATAGTTCAGATATCGGATTGCTCGACGTCCGGCCAGCGCACTTTCATTCCAGTCACGATAGCTGCCATTGTCCACCGCCTTCATGGAACGGCCCACCGCACATTTGCGCATTAATCGACTTTGTTCATCGCAGGTTGTGGTGTTTTTCAAGAAGATGGTCTTCGACATTTTTAGCAACCCAAAGGAGAAGGCTGCTATGAAGAAACTGGCACTCGCGATATCGGCGGCTGCGGTCGCGATCACGGCAACGCCGGCTGTGGCCGACCCGCCGCCGCATGCCCCCGCCTATGGCAAGCGGGCCAAGGACGCGATCTACGATTCGCGTGGGTATTACATAACCCCGCGCCGGATCACCCGCGATTCATATATCTGGCGCGGCAATGACGGGAGATATTACTGCCGGCGCGACAATGGCACCACCGGCCTCCTGATCGGTGCCGGGGTGGGAGCTCTGGCCGGTCATGAACTCGCCGGGCGCGGCGACAAGACGCTGGGCGCTCTGGTGGGCGCGGCCCTGGGTGGGGCGCTGGGCCGGGCGATCGATCGCGGCGACCTGCAATGCCGTTGATCGGTTGATTCATTTCCACAATGAAGATTCGGGGTCGCAATCGCTTGATTGCGGCCCTTCCTTCATCGCCGCGACTGTGCTCCAAGTGACGCGATGACTCGACCAGCCATGCTTGTGACCGGAGGAGCAGCCCGTATCGGCGGCGCTATCGCGCAGCGTTTCGCCGCTGAAGGATGGCATGTCGTGATCCATTACGGGTTTTCTGGCGAGGATGCCGAGCAGCTTGCCGCCTCGTTGCCCTCGGCCGAAACGGTACAATGCGATCTGGCCGATGGTGACTGCGCCGTGCAGATGATCGAAGAGCTTGCTGCGCGGCTGGGTGACTGGCGTGTGCTGGTGAACAATGCCTCGATATTCCGGCCCGATGATGTCACCGCGCTCGACCCTGCGCTCAATGCCGAGGCGATGCAGGTCAATGCCGCTACACCGGCGCGCATGTCGCAGACGTTCCTTGCCCACGCCAGATCGGATACTGGACGCCGCGTGATCCAGATCACCGACCAGAAGCTTGCCAATCCCAACCCCGATTTCTTCAGCTACACCATGAGCAAGCACGCGCTCGCCGCCACAGTCCCCATGCTCGCCCATTTGCGAAAAGAGGGAGGAGCGGCAGCCTCCGATGACCGCGTCTATGGACTGGCACCGGGCGCGATCCTGCCCAGCCACGACCAGAGCGAGGAAGAGGCCGAGATATCGCACCGGCTCAATCTGCTGAAACGCCGCACCGGCGTGGATGAAATCGCGGATGCCGCGCTGTTCCTGGCACAAGGCTGGCTGGCCAGCGGCGAGACGCTGTTGGTCGACAGCGGACAACATCTGGTGCGACAGCCGCGAGACGTGATCTACCTGGCACGGACCGTAAGCCATTCCTGACAACGTAACCCGACAACACAAGAGGTCGCATGAGCAAGGCATTGATGAACAGGTTTCTGGGCGCGGCGGTCAAGCGCGGTGTACTCGGCGTCACCTTCGCCGACGGCGAAACCGTGCGCTTTGGCGCGCCTGCCCCCGGTTTTCCCGAGGTGGCGCTGCGCTTTGCCGACGCCAGGGTTCCGCGCGACATCGTGTTCGATCCGCGGCTGGGGGCGGCGGAATGCTTCATGGATGGCCGCCTGCTGTTCGAGCAGGGCGAGATCATGGACCTGGCCGATCTGCTGCGCGCCAATGCCCCGTGGGACAAGGGCGGCGAATTCGGCAAACCGGGCTTTTTCAAGGAACTGAAGAACACGCTCGCCTTCACCGCCGAACAGGTCAACAACCGCATCGGGTCACGCCGCAACGTCGCGCATCACTATGACATCGGCAACGATCTCTACAAGCTGATGCTCGACGGCGAACACATGCAGTATTCCTGCGCCTATTGGCCGCGCGAGGGCATGACGCTGGGCGAGGCGCAGGAGGCCAAGCTGGCGCATATCGCGGCAAAGCTGGCGCTGGCCCCGGGCCAGCGTGTGCTCGATATCGGCTGCGGCTGGGGCGGGATGGCGATCTATCTGGCGCGTCATTTCGATGTCCGGGTGCATGGCATTACCCTGTCGCAGGAACAGCTTGCGCTGGCGGCCGAGCGGGCCGCGCAGGCCGGCGTGGCCGACCGGGTGAGTTTCGAGCTGGTTGACTACCGCGACCTGGCGCAACGGGGCGAGCGGTTCGAGCGGATCGTATCGGTCGGCATGTTCGAACATGTCGGGCGCCCGCAGTTCGAAACGTTCTTCCGCGCCTGCGCCAACCTGCTCGCCGATGACGGGGTCATGCTGCTCCACACCATCGGGCGGATGGGCACGCCGGGCACCACCGATGCCTTCACCCGCAAGTACATCTTCCCCGGCGGTTATATTCCCGCGCTGTCCGAAACGCTGGCAGCGAGCGAGAAATACCGCCTGATCGCTGCCGACGTCGAGACATTGCGGCTGCATTACGCACTGACGCTGCGCGAGTGGTATCGCCGCTGCATGGAACACCGCGCGGCGATCACCGCGCTATATGACGAGCGGTTCTTCCGCATGTGGACCTTCTACCTCGCGGGCGCGACCGCGGCGTTCGAACATGGCGGCATGTGCAATTACCAGATCCAGTTCACGCGGCAGAGGCGCGCGCTGCCGATTACGCGCGGCTACATGGCCGAGGCCGAGGCGAAGCTGTTAGCCTAGGGTCAGCCAAGCAATCCCGCTGTCAAAGCCCCGCCTATCGCCAGCATCAGCGCCGCGACGCCATAGCGGATGGCGCCGATCGTGATCTTTTCCAGATGCCGCGTCGCCACATAGGCGCCCGCGAAGGCGGCGAATGTCCCGACAAGCACCAGCACGCCTTCTCTGCCAGCGGGGTCCAGCCCGGCTGCGGTGAACGAGGCGGCATAAGTCGAGAGCCGCGACAGATCGACGAAAATTGCGATCATGGTGCCGGTGGCGATGAACCGTTCGGCGGAAAGCCCAGACCGAAGCAGGAATATCGATCTGAACGCACCCTGCTGCCCGGTCAGGCCGCCGAAAAATCCGGTTATCAGCCCTCCAACCGGCATCAGCCGAGGCGGCGCTTTCAGTTCCTGAAACCAGCGCTGGAGTTCGAGCGCGGCGAACAGGATCATCAGCAGGCCGATTGTCAGGCCGGCCCCAGTCGGGCCGAAGCTCCGGCCGAAACCGGTCCACACGAACAGACGCGGCGTGTCCCCCAATACCGCGAGCAGCCAGGCGCCCGCGATTGCAGCCGGAATGGCCGGCAGCCCGAACCTGAGCACCGTGGGCCAATCGGCACGGCTCCACAGCAGCGTACCCTTGAAGACATTGTTGAGCAGGTGGACGACGCCGGTCGCCGCGACCGCCACCGGAACGGGGAAGAACAGCGCGAAGATCGGTAGCAGGATCGTGCCCAGCCCGAAGCCTGAATAGAGCGTCAGCGCGGATGCTAAAGCCGCCACGACGGCGATCAGGGCTATGTCCATGCAGCGGCATATGGCCGGTCTGCACTATTGCCGCAACCCGGCACACAGCACAGCAAACCGCGGTTGCGATCTACTTCGCCGCTTCGCCAATCCCGTTACCCGGCAATCCATCCCCGCCATAGCGCGGCGCGGCCTCAACCAGTGGCACTTCGTCGATTTCGCGCTTGCCTATCTCGATGCCTTTGTCCGCCAACCGCTTACCCGATGAAAGCACGTTGCGTTCAAAACTGCCGACGAACTTGTTGTAATTGTTGACCGCTGTTTCGAGCCCGCCGCCCACGCGCTTCAAGTGGTCAGCCGCGACCGCGAGCCGTTCGTAAAGTTCGGCGCCCATGCGGCCAATCTCCAACGCCTCGCGCGCCAGTTGGTCCTGCTTCCACACCATGGCGACCGTGCGGGCAATGGCAACCAGATTGGTAGGAGTCGCCAGCAACACACGCTTTTCAAAGGCAAAATCCCACAACTCGGGATCGTGTTCGAGCGCGGCGGCGACGAAATGCTCGCCCGGCACGAACATCACGACATAATCGGGCGCGTCTGCAAACTGGCTCTGGTAAGACTTGGCTCCCAAGGTCTGGACATGACCGCGCATCGAACGGACATGATCGGCCAGCGCAGCAGCGCGCACCGCATCGTCGCTCGCCTCGAATGCCGCCTGATAGGCGTTGAGCGAGACCTTGGCATCGATCACCAGCACCTTGCCGCCCGGAATCCGCACGATCGCATCGGGGCGCATACGACCTTCCGCGGTTTCCATCGATTGTTCGAGATGGAAATCGGTATGTTCGCTAAGCCCGCACTGTTCGAGCACGTTCTGCAGCGCCCGTTCACCCCAGCGCCCGCGCGCCTTGGGGGCATTGGTGAGCGAATTGCCCAGCCGCTGCGCCTCGCGCCGGACCTGCTCCTGACCTTCGCGCATCGACTGGATGAGGCCGGTCAGCTGGCCGAACGCATCGACCCGTTGCTTTTCCAGCGTTTCGACCTGCTCCTCGTATTTCTTCAGCTTTTCGCCAACGGGCGATAGCAGCGCCTTGATCTTCTGCTCGCCCGCTTCTTCGGACTGCTTGAAGCGTTCCTCGGCGCGCTTGAGGAATTCATCCTGGCTGCGCGAAAGCACCTCGCCGCCGACCGCCTTGAACTGCGCGAGCATTTCCTCGCGCGCTTCGCGCATCTGCGCCATCTGCCGGTCAAAATTGGCGGCATTGGCCTTGAGCGTCGCCAGCTCGATTTGCGCCTCGCCCAGTTCGGCGATGGCTTGCTTGAACTCGCCCTCGCGCTCGTCAAATCGCGCTTTCAGGTCGGCCGCCGGGCGCGAACCGAAAAACCAGCCAGCCCCCGCCCCAAGGGCAAGGCCAAGGCCAAGGATAAGCGTGATTATTGCAAGTAGAGTCGGGTCCATCGCCTCTGTCTAGGCGGAACGGAGAGGGAACGGAAGTGACTTGCTTGAGTCAGTCCACATTTGTCACCCTGAACTTGTTTCAGGGTCCATTTCTGTACTCGCGCCGTCCTGGCTGTGGGGCAGGATGGATGCTGAAACGAGTTCAGCATGACGGTGCAAATAGTGTAGCGCTACGCTGCCCGCAGTTTTTGCAGCTTCTTCAGCGCCATCTGCCGCTTTAACCGGCTGAGGTGGTCGATGAACAGGATCCCTTCGAGGTGGTCCATCTCGTGCTGGATGCAGGTGGCCATCAGCCCCTCCATCGCCTCTTCGTGATGGTTGCCGTCGAGGTCCTGCCAGCGCACGGTGCAGGTCGCGGGCCGATCAACATCGGCATAGATCTCGGGCACCGAGAGGCAGCCTTCCTGATAGGTCGCGATTTCTTCTGCGGGGTCGTGAATCACCGGATTGATGAACACCCGCGGTTCCTTCTTCGTCGGCTGGTGCGTGTGCTCATGCCCGCCATGGTTGCAAACCTCAGGCTCTGCATCGGGATCGTCGGGCTGGAGATCGATCACCAGAACGCGCAGCGGAACGCCAACCTGGATCGCGGCGAGGCCTATGCCCGGCGCATGATACATCGTCTCGAACATGTCGGCGACAAGCGTGCTCAACTCCTCATCGAAGCAGTCAACGCGTTCAGACACGGTCTTGAGCCGGGGGTCCGGCACTTCCAGGATTTCACGAATAGCCATGAGGGTGCAAATAATAGCGATGCGAACAAATCTCAACCCACCGGCCGCCGCGCCCGGAGCGCCTGCGCCAACGTGCCTTCATCGAGATAATCGAGCTCGCCGCCCACCGGCAGGCCGTGCGCAAGCTGCGTGATGCGCAGCGGGAACCCTTCCAGCCGCTCGGCGAGGTAGTGCGCGGTCGTCTGCCCCTCCAGCGTGGCATTCATAGCGAGGACCACCTCGTCGATCCCGCCCTGCTCGACCCGCATCAGCAGGCTGGCGATGTTGAGGTCTTCGGGCCGCACCCCGTCAAGCGCCGAAAGCCTGCCGCCCAGCACATGATAGCGCCCGGCGAACAGCCGCGAGCGGTCAAGCGCCCAAAGGTCCGCGACATCCTCCACCACGCACAGCGCCTTGGCGTCACGCCGATGATCGGCGCAGATCGCGCAAGGGTTCCTGGTATCGACATTGCCGCAAGTATCGCATTCGATCAGCGTATCGCGCACCGCGCCCAGCGCAGCGAGCAGCGCGGGCAGTGCCGCCTCGCGGTTCTTGACCAGCCACAGCACCGCGCGCCGCGCGCTGCGCGGGCCCAGCCCGGGGAGCCGCGCGAGAGCGCCGGCCAAAGCTTCGATCTCTTGCGATGCCATGGCGCGAGAGATAGGGGCATCGTTCGAGATTTTGAAACGAAAACTCCTCCCCCTTTGAAGGGGGAGGTCGGGAGGGGGTGTTCGATCATGGCTGACGGGCGTACCCCCTACCCCCATCCGCTCCCCCAAGGGAGGGGGAAGCAGGTGACATGCGCATAATTTTCATGGGAACGCCGGAATTTGCCGTCCCGGCGCTGGATGCGCTGGTCGCATCGGGGCATGAGCTGGCCTGCGTCTATACCCAGCCGCCGCGCCCTGCCGGAAGGGGCAAGCGACTGCAACCTTCGCCGGTGCAGCGCCGCGCGGAGGAACTGGGCATTCCGGTCAGGCATCCCGCGTCGCTGAGGGGCGCGGAGGAGCAGGCCGCATTCGCCGCGCTTGGCGCTGACGTGGCGGTGGTCGCGGCCTATGGCCTGATCCTGCCGCAGGCGGTGCTCGATGCGCCAATCCACGGCTGCCTCAACATTCATGCCAGCCTGCTGCCGCGCTGGCGCGGAGCGGCCCCCATCCAGCGCGCGATACTGGCGGGCGACGAGCAGACGGGCGTCACCATAATGCGGATGGAAGCGGGGCTCGACACCGGGCCGATGCTGGCCAAGGTGACCACGCCCACTGGCGACAAGACGACGGGTGAGCTGACCGCCGAATTGGCCGAGCTGGGCGCGGGATTGATGGCCGAAGTGCTGCACGATCTTCCGGGCTATGCGGCGCAGGTCCAGCCTGAGGTGGGCGTCACCTATGCCGCCAAGATCGACAAGGCCGAAGCACGAATCGATTGGTCGCTCGACGCGCCGCAGATCGAGCGGCTCGCCCGCGCGTTGGCCCCCTTCCCCGGCGCCTGGTTCGAACTCGACGGCGAGCGGATCAAGCTGCTGCGCGCCGAAGCGGTCACGGGGCAAGGCGCGCCGGGCACGGTGCTCGATGCGGAATTCACCATCGCGTGCGGTGCCAATGGCTTTGGGGGCGCGGTGCGCCCGCTGCGGCTCCAGCGCGCGGGAAAACCGGCGATGGACCGGGCGGATTTCCTGCGCGGGCGGCCGGTTGCGGCAGGAACAAGGCTGGGCTGATGGCGGTCCTTGGCCTTCGGCAAGCTCAGGCTGAGCGGATTTTGCTCAAACTTCCGTTCGTGCTGAGCCTGTCGAAGCACACGCGCAAGGGTCGCCTCCAATGACCCGCTTCGCGCTCACGCTCGAATTCGACGGTACGCCCTTTGTCGGGCTGCAAAGGCAAGCGAGCGCCCCCAGCGTGCAGCAGGCGGTGGAAGAAGCCGCAGAGCGCGTCACCGGCGAAAAGGTGATGATGCACAGCGCTGGCCGCACCGACGCCGGGGTGCACGCGCTCGCCATGCGCAGCCATCTCGATATCGCCAAGCAGATCGAGCCTTTCCGCCTGATGGAGGCGCTCAACGCGCATCTGCGCCCCGATCCGATCGCGGTCATCGCTTGCGAAGTGGTGCCCGACGATTGGCACGCGCGCTTTTCCTGCGTGGGCAGGCGTTACCTCTATCGCATCGTCAACCGCCGCGCACCGCTCACGCTCGATGCGGGCCGCGCCTGGCAGGTGCCGCAGGAACTCGATGCCGAGGCGATGCACCGCGCGGCGCAGTCGCTGGTCGGGCGGCACGATTTCACCACCTTCCGTTCGGCGCACTGCCAGGCCGAGAGCCCTGTCAAGACGCTCGACCGGCTCGATGTCGAGCGGGTCAAAACACCATGGGGCGAGCCATGGGGCGATGAAGTGCGCATCCATGCCGCAGCGCGCAGCTTCCTGCACCATCAGGTCCGTAGCATGGTGGGCTGCCTGGCGCTGGTGGGCATGGGCCGCTGGCGCGAGGAGCAGGTGGCAGAGGCCTTGGCCGCGCGCGACCGGCAGGAACTGGGCCTCAACGCCCCGCCCCACGGCCTCTATTTTGTCGAGGCGGTTTACGTCACGTCACCCTAGCCAACCCGTCAATGCGAGCGTAGCGTTGCGAACTGAAACTGAGATTGGGAGACTTCGAAATGAGCACCACCGGCAACCAGCTTTTCACCACGCTCACCAGCGACGGCACGCTTACAGTCGAAATCGCCGAGACGGTTTTTCCCGATCCCACCGGCAATCAGGTGTTAGTGCGGATGGAGGCGGCGCCGATCAACCCGTCCGATCTGGCGATCCTCACCAGTGCCGCCGATCTTGAGAACGCCGAATATTCGCACGGAAAGTTCGTCGCGAAGATGCCCGAGCCGTTCCTCAGCGGGCAGAAGGGCCGCCACGGCCAGCGCCTGCCGGCTGGCAACGAGGGCGCGGGCACCGTTGTCGCCGTGGGCGATAGCGATATGGCCAAGGCGCTGATGGGGCAGCGCGTAGCCTGCGTACCGGGTAATGCCTTCAGCCAGTATGCGCTGGTCGATGCCGCGATGTGCCTGCCGCTGGGCGACCATAGCGCCGAAGCCGGGGCGAGCGCCTTCGTCAATCCGATGACCGCGCTGGGCTTTGTCGAAACGGCGCGGATGGAAGGGCACAGCGCGATCGTCCACCTCGCAGCGGCCTCCAACTTGGGCCAGATGCTCAATCGCATCTGCCTCGAAGACGGCGTCGGGCTGGTCAATATCGTGCGCAAGCAGGATCAGATCGATCTGCTCAAGGGCCAGGGCGCGCAATATGTCGTCAATTCCTCCGATGAGGATTTCATGGCGCAGTTGCGCAGCGCGATCGACGCCGCCGGCGCCTATCTCGGTTTCGATCCGATCGGGGGCGGCCAGATGACTGATAATGTGTTCAAGGCGATGGAACAGGTCGCGCAGTCGAAGATGACCGAATACAGCCGTTATGGCTCGAACCAGGCGAAGCGGATGTTCATCTATGGGCGGCTCGATTTCGGCCCGACCATCCTCACGCCTGCCTATGGCTTCAACTGGACGCTGTCAGGCTGGCTGCTGTTCCCCTTCCTGCAAAAGGCGGGGATGGAAACCATGCTGCGGATGCGCAAGCGCGTGCTCGATAATCTCACCACCACCTTCGCCAGCCATTACAAGCGCAAGGTCGATCTGTTCGAAATGCTCGAGAAAGATGCGGTGCTCGATTACCGCATGATGAAGACCGGCGAGAAGTATCTGGTCACACCGTAAAACTGCGCGTCATGCCCGGTCGAATGCTGCCTGAACCTGCGAAGGATCGCTGATCCCGCTGGCGATCAGCACTTGCAGCAGGATCCGCGCCTTGGCCGGGCCGAGCGCGCGGGCGGCGACCAAACCGCGTGCATCGTCATCGACCTCAAGATTGCGCTCGACGATACCCTCGTCAACGCGGCTCGACCGCACAATCACCACGCCTGCCTGCCGTGCCGCTTCCAATGCATCAAGCACATCGGCGGGCGCATTGCCCTGCCCCATCCCGGCAAGGACAATGCCCCGGCACCCGATTGCGGCAAGTGCCTGCACGGATTTTTCGTCCATACCGGCACCGGCATGGAGAATGGCGACACGCGGAAGCGCACCAGGCCAGGCGAACCGCGCCGTGGAACCGGTACGGTCCGGAGGGCCGAACCAATCGAGCGAGGCCGGGGTCACCCGCGCCAGGGGACCGCGCGGGAATCCCTTGAAGGCATCGATGCTGCTGGTAGCAGCCTTGCGCACATCGCGTGCGGCAAACACCGCATCGCCCATCACCACCATCACGCCGCGTTCACGCGCCTGGGGATCGCTCGCTACACGCACCGCATTGGCGAAGTTGCGCATGCCGTCGCTGCCCACTGCATCGGCAGGGCGCATCGCACCTACCAGCACCACCGGCTTGCCCGCAGCGAGCGTCAGGTCGAGCAGCCAGGCGGTTTCCTCCGCCGTGTCGGTTCCGTGGGTGATGATGATTCCGTCGATCGCTGCGTCGGCCTGCGCGCGCGCGACTTCGGCGTGGAGCCGATTCCATTCGTTCCAGCCGATATCCTGCGATCCGATTCCCGCAATCTCGACCGATATGAGTTCGGCGTCGAGACCGAGCGCGCGCACTTCGGCCACCATCTCGGCAATGCCGATCTGTCCCGGTTCATATGCACGGGCAATCGCTGAACCCGCACTGCCGGCGATAGTGCCGCCGGTTGCCAGAACCATGATACGCTTGGATTTCATGCTGCCGCGATAACGCCGCGCGCAACTTCTGGCCACATGGCAATTGATTTTGCCCCAACAGGCGCTAGATAGCGCGACTTCCGCTGAACGGAGCGGGCGATTAGCTCAGTTGGTAGAGCATCTCGTTTACACCGAGAGGGTCGGCAGTTCGAGCCTGTCATCGCCCACCACGGCCGCAGGCCCCATCCCGCGCCAAAGATACGAACGGTTGCGCGCGAATCACGGGCCGCACAGGCACACAGGCGCGCACGAAGTCGTGCCAGGCGTTAACGGCATCGGGGAATATCCGGCGCGCCAAACCCCAAAATTTCGCGGCCCCTATCAACAAAAAACTGAAAACGCTCTGGAATCCCAGGGCGTTAAACCCAGCAATGCTGCAAAGGCCTTGGGAAACGGCAAATTTACCTTAGTTGGCTAGTAGAGACCCAGCTGAGGAGCAAATTTTGCTGGACCTGATCCAACGATATTTCGCGGATGTGAGGCTCCGCCATGCGGCCACAGCCATCCTTGTGGCGACGCTGCTGGCCGCCGTCACGATCCTGCGCCCGCTCGATGTCGCGATCTGGTCGCTACAGTCGAAGCTGTTCAGCCACGCGCCGAGCGGCGAGATCGTATTGGTGACCGACCGGTCCCAGCGGTTCGAAGATTCCCGCGCCAACATAAATCGCAGGCTCCTGAACGCGATCGAGCGGCTTGACGAACAGAACGCGAAGCAGATCGTCATCCATTCGCCCTTGCAACGAAGCCGCTCACTGCAAATCGACCAGGCGCTGCGAGCTGTCCTGGAACGCGATCGTGACCGGATCATCCTCACCCGGCCGATCCGCGAGGACATCGATGAAAACGGACTGGTCGAGGCCGGCAGCCCGTTTTTCGAACGCGGCATGCCGATCGCAAGCAGCGATCTCCAGGCCGACTTTCTCGGACTGGTCTGGGGGATCGAGGCGGCATATTCGGACGGAAAGACCGAATACCCTTCGGTATGGAATGCCATCGCGCATGACGGGCGCGCAAGCGCCGCGATCTTTCCCGATTATTCGATCGATACCTCGCAATTGCCGCAAGTGGACCTGGCCGCGCTCAGCCGCGGCGAGCCCGCCGCGCTCGAAGCCGTTCGCGTCAAGACCGTCGTCCTCGAGGGGTTCGGCCGCGACCGGCGTTCGCTCAAGGCGCCCGATGCAGGGCATGGAGACGTTTCCCCCGGCCTGGTCCAGATCGTTGCCGCAGAGACCTCGCTGCGCGGCGCAGGCCAGTTCCTGGGATCGTGGCTGATGATCCCGGCTTTCGGCTTCGCGCTAGTATTCGGCCTGTGCCTGTATCGCAGCGATCACGCACGCCGCCGGTTCTACGCGATCTGGCTTTCCGCATTTGCAGTCGCTTTTGTCCTCAGCGCCGCCGCCGGAATGCGAGTGATGCTGGCCGAGCCGCTTTTCCTGGCCCTCGCTTACGCGATCATCCGCGCGACATTCAATTACCGCCGCCGGCACCTGTACCGCGATCCGCGCAGCCGGCTGCCCAATTTCGCCGCGCTTCGCCGCGACCTGGAATCCGTGGCCGATATCGATAGCACCGCGATCGTCGTGGCGAAGATCGCCCGGCTCGATGCCATTTTGGCGACCCTCAACCAGCACGAACAGGGGCAATACCTTCGCCAGATCGCAGCGCGTCTGACGCTCGGCGCTGCGCAGATGACGGTGTATCATGACGGCGGAAAGTACTTTTCGTTCCTGCTTGCCAAGGGGACCTACCCCGATCTGCAGGCGCACCTCGAAGGACTTCGCGCTGTCGCATCGCAGGCAGTTACCATTGCGCAGCGGGCAATCGACGTATCGATGACGATCGGGGTCGACCAGTCGGATAACAAGGCGCCGTCGAGCCGCATCAGCTCAGCGATCGCGGCGGCCGACCAGGCCCGCGAAACCTATCGTCCCGTCTTCATCATTTCCGACTTCGAGGCGGACAGCGAAGCCTGGGATTATTCCTTGCAAGCGCGACTTGAAGACGCGCTGTCGGAAAACCGCATCTGGATAAAGCTTCAGCCCCAGATCGATCTGCAATCGGGCCTGATTGTCGGCGCAGAGGCACTGGCGCGGTGGGTCGACGAACAGCGCGGCGAGATTTCGCCTGCGCGCTTCATTCCCCAGTGCGAACGGGTTGGCAGGCTGGATGAACTGACCAGGCGCATCCTGCGGCTGAGCCTTGAGGCATCGTGCTCGATGCGGCAGGAAGGTTTGCCGGCGCGCGTCTCTTTCAACGTGTCGGCAATCCAGTTCGTCGATCACCGGATTGCCGATCTTATAGAAAAGACACTGGCGGAGACCGGTGCCGATCCAGCCAACATTATCGTCGAGATCACCGAAAGTGCGCGGATCGAGGACTTCGCCGTCGCCCGCGAAATAATGGAGCGGATCGCCGGATCTGGCGTCCGGTTCTCGATCGACGATTTCGGCGTTTCCAGCGCCAATTTCGATGCGCTCTACTGCTTGCCGTTTTCCGAGCTGAAAGTTGACCGGATGTTCGCCAACTCCGTCGCAAGCGATCCGGCTGCGCGGGCAATCACGGCGAATATGTTCAATCTTTCGAGGGACCTGGGGCTGACTTCGGTAGCCGAGGGAATCGACAGCCTCGCCACGCTCGAAATCTTAAGGGATATGGGGGGTGACCTGGGCCAGGGCTTCTACATTGCCACGCCGCAGGCCCTCTCGCTCGTGAAGGAAACCATGCGTTTACAAAGAGATAATTCTATACAACGAAACTGTTAAGATTAATTCTTTACAAAGATTAATGGTTAACGTAATTCTGCGTCTCCAATTGCAACTGGAGACGGGTTATGCTTCGATCGATCTGGGACTGGATCTTCGCCTGAGACGCGATCCATATTAACCAATCAAAGGCCTCCCCCGCGGGGCCTTTTTTTGTGCTCTGTTGACTGAAAGGCATCGCGACGGAGGCGGTCCGTCGTATCGGGTCCAAGTAACGTCGTCAGGCTCTATTGCGCCAGCGCTTCCTCGATCGCCGCGCGCGCCTCTTCGCTCCCCCAGTCATAACCCCCGGCGACGCGAAACAGCTCCTGCCCTTGCGCATCGAACAGCACGGTCAGTGGCAGGTTGCCATCGCCATAGCCCATGCCCAGTTCGTTTTCAGGATCGAGCCAGGGCTCGAGGTTGTGGAACCCCCGTTCGGCGAAGAAGGGCTCGACCGTCGCTGCACCGCGCAGGTCCTGGCTGACGGTGACGACCCGCACCCTGCCCCTCATCTCATCGGCCAGATCGTCGAGCATCGGCATTTCGACCACGCAGGGCGCGCACCATGTCGCCCACAGGTTGAGCAGCACCGGTTGGCCCTGCAGCGCGCCCAGATTGAGCGTCTCGCCCTGCGGATCGGTAAGGTTGACCGCGGGCATCAACGTTCCGGCATGGCTGTGGTCGATCTCGCCTGTCAATTCCAGCTTGTCTGCCGAAAACCCGGCCTGCGGTTGCGCTGGCGCATCCGCGCCACTATCGCAGGCGGCAAGAAGCAGCGTCGAGACGAGGACAGTGAGCGATAAGCGCAAGGACACGGGTGGCTCCAATGCCCAGCCGGGCAATTCGATGTGGGGCGGCAGGTTCTCTGAAGGGCCTAGCGCGATCATGCGCGAAATCAATGCCTCGATTCCGTTCGACAAGGCGCTGTGGCGCCAGGACATAACCGCTTCGAAGGCGCATGTCGCCATGCTGGCGGCACAGGGCATTGTCACCGTTGCAGATGCCGCCGCGATTACTGGCGGGCTCGAGGCGATCGCGGAGGAATTCGCGCGCGACGGCGTCCCTGAGGACTGGGACCTCGAAGACATCCACATGACGGTCGAAAGCCGCCTGGCGGAACTGATCGGGCCGGTCGCCGGGCGGCTTCACACGGCGCGCAGCCGGAACGATCAGGTGGCGACCGATTTCCGCCTGTGGGTGCGCGATTCCATCGATCACCTCGACGTCGGGCTGGAGGCACTGCAACTGGCACTGCTGGCCCGCGCTGAAGAGCACGCCGCCTCGATCATGCCTGGCTTTACGCACATGCAGACCGCGCAGCCGGTGACGCTGGGCCACCACCTTATGGCCTATTACGAAATGGTCGCACGCGACCGTTCGCGTTTCGGCGATGCGCGAAGGCGCCTGAACGAGAGCCCGCTCGGCTCGGCGGCACTTGCCGGAACCGGCTTTCCCATCGACCGCGAGATGACCGCCGCCGCGCTCGGTTTCGACCGGCCGACCGCCAACAGCCTCGATGCCGTGTCCGACCGCGATTTCGCGCTCGACTATCTCATGGCGGCGAGCAGCTGCGCGCTCCACCTTTCCCGCCTAGCCGAAGAATTCATCATCTGGGCCAGCCAGCCATTCGGCTTTCTCCGCTTGCCTGACAGCCTTTCGACCGGCAGCTCGATCATGCCGCAGAAAAAGAACCCCGACGCCGCCGAACTTGTGCGCGGCCATGCCGGGCGCGTGATCGGCTGCACCACGGCGCTGATGGTGACGATGAAGGGCCTGCCACTGGCTTATTCGAAGGACATGCAGGACGACAAGCCGCCCGTGATAGAAGCGGCGAGCCTGCTGGCGCTGTCCATCGCCGCGATGACCGGCATGGTGGCGGACAGCAGCTTCGACACTGCGCGGATGCGCCAGGCGGCCGAGATGGGCTATGCCACCGCGACCGAGCTCGCCGACTGGCTGGTGCGCGAGGCTGGCGTGCCCTTCCGCGAGGCGCATCACATCACCGGCGCGGCGGTGAAGCGCGCCGAGGCCGATGGCATAGCGCTCGATCGGCTTCCGCTCGAGGTCTTGCAGGCAATCGACGCGCGAATCGACGAACGGGTCTATGGCTCGCTGTCGGTCGATGCGGCGGTGTCCTCGCGCGTCTCCTATGGCGGAACCGCGCCTGAACAGGTATTGTCACAGATCGCCCGCGCCAAGGCGCGCCTGGCAAGGGAAGCATGATGCATCGCAGGTCAGTCCTTGCTGTGACGTTTGCAGCACTCCTTCTCGCAGCCTGCGGGCAGCGAGCCGATCTTGAGCCGCCTGCCAAGGCCAGTCTCGCCCCCGCGCCGTATGGCGCACAGTCGCCGCCGACTGCCGAGGAACTGCTCAAGCCCGGCACGCTGGCCGTGCCCGAACGTAGCGTGGAACTGCGTAAGCGTTCCGAAGAACGCGAAGACGATCCTTTCGATCTTCCACCCGAATAGCGAATAGAAGGACGCTATTGCACAATGGATCATTTCGCGCTCCGCGACGGTGTGCTTCACGCCGAGGACGTACCGCTCTGGCGCATAGCCGAGGAGGTCGGCACGCCGGTCTATGTCTATTCGCGCGCCACGCTGGAGCGCCACGCGAGGGTGTTTCGCGAGGCGCTGGAGCCGGTCGGGAGTAAATTGATCGCCTTTGCGGTCAAATCCAACCCCAACCTGGCGGTGCTCAAGGTCCTGCAGCGCGAGGGTTTTGGCGCCGACGTCGTTTCAGGGGGCGAACTGGTGCGAGCGCTGGCAGCGGGCATGGCACCTGAAATGATCGTGTTCTCGGGCGTGGGCAAGACTCGCGCCGAGCTCGAGCTTGGCCTCGACAAGCACATCGGCCAGTTCAACATAGAATCGCGCGAGGAAGGCCGCGAGCTGGCTGATCTGGCGGCGGGGCGCGGTATGCTGGCTCCGGCTTGCCTGCGGATCAATCCCGATGTCGATGCCGGGACGCACGAGAAAATTTCGACCGGCAAGGCCGAAAACAAGTTCGGTATCCCGCTAATCCGCGCACGCGAGGTCTATGCCGAACTGGCGCAGCTTGGCGGCCTCGATCTGCGCGGTGTGGCAGTGCATATCGGCAGCCAGTTGGGCGATCTCGAGCCGCTCGAGGCCGCCTTTGCCAAACTGGGCAGTCTGATCGCCGATCTGCGCGCGGCGGGCCATACCATTACCCATGTCGATCTGGGCGGCGGCCTGGGCGTTCCCTACAAGGCGGGCGAAGTGTTCCCCTCGCCAGCGGAATACGGGGCAATGGTTGCGCGCGCCACAAAGGACTGGGACGTTCATCTGACCTTCGAGCCGGGCCGCGTGATCGCGGGCAATGCCGGGGTGTTGCTGACGCGCGTGGTGCGGGTCAAGCGCGGGGGCAACGGCCCACCGTTCGTGATCGTCGATGCGGCGATGAACGATCTGGCACGCCCGGCGCTTTACGGCGCGTGGCACGATTTCGTGGCGGTCAAGCCCACAGGCGAGCAGATGACCGCCAATATCGTCGGCCCGATCTGCGAAACGGGCGACACCTTCGCCCGCGACCGGCACTGCGATGCGATGCAATCGGGCGACCTGGCAGTGTTCCGCACCGCAGGCGCCTATGGCGCGACGATGGCTTCGAGCTACAATTCGCGCGGCTTCGTGGCCGAGGTGCTGGTCGATGGCGACCGGTTCGCCGTGGTGGCGGACCGCATAGCCGCGCAGGCCATCATGGATGCCGAGCGGGTGCCGGAATGGCTGGAATAGCCAGGCTGCCGCTGTTCCACAGGCTACGCGGCAGCCGCGTGGTGGTGATCGGCGGAAACGAAGCTGCCGAGGCCAAGCGCCGTCTTGTCGAGCGAGCGGGCGGTGTGCCGTGCAGCGAGGCCGAGGCGCATCATGCCGCGCTCGCCTTCGTCGCGCTGGAGGACGCGCGCGCGGCCGAAGCGGCGATGCTCAGGCTCAAACGGCGCGGAATCCTGGTAAACGTCGTTGACCGGCCGGAACTGTGCGATTTCACCACGCCCAGCATTCTTGATCGCGATCCCTTGTTGATCGCAATCGGCACTGGCGGCGCTTCAGCGGGGCTGGCCAAGCATTTGCGCCTTCGCCTGGAGCAGATTATTCCGCAATCGCTGGGCGCGCTGGCGCAGGCGCTGTTTTCAGCGCGCGAGGCATTGCGCGCGCGCTTCCCCGATGCGGCCGAACGGCGCCGGGTTATCGACGCGGCACTGCAAGCGGGCGGCCCGCTTGACCCCTTGCAGGAGGATTCGGCGGAACGGGTGCAGGAATGGCTCGATGGCGCCGATGCGGCCTGCACGCCTGACCGCCATTCCTTTACCCTCGTCAGCGACGATCCCGATGATCTGACGCTGCGGCAGGCGCGCCTGCTGGGAAAGGCGGATGTGATCCTGCACGATCGGAAGGTCGCGCAGGCGATCCTGGCGCGGGTCCGTGCCGACGCTGTGCGCCACGTCCTGCCCTATGATGGACCAAGCGAAGGCCTGGTGGTGGAACTGCGGCGCGGTTGACGCGCTGCCGTCCGCCGGCAACCAACATCCGCTTGTTCAAACCACCTTTGACGCCGTCTTGCGCAATTCGGCGAAAAAACGCGCCATCGCCTCTGCCGCCTGGTCCGACAGGGCGATGAATGCACGGCGCTTGTCCACCCCGTCCTCGGTACGCACGAACAATCCGGTCTCAACCATCTGGCCGATCCAGCGCAGCGCAGTTGTGGGTGGGACGCCGCTAGCGATGCACAAGGAGCTTACGGAAACGCGCGTATGCTCGGCCCGGGCAGCGGTGAGATCGAGCAGCATGTCCCACGCCGGATCAGCGAACAGCGCCGGGTCGAAAAAACGCGCGCGCAATTGGCGCTGTTGAATGATCTGACGTACCAGGCGCGGGTCCGGCAACGATGGCCGGGCGCCCCGCACCAAACCAGAGGTTCCATTACCGGATTCCCCACGAAAATCGCGGGCCGGCGATTCAAAGCGGAATGCTCCCCCATCGGCGCCAAGTCCGGGCTTACCCATCCGGTCCAGACGCTCTGCAATCTTCGCCACCTGCTCGGTCAGTCGGAGCAGCGCGAGCCGCTCATCCTCTGCCAGTTCGCCGACACGCGCTAACGATTTACGGCTTCTTACCCGACCGAGCGCGATCAGACGTTCGGCCCTGCTGGCAGCGACCAAAATTTGTGGATTCGATTCGCTGAAGCATGCGAACAGCCATTCAAACAGATCGAGGCATGTCGAAATAATCAGGTGTTGACCATCTTTCGCCGAGCGGCGGTCGAACTCGCAAAGTGCAATGCAACGCTCGGCATCCATCCGCTGAATATCGCAAATGATAATGTCGGCGGCTAATGGACGGAAGGCGACCGCTTCGTCGATCGTGCCTTTCGCTAGCATCAAAAGGCCAGCATCGTCCACGTCCCGCACCAATTCAGCCAAGACTGTGGGACAGTCCGAATAGACTGACACGCTATTCCCGTATGATCCTCCCCCGCTTTCCGGATAAGGCGCATCACCCCCCGTTGTGCCGATGAATGGTTCAGCTTCGTTCATTGGTTTCAACATCTCCATCAACCGCCAAGTGGTCAAGCATAGTATTTCACGCACGGCACCGTTGGCCGCAGCGCGCGTCAATCCATGAATGGGTCGCGAACCAGGATCGTGTCTTCGCGTTCGGGACTGGTGCTGACCAGCGCCACGGGCGTTTCGATCAGTTCCTGCACGCGCTGGATATATTTGATCGCATTGGCCGGCAGATCGGCCCAGCTGCGCGCGCCGACCGTCGATTCGTGCCAGCCGTCCATTTCCTCATAGATCGGTACGACCGCAGCCTGATCCGCCGCGTGCGAGGGAAAATAATCGAGGATGCGCCCATTGAGGCGATAGCCGGTGCAGATCTTCACCTTCTCCAGCCCGTCAAGCACATCGACCTTGGTCAGAGCGATGCCGGTCACTCCGCTGATCGCGCAGCTTTGCCGCACCAGCACCGCATCGAACCAGCCGCAGCGCCGCTGCCGCCCGGTGACGGTGCCGAATTCATGGCCCCTCTCGCCCAGTCGCTGGCCCACCTCGTCGGATAGCTCGGTCGGGAACGGGCCCGAACCGACGCGGGTGGTATAGGCCTTGACGATCCCCAGCACGAAACCGGTCGAATTGGGGCCAAGCCCGCTACCCGCAGCCGCCGTGCCGCTGACCGTGTTCGAACTGGTGACGAACGGATAGGTGCCGTGATCGATATCGAGCAACACGCCCTGCGCGCCTTCGAACAGGATGCGCGCGCCCGCCTTGCGCACCTTCTTGAGCCGCTTCCACAAAGGCTGGGCAAAGCGCAGCACGAAGGGAGCGATTTCGCGCAAATCGGCCAGCAAAGCCTCACGATCGACCGGCGGCTGGCCAAACCCGGCGCGCAGCGCGTCATGATGCGCGCACAGGCGGTCAAGCTGGGGATCGAGGTGATCGAGATGCGCCAGGTCGCACACACGGATCGCGCGGCGGCCCACCTTGTCCTCATAGGCCGGGCCGATCCCGCGCCCGGTGGTGCCGATCTTGCCGCTGCCCGCCGCCGCCTCGCGCAGGCCATCGAGATCGCGGTGGATCGGCAGGATCAGCGGGCAATTGTCGGCCACGGCCAGATTGTCATCGGTTATGCTGACGCCTTGCGTCTCGATCTTCTCGACCTCGGCCTTGAGCGCCCATGGGTCGAGCACCACCCCGTTACCGATCATCGAAGGCGTGCCTGAGACAATGCCCGATGGCAGCAGGCTGAGCTTGTAGGTTACGCCGTCAACCACCAGCGTGTGGCCGGCATTGTGCCCGCCCTGGAAACGGACCACAACATCGGCGCGGCTGGCCAGCCAGTCGACGATCTTGCCCTTGCCCTCATCGCCCCACTGGGCACCGATCACGGTTACGTTGGCCATGCTTACACCTCACCCCCTGCCGGGGGATCCACAAGGTCCTTCGACAGGACTCGACCAGGGGATTGCGACGGGGGAACCGCTGGGCTCCGAATGCGCCGCGCGGGTTACTGGCACCGCCCCGGTAAAGTCAAGCAGCAAGCCGCGACAAGCCGGTGCAATGTACGACTGGCCATAGCAGCGCGGCATCGGATAGGTTGCAGGCCGAATAGCGAGGATAAAGGCATGATGAAGGCATTGTGGATCATTGCGGGCGCGATTTCGATGGGCGCCGCCCCGGTGCTTGCAGAGGGACGCGGAACGGCAGGCGCAGCCGCAACCGAGATCTCCTACGGCGCCGACCGGCTGCAAAGCATCGATTTCCACGCCGCGAAGACGACCGGACCTGCCCCTCTGGTGCTGTTCGTGCATGGCGGCGGGTGGAAACGCGGCGACAAGGATAACGCGACCGGGCGGCTGAAAGCACCGCATTACAATGCTCTCGGCTATCACTTCGCCACGGTCAATTACCGGTTGGTGCCCGACGCCACGGTCGAGCAGCAGGCGGCCGATATTGCAGCCGCGCTGGCCGAACTCCTGCGCCGCGCCGACGCGCTGAAGATCGACCGCGGCAAGGTCGTGCTGATGGGGCACAGCGCGGGCGCGCATCTGGTGGCGCTGGTGGGAACCGATCCGCAATATCTGCGCGCCGCAGGCCTGTCGCTGGCCGATGTGCGCGGCGTGATCCCGCTCGACGGTGCGGCCTATGACGTGCCCGCGCAAATGGACGAGAACGCGCGGCTGATGGGTGATACCTACAAGCAGGCATTCGGCACCGATCCGGCGCGCCAGCGCGCGCTATCGCCCACGCATCATGCCGCCGCGCCCAACGCGCCCGCGTTCCTGATCCTCCATGTCCAGCGCCGCGACGGCACAGCGCAAAGCCGCGCGTTGGGCGATGCCTTGCGCAAGGCGGGAACCGACGCGCGAGTTCAGGGCTTCGCAGGCCGGGGCCTGCGTGGGCACATGGAAATCAACCGTAAGCTGGGCGATCCAGACTACCCGGCTACGGGAGTGGTAGATGACTGGCTGGCAGACCAATTCGCGAAGTAGCAAAGACTAACCGGTTGTTCTTGCCCCCGGTTAATGCACCGTCTGGTCAAGCACGCTGACTATTGTGGCATTCATATCGGCGACCATCGGCTGAGTGCGCGGGCCAGGGGCAGAAGGATAGTGGCAAAGCGCATGCTGCTGTTCTAGCGTCATCTCAAAACAGACCGTCACCAGCGCAACCATGCCTGCTTCAAGTCTTGCGAAGATCGGCTGGGCGGCCTCCTGGCGCCTGGTATCGCGATCTTGCAGCTGTCGCATTTGCTCATTTACGGCATCGCGTTCGAGGTCAAGCTGGCGAAAGAGTTCGTTGATCTGGCTTTCCATGGCATCGCATTCCGCCATGCGTCGACTGTACTCCGGTTCCTCGAAAGTCCCCTGGCAATAGGAATTGTGCTGCTCAATGCGCCCGTTGTAATCGGCGTAGCGTGCGAGGATGCTGCCCATCTGCGGTTCGAGTGCCTTGGAGTTCATCTCGATCGCTTCCTTCTCGATCAAATTTCCTTCAAGGTCATAGAGTGCCGATGCCAAAGTTGCTTGCGCGCTGTCATAGCCAGCCTGGTCCATGGCCTGAACCGGCGCAGCCATGACAATGCCTGCAAATGCTGCGCCATAAGCCAAAGAAAACACCGAAGTTCTTGACATCGCCCCGCCTCCCCACCGCACCACTTGCGCCCTATACTTGGAAATGCAGTGTAACGCCACGAATTGCGTGTGCTGAAATGCCACCCATGGAGGCTCAGAGCCTTTCTGGCTCCCTACCTTCCAGCCGGTGCGTGCAGCCAAGCGCCGCCGGGTCTTCACTCTCGCCGATCTGCGCCACGGTGCGCCAGCCGATCGCGCGCAGGCGGGCTGCCACGTCCTCGTCATGCCCCAGCGGCAAATACAGCGTGTCGGTAGCCTGCCCTTCTCCCGTCGCCGGGGCTAGTCGGTCAAGGAACAGCGTGAAGCCGGTTGCCGGTTCGTTGCTGCCCTTGATCACATAGGTTCCGCCGCGCCCCACCGCGCCGCGCACCCCTTCGGCATAGAGCGTGAAGCCGAACCAGCTCTGGTATTCGAAGCCATGGCGTTCACTCGGATCGAGCGTGATTCGCGCTCGGCTACCGATCCGGTGAGCGATTTCCTCGATCCCGCTGATCCGGCTGGCCAGCGCCCCGCCGGCATCGACCGCGCGCAGTTTGGCCAGCGCTTCGCCGATCGGGCCAGCGGCATAGAGCAGCGGCAGATAGGCTTCGCCCCCGACGCTCTTCAGGCCGCCAGCATCCTTGGCATCTAGCTCGCGTCGCACCGCCTCGCGCGCCTCGTCATCAAGCGGCATGGCCTTTCGCGCCAGAGTATCGACCAGATCGGGCAAGGTGAAATCGACCGACAGCCCCTTGAGCCCCGCCGCGCCGAGCGCCTCGACCGCGAGCGCCACGATCTCGCTCGCGGCATTGACCGTGTCCGCCCCGATCAGTTCCGCACCCAATTGCAGGCGTTGACGCGCCGGGTCGAGCTGGTCGGCGCGGATCACCGCCGTCTCGCCGCAATAGGCGAGGCGCAGCGGCCGCGGCGCGTTTGCCATGCTGGTTGCGGCGATCCGCCCGATCTGCGGGGTCATATCGCTTCGCAGCGCGAGCATGCGCAAACTCGCCGGATCGACAAAACGGAACATCTGCCGCTGTCTGGCGCTGTCAGGACCACTTGCCATTCGCCCGGCGAGCGACTTCTCGAATTCGACCAGCGGCGGGCGCACAAGATCATAACCATGCGCGTCCAGCACATCGAGCGCCGCACGCGTGGCACGCGTAATCTGCGCCGCCTCACCGGGCAGGCAGTCCTGGAGGCCTTCGGGCAAGAGATCGTCGGGTCTGGTCATCACCGCATCGCTTGCCCGATCGCGGGTCAAAATTCCAGCGCCTTGACCATCTTGACACCCTCAAGCGCACAGGCCTGCTTGACGATCGTTTCATCGATCGGCTGGTCCACGCTCAGCAGCAGCACCGCTTCGCCGCCCGCATCGCGGCGACCGAGGTGAAAGGTGCCGATGTTGATGCCGTTTTCGCCCAGCAAGGTGCCGATCCGGCCAATGAAGCCGGGCGCATCCGCATTGACGATATAGAGCATATGGCCCGCCAGATCTGCTTCGATGCCGATCCCGAAGATTTCGACCAGCCGCGGCGCCTCGGTGCCGAACAGCGTCCCGGCAACCGAGCGCGGCCCCTGGCTGGTCGCCACGGTGACGCGGATCAGCGTGTGATAAACGCCCTCACGCTCGTGGCGCACAGAGCGTACGTCGAGCCCGCGCTCCTTGGCAAGGTACGGAGCGTTGACCATGTTCACGCAATCCGAATACTGCTTCATCAGGCCGGCCAGCACCGCCGCCTCGATCGGTTTGCCGCCCAGCGCAGCCGCGGCGCCTTCGCGCTCGATGCTGATCTCGGTCAACCCGTCATGCGCCAGCTGCCCCACCAGCGAGCCGAGCTTTTCGGCCAGGCCCATATACGACCGCAGCTTGGGCGCTTCCTCGGCGCTGAGCGACGGCATGTTGAGCGCATTGGTGACACCGCCATTGACCAGGTAGTCGCTCATCTGCTCGGCAACCTGCAACGCGACATTGACCTGCGCCTCGGTGGTCGATGCGCCCAGATGCGGGGTGCAGATGAAATTTGGCGCGCCGAACAGCGGCGAGGCCTTGGCCGGTTCGGTCTCGAACACGTCGAGCGCGGCACCCGCGACATGCCCGCTTTCGAGCAGATCCTTGAGCGCGTTTTCATCGATCAGCCCGCCGCGCGCGCAATTGACGATGCGAATGCCCGGCTTGGCATTCTCGAGCCTTTCGCGGCTGAGGATATTGCGCGTCTGGTCGGTCAGCGGAGTGTGCAGTGTGACGAAATCGGCGCGCGAAAGCAGTGTGTCGAGATCGACCTTCTCGACACCCAGCTCGATCGCCCGGTCTTCGGTCAGGAAGGGATCGTAGGCCACGACCTTCATTTTCAGGCCGAGTGCACGCGAAGCGACGATCGATCCGATATTGCCTGCACCGATCAGGCCCAGCGTCTTGCCGGTCACTTCCACGCCCATGAAGCCGTTCTTGGGCCACTCACCCGCCTGTGTACGCGCATTCGCCTCGGGAATTTGCCGCGCGAGCGCCATAATCATGGCAATCGCGTGCTCGGCGGTCGTGATCGAATTGCCGAATGGGGTGTTCATCACCACCACACCCTTGCTGCTGGCATAGGGAATATCGACATTGTCCACGCCAATGCCCGCGCGTCCGACCACCTTGAGCCGGGTCGCTGCGTCGAGCACCTCGCGCGTAACCTTGGTCGCGCTGCGGATGGCGAGGCCGTCGTATTCGCCGATCCGCGCGATCAGCTGCTCGGGCGTCTCGCCGGTGATGACATCGACATCGCAGCCGCGCTCCTCGAAAATGCGCGCGGCGTTGGGGTCCATCTTGTCGGAAATGAGAACTTTGGGTCTGGTCATGGAAATTTCCCTTGATCGTCATTCCGGCGAAGGCCGGAATCCATCTTTATTGTTGGCTGGACCCCGGCCTGCGCCGGGGTGACGGTTAAGACTTCAGGCTTGCCCAGGCCCAGTCGAGCCACGGGCCAAGCGCTTCGATATCGGCGGTATCGACCGTCGCGCCGCACCAGATGCGCAGGCCCGGCGGGGCATCGCGATACCCGGCAATGTCGTAGGCCGCGCCCGCATCCTCGAGCAGCTTGGCAAAGGCCTTGATAAAGGCCTCGTCGGCGCCCTCGACATTGAGGCAGACCGAAGTTTTCGATCTCGTGCCGCTATCAGGCGCAAGGTGACTGAGCCAGTTGCGCCCTGCCACGATCCTGTCGAGCGCGAGCGCATTGGCCGAGCAGCGCGCCTGCAAGCCCGCAAGCCCACCAATTTCCCTCGCCCATTCGAGCGCGAAAATCGCGTCCTCCACCGCCAGCATCGACGGCGTATTGATGGTTTCACCCCTGAATACGCCTTCGGCCAGAGCGCCCTTGGACATCAGGCGAAACACCTTTGGCAACGGCCAGGCAGGAGTATAATTCTCGAGCCGTTCGACCGCGCGCGGGCCCAGGATCAGCACGCCGTGCGCGCCCTCGCCTCCCAGCACCTTTTGCCAGCTGAATGTGGCAACATCGATCCTGTCCCACGGAATGTCATAGGCGAAGACCGCGCTGGTCGCGTCGGCGAAGGTCAGCCCCTTGCGGCCCTCGAGAATCCATTCGCCGTCGGGCACGCGCACGCCGCTGGTGGTGCCGTTCCAGGTGAACAGCACGTCGTCGTTCCAGTCGATCCGGTCGAGATCGGGAAGCTGGCCATAGTCGGCGCGGTGGACCTTGGGTTCGAGCTTGAGCTGCTTGACCGTGTCGGTCACCCAGCCTTCGCCGAAGCTCTCCCAGGCAAGGCAGGTGACGCCGCGCGCGCCGAGCATGGTCCACATCGCCATCTCGAAGGCGCCGGTGTCGGAACCCGGGACGATGCCTATGCGGTGCGTGTCGGGCAGGCCCAGCACCTCACGCATCAGGTCGATGCAGTATTGCAGCCGCGCCTTGCCCAGCTTCGAGCGATGAGAACGCCCCAGCGAAGCGGTGGATATCTTTTCGGGGGTCCAGCCCGGCGGCTTGGCGCAGGGACCGGAAGAGAAGAATGGCCGCGCGGGTTTGCGCGACGGGGGGGTAAGCTCAGTCATGTCAGACTCTCCTTGCAGAGAGCTCGCGCGGCGTTGGGACCGCGTGGCCCGCGGCGGGCTTTAGTGGGGTTGGCGCCGCTGTCAAGCGCGTACCGGGCGGCGGGAGAGGCATGCGATGCCGTGCGGGCTGTCGAATCATCCTCGATTCGTCGCGGATACAGACCGGTCAATCGCAACGATTCAACCGCCAAAATCACACCCCGGAACGTATCCATGATTCGACACGCCTCTGGAAAAGTCAATTATGTTTTTCATTTACAATACTTTACCGCGCAACATAAAATCTTGCCTGTGCAGCATTATTCCACCATCATGCGCCCGCCCCATGAGGCAACAATAGGAGGGGGAAATATGGATAAGTTAACGGGTCTGGCCACCGTGCTCGGCATCATTCTCGCAGTAGTTGCGGGTTTGGTTCCGATACCCGGATTGGATGTTGGTCTGGTTCTTCTGATTCTCGGCGTGATTGGCGGCATCGGCGCCAGTCAGGACGGGGCGATCAGGATGTTCCTGGCAGTGCTCGTGCTTCCGGCCATCGCGGCAGGTCTGGGCGGCATTCCGGCAGTTGGTGGATACCTGGCCGCGATCTTTGCCAATCTGGCAGTCGCTGCAACCGGTATCGCCGCCACTCTTGCTGCGCGCAAAGCCTATGACGTGGTCATGGGCGGTATCAAAGGCCTGACCGCAGGCTGAACCCCGGCCCGGCAAGGTCGCTTGCGATTGCGCCGGGAAGGAATTGACTTCAATCCATGGGAGACGGCGCATTGCGAAAATGCGCCGTTTTTCATTGTCCCGATCCGGCATTCGCACACCGGCTGGCCAGCCTTGCCGCGTGACAGCACCCTCTCGCCAAGCGAGCATCGCTACATTATGGCGCACGAATGATGGACATCGCTCGCCTACGCATCGCCCTGTTCAGCGGAAACTACAACTACGTCCGCGACGGAGCCAACCAGGCCCTTAACCGCCTTGCGGAGTACCTGCTGCGGCAAGGGGCGGCGCTGCGTGTCTATGCACCGACCGTAGCCGAGCCGGCCTTTGCACCGACCGGGGATCTTGTCAGCGTGCCCAGCATCCCCTTCCCCATCCGGCCCGAATATCGCATGCCGCTGGGCCTGTCGCGCCGGAACCGCGAGGATATTGCCAGGTTCAGGCCCGACATTGTGCATGTCACATCGCCCGATCCCACCGGCCATGCTGCACTGCGCTGGGCGCAGGACCATGACATTCCGGTTCTGGCTTCGGTTCACACCCGGTTCGAGACTTATCCACGCTATTACGGAATGAGCTTCCTTGAGGCGCCGATAACGCGGATGATGCGCCGGTTCTACAATCGCTGCGACGCGCTGGTCGCCCCGTCTGAAAGCATGATCCGCGAGTTGATCGAACAGGGCATGCATGACGATATTTCGCTGTGGTCGCGCGGGGTCGACCGCGAGATGTTCGGTCCGGAACGTCGCGACCTCGAGTGGCGGCGCGCGCAGGGCATCGATGACGATGATGTGGCCATTGTCTTTTTGGGGCGTCTGGTCATGGAAAAGGGGCTCGACATCTTTGCCGAGACTGTCGTGCAGTTGCGCAGGCGAGAGATCCCGCACAGGGTGCTCGTGATCGGCGACGGGCCTGCACGCGGATGGTTCGAGCAAAACCTGCCAGGCGGCATATTCGTCGGCTTCCAGACAGGTTCCGACCTCGGCCGCGCGCTCGCCAGCGGCGACGTGTTCCTCAACCCCTCAATCACCGAGACTTTCGGCAATGTTACCCTGGAGGCGATGGCGAGCGGGCTACCGGTGGTCGCGGCCGGAGCGACCGGCGCTTCCTGCCTGGTCGATGAAGGCGCGACCGGGCGGTTGGTACCCCCCGGAGACGCGAAAGGATTCGCCGAAGCGATCGCACCCTATTGCACCGATCCCGACCTGCGCCATGCACACGGCGCGGCGGGTGAGCGCGCCAGCCGCAGCTACAGCTGGGACGCAATCAACCAGGTCGTGGTTGACACCTACATCCGCCTGGTTGACGCACACGAGGCAACCGAACGAGCCGCAGCCCAGCTGGCATAAAGGTCAGCGCAGAACGCCGGCTGCTGTCTGCCGCCTGGCATACCACCACAGGAACGCAATCACCGCCAGAATCACGAAGGGCATCACATTGCCGGCAGTGTTGTCGAGTGAAGGCGGCACCTTGTTGATCAATTGCGCGGAAAAGCTGATGATCGCGCCCACCAGCGAGACCAGGAATACACTGGCCGCATGACGTGATCGCATCAGCAGCAGGATCGATCCCGCGACCGAACCCCAGACCCCAAAACCATAGCCGATCTGCGCCCACAGCGGAAACGCATCCAACCAGGCGACGATTTCCTGATAATCGCCCATCTGGCTGAGCCAGGCCTCGTTGCGGGTCTGGCTCATGATATAGTCGTAACCGCCAAAGCCGTTCCACAACAGGCTTAGCCCGGCGATAATCCAGAAGCTGGCTGGTGCCTTGTTGGCTTGTGTCATTGCTATTCTCCCCTCCCCGACCGGTCGGTGCCGATCATGACGAAAAGGAGAATAGTATCAATGGCAGGTGTAGGCAATCGCGTCAGTGCATGGATTTCAGAGGCGTTCGATACGCTTGGCAACCTCGTCGATGATATCGACGATCTGGTCGATCGCCGCCTTGTCGAGCCTGCCTTCCTTCGCACGGTTCTTGAGCACTGAGGCAAGATTACCCATGGCGCGGAACAAGTCCGGCGAACGCACCCGCTGGCGCTTGCGCGTGTTGTGCGACAACCGCTCCATCAGCACGTCCACCTCGTCGACGCGGCTATCAAGCTCCTCGATACCGCTCGCGGTAACCGCGAAGGGCTTGCGTGAACCCTCGGCCTCGGCTTCCGAGATAAGGCCTTCGTCCTCAAGCATTTGCAAAGTGGGATAGACCACACCAGGGCTCGGCGCATATTCGCCGCCGGTCAGCTCCTCGATCGCCTTGATCAGTTCATAGCCGTGGCGGGGCTCCTCGCGCAGCAGCGCCAGCAAGGCGAGGCGCAGTTCGCCCTGTCCGAACATCCGGCGTTTGCGGCTGCGGCTGCGCTCGCGCCAATCGTCTTCTTCGTCCCATTCACTGCCGCCCCAAGAGCTGCTCGCTGCCATCATCGCAAGGAACGGAAATGCATCCGATCCCTTGAATCCACGTCTCCTGTTCCAGGTCATGATCATCACTCCAGATATATTTAGATAGTTCTAAGATATATCTTATAACACGCCATGCAAGAGACCGATGCATTTCTCCGGCGAACCGCTTATGAGCATCGACCAATGACCGATCTGTTCGCCGATACCCCTTCCCCGCCCCCGCACGAGCATGAACCGCGCGCCGATGCGCCGCTGGCGGACCGGCTGCGGCCGCGCGCGCTCAGCGAGGTGATCGGGCAGGAGCACATCACCGGGCCGGAAGGGGCGATCGGGCGAATGGTGGCGGCGGGTCGGTTGTCCAGCATGATCCTGTGGGGGCCGCCGGGCACCGGCAAAACCAGCATCGCGCGGCTGCTTGCAGATGCGGTGGGAATGCGATTTGTGGCGATTAGCGCGGTCTTTTCAGGCGTCGCCGACCTCAAGAAAGCATTTGCCGAGGCTGACCGCGCAGCCGCCGCTGGCCAGCGCACGCTGCTGTTCGTGGACGAGATCCACCGCTTCAACCGCGCGCAGCAGGATGGCTTTCTTCCCTTTGTCGAGCGCGGCACCGTGACGCTGGTGGGCGCGACGACCGAAAATCCCAGTTTCGAGCTCAACGCCGCCTTGCTCAGCCGTGCGCAGGTGCTGATCCTGGGCCGTCTTGACCATGCCGCGCTGGACATGCTGCTCGCCCGCGCCGAGGAGCTGGAGGGGCCACTGCCGCTCGACGGCGATGCCCGCACGGCGCTGATCGCCAGCGCCGATGGCGACGGGCGCTTCCTGCTCAACCAGGCGGAGACGCTGTACCATGCGAAGATCGCCGAGCCGCTCGATCCGGCGGCACTCGGCGCCTTCCTCCAGCGGCGCGTCGCGGTCTATGACAAGGACCGCGAGGGGCACTACAACCTCATTTCCGCGCTGCATAAATCCTTGCGCGGATCGGATCCGCAGGCCGCGCTCTATTACCTCGCGCGGATGCTCACCGCCGGGGAAGAGCCGCTCTATGTGCTGCGCCGGCTGGTGCGTTTTGCCAGCGAGGATATCGGCCTGGCCGATCCGCAGGCGCTGGTGCAATGCCTCGCGGCCAAGGACGCCTATGACTTCTTGGGCAGCCCCGAGGGGGAACTGGCGATCGTACAGGCCTGCCTTTACTGCGCCGCCGCACCCAAATCGAACGCCGCCTACAAGGCGCAGAAAGCAGCCTGGAAAAGCGCGAGAGAAACCGGCAGCCTGATGCCGCCCGCCAACATTCTCAACGCTCCAACCAAACTGATGAAGGAGATCGGCTACGGCGCGGGCTACACTTACGACCACGACGCAGAAGGCGGCTTTTCGGGCGACAATTACTGGCCGGAAGGGATGCAGCCGCAAGTCTATTACGAGCCGGTCGAGCGCGGCTTCGAGCGCGAGGTGAGGAAGCGGCTCGAATATTGGGAAAGGCTGCGTGAGGGACGCGGGTGAGGGAGTTCCGCCATTTCCTCGCTATCGACTGGTCTGGAGCCAGGGGCGAGCGGCACAAGGGCATCGCGCTGGCCATTGCCGATGCGGATGGCGGCCCGCCGGTGTTGGTCGATCGGGGGCGGGGATGGAGCCGTGAGGATGTGCTGTCCTTGCTGCGCGAAGATCTGCCTGGCGATACGCTGGTCGGCATGGATCTGGGCATTGCGTTGCCGTTTGCCGATGCCGGCGCCTTCTTCCCCGGATGGGAACACAGCCCGCCCGATGCCCCGGCGCTGTGGGCACTGGTTGACGACATCTGCGCCGCCGATCCGCATCTCGAAGCGGGCAGCTTTGTCAGTCACCCCGATGCCTCGCGCTATTTCCGCCACTCGAAAGAGCATGTAGGGGACCGCTTCCATCTGCCCGATGCGCCGACCCGCGAGGGGCGCTTTCGCCGCGCCGAGCAGGCCCAGCGCAGACAGGGCGTGCGTCCGGTGAGCAATTTCAACCTCGTCGGCGCGGCGCAGGTCGGCAAGTCGAGCCTTACGGGGATGCGGATGCTGCACCGGCTGCGCGGTCATGTCGCGGTCTGGCCGATCGATCCCATTCCCGCGCAGGGCACGGTGGTGGTCGAGATGTACACCTCGATCGCTTCAATGAGCGGCGGCGCGCGCAAGGGCCGAACCAAGCTCAGGACTTTCGAGGAGCTCAATGGGGCCCTCGACCGGCTGGGCTCGCCGCCTGTAACGGCGACCGGTCCGGTCGACGACCATTCCTCAGACGCACTGGTCACTGCTGCATGGCTGCGCGGCATCGCACATGATCCGGCCTACTGGAACCCGACGGGGCTGACGCAGGCGATAGCGCGCACGGAAGGCTGGACATTCGGCGCACTTTGACGCAAGCGCGCCGGACCCAATGCCCATGTGCCGGCTTAGCTCAGTTGGTAGAGCAGTTGATTTGTAATCATCAGGCCAGGGGTTCGAATCCTCTAGCCGGCACCATTCTTTCGCGGTTCTACCGCGCGCGGCGGCTCGCGACTGTCTCCACTACGGCAAACGACAGGACGGCAAGTGGGGATGGGTAGCGCCTGACTACCTGTTTGAGCGCATCGAAGTTGACCGATTTGCCTGTCCTCAGAGCAGTGACAACGTCCTCTTACGAAGGCTCGGCCCCGTCAGCCAGCCGAGCGCCACGACCTCGAGGTTTTCGACCCCACATCCGCCAATTCTCGAATGAATCAGCCCATCGCGCGACATTGCAATCATGCAGGTATAATTACCGATCCGTTGACCTACGGCAGAAATTTCAACCAGATACTGGCCCAGAATCCGGCCCTAGCCGCGCCCCCGATACGGGGCAACACCTTGATCGGGTATCCACAGCGCCTCCGGCGCGGGGCCGGTCTGCCAGAACACATCGATGGGAATGCCCCCGCGCGGATACCAGTAACCGCCGATGCGCAGCCATCTGGGCTTCATCTCGTCGGCAAGGCGCTGACCGATGCCGACCGTCACATCCTCGTGGAATCCGGCGTGATTGCGGAAGCTGGCGAGGAACAGTTTGAGGCTCTTCGATTCGACGATGGTTTCATCCGGGGCATAATCGATCACCAGGTGCGCGAAATCAGGCTGACCTGTTACAGGGCACAGCGAGGTGAACTCGGGCGCGGCAAAACGCACGAGGTAGAGTGCGCTCTTTCGCGGATTGGGCACATAGTCGAGCCGCGCCACATCGGGCGAGGCGGGCAACGGCGCGTCCTTGCCGAGATGCAAGGTCCGGGGTTTTTCTGTCATGCCACGCTGTTGCCGCGATCCGGCCCGCTATGCAAGACAATCGGCGGCCAACGCCCGTTCAGCGCCGCTCCATCCTGCACCTGTATGAAAGCGGTGATGCGTGCGATTTCCGCCCTGATTCTGTCCGCTGCCGCCCTGCTTGCCGTGCCCGCAACCGCGCAGCAATCACCGCGCGATTTCACGCTGCCGCCGCCGAAGGCTGAACCCGCTCAAGGGCCGGTCGATGACAGCGGGTTGGTTCCCGTCGCGCCGCGCGCCATCCCCGTTCAGACGCCCGCGCAGGAGCCGGCGAGCGACGCCGCGACCGGGACGGCTCCCGTTCCCGCTCCGGTCACGACAGTCACACCCAGCGGTGATGACGCGCGCGTCAATCGCGAGGCGAACAGGCCGGTTCCCTCGCAAGCTGCTCCAACGACTTCCCGCGCCGGACCTGCCCCAGAATCGCCCGTTATATCACCCATTATATCGCCCATTACAGAGCCTTTCGCGGTGCCGGATGCAGACGAAAGGCCCGATGCGGCACAGGTGACTGCCCTGCCCCCGCCGCTGCCCCCAACGGATGCGGCACCCGACCCCGCCGGGCTGTGGGCGGCGATTCCGGCATGGCAATGGGCATCGGCGAGCCTTCTGGCGCTGCTGCTTGTCCTGGTGCCGGCCGCGTTTGCCCTGCGGCGCAGGAGAATTGCGCAGCGCGTACCGATCATCGAACCGCCGCTCGCCCATGCGGGTGCCGTTGCCGATGATGGGGCAGACCTTAGCCCGGTGGTTGAGCTTGCGGTCGAGATTACAGGCCTCAGCCGCAGCCTGATGATGCTGACTCTCGACTGCCGCCTGTCGATCGCCAATCGCTCTCCCCGGGCGCTACGCGATCTTTCCGTCTTCGCCGACATCACAAGTGCGCATCGCACCCTGCCCGCCGATCAGCAACTGGCACTCGAAAGCACCGTTCTGCCGCTGTGCGACACGCTTGAGCGGATCGGGCCGCACCAGACGCACACTGTAAAATTCAGCCTGCAATTGCCGGTTCGCGAGCTTGCCGCCTTCCGTCAGGGCGAAGCGATTGCCTGCGTGCCGTTGCTGCGGATCAGGGTGGAGGGTCCGTCAATAGGTTGCCGGATGCAGACCAATGTAATCGGGTTGGCGAACGGGAGTGCCGCAGGCCGCCTCCGACCGGTGCCATTGCACACTCCGCCGGGGAGCTACCCCGACGTGCGCGCACGCGCGCTTGGTTGACGGGGCCCTCCTAGCCTCTCGACGGGCGCGGGCATGGCGGCTAGCATAAGCATATGAATAGCCTCGTCAGCACAGATTGGCTCGCCGCAAGGCTGGGCGAGCCCGGATTGGTCGTCATCGATGCATCAGCGCACCTGCCCGCCGCCGGGCGCGATGCCCATGCCGAATATCTCGAAGGCCATATTCCCGGCGCGCGATTTCTTTCGCTCGCTCGGCTGGTCGACACCGCATCCGATGTCCCGCAGGCGCTGCCCCGGCCCGAACAGTTGGCGCGGGAGCTTGCACAGCTAGGCATTGGTCCCGGCGACCGCATAGTTTTTTACGATGATTCGGCGGTGAAGACTTCGGCGCGCGCATGGTTCCTGTGCCGGGCCCACGGGATTGGAAGCGTCTCCATCCTCGACGGCGGGCTGGGCAAGTGGAAGGCCGAAGGGCGCGCGCTCGAAAGCGGACCGGTGGAAGCGGAGGCCGCAGCTCCCATGCCGCTCAAATCCCCCGCGCGCATCCGTTTCAAGGCGGACATGCTCGCCAATATCGCTGACAGAAATGAGCAAGTACTCGATGCGCGCGATCACGGGCGCTTTTCGGGCAGCGTCGTTGACACGGTTCACAATATGCCCAGCGGGCATATTCCGGGTTCATGCAATTTGCCCTTCGCAACGCTGTTTCGAGAGGACGGCACCTACAAGCCACTGGACGAACTGCGCGCGGCGCTCGACACCGCCGGTATTGACCCTGAACGCCCGATTGTGGCCAGTTGTGGCAGCGGGGTGACCGCCTGCGTGCTGTTGTTCGCGCTCCACCTTGTCGGCCGGGAGGACACGGCGCTTTACGATGGCAGCTGGCTCGATTGGGGCAGCGATCCGGCCACTCCCAAAGCCGTGATGGCGGCGCAATGAGCGACAAACAAGGCGAGGGCCCCGGGCCAGCGACACGGCTCGTCAAGGGTGGCAGAAGGCCTGAATGGACCGGCGCGGTGGTCAATCCTCCGGTATGGCGGGCCAGCACGCATCTCTATACAAGCGAGGCCGAGCGCAAGGCGGCGCTGGCCAAGGATCAGGACGGCCAGTTTTACTACGGTCGCCGCGGTGCGCCCACGCAATGGGCATTGGCCGAGGCGTTGACCGAGATCGAGCCAGGCGCACACGGCACCATGCTCTATCCCAGCGGCGTGGCGGCGATCGCGGGCGCACTGCTGGCGGTGCTGCGGCCCGGCGATGAACTGCTGGTCAGCGACAATTCCTACGAGCCGACGCGCAATCTAGCCCGCGGGCTGCTGGCGCGCATGGGGATCACGCACCGCTTCTTCGATCCGCTCGATCTTGACGCCTACCGCGATCTGTTCCGCGATCAGACCAAGGCCGTGTGGCTCGAAAGCCCCGGCAGCCTGACGATGGAAGTGTGCGATGTCCCGGCACTGGCGGCCATCGCCCGCGACAAGGTTGCGGTCAGCCTGATCGACAATACCTGGGCAACCCCGCTCGGCTTTACCGCGCTGGCGCATGGCTGCGACATATCGGTGATGAGCCTGAGCAAGCATGTCGGCGGCCATTCGGACCTGATGATGGGCTCAGCCTCGGCTGGCGAGCACTGGTATCGCCGCCTGCGCCAGACCAGTCACCAATTGGGCCAAGTTGTTTCTCCCGATGATGCGGCGCTGGCGCTGAGAGGCCTGAGGACCATGGGCGTGAGGCTGGAACGCAGCACGCAGTCCGCGATCCGGATCGCCAAATGGCTGACGGGCCGGCCCGAGGTGGCGCAGGTGCTGTGCCCGATGCTGCCCGGCGATCCCGGCCATGCACTGTGGAAGCGTGATTTTTCGGGCGGATGCGGGCTGTTCAGCTTTGTCCTCACAGGCGAAGATCCTGCCGCCAGCGCACGCTTTGTCGACAATCTCGATCTGTTCGGCATCGGTTACAGCTGGGGCGGTTTTGAAAGCCTCGCCCTGCCATTCGATCCTTCGGGCATTCGCGATACCATGCCATGGCCACCGGCAGGGGCGGAAGGTGCAGCCACGATGGGAGTACGCCTGTCAATCGGGCTCGAAGATCCCGATGATCTGATCGCTGACCTCGAACAAGGTTTTGCAGCGATGGGTGCATCATGACGGCGCCATCCGCGAGAAGCACGATCGAAACCGCGATCGACCTGCAGGAAGTCGCCGGTTCGACCAGCCGCGCCGCCGGATCGATCATCGAAACGCTCGATTCGATAGCCTTCTCATTGGGCAGCATGCGGCTTTCGCTTTGGGACGCCGCGGTCGGCATGAGCTTGATCCTGATCGTAATCACGGCGGCCTGGTCCACGAGCAAGGTCTGCGGCACGCTGCTGCGGCGCGCGACCCGCCTTGACGAAACGCAGCGGGTGCTGGCGCACAAGATCACCACAATGCTCATATGGGGCATTGCCTTCTTTATCGGCATCGACCTTCTGGGGATCGACCTTACCGCATTGGCGGTGTTTTCAGGCGCATTCGGCCTTGCCATCGGTTTCGGCCTGCAGAAAACCTTTGGCAATCTGATCGCCGGGGTGATCCTGCTGATGGACCGTTCGATCAAGCCGGGCGACGTGATTTCTGTGGCCGATCAGGCGGGTAATGAAAGCTTTGGGCAAATCCGCAAGATCGGCATTCGCGCCATTTCGGTGGTGACCCGCGACAAGACCGAATATCTGATCCCCAATGAAACCCTGATGATCAATCAGGTGGTCAACTGGTCCTACAGTTCGCGCGATGTCAGGGTCAAAGTTCCGGTGAGCGTAGCCTATGGCACCGATATGGATCTGGCCGAGCAGCTGATGGCGCAAGCGGCACAGGACAATCCGCGCATTCTGGGCGCGCCTGCCCCGGTCGTGCTGATGATGGGTTTTGGCGATAATGCGATCGACTTCGAAATCCGGTTCTGGATTGACGACCCGGAGGACGGGCTGGGCAGTGTGCGATCGGATGTGCTCAAACGGGTCTGGAAGCTGTTCAAGGAGCACGATATCGTGGTCCCCTTCCCGCAGCGCGACATCAATCTGCGCAAGAGCGAACAATTGGATAGGCTGATCGATGCGCTTGACAGGCACCGGGACAATTCCAGCAAATCCAGTTAGTTGTGCAGACGATGCCGCCCCGCCGATAGCTTTGCTACCTCCTTGCAAATCCATTCTCGCTTTTGCGAAGGCAGCGCTGAGTCCATCTGAAAACCATGACACAAACTGGCACGATCTATCTCGTCGGAGCGGGTCCGGGCGATCCCGACCTGCTCACGCTGCGCGCCGTGCGGCTGATCGAGCGCGCGCAGATCATCGTGCATGACGGGTTGGTCGATCCTGCCATCCTCGCGCTCGCGCATCCCGATGCCGATCTGATCTCGGTCGCCAAGCGGCGCGCCAGACACACCATGCCGCAGGATGCGATCAACGCGCTGCTTGTCCGCGAAGCACGCGCTGGGCGCGATGTCGTGCGGCTGAAGGGCGGCGATCCGCTGATCTTCGGGCGCGGCGGCGAAGAGGCAGAAGCTGCGCGCGCCGCAGGCATCTCGGTCGAAATCGTCCCCGGCATCAGCGCCGCGAATGGTGCGGCGGCGGCTGCGCAGATCGCGCTTACACACCGCGAGGCGTCATCGGTCGTCAGCTTCGTCGCGGGCCAATGCCAGAGCCTGACGGAGCAGAACTGGGCAGGCCTTGCGGGCAAGGGCCGCACTCTGGTGATCTACATGGGGGTCAGCACCGCCCCGCAGATTGCCGAGAAGTTGATGGCCGACGGGCTTGCCCCCGCCATGCCGATTGCGGTGATCGAAAATGCCTCGCGCCCCAATATGCGCGTGCTGCGCGGGCTCCTTGCCGGCCTGCCCGATCTTGTCGCCGCTGAACGGGTCAGGAGCCCGGCGCTGATCGTGATCGGCGAGGTTGCGGCGCGCGAAGATGCAGCCATCGCCCGCATAACGCAGGAGCAGGCGCAGTGAATATCCTCACCGGAAACGACCTCAAGAGCGGTGCGGTGGTGTGGTGGACCGGCGAAGGCTGGTCGATCCATGTCAACGACGCGATCGAAGTGGGCGACGATACCGACGCGACCTGCGCACGCGAGGAAGCTGCGCGCAACGTCAACCTGCCCTATGCGATCGAGGCGACCCGCGATGCCAGCGGCTGGCGCCCCGCGCATATCAAGGAACGCGTGCGCGCGATTGGCCCCACCGTCCGCCCCGATCTTACTCTCAAACCCGCCGATCCCGACATCGGCAACTGGGTAATCTGATGTATCTCTATGACCAATATGACCAGGCGATGGTCGATGCGCGCGTCGCCGAATTCCGCGACCAGACCGAACGGCGGCTCAAGGGCGCGTTGAGCGAGGAACAGTTCCGCCCGCTGCGGCTGATGAACGGGCTCTATCTCCAACTGCACGCCTATATGCTGCGCGTGGCCGTCCCCTATGGCACGCTGAACAGCCGCCAGATGCACGCGCTGGCCGACATCGCCGACAAGTACGATCGCGGCTATGGCCATTTCACCACCCGTCAGAACATCCAGTACAACTGGATCAGGCTGGAGGATGCGCCCGACATTCTCGCCGATCTGGCGGCGGTTGAAATGCACGCCATCCAGACCAGCGGCAACTGCATCCGCAACATCAGTTCGGATCATTTTGCCGGGGCGGCGGCAGACGAACTGGTCGATCCCAGGCCTTATGCCGAGCTGCTGCGCCAATGGTCGAGTTTTCACCCCGAATTCAGCTATCTGCCGCGCAAGTTCAAGTTCGCGGTGATTGCGTCCGACACCGATCGTGCGGCGATGAAGCTGCACGATATCGGCATCCAGATCGTGCGCAATCACGCGGGCGAACTGGGCGCGTCGTTTTATGTCGGCGGCGGGATGGGCCGCACCCCGATGATCGCGCCGTGCATTCGCGACTTCGTGCCGCTCGACCAGCTGATCACGTATGCCGAGGCGTGCCTCCGCGTTTACAACCGCTATGGCCGCCGCGACAACAAGTTCAAGGCACGGATCAAGATCCTGGTCCATGAGTTGGGGCAGGATGAATATACCCGCCAGGTCGAGGCGGAGTTCGCCCACATGCTGGAACAGGGTATCGAACCCCCTCTGGCCGAGCTCGAACGGATCAAGGGCTATTTCGAACAGCCCGTGTTCGAAAGCGGGCTTGCGGCCGATTTCGACCGATCCGACCCGGACTTTGCCTTGTGGGCCGATCGCAACACCCATGCGCACAAGGCGGCAGGATACGTCTCCGCCGTCATCAGCCTCAAGCCGGTGGGCGGAATTCCCGGAGACGCCAGCGCCGCGCAGATGCACCTGATGGCCGATCTGGCGCGCGAATACTCATTCGACGAGTGCCGCGTGATGCACACGCAGAATATCGTCCTACCGCATGTGCGGATCGCCGACCTGCACGCGCTGTGGACGCAGCTGGAGGCGGCGGGGCTGGGTTCACCCAATCTCGACACTATCGAGGATATCATTGCCTGCCCCGGCCTTGACTATTGCAGCCTTGCCAACGCCCGTTCGATCCCGATCGCGCAGAAGATTTCGCAGCGCTTTGCCCAGAGCGGGCGCACTGCCGAGCTTGGCGAATTGAAGCTCAAGATTTCGGGCTGTATCAACGCCTGCGGCCACCACCATGCCGGCCATATCGGCATCCTTGGCGTCGACCGGAAGGGCAAGGAAAACTACCAGTTGCTGCTCGGCGGATCCGAGGCGCAGGACACTTCGCTCGCCAAGATTACCGGCCCCGGTTTTGACGAGGACGGGATCGTGAACGCAGTCGAGAAGGCAACCGATGTCTATCTCGCCAATCGCGCCGAGGGCGAGCGTTTCCTCGATACCTATCGCCGCATCGGCATGGAGCCGTTCAAGGAGGCGCTTTATGGCTGAAGAACTTGGCACCAGCCCCGATGAAGTGCAGTTCCGTTTCCGCGACGGCGAACCGGTTGACCACGCCGCGGTGACCGTTGACAGCTTCCTCGACCAGTCGAATGCGACCGCTGTGCGGATCGAACCGGGCGACGATGCGCGTGCGCTGCTGCCGCATCTCGAACGGCTGGCTCTGGTCGAGGTCAACTTTCCCGTATTCGGCGATGGGCGCGGTTATTCCGCCGCCCGTATCCTGCGCGAAGCTGGTTATGTCGGCGAACTGCGCGCGGTGGGCGATGTCCTGATCGACCAGCTCTCCTCGATGCGCCGCTGCGGCTTCGATTCCTTTGCCCCCGACAAACGGCTTGACGAGGAAGACGCCAGGGCTGCGTTCGAGCGTTGGCCCGAGGTCTATCAGCCGGCAGCCGATGCGCGCCGCCCGATCTGGGCCAAACGGCACGGTCAAGACTGATGAACCAGCTTCGCTCCATCGACCGGATCGACACTGGCCCGCGCTTTTCCGCTGCGGATGCGATAGGTCTCAACCGGATGTTTCGCGGTTCCTCGACGCAGGAAATGCTTCAATCGGTGATCCGCGATGGATTGGCGGGCGAAATCGCAGTGGTCTCCAGCTTTGGTGCGGAGAGCGCAGTGCTGCTGCATTTGATCGCTCAGGTCGATCCGTCGGTGGCGGTGCTGTTCCTCGAAACGGGCAAGCATTTCCCTGAAACGCTGGCCTATCGCGATACACTCGTATCGCATCTGGGGCTGACAAACCTTGTCAATATCACGCCCGATATACCTGAATTGACCAGAAAAGACGAAACGGGCCTCAGATGGTCATATGATCCGGATGGTTGCTGCGAAATCCGCAAGGTCAGGCCGCTGGCAAAGGCGCTGGCAGCATTCGACGCCAGTTTCACGGGCCGCAAGGCCTTCCAGTCGCAGACCCGCGCCAGCCTGCCGCGTTTCGAGATCGACAGCTCCGATGCGCAGGGGCGGCTAAAGATCAATCCGCTGATCGACTGGACCGCCGAGGATATCGACGCCTGGTTCGCGGCGCACGACCTGCCGCGCCACCCGCTGGTGGAGCAGGGTTTTCCCTCGATCGGGTGCAGTCCCTGCACGCACAAGGTCGATGCCGGGGAAGACCCGCGTTCGGGCAGGTGGAAGGGCTGGGACAAGACCGAATGCGGCATCCATACCCCACTCACCGACGATGGCGAGCTGCCCCCGGGTTACGAACCCTTCCTGTAAGTTACTGTCCGGAGGCCGGGCACGCATCGTAGCTGCCCGGCCCCCTGTCCCGTCATGAATGGGTCAGGCCTTTACCCGCTCGACGGTCGACACTTCGCCTGTGTTCGGGTCTTTCGAGGTATAGACGCCATTCTCGTCCACCTTTTCCTCATAGCAAGTCTGCGTGGCGCCCTCTTCGTCGGAGGTCACGCAATAGAGTTCGGGTGATTTTTGCTCCCACTTGCCGGTGCTTTCCTTGCCGTCCGCCGCAGTGCTGACGTAAGTGCCATCGGCCCGCACATCTTCCATGGTTACGCTGCCATCGGCCGCAGTGACCTTGTACATGCCGACCGAAGGCCCACCGTCGGCAGCGATGTTGGCGGGTGCGGCTTCAACCGCTTCCGCCGGCGCATCGGCTTCCTCTGCGGTTTCCGGCTGCGAACAAGCCGCAAGTGCCGCAAATACGGCAACAAGAACGATCTTCTTCATGATTTTCCCCTCTTTCGTGACTCGCCCTTGCAGCAGTTGCCGTCAGCGCGACTCGCGATCCCGGGCGAAAGATATTCCTGAGCCGCGGAACTGCAACATTTCTGTTCAGAACCAGCCGGCGCTGCGATACCACTCGGCAGTGGCGGCCAACCCGGCCTCACCCCCAATTTGCGGCGTCCACACCGTTTCAGGAACCTGCCGGTCAAACCGCGCCACCCAATTGGGGTGACACATGTAGCCCACCCGGTCGGCGGTCAGCTTCGCCCCGTCGCCGCGCAGCAGGCGGTCGATGCTCGCGGCACCTTGCAGAACGGCGCGGGGCAAATGCGGGGCAATGATCTTTCGTCCGACCGACTGCCCGATCGCATGGGCCAGCTCCTTGTGGCTCCAGCCGCCCTCGCGCCCGTCATCGGGTTCGAAGATGCGCTTGCTCACCAGCGCCGACTGCGCCGTGACCAGATCGAGCAAAAGCCGCGCAAGGTCTTCGACATGGATGATCGAAGTCGCCCCGCCGGGCGGCAGCGGGACGAAGCCGAAACGGGCCGCGCGAAACAGATCGAACATGTCGGAATCGCGCGGGCCATAAACGGCAGGCGGGCGCACGATGGTCCAGTCGAGCCCGCTGGCCTGCACCAATTGTTCCGCCTGCGACTTCGACGCGCCGTATCGCGACAGTTGCGGCTCGCGCGCCGCGAGCGAGGAAACGAACACAAGCCGCTTGACCCGCGCCGCTTTCGCGGCGGCGATGACATTGGCTGTGCCGGTGACATTCGCCCCCTCGAATTCGGCGGGATCGGGCGTGTTGGTAAGCCCGGCGATATGGATCAACGCGCCGCTACCCGATGCGAGGCGCGCCAGAGCCGCGTCATCGCCCAGATCGCCGCGCACCCATTCGATCGCTTCAAACGGTTCATCGGGCACCTTGCGCGCCAAGGCTCCTGTGGGGATCCTGCGCTCCCGCAGCACGTCCAGCACCGCCCGTCCGACAAAGCCGGTCCCGCCGGTAATCGCCAGCGGCTTATCGCCGGTCACAGCATCACCAGATGATCGCGGTGGATGATCGCCGCGCGCGGTGCATAGCCCAGCCTGTCGGCCTGCTCGCTCTCGCGCTTGCCCGCGATTGCCTGCACCTCGGCGGAGTCATATTCGGCCAGGCCCTGCGCCAGCACGTCGCCGCGCATGGTCACGATCTTGACCAGATCGCCGCGCCTGAAGCTGCCCGAAACGCCGACCACGCCCGCTGCCAGCAGGCTTGCCCCGGCGCGCAGTGCGTCGGCGCATCCATTATCGACCCGCAATGTCCCGGCAGCGGCCAGGCGGCCCCCGAGCCAGACCTTGCGCGCACCGTCGCGGCGCTGCGGAACAAAGAATGTGCCGCGCGCCTGCCCGATCGCCCGCGCGATCGGCGCTTCATGCGTGCCGTTGATGATCGCCAGCGCGATGCCTGCGCGTTCGGCGATCTGTGCGGCCTGCAATTTTGAGACCATCCCTCCCGAACCAAGACCTGAAGCAGACGCCCCGCTCGCCATGGCAAGGATTTCGGGCGTGATGCCTTCGACCCGCTCGATCAGCTGCGCATCCGCAAGGGCCGGATCGCGGTCATATAGTCCGTCCACATCCGACAGCAGCAGCACCGCATCGGCCCCGGCAGCCTGCGCCACGCGCGCGGCCAGCCGATCATTGTCGCCAAAGCGGATTTCTGCCGTCGCAACGCTGTCATTCTCGTTGACCACCGGCACCGCGCCTGCTTCGAGCAGGCGTGCAAATGTGGCCGAGGCATTGAGGTAGCGCCTCCGGTCCTCAAGATCGTCGAGCGTCAACAGGATCTGCGCGGCGGTGAGATCATGCAGGCCAAGATTTTCCGACCACAGATGCGCCAGCCCAATCTGCCCCACCGATGCGGCGGCCTGCGCATCGGCCAGACTGCCGCGCCCACCCCTGGCAAGGCCAAGCTTCGCCGCACCCAGCGCAATCGCGCCCGAGCTGACCAGCACGATCTCTGTGCCCCGCCCGCGAAGCCCGGCCAGTTCGCGCACCAGCGAAGCGAGCCAGGCCTTGCGCGGTTCACCCTGCTCGACCAGCAACGAACTGCCGATCTTGACCACCAGCCTGCGGCAATCGCCAAGGTCCTGAAGCCCATTCAGCCGCATCGGGTCAGACCGGCGACCATTCGCCGCCTTCCCCTTCGTCGGTCTCCTCAACCGCTGCCGCCTTGGTCTCGGTTGCGGTAGCTTCGGGCAGATATCCGAGCACCGCATCGAGCAGCCGATCGATACCTTCACCGGTTGCGCCCGAGATCACGAAAACCTCCTTCGCGCCCGCATCCTTCAGTTCCTGCGCAAATCCCTCGGCCAGCTCGGCATCGGCCAGATCGAGCTTGTTGAGCGCGATCAGGCGCGGCTTGTCGGCAAGCTCGCTGCCATAGGCATCAAGCTCAGCCTCGACGATCTTCATGGCTTCGGCGGGATCCTGCCCCGGCCCGATGCCCGTAATGTCGATCAGGTGGATCAGCACCCGGCAGCGTTCGATATGGCCCAGAAAACGGTCGCCGACCCCCGCGCCTTCCGCCGCGCCTTCGATCAGGCCGGGAATGTCGGCCAGCACGAATTCGCGCCCCTTGTGCCGCACCACGCCCAACTTGGGCACCAGCGTGGTGAAGGCGTAATCGCCCACTTTCGCCCGCGCATTGGTGATCTGGTTGATGAAGGTCGATTTGCCGGCATTGGGCAGGCCCAGCAGGCCAACATCGGCAAGCAGCTTCAATCGCAGCCACACCCACATCTCTTCGCCCGGCAAACCCGGCTGGTGCTGGCGCGGCGCGCGATTGGTGCTGGTCTTGTAGCTGGCATTGCCGCGCCCGCCCAAGCCGCCTTCGAGCAGGACTTCACGCTGGCCGACTTCGGTAAAATCGGCCAGCACTTCACCGGTTTCATCCGAGATGATCTGCGTGCCAACCGGCACCTTGATTACCAGCGGCGGTGCACTGGCCCCGGTGCGGTCCTTGCCCATGCCATGGCTGCCGCGCCGGGCCTTGAAATGCTGGGTATAGCGAAAGTCGATCAGCGTATTCAGCCCGGCCACTGCTTCGAACACCACATCGCCGCCCCGGCCGCCATCGCCGCCGTCAGGGCCGCCGTATTCGATGTACTTCTCGCGCCGGAAACCGACGGCCCCGGGGCCGCCTCCGCCCGATTTGATATAGATCTTGGCCTGGTCAAGGAAATGCATGGCCGCTCCCTATGCATTTCCCTGCCATTTGGCGAGTGTTTTGCGCGCAGCTGCCTATGGGGTGATGCGTATGCCTGCGATCACGGATCGGCCCTGACCGACAAAGCTGAACACCGGCTCGTAATGCTCATCAAGCAGGTTCTCGATCCGCCCGAACACCTCGAACCTGCCCGACAGGCGGACGCGGGCGTTGAGATTGACCAGCGTGTAATCGTCGAGCCGAACGATGAGCGGAACGAAGCTTGGATCGGTGAAGGCAAAGTCATCGCTGGCGCCGTTGTGCCGCACGATCAGGCTGGCCGATGCCGCATCGCCGGGCGCGCTCCAGGTCAGCACGGCGGAAGCGATATTGGCCGGGCGGCGCACTTCTTCTACGCCATCCTCCTTGGCATCGAGCCATGTGTAGGCCGCGTCGAGGACAAACTGAGGCCCGATTTTCGCCTGGGCCGAAAGTTCCAGCCCCTTGCGGGTTGACCTGGTCGTGCGGTTGGCCGGAGTGGCGAGAAAATCAGGCGGCAGGAACGTGGTGAAAATCTCATCGTCCAGATCGCTTTCAAACCAGGTGGCGGACAATTTCACCGCTCCATCGGCCAGGCTTTGATCGATGCCCGCTTCCCAACCGGTGGATTTTTCGGGCTTGAGGTTTTCGTTGCCGATGAAGCGGCCATCGATAAAGCCGTAAAGCTCGTAAAAACCGGGGTTCTTGATGCCCGTGCCATAGGAAGCGCGCAGCCGTGTTGCCCCGCCGGCATCGACGCCGCCCGCGATGCGCAGGGTTGTGGCATCATCGAATCGGTCGTTGAAATCGTGCCTTAACGCGGCGGACAGATCGAAACCCTCGCCCGCAAGCGCGTATTCGCCAACCAGGCCGATGTTGCGCGTGCTGCGCTTGCCGGTGAAGGCAAAGCCGAACGGGTCGGTGTTGCGGAAAGCTTCGCGTTCCCAGTCTGCGGCGAAGGTCAACCGGTGCGCGAACACCGGCCCGGCTAGGGCGAGGCTGGTCGCATAGGATGCCTTGAGCCGCTGCCCCTTGCTGCCGAAGGTGCGCTGTTCACCGGCAAAGCTGTCGCGGGTGGTGTCAGCGATCTGGGCTGAAAGGTCATGCGTCCAATCGGGGCTTGCGACAAAATTCAGGCCCGCCAGCGCAAAGAATGCGTCATTTGTGAAACGCACCCCCGGCGAATCCACCACCAGGCCCAGGGTCGGGCTGGCCGGATTGAAATCCTGATCGTTGAACTGGCCGCGCGTCGAAACATGGCGCCCCGCCGCGCGCAAAGTCAGATCGGGGGCAATATCAGCCGATCCCCTGGCCGAAAGCGTCAGGCTGTCGCGCCCGATATCGCGCACTCCCCCGCGCGCATTGGGCGCACCATCGGTTGAAACGAACGTCGCTCCCAGCGCAAGCTCTTGCCGGTCAGCGCACAGGCCCGCGTGGGCGGACGCGTTGAATGTGGCGAAGCTCCCGCCTTCGGCATAGGCGGAAAGCGGCGCGCCGTCGCAGGCAGAGGCGGACTGATAGGCGACGACCCCGCCGATCGCGTCAGAGCCGTAAAGCGCGCTCTGCGGGCCGCGCAGCACCTCGACGCGGGCACCGATTTCGGCTTGCTGCGTGCCTATGTCGAACTCACCGGCAAAAGGGTCCGACACCTCGATCCCGTCGATCAGCACCAGCACATGGTTGCCCTCACTTCCGCGCAGGCGCAGCTGCGTCTGCCCGGCAACCTCGCTGACCGCCACGCCCGGCACATCGCGCAAGGCATCGGCGAGATTGCGCGTCTGCCGGGCGGTAAGGTCATCGGCGGAAAGAATGCTGGCCGATCCGGCATAGCGACCGGCGGGCTGCGGCTCGTCAGAGCGGCTGGCGGTGACCAGGATGGGGCCCTTGTCGGCAGTTTCGGTTTCTTCAGCGGCGAGAATCAGGGATGATTGACCGGCCAGGGCTGCGCCCAGCGCAAAAGCGGAAATTCGCATCGTTACACTTCCATCGGCACCTTGAGCGACATGGCCGGGATCAACCGCGCATGGCGGCGGCACTGCCGCGTCTGCGGTGCCCGCAGCTTCGCGGCAGGCCCTTGCGGCCCCAGCCGTTCATCGTCGCTCAGACGAAAGTGTTCCGCGCCAGATCAATCCCTGAACCGGGCAAGAGCGACACACGCGCGGTCGGTCTCCTGGCTTGCGGGTCATCGCGCCGGCATCACCTTCCCGGGCATGAAGCCCAGTGGCCGCGCCTTCCAAGGGAGACGCCAGAAGCCGAACGCTCGCCGCTTACAGTTGCAGGGACAGCCCCGGATTTGAGCGGATATCCGCTCGCACCGCGTTCCCGTTACCGGCGTGCATTTCATGGCGGGCAGTTTCCTGCCCCCCACGATGCGCGTTTAGGCACTGCCTGCGCGCTGCGCAAGCGCGGTGATGCTGAGGGATGGAATTTGAGAACCTGGTGGAGCCGAGGGGGATCGAACCCCTGACCTCGTCATTGCGAACGACGCGCTCTCCCAGCTGAGCTACGGCCCCGTTCAGGTCTCATGGGACGCCGGGCAGCCCCGGCAGAAGCTGCGCCGATTAGCGAAAGCGTCCGCGCTTCGCAAAGGAATTCTCAGTTGGGGCTGCGCGCGCCGTCCGCCGGGCCGGAGACAGACGGGTCCGTCGCCGCGCTGCCCCCGCCGCTGCCGGCCTGGCGGTATTGGGCATCGAGCTGGACAACGGGCTGCGCCGCGACCGGGAGCGCGGAACCATAGGTGGCGCCATAGCGCGAATCCCATGCGGCCAGATCGACCCGGTATCGCTCATAAGTGCGGAAAAAATCTTCGAACACCGCCTCAAGGCGCGGCAAGGCGCCCGCCGAGTACTGTTCGAGGCCGCCAGGTGCAATCTGCGCCACCTCGCTGCTCACCTCCAGCGCAACGTCGCAGAACTGCGGCATGGTGGGCGGCAGCGCGAAATAATTATAGACTCGCGTCATGTAGGAATCCTGCACGTTGCGGAACGACGAGCCGTGCGCCTTGCGATATTCAGTCGCGAGTGCGGTATTGGCCCGCGCCAGTTCGCGCGAATGGCGTTTCAGCAGGATCTTGTAATTGTCGACCAGCGCGGCGTGCTGTGCCCGCTGGCAATTGAGCGCGGCAACGTTGAGCCCCGAACGCAAATTCCACAGCCGCTGCAACGACGATATCCCTGTATTCACAGTGTGGCGCTGCCCATCCATCCCGAGGGCGGGAATGGTCATGCGTTCGACTGCGCCAACCGGGGGCAACGGGCGCTGCGGGATCACCACTGCCTGCGGTGGCGGCGGAGGAGGCGGGGGAGGTGGCGGCGGTGGGGGCGGCGTGGCGCAGGCGGCGAGCGCGGCTATGCCCGCTGCCACCGATACAATACTCAACCCGTTGCCCAATCTTGCGCGCATGACCCGAAATCTCCCGTTGGCCGCCAGCTTCTGCCAGTTTTCCTTTATCCGACCTGAAGGGACTCGGTTAACCGAGAAGCGGAGCAAAGAAAATGCCCGGAAGGCTTGCAACCTCCCGGGCATCGACGAAGCGAGTCATTCCTGCGGCTGGACGAATGGGGTCACTCGCGCGAACCCATAAAGCGCAGCAGGAAGAGGAACATGTTGATGAAGTCGAGGTAGAGGTTGAGCGCGCCCAGAACCACCGCCTTGCCTGCCCATTCAGTACCCCGGTAATGGGAATATTCGGTCTTCAGCCGCTGCGTGTCGTACGCGGTCAGCCCGGCGAAGATCAGCACGCCGATGAAGCCGACGGCATAATGCAGCGTCGGCGACTGCAACCAGACATTGATCAGGGTAGAGACCAGAAGGCCGACCACGCCCATGATCAGGAAGCTGCCCCAGCCCGAAAGATCCTTTTGCGTGGTATAGCCCCATAGGCTCAGCCCCGCGAATGCCGCGGCTGTGGCGAAGAAGGTCGAGGCGATAGACGCGCCGGTGTAAACCAGGAAAATCGTCGACAGCGACAGGCCCATCAGCGTCGCGAATGCCCAGAAAAGCATCTGCAAGGTCGCCCTGCTGAAGCGGTTCGCGCCAAAGCTCATCGCGAAGACGATCGCCAGCGGCGAAAGCGCGACCAGCCACAGCAGCGGGCCGCTGGCAAATGAGATCGCCAGACCCGAACGCGCGGTCAGCAATGCGACAATGCCCGTCAGCAGTACGCCCGAGGACATGTAATTGTAGATCGAGAGCATGTGCTTGCGCAGGCCCTCGTCAAAGGTGACACCCCCGGCAAGTTCGCCGCCCGTGCGCGGCACAGAGCCGAAGCCCTGCTGCTGGGTGCGCGGGGTTTCGTTCCAATCAGCCATTTGATCACATCTCCTTAGCGGGCGCCTCTGGTGCGCCCAGTGCGCACAATATCGGGGTTCACCGCGTGAAATTCAAGCGAAACCGGATTGCAAAGCGTGCAACAGTCAACTCTGCTCGCGGGCGATCTGGGCGAGTTCGGCCCCCCGATCGCGCGTCACTCGCAACGTCTCTTTCAAAAGGTTTTTCAGTATGTTGTCCTGGTCGAGCACATTCAGCCCCTCGCGCGTCATCCCGCCCCGGCTGGCCACACGATCGGCCAACTCACCCGGCGACACACCGCCTTGGGCGGCAAGGCTGGCCGCCCCTTCGACCATGGTCAATGCCAGTTGGTCCGCCATTTCGCGCGCCAGCCCCAACTCCTGCGCGGCGGCGGATAGCGCGTCGATGAAGCGATAGACGAAGCCAGGCCCCGATCCTGCCAGCGCGGTCACCAGATCGAACTGCTCTTCCCCGTCCAGCCAGACCGCCGATCCCAGGCGATCGAACAACGCCAGCGCCTGCGCACGGGAGTCTAGCCCCCTTCCGGCAAGGATCACCGGCGATTTGCCGATCCGGGCGGCGAGGTTCGGCATGACCCGGACATGTGCGGCGGCATCGGGAAAAGCAGCCTCGAGGTCGCTCACCGAAACCCCCGCGAGCAGCGAAAATACCGTCACGCCCGTTCCAGCAATCCGTTGCAGCGTGGGGGCAAGGCTGCCGAGTTGCTGCGGCTTGAACCCCAGCAGAACCGCGCTGTGATCGCTTTGCACCGGCGGTTCACGGTAAAGCCTGACGCCATCGGGTGCGGCATCTAGGACCGGGTCGAGCACGGCGAAGCGCTCGGGCGTGAGCCCCGAGGCGAGCCAGCCCGCAAGCATGGCGCCGCCCATATTGCCGCAGCCGATAATCAGGATTTTGTCAAAGCTGGCCATCTAATCCCGTTCCTGCACGAACTGTTGCAAAGGGAATTAGGCTTCCCCCGCCGCATCGACAAGCGCCGCGTCGAGCGCCGCCCGCGGGCTCTTGTCACCCCAGAGCACAAACTGGAACGCCGGGTAGAACCGGTCGCATTCGTCGATTGCGATTTCGACCAGCGCCTGCGCCTGGCCGATGCTGAGCAGCCCGTCATCCCCCAGCAGCGCGCCATGCCGATAGAGCAGCACGCTGCCGCTCGACCAGATGTCGAAATGACCCAGCCACATCTGCTCGTTGACCATTGTCAGCAATTCGTAAGCGGCGACGAGCTTTTCACCGGTAACGCGAATGTCGGGCAGGCACAGCATTTGCAGCACGTTGTCTTCTGCACGCCAGATCCCGCGGAGCTGATATTTTGCCCAGCTGCCCTGCACCTCGCAGGTAATCTCATCTTCCGAAATGATCTCGAAAGGCCAGCCGCGCGCTTCGAACAAGGCAGCCAGCATGTCGACCGGTGCCGCATCCTCGTCAGCAGTGTATTCCTGTTCGCGCGGTCTCATCGTTGGCGGCCTGTGTTGTCCATTAGGCCGATGGATGCCTTGTCATCAGGGCTGATGGCAATGAGGATGGTCCGGATCGCTGGGGAGAACTGATTTCGCCTGTTCAAAGCCTGTGCAAAAGCTTCGCCAAATAACAGTAATTCTATTTGATTTCTGATATTTCCTGCCCATTCGGGCTAGTGTAGACAAAGCTGTCCAATCCCTGTGCCTTGAGCGCATTGACCAGCGCCCTGGCATCGCCGGGCGAAGCGATCGGCCCAGCCAGCAGGCGGTTTGCCTGGCCCCATTTTACGGTATGCGGATCGAAGTCGCCGAGTTGCTCGGGAAACTTGCGCTCCATGCGCCGCCAATCGAACGCGAGTGCCTTGAGATCGACACCCGTCGCCACCTGCACCCATATACGGCTCGGATGCTGCACAGGTTTGGGCGCAATTTCGCGCGGAGCATCGATTGCGCTGACGTCGACTGCGCCTTGTGTGACCGCGGGCGGCATGCTCGCGGGTTCGGCTAGCGAACCGAACGCACTGGAAACCGATGGCCGGGCCAGCGTCGATGCTGGTGCCGATGCTGGTGGCGATGCTGGTGCCGATGCTGATGACGGCGCGCCCGGCTGCGCTGTGCGGGCTGCCTGGTCGCTGCGTCCACTGCCCTGCCCCGGTATAGGCCGGCCCAGCGGCTCGCCCGCAGGGACAAGGCGGTTGTCGGCACGCACCGTAGTAGCCACGCCGCCCTGGGACGCCTGTGCGAGACGTGGATCGTCGCGCCCAATCTGCGCCGCGCGCGGAAATATCCCCAGATTGGCCGCTGCCGCTTGCTGCGCCCTGGTGAGGTGTCTCATGTAGGAAAGATAGGGCGTGATACGACTGGCAAGGTCGGGCGGCATCACCGCCGCGGCAATTCTTGCCGCCTCCGCCTCGTCGCCAAGGATCGCGATGCCGAAGGCACGGGCGCGATATGCGGCAAGGTCGCGGCGTTCAAGCATCGGCAACAAGGTCGATTCGAACCCTGCCCGGTCCCCCGAAATCGCCAGGCTGAGCGCCAGCCGACGGGCAACCTCGTCATCGTTTTGCCGCGACAGCGCAAGGCGATAGTCGGCCTGGGCAGCGGAGTTGTTACCGACAAGGTCGTGCGCCAGGCCGCGATCGGCCGCGACCGCGTCGATCGCCGCCCCCGCCTGCTGCGCCTCGGCAAACAGCCGCAAGGCCTCGCCGGGTCGCTGCGAACGGACCTGAGCGGCCGCCATGCCCAGTTTGGCCTGCGAATTACCCGGCGCAAGATCAAGTGCACGGCTGAAGAAGCCGATCGCGGCTTCCAGATCGTTCAGTTGCAGTGCGGCATGGCCCGCCTCGACCAGGGCCGAGGTGTCGCCAGGACTTGCGGCGAGGCGGCGGAGAGCAACATTGAGCCGTTCGACTTCGGCCGATCCCGTCGACTGGATCACCTCGCGGCTGACCACTGTCTGTGCCGCTGCGGGTGCCGCAGGCAGACCCGCCACCGCCAGTGCGAGGCCGAGCATCGCACGCGACCGCAAAGGAGGTGCCGCGGGCCGCAGGGGCGAAAGGATGGCGCATGGACTGGACATGAGAGGCGATTCGATAGCGCCTCTCATATGACAGGCAGATGAAGCGCGCACAGCACCGTGCGATGCCGCGAGCCTTATACGCGATCTACTGGTTGTTCTGACGCCCCAGGAAACGCGGAATGCTCAGCGACGAGCCACCCTCGTCGCCGTCATTGTCATCTTCCTCTTCGTCATGCTCTTCACTGGCGCCGCCGCCGCGCGAAAGGCTGGCCATGCGCTCGAACAGCGTGTTGCCACCAACCGGGGCTCCGCTGCCGCCAGCGCCGGAACTGCCGCCGGAACCACCACCGGAACCGCCGCCACCCAGAATTTGCCGACGCCGTCCTTCTCCAGGAACCGGTGCAACATATTCGCCGGACGAACCGCTCGCGCCCTCGTCAGAAGGCGATGACGGTTCTTCGGTCATGTCGCTCGACAGGTCGAACGGCTCGTCTTCGTCCTCGGGCTCGCCGTATTCGTCGGCTTCCCGCTGGCCAAATCCGGTTTGACCGCCCATTCCGGAGGCGCCGCCGACGTATTCGCCCTCTTCGTTTCGAAGCCCGGCCAATGGATCGACGATGCCGTCGCCTTCGTCGCTCTCCTCTTCCGAATAGTCGGCATCGTCCTCAAATGCCTGCATGCCCGACAGGTCGAAGGGCTCGCCTGCGTCGCTCGGGAATGCCGCTCCGGTCGGCTCCGGCTCGATCGATTCCTCTTCTTCGGGAACGTCGAGCAAGGGCTCGCTGTCGCCGCGACGGCCATAGGTCGGCATTTCATCGAATTGATCATCGCTCGACATCTCGAAGGGATCGCCCTGAGTTTCGTCGGTCGAAAGTTCCAGCACCGGTCGTTTGGGCGGGCGTGTGCTGCCCAGCGAAAAGGGTGCCGGTTCGCTCGCATGGAGCACCGCGCCCTGTTCGATCCCGGTTGCGACCACCGAAACCCGGATCCTGCCCTGCAGGTCGGGATTGAACGCCGATCCCCAGATGATGTTGGCGTCCTCATCCACCAGTTCGCGGATATGGTTCGCCGCTTCATCGACTTCGAGCAGCTTCATGTCTTCGCCGCCGATGATCGAGATGATCACGCCCTTGGCGCCCTGCATGCTGACACCGTCGAGCAACGGATTGGCGATCGCCCGCTGCGCCGCTTCGAGCGCGCGGTTTTCCCCCTCACCCTCACCCGTGCCCATCATCGCCTTGCCCATTTCGCTCATGACCGAGCGGACATCGGCAAAATCGAGGTTGATGAGCCCCGGCATGACCATCAGGTCGGTGATCGAGCGAACGCCCTGTTGCAGGACTTCGTCGGCCAGCTGGAAGGCTTCCTTGAAGGTGGTTTCCGGCTTGGCGACCAGGAACAGGTTCTGGTTGGGAATGACGATCAGCGTATCGACGTGGTTCTGCAATTCCTGGATGCCGGACTCGGCAGCGCGCATCCGGCGCGCACCCTCGAACATGAACGGCTTGGTCACCACGCCGACCGTCAATACACCCTTGCGCCGCGCGGCCTCGGCAATCACCGATGCCGCGCCCGTTCCCGTGCCCCCGCCCATACCGGCAGCGATGAACACCATGTTGACGCCTTCCAGCGCATCCTCGATGTCACTCACGGTTTCTTCCGCGGCCGCCCTGCCCACTTCCGGGCGGGCCCCCGCGCCCAATCCGCCGGTGATATGGGGGCCGAGCTGGATGCGCTTCTCGGTAGCCGACAAGCTCAGCGCCTGCGCATCGGTATTGGCGACGATGAAGTCCACCCCCTCGATCTCGGCCGCGATCATGTTGGCGATAGCGTTGCCTCCGGCTCCGCCAACCCCGATCACGGTGATCCTAGGGCGAAGGTCCTCCTTTGACGCAGGTCCGATATTGATACTCATCCTGTCTTCCTCCGTAAGGCGGGCAGCCTCACCTGAATACACTGTCCGAATGTGGCACAAACACGAATTGCCGTAGATAGCGGGTTTCCCCTTATCCACAGTGACCGATGATGAAGCATGGCCATTCACAAGCCCTTAAAAATACTGCCTGAGCGCATTCAGCAAGCGCGACACGCTTTTGGGCGCCCCATATCGTGACGACATCTGATAATTCTGCCCGATCGTGCGGATGTCCACCGGATCATCCGCGGCATAAAGGCAAAGTCCGGCCAGCGTTGAAAAACCTGGCGTTGCATGCGCTTCGGGCAGGCCGCGCAATGCCATCGGCCGACCGATCCGGCAGGGCCGGCCCAGCGCCCCCTGCGCATATTCGGCGATCCCCGCCAGCTCCGCCCCGCCGCCCGTCAGCACGATCTGTCCGCCGTGCGGCCCGGTGAAACCCATGTCCTTGAGTGCCCGGCCGATCTCGCGCGTGAGCAAGGCAAGATTCTGCGTTACGATCGAAACCAGTTCGGCACGGGCAATGCTGCGATCCGCCGCCTTGCCCGGCGCCGCGCCATCATCTGACGGCGGAGCGATCAGGATCATCTCGCGGTGGTCGGCAGGACTGGCCATGGCTGAACCCGAAACGCATTTGAGCCGCTCCGCCTCGAACCGGCGCGTACCGAAGGCCGAAGCGATCGCATCGGTGATGTCCGATGACCCGAACGGCAACGCGAAAAGTCCCAGAAGCATTCCGCCCGCATGAACCGCAACATTGGTTACGTCGGCACCGACCTCGACCAGCGCCACGCCCAGATCGCGTTCTTCGTCGCTGAGGCAGGCATATCCGGCGGCAAGCGGGGCCGCAACCACCGCCTCGACATCGAGATGCGCATTCTGCACCGCTTCGGTGAGATTGCGCACCGGAGCCCCGTCAGCCAGCGTGATGTGAATGTCCACCCCCAGCCGTTCTGCGTGCAGGCCGCGCGGATTGGCGACGCCATGCGCACCGTCAAGCGTATAGTGGGCGGGCTGGGCATGCAGCACCATTCTGCCGTCGGGCTGGATCGCATCGCGCGCAGCCAGCAGCAACGCCTGGATGTCTTCCTCCTCGACGCGCCGCCCGCCGATATCGATCTCGACCTTCGATACGCGGCTCGCCAGCCCTGCCCCGGCGCAGCCGACCCACACGCTCTGGATGCTCGTTCCGGCATTCTTCTCGGCGCGTTCCACGGCATCGCGAATGGCGTAGGTCGCGGCGGCCATGTCGGTAACATAGCCGCGCTTGATCCCCTGGCTGGCGCGGTGCCCGGAACCCATGACCTGAAGCTCGCCGGTTTCGGTGAGCCCCATGATCATGGCGGAAATGCGGAACGATCCCGGGTTGACCGCGCCGAATACCTTGATGAATCTGGGCTGCGCCATCAGCCGGGCTCCTCCGTTCCGAGGGTTTGCTCGGCACGTCCGGGAATGCGCATGTAGATGCGCGGCGGCGCACGCATGTCGAATGTTTCGACCTTTCCGCCCAGCAACCGGTTCTGTCCATCGAGCCGTGCAAATGAAATGAGTGCGGAGGCCGATTCTTCCTCGCCCTCCGGCAGCGCAAGTACCTGACCGGTCCGGAAGGTCAGGTTCCAGCGGCGATTGCCGACCCATTCGGCAGCCTTGACCTGCGGACGCAGCGCTGGCGCTGCATCGAACAGGCGTTCGAGCGCGCCGACCCGGCGACCTGCACCTGGGCCGGAAATCAGCAGCCGGTCGGCAGCGGCTCTGGCCGAAACAGGCTCAAGTTCCACGCCGTCACGATCGATCAGTACCATCCGGCCAGGCTTTACCAGCACCGCGTGGGGTTGCCGCTCGACGATGTCGACCACCAGCCGGTCAGGCAACTGGCGCGAGACGCGCGCGTCCTTCACCCAGGCGAGCTCCATCAGCTCGCTGCGGATCGCCGCCAGGTTGACACGCGGCATGGGCATATCACGCTGCCGCAGCACGCGCTCATAGACACGCTGCTCGTTCATGCGTTCGGTTCCGGTCACACTGACATTTCGCACCGCAAACCCGGCATCGGCGGCAAGAACCGCCACATGCGCCCCGACAAAGGCGAAAAAGCCGGTAATGCTGGCGATGAACCACGCCGCTGCCATAACCACGCCGAGAATGATGAACAGGAATATCCGGTGCAGCTGCTCCTCGGTAAATGGCAGGAGCCCCATCAGCGCATCGACGATCCGGCTGGTGCTCGCCCTTGCCCGCCGGGCCTGGGTGGCGCGGTTGCTCGACCTGGTCGCACGCCTCAGGCCAACCGCAGTTCGCTTAACGACCGCCATCGCCGCCCCCTGCAATCCCGCCGCCGCGCGCACGGCCCAGTGCCTCGGCAACGATCGCCTCGACCAGATCGGCATAGCTCATGCCCGCATGGCGCGCCTGTTCGGGCACCAGGCTCAAGGGCGTCATCCCCGGCTGCGTATTGGTTTCGAGCACGAACAGGCCAGCCTCGCCCTGTTCGTCATCCCAGCGGAAATCGGTGCGGCTGCATCCCTTGCAACCCAGCACCCTGTGCGCGCGCACCGCGTAATCGCAGCACAGCGCAGCGATTTCTGGCGGAATCTGCGCCGGGCAGACATGTTCGGTCAGCCCTTCGGTATATTTGGCATCATAGTCGTAAAAGCCGGATTTGGGCTTGAGCTCGGTAACGCCAAGCGCGCGCGGACAATCGGGGCCGTCGATCACCGCAGTGGTGAGCTCGCGCCCGCGAATGAAGGGCTCGGCCAGAAGTTCGCGGAATTCGTGCCAAGGGCCGGCAACATCGCGCCTGATCGGGTTGCCGTAGTTGCTCTCATCGGTGACGATCGCGACCCCCACCGACGAACCTTCGTTGACCGGCTTGAGCACATAGGGGCGCGGCAGCGGATCCTTTGCGTAAAGGTCTTCGCTATGCACGATCCGCCCGCCGGGCATGGGGATACCATGCGGCACCAGTGCCTGCTTGGTCAGCTGCTTGTCGATCGCGATGACCGAAGTGGCGAGGCCCGAATGCGTATAGGCAATGCCCATCAGATCGAGCATGCCCTGCACCGTGCCATCTTCGCCCGGCACGCCGTGGAGCGCGTTAAAAACCACATCGGGCGCGGCTTCGGCAATCCGCGCGGCAACCTGCCGGTCCATGTCGATGCGGGTGACGCGGTAGCCGCGCTCCTCCAGAGCATCGGCCACGCCCTTTCCGCTCATCAGCGAGACTTCGCGCTCGCTCGCCCAGCCGCCCATCAGGACCGCGACATGAGGTTTGCCCGTCTCGCTCATTTACGCCCCACTCGCTGAATTTCCCATTCCAGTTCGATTCCCGATTGCGCGCGCACGCGGCGGCGCACCTCTTCGCCAAGCGCCTCGATATCGTTGCTGCTGGCATCCCCGGTGTTGATGAGGAAATTGGTGTGCTTCTCGCTCACCTGCGCACCGCCGACGGCAAGGCCGCGGCAGCCCGCCGCATCGACCAGTTCCCAGGCCTTCTTGCCGTCTGGATTCTTGAAGGTTGAACCGCCGGTCTTGCTGCGCAGCGGCTGTGACTGTTCGCGGCTTGCGGCGATGCGGTCCATTTCCGCCTTGATCGCCTCGGGAGCTTCGGGATGGCCGCGAAAGGTCGCGCTCACCACCACCGCGCCTTCAGGCAGTTCGGAATGACGATAGCTGTATCCCAGTGCTGCCAGCGGCAGCGTCACCAGTTCGCCCGAACGCAGCACGACCTCGCATTCTACCAGCACATCCTTGACCTCGCGCCCATAGGCCCCGCCGTTCATGCGCACGAAGCCGCCGACCGTGCCGGGGATCGAACGCAGGAATTCAAGCCCGCCGATCCCCGCGTCGCGCGCGGTTGAGGAAACGAGAATGCCGCTCGCCCCGCCGCCGCATTTCATCGTTACCGCGTCGAGCATCTCAACCTTGGCGAAAGCCTTGCCCAGTCGTACCACCACGCCGGGCACGCCGCCATCGCGCACGATCAGGTTCGAACCGAGCCCGAGCGCCATCACCGGAACTTCGGGATCGAGCGCGCGGAGAAAATCACACAGATCGTCAGCATCGGCAGGTTCGAACAGCCAGTCTGCCGCGCCGCCGCTCTTGAACCAGACCAGCGGGGCGAGCGGGGCCTTGGCGGTGAGCTTTCCACGCACCCTGGGCAGGGTATCGGCCATCATGCCTGCCTCCGCGCAGCAATCGCCGCCGCCAGTCCTGCCGCCCATTTGGTGATGTCGCCCGCACCCAGGCAGACCACATGATCGCCCGCGGCCAGATCGCTCGCCAGTGGCCCGGCCAGATCGTCCTTGTCCGCCACCGTCTGGGCATGGCGATGCCCGCGCGACTTGATCCCTGCCACCAGGGCTTCGGAACTTACGCCTTCGACCGGTTCTTCGCCCGCCGCATAGACCGGCGCGACATAGACCCGATCGGCCTCGTTGAAACAGGTCTGGAAATCCTCCATCAGATCGCCCAGCCGCGAATAGCGGTGCGGCTGCGCCACTGCGATCACGCGCCCGCCCGCAGAGGCGCTTGCCTCGCGCGCGGCAGCAAGCACGGCCCTGATCTCGACCGGGTGATGTGCATAGTCATCGATGATGACTGCAATCCCGCCTTCACAGGGCACTTCGCCCACGCGGGTAAAGCGCCGCCGCACCCCGCCAAAGCGGGCAAAGCCATCGCGGATCACGTCATCATCGCAGCCCATCTCGATCCCCACCGCTATGGCGGCCAGCGCGTTCTGGACATTGTGCCGCCCCGGCATCGGCAGGCGCACGTTTGCGATTGTGCGATCGGCCTCACCGCGCTGGCGCACCACCACGTCGAAGCAATTTCCGCCCGCATCGGGCCTGACATTGACCCCGCAAATATCGGCCTGAAGCGAGAAGCCGTAAGTGATCACGCGCCGGTCGCGGACCTTGCCGATTACCGCCTGAACCTCAGGGTGATCGATGCACAGCACTGCCGCGCCATAGAACGGCACATTATGGATGAATTCGACGAATGCGCGCCTGACCCCGTCGAAATCGCCATAGTGGTCGAGATGTTCGGGATCGATATTGGTGACCACCGCTATCGTGCCGTCGAGCCGCAGGAAACTGCCGTCGCTCTCGTCGGCTTCGACCACCATCCAGTCGCTATCGCCGAGGCGGGCGTTGGAGCCATACTGCTCGATGATCCCGCCGTTGATCACCGTGGGATCGATCCCGCCTGCATCGAGCAGCGCGGCGATCATGCTGGTCGTTGTCGTCTTGCCATGCGTACCGGCAACCGCGATGGTCGATTTGAGGCGCATCAGCTCGGCCAGCATTTCCGCGCGGCGTACCACGGGAATGCGGTTTTCAAGCGCGACGGCCACTTCGGGGTTGCTGCGTTTTACCGCGCTGGAGGTAACCACGACCGCCGCGCCTTCGACGTTTTCGCGGGCGTGGCCAATGCTCACAGGAATGCCGCGTGCGCGCAGGCGCTCGACACTCGCGCCTTCGGCCATGTCGCTGCCCTGCACATGGTAGCCCAGATTGTGCATCACCTCGGCAATGCCAGACATGCCGATACCGCCGATCCCGACGAAGTGGATGGTCCCGATATCGGTGCCGACGCCTTTCATTCGCCCGCGTCCCTGCTGGCGCCATGGTTCGCAGGGGCGGCTTGTCCAGCCGCGCGCGGCGCCTGCCCATCGACGCGGATGACGTCCATCATCTCCGCGCCGCCGAAGCTTTCGACCAGATCGGCAAGATCGCGCGCGGCATTGGGACGCCCGCAGTTCCACGCGCCATGCGCAGCGTTGGCCAGCGTGTGCGGAGCCTGCGCCATGGCCTGGATCTGCTTGGCAAGTTCCTTGGCATCGAACCGGTCCTGCCGGATCATCCGCGCCCCGCCCGCTTGCACCATCTCGCGGGTGTTGGCGGCCTGATGATCGTCGGTCGCGATCGGCAGCGGGATCAGGATCGCCGGGCGGCCCACCGCGGTCAATTCAGCGATGGTCGATGCACCCGCGCGCCCGATGAACAGGTGGCAATCGGCCAGCCGCGATTCCATGTCCTCGAAATAGGTGCCAAGTTCGGCGGGAATATCGTGATTGCGATAGCGCTCGCGCACCCGCGCCAGATCCTCGGGCCGGCATTGCTGCGTCACCTGAAGCCGCTGGCGCAGCGCAGGTTGCAGCATGGCAAGCCCATCGGGCACCACTTCGGAAAGAACGCGCGCGCCCTGGCTACCGCCGGTGACCAGGACCCGCAGAATGCCGTTTTCGGTGAAGGCGGGAAAATCCTGGTTCCGAAGCGCCAGCACCTCGGCGCGCACCGGGTTTCCGACCAGGTGCGTCTTGGCCAGGTGCCTTTCCTTGAGCCGCTCGATATCGGGGTAGGCAGTGGCGACGGCGCTGACCCTGCCCGCCAGCAGGCGGTTGACCCGGCCCAGCACCGCGTTCTGTTCGTGGATCACTGTGGGCACACCGGCGGACGTGGAAGCGAGCATCGCCGGCAGCGAGGGATAGCCGCCAAACCCCACCACTGCACTCGGCTGGTATGCTTCCATCAGCCGCAGCGCCATCCGCCGCCCTTCGAGCACCGCACGGATGCCGCGCAGCCATTTGAGCGGGTTCTTGCCGAAACGCCCGGCGGGCAACACATGCGCGGTCAGAAAATCGGGCCTGCCGGGCAGCGCCGCGCCGCGTTCATCGGTGATCAGCGCCACATGGTGCCCACGTCCGTGCAGTTCGTGCGCCAGTGCGTAGGCGGGAATGAGGTGCCCCCCGGTTCCGCCGGCGGCCAGGATATAGTGCTTGCTGGCGCCCTTGCGCATATCGCCGCTCATGCCGCATCGTCCCTTTGCCCAAACAAGGCCATGAGGCCGGGCGTTTCAGGCTTGAGATAGGGATTGCGCCGCGTGATCGCCAGCAACAACCCCACGGTCATGCATACGGCAATCGTCGACGAGCCACCATAGCTGACCAGCGGGAGCGTCATCCCCTTGGACGGAAACAGTTGCAGATTGACCAGGATGTTGATCATCGCCTGCCCTCCAATCTGCGCGATCAGCCCTGCACCGGCGAGCAATGCGAACAGGTTCTCCTCGTCGAACAGCCTCAGCAGCACGCGCAGCATCAGCCCCAGATACAGCAACACGACCAGCAGGCACGCGACAAGCCCGAATTCTTCGCCGATCACCGAGAAGATATAGTCGGTGTGCGCTTCCGGAAGGCTCATCTTGCGCACACCCAGCCACAATCCGCTGCCTGTCCAACCGCCTGCCAGCAACGTGCGTTCGGCCAGATCGACCTGATCGAAGGCGGTTCCGCCGCCAAGAAAGGCGTCGATCCTGTGCCGAGCATTATCATAGAGAAAATAGGTCGCGGTCAGCGCGGCGATGCCCAACCCCACCAGCGCACTGATCCGTTGCACGGAAACACCCGACAGCAACACCAGAACGAACCACACCCCGGCAAACAGCAGCGTATCGCCCAGATTGGGCTGCAACATCAGCAACATTGCGACCAGGCCCATTACCCCGGTCACGCATGCGATCACCGGCAGCGCCGGATCGCGAAGCCGCCAGGTCAGAATCCAGGCCAGCAGAATCGCGAACCCGGGCTTGAGGAACTCGGACGGCTGGAACCGCATGCCGAGGTTGATCCAGCGCCGCGCGCCATTGACCTCGGCGCCGATGAAAGGGACCAGCATCAGGAGGCCGAGCATGGCTGCCGCAAGCACTATGCCCAGTCTGCGTGCCGAATCGCGCGGCAACAGCGACGTCGCAATCAGCACTGCCAGGCCCAGTACCTGCCACAGCAGGTGCTGCTTGAGGAACAGAAACTCGTCCAGCCGCACCCCTGTTGTTGACAGGCGTTCGGCGCTGGCGGGTGAAGCGGACCCGACCGCAACGGTCCCGGCCAGCATCAGGCAAAGGACAAGCCCGAGCAGCACCCGGTCGATCTCGCGCCACCAGATCCGCAGTTCATCGCGCCAATGCACCTGGTAGGCCGTTCTGGCATCAAGGCTACCGCTCGCCCTGGGGACGTAGGGATGCGGACCGCTCATTCCGGGCATCCCCGTGCCAGGGCCGCCCGAATTTCGGGCGAGGCATTCGTCAGCGCAGCAACGATCTGGCGAAAACATTCCCCACGCCGTTCGAAGTCGCGAAACTGGTCGAAGCTGGCGCAGGCGGGCGACAGCAGGATCACGTCGCCCGGTCGCGAGCGTTCGATTGCCAGTTGCACCGCTTCATTGAGCATTTCGGAACGAACCACCGGAACATGCGGCTCGAGCAGTTCGGCGAAGCGCGGCCCCGCCTCGCCGATGGTATAGGCGACGGCAACATTGCCGAGCTGATCCATACACTCGCCCAGCCCCTCCTCCTTGGCCAGCCCGCCAAGGATCCAGTGGATGCGCGGTTCAGGAGCGGGGGGAAAGGCTGCGAGCGCGGGGGCGGTGGAGGCTGTGTTGGTGGCCTTGCTGTCGTTGATGAACAGTACGCCGTTGTGCTCGGTCACGCGCTCCATCCGGTGCGGCAGGCTGGAATAGCTGCGCAGGCCAAGCTCGATCTCAGATGCCGAAAGACCCAGCAGCTCGCAGGTTACCCGGGCGCACTGGGCATTTTCCAGATTGTGCGGTCCCTGAAGCGAGGGCCAGCGGCTCTGGTCCTCAGGGTTGGCAGCTGAATCGACGCAGACGACAAGCTGGTCAAGATCGAGCGCCTGCGCCAGCGCTGCTTCTGTCGAAGCGGAAACAACCGCCGAATGCCCCGCCGACTGCATCTTGAACAGCCGGCCCTTGGAAGCGGCATAGGCCTCGAAATTGTCATAGCGATCGAGATGATCGGGCGTGATGTTGAGCAGCACCACTATCTCGCAATCGAGGTTGAGGGTGAGGTCGATCTGGTAGCTCGACAGTTCGAGCACATAAACGCCGACGCCCTTGTCATTCGGCTCCAGCGGCTGCTGCTCCATGATCGGGATGCCGATATTACCGCCCATCAGCGCCGGGATGCCCGCGCATTGCAGGATATGCGCGACAAGCGCGGTAGTGGTCGATTTGCCGTTGGTCCCGGTAATGCCAACCACCTTGTGCGGCGGCAGACCAGGCCGGGCCTGCGCGAACAGTTCGATATCGCCGATGACCGGCACGCCGAAACGCGCAGCGTGCGCAGCAATCGGATGCGTGTTGAGCGCGACACCGGGCGAAACCACAATACCGGCAAAGCCCGTCAGATCGGCTTCGAGCGGATCGGCCAGGGTACAGCGCCCGGCGAATGCGGTGCGCGGCTCTTCCTGCCGGTCCCATGCCAGAACCTGCGCACCGCTGGCCAACAGTGCCTCGGTAGCCGCCGCGCCCGAGCGCGCGAGGCCCAGCACGGCATATCGCTTGCCGGCAAAGGCGCGCGAGGTAATCATCGCAGCTTGAGCGTGGCAAGCCCAGCCATCGCCAGCACGATCGAGATGATCCAGAAGCGGATCACGACCTTGCTCTCGCTCCAGCCGAGCTGTTCGAAATGGTGGTGGATCGGTGCCATGCGGAACACCCGCCTGCCGGTGCGCTTGAACCAGAATACCTGGATGATGACGCTGGCGGTTTCGACCACGAACAAGCCGCCCACGATCAGCAGCACGATCTCGTGGTGGCTGGCGACCGCAATCGCACCCAGCGCCCCGCCCAGCGCCAGACTGCCCGTGTCGCCCATGAACACTGCCGCGGGCGGCGCGTTGAACCACAGGAACGCAAGGCCTGCCCCCATGATCGCAGCGCAGAAGATCGCCAGTTCGCCCGCGCCCTCGACATAAGGAATGCCGAGATAGGCAGAATAATCGACCCGTCCGGCAAGGTAGGCGATCAGGGCGAATGTACCCGCGGCGATGATGACCGGCATGGTCGCCAATCCGTCAAGCCCGTCGGTAAGATTTACCGCATTGCCGAAGCCGACGATCAGGGTCGCTGCGAACAGGTAATAGACCGGCCCGAGCGGGACCGACACCCCGGACACGAAAGGCACATAGAGATTGGTGTTGATCTGGCCGACGATGATCCACGCGGCAATCCCGGCCACCACGAATTCGAGCAGGAGCCGTAACCTGGCAGGCACGCCCTTGTGGCTCGATTTGCTCACCTTGTCATAGTCGTCGAGGAACCCGATCACGCCAAATCCGCAGGTCACGGCGACGCACGCCCAGACGAAAGGGTTGCGCAAGTCCATCCACAGCATCAACGACAGCAGCAGCGCCGCCAGGATCAGCAGGCCGCCCATGGTGGGGGTTCCGCGCTTTGCCAGATGCGATTGCGGGCCATCAAGGCGGATCGGTTGCCCCTTGCCCTGCCGCACCCGCAGGAGATCGATGAAGCGAGGGCCGATGATCAGCCCGATCACCAGCGCCGTCATCAGCGTCGCCCCGGCGCGAAACGTCTGGTAGCGGACAAGGTTGAAGATGCCTTCGAACCCCAGCCATTCAGCCAACAGATAAAGCATCCAATGTCCCTGCCTCTAATGATCGAGGCCTGTAAAATGCGCGACCAGCCGGCCCAGGCCGACCGAGTTGGAGCCCTTGACGAGGATTGCATCACCGGCCTTGATTCCGAATTCCTCCAGCGCCGCAATCGCCTCTTGGGGATCACGGCAATGCGCGAAGCTCGCCGGATTGCCAAGCGGATGATTGCCCGCTTTCCCCAGATCGCGGGCAAGTACCTGCATCTCTTCGCCCACCAGGATTGCGTGGTCGATCCCGGCTTCGGCCAGCGTCCCGGCCAATTGGGCATGGAAACGATCGGCAAAATCGCCCAGCTCCTTCATCGAGCCGAGCACGGCAATGCGCCGCGTGGCCGGGGTCTGGCCCAACTGGCGCAAAGTCGCGCGCATCGATGCGGGATTGGCATTGTAGGATTCATCGATCAACAACGCCTTGCCGCCGCCCGGCAGGTGCAGATCGTGGCGCGCGCCCCTGCCCTTGAGCCCGCCCATTTCGGCCAGCGCCAACCCGGCAGCGGCAAGATCGCCGCCAGCCGCGTGGACCGCCGCCATGACGCACAGCGAATTGACGATCCAGTGTTCGCCCGGCTCCGCCACCGAATAACAAAGACGCCTTTCGCCCAGGTCCACCGTGACCAGCGAACCGCCGTTGGCTGCGGGGATGGCATCGAGCAGCCGCACCGTGGCATTTTCGTCCCTCCCGAAAGTCACGATCCGTGCCTGTGCCGCGCGCGCATGCTCGATCAGACGCTGGCTTTCCGGAAGGTCGGCGGGAATCACCGCGGTGCCCCCCTCGACCAGACCGGAGAAGATCTCGGCCTTGGCATCGGCAATTGCCTCCATGCTGCCCAGGTACTCGATATGCGCGGGCGCAATGGTGGTGACGATCGCCACATGCGGGCGGACATGCCGGGTCAGCGCATCAAGCTCGCCCGCGTGATTCATGCCCATCTCGAACACGCCGAAGCGGCTGCGCGAGGGCATGCGCGCCAGGCTGAGCGGCACCCCGACATGGTTGTTGTAGCTTTTGACGCTGCGATGCGCGGCGCCGCGGCTGGCACGGTCCAGAGCGGTGAAAATCGCCTCCTTCACCCCTGTCTTGCCGACCGATCCGGTCACACCGATCCGGACCGCCCCGGCACGCTCGCGCGCGGCATCGGCAAGCGCTTGAAGTGCTGCGGTCGTATCGCGCACCAGCACATGCGGAAAAGCGACCGGGCGATCGGTGATCGCCGCCACAGCCCCATTGGCGAAAGCAGCGTCGATGAAGCGATGCCCGTCGGTTACCTCACCCCTTAGCGCAACGAACAGGTCGCCCTCGCGAACATCGCGCGAATCCGTCTCGATTCCCGAGCACTGGAATGCGCGGCTGGCCTTGCCGCCCGTCGCCGCTTCGATCTCGAGCGAATCCCACAGCGCGAGTCCATGGCTGCTGCATGCGGGTTCAGGCCATTGGCGTAGCAGTGCTCTGCCGTTCATAGTGCATCCCCGTTGGCCTGAAGGCCGGCCAGTGCGGCGCATTCGCGCGCAACTTCAACGTCGTCGAAAGGCAAAACCCGCATATTCTCTCCCGCTCCAATAATCTGGCCCTTTTCGTGGCCCTTGCCCGCAATCAGCACAATGTCATCGCGACCCGCCTCGCTGATCGCCTTCATGATCGCCGTGCGCCGATCACCGATCTCGCTGGCATTCCTGCCCGCTCCCTTCAACACCTCGCGGCGGATCGCTGCCGCATCCTCGCCGCGCGGATTGTCATCGGTCACGATCACGCGGTCTGCCATGCGCGACGCAATTTCTCCCATGGGCGCCCGCTTGCCCTGATCGCGGTCACCACCGGCTCCCAGCACACAGATCAGCCGACCGTCAACATGCGGGCGCAGCGCAGCGATCGCCGCCTCGATCGCATCGGGGGTATGCGCGTAATCGACATAGACCGGCGCACCTTGCGCGCTGATGACCGCGCGTTCGAGACGCCCGCGCACCGGCTGCAATCGTCCGACCGCGTCGAACACCGCCAGCGGATTGCAACCGGTTGCGATTGCCAGGCCTGCCGCAACCAGTGCATTGGCAACCTGATAGGCACCGATCAGCGGCAGCGTGATCTTGCGTCCAGTGCCCGCATACCGGATTTCAAGCTCCTGCCCCAATTGCGTGGGCGTGCGGGCCAGCAGGCGGATCGTCTCCCCCTGCTCACCCACCGTGTGCACCCTTAGTGCCCGCTTCTGCGCATGTTCAACCGCCCGCTGCGACCACGCGCATGGCTCGCCGCCGAGCCAGATAACCGCTGCCGCGCCCGGTTCGACCACTTCGTCGAACAAGCGCATCTTCGCCGCAAAGTAATCCTCCATATCCTTGTGATAATCGAGGTGATCGCGGCTGAAATTGGTGAACGCGGCGGCTTCCACAGCCAGCCCTTCGTTGCGATATTGCGACAGGCCGTGGCTCGATGCCTCGTAGGCGACATGCGTCACCCCCTCGCGCGCCAGCCCGCTCATGTTGGAAAGAAACGTCACGATATCGGGCGTGGTGAGCCCGGTCGAAACGCTGCCGTCAGGGGTGGTGACGCCAAGCGTGCCGATAGAGGCGGCGCGCTCACCGCACATACGCCATATCTGGCGGGTCATCTCGACAGTCGACGTCTTGCCGTTGGTGCCTGTCACCGCAACCACATGCTCGGGCACGGGGGTGAAGAACCCTGCCGCCAACCGTGCGAAGGCGCGGCGCGGCTCGTCGGCGGCGATATGGACCGCGCCTTTGACCTGCACTTCGCTGCGCGCAACGACCGCCACCGCCCCGGCCTTGATCGCCTCGGGAATGACTGCTTCGGCGTTGAAGCTCGATCCGCGAAACGCGCCGAATACCGTCCCCGGGGCGACTTTGCGATGATCGATGGCGAATCCGGTGACGTTGATGTCATGCCCATCGACCAAGGCTATGCCTGCCCGGTCTGCCAACTGGCCCAGCCTCATGCCTCGGGCTCCACCTTGGGCTGCGCCTCGGGAACCAGTGGAACAAGATCGCTGATATCGACGTCGCGAGTGGCATCGGGTTGCACCCCGAGGATCGGGCCGATCCGCGGTATGAGCCGCCCGACGATGGGGGCCGCATTCCACGCCGCCGTGCGCTGATACGAGCTCGCCAGTGTGCCGTGCGGCTCGTCTAGCATGGCAATCACGACGTAGCGCGGACGGTCCATCGGAAAGACCGCCGCAAAGGTCGAAACGACCGAAGTCCGGCTGTACCCGCCCGATCCCGGCTTTTCCGCAGAACCGGTCTTGCCGCCCACCCGGTAGCCTGCGGCATTGGCGTTGCGCCCGGTGCCGTACATCGCGATCATGCGCAGCAGCTGGCGCATCCGCGAGGATGTCGACGCCTTGAACACCCGGCGGCCGCGCGGTGCCTCGCCCGGTTCCAGCCGGTGCATGGTCGCCGGGCGCCAGATTCCACCGTTGACCATCGCAGCATAGGCGCTCGCGAGATGGAGCGGAGTCACCGCGATTCCGTGGCCATAGCTGACCGTCATATTGGTGAGCCGCGCCCATTTCCCGCCCGGCCAGATCGGGTGGCCGCGCGCGGGCAGTTCGATATAGGGGCGTTCATGCATCCCCAGGTCCATCATGGTGCGGCGCAAACGCTCCGGCCCCAGTTCGTCGGCAACGCGTGCCGTCACAGCATTCGATGAATGGATCAGGGCCTGTGGAACTGTGAGCGAGGCTCCGAGCGGGTGCAGATCCTTGATCGTGAAGCGGCCGATCTGCACCGGCTCTGCATTCCACTGCTTGCCGTAATCGCGCACCACGCCCGCGTCGATCGCCGCCGCAATTGTTAGCGGCTTGAACGTGGAGCCAAGCTCGTAAACCTGGTTGGTGACGCGGTTGAACATGCGGCTTTCGCCCTGGGCATCGATCCGGTTGGGATCGAATTCAGGCAGCGAGGCAAGCGCCAGCACCTCGCCCGTGTCGACATCAAGCACTATGCCTGCCGCGCCGACCGCGTTGACCAGCATCATCCCGCGGCGCAGTTCATCCTCGAGCGCGCCCTGCACTCGCAGGTCGATCGAAAGCGCCGATGGCCTTCCCCGTCTCGCGGGATCGCGCAATTGCGCGTCGAGCACCTGCTCCATCCCGACCCGGCCATGGCCATCCGCAGCGACATAACCCAGTACATGCGCGCCCATCGGGCCTTGCGGATAATGGCGATCATTTTCGCGCGGCATTTCGAGCGCCAGTTCACCGAGCGCCTGGACCTTGTTGGCATCTTCGGGAAGCACGCGCCGCCGCAAATACCCAGCCTTGCCCGTTGCCAGACGCATTGCGGTTTCAGCCTCGTCAAGGTCGGGAAAAATCGCCTTGAGATGCGCAGCGACCTGCTGCGGGCTGCGAATCAGCGGTGAACCATCATCGCCGAGCGCCTCAGGATTGTACCACAGCGCATAGGCTGGAAAGGCACGCGCCAGCGGCTGGCCATTGCGATCGGTGATCTCGCCCCGGGGTGGCAACAGCGCGTCTTCCAGCGAGGTTGAGGCAACCGTGCGATCCGCGACTCCCAGATAGAGTATCCGCAGAACCGCCACCGATGCGACCAGCGCAAAGACCAGCGCGACCCACAACAATCGCAGCCGCGCCGTGCTCAGCGATTGTCGTCTGAGCGTGACCAGCCTGACCCTGCCTGTTGCAATGGCCGTGCTGGCCGCAAGCGCGTTCATTCAGCAACCTCTGCTGCCAGGGCTGTGCGCACCGGTGAGGCTTCGGCCAGGAAATCCCCAAAGGCACCGGCAAAATCGCCCGTCGCCTGCTCGCGCGCCAGCGTGAATTCCACCGGCCTGCCGGTGAGCGGGGAGACCATCGCGCGTTCCCCCTGCGGCGGAGAGGCCGGATCCTCTATGGTCAACCGGGCAACACGGATCGGGCTGGGTGCGCCCGGCAGGCTGGGCATGCCCAAGCTGGCCAGCTGGCGTTCGCTTGCCAGATACTGGTCGGCGCGCGGAGCCTGATAACCGAATTCGACCGTGTTCCATTCGGCCAGCTGGCGCTGGTTCGCCCGCGCCTCGAACTCGGTTTCGAGCATGAGAGTTTCGCGCCTGAGCTTGATGATCTCGCGTTCGGCCAGTTGCACCTCGCTCTTCACCGCGTGGACACGGAAGCTCAATGCAAGAAAGAGCCCCAGGCATACAGCCATCACGACCATCCAGCCGAGTTGATGTATCCATGATCGGGAAACCATCATGCGGCCTCCTTACGGGCCGGCAAGGCCGTGCGCGTAGCGAACCTGAGCGTGGACGAGCGCGCGCGCGGATTGCGGGCGATTTCCTGCGGCGAAGGCCTGATTGCACGCGAAACATGCTCAAACAGAGCCGCGGGCGGTGTCCGCTGCGGCAAGTGGCGCGACCCGTGCGCGACCTGCCCTGAAGCCTCGCGCAGGAACTGCTTGACGATCCGGTCCTCGAGGCTGTGGAAGCAGACCACTGCCAATTTGCCGCCAGCGCGCAGCAGCTGTTCGGCCGCAGCAAGTCCGTGACGCAGCTCATCGAGCTCGGCATTCACATGGATGCGCACTGCCTGGAAGCTGCGCGTTGCCGGGTCCTTCGCATCGCCCGCACGGTGGCCCAGCGCCTTGCGCACAACGCGGGCCAGATCGCCTGTCGTCTTGAGCGGCCGCGCCGCAACGATAGCGCGGGCGACACGGCGCGACTGGCGTTCCTCGCCGTATTGATAGAGCACATCGGCGATCGTGCCCTCGCCCGCCGTGTTCAGGAAATCCGCCGCGCTTTCGCCTTCCTGGCTCATGCGCATGTCGAGCGGTCCATCGGCGGAAAAGGCGAACCCGCGTCCGGGCTGGTCGAGCTGCATCGACGACACGCCGATATCCATGGCAATCCCGTCAACCCGGGCTATTCCCACTTCGGCGAGCGCCGCGACCATCTCGGAAAAGCGCCGCGGATGGAGCACGAGACGTGGAGGGGTAAGACGCGCCTCCGCCCATCCGCGGCCTTCACTGATCGCGTTTGGGTCGCGATCGAAAGCATGAACAGTCGCGCCGCAGTCGAGCAGCGCACGGGTATAGCCGCCGGCGCCGAACGTGGCGTCGACAATGATATCGCCCTCTTTGGGATCCAGTGCAGCAATGACCTCATCGAGCAGCACGGGGACGTGCGGCGACGCGGCTCCGGGCTGGCTGACGGCGCCGCTCATCTGTCTTTCGCCTTTGCCGGACATTCGGACACCAGGTTGGTACAGGCGGCCTGCGCGCTTTCCCACTCGGCGCCCATCAGCGCCAGTTGATCGGGGTTCCAGACCGTGAAAAACCGCCCGGCACCCTGGAAATAGAGCCCGCTCTCGACCCGGCCAAGTGTGCGCAGATGATCGGGCATGACGAAGCGGCCGCTCTCGTCAAAAGGCAATTCGACAAATCCGAACAGCTGCATGGCCCTGAGGTCGCGATCGAAGTCGCGGCCAAGCTGGAGGGCCTTGTCCTCCTCGCGGTCGAGCTGCTGTTCAAGCTCCTGCTTGCGCGACAGGCCGAAACCGACCAGGCAGTTCCAGCGATCATGCTTGGCCAGGCACAGAATGCGGCTACCGCTCGAATCCTTTACGGCCTTGCGGAACAGGGGCGGCAGGACGAAGCGGTTCTTATCGCCAGCCGGCGAATAAGCCTGTCCGCTATATCCTGCAAACGACACGCTGCCATCTCCCCCCTTGAGACCTTTGCCAGACACGCCTTCCCCACCTTCGCCCGCGTGCAAGAGCGGGCGACTGTCCTCACATGTGCGAGGAGCAGCAAATAACGGCTTGTCCGATGGATTATGGTCATATCGCGGGCGATTGAGGGATAAAAGGGGTTTTTACGGGATTTCACGGGATAATCAGGTATTATATTGATATTTAACTGTTATTTTTCAGCAAAATTTCCCGGATTCCATGCTTGCGCCGCGAGAAAAGTCGGTCAAATCGCAGGAAACAGGGCGGTATTTCGCGAAAGGTAGAGAATCGACTCGCAATTCCCGCAAAATCCCCAGGGCTCCAGGGACGGGTGGCAGTTACTCGAATGCGTAGGCCGCCAACTGCATCAGCGCGTCGCCGTGATCACGCCCTCCATCGGGAAACTCAAAAAGGGCTGCGTCGGCCAGGATCGTGACGCGCCCCTTGCCCAGCTCGCATGTCGCCAGAATGCGGCTCGCATCGATCCGGCAGGCATTGCCGGTGCCGGGCAGCGGATGGATTTCCCCCGCCATGGCGACCGGGATGGTCATTCCCGCCGCATCCACGGCGCGGGCGGCGAAAGGCTGGTCCTCATCAAAGCGAAGTTCCAGGCCCCAGCGTGCAATCACCGGCGGGACCAACCCTACCGCGACAGGATGGCCGGGATCGGTGGGCGGCACCGAATATTGCCCCGTGAGCAATGGATCGAGCGCCAGGAACAGATGCCCCCCACCACTGACCCAGCGATCAAGCGCGAGATTGTCCTGCGGGCTGAGCGCGCGCGGCTGCACTACCATCAGCCGGTCGATTCCGGCCAGCGGATCGCCGTCGTCGGTGGCGCCAAGCGTATCCACGGGCTTGAGTCGATAGCGAGCTTCGAGCGCACTGCGAACCCAGGGTAATTCACCTTGCCCCGATGCGATCAGTGCGACATCGGCCCCGTCGCTCCAGTAGATCGGCAGACTGGTCATAAGCGCCACTTGCGGACGCGAACCCGGCTCCCTTTGCGCAGACCACAGCCAAAGCAGACCGCCGACCAGCAGCAGCGCAGATAGGGGAAGGAGAAATCTAGGGAGTTTGCGGCCCATTGGCCCCGCCAGATGGGTTCCGGTCGTCATTTGCTGTCGGTTCAGCCGGCAGGTCGGGCACGATCCCGGCGTCTGCCAGCGGATCCGGCTGCGACGGAGTGAGCGACTGATTGCCCGTAACCGCCGCTTCGGGAACGGTCTTGGCGTCTTCTATCCGCGCCCTGTCCTGGATGATGTTGGCAAGGCCGACCAGCAGGATCATGGCCGCCAGTCCCGAAAGCCCGATTTGCAAGCGGTGAACCACTTCCGCCCTGCTGCGGTCCACGGACGCATCGGGCTGCTCGGCTTCTTGTAGATCGGTCCTGTCCATTGCGATCAATCGCTCCTGCCCGCCGCATCGCGGAGCCACGGGAACACCGGCAAGTCCTTCGAGCTTAACCAATCGGCATTGTAGAGCGTCGAAAGATAGCGGAAGCCTGTATCGCAAAGGATCGTCGCAACCCTCACATTCTTGCGCCCCTCCGCCACGAGCTGCCTTCCCAGCGCGATCGCGCCCGCCACATTGATACCCGACGACAGGCCCAGGCACAGCCCTTCTTCCTTGAGCAGCCGCGCAACCCAGTGAAGCCCTTCCTCGTCGGAAATGCGGAACTGCGTATCGATCGGCGCGCCGTCAAGGTTGGCGGTAATCCGGCCCTGCCCTATCCCTTCGGCGACCGACGTGCCTTCGGCCTTGAGCTCGCCATGGGCGTAATAATTGTAGAGCGCCGCGCCGTGCGGATCGGTGAGCGCGATGCAGACGTTCTCGTCGAACGCCTTGAGCCCCATGCCGACCCCGGCAATCGTTCCACCGGTGCCCGCAGCGCAGGTGAAGCCGTCAATCCGGCCTTCGAGCTGCTCCCACAGTTCGGGAGCAGTGCCTTCGATATGCGCCTTGCGGTTGGCGATATTGTCGAACTGGTTGGCCCAGACCGCGCCTTCGGTCTCCTCAGCCAGGCGGCGCGACGTGTGCACGAAGTGCCCCGGATTTGCAAATTTGGTCGGCGGCACCAGCACCAGCTCGGCGCCGAGCGCGCGCAAGGTGTCCATCTTTTCCTTGGACTGGTTATCGGGCATGACGATCACGGTCTTGTAGCCCAGCGCATTGGCCACCAGAGCAATGCCGATCCCGGTGTTTCCCGCCGTGCCTTCAACCACCGTGCCGCCGGGCTTCAACTCGCCGCGCTGTTCTGCATCGCGAATGATATAGAGCGCCGCCCGATCCTTCACTGACGAGCCGGGATTGGCAAATTCGCACTTGCCCCATATCTCGCAGCCTGCTTCCTCGCTCGGTCCCCCAAGCAGAACAAGTGGGGTGTTGCCGATCAGGTCGAGCGTGCTGGCAAATGGCTTGGTGATATTCATTTGAGCGTAGTTAGGGCTTCGCGAAGCCGCCCGCAATCAAGTTCAATCTTCAGGGGCGATAGTCACCTTTAGCCCGTCGAGCTGCTCGGTAAAGGGCAGCTGGCAGGAAAGCCGCGAATTGGCCGCGCGATGGTCCGAGCTTTCGAGCAGATCGTCCTCGTCCTCGCTCATCGCGGGAAGCTGGTCGAGAAAAGCAGGATCGACGTGAACATGGCAGGTGGCGCAGGAACAGCACCCACCGCACAGCGCCAGAAGCTCGTCGAAACCGTTGTCGCGAATGGCCTCCATCACCGTCAGGCCGCTTGCGACTTCGACTTCGGTCTCGTTCCCGTCCCTGGTAACAACGATCAGCTTGGGCATCTCTCTCGCATTCCTTCTTGAGCAGCGCGGGCCAAGGCCGCATATCGGGCATTCGCGGCGGCTGCTAAGCGGTCGCACGGCAATTTGCAAGCAAGGGTAAAGTCAGTGGGATTGAGTAGCACGGCATTACGCAATGGGCTTGACAGCCTGGCCGGTGGAGACAGCCGCATTGCGCAGGCACTCGCCCGGGTTGGTTATCCTGAGGAACGGATAAGATCGCGTGGCTATCGCACGCTGCTGCGAACTATCGTGGGGCAGCAGGTTTCGGTCGCGGCGGCGGCCAGCGTCTGGAACAAGCTGGAGGCTGAACTCGGCGAGGAGATGGCCCCGCACGAGCTGCTCGCACGCGATTTCGACGCGCTGCGCGCCTGCGGACTTTCGCGGCAAAAACAAGGGTATGTGCGCTCTCTATGCGAGCTGGTCGCGGGCGGAGAACTCGATTTCGACAACCTGCCAACCGATGACGAGGAGGCAATCGCCGAGCTGACGCGCATCAAGGGCATCGGGCGCTGGTCAGCCGAAATCTATCTGCTGTTCGCCGAAGGGCGGCCCGATATCTGGCCCGCGGGTGACCTGGCGGTGCAAGAAGGTGTCAAGCGGTTGCTCAATCTGGCCGAGCGCCCCGCTGAAGGCCCAACCCGCACGCTCGCCGAAGGCTGGCGACCGCATCGCGGCGCGATGGCGATATTCACCTGGCACTTCTACGCCAACCCCGCCATGTGAACGCAGAACGGAAACCTGCTATTGTGATCGGCACATCATTGTGTATTATATTAATAATACACCAGCCGAGAGGATAATCGCATGAAAGGTTCATTCCCCGGCTTGCGCCGCAAAGCCGCCATTCTGCTGGCCGCCAGCACCTTGGCCTTGCCCGGTGCCGCGCTTGCCGACCATCCCCTTCAAACCGGAGCCCCCATGACAGAAGAGACCAAGCCTGCCCCGCTGATTTCACGCCAGGCGTTGTTTGGAAACCCTACCCGCACCGGCGGCGAAATCAGCCCGGATGGCAAATGGCTGAGCTGGCTGGCGCCGAAGGACGGGGTGCTCAACGTCTGGATCGCGCCGAGCAATGATCCGGATGCGGCAAGAGCAATGACCAATTCGACCGAGCGACCGATCCGCCAGTATTTCTGGGCTCCGGATTCCAACAGTGTTCTCTATATTCAGGACAAGGGCGGCGACGAGAATTTCCTGCTCTACGGCATCGATATCGCCAGCGGCGAAGAGCGGCTGCTCACCCCATTCGAGAACACCCGGGCGCTGATCGTCGGCGCATCGCAATCGATCCGTGACAAGATTCTGGTCGGCCTCAACAATCGCAACCCGCAGTATCACGATGTGCACCTGCTCGATCTCAATACCGGCGAGCTCAAGCTGGTGTTCGAAAACGAAGGCTTCGTGCAGATGCTGGCGGATGACAGCCTGACGCTGCGCATGGCCATGCGCCAGAACGAGTCGGGCGGTACCGACTATTTCCGGGTGATGGACGGCAAGGTCGAGGAAGCGCCGTTCAGCACCACGGCAATGGAAGATTCGCTGACCACCAGCCCCGCCGGATACACCAATGATGGCACGACGCTCTACTGGCTCGACAGCCGCGGCCGAAACACCGCCGCGCTCTATGCCGAAAATGTTGCCACCGGCGAGCGCACGCTCATCGCGGAGGATGGCAAGGCGGATATCGGCGCGACCATGCGCGATCCCAGGACCGGCGAGGTCGAGGCATATTCGGTCGATTACCTGAAGACCGAATGGACCGCGATCGATCCAGAAATCGGGGCTTCTCTCGAATGGCTCGATACGCAGCTCAGCGGGCAGTTCGGGGTTCAGGCGCGCACCGACGATGACAGCAAGTGGATCGTGTGGAACGATCCGCTCACCGCGCCGACGGGAACATTCATCTATGATCGCGGTGCCGGTACGCTGACGCGATTTTATACCACCCGGCCCGAGCTTGAGGGAGCTCCGCTGCAAGCGATGCATCCGGTCGAAATTCCCAGCCGCGACGGGCTGACGCTGCCATCCTACCTCACGCTCCCGCCGGGCAGCGACAGCGACGGAGACGGGCGCCCCGATCAACCCGTGCCGATGGTGCTGCTGGTCCACGGCGGCCCCTGGGCGCGCGACGGCTATGGCTTCAATTCGCTCCACCAATTGCTCGCCAATCGCGGATATGCCGTGCTCTCGACCAATTTCCGCGGCTCGACCGGCTTCGGCAAGGACTTCATCAACGCGGGCAACAAGCAATGGGGCCTGGCGATGCACGACGACCTGATCGATGCGGTTGACTGGGCAATCGCGAGCGGCATCACCAGCGCCGACAAGGCGGCGATCATGGGCGGATCCTATGGCGGCTACGCCACGCTGGCGGGGTTGACCTTCACGCCCGAGAAATTTGCCTGCGGGGTGGACATCGTCGGCCCGTCCAACCTCGAAACACTGCTCTCCACCATCCCGCCCTATTGGGCTCCATTGGTGAAGCTGTTCCATGAACGCATGGGCAATCCCAATACCGAGGAAGGCCTTGCTCTGCTCAAGGCGGCGAGCCCGCTCTACAAGGCGGACCGTATCGTCAGGCCGCTGCTGATCGCACAGGGCGCCAACGATCCGCGCGTCAAACAGGCCGAAAGCGACCAGATTGTGGGCGCGATGAAGGCTGCTGGAATTCCCGTCACCTATGTCCTCTATCCCGATGAAGGCCACGGCTTTGCCAAGCCTGCCAACAACATCGCCTTTTTCGGCATTGCGGAGAACTTCCTCGCCAGCTGTCTGGGCGGCCGGGCCGAGCCGCTGGGCGATGACCTTAAGCCTTCGAGCGCACAAATCGTGGAGGGCGCACAGCATGTGAAAGGCCTCGACCAGGCACTTGGCAGCTGACATTCCTGTCAATAGTGACAAAAGGAACGCGCGGGGTTAGGCATCCCAGCACGGATTTCTGGGAGTGACAGGGCAGTGAGCGAACGCAGGGCAATTTTCATCACGGGCGGTGGATCGGGTATCGGGCGGGCGATTGCCCTGTATTTCGGCGAACGCGGCTGGTTTGTCGGCGTGGCCGACATCAATGAGCAGGGCATGCAGGACACTCTGGGGCTGCTACCGGGCGGTTTCGCCTATTCGCACCGGCTCGACGTGCGCGACCGCGCAGCATGGGACGTTGCGCTCGAAGCATTTTCGACCGCAGCAGGCGGACGGATTGACGTAGTCGTCAACAATGCGGGGATCGGCACCGGAGGATCGCTCGATACGCTTTCGACCGACGAGATCGACCGCTGCCTCGATGTAAATCTGCGCGGCGTACTCTACGGCGCGCAGGCCGCCTATCCGCACCTCAAGAAGACAGCACCTGGATCGTGCCTGCTCAATACAGCCAGCCTCGCCGGTATTGTCGGCGGAGGCGGGATGAGCGTCTATTGTGCGACCAAGTTTGGCGTGCGCGGTGTGACGGAATGCCTCGATGCCGAATGGTTCCAGGACGGGATCAAGGTTGCTTCACTGTGCCCAAGCTTTATCGACACGCCGCTGCTCGATGCTGCACCCAATCGTGGCTCCAACGAGCCGATCCGCGAGCGTGTGAAAGGTGCTGGCCTGGAGATCACGCCGGTGATCGAAGTGGCGAAGGCCGCGTGGAATGCAGTTCACGGTGAACAATTGCACTACCTTGTCGGCAAGACTGCCAGGCGAGCCAATTTCCTCAAGCGTTGGATACCTGGCGCAATACGCAAGCAATCGAGGACCACATTCCGCCCATTGGGGCAATAGTCCCATTGGGCTAATAATCAGCCGAGTAGCGCGTCGATTGCAGCGGCCATCTTCGCATCGCGCGCGCTCAACCCGCCCCTTTGTTCGGGATTGGCATCATGCGTGGTCAGCGTGATCTCGACCCGGTTATAGACGTTGAACCATTCGGGATGGTGGTCGTGCGCCTCAGCCAGCAGCGCGACGCGGTTCATGAACCCCCACGCCTCGCTGAAATCGGCAAACGCGAACTTGCGCTCGATCGCCCTGCCCTCGCGCGCCAGCGACCATTGCGGATGCGCGGCGAGCAGCGCGCCGCGCTCGGCATCGGTAAGTTCGGGAACGGCCATGGCGCATCTCCTTGTGAGGCTTGGTCCTTTCGCCTAACGCTCAATATCATGCAAGCAAGCCTTACCGCCACCGATCTCGCATGCCGCCGGGGTGACCGGGTGCTGTTTCGCGGGATCGATCTGGCGCTGGAGCAGGGTGCGGCACTGCATATCACCGGCGCCAACGGCGTGGGCAAATCGAGCCTGCTGCGCATTCTGGCGGGCCTGTTGCAGCCCTTTGCCGGAAGCATCACGGCCAAGGGGGCAATCGGCCTGATGGATGAGCGCCCCGCGCTCGATCCGCACCTGCCGCTGGGCCGTGCGCTTGGCTTCTGGTCGCGGATCGACGGTGCGGCGGGCGACGGAGCGATCGCGGCGCGTCTTGCGCTTGGCGATCTGCTCGATGTGCCGGTCCGTTACCTCTCGACCGGGCAGCGCAAGCGCGCGGCGATGGCGCGCATTCTTGGCCAGCGCGCTGACATCTGGCTGCTCGATGAACCCCTGAGCGGGCTCGACCAGGCATCGCAAGGCCTGGTGGCGCAGCTCGTCGGCGAGCATATCGCGGCAGGCGGGATCGCCGTCATCGCATCGCACCAGCCGCTTGCGCTCGGCGACCTGCAAACATTGGCGCTTGAACAATTCGTTCCTCCCCTCCCCGATGGGGAGGGGATCGAGGGGTGGGGGAACGGCGGGGCGGTATCGCGCGACAATGCTGCGTCGAACACCCCCACCCAACCTCCCCCTCAAGGGGGAGGAGATTCATGATCGCCGCGCTGCTCAGGCGCGATCTGGCGCATTTCTTCCCCTTTGCGGGCGGCGGCGGGGCGGCGCTGCCGCTGCTGTTCTTCCTGGCGGTGGCGATGCTCTATCCCTTCGCGGTGGGGCCGGATCCCAACATGCTTGCGCGCACTGGCGGCGGAGTGGTGTGGATCGCGGCGCTGCTGGCGGCGATCCTGCCGCTCGACCGGCTGGTGGCCAGCGACATCGAACTTGGCATATTCGACCAGCTCAAGCTGCGCGGCATTGCCGAGGAAAGCGCGATGGCGGTGCGGCTTTTCGCGCACTGGCTGAGCTTCGGCCCGCCGCTGATCCTTGCCGCTTTCCCAGCCGCTGCGCTGCTCAATATAGAGGGTGAGAGTTTTGATTTGCTGCTGCTGGGGCTGCTGGCGGGCACGCCGGGGCTTGCCGCCGTGGGCCTGATGATCGCCGCGTTAACCGCCTCGCTGCGTGCGGGCGCGGCGCTGGCTGGCCTGCTGCTGATCCCGCTGGCGCTGCCGATCCTGATCTTCGGCGCAGGCGCACTCGCAAGGGGCGACGCGGCCAGCATTGGCTTTGCCGGAGCGATCAGCCTGGCGTTGGTGGGAATCGCGCCCTTTGCCGCAGGCGCTGCGATCAGGGCCGGGAGGGAGGGTTGATCGAATTCATTCGGTACTCCTGCTGTCGATTTTAATAGACAATTAGGCTGTCTGGATTTATGGAGTCACGAAGTGAACACGATCGAGCAAACCGAAGGGTTTGAAGCTTGGCTGGACAGCCTGACCGATTCCAAGGCGCAAAAGGCAATTGCGCGCGAGATCGTGAAGTTCGAGGGCGGGCTGTTCGCCGATGTGAAGGCCATCGGCAAGATTTTCGAGGCACGCATCCATTACGGCCCTGGCTATCGCATTTACTTCACCCGCGTCGGCAACACAGTTTACCTGTTGCTGGCAGGCGGGACGAAGAGAACGCAGAAGAAGGATATTGAGAGAGCGACAGTCCTCGCCGCCGGGCTCTGAACAGCGGCAAGAGAAAGGGAAAGAAATGGCAATTCGTACAAAGGCATTCGATGCCGCCAAATACCTCGATACGCCCGAGGATCACGCCGAGCTCCTGAGCGATGCCCTCGCTTCCGGACACACCGGCTATATTGCCGCTGCGCTTGGCACGATCGCCCGCGCGCACGGCATGAGCAGATTGGCAGAAGAAACCGGCCTCAATCGGGCAACGCTTTATGCCGCGCTCAAGGAAGACGGCAATCCGACACTCGACACTGTCATGAGGGTCACGAAAGCCGTTGGTATCTCGCTTCAGGCAAGGGAGCTTGCCCACGCGTGATGGGCCTGATCCGGTGGGAATCGCGCCCTTTGCCGCAGGCGCTGCGATCAGGGCCGGGCGGGATCAGAGAGCACTCCAATCGCGCGAAGCGCCTCAAACGTCCTTCCGTGCATTGCTAAGATCGCATCTCGTTCTCGCAATATCTCACTGGCGCCGAAGACTAATGCAGTTTCTTCTTTTCCGCGACGTTTTCGGTGATGAATAAACCTTTGGCCGTCATTCAGGCCAGCCCAATGCCCATGCACAATGTCGTTTCTGACTTCCCTAAGCCTAGAATGTTCGGTCGCAATGTCATTCAATTCGCTGCGAAGCTTTTGATCTTCAACCTTGTCCGCTGCAGAACGCAATCGCGTTTCAAAGTCTGAAAGCTGACCGTCAAGCAGTTGGATCTTTACAGACCGATATTCCGCCCCTTCGAGACCAGCGATGATTTGGATGATCTCCCTCTCATGATTTGCCCATTCCATGACGAAGAGGCCGATAGCGAAAGGGGTCGCACCCAGTTCGATCGCAAACTTAGGAATGCCAGGGATTTCAAATGGCGGTGTGGCCATCAGTAAGGCGGCTTATCCAGCCCCTTCGGGCTTTTGGTAAAAATCTCCGCCCCGTTTTCGGTAATGCCGATCGAGTGTTCGAACTGCGCGCTGAGGGACTTGTCGCGCGTCACCGCGGTCCAGCCATCGCCCAGAACCTTGCCCCAGGGCTTGCCCGCGTTAATCATCGGTTCGATCGTGAAGAACATGCCGGGCCTCAGCTCCGGCCCGGTTCCAGCCTTCGCCGCATGGATCACTTCGGGTGCGTCGTGGAACAGCCGCCCCAGCCCGTGCCCGCAGAATTCGCGCACCACGCCGTAGCGAAACTGGTTGGCGTGCGCCTCAATCGCGGCGCCGATATCGCCCAGCCGCGCGCCCGGCCTCGAAGCTGCCTCGATCCCCAGCATCAGGCATTCATAGGTCACATCGACCAGCTTGCGCGCCTTCAAGGAAGGCTCGCCCGCGAAATACATCCGGCTGGTATCCCCGTGCCAGCCGTCGAGCAGCGGGGTCACATCGACATTGACGATGTCCCCTTCCTTCAATGCCTTGTCGCCCGGGATGCCGTGGCAGATCACATGGTTGATCGAGGTGCAGCAGCTGTGCGCATACCCGCGATAGCCCAGCGTTGCGGGTACCGCGCCTGCGTCGAGCGTCATCTGGCGCACGAGGTCATCAATCGCACCGGTGGTCACCCCCGGCTTCACCACGTCGGCCAGGGCATCGAGGATTTCGGCCGCAAGTCGCCCTGCCTTGCGCATGCCTTCAAAGCCCGCTGGCCCGTGCAGTTTGATCGTGCCGTCCCTATAAACGGTCTGGTCGTCACCGACTGTCTGATACTGGTTCATGACGCCCATGTAGCGAGGGCGGGCGAAAATTGCGAGTGACAAGCGATCTGCGGCCGGTATTGACCGCGATATGACCAAAAAGTCCGATCTGATCCAACCTGACCGCGGGCAGGACGCGGTATCGATTCACCTCGTCAACAAGAGCGGGTTCGAAGCCTGGGCCAAATCGCTTGCGGCGGGTCAGCGCGCGGCGCTCACCGCGCAGAAATTCGATGGCAGCGCGGGCAAGACCGCGATCGTTCCCGATGGCGATGGCTGGTTTGCCGCGGGCGGAGTTGCCGATCCCGATGATCTTTCCAGCTGGTGCCTTGCCAGCCTTGCGGAAAGGCTGCCCGCAGGCATCTATCGCTGCATCAATGCCGATCCCGGCGCAGCAATGCATGGCTGGCAATGCGCGCAATATCGCTTTGCCCGGTACCGTGTTGACGAGAATGCCGAAGGGCCGCGTGTCCTCCTGACCAAGCAGCCGAAAGCAATCGACGAAGCGCTGGCGCTGGCGGCGGCAGAATGCCTCGTGCGCGATCTGGTCAATACCCCGGCCGAGGACATGGGCCCGGCCCAGCTTGAGGCCGAATGCGAACAGCTTGCCCAGGCGCATGGCGCCAAGCTGAAAGTGGCCAGGGGGGACGTGCTCGAGCGCGAGTATCCGATGGTTCACGCCGTGGGCCGCGCAGCCGCGCGACACCATGCACCGCGCATGATCGAGCTCGCCTGGGGCAAGGCAGGCAATCCCGTGCTCGCAATCGTGGGCAAGGGCGTGTGCTTCGATTCGGGCGGGCTCGACATCAAATCGGCGAGCGGCATGCTGCTGATGAAGAAGGATATGGGCGGCGCAGCGCATGCCATCGCGCTCGCCGGTCTGGTGATGCGCGCGGGACTGCCGGTGCAGCTGCGACTCTATATCCCGGCCGTCGAGAACGCGATTTCGGGCAATGCCCTGCGCCCGGGCGATGTGCTCAAATCGCGGGGGGGCCTGACGGTCGAGATCGGCAATACCGACGCCGAGGGTCGGCTGGTCCTGGGCGATGCGCTGGCGCGCGCGAGCGAGGACAAGCCCGACCTGATCCTCGATTTCGCCACGCTCACCGGCGCGGCGCGGGTTGCGCTGGGCCCCGATCTTCCCGCGCTGATGGCGCGGCGCGATGATACGGCCAATGCGCTGATCGAATCCGGCAAGTCCTGCGATGACCAGGTGTGGCGTTTGCCGCTGCCCGATGCCTATCGCGAATGGCTCAAGTCCGATATTGCCGATCTGGGCAATTCGCCCTCCAACGGCTATGCTGGGGCGAGCGTTGCGGGCCTGTTCCTCGACCGCTTTGTCGGCGACGATCTCGACTGGGCGCATTTCGACACATTTGCCTGGTGCCCTTCTGCAAAGCCGGGCCGCCCCAAGGGCGGCGGCGCCTATGGCCTGCGCGCCAGCTATCACATGCTGCGCGCCCGCTATGGCGCGCGGTGACAGGTTTGCGGGGGAAACTTGCCGTAAAGCCATTGGCAGTATAAGCGCGCGCGCTACTTTGAACCACGCCCTGTTCCGGGGCAGCAGGGATACGGGCCGAAGTGAACGGCGAGACGACATACCAGGTTCCGCAAGGTCCGCTTCGGCTGGCCGGGCCGGTCGTGCGCCCTGCCCCCGGCACGCTGCCGCTGCGCGGCGATCTTGCGCATATCGCGCTGGCCGGAAAATACCTGGCCGCGCACTATGTCATTCCGCTGCGCCGCAAGCTGGCGGGCCAAGGCGCGGCGCTTCACCTCGCCCCGCGCGAGGACAGCGAAATCGCCATGACGCTTGATGGCGGGACGCAGGTCGAGGTGCTCGACGTTGTCGGCAAGTGGATATGGGGCTGCCTCGGTCCGCAGGGCCCCTCGGGCTATATCCTGGCTGACTGTCTGCTGGCGGCAGAATAATGCCTGTGCGGATTTTCATCGATGGGGCTGCTGGCACAACCGGGATCGAGATCCATGCAAGGCTGTCCGCGCGCGCCGAGTTCGAGCTGATCGTTCTCGACGAGACGCAACGCAAAAGCATTCCCGCGCGCCGCGACGCGCTGCACGCTGCCGATATCGCGATCCTGTGCCTGCCCGACGAGGCGGCACGCGATGCTGTGGAGCTGGCCGAAGGATCGGATGTGCGCATCATCGATGCTTCGAGCGCGCACCGCGTGGCCGATGGCTGGACTTATGGCTTCCCCGAACTTGTCGGGCGCGAAGCGGTGGCGAACGCCAGCCGGGTGAGCAACCCCGGCTGCTATCCGACCGGGTTCCTGGCGCTGGTCGCGCCTCTGGTTCGTGCAGGCCTCCTGCCCGCCGACTGGGGCTATACGGTCAACGCGGTGAGCGGCTATTCCGGCGGGGGCAAGGCGCTGATCGAGCGGTTCGAAGCGGAAGGCGACATCGCCTTTCGGACCTATTCCCTCGACCTCGCGCACAAGCACCGGCCGGAGATGAAGCTCCATGCGGGGCTGAAACACGGCGTGATCTTCGCTCCCTCTGTCGTTCCCGCCTATCGCGGCATGGTGGTGGAGGTGCCGCTGCACCTTGGCGCCATGGACCGCGAGGTGACTGCCGGCGAACTGCGCGCGGCGCTGCAAGAATTCTACGCCGGTTCGCCCGTTGTCAGGGTGCACGATGACGGCGAACTCGCCGAGCTGCTGCTCCATGCCGATCAGGCGCCCGGCGACGGCATGGATCTCCATGTCCGCGGCAATGCGGAAGGCTACCACGCGCGCCTGATCGCCGTACTCGACAATCTGGGCAAGGGTGCAAGCGGCGCGGCGATCCAGAATCTCAACCTGATGTGCGGTCTGCCTGAAGCCACGGGGCTTATCCTCTGAATCGGCTCTTTTGCCTAAATTTTAGGCAGTGCCGGATCGATTATTGTGCACAGGCGATTGCCGAATCATTTTGTTTCATGAACAAGGCGCATTGCGCGTAGGATCAGGCATCCTGAAGCGATTTCCTTGCGCAATGATACAGGCAGATTGGCACGATTCTTGGATCACCATGTTGACAAGGGTCCAGCCAGCTGGCGCTGCGCGGTTCAAGACCGGGCATCGGCCAGCCAGACGTGCAAGGGGCATGAGGCGCAGTGAAGAAGATCGAAGCCATCATCAAACCGTTCAAGCTCGATGAGGTGAAAGAGGCGCTGCACGAAGTGGGCGCATCGGGCATCACCGTGACCGAAGCAAAGGGATTTGGCCGGCAGAAAGGCCATACCGAGCTCTATCGCGGGGCCGAATATGTCGTCGATTTCCTGCCCAAGGTGAAGCTCGAAGTCGTCGTGAGCGACGCAATGGCCGACGCGGTGGTTGAGGCGATCGCTGCCGCCGCGCAGACCGGCCGCATCGGCGATGGCAAGATTTTCGTGTCAACGGTCGAGCGCGCGCTGCGCATTCGCACGGGCGAAAGGGATGATGACGCGCTCTAGCAACAACCCGTTCGTGGCAAACCTGTCGGACCACGAACGTAAAACAACCCGCCCATAGGCATGTCCGGGGCGAACGGAATCAAACAGCAAAGAGGTTTTACAATGAGCAAGGCCAAGGAAGTCCTGAAGCAGATCAAGGAAAACGAGATCGAATGGATCGACCTGCGCTTCACCGATCCCAAGGGCAAGTGGCAGCACCTGACCATGGTGGCCGGCATCATCGGCGAAGACGAGCTGGAAGACGGGCTGATGTTCGACGGATCGTCGATCGCCGGCTGGAAGGCGATCAACGAATCCGACATGATCCTCAAGCCGGATCTCGACCGGACCTACATCGATCCGTTTTCAGCGACGCCGATGATGATCCTGTTCTGCGATGTGGTCGAACCCTCGACCGGCGACTTCTACAGCCGCGACCCGCGCTCGACCGCCAAACGCGCCGAGGCCTATCTCAAGTCGAGCGGCATCGGCGACACCGTCTTTGTCGGGCCCGAGGCTGAGTTCTTCATGTTCGACGATGTCCGCTTTGAAGACGGTTATGCAGGTTCGGGTTTCGCAATCGACGATATCGAACTGCCCACCAATACCGGCAAGGAATATGACGGCGGCAACATGGGCCACCGCCCGCGCGCGAAGGGTGGCTATTTCCCCGTTGCGCCGGTTGACAGCGCGGTCGACATCCGCGGCGAAATGGTTTCGACCATGATCGAGATGGGCCTCAATTGCGACAAGCACCACCATGAAGTGGCCGCCGCGCAGCACGAACTGGGTCTAACCTATTCGACGCTGGTTGAAACCGCCGACAACATGCAGATCTACAAATATGTCGTGCACCAGGTGGCGCATGCTTATGGCAAGACCGCCACCTTCATGCCCAAGCCGATCAAGGCCGATAACGGCAGCGGCATGCACACGCACATGTCAATCTGGTCGGGCGGCAAGCCGACTTTCGCCGGCAACGAGTATGCGGGGCTTTCGCTCAATTGCCTCTATTACATCGGCGGCGTGATTAAGCATGCGAAGGCGCTGAATGCGTTCACCAACCCCACCACCAACAGCTACAAGCGGCTGGTGCCAGGATTCGAAGCGCCGGTGCTGTTGGCCTATTCGGCGCGCAACCGCTCCGCATCCTGCCGCATCCCCTATGGCGCGGGTGACAAGGCCAAGCGCGTCGAGTTCCGTTTCCCCGATGCAATGGCCAATCCTTATCTCGCCTATGCCGCGCTTATGATGGCCGGGCTCGACGGGATCCAGAACAAGATCCATCCGGGTGAAGCCATGGACAAGAACCTCTATGATCTGCCTCCGGCGGAACTGGCCGAGGTGCCCACCGTGTGCGGCAGCTTGCGTGAGGCGCTTGAAGCACTGGGAACCGATCACGAGTTCCTGCTCAAGGGCGATGTGTTCTCCAAGGACCAGATCGATGCCTATGTGGAAATCAAGTGGGACGAGGTGGTGCGCATGGAGACGACGCCCTGCCCGGTCGAATACGACATGTATTACAGCTGCTGATCCACGCGCATTTTCGCGTTCAAGGGGGCGCTCCGGGAAACCGGGGCGCCCATTTTTGTGCCATTTCGTCAGGCGCGCCACCAGCATAGCCTTAAACCTTGGGTAAAACCTTGGTGCTAGGCCCGCCTGCAAACGGGTTGCAAATGGTGGAAGGCAAAAATGACAACGCACAAATTGCGCAAGGCGTTGAAAGTCGGATCGACGCCGCCGATCGATTCTCCGCTAGCCAAAAAGGGCGAGCGGAGCGGACTAGTTATACCACGCGAAACAAAACGCCAGACCAACCACCGCAACGAAGATCGTTATCCCGTAATCGATGAATTCGCCCAGGCCGCGTGGCGCGATGAAACGAGCAAGGTCAAACTGGTCAATTTCTCCTCGAACGGCCTCCAGATCGAATGTGCACGGGCCGCATCGATCGGTGAAGTGTTCGCGGTCACCCTGGGCGATTGCGAGCCGGTTGGATGCGCGGTGCGCTGGATACGAGGGCGCCGGATCGGGCTGGAATTCGTCGATGAAACGCAGATCCTGAGCGATACCGGCGTGGTCGGCTATATCGTCGAGAGCATCAAGACCGTGCTCACCGCCTCGGGCGAGAGGACCGATCGCCGCGTCGGGGTCGAACGCAGGGGCCAGGCAATGCGCCATGGCATGATCTGGTTCGGCTGCCTGCAAATCGATGGCCACACCTGCCCGGTGCGGCTGCGCAACATCTCGCGGACCGGCGCGCTGGTGCATATGGACAGCATGATCCGGGTCAAACGCGGCATGTCGCTCGCACTCGATCTCGGCTCGGCAGGCGTTGTGTCGGCGGAGGTAATCTGGGCAGCTGGAGACGAAGTGGGCCTGAGGTTCGCGCACGACTTCGACGTGTCGCTTCTGTCCGAACTTCCTGCCGCCGATGTCGAGTTGCTGGAACCCGGCACGGTGCCCCGGCCCGAACGCATGGGGTGCTATCCGGTAACGATCGGCGACTGGGAGGTTCCCGCCCATTATGCCCCTCCGCCCGAATCCGGTCGCCTGACGCTCGAGGAGCTTTACTCGACGCTCTACCCGAACGGGCGGCCATCCTCCGACGCGCAGGTCACTGGCGATCAAGGCTGAGTGCTGCGGAAACCTGCCCCCTGCCAGAAAGCATTTTCCTACTCGCCGCCTATATGCCTAATCGTTGAGCCTCTTTTGCAGCAGCGGAGGCTATTTCATGAACCGCAAGATCGTATTCGATCTTGTCCGCGGCCTTGTCGGGCGCGGATTTCACCAATCGGAGGTCGAGGCGCTCGATAGCGCACTCGATACCACGCTCGACAGGGCGGAAAACTCTTCCCAGGACAGTGTTCCATCTGTTCCATCGCGTATGATTTCACCCGTTGGCATCGCGCTGATCAAGCAGTTCGAAGGCTGCGCATCGCTGCGCAAGGACGGCATGGTCGAAGCCTATCCCGATCCAGCGTCGGGCGGCGAGCCATGGACCATCGGCTGGGGCAGCACCGGGAGGTGGGAAGGCGGCAAGATCGGACCGGGAACCGTGTGGACCCCCGAGCAGTGCAATGCCAGGCTGGAAAGCGATCTCGAGCGCTATGCCGCCGAAGTATCGCAGGCGATCGGCGATGCCCCCGCCAGCCAGGCGCAGTTCGACGCGCTAGTCAGCTTTCACTACAACACCGGGGCCATTGCGCGGGCGACACTGGCGCGCAGGCACATTGCGGGCGATTATGCGGGCGCTGCGAAAGAATTTGCCCGCTGGAACAAGGCCGCAGGGCGCACCTCGAAAGGCCTCACCCGGCGCAGGCAGGCCGAAGCAACGCTCTATTCGGGTGGCCAGGGCGGTGTGCGGTATATCTGACCCGCCGGGACGGATATACTGCACACCGCTCCAGGAATCAGATCTTGCCGAAACTTGCAGGCTTGCCATCCTTGCTCGCGGCGGCCGGCAAGGGTTCGCGCTGCATCGCCGCATCGGCAATCAATGCGCTCTGCTCGTCATCGGGGATTCGTGACCACCCCTCGCGGGTCAGCCGTTCGAGCGGGCGATAGCGCACCTTGTATTGCATGCGGGGCGATCCCTGCACCCAATAGCCCAGGTAAACATAGGGCAGGCCCTGCTCCGCCGCGCGGCGGATATGGTCGGTAATGATATAGTTCCCAAGGCCGCTGCGACCGATATGGTCGGGGTCGTAGAAGCTGTAGATCATCGAAAGCCCATCGTCCTGACGATCGGTCAGGCATGCGCCCACCAAGCGACCCGGCTCGCCATCGCGGCCAGCAGGCTCACGATATTCGATCAGGCTGGTCGAAACCGGCGTATGTTCGACCATATCGGCGTAGTCCATATCGTCCATTGCCGCCATGCCGCCATCGGGATGGCGGCTGCCCAGATATCGCTGCAACAACGCGAATTGTTCGTCGGTTGCCCAGGGGCGGCACTCGGTCGCCACCAGATCGTCGTTGGCCCGGGTGTTGCGACGCTGCGCCGAAGAGGGCCGGAATTCGCCCGCCACGACCCGCACCGAAATGCACGCCTGGCAGTCGAGACAGCTCGGCCGGTATGCCACCGTCTGGCTGCGGCGGAATCCGATGCGGCCCAGCGCTTCGTTAAGCTGTTCGGAATGCGGCCCCTTGAGTTCGGTGAAGACCTTCCGCTCACTCCGCCCCGGCAAGTACGGGCATGGTGCCGGACTTGTCACGAAGAAGCGGGGAAATCGAATAGGTGCCGTCACGGGTCCAACATTCCTTTCGCAGCGGGAATCGCAGCCTGCGCGTTAAGGTGGTGTTATGCCTATTTAAGGCGACCGGTAAAAGCTCCTTAACCATGAAACATGGTAAACAACTGGTTATTTTGCACATTTACCCGGGTTGTGCGCGGTGGGCCGGGGCAATTTCGGGTCAATCGAGCTCGACCAGACTGACCGAATAGCCGCGATTCCGCAAAGCCTTAACCAAGCCCTCGATCTGCTCGCGATCACGCGCCTCGCATTCGATATCCGTGATCAGGCCCTTGGCCGGAAGCGAGGTGAATATGCGTTGGTGATAGATTTCGATGATGTTGACATTGTGTTCGTTGAACTCGCGCATCACCTTGAACAGCGCGCCGGGCCGGTCCTGCAGCGTGACCCGCAACCGCGCCAGCCTGCCTGAACGGGCAAGATCGCGCAGCAGCACATTGGCGAGCAGGCGCGTGTCGATATTGCCGCCGCACAGCACCAGGCCGATCTTTTTCCCGGCAAAACGTTCAGGGTTGCTGAGAACCGCGGCAAGCCCGGCAGCGCCTGCCCCCTCAACCACGGTTTTCTCGATCTGCAACAGCAGCGCAACCGCGTTTTCCAGCGCCTCCTCGTCAACCAGCAGAATGTCATCGACCAGCCGGGAAATGACGTGCGAAGTGAACGCGCCCGGCTCCTTGACGGCGATCCCCTCGGCCAGCGTATCGCCGCCGCAGGGCAGTGCTGTGCCCTTGATCGCATTGTACATCGAAGGGAACAGCCGCGCCTCGACCCCCACAATGCCGATCTCGGGGCGCAGCGCGCGGGCCGCTACTGCCATGCCCGAAATCAGCCCGCCGCCGCCGATCGGCGTCACCAGGCAATCGAGATCGGGCACGTCCTCGAGCATTTCCAGCGCCACGGTGCCTTGCCCCGCGGCCACCACCGGATCGTCGAACGGGTGGACGAACGTCAGGCCCAGTTCGCGCTCAAGCTTGCGCGCATGGGCATAGGCTTCGTCGAAAGTCTCGCCTTCGAGCACAACCTTGCCGCCGACGCTTTCCGTCTGTATCACCTTAACCGTGGGCGTGGTGCGCGGCATGACGATGGTCACCGGCACGCCGAGCCGCGTCCCGTGATAACTCAATCCCTGCGAGTGGTTGCCGGCCGATGCCGCAATCACCCCGCGCGCGCGCTGCTCGTCATTGAGGTGCAGTAGCGCATTCAGCGCCCCGCGTTCCTTATAGGCAGCGGTGAACTGCAGGTTCTCGAACTTCAGCCACACTTCGGCGCCGGTAATCTGCGACAAGGTGATCGAATGCATCATCGGCGTGCGAACGATCGCACCGGCAATGCGCCCGGCGGCGGCGCGGACGTGATCGATGGTCAGCGCTTCAAGCGCGCTTGCGGGTTCGCGAAAGGCCGGTTGTACAGTCATGGGCACTGACCGGTTAGGGATTTGGGTCGGCAAGGGCAATGTGAAAGATACTTCACGGTGCAAAAGCTGTTGCTCTTGGCCGACAAGGCATTAACCCGCAACGCATGACCGGCAATCTCACAGTGGCCTTTATCGGGCTGGGCGTAATGGGCGGACCGATGGCGGGGCATCTTGCCGCCGCCGGGCACCGCGTCACCGCCTATAACCGCACCCGTTCGCGCGCCGAGGAATGGCTGGCGGTTCAGCAAGGAGGGGGCCACAATGCCGCGCTGGCAGCCACCCCGGCAGAGGCGGCCCGCGATGCGCGGATCGTCTTCACCTGTGTGGGTAATGATGACGATCTGGCCGAAGTGGCACTGGGCGAGCATGGCGCGCTGGGCGCAATGTCGCGCGGCGCGCTGCTGGTCGATCACACTACCGTTTCCGCGAGGATGGCCCGGCGGGTCGCTGCCGAAGCTCAATCGCGCGGCATCGATGCCGTCGACGCCCCCGTATCGGGCGGCCAGGCCGGCGCGGAAAACGGAAAGCTGGCAATCATGTGCGGGGGGAGCGTGTCCGCATTCGCGCGGGCCATGCCGGTGATGGAGTGCTATGCCGCGCGCGTGGTCCATGTCGGCCCGGCGGGTGCGGGCCAGACGGCCAAGATGGCCAACCAGATGTGCATCGCGGGCACGCTGGCCGGACTGAGCGAGGCCATACGGCTGGCGCAGGCCGCCGGGATCGATCTCGACAAGACCTATGAGGCAATTTCGGGCGGCGCGGCGCAAAGCTGGCAGATGAACAATCGCTGGCAGACCATGGCCGATGGCCAGTTCGATTTCGGCTTTGCGGTGGACTGGATGCGCAAGGATCTGGCCTATGCGCTCGAAGAAGCGCGGCGGCTCGGCCTGTCGTCGCCGGTGACGGCGCTGGTCGATCAGTTCTATGCCGAAGTGCAGGCGTCAGGCGGCGGGCGCAAGGATACCAGTGCCTTGATCAGCCGTTTGCCCAAGGGAGAACAGGCATGAAGCGATTGATGGCCATTTCACTATGCGCAATTGGCGCGCTGCTGGCTGCGCCCGCAATGGCCGATACGCTGGTTGATAATGTCCAGGGCGTGACCATCGGCGAGGACGGCCAGGTCCACCGCTTCACCGCGCTGGTAGTCGGCGATGACGGGCGCATTGCCGAGGTTCTGGCGTCAGGCGACAAGGCGCCGAAGGATATCGATTACCGCGTTGACGGCGGGAATCTGGTCATGCTGCCCGGAATGATCGATGCGCATCTCCATGTCATGGGGATCGGGCTTGGCGCGCTGACGCTCGACCTCTCGCACACCGCTTCGCTTGACGAGGCGCTGGCGGCGATCGCGCGCTTTGCCGCCGAAAATCCCTCGCGTCCATGGATTCTCGGCCGCGGCTGGAACCAGGAGAAATGGGGCCTCGGCCGTTTTCCCACTGCCGCCGAACTTGATGCAATTGTATCCGATCGCCCGGTCTGGCTGGCGCGGGTGGACGGCCATGCAGGATGGGCCAATACACAGGCCCTGAAACGCGCAGGCATCACTCCAGCCACCGCCGATCCGGCAGGCGGGCGCATCATCCGCAAGCCTGGATCGCGCGAGCCCGAAGGCGTCTTCATCGATCTGGCGACGAGCCTTGTGGACAGCGTAGTCCCCCCACCCCGCCCGGCGGATCGCGATCTCGCACTGCGCAAGGCGCAAGACATCCTGCTCGCCAATGGCGTCACCGCAGCGGCCGACATGGGCACCACGATCGAGGATTGGCAGACCTATCGCCGTGCGGGCGACAGCGGCGCGCTAAAAATGCGCATCATGGCCTATGCCGACAGCCTGAAATCCATGGAACTTATTGCCGGTTCCGCGCCCACGCCCTGGCTTTACGATGATCATTTACGGCTGGGCGGGATCAAGCTGTATCTCGATGGAGCGCTGGGTTCGCGCGGGGCGCTGCTCAAGGCGCCCTATCATGACGAGCCGGGCCATTCCGGCCTGCCCTTGCTCAATCCGGCACAGCTCAGGAATCAGATGAGCCGCGCCGCGCTGGACGATTTTCAGATCGCGGTTCACGCAATCGGCGATGCCGCCAATGCCGAACTGCTTTCGGCCATTGCCGATCTTGGCGAGAGCTACAAGGGCGACCGGCGCTGGCGCATCGAGCATGCGCAGATCGTTGACCCGGCTGACATCGCGAAGTTCGGTGAGTACGGCATAATCGCTTCGATGCAGCCGCTCCACCAGACCAGCGACCGGCTGATGGCCGAGGCGCGGCTGGGGCCTGACCGGCTCAGCGGTGCCTACGCCTGGCGCAGCATTGCCGCAACGGGTGCGCGGCTCGCGTTCGGTTCCGATGCCCCGGTCGAGCCGCCCGCCCCCTTTGCCGGGTGGGCTGCGGCGATCAGCCGGACCGACGCCAATGGCGAGCCGTTCGGCGGCTGGCTACCCGGCGAAACAATCACGCGCGAGGCGGCACTGCGCGCCTTCACCAGCGACGCGGCATATGCCGGTTTCGCCGAGGGGCGGTTTGGCCGCCTGGTCAAGGGCGAAAGGGCGGATTTCGTGCTGATCGCGATCGATCCACTGCTGTCATCGCCCGATGAAATCCGCAGTGTCGAGGTCAAGGAAACCTGGGTGGGCGGCGAGCGCGTATTCCGCCGATAATGCCGAATGAATGGTTGTCAGGGTGTGTCGGCCACTTCGGCATCAGCAGGTTCAGCACTGTCGGAACCGCGCCGCTCCTGGAGCCGCATCACCAGCAATGATCCCTCGAACAAGATGAGCAGCGGTATCGCCAGGATGATCTGCGATCCGGGATCGGGCGGGGTAACCACGGCGGCCAGCGTCACCACACCCACGATCACATAGCGACGCGAACTCGCCAATTGCTCGCGCGAAACGATACCCGCTCGGTTGAGCAGCAGCAGCAGCACCGGCAACAGGAAGCTGATCCCGAATGCCAGGATGAACTGCATCACCAGCGACAGATAATCCCCCGCAGCAGGCAGCGCTTCGATCTCCAGCCCGCCAGCCTGTCCCTCGAACCCCAGAAACCAGCGGAAAGCTGTGGGCATGACGACAAAGTAGGCAAGCGAAGCGCCCGCCACGAACAGTATCGGCGTGGCCAGCAGAAAGGGCAGAAACGCTTTCTTCTCGCGCGCGTACAACCCCGGCGCGACAAAGGCCCAAAGCTGGTTTGCGATGAAGGGAAAACTCACGAAGAAACCGGCGAACAGCGCCACTTTCAGCTCGACGAAGAAAACCTCGTAAAGCTTGGTATAGATCAGCTTGCCTTCGCCCGCGGGAAATGCGGCGAACAGCGGCTGCACCAGAAACCCCAGGATTTCATCGACAAAATAGAAGCAGATCGCAAATCCCAGCGTCAATGCCATGACGCAGCGCACCAGGCGCGTGCGCAGTTCGATCAGATGATCGAGCAGCGGCGCCTGACTCTCATCGATATCGCGGATCTTCAGCGCCATCGTCCTGCCTCAAGCCTTCGCCGCAGGATCGCCGGACTGCGATTCCGCTTCGTCCGCAGTCGGCGGTGCGGCGGTAGGCAAGCTGGCCGCCTCGCCAAGATTTGCCTCTGCGTCAGCGCTGGGACGCGCCATGATCGCCTCGTTCTGTTCCTTCCACTTCCGTTCCATTTCCTCCAGCTCGGCCTCGCGAATCATCGCGTCGAAACCAGTGCGCAAATGGTTGGAGGCACGCCGAATCTTGCCGATCCAGCGACCCGCGGTGCGCAGCGCGCGCGGCATGTCCTTGGGGCCGATCACCAGGATCGCCACGATCACGATGACGAGCAGTTCGCTGGCGCCGATATCAAACATCTTTATCCCAGCGGTTCGCCTGAAAACTCAGTTTGCGCTGTCGCTCCGATCGGCAGGCTGCGCATCGGGCCGTGTCGTATCGGGCGCGTCGGCAGGGCCCTCGATCTGCCGGGCAGGCTTCTTCGCACTGTCGGCATCTTCATTCATACCCTGCTTGAAGCTTTTGATTCCCTTGCCGAAATCGCCCATCATTTCGGAAATCCGCCCGCGCCCGAACAGCACAAGGATGACTAACGCGATAATGATCAACTGCCAGGGGCCGAGACTCATGGAAAAACCCTCGATTGAATTAATGCTACCAATATAGGCCCTGGCGAAGCCGAGCGCCAGTCAGGCGGGAGAATCGTCCGAAATAAAGTCATCGTCCGCCTCGGCACCTGCGTCGCAATCGCTATCGCCCTCATCCGGGCTTTCGAAATGCATGGCGTCTTCCAGCGCCTCATCGATCGGATCGAGCAGTCCGGCGGCGCGCAGCTCGTCCAAGCCAGGAAGGTCACGGCGCGAGGCCAGCCCGAAATGTTCGAGGAATTCGGTCGTGGTGGCATAGATCACCGGCCTGCCGGGCACCTCGCGGCGGCCCGCCATCCTGATCCAGCCCGCTTCCATCAGCACGTCGAGCGTGCCCTTGGCCGTCTGGACGCCGCGGATCGATTCGATCTCCGCCCGGCTGACCGGTTCATGATAGGCGATGATCGCCAGCACCTCGGTCGCAGCACGGCTCAAACGGCGGACCTGCTCGCGCTCACGCCGCAACAGGTGCGCCATGTCGGGCGCGGTTTCGAAATGCCAGAGCTTGCCGCGTTCGACCAGGCGGATGCCGCGTTCGCGATAATGATCGGCCAGCTCGATGAGCGCAGAGCGCACATCCGCCGCCTCGGCTCCGCCCAGATGCGCGGCCAGCGCCTCGACGCTCATCGACGCCTCGCTGGCGAACAGCGTCGCCTCGACCGCGCGAACAAGATCATCCATTCCGATTATCCTGAGCTTGTCGAAGGACGGGCCGCTCGCTCACCGGGCAATCCTGCGCAGGCGCATTGCCCCGAAAATCTCGTCTTGCGCGATCTCCGCCCGGCCCAGCCGGGCCAGTTCGAGCGCTGCGACAAAGCTTGAGGCCAGCGCCGATTTGCGCAGCGAGGGATCGGCATGCGGGGGGAGGAAATCGCGCAGGTCCATCCACTCAAGCGTAACACCCAGCATGGCCGAAACCCGGTCGATCGCGCTGTCCAGCGTCATCACCATCCGGTCCCTGACCTGATATATCCGGGGCGCGGTGCGTGCCTTGACCTGGCCATAGGCCTGGATCAGCGCGAATGTGTCGGAATGCCAGCGGTTCTTGCGGTCGATCCGCAAGCCTTCCGGGGCACCGCGTTCAAAAATATCGCGCCCGATCCGGTCGCGCGCCATCAGCCGCGCTGCCGCCTCGCGCATGGCGCCAAGCCTTTGCAGCCGCCATTGCAAACGCATGGCAAGCTCCTCGGCGCTCGGCTCCTCCTGCTCTTCCTTGGGCAGCAGCAGCGCCGATTTGAGATAGGCCAGCCATGCCGCCATGACGAGGTAGTCCGCCGCCAGTTCGAGCCGCAGCGCCTCCGCCCGATCGATATAGCTCAGGTATTGGTCAACCAGCGCCAGAATCGAGATTTGCCTGAGATCGACCTTCTGCCGCCGCGACAGATCGAGCAGCAGGTCGAGCGGGCCCTCCCACCCGTCAAGCTCGAGATAGAGCGCATCGTCATCGCCCCGTTCGCCTGCCTTGTCGGCAGCCGGACCGGTCCAATCCTCCTCGCCTTCCGGCAAGGGTAACGGCAGTGCCAGCGGCTGAGCACCCGCCATTGTCGCCTCCTCGCTCATGCCGCTTGTCCCGCAAGCGCCAGCAGCGCATCGCGCTGGGCCAGAAGCTGCCGCGCCAATGCACTATCATCGCGGATTTGTGTGAGTTCGAGCGCGCGATCAAGGCGTGCGCGCGTGCGCTCCGTGATGGCCGGAAGATCGTTTGCCATGGCCTGCATGTCCGCCATCTTCGCCCAGCAATTGAGCACCAGGTCGCAGCCCGCCGCGATCGCCCGCCGCGCCCGTTCGGGCACGCTGCCATCAAGCGCCTCCATGTCGATATCATCGGTCAGCAGCAGCCCGTCAAAGCCAATCCGCCCGCGGATGATTTCACGGATGACATATGGCGACAGCGTGGCCGGGTTCTCGCTATCCCAGGCGGTGAACAGCAAATGCCCGGTCATGCCGATCGGTGTATCGCGCAGCGCGCGGAAAGGGGCGAGATCGCGCTCCAGATCATCATCGCTGGCTGTGACGCGGGGCAAGTGCTTGTGGCTGTCTGCCGTGGCCCGGCCATGGCCTGGCATGTGCTTGATGCAACCGGCAACGCCGCCACGCGCCAGTCCGCCGAGAATCGCGCGGCCCAGTGCCGCAACCTGCATCGGCTCGCTGCCCAGCGCGCGGTCACCGATCACGTCATGCGCTCCGGACTGCCGCACATCGAGCGGCGGATGGAAATCGACCGTGATGCCCATTTCCGCAAGCTCAAGCGCCATGGCATGGGCATTGGCGCGGGCAGCCTCGATCGCGCTGGCGGGAGCAAGCTGGTAAAGCCTGTCGAACACCTCGCCAGCGGGAAACTCACTCCACTGCGGGGGGCGCAGCCGCGCCACGCGCCCGCCCTCCTGATCGACCGAAACGAACAGGCGATCGCGCCCGTGGAGGCTGCGCAGGTCATCGGTCAGCCGCCGCAATTGCGCCCGATCGCCGATGTTGCGCGCAAACAGGATGTAACCCGCCGGATCGGCCTCCTTGAAAAAGGCGCGCTCGTCCGCGGTCAGTTCAAGCCCGGAAATGCCGAATACTGCAGGCGTCATGAGGCAGAAATTCGCAGCAATGGCCGGTATCGGCAAGTTCGAGCGGTTTCGGCGCGGGGGAAAAGCCGCTGTCGCGAATGACAGCGCAAGTGCTCAGCGTTTGACCTGGCAGGCCAGCCCGTTCGCCTTGAGCGCATCGCACAGCGCCATTGCAGCAGCAAGATCGCCCGCAACCGCCTGCAGGCGATAGACCGTGCCGATATCGGCCTGGCCCTTGACCACCCGGTGCCGCACATCGGCCAGAACCTCTGTCTGGTTGCGCAGCGTCACCCAGCCAGCTTCAGCCGCAGCGCGCGAGCCGTAGGCACCGATCTGCACACCGACGCCGTCGGCCTCGACCGGCTTGTCGGCTGTGCTGCGAGTATCGATCGTCGGAGCCGGAAGGTCGCGCCGCGCCAGGCGCGCATCGCGCTGCTGCCCT